>Ga0209262_10000002_pt1 | contig 817860 bp, 815 predicted proteins | sample Lowcelwee11metaG_FD_187171 | JGI IMG/M metagenome (GOLD analysis project Ga0209262, IMG submission 187171) | Freshwater pond sediment microbial communities from the University of Edinburgh, under environmental carbon perturbations - Low... | ecosystem: Environmental > Aquatic > Freshwater >...
TTCTTGGCGGCGACGGCTTTCTTCGCTACCGGCTTCTTAGCTGCAACTTTTTTCGCTGCGGGCTTCTTGGCGGCGACGGCTTTCTTCGCTACCGGCTTCTTAGCTGCTGGTTTGGCTTTCTTTGCTGCTACCATTTCAACCTCCTTGAGATTTGAAAGTTAATAAGAACAACACTTACTACTCCTCCAGCATGCTGCACCGCAGCAATACCAAAGCCTTTACGGCGCGATTCATCAATGCGCCTTCGATCCGATATCACGTTTTACACGCCCAGTTTTCGCCTCAATGCGAATTTCTGAACGCACTACGCCGCGACCAGACATCAATGCTGGCCGAAAATCATGTTCTGTGAATTTTGAGGGAGGAAAGCCCCCGAGAGAAATCTCGTTTTTCGATTGCGCATTCAGCGCAAAAGGTGATGCCGGAAATGTAGTTGCTGCCTGAATATCGAGTTCGCGCAAGCGAAGCCCCCTTATTTTTATCCGCCGACCACTATAAGTAGTAGTTTTTGTGGATTTTTTTCACTACATCTTGCGGTTGCAACTTTATCCGAAATATGTTTGATGTCAATAAGCAATCGTTGTTTTTTTGATATTTATTTGCACGTCATGCAATCCGCGCTCAGAGACTAAACAAAAATAATTTCGCCCCTTTGATGGGGCGAAATTATTACTGCGTCAACCTGGATTCCAACATCAATCCCATGACAGTGCGCCACCGGTCTGATATTCAGTAACGCGCGTCTCGAAGAAGTTCTTCTCTTTCTTCAGATCGATCATCTCAGCCATCCATGGGAAGGGGTTGGTTGCTCCCGGATAGAGCGCATCGATACCGATCTGCTGGCAACGGCGATTGGCGATGAAACGTAGATACTCCTTGAACATACCGGCATTGAGACCCAGCACGCCGCGCGGCATGGTGTCTTCGGCGTAGCGATATTCCAGCTCCACCGCCTTGGTGAAGTGCCCTTTAAGGCGCTCCTTGAATTCCGGCGTCCACAGGTGCGGATTCTCCAGCTTGATCTGGTTGGCCATGTCTACCCCGAAGTTCAGGTGTAGTGACTCGTCACGCAGGATGTACTGGAACTGCTCTGCAGCGCCCGTCATCTTGTTCTGGCGCCCCAGTGCCAGCACTTGCACAAAGCCAACATAGAAAAATAGTCCCTCCATGATGCACGCGAACACGATCAAGGATTCCAGCAGTTTCTGGTCGTTTTCGGGCGTACCGGTCTTGAACTCGGGGTTGGTCAGGGTATCGATGAAAGGCAGCAAGAACTCATCCTTGTCGCGGATGCTCTTGACCTCATGATACATATTGAACACCTCGCCCTCGTCCATCCCCAGGCTTTCCACGATGTACTGGTAAGCATGCGTATGGATCGCCTCGTCATATGCCTGACGCAGCAGATACTGGCGGCATTCAGGCGCGGTGATATGGCGATAGGTGCCCAGCACGATGTTGTTCGCAGCAAGGCTGTCGGCAGTGGAGAAGAAGCCCAGATTGCGCATGACAAGACGGCGCTCATCCTCGGTCAGGCCATTCGGATTCTTCCACAACGCGATGTCGGCCGACATATTGATCTCTTGCGGCAACCAGTGGTTCGCGTTGCCTGCATTGTATTTTTCCCATGCCCAGTTGTATTTGATCGGAACCAGCTGGTTCACGTCCGCATTCCCATTGATCAAACGCTTGTCTTCCACGCGGATGCGACCGGTCGAGACAGATGCGATGGTGTAATCATGCTCGGCAACAGGTGCGGTTCCCGCTGCCAGTGCGCCCATGCGTGCAGCGGCAGGCGCGGCCGTTGGCATCACTTCATCTTCGAAATTCAGCATGTGTAGTCCTTTTCTTCTTGTATCCCCCGCGCAGGGCGCGGGTGGTGATTTCTATACGCGACGGCTCGGCAGGCTGCCGAACCGTGTCATTTGAGTATTACTGGCAAGCCTCGCACTCTGGATTGTCGATCGAGCAGAACTTCGTTTCTTCAGTTGCCGGCGCTGCCGACATCTCCCCAGCCCCCCCGCTCGATACCGCATTCAGCGATCCGGCACGCGACGTGGATTTCTCGGCAGACGTGGCGCCCAATGTGCGCAGGTAATACGTGGTCTTCAGACCACGCACCCAGGCCAGCTTGTAAGTCTCATCCAGCTTGCGGCCGGATACGCCGGACATGTAGATGTTCAGCGATTGCGCCTGATCGATCCACTTCTGACGGCGGGAAGCCGCTTCGATCAGCCATTTCGGCTCGACCTCGAACGCTGTCGCATACAGGCTGCGGAGTTCCGCCGGAATGCGGTCGATCTTGGTCAGGCTACCATCGAAGTATTTAAGATCGGCCACCATCACCTCATCCCACAGACCGATTTGTTTCAGGTCGGTCACCAGATGCTCATTGATGACGGTGAACTCGCCGGACAGGTTCGATTTGACGAAAATGTTCTGGTAGGTGGGCTCGATACAGGCCGAGACGCCGATGATGTTGGAGATGGTTGCGGTCGGCGCGATCGCCACGCAGTTCGAGTTGCGCATGCCGTGCTGACGGATACGTGCACGCAGTGCATCCCAGTCCATGGTGACCGAGGTGTCGACCTCGACATAACCTCCGCGCGCTTCGCGCAACATATCCAGACTGTCATGCGGCAGGATGCCCTGCTCCCACAAGCTGCCGCGATACGAGGCATAACGACCGCGTTCTTCGGCCAGTTCGGTGGAAGCCCAGTAGGCGTAATAGCAGACCGCTTCCATCGAGCGATCGGCGAACTCGACAGCCGCTTCCGAGGAATATGGGATGCGCAGCGTATGCAGACAATCCTGAAAGCCCATGATGCCCAGACCGACCGGACGGTGTTTCAGGTTGGAATTGCGCGCCTTGGCAACGGCGTAGTAGTTGATGTCGATCACGTTATCCAGCATGCGCATGGCGGTATGCACGGTACGCTGCAGCTTCTCATGGTCGATCTGGCCATCGGCGGTCAAGTGCGCCGTCAGATTGACCGAACCAAGGTTACATACGGCGATCTCGTCTGCCGAAGTGTTCAAGGTGATCTCGGTGCACAGGTTGGAACTATGCACTACGCCCACGTGCTGCTGCGGCGAGCGGATGTTGCACGGATCCTTGAATGTGACCCAAGGATGGCCGGTTTCGAACAGCATGGTCAGCATCTTGCGCCACAGGCTTTGCGCCGGCACCTTGCGGAACAGCTTGATCTCGCCGCTGGCGACTTTTGCCTCATAACCCACGTATGCCTTTTCAAACGCCGCGCCGAACTTGTCGTGCAGATCGGGGCAGGTCGAAGGCGAGAACAGCGTCCATTCGCCACCTTCCATCACGCGCTTCATGAACAGGTCCGGGATCCAGTTGGAGGTGTTCATATCGTGCGTGCGGCGACGGTCGTCGCCGGTGTTCTTGCGCAGATCGAGGAACTCCTCGATATCGAGGTGCCAGGTCTCCAGATAGGCACACACCGCACCCTTGCGCTTGCCACCCTGATTGACCGCCACTGCCGTATCGTTCACCACCTTGAGGAACGGCACCACACCTTGCGACTTGCCGTTGGTGCCCTTGATGTGGGAACCCAGCGCACGCACGTTGCTCCAGTCATTACCCAGACCGCCGGCGAACTTGGACAGCAAGGCGTTTTCCTTCAGACCCTCGTAGATACCGTCCAGATCGTCCGCGACCGTGGTCAGGTAGCAGGAAGACAGTTGCGAACGGCGCGTGCCGGCATTGAACAATGTCGGGGTCGAGCTCATGAAATCGAAGCTGGACAGCAGGCGATAGAATTCTATGGCACGCGCTTCGCGATCCACTTCATTCAGCGACAGCCCCATCGCCACGCGCATGAAGAATGCTTGCGGCAATTCGATGCGCTTGTCTTCGACATGCAGGAAATAACGGTCATACAAAGTCTGCAGACCGAGGTAGTTGAATTGCAGGTCGCGATCGGAGTCCAGCGCGGCCGCAAGGCGCGCCAGATCGAAACGGCCCAACTCCTCGTCCAACAACTCGGCTTCGATGCCGCGCTTGATGAACTTGGGGAAATATTCGGCATAGCGTGTCGCCATATCGGCTTGCGTCACAGACTCGCCCAGAATCTCGCAGCAGATGTTATTCAACAGCAGGCGCGCCGTCACATAGCTGTAGGCCGGGTCTTGCTCGATCAATGCACGCGCGGACAGGATGGTGCACTTGCGCACCTCTTCCATGGCCACACCCTCGTACAGATCCTTCATTGTGCTCTGATGGATCTTGTTCGCGTCGACTGCATCACCCAGACCCGCGCATGCCGCCTCGATACTGGCCAAAAGCGCCGCAACATCCAGCGGACGCTTCATGCCGCCTTCGGTCACGTTCAACATCGGCGCCTCAGGCGCTGCTTCAGCCTTGCTCTTGGCGCGCTCCTGATTGCGGCGCTCGCGGTACAACACATAGGCGCGCGCGACATCGTGCTCACCCGAACGCATCAAGGACAGCTCAACCTGGTCTTGGATATCTTCGATATGGAAGGTGCCGCCGTGCGGTTGGCGGCGCGCCAAGGCGCTCACCACACCATCCGTCAATTGCTCGACCATCTCGCGCACACGCGCCGAAGCCGCACCCTGCCCGCCGTTCACGGCGATGAAGGCCTTGGTCAATGCAATGGATATCTTGGACGGCTCGAATGTCACGACGGAGCCGTTACGACGAATGATCTTGTATTGATCCAGCGTCATGCCGGAAGCACCGGAAACCGACTCGGATTTGCGCGTAGTGAACACGTTGGTGGATACGGATGGCGATGCGGATTCAGAAGCTTGCAGCATGTATTCTCCCCTTTTATTTGCAGATGTCGCCCGGCCTTGCACCGGAGCGGCTTTACACAGGAAAACACTATATCTAGTGGTCCAACCTGCGAATTGGGGCTAATTCTAGTAGTTAAGGGAATTAATGCAAGCGGAAATTTGGCCTATATATTTTCATATCCGGCCATCTCCCGCCGTTATGCGGATGAGCGGTCAAGCAGGCTGAAATATTGTTCCCAATCGAACGTCGGGCCTGGGTCGGTTTTGCGGCCGGGGGCGATATCGGCATGGCCGACAATGTGCCGGATCGGATAATTTCGTCGCAAGCGGCGCGTCAGGCGTGACAAAGCCGCATATTGCGCAGGCTCAAATGGGACGCTGTCACAGCCTTCCAGCTCGATACCGATTGAAAAATCATTGCAGCGCTCGCGCCCCTGCCACACCGACACCCCCGCATGCCACGCCCGACTGCCGCAGGGAACGAACTGCGTGACGCTGCCGTCACGGCCGATCAGAAAATGCGACGAGACGCGCAACCCATCCAGTTGCGCATAGTAGGGATGCGCGCTGCAGTCCAAGGTATTGGTGAACAAGCATCTTATGCCCGGACCGCCGAATTCGTCCGGGGGCAGGCTGATACTGTGTATGACCAGCAGACTGACCGACGTCTGCGCCGGCCGCGCATCGAAGTTCGGCGACGCGATGCGCCTGACACCGCTCAGCCATCCGCTCGAATCGAACTTCACTACTGCTTATCCTTGTCGGTGATGGACAGCCTGTCCATGCGATAGCGCAGGGCACGGAAGGTGACACCAAGTATCTTGGCGGCAGCGGTGCGATTGAAATGCGTCTGATGCAAGGCTTCCAGTATCGCTTCGCGCTCCACGCGATCCAGATAGTCGGTCAGCGGATACTTGCCTCCCGTCGCGGCAGCCTGCTGCTCGCCGCCCATAGGCTTCAACTGCAGATCCTCCGGCTGGATAAGCCCCTCCATGCACAAGGCCAGCGCGCGCTCGATCACATTCTCCAGCTCGCGTACGTTGCCGGGGAAGTCGTATGCCGACAATACTTTCAGGGCCGCGGGCGAGAACTTTGCGCCTGCCGCACCACCGATCCGTGTCAGCAATTGCTGGGCGATCTGCGGAATGTCCTCATGTATCTCGCGCAAAGCCGGCATGCGCAGCGCGATCACGTTCAGCCTGTAGTACAGATCCTGACGGAAGCTGCCGTCGCGTACGCATTCAGTCAGATCGCGGTGCGTGGCGCTCAAGATGCGCACATCCACCGCCTCTTCTTCGGTCGCACCCACGCGGCGCACCCGCTTTTCCTGGATGGCGCGCAACAGCTTGACCTGCATCGCCAGCGGCAGCTCGGCCACCTCATCCAGCAAGAGCGTGCCCTGGTTCGCCGCCTGAAAGAACCCGTCCCTGTCCTTGTCGGCGCCGGTGAACGCACCTTTGCGGTAGCCGAAGAACTCACTCTCCATCAGATTCTCGGGGATCGCTCCGCAGTTGACCGCGATAAAGGGCTGCCTACAGCGCGCACTCTGTTCCACGATCAGCCGCGCCGCCATCTCCTTGCCGCTGCCCGACTCGCCGCTGATGTGCACCGGCGCCTGACTGCGCGCGACGCGTGCGATCAGGTCACGCGCCTGCTGCATGGCCGGCGCCTCACCCAGCAATGCCGACAAGGCACCATCCGCTTTCCCGGCACAGACCGGCAGACTGAGCGCCGAATTCACCAAGGTGCGCAATTGCTCCAGCGACACCGGCTTGGAAAGGTAATCGAAGGCGCCCGCCTTGAGCGCCGCCACGGCATTCTCCATGTTGCCGTGCGCCGTGATCACCGCGACGGGAAGATCGAGACTGCTTTCGGCGATGTGGCGCACCACATCCAATCCCGTTCCGTCGGCCATGCGCATATCGGTCAGGCACATCGCATAACGACGTTCGCCCAGCCGCGCTTTCGCCTCGGACAATCCGCTCGCACGGGTCACATCCAGCCCCATGCGCGTCAGCGCAAGTTCCAGTAATTCCAGAATATCGGGCTCGTCGTCCACGATCAGTACGTTCGGTATCCCCGCTTCCATGACCTTTTCCTTATGCATCGTCAGCACTCGCGAAGGCGATGCTGAAACATGCACCACCCCCGGCACCGTGCCGATAACCGATCACCGCATCATTCGCTTCGCATAACTCGCGCGCGATATACAAGCCCAGCCCGGTGCCGCGACTATCGGTGGTGTAGAAAGGCTCGAACAGATTCTGCACTTCTGTTTCCGCTACACCCGGCCCGTCGTCCTCGACTTCGAGCAGTTGCCTTCCTTCGGCATCCCGCAGCCATCTCAACTGCACGCTGCCGGGCTGCTTGCGACTATATCGCAAAGCATTGCGGCACATGTTCCACAGCACTTGCTCAAAATGGCCACGGTCGAAATTGACCGCACTGCCCGCAGGCACGGCCAGTTCGAACACCACTCGCGGCACCTGCTCCACCTGCGCCAGGCTATCGATGAATATCGGCAACGCCAGCGACACATCTATTCTTTCCATCTGCGAGCGATCGCGCCGGTTGATCTGCATCACATCCTGCACGATACGGTTCAGGCGCGTGGTGTTATCCAGAATGATCTGCAGCAAGCGCGTCTGTGCCGGGTCGCGCGGACCTTCCTGCATCAATTCGGTGGCATAGCTAATCGCCGACAGCGGATTGCGTACTTCATGCGCTATGTTCGCGGTCAATCTGCCCAAAGCCGCCAGCTTCACCTGCTGCGCCTGTGCCTGTATGCGCTGCATATCCTCCAGCACGATCACCGCCCCCCAGAAGCTTGCTCCGCCGATCTCCAGAAATCGCACCCTCACCATACGGTTGGTTCGCGGCAGTTGTAGCTCTTCGCCACCCAAGGCATGATTCTGCCGCCAAGCGGCATACATGGCTTCCAGCAGGGGCGAGCACTCACCCAGCTCGACCTGCTGTTCTGCAGAGAAGCTATATCCCAGCAATCGCCCGGCACTGGGATTGGACTGCCGCACATGGCCGCGCTCATCCACCACCAGCATGCCGTCCGGCATGCCCTGGATCATCAGCCGGTTCGCCTCCGCCATACTGGACAGATCTTCGCCGCGCCGCGCCGCCAAGCGTTCACTGTCCAATGCGTATTTCGACATCGCATGCGCCAGCCATGCCACCGCAAAATACGAGGTACTCAATATGCCGGTCTGAAAGAACAACGCTTCCGATGCATCACGGGTCAGCACCGCATAAGCGTGACTAAGAAGCAAAGCGATACTGGCCAGCGCCGCATACAACAGCGTGATGCGGCCATGACTGATCATGCCGGCGAAAGCCAGCGACACCAGCAATAACATGGGCAAGTTGCTCTGCACGCCGCCGCCGATGTAACTGAGCATGCTGATGCATGCGATATCGACACACAGCTGGAAAGCGAGTTGCCACCCCGGTTGCGGCTTGCGCCAAACCACGGCTAGCACCGAAACCAATACCAGCAAGGTGAAGGTGGCGCTGATCCAGAAGAATGCCGTTTGTTCGTACTGCGTCAGCGACAGCGCCGTACCGAACAGGGCAGAAGTGAATACCAGCACACCGCCCAGGATCAGGCGATACAGATTGAACAGGGAAAGAGAACGCCAGAGGCTATCCGGCGACAGAGAGGTCGGCGGGCGCCAAGCCACGAACAGCGAGACTTCGGAATTTGCGGCGTCCCGCATACGCGTCATTCCGGCTTAGATATGCGCCGGTGCGCCTCGCAACAATAATAATCTTCACCCGAAGAGACGGCTTCGCTCTTGGGCAGGTTCAAGCCGCAATGGGCGCAGCTCACCATATCTTCGGACTGTGAAGTATCTTTGGACTCGGGCGGCGTACGGCGGAAGCGGCGCAACAGCCAGTACACCAGCGCGATGGCTACCACCAGAAATATCAGACGTGCCATGACTTGCCTCCCGGCCGAACCGCGACCGCAACATTGGATCTTGAAACTTAATTTGGTGCGCCCGGCGGGAGTCGAACCCACGACCCTTGGCTTCGGAAACCAATACTCTATCCAGCTGAGCTACGGGCGCCTGTTTGAGGGCGCGAAGGATAGCGGCTTTTGCCCGTACAGTCCAACCGCTAAGCGGCGAAACATGCCAGTTGCTCGGCATGACAGATATAGGCTTTGGCATAGATCAGCGCCAGCCACATCCAGAACAACAACAGAAAAGCGATCAACCCCAGATACTGTTGCGCGATGAAGCGCGGCGTCACTACACGTGCCAGCGAGATCGCCGGCGAGGCGATCACCTGAAACAGTCGATAAACAGGATTCTGCTGATAGCCGCGGCCGGCCAATACACGCAACACGCCCTGTGCCAATAGCGATAGCGCAGCGACTTCCACCAGCGCCTTCAGCAGCACGATCAAAAACAGTACAGGCTCTTCCATCACCGAATCAGGATACGCCGCGGCTTTCGTCACCCGCCATGTTCGGGTAGCGGACATAATCCACCAGCGCCTGCACCTTGGCAGCCGGGGGACGGCTCAATACGCTGCCGATGATGACACCGACGAATCCTACCGGGATGCCGAAGATACCCGCCGAGATCGGATTGATGTCCCACCACAGCGGCGTGTTCACGCCAAAGAACGGGTAGGTGATGTACATATAGATCATGCACACACTCAGTCCGCTGATCATACCCGCGATGGCGCCGATCTTGTTGGCGCGCTTCCAGAAGATACCCAGCACCAGCGCCGGGAAGAAGGCAGAGCCGGCCAGCGAGAACGCCGCGCCCACCATGAACAGGATGTCACCCGGCTTAAGTGATGTGACATATGCAGCACATACCGCAACAACCAGCAGCAATCCCTTGGAGATAGCCAAACGCCGTCCGGTCGGCGCCTTCGGATCGATCATCTTGTAATACACGTCGTGCGACAGCGCGTTGGCGATGGTCAGCATCAAGCCGTCGGCCGTCGACAACGCAGCCGCCAGACCGCCCGCGGCCACCAGCGCGGTGACCACATAGGGCAGCCCCGCGATCTCCGGTGTCGCCAGCACGATCAGGTCGCCGCCTATGGTGACTTCGGCCAGCTGCACGATGCCGTCCTTGTTAATGTCGCTCACGTTCATCAATGCCTTGTCCACCGATGCCCAGGCCGATACCCAGCTCGGCAACTCGGAGAAGCTCGACCCTACCAGCAAGGTATACACATCGTATTTGGCCAGCACCGCCAGTGCCGGCGCGGTGAGATACAACAGCGATATGAACAACAGCGACCAGAACACCGACAGTCGCGCCTCTTTCACGGAGGTCGTGGTGTAGAAGCGCATCAGAATATGCGGCAACGCCGCCGTGCCCACCATCAGGCAGAACACCAACGCCAGGAAGTTCTTGCGCTTGTTGTCGCGCGTCTCGTCGTCCGGCCCGGCATAGGGCTCGGCATGGGCGGGGATAGGCGAGGATTTCAGGCGGTTCGTTTCCACTTCTGCGCGCCATAAGTTGCGTGCAGCAACCACATCGGCAGGAAACTCCACCAGCGCCAGCTGGGCGCCGGCGATCTCGTCGTCTCCCGCCTGACGACCGATCAGCGCCGCCACCTTCGCCTCCAACTGCGCGCGCTCCGCCGCCAGATAGTCTTCCCCGCCCGCTGCCAGAGCGCGCAACTTAGCTTCGGATTCCGACTGCCGCTGCTTCAGGATGGCACGCACTTCCGCCTCGCGCGCGCCTTCCGGCGTCTGGGCATCGTTCAGCACCTGTTCGCGCGCCGTCACTTGCTCCAACACATAGCCGTAAGCGATCTGCGGCACGGGATTGCCGGTGTGCTTCACCGACAGCCAGATCACCGGGATCATATAAGCCACGATGAGGATCACGTACTGCGACACTTGTGTCCAAGTCACCGCGCGCATACCGCCCAGAAAGGAACAGAACAAGATACTGCCCAGACCGACGAACACGCCCACACCAAAATCCAACCCGGTGAAACGGCTGACGATCAGACCCAGGCCATAGATCTGTGCTATGACATAGGTGAAAGAACACAGGATAGCAGCGAATACGCCGATCATGCGCGGGCCGTCGCCGCCGTAACGCGCACCGAGGAAATCCGGCACGGTGTATTGACCGAACTTGCGCAGATAAGGGGCAAGGAACAAGGCCACCAGACAATAGCCTCCAGTCCAGCCCATGACGAACGCCAGGCCGTCGTAACCAGAAATATATAAGGTGCCGGCCAAGCCGATGAAGCTCGCGGCGGACATCCAGTCGGCGGCGGTCGCCATGCCATTGAACAAGGCAGGGATGCGTCGCCCGGCCACATAGTATTCGGACACATCCGAGGTTTTGGACAGGATGCCGATACCGGCATACAGCGACACGGTCACGCCGAGGAAGATATAACCCAGCGTCTGGTTGGGCACACCCATCTGTTCGAGGATGGACAACAGCACGATGAAGCCGATAACACCGCCGGTGTACAGCGAGTAATAACGCTTGAGCTGCGAAGTGAATTGCGACTGGCCGGACATCAGGCGTCTTCTCCCACGCCGTACCTTTTATCCAGCTTGCCCATGCGCCAGGCATAGTATCCGACCAGCAGCAGATAGATCAGCAAGGCACCTTGTGCCGCCATGAAGAAGGAAAATGGGAAGCCCAGCACGGTCAGCGTTTGCAGTTCGCGCGCGAACCAGCTGACGACGAATGTAGCGACGAACCAGATCACCAGCAGCACACCGGTCATGCGCAGATTACTGCGCCAGTAGCGTTGATGTCTTTCACTTGCCTGCATGTCTGTTCCCGATCCTGTTCCCTGATGCCGCGCCCGCCATTTGGACAAACTGCCGCTTGCACATAGAATGCAGCCCAGCGGCAGACGACAAAACCATAAGCATACCTGCCCGCGACGAACTTAACCCTATTCCCTTACATGGGACTGACACACGATGCGTATCCTGATCGCTGAAGACGATGAAGTACTGGCCGACGGCCTGTGCAACTCCATGCGCCATTCCGGTTACGCCGTTGATTGCGTCAAGGACGGGCAAGCCGCCAAACTCATCCTCAGCGGAGAACAACCGTTCGACCTGGTCATTCTTGATCTTGGCCTGCCCAAGCTGGACGGCTTCAGTGTGCTGCGCAGCCTGCGTGACAACAATCGCCAGGTACCGGTCATCATCCTCACCGCGCGCGATGAAGAAGGCGACCGTGTCAAAGGGCTGGACCTCGGCGCGGACGATTACATGATCAAACCATTCAGTCTGCCCGAACTGGAAGCGCGGGTACGCGCACTGATCCGGCGCGGCCAGTGCGGCATGAACCCTGTCTATGCCTGCGGCAAACTCACCTTCGACAGCGTGGCACGGCGCACCATGATAGACGGTGCACCGCTGGAACTCACCACGCGCGAGCTGAGCGTGCTGGAGGCGCTGATGATGCGCACCGGCTGGGTGGTAAGCAAGGAGCAACTGCTGGAGAGGCTCTACAGCTATTCCGAAGAAGCCAGCAACAACGCGATCGAAGTCTACATCCACAGATTGCGCAAGAAGGTCGAACCCGCAGGCGTCACCATCCGCACAATACGCGGCCTGGGTTACGTCATCGACAACCTGCACCCGCCGGCCAGTTGAGCGGCGGCGTCCGCCAGCACACGCACCGCACCCGCCATTAGAGCGACATGGAGAACCAGATCCGATCCCTGCGCAGCTACCTCATGCAGCGCTTGCTCATCTCGCTGTACCTGCTATGGATCGCCAGCACCGCCGTCGGTTATTTCGCCACCATCAACTACGCCAACCAGCCCTACGACCTGGTGCTGCTGCAGCGCGCCAACGAGATCGCGTCGCAACTCGGCCTCAGCCGCGGCGTGCCGCGCTTCGACGTGGAACCGGGACTGCCGGACGGCACCGACCCGGGCATGCCGGATCGCGTGGTGTATACCGTCACCGACAGCGAGGGACACAAACTGGCCGGCAATGGCAACACCCTGCGCCCGCTTTCCTACCGGCGTGGCCGGCCCGGCCCGCTGTTCAGCAACGGCGAACGTGAAGGGCAGAAGACGCGCATGGTCAGCCTGACCTTCTCCGCCAGCGGCCAAATCCTGCAACTGCATGTCGCGGAGACCATCCAGCAACGACAGGCATTGATACGCGGCATTCTTGCCAACATCGTGATCCCGCAACTACTGCTCACCCTGATTGCGCTGGCCGTGGTTTGGTACGGATTGAAACAAGGTCTGCGTCCGCTGGAGCGGCTGCGCAACGAGGTCAGCCGTCGGCAGCGCGACGACCTGAGCCAACTCGACGGCAGCAAGGCACCGGCCGAAGTGCGGCCGCTGATCGACGCGGTGAACGATCTGCTGGAACGATTGAAGCAGGTGATGGCAGCACAACAGCGCTTCGTCGCCGATGCCGCACACCAATTGCGCACACCTTTCGCCGGATTGAAGACACAGGCCGAATTGGCGTTGCGCACGGATGATGCCGGGCAAAAACAGCATGCCTTGCGCCACATCCTGACCAGCACCCGGCATGGCACGCGTCTGGTCAACCAGTTGCTGGCATTGGCCAGAACCGAGCCCGCCGGTCTGGGTAGCGACCGTTTCACGCGTATCGATCTGCGCCAGCTGGCGCAGGAATGCACCCTGGAATGGGTGCAGATGGCACTGGAAAAAGACATCGATCTTGGCTATGAGGCAAGCGACAAAGCTTTGCCTCTGCTGTGCGATGCACCCAGCCTGGGCGAGTTGCTCAACAACCTGATCGACAATGCGATCCGCTATACCCCGCACGGCGGACACATCACCGTCAGCACCGCTTACTCTCCCGGCTACGCCCTGCTGTGTGTCGAAGACAACGGACCCGGCATCGCCCCCGAACACCGCGAGCGCGTGTTCGAACGTTTTTACCGCATCCTCGGCAGCGGCCAGAGCGGCAGCGGACTCGGTCTCGCCATCGTGGCCGAAGTCGCCAAACGTCACGGTGCCGAACTGTTGCTAGCGGAAGGAAGCGAAGGTCAAGGGACGCGCATCTGCGTCCGCTTTCAATTGCCGACGATCGACTGAATGCTCATTCCGCCTTGCGTTTGATCACTATAGGGTGCGCATGCCGACTCAGGATGAAGTCGGCGATCATCTTCAGCCAGATGGTGATACCGGCGGTGGCACTCCAGGTCGCATAGTCCAGCTGCGCCGTCAACACACCGACGATGACCCACAGCAAAATCACCCCGCCCAACAGATTGATAGCCGCCGCATAGGGCGCGAAACGTTCCGGCCGCTCGGGCGGCACACCTTTCTTCAGGCCGACTTCCGAGAAATCGCGCCGGATGGCGATACGCCAGACACGCCGCAACCAGAAGAACACGATCGGGAACAGGGCCAGGAACAGCACCCATGTCATGGCCACATTGACATCAAAAACCATATTCTCTCCAAATAAAAAGCCCCGCCGTGACTCGGCGGGGCTTATGTTACACGCAGCCCGCTGGCTTAGGCGTGACGACCGTCGACCGCTTTCGCGCCGCGCGGTGTACGCACATTCTCCACCAGATGCTGGATGTGCTCCGGCGGCTCCTTGGTGAACTTGTCCACCAGAAAGGCCATGCCGAAGTTGACCAGTGCGCCGATCGCACCGAATGCTTCCGGCGTGATGCCGAAGAACGGATTCGCGCCACCGATCAGGTCCAGATACTCGGTACCCTTGATGAAGAAGATACCCTTGTGCGCGAACACATAGAACAGGGTGATGAACAGGCCGGACAACATACCGGCGATGGCACCTTCCTTGTTCATCTTCTTGCTGAAGATACCCATCATGATCGCGGGGAACAGTGAGCTGGCGGCGATACCGAACGCCAGCGCCACGGTACCGGCCGCGAAGCCCGGCGGGTTCAGACCAAGGTAACCGGCCACCACGATAGACACCGACATGGCGATCTTGCCCGCCATCAGCTCGCCCTTCTCGCTGATATCCGGCTTGAACACGCCTTTCACCAGGTCATGCGAGATGGCGGAAGAGATCGCCAGCAGCAGACCGGCGGCAGTCGACAGCGCGGCAGCCAGACCACCGGCGGCGACCAACGCGATCACCCAGTTTGGCAACAGCGCGATCTCGGGGTTGGCCAGCACGATGATGTCGGCGTTCACCGCCAACTCGTTGCCCTTCCAACCTGCGGCTTCTGCCTTGGCTGCTGCGTCAGCATTCTTGGTCTTGTCGTTGTAGTACTGGATGCGGCCGTCACCGTTCTTGTCTTCGAACTTCAGCAGACCGGTCACTTCCCAGCGCTTCATCCAATCCGGACGCTCTTCATATTTGAGGCTGGAATCCGCCGCATACAGATCGCCGTTGCTGGCCACGGCAGTGTTCACCGTACCGATCATGTTCATCTTGGCCATCGCGGCCACGGCGGGTGCAGTGGTGTACAGGATAGCGATGAACACCAGCGCCCAGCCGGCGGACAGACGTGCGGCATGCACGCTGGGCACGGTGAAGAAGCGCATGATCACGTGCGGCAGACCGGCGGTACCGATCATCAGCGACATGGTGTACACGAACATGTTCAGCGTGCTGCCGGCCGTAGTGGTGGTGTACTGGCCGAAGCCGAGCTCGATCACGACCTGATCCAGTTTCTGCAGCAGCGAGATATCGCTGCCCGTCATGTCGGAACCCAGACCCAATTGCGGGATCGGATTACCGGTCAGTTGCATGGAGATGAAGATCGCCGGGATGGTGTAAGCGAAGATCAGCACCACGTACTGGGCTACCTGGGTGTAGGTGATGCCCTTCATGCCGCCGAACACCGCATAGGTGAACACGATCGCCATACCGACATAGATGCCGGTCTCGCTGGACACGCCCAGGAAGCGCGAGAACGCCACACCGACGCCGGTCATCTGGCCGATGATGTAGGTCAGCGAAGCCACCAGCAGGCACAGCACCGCAACGGTGGAAGCCGTTTGCGAGTAGTAGCGGTCACCGATGAACTGCGGCACGGTGAACTTGCCGAACTTGCGCAGGTACGGTGCCAGCAGCAGGGCCAGCAGCACATAACCGCCGGTCCAGCCCATCAGGAACAGACCACCGCCATAACCCATATTGGAGATCAGGCCGGCCATGGAGATGAAGGACGCGGCCGACATCCAGTCAGCGGCAGTCGCCATACCGTTGATGCGCGGACCGACGCCGCCGCCGGCGACGTAGAACTCAGAGGTCGAACCGGCACGCGCCCAGATGGCGATGCCGATGTACAGGGCAAAGCTCAGCCCCACCACCAGATAAATCGTTGTTTGCAGATCCATGTCAGCCCCTTATTCTTCGTGCACGTCAAACTTGCGATCGATCTCACCCATCTTCTTGGCGTAGAAGAAAATCAGCGCCACAAAGATGTACATGGATCCCTGCTGAGCGAACCAGAAGCCCAACGGGTATCCTCCAAGATGTATGCCGTTCAGCATATCCGCGAACAGGATGCCCGCGCCGAACGAGACGATGAACCAGACTGCCAATATCTTGGTCAGCAGGCCCAACGTCGCCTTCCAATAGGCTTCGCCACTTTTATCCATGCTTGTCTCCCTTATAGATTTATCGAAGCGCCGCGCCTGACATAAAGCTAGCCTGCCCGACACTGCTCGCGGCAGGTTACGGGAGCAACCTTACAATCATCTTACGTTGCTGGCCCAGCGTTGCGCCCGCTCCAGATCGCGCAATCCGGCGTAGTCGACGATATCCTTACGCCGCGCCTGCGATTGGGCGATCTGCAGCAATTGCGCGGTCGCCAGCGCATCGGCCAGCGCATTGTGGCGCGCCGCAATGCGGATGCCGAAGCGCCCTATCCAGTCGTCCAGTACACGATGGCTGCGCATCAGGTCGCGGTTGAGGGCGGGCATCACATAGGCCAGATCCAGCCAAGGATGTTTGAAGTTGTGATGCAGATACTGGCGCATGGCGCGCCGTATCATGGTCTCGTCGAACGCGACGTGGAAGGCGACCAGCGGCGAGTCGCCGAGGAACTGCAGGAAGTCCAGCAAGGCCTCGGCGGGCGGCACGCCCTCGCGCTGCACCGAACCGGAGATGCCGTGGATCAGGATGTTCTCCTTGCGGCTGCTCTGCTGCTGCTGCAACACCACGGAGAAGCTGTCGGCCATCACCACGCGTCCGCCCACCACCGCGACCGCGCCGATGGAGATCAGCGTGTCCGTCATCAGGTTGAGGCCGGTGGTCTCCACATCGACCACCACATAGCGTGCCTGCTCGAATGGCAACTTCGTATCCGGTGATGGCAACTTCTGCCACGCCGCCAGTCGCGCCGCTTGTTCCGCGTCCAGCTTGGCGCGTGGCGCGAACCAGCGTTGCAACAGATTCTTCACAGCTGGTAATCCAGTGCCAGTTTGGCCTGCACCTTGCGTGCCTGGCGGAACGATTCTTTCAGGATGCGCCGGTCCAGTTCGTTCAGCACAGCGGGATCGATCAGATTATCCAGTTGCGCGATCTCGGCCTCGCTCAATGTCGCGCTGGCTTCATAGTGGTGACGCAAGCGCAACATCTGGATGAACAGGAAGGCATCGATCCACGCCTCCACCTCGGCTTCCGGCACATGCAGTGCGGCAGCGCTCTGGCGCAAGCGCTGGATGGTGCTGGTCTGTGTGGCGCCCGCCGCCAGACTGAAGATGCGCGCCGCATCGACAAACGGAGCCAGACCATTCAATTTCAAGTCGATGCGCTTGGCGTCATTCAGCACGAAATCGCGCACCACGCCCAGCGGTGGACGATTGCGCATCGCGTTGGCCGCCATCTGGTGCAGGAAACGGCTGTTGCCGCGCGCCAGCTGTGCCAGCCAGTTGCGCAATGTCTCCGCCAGTTTGCGCTGGCCCGCGAGTGCGCGGAAATCGAAGAAGATGGAGGCATGCAGCAACGCTTCGGGCGAACCCTGATCCACCCACTTGGTGAACACCTCCTGCCACTCTTCCAGTGACAGACACCACTTCGGATTGGAGGCCATGATGTTGCCCTTGCACAGCGGGAAACCGCAACGCGACATCGCCTGATTGATACGCAGCGCCACCGGCAACAGGATCGCGCGCGCCTCGTCTGCGCTCATGCCGTCTGGCAATGAAAAGATCAATGCATTGTCCTGATCGGTATTCAGCGTCTGCTCGTAGCGCCCGCCGGAACCCATCACCAGCCAGCACAGATTGTCATACAACGGCGTACCGATCAGTGCCGACGCCGCACACTCCAGTTCGATCAGGCGCGCCGCCAGCAGGTCGTTCAGCGTGGAGATGAACAATGTCAGCTGCTCGGCGGCCACCCCCTGCGCCATCATATTGCGCGCGAGCGCGCGGATGTCGCGACTCAGACCGACCAGCGTCTCCACATCCGCCGCTTGGCGCAGTGCGCCGCTGATCTGACGCAGCCCCACGCGCTGCAATGAGAACAGGTCGCGCTCGGACAGGATGCCGCTCAGAGTGCCGTCCGCTTCGGTCACCAGCACATGGCGGAAGCCGGCACGCGCCATCGCCATGGCCGCCTCGTAAGCCGGCGCAGTCGGCGGCAAGGCCATCGGCTCCGGGCTCATCACCTGCGAGATGGGCACGTCCGTCGACAGGCCGGGCAGCACCACGCGCCCGAGCAGATCGTTCAGCGTGAAGATGCCCAGCGGCTTGCGCTGCGCATCCACCACTACCATGGAACCGACGCGCAACTCACGCATGGTGCGCAACACTTCCAGCAGCGCGGTATCGGGCGCGCAGGTCACCGGTTCGCGGCGCAGGATCTCGGACAACGGACTGGACAGTGATTGTTGTTCGGTGGCCGCCTGCGCGAACTGGGCGCGCATGGCTTGATGCGATTGCTCGAACAGGGCGGTGATGCGGCGCGTGCAGAAATCCTTGAACACCGGGGAAAGTTCGAGCAGCGCATGGAAATCAGCCGCATCCAGCTCGAAGCAGAACACATCCTCGGCCGCGCGGTAGGTGGAAGTCACTGCACGTCCGGCCAGCAGCGCCCCCACCGGGAAGCTCTCGCCTTCGTGCAGCTCGATCACCGCATCGCTGCTGTCCTCGCCTTGGCGCGCGCCGCGCACCAGCCCCTGCTTGATGATGAAGAAACGTTGCGATCTGCCCTGCGCCGGCGAAGCGATCACTTCGCCCTTGGCGTAGTAGGCGAGTTTCAGGCGTTCCAGCAGCCAGACCTGATGCGCGCCTTCGAAACGGTCGAACGGGGCATGGGCGGCGAAGAAGGTCAATTGCGAAGCATGGATGGCGCTCAAAACTTGGCTCCCGTCGTGAATGGACCGATGGTTTATTATAGCCACAGCTTCTTTCTGGAAACTGACATGGCCTTTAACAACCCCAGCCCTGAGGATATCTGTCGCTTGCTGCACGAATCGCACACGGTCGCCGTGGTCGGCCTGTCGCCCAACGCATCCCGTCCCAGCTTCAACGTCGCCCGCGCCTTGCAGGGTTTCGGCCACCGCATCGTGCCGGTGCGGCCTCTCGTCACCGAAGTCCTTGGCGAACAGGCTTATGCCGATCTGGAGAGTATCCCTTTCCCGGTCGACATCGTGGATGTGTTTCGCGCGCCCGAGCATGTGCCCGCCATCGTGGAGAGCTGTATCCGGCTCGGCATCAAGAAGCTGTGGCTGCAGGACGGCGTGGTGAACGAGGCCGCCGCGCTGCGCGCGCAGCAAGCCGGCATCACGGTGGTGATGGATCGATGCATGTTCCGCGACCACACCCAGTTGTGCGCCGACGTATAATCCGCGCATTGTTATCAGACAGCCGATCATGATCCTCAAATTCACCAAGATGCACGGTGCAGGCAACGATTTCGTCGTCCTCGACGGCATACGCCAGTCGCTCGCGCTGACGCCGGAGAAGCTGCGCTTTATCGCCGACCGCCATTTCGGCATCGGCTGCGACCAGATATTGCTGGTGGAAAAGTCGCAGCGGCATGATGCCGATTTCCGCTATCGCATCTTCAATGCCGACGGCGGCGAAGTGGAGCAATGCGGCAACGGCGCACGCTGCTTCGTGCGTTTCGTGCACGAGAAGAAGCTCACCGGCAAGAAAGAGATCGTGGTCGAGACCAAGAGCGGCCTGATCTCCCCCAAACTTGAAGACGATGGCCGCGTCACGGTGAACATGGGTGCGCCGGTGTTCGAGGCGGCGCGCATCCCCTTCGTCAGCGACAGCGACAGCGATGAGCTCACACAGACATTGGATGTCGACGGACTGGCTGTGCAAATGACTGCCGTTTCCATGGGCAACCCGCATGCGGTGCAAGTCGTGACCGACGTGGACGCTGCCCCGGTGTTGCAGCAGGGGCCGCTGATCGAGCACCACGCGCGCTTCCCCAAGCGCGTGAATGCCGGATTCATGCAGGTACTCGATCGATCGCGCATCAGACTGCGCGTCTATGAACGCGGCGCGGGCGAGACGCTATCCTGCGGCACGGGCGCTTGCGCGGCAGTCGTCGCGGGCATCCGGCGCGGCCTGCTGGACGACACCGTGCACGTCGCCACACGCGGCGGTGCATTGACCATCACCTGGAATGGCGGCACGAACCCCGTCCTGATGACCGGCCCGGCCATCACGGTGTTCGAGGGCGAGATCAACTTGTAAAGGAATCACATGAAATCCGATGACGTCGTACGCTTTCTGCAAGACCACCCCGAGTTCTTCGAACAAAACGCCGAGATGCTGGCCGAGATCAATCTGCCGCATCCGCACGGCGGCCGCACCATCTCGCTCTCGGAGCGGCAGATGCTCACGCTGCGCGACAAGGTCAAATCACTGGAGAAGAAACTTCGTGAACTGATCGAATTCGCCAAGGAGAACGATGCACTGCAACTCAAAGTGCACCAGTTCAATTGTGCGCTGTTCGGCCCGCACGACCGCGATACCCTGCAGAGTCTGGTGGCGCACAATCTGAACGAGATCTTCGCCGTGCCGCACGTGGCCTTGCATCTGTGGAAGGACGAGCCACCCAGTTCCGAAGTGCTGGCCTTCGCCGACGAACACGCACTGCCGGTCTGTGCGCACCACGCGATCGCCGATACGCAAAGCTGGTTCGGCGAATCGGGCAGTCACCTGCGCTCGTTCGCCTATCTGCCGCTGCGCGCCAACGGCCAGACCATCGGCCTGCTGGTGCTTGGCAGCGAAGACAAGGAACGCTTCTATCCCGAGATGGGTACCGTGTTCCTGCAGCGCATCGCCGAGACACTGGGCAGCGCGTTCAGATTGCATGTCTGACCAGCCGCTCACGCTGACCGGCTATCTGGCCTACCTGCAGCACGAGCGCAACTATTCACCCCATACCTCCGACAATTACGCGCGCGACATCCGCCGCCTGTTCGAGCTGGCCGGCGGCACAGCGCTGGCCGAGCTGAAGAGTCACCACATCCGTCGCTATATCGCGCAGCTGCACGGCAGCGGCCTCTCCGGCCGCTCGCTGGCGCGCGTGCTCTCGTCCTGGCGCGGTTTTTACAATTACCTGATGCGCGACCACGCTTGCCCCGGCAATCCCTGCACCGGACTGCGCGCGCCCAAGTCGCCCAAGACATTGCCGCATGCACTGTCACCGGATGAAGCGGTGCAGCTGGTCGAGATGAAAGTGGAATCGCCGCTGGATGCGCGCGACAAAGCCATGTTCGAACTGCTCTACTCTTCCGGCCTGCGTCTGGCCGAATTGATCAGCCTCGATCTGCCCGACATGCAAAACACCCTGCACTCGAACGAAGTACGCGTCACCGGCAAAGGCAGCAAGACCCGCGTGGTGCCCGTGGGGCAGGCGGCCATCTCAGCGCTCAAGGCATGGATGCAAGTACGCGACCAAGTCGCCAAGCAGGATGAGGTCGCATTGTTCGTCGGCACACGCGGCGCCCGCATCTCTCCGCGCAGCGTTGAAATGCAATTGCAAAAGTGGGCTGTCAAACAGGGGCTCAACCGCAAGGTGCATCCGCACATGCTGCGGCATTCCTTCGCGACGCATGTGCTGCAATCTTCCGGCGACCTGCGCGCGGTACAGGAGATGCTGGGCCATGCCAGCATCTCCACCACGCAGGTCTACACCCACCTCGATTTTCAATATCTCGCGAAGATCTATGACGGCGCGCATCCGCGGGCCAAAAAGAAACCATGAGCCCAAAAAATACGATGAGCAAATCAAAAGCCAGTTCCCCCTCGACACCGCACCGCCCATCACAGGGCGGAAATGATTTCCGAAAACGTGTGCAACGCAGCAAGCAGAGTGGCGAGAGCCGCGTACCGCAACCTGCCGCCAAACCTCGTGCGGGCAACCCTTCTTCCAAGCCGGCCATCATCCTCAAGGCCGAGCGCGAGAAGTCATTGCAGCGCCGCCACCCGTGGATATTCTCCGGCGCGGTCGAGTGCGTAGACGGCGCACCTGCCGGCGGCGACACCGTCGCGGTGCGTGATGCTTTGGGTAACTTTCTCGCTTGGGTTGCCTACAACCCCGACTCGCAGATCACTGCACGGGTGTGGTCATGGCACGAGAAGGAAGTCGTCGATAAGGCGTTCCTGCGTCAGCGCATCGCCGACGCATTGGCGGCTCGCCGCACGCTCGCCATCGAGCAGGCAGGCAACGGCCTGCGCATCGTCCACGGCGAATCGGACGGCCTGCCCGGTCTCATCGTGGACAAGTATGGCGACGTGCTGGTGATGCAACTTGGCAGCGCCGGTGCGGAACACTGGCGCGAGACCTTCGCCGACATCCTGCAGGAACTGTGCGCGCCCGTGTGCATCTACGAGCGCTCAGATTCCGATGGGCGTGAGCTGGAAGGCCTGTCAAAACGTTGCGGCATATTGCGCGGTACGCTGCCGGAAAAAGTCGATGTGATCGAGAATGGCTTGCGCTTTGCCGTGGATGTGGCGGCAGGCCAGAAGACCGGCTATTACCTCGACCAGCGCGATAACCGTGCTCTCACTGGCACGCTGGCCGCCGGACGCGATGTGCTCAATTGCTTCTGCTACACCGGCGGCTTCTCGCTCTACGCCTTGCGCGGCGGTGCTGCGTCGGTGCTCTCGATCGATTCATCGCAGGAGGCATTGCGGATCGCGCAGGCCAATGTCGGCCTGAACGGACTCGATGCATCGAAGGCGGAATGGCAATGTGCCGACGTGTTCGAAGCGCTGCGCAAACTGCGTGACCAGAACCGCAAGTTCGATCTCATCGTGCTCGACCCGCCCAAGTTCGCGCCCACCGCCGCCTTCGCCGAGAAGGCTTCGCGCGCGTACAAGGACATCAACCTGCTCGGCTTCAAACTGCTGCGGCCGGGCGGCCTGCTGTTCACCTACTCCTGTTCCGGCGGCATCAGCGACGATCTGTTCCAGAAGATCATCGCCGGGGCGGCACTGGACGCGGGCGTGGATGCGCAGATCGTGAAGAAACTGCACGCAGCACCGGATCATCCTGTGCTGCTGAGTTTTCCCGAAGGTGCTTACTTGAAGGGATTGGTGTTGCGGGTGGCGGGCTGAACGCCCGCACCGGGATTCACTGCTGCTTGATGACTTCCAGTCCGGCCTGCTCCCAGGCGCTGGTGCCACCCTGCACGTTGACTACCTGAGTGAACCCAGCCTCCTGCAGCATCGCTACCGCTTGTGCGGAGCGTCGCCCCGAACGGCAGATCACGGCGACCGGTTTGTCTTTGTAGGCTTCCAGATCCTGCAATCGCGTGCCTACCTGCCCCAGCGGCAACAACTGTGCGTTCACGGCATGCACTGCCGCATATTCGCTGGGCTCGCGCACGTCCAGCAGCAATGCCCCCTGGCTGACCATGCTTTGCGCGGTCTTCACATCCACACCCTGACTGGCCTGCAATTGCTGCATCGCCAGCATCAAGCCCAGCACAGCAGTGATGGCCCAAAGTATCTTGTTCTTCATGCCCGCCTCAGCTCAAACGATGCGCAGTGAAACCGCTCTGCACCCAAGCCATCATCCCGCCGCGCAGGTTGATGACATTAGAAAAGCCCTGCTGTTGCAGGTACATGCAAGCCTGCGCCGAACGCGCGCCGCTGCGGCAGACCATGATCAGCTTCTCGGACTTGTCCAATTCATTCACTTTCATCGGCAGCATATGCAATGGCAGCGCCTCGGCCTTGGGCACAGTGCCCTGCGCGATCTCTTCCATTTGGCGCACATCGATCACGCGCATCTTGTGTCCGTCTTCTTCCACCCATTGCGCGAACTGCTGCGCGTCGATCTCTTTAACGTTCATTCCAAACATGCTCTGCCTCCTGGATAACAAGTGGCGAGCATATTAGCATAGACTAATATGCTAACAACGCTACTGAAAGTGTGGTTTTGGTATTGCTCAGAACGAACGGCCTGAGTGAACCGTTACACCAACCCACTACCGCCGGCATCGCCTGCGCCCAGAGCTTCTTCATCTGGGCGGCGACGTGCATCAGTGTTGGCTGACGAAAGGTTTGAAACCCAGGCGGCTTGCCAATGTATTGGCGGCGCGGCGCGCTTCATCGGAATTGGCATAGGGCCCGAGCTGGATGCGGTTAAGTCCGCTCTGGCGCAGCAGGATGATGTCCTTGCCGGTATCGCCCAGTTCGGCGCGCATCTTGGACAGGAAGCTCTCGGCTCCCTGCTTCTCCTTGAAGGCACCCAGTTGCAGATAGACCTTGCCGCTGACATCCGGCGGCATCACCGGCATGACGGTCTCGGCCGCGACAGACTCTGCCTTCACCACGGGCGTCGTGACGGCCGCAGCGACCGGTGCATTGCCGTTGACGGCGATGCTTTCCACTTCCACTTCGGCGCTGCCGTTGTTGACGTAGCCCAGCTTGTGGGCGGCGGCATAGGACAGGTCGATGATGCGGTCATGCAGGAAAGGGCCGCGGTCGTTGACGCGCACGACGACGGTTTTGCCGTTGGCCAGATTGGTCACGCGTGCGTAGCTGGGTACCGGCAGGGTGGGATGGGCAGCGGTCATGCCGAACATATCATAAGTGTCGCCGATGGAAGTGCGCTGACCGTGGAACTTCTTGCCATACCAGGAAGCGGTGCCGCGCTCTTTATAACTGCCGATGTCTTGCAGCGGCGTGTAGGTCTTGCCCAGCGCGGAGTACGGACGATTGGCATAGCGATGCAGCGGCTCCGCTTTGGGTACGGCATCCGGGATGCTGTCCAGATTGTCGGGCACATCCGCCCCCGGGCCGTCGCCTGCCAGATATTTCCCGCCCGTTGCAGCGGTCGCGTCGGCGGGCTTGGTTGTTGCCGGTTCGCCGGTGGTGCGACGCGGGATGTTGGAGCAGGCACTCAGCAATGCGATGCCGGCCAGGATGATGATCAGGTTTCTGTTCATGGTGACTCCCTCAGGTTTTTACCAGACGTTGGTGGGTGTGGATGCTCATCAGTACACCGAAGCCGAGCAACAGCGTGAGCATGGAGGTGCCGCCGTAACTTACCAGCGGCAGCGGCACGCCGACCACAGGCAGGATGCCGCTGACCATGCCCATGTTGACGAAGGCATAGGTAAAGAAGGTGAGCGTGATACTGCCCGCCATCAGGCGCGTGAAATAGGTGGAGGCGGCGGCCGTGATCATGAAACCGCGACCGATAACGAAAACGAACAATCCCAGCAGGAACAGATTGCCAACGAAGCCGAATTCTTCCGACCAGACGGCGAAGATGAAGTCGGTGGTGCGCTCGGGCAGGAAGTCCAGATGAGTCTGCGTCCCCTGCATGTAGCCTTTGCCCAGCAAACCGCCCGAACCAACCGCGATCATGCCCTGTATGGTGTGGTAACCCTTGCCCAGTGCATCCTGGGAAGGATCGAAAAGCATCAGGATGCGATGGCGCTGGTAATCATGCAGCATGTGCCATAGGAAGGGCGCGCTGGCTGCGGCTCCCACCAGCAGGCCGATGATGATGCGCCAAGACAGGCCGGCAAGGAACAGTACGTAAAAACCGCTGGCACCGATCAGGATGGAGGTACCCAGATCGGGCTGCCGCAGGATCAATGCGACCGGTAGCAGCAGCAGCAGAGTAGCGATCACATAGTTCTTCATGGTCAGCGTGGCTTCGTGCTTCTCGAAGTACCAGGCCATCATCAGCGGCACGGCGACTTTCATCAGCTCTGAAGGCTGGAAGTTCATGAATCCAAGATTGAGCCAGCGCCGCGCGCCATGGCTGATCTCGCCGAACAAGGCGACGCCGACCAGCATGAGCATGCCCAGCACATAGATGGGAACGGCACTGCGCATCAGCCAGTGCAAAGGCATGTTGGCGACGATCCACAACGCGACGAAGCCGACCAGGATGTTGCCGAGCTGGCCCAGTATGCGCCCGCCATCGCCGCCGCTGGCGCTGTACAAGGTGAGCAAGCTCACCAGCATAAGGCCGCATAGACCCGACAGCAGGATCGGGTCCAGATGCAGCATGAAACGCTGTTTGAGTTGTCGCAGGTTCATCAATCGTCTTCCACGCCCGTCTTCTCGTCCACTTTCTGCAACGGCTTGGGTTTCTTGCCAAGCAGATAATAATCCAGCACCTTGCGCGCGATGGGTGCGGCGGTTGAACTCCCGTGGCCGCCGTTCTCGGCCAGCACGGCCAGCGCGATGCGCGGTTTGTCTGCCGGCGCGAAGACGATGAACCAGGCGTGGTCGCGATTGTATTCGGAGACCTTGTCCTCGTCATACTTCTCGCCCTGCTTGATACCGATGACCTGCGCTGTGCCGGTCTTGCCCGCCACCGGGTACGGCGCGCCCCAGAACGCGCCGACCGCCGTACCGCCCGGCTTGACCACGGCCCGCATGGCGTCCTTCACCAAAGCCAGGTGTTCGGCCGGGATATGCAGGTCGAACAGGGGTTCCGGCGCGGCCGGTGTTTCATTCGGCGCATGCTGTATCTCTTTGACCAGATGCGGCTTGTAGCCCACGCCATCGTTCGCCAGTGTGGCGGTGGCGAAAGCGAGCTGCAGCGGCGTGACCAGGTTGTAGCCCTGTCCGATACCGGCCGACACGGTATCGCCCGGATACCATATCTGTTGGTGACGTTTCATCTTCCACGCCGAGGAAGGGAGCAGTCCCGATGTTTCACCTTCCAGGTCGATGCCGGTGCGTTTGCCAAAGCCGTACTGCTCCAGATAATCGTGCATGCGATCGATGCCCAGCTCGGTCGCCAGTCCGTAGTAATAGGTGTCGCACGACACGACCACCGATTTAAACAGGTCCACCCTGCCATGACCGCCGGTCTTCCAATCGCGATACTGGTGACGGCTGCCCGGCAGCGTGTAATAGCCGGGGTCGTTGATGCTGTAGCCGGGCGAGCGCACGTCGTAATGCAGTCCGGCCAGCGCCATGAACGGCTTGATGGTGGAGCCGGGCGGGTATTGCCCGCGCAGTGCGCGGTTGTTCAACGGCACATCGGGCGAATTGTTCAGCGCATCCCAGCTCTCGGTATCGATGCCATCGATGAACAGGTTGGGGTCGTAACCGGGTTTGCTCACAAAGGAAAGTATCTCGCCGTTGGCGGGATCGATCGCCACCAGCGCGCCACGATAATCTCCGAAGGCCTGTTCCGCCACTTCCTGCAGGCCCGCATCCAGCGTCAGCATCAGGTCCTTGCCGGACTGCGGCGGCGTGCGCGACAACATACGCACAGCGCGTCCGCCCGCATCCACCTCGATCTGCTCGAAACCCGTGGTGCCGTGCATCTCCTTCTCGTAGCGTTCTTCGATGCCGGTCTTGCCGATGTAATCGGACCCCATATAGTTACCCAGCAGCTCCTGCTTCTCCAGCTCGTCCAGTTCCTTCTGGTTGATGCGACCGATATAGCCGAGCAGGTGCGAAGTCATCTCCGAGTAGGGATATTCGCGGAACAGGCGCGCCTTGATCTCCACCCCGGGGAAGCGGTAACGCTGCGCGGCGAAGCGCGCCAGCTCCTCATCGGTCAGACGCGTCTTCACCGGCAACGTCTGCAGGGAACGGCGCTCCGACATCAGCTTTCTGAAGCGTCGCAGGTCCTTGGGTTTGATCTCCACCAGCTTGCCGATCTCAGCGATGGTGGCATTCAGGTCCGGGATCTTCTCGGGCGTCAGCTCCAGTGTGTAACCGGCATAGTTGCGTGCCAGCACCACGCCGTGGCGGTCGGTGATCACGCCGCGATTGGGCACGATGGGCACCACGAAGATGCGGTTGCTCTCCGCCATGGTGTCGAAGTATTCGTGCTGCCACACCTGCAGATAGAAAGTGCGCGCCACCAGGATCGTCATCAGCACGCCGACGAAGCCGAGGCAGAAGATCAGGCGCAGGCTGAACAGGTATCGCTCGCGCTGATGGTTCTTCAGCTCGACATGTGGCGTCATAGTTCGTTCGGATTACGGCGCGGACGGCGCAGCGTCTGGATAAGCAAAGTCAGCGGCGCCCACAGCAGGGCGGAGGTCAGGCTGCCGAGGAAGTAGCTCCACTCGACGTAGCCCCGTGCCTGCCAGTGCACCAAGGCATACACCGCGTAGCTGGCGAGCAGCAGCACGAACACGTGCACGGACTGTTCCTTCAGGTTGAACATCTGCACTCGGCGGTTCAATACCAGACCGCCGAACGCCAGCACCGTATAGGCCAGCGCATGCTGGCCGAACAGACTGGCATCCGCCACATCGACGAAGATACCCAGCATCCAGCCGATGCCGATGCCCACGCGGTGCGGTTTGTGCGTACACCAATAGAGCAGCATCAGACCGACGAAATCGGGGCGCAGCACCAGCGCCATGCCGTGCCAAGGCAGCCACGCCAGCAGCACGGCCGCGATGAAGCTGGCCAGGATGAAGCGTCTGCTGGCAGGCAACAGGAATTCGCGGTCCATGGGCATCTGATGTCTCATGGTGCGCCTCGACGGGAGAGATTCTTGCCCCGCTCCGTGGTGCCGTGCGCGTCCTCTGTAGCCGGGCGCGGCGGCAAAGTCGGCACGCCGGACACGATCAACAGTGTGCGATGCCTGTCCACGCCGGCCAGCGGTGCGCATGCGATACGCGCGAACGGATAAGCCGGGTCTCGCTCGACACGGATCACTTTGGCGACAGGCAATGCCGAGGGATAGGTGCCATCCATACCCGAAGTCACCAGTTCATCGCCAACCTGGATGTCCACATCCACCGGCTGATAGCGCAGCTCCAATTCACTGATGTTGCCCGAACCGAACACCGCCGCGCGTACACCGGTGCGCACCACCTGCACCGGCACCACGTTATCCTTGTCGGTCACCAATGTGACCTCGGACAAGTAGGGATAGGTGCGCGTGACCTGGCCGACCACACCGCGGTTGTCCACCACTGCGCGGCCAGCCTGCACGCCGTGCTGTTCGCCCGCATCGACGAACAGCTTGCGTTTGAATATGTCGCGTTCCAGATAGACGATCTGCGCGGCCTGCACGCTGTACTCGGCACGCTGTTTGATCTCAAGCAAGGCGCGCAACTGCGCGTTCTCGCCCAGCACCGTCTCCATCTGCTTGAGCTGCGCCGAATCCGCATCATGCTGCAGATGCAGTTGCGCGTTGTCCGCGACCAGATGGCTCTGCAATGAAACGAAGGCGTTGGCACCGTCCCACATCTCGCCGGGCAAGGCGGTCAGACGCTGGAAGGGATAGATGATGATGGAGATGACCTGGCGCGTGGATTCCAGATACTGGTAACGCGCATCCACGAACAGCAGCAGCAACGACAGCACCGAGAAGAACACCAACCTCGCGACCACACTCGGGCCGCGATTGAAGAAGCGCAGTGTGCGGGTGTCTTCCAGCGCCACTTAGATCAATCGGAGGTGAAGATGTTGGTGTATTTGTCCATGCAGTCCAGCGCCTTGCCGGAACCGCGCACCACGCAAGTCAGCGGGTCGTCGGCGATCACCACCGGCAGGCCGGTCTCTTCCATCAGCAGACGGTCGAGGTCGCGCAGCAATGCGCCGCCGCCGGTAAGCACCATGCCCTTGCTGGCGATGTCCGCGCCGAGTTCAGGCGGCGTCTGCTCCAGCGCGGTCTTCACCGCGCTGACGATGCTGTTCAGTGGATCAGTCAGTGCTTCGAGGATCTCGTTGCTGGAGATGGTGAAACTGCGCGGCACGCCTTCGGCCAGGTTGCGGCCGTTGACTTCCATCTCGCGCACTTCGCTGCCCGGAAAAGCAGAACCGATCTGCTTCTTGATCTGTTCGGCGGTGGTCTCGCCGATGAGCATGCCGTAGTTGCGGCGAATATAGTTGATGATGGCATCGTCGAACTTGTCGCCCCCGACGCGCACGGAACCGGAATACACCGCACCGCCCAGCGAAATCACGCCCACTTCGGTGGTGCCGCCGCCGATGTCCACTACCATGGAACCGGTGGCTTCTTCGACGGGGAGGTCGGCGCCGATCGCGGCAGCCATCGGCTCTTCGATCAACTCCACGCGGCGCGCGCCGGCACCGTAGGCGGACTCGCGGATCGCGCGGCGCTCGACCTGTGTCGAACCGCACGGCACGCAGATGACGATACGCGGACTGGGCGTGAAGATGCTGGATTTATGTACGCGGCGGATGAACTGCTTGAGCATCTGCTCGGTGACGGTAAAGTCGGCGATCACGCCGTCCTTCATCGGGCGGATGGCGGTGATGTTGCCCGGCGTGCGGCCCAGCATCTGCTTGGCGGCCAGACCGACCTGCTGGATCACCTTTTTGCCGTTCGGCCCACCCTCTTGCCGGATCGCCACCACGGACGGCTCGTCAAGCACGATGCCTTGTCCGCGCAGCCAGATCAGTGTATTAGCCGTGCCAAGGTCGATAGCAAGGTCGTTGGAGAAGTAATTGTTGAACAGTCCGAACATGTTGAGTCCTGTAGTCAAAGAGGTGCCGCGAATGGCCGCGTATGATACCCTATCAGCCCTGTTTGAATATAGTCTTTGCCATGTCTTTAAGTACCCAGGATGTCGAAAAAGTCGCCCGTCTGGCGCGCCTCGCGATGAGCCCGTCCGAGATCGAAACCTCACGCAACCAGCTCAACGGCATCTTCGGGCTGATCGCAGAGATGCAGGCCGTGGATACCGACGGTGTGGAACCGATGTCGCACAGTCAGGATCTGGCCCAGCGCCTGCGCGAGGACAAAGTCACCGAAAGCAACCAGCGCGAGGCCTTTCAGGCCATCGCCCCGCAGGTGGAACAAGGCCTGTTCCTCGTTCCCAAAGTCATCGAGTAATCCAGCATGTTCGAATCCAGCCTCAAACAAATGGGCGACGCTTTGCGCTCAAAAAAGATATCCAGCGTCGAACTGACGCAAAGCTATCTGGACCGCATGGCGCTGCTGAATCCTCAGCTCAACGCCTACATCACCATCGATCCCACGAGGTCGCTGGCACAGGCGCAAGCCGCCGATGCACGCCTCGCGGCAGGCACGGCCGATGCGCTGACCGGCATCCCCATCGCGCAGAAGGACATCTTCTGTGCCAAGGACTGGCTCACCACCTGCGGCTCCAGGATGCTGCACAACTTCGTGTCGCCCTATGATGCGCATGTCATCAGTCAATTCAACAACGCGGGCGCGATCAACCTCGGCAAGACCAACATGGACGAATTCGCCATGGGTTCTTCCAACGAGACCTCGTACTATGGTCCGGTGAAGAACCCGTGGGACACCGCGCGCGTGCCTGGCGGCTCCTCCGGCGGCACCGCAGCAGCGGTTGCGGCGCGCTTATGCGCCGCCGCCACCGGCACCGACACCGGCGGCTCCATCCGCCAGCCGGCCGCTCTGTGCGGCATCTCCGGTTTGAAACCCACTTACGGCGTGGTATCGCGCTACGGCATGATCGCCTTCGCTTCCAGCCTAGACCAGGCCGGCCCTATGGGCCGCAGCGCGGAGGATCTGGCGCTGATGATGAACGTGATGGCTGGTTTCGACGAACGTGATTCCACTTCGCTGCAACGCGGCAAGGAAGACTACACGCGCGACCTCAACAAGCCGCTGACCGGCCTGCGCATCGGCCTGCCCAAGGAATTCTTCGCGGAAGGCATGGGCGCAGATGTGGCCAAGGCGATCGAAGCCGCCATCGCCGAGTACAAGAAGCTGGGTGCGACCATCGTCGACATCTCTCTGCCCAACTCCAAGTTGTCCGTGCCGGTGTATTACGTGCTGGCCCCGGCGGAAGCATCGAGCAACCTGTCTCGTTTCGACGGCGTGCGCTACGGCTATCGCGCCACCGAGTACAGCGATCTGGCCGACATGTACGAGAAGAGCCGCGCGCAGGGATTCGGCGCGGAAGTACAGCGCCGCATCATGATCGGCACCTATGTACTCAGTCACGGCTATTACGACGCCTACTACATCAAGGCGCAGCGCATCCGCCGCCTGATCGCGCAGGACTTCGTGGAAGCCTACAAACACTGCGACGTGATCATGGGACCGACCTCACCATCGACTGCTTTCAAACTGGGCGAGAAGGGCGACGACCCGGTACAGATGTATCTGTCCGACATCTACACCATCGCCGTCAATCTGGCCGGCCTGCCGGGCATGTCCATCCCTTGCGGCTTCGGCGACAACGCCATGCCGGTCGGCTTGCAGATCATCGGCAACTATTTCGACGAAGCGCGCATGCTGAATGTGGCGCACCAATATCAACTGGCGACCGACTGGCACAGCCGCGCGCCACAAGGGCTGTAAGGAAACATCATGACTTGGGAAATCGTCATCGGACTGGAAGTGCACACCCAGCTCTCGACCAACACAAAGATATTCTCCGGCGCATCCACTGCATTCGGTGCAGAGCCGAACACACAGGCCGATGCGGTGAGTCTGGCCCTGCCGGGTGTGCTGCCGGTGTTGAACAAGGCTGCGGTGGAACGCGCCATCAAGTTCGGCCTTGCTACCGGCTCGCACATCGCGCCGCGCTCGGTGTTCGCGCGCAAGAACTACTTCTATCCCGACCTGCCCAAGGGCTATCAGATCAGCCAGTTCGAGCTGCCGGTGGTCGGGCAGGGCGCGCTGACCATACAAGTGGCTCCGCTATCCGGTAACGCCAAACCTTACGAGAAGACCGTGCGCATCACGCGCGCCCACTTGGAAGAAGACGCGGGCAAGTCGCTGCACGGCGACTTCCACGGCATGACCGGCATCGACCTGAACCGCGCCGGCACGCCGCTGCTGGAGATCGTGTCCGAGCCTGATATGTGTTCCGCTGCCGAGGCGGTGGCCTATGCCAAAGCGCTGCACACGCTGGTGCGCTGGATCGGCATCTGCGACGGCAACATGCAGGAAGGTTCCTTCCGCTGCGACGTGAACGTGTCGGTGCGCAAGCCCGGCCAGCCGCTGGGTACGCGTCGCGAGATCAAGAACCTGAACTCGTTCAAGTTCATGCAGCAGGCCATCGACTATGAAGTGCAATGGCAGATCGACACCATAGAGAACGGCGGCAAGGTGCAACAGGCCACCATCCTGTTCAATCCGGACACCGGCGAGACACGCGCCATGCGCAGCAAGGAAGACGCGCACGACTACCGCTACTTCCCCGACCCCGACCTGTTGCCGCTGGAGATATCAGCGGAATGGATAGACCAGGTGCGCGCCACCTTGCCGGAACTGCCGCAGACCAAGCAGTCGCGTTACGTGAGCGACCTCGGCCTGTCCGCCTACGATGCCAGCATCCTCACCGCCTCACGCGAGATGGCTGACTTCTTCGAGACCGTGCTGGCCGCCGTGCCCAAGGATGCCAAGATCTGCGCCAACTGGATCATGGGCGAACTGAACGCACAGCTGAACCGCGACGGACTCGATATGGCGCAATGCCCGATCAGCGCACAGCAACTGGGCAACATGCTGGCGCGCATCGTGGACGGCACGATATCCAACGCCGGCGCCAAGGATGTTTTCCGCACCATGTGGGCGGAAGGCGGTGAAGTGGATGCCATCATCGAAGCCAAGGGTCTGAAGCAGGTGTCGGATGCGGGCGCGATCGAAAAGATCGTGGACGAAATCATGGCGGCGAACGCCGACAAGGTAACCGAATACCGTAGCGGCAAGGACAAGCTGTTCGGCTTCTTCGTCGGTCTGGCGATGAAGGCCAGCAAGGGCCAGGCCAATCCGGCGCAACTCAACGAAGTATTGAAAAAGAAGCTGGCAGGTTAAGTCAGGTCGTAGCGCATCACCCGATAGAAGCCGCCGAAACAATATTCGACGTGCGGCTCGCCGGCCAGTGACTTGCCCTGCTTGCGCAAGGCCTCTTCCAGTTTCGCCGTCACGTCTTCCTGCCAGAATCCCGGCAGGAACGGTTCCATTGCCCCCAGCACCCAACGCGTAAGCGGAAAACGATAGAGCGGATGATGATGTGGTGTCGCCGCATATTCCGTGACCAGCACCGAGCCTCCCGGCTTCAGCACGCGCGCCATCTCGTCGTAGACATGCTGCCGCGCCTGCGGCGGCAACTCATGGAACAGAAAGAACAGGATCAACTGGTCGAACGCATCGCTGGCATAGGCCAGCGTCTCCGCGTTCATGCGCGACAGATGGATGCGACGTGCAATGTCCTGCGTCTTGCTGCGCGCCAGTTGCAACTGGCCGGTCGCCACATCACACAGATGCACCTCGTTGTCCGCGTTGCGAAACAGCGCGGGCGTGAGCTTGCCGTACACACAGGTCAGTTGCAGCAGGCGCGCGCCCGAGCGCGCATCGACATGCCGGAGCGTCTTGCGCAGCAACTCGTCGTATTGCCCGAACAGGATGGCGTTGATGACGGGTTGATGGTCGAAGAACCAGATGCTCTTGTCCCACAGATAGGCCCACCAGTAATGATGGGCCAGATACTCCGGCACGCCGCCCTTGATGAACCGTTTGTAGATCGCCATCAGTGTTGCGCGCGCGGCTTGTGCGGCGCTTTGGCGAACAGCCTGTCATACAACCAGTTCGGCAACAGCTTCATCACCCGCCCGACCAAGCCCATCTGCCAGGGCACCACCGTGAAGGAGCTACCGCGTTCGATCACGCGCGCAAAACGGTGTGCCGCATCGTCCACTTCCAGCATGAACGGCATGGGATAAGTGTTGATGTCGGTCATCGGCGTGCGGATGTAGCCGGGACAGATGGTCACCACCTTCACGCCGCTGCCGTGCATCTCCAGCCGCAGGCTTTCCATGTAGGAGATCAATGCGGCTTTGGAGGCGGAATACGCGCCCGCGCCGGGCAGGCCGCGGAAGCCTGCCACACTGGCGATGCCGACCAGCCTGCCGCTACCCGATTCACGCATCTTGTCGATGAAGGGCTGGAAGGCCTGCACTGCACCGAGTAAGTTGATGTCCATCACATGGCGGAACACATCGTTGTCTTCCGCATGACGGGTCAGCGTGCCGATACTCACCCCGGCATTGGCGATCACGATTTCCGGCGTGCCGACGCGCGCCATGAAGTCATCTGCCGCTGCACTGATTGCAGCAGCATCGCGCACATCGAGCGTATACGGGAAGACCTTGCCGGGGTACTGCGCGGAGAGTTGTTGCAGCAGTTCGCCGCGACGGGCGAAAGCGGCGACGGTGGCGCCGCGCTCAAGATAATGGCGCGCGAGGGCAAGACCTATGCCGCTCGACGCGCCGGAAATGACGACCTTCATCTTTGCTTGCTGCGTTCCTTGCGGGCGATCTTGATGACTTCGTTCAATACGCGGATGGTGTCTGCCGGCTCAAGTCCGGTGATGATGTATTTGCCGTCCACAGCGATGGTGGGCGTGCCGCGTATGCCGTAGCTGCGCACCAGTTGGTTGCTGCGGGCGACCTTGCCTGCCAGCGTGAACGAGTTATATGCCGCATCGAACCTGGCACGGTCCACACCGCGCTTGGCGACAAAGGCCGCGATCTTTTCCTGATCGCTCAAGTCGGTGCCGAACACGTTCCATGCTTCGAACAGGTCGTTGTGCAAGCGGCCAAGCTCGCCCAGCGCTTCCAGTGCATAGAAGGTGCGCGCCATCGGCTCCCAGGAATCGCGGAAGATGACCGGCACGTATTGCAGGTCGACATCCTTGGGCTTGGCCTTTTCCCAGCCGCTGAGCGGGCCATGCAGGTGGAAGCAATGCGAACAGCCGTAGAAGAAGAATTCCAGCACTTCGACCTTGCTGCCGCTGCTGGTCGGTTGCGCCGGCTTCATCACCTGGTAGTCGCGGCCCGCCATCACTTCGGCCTGCACTTGCACCGCACACAACATCAACAAAGCCACGATCAGTTTACTCATGAGCGTCATCTTCTTCTCCTGTGGTTATTGGGCGCGCACCGCAGTCGCGGTGACGCCATTCGTTTTCAGACTGGCGATGGTGGCGTTCGCTGCAGCCAATCCTGCGAAGGGTCCGAGCCGGACGCGATGCCACAAGCCCTTTTCGGGGATGTTCACACTGACGATACTGGCTTCGAATCCGCCCAGCGCCAGACGCGCTTTGAGCTTCTCCGCATCATCCGCGTTCTGGAATGAACCTGCCTGCACCAGATAGGGCGTGCCATCCACCGGCGGCTTGGGCAGCGGTTTGGCAACCGCTGCCGGCTTGGAGGCCGCTGTCCCTTCGGACTTGTCCGGCAACACCTTGTAGAACTCGAACTGCGACTGTGCAGTTTCGCTCTGCTCGGCCGGTTTCGCTTGCGGAACCACGGTCTGCGGTACCGGCCTCTGCACTTCGCGCGCCATAGAGGGCTGGCTGAAGGTGGTCGGATTCTTTTTAACCATATACCAGGCGACGATGCCCGCGATGGAGACACCGATCACCATACCGATGATCAGTGAAGCGAGCGCCTTGGATTTTTGTTGTCCGCCTGCAGAGGCCATGTTGTTCCTTTAATGTGATTACATTTGCTCGGGCGCTGAGACACCGAGTAGCGACAATCCGTTCCGTATCACCTGCGCGATGGCAGCGATCAATGCCAGTCGTGCCAGCTTGACCCGCTCGTCGTCGACCAGAAAGCGGGACGCATTGTAATAGCTGTGAAAATCAGCGGCAAAGTCCTTCAGGTAGACGGCGATCTGGTGCGGCGCAAGGTCGTTCGCGGCCGTCTCGATCACCGTGGGGAAGTCGATCATCTTCTGCAGCAACACCTTCTCGTAGTCGCTGTCCAGCACTCCGAGATCCACCGTGTGCAATGTCTGTTTGTCGCCACCCCACTGCGCCAGCACCGTGCTGATACGCGCGTGCGCATACTGGATGTAATACACCGGGTTGTCATTGCTCTGCGACTTGGCCAGGTCGATATCGAACACCAGTTGCGAATCCGGCGAACGCGCGGCGAGGAAGTAGCGCGTCGCATCGCAACCGACTTCGTCGATCAGGTCGCGCAGGGTCACGTAGCTGCCGGCGCGCTTGGAGATCTTCACCTCTTCGCCGTTCTTCAACACCGTCACCATCTGGTGCAGCACATAATCCGGCCAGCCTTTGGGGATACCGGCGTCCAGCGCCTGCAAACCGGCACGTACGCGGGTGATGGTGCTGTGATGGTCGGAACCCTGCTCGTTGATGACGCGCACGAAACCGCGTTTCCACTTCTCCAGATGGTAGGCCACGTCCGGCACGAAATAGGTGTAGCTGCCGTCGCTCTTGCGCATCACGCGGTCTTTGTCATCGCCGAAATCGGTGGTGCGCAACCACAGCGCGTCGTCCTGCTCGTAAGTGTGGCCGCTGGCGATCAGCTTCTGCACCGTCGCCTCGACCTTGCCTTCGGTGTACAGCGCGGACTCCAGCGAGAACACATCGAACTCCACCTGGAACGCGCGCAGATCCAGATCCTGTTCGCGGCGCAGATAGGCCACCGCAAAATGGCGGATCGCTTCGACATCCTCCACATCACCCTTGCCGGTGATGTGCTGGTCGTCCGCCTCGACGGTCTCTTTCGCCATGTAAGCGTTCGCCACGTCCGCGATGTAATCGCCGCGATAGCCGGAATCCGGCCAGGAAGGATCATCGGGTGTGATGCCTTTGCAGCGCAGTTGCACCGACAGTTTCAGGTTGTCGATCTGCACGCCCGCGTCGTTGTAATAGAACTCGCGCGTCACGTTCCAGCCCGCCGCATGCAGCACGTTGCACAAACAATCGCCCACCGCCGCACCGCGACCGTGGCCGACATGCAACGGCCCGGTCGGATTGGCCGACACGAATTCCACACCCACCTTGCGCCCCTGCCCGACATGCACATGGCCGTAGCCCGCGCCCGCCGTCAGCACGCTTTGCACCACCGCCTGCTTGGCCGTTGCTGAGATGAACACGTTGATGAAACCCGCACCCGCGATCTCCACCTTCTCGATGAAATCGGTTTTGGGTAGCGCGGCCATCAGCGCATTGGCGATGTCGCGCGGCGACTTGCGCAAGGGCTTGGCCAGTTGCATCGCCAGATTGCAAGCATAATCGCCATGCGCCGCCTGCTTGGGCCGTTCGATGAGGACGGCGGTGTCGGCCGACTCCGGCGACACCTCGCGCAAAGCCTGCGCAAACAATTCGGAAAGATGGGATCTGAAATTCAGGACTACGGACATTGCGGGAACGCCTTCAAAAGAGGCGCAGATTATAACACTCAGAATCCCGCCCTTGACCCGAGATGCCCCCTCGTTTACAGTCCGCGCGCTTCAATTTTCAAGAGGGTGCGCTGTCTGGACACGACTCCCGCCTGACATAAATATAAAGCCGCACCGGGAGGATCTTGTAGCTTAACGATTAAAGGGAGCCGCAACTTGGAAAATACCGCTGCTGTAACGCAAGACTCGAAGAATCTGGGGTTGTTGCTCTGGATACTGACCCTCTTCTTCGGATTCATCCCGGGGCTAATATTCTTTCTGGCCAAAAAGGACGACGCATACGTTTATGATCAGGCCAAGGAAGCTTTGAACTGGTCCATCACAGTGGTGATCGGCTATATCGCAGGCTTTATCCTGACCTTTATCCTGATCGGCGTTCTGGTGCTGATGGCTGTCGGCATCGCGCATCTGGTCTTCTGCATCATGGGTGCCATCGCCGCATCCAGCGGAAAGGACTTCCGCGTTCCATTCGCGATCCGGCTGCTCAAGTAAGCGGGCCTTGCCTGAAAAAACCCGCCTGCTGGCGGGTTTTTTGTTGGCTACCGTTCAGTCTGCCGCCGGCAACCGAATCATGTACTGCCCCGACTTCTCATCCCGCACTAGTACTACCAATTTATTTCGCTGCGCATCCTCCATCAGCTCCTTGAATGAACGGTAGCCGTAATAAGTTTCGGTGAAGCCGGGTTTGCGGCGCTGCATGGTGGGTTTGACCATGGAACCCCATAGCTTTTCGTCGGAGCCACGTTCGGAGATGAGCCCTTCGACTGTTTCGACCAGGAAGTCCATAGCTTCCTGTTTTTTGTCGTCGTCGCTCTTTGCAGCGGCGGGTTTGGCGACTTCGACTTTGGCTTTGGCGGGGGCTTTCTTGGCGGCTTGTTTCTTCTTGGCTTCCTGCACGCGCACGAGGTCGTCGTAGAAGATGAATTCGTCGCAGTTGGCGCTGAGCAGGTCGGAAGTGGAATCCTTCACGCCGATGCCGATGACGTATTTGTTGTTCTCGCGCAGCTTGGAGACCAGCGGTGAAAAATCGGAATCGCCGCTGATGATGACAAAGGTGTCGACGTGGGATTTGGTGTAGCAGAGGTCCAGCGCATCGACGACCAGGCGGATGTCGGCGGAGTTCTTGCCGCTTTGCCGCACATGCGGAATCTCGATCAGTTCGAACGAGGCTTCGTGCATGGGCGCTTTGAATTCCTTGTAGCGCTCCCAGTCACAGTAGGCTTTCTTGACCACGATGCTGCCTTTTAGCAGCAGGCGCTCCAATACCTTTTTGATGTCGAACTGCGCGTATTTGGCATCGCGCACGCCCAGCGCCACGTTCTCGAAGTCGCAGAACAGGGCCATATTGGTGATCTCGGGTTGGTTTGCCATCGCTGCCTCCGTGAGTGGTTCGATGGCGGGAGCTTACACCACCTTGCCGGGATTCATCAGACCGTGCGGGTCGAGGGTGCGTTTGATGTCTCGCATCAGTTCCAGCTCCAGCGCGCTCTTGTAATGGGTGACTTCTGTGCGCTTGAGTTGGCCCAGGCCGTGTTCTGCGCTGATGCTGCCGTCGAGTGCGGCGACGACCTGATACACGATGCGGTTGACGTCGTGCTCATGCAGTTTGATGAAATCAGCGTTGCGCGCGGCATCGAGCATGGAGATGTTGTAGTGGATGTTGCCGTCGCCCATATGACCGAAGGCGACGATGCGTATGCCGTGATACGCGGCGCGCAGGGTGGCGCTGGCATCGGCGATAAAGTCCGCCACGCGGCTGACCGGCACAGAGACGTCGTGCTTGATGCTGATGCCTTCGGTTTTTTGTGCTTCGGCGATGTTCTTGCGCAGCTTCCACCAACGCTCGGCATGTTCCTTGTCGTTGGTGATGTCGAAGGCGACCACGCCGTCGAATGCCTGCAGTGCATTACGTAGCGCTTCATCCAGCGCGACCGGCAACACGTTGCTCAATTGCGCGATGACCAGCCATTCATGTTTTGTCGCAAAGGGTTCGTGCGTGTCGTCGATGTGCTTGAACACCAAGTCGAGACAGGATCGCGAGATGAGTTCGAAGCCGCTGATGGTATCGCCGCAGGTGGCGCGCAGATGTGCCAGCAAGGCGACCGCGGCGGCCGGATCGCGCACGGCGATGCAGGCTGTCGCCGTGGCGCGCGGACGCGGGAACAGTTTCAGCACGGCGGCGGTGATGATGCCCAGCGTGCCTTCCGCGCCGATGAACAGATGCTTGAGGTCATAGCCGGTGTTGTCCTTGCGCAGGCGGCGCAGGCCGTGCCAGATGTTGCCGTTCGGTAGCACCACTTCCAGCCCCAGCACCAGATCTCGCGCGTTGCCGTAGCGCAATACGCCGATCCCACCCGCGTTAGTGGACAGGTTGCCGCCGATCTCGCAGTGCGGGGCGATGGCGGTGAGGCCGAGCGGGAACAATCGCTCTGCTTGCTCCGCCGCTTCGTACAGCGATGCCAGTTTGCAGCCCGCTTCCACCGTCATGGTGTAGTTGGTGGCATCCACTTCGCGGATGCAGTGCATGCGCGACAGGTTGATGATGATCTGCGGTGTGCCGTCCGCCAGCGGCACCGACGCGCCGCACAGGCTGGTGTTGCCGCCCTGCGGCACGATGGCCATGCGCTGCGCCGCGCACAGTTTCACGACCTCGGATACTTGCTGCGTATCGGCGGGGAAGACTACTGCGATCGCTTCACCCTGATAACGGCCGCGCCAGTCTTTGCAGTTGGCGCTCGCGGCGTCACCCGTCAAAACGGCATCGCCGCCCGTGACGGCGGCGATGCGCGCTAGCAGTGATTGCTCAGAACTCACGTTGCGTCAGAGGGCGGGTATACCGGATGATTCTTGCGCAGCGGCAGTATCCACATCTGGTACAGCGAGGTGAAGATCATGATGGCAGCCGCGAGGCTATAACCGAAGCCGCCGATGATGACGAACCAAGCGAAGCCGGGGTGCAGCTTGGTCAGCCACCAAGCCAACACGTCCACGATCAGAAAGCCGAACGGCACAGAGATCAGGATGGCCTTGTGCATCGGCGCGATGCCGGTTGAGTAGGTGAATATCCAGCCCACGAAGAAGAAGATGAACGAGATACCGAACAGGTGGATGTGGGACACGCGTGTCAGCGTGGCCATCGGCTGGCCTTCGTCGATGGCCAGCAACTTGTTCATCGCATCCTTGTTGCTGAGGTCGGGCAGGCCGGAGATGTTGGCATGGCAGGGCTGGCAATACTGGTCGACATCCAGCGAGATGCGGTTATCCCACTCTTCTTCCGAGGCTCCTGTCTCCGCCCACTTGACCATCGCCATGCGCACGTCGGGCGGTGCGTTGTCCTTCATCGAGCCGTTGAGCTTGGACACCAGCTTGGAGCCCTCTTCGCGGTTGCCGTAATAACTGTAGACGATGTCATCGACCGACAGGCCGACCTTGCCGTCCGCCATGCCGTGGGTCAGCATGATCTGCCCGCCGGCGAACAGCAGGCCCAGACCGACCACCAGTAGGTAGCCGCTGAACAACGTCTTTAAGGGAAGTGCTGCGTTGGAGAGGGTAAAGCGCTGGATTTCCATTTTCTGCTCCATATCAATTGATCTTGCGCATTATAACGCCTATTTTAGTAGGGACTTATATAGCCCTGTCGGGTCATACTTCAATATTCCAGCGGATCGACATCCAAAGACCACCGTATCTTTTGCGATGCCATAGCATCCAGCTCTGGTTTCCATAGTCTCAAGAACGATTGCAAGGTCTTGCGCACATCGCTTTGCACCAGCAGTTGTGCGCGGTGATGGTTGGCGCGCTTGGGCATGGCCGCCGGCACGACGCCGTATATCTCGACCTCCGATTGGACCAGCTCGGCACGCTCCCGCGCCTGATGCAGGAACTTCATGACCGACTGTTCTTGTAGGCTTTCCGCACTCAGCAACGCCTGAAATGCAAAGGGTGGCAAGCCGGCCATCTGCCGTTCAAGCAACAATGTCTTGGCCCAGCTTTCGTAGTCATGCGCGCGCAACGCCTGGAACAGTGGATGATTGGGGAAGGCCGATTGCACGATGACCTCGCCCGCTTTATCGGCGCGCCCGGCCCGGCCGCCTACTTGCGTCAGTTGCGCGAACAGTTTTTCCGAAGCGCGAAAGTCCGAGCTATACAACGCGCCATCCGGACTGATCACGCCGACCAGCGTGAGGTTGGGGAAGTCATGGCCCTTCGCCAGCATCTGGGTGCCGATCAGTATGTCGGCCTCACCGTCGTGTATCTGCTTGCGCATGGTTGCCCACGCGCCTTTGTTGCGCGTACTGTCCCGGTCCACGCGCAGGATACGCGCCTGCGGGAAACGACTTTGCAAGGTCTCTTCCAAGCGTTGTGTACCAATCCCGACCGGCTTGAGATCGACATCACCGCAGGTGGGACAGGCGTGCGGCACGCGCTGCTGAAAGCCGCAGTGATGGCAGCGCAGGCTGCGATCTTTCATGTGCAACACCAGTTTGCCAACGCATTTCTTGCACTCGGATAGCCAACCGCAGGCGCTGCACATCAGTACCGGCGAGTAGCCACGTCGATTGATGAAGATCAGGCTTTGTTCCTTGCGCTGCAACCTTGTTTCAATCGCTGTCAGCAAAGGCTCGCTCAAGCCTTCATGCAACGGCAGCTTGGTGACATCCATGCAACGCACAACGGGCAAAGTGGCCGGTTGCACGGCGCGTTGCGTGAGCTTGAGCAAGCGATAGCGTCCGCTCTGGGCGTTGTGCCAGCTTTCCAGTGACGGTGTGGCGGAACCCAGCACGATAGGCACGCCGCGCTGGCTGGCGCGGAAGATGGCGACGTCGCGTGCCGAGTAGCGCAGACCGTCCTGCTGCTTGAACGATGGATCGTGCTCCTCGTCCACCAGGATCAGGCTCAACTTTGGCAGCGGCGTGAACACCGCCAAGCGCGTGCCCAGCACGATGTGCGCTTCGCCGGATTGCGCCTTGAGCCAATTTTGCGCACGTTCGCCGTCGGCCAGACCGCTGTGCAGACTGACCAGATCGACGTCGGGGAAGCGGCTGCGGAAATAGCTCTCCAGTTGCGGGGTAAGGTTGATCTCGGGCACCAGCAATAACACCTGTCCCTGACGCTGCAACATCTGGTGCATCAGATGCACATAGACCTCGGTCTTGCCGCTGCCTGTGATGCCGTGCAGCAGGAAGCAAGCGAAATCTTGTTGTTGTGTGACGGCATCGACAGCCTGTTGCTGTTCGTCGGTGAGGGCATGCGCGTCGTAGAAGGTGTGCGCGGTGCGCGGCACGGGCGCACATACCTCTACCCAGCCTGCTTCCAGCAACACTTTCAACGCGGCAGGCGCGCTGGCCGACAGGTTGCGCAGTTGCGCGCCGCTGAGCGGTGCTGCACGCAAAGCCTGCATGATGCGTTGCTGTACCACGCGCCGCTTGGGCAGCGTCGTCACATCAAGTGCTCTGCCCGCCGCGCTCAGCGTGTAGTCCGAAGCCTGTTTCAGCCTGATCGGTTCCAGTGCGCGCAGCCGTGTGGGCAGGGCAGACAACACGGTCATTCCCAAGGGGAAGTGGTAGTAGTCACTGCAGAAGCGCAACAGGGTCAGCAAGTCCTGCGGCAGGGGAGGCACGTCATCCAGCACCTGCGTCACAGGCTTGATGCGCCCGGCATCAAATTCCGAGCTCTCTGCCCATTCCATCGCGATGCCCAACACCTGTTTGCGGCCAAAAGGTACGAGTACACGCAGACCGATCTCGATCTGCATTTCATCACTGACGGTGTAGTCGAAAAGTGTTGACAAGGGCACGTCGAGCGCGACGCGGATGATGGGCATTTTGTGCAGATTCTTTCCGGTATTTTGTTTGAAGTTTAGCGAATCCTATTGAGCGATATAGGAATTTTTTATTGTCCACATTTCCTGTGTATAACAATGTGGACAACCCCCCTTGAAGTGCGCTAACTGTAAACAGTGTATACAGTTTTTTCTGTAGCACATTTTCCATGCAGTATATTACTGCCTTAACTTTCAAAGACTTATCTCATCAATGCAAAAGGCCATGGATGCTGTGCCCATGGCCTTTTCTATATTGGACGCCTGTTCATAAAACAGCGTCTGTCAAGCGTTTTCTAGTGATATTTCTTGCTGAGTTCGTGCACGGCCTGTACCAGTGCGGCGGCGTTCTCGGGGTCGGTATGTTGCGAGATACCATGACCCAGGTTGAACACGTGGCCGCTGCCGAATCCGAAACTGGACAAGACCTTCTCCACCTCGTTGCGGATCACTTCCGGCGTGGCGAACAGCACGGTCGGGTCGAGGTTGCCTTGCAGTGCGACCTTGTGGCCGACCTTCTGGCGCGCCACGCCGATATCCATGGTCCAATCCAGACCGACCGCATCGCAACCGATGTCGGCGATGCTTTCGATCCACAGGCCGCCGCCCTTGGTGAACACGATGGACGGGATGCGCACGCCGTCTTTTTCCTTGATCAGGCCCTGTACGATGCGCTGCGTGTAAGCCAGTGAGAATTCGTGAAAAGCGGAATGCGACAACGCGCCGCCCCAGGAGTCGAAGATCATCACGGCTTGCGCGCCCGCTTCGATCTGCGCATTGAGGTAAGCGGTCACTGCCTGTGCGGTCACATTGAGGATGTGATGCATCAGTTTGGGTTCTTTGTACATCAAGGTCTTCACCTTGGCGTAATCGCTGCTGCTCCCGCCTTCCACCATGTAGCAACCGAGTGTCCACGGGCTGCCGGAGAAACCGATCAGCGGCACGCGACCGTCCAGCGATTTGCGGATCTGCGACACGGCATCAGTCACATATTTCAGATCGGTACCGATATCCGGCACTTGCAGCGCCATGATGTCTGCCTCGGTTTCCAGCGGACGCTCGAACTTCGGGCCCTCGCCTTCCGAGAAGTACAGCCCCAGGCCCATCGCGTCAGGCACGGTCAGGATGTCGGAGAACAAAATGGCAGCATCCAGCGGGAAGCGGTCCAGCGGCTGCAAGGTCACTTCGGTCGCAAAGTCCGGACTCTTGCACAGGCCCATGAAGCTGCCGGCCGTACGGCGAGTGGCGCGATATTCGGGCAGGTAACGACCTGCCTGGCGCATCATCCACAGCGGCGTGTATTCGGTAGGCTGGCGCAGCAGCGCGCGCAGGAATGTGTCGTTCTTTACTTTGAAGTTCATTTTGCTCTTTTCTTATCGTGGCAGCAGACTGCTGCCCATCAGGAACTCATCGACCGCACGTGCAGCCTGACGGCCTTCGCGGATCGCCCATACCACCAGCGATTGACCGCGACGCATATCGCCCGCAGCGAACACTTTCTTCACGCTGGTCTGATAGCACTTGTCGCCTTCGGTGGTCGCCAACACATTGCCGCGTGCATCCTTCTCAACACCGAATGCGTCCAGCACCTGCGCCAGCGGATTGGTGAAGCCCATGGCGAGGAACACGTAGTCGGCCTTCAGCTCGAATTCGCTGCCGGCCACTTCGACCATCTTGCCGTCCTTGAACTCGACGCGCACGCACTTGAGTGCTTTGAGCACGCCGTTCTCTCCGACGAACTCTTTGGTGGCGATGGCCCAGTCACGCTCACAACCTTCCTCGTGCGAGCTGGAGGTGCGCAACTTGAGCGGCCAATACGGCCAGGTCAGCGACTTGTTCTCCTGCTCCGGCGCGCGCGGCATCACTTCGATCTGGGTGATCGATGCGGCACCGTGACGGTTGGATGTGCCCACGCAGTCGGAGCCGGTATCGCCGCCGCCGATGACGACGACATGCTTGTCTGCGACATTGATCGGGTTCTTCGCATCGCCCGCCACTTCCTTGTTCTGCGGAATGAGGAATTCGAGCGCGTAGTGCACGCCTGCGAGTTCGCGTCCCGGTACCGGCAGATCGCGCGGTTGCTCGGACCCGCCAGCCAGGATCACGGCATCGAAATCCTTCTTCAGTGCAGCTGGGCTGATGACTTTCTTGGCGTCATTCACGATACCCTTGCCCGGCAGTTCCTTGCCGATGAAGGTGCTGGTCTGGAACTTCACGCCTTCGGCGGCGAGTTGCGCCATGCGCCAGTCGATTAGTCGCTTGTCCAGCTTGAAGTCGGGGATGCCGTAACGCATCAGACCGCCGATGCGGCTGTTCTTTTCGAACACAGTCACGGCATGACCGGCGCGGGCCAGTTGCTGCGCGGCAGCCAGTCCGGCCGGGCCGGAACCGACCACGGCGATCTTCTTGCCGGTCTTTTTCGCTGCCTTCTGCGGCACGACCCAGCCGTTCTCGCCTGCCTTGTCAATGATGGCGTGCTCGATGGATTTGATGCCGACCGCGTCGTTGTTGATGTTCAGCGTGCAAGCCGCTTCGCACGGCGCGGGGCAGATACGTCCGGTCACTTCCGGGAAGTTGTTGGTGGAATGCAGCACCTCGATGGCCTGCTTCCAGTTGCCGCGATACACCAGATCATTCCAGTCCGGAATGATGTTGTTGACCGGGCAGCCGTTGTTGCAGAACGGGATGCCGCAGTCCATGCAACGCGCGCCCTGCTGCGTCGCTTCCGCGTCGGACAGATGCGCAACGAACTCCTGATAGTGTTTCAGGCGCTGCGCTACCGGCGCGTAACCTTCGCTGACGCGCTCGAATTCCTTGAATCCGGTTGGCTTGCCCATTATGCGGCCTCCTTCTGCTGCTGTGCCGCGATCTCTAGCAAAGCGCGACGATATTCGGTCGGCATGACCTTCACGAACTTGGGCAGATACTGCGCCCAGTTATCCAAAATCAACTTGGCGCGTGCACTGCCGGTGTAGCGCAGATGCTTCTCGATCTTGCCGCGCAGTGCTGCTGCATCAGCCTTGTTCAGATGGTTGAAGTGCACGCGACCGTGCGCTTCCACTTCGCCGGTCTCGCTCAGTGCCGCTTCTTCCGGCACTGCTTCGAGTTGCACCATGGACATGTTGCAACGCTGCGGGAAGTTGCCATCCTCGTCCAGCACATAAGCCACACCGCCGGACATACCGGCCGCAAAGTTGCGCCCTGTGCTGCCCAGTACGACGACCATACCGCCGGTCATGTATTCGCAGCAGTGGTCACCCACACCCTCGACCACGGCGACCGCGCCCGAGTTGCGCACCGCGAAACGCTCGCCGGCCACACCACGGAAGAACACTTCGCCCGCTGTCGCGCCGTACAGCACGGTGTTGCCGACGATGATGTTGTCTTCCGCGACGAGCTTGCTGTCGTCGGACGGTTTGACGATGATGCGCCCGCCGCACAAGCCCTTGCCCACGTAGTCGTTACCCTCGCCTTCCAGCTGCAAAGTCACACCGTGTGCGAGGAATGCGCCGAAGCTTTGTCCCGCAGTGCCCAGCAGCTTCACGCGAATGGTGTCATCCGGCAGGCCGACATTGCCGTGGCGCTTGGCCACTTCATGCGACAGCATGGTGCCTACGCTGCGATTGACGTTGCGGATCTTGGTTTCGATGGTGACCACGCGCTTTGCGTCCAGGGCTTCTTTGGCTTGGGCGATGAGCTCGTTGTCGAGTGCCTTTTCCAGTTCATGGTCCTGCACTTCGGCATGACGGCGTGCCACTTCGGCACCGATCTTGGGCTGGTGGAACACCTTGCTGAAATCCAGACCCTTGGCTTTCCAGTGCTTGATGCCTTTGCGCATGTCGAGCAAGTCGCTGCGGCCGATCAGATCTTCGAACTTGCGCACGCCCATCTGCGCCATCAGTTCGCGCACTTCTTCGGCGACGAAGAAGAAGTAGTTCACCACGTGTTCCGGCTGACCGGTGAATTTCTTGCGCAACTCGGGATCCTGTGTGGCGACGCCGACCGGGCAGGTGTTGAGGTGGCACTTACGCATCATGATGCAGCCCTCGACCACCAGCGGTGCGGTAGCGAAACCGAATTCGTCGGCGCCAAGTAAGGCACCGATCAGCACGTCGCGGCCGGTCTTGATCTGCCCGTCCACTTGCAGACCGATGCGGCCGCGCAGCTTGTTCAGCACCAGCGTCTGTTGTGCTTCAGCCAAACCCAGCTCCCATGGCGTGCCGGCGTGCTTCACGGAAGACAGCGGCGATGCACCGGTGCCGCCATCGAAGCCGGAGATCACGATGTGGTCGGCCTTGGCCTTGGAGACACCTGCTGCCACAGTACCCACGCCGACCTCGGACACCAGCTTCACCGAGACGGAAGCGCTCGGGTTCGAGTTCTTCAGGTCATGGATGAGCTGCGCGAGGTCTTCGATGGAATAGATGTCGTGGTGCGGCGGTGGCGAGATCAGGCCGACACCGGGCACCGAGTGACGCAGTTTGCCGATGTATTCGGAAACTTTGCCGCCGGGCAACTGGCCGCCTTCGCCGGGCTTGGCGCCCTGCGCCATCTTGATCTGGATCTGGTCGGCGCTGGACAGATATTCCGCTGTCACACCGAAACGTCCGGAAGCGACCTGCTTGATGCGCGAACGCAGCGAGTCGCCCGCTTTCATGGTCTGATCGGCTTCGATACGTCCCTTGCCGATGATCTCGGACAGTTTCTCGCCGCCGTGCAATGTCTTGAAACGGTTGGCGTCTTCGCCGCCTTCACCGGTATTGGACTTGCCGCCGATGCGGTTCATCGCGATGGCCAGTGTGGTGTGCGCCTCGGTCGAGATAGAACCGAGCGACATCGCGCCGGTAGCGAAACGTTTGACGATCTCCTTGGCAGACTCGACTTCGTCCAGCGCGACCGGTTTGCCCACGGGCTTGATCTCGAACAGACCGCGCAACGTCATCTGGCGCTGGGTCTGGTCATTGATCAGCTTGGCGTATTCCTTGTAGGTCGCGTAGTTGTTGGAGCGCGTCGAGTGTTGCAGTTTGGCGATGGAATCCGGTGTCCAGGTGTGCTCTTCGCCGCGCGCGCGATAGGCATATTCGCCGCCCGCATCCAGCATGTTGGCCAGGACAGGATCGTTGCCGAAGGCCGCAGCGTGCGTACGCACCGCTTCTTCTGCTACTTCCTTGAGGCCGATACCTTCGATCTGGGTCGCAGTGCCGGGGAAATATTTCTCGATGAAGTCGCTGTTGAGGCCGATGGCTTCGAATATCTGCGAACCACAGTAGGACTGATAAGTCGAGATGCCCATCTTGGACATCACTTTGAGCAAGCCTTTGTTGATCGCCTTGATGAAGCGCTTATGCCCGTCCTTGGCTGTCAAGCCTGCGGGCAGATCGAACGACGAGATGGAGTCAAATGCCAACCACGGATAGACCGCTTCGGCTCCGTAACCCGCCAGCAATGCAAAGTGGTGCACTTCACGCGCCGAGCCTGTCTCGACGACCAGACCGGTGCTGGTACGCAAACCTGCGAGCACGAGATGATGGTGTACCGCAGCCGTTGCCAGCAAAGCGGGGATCGCCACACGTTTGTCGGACATGGCGCGATCCGACAGGATCAGCACGTTGTAGCCTGCAGCCACTGCCTTGTCGGCTTCTTTATTCAGTGCCTTGATCGCTGCTTCACAACCGGCTGCGCCGTTCTTCACCGGATAAGTGATGTCCAGTGTCTTCGACTTGTACTTGCCCTTGGTGAGCTTGTCGATGTTGTGCAGTTTGGCTGCATCCTCATTCGACAATACCGGCTGATGCACTTCCAGTCGTGTGGCGGGCTTGGTTTCGTCCACGCCCAGCAGGTTAGGCTTGGAGCCGATGAACGAAGTGAGCGACATCACGATCTCTTCGCGGATCGGATCGATCGGCGGATTGGTCACTTGCGCGAACAGCTGCTGGAAGTAGTTGTACAGCACCTTGCTGCGGGCGGACAGCACCGGCAATGCAGCATCGCTACCCATGGAGCCGGTGGGCTCTTCGCCGGCAGTCGACATCGGCTGCATGATGAACTTGAGGTCTTCCTGCGTATAACCGAATGCCTGTTGCGCATCCAGCAGGCTGACGCTGCTCGTTTGTTTGCTTGCTACCGCAGGCAGATCATCCAGGAAGTAGCGCGACTGCTCGATCCACTTGCGATATGGCTTGGCGGTAGCGATCTGCTTCTTCAACTCGCTGTCGTCAACGATGCGGCCTGCTTCCATGTCGATGAGGAACATCTTGCCGGGCTGCAGACGCCATTTTTTGACGACCTTTTTTTCGGAGATCGGCAGGACGCCCATCTCGGATGCCATCAAGACGACGTCGTCTTCGGTGATCAGATAGCGGGCCGGGCGCAGACCGTTACGGTCCAGCGTGGCGCCAATCATACGTCCGTCGGTAAAGGCAACCGCTGCGGGGCCGTCCCACGGCTCCATCAAGGCGGCGTGATATTCGTAGAACGCGCGGCGCTCTTCGTCCATCAAAGGATTGCCTGCCCATGCCTCGGGGATCAGCAGCATCATCGCATGCGGCAGGGAATAGCCACCCGCCACCAGCAGTTCCAGCGCATTGTCGAAACAGGCGGAGTCAGATTGCCCTTCAACGATCAACGGCCACAATTTCTCCAGATCGCTGCCGAGGAAACTGGACGACATCGCTGCATGGCGTGCAGCCATCCAGTTGACGTTGCCGCGCATGGTGTTGATCTCGCCGTTGTGGGCGATCATACGGAACGGGTGGGCCAGATCCCAGGTGGGGAAAGTATTGGTGGAAAAACGCTGGTGCACCAGCGCGAATGCGCTCACGCAGCTTTCATCCTGCAGGTCGAGGAAGTACTCGCCTACCTGCGTCGCCAGCAACATGCCCTTGTAGACGATGGTACGCGACGACATGGACGGGATATAGAAGCCCGCGCCTTGGCCCTTTGGCAGTTTGCGCACGGCGTGCTCGACCGTCTTGCGGATGACGAACAGTTTGCGTTCGAACGCATCCTGGTCCGCCGTCTTCTTGCCGCGACCGATGAATATCTGACGAACCAAGGGCTCGACCGCCTTCACGCTTTCGCCCAAGCCGGAACTATCAACCGGCACATCACGCCAACCCAGCAAGATCTGACCTTCGGCCTTGATCCTGGTTTCGATGACTTGTTCGCAAGCCGCGCGAGCGGCCTTGTTGCGCGGCAAAAACAGCATGCCGACACCGTACTCACCCGGAACCGGAAGTTGGACCTTGTTCTTGGAAGTAGCCTTGCTCAGGAAAGCGTGCGGAATCTGGATCATGATACCGGCGCCGTCGCCAGCCAGCGGATCCGCCCCGACTGCACCGCGGTGCGTCAGATTCTTCAGGATGTTCAGGCCTTCACTTACTCGGTCATGACTAGCCAAGCCTTTGATATGTGCGACAAAACCGACACCACATGCATCATGTTCATTGCGCGGGTCATACAGACCTTGCCGCGCGGGCAACGAAGAATTATTCACCTTGTTCCTCACCTCAATCATCCGACAACAGGGCGGCTAGCGCCGCTTTTTCGGGAAATTTATCCAAAAGGGCGGGAATGCTACCTTAAACCGTAGGCTGTGGGCAACCGAGAACCGGTTAAATCTCTTCTATAGCGAAAATTCGCCTGTGTTCGCGGATAGCATAACGGTCGGTCATGCCTGCGATGTAGTCTGCCACGGTACGCGGCAGATCCTCTGCTTTCTGGCTTCCTGATTGTGGTGGAAGTAAACGCGGGTCGCCCATGAACGCATAGAACAGTTCGCGAATCACACGACGCGACTTTGCGCTCATGCGCATGACACGATAATGGCGATATAACTCGGTACGCAGAAAAGACTTAAGTTCGTTATTCAGTTCGCGTATCCGAGGACTGAATGCAGCCAGCGCCGGGGCACATCGCACTTCCTCGAGTGATTGCGGCGCATTTTTTTCAATATTAGCCAACGTCTGGGAGATCATGTCGGTGACCAGTGTGTTGATCATTCGACGCACTGTTTCGTGTACAACGCGGCGCTCCGCCAATTGCGGCCATGTTTGCCGCACCTCCTCAAGGTGGCTTGCAAATAGCCTCACTTCCGCCAGCTGCTCCAACGACAGCAGCCCGGATCTCAAGCCATCATCGACATCATGATTGTTGTAGGCGATCTCGTCCGCCAGATTTGCCACCTGCGCTTCGAGGCTGGGTCGGCGACCGGTCAGGAATCGTTGCCCCACATCCCCCATTCGCTCCGCATTCTCGCGGGAACAGTGTTTAAGTATGCCCTCGCGCGTCTCAAAGCAAAGGTTCAGCCCGTCAAATGCCGCATATCGCTCTTCCAATACATCCACTACGCGGAGTGATTGCAGGTTGTGCTCAAATCCGCCGTATGCGGCCATGCACTCATTGAGCTCGTCCTGCCCGGCATGTCCGAATGGCGTGTGCCCCAGATCATGGGCAAGAGAGATCGCCTCCACCAAGTCTTCGTTCAAACCCAATCGGCGCGCTATCGATCTGCCTATCTGTGCCACTTCGATGCTGTGCGTAAGGCGCGTTCTGAACAGGTCGCCCTCGTGATTGACGAAAACCTGCGTCTTGTATTCCAGTCTTCGGAACGCACTGGAGTGGATGATACGATCTCGATCACGCTGGAACTCGCTTCTTCCTGGCGGGCTCGATTCAGGGATTCGACGGCCACCCAGACTCTCGATCACCGCATAGGGTGCCAACTGCTGTTCAGTCACAACATGCCTCTAGTGTTTCCCTCAAGAACACCTCAGGAACATCGGCAGTCATAACTGCCTCTCCCAATGTTTTTAGCAGTACAAATCTGATCTTCCCCGATGCCACTTTCTTATCCAGCCCCATGAGCTCCTGGTATCTTTCAACAGCCATTCGAGGCCCGCTCACTGGCAGCTTCGCTCGCAGAAACATATCTCTGATTCGCTCAACGTCGGGCTCTGACAACCACCCCATTCGGCGAGAAAGGTCAGCCGCCATCATGGTGCCTGCAGCGACTGCTTCGCCGTGCAGCCAGACACCGTATCCCATGCCGTTCTCAATAGCATGTCCGAACGTATGGCCCAGATTCAGAAGCGCACGCTCGCCACTTTCGCGCTCATCGTTGCCGACCACCTCCGCCTTGTTCTGACAACTACGTGCAATTGCGTATTGCAGCGCTTCGGTATCCCTGGCCAGCAATCTTTCCATATTCTGCTCAAGCCATTCCAGAAATGGCAGATCACGTATCAATCCGTACTTGATCACCTCCGAAATGCCCGCACTCAATTCACGGTCCGGGAGCGTATCAAGCGTGCGGGTATCAGCCAGCACCATTTGCGGCTGATAAAAGGCCCCGATCATGTTCTTTCCCAAGGGATGATTGATGCCTGTCTTTCCGCCTACGGATGAATCCACCTGCGCGAGTAGCGTGGTGGGGATCTGAACAAATGGAACGCCTCGTAAGTATGTCGCTGCCGCAAAGCCCACCATGTCACCGACCACTCCTCCGCCCAATGCAATGAGTGTTGTGGTCCTCTCGCAGCGCGACCTTAGCAAGGCGTCATAGATGGTATCCATTGATGCAGTATTTTTGAATTCCTCCCCATCCGGCAAAACGATAGTGTCGCAGCGCACGCCGCAGTTCTCCAAGTTTGTGCGAAGCTGCTCCAGATACAATGGCGCTACCGTCGTGTTACTAACGATCACCGCACGCTTGGCTGTCAGGTAGGGCAAGAACAATTCATTCGCGGACAGCAATCCATTCCCGATAAATATCGGGTAACTCCGCTCAGCTAGTCCAACGTTCAAGGTCTGCATTACTGGATACTTTCTGGTGCTGGTTTGTCTGAGGCGCGATACTCGGTCAGCTTCTCCTGCAATCTGGACAAGAGAATCTGTACGTTTTGCTTGCCCGTGTGAATTTCGATGTCAGCTATGCTGCTGTACAGCGGATCACGTTTTTCATACAGAGCTTGCAGTGTTGCGCGCGGATCGGCAGTCTGCAGCAATGGGCGATTCTGGTCATGTTTTGTGCGATGCCACAAATCATGCACGCTACTCTTCAGATACACGACGATTCCGCTCCGGCTCAGTAAATCCCGATTTATTTGACTCAAGGGGGCGCCGCCGCCGGTTGCCAGTACGATATTGCTTCTTTGAACAAGCTCCTCCAAAGCGGCAGTTTCACGCTGCCTGAATCCCTCCTCCCCTTCCACATCAAAGATGTGGGTAATGGTGACTCCGGTGCGGCGTTGGATTTCTTCATCACAATCAACAAAGGTTTTGTCTAGCTGCTTGGCTAGCAACTTTCCAACTGTCGTTTTGCCTGAGCCCATCAGGCCAATCAAAATGATATTGCCGGTGCTTAATTTGTAGGCATCGTTTGGTTCCATGTTTCGAATTGTAGCGGAATTCACACTCCTAGCCTTTTAAAACAAAAGCCCGGCATTGCCGGGCTTTTGTTTTAAAAGGCAGTTATTTTGTTAGTTCGTTCCAAGCGTATCTTTCAGAATTTTCGGTGTAATAAACACCAGAAGTTCCTTCTTGCTCTTAATGACAGTATTGGTTTTGAACAACCAGCCGAGCACCGGGATGTCCGCCAACCCTGGTACTGCAGAGGTGGAATCGGAATCATCCTGTGTGTACACCCCGCCGATGACCACCGTACCGCCATTATCAACCAGCACTTGTGTGTCAACTCTCTTCGTATTGATACTTGGCACTCCCGAGTAGATGTTGCCCACTGAATCCTGGCTAACGCTGATCTTCATCGTTACACTATCTTCTGGTGTGATCTGTGGCGTTACGGTCAGGCCCAATACTGCCTTTTTGAATGCCACATTTGTTGCTCCACTGCTACTTGCTTGCAAATATGGAACTTCGACACCTGACTCGATCGTTGCAGCAGTCTTGTCTCCTGTAACCACGCGCGGACTGGCAATATTCTTAGTCGTACCATCAATGGCAGACGCATTCAATTCCAGTGTGAGCGTCTTTGTTGCTGCCGCATTGAACAGCGTCATGGTCAATCCGCCCAACCCTGTTGCTGCCCCAGGTAGATTCAAGCTGCCCCCAGCAATGCTGCCTCTTCCTGCATTGCCAAGTGCGAAGCCCCCTCCTTGCGCCTGCGTTGGGCCGGTGTATCCCAAACGACCGCCTAATGTATGGTTGAAGGATTCGCCTGCTTCCACAAAGCGCGCTTCGATCAACACCTGACGAACAGGAACGTCAACCAACTTGATCAGTTTGCGAACTTCTTCCAGACTGGAAGGGACATCCTTGACAAACAGCAGGTTCGTGCGCAAATCAAAGTTCGCGCTACCGCGACTCGATAGAATCTTTTGCTTGTCATTTGAGATTAGTTTAACTACGTCAGCCGCCTTTGCATAAGCAAGTTCGAAATTTTCCGTGCGTAGCGGCTCAAGCTCAGTGATTTCCTGGCGTGCGGAAAATTCTATCTTTTCTTTGGCGGCAATCTCTTCGCGCGGCGCAACCTGGATCACATTGCCATTTTTGCGCATGTCCAACCCGCGACTTTGCAGGATGATCTCAAAGGCTTGATCCCATGGCACGTCTTTCAATCGCAGCGTCAAACTGCCCGAGACTGTGTCACTGATGACCATATTCAGCCCCGTAAAGTCAGCAATTACACTTAAAGCTTCGCGAGTCGAAATATTCTGGAAGTTCAAAGTAAGCTTTTCACCGGAATATCCAGGGGTATTGCCTTTTACCAATTTATTTGGATCTTCGGTTACAGCTTTCACTTCTACGATGAACTTGTTATCTGTCTGATATGCGGAATATTCCCACAGACCTTTCGGCTCGATTGACAGACGTGCATTACCTCCTTGGACAAAGGCATCGATCATCTGCACCGGAGTTGCAAAATCGGACACGTCCAGTTTTCGCTGTAGATTGCGCGGCAGCACGGCACGCTGGAAATCCACTATCAACGCACGCCCCTGTTGTTTGATATCAATACCGATATCTGCATCGGACAAGTCGATCTGAATTCGACTTTCTCCGTTCTTGCCCCTGCGGAAGTCGATGTCACGCAAACTATGCAACTGAACACTGGATGAAACATCAGCGAAATGGGCTGCGGGAACTGGCTCAGTACCGCCTCCCACGCCTCTCGGCTGCAGGGTGATCAAGACATCGTTGCCATCTACCCTGGTATCGTAGCCAACCATTTGAGCAAGATTGATCACTAAACGTGTTCGGTTTCCTGCTTGAACGATATTGGCACTACGCAAATCCCCTTCGCCGAAGGTCTGCATTGAAGTTCCCAAACCATTTTCAGTATTAGGGAAGTCGAAGGCGATGCGCGGAGGTGTATTTATCGTAAAGGCTGCAGGCTGTCCTTTCGGCGGAGACTTCAATGCCACTTTCACGACGAGCTTTCCACTCTCACTGCTAGCGCTTATTGACTCTATGCTGTTTGTTGACTCGGCGCTATCCAGAGCCAGAGCGCTAAAGGAGCATAGAGCAACTGCCATCGCAATCACTCGGGATATTTTGTTTGCCGACATATCAAGCAGTTTCATTTTTCGCTCCTAATCATTCAATCAATTGCAGGCTACTTTCGCGCTCCGTCCAGTCACCAGCGCTATCCTGAACCATCTCTTTGACCTGGAGTTCGGTCTCTGAGATCGACGTGATCTGACCAAAATTCAGCCCTATGTAATTTCCAATCTTGACCTGATGGATTTTCCCTTCCGACGAGCGGAGTACAGCGTGCCCAACCCCTTTTTGGAACAGGAATCCAACCATCTTCAAGCTCTCCAGCGGGTAATCTTCCAACTCCTCTTTGGGGCGATCGAAATCCGGCTGATTGAGCCCGCCACGCCCTGCCCCGCCCGTTTTCGTTTTACGCGGCTTAAATGGATCCGGTAGCGATGTCGCGTTGTCGTAGGCAAACGGCTCGTATGGTTTTATGTCTGGAGGAGGGTCGACCTTACCACGCATATCCGCGCCGGCATTACTCACAAAATCCCTCAAATCCTGAAACTCTTCACCGCCACAACCGGCCAGCATCATGGCTATCAGCACTGATAACAGTCGCGCGCTCATTTCGTCTTCCTCTTGGCTGCCAGCGCTGCTCGTTTCTGGACCTCCAGTTCAGCCTCATCCAGATAGCGATAGGTTTTAGCAGTGGACTCCATGCTCAACATGCCACCTGCGATAGGCGTAATGCGAATATTGTTTAATGTCACGATACGCGGCAGCTGTGAAATGTCACTCGCGAAATTACCCAAGTCGTCATAGCTTCCTGTCACCTTCAAGGCTATCGGTTGCTCAGTAAATACACCCGTCGCAACCTCCGCCCCAGGGCGGAACAGTTCGAACTGCAAACCGCGCCCCAGACCCGCTTGGTTAATATCGGTAAGCAAGGCGTCCATCTCGGATTTACTTGGCAACTGCTTCAACAATGCGCCAAACGATTGCTGTGTATCGATCAATTGTTTCTTGATGATATCCAGATTGATAGCCTCACGCTTCTTCGCGAGAAACGTTTCCTTAAGACTCGCCTCTTCACTCTTGATGCGAGTCAAGTTCTCGTATTGGTCTTGCCAGTCGAAAAAGCCGCCCGCAGCCACTACCAGCAAAAACATGGAGGCAAACGATGCCAGCTTGACTAGCCACGGCCAATTCCCCGGCTTCTTCGGGTCAATGTTTTTTAGCTCTTCAATAAAGTTCATGGCCATCTCTTACCTCCTCTTGCCCGAACTTGAAGCATCAGTGGAGTCCGTCTGCTTGGTCAGATTAAAGTTCAAAGAGAATTCGTTCAGGCGCGATCCGCCGACATTTGCCGCATGAATTTCTACCAATGCAGGTGAATTCAGCCATGGCGAATCATCTATGGCTCGCATTAAAGTTGAGACGCGCGCATTGGATTGCGCGTAACCGACAAGACTGATTTTCTGACCAGACTGGCTGAGAGATTTCAGATGAACACCCTCGGGCAGAATTCTCAGCATTTGATCCAGCAGATGCACCACATCTGAACGTGTGGATTGCAGGTTTTCGACTACATTTTTTCTTGCCAACAACGATTGCGTCTGCTGGCGCAGCTTCTTGATCTCTGCAATCTGCCTGTCCAATACAGCAGTTTCCTGCGTCAGGTATTCGTTTCTTCTTTCCTGATAGGATATCTGAGTGCCAATAGCCACATGCACCAGACCGACCAAGAATGCCCCCAGTACGACGGATATGACGCTGAGTACGATAAACTGCAGCTGTTTGGCGCGCCGCTTTTCTGCGCGGTGCGGCAATAGGTTGATTCTTATCATGATGGATCGAACCTCCGCATTGCCAAACCACATGCGATCATCAATGCTGGCGCATCTGTCTGCAGTTGTCGTGGCTTGATTCGTGATGAAAGTGTCATCAGCTCGAACGGGTTTGCCACAAGTGTGCTCACTTGCGTACGGGTAGCAACTGCCTCATCCAAGCCTAGCAAGGCGGCACAACCGCCCGACAACACAACATAGCTCACCTCGTTGTACTGCGTCGAGGTAAAGAAGAACTGCAGCGCACGCGCCACTTCCATAGCCACGTTCTCACGGAAAGGTGCCAAAACATCGCTTTCGTAGTTTTCCGGCAATCCGCCGTTTCGTTTTGCTGCTTCAGCCTCTTCCGCCGTCAGTCCAAAAGCCGCCTGGATTTGCTGTGTAAGCTGATTGCCGCCCACCTGCTGGTCGCGCGTATAAACAGATTGCCCATTTCGCAATACGTTTACATTCATTACGCTTGCGCCGATATCGACAACAGCAATGCACTGATCTTCCGCGCCGCCAGGCAACTGGGAACTTATTTGATTGAAGGCGGCCTCCGCAGCGTAGGGCTCAACATCCATAACTACCGCCTTTAGTCCTGCAGTCTGGGCTGCGGCAACCCTGTCTTCGACGTTCGCTTTGCGCGAAGCCGCCAGCAATACTTCGATTTCCTCAGGATTGTTAGGTGAAGGGCCAAGGACCTGGAAATCCAGATTGACTTCATCCAGCGCAAACGGGATGTATTGGTTTGCCTCGGATTCGACCTGATACTCCAAGTCGTCCTCGCGCAAGCCTGCCGGCAACATGATCTTTTTGCTGATGACTGCGGCAGCCGGCAACGCAAGACTCACATTCCTGATGCGCGTCCCCATGCGCTTCCATGCACGTTGCAGCGCCTCAGACACAGCTTCCAGATTATTGATGTTGCCATCACTTACGGCATCTGAAGGCAAAGGTTCTATCGCATACCTTTCCACTACAAATCCGTTCTTTTTAGGGGTCTCGCTCAGTTCTAGCATCTTGACTGAAGACGAACTGATGTCCACGCCTATCATCGGGGGCGTGGAGGTTTGCAGAAAATCTAACGGGATGTCAAAATTTCCTTTAATCATAGGATAGTTAGCGCACTTCCGTATAAACTGGTTTAAATCCTAGCAATAACTCCCGCGTGTGTAAAGTTTTTTCTATGAGCGTCCATTGCGCTTCATGGACGATATAATCAAGGTCTAACTTAATTTTGATTGGTAGTCATGACTTCACGCTGGTGGTTTTATCCTGCGGTCGGCATTTTGATGCTTCCGCTATTACCATTCCTGCTTCTTCTGTTCGCAGCGATTCTTACCTATCCGACGCTTCCTTCGCTTGAGGCGCTTACTGATTACCGCCCCAAAATGCCTTTGCGCATCTTCAGCGCCGAAGGGGTGCTAATCGGTGAATTCGGCGAGGAGCGACGTGAACTCGTCAAGATAGAAGAAGTCCCCGAGCGCATGAAGCTTGCCATTCTTGCTGCCGAGGATGATCGCTTCTATGAACACGGCGGCGTCGATTACGTTGGCGTCCTGCGCGCCGCATATTCCAATTTTGCCTCCGGTGGCGTCAAACAAGGTGCAAGCACCATCACCATGCAAGTGGCTCGGAACTTCTTCTTGTCCAAGGAAAAAACGCTCAGCCGCAAATTCAATGAGATGCTGCTTGCCTTCAAGATTGAGCACAACCTTAGCAAAAACGAGATTCTGGAGCTTTATGTCAACCACATCTATCTGGGGCAGCGCGCCTATGGTTTCGGCGCCGCAGCTCAGGCTTACTATTCCAAGCCCATCGTTGAATTGAACACGGCAGAGATGGCAATGCTGGCTGGCTTGCCCAAAGCACCTGGTGCCTATAACCCAGTTGTCAATCCCTCACGCGCCAAACTTCGGCAGGAATACATACTGCGGCGCATGCGTGACCTTGGGTATATTAATGAAGAGGAATACACCCTCGCCCTGGCTGAACCGATCCAAACCAAGCAATCTGCTTATCATCAGGAATTTTCGGTGAATGCCAGTTTTGCATCCGAACTGGTCCGCCAAGAAATGTATGACCGCTTTCAGGAGGATATTTACACCCAAGGTTACAGCGTTTACACCACCATACGTGCGAGAGATCAAGGTATCGCTTACGTATCTTTGCGCAAAGGCGTGCTGGATTACGATCACAGGCACGAATACCGCGGCCCCGAAGGCTTTGTCGACTTGAAAAAGAATGACACTGAAGCGCTACTCGACAAGGCACTACAAGACGTATCCAGCAGTGACGAACTCATTCCTGCTGTTGTATTGGCTGTAAGCCGTAAAGGGGTTACCGCACGCGTAAAAGGCGGGCTAACCATCGAAATTCAAGACTCAGGCCTCCGTTTCGCCCAACAACTGATTGCAGGACGTTGGAATTTGCATCGTCGCATCAAGAATGGCGCGCTGATACGTGTAAGCAAGACGAACGCTGACACTTGGGAGATCACTCAGCTTCCCGAAGCTGAAGCTGCTTTTGTTTCTGCAAACCCACGCACAGGCGCAATCTATGCGCTGGTTGGTGGTTTCGATTTCAATCGCAAGCAGTTCAACCATGTCACCCAAGCTTGGCGGCAGCCTGGTTCCAGTTTCAAGCCTTTCATCTACTCAGCCGCACTTGAAAAGGGATTCACTCCTGCCTCTGTCATCAATGACGCCCCTCTCGTTGTCAATTTGACGGACACCGGGGGCGAGCTTTGGGAGCCAAAGAATTATGAAGGCAAGTTCGAAGGGCCGATGCGCTTGCGGCAGGGACTCATCAAGTCCAAAAACTTGGTCTCGATTCGCATCCTACAATCCATTGGACTCGATTATGCGCAGGACTATGTCACCAAATTCGGCTTCGATCGTGAGAAGGTCGGCCCATATCTGACGATGGCGCTCGGTGCAGTTTCGGCAACCCCCTTGCAGATGCTTGGAGGGTATTCAGTCTTCGCCAATGGCGGATATCGCGTCACACCCTATCTGATCCAGCGTATCGAAGATGGGCAAGGTAACCTCATCAGTCAGACAGTCCCCGTCGAGGCCGGCAAGGATGCCGAGCAGATTCTCGACATCCGCAATACCTTCACCATGGTCAGCATGATGCAGGATGTCGTCAAACATGGCACCGCTATACGCGCCATGCAGCTTGGCCGGCATGATCTGGCTGGCAAGACAGGTACAACAAGCGAATCGATGGACGCATGGTTCTGCGGATTCCATCCGACGTTGGTCGCCGTCACTTGGCTAGGCTATGACAATCCTCATAGCTTGGGTGAAAGAGAGACCGGCGGCGGTGCTGCCCTGCCGATCTGGATGGACTACATGGGAGAGATGCTTAAGGATACCCCGCAGATCGAGTACTCCGTACCACCCCATATGGTGGCAGCCCGCATCAATGATGAAGGTTTACGCGATCCTGACGGTACGCATATTGAGTATTTCTATGAAGAGAACGTACCTGCCGAGCAGAGCTCTCGTCTGCTGGAAATATTCAAACCGTCCGAATCCGGGTCTGATCAGCTGTTCTGATGCGTAAGCCTCTGATACCGCATCGCGATCTGATGCGCGCTCAACTTGCGCATGAGACAGCCAAACTGATGGCGGACGGCGGCATCACTGACCACGCTTTTGCCAAACGCAAGGCCGCCCGTCAACTTGGTGCCGACGACACTCACCATCTGCCCAGTAATGAAGAGATCGATCTGGCGTTGCTACAATATCGAGCGCTGTACCAGCATGCAGAACATCCCGCCATCCTGCGCAGTCTGCGTCAGGAAGCTTTAGGCTATATGCAGCAGTTAGCCCAGTTCCAACCGTACCTGACCGGGTCTGTGCTGAGCGGATCCGCGGGCATCAATTCAGATATCAATCTGATGCTCTTTTCGGACGATGCCAAAGCTGTGCTGCTGTTTTTGCTCAAGGACAAGGTCGAATTCGAGACTGGTGAATGGCGGTTGCGAATCAGTGGGCGTGAAGAAACCGTCCCCAGCTATACATTGACCGCCGAATCCGGGGTTCAGACGCACATCGTTGTGCTGCCGGAAAGCGCACGCTTCAGTGGCAGCCGCCATCCCAAAACACATGCCGACATCGCGGCGGTCGAGGCCCTGTTAGCCGCCTGATTTAAGCCAGCGCGCCGCATCCAGCGCAAAGTAGGTCAGGATACCGTCCGCACCGGCACGCTTGAACGCCAGCAATGCTTCCAGCACACAAGCCTCCTCATTGAGCCAGCCGTTCTGCGCCGCAGCTTTTAGCATCGCATATTCGCCGCTTACCTGATAGACAAAGGTCGGCGCCTTGTATTCGTCTTTTACGCGACGCACGATATCCAGATAGGGCATGCCGGGTTTGACCATCACCATGTCCGCACCTTCCTGCAGATCGAGGCCGACTTCCCACAGAGCCTCGTCAGAATTGGCCGGATCCATCTGGTAAGTGTATTTGTTGCTCTTGCCCAGATTGCCGCTGGAACCCACTGCATCGCGGAACGGACCATAGAAGCTGGAGGCATATTTGGCTGAATAGGCCATGATGCGCGTGTGGATGTGCTTGTGCTCATCCAGCGCGGCGCGTATCGCACCGATGCGGCCGTCCATCATGTCGGAAGGCGCGACGATGTCGGCCCCTGCCGCCGCATGGGTCTGCGCCTGACGCGTCAGCACTGCGATGGTCTCGTCGTTGAGCACATAACCGCTGTCGTCGATCAGGCCATCCTGACCATGACTGGTATAGGGATCCAGTGCGACGTCGGTCATCACACCCAGTTCCGGGAAATTCTTCTTCAGCTCAGCCACCACGCGCGGTACAAGTCCGTCGGGGTTGTAGGCCTCTTCCGCACCCAGGCTCTTTTTCACAGCATCGATCACCGGGAAGATCGCCATCACCGGCACGCCCAACTTCATGCATCGCTCGGCATCCTTGAGCAGCAAGTCCAAAGTCTTGCGCTGCACGCCCGGCATGGACTTCACATCCTCGGTCTTGTTGCTGCCTTCCAGCACAAACACCGGATAGATGAAATCCGCCGGTGTGAGTACATGCTCGCGCATCAGGTCCCGTGAAAATTGGTCCCGACGCATGCGGCGCATTCTGGATTGAGGGTACTTCCCGAGTATTTGCATGGCTATTCCCGATAATTTTAGTGGCGTAATGGAACTATTTTCGCATAGCCCCGTCAGAGCAGGCGAGTAGCGAGAGCTGCTTCCCGTTTCTCCTCCCTGAGCGGGCGTCTTTACCCTGTAAAGACCTTCTGCCCCTGAATCTTTCCCCTTTGGTTCAGGGGCATTTTTTTGCCTGTCAGTCTTGCAACCAGCTTGCGATCACGGCTTCCGCTTCCTCAGTGCCCGTTTTTTTCAGGCTGGAAAACAGCTGTGCCGTGCATTGCGGAAAGTGCTCGGCCAGAAATTCCTTCACCTCGCGCAACGTCTTGGTCGATTCTTGGCGACTTAGTTTATCGGACTTGGTCAGCAGAATATGAATCGGCTTTCCGGTCGGCGCGAACCAGCCCAGCATCCCTTGGTCCCGCTCTGTCAGCGGATGTCTGGCATCCATGATCACTACCAGTCCGGCCAATTCTGCACGTGTTTGCAAGTACTGACCCAGCAGATGTTCCCAATGCGCCTGGATATCCGGAGGTACTTTGGCATAGCCGTATCCGGGCAGGTCGACCAGGAAACGGTTGTCTCCAAGGTCGAAGTAATTGAGATGCTGGGTGCGCCCGGGCGTTTTGCTGGTATAGGCCAGACGAACATGGTTGGCCAGCGTATTGATCGCGCTGGATTTGCCCGCATTGGAACGTCCGACGAACGCTACTTCCTTGCCGCCATGCAGCGGCAGGTCCTTCATATGGTTGACGGTGGTGAAGAACACCGCCCGGGAGAAGAGTCCCATTATTTCCAGGCCGCGAAGACTTTGTCTGCGGCGGCGATCGTCGCCGCGATGTCCGCATCGCTGTGCGCGGCGGACACGAAGCCGGCCTCGAACGCCGACGGCGCGAGGTAAACGCCCTCTGCCAGCATCGCGTGGAAGAAGCGGTTGAACGCCGCCTTGTCGCTGGCCATCACTTCGGCGTAACTGGTCGGAGCCTTCTCGCTGAAATACAGGCCGAACATGCTACCAATGGACTGCGCGCTGAACGGGATGCCGTGCTTCTTGGCACTGGCTGCGATGCCCTCGGTCATGTCCTTGGCGATCTTCGTCAAACGCTCGTAGAAGCCTGGTGCCTGCACGAGCTTCAATGTCGTCAAACCGGCCGCAACGGCCACCGGATTGCCCGACAAGGTACCGGCCTGATACACCGCACCCAGCGGAGCCAGACATTGCATGATGTCGCGACGGCCACCAAACGCGGCAGCAGGCAGACCGCCGCCCATCACCTTGCCCAGCGTTATCAGGTCCGGCTTGATACCAAAGTGGCCATGCGCGCCCTGCAAACCCACACGGAAGCCGGACATCACTTCGTCGAGGATCAGCACCGCGCCGTGTTTGGTGCACAAGCTGCGCATCGCGTCGAGGAACTCGCGCTTCGGAAGGATCAGGTTCATGTTGCCGGCGACCGGCTCCACGATCACCGCTGCGATCTCGTTGCCATACTCCGCGAACGCCTTTTCCAGCCCAGCGGCATCGTTGTAATCCAGCACCGTCGTCAGCGCGGCGATCTCGGCAGGCACACCAGAGGAGCTGGGCTGGCCGAAGGTCAGTGCGCCGGAGCCGGCTTTGACCAGCAGACCGTCAGAATGGCCGTGGTAGCAGCCTTCGAACTTGATGATGCGGCTGCGACCAGTGAAACCGCGCGCCAGACGGATCGCCGTCATGGTTGCTTCGGTGCCGGAGCTGACCAGACGCACCATCTCCAGCGACGGCAAGATCTTGCACAGCAGCTCGGCGATCTCCAGCTCGCTAGCAGTCGGCGCACCGAAACCCAGCCCTTCGGCAGCCGCATCCTGCACTGCCTTAACGACTTCCGGATGGCAATGCCCGACTATCATCGGTCCCCAGGAATTCACGTAATCGATATAACGCTTGTCATCCGCATCCCACACGTAAGCGCCTTTGCCACGCTTGAAGAACAGCGGCGTCCCACCGACCGATTTGAACGCGCGCACCGGCGAGTTCACACCACCGGGGATGATCTTCTGGGATTCGTCGAACAGCTCTTGATTATGCGAAGTCATGCTGGATTACCTTGCTCAAATAATAGGGAAAATTCTTTTGCTGCTTGTTCGATGTCCGCCGCTTGCCACAGTGCCGAGATCACCGCCAGCGCATCCGCTCCTGCCTCGACCAGCTGCCCGCCGTTTGCAACCGTGATACCGCCGATCGCGACGATGGGCACCTTCAACTCGCGACGCACGCTTTGCAACATGGATACTTCGGCAGCCACCGCTCCGGGTTTCACACTCGAAGGGAAGAACGCACCGAACGCCACATAGTCCGCACCTTGCCGCACTGCTTCGGCCGCCAGCAGTGCGCGATTATAGCAAGAGGCGCCGATCAACCTGTCGTGGCCCAATACTGCACGCGCGGCAGCGATACCACCATCCTCCGCCCCCCGATGCACCCCATCAGCGGACACTTGAGAAGCCAGCTGCACATCGTCATTGACGATGAAGATCGCACCGAATTTTCGCGTCATTTCGCGCAGGGCTGCGGCCTGTTCCAGCCGCAAGGGCGCGCCGGCAAGTTTGTTTCGATATTGCAGAACACCTGCACCACCACGCAAAGCTTGTTCCACTTGTTGCAACAGCTTGGCCGTATCCAACTCGTCCGGGGTTATGGCATACAAGCCGTGGATAGACCTCACGGCTTGCCCCCTCCACAATCCTCCCCCGCAAGCGGGAGAGGAAGCAACCGCCGCCCCGGAGTGGGGCCTCTAAGCATCCTGCATTTAATGACGCGTCTCCTCGCCAGCGTCATCCTCGTCGCGCGCCCAGAACAAACGATCCGGGATGTGCTGCCCCATGCCGGGACGGAAGCCGTACTTCAGCGCTTCCCAAGTGTATTCCTGCGCCTCGCGCACGGCATCTTCCATACTCAAACCGTTGGCGAGCAAAGCAGCGATGGCCGAAGCCAGCGTGCAGCCGGAACCATGATAGATGCCCGGCAGACGCGGCCAATCATCACTGCGCAACTGTCCGCGCTCGCCGTACAAGGTGTTCACCACCTTGGGCGTATGCTCATGCGTACCTGTGATCAGCACATATTCGCAGCCCATCCCCAGGATGCGCTTGGCGCATTCGGACAGGCTGGGATCGTCGGATTCATTGTCGTCGTCTATCACCAGACGGCGCGCTTCCATGCTGTTTGGCGTGAGGATCGTTGTCTGGGGCAACAGCAGTTCGCGCAGCGCATCCAGCATATCCTCATTGGCCAACTCATCGCCGCGCCCGGAGGCCAGCACCGGATCGAACACCAGCGGGATATCGGGATAATCGGAGATGACTTCGGCGATGGCAGCGATGTTGTCGACACTGCCCAGCAATCCGATCTTGAAAGCCGCGACCGGCATGTCTTCCAGCAGCGTGCGCGCTTGGTCGATCACCAGATCGGCGTCCACCGGCTGGATCTCCTCCACCCCGCTGGTGTCCTGCACCGTGATGCCGGTGATCACCGACAAAGGATGGCAGCCCATGCTGGCAATGGTGAGGATATCGGCCTGCATCCCCGCGCCGCCGCTGGGGTCGCTGGCAGCAAAGGTCAATACGATAGGTGGAATGTCGGACATGATGAAGCGCCGTCTGAAGGTGATGAACGAGGTGCGATTCTACCCGAAAGCCAGCCGGTCAGCGGCTCAAGGGGAGGGAACGGGGCGCTCGCGGAGGAAATTGGCGATGCGCGTATATTCCGCCACGCCCAAGTTCTCTGCCCGCAACTGCGGGTTGATGTCCAGCTGGGCGAAATCGCTTTCAGCAAGAAAATCCCTGAGCGTATTACGCAGCGTCTTGCGGCGCTGGCCGAAAGCAGAGGCCACGACCTTGGCGTACAAAGCTTCGTCCTTGACCGCGACCTGCTGTGCGGGCATCGGGATCATGCGCACGATAGCCGAATCCACCTTGGGCGCGGGACGGAACGACTGCGGCGGCACATCCAGCAGCTTCTCCATATGGAAACGGTACTGCAGCATCACCGACAAACGCCCATAGGCCGCAGTGGAAGGCGCTGCCACCATGCGCTCGACCACCTCGTTCTGCAGCATGAAGTGCATGTCGGTGATGCCTTCCGCATAGTTGGCGAAATGGAACAGCAGCGGCGACGAGATGTTGTACGGCAGGTTACCGACGATACGTAGCGGCGCACCCAGCGTGGCGAAGTCGAACTTCAGCGCATCGCCTTCATGGATGACGATCTTGTCCTGCGGATAATCGGTTTTCAGACGCGCGATGATGTCGCGGTCGATCTCAACCACATGCAGGGTGTTCAGCGTCTTCAGCAGCGGCCGCGTCAGTGCGCCCAAACCGGGGCCGATCTCCACCATGTTGTCGTCCGGCATCGGGCGGATACAACGCACGATGTCGGCGATGATGTTCTGATCGACCAAGAAGTTCTGGCCAAACGATTTTTTGGCTTTATGCCCGTTCATGTTGTGCCATTTCCCTTGCAACCTTGATAGCTTCCAGCAAGCTACCGACATTGGCCCTGCCTGTTCCCGCCAGCTCCAGCGCCGTGCCATGATCGACCGAGGTGCGGATGATGGGCATGCCCAATGTGATATTCACACCCTCGCCGAAGCTGGCATGCTTGAGCACCGGCAGACCTTGATCGTGATACATCGCCAGCACGGCGTCGCATTCGCGCAGGCGGTGCGCGGCGAATAGCGTGTCAGCCGGCAAAGGCTCGCTCACGCCCATTCCTTCCGCACGCAGCTTGTCCAATACCGGGATCATCACCTCGATCTCTTCGCGACCCAGGTGACCGCCTTCGCCTGCATGCGGATTCAAGCCTGCCACCAGGATGCGCGGTTGCGCGATACCGAATCTGCTTTGCAGATCGCGGTGCAGGATGCGCAGGATATCTTCCAGCAGACTGGGCGTGATCGCGTCCGCCACTTCGCGCAAAGGCAGATGGGTCGTCGCCAGCGCCACGCGCATGCCGCCACCGGCGAGCATCATCACCACCAAAGGCGTGTGCGTCTGCTCGGCAAGGAATTCCGTGTGGCCCGTGAAGGGAATACCGGCATCGTTGACGACGCCCTTGTGCACCGGGGCGGTAACCATGCCGGAGAACTCACCGGACATGCATCCCTGTGCAGCACGGCTCAGCATCTCCAGTACATATGGCGCGTTCGCGCTATCAAGCTGACCGGCTGTCACGGGGCGTGCAAGCGGCACATGCAGCACACTCAGCTTGCCGTTCGCCAATGGTTCTGCAGGAGAATAATCGTGCAACCCGACTTCGATCCCGAGCTGCGCAGCGCGCTGCCTTAGCAGCACTTTATCTGCGATCACCACCAGCGGTTGCGTTTCCCGTACGAGTTGCAGACACAGGTCCGGACCGATCCCTGCCGGTTCGCCGCTGGTGATGACGAGGGGTGCGCCCACCTTATTCGCGATATTCGATGAATGCGCGGTCACGCAACTGGCGCAGCCAATCCTGATAGGCGTCATCCGATTTGTACGCGCGGATGGCTTGGCGTGCCTGCTGTTTCTTCTGCTCGGCGCTGATGTCGGTGTTCCTGCGTTCCAGAACCTGAATCAGGTGCCAGCCGAAGCCGGATTGCACCAGTCCGCTGACTTGCCCGATTTTGAGCGCGTCCATCGCCTGCTCGAATTGCGGCACGGTCTCTCCGGGCGATATCCAGTTCAGATCGCCGCCTTGGGCCGCACTGCCGTCTTCGGAATGCAAACGTGCCTGTTCGGCGAAATCTGCCCCCTTGTCGATACGGCGTTTGATCTCCTGCAAGCGCGCTTTCGCTTCGTTCTCCGGCACCAGTTCGCTGGTCTTGATCAGGATATGGCGCGCATGCGTCTGGGTGATGAACACCGGTGTATCCGAGCTGCGACGGTCCAGCAACTTGATGATGTGAAAACCGGCAGGACTACGCAACAAGGGGCTGAGCTCTCCCGGCTTCATTTCCGCCAGCGGCCCGCTGAACAAAGCGGGCAACTGGTTGGCCGGACGCCAACCCAGTTCACCACCCTGCAAGGCATCCCCTGCATCCGAATAACCCGCTGCCACTTGCGAGAAGGGCGCGCCACCTTGCAGTTTGGCGAGCGCCTCTTCGGCCTTGCGCTGGTAATTGCCGATGCTGGCTGCAGTCGCCTGCTCCGGCACCACGACCAGTATGTGCGCCAGCTTCAGCTCTTCGCCTTTGTTGCCTTGCGTCTCCTGTGTGGCCAGGAACGCTTCGATATCGGCCTCACTGATGACCAACTTGCTATCCACCTCGCGTTCACGCAATCGGCCGGTGAGCATCTCGCCGCGGATCTCCTCGCGGAACTTGGCAAACTCCACGCCTTCCTTTTCCAGCTTGGCGCGGAAGGCGGACAGCGTCGGGAACTTGTTCTGCATGGCGATACGCTGCATCGCACCTTCCAGCTGGATATCGTCCACTTGCACGCCCGTCTCCTTGGCGAACTGCATCTGCAGTTTCTCCATGATCATGCGCTCCAGCACCTGCTTCTCGAGAATGGCTCTGTCCGGCAGTCGGGTGCCCTGCCGCTGCAGTTGGCTGATGACCGCCTGCATACGCTGGTCGAGCTCCAGACGCGTGATCACCTCTTCATTCACGACCACTCGAATGTCATCGATAAGTTTGGCGCTCTGGGCAACTTCAGCCACAGCAACAGGGCTGGCAAGCAGCAACAGCGTGAGCGCGATTCGGATCTTCAGCATGTGTTTCTTTCGTAAAAGGGAATCAATGCAAGCCCTGTTCCGGCTTGTCGGATGGTAATTCGTTCAGCTTGATATAGCCGGGAACGCTGATACGCAGCGCCTCCAGCGGATCGGAGCCGACGCGGATCAGGTCGCTCAATTCGAGCTGTGCAAAGATACCGGTGGTCCGCTCCGCCGTGGCTGTCGCAAAACTTTGCAGCACCACCCTCGCCGACCAGCACGCGGCATTATACTCAAGCCCGCCCAGCGCCTCCAGAACACGGTCGTCGCGCAATGAATAGTTCAATCGCCCCACGCCATACCAGCGCCCGAACAAAGGCCACTGACCAGAGACATCCATCTGCCGCAGGATATCGCGGTTATAGCGGTAACCAAGGTTAAGCAGCTTACCCGGCTCGGGAATGTAGCGGGCCGCCGCACTATAGGTCTGCGTATTGATCTCGTTCGGGTTGTACTGCAGCTGGCTGTCCAAAGTCCAGGCGCGCGTCATCCTGCCGCCCAGCATCAACAGGATGTCCGAACGACTGTTGCTATCCGCCGGGCTGCCCAGATTCACTTGCGGTGTTTTGAATGTGAAGCGCTCCGCCACCGCCACGCGCAGGCGCTCGGTGCCGTCATCCTCGTCTATCACCCGCGAGGTCAGCGCCAAAGTCATCATGTCCGCATCACCAACACGGTCACTGCCGAGGAAGCGGTTCTCTGTGAATATCTGGCTGAAACTGAAGGGCGCCAGTGCGGAGTCGAAATTGGGCAATCGCGACTGGTCTCGATAGGGGATACGCACATAGAACGCGCGCGGCTCCAGCGTCTGCATATAGGCATTCCCCAGGAACGAGTCGTTGCGCTCGAAGATCAGCCCGCTATCCAGACTGAAGATCGGTAAAGTACGTTGCGTGTTCGGAACATTGCTCGTGTTATTGGCATCCAGCACATAACTGCTGTAGTGCAAGCCAAGTTTCGGAGTCAGAAAGTAGCCGGGCTCGTTCAACAATGGATAACTGATCGATGGATAAAGCACCAGACGCTGACCATTCACCCTGGTCGGATGGCGGTAGTCCACATATTCACTGGCGAGATTCACTGTGCTGTCCGCAAACTGCCGGTTCGTATTCAGTTTCAGTTGCGGCTGGCGCCGATATGGTATCGCCACCGGTGCCAGCGGGTCCTGCAAGGTCTGGTAGCGCTGCACTCTGGCCGATGCGTTCCAACCGTATCCCGCATAAGACACCACGCCTTCGCGCAGCAGGTTGGCTTGCGACGTGCCGCTGATCGCCCCAGCCAGATCCCGGTAATAGGCATCATCGGATACCACATTCGCATCCACCGAAGCTGAAAAACCATCACCCAGATTGTGCCGATGTTTGATCCCGTAATGGGAGCGGTCAAGATTGCTCACCCGGTCTCCGGCGAGCACATCGGCGTGGATCTCGCCGCTGTAACGCGGCCGCAGATAGCGGAACTCGTTATTGAGCTGTGTGCCGCGCTTGCTGATATAGCGCGGCGAGAACGTCGCATCGAAATTGGGGGCGATATTCCAGAAATAGGGCAGTGTGATCTCGCTACCGCCGGAGTTGGTGCTGCCGAATGTAGGCCCTAGAAAGCCCGAACGCTTGCTATCGTTCAGCGCGAAATCCATCCAAGGGGTGTAAAGAAAGGGCACGCTCTTGAACTCGACTCTGGCGTTGTATGCGACGCCGACCTGTCTGTCGCGGTCGAGCTCCAGCGTGCTCATGCGTATCAGCCAATCGTCATTCCCGGCAGGGCAGGTCGTGTAGACGGCCGAGCGAAAGGTCTGGTGATTGCGGCCTTCCATGCTCAACAGTGCTGCGGTACCACGGGCATGGTTTTCGCCGATAAAGAATTCCGGTTGCGCCATCTCGCCGACATCGAGATCCAGATTCATCTTCAGTTTGGGACCGTTCATCACCGTCTCGCCCTGCACAATACTCACGTTCCCGTCGGCGTACACATTCTGCTTCTCCTGTTCGTAGAGCAAGTGATCGGCTTTCACGACCCGGCCCTCCTGGCGCAGCTCCACATTGCCGTTGGCTTCCATTTGGTCGCCTTGCCGCGCTTCAATACGTTCCGCGCTGATGAATGCCACGCCCGGCTCATCCTGAGCGGGCAGGCGTTTGAAAGTGCGATCCAACTTGAGCGGCAAGGTCTCGGCGACCACCGGACAGGGCAGGGCGAACAACAGGGAAAGTGCGAACAGGCGCGAACGGAAAAGCATGGGCGGGTCGGTCAAATTAAGGTGCTAAAATCGCACAAAACCCTAATTAAGGCAATCAAATGCAGCGTCAACAACAGCTTACCGACTGGCTTTCCAGCCTTTTCCCCTCCCAACCTTTCACCCTCGCGCCCGCCTCTGCCGACGCCAGCTTCCGCCGCTACTTCCGCGCCACCTTTGGCGACGGCTCGACCAGAGTGGTGATGGATGCCCCGCCACAGCATGAGAACTGCGAGCCCTTCCTGCACATCGGCAAACTGTTCGAACAGGCCGGCACCCATGTTCCGCATGTGTACGCGCAAGACCTGACGCAGGGTTTCCTGTTGTTGTCCGACCTCGGCAACACCACCTACCTGCAAGCTTTGCAGACTGAAAGTCCCAAGCAACTTTACACTGCGGCGACCGATGCGCTGATCAAGATCCAGCTCGCCTCGAAGCCGGACGAGCTGCCACCCTACGACCAAGCGCTGCTACGCCGCGAGCTCGACCTGTTCCCCGAGTGGTACATCGGCAAGCATCTGGGCGTGACCCTCAACGACAAGCAAAAGGCCAAGCTGGAGGAAGTGTTCCAGCGCATCCTCGCTAACAACCTCGCCCAACCCTGCGTCTATGTGCACCGCGACTACCATTCGCGCAACCTGATGGTCTCCGAGCCGAATCCGGGAATATTGGATTTCCAGGACGCCGTGTACGGCCCCATCACCTATGACCTCGCCTCGCTATTCAAAGATGCCTATGTCAAATGGGAGGAGGCGGACATCATCGACTGGCTGATCCAGTACTGGGAAAAGGCGCGCAAAGCAGGTCTGCCGGTACGCGAAGACTTCGGTGACTTCTACCGCGATTACGAGATGATGGGCGTGCAGCGTCACATCAAGGTATTGGGTATCTTCGCCCGCCTGTATCACCGCGACGGCAAGGACGGCTACCTGAAGGACATGCCGCTGGTGATGGAATATCTGCACAAGGTCTGCGAGCGCTACATCGACCTCAAGCCGCTGCTGAACATCCTGCTTGAACTCAATATGCAGATGGAAAAGGCCTGAACCATGCGCGCCATGATCCTGGCCGCCGGTCGCGGCGAGCGCATGCGCCCGCTCACTGACCACACCCCCAAGCCGCTGCTGCAGGCGGGCGGCAAACCGCTCATCGTGTGGCACATCGAGCGACTGGTGCGAGCGGGCATCACCGACCTCGTCATCAACCACGCCCATCTCGGCGAGCAGATCGAGCAGGCGCTGGGCGACGGATCGCGCTACGGCGCACACATCGAATATTCGGATGAAGGCAGCGCGCTGGAAACTGCGGGCGGCATCGCGTTCGCTCTGCATCTGCTTGGCGACGGCCCGTTCGCCGTAGTCAACGGCGACATCTGGTGCGACTACGACTTCGGCGCGCTGCCCGCCCGTGCCGCCACGCTCGCCGCCAACGGCGACATGGCGCATCTGGTGCTGGTGGATAACCCCGAGCACAACCCCAATGGAGACTTCTATCTGCACGAAGGCCGCCTGACAGGCTCGGCAATAGGCACTCAGCACTCAGCACTGACTTTCTCCGGCATCGGCCTGTACCAACCCGCTCTGTTCCCCAACATCACGCGCGGCAGCAAAGCCCCGCTGGCGCCACTGCTGCGCGAACAGATCGCACTGAACAGGATAAGCGCCGAACATCATCGCGGCTTGTGGATGGACATCGGCACCCCGCAACGGCTGCACGAACTCGACCTACTGCTGCGCGCCCCCTGCGCCTGATCGCCATGCCCATCGCCGCCGCCAACCGCTTCGTGCGCAGCTACATCAAGCAGATCGAGATGACCGGCGTGCTGATGCGCATCTTCAGCTTCTCACTGGTGAGCTGGCTCGGCCCCGCCAGCCCATTCATGTTCGTCTGGGTGTTCAACACGATCGATGCGGTGATGCTGTCCTGGTGTTCGGTGCTCAAAAAAGACGCCGCCTACACCCTGCTCAACACCTTCTGGATTATGGTGGGTGTCATCGGCATCCTGCGTGCGGGCGGTTGGCTGTGAGAACCTCGGCATGCGCGAATCGGTTTATCATCCGCACATGAGTAATGCAGCCTATGCCAAGCGTCGCAAACTTCTGCAAAGCAGGATGGGGCAGGGCATCGCCGTCATCCCGACCGCGCCCGAAGTCGCCCGCAATGCCGACGCGCACTATGACTACCGTCACGATAGCCACTTCTATTACCTGAGCGGCTTCGCCGAGCCGGAAGCCGTGCTGGTGCTGGTCGCGGGCAACACCATGCAGTCCATCCTGTTCTGCCGCGAGAAGAACCCCGAACGCGAGATCTGGGATGGTTTCCGTTACGGCCCCGATGCCGCCGCCGAACAATTCGGCTTCGATGCCGCCTACCCCATCGCACAACTGGATGAGAAGCTCGCCGAGCTGATGGCCGACCAACCGACCCTGTATTACCCGATGGGAGCGAGCAGCGAGTGGGATGCGCGTCTGCTCAAAGTACGCGAAGCGGTGAAAGCCAGATCCCGCAGCGGCATCCAGGCACCGTCCCATCTGCGCGACGTGCAAGAACTGTTGAACGAGATGCGCCTGATCAAGGACAACACCGAGCAGGACATCATGCGCCGCGCCGCCGCCATCTCCTGCGAGGCCCATCGCCGTGCCATGCGCTTCACGCGGCCCGGCCAGTTTGAATACGAGGTGGAAGCCGAACTGCTGCACGAATTCTGCAGTCATGGTGCGCGTCATCCGGCTTACACCAGCATCGTCGCCGGCGGTGCCAATGCCTGCACGCTGCACTACGTTGGCAACGATGCGCGATTGAACAATGGCGAACTGCTGCTGATCGACGCCGGTTGCGAACTGGGCGGCTACGCTTCCGACATCACGCGCACTTTCCCCGTCAACGGCAAGTTCTCTCCCGCGCAGAAGGATGTGTATCAGATCGTGCTCGCCTCACAAGCTGCCGCCATCTCTGCCGCGCGCCCCGGCAATACGTGGGATGCGCCACATCAGGCGGCGCTGCGCGTGCTGGCGCAAGGTTTCATCGACCTCAAGCTCTGTCAGGGTTCGGTGGAATCAGTTCTCGAGAGCGAAAGCTACAAACAGTTCTATATGCACCGCACCGGCCACTGGCTGGGCATGGACGTGCATGATGTAGGCGAATACAAACTCGACGGGAATTGGCGTCCGCTGCAAAGCGGCATGACACTGACCGTCGAGCCCGGCTGCTACATCCGCCCCGCCGACAATGTGCCGCAGGAACTGTGGAACATCGGCATCCGCATCGAGGACGATGTACTGATCACCCCGCACGGCAATGAGGTACTGACCGAGCAGGCACCCAAGGCCGTAGAACAGATCGAGGAGGAGATGCGCCATGAATGAGCACTACGATGTCGCCATCATCGGCGGCGGTCCGGTCGGTATCGCACTGGCACTTGCCTTGCGCGACAACGACCTGAAAGTGGCATTGCTTGAAGAGCGCGAATCGGAGATCAACAGCACCGACCCGCGCGCGCTGGCGCTCTCCTATGGTTCGCGCCTGTTGCTGCAAAGACTGGGCGCCTGGCAGACGCTGCAGAATGTCAGCGGCATCAAGGTGATCGAGGTCACACAGAAAGACAGCGCCGGTCACACCACTTTGCGCGCCGACGATCTGAGCGTGCCGGATATGGGTTACGTGCTGCCCTACACCGCGCTGCATGCGGCATTGCAGCAGGCATTGCATCAGTCTGATGTCGACTGTCTGTATGGTGCTGCCGTCAGCGACTTGTCCGCTAGCCGCGAACAGTCGACCATCGTCTACCAACACAAAGGCGCTCAACACACACTCTCGGCAAAACTCGCTGTGGTCGCTGACGGCGGCAAGTTGCTGGAAGCCAAGCGCCCGCCGCAGATCACAGACTACGGACAGAGCGGCATCATCGCGCACCTCACCACCGACTGCCCTGACAACGGTGTCGCCTTCGAGCGTTTCACCGCGCAGGGCCCGATGGCACTGCTGCCCTACATGGACGGTTACGAACTGGTGCTGACTGCCGCGCACGAACAAGTACAGACCATGCTGGGCTGGGACGACGCCACCTTCCTCCAATACCTGCAAGGCCACTTCGGCGACCGCGTCGGCAACTTCACCGCCATCGGCACGCGCAACAGCTACCCCCTGCGCCTCAAGCGCGCGCCCGACATCACCTTCCCGCATACCGTGCTGATCGGCAATGCCGCGCAGACCCTGCACCCGGTCGCGGGTCAGGGCTTCAACATGGGCATCCGCGACGCGTGGGAACTGGCGCAGACCATCCTCGACCACGCGCCGGACGGTATAGGCTCCGCCGCCATGTGCAAAGCCTACCGCGATTCGCGCCGCATCGACCGCAATGCGGGCATACGCTTCACCGACGGGCTGGTGCGCCTGTTCTCCAACGACTTGCCGCTGATGGGACCGCTCCGCTCCGCCGCACTCAACCTGCTCGACCATATCGCGCCCGCCAAGAAGTTCGTGGCAAGGCGCATGATGTTCGGTGCCAACGGATAATGGACCGCGCGCAACAGAATCTCGCCATTCTGTTCGCCGACATCAGCGGCAGTACCGCGCTGTACGACAAACTGGGCAACGAGGTCGCGCTGCACATGGTCACCCGCACGCTGACCATCCTCACCCGGGTAGCGCTCGAACATCATGGCAAGCTGATCAAGACCATCGGCGATGAAGTCATGTGCTCCTTCCCGGATGCCGTGAGTGCCTTCGATGCCGCCCGTGCCATGCAACTGGAAGTCGAACACCAGCGCCCCGGCGGCGATCATCCGATCTATGTGCGCATCGGCTTGCACTATGGCGACGTCCTGCTGGAACGCAACGATGCTTTCGGCGACACCGTCAATCTGGCGGCGCGCATCACCGCCATCACCCGCGCGCGCCAGATACTCACTTCACAGGCCGTGATTGGCGAACTGCCGGACAAACTGCTCAAGTACACGCGTCCCTTGCAGCGCACGGCGTTCCGCGGCAAGCAGGAATCGTTCGATGTGTTTCAGGTGTTGTGGGAACAGGAAGACACGACCAGCACACGCATCGGCACACAGTCGTACCGCAAACCCGCTCTGTCCCGCAACGAATTGATGCTGCGCTACGAGACCAATGTGTGCACCCTCGGCGAGCAGCGCCGCAGCGCCATACTGGGCCGCTCGGAGGATTCGGATCTGGTGATACTCGACAACCTCGCCTCGCGCCAGCACGCCCGCATCGAATTCAATTTCGGCAAGTTCCTGCTCACCGACCACAGCGCGAACGGCACCTTCGTGCGCTTCAGCGACGGACAGATCATAGAGCTTAACCACCAGCAGATCGTGCTGCACGGCGCCGGCGCCATCAGTCTGGGACGGAATTTCGAGGAAGCGGGCGGGGATGTGATCGAGTATCTGGTGCAGTAGGCGGTCAGCCCTGCAGCCGAAGCAACAATTTCTCGTGGATCCCGCCGAACCCGCCGTTGCTCATCACCAGTATCTGGTCGCCTGACTTCGCCACGCTGGCGATGGCATCGATGAGCTCATTGAGGTCGTCCTTCACCAGCGCCTTGTCGCCCAGCGGTGCCAGCGCGCCGCGCGCATCCCAACCCAGATTTCCCGCATAGCAGAAAGTCAGGTCGGCATCTTTCAGGCTGCCGGGCAGCGCATCTTTCATCACGCCCAGCTTCATGGTGTTGGAGCGCGGCTCCAGCACGGCGAGGATACGCGCGCTGCCGACCTTGCGTCGCAGACCGGCAGCGGTGGTGGCTATGGCCGTGGGGTGATGGGCGAAATCGTCGTACACGGTGATGCCGTTGACCGTACCGCGCACTTCCATGCGGCGCTTCACGTTCTTGAATTCTCCCAAGGCTGCCAAGCCTTGCGCGACCGGCACACCGGCATGGCGCGCGGCGGCCAGCGCGGCCAGCGCATTCATGCGGTTATGCTCGCCCATCAAGTCCCATTGCAACTTGCCTTGCACCTTGCCGTTGAACAACACCTGTTCTTGGTCGTCGATGTTCCAGCCGTCGTCGCTGCCGAACTTCTCCACCGGCGTCCAGCAGCCGCGCTTGATCACGCGCGCCAGCGATTCTTCGCGGCCGTTGCTCACCACCAGCCCGCTACCCGGCACGGTGCGCACCAGATGGTGGAACTGCGTCTCGATAGCAGCGAGGTCTGCGAAGATGTCGGCGTGGTCGAATTCGAGGTTGTTGAGGATGGCCGTGCGTGGACGGTAATGCACGAACTTGGAACGCTTGTCGAAGAAGGCGGTGTCATATTCATCCGCCTCGATCACGAAGAACGGCGATTCGGTGATGCGCGCCGAGATACCGAAATTCTGCGGCACACCGCCTATGAGGAAGCCGGGGTTCAGCCCCGCGTATTCCAGTATCCAAGCCAGCATGGAGGTGGTGGTGGTCTTGCCGTGCGTACCCGCCACACCCAGCACCCACTTGTCGCGCAGCAAAGTATCCGCCAGCCACTGCGGGCCGGAAACGTAAGGCAGTCCGCGATTCAAGATCTCTTCCATCAGCGCATTGCCGCGCGACACCACGTTGCCGATGACGAACACGTCCGGCTTCAGCTCAAGCTGCTCGATGCCGAAACCATCGATCAGCTCGATGCCCTGTGCTTCCAGTTGCGTGCTCATCGGCGGATAGACGTTCGCATCGCAACCGGTGACGCGATAGCCCGATTGCTTGGCGATGGCGGCGATGCCGCCCATGAAGGTGCCGCAGATGCCGAGGATATGGATGTGTTTGCTCATGGATTACGTTCTGAAAATAAAATACACCGCGCCCACCAGGCACAGCCCCGCCCACAGATAATCCAGCTTCAACGGCTGGTTCATATACATCACCGCGAACGGTACGAAGATGGTCAGCGTGATGACTTCCTGCAATATCTTCAACTGCCCCAGACTGAGCTGAGTGTAGCCGATGCGGTTGGCTGGCACCTGCAGCAGATACTCAAAAAGTGCGATGCCCCAGCTCACCAACGCTGCCACATACCAGGGCGAGGTCGCCATGTTCTTCAGATGGCCGTACCAGGCGAAGGTCATGAACAGATTGGATACGGCGAGCATCATCGCCGTGATCAGCAACGGATTGGATAGATGGTTCATGTTGAGGGTGCCTCTAAAAATCCAAACTTCGTTGCAATACTGCGTTACTCACAAAAAATCACTCCTTACATATCAATCATATGCTGCGTCGCGATTTTTTGCTCGCGCCTTGTCTTGCTTAGAATTTTGAATTTTATTGAGGCACCCTTCAGGTCAGATGTCTTCCGGCACCATCTTGATCGAACCGCACGGGCACTCGGCCTCGCAGATGCCGCAGCCCTTGCAGTAGTCGTAGTTGAACTCGAAACCCTTGCCGGGGCCGAGCTTGATCACCGCGTTGTCGGGGCATACCCCGTAGCAATTGTCGCACTCGAAGCAGTTGCCGCAGGACAGGCAGCGGCGCGCTTCGAACAAGGCATTCGTCTCGTCCAGCCCGCCCTGCACCTCGTCGAAGCTGGTCTGGCGGCGGATGATGTCGAGCATCGGGCGCACCGTCTTGTCCGCGTCGGAGTAGTACCACGGGTTGAGTTTGTCGAAGGTGGCGATCTCGTGCTTAGGCTCCGGCGCGTAGGTGATGCCGCGCAGCCAGGCGTCGATGTTGCGCGCCGCCTTCTTGCCGTGGCCCACACCCACGGTGACCGTGCGCTCCGACGGCACCATGTCGCCACCGGCGAAGATGCCGGGGAAGCCGGTCATCATGTTGGGCGTGACCTGCACCACGCCATCTTTCACATCCAGCCCCGGCACGCCTTGCAACAAGGAAAGGTCGACATCCTGCCCCAGCGCCAGCACCACCGAGTCCGCTTCCAGCTTCTCGAACTCGCCGGTCGGCTGCGGGAAACCCTTGTCGTCCAGCACCATGCGTTCCACCGTGATCTCGCCCGCCTCCGCCTGCTTGATGGTGGACAGCCACTTGATCATCACGCCTTCCTGCAGCGCTTCCTCGATCTCGAAATCATGTGCAGGTGCCTTGTCGCGCGTGCGGCGATAAACGATGAGCGGTTCGCCGCCCATGCGTTTCACCGTGCGCGCCACGTCGATAGCCGTGTTGCCGCCGCCGTACACCACCACCTTGCGGCCCAGCATCGGCTTGTCTTCGCCCTCCATCGAACGCAGCACCGACACCGCATCCACGATGTGCGAAGCATCACCCGCCGGGATCATGGCGCGTTTGCCGATGTGCGCGCCGACCGCAAGAAAGGCCGCATCAAAAGCACCGAGCTGCATGCTCTGTTCGATGTTCTCGACCTTGGTATTCAGCTTGAGCGTCACGCCGAGGTCGAGGATGCGCTGCACCTCGGCATCCAGCACGTCGCGCGGCAAACGGTATTTCGGAATGCCGAAACGCATCATGCCGCCCGCCAGCGGGCCGGCTTCCTGAATCTCGACCTGATGGCCCATGCGCGCCAAATGATAGGCGGCCGACAGGCCCGACGGACCCGCGCCCACCACCAGCACCTTCTTGCCGGTCGATGCAGCAGGCGCGTCGAATTTCCAGCCGCGCTTGATCGCCTCGTCACCGAGGAAACGTTCCACCGAATTGATACCGACCGCTTCATCAAGCTGGCCGCGATTGCATGAGGTTTCGCAGGGGTGGTAACACACGCGCCCCATCACCGATGGCAACGGATTGTCGCGCACCAGCACGCGCCAGGCCTGTTCGTAATCTCCGGACTCGGCATGGAACAGCCAACCCTGGATGTTCTCGCCCGCCGGACATGCGTTGTTACACGGCGGCAAGCGGTTGAGATACACCGGCCGCGACGAGCGCCAAGAGCCAGTCAGGTTGGCCAGCGAAGTGCCCGGTTTCAGCGTGATGGCAAAGGGTTTGTTAGCCATGCGCCTTCTCCTCGTCGAGCAGACCGTACTTGCGGATGTTGCGGTCGGCGATGGCTTGCAGGTGCGCCACCATCTCCGGATGCGCATGTTTGCCGAATAGGTGCGCGAAGCGCTTCTGCGGCTTGAGGTAGTCCTCGATAGGCTGCTTGTTGCGGATCTTCAGCACGCCGGTGACCTCGCCGTGCTCGGCCTCGAACACCGGGAACATGCCGGTCTCCTTTGCCAGTCGCGCCAGGCGGATGGTGTCGTGCGAGGCCGAACCCCAGCCCAGCGGGCAGGGCACGAAGATCTGGATATAACGCGCACCGTGCATCTTCATCGCCTTGCGCACTTTGTATTCCAGATCGCGCAGGTCGGCCACGGTCGCAGTCGCGACGTAGGGGATATTGTGCGCCATGGCGATCTCGGGCACGTTCTTGCCCTGTCCGAATACGTTGCCCGGCTCCGGTCCCACCGGCATGGTGGTCGCGGTACGCGCCGTCGGCGGCGTGGCGGACGAACGCTGCACGCCGGTGTTCATGTAGGCCTCGTTGTCGTAGCAGATGTAGAGCACGTCGTCGTTGCGCTCGAACATGCCGGACAGGCAACCGAAGCCGATGTCGGTGGTGCCGCCGTCGCCGCCCTGCGCCACCACACGCACGTCGGTCTTGCCCTTTACCTTCATCGCGGCGGCCACGCCGGTCGCCACCGCGGGTGCGTTGCCGAACAGCGAGTGTATCCACGGCACCTGCCAGGACGATTCTGGATAAGGCGTGGAGAACACTTCCAGGCAGCCGGTCGCGTTCACCGCGATCAGTTGGTTATTACTCTCGGCCATCGCCGCGTCGATGGCATAACGCGCCCCGAGCGCCTCGCCGCAGCCCTGACAGGCGCGGTGGCCTGAGTTGATCGAGTTGCTGCGCAGCTCACCGGCCTGCACGCTGCGCGCGTCCGGTGCCAGCAAACGGTTGCCCACGGTGTAGGTGCCGGTCTGGTAGAACTTCACAGGTTGAAAGCTCATCGTGTTCTCCTCAACCGAACTTCGCAGACGAAGACATTCCCTTGTCATACAGGATGTTCTCCGCGATCGGACCGGAGTGGCGGTTCTGTTTCTCGCGCTCCAGTTGCTTGTTGACGACGTCCCAATCCAGGTCGACGAATGTGACCGGCGGCAGTTTCTCTTGCTCCGCCTTGATGAAAAGCTGGTGCAGCGACGCCTTGGTGATGTTGCGTCCGCCCAGTCCCGCGATGGCGGTAAAGCCCTTGAGGCCGGTGCCGCTCACCGCCATGCGCACATCGGTCGCGACAATGCCGCCCATGCCGACCGCGAGGCTCTTCTCCAGCACCACGAACCGTTTGCAATTCACCAGCGCGGCGCGCACTTCTTTCAAGGGGAACGGGCGGTAGCTGATGATGCCCAGCACACCGATCTTGTGCCCCTGTTCGCGCAGCTCGTCCACTGTGTCTTTCACCGTCCCCAGCACCGAACCCATCGCCACGATCATCGTCTCCGCATCATCGGCGCGGTAAGTACGCACCAGTCCGCCGCTGTCGCGCCCGAACTGTTGTTTGAATTCAGCCGCCAATTGCGGGATCAGTTCCAGCGCCTGCATCTGCTTGGCGTGCGCCAGATACTTGACCTCCATGAACGCTTCCGGCCCCACCATCGCGCCGATGGAGACCGGCTCGGCCGGGTCCAGCATCTGGCGCGGATCGAACGGCGGCAGATAACCATCCACCTGTTCCTGGGTCGGGATGTCCACGCGCTCGAAGGCGTGGGTGAGGATGAAGCCGTCCATGCACACCATGATGGGCATGGAGAGTTCTTCTGCAAGTTTGAACGCCTGGATGTGCAGATCGACCGCTTCCTGATTGGTCTCGGCGAACAGTTGCATCCAGCCGGAATCGCGTTGCGAGAGCGAATCGGAATGGTCGTTCCAGATATTGATGGGCGCGCCGATGGCGCGGTTGGCCACGGTCATCACGATGGGCAGGCCGAGTCCGGCGGCGTTGTAGACCGCTTCCACCATGAACAGCAGACCCTGCGACGCGGTCGCCGTGTAGGAACGCGCACCGGCTGCGGATGAGCCAATGGCCACCGACATCGCGGCGAACTCGCTCTCCACGTTGATGAACTCGCACGGTGTCAGTTCGCCCGACTTCACCATCTCGCCCAGTGCTTCGACGATATGCGTCTGCGGCGAGATCGGGTAGGCGCAGATCACTTCCGGCCGGCACAGCGCGATGGCCTCGGCGACTGCTTTCGAACCTTCTATCTGTTTAAGCATGGGTGCGCTCCTCCATCTGCTTTTTCACCAGTTCATAGGCTTCCGTCGCCGCTGCGATATTGCCTTCCGCCACCTTGCCCGAGAATTTCTCGTTGATCGCCTTGATCACGGATTCGAGTTTGAACATACCGGACAGCGCGGCGAAACCCGCGATCAGCGGCACATTGGGGATAGGGCGGCCGACGTGTTTCAGACCCAGTTCGGACGCGGGCAACGTACACATTCTAGAAAGGCCGCGCTGCTTCACCAGCTCACCCAGCCCGATCTGCTCGAAGCTATGCGCCGAATTGAGCAGCACGTAACCATCCGGCTTCAATCCGGCGAACACATCGATCTGATGCAGCAGGGTAGGGTCCTGGATGATGAGCGCGTCCGGCTCCATGATGGGCTCGCGCAGGCGGATATCCTTGTCGTCGAGGCGGCAGAACGCCACCACCGGCGCACCCGTGCGCTCCGAACCGAAACTGGGGAAAGCCTGCGCATGGCGACCTTCCTCGAAGGCGGCGACAGACAGCATCTCGGTAGCGGTCACCACGCCCTGACCACCCCGTCCGTGTACTCGAATCTGGAACATCTGCCGCTCCTTTAGTTGCGTACTGTCACACAGGAATGTTACGCCAGTTTAACCAGCGTGTTCATTTGACTTCGAGCAACTCCACATCGAACACCAGTGTCGCGTTGGGCGGGATCACACCGCCCGCACCACGGGCGCCGTAGCCGAATTCCGGGGGAATGACCAAGGTGCGCTGGCCGCCCACTTTCATACCTTGCACGCCGACATCCCAGCCCTTGATGACTTGACCGGCACCGAGCACAAATTCGAACGGGCGGTTGCGGTCGCGCGAGCTGTCGAACTTGCTGCCTTTGTGCTGCGGCGCGGCCTCGTCATACAGCCAACCGGTGTAATGCACCGAAACCATTTGCCCGGCACTAGCGACCACACCCGCGCCCGGTTTGACTTCGATCTGCATCAGCTCGGTCACCTTGCTGGGTTTGGCCGCAGGTAATTCAGCTTGAGAGCAGGCACTGAACAACAGACTGCTCGCACCGAGCAGTGCGGCGAGCGGAACAAAAGAGAAGCGCTTCATTCAGTTCACACCCAACAGTTCGACTTCGAACACCAGCGTCGCATTGCCGGGGATCACACCGCCCGCGCCGCGCGGGCCGTAGCCCATCTCCGGCGGAATGGTCAGCGTGCGCTGACCGCCCACCTTCATACCCTGCACGCCCATGTCCCAACCCTGGATCACATGACCCATGCCCAGCGGGAATTCGAACGGCTCGTCGCGGTCGCGCGAACTGTCGAACTTGGTGCCCTTGTTGCCTTCCGCATGCTTGTCGAACAGCCAGCCGGTGTAATGCACGGTCACATGCTGTCCGGCCTGCGCCTCGTCGCCCTCGCCGACCTTGGTATCCACCATCTCGGTACGGATCACCTTGAGCAGCTTCACATCGAACACCAGCGTCGCATTCGGCGGGATCACGCCGCCCGCACCGCGCGGCCCATAACCCATCTCGGGCGGGATCACCAATGTGCGCGATCCGCCTTCCTTCATGCCCGCCACGCCCTCGTCCCAACCCTTGATGACGCGCCCGCCGCCGAGCGGGAAATCGAACGGCTCGTTACGGTCCAGCGAACTGTCGAACTTCGTACCCTTGTTGTCTGCAGCGTTCTCGTCGAACAGCCAGCCGGTGTAATGCACGATGACGGTCTGTCCGGCTTGCGCTTCTGCGCCTTCGCCCAGTTTGGTATCGGTTTTGATGAGATCAGTCATGCTTTTTATTTCCTCTTTATTTATATAGTGAATCAGGAAGACATTCGTCCGTAGCTATAGGCACTTATTAATTTTTTTCCTAAGGGTGTTAACTCGCAAAAAAGCTTGCCGCTATCAAGCCAAGTTTGGCCAGGAGTGAGTTAGGATAATCCAGAAGCAACAAGGTGCTGCATCCAAGATTCCTCACACTTCTCAGGAATATTATTAGCTACAAGAAGTTGTTTTAGATCGTCCGAAAATGCTAAATCTACCGCCTGACAAAGACGGCGAAGCTCTTCGCTGGTAACTACTCCATCAATGTATGCCAAGAAAATTTGCGCTAATAATGAAGGCTTATCTAGATCTGTCACGTGCTCCAAGACAAAAAATAACACCTCGCCAACCTTTTTCGCCTCCTCTGTCCCAGACAGCATTTTTTCTTTGAGCTTTTCTTTCAGCTCGTCACTGATGTCCGATAAGTGCCGCACGAATTTTATAAGCTTAATGGCAAAAGCACGATCTCGAATCGAGTCAGCAGCTTTGCATATCTTTATCGCTGTACCAATAAATGGAATCTCGGCAAGCACCTCTCCGCGCATCAAAACATCTGCAATTACCTCACTACTCTCAAGAGCAGCTTCAGCAACTGGACGATCTTTGGAGGAGAGTTTTCCCATTATTTGCGGGTGTCTCAATAACTCAACACCGGCGCCAACCACCGCTCAGCCTCTTCCACCGTCCAGCCCTTGCGCTTGGCGTAATCCGCCACCTGATCCTTGTCCACCTTGCCGGTCGCGAAATATTTCGCTTCGGGGTGCGAGAAGTAGAAGCCGCTAACTGCTGCGGTGGGCAGCATGGCGAAGCTTTCGGTGAGGGTGATGCCTGCGTTCTTGGGCGCTTGTAGCAGCTCGAACAGCGGCCCTTTCTCGCTGTGCTCGGGGCAGGCGGGATAGCCGGGAGCGGGGCGGATGCCGCGATATTTTTCGGCAATGATGTCGTCGTTGCTCAAGCCTTCATCTGAGGCATAGCCCCAGAATTCGCGGCGCACGCGCAGGTGCAGGTGTTCGGCGAAAGCTTCGGCGAGGCGGTCGGCCAGTGCTTGCAGCATGATGGCGCTGTAGTCGTCGTTGGCTTTTTCGAACTCCTTCATCTTCTGCTCGATGCCGAGGCCGGTGGTGACGGCGAAGCCGCCGATGTAGTCCTTCACGCCACTTGCCTTGGGGGCGACGTAGTCGGCCAGGCAGTAGTTGGGGATGTCGGCGGGCTTCTTGGTTTGCTGGCGCAGGTTGTGCCAGATCATCGCCACTTGCTTGCGCTTGTCGTCGGCATAGATCTCGATGTCGTCGCTGTTCACTGTGTTGGCAGGGAACAGGCCGAACACGGCGTTGGCGGTGAGCCACTTTTCCTTGACGAGTTTTTTCAGCATGGCCTGCGCATCGGCGAACAGCTTGGTCGCTTCCACACCCACCACTTCGTCGCTCAAGATCTTTGGATAGCGGCCGGCCAATTCCCATGCCTGGAAGAACGGCGTCCAGTCGATGAAGTCGACGAGGATGTCCAGCGGGTAGTTCTCCAGCTTCTGCACGCCGAGTAGTTTGGGCTTGGGTGGTGAATACTTCTTCCAGTCGGTCTTCAGGCCATGCTCGCGTGCTTTTTGCAGCGGGACATAGGACGCCTTGCCCTGCTTGCCCGCATGCTGCTCGCGCGCTGCTTGATAGTCGGCCTTGAGTTCGGCCACGTAGCCGTCGCGCAAGGTCGAGGAGAGCAGGTTGCTGCACACGCCCACGGCGCGCGAGGCATCGGTCACATACACGACGGTGCCGCTCGGGTAGTTGGGTTCGATCTTCACGGCGGTGTGCACGCGCGAGGTGGTTGCGCCGCCGATCAGCAATGGGATGGTGAAGCCTTGGCGCTCCATCTCTTTCGCCACGTGCGCCATCTCTTCCAGCGACGGGGTGATGAGGCCGGAGAGGCCGATGATGTCGACCTTGTGTTCGCGCGCGGTGTCGAGGATCTGCTGGCACGGCACCATCACGCCCATGTTGATGACTTCGAAGTTGTTGCACTGCAACACCACGGTGACGATGTTCTTGCCGATGTCGTGCACGTCGCCCTTCACGGTCGCCATCAGGATCTTGCCCTTGGGCTTGGTGTCGCCGGAGCGCAGTTTTTCCGCCTCGATGTAGGGGATGAGGTGGGCCACGGCCTGCTTCATCACGCGTGCGGATTTCACCACTTGCGGCAGGAACATCTTGCCCGCGCCAAACAGGTCACCGACCACGTTCATGCCGGTCATCAGCGGGCCTTCGATCACTTCGACCGGGAACTTGGCTTGCAGGCGCGCCTCTTCGGTGTCTTCCACGATGAAGGTGGTGATGCCGCGCACCAGCGCGTGGGTGAGGCGTTCCTGCACCGTGCCTTTGCGCCATTCGAGGTCTTCCACCTGTGCCTTGCCGCCGCCCTTGAAGTTCTCGGCCAGCGCGACCAGTTTCTCGCCCGCGTCGGGATGGCGGTTCAGCACCACGTCCTCGACCGCCTCGCGCAGGTCTTTTGGCAATTCTTCGTACACGCCGAGCTGTCCGGCGTTGACGATACCCATGTTCATGCCGGCTTTGACGGCGTGATACAGGAACACGGTGTGGATGGCTTCGCGCACCGGCTCGTTGCCACGGAAACTGAACGATACGTTGGACACACCACCGCTGATCTTTGAGTAGGGCAGGTTCTTGCGTATCCAGGCGCAGGCCTCGATGAAATCCACCGCGTAGTTGTCGTGCTCCTCGATGCCGGTGGCGATGGCGAAGATGTTCGGGTCGAAGATGATGTCCTCGGGCGGGAAGCCGACCTTGTGCACTAGGATGTCGTAGCTGCGCTTGCATATCTCGGTTTTGCGTTCATAGGTGTCGGCCTGCCCGGCCTCGTCGAACGCCATCACCACCGCGGCCGCACCGTATTTCTTCACCAGCGTCGCGTATTTGACGAAGTTCTCCTCGCCTTCCTTGAGCGAGATGGAATTGACGATGGATTTGCCCTGCACGCACTTCAGGCCCGCCTCGATGATCTCCCACTTGGAGGAGTCGATCATCACCGGCACCTTGGAGATGTCCGGCTCGGAGGCGATCAGCTTGAGGAACTTCACCATGGCAGCCTGGCCGTCCAGCATGGCGTCGTCCATGTTGATGTCTATGACCTGCGCGCCCGCTTCGACCTGCTGTTTGCAGATCTCCAGCGCTTCTTCGTACTGGCCTTCCATCACCAGGCGCTTGAACTTGGCGGAACCTGCCACGTTACAGCGCTCGCCGACGTTAACGAACAGCGACTGATCGCCGATGTTGAACGGCTCCAGGCCGGACAGGCGACACGCCACCGGATTGCTCGGGATCTTGCGCGGCGCGGTGTCTTTGACGACTTCGGCAATGGCTTTGATGAAGGCGGGCGAGGTGCCGCAGCAACCACCGATGATGTTCAGAAAGCCGCTCGCGGCCCATTCCTTGATGTGACCCGCCATGTTCTCGGGCGTGTCGTCGTAGCCGGTCTCGGCCAGCGGATTGGGCAAGCCCGCGTTGGGGTGTGCGCTCACATAGCAGTTGGCGACGCGCGACAGTTCTTCCACATACTGGCGCAGCTCTTCCGCGCCAAGCGCGCAGTTCAGGCCGATGGAGATCGGTTTGGCGTGTGCCAGCGAGTTGTAAAAGGCTTCGGTCACTTGCCCGGTCAAGGTACGGCCGGAAGCGTCGGTGATGGTGCCGGAGATCATGATCGGCAGCGACGTGCCGCGTTCCTCGAACACCGATTGCACCGCGAAGATCGCCGCCTTGGCGTTGAGCGTGTCGAAGATGGTCTCGATCAGGATCAGGTCGGAGCCGCCGTCCATCAGGCCGCGCGTGGCGTCGGAGTAATCGCTCACAAGTTGGTCGAAGCTGATGTTGCGCGCCGCCGGGTCGTTCACGTCGGGCGAGATGGTGGCGGTCTTGTCGGTGGGGCCGAGCACGCCAGCGACGAAGCGCGGCTTGTCCGGCGTGGCGTATTCGTTACAGGCTTCGCGCGCCAGCGCGGCACCGGCCTTGTTCAGTTCGTAGTTCAGCGCCTCCATGCCGTAGGCCTTGAGCGTGGTGGCGTTCGCGCCAAAGGTATCGGTCTCGATGATGTCCGCGCCTGCCGCCAGATATTCGCAATGGATGGCCTTGATGACTTCCGGCTTGGTGATGAGCAGCAGGTCGTTGTTGCCCTTGAGGTCGCGGTGCCAGTCCGCAAAGCGCTCGCCGCGATAGTCGGCCTCGGTCAGTTTGTAGCGCTGCACCATGGTGCCCATGGCACCGTCGAGGATGAGGATGCGCTGTTGCAGAAGGTTTTCGATGGGATGTGTCGTTTTGTTCATATTTTGTGGGCCTTGCGCGAGGCGCGGATTCTAGCATGTGACGTTTTCCGGCTTGCTGATGCGGGCAAATAACACTACCATTCTTGTGCCTTTAGTCTTTCGGATTCGGACAAAGTTACGCGTTTCGCGGAAACCCATGGAGATTCAATGGCTAAGTTCGTATGGACCGATCAACTCAACGTCGGCATCGATGTCATAGACCAGCAACATCGCCGTATCGTCGAGTACATCAACCAGCTGGATGACGCCCGCTCGAACGGCATGTCCAACGAAGAAATCTCCTGGTTACTCAACGATCTGGTCGATTACACCATCTCCCATTTCGGTTTCGAGGAAAGCCTGCAGGAAGAGGCCAAATACCCATTTGTCACTTCACACAAGAAAGTGCATGAACTGTTCACCAAGCGCATAGCCGACTTTCAGAAGCGCGCCGAGCAGGGTGAGGATGTCATCAAGGGCTTGAACAGCCTGCTGGTGACCTGGCTGTTCAACCACATCAAACGTGACGACAATGATTACGTGGAAGCCGTGAACGCCTATCTGCAGCAAAAACAGGATTTCGTTGAACGCAAGCGCGGGCTTTTTGCACGATTGTTCGGATAAGAATAACTCGCCGGCAACGGCTGAATATCAGGAGGGGAAACATGAAGAATCTGATCTGGACGGACAACCTGAACACCGGCATCGACGTCATCGACAACCAGCACAAGCGCATCGTCGAATACATCAACAAGCTCTACGGCGCCCTCAGCAACAAGGCCGATAAAGCTGCGGTAAGGGATGTCATCGACGAGCTGGTCGACTACACCATGACGCATTTCGCATTCGAAGAAGGCATGCTGGATGAATACGACTATGCCCAACTCGACGCGCACAAAGCGCTGCACGAACAGTTCGCCGCGCAAGTACGCGAACTGCGTGATCGCTTCGATTCCAGCGAGGATGCGTCGGTAGAGCTGAACAACCTGATGGTGACCTGGTTGTTCAATCACATCCTGCACGAGGATGCCAAGTACGTGCCGTTCGTACCCAAGTCTGTGCACTGATCCCCGCCCGAGTCCGCCCGGCTAACGGGCGGACGTTCAGTTCGCCTTATCCATCCTCCGGTACTGCACCGCCTCGGCGATGTGCGCGGTCTGTATGTCTTGGCTCGCCGCCAGATCGGCGATGCTGCGCGCCACTTTGAGGATGCGATGGTAGGCGCGCGCGGACAGGTTCAGCTTGGTGATGGCCTGCCGCAGTAACGCTTCGCCTGACGCATCCGGCGCACAATGTGCGTCGATCTCGGTCACGGAGAGTTGCGCATTCGGCTTGCCCTGTCGCGCGATCTGCCGCTGCCGGGCCGCTTCGACACGTTGCTGAATGGCTGCGCTGTCTTCGCTATCCGACTGCCTCATTAAATCTTCCTGCGGCACTGCCGGTACTTCGATCTGGATGTCGATACGGTCCAGCAAGGGGCCGGAGATCTTGCCGCGGTAACGCGACACCTGATCCGGCGTGCAGCGGCACTTACCGTTGTAGTGGCCCAGATAACCGCAGGGGCACGGGTTCATCGCCGCGACCAGTTGGAACTGTGCCTTGAAATCTGCACGGCGTGCGGCGCGCGAGATGGTGATGCGTCCGCTCTCCAGCGGCTCGCGCAACACCTCCAGCACACTACGGTCGAACTCCGGCAGTTCATCAAGGAACAACACACCGTGCATCGCCACCGAGATCTCGCCCGGACGCGGATTGCTGCCGCCGCCCACCAAAGCGACGGCGCTGGCGGTGTGATGGGGTGAGCGGTATGGCCGCGTCTTCCAGCGGCTCAACTCGAAAGCCCCGCCCAGCGATTGCATCGCCGCACTTTCCAAGGCTTCTTCCTGTGTCATCGCAGGCAGGATGCCGGGGAAGCGCGCGGCCAGCATGCTCTTGCCCGTCCCGGGCGGGCCGCTCATCAATACGGAATGAGAACCCGCCGCCGCGATCTCCAAAGCACGCTTGGAAGCTGTCTGGCCTTTCACTTCCTTCATGTCGGGGTAATGCGGAGGGATGCTTTCCGTCTGCGGGATGAAGCGCGCGATCGGTTCGCGACCTGCCAGATGCGCGGCGACCTGCAACAAGGAGCGTGCGGGATACACCACCGCATCCTCTACTAGCGCCGCTTCGGCCGCATTCGCTTCCGGCAACACAAAAGCACGGCCACTGTTTGCCGCGCGGTAGGTCATCGCCAGTGCGCCGCGTATCGGGCGCAGTTCGCCGGTCAGCGCCAGCTCACCGGCGAATTCATATTCATTCAGTTTGTCGGCGGGAATCTGTCCGGATGCCGCGAGGATGCCAATGGCGATCGGCAGATCGAAGCGCCCGCTCTCCTTGGGCAGGTCGGCGGGCGCGAGATTTACGGTGATGCGGCGGGCGGGAAATTCGAATTGGCAGTTCTGCAGCGCGGCGCGCACACGGTCCTTGCTCTCTTTCACTTCCGCTTCGGGCAGGCCGACGATGGTGAATTGCGGCAGCCCGTTGGCAAGATGCACTTCGACCGTGACCAGCGCGGCCTCCATGCCCGACAAACCTCTGCTGTACAGAACAGCAAGGCTCATGATGGATTACTTGCTCGACTCCAGTGCAGCCAGACGCGCTTCCAGTTTGTCCACGCGTTGCGCCAACACCTCGTATTCCTCGCGCGTCACCAGATCGAGTTTGGAGAAACCCTGTGCCAGCAAGGCACGGGCGTTCTTCTCGAAATCCTTGGCCGGGCTGTTGGCCACGGCCTCGTTCAGTTTGGACGACATATCTTCAAAGAACTTCGCGTTCAGCATGGTGCTTCTCCCTGTTATTCGTGTGGCCGCAGTGTACCAAAAACCGCCGCACCAACACTGTGCGCCGACCCTGAAATCCGCGCTTACTCGGTGCACCATCCGCGTGCACCATTTTTCACGAAACTGTCACAAAGCCCGCTGTTATTGTGTTTTCACAGGCTGGCACGGTTGCTGCTGTATGGAAGGCGTGGATACTCTTGTCCCGCTTTGAAACTAAACGAAAGGAATTACCATGTTGAAGAAAAAACTGCTCGTTGCTGCTCTGGCTGCCTCTTTTGCTCTGCCTGCTGCTGCCGAATCCACCATCTCTTCCAACGTAGGCTTTGTCAGTGACTACGTATTCCGCGGCATCACGCAGAATTCGCACAATCCTGCAGTGCAAGGCGGTATCGATTACTCGCACGACAGCGGCCTGTATGTTGGCGCATGGGGTTCCAACGTAAGCTGGATCGCCGACAGCGGTGCAGTGGCTTCTGGTAGCGTGACCATGGAATTGGATACCTATGTCGGTTATCGCGGCACTGCCTCCGATGTTGGTTACGACGTCGGCTTCGTTCGCTACAACTACCTGGGCGACTACACAGCCGCAACCGGCTTTGCCAAGGCTGACACTCAGGAAATCTACGGTTCCGTAAGCTACCAGTTCCTGAGCGCCAAGTATTCCTACAGCCTCGGCGACTTCCTGACTGTCATCGACGGCAAGGGTTCCAGCTACTTCGAACTGAATGCGAACTACACCCTTGAAGGCGCGGGCGTCTCCCTGTCCGCACATGCCGGCAAGCAGACGTTCAAGCCAGCCGCTGCTGACGCACTGTATTCCTACACCGACTACAAACTGGGCGCATCCAAGGATCTGGGTGGCTATGTGGTAGGTGTGGCGTACACCAGCACGAATGCAGGTTCGGGATGGACCTATCCCGAAGCAGTTGGCGGCAAATGGGGCAAGGGCGTCCTGGCCGTATCCGTATCGCACGCGATGTAATCAAACCGGGGCGGTACGCCGCCCCGTTCTCAATCAAGGAGAGTCATGATGAAAATGGTCACTGCAATCATCAAGCCGTTCAAGCTGGACGAAGTGCGTGAAGCGCTGTCCGCCATGGACGTGCAAGGCATCACCGTCACCGAAGTCAAAGGTTTCGGCCGCCAAAAGGGTCACACCGAACTGTATCGCGGTGCTGAATATGTGGTGGATTTCCTGCCCAAGATCAAACTGGAAGCCGCCATCAAGGACGACCAGTTGGATCGCGTGCTGGAAGCCATCGAGAAGGCAGCCCAGACCGGCAAGATCGGCGACGGCAAGATCTTCGTATCCGACCTCGAGCAAGTAATCCGTATCCGCACCGGCGAAGTCGGTCCGGAAGCCCTTTAAGGAGAGCATGATGAAAAAAGTACTCGCATCTTTCATGCTGCTGGCCGTGTTGTTCGGCGCAGTCAGCCCCTCGTTCGCCGAGGAAGCGGCACCCGTTGCCGAAGCCGTAATGGCGACGACCGAGGCACCCGCTGCCGAAGCCGCCCCCGCACCGGTTCCCGATAAAGGCGACACCACCTGGATGATGCTGTCCACGCTGCTGGTGATCCTGATGATCGTTCCGGGCCTGTCCCTGTTCTACGGTGGCCTGGTGCGCGCCAAGAACATGCTGTCCGTGCTGAGCCAAGTGTTCGGCATCTTCGCGCTGATCTCCATCCTGTGGGTAGTCTATGGCTACACGCTGGCATTCGGCGACGGCGGCTCGATGAACTGGCTGATCGGCGACACTTCGAAGCTCTTCCTGGCTGGTATGACCGGTGACAGCACCGCTGCCACCTTCAGCGACGGCGTGGTGATCCCCGAGTTCACCTTCGTGGCCTTCCAACTGACCTTCGCGGCGATCACTACCGCGCTGATCATCGGCGGCTTCGCAGAGCGTATCAAGTTCGGTTCGCTGATGGTGTTCTCCGCACTGTGGTTCACCTTCGCCTACCTGCCGATCGCACACATGGTGTGGGCAACCGGCGGCTACCTGTTCGAGAAGGGCGCGCTGGACTTCGCCGGCGGTACTGTTGTGCACATCAACGCCGGTATCGCGGCACTGGTGGGTGCACTCGTGATCGGCAAGCGTATCGGTTACGGTAAAGAGCCGATGGCTCCGCACAACCTGCCGATGACCATGATCGGTGCATCCCTGCTGTGGGTGGGCTGGTTCGGTTTCAACGCCGGTTCCAACCTGGAAGCCACTGGCGGTGCAGCGCTGGCCTTCCTGAACACCATCGTCGCTACCGCTGCTGCCGCACTGAGCTGGATGGCTGCTGAAAAGATGATGCGCGGCAAGGCTTCGATGCTGGGTATCGCTTCCGGTGCAGTTGCCGGTCTGGTTGCCGTCACACCGGCTGCCGGTCTGGTCGGCCCGATGGGCGCCATCATCCTCGGCCTGATCGCTGGTCCGGTCTGCTTGTGGGCTGTTTCCGGCCTGAAGAAGTCGCTGGGTTATGACGACTCGCTCGACGTGTTCGGCATCCACGCAGTCGGCGGCATCATCGGCGCGATCGGCACCGGTATCTTCGTATCGCCAGCACTGGGCGGCGTGGGCATCGACGGCTACGAGATGGGCGCACAAGTGATCACGCAAGCCACCGGCGTGCTGATCACCATCGTCTGGTCTGGTGTGGTCGCCTTCATCTGCTTCAAGCTGGTCGACATGGTCATGGGTCTGCGTGTCTCGGAAGAAGACGAGCGCGAAGGTCTGGACACTGCGACACACGGCGAGCGCGCATACAACGTGTAACCTCTCCTCCCTGGAGCCTTCCGGCTCCATTTCAAGGGCACCTGCGAAGGTGCCCTTTTTTTCTGGGATGACAAGATAACAAGGAGCAATCAATGGCAGGAGAGATGGAAAAACTGTTCGCTCTGGCCGGACGCATCCACGTCCTGTTGCGACGCGAACACAACCGCATCATCGACGTGGAATGGATGTGCACCGATGAAAGTTACGCAAAAGAAGTGATCAAGATAGCACGCTCGGCGGAATCGGAAGAACTGCTTGCACTGGCTGAACGCGTAGAAGCCGTGCATCCGCTGTTGCCCAAGCCACAGCGTATCGAAGTGCCGATACCCGCGAAGACCGAAGCGAAATACGTCGCCAGCCTGCGCTGAGCCTCAGCAACACATCTCAACAAATACGAAGGGCACCGCAAGGTGCCCTTCATTTTTCAGTGGCAGTGAATAGCTGCTACTCGTGGAACTTCGGGAACTGCTGCAGCGTGCGGAAGAAATCGATGTCGTGATTCGGCCACAGCTGGGCATGCTCTGCCTGCTGCAGGCGTTTCAATTTGCGGATACTTTCCAGCGCGAGGTCTTCGCGATCCTGCCAGCACAATCCCGGCGCGATCTCCTTGACCAGATTCTCGGACAAGTCGGCCGCATCGCCGCACAACACGACCGGTGAACCCTTGGGCAGCTCGATCCACAACGACATATGACCTGCGGTATGCCCGGGGGTAGAGATCGCCCGCACACCCGGCACCAGCTCGTACTCGCCTTGCTGCACCTTCCATGGATAGTCGCCGGCGAAATCGTCGCTGAAGTAGGCCGGGTCAAGGTCGGTGCGTGCCGCTTGCAGTTCGTCGTGTTGCACATGCACTTCCTTGCCGCATACGTCGCATAACCCGCCCGCATGATCGAAATGCAGATGGCTGAGGAACACCACATCCACATCGGCAGGCGTCAGCCCCATCCTGGCCAGATGGATGGGCAAACGCTGTTCCGCTTTCATGTCCGGTGCACCAAAGGCGAAGGTCTCTTCGTCATAGTATTTCGCACGCTGCTTCGGTGCGGCGATCTTGGCGTAGTCGCAGCCGACGTCGAACAGGATGCGCCCGTTCGTGGTCTCGATCAGATAGGCGAGGATGGGCGCTTCGATGATCTGCCCCTGTCCGCGATTGCGCGTGGAAAGTGATTTGTCGTAACGGTGCGTGGCGGTCAGCAGTGGCCACAGCCGAAGTACCTGGCTCATTTGGATACCTCCAGTTCAGTGATGACGGTCCGGGTATCGGCGACGCGCCCGAAGATACCGCCTTCGACGGCGACCATCTGCAGTGCGGCCTCATGCAAGCGGGGATGAGCAGAGCCGCAGGCATCCGCCACCAGCACGCATTCATAACCCCGGTCTGTCGCTTCGCGCAGCGTGGAATGCACGCACACCTCGGTGGTGACACCGCACAGATACAGTCGGCGGATGTCGCGTGCAGCCAGAATCTGCGCCAGATCGGTTTGGTGGAATGCACCGTAACCGGGCTTGTCCACCACCGGTTCCCCTGCCTGTGGTTGTAGTTCATCGACGAAATCATGTCCATATTCGCCGCGTACCAGCAGACGGCCGAGCGGGCCTTGGCTGCCGATCTCGGCACCGGCCTGGCTGCTGCGCGCAAGTTTGACCGGCGGGCAATCGCTCAGATCGGGACGATGACCTTCGCGGGTGTGCACCACCAGCATGCCGTGGCGGCGCGCGTGATCCAGCAGCGTACGGATGTAGGGGATGGGAAGGCGCAGGGCGCTGACATCCATGCCCGCAGTGGCCGCGTAGCCGCCGGGATCGAGGAAATCCCGCTGCATGTCGATCACGATGAGGGCATCAGGCCGCTTGTCCATGCCCGGCTCCGATGGATTCAGTGCGTGCCTCGATGACGGCAGCGGAGAGGATCAGCGTTCCACCGATCGCTTCGCGCCAGGATAGATATTCACCGCCGATCAGCACCGCCGAGATCACCGCCACCACCAGTTCACCCAGCAACATGATGGCGGCGCGGCCTGCATCCAGCCGCGCGACACCATAGAAAGTGACCAGCGTGCCGGGCAATATCCACAACAAGCCGAATGCCAGCATCGCACCAACCTGCTGGCCATCGAGCGCCTGCAACGGCTTCCCACTGAATGTCAGGAAGCCCAATGCGATCAACGCGCAACCGCCTATCATCGCGGTCGCCCGCACCGAATCGGTCAGATGATGGCCGACCCGCACCGCCACATTGTTGAGCGCGAACGCCAAGCCGGACGAGAGTGCCAGCAGGTCGATCATCGACAGCGGGGTCGAGAACAGTTCCGGGCCGCCCAGCGTCGCGGCCAAACCGGCCAGCGCCAGCAGCAACGAGACGATGCGCAATCGGGTGAACGCCTCGCCGAGGAAGATGCGCGCCGCCAGGATGGTCCACACCGGCGCGAGGAAGAACAGCAGCATCACGCGCACCACGCTGCCTTCGGTCAGCGAGGTGACCAGCGAGGCGTTGGCCCAGCCGCCCATCAGCATGATGATCGCCAACAACCCGAGCTGGTCGCGCCACTGGGCGAAGCTGCGCAAAGCGAACGGCAGCAGCAGCAGGGCAGCAAGCCCGTAGGCGAACACCTGCACGATACTGCCGGCGACGCCGATCCCGTCCAGCGCCTTCAGCGGCCACCACAACATGCCCCAGAACAATGCGCCCACCAATAGCGAGCTGATCGCCCTGCCCTCGCGGGGCTGCGCTAATACCGTCATCGTCATCTCACACTGTCAGAAAAGAGACCGACAGTGCGCCGATGAAACCGTCAGCCTTGCCGGCTGCGGTATCGACCACGCCGTAATCCTCGGACAGCACGCGCTTCACCCGATGCCGGTGGAAAGGAGACAGTAAACGAGACATCGGGATGACCGATCCGTTGCTGTCACCGTACAGCTTGCGATGCAACGCCGGCAGGCGATACCAGGGCACGGCCAGTTGTTCGTGGTGCGCGTTGTGGTAGGGGAAATTGAGAAGCAGCAGGTTCAGCCACGGCCAGCGCACGCTGACCAGATTGGAATAGGTGTTGGCCTGTTCGTAGGCCTTGTCGCGCAGCTTGTCAGCCGGCACCTGGTCGCTCTCCGGAATGGCATACGCATCATAAGTGTGCTGAAAAGCGTCGGCGAATCGCAGCACGGTGACCATGAGCAGGTATGCGACGACATACAGCAGCAGAGCCTGCACCGAGTAGTACGCCAGCGCTGCGAACGCGATGCCGCGCCCAAGCAGGATGAGCGTCACACGCCTGCGTTCTGCACGCCGTTCTTCGCGCACAAAGGGCAGCACGATGACAAAAGCATGCATCAGCAAATCGACGGCCGGAACGTAGCACCACTCGAGCAGCAGGACGAAGCGCCGCAACGGACCGGGTAGCGAAACGATCAGCGCCTTGGTGTCCAGACTGATCACGTCGGCGCGATCAACATGGTGGCGCACGTGTTTGTGACGCAGATGCTCATAGCGCGCGTAGCAGCTGCCGGTGAGCCATGTCATCAACACGCCGCCCCATGAATTCATGTCATGGCGGGCGAATATCGTGTCGTGTGCGAATTCGTGGAACAGATAGGCGGCGATGATGAGCGCGTGGGCGAACCACAGCGTGGCCGGTAAGGCCACGAACAGCTTGTCGCTAGTCATCAACCACAGACCGACCCCGTAGCCGCTCAGGGCATACGTGATGGCGATGGAATTCGGTAAGACGCCATCTGCATGGCGGAAGATGCGCGTGCGCATGGTGACTCCTTAAAAACGCCCCTGCCTGCGACTTCGCAAGCAGGGGCGGCACATCATCACTTCATTGCAGCCTTGACGAAGCTATCGTCGAGGGTGGTTGCGATCGCGACCGGCTTCTTGATCTGACCGCTCTTGATCAGGATCTCGTTGATCACTTCGCCGCTGACGAAGTAGGACTTGGTGTCCTTGCCCGGCTTGAACGGCTGGCCCATCTCTTTCAACGGGATGTTGTACACGCCTTGCAGCTGTTCCAGCACTTCCTTGCCCGACACGCCGATGGCCTTGCCGATGATCTCGGAAGCTTCCTTCGGATGCGACTTCATATAAGCCAGACCTTCCAGATAAGCCTTGATCAGCGCAGTGACTTCCTTGCCGTTCTTCTTGATATACGCCTCGTCGAACACCAGCACGTCGGCGATCAGACCGGGCGCTTCTTTCGAGGAATAGATCACGTGGAACTGTTTGCCACCGCCCATAGCCAGGATCTGCGACACGTTAGGCTCATAGGTCGCACCGGCGGGCACAGCCTTGGATGCCAAGGCGGACGGGATCGCTTCCGGCGTCATGTTGATCGGGCTGATGTCCTTGTCGCTCATGCCGTTGATCTTCAGCGCATAAGAGATCAGGAAATCGGAAGGAGACAGCGGTGCGTAAGCGACCTTCTTGCCCTTCAGGTCGGTGATCTTGTTGATCGACATATCCGCCAGCACAGCATCGCCGCCGTTGGAGTAGTCGATGGGCATCACCACCTTGAACACCTGGCCCTGCGCTGCTGCACCGATCACCTGGTCAAAGGTCATCAACGCACCGTCCACTGCCTTGCCCGCAACAGCGGAAGGCAACATGGCCGGATCGGCGAAGGTCTGCAGGGTCACTTTCAGGCCCTGCTTCTTGTACATGTCCATACCGTCCGCCACGTAGAACGGCGAATAGCCGATCCAGGTGGTCAGCGCGATCTTGACCGGGGTCGCAGCACCTGCCGAGAACGAAGCCGCCAGCAATGCCACGACTGCCATAAGTTTCTTGATATCCATCATGCTATCTCCTGTTTAAGTTAACCAACCGTTACATGAGGGTGATGCTTGCCCCCACTGACTACAAACCTTTCACAGCAGGTTGCATGCCAACCATGCTGTGCGGCGTTCTGGCCCGATGCGCCGGTGTTGCCACTACTTGATACTGTGATTCGTGCACCCGCATCGTGCATCGCTGCCGTGCGATGCACGATGCTGGGCGTCTATGCATCGCGCGCCTGCGCAATACCCTTTTTCCATGCCCGGAAATGTTCGCGCTCCGTGCCACCCATCCAGACATTGATCTCCCACAGGTCGGCGACCGGCTGCCGCGTATAAGGCAGACAATGCAGATAACCGTCCGGGCCGAACTCTGGTGTCATGCTGCTGAACGCGCGACCTTCTGCCCGTTGCACGTTCCAGATCGCTTCCCAATAACGCTGATGCGATGCCAGTGCGGCGGCATATTCTGGCGCAGCCGGATGCGGCACTTGCGGACCCTGGTCGTAACCGACGCGGGCGTGGATGTGATGCGCATGTTTTGCCACGGCCTGCACCGCAGCCCAGTCGTCATCCAGTTGCCGCTCCAGTACCACCACCCAGTGGCTGAAGTCGCAGGTGAGTTTCAATTCCGGCAAGCGCTCCAGCACGGCCAGCGTGACCCACGGGTTGAACAGCGAGCGACTGCGATGCGTCTCGAAGCTGCAAGCGATGCCCATGCGCGCCGCGATCTCCTGCGACTCGCCGAAGAAGCGCACGCTCTGCTCCAGCGTCCAGGCATCGCAACCACCGATCACCGTCACCCATTGCGGCGCCAGCGAACTACCCAACTGCAACTGACGCTCCACATCGGCGATGTGCTCCAGCACCGTGTCATGGCGGCGCGGTACATAGTTACCGCCGGTGACGATCTCCTGGATGTAGGCCAGTCCGCGCGCCTGCAACACGTCGCGCAATTCATCGCGCGGCAGGTTATCGGCATTGCCTTCCAGCCCGTCGAAGCCTGCGTCCAGCGCTTGTGCGGCTGCGTCATCCAGTGCGCCCTGATGTCCCCACAGCGTCTTGTACAGTTGCAGTTCCATGCTCAGGTTCCGCGCTGTGCCAGATACGCGCGCCAACCGCCGTAACGCGTGATGTCTTCGGCATCCGCAACCGCGTATTGCTCGCACACGAACCCCGCTACCGATGTCCCGTCCGCAAGGGTCAGCGTGCCGATGCCGAGCGGGGCGGGGATGCCCGCCACGAAAGAACCGAACTCTCGCGCCGCCATCTCCCACACTTCCACTTCGATGGCATTGCCGCCCTGTGCAACGCGCACCATGCCGGGCCGGTATGGCGGGCCGCCGGGCAGGGCGTACAGTTTGTAATCCTGGCTGCTGTGGGTACGCGCGACCAGATGTGCGCCGCGACTGGTGAGCTGATGGTTGAGCGGCAGACCTTCGAGGTGTGCACCGCAGACCGCGACACGCACACGACCGCCTTGCGCCTGTGGCATCGGCAGCTCTGAAATTGCTTTGCGGTTCAGACGTTCCGCCAGATGAAGCAGCGGCACATCCTGATGCGCGGGTGCTACCAGCGTGATGCCGAACGGCAGACCGTCCTGCTGGAAACCGGCAGGTATCGCGAGCGCCGCGCAGTCCAGCAGATTCATGAAGTTGGTGTAGTAGCCCAGATTCGCATTCAGCTTGATCGGATCGGCCTCCATCTCGGCGATGCGATAGATGGTGCCGGCGGTCGGCGTCACCAGACAGTCGATCTTGCCCCACGTCAATGCGGCTTCTGCGCGCAAGGCTTCCAGCTTGTACATACCGTCAAAGGCGTCGGCGGCAGAGAATTTCTTTGCCCCCGCGATGATCTCGCGCACCACCGGATTGATCGCAGCGGAATGTGCGTCGAAGAATTCACGGATGGCGGCATAGCGTTCCGCCACCCAGGGGCCTTCGTATAGCAAGCGCGCCGACTTCAGGAAGGGCTGGAAGTCGATCTCCACTTTCTGTCCGCCGATGGCTTCCAGTGCCTCGCAGCTATTCCGGAACAGCGCCGCCGCATCCTGATTACCGAAGAACTGCAACTGGTCCGCGCGCGGTACGCCGAAGCGGAAACGCTCGGCACGACCGAAGTCGAAACCATGCGTGAGCGCCTGACGTGAATACGCTTCCTGTTCGTCCAGTGCGGTGGCTACTGACAACACCGTGGCGGCATCCGCCGTGTCGAGCGCGAAGATGGACACGCAATCTAGCGAGCGGCAGGCCGGCACCACGCCGCGCGTGGAGAGCCAGCCGCGCGTGGGCTTTACGCCGACCAGATTGTTGAACGCCGCCGGCACGCGACCGGAACCGGCGGTGTCCGTGCCCAGACTGAAACTGGCCAACCCCAAAGCGACGGCGACCGCCGAACCGGCGCTGGAGCCGCCCGAGATGTAGTCTGGGTCATAGGCGTTGCGGCAGGCGCCATAGGGCGAGCGCGTACCGTTCAGTCCGGTGGCGAACTGGTCGAGGTTGGTCTTGCCGATGGGGATCGCACCCGCGTTGATGAGCAGGCGCACCACCGTGGCATGCCGTTGCGGATGGTAGGCATACTCGGCGCAACCGGCCGTGGTCGGCGCACCGGCCAAGTCGATGTTGTCCTTGATCGCGAACGGGATGCCGTACAGCGGCAGTGCTGCGGGGTCCTTGTCCGCCAGTGCAGACACATACTTCTCTATCTCTTCCAGTGGCAAGCGATGGATCCACACATGGTGCGGATCGTCGCCAATGCGCGCGACGATGTCCCGCATCAGTTCCATCGGTTGCAGTTCGCCCGCCAGATAACGGCGACGCAACGTGGCGATATTCAGATCGAGTTCCATATCGTCACTCCTCACCCTGGATGACCAGCAGGTCCTGCCCGGCCGCGACCTGACCACCGGTGCGGCAGCTCATCTGGATCACTTCGCCGTCGCACGGAGCGACCACGGCGATCTCCATCTTCATCGACTCGATCACCACCAGCGTGTCGCCCGCCTTCACCTTGCTGCCGACCCCGGCCGGGATCGCCCACACGTTGCCCGCCACATGCGCGGCGACGGCACGGCTGCCGGGCGGCAGGTCGAGTTCGCTGTCCGCACCGGCTTCCGCCACGCTGCTGTCGCTGGCGTATTCGGCCTGCCCGTTGGCTTTCCACATCTCGCGCTCGGCAGCGAACGCGGCGCGTTGCGTGTCGCGGAACGCGCTGATCTCGCGGTCGTTGTCCTGCAGATACTGGTTGTAGTCCTTGAGGCTGAAGGTGCTCTCTTCGACCTTGAGCTGGAAGCGGCCCGCCACGAAGTCCTCGCGCATCTTGAGCAGTTCCTGCTCCGACACCGGATAGAAGCGGATCTGGTCGAAAAAGCGCAGCAGCCAGGGTTTGCCTTCCTTGAAATCGGACGTCTGCTTGTAGCGGTTCCACATCTGGATGGTGCGGCCGACGAACTGGTAACCGCCGGGGCCTTCCATGCCGTACACGCACATATAAGCGCCGCCGATGCCGACTGCGTTCTCCGGCGTCCAGGTGCGTGCCGGGTTGTATTTGGTGGTGACCAGACGATGGCGCGGATCGAGCGGAGTCGCCACCGGTGCGCCGAGGTACACATCGCCCAAGCCCATCACCATATAGCTCGCCTCGAACACGATGTTCTTCACCGTCTCGATGTCTTCGATACCGTTGATGCGGCGGATGAACTCGATGTTGCTCGGGCACCATGGCGCATCCTTGCGCACCGACTGCATGTATTTCTCGATCGCCAGCTTGGTGGAAGGATCGTCCCAGGAGAGCGGCAGATGCACGATGCGGGTCGGCACGCGCATGTCCTCGATAGGTGGCAGTTTTTTCTCTGCCTTGACCAGCATCTTCACCAGCGCATCGCGCGCCAGTTCGCGGCTGTCGAAATGGATCTGCAGGGAACGGATACCCGGTGTCAGGTCGAGGATGCCGGGCAAGCTACCGTCGGCCACCGCACCCTGCACCCATTCCATCAGCGCATGCACGCGGAAGCGCAGGTTGAGGTCGAGCACCAGCGGGCCGTATTCGATCAGCAGATTGCGGTCGCCGGACTGGCGATACACCACCTGCACCTGTTCGCCCTTGGCCGGGATGGTATGCACGATGGGACTGCCCATCTTTTGTGCAGCCGGGTAAGCGTCCTGCTGCTGCGGTAATTTCAATGCAGCGATGGTCGCGTCCTGCAACTGCTCCAGATGGTTGGCCTGTTCCAGCGACATGAAACGGAAGCGCACCGTGTCGCCCGGACGCAGCTGGCCCATCTTCCACAGCTCCGCCTGCACGATAGTGACCGGACACACGAAGCCGCCGAGGCTGGGGCCGTCCGGGCCGAGGATGACCGGCATGTCGCCGGTGAAATCCACCGCGCCGATGGCATAGGCGTTGTCGTGGATGTTGGACGGATGCAGTCCGGCCTCACCGCCGTCCTGCCGCGCCCACTCCGGCTTGGGGCCGATCAGGCGCACGCCGGTGCGGCTGGAGTTGTAGTGCACTTCCCAGTCGGTGGCGAAGAAGGTCTCGATATCGGCCGGGGTGAAGAAATCCGGCGCGCCGTGCGGGCCGTACAACACACCGATCTCCCATTGCTTGCTGTAGCTCGGCAGCAAGTCGGAGGGCAACGCACGCGCGACATAAGATTCGGATGGCGTCCCCAGATGCAGCACGTCGCCGACGCGCAAGGTGCGCCCACCGTGACCGCCGAACTGGCCCAATGTGAAGGTGGATCTGCTGCCCAGATAGTCGGGCACATCGAAGCCGCCCGCCACCGCCAGATAGCTGCGGCACCCGCCGCCCTGCACTGCGCCCAGGCGCAGCACGCAGCCTGCCTTCACCGCATGGCTGCGCCAGAACGCCAACGGCTCGCCATCCAGCTCGGCTTTCATGTCCGCACCGGCCAGCGCAATGACTGTGTCCTTGTTGAACTTCAGCGTCGGGCCGGACACGGTCAGCTCCAGTCCGGCCGCCTCGGCAGCATTGCCCACCAACTGGTTGCCCAAACGGAACGCCAGCGCATCCATCGGGCCGGAAGGCGGCACACCGATGTTCCAGTAACCGAGTCTGCCGGGATAGTCCTGGATGCTGCTCTGTACACCGGGTTCCAGCACGTCGAGGGTGTGCGGCAGGTAGTGGAAACCGTTCAGGTAGCGCGTAGTCTGGCGACCTTCCGCGAACACATGGTCGGCCACGATCTGGCGCAGGTAGTCGAGGTTGGTCTCGATGCCGTCCACGCGTGTCTCGGCCAGTGCCGCGCTCATCTTCTCCAGCGCGGACTCGCGGTTCATCGCCTTGACGATGATCTTGGCGATCATCGGGTCATAGTAGGGCGGCACTTCGCTGCCGCGTTCCACCCAAGTTTCGTTGCGTGCGTTGGCAGAGAACTCGACCCCGCTCAGCACACCGCTGGACGGCTGGAAGTTCTTGTTCGGGTCTTCCGCATACAGGCGCACCTGGATGGAAGCACCCTTGGGTTTGATGTCTATGCTTTCCAGCGCGGGCAATTCACCGGCGGCCTGCAACACCATCCATTCGACCAGATCGACGCCAGTCACTTCTTCGGTGACGCCATGTTCGACCTGCAATCGCGTATTCACTTCGAGGAAATAGAACTCGCCGCTCAGCGCGTCGAACACGAACTCCACCGTGCCTGCCGACTGGTAGCCGACGGCTTCGCCCAAACGCACGGCAGTGTCCAGCAGATGCTTCCTGACTTCCGGGGTGATGTTGGGCGCAGGGGTCTCTTCGATCACTTTCTGGTTGCGGCGCTGCACCGAACAGTCGCGCTCGCCCAGTGCGATCACGCCGCCCTTGCCGTCGCCGAACAACTGCACTTCGATGTGGCGCGCATGCTCGACGTATTTCTCCAGATAGATGCCGGCATCCTTGAAGTTGGCGCGCGCCAGACGTTCGACCGACTGGAACGCTTCGTTCAGTTCGTCCGCGCTCCAGCACAGACGCATGCCGATACCGCCGCCGCCCGCGGTGCTCTTGATCATCACCGGATAACCGATGCGTGACGCTTCGGCATGCGCATGGCCGACATCGCTCAGCAATCCGCTTCCCGGCAACAAGGGCACGCCGTTCTGCTCGGCCAGTTCGCGCGCGGTGTGCTTGAGTCCGAAGCGGCGCATCTGGTCCGGTGTCGGGCCGATGAACACCACACCCGCCTGGGCACACTGCTCGGCGAAGCCCGCGTTCTCGGACAGGAAGCCGTAACCGGGATGGATGGCCTGTGCGCCGGTGCTGCGCGCGACTTCGAGGATGTGCTCGCCGCGCAGGTAACTGTCGGCAGCGGCAGCGGTGCCGATGCACACGGCCTCGTCCGCCATCTGCACATGCAGCGAACGGGCGTCGGCTTCCGAGTACACCGCCACGGAACGGACACCCATCTTCTTCAGGGTGCGGATGACGCGGCAGGCGATCGCGCCGCGGTTGGCTATCAATACTTTATCGAACATGGCTCTTCACCTGATTCGCAGGTCGTCCTGCGTGTTGGTCAGTCATCCGGTCGTCCGGATGCGTGGTGTCATTGCGCGACGGCATCCCAGATCAGCAACTGCACCGGCGTCGGGTTATAGGCGTTGCAGGGGTTGTTCAATTGCGGGCAGTTGGAGATCAGCACGAACACATCCATCTCGGCGCGCATCTCCACATACTTGCCGGGTGCGGAGATGCCATCGGCAAAGGTCAGCTCGCCCTGCGGCGTCACCGGCACGTTCATGAAGAAGTTCACGTTGGCGGTGAGGTCGCGCTTGTCCATACCGCAATCGCAATGCCCTAGTGCGTGCAGGAAACTGTCGCGGCAACTGTGCATGTATTTCTTGTCGATGGCGTAACGCACGGAATTGCTCTCGGCGGCGCAGGCACCGCCCAGCGTGTCGTGCCGCCCGCAGGTGTCGGCGACGATGGTCATCAGCACATTGCCCTCGCTGGACAGCAACTTCGTGCCGGCGGTCAGATAGAGGTTGCCCTGTTCGCGGATGGTATCCACCGCGCTGTAGCGTTCCTGCGGATCGCGCGCGCTGTAGAACAGGGTGTCCACGGCTTGGTTGCCTTCCAGATCGAGGATGCGGAACACCTGGCCGCGTTTGACTTCATGCAGCCAGGATTCACCGGCGGGCAGCACGATGTCGTATGTCGCCTGTTGCGGATTCAGTTTGCTTTCAACGATGCTCATGTTCTCTCCTGCGCTCAACGGAACAGCAGTTCGGTGTTGTGGAAACCGCGCGCGTTCTCGGGGCGGAAGTTGCGGCAGTGGTCGCTTTCATCTGGCGTGCCGCAGCGCCATGCCTGTAGCAATACCGGCTTGGGTGCGTAGTCGGGATTCGGGTCGAGCGCATGCTGGGTCGCGCTCAGCACCACCAGCACGTTCATCTCGAAACGCAGCTCGACGAATGCGCCTGCCTTGGTATGGTTCGCAGCGAAGTGCAGGCCGCCGCTCTCGTCGCTGCTCACCTTGCTGAAGAAGTTCACGTTGGGCACGATGTCGCGCTTGCCCAATCCCCACTTGCCCAGCTCGATCAGCATGCTGTCGCGCGCATTGCGGTGCATGTCGTTGCGCGCCTGCTGGTAGTCGGCCTTGCCGTATTTCTTCTCGACCAGTGCCGCGTTGCTCATGCCGCTGATGGTGTCGTGCCAGCCCACGCTGTCGCCGATGACCGAGGCCAGCACGCGCCCCATGTCGGAATACAGCACGAAGCCGGTGGTGAGATGCGCGGTGTGCTGGGCCTTCAGCGTGTCCGGCATGTTGTAGCGTTCCAGCTTCTCTTCCTGGTTGTAGAACAGCGCGCTCAGGTTGGCGCCGCCTTCCACATCGGTGAGGCGCAGTGCGGTACCGCGCTTCATCACGAAGGACCAATGCGCGCCGCCGGGAAGCGTCTCTTCCCACAGCAGATTGGTTTTGGATAATGGCTCGGTCATCTCGTCGTTCCTCATTGCATGTCGTTCTGTTGTGCGGCCTGCTGGGTCATGCGTTCCAGCAGTTCGTAATCGGTGTGCATGCCGGCGGTCTCGCGGATGCGGGTGAGGATGGCTTTCTTCTGCTGCAGGAAGCCGGGGGCCAGCTTCATGTCCTGATCGCGCTGCTCGGGCAGGTCGACCTGATAGATGCTGTCGACACGTCCCGGACGCGGTGCCATCACCACCACGCGCTGTCCCAGATAGATGGCTTCTTCCACGTCGTGGGTGACGAACACGATGGTGGTCTTCTCCAGTTTGGAAACGTGCAGGATCATGTCGTGCATCACTTCGCGCGTCTGTGCATCGAGTGCGCCGAACGGCTCGTCCATCAGCAATATCTGCGGACGCGGCAGCAAGGCGCGCGCGATGGCGACGCGCTGCTGCATGCCGCCGGAGAGCTGGTTGGGATAGGCCTCGCGCACGTGGTTCAGACCCATCAGGTTGATCAGGGCATCGGCGCGACCCGAGGCGGCTTCGACATCCGACGAGGTCAGGTCTTCACGTCCGGCACGCAGCTGTCGGCTGAACTTGATGTTCTCCGTCACCGTCAGCCACGGGTACAGGCTGTAGTGCTGGAACACCATGGCACGGTCCACGCCGGGGCCGTTGATGTCCACGCCATCCACCTTGATGCTGCCGGAAGACAGGCTCTCCAACCCGCCGATGCAGCGCAGCAGCGTGGACTTGCCGCAGCCCGATGCGCCGACGAAGGTGACGAACTCGTTGCTGCCGATCTCCAGATTCACTTCCTGCAGGGCGACGATGGCCTTCTCACCGCTGCCGAAGGTCTTGTGTGCTGCCTGTATGCTGATCTTGGTCGTCATCATTCGCCTTATTTCTTGTACATCCAGGGGAAGTTCCTGCGATGCAGCCAACGGAACAACTGGTCGATGGTCAGACCGATGAGGCCGATCAAAATGATGCCGGCGAAGATCTTGTCGGTCTGCATGAAGCGCTGTGCACGCAGGATGGAATAGCCGAGGCCGGAGTTGGCGGCGACCAGCTCGGCCACCACCAGATAGGTCCACGCCCAGCCCATCGTCACGCGCAGCGTGTCGAGCAAGGCGGGCTTGGCCGACGGTATGATCACCAGCTTCACGATCTCGCCACGGCTCGCGCCCATGGTCTGCGCGGCCTCGATCTGCGTGATGGGCACGCGGCGCACGTCTTCGGCCACCATCAGCACCATCTGGAAGAAAGTGCCGATGAAGATGATGGCGATCTTGGAACTCTCGTCGATACCGACCCACAACATCACCAGCGGGATGAAGGCGACAGCGGGCATGTAGCGGATGAAATCGGTGAGCGGTTCCAGCATGGCCTGCACCGGACGGTAAGTGCCGATCATCAAGCCGATGGGGATGGCCAGCACGGCGGACAGTGCGAAGCCGGCCATGACGCGATAGGTACTGATCCAGATGTCGTGCGACAGATCGTCATCCATGAACCAGGTGTAAGCACGGGACACCACTTCCATCGGCCCCGGCATGAACACCTTGTCCATCCAGCCGCTGACCGACACGCCCCACCATACAGCCAGCGGAACCAGCATGCCGAACAGCGCGAACAGCAGATAGGTGCGGCGGCTCAACTCTCCGCGTATCACCCAGAGACTGTCCCACCTGGCGAGAATCTTGTTACGTGACGACATGACACACTCCTGAAAATAACAAAGCCCGGGAGGGTGCCAACCGTAACGTGGTCACATCCTCCCGGGCTTTTATCCCTCCGTGGAGCCTTGTCTCCGACAAGACCGAGAACTCTCGGACCAGACATCACCGTTTCAAATTACGGTGATCGGAACCCTAGTTCTCACAAGTGACTGATCGACATGATCAGCACCCTCGATAGCTATACAGCAGGATGTGTGCCAGCTTCTTCACGCCTGTAGATACAGAGGGTTACGTCAGGGCTGGATTTAGGGTTGCCTGATAGCAGTGCATGTAATGTGGCTGCGCACCAGAAGTGGGCGTGGCATGTTCTATATGTGGGAGGGCTGTAGGAGAACGTGCTGAGATTTGTAGGATGGGTGGAGCGTAGCGATACCCATCAATCAGAATCAAAGTCAAAACCGTCGGGGGTTGCCCGACAGCAAGCTACTTTCTTTTGCTTCGCCAAAAGAAAGTAGCCAAAGAAAAGGCGACCCCGGTTTGCCGCCCCTTCGGGGTTCCCTGCGTTGCTCGTCTGGTCAGGCGGCTGCGGAACTCGCGCTACGCGCTCAGACAGTCCTCGCCGAAATCCCCTGACCAGCCTCCGCTACTCGGCGGCGCACAGGGGAAGGAAAAGCGAAGATCAAAATCACATGGTGGGCAGCAAGCTGCCCACCATAGTCAAAACAATTCGACTCCGGTACATTGAATTCGATTACGGTGGGTTGAAGAGTTTGTGACGGGGGAGGGGGGCTGGAGAATATATATAGGCCGTTGAAGTCGTTGACGTGTTCCAGTTGGTCGTTTACGGTTCGTGTCGGTTGTGATTGAAGTGAACTCAATCGACACCTGCCCTTTGCTGAATTCTGTTCAACAATTGGGATATTGGGGGTGGTGTATTTGTCGGGATTTTTAGGGTGTGCGAAAAATTGACAAGCTTTAAATACAACTCATTGCACACAGTTTTCCAGATTAGACACCTCGAAGGTGCCTTTCATGGCATTTTTTAGGGTGTCTACTTTACGTTATGCGTCTTAAACCTCGGCTCCCGCTCATTCTTCTGCCGATAGCGCTTTGGCTTTGCTTTGCCTCATGTGCTGAAGCAGCGGATTCTGCACGGGATGGCATCTTGAACACGTTCAGAGAATATGAGGCATTGAACGCTGATTTTCTTTCTTCAGTGGGGCATGACAATGGGAAGAGTGGCAAACCCTACGCAGTCTTACGCAAAGAGGTTGAAGCTTACGCTGAAGGGCCTTTTGAAACTGCGCTTGGCGCTGCTCATGCACAGGTCTGTAAATTCAAAGACACCGAGGTAATCAATGCGCTTTTTCGCGTCATACTCGCCACATCTAACTCAGCCAGTGAGTCACCATCTTGGTCGCTTGGAAAAATGTTCGTTTGCCAACCTGTGCTTGTCGAACAAAGTTTCCGAGGGTTGCCTCTCGAAAAACAACAAGCCCTTTTTCCAACCCTTGAGTTCGGCTTTGAAAACGCTGTCTATGGCAAGCCCAAAGATAATAAGCGTGTCTTGGAGCTTCGGCAAAAGCTCCAATCATTGGTGCTTGGGAGGAAGCAATGACGCATAACCTTACGCTCGAGAGGGACGCGGTGAACGGCGTGGTTTTCTCTTCCACGCTTTGCGCGCCGCGCCCCTCAGCTTCACGTTAGAGGTGTTCATTGAAAGACACTCGCACTCCGCTTGATTACCAATGGGATGGCTATGCAAAGGCCTCATGTGACGTTCCTTATGATCGTGAGCTGGAAGCGATGAACGACAAGCAACTCGATATTGAAATAGAAAAAAGCAAAGCTGGCTCAGCTCGCCGCTCTACTCTCCAGCGAGAGCGAGACAGGCGAGACCACGAAAATGGAACATATGTATTCCCAGTTACTCCTGAAGAAAGGTTCCATCTCATTAAAGCGTTTGTTCGTTGGTTCAAAGAGCATGTGCTGGCTGTTGTTGTTTCTGGTCTCATTCTTGCGGCTCTTTCAACCATCCTGGTTTTTTATATAACGCAGTGGTTGCCCCAACCCCAAGAAAAAAGCCAGCCACAGCCCCCAGCAAAGGCAATGCCAGTATGAGCCACACCTCTAACCCTACGGTCAAGTTCGCTCCGCTTCGCTGCGCTGGGACTGCGCTAAAGCGCAGCCCCTTACCTCCACGTTAGAGCTTTCATGATGAGCCAGGCACTTCTAAACTCTTGGGCAATAACACTACGTCACCTTGCCGCTAGTCGCTATTATTTGCCCGAGAAGTTAAGCGAAGGCGCCGCCGCTCTTTGGCTAGAGATAGAAGATTTTCTTCATCATAATGAGCTCGGTCTTGCGCTAGATAATCTTGAAATTCTTGGCAATGAACTCGATGCACCAAAGGAGTTTTGGCATGAGCTTTTTCTTGCTGCACAAAACATGGAGCTTAAAGAGCATGCTGCACGCATCCACGCCAAGCTCTAACCCTACGCTCAAGTTCGCTCCCTCCGGTCGCTGGGACGCGCCTTCGGCGCGCCCCTTAGCTGCACGTTAAATGTCTATGACGAACGAAGAGCTACTCATATATTCAGGTGAAGCTGCATGTATTCTTGCCTCCCTATTTGTGACTATTAAATATAGTCGCATTTATGGAGGCATGATTCTTCTTGGCTTTACTCTAAAGCTGCAAGGATTTGCTGCGATGATAAATAGCTCGCTACCAGAGGGCGGCTCTGAATGCTTGAAGGATTACAGCAATTGGTATGAATGCATGCCTCTATGGTGGAAAGTATCTGTCCATATTGGTCAAGCTAGCAGCCTGCTAATTGCGGTTGGCCTTATCCTTCTAGCAAAACATTTAACCTGTCGCTCAAGCGGGACGCCGCAAAAGCGCGGCGCCCCTTAGCTTTACGTTAGGAATTCCCATGAAATTGCTTATTGCTTTCCTAGCAGTCACCTTGTCTTCTGGCTTGTGCCACGCCGAGTGCATGGGGCAAGCTGAGGCCGCCAATAGCTTTATAAACGAATACAAAAAGTATTGCGATGACTCTCTCCATAAGAAGACAAAAGCAACGACAGACCAATGGGTTCAGAGAAATGCAAAAGTTACTGAACACTTCAAAAATTCATACAAAAAGTTAGTTGAAGATGCAAATAAAGAAGATCCAGAAATGGGGCTGGATTTTGATCCTATCTTTGATGCCCAGGACTATCCTGATCAAGGCTTCAAAATACTAAGTTGCGATGAGAAGTCCAATTTGGTGACTTTAAATGGGAAGGATTGGAAAGACTTTACGGTGGTCGTAAAAACATCAAGAACTGATAAGGGTTGGCTTATAGATGGTGCTGGTGTTATTAATATTCCGAAAAACAAACGGGCACACAGAGAATGAACGGCACCCCAACAATTCCTAACCCTACGCTCAAGTTTGCTCCCTCCGGTCGCTGGGACGCGCCTTCGGCGCGCCCCTTAGCTGCACGTTAGGTATTGGTCATGCGTCTCCTACTGACTATATTACTAAGCATTGCAGCTCAGACTGTTTATGCCGCACCATGCCACGAGAAATCTTTCTTGGAGTTTTTCTCCAAATTCGCAGTTGACGAAGGCTTTAGCAGCAGCCGCACGGTTTGGCCATTGAAAGTGACAAGTGAGCAGTTTGGGGACAAAAATACTCAAAAGGTGCTATTCATCAAATCTCGTTCAGAGAGCTGGGCGACCGAGCTTCCTATCTTCGAGTTTCTCAAGACAAATCCAAGGGTAGGAGTCAGCGTCACTCGTGAAACAAAATCCGAAATGATTTTGACCTTTGGCATCGAGGATGCCGATATTCTCTTCGATCTAGGGTTCCAGAAAAATCATGGTTGCTGGCGGTTAGTTACGGTAAGGGAGTTTGACCGATGATGTTGACACACATACCTAACCCTACGCTCAAGTTCGCTCCCTTTGGTCGCTGGGACGCGCCTTCGGCGCGCCCCTTAGCTGCACGTTAGGCAGCCCTATAATAGCCGGCCGCATTACCATTCCTTATGTGCTGGTTTATGCCGTCGGCTTAGCTACCTTTGGTTGGTATAGCTCGGGGGTATTTGGGGCAGTGCGAGATATTGTTGCCTTTACCGGTATCGCACTTTGCCTTGCGCTTGTTCTGTTTTTTCGTAAGCGTGGTTTAAAGTTCTGGCTTTGCATTCCCGCGCTTGTCCTTGCATCTTGGGAGTACCTCGTCATTATGGTTATGGTGATCTTGTGGTCTATTTCTGGATTCGTTCCATGAGTTCAATGCCTAACCCTACGCTCAAGCGGGACTGCGCAAAAGCGCGCAGCCCCTTAGCTACACGTTGGGCATCGCAATGAAAGGTGGACGTTTTACCATGATTGAGTACCTCCTCGCGCTCGCTATGTTATCCATAGTTGGCACCTTTGCCTTACGCATCATATATGGGCGGCAGCTCCTCGAGTGGGAGCAATCACTGGGGCCGGGACGATATTTCGTTACTGTTCCAGTTTTTCTGTTCCTGCTGTATCGCTATTGGCAGCGAAGCGCCAAAGAGGCGCAGGCATTAGGGCAGCCAGTCGTTAGAGCTTGGGTTTGGGTTACGGTGGCTCTAGGCATAGTCGCAGCTTGTGCAGCTATCCTCGCCGCATGAAACCGATGCCCAACCCGTCAGTCGAGAGGGACTGCGCAAAAGCGCGCAGCCCCTCACTTTTACGTTAGCTTACTCATGACACGAGTCCGCGCATTTCAAATCCTAGTGATCACATCGGCCCTTCTTTATGTCGTCTGGCTGTTGCTTCCACTCGTTCCACGTACCGTTTCTTCTGAAGTTCAAACCATTATTGCTTTGGGTGGCTATGAAGGCGCCCCTTGGGTCAATGACCCACGCTTTTACCTGTCGCTTGGGGTTGGCAAGCTAATAGCTTCGTTGGGGCTGATTTTGTTTCTGTCATGGAGCCGATGGTTGCTTCTAGTCGTAGTGGCAATCAACTTCGCCTCTGTGCCATTTGCAGGAGTTTCTACTGGTGCTCCACTAGATAATATTGTGGGCTACTTACTCTCTCTAACCGAGGGCGCTATTCTTGCTCTAGCCTTTTCATCACCCATTTCAGAGGCGATGCGCAAAGATGAGTAAGCTAACCCCTCGGTCAAGTTCGCTCCCTTTGGTCGCTGGGACGCTCCGCAAGCGTCGCGCCCCTTACCTTGAACGTTAGAAGGTACGAGCGCATGAAGGCATTCGGCATAACTCTCATTGTTCTTTCTGCGACAGTTTTGTTCTTGCACTTCGCAGGAGAGTACGCCGCCGCTGATATGTGCCTTGATCACGGCCAAGTCTACGACTACAGCACGAGCCAATGTCGTGCCGATGTAGATCACCTTCCGTACATCCCTTATGCAAAAAGATTTAGTTGGTTTATTGCCAGCGCGTTGGTCGTTCTGCTGCTGGGTATAGTTTGTGTTGTCATTGGCAAGAGGAAGAGAATATGAAGGCACCTTCTTGACCCCAACGTACTGGAGTCGAATTGTTTTAATCATGGTGGGCAGCTTGCTGCCCACCATGTGATTTTGACTTTCGCTTTTCCTTCCCCTGTGCGCCGCCGAGTAGCGGAGACTGGTCAGGGGATTTCGGCGAGGACTGTCTGAGCGCGTAGCGCGAGTTCCGCAGCCGCCTGACCAGGCGAGCAACGCAGGGAACCCCGAAGGGGCGGCGCAGTGGGGTCGCCTTTTCTTTGGCTACTTTCTTTTGGCGAAGCAAAAGAAAGTAGCTTGCTGTCGGGCAACCCCCGACGGTTTTGAAGTTGATTCTGATTGATGGGTATCGCTACGCTCCACCCATCCTACGCCTGCTTTGAATTTTGAAAATCAGCGGGCTGCGCCCATCCTTCGATACGGCTCCGCCTACTGATGGAACTACTAACCAATCGACTAAGCCCGCAAGCGGGCAAGTCGCTGGTAATCAGGACGAACGGCCTTAGGGGACACGGGCGGCGCGCGTAACGCGCTACCCCCCTCCATAAGTATCCGGCACCGTACTCCTAGAAAACCCGCTCCTCGAAAACACACTGCGCGAGAACGCTCTGGACTGTGACATGTAGTTCGACAGCTCGGCCTGTGTCTGCATACTGAAGCCGCGGTACAAGTCCATGTCGTAATCACTTGCTTCGATCAGTTGTATCGCCTTGGCCAGATCGGAGATGAACTCATCCCAGTTCGCATAGCGGTTCGCCGGATCCTTCTGCATGGCGCGTTCGACCACGTCGGTGAGCACTTTGGGCAGTGCCTTGCGGTAAGTGTCGATGGGAGTGATGGGGAAGTTCAAGATCGCGATGCGCGCGTCAAACTGGTTGTCCGCTTCAAAGGTGTAGCGGCCGGTCAATAGCCGGTACAGCACGGCCCCCAGCGAGTAGATATCTGAGCGCGCATCGAGCGCGTGACCTTCGATCTGTTCCGGCGACATGTAGGCTAGGCTGCCGGCCACCACGGCACCCATCTCGCTGACCGGGATGGCGCAGCCGAAGTCGGCCAGTTTGGCCACGCCGTTGGGCATGAGGATGATGTTGCCGGGCTTGACGTCGCGGTGCACCACGCCCATCCCGGCCGCGTATTTCAAAGCCTCGGCGACTTGCGCGGTGACGGATAGCACCTTGTCCAAGGGCAGCAGGTTCTCGACCTTGTCATGCCGGTCCAGCGGTTTGCCGTTGATGTATTCCATCACCAGATAGGCACCGGTCTTTTCGTTCAGGTCGGCATCGATGACGCGCACGATGTTGCGGTGCTGCATCTTGTGGCCGAGTTCGACTTCGGCAGTGAACATGGATTTGTGCAGCGCGGACTGGCTGGCCTTGCGCAATTGCTTAAGGGCGACCGATGCGTAGGAGCCGTCGCGCAGGGCGAGATAGACGTTTGAAGTTGCGCCTTCGCCCAGTTCGCGCACGATGGAGTAGGGTCCGATGCGGAGGATGGGCGGGGTCACTGACATGCGGGCGCGATAGGCATCAAGCGATAAATGGATTTGAACGATGCCATAGAGTGGGCATCGTCCGAATTAGTTTCCACTGAACTGCAATTGAGAAAAGATCAGGCAGCGATCTCGACCCGGTTGCGTCCGCCTTCCTTGGCGCGGTACAGCGCCTGGTCGGCCTGGGCGAAGCTTGCTTCCAGCTGGCTCACCTCGTCGATGGGTGCGATGCCGCTGGAGACAGTGATCTTGAATGCCACACCGTGGCTCACCACTTCGTTGGCCGCGACCATCAGGCGCAGGCGTTCGGCGATGGACTTTGCTTCTTCCAGTGAGGTATCCGGCAGCAGGATGGCGAACTCTTCGCCGCCGTAGCGCACCAGCAGATCGTGCGGGCGCAGGTTGTGCTGCATGATGGCCGCCAGCGATTTCAGCGCGGCATCGCCCACCAGATGGCCGTAGCTGTCGTTCACTTTCTTGAAATGGTCGATGTCCAGCACCATCACGGCACTGCGTTGTTTGTTCAGTGCACAGCGGTGCAGCACGCGCGGGAAGGCGTCGTTCATCCAGCGCCGGTTGTGCACGCCGGTGAGCGCGTCGACGGTAGCCTGATGTTCATATTGCGCGCGCTGGTTGTGCGAAGTGATAAGGGCGGAATTGTCGTTGCGCATGCGCCCGGCGATGATGGCGAGCAGGTTGCGCGCCACGTCGTGCGACTGGTCGACCAGCGACCATACCGTGTCGTGCGGCACCGCCAAGACTCTCGTGGGTTTGGCGGCGACCACCAGTGCGGAAGGGTTCTTGCCGTCCACCAGCGAGATCTCGCCGGTGCATTCGCCGGCCACCAGCAGCGCGTGTTCCACCGTCTGTTGTGCGGCCAGATGCACGCGCAGTTCGCCTTCGAGGATGAGGTACAGAGAGGTGTTGGGGACTTCCGGTTGCAGCAGTTTCTCACCGTCGGCCAGCGTCTGTATCTTGCTGCGTTCCAGCATGTATTCGACGCTGGTGAAGTCCACGTTGCGGAACAGCAGGTTCTGCGCGGTCAGTGCGCGATCACGATCCAGCTCTTGCATAGGCCCCCCGGCTTATCGAATCAACGGAACACGATAGTCTTGTTGCCGCACACCAGCACGCGGTCCTCCACATGGTAACGCAGTCCGCGCGCCAGCACGGTCTTCTCGATGTCGCGCCCGTAGCGCACCAGATCGTCCGGCGTGTCGCCGTGGTCGATGCGCACTGTGTCCTGCTCGATGATGGGGCCGGCGTCCAGTTCGTCGGTGACGTAGTGGCAGGTGGCACCGATCAGCTTCACGCCGCGCTGGTAAGCCTGATGGTAGGGCTTGGCGCCGACGAAGGAGGGCAGGAAGCTGTGGTGGATGTTGATGACGCGGCCGGGATAACGCTGGCACAACCAGGGCGGCAATATCTGCATGAAGCGCGCTAGCACCATGGCGTCGCCTTTGTGTTGATCGAACAGGGCGGCGATGTGCTGGAACGCTTCTTCCTTGTCACCGCTCATGTCGACATGGATGAACGGGATGCCGTGCCACTCGACGAAGCTGCGCAGGTCTTCGTGGTTGGAGATGACGCAGGGGATGTCCACCTGCAGCTCGCCGCTGCGCCAGCGATGCAGCAGGTCGTCCAGGCAGTGGTCCTGCTTGCTCACCAGCACCACCAGGCGCTTCTTGTTGGCGGAGTCGGTCAGCTGCCAGGTCATGTTGAATCCGTCCGCCAGCGGTTTGAACTTCTCGCGGAAGGTTGCCGCATCGAACGGCAATGAATCGGCGCGCATCTCCTGACGCATGAAGAAGCGCTGCGCTTCCTGTTCGGTGTGGTAGCTCGCCTCGGTGATGAAACCACCGTGTTCGGCGATGAAGCCGGTGACGGCGGCGATGATGCCGGAGCGGTCCGGGCAGGAGATGGTGAGAGTATAGCGATGCGTGGTCATGCAGAGACTCCTGGTGTCAGTGCGCGGATTCTAACGGATATCCCTTGCGGGAACGCATAGTCCGCTATGGACGACGCGGCTTGCGTTGGAAGAACTGACAGGGCTGGCCGGAAGCTTCCAGCACGTCCAGCATGGGCAGACGCTGGCTCTTGAAATCCAGCGCGCGGCAGCCGTAGCGGAAGTTGGCTTCGTAGGTGATGTAGTAATGCGCGCAGTCGGTGCATCTGGGCGCTGGTGACACTGGCTTGTTGTCAGCCGTTTTGTTCATGCCGGGACAGGTTCAGCTATATGCCTGCGGCAACGCTGCGACCGCGACATCTTTTCCCCACAACTGGGACACGATGCGCGTGGCGCGCTCGACATCGCCGCTGGTATGGAAGGATTCGCTGCCGACCGTACCGGACTCCGTACACGGCGGCAACTCGCTGTCGACGCGGCGCTTGAGTTCGCGCGCGACGGCTGCACCGGTATCGATCAGCGTGATCTCTGCGCCCGCCACTTCGCGTATCAGCGGTGCAAGGAAAGGATAATGGGTGCAGCCGAGGATGAACGTATCCGCACCCGCCGCCAGCAGCGGCGCGGTGTAACGCTCGACCAAGCGGCGTGCATCGAGTCCGTACAGATCGCCACGCTCGACCACCTCCACCAGGCCGGGACAGCCTTGGGTGACGATCTTCACACTGCCGGCATATTTTTCCAGCAACGCGGCAAAACGCGCGCTCTCCAGCGTACCCACAGTGGCCAGCACGCCCACCACATCGCTCTTGGTCGCCGCGACCGCCGGTTTGATGGCGGGCTCCATGGCGATGATGGGGATCTTGCTGAACTGGTTGCGTAAGGCATGCGCGGCGGCGGCGGTCGCGGTGTTGCAGGCGATGACGATGGCTTCGGCGCCCTGACTGAGCAGGAAGCGCGTGAGCGCCATGGAGCGGGATTCGATGTAGGCAGCGGTTCGGTCGCCGTAGGGCACATGGCCGGAATCGGCGACGTAGATCAGATCAGCTTCCGGCAATGCCTCGCGGATGTGATGCAGGACGGAAAGTCCGCCCACGCCGGAATCGAATACGCCTATGGTTCTGTTCAATTCAAAACCCTTTTCCCCGCAGCTCGTTTAAATCCTTACTCCACCATCTGGTCGCGCAGGAATTCCTCGTACGTGCCGTGGTAATCGTTCACGCCCTTGTCGGAGATCTCGATGATGCGCGTGGCCAGCGAACTCACGAATTCGCGGTCATGGCTGACGAAGATCAGGGTGCCCTTGAACAGGTCGAGCGCGGTGTTGAGCGATTCGATGGCTTCCATGTCCATGTGGTTGGTCGGCTCGTCCATCAGCAGCACGTTGGGCTTGGCCAACATCAGCTTGCCGAACAACATGCGGCCTTTCTCGCCGCCGGACAGTATCTTGACCTTCTTCTTCACGTCGTCGCCGGAGAACAGCAGACGGCCCAGCGTGCCGCGCACCACCTGGTCGTCATCGCCCGGACCGCGCCAGTCGGTCATCCATTCCATCATCCCTTTGTCTTCGGCAAAGTCGTGCGCATGGTCCTGCGCGTAGTAACCGGGCTTGGCTTTTTCCGCCCACTTGATGGTGCCGGTGTCCGGCGCGAGGTCACCCGCGAGGCAGCGCAGCAGGGTGGTCTTACCGATACCGTTGGGGCCGATGATGGCCACCTTCTCGCCCGCGTCGATGCGGAAGTTAACGTTGGAGAACAACATCTTGTCGTAGCCCTTGGCCATCTTCTCGACTTCCACCGCGACGCGGTGCAGCTTTTCGCGCTCGTCGTATTCGAAGCGGATGAAGGGGTATTGGCGGCTGGAAGGCTTGATGTCCTCGATCTTGATCTTGTCGATCTGGCGTGCGCGGCTGGTTGCCTGCTTTGCCTTGGAGGCGTTGGCCGAGAAGCGTGCCACGAAGGCTTTCAGTTCGGCGACCTTTTCCTTGGCCTTGGCATTGTCGGAAGATTGCTGTTCGCGCGCCTGCGTGGAAGCCAGCATGTAATCGTTGTAATTGCCCGGATACACGGTGATCTTGCCGAAGTCCAGATCGGCCATGTGGGTGCACACGCTGTTCAGGAAGTGGCGATCGTGCGAGATGATGACCATCGTCGAGTTGCGCGCATTCAAAATGTCTTCCAGCCAGCGGATGGTGTTGATGTCCAGGTTGTTGGTGGGCTCGTCCAGCAGCAGGATGTCCGGGTTGGAGAACAGCGCCTGCGCCAGCAGCACGCGTAGTTTGAAGCCGGGGGCCACTGCGCTCATGTTGCCGTGATGCAACTCGATGGCGATGCCCAGACCCAGCAGCAACTCGCCCGCACGTGCTTCGGCGGTGTAGCCGTCGTACTCGGCGAAGGTGGCTTCCAGATCGGCGGCGCGCATGTAGTCTTCTTCGCTGGCGTCGGGATTGGCGTAGAGCGCATCGCGCTCGGACATCGCCGCCCACATTTCATCGTGGCCCATCATCACCACGTCCAGCACGCGATTGTCTTCATAGGCGAACTGGTCCTGGCGCAGCTTGCCGAGGCGTTCGCCGCGGTCCAGCATGACCTCGCCCGAGCTCTGCTCCAGATCGCGGCCGAGGATCTTCATGAAGGTGGACTTGCCGCAGCCGTTGGCGCCGATCAAGCCGTAACGGTTACCGTCGCCGAATTTGACTGAGACGTTCTCGAACAACGGCTTGGCGCCGAACTGCATGGTGATGTTTGCTGTAGATAACATGGGACTGCCTTATTTTCGAAGGGCGGCATTCTACCACTGACAGCAGGGTTCGATTCGATAGCGGCTGGTTTACACTGCCGCCCTCACCAGAACGACCTTCGAACCGACTATGCAAGAGCAGACCATCAACATCACAAAACTCGTCAACAGCGGCAACGACGGACTGAGCGCCGAAGAACGTGCCGGTTTGAAGAAGCAGCTTGCCGAGGCGCTGCAAGCACTTGAAGCGGCAGCCGAGCCTTTGCCGCGTGCAAGGTTGCAGCTGGACATCGCCGAAGTGCTGAACGCACTGGGACGCCATAAGGAAGCGTGGGACATCGCGCGCGAGGCGTTCTTCACCTGCATGCAGCAGGAGGCATGGGCGGATGCAGTGGAAGCGTGTGATGTGATGTTCCAGGCCCGGCAGCCCGATTCGCTGGCCGCGCTGGGCATGGGCATCTGGCTGTCCGTCACCTTCCCGGTCGATCCCGAACTGACGGTCGCCATGCTGATCCATGTGGTGGATGAAACACCGAACGATTCGGATGGCGCGGCGGTGGCGGCGATCACCGCGCGCTATGTGGTCGACCTGCGCGCGGACGACGACCAGCACGAGAGCCAGAGCTTTCTGGTAAACAACCTGATCGCCATGGTCGCCCAGCGCCACAGCAACGTGCAGGATCAGGAAGGTCTGGATCGCTGGCTCAACCACCTGCAACTACGCGACCCGCAAGTGTTCCTGCCGCGCTTGGCGCTAGTGGTGGACGCCATCGTGGGCGACAAATGGTGGTTCGACCGGGATGTGCTGCGTAGCCGAATACCCGATTGAGCGTAGGGCCGACCCGGCTTCACCCTCATTTGCCGAGGGCCAAATCAGCTAGAATGCCTGCATCGTTTTCCGCAGACTCAATATGGTTCCCCATCTCACCACCGCACTCAAAGGCCCGCTGCTCGATCTGGAGCGGCGCTTCCTGGCCAAGCAACCCGACATCGAACGCTGGTTCCGCACCCAGTGGCTGGAGCACACGGTGCCGTTCTATGCTTCGGTCGACCTGCGCAACTGCGGTTTCAAACTGGCGCCGGTGGATACCAATCTGTTCCCCGGCGGCTTCAACAATCTGAATCCCGATTTCCTGCCGCTGTGCATCCACGCGGCGCAGAGCGCGATCGAGAAGATCTGTCCCGAGGCGCGCGGCGTGCTGCTCATCCCGGAGAACCACACACGCAACCAGTTCTATCTGCAGAACGTGGCGATGCTGGTGCGCGTGTTGCGCCAATCCGGTTTGAACGTGCGTATCGGCAGCCTGTTGCCGGAGATCACCCAGCCCACGGACATCACGCTGGCGGATGGCAATACCATCACGCTGGAACCGATCACGCGCAAAGGCAACCGTTTGCTGATCGACGACTTCGATCCCTGCGTGGTGCTGCTCAACAACGACCTGTCGGCGGGCGTACCCGAGCTGCTGCGCGGTCTGGAGCAGAACGTGTTGCCGCCGCTGCAAGGCGGCTGGACCACGCGCCGCAAGTCGCGCCACTTCGCAGCCTATTCGCGTGTCGCGCAGGATTTCGCCCAGATGCTGGGCATCGACCCTTGGCTGATCGATCCCTATTTCGAGGTGTGCGGCGAGGTGGATTTCCATGCGCGCACCGGCGAGGAATGTCTGGCCGCCAAGGTGGATACGGTGTTGCAGAAGATGCGCACCAAGTACGCGGAATACGGCGTCAAGGACGCACCTTTCGTGATCGTGAAAGCGGACGCCGGTACCTATGGCATGGGCATCATGACGGTGAAGGATGCCAGCGAGGTGAAGGATCTCAACCGCAAGCAGCGCAACAAGATGGCGGTGGTGAAAGAAGGACTGTCGGTCTCGGATGTGTTGGTGCAGGAGGGCGTGTACACCTTCGAGCAGATCAACGAGGCAGTGGCCGAGCCGGTGGTGTACATGGTGGATCACTTCGTGGTCGGCGGCTTCTACCGCGTGCACACGGGACGCGGGGTAGACGAGAACCTGAACGCGCCGGGCATGCATTTCGTGCCGCTGGCGTTCGAGAGCTGTTGCACCTTGCCCAATCCCGACTGCGCGCCGGACGACACACCGAACCGTTTCTATGCCTATGGTGTGGTGGCGCGACTGGCGCTGCTGGCAGCATCCATCGAACTGGAGGAGCTGACCGCATGATGAGGATCATCGTTTCAATGCTGGCTGCACTGGCACTGCTCACCGGCTGCGGCAAGGAACCTTTGTATCAAGAGCAGGCGTATGTGTTCGGCACCATCGTCGAAGTCAGCATCTACGGCGAGGAAGAGCCCAAGGCGCGCCAGGGTGCTGCGGCCGTGATGGCCGAGTTCCAGCGCCTGCACGATCTGCTGCATGCCTGGCAGCCCTCCGCCTTGTCATCGCTGAACGAGGCGTTCGCCCAAGGCAAGCCACAAGCGGCGTCTCCTGAACTGGTGGCACTGTTGCAGGATGCGGAGCAGTTCTCGACGCAGTCGGGCGGCACCTTCAACCCGGCGATCGGCGGCCTGATCAAAGCCTGGGGCTTCCAGTCGGACACTTTCCAGCCGGTGCTGCCTGATACGAATCAGATCGCGGCGCTGCTGAAGGCAAACCCGCAGATGACTGACCTGTCCTATCTGCCGCCCGCTGCAGGCGCCACGGAAGAGCAGGTCGGCAGCAAGAACCCTGCCGTCATGGTCGATCTTGGCGGCTATGCGAAAGGCTATGCGCTGGATCGCGCGGTCGAGCTGCTGCAACAACAGGGCATCGCCAACGCGCTGGTAAACATCGGCGGCAACGTGATTGCGCTGGGGACGCACGGCAAGCGCCCTTGGCAGATCGGCATCCAGCATCCGCGCAAGCCGGGTGCGATCGCCACACTCGAACTGCGCGACGGCGAGGCCGTCGGCACTTCCGGCGACTACCAGCGCTACTTCGAGCTGGACGGCAAACGGTATTGTCATCTGCTCGATCCCCGCACCGGCCAGCCCGTGCAGGGTGTGCAGGCGGTGACCGTGCTGGCGCGCGGCGAGCGCGCGGGGCTGCTGTCGGATGTGACGTCCAAACCCATCTTCATCGCCGGTGTCTCCGGCTGGCGCGCGGCGGTGCGCAGCATGCACCAGACCGACGCGCTGTTGATCGACGCGGAAGGCCGAGTCCATCTCACCGAAGCCATGCAGAAGCGCTTAGAATTCAGCGACACTAAAACCGTTACCATTCTCGTGCCATGAACGAAGACGACCGCTTGCAACAGAACATACAGCGCAGCACTGCGCACCATGCGCTCAAGCAGATCCGCGGTATCGTGGATGAGGAGCACGCCGACGACGCGTTCAAGGCGCGGGCGCTGGGCTGGTTGTTGCGCTACGGCTGGCTGGTTCCTTTGGCCTTGGCGTTGCTGTTCGCACGTTATTGGGGAGTCATCTGATGGCCGGCATATTGGTGGTGGCGCACAACGCGCTGGGAGAGAGTCTGGTGGATTGTGTCCGGCATGTGCTGGGCAAGGTCCCTGAGAACGTGAGGGTGTTGTCGGTGTATGCCGATGACGATCCGGAACAGAAGCTGGCCGAGGGACATGCACTCATCCGGCAGCTCGACAAGGGCAACGGCGTGCTGATCCTCGCCGACATCTTCGGTGCCACGCCCAGCAACGTCGCGCGACAACTGTGCCGCAAGGAACACATCATGGGTGTCGCGGGTGTGAATCTGCCGATGCTGTTGCGCGTGGTATGCCACCCCAACAAGGATATGCCCGAACTGGCGCGGATCGCGCTGGAAGGCGGTCGCGAATGCATCGTGACCATGGGTGACGAATAAGGTAATCAAATGCAGAATCAGGACGCACAGATCATCAACAAGCTCGGCTTGCACGCACGGGCTTCCGCCAAACTGACGCAGACCGCCTCGCAGTTCCCGTGCGAGGTGTGGCTGTCGCGCAACGGCAAGCGCATCAACGCCAAGAGCATCATGGGCGTGATGATGCTGGCGGCTGCGAAAGGCTCGACCATCGCCATCGAGACCGACGGCGAGCGTGAGGACGAAGCGATGGCCGCGTTGCTGGCACTGATCAACGACTACTTCGGAGAAGGCGAATGACTTTCGCTATACATGGTTTGCCTGTCTCCAGCGGTATCGCCATCGGCCGTGCCCATCTGGTATCGCATACCTCGCTCGAGGTCTCGCACTATGTCTTGCCCAAGCACATGGTGGAAGAGGAGGTCGCGCGTCTCGATGCAGCCCTGCATACGACACGGGAAGAGCTGACCGACTTGCGCACGCACCGCCCGCAGATGGCGGCGGCGGAATTCGATGCCTTCCTCGATCTGCACCTGATGATCCTGGGCGACGAGCACATCAGCCACGCCGCGCGCGAGATGGTGAAGGCTGAACATTGCAATGCCGAATGGGCGCTGAAGACGCAGATGGACGAGCTGGTCGCACAGTTCGAAGCCTTCGACGATGCCTATCTGCGCGAGCGCAAGACCGATGTGATCCAGGTGGTCGAGCGCATCCTCAAGGTGCTGGGCGGCCATCCCGGCCATGTGCCACCGACACCGCAGCAAGACACCGAGATGGTGCTGGTCGCCCACGACGTCAGCCCGGCCGACCTGATCCAGCTCAAGCCGCACCAGTTCTGCGCCATCCTCACCGACCTCGGCGGCGCGACTTCGCACACCGCCATCGTGGCGCGCGGTCTGAACACGCCGTGTATCGTCGGTCTGCATCATGCGCGCGAGCTGATCAAAGACCGCGACATGCTGATCGTGGACGGTGCGCAGGGCGTGGTCATCGTCAACCCGGACAAGAACCTGCTGGCCGAATACAGGCTGCGCCAGAGCGAATGGCAGTTGGAACGCCAGAAGCTGAAACGCCTGAAGACGGCGCGCGCCAACACGCTGGACGGCACGGTCATCGACCTGATGGCGAACATCGAGATGCCCACCGATGTGCAGCAAGTGAAGGATAACGGTGCCAACGGTGTCGGACTGTTCCGCAGCGAGTTCCTGTTCCTCAACCGCGATGAACTGCCGGACGAAGAAGAGCAGTACCAGGCCTACCGCACCGTACTGCAAGGTTTGAAAGACAAACCCGTCACCATCCGCACCTACGACCTGGGTGCCGACAAACAGCTCAAGGGCGTGACCCGTGTCGCCAGCAACCCGGCACTGGGCTTGCGCGCGATCCGCTTGTGTCTGGCCGAACCGCAACTGTTTCGCACCCAGTTGCGCGCACTGCTGCGCGCCTCGGTGTACGGCAATCTGAAGATCCTGGTGCCCATGCTATCCGGCGCATCGGAGATCAACCAGACCCTGCAGCTGCTCGATTCGGTCAAGCAGGAACTGACTGCGCAGAACATCCCATTCCGCGAAGACGTCCCCATCGGCGGCATGATCGAGATCCCGGCCGCCGCTTTGGCGCTGGGCGCATTCATCAAGAAGCTGGACTTCCTGTCCATCGGTACCAACGACTTGATCCAGTACACACTGGCCATCGACCGCACCGACGAGGAAGTCGCGCATCTCTACGACCCCTTGCATCCGGCGATCCTTGAACTGTTGTCGCATGTGATCACGACTGCCAACAAGGCCGGCATCCCGGTCTCGGTGTGCGGTGAGATGGCTGGTGAGTTGTCCTACACGCGTTTATTGCTGGGTATCGGCTTGCGCCAATTCTCCATGCATCCCGCCCAGTTGCTGGGTACGAAACAACGTGTGCTCACTACCAGCCTGTCCGAGATCGCGCCGCTGGTGCAGCGCATCCTGCGTGCGGACGACCCGCTCAAGATCCGAGAACTGCTGGATAAATTGAACGCGCTCTGAAATTAGTATTTCTCAAGCAAAATAAAAACGGGCGTCCGAAGACGCCCGTTTTTATTGTTACTACCAGACCGAAGTCAGCTTAGAACGAGTGCACGAGACCGCCGCCGAATGTTTTGGCTGTCACGCTGGTCGCGCCGTTGGTCTTCTTCGATGCGAAAGCCGCGAAAGCTTCGGTACGCTTGGAGAACTTGTAAGCGTACTTCAGAGACAGTTGGCTCACGTCGTTGGCAGCCGCTCCTGTCGCGGCAGTGGAACCTGCCTTGGCGTAGCTGGCAGCGATGCTGGAAGCGCCCATCTTGATGCCGCCGACCAGTTCCACGTTTTTGCCGCTGACGCTGGCAGTTGCGCTGGTGTTGGTCTTGATGTTTTCCAGCATTGCACCAACCCATGCGTCGGCCATATCGAACTTGCCGACCACGCGCAGTGCGCTGTCGGTAGTGCCGGTGAACACGTCATTGCGGTTCTCATAGGCAGCAGCAGCATAAATGCCGTCCTGGCTGAAAGTGCCGGACATGGACAGGATGCTCTTGTTGGTGGTCGTGGTCTTGGCTTCGTCCGGGCTGTACATCACGGCCGCTTGCAGGCTGCCCATCTTGGGAGACCAGTATTGCACCATGTTCTTCTGGCGGGTGTTGTAGTCCTTGCCTTCAGACTTGCCGATGACCTTGATCGCGCTCCAGTCCGTGGTGTTGTCGAACAGTTCGATCGCGTTGTGGGCGACCTTGAACGGTGAGTCCCAGACACCGAGCATGACTGTACCGAAGCCGCCTTCCAGACCAACACCGCTGTTACGCGTCTTGCCCAGGCCGGCACCGGTGCTGCCGTCAGCATCCATCTCAACTTCGTACTGGTACTTGGCCTTCAGGCCCTCGCCCAGGTCTTCGTCACCCTTCACGCCAAAGCGCGAAGCGTTGGTGTTGACGCGCATCACGCTGGTTGAACCTGTGACACCTGTATCGTGCTGGTCGATAGTCAGGAATGCCTTACCGTAAACAGTGATGTTTGCGTTGTCAGCGAAAGCAGGTGCAGAGAGGGCAGAGGCGATTGCCAGTGCGATCAGTTTTTGTTTCATGGTTACTCCTTAACGTTAATAAAATAACTGCACTTGGCTCTTTAACGGTCAAGCGCCGAAAGAACTGGGTGCGGATGATGCCGCGCGTTTGTTACAGCTTTGTTAAGGCTGTCCATCTGTTTCATTTTTGCATCAGGGTCATTCTTGTCGTGCGTGTGCGTGAATTGACAGCCTGTAACAAAACACGGACACTCCGTCCCGTGCCGATTTGAGATCAGCTTGCGGGGCACGTTAAATATTCCAGCTAAAGCGAAAAGACCCGCTCTAGCTGCAAGCTGTGCGGGTTTTGTTTTGGGAGTTCGTCTTGTCCGGATCTGTTGGAATCGTCAGCGCGCAACGCGCAACCTTTGAAGAGTCGCTGAGTTTCAGCTGCGGCAAGGTGCTGCCGCGCTTTGAATTGATGTACGAAACTTACGGCACGTTGAATGCCGCCAAGTCGAACGCCATCCTCATCTGTCACGCACTGTCCGGTCACCACCATGTGGCAGGCAGCTATGCCGATGACGAGAAGAACCTCGGCTGGTGGGACAACATGATCGGCCCCGGCAAGCCTGTCGATACCAACAAGTTCTTCGTCATCGGCCTGAACAACCTCGGCGGTTGTCACGGCTCCACCGGCCCTGCCAGCATCGACCCGGCCACCGGCAATCCCTATGGTTCCGATTTCCCCATGGTGACGGTGGAAGACTGGGTGCAAGCGCAAGCGCGTCTGGCCGACAGGCTCGGCATCCGACAGTTCGCCGCCATCATCGGCGGCAGTTTGGGCGGCATGCAGGCCATGCAGTGGTCGATCACTTATCCCGAGCGCGTGCGCAACGTGCTGGCCATCGCCACCGCGCCGCACCTCACCACCGAGAACATCGCGTTCAACGATGTGGCACGTAACGCCATCCTTACCGACCCGGATTTCCACGGCGGCGACTTCTACCAGTTCGGCGTGGTACCCACGCGCGGCCTGCGTCTGGCGCGCATGCTGGGGCACATCACTTATCTTTCCGACGATGCGATGGCGGGCAAGTTCGGACGCGGCCTGCGCTCGGGCGAATACAAATACGGTTACGACATCGAGTTCGAGGTCGAATCGTATCTGCGTTATCAGGGCGACAAGTTCGCCGCGTATTTCGACGCCAACACTTACCTGCTGATGACCAAGGCACTGGATTATTTCGACCCGGCGCGCCATACCGAGCACAACCTTGCCCGCGCCTTCGCCAATGTGCAGGCCAACTATCTGGTGGTGTCTTTCTCCAGCGACTGGCGCTTCTCACCCGACCGTTCGCGCGAGATCGTGAAAGCGCTGCTGCATAACAAGCGCGATGTGAGCTATGCGGAGATCACCTCGCAACACGGCCACGATTCCTTCCTGATGCAGGACGAACAGTATTTCGCGGTGATGCGCAATTATCTTGAGCGCGTGGCGGAGGGAGTAGCAGCATGAGCAGGAAGCAGGGGCCCCGCGCAGTGGGGATGCGACCGTCCGCGATTGCTTGCGGACACCGACAACACCAAGTGATGGATTTTACAGTTGCCCTTTCGGAGGTGGCCCGATGAATACATCCATCATCCAGTCCCGCCCGGATTTCGCCGCCATCGCGGCATGGATCCCGCAAGGCTCGTCGGTGCTCGACCTCGGTTGCGGCGACGGCAGCCTGTTGCGCTACCTGCGCGAGACGCGCGACGTGCGCGGCTACGGCGTGGAGATCAGTGACGCCAACATCGCGGCCTGCATCGCCAACGGCGTGAATGTGATCCAGAACGATCTGGATCACGGACTGGCCGATTTCGAGAGCGACTCCTTCGATTTCGTCATCCTGTCGCAGACGCTGCAAGCAACCCGCCATACCGAAGCCTTGATGAAAGAGATCGTGCGCGTCGGACGCGGCGGCATCGTCAGCTTCCCCAATTTCGGCTACTGGAAGAACCGTTTGCAGATCATGCAGGGTCATATGCCGGTGTCGAAGATACTGCCTTACCAGTGGTACGACACCCCCAACGTGCACTTGTGCACGCTGAACGATTTCGAACTGCTGTGCGACCACCTTGGCCTGCGCATCCTCGGTCGTCATGTGATGAACGAGGGCGGCGACGTGAACCTGCTGCCCAACCTGCTCGGCAGCGTGGCGGTGTATCGCTTCAAGCGCGAGGTATGAGCGTCTGGGAGCAGTTATTCACGAAGCGCATGTTGATATGCGTGTTCACCGGCTTCGCCTCCGGTCTGCCGCTGTTCCTGCTGTTCAACCTCGTCCCCGCCTGGTTACGCAGCGAGCAAGTGGACCTCAAGACCATCGGCCTGTTCGCACTGATCCAGTTTCCCTACACCTGGAAGTTCCTGTGGTCGCCGTTCCTCGACCGCTACGTGGTGCCGATACTCGGCCGCCGCCGCGGCTGGATGCTGCTCACGCAGATCGGCTTGTTGGCGACCATCGCCGCCATGGGCGGCTTCTCGCCGAGCAGCGACCTGGTCACCATCGCCTGGATCGCCACCCTGCTCGCAGTACTGAGCGCAACTCAAGACATCGTGCTCGACGCCTACCGGCGCGAATTGTTGAGTGATGTCGAGCTGGGCTTGGGCAACGCCATCCACGTCAACGCCTACCGCATCGCCGGATTGGTGCCCGGTTCGCTGTCGCTGATCCTCGCTGACTTCCTGCCGTGGAGCACGGTGTTCATCATCACCGCGCTGTTCATGCTGCCCGGCATCGCCATGACGCTGATGGTGAGCGAGCCGCACCGCGCTGCGCCGCCAAAGACGCTGCGCGAAGCGGTGGTGGAACCCTTCCATGAGTTCATCACGCGCAAAGGCTGGAACAGTGCGCTGCTGGTGCTGGCCTTCCTGTTGTTCTACAAACTCGGCGACAGCATGTGCACCGCGCTGGCCACGCCGTTCTATCTCGACATGGGCTTCACCAAGACCGACATCGGCCTCATCGCCAAAAACGCCGGCCTGTGGCCCTCCATCATCGGCGGCATGCTCGGCGGACTGTGGATGGTGAAGATCGGCATCAACCGCGCGCTGTGGCTGTTCGGCGTGGTGCAAGTGGTCTCCATCTTCGGCTTCGCCTGGCTCGCCTCGCATGGCCCCTTCACCGAAATCGGCGTCGCCGAACGCACCCAGCTCGCCATCGTCATCGGAATGGAAGCACTAGGCGTCGGCCTCGGCACCGTCGCCTTCGTCGCCTTCATCGCCCGCACCACCCACCCCGCCTACACCGCCACCCAGTTCGCGCTGTTCACCAGCCTGATGGCCATCCCGCGCACCTTCGCCAATGCGGCAACGGGATGGCTGGTAGAAAGCATGGGATGGACGATGTTCTTCCTGTTATGTGTGCTGCTGGCGATACCGGGGATGCTACTGTTGCTTAAGGTTGCGCCTTGGAATGCAGCCCCTTCAAATCAGCCCTTGTAATCCACCAAGAACGGCGCGTGATCGCTGAAGCGCTGTTCCTTGTAGATACCCGTTGAGACCGCTTTCTCCGCAATGCCGGGGGTGACGATCTGGTAATCGATGCGCCAGCCCACATCCTTCGCCCATGCCTGCCCACGATTCGACCACCAGGTGTAGGCTTCCAGTTCGGGATGCAGTTTGCGGAACACGTCGATGAAACCGACTTCGTTGAACAGCGCTGTCATCCAGGCGCGTTCTTCGGGCAGGAAGCCGGAGTTTTTCTTGTTGCCTTTCCAGTTCTTCAGATCCTTTTCGGTATGCGCGATGTTCCAGTCGCCGCAAACGATGACGTCGCGGCCGCTCTGCTTGAGCGCGACCATGTGCGGCATGAAGGCTTCGAGGAATTTGAACTTCACGGCCTGGCGTTCTTCGCCGCTGGAACCGGAGGGCAGGTAGAGCGAGACCACGCTGAGGTTGCCGAACTGCGCTTCGATGTAACGGCCTTCGCTGTCGAACTCGGGGATGCCGAGGCCGATGATGATGCTGTCCGGTTCCTTCTTGCTGTAAATGCCGACACCGCTGTAGCCCTTCTTCTCGGCATAGTGGAAATAGCCGTGATAGCCGAGCGGGGCGAGCATGTCGGGCGTCATGTCCGGCTCCTGTGCCTTGAGTTCCTGCACGCACAGGATGTCGGCGTCCTGCCTGCCGAACCATTCGAGCAGACCTTTGTTGTAGGCGGAGCGGATACCGTTGAGGTTCAGGCTGATTATTCGCATATCGGTGGCGCGTCTTCTGTAATCTGGGGTGGCGGGCATTATAATGGCCGCATTCTTCAATTCGTTCCCCATTCTTCCCATGCATGCATACCGTCAGGATTTCATCCGCTTCGCCGTCGCACAGAACGTTCTCCGTTTCGGCGAGTTCCAGACCAAGGCCGGCCGTCTGTCGCCTTACTTCTTCAACTCCGGCCTGTTCCAGGACGGCGCTGCGTTGCGCGAGTTGTGCCAGTTCTATGCGCAGGCCATCCTCGCTTCCGGTCTTGAGTTCGATATGCTGTTCGGCCCCGCCTACAAGGGCATCCCGCTGGTAGCGGGTACTTCCATCGCTCTGGCGGAGCAGGGACGCAACGTGCCTTATTGCTTCAACCGCAAGGAGGCCAAGGACCACGGCGAAGGTGGCAACACGGTGGGTGCGAAGCTGGCCGGCAAGGTACTGATCATCGACGACGTGATCTCGGCCGGCACCTCTGTGCGCGAATCCATCGAACTTATCCGGGCGGCGGGTGCCGAACCCTGCGGCGTGGTGATCGCGCTGGACCGCATGGAGCGCGGACAGGGCGAGTTGTCGGCGGTGCAGGAGGTGCAGCGCGACTACGGTCTGCCGGTGGTCTCCATCGCGGCGCTGGATGATCTGCTCGGCTATTTGCAGGGGCAGGCGGACTTGGGGCAGAATCTACAAGCAGTTCAAACTTATCGGGACAGATACGGGGTGAAATGATGATGAAATCGAAGATGCTGGTGGGTGTTGCGGCGTTGTTCGCAGCCATTTCGCTGAATGCTGAAGCCAAGCTGTACAAGTGGGTGGACGAGAACGGGACCACGCACTACGGCGAGACCATCCCGCCCAAGTATGCGAACCGCAACGCCCAATCATTTGAAAAAGGCCGCGTGCAGGAACGTGAAACCTCCCGTGAGAAGCCGGGTCAGCGCAACAATGCCTTGTCGGACGAAGAAGTGCAGGCCCAGCGACATGACAACGCGCTGATCAACACCTACAGTTCTGATTCGGAGATCGATCTGGCGCGTGACCGCAACCTGCAGCAGGTAGATGCACGCATCAGCAGCTATACCACGCTGCTCAAATCGGCCACTGAGAACCTTGTCAGCCTGCAACAGGAGCAAGAACGGATCGCCAAGCAGAACCGCAAGATCCCCAAATCGCTGGAGGAGGATCTGGAAAACGCCAAGCTGCGCATCGAACAATTCCAGGCCGATCTGGATACCAACAAGGCGGAGCTGGAAGCGGTCAAAGCCCGATACGCCAAGGACAAGGCTCGCTATCGCGAACTGAAAGGTCTGCCCCCCCTCGAAGGGCAGTAATCACATCGCGTTGAACCGGCTGTTGCCTGGCTCGTACTGCAGCAACTGTCCGTGTTCGATATCGAAGTACCATCCATGCAGCGTCAACCGGCCATCCTCCACACGCTCGCGTATCCAGTCGAAAGACAGCAGATTATCGAGTGAGCTGAGTATGGCCTGTTGTTCGCAGGCCCGTTCCAATTCCTGACTCGAAGCATCAGGCAGCTCTTGCAGCACCTTGTTGCGCGCCTGTTCGGCCAGTCTCATCCAGCTACTGATGAAAGATTCCTGGCTGTCGATAGCCGAACCTCTCATCAATGCCTGGATGCCTCCACACTGGGCGTGCCCCAATACGATGACATGCTCTACACCCAGTGTCTTCACACCGTATTCCAGCGCGGCGCTGGTGCCGTGACGCCCGCCGATGCGGTTCTCGTCCGGCGGCACCAGATTGGCGACGTTACGGATGACGAACAGGTCGCCCGGCGCGCAATCGAGCACCAATGCCGGATCGACGCGCGAATCACAGCAGGCGACCACCAGTATCTTCGGGGTTTGGCCTTCTTGTACCAGTTGTCGGTACAACGCATCGTCGTCCGTGAAATGCTGTTCACGGAAACGGTGGAAGCCGGCGATCAGGTCGTTCGGCCCGGTCATGCGCCTGTCAGGAGCCGCTGTGCTTCGCGGTATTTGTCGGCGGTCTTTTGCAGGATGTCAGCGGGGATAGCCGGTGCGGGCGGTTGCTTGTTCCAGCCCGATGTTTCCAGCCAATCGCGCACGAACTGCTTGTCGAAGCTGGGCGGGTTGCTGCCGACCTTGTACTGGTCGGCGGGCCAGAAACGCGAGGAATCCGGCGTCAGCGCTTCGTCGATCAGGTACAGCTTGCCGTCGGTGTCGGTGCCGAACTCGAACTTGGTATCGGCGATGATAATGCCGCGCGTCAGCGCGTAATCCGCCGCTTCGGTGTACAGCGCCAGCGTGGCGTTCTTCACCTGTTCGGCCATGTCAGCCCCCAACAGCTTCTTGGCTTCCTCGAACGAGATGTTCTCGTCGTGGTCGCCCACTGCGGCTTTGGTGGATGGCGTGAACAATGCCTGCGGCAACTTCTGTGCTTCCTGCAGACCGGCTGGCAGTTCGATGCCACACACCGCGCCGGTCTTCTTGTAATCCTTCCAGCCGGAACCGACCAGGTAACCGCGCACGATGGCCTCGATCGGCAGCGGTTTCAGTTTTTTGGTGACGAAAGCACGGCCGCGCACCTGAGCTTTTTCGGCTTCGCTCTTCACCACCGATTCTGGATCCATGCCGGACAGGTGGTTGGGAATGACATGGCCGAGTTTCCTGAACCAGAAATTCGACACCGCCGTCAGCACCTCTCCCTTGCCGGGAATCGGCGTGGGCAGGATGAAATCGAACGCGGACAAGCGGTCGGTCTGCACGATCAGCAGATGGTCGCCATCCACTTCGTACAGGTCGCGCACCTTCCCGCGATGCAAAAACTTCAGGCTGGGTAGATTGGATTCGTGCAGGGCAGTCATGATGACCTCGTTGATTTCAACTGTTGCAGACGTGACAACGCCCCCGTTTCCGGGGGCGCCTTTCGCGTGTTACGCGCCTTTGTGGTAACCGACCACGCGCTCGACTTCATTCTTCGAGCCGAGGATGACCGGCACGCGCTGGTGCAGACCGGTGGGTTGCAGTTCCATGATGCGCTCACGGCCGGTGGAGCTCATGCCGCCTGCCTGTTCCACGATGAAAGACATCGGGTTGGCTTCGTACATCAGGCGCAGCTTGCCCGGCTTGGTCGGATCCTTGGTGTCGAACGGATACATGAAGATGCCGCCGCGGGTCAGGATGCGGTGCACTTCGGCCACCATGGAAGCGACCCAACGCATGTTGAAGTTCTTCTCGCGGCCGCCGTCCTTGCCCTTCATGCACTCGTCGATGTAGCGCTGCACCGGCTTTTCCCAGTAGCGCTGGTTGGACATGTTGATGGCGAATTCTGCGGTATCTTCCGGGATGGTCATGTTCGGGTGGGTCAGGAAGAAGTCGCCGACGTCGCGATCCAGTGTGAAGCCGTTCACACCGTGACCGGTAGTGATCACCATCATGGTGTTGGGGCCGTACAGTGCATAGCCACCGCACACTTGCTTGGTACCGGGCTGCATGAAGTCGGCAGCGGTCGGGTTGGTCACGCCTTCAGGGCAACGCAGGATGGAGAAGATGGTGCCGACGGAGATGTTCACGTCGATGTTGGAAGAGCCGTCCAGCGGATCAAAAGTGATCAGGTACTTGCCGCGCGGGTACTGCTTGGGGATCTCGTAGATGTCGTCCATCTCTTCAGAAGCCATCGCTGCCAGGTGGCCGCTCCACTCGTTGGCTTTGATGAACACTTCGTTGGTGATGATGTCGAGTTTCTTCTGTGTCTCGCCTTGCACGTTCTCGCTGCCTGCGGAACCCAGCACGCCGATCAGCGCGCCCTTGTTCACGTCATGCGCGATCTGCTTGCAGGCGGATACGATGTCGTTGATCAGGCCGGTGAAGTCGCCGGTCGCACCGGGGATCTGACGTTGTTCTTCGATGATGAACTGAACCAAACTCTTGCTCATGCTGCTCTCCTCTTTTAGAAATTTTTTCAACTGCCGGATTTTACAGGTTTTACGGTCTGCACTCCACGGCTATTTGCCTGCGCCTGCGCGCGGCTTTCCTCGTGTGGCGATCAGACTGGCAGCAACACTGCCTCCGATCAGCACGGCAACTACGGCTAGCGATGCCTGCACGGGGATGTGGTACCAAGGTGCGACCAACATCTTGGAGCCGATGAAGGCCAGCACCATCGCCAATCCGTATTTCAGCAGGTGGAAACGGTCCGCCACATCTGCCAGCAAGAAATATAGCGCGCGCAACCCCATGATTGCGAAGATGTTTGAGGTGAACACGATGAACGGATCGGTGGTGATCGCAAAGATGGCCGGGATGGAATCCACAGCGAACACCAGATCGGATACCTCCACCAGCAGCAACACCAAAAATAGCGGCGTAAAATAGCGCACGCCATCCTTGGTCACGCTGAACCTCTCACCGTGGTCGCCCTCCGCGATACGCAGATGACGTCGTGCAAAACGAATCACCGGGTTATTCTCCAAATCTGGCTGCTTCTCTTCAGCCACCAGCATGCGCACACCCGTGACAACCAAAAATGCGCCGAACAGGTACAGCACCCAGCTGAACTCTTGCACTACCCAGGCACCCGCCAGGATCATCACCGCACGCATCACGATCGCGCCGAGCACGCCGTATATCAGCACGCGCCGCTGGTATTCTGGCGGGACATGGAATGCGCCGAAGATCAGCAGGAACACGAATACATTGTCCACCGACAGAGACTTCTCGATCAGGTAGCCGGTCAGGAACTCCAACGCCTTGGCATCAGCAACCACTTCGCCGGCCGTCCCTTTCAGGTGCCACCACAGCAGGCCGTTGAAGATCAAAGCCAGCGATACCCAAGCCAGCGACCAGAGCGCCGCTTCCCTGACGCTCACCTTATGCGCTTTGCGGCCCCCGAGCACGAACAGGTCCAACGCCAGCATCGCCAGCACAAAGAGGATGAATGCGCCCCACATCCAGGGTTCGCCGATATTGTTCATGTAATCATCTCGTGAGAAATTCGCGCTCGCCTGTATTGTTGCAGGCGGCAGATTGGATCTTTATTTGCCGCCACGCTTTGAAGCGGCCGGGTTATTTCGCTCCCAGCTTGGCCAATGCCTGATCTGCCGACTCGTCGTAGCGGGCGCGTTCCTTCTTCGCTGCATCCTCCAGCGCCTGGTTGATCTCGGGATATTTCAGCGCCAGGATGCGGGCGGCCAGCATGGCGGCGTTCTTTGCGCCATCCACCGCCACTGTCGCCACCGGAACGCCGGGCGGCATCTGCACGGTGGCCAGTAAGGCATCCAGTCCTGATACCACCCCGCCGGACAACGGCAGGCCGATCACCGGCAGACGGGTATGACCGGCGATCACACCGGCCAGGTGTGCTGCCATGCCGGCGCAACCGATCAGCACTTGCACGTCTTCCTTGTGTGCACGCTCGATGTAAGCGACCACTTTATCCGGTGTGCGGTGGGCTGAAGCCACCACGATCTCGCTGGCGATGCCGAGATCCGACAATGTGTCGCGCACTTTGACCACGGTGGGCAGGTCGTTCGGGCTGCCGGTGAGGATGCCTACCAGTACCTTGCCGTTAGATGCGAGTTGCATACTTGCTCTCCTTGATTGCAGTTGCTTATTTGGTCAGGGCGATGAACAGTTCCGGCAGCTTGATCGGCAGCTGGGTCACGTTATCGACGATAGTGTATTGCTTGCCGAAGATGTCCGAAACATATTCGTCCGCCTTCGGATCGAGGTTGATGCAGTATGTGTAGATACCGTCTCTGTCCAGCTCTCGTACGGCCTGTTTGGCATCCTGGATCAGCAGTTGCGGATCGTGCACGTCGATATCCGCGGGTTCGCCATCGGTCAGGATCAGCATCAGCTTCTTGTCCGCCTGCTGTGCCTTCAGATAATGTCCGGCGTGGCGCATCGCGGCACCCATGCGGGTGGAATATCCGGCCTGCATCTCGGCCAGACGCGACTTCACTTCGTCGCCCCACGGTTCCTTGAAGCCCTTGAGGTGGTAGTAGCGCACATCGTGGCGGGTATTGGAATGGAAGCCGCCGATAGCGAACGAGTCGCCGACCTGCTGCACCGACCAAGCCAATAGCGATACCGCTTCCTGGCTGAGTTCGAGGATGGTCTGCTGGCTGCCCGCTGCCTTTTCGCTGAGCGACTGCGACAGGTCGACGAGCAATGTGACCGCGAAGCTGCGACCGTCGGTGCGGTGCGACATGTTGATGCGCGGGTCGGGAGACGATCCGCTCTTGAAGTCGATCAGCGAACGGATCGCGACATCCAGATCGAGTTCGGAGCCTTCTTCCTGATAGCGGATACGCACCTTGTCCTGCGGCTTGAGCAGTTCCAGCATGGCCTTCAACCGTTTGGCCAGCTTGCTGTGCTTGAGCAGCAGGTCGTCGATCTTGGCGGGATTGCCGCGCGGGTGCAGGGCCTCATACACACTCACCCAGTCCGGGCGATAGTTCTGCGCGTTGTAGTCCCATTCATCGTAGTGGCGCGGTGGCAGACCGTCCAGTTCGTCTTCCGTGGTCTGACGCTTGTCGAGATGTTCGAACATCTCATCCTCGTCGCTCTCTTCGATGTAGATCCACAGATGGCGGTTGTCGTCGCGATAGCTGACTTCGGTGTTATCGAAATACATCTTGGCCGACAGGTCGCGCTGACCACGTATGCGTGCGATGAACGACAAGGCGACAGATGACATCTCCGCACTGGTCGATTCTCCTTTTGCCATCAAATCATGGAAACGTTTTACGAATTCTTTGACGTGGACGTTCTCGTACTGGAATTCAGGGTCAAGGATGGCGCGTGACAATATGGCCAGCCTGAGTCTAAACACCGAGATACCCTGCTCCTCGAGCTGCAGGTCTACTTCTTTTGGTATCGGATGTAGTGCAAGCAGCAGTTTGCGCAATCCAGGATATTTCTGGCAAGCCAGATAATCCACGCGGGAATCCTCGAATATCTCGACGCTGGCGCGCTGAAAAGGGCTCCAGTTGTCCACGATCATCTTCTGCGACCATCTGCGGTGGGCGGCCATGTGCGCCAACGCGGCGCGATAGCGGTCTATCCCGGACACCCCATCCACAGCGTCGTATACATCCGGCAAACGGATACCGTCTTCGGTGAAGTAGGGCATCGGCTTGCGCAACTCATCGAATGCGACCGAGAACGGGATGAGGTAGTCACTATCGTTCCATAGTGCGCGGATGTAGGTATCCAGCTTGCGCTCGTTGTCCACCAGCAAGGTTCCGTGCCGTTCGCGCTGCATGACCGCGATCGCATCCGCCGATTCCAGGCTGAAGTATTCTTCCTGCCGCTCAGGGTGATTGTTGTAGTACTTGATGCCGTATTCGACCCAGTTGCGCAGGCCCTGCAACGACAGCACACCCAGCAAACGCGGCGCTTGCTTGAGCAGTTCCGGCAAGCCGGGACTGGGAAAGGTCGTATGGTGTCCGTGCACCGAGCCTGAGGTTCTATCCATCATGTCGCGGATCAGCTCGATGTAGCGCTTGAACATCTTGTTGCTGTTCAGCCGCCGTGCGACCGCGCCGCTGGTCTGCAGGAAGGGCACCATGGCCTTGAAGTTGGTATGCGTGGACATGTACTGCGAGAACTCGCGCAGTTCCACCAGCGCCTGTTCCCCAACGATCGCGGCGACTGTCGGCGCTTCTTCCAGATAGACCAGCAACGGCTCGGCGCCGCGCCCCATCTTGCCGATGACGCGCGCATTCTCGATGTAGGTTTCCAGGCCTTCTGTCGACAGCAAGACTTTGGCTTCCTTCATGCACTCGTCGAAGACAGCTTCAACCTGGGAGAATTTGCAGCCCAGCTTCTCCCAATACATCGCTGCCTCTTGGCTTCTGTCCGTCACGGCTTCCGTCATCGATCAGCCCTCCGTAGTCCGCATCGTCCCGTTTTCAGGCGAATGAAGCATCGATCGCGTGGTCGAGCGTATCGCGGATGTCCGCGTCGTCGGTGATCGGACGCACCATGGCCATACGGCATGCGGCTTTGGGATCGACCCCGTTCTTGATCAGTGTGGCCGCGTACACCAGCAGACGTGTGGAGATACCTTCATCCAACCCGTGCCCCTTCAGGTTGCGTGCTGCCTGACCGATCTGCACCAGCTTGCCGCAGATCGCCACGTCCAGACCGGTTTCCTTGGACAGGATCTCGGCTTCCAATTCCGCACTCGGATAGTCAAAGTCAAAACCCGTGAAACGCTGTTTGGTGGATTGCTTCAAGTCTTTCATCAGGCTCTGGTATCCCGGGTTATACGAGATCACCAATTGGAAGTCCGGATGTGCTTCAAGCAGCTCACCTTTCTTGTCCAGCGGCAGCGTGCGACGGTGGTCGGTCAGCGGGTGGATGACTACGGTGGTGTCCTGGCGTGCCTCGACCACTTCATCCAGATAGCAGATAGCACCGATACGGGCTGCGGTGGTAAGCGGACCATCCAGCCAGCGTGTGCCATTGGCGTCGAGCAGATAGCGTCCGACCAGGTCGGATGCGGTCATGTCTTCATTGCAGGCCACGGTGATCAACGGCTTGTTCAGTTTCCACGCCATGTATTCGATGAAGCGCGATTTGCCGCAGCCGGTCGGTCCCTTCACCATCACGGGCAGACGGGCGTTGTAGGCCGCTTCGTAGAGCGCGACTTCATCACCTTGCGCCTGATAGAACGGCTCTGTGTGGACTTTGTATTGTTCCTTGTTATCCATAACGAACTCCTTGGTTCGACGCATGCCCGCAATTTTGTCGCGGTTTTTCTGCGTCTGGAAAAAAACGCCCCCAACGTGTGGGGGCGCGTTTTATTACTTCGATGCTGCCTGAGATTACTTGTGTACGCCCAGCTTTTCGCGCCATCCCGCAAACAGCTTGTCGCCGTCTTTCGGGAAGGATTCGAAGGCACGTGCGAACTCTTTGTGAGTCTTGGCGTATTCGATCGGATCAGTACCGGACTTCCAGCACTCATAAGCCTGACCCAGCGAGATGCCTCCGGCTGCAGGGCTGTCGATGTGGCCAAATGCGCCGCCGCCGCAGGTGTTGATCACGTTGCCGTGACCCAGGTTCTCGAAGAAGCCTGGCAAACGCAGTGCGTTCATGCCGCCGGAGATGATCGGCGCTGTCGGCTTCATACCGTACCACTTCTGGTAGAAGTAAGGCCCCTGGCACTCGTCGCGCTCCAGCATGTATGCCAGTACGGTTTCCTTGGCATGACCTTCCATCTTGCCGTAGCCCATGGTGCCGGTATGGATACCGGATGCGCCCATCAGACGAGACAGCTTCATGTAGCACAGCGGATCCATACCCATCGGCGACTTGTAGGAAGTCACGGCGCCGTGACCGGCACGATGGAAGTGCAGGAAGGTGTCCGGGAACGCGCGGCGGCAAGTCGTTACGCCGGCCGGGCCGGTCACGAAACCGTCGACCAGGAAGGCAACGTGCTTCTCGTTACCGTACTTGGCGAACTCTCCCAGGATGTATTCGCCGCGCTTGATCATTTCGACGTGGTAGTCGGCAGTCACGTTGGCCGAGAACAGCTTGGCCTGACCGGTTTCCTGCTGCGCCTTGTCCATCATGGCTGCAACCTTGGGAATGACCACTTCCATCGGGCAGAACGGCTGGTTAGCCTGAGGCTCGTCGTTCTTGATGAAATCGCCGCCCAGCCAGAAGTCGTAACAGGCTTTGGCGAACGGATCCGGGCGCAGACCCAGCTTAGGCTTGATGATGGTGCCGGCGATGTAACCACCGTCCACTTCCGGACGACCCAATACTTTCCACAGATCGGCGATACCAGCGCTCGGGCCGTCGAACTTCTTGACCATGCACTCTGGTACCAGGAAGTCCAGCATACGCAGGCCTTCATGGTCGCCCATGCCCTGGTTGTTGCCCAGGATCAAAGACCACATGTGGGAGATGTTGTAGAAACCATCGGTCAGGTTCGGGTCGAACAACGGAACAGGGTAAGCGACTTTCATCAGGCCACCCTTGTCGCCGAATGCAGTCTCATCTACTTCGTACACCAGGGCGTCAACGCCACGGGTGAAGTCGTCGGTTGTTGAAACTTCAACGTTGGTACCGGTGGAGGATTCAGCTGCGACGTGAGCAGCCACTTCCAGAAAGCCATAACCCTTGGCCGGCTTCAGCTTGTACGCTACCAGCAGGTGCTGGCCGCCAGCGATCAAATCTGCTTCTTTCAGATTCAGATTTGAGTAACGATTCGATTGATCCATTGTTTTCTCCTCTTGTCGTTTAAATGTTCTTGCAACGAAGCGCAATGTACGCATCCGCTATCATAAATAACAGTCAAATATTTTTATCGCTACCATAAGCAATGCTTATGTAATAAACTTTGACCATCATGTTGCCTGTCACCTTACGCCAGCTTCAGGTCTTCGAAAGTGTCTCCCGCCACTTGAGTCATTCGCGTGCCGCTGAAGAGCTATTCCTGTCGCAACCCGCCGTTTCCATGCAGATCAAGCAGGCTGAACAGACTATCGGAATCCCCCTGTTCGAGCAAGCTGGCAAGCGCCTGTTCCTGACCGAGGCCGGGCAGGAGTTGATGCATTATTCGCGCGCCATATTGCAATTGATGCAGGAGATGGAATCCAGCTTCGATGCGATGAAGGGTATGGAGCGCGGTAAACTGAACATCGCAGTAGTGAGTACGGCCAACTATTTCATGCCGCAACTGCTGGCGAGCTTCATCCACCTGCACCCCGGCATCCAAGTCTCCCTTTCCGTGGCCAACCGTGATGCAGTCGTCAAGCAGCTCTCCGAAAATCTCGCCGATCTCGCCATCATGGGCCAGCCGCCGGCCGGAACTGAGATGGTCGCCAAACCATTTTTACAGAATCCTATGGTCGTTATCGCCGCCCCCACTCATGCGTTGGCTGGCCGTTCGCACGTTCAGGCGCATCAGTTAGCCAAGGAGACATTTCTGCTGCGCGAATTGGGTTCTGGTACGCGCGGTGTGGTCGAGCGCTACTTTGACAGCAACAATCTTCCTTTGCCTGCGCACATGGAGATGGACACCAACGAGGCGATCAAGCAATCGGTTCAGGCCGGTATGGGGGTCGGCATCATCTCCCGCCATGGCATCGAACTTGAACTCGAAACCGGGCGCCTCGTCATTCTGGACGTGGACAGCTTCCCCATCGTGCGGCATTGGTACATCGTGCAACGCAAAAACAAGCGATCTTCGACTGCGGTCATGGAATTCGAAAAGTATCTGATTGCTCAGTCGCAGATCCACACGACGGACAAATAAAAAGCGACCCGAAGGTCGCTTTTTATTTGCTAGCTGAGGCGTTCGATTACTTCACGATCGCGTTCAGTTCGCCCTTGATATAACGCATTGCCATGGCATCCAGCGCGATCGGCTTGATCTTGCCGGCTTGACCGGCGGAACCGAAGGCTTCGTAACGTGCCTTGCAAATCGCCTTCATGGCCTTGGTAGTTTCGGCCAGGAACTTACGCGGATCGAAGTCCTTTGGATTGCCCGCCAAGTAACGACGAGTAGCACCAGTGGATGCCATACGCAGGTCGGTGTCGATGTTCACTTTGCGCACGCCGTGCTTGATCCCTTCGACGATCTCTTCAACCGGTACGCCGTAAGTCTGTGGCATTTGGCCGCCGAATTCGTTGATGATCTTCAGCCATTCTTGCGGCACGCTCGAAGAACCGTGCATCACCAGGTGTGTATTGGGGATACGTGCGTGGATCTCCTTGATGCGGCTGATCGCCAGGGTGTCGCCTGTGGGCGGCTTGGTGAATTTGTAGGCGCCGTGGCTGGTGCCGATGGCGATGGCCAGTGCATCCACTTGGGTCAGCTTCACAAACTCTGCAGCTTCGTTCGGGTCGGTCAGCAGTTGGTCGTGGCTCAGTACGCCTTCCGCGCCATGGCCGTCTTCCTTTTCGCCGTGGCCGGATTCCAGTGAGCCCAGACAGCCCAATTCGCCTTCAACGGAAACGCCGACTGCGTGCGACATCTCAACTACATTCTTGGTCACGTTGACGTTGTATTCGAAGGAAGACGGTGTCTTTCCGTCGGTCATCAGCGAACCGTCCATCATCACGCTGGAGAAGCCGGACTTGATGGCGTTGATACAGACAGCCGGGGATGCGCCGTGATCCTGATGCATGACGACGGGGATGTGCGGATACATTTCGACCGCAGCCTCGATGAGGTGACGCAGGAACGGTTCGCCCGCGTATTTGCGCGCACCGGCGGAACCTTGCATGATCACCGGGCTGTTGGTCTCGTCGGCCGCTTCCATGATGGCCTTGACCTGTTCCAGGTTGTTGACGTTGAACGCCGGCAGGCCGTAGCTGTTTTCTGCCGCGTGATCGAGTAGTTGACGCAAGGATACGAGTGCCATTATTTCCTCCTGATATTAATTACAAAACATTAGCTTTTACGATGATCGCCGACGCGCACGATCTTCATGGTGTTGGTGTGTCCAGCCTTGCCGATCGCTTCGCCCACGGTCATCACGATCAGATCGCCTTCCTGCACCATGTTCAAGCGCAGCAATTCATCTTCTGCCTGACGCAGGGTGACCGAGTGGTCATCCGAGCTGGACTCGAATGCGATCGGGTGCACACCGCTGAACAAAGTCACCTTGTTCAATGTGGCTTCCATCGGCGTCATCGCAAAGATCGGCGTTTCTGCACTGGTACGCGACATCCACAAAGCGGTAGAACCGGATTGTGTCAGGGCGACGATGGCTTTTACTTTGAAGTGCGATGCGGCATACAAGGCTGACATCGCGATCGATTGGTCGATACGTGTGAACCTGTTGTGCTCCAGGCGGCGGTCTGCTGCGCTCTCTTCGCTCTCTTCCTCGGCATTGAGGCAGATACGCGCCATCGATTCGATGGTCTCTACCGGATAGTCACCGACGGCGGTTTCTGCCGACAGCATCACCGCATCAGTTCCGTCCAGTACCGCGTTCGCCACATCGGACACTTCCGCTCTGGTTGGGATAGGAGCAGTGATCATCGATTCCATCATCTGCGTGGCAGTAATGACCAAGCGGTTCTTGGCACGCGCCAGTTTGATCATTTTCTTCTGCAGACCGGGTACGGCCGCATCGCCCACTTCGACCGCCAAGTCACCGCGCGCAACCATGATGCCGTCGGAGGCTTCGATGATCTCGCCCAGTACAGGAATCGCTTCTGCGCGTTCGATCTTGGCGATCAGCAAGCTCTTGCCACCGGCAGCGTGCATCAACTCCCGCGCAAGCTTCATATCGGCTGCCGAACGCGGGAAGGAAACCGCCAGGAAGTCGGCCTTGATCAACGCGGCCGTCTTGATGTCTTCCTTGTCCTTGTCAGTCAGTGCAGGCGCGGTAAGTCCGCCGCCTTTTCGGTTGATACCCTTGTTGTTGGACAGCACGCCACCGCGCACGACGACGCAATGCACTTCCGCGCCTTTGACGCCGGTGACGTGGAATTCCAGCAAGCCGTCGTTAAGCAACAGAACTGTGCCGATCTCCACATCCTGCGGCAGTTCCTTGTAATCCAGACCGACACGTTCCTGATTGCCCAAGCCATCCAGCGTGGCATCCAGAATGAAGGCGTCACCGGGCTTCAGCACGATCTTGTCATTCTCGAACTTGCGCACGCGGATCTTCGGTCCTTGCAGATCGGCGAGGATACCTACCGTACGTCCTGCTGTGGCCGCTGCCGCACGCACGATTTCCGCGCGTTTTTGATGATCTGCGGCCGTGCCATGCGAGAAATTCATACGCACGACATCGACGCCGGCTCGAATGATCGCGGTCAATGACTTCAAATCATTGGTCGCGGGCCCCAGGGTTGCTACTATTTTAGTTCTGCGCAGCATGATTTCCTTGTTTGAATCTTGCGAATTTCCCCGCATCCTTCTCTCTCCATCGAGAACGCGGGGCACCCTTCTATTTTTACTGCTTTGCGCGCTCTTCCAGAATCGCCACTGCCGGCAATGTCTTGCCTTCGAGGAATTCCAGGAAGGCACCGCCTGCGGTGGAGATGTAGGACACCTTGTCGTAGATGTCGTACTTCTGGATCGCCGCGATGGTGTCGCCGCCGCCTGCCAGCGTGAATGCGCTGGTTTCCGCGATCGCCTTGGCGATGGTCTTGGTACCTTCGCCGAACTGGTCGAACTCGAACACGCCGACCGGACCGTTCCATACCACGGTGCCTGCCTTCATGATGATGTCAGCCAACTCTTGCGCAGACTTCGGACCGATGTCGAAGATCATGTCGTCGTCGGCCACTTCACCGGCATTCTTCAGCACTGCCGGTTCATTGGCGTCAAACTTCTTGCCGCAGACCACATCTACCGCGATGGGGATGTTAGCACCACGTTGTTTCATTTTTTCTATCAGTGCCTGCGCGGTCGGAACCAGGTCGTCCTCGCACAGGGACTTGCCGACGTTGTTGCCGACAGCCTTGAGGAAGGTGTTGGCGATACCGCCGCCGACCACCAATTGTTCGCACTTCTCGGACAGCGATTCCAGCACGGTCAGCTTGGTGGAGACCTTGGAACCGCCAACGATTGCGACCATCGGGCGAGCCGGGCTGAGCAATGCTTTGGTCAGTGCTTCCAGTTCTTCGGTCAGCAGGATGCCGGCAGCGGCCACGGGTGCGAACTTCGCCACGCCGTGAGTCGAGGCTTCAGCGCGGTGCGCGGTGCCGAAAGCGTCCATCACGAACACGTCGCAGAGTGCAGCATATTTCTTCGACAGTTCATCGTTGCTCTTCTTCTCGCCCTTGTTGAAGCGACAGTTCTCCAGCAGCACCAATTCGCCGTCGGCAACGTTGAAACCGCCGTCGATCCAGTCGCGGATCAAGCGCACGGGCTTGCCCAGCTTGTTGGCGATGGTGTCGGCAACCGGCTTGAGCGAGTTCTCTTCAGAGAACACGCCTTCTTCCGGACGGCCAAGGTGGGAAGTCACCATCACCTTGGCGCCGGCCTTCATTGCGGCATTGATGGTCGCCATCGAGGCAGTGATGCGCGCATCGGAGGTCACCTTGCCATCCTTGACGGGCACGTTGAGGTCAGAACGGATCAGGACGCGCTTGCCCTTCAGATCCAGATCGGTCATTTTGATTACGGACATGATTTTTCCTTCTGCAGACTGAAACTTAAAGGGCTGGCAACTGCCAGCCCTTGTTCAACATGGATTACTTGGCAATGTGCTGCGCGAAACGCAGCATGTTGCAGGTGTAACCATATTCATTGTCATACCAGGATACGACCTTGACGAAGGTGCCATCCAGCGCGATGCCGGCTTCCGCATCGAAGATGGAAGAGAAGCCGCAACCACGGAAGTCAGTGGAAACCACTTTCTCGTCGGTGTAACCCAGCGTTTTGCTCATCTCGCCGCTCTGCGATGCCTTCTTCATGGCGGCGCAGATGTCGGCGTACTTGGCTTCCTTGTTCAATTCCACAGTCAGGTCGACCACGGACACGTCGGAAGTCGGTACGCGGAATGCCATACCGGTCAGCTTGCCGTTCAACTCTGGCAACACCACACCCACTGCCTTGGCTGCGCCAGTGGAGGAGGGGATGATGTTCTCCAGGATGCCACGACCACCGCGCCAGTCTTTCTTGGACGGGCCGTCGACAGTCTTTTGGGTAGCGGTAGCAGCGTGCACAGTCGTCATCAGACCGCGCTTGATACCCCAGTTGTCGTTCAGCACCTTGGCCACCGGAGCCAGGCAGTTAGTAGTGCAGGAAGCTGCGGAAACGATCGCCTCACCCTTGTATGCAGTGTGGTTCACGCCGTACACGAACATCGGAGTCTTGTCCTTGGAAGGCGCGGACATCACCACCTTCTTGGCTCCGGCAGCGATGTGCTTCTTGCAGCCTTCTTCATCCAGGAAGAAGCCGGTGCATTCCAGCACCAGTTCGGCACCCACATCTTTCCACTTCAGGTTGGAAGGATCGGTCTCGGCGGTCAGGCGGATCTTCTTGCCGTTCACCACCATGTTGTTGCCGTCTACGCCCACTTCGCCATTGAAATTGCCGTGCACGGAATCGTATTTCAGCATGTATGCCAAGTAGTCCGGCTCCAGCAGGTCGTTGATCGCAACCACTTCGAGCTCGGGGAATTCCTTCGCGATTGCACGGAACGCCATGCGGCCGATACGACCGAAACCATTGATACCAACTTTGATTGCCATGTTTTCTCTCCCGTTTAGTAATTAAATTATGTCTTACAGCACCGACTTGACGGCCTTAACCACATTCTCTGTAGTAAAGCCGAAGTGCTTGAACAACTCGGGTGCCGGAGCGGATTCACCAAAGGTGTCCATACCGACCACTGCGCCGTCCAGAACATACTTGTACCAGCCGCCGGTCACGCCAGCTTCGACCGCCACGCGCTTGCTGCCCTTCGGCAATACGCTGTCCTTGTAGGCTTGGTCTTGCTTGTCGAACACGTTGGTGGATGGCATCGATACCACACGCACGTTGATACCTTCTGCTGCCAATGCTACTTGTGCGCTCAGTGCCAGTGACACTTCGGAGCCTGTAGCGATGATCACAGCTTGCGGCTTGCCGCCTGCCGCTTCAGACAGAACATATGCACCCTTGCGGATGTTGGCGATCTGCGCTGCATCACGCTTCTGGAACGCCAGGTTCTGACGGCTGAAGATCAGGCTGGACGGGCCGTCGGTGCGCTCGACAGCAGCTACCCATGCTGTAGCGGACTCGACGGTGTCGCACGGACGCCATACTTCCATGTTCGGGATGTAACGCAGCGTGGCAGTCTGCTCGACCGGCTGGTGAGTCGGGCCGTCTTCGCCCAGACCGATAGAGTCGTGGGTGAACACGTAGATCACGCGCTGCTTCATCAATGCCGACATGCGCAGCGCATTGCGTGCGTATTCGGAGAACATCAGGAAGGTGCCGCCGAACGGCAGGAAGCCGCCGTGCAACGCCATACCGTTCATGATGTGCGACATGCCGAATTCGCGCACGCCGTAGCTGATGTAGTTGCCCGGCTTCTTGCCGCTGACATGGTGTGCGCCTGTCCAGTTGGTCAGGTTGGAACCGGTCAGGTCGGCGGAACCGCCGAGGAACTCAGGCAGCGCAGGCTGCAGACCGTTGATGGCGTTCTGTGAAGCCTTACGGGTTGCAATGGTCTCCGCTTTCTCATTGGTCTTAGCGATGAACTCTGCAGCGTGGGCAGCCCAGTTGGCCGGCAACTGGTTGTTGATGCGGCGCTCGAACTCGGCGGCTTCCTTCGGGAAGGCGGCCTTGTACTCGGCGAACTTGTTGTTCCACAGCTTTTCCAGACCCGCACCCTTGGTGCGTGCATCCCATGCTTCGTAAACGTGTGCGGGGATCTCGAATGGAGGATATTTCCAGCCGATGTGCTCGCGCGTCGCAGCGACTTCTGCATCGCCCAGCGCAGCACCGTGCACATCGTGCGTACCTTCTTTGTTGGGAGAACCGGCACCGATCACTGTCTTGCAGCAGATCAGGGTCGGCTTGTCGGTAACTGCCTTGCCAGCCTCGATCGCGGCGTTGATCGCCTCGGGATCATGCCCTTGCACATCAGCAATCACATGCCAGCCGTAGGCTTCGAAACGCTTGGGCGTGTCGTCGGTGTACCAGCCGTCGATGTGGCCATCGATGGAAATGTTGTTGTCGTCCCAGAATGCAGTCAGTTTCCCCAGACCCCAAGTACCGGCCAGCGCGCAGGCTTCGTGCGAGATGCCTTCCATCATGCAGCCGTCACCCAGAAACACATAAGTGCGGTGATCGACGATCTCGTGACCCGGCTTGTTGAATTCTGCTGCCAGCAACTTTTCAGCCATCGCCATACCCACGGCGTTGGTGATGCCCTGACCCAGCGGACCACCGGTGGTCTCTACACCAGGCGTGTAACCGTATTCAGGGTGACCCGGAGTCTTGGAGTGCATTTGACGGAAGCGCTTCAGTTCTTCGATCGGCAAATCGTAACCGGACAAGTGCAGCAATGCATAGATCAGCATCGAGCCGTGGCCGTTGGACAGAATGAAGCGGTCACGGTCCGGCCATTTCGGATTTGCCGGGTTGTGGCGCAGATGGCGGTTCCACAGTACGTCGGCGATCTCTGCCATGCCCATAGGCGCACCGGGATGACCGGAATTTGCCTTCTGCACTGCATCCACCGCCAGCATGCGGATCGCACCTGTGATGTCGTTATATTTTGGTGGTTTTACACTGCGTGTTGCTGACATTTCCGTTCTCCTCCGAAAAAACTTTGTGGTGATCAAGCACCGGACCCTACATTAAAGAGGGCAGATTATGCCTCAGCGCCTATTGTCTGGGCAACTCGCCATTACCCTTGGCAATTGATTGGGAATTCCTTTCCAATTCAGCCGCCGTTCTTTTTAGGTGGTTTTATACCCAATTGCTTGAGTTTTCGGTACAAATGCGTGCGCTCTATGCCGATTTTATCTGCCAAGCTGGCGATATTTCCCTGTGCCATTTCAAGATGGTAATTCAGATAGGCCGTATCGAAATGCTCTCGCGCTTCACGGAACGGCAAGTCTAAAGGCAACTCTAGTTTCACATAGCCGTCACGGCTGTCACCTTGTGATTCCACCTTGTTCTCAGACTTGTCAGGTGCGGTTTGTTGTGGCTTCAAAGTCTGCGCAATAGTCACCAGCAGTTTTTTCAGCGCGATGGGTTTTTCCAGAAAATCCACTGCGCCGATGCGGGTCGCTTCCAGCGCCGTCTCTATGGTGCCGTGTCCCGACATCATAATCACCGGCATCGTCAATCTTCCCTGTGCCACCCATTCCTTGAGCAGGGTGAGCCCATCCGTGTCCGGCATCCAGATATCCAGCAGCACGACATCCGGATTCTGGCCGATCAACTTGCGCGCTTCTTCCGCGTTCTCCGCCAGCAGCACGCCGTAGCCTTCGTCGTAAAGGATCTCGGACAGCAGTTCTCGTATGCCTGCTTCGTCATCCACGATCATGATGGTCTTGCTTGTCATGCAACCCTCCTGGTCTTATTTTCCAACACGGGCAACAGTATGCTGACGCACGTGCCTCCCTGCGGCTGGTTCTGTATGCTGATGCTTCCGCCGTGTTCTTCAACGATCTTCTTCACAATAGGCAATCCCAGCCCCGTGCCCTTGGCTTTGGTCGTTGTGTAAGGCTCAAAGGCTTTAGCAAGGAATTGCTCCGGAAACCCGCTGCCATTGTCTGCTACCGACAATCTGAGCATGTTGTTCTTGTCATCACTGGTGGACAGGGTGATCAACCTGTCCTGCACCTGTTGCAAGGCATCGTGCGCATTCTGCAACAGGTTGTGTACCACCTGTCGCAGGCGCGTCGCATCACCATTGATCATGGTCTGGCGCGCCTCCAGTTTGATCTTGATAGGGCTGCTGTTTGCTTCATACAAACCAAGAATCTCGTTCAGTAGCTGGTGCAGATCCAAGGGCGTCAAGCGCGCAGCAGGAGCGCGGGCGTAGTCGGCAAAGTCTGAAACCATATTCTTCATCGCCGCAACCTGGCTGACTATGGTCTGCGTGGCACGCTGCAGCAGTTGCGCGTCTTTTTCATCCAGGCGATCAGCCAGTTTGTGTTGCAGGCGTTCTGCCGAGAGTTGGATCGGGGTCAGCGGATTCTTGATCTCATGTGCCAAGCGTCGGGCGACTTCGCCCCACGCGGCTTGCCGTTCAGCTTGGCGCAGATGGGTGATGTCATCGAATACTACAACGTAGCCACGATTTGCATCTCCCGCCAGTCGGGTTCCGCGCAGCAGCAAGACTTGGTCTCCATCCTTGCTCATACGCTCGATCTGTCGTTGCCACACTTGCTGTGGACTGGAAGTGATGCCTTGTTCTATCGCGAGCAGGAATGGTTTTAGCAAGCCGTGTTCTTCGCCCAGTCTCTGTGTGCTTTTCCCATTCAACTCCGCAGTAGCCACCCCGAGTATCTGTCCCGCACTGGCATTGGCCGAGCGCAACATCAGATGCTCATCCAAAACCATCACACCCGACGACAAATGACCCAAGACACTTTCAAGGTGAGCCTTTGCATCGGCTACTTGTTGCTGTTGTTGCTCGCCCAGTATCTTTGCGGCTGACAACTGCGAGGTCATCTGGTTGAACAGCGCCGTCAATCCGCCCAGTTCGTCGTTGCTTTGTACGGGATAGCTGCTACTGAAATCTCCTTTCGCCACGGCGCGGGTACCTGCTGCCAATGCCGCCAACGGCGCGCTCAGTTTTGCACTCAAGTAGAACGCCGCCGAGATCGCGCTCAGCAAAACGATCAACAACGACAGCGTAAGCGTGATGCCATACAGGCGTTTGAGCCCCACTCTGGAGAGACTCAACTGCTGGTAATCACCATAGACGCCTTGAACGGTCTCAGCATCTGCCGCCAATCGCTCCGGAACTGGTTGCGCGAACTGCAATACACGCCGTTCGTTATTCATCGAACGGATCGGCACGATGACCCGCAATATCAAACGCCCATCCGGCAAGGCATCGGCCTGACTGTATCGGCCCGACTTCCAAACCTCGCGCTGCATCTCAGGGGTAGGGGACTCTATGCGATCGACATTCCTGCTGCTGGCATACGCTGAGAGCCTTCCGTTATTGTCGAATACCGCCGCCTCCTGAGCTCCGCCTTCGGATATGAAGCGTGCCAAAGTTTCACCGTGCCGACCGGGAGACTGGTCCGCAAGGATTAGTGCGACGAACTGCCCTTTTCTTCCAAGTTCATCCAGTCCGTTCTGCAAGGTACTGCGCGCCAGATTCAAGCCGCCTTCAAGCGCTTTTTCAACACGCACATCGAACCATGACTCGATACTCTTTCCCAAGAACTGTACAGATACTGCATAGACCAGCATGCCTGGCAATACGGCTATCAGAGAGAAGAACATCGCCAGACGCAATGTCAACCTAGCGCCATACACCTTGTCTCGAAGTTTGTTCTTTAGTTGCCAGAACTGATACATCACTTGCACCAGCAGGCCCAAAGCCAAGGTCCCCGTTAATAACAACAGGGTGAAGTAGTTGCGGGCATGCAGATCCGTGTTAGCACTCGCACTAGACAATAAATAGAGCAGGATGACCCCGATGACGCTGGAGAACAGGACCAGATACTTCATGGCGCCTCTTCCTCGCCGGGTGATTCCGGGCTGATGTCCCAATGGAAGCGTTCCGACTCAACTTTCCACTGGTCGCTGGTCAGCGCATTCATCTGCATCGGTTTCGGCAGCTGCGTGATATCGAGGGTCATCCAGGCGGTTGCCCCGACCTGACTTCCTTTCTTGACCAGCCTCGAAAAATAGCCGCTGCCAGACATATCCAGGCGGGATATTTCGATCGGTGGCGAAACTTGCCGCCCCAGGATGCGCAAGGCATCCGGCAGAAATAGAAAACTTTGATACAGGCCACCCCGAGTCAGGCGGTATTGCTGGGTCAGTGTATTGAATGAAAGTTTGCTGGTCTGTGTGTGGCTGGCAATCTCGCTGTCCATCCAGTACCAGCGCGAACGATGCACAGACAGTTCACTTTCAAAATATAGTGTCACGCCACGCCTTAAGGCTTCCTCTACTTGTGGTGGCAATTGAATTTCAAAATCTGCGGAGATCAAGTAGCCCTCGCTGGTCAGGCGGGCTTCTGCTTTTTTGACCTCGATACCATCGGCGACAGCAGTTGATGCGCCCAGGATGAGCACCCAGACACACAAACTTCGCAGCAGTGTTTTAGTCATTTTTGCGCAGCAGGGCATAGAAGAATCCATCATGCTGATCGCAGGGCAATAACTGTCCGGGCGGATCGTTTGTAAACGGCAACTCGATAGCTTCCTGACGCGCATCTTTATGAGTAGCAAGAAACCGCTCTACCACATCCTGATTTTCCTGCCTGAATATCGAACAGGTGGCGTAAAGCAATTTACCACCCGAATCCAGCAACGGCCAGATGGCCTGAAGTATTTGCAACTGTTGCTCGGAGAACTCTGCAATATCTGCAGCTCTTCTTAACCATTTGATGTCCGGATGCCTGCGCACGACCCCTGAGGCCGAACAGGGTACGTCTGCCAGTATGCGCTGGAACGGCTTGCCATCCCACCATGCGTCAGGTTGCGAGGCATCTCCGCAAACCACTTGCGCGCTCAGCTTTCCCCGGTGCAGGTTTTGCCTGACTCTGTCTAGTCTCCGCTCATCCTTGTCCATAGCCACAAGTTCGATGTCCGCGCGTTCCAGCATATGTATCGCTTTACCACCCGGTGCCGAGCACACATCGAGTACGCGCATGCCATTTTCGATATCGAGCATATACGCTGCGCACTGCGCTCCCGCATCCTGTACCGACACCCAGCCTTCGGCGAACTTGGGGAGGCGCTCCACTGACATCGGTTGGTTCAACAACAAAGCTTCTGCTGCCACACGCTGAGCTCTTATGTCTGCCTTTTCCAACAATGACATATAGTCTTCAGTGGTCGTGAGACGTCGATTGACCCTGAGCGTCATGGGTGGATGGGTGTTACCAGCCTGCAGTATGTCTGTCGAACGTTTGCCATACTGTCGTTCTATCTCGTGTATCCACCAATCCTGATAGGCAAAGCGACTGGCTTTCTCTGCATCTGCCGCCAAGCGCAGGCTTTCCTGCTGACGCAGGAAGTTGCGCAGCACGGCATTCACCAGTCCACTGACCGGAGACTTGAATCTCTTTGCAGCCCGCACTGCCTGATCGACGATCACGTGCGAACCGGCTTTGCTGTATTCCAGTTGGTACAGGGCCACCTGCAACAGGTGGGACACCAGCTTATCGCGAGGTGGCCGATCCAGTAACTTCCCCAACATGAATTCAAGGCGCGCGTAGTAACGGATCGTGCCGTAACTCAAATCCTGGAGCGCCCCCCTTTGCTGGGGAGAATAGTCCGAATTTGCCGCCAGCCTGTCGGCCAGCGCGCGATCCAAGTTACATCCGCCCATGACGCGCTGAACAATGCCGGCGGCCTCCGTCTGAATGACATTCACGGCTTATAGACACCGAATCTGTCGCCGACCTTGAGCGGAAATCCCTGTACGAATTGTGCCGCTGGCAATGGCTTGCCGCCCGGTTTTTGCAAAATCTCCAGTGCCAATGTGCCACGCCCGCATGCCACAACGATTTCACTCTTGTTTACGGCCAATACCGTTCCGGGACTTGCTGCCTCTTGTATCCCCGCACGGGCGCGCATTAGTTTTATGGGTGTTCCATTGAACTCTGTATGGGCTACCGGGAATGGAAAATATCCCCGAATCGCCCTTTCCAGAACGGCGCAATCCATATTCCAGTCGACAAGCGCTTCCTGCTTGCTCAACTTTGCTGCATAACAAGCTTTGCTGTCATCCTGCTTCTCCGGATGTACTGTACTCTTCTCTATCTGCTGCAAAGCGTCGACGATGCCTGTTGCGCCTATGTCTGCCAGCTTGTCATGTAATGACTGTGCATCATCCGTTGCAAGGATAGGGCAGGGGTACTTGAACAGCATGTCGCCCGTATCCAGACCTACGTCCATTTGCATGATGGTGATGCCGCTCTCTGTATCGCCCGCCAGAATGGCGCGCTGAATTGGCGCCGCCCCGCGCCATCTTGGCAACAGCGAGGCGTGAATGTTCAAACACCCGAGACGAGGGATATTCAATACCGCAGAAGGAAGGATCAAACCATATGCCGCGACCACCATCACATCTGCCTTAAGCGCTCGCAAGGTCTGCTGTATTTCCTCGGGCTTCAGAGAAGCTGGTTGTAATACGGGAATGTCGTGCTCTAGCGCAAGTTTTTTCACAGGACTTGCGGTCAGTTGCATGCCCCGACCTGCCGGACGGTCTGGCTGTGTCAGCACAGCCAGAATCTTATGCTCTGTATTCAGTAGAGCGGCAAGTGCGCTGGCAGCGAAATGCGGTGTTCCTGCAAAGATGATATTCACGTTGCGTTACAACGTCTCGCGCCGCTGTTTCTTCAGCTTCGCGCGGATACGGGTTTGTTTGAGGTGTGACAGGTGTTCTACGAACACCTTGCCCTGCAAATGATCGATTTCATGCTGAATGCAAACAGCCAGCAGGCCATCTGCTTCCAGCTGAAAAGTTTCTCCGTTCTCATTTTGAGCCTGAACCTTGACCCGATTTGCTCGCTGCACCGTTTCATAGATTCCGGGAACCGACAGACAGCCTTCTTCACTCTCTTCGGTACCCTCTAGCGCAAGTATCACCGGATTTATGAAGACTTTCAGGTCGTCATGGGCTTCCGACACGTCAATGACGACGATCCGCTCATGCACGTCTATTTGCGTTGCGGCAAGTCCGATACCAGGTGCCGCATACATCGTTTCACTCATATCCCGTATCAGTTTCCGAGTGCTCTGGGTCACCACCGCAACCGGTTTGGCTACCTTATGCAATCGTGGATCTGGATATTTAATAATGGGTAGTAACGCCATAAATGCTTGCCAACTTAAGAGACTAGATGCAGAATTTAAACAGGTGCGCAAACTTTGCACCGCATTTCATTACTTTGCTGGGGTTTTCCATGCGCAAGATTATATCGCTGATTTGCTTTCTGTTGCCCATCCTTGCCTCCGCAGACGTGTTGCAGATCCGAGAAGATGCTCCAGACCGTTACGTCGTCGTCAAGGGCGATACCTTGTGGGATATCTCAGCGATGTTTTTCAAAGATCCGTGGAAATGGCCCGAAATATGGTCCTTGAACAAGCAAGCAATCAAAGACCCCCACTGGATCTATCCAGGTGATCTGGTCTATTTGGACCGTCGTACCGGCACCTTGACCACAGCCGCACCTGCATCCGAATCTGAGTCCGAGCCCGTTACACCGTCTAACATTGTGAAACTGGAGCCTAAAGTACGTGTCGTAGGCCAGAACACAGAGGCTATACCCGCCATTCCTCTTGATGTGATCGCATCGTTTTTGCAGCGCCCGTTAGTGGTTGACGACGAGGAGTTAGATAACGCTCCCAAGTTGGTAGGCACCTATGAACAGCGCACGCTGCTGTCCGTCAATGATTTGGCGTATGCGCAGAACCTGCCTTCTGATAAAGGCTCACAGTGGCAAGTCTATCGTCCGAACGTGAAGTTCGTCGATCCCGATACAGATGAAGAACTCGGACAAGAGGTTATGTACCTCGGTGATGCAACCGTTGAAAAATTTGGCGATCCCAGCACTTTGCGCATTACCAACGCGATTCTGGAAATCAATAAGGGTGATTATTTTGCGCAGGCGGGCACGGGTTATAGCACCAGTTATTTGCCTCGTGCACCTGAAAATCAGATTTCCGCCAAGGTCATTTCTATATATGGCGGCGTGCAGCAAGCCGGACAACACGCTGTTATCACACTGAATAAAGGGCGCCGTGACGGCCTTGAGGTTGGCAACATTCTTGGTTTGTACCAGAAGGGGGAGGTTCTTAAAACCAAAGGCTGGTTTACACCAAACATCAATCTCCCTGACATGCGCTATGGTTTAGTCATGGTGTTCCGTGTTTTCAACAAGGTTTCATATGCCCTGGTCATGGAAACCAAGCTGCCCGTTCAGTTATTTGATAGCGCTCGCAACCCTGAATAAATGGCCGTAGACTCAGGACTCGCAGCTTGGCTCCGACTCTACATGGTTCAGGGGCTGGGTTGCGAAAGCCAGCGCCGCCTGTTGAAGGTATTTGGTTCTCCTGCGGCGATTTTTGATCAATCCGTTGCAGAACTCACTCCTCACGTTAAACCTGCGATAGCTCGGTCGATTTCCTCAGAATTCGATCCCACTTTTGTGGACACGGTTTCTGCCTGGCTGGATGACTCACTTAACCATGTCATCACAATTGCCGATGACGATTATCCAAAATCCCTGTTAAATATTCCCGACCCGCCCTTATTGCTATTTGTTAAGGGCAGACTTGATCTTTTGAATGCCTCTGCTTTGGCAGTCGTAGGTAGCCGCAACGCTTCGGCACAAGGGGTTCGCAACGCGGAAGCATTTGCGCGGGCTGCTTCAGAGGCTGGCTTGTGTATTGTTAGTGGCTTGGCACAAGGTATTGATACTGCTGCACACATAGGCGGCTTGAAGGGACATGCTTCAAGTATTGCTGTAGTAGGTACGGGTCTTGATAAGGTCTATCCTGCTTCCAACCGTGAATTGGCACATTCGCTCGCGCAAACTGGCACTATCGTTTCCGAGTTTCCTCTTGGCACGCCTCCTCTGGCCGCGAACTTCCCTCGACGCAACCGCATCATTAGCGGTCTTGGTCTTGGTTGTCTTGTAGTTGAGGCTTCCATCCAGAGCGGCTCACTTATCACGGCTCGTTTGGCAGCTGAGCAAGGTAAAGATGTATTTGCCATTCCCGGCTCGATCCATTCACCCCAAGCCAAAGGTTGCCACGCGTTGATCAAGCAGGGGGCCAAGTTGGTGGAAAACGTAAACGATATCTTTGAGGAGCTGGGGCATTCCTTGCTGGAAGTTTCAGTAGCAAGTGCCTCAATAGAGCATCCATTATTTGTTCACTTGGGTTTCGAACCCGTCGATGCCGAAGCCCTTGCACAGCGCAGCGGCTTGACGATAAGCGAGCTATCAGCCATCCTGTTGCAACTTGAGCTCGACGGGCATATCGCAAGTCTACCTGGCGGGTTGTATCAACGCATCTCCTAAGATCCACATACATTCATGTTTGATATCCTCTTATTTCTGTTCGAGAGCTATTTCGATCTCGGCAGCTATCCCGATCACGACAAACTTTCCCTGAAGCTTTCAGCTGCAGGGTTTGAGGAAGAGGACATCAATCAAGCGCTAGTCTGGCTCTCTGGTTTGCAGCAGCTTACCCAAGCCAAGTATCCCGAGAGTATCAATCAAAGCGGCTTTCGCCTTTACTCTGACTACGAACAGCGGCGCATCAGTTCCGACGCCCTTCTTTTCTTAAAGTTCTGGGAGCATAACAAGTTCATCTCGCCGATTGAGCGTGAAATGATCATTGACCGCGCGGTCGCGCTTGACCGTGAGAACCTTCAGTTGGATAAAGTCAAACTCATCATGCTCATGGTCCTGTGGAGCCAGCACGAGGAGCTTGATCCCATGCTGATCGAGGATCTGCTTACGCCTTCCGGCACCACCCCCCTACATTAGAAACCGCGCATGGCAACCAATCTGCTAATTGTTGAGTCTCCGGCCAAGGCCAAGACGCTCAAGAAATATCTGGGCAAGGACTTTGAGGTTCTTGCATCTTATGGTCATGTTCGCGACCTTATTCCCAAGAATGGTGCTGTTGACGTTGATAATGGCTACGCCATGAATTACGAAACGATCGCTCGTAACTCCAAGCATGTCGATGCCATTGCAAAAGCTGCGGCTGCGGCAGACAACATCTTTCTTGCACCCGACCCCGATCGCGAGGGTGAAGCAATCGCTTGGCATATCTCCGAACTGCTTAAAAGCAAGCGCGCACTCAAGAACAAGAACATGCAGCGCGTCGTCTTTTATGAGATCACACAAAGTGCTGTCCAAGAAGCCGTAGCCAAGCCCCGCGAAATCTCTATGCCGCTGGTGAATGCCCAACAAGCGCGAAGAGCCTTGGATTACTTGGTCGGTTTCAATCTTTCGCCTTTGCTGTGGCGCAAGATCAGGCCGGGACTCTCCGCCGGACGTGTGCAGAGCCCCGCGTTACGCCTAATCGTCGAACGTGAGCTGGAGATCGAGAAGTTCAAAAGCCAGGAATACTGGTCCGTGCACCTGGACAGTCAGAAGAACAGCATCCCGTTCAAGGCTAAACTATTCCAGTATCAAGGTAATAAGCTGGAACAGCTCAGCATCGCCAGCCAGAAAGAGTATGACGCGATCTACGCCAAGCTTAATGATGCCAAGTTGCCACCCAAGGTGGTGCGCGTAGACAAAAAAGGAAAGCAGCGAAATCCCGCCGCGCCTTTTACGACTTCCACGCTTCAACAGGAAGCCGTCCGCAAGCTGGGCATGACATCCGATCGCACCATGCGTACCGCACAGTCATTGTACGAGGGCGTTGATATTGGCGGCCAGACCATTGGTCTGATCACATACATGCGTACCGATTCTTTGAACTTGGCCAATGAGGCCGTCGCCGAGATCCGCGACTACATCAAAGATAATTTCGCTTCCGACTACCTGCCTGCAAAGCAGCCTACCTACAAGAGCAAATCAAAGAATGCCCAAGAGGCTCACGAGGCCATTCGCCCCACCTCTATAGGACGATCACCCGACAGCCTTAGAGACCATCTGAACATCGACCAGATGCGCCTGTACGAAATGATATGGAAGCGCACGCTGGCCAGCCAAATGTCTCCTGCGCGCTTTGACACGGTTAGTGTCGATATCCGACTGAGCAGTGATGACACACTGTTTCGCGCCAGCGGGCAGACTCTGGTGTTCCCTGGTTTTATCGGCGTCTATATGGAAGATGTGGATGATGCCGAGGAAGAGGATAGTGCCAAACTGCCGCCTTTGGCAGAGGGCGATATTTTGCCTGTCGACAATCTCTATGGAGAACAGCACTTTACCCAGCCTCCGCCTCGCTATTCCGAGGCAAGCTTGGTTAAGACGCTCGAGGAGTACGGCATCGGCCGTCCTTCTACATATGCCGCCATCATCTCCACGTTGCAGGCTCGCGAATACGCAACGCTCGATAAAAAGCGCTTCATGCCCACCGATGTCGGTCGCGTCGTGATCAAATTTCTTAATGAGCACTTCACAAGATATGTTGATTACAGCTTTACCGCCAATCTTGAGGATGAACTGGATGAGATATCTGAAGGCAAGCGCGATTGGATACCTGTGCTGGACGCCTTCTGGACGGGTTTCCATAAGCTGCTTGTAGACAAAAAGGATGTTGATCGTCCTGGCACCGAGATTCTGGAAGAGACCTGTCCAAAGTGCGGCAAACCGCTTTCCAAGCGGCTTGGCAAGCGCGGTAGTTTCATCGGTTGTACCGGTTATCCTGAGTGCGATTTTACCCGTAGCCTTGGCGACGAAGAGGACTCCGGTGAAGCGCGCAAAGAATTGGGGATGCACCCGGACACCAATCAGGCCGTATTGTTGTTGCGCGGTCCTTATGGCCCTTACGTTCAACTTGGCGAACAGGAAGAAGGCGTCAAGACAAAACCAAAGCGCGTTTCCTGGCCCAAGGAGCTTCCCTTGGAGCAGGCTGATCTTGCCTCTGCGCTCAAGTTGCTATCACTTCCAAGGGAAGTTGGTGCTCACCCGGAAAGCGGAAAGAAGGTCATCGTCAATATTGGTCGCTTCGGCCCCTACATCGGACATGATGGAAAATTCAAGTCTATCCCGCGCACCGATAGCATCTTCGACATCGGATTAGAACGTGCCGTGGAACTGCTCGCGCAGGCCAAAACAGGTGGCGCCACGGTGTTGCGTTCCCTAGGTGAGCACCCTGATGACAACGCGCCCATCGAAGTGTGCAGCGGCCGTTATGGGCCCTACGTTCGCCACGGCAAGATCAACGCCACCTTGCCAAAAGATGTAACCCCTGAGGCAGTAACCCTGGAAGAAGCGCTGGAGCTGATTGCTGCAAGAGCTGCCAAGGCCGGGCCAAGTAAAGCCAAAGCAACGAAGAAACCAGCTACCAAAAAAGTGGCCGCCAAGAAAACGACCAAGGCGGCAACATCTTCTGGCAAAACGACGGCTGCTAAAGCTGGCACTACAAAAAAGGCTACCGCTAAATCTACGGCGAAGAAACCCGCAGTCAAGAAAGTTGCAAAGAAGTAGCCGTTCGATTCTCCCCTAATATTCTCCGCGATTATCACTAGTAAAAAAAAAATGACCACAGATGCTGTGGTCATTTTTTTCTCAATTACCTATTCGGGAATCGATACAGAAATCCCTTTGTAGGTTCTCATAATACCCGTCAGACACGTAAATTGGGATTATTAAGCCCCTTCAAGGCGTTTTTTCGCTTTTATGGGGCTCACCCCTAGGCTTTAGCAAAACAGCTTGTCTCAGACTGTTTTGAAAGCCTTTGCTTGAATCCCTTGTGTTTATTGGGATTCAAGCCTAATGAGTCCTACTTTGTAGCGAATATTCTCAAATCTGGCTTTTTCAATATAGTGAGAATTTTTCAAACTATTTTGAGAACCTACACCCTTATACATCGAGATTCTTCACACCCAGTGCATTCTTCTCAATGAATGCGCGGCGCGGCTCAACCACATCACCCATAAGCGTCGTAAATATCTCATCGGCACCAATGGCATCCTCGATACGAACGCGCAATAGAATACGGTTCTTCACATCCATTGTGGTCTCCCATAGCTGCTCCGGATTCATCTCGCCCAGACCTTTATAGCGCTGGATGCTGACCCCGCGCTTGGCATCTTCAAGCAACCACTCGACAGCCTGCTTAAAGCTGCTCACGCCACGCTTCTGCTCGCCTCTCATAGCATAGGCAGAGGGTGATATCAGGCCGTTCAAAGCGTCGGCTGTGTGGCGAATCTGCTCGTAGTCTCCGCTCTCGAGGAACTCCTTTTCTAGGTAGCTAAGCGAGTAATTGCCGTGGTAGATCTTTTCCAAACGCAGGCGCAATTCTCCGTTCTCGTCCTTTTCGACATCTGCCTTGATGACGCCGCCGCATGCCTCCTGCAGTAATTTTGCGCTTTGTTTGGCGCTAGCTTCGTCCGCCAACGACAAGGCAGGCAGAATAAGCAGTGCGTGGCTGGCTTCGGGTGCGATGAAACGCGATAGTCGATCAATGACAGCTTCCGCAAGAAAGTATTGTTTAGCGATCTCGCCTAGCGCCTCACCTTGGATCGGCGAAGCATCAAGTGCCGGGTAGAACGACGCATCTTTCAGCGCAGAACCAAGCATGTAATTTTTCAGCTCGTGCTCATCTTTCAGATAGCGCTCATCACGGCCCTGTTTGATCTTGTATAGCGGCGGTTGAGCAATATAAATGTGCCCGCGTTCGACCAATTCTGGCATCTGGCGGTAGAAGAAGGTAAGTAACAAAGTGCGGATGTGAGCGCCATCCACGTCCGCGTCGGTCATGATGATGATGCGGTGATATCGAAGTTTATCGGCGTTATATTCCTCTTTACCGATACCCGTACCCAGCACAGTAATTAATGTAGCAATCTCTTGCGAGGATATGAGTTTTTCGAATCGCGCGCGCTCTACGTTGAGGATTTTCCCCTTGAGCGGCAGGATGGCCTGAAACTTTCGATCTCGCCCCTGCTTGGCGGAGCCACCAGCGGAGTCACCCTCTACCAGATACAACTCAGACAGCGCGGGATCCTTTTCCTGACAGTCTGCCAGCTTCCCTGGCAATCCAATCCCATCCAACACCCCTTTACGACGCGTTAATTCCCGTGCCTTGCGGGCTGCATCGCGCGCGCGCGCTGCATCGATGATCTTGTTACAGATTATCTTCGCATCTACCGGATTTTCCAGCAAAAAATCTGTTAATTTTTGTGCAACCACCTCTTGTACTGCTGGTTGGACTTCGCTAGAGACGAGCTTGTCTTTTGTTTGGGAGGAAAACTTTGGATCCGGTACTTTTACTGATAGTACGCAAGTTAGACCCTCGCGCATATCATCGCCAGTTGTATCAACTTTGGCTTTTTTAGCCAGTTCGTTGTCTTCGATATATTTATTTATGACGCGCGTCATTGCCATGCGCAGACCAGTCATGTGGGTGCCACCATCCCGTTGTGGGATATTGTTGGTGAAACACTGCACAACCTCGGAATAACTATCATTCCACTGCATAGCGACATCAACAACGATGTTATCTTTTTCGCCATTTGCTACAAAGCATTTCGCATGCAATACAGATTTACTCTTATTCATGTACTCGACGAAACCTCTGACACCTCCAGAGTATGCAAAATTTTCACTCTTACCCGTGCGCTGGTCAATCAGCTCTATCTTTACGCCATTATTCAAGAAAGACAGCTCTCGTAGGCGCTTGGCGAGCACCTCATAGTGGAAATCAACATTTCCAAAAATTTCTGCATCCGCCAGAAAGTGCACTTCAGTGCCACGCTTTTGGCTTTCCCCCAATTCTTTCATTGGGGAAACTTCCACCCCTTTTTGGTTTTCTAGCAAACGATCTTTCACTGCACCACGAATAAACTCCAGACCATACTTTTTACCATCTCGGTATGTGGTCAACTTTAGCCATTCTGACAAGCCATTTACACAACTCACACCCACACCATGCAAACCACCAGACACCTTGTAGCTATTCTGATTGAATTTACCGCCAGCGTGCAGCACTGTTAGCACAATTTCAGCTGCTGAGCGCTTCGGCTCATGCTTATCATCAAACTTGATGCCTATAGGAATTCCTCGTCCATTATCGGCCACTGAAATCGAATTATCGCCATGAATAATAACTTTAATGTCGTCGCAATGTCCGGCCAGTGATTCATCAATAGCGTTATCTACTACTTCAAAGACCATATGGTGCAAGCCCGTACCATCTGATGTATCGCCGATGTACATACCAGGGCGCTTACGCACAGCCTCCAAACCTTCGAGTTGCTGGATACTTGATTCGTCGTAGTTTTCGCTCATCTGTTTTTGCTTTCGTTACTGTTTCACGTGGAACACGTTAAATGCGCATTGGCATGACTACATATTTGTAGTCATTCTTTTCTGGGGTTGTCACCAATAGACTGCTGTTTTGATCTCCGAACGAGAAAGTGACTTCTTCACTATTGAGATAATTAATACCGTCAAGCAAATAATTCACATTAAACCCAATATCCAGGGCTCCTCCTGTGTATTGGGTTTCGATATCCTCTTGAGCCTCTTCTTGTTCGCTGTTGTTGCTGATTATTTGCAGATTGTTTTCAGTAAGGAGTAAACGTACGCCTCTGAATTTTTCATTAGACAGGATTGCGGCTCTCTGAAGTGCTTGCATAATAATCACTCTATTCAATACTAAGTGATTAGCGTGGTTGGGAATTACTCGGGTGTAATCGGGAAACTTACCGTCAATCACCTTGGACGTCATGGTTGTATCTGCAAAATTAAAGCGCACTTGTTTTTCTGCAAGTTCAATCAGTAGATCATCATCACTATCAGTGAGCTGTTTAAGCAATTCATTTACAGTTTTTCTGGAAAGAATGACTTCTAGTTTTGGATATTCTTCTTCCATTTCTTCCGCGATATAGGCCAAACGATGACCGTCTGTAGCAACTAGTTTAATTGAGTTGTTTTCAACAACTACTAAAACACCATTGAGGTAATACCGAATATCCTGCTGTGCCATTGCGTGTTGGACTGAGCTTAGTAGCCGCTTCATTTTTCCTTGCTTAATTCGAATCTGCGTCGCCCCTTCCAGTTGATCTGTTAAATTTGGGAAGTCCTGAGCTGGCAATGTTTGCAAGCTGAATTTGCTCTTGTTTGCTTTTACAAGCAGTTTGCTTTCTTGAATGTCTAGACTAACCAGACTTTCTTCAGGAATAGCTTTTAGTATGTCTTGAAATTTCTTAGCTGAAATCGTGATGGAATCCGGGCCATCTGATCCCATAAATTCCACTTTTTGTTTAGCTTCAATTTGAATTTCAAGATCGGTTGTCACTAAGTGAAGTGAATCTCCAATTTTCTTAAGTAGGACATTTGAAAGAATTGGAAGAGGTTGTTTTCTTTCCACAATACCAACTACAGCTTGTAAGGGTTTTACCAAGTCATTTCGATTGATTTGTTTGATAAACATGTTTTTCCTTAAATTCTTAATATAAATAATAATTGCGTCAGTTTTTGTGGAAATCCTTAAAACTCTTACTAATTCAACAACAAACAAACCTTGGATGCTGTTAGTGAACTACATTGAACACTGTACACAGATTGTGGATAAAAATTAAATATCAAAAACATCAACACTTATTCACAAGTACAGGAATATATAATCAGAGTTATCCCCTTAACGTCTGATGCAATAGATTGAATTCAGCTTCGATAGTTGAATCCGAGTTTCTTAATGCATCTATTGTCTTACAAGCATGTAGCACAGTGGTATGGTCTCTACCGCCAAATGTATTGCCGATCTCAGGAAGGCTTAGTTGAGTTAACTCTCTAGCCAAAGACATAGCAATTTGTCGTGGACGAGCAATCGCTCGAGTCCTTTTTTTCGATAACAACTCAACCAATTTGATTCGGTAAAAGTCCGCTACGGTCTTTTGAATATTCTCTATCGTTACTTGTTTGTTTTGTGCGGCCAACAAGTCTTTTAAGGCTTCCTTGGCCAAATCAATCGTAATAACCTTCTTGTGGAAACGAGCATAGGCTTCGATTCTGTTCAAAGCGCCCTCTAATTCTCGAATGTTTGAACGAACATGTTTGGCAATGAAGAAAGCGACATCTTCAGTGATAGGTGTTGCGCTGTTTGCGGCTTTCTGCAAAAGGATTGCAACCCGCATTTCAAGTCCAGGGGGTTCAATAGCAACAGTTAAACCACAAGTGAATCTGGAAGTAAGGCGGGGCTCAATTCCTGAGATTTCTTTCGGGAAGGTATCACAAGATATAACAACCTGTTTATTGGTATCGATCAAAGAGTTAAGTGTGTAGAAGAACTCCTGTTGCGTGCCTGGTTTATCAGCAATAAACTGAATATCATCAATAAGTAACAAATCCAAAGAGTTGTAAAACTGCTTGAACTCATCAAAACTCTTTGTCTGGAAAGCCTTAACTACACCAGAAACATAATTGGTTGCGTGGATATAACAGATTTTTGCATCGCTATTTTCTTTTGCTACCAAGTTCCCAATCGATTGTAAAAGGTGGGTTTTACCTAAGCCGACTCCCCCGTAGATAAAGAGCGGGTTGTATGTTGCACCAGGGGTTTCTGCAACCTGTAAACCCGCAGCGTGTGCAAGTTGATTTGCCTTTCCAGTAACAAAAGTATCAAAAGTCAGCATTGGGTTCAGCTTGCTGGTCGACTTTAATACTTTTTGGGGGGAGGCTGGATTGGGGGAAGAAGTGAGTTGTGGCTCGCTGGGAGTTGCCAATTTTACAGCCCGCTTTTTTTGCAACCGTAGCTCAATTTCCGCAGGAAATCCAAAAAAATCATGAGCCTGTTTTGATAGAGCAGAAAGAAAGCGCTCTTGAATGATCCTTAATGTAAAGCTGTTTGGAGCGGTAAGAATTATCTTATTGCCATCCATTTCAAACAACAAAGGCTTGATCCAGGAATTGTATTGTTGCGGAGGCAGCAATTCCTGAAAATACTTCTGGTAGCACACAGACAAGCCTTGGGATGACATAAAAAGTCAGGATTCGATTGCGTATAGACCGGTCAATTCTACAAGTTCCACCCAAAGTTATCCACAATATAAATTAAACTTGACAGCAGAAGCGCAAACGATTGTAATTGCGCGCTTTTCAATACTAGAAATATAGGATTTAGCCATGAAGCGCACATTTCAACCGTCAGTAACCAAAAGAAAACGTACCCACGGATTCCTCGTTCGCATGAAAACCAAGGGTGGCCGTGCAGTAATTGCGGCTCGTCGAGCCAAGGGTAGAACCCGCCTTGGTGTTTAGAGCAGGACAAAACTTTCATTTTTCCCGGCGTTTTAGAATTTCACGCCAAGAAGGTTTTTCCGGGCTTTTGCAAGAAAAGCCCTTGTTGAATCGTTGGTTTGCCGTTCATTCCAGACCCAACAATTCAGGATGTGCAAGACTAGGATTGTCCGTTGGTAAGCGCCACATACCTGGCGCTGCTCAACGCAACAGATTGAAGAGGAAGATTCGTGAGAGCTTTCGCCTTCAAGCTAGAAGCGGGTTACAACAAGATGTGATTGTTCGATTGAGAAGACCGATCGAAAAGACGGAGCTATCTCTGGTTTTCTCTGTGCTTGCAGAGATGCTGAAGAGGGTATTGGCGAACAAATGAAATCACTATTTCTACTCTTGGTGCGCGGATACAAATATCTGATCAGTCCTCTCTTGTCGCCGTCATGCAGGTTTCATCCTAGTTGCTCACAATATGCAGAAGAGGCGATCGTTAAACACGGAGCCCTGAAGGGTGTTTGGCTGTCCGCAAAGCGAATATTGCGGTGCAATCCCTGGAATGCAGGCGGATTTGATCCCGTACCATAAAAATTATTTACAGGTGACAGATTGATGGAAACGCGGCGCTTATTACTATTTATTGTCTTTTCTTTCTCCTTGATCATATTGTGGGGAGAGTGGAGTCGCCAAGGGCAGCCCGCAAGCCCGCTGATTCAGGAAAATAAAGGCGTCGCTCAAACACCAGAAGTAACTTCGCTCAAATCGGTTCCAGCCCTGCCAAAAGAGAGCAAAATAAAGGCGGCAACAGGAAAAAGCCTGGTGGTTGAAACCGATAACTATCTAGTAAGCATCGATACAGCCGGTGGCAACATCAATGGCTTTACTTTGTTGAAGCATCGCGTGGCAGACGACAAATCAAAACCGATCACACTGTTTCAACAAGATGAAAACCACACATACGTAGCCCAATCAGGATTATTGGGCCACGGACTTCCCTCACACAACGCAGCATTCCAGACGGACTTGAGTGGAACGATTCATCTTGAAAGCGGGAAAGATGAGATCTCTGTTGCCTTGTCTGCTATGGATAACGACACAGCGCAGGTCTCTAAAACATATACATTTCATCGCGGCTCATATCTAGTTGATGTTGTTTATCAAATTGAAAACAAAAGTAAAGACGTCATCCAGCCCGCAGCCTACTTTCAGTTGGTAAGAGATGATGTGCCACCAGAAGGTGGTTCGATGTTCATTCCTACCTATACCGGCCCGGCAATCTATACGGATGAAGAAAAGTTTCTGAAGATCGAATTCAGCGACATTGCCAAGGAGAAGCAAAAATTACCTACAGCAGCCAATAATGGCTGGGTTGGTATGTTGCAGCACTATTTCGTATCAGCCTGGCTACCAGAAGGCGATGGTCAGCGTGAGTTCTACACAAAATCACTAGGCGAGGGCCTGTTTTCGGCAGGCGTTGTCATGCCAAAAGCTGATATTGCGCCAGGTCAGACTGTTGAGATCAAATCAAGACTATATGTTGGGCCGGCACAGACCAAGCTTAACGACATAGTGCCAGGTTTGGGCTTGTCGGTTGATTATGGAATCTTCACGATATTTGCCTCCCCCTTGTTTTGGCTAATGTCGTTCCTGAATGGCTGGATCGGGAACTGGGGGGTATCCATCATCTTGCTGACGGTGCTGATCAAACTAGTATTCTTTCCCCTGTCGGCCGCGAGCTACCGCTCGATGGCCCAAATGCGCCTGGTTGCACCAAAGCTGGAAAAGATCAAACAGCAATGTGGCGATGATCGTGAGCGCCTGAATCGCGCCATGATGGATCTATACAAGAGCGAGAAAATCAATCCTCTTGGTGGATGCTTGCCGGTATTGATCCAGATACCCGTGTTCATCGGCCTTTATTGGGCGATTCTGGAAAGCGTAGAGTTGCGTCATGCGCCTTTTTTCGGCTGGATACAAGATTTGTCAGCAACCGATCCTTATTTTGTGCTGCCTATAATCATGGGCATCAGCATGTTGATACAAAGCAAACTCAATCCGACGCCTACAGATCCCTTGCAAGCGAAGATTATGCAAATCATGCCGGTGGCATTCAGTGTCATCTTCTTCTTTTTCCCTGCCGGGCTGGTGTTGTATTCAATCGTGAATAACATCTTGTCTATATCACAGCAGTGGTACATCACTCACGCCGCAGAAGCGGCTCAAAAGGGTGCCTCCAAAGCCTGACACCATAGCGGCGATCGCCACTGCGCCCGGTCAAGGCGGAATCGGAGTAGTTCGAGTATCGGGCGCGGCCCTAATGGGGCTGTCTGAGGCCATTACGGGCCGAAAACTGGTTCCGCGAATCGCTACCTATACGCCATTCTTAGATGAATCTGGGGAAACCCTTGATCAGGGAATAGCGCTATATTTCAGTGCCCCTAACTCATTCACAGGCGAAGAGGTGCTTGAACTGCAGGGCCATGGCGGACCGGCGGTGCTGCAGTCTGTCCTGCATCGTTGCCTCAGTCTTGGGGCTCGTCTTGCCCAGCCCGGGGAGTTCAGCCAGCGCGCATTCTTGAATGGCAAACTGGACCTAGCTCAGGCAGAAAGCATTGCAGACCTTATTGCAGCCACTACACAGCAGGCTGCAAAGAGCGCGGTGCGTTCTCTAAATGGCGAATTTTCAAGGGCAATCACCTCTGTTCTGGACAAAACCATACGCTTGAGAGTCTTTGTTGAAGCAACCTTGGACTTTCCTGAAGAAGAGGGCGTTGTCAGTGTTGATTCCGGTCGGTTACTAGCTGATTTGGGTACCTTGAGGGCAGAGCTTGAGCACATACAGTCACTGGCTACCCAAGGAAATATTTTGCGCGAGGGTGCTCAAGTAGTACTTATTGGCGCACCAAATGCAGGAAAATCCAGCTTATTGAATCGACTTTCAGGCGAAGAAGTAGCGCTGGTGAGTGATATCCCAGGCACTACGCGGGACACCATACGGCAAGCACTACAGATCGAGGGTGTGCCTATTCACCTTATTGATACCGCAGGGATTCGGGAAACAGAAGATGTATTGGAACAGATGGGCATTGTTCGTGCGCGTCAAAGTATAGATAACGCCGACCTTCTCATATTATTGATTGACGAATCAGACGCTGCAGCAGCGCAAGCCCTAGTCAAGGCCGAGATTCAGGGTGGAGCAACCCCGACAATTTTTGTACATAACAAGATCGATTTGACCGGCATGCAAGCTGCTATCGAAAGTCATGAAGGGACGACCCGGGTATTCCTTTCAGCCAAGACCGGTGAAGGAATCGAGCTGTTAAAAGCCGCTATCTTGAACGCTATAGGCTGGCATAGGGAAGAAGGCATATTCATGGCCAGAACCAGGCACATGGATGCAATCAACCAAGCATTGACAGCCCTGCGAGGCGCGGAGACCTTGTGCTCCCAACTTGAATTGTTTGCAGAATCCCTGCGCCAAGCCCAAAACGCACTTAATCAGATCACTGGAGAATTTGTTGCAGATGATTTACTGGGTGAGATTTTTGGGAAGTTTTGCGTAGGGAAATAGAATAGAAGCCAATTGTTTCACGTGAAACGTGGTTTTGTAGTTGGCCGCCCTGATGTAAGATGCGCCCCCCTTGTGGTTCATGAATACGATGGATTATCCCGATAAATTTGACGTGATTATTGTTGGCGGCGGCCATGCAGGAACAGAGGCGGCGCTGGTAAGCGCGCGCGCTGGCTGCAGGACGCTGCTGCTCAGTCATAACATTGAAACCCTGGGACAAATGTCCTGCAACCCGTCGATTGGCGGGATAGGGAAGGGGCACCTTGTTAAAGAGGTCGATGCGTTGGATGGGGCCATGGCCGCAGCGACCGATGAAGGTGGAATTCAATTCCGTATTCTGAATGCCAGCAAAGGTCCGGCGGTCAGAGCCACCAGGGCGCAGGCTGACAGGTTGCTTTACAAACAAGCCATTCGCTCGCGGCTGGAGAATCAGCCAAATCTGTGGCTCTTCCAGCAGGCCGTGGATGCATTGATAGTCAACGCAAATAGAGTTGAGGGTGTGAAGACGCAAGCGGGAATACGCTTTTCTGCAAAAAGTGTTGTCCTGACGGCAGGAACCTTTCTGTCGGGCCTGATACATGTGGGGCAATCGAATTATTCGGCTGGACGAGCCGGCGATCCGCCCTCGATCACGCTTTCGGAGCAACTCCGGGAGATGGGGATGCCCGTGGGGCGGTTGAAGACCGGCACGCCACCAAGGCTGGATGGACGCAGCATCGATTTTTCAGTCATGCAAGAACAGTGGGGTGATGATCCGGCTCCCGTGTTCTCGTTTATGGGTAAAGCAGCCCAGCACCCGAGACAATTGCCATGCTGGATCACTGAAACCAATGAAAAAACCCATGAGATCATTCGCGGAGGGCTGGATCGCTCTCCAATGTTCACTGGCGTGATCGAGGGGGTGGGCCCCCGTTATTGTCCTTCCGTCGAAGACAAGATAACACGATTCGCCGATAAGAATTCCCATCAGATATTTCTTGAGCCAGAGGGTCTGCTGACACATGAGATATATCCCAACGGAATATCGACCAGTCTTCCATTCGATGTGCAAATAGCGTTGGTGCGCTCGATCAAGGGTCTTGAGAATGCGCATATATTGCGTCCTGGCTATGCCATTGAATACGACTATTTCGACCCGAGAGGGCTAAAGCGATCACTGGAAACCAAGGCAATTGCGGGCTTGTTCTTTGCGGGGCAGATCAATGGCACGACTGGCTATGAAGAGGCTGCAGCCCAAGGATTGTTAGCGGGAATGAATGCCGCACGACATGCGCGCGGGCAAGAGGCATGGAGTCCGAAGCGCAACGAAGCCTACCTTGGGGTGATGGTTGATGACCTGACCGCCAGAGGCGTGACGGAGCCCTATCGGATGTTTACCAGTCGGGCCGAATACAGGCTGCAGTTGCGCGAAGACAATGCGGACCTGCGCTTGACGGAGATAGGCTGGAATCTGGGCGTGGTAAGTGAGGCGCGTTGGCGTGCATTTGACGAAAAACGCGAGGCGATCGCACGTGAAGAACAGCGCTTGAAGGCAACCTGGGTCAACCCGGCGATCCTGAGTGAAGAACATGCTGTTCGTGTGCTGGGAAAAAACGTAGAGCGGGAATACTCCTTGTACGATCTGCTGAGGCGGCCAGAGGTGAGCTACGACGCGCTGATGTCGCTGCCCAATAGTGGAGCGCGGGTGGTGGATGATGTAGTGGCGCAGCAAGTGGAGATTGGCGCCAAATATCAGGGCTACATCACCAAGCAGAATCAAGAGGTGCAGCAACAAGCCGCGCAGGAAGACCTGCAACTGCCCGCAACACTCGACTACCGGGAGGTAAGAGCTTTATCTATTGAAGCGCAACAGAGATTGAACCTGCAAAAGCCTGAAACTATCGGCCATGCAAGCCGGATTTCGGGTATCACACCTGCTGATATTTCCTTGCTGCTGGTGCATTTGAAGCGGGGATTTCGCACAAGTCGGGCGGGCAACGAAGATGCAAAATGAACGCCAGATACTGATTGCTGGCGCGGGTCAGCTGGGTATTGAATTGACCGCTGACGCGCAGTCAAAGTTGCTCCAATATATGGCCTTGATGCAAAAATGGAATAAAGTGTACAACCTGACCGCGATCAGCAGCGGACCGGAAATGGTGACTTACCATTTGTTGGATAGTCTGGCAGTGCTGCCGCATCTTTGGGCGGGAAAATGGCTGGATGTGGGGTGCGGGGGTGGGCTTCCCGGAATAGTGCTAGCCATCATGCGACCAGACTGGGATTTCACATTGCTGGACAGCAATTCAAAGAAAACTGGATTTGTACAGCAGGTGGCCATTCAGCTGGGCTTGAAGAACGTGCGAGTTCATACCGGCAGAGTAGAAGATTGGCAGGAAGAGGCTCGGTTCGACGGAATAATCTCTCGTGCATTTACTGAGTTGGGCAATTTCTTCAGTCTGACAGAAGGTTTACTTGCTCCAGAGGGCCGATGGGCTGCAATGAAGGGAAAAATGGAAGAGGGGATTCCCCGGCAGTACAGAATCGACCACATCATCACATTGCAAGTGCCGGGCCTTGATGCTTCAAGAAGTCTGGTGATCGCAGGCAGGAAATAGGGAGCGACAGGAATGACAAGAATAATGGCAATCACCAACCAGAAGGGCGGGGTTGGCAAGACCACAACAACAGTCAATCTGGCAGCCAGTCTGGCTGCGGCGAAAAAGCGCGTATTGCTGGTGGATCTTGATCCGCAAGCAAATGCGACCATGGGCAGTGGCATCGACAAGCATGCGCAGGAAGTGACTGTCTATGATGTGTTGCTGGGCGAAGCCACCATTGCACAAGCCAGAATCAGCTATCAACAAGGGAAATACGATGTATTGGCTGCCAGCAGAGATCTGGCGGGTGCCGAAATCGAACTGGTGAACGTGGCGGGACGTGAAACACGTCTAAAAAAAGAGATCGAGGCGGTTGCGGAAGAATACGACTATGTCTTGATAGATTGCCCTCCCGCACTGAATCTACTGACCCTGAACGGTTTATGCGCAGCCCACTCGGTGATGATTCCGATGCAGTGCGAATATTATGCGCTGGAAGGCTTGAGTGATTTGGTAAACACCATACGGATGGTGCGCGAAAACCTGAATCCTCAGCTAGAGATCGAAGGATTGTTACGCACCATGTTCGATCCGCGCAACTCGTTAGCGCAGCAGGTCTCTGACCAACTACAGCAGCACTTCGGGGAGAAGGTCTATCGTACCGTTATCCCTCGAAATATTCGATTGGCTGAAGCGCCCAGCTATGGTGTGCCAGTGCTGTACCACGATGCCCAATCCAAAGGCACCCAAGCATATCTGGCACTGGCTGGGGAGATCTTGAATAGATCTGAGATTCAGCAAGGTATTCAATAACTTAAATTGAACGGAAAATAAAAATGGCAAAGATAAACAAAGGGCTGGGTCGAGGATTGGATGCGCTGCTGGGCGGCGGTGCAACAAAGACCAACGAATCATTGCGCGAATTGAATGTTAACCAGCTCAAGCCGGGAAAATACCAGCCGCGTAGCCATATGGACGAGGAATCGCTCAAGGAACTGGCTGCCTCCATCAAATCGCAAGGTGTGATGCAGCCGATCCTGGTAAGGGAAATGCCCAACAGCAGTTACGAGATCATCGCCGGTGAGCGCCGCTGGCGTGCTTCGCAATTGGCAGGATTGACACAAGTGCCTGTAATAGTGAGAGTTGTTGCAGATAATGCAGCGCTGGCCATGGCATTGATCGAGAACATCCAGCGCGAGGATTTGAATCCCTTGGAGGAGGCGGTGGGTATTCAGCGTCTGATAGATGAATTCCAGATGACCCATCAGGAAGCCGCCGATGCGGTTGGACGCTCAAGAAGTGCAGCCAGCAATTTGTTGCGTCTGCTAAAGCTGCCGGTCGAGGTGCAGGGTATGTTGATGGAAAACAAGCTGGATATGGGGCATGCGAGGGCCTTGTTGTCACTGGAGCCGGCGCAACAGATCATGCTTGCAAACAAGGTTGCACTGGAAGGTTTGTCGGTTCGTGAAGCTGAGATGTTGGTGCAAAAACAAGGGGAAGCTGCTCCCAAAGTAGGTGCCAAGCAAAAGACAACGAATAGGGACACGGAACGCCTGCAAGAAGAGCTGACCGAGAAGATAGGAGCCAAAGTAGAAATCAAGACTGGGAAAAAAGGCAATGGCAAACTCATCATCGAATATGCAAGCAATGATCATCTCGACGAATTAATAACGCGTTTGACCCGAGTCGGGTAAACGCAGGAAGCCATGGGAAAGCCGCTGCAAGAGTGTTTGACACCCCGTGAGAACGCCGTTATCATCCCGCCGCTTTTCCTAGCCGAAGAACAAGAAAAAAAATCGGCACGTCAAGTGATCTGGTTGCAAGTGCTGGTCACGCTGTTCGCAGCAGGCGCTGTCATGGCTTGGGGAAGTTCGCCGCAAAATGCGATAGCAGTGTTAGGTGGGGGAGGGATATCCATTCTCAACGGTACGCTACTTGCTTGGAGAATGTCCCGAGCAACTCAGCGCCCTGTCCGCGACGCGCATCAACAATTACGGCTTATGTATTTTTATGCCGCCGAGCGGTTTCTGGCGGTTGTGGTACTGCTGGGCTTGGTCCTGGTGGTGCTGAAAGATTCTCCGCTGATGGTAATTAGTGGATTTGTATTGGGGCAGGCGATGCTGCTGGCAGCTCGCTTATTGTTAAAGAACAAGACGGAAAGTGGCTCACAAAATGTCCAGTGAAATGGCGCATGCAGCAACCGAGGTAGCCCACGAGGCGGCTCACACATCGGGCGATTACATCAAGCACCACCTGCAGAACCTGACATATGGTCAGCTGCCCGATGGTACATGGGGTGTCGCCCATAGCGCAGCAGAAGCGAAAGCCATGGGATTCTGGGCGCTCAATCTAGATACATTCATCATGTCTTTGCTGCTGGGGGCGATCTTCCTGTTCGTGTTCCGACGTGTTGCAACGACTATTGTTACTGGAACGCCGGGCAGTCTGCAAAACTTCTGCGAATGGGCGATCGAATTCGTCGATACCAGTGTGCGAGGCTCTTTCAATTCCAAGAACAACATGGTTGCACCGCTGGCGCTGACCATCTTCTTCTGGGTGTTCATGATGAACTTGATGGACTTGATCCCGATCGACTGGGTGCCAATGCTGATGTCCTCGCTTGGCGTGCCATTCTTCAAAGTCGTTCCCTCAACCGATCCCAATGCGACTTTCGGCATGGCCATCGGCGTATTCCTGCTGGTGCTGTACTACAGCGTAAAGATGAAGGGTTTTGGCGGATTCATGGGCGAACTTACCCTGCAGCCGTTCGGCAAGTGGGGCATGCCGGTCAACTTCCTGCTGGAAGGCGTGAACCTGATTGCCAAGCCGATCTCGCTGGCACTGCGTCTGTTCGGCAATATGTATGCAGGTGAAATGATCTTCATCCTGATCGCACTGATGGGCGGTGCTTGGGCGGGCTTCTCGCTGGGCGGCGTCACCTTGTTCGGTTCGCAGATTCTTTTGTCTCTCGGCTGGGCGATCTTCCACATCCTTATCGTGACCCTGCAAGCGTTCATCTTTATGACGCTGACCGTGGTCTATCTGGATATGGCACATCAGGAACACCACTAATTTCGGCTTCATTTAACTTTAACTTTACTTTTATCTAACAGGAGAAATTGAAAATGGAAATGGCAAACGCACTGCTGTACATCGCTGGCGCATTGATGATGGGTCTGGGCGCTCTCGGCGCAGCTGTAGGTATCGGTATCCTGGGTGGTCGCTTCTTGGAAGGCGCTGCACGTCAACCTGAGCTGATCCCGATGCTGCGCACACAATTCTTCGTGGTGATGGGTCTGGTCGATGCTGTTCCGATGATCGCTGTCGGTATCGCCATGTACGTTCTGTTCGCAGTGGTGGGCTGATTCGCGTAAGCGAAACGCATAATTTAGAAAGGAAGCTTGCATGAATATCAATGCAACTCTTCTCGCACAGTTGATCATGTTCGCGCTGTTCGTATGGTTCTGCATGAAGTTCGTGTGGACCCCGATCGTGGCGGCACTGGATGAGCGCAAGAAGCAGATCGCTGACGGTCTGGCAGATGCAGAACGCGCCAAGCAGGATCTGGAGCTCGCATCCCGTCGTTCCGCAGAGATCCTGCGCGAGGCCAAGGAAAAAGCTGGCGAGATCATTGGCAATAGCGAAAAACGCGCAAGCGAGATCGTGGAAGAGTCCAAGACTCAGGCCAAGGTCGAAGGCGAGCGCATCATCGCTGGTGCGAAAGCTGAGATTGATCAGGAAGTGTTCCGTGCCAAAGAACAGCTGCGCACGCAGGTGTCCGCGATCGCACTGGCAGGCGCCGGTAAGATTCTGGGTCGAGAGATCGATGCGAAGGCACATAACGACCTGCTCGACAAACTCGTTGCGGAAATCTGATCGCCATGTCTGAAGCCATAACCATTGCACGTCCCTACGCCCAGGCGGCTTTTGAGGAAGCTCAAAAGCTGAATGCGCTACAGGTTTGGTCGGATGCACTCATTGCACTGGCAGAAGCAGCCTCCCATCCCGAAGTGCGCGCCATCATCGGCAATCCAAAGGTGGCGAAAACCCAAGTGGCTTCGCTGATGGAGGCTTTTCTGGGCGAAAGCCCGAATGCCAAACTGCAAAACTTCGTGCGCATCCTTGCCGATAATCAGCGCGTTTCTGTTCTGCCTGAGATCGCAGCCAGCTTTGCAGCACTGAAAGCAGAGGCGGAAAAATCGATCAATGTGATGGTTGAGTCTCCGTTTGAGTTGTCAGCTGCGCAACAGGACAAGATCATCGCTTCTCTGAAGAAGCGTATGGGCTGCGAGATCAAGCTTGAAAGCCGCATCAAAAAAGAATTGCTGGGTGGCGTGGTGATCCGCGCCGGAGACAAGGTCATCGACGGATCCGCGTTGACGCGCCTTGGCGAAATGGCGACTGCCCTAGCCTGATAAAGAATTATCAAGAATGAGGAAATCCAGATGAAGCTCAATCCTTCTGAAATTAGCAATTTGATTCGCAGTCGCATCGATAACTTCGAAGCACTGACCCAAGCGCGCACCGAAGGTACGGTGGTCAGCGTAACCGACGGTATCGTTCGCGTGCACGGCTTGTCCGATGTGATGCAGGGCGAGATGCTGGAATTCCCGGGCAACACCTTCGGCCTCGCTCTCAATCTTGAGCGTGACTCTGTTGGCGCCGTGATTCTGGGCGAGTACGAGCACATCACTGAAGGCGACACCGTCAAGTGTACTGGTCGCATCTTGGAAGTGCCGGTTGGTCCCGAGTTGCGCGGTCGCGTAGTGAACGCGCTGGGTCAACCTATCGACGGCAAGGGTCCGATCAATGCGAAGATGACCGACAAGATCGAAAAGGTCGCTCCCGGCGTGATCGCACGTAAATCCGTTGACCAGCCCGTGCAAACCGGTCTGAAGTCCATCGACTCCATGGTTCCAGTCGGCCGAGGCCAGCGCGAACTGATCATCGGTGACCGCCAGACTGGTAAGACTGCCGTTGCTGTCGATGCGATCATCAATCAGAAGGGTCAGAACATGACCTGTATCTACGTTGCTATCGGCCAGAAAGCTTCGACGGTTGCCAACGTGGTGCGCAAGCTGGAAGAGCACGGCGCGATGGAATACACCATCGTCGTGGCCGCTACCGCTTCCGACTCCGCCGCGATGCAGTTCCTGGCACCGTATTCCGGCTGCACCATGGGTGAATACTTCCGTGATCGCGGTGAAGACGCGCTGATCGTGTATGACGACCTGACCAAGCAAGCTTGGGCCTATCGTCAGATCTCGTTGCTGCTGCGCCGTCCGCCCGGTCGTGAAGCATATCCTGGCGACGTGTTCTATCTGCACTCCCGTTTGCTGGAGCGCGCAGCGCGCGTGAACGCCGATTACGTCGAAGCTTTCACCAAGGGTGAAGTCAAAGGCAAGACAGGTTCGCTGACCGCTCTGCCGATCATCGAAACCCAAGCCGGCGACGTGTCCGCATTCGTTCCGACCAACGTGATCTCGATCACCGACGGCCAGATCTTCCTGGAAGCCGACCTGTTCAACGCCGGTATCCGTCCCGCGATCAACGCCGGTGTATCGGTGTCCCGCGTGGGTGGTGCAGCGCAGACCAAGGTCATCAAGAAGTTGGGTGGCGGTGTGCGTCTGGCACTGGCTCAGTACCGTGAACTGGCTGCGTTCGCGCAGTTCGCTTCCGATCTGGACGAATCGACCCGCAAGCAACTGGAGCGCGGCCGTCTGGTGACCGAGCTGATGAAGCAGCTGCAATATTGCCCGCTGTCCGTTTCCGAAATGGCCACTACGCTGTTCGCTGTGAACAAGGGCTACTTCGACGACGTTCCTGTGCCCAAGGCATTGGCATTCGAATCCGCGCTGCATACGAACCTGAAGTCCAACAGCAAATCGCTGATGGACGCGATCGAATCCAGCAAGGATCTGTCTGCGGACAATGAAAAACTGCTGGTGGCTGCGATCGAATCGTTCAAGGCAACTGCTGTCTACTAAGGGGAGCTGAGTTATGGCGGGCAGTAAAGAGATTCGCACCAAAATCAAGAGCGTTGAAAATACGCGCAAGATCACACGTGCGATGGAAATGGTGGCAGCAGCGAAGATGCGCAAGGCGCAGGAACGCATGCGTGCCGCTCGCCCTTATGCCGAGAAGATTCGTAATGTCGCCGCTCACTTGTCACGCGCAAACCCGGAATATAAGCATCCATTCCTGGTCAAGCGTGAAACAGTGAAGAACGTCGGCCTGATCGTCGTCACTTCCGACAAAGGTTTGTGCGGAGGCTTGAATACCAACCTGTTGCGTCTTGCAGTCAACGAGATGAAGTCGTGGGAAGGTGAAGGCAAGGGTCTTCTGGTATGCCCGATCGGTAACAAGGGATTTGGTTTCATGAACCGCATCGGTGCCAAGGTCCAATCGCACCTGACGGGTTTGGGTGACACACCGCATATTGAAAAGCTGATCGGCACAGTCAAGGCGATGCTGGATGCATATGTGGCTGGCGAGATCGATGCCATCTACTTGAGCTATAACCACTTCATCAATACGATGAAGCAGGAGCCGCGCATTGAGCAATTGCTGCCGCTGACGGGTGAGAAGTTGGGTACCAGCGAAGGTAGCTGGGACTACATCTACGAACCCGATGCAAAGAAAGTCATCGACGAACTGCTGCTGCGCTACATCGAATCTCTGGTGTATCAGGCTGTGGTCGAAAACATGGCTTCCGAGCAAAGCTCGCGCATGGTGGCGATGAAAGCCGCATCCGACAATGCCAAGAGCGTCATCGGCGAGCTCAAGCTGGTTTACAACAAAGCACGTCAGGCAGCGATCACCAAGGAAATCTCGGAGATCGTGGGCGGTGCGGCGGCGATCGGTTGATCGGCAAAGAATTCAGAATTAATTTAGACGGGGAATCTTAAAATGAGTCAAGGAAAGATTGTTCAGTGTATCGGTGCCGTGGTCGACATCGAATTTCCGCGCGACAAAATGCCCAAGGTGTATGAAGCCTTGACGTTGGCAGACGCCGGTAACTCCACCGCCGAAGTTGGGCTGACCTTCGAGGTCGAGCAGCAATTGGGCGACGGCGTGGTACGTACCATTGCGATGGGTTCGTCCGACGGTTTGCGTCGTGGCATGGCAGTGAACGCAACCGGCAACCCGATCCAGGTGCCTGTTGGTACCGGCACACTGGGCCGCATCATGGACGTGCTGGGCCGTCCGATCGACGAAGTGGGTCCGATCCTGTGTGACGAGCACCGCTCTATTCACCAGGCTGCACCGAAGTTCGACGAACTGTCGCCTTCCGTTGACCTGCTGGAAACCGGCATCAAGGTTATCGACCTGGTTTGTCCGTTCGCCAAGGGCGGTAAAGTGGGTCTGTTCGGCGGCGCGGGTGTGGGCAAGACCGTGAACATGCTGGAACTGATCAATAACATCGCCAAGCAGCACGCAGGTTTGTCGGTGTTCGCCGGTGTGGGTGAACGTACCCGCGAAGGTAACGACTTCTACCACGAGATGTCTGACGCAGGCGTTATCGACAAGGAAGACTTCACAAAGTCCAAGGTTGCGATGGTGTTCGGCCAGATGAACGAGCCGCCCGGTAACCGTCTGCGTGTTGCGCTGTCCGGTCTGACCATGGCCGAGAAGTTCCGTGACGAAGGCCGCGACATCCTGTTCTTCGTGGACAACATCTACCGCTACACACTGGCCGGAACCGAAGTGTCCGCGTTGCTGGGCCGTATGCCTTCCGCCGTGGGTTATCAGCCCACACTGGCTGAAGAAATGGGCCGCCTGCAAGAGCGTATCACTTCGACCAAGGTCGGTTCGATCACTTCCATCCAGGCCGTTTATGTTCCTGCGGACGACTTGACCGACCCGTCTCCTGCGACCACCTTCTTGCACCTGGACTCCACCGTTGTGTTGTCGCGCGATATCGCATCGCTGGGTATCTACCCCGCCGTCGATCCGCTGGACTCCACTTCTCGCCAACTCGACCCGCTGGTCGTGGGCGAAGAGCACTACTCTGTGGCCCGCAGCGTGCAGCAGACGCTGCAGCGCTACAAGGAATTGCGCGACATCATCGCGATTCTGGGTATGGACGAACTGGCACCGGAAGACAAATTGGCTGTGGCACGTGCGCGTAAGATTCAGCGCTTCCTGTCGCAACCATTCCACGTTGCTGAAGTGTTCACTGGCGCACCAGGCAAGTACGTGACCCTGAAAGACACTATCAAGGGCTTCAAGGGCATCGTTGATGGTGAATACGACCATCTGCCGGAACAGGCTTTCTACATGGTCGGCAGCATCGAAGAAGCGGTCGAAAAGGCCAAGACACTGCAATAATTAGTGGGGATAACCATGGCAATGACCGTACATGTAGACGTGGTGAGCGCGGAAGAGCAGATCTTCTCCGGGCTGGCTGAAGTCGTCGTGGTACCGGGCGAGATGGGCGAATTGGGTATCTACCCGCGCCATACCGCCCTGATGACTCGCATCAAACCCGGTGCTGTGCGCATCAAGCGTCCGGACCAAGAGCAGGAAGAGTTGATCTATGTGTCCGGCGGCATGCTGGAAGTGCAGCCCAACGTCGTCACCATCCTGGCCGATACCGCGATCCGCGGTGCCGATCTGGACGAGGCACGCGCGCTGGAAGCCAAGCAGTCGGCAGAAGAAGCCATGAAGAACCGTACTTCTGACATCGACTACGCAGCAGCTCAGGCAGAATTGGCTGAAGCGATCGCGCAATTGCGAGCAATTCAGCAAATGCGCAAGACGACGCACTAAGTTTCAAAGATAGGCAACTAAACAGGAAAGCAGCTTCGGCTGCTTTTTTGTTGCCTGAAAGATATACTCGCGCATCCATGAAGAACACAACAATATGAGTGCATTAAACATCATCATCCTTGCCGCCGGCAAAGGTACGCGCATGTATTCAGATCTGCCCAAGGTGCTGCATACGTTGGCAGGTAAACCGCTGGTTCAGCATGTGCTGGAATGCGGCATATCTTTACAGCCACAGCAGATGTGCGTGGTGTACGGACACGGTGGTGAGGCAGTGCCGCAAGCGATGCAGCAATACGGTGCAAAATTCGTCATCCAAGAACCACAACTTGGCACAGGCCATGCAGTGCAACAGGCTATGCCGCACCTTCAGGACAATAGTCATACCTTGATTCTGTATGGCGACGTGCCGTTGATCCAGCACAGCACGTTGCATCAGATGCAACAAGCAGGTGACGGGCTGGTATTGCTTACCGTCGATCTAGATAATCCTTCAGGCTACGGTCGCATCGTGCGCAATCAAGAGGGGGACGTGCAGCGCATCGTCGAGCAGAAGGATGCATCAGCGGAAGAGTTGGAGATCTCGGAAGTGAACACCGGGATCATGCTCGCCCCGACAGCAAAACTACGCGAATGGCTAGGCAAACTGAGAAATGACAACGCCCAGAGTGAATACTACCTGACCGACATTGTAGCTATGGCGGTTGAGCAGGGCGTTGCGGTGCACACAGTGCAACCAGCACATGGCTGGGAGGTGGAGGGCATCAATAACAAAATGCAACTGGCCAGCCTTGAGCGAGTGTGGCAAAAACAAACCGCAGCGAAGCTTTTGACCCAAGGCGTGACGCTGATCGATCCGGCACGGATAGATGTGCGAGGTGAGCTGGTATGCGGACGCGATGTAGTGATCGACATCGGCTGTATCTTTGAGGGTAAGGTTACCTTGGGCGACCGAGTGAAAATCAGTGCCTACAGTGTTGTTCGCAACGCAAGCATAGGATCTGGAACCCAAGTGGCAGCCTACAGCCACATCGATAGCAGCGAAGTAGGCGCTGACTGCCATGTAGGGCCATATGCTCGACTGCGCCCAGGAAGCAAATTGCACGATCATGCGCATGTGGGCAATTTTGTAGAGATCAAGAACAGCGAGATCGGACAAGGCAGCAAGGCGAACCACCTGAGTTACATCGGAGACAGCACTGTGGGCAGCCGGGTCAATATCGGAGCAGGAACCATCACATGCAATTATGATGGTGCGAACAAATTCCGGACTATCATCGAGGACGATGCTTTCATCGGCTCGGATACACAACTGGTTGCACCAGTCAGAGTGGGGAAAGGCGCAACCATAGGCGCAGGTTCCACCATCACAAAAGACACCCCCGCCGGAGAACTTACACTCTCCCGCAGCAAACAAGTCACGATTGCCGGATGGCAACGTCCAGTGAAAGGAAAGAAATAGCATGTGCGGTATTGTTGGAGCAGTCGCAAAACGCAACATCGTCCCAGTATTGGTAAATGGACTGTTACGTCTGGAATACCGTGGCTATGACTCAGCTGGCCTGGTTGTTGTTCATGACGGCAAACTGGAGCGTGTGCGCAGTGCGGGCCGTGTTGCCGAACTGGGACAAAAGAGCGCGCATACCGTAGGTGAAGTCGGCATCGCACACACACGCTGGGCGACCCATGGCGTGCCGAGCGAGCGCAACGCCCACCCGCATATGAGCCGTGATCTGATAGCCGTAGTGCATAACGGCATCATCGAGAATTACGAAGAGTTACGGACTGAGCTAACTGCGCAAGGCTACGAGTTCACCTCAGATACCGATACCGAAGTGATCGCACACTTGGTCCATAGCCACTATGCACAAGGCAGCTTGTTGATTGCGACACAGATGGCATTGTCGCAGCTGGTGGGTGCTTATGCGATCGGCGTCATTGCGGCAGACAACCCACATCAAATGGTCGCGGCAAGAAAGGGCAGTCCGCTATTACTTGGCGTAGGAGAGGGTGAACACTTTGTAGGTTCAGATATGTCGGCATTGTTGCAGGTCACGAGAAATGTCGTGTATCTGGAAGAGGGCGATGTGGTGGAAGTGAACGCAGACAGCTATCGTATATTCGATGCTGCGGGGGTGCGAGCTCAACGACAGATCCATATCAGCGAACTGGACAATGACAGCGTGGAGCTGGGTGAATACCAGCACTACATGCAGAAAGAGATCCATGAACAACCCCAGGCGTTGGCAGACACACTGGAATCGGTGTGCAACAGCCAGTCTCTGGTACCCGGGATCTTCGGGGCAGAAGCAAACGACATCTTCCCGCGTGTAGAGAACATCCTCATCCTCGCATGCGGTACCAGCAACCACGCAGGTCAGGTCGCACGCTACTGGCTGGAGGAGATCGCAGGCATTCAGTGCAATGTGGAGATCGCCAGCGAATATCGCTATCGCACCAGCGTAGCAAATCCAAAGACACTGGTAGTTACCATCTCCCAATCGGGTGAGACTGCAGATACATTGGCCGCGCTCAATCATGCGAAGGCCACGGGCCATAGTTACACGCTGGCGATTTGCAACGTACCGGAAAGCGCAATCATCCGCCAATCGAAGTTGCGATTCCTGACGCGCGCAGGGCCGGAGATCGGTGTAGCCTCTACCAAAGCGTTCACCACCCAGTTGGCAGGACTGTTCCTGCTCACGCTGGTGATGGCGAAGGTGCGCGGGCGTCTGGATGAGACGCGCGAGCAACAATTCCTGCATGAACTGCGCCATCTCCCGGCCGCCATGCAGAAAGTATTGGCACTGGAACCGGAGATTGCAGAGATGTCCAAGCACTTCGCGAACAAGCATCACGCCTTGTTCCTCGGGCGTGGCATGCATTTCCCGATCGCAGCAGAAGGTGCACTCAAGCTCAAGGAGATCTCCTACATCCATGCAGAAGCATACCCGGCTGGTGAATTGAAACATGGCCCCTTGGCGCTGGTAGATAAAGATATGCCGGTGGTGTCGGTCGCTCCCAATGACACATTGTTGGAAAAGCTCAAGTCGAACCTGCAAGAGGTCCGCGCGCGCGGAGGTGAGTTATTCGTTTTCGCCGATGCCAATACCCACATACATTCAAGTGAAGGCATACACATCCTGCAAATGCCGGAACACGCGGGCTTTCTCAGCCCTATTCTGCACACCGCCCCTTTGCAACTGTTGGCATATTACGTAGCACTGCAAAAGGGAACGGATGTGGACAAGCCTAGAAACCTCGCCAAATCCGTCACGGTGGAGTAACGCAGGACAACAAGGGTGGCATGGCGGAATTAAAGCTTTGACCACCATTGACGATACTGTGGAAATCCAGCCTCCCGTATCACCGGAGAAAAACACAGCATGGCGACTATCGCCGTATTCAATCAAAAGGGTGGTGTAGGCAAGACCACGACCTGCCTCAACCTGACGGCAGCGCTTTCGCTTGCCCAGCGCAGCCCGATCGCACTAGACATGGATCCGCAGGGACACCTGAGCCTGGCATCCGGCCTGCGTCATGGCACGACCCAGCGGGACAGCATCGCCTCATTCTTCAGGGATGGCACGCCGTTGGCCAAACTGTTGTACGAAACCCCCGCAGGTTGGCAGCTGATACCCGCGACACTGGAACTTTCCAAAATCGATGCCATGTATGGCAACGATCCGCAAGCCGCCAAGAAACTGAAACAGGGATTGGCCGAGGAATTGGCGCTGACCGGTGCACCCATACTGATAGATTGCTGCCCTATGCTCGGTGTGTTGACGCTGAACGCGCTGCTGGCAGCGGACAAGGTGTTGATACCGGTATCACCGGATTTCCTGTCACAGCATGGTGTGCACAGGCTGGACAGTGCACTGAATGTGCTGGAAAAGAAACTGCAGCGTACTTTCGAGCGACGCATCGTCGTTACGCGCTTCGATTCCCGTCGCAAGCTCTCGTTCGACATCTACGAAAAGCTCAAGCAACGATACGGTGACTTGGTATGCAAGACCCGCATCGGCGAGACGGTCGCACTGGCGACTAGCCCGATGCATGGCTTGGATGTGTTCGCCTATGCACCGAACAGTCCGGGAGCAGCGGACTACAGAGCACTCGCCAAGGAACTGACCGAAACCGGTTTTATCTAGCCGAACCGGACAAACACGGCCAACGCAAGAGCGGCCGCAAGCAAGACGGCAATCAGGGACAACCATCCATTTCGCTTTTTCTGCTGCACGACCAATTCCAGCAACAAGGGTGCTGCATGTTCATAAGGTTCCTGCTTCAGGCGCTGATGGATCAGCCGGGGTAGCTCGGGGATCAAGGTGGCAAAACGCGGGGTCTCGCGCTTGAGTGCCTTCAAGAACCCGCGCCATCCGATCTGCTCACTCATCCAGCGTTCCAGCCAAGGCTTGGCCGTTTTCCACAGGTCGAGCTCGGGATCGAGTTGCAGCCCCAGCCCTTCGATATTCAAAAGTGTCTTCTGTAGCAGGACCAATTGCGGTTGTATCTGGATACCGAAACGGCGCGAGGTCTGGAACAGGCGCAACAGGATGCGGCCGAACGAGACTTCGCGCAGCGGCTTGTCGAAGATAGGTTCGCACACGGACCTAATCGCGGCCTCGAATTCATCTATGCGCGTGTTGGAAGGTGCCCAGCCCGATTCGATGTGCAATTCGGCCACACGCCGGTAATCCCGGTTGAAGAAAGCGATGAAGTTGTGCGCCAGATAATGTTTGTCGTTATCAGTCAGCGTACCCATGATGCCGAAATCCAAAGCCACATAACGACCATCGCGCGCGACCAGGATGTTGCCGGGATGCATGTCGGCATGGAAGAAGCCGTCACGGAACACCTGGGTGTAGAAGATCTCGACACCATCGCTGGCCAATTTGGAAATATCGATACCTGCCTCACGCAACGCTGCGATCTGGCTGACGGGAATGCCCTGCATGCGTTGCATCACCATCACCTGTTCGCTGCACCAGTCCCAGTAGATCTCAGGCACCAGCAGCAAGGTCGCATCGATGAAATTGCGGCGCAACTGGCTGGCATTGGCCGCTTCGCGCATCAAGTCCAGCTCATCATGCAGTGTCTTTTCGAACTCGGCGACGACTTCCCTAGGCTTCAGACGCTTACCGTCTTCCCACAGGCGTTCGATGAGCGAAGCGGCGATGTCGAGCAAAGCGAGGTCATGTTCAATGATCTGCTGGATACCGGGCCGCAAGACCTTGACAGCGACCTCGCGCCCATCTGGAAGTACGGCGAAATGTACTTGCGCTACTGAAGCGCTGGCGACCGGCAGTTGATCGAAACTGGCGAATACGTCCTGCAAAGGTTTGCCGAAGGCTGATTCCAGCAAAGCCACGGCTACGGCGGAAGGGAAGGGAGGTACCTGATCCTGCAGGGATGCGAGTTCATCGGCGATATCGGTCGGGATCAGATCGCGCCGGGTCGATAACAACTGGCCGAACTTGACGAAGATGGGGCCCAGCGCTTCCAGTGCCAGTCTCAGTCGCAAGCCGCGCGGACGCTTGTTGTCACGGAAGAACAGCAGCACATTGAGCGGGTGCAACAGCCAACTGGTACGCTCATGCGCGAGAATGAATTCGTCCAGACCGAAGCGCAGGACGATATAGATGATCTTGATCAGTCGAAAGAAACGCATCGCTAGAAATGAAAAGGGCACGGCCAAAGCGCCGTGCCCGTAAGTCTACTTCAGTTCATGCTCAGTTCTGCTGAATTCCAGCCAGCAACCAGACAGAATCGTCATCCTTCAGGTCTTTCTGTACATGCCAGACTTCCTCGAAGTGTTCGGGCGCACCGTTATTCTCGCGCAGCTGGCCGCTCAGCCGCACGCTGGCGATGGCGAGATCGTTCTCGGTCACGACTTCCAGCAATTCTGCATTCACGAAACCGACATCGGTCTGCTGCGCCTGATCGCCGCGCTCCTGCAACTGCATGCTGATCTCGGCGAACATCTCGGGTGTGGTGTATTCGCGGATGTCGTTCAGATCCTTGCGGTCATTGGCCGCCTGCAGACGGATGAATGACATCTTGGCGCTGCGCAGGAAGCTTTCTACCGGGAAGTCGGCCGGTATGTTCGCTGGACGCTGCGGTACCGTATCGGCAGACACATGGGTCGTGACGGGGGCTTGCTGAGGGGGGGCGCCAAAGTCAGGCCCGTTAGCGGCGTATTGCATCGCGGGTTGCTGCTTCTTGCGCAACATCGAATATAGGAAGAAAGCGCCCACAGCCAGCAAGACGATCATCAGCAACATGCCCATACCCTCACCCAGTCCCAAGTGAGAGAACAGCGCCGCCAGACCCAGACCGGCCGCGATACCCGCCAGAGGGCCAAGCCACTTGTTGCCTTGTTTGGCGGGTGTCCCGGCAGCTTGCGCAGGAGTGGCTTGCGTCGGCGCGGGTGCAGCCTGCTTCTGTGGCGCGCTCATGGTGCGTTGCTTGCCGAGGTTAACGCCGCCACCGAGGCGCTTGGCTTCGGCATGGGTCGAGATCAGGGACAAACTGGTGAGCAGCAAGGTCAGGGCAACAGCGAAACGTTTCATGTGCATCCTTAAGATCGGGGTTGGAACAGGGCGCGCAGTATACCGTAGCGACCAGTGAATTTAGAACGAAGGCGCATGTTCAAAGGTCAGCAATTCCACACTTTCCGGATGGTTAAAGCGCAGCAGGCACGCATGCAGCAACAAACGCGGCGCGCTATGTTCATCGCCATACAGCGCATCGCCAAGGATAGGGTGGCCGAGGGCAGACAGATGCAAACGCAATTGGTGAGTGCGGCCGGTGACCGGCTCCAGTTCGACACGTGAGTGATCACCCTCCTGTTGCAGCAGCTGATAGCGAGTGAGCGAGGGCTTACCATGCTCAGCGTCGATACGTTGCAACGGGCGGTTCGGCCAATCGGGCGCGATAGGCAGATCTATCTCGCCGCGGGGGTTTTCCAGCTTGCCCGCGCATACGGCGATGTAGCGTTTATCCATCTCGCGATGTTGAAACATCATCGACAATTTACGCAGCATCTCGGGACCGCGTGCGAACAGCATCAAGCCGGATGTGGCCATATCGAGTCGATGAACGACCAGGGAATCGGGGAATTGCAGTTGGAGGCGAACAGACAGACAATCCTGCTTATCCGCTCCGCGCCCAGGGACTGACAACAGCCCGGCAGGTTTGACAGCCACCAGCAGGTGGTCATCCACGAACAGCAGTTCAACTTCGGGGGCGTTCAAGCGACGTCGGCCACCACAGGCGTGTGGTCGGAGGGGCGTTCCAGTTTGCGCGGTGCTTTATCGATGTAGCAGCCCGAGCATTGCAGGGCATCACTGATCAGAATGTGATCGATACGCATACCCATGTTGCGACGGAAAGCCATCATGCGGTAATCCCACCAGGAATAGAGCTTCTCCCCGGATTCGAACAAACGAAACGCATCACGCAGACCGAGGGCCAGCAGCCCCTGGAATGCATCGCGTTCCGGTACGCTGCACAGCACTTTGTCCTTCCAGGCGACCGGATCGTATACGTCGCGGTCATCGGGGGCGATGTTGTAGTCGCCCAACAAAGCCAGCTTGGGGTACTTCTGCATCTCATCCTTCAGCCAGACATGCAAGGCGGCGAGCCAGCGCAGCTTGTAATCATATTTATCCGAGCCGACTTCCTGACCGTTGGGGATGTAGACGCAGATGATGCGCACACCATTGATGGTCGCGGCGATCACGCGCTTCTGCTCATCTTCGAAGTCGGGGATGCCGATTTGCACATCGCTAGCCGCTTCACGGCTGAGGATGGCGACGCCGTTATAAGTCTTCTGGCCGCTGTAGACACAATGGAAACCAGCCGCCTCGATATCCGCCAGCGGGAAGTTCTTGTCTTCCGTCTTGGTTTCTTGCAGGCACACCACATCCACCGGCGAGGCAGCCTGCCAGTCGAGCAGGTGCGGCAGACGCACCTTGAGCGAGTTGACGTTCCAGGTAGCGATCTTCATCGGGCAGGTTGCACGGTGCGCGGACGATAAGGCGCAGTCTTGGGATAACCGGAGAGATCCAGCTCCTTGTTCCATGCGGACTCAAGGAATCCCTTGAGGCGGGTGTTGCCGACAGTGAGCGCAGGGATCTCCAGTCCGCCGTTCGCTTGACGATAAGCCTCGACCTTCTCGGCCTTATCGAGACTCTCCTCGGTGTAAGGGATGCCGCGCTTGCTCAGGAACGATTGGGCATCGCTACAGGGCGCGCCGCAATTGGGGGCAACATACAAAGTCACCGGAAAGTTCTTCTGGGCGCGTTGCGTCTCATAGGGCAAGCTGGCATCGGGAGCCGGCGTGGTGCCCAGCTTCAGCTTTTCCACGTCATCGGTACCGGCAAGCGGGGTGTCGCTGTAATGCACCTTGCCCTGGCTATCCACGGAACGGTACAGCTCGGCTTGCGCATTGCCGGCCAGTGCACAGCACATGGCGAAGAGAATAAAAGCCCGCATGGCGACCTCCTGTTATTCGGTATCGACCAGCCCATTATGCCGCAGCAGCGCATCGATGGAAGGGGCACGGCCGCGGAATGCGGTGAACGATTGCATCGCCGGGCGTGCGCCACCGAAGGAAAGGATCTCGCTGCGGAAGCGGGCACCTATCTCAGGATTGAGCACACCGTGCTCTTCGAACAGGCTGTAGGCATCGGCCGACAATACCTCCGCCCACTTGTAGCTGTAATAACCAGCCGCATAGCCGCCGGCGAAGATGTGCGCGAAGCTCTGCGGGAAACGGTTGAACTCGGGCGGGATCAGCACGGCCACCTCGGCACGTACTTCGTCCAGCAGCTGCAGGATGGATCTGCCTTCCCCGGGATTGAAATTACTGTGCATCAGCATGTCGAACAAGGCGAACTCGATCTGGCGCAAAGTGGCCAAGCCGCTCTGGAAGTTCTTGGCAGCCAGCATCTTGTCGAACAGCTCTCGCGGCAAGGGCTCGCCCGTGTCCACATGACGCGTCATGTTCTGCAGCACGCCCCATTCCCAGCAGAAGTTCTCCATGAACTGGCTGGGCAGTTCCACCGCATCCCATTCCACGCCGTTGATGCCGGACACGCCCAGTTCCTCCACTTCGGTCAACAGATGATGCAAGCCGTGACCGAACTCATGGAAAAGCGTGTTCACCTCGTCGTGTGTGAACAGCGCGGGCTTTCCTCCGACCGGCGCGGAGAAGTTGCAGTTCATGTAGGCGACCGGTGTCTGGATCGTGCCATCGGACAGACGGCGCCGCGTGATCACGTCGTCCATCCATGCACCGCCGCGCTTGCTGTTGCGTGCATACAGATCGAAATAGAACTGGCCGACCAGCGCACCCTGATCGTCGCGGATGTCGAAGAAGCGTACGGATTCGTGCCATACCGGCGCACTGGCGTCCTGGATAGTCAGACCGTACAGCGTCTCCACCAGCTTGAACAAACCGCTCAACACGGCATCTTCGGGAAAGTACTGTTTCACTTCCTGCTCGGAGAAGGCATAACGCTGTTCACGCAGTTTCTCGCTGGCGTAAGCGACATCCCATGAATGCAATTCGCTCAAACCCAATTCTTTGCTGGCGAATGCGCGCAGCTCGATCAGGTCTTTCTCGGCGAAGGGGCGGGCGCGCTGCGCCAACTCGCGCATGAAGTCCGCGACCTGTTGCGGTGTCTCAGCCATCTTGGCTGCGAGCGACAGTTCGCCGTAGTTGGCAAAACCGAGCAGCTGCGCTTCCTCCGCACGCAGGGCGACGATCTCGTCCATCAGCGGCGTGTTGTCCCAGTCGTGCTTGCCGAATTCGGAAGCGCGTGTGGCATAGGCGCGGTAGATCTTTGCGCGCAGTTCGCGGTTGTCGGCGAATTGCATCACCGGCATATAGGAGGGTGCCTTCAAGGTGAACAACCAGCCGGTCTTGCCCGCTGCTTCGGCGGCTTCGCGTGCGGTCTGCAACACGTCTTCCGGCATGCCGGTCACTTCACCGCGCTGCTCGACCACCAGCGTGAAATCGTTGGTCGCATCCAGCAGGTTGTCAGAGAAACGCGAGGAGAGTTCACTCAAACGCTCCTGCACTTGCATGTAACGCGCTTTCTTGTCCTCGGGCAGTTCGGCACCGCCCAAACGGAAGTCACGCAATTCGTTCTCGATCACCTGCTTGCGCGCCGCGCTCAGGGTGTCGAATTCGGGACTGGCGCGTAAGGCTTTGAATTTTTCGTACAGTGCCTGGTTCTGGCCGAGCTCCGCGTAATACTGGGTGATCTTGGGCAGTGTACTGTTGTAAGCCTCGCGCAGTTCGGGTGAATTCATCACCGCGTTCAGGTGTCCCACAGGACCCCATGCGCGGGACAGGCGCTCGTTGGCATCTTCCATGGGACGGACAAAAGCATCCCAGGTCGGCGGTACAGCGTCGGACAACTGGCGCGAATTCAGCGCGCGATTCTCGGCCAGCAACTTGTCGATGGCTGGCGCGACATGTTCGGGCTTGATCTCGGCAAAGCGCGGCAGACCGGATTGGTCGAGTAATGGATTGTTCATATTGTTCACGTAAAGAACGGCACGCCCGGCTGGGCGCGCCTATTGTTGGAATACGAGCTGCCCGTCCAGCAAGGTGTAGCGCACACGACCCTGCATCTCATAACCGTTGAACGGCGTGTTCTTGCCCTGACTGCGCAACGCGGCAGGTTCCACGCGCCAGTTGGTGGCAGGGTCGAAGATGCAGATGTCGGCATGCGCGCCCAGCGACAGGTGCCCCATCTTCTGGCCCAGCAATTTTGCCGGGTTGATGGTGACGCGCGACAACGCGTGCAACAGCGGTACTTTTTCCTGTTCGGCCCACTTCAACACCAAAGTCAGCAACAGCTCCAGCCCAGTTGCACCGGCCTCCGCTTCGGCGAACGGCAACAGTTTGGCATCGTCGTCCACCGGCGAATGGTTGGAGCAGATTGCATCGATGGTGCCGTCCAGCAGGCCGGCACGCAGGGCGGTGCGGTCGCGCTGGCTGCGCAGCGGTGGCATCAGATGACAGTTGGCGTCGAAGTAGCCGATGTCCATCTCGGTCAGGTGCACATGGTTCATGGATACGTCGCAGGTGACGTTCAGTCCTTCCTGTTTGGCAGCACGGACCATATCTACAGCGGCGGCGCTGGAAAGGCGGCAGATATGCAAAGTGACACCGGTCTCCCGTGCCAGTTGCAGTGCGGTGGATAACGCGATGGTCTCGGCGACCACCGGGATCGGCGGCAGACCGAGGCGGGTAGCGACTTCGCCGTCATGAGCCACACCATTCTTGGCGAGGAAACTGTCCTGCGGGCGCAGCCACACGCGATAGCCGAAGGTCGCCGCATATTGCATGGCGCGCATCAGCACGCGGGTGTCGGTGAGCGGCGCATCAGCCTGGCTGAAAGCCTTGCATCCGGCCTCGGTCAACTCGACCATCTCGGTCAGCTCGGCACCCTTCAGACCATAGGTCAACGCACCCAGTGGGAACACGCGGCACTGATTGAGTGCGCGCGCGCGGTGCTTCAGCATCTCTACCAGGCCCGGCTCGTCCAGCGGCGGATCGGTATCGGGCGGGCAAGCCAGCGAGGTCACGCCGCCGGCCACGGCAGCGGCCATCTCGGATTCCAGCGTCGCACGGTATTCATAACCCGGCTCGCGCAGGCGCGCCGCCACATCGACAAGACCCGGCATCACGATCATGCCGGCGGCATCGATCACCTGCTCGGCTACAAAACCTTTAGGGGCGCTGCCAATGGCCGCGACGCGGCGGTCGACGATGAACAAATCCTGCTGCGCATCGAGCTTGTTGCTGGGATCGATCAGGCGACCGTTCTTGATATGGATGTTCATGTTCAATTCCTCGCCAGCATGCTCATCACCGCCATGCGCACCGCGATGCCGAAGGTCACCTGCGGCAAGATCACCGCCTGCGAACCGTCTGCCACGCTGGAGTCGATCTCCACACCGCGGTTCATCGGACCCGGATGCATCACGATGGCATCGTCCTTGGCCAGCGCCAGGCGTTCCTGGGTCAGGCCGTAGTATTTGAAATACTCCTGTGCCGAGGGCAGCAGCGCTCCCTGCATGCGTTCGTTCTGCAGGCGCAACATCATCACCACATCCACGCCCCTCAGGCCCTCTTCCATGTCATGGAAGACGCGCACCCCAAGCTTGTCGACATGGCTTGGCAACAGCGTCTTGGGCGCGACCACGCGCACTTCCGGCACACCCAGTGTGGTCAGCGCGTGGATCTGCGAACGCGCCACACGCGAGTGCAGCACATCGCCGACGATGGCGACGGTCAGGTTGTGGAACTCTTTTTTGTAGTGGCGGATGGTGAACATATCCAGCAGCGCTTGGGTCGGATGGGCATGGCGCCCGTCGCCGGCATTGATCACATGGATGTCCGGCGCGACATGCTTGGCGATCAAGTGTGCCGCGCCGCTAGTGGAATGACGCACCACGAACATGTCGGCGTGCATCGCGCACAGATTGTCCACGGTATCGAGCAGGGTCTCACCCTTGCTGGTGGAGGAAGAGCCGATATTGAGGTTGACCACGTCGGCCGACAGGCGCTTGGCCGCGATCTCGAAGGTGGTGCGGGTGCGGGTGCTGTTCTCGAAGAAGATGTTGAACACCGATTTGCCGTGCAGCAGCGGTACTTTGCGGATCTCGCTGCCGCCGTTCGGATTCACGAACTCACCTGCCTGGTCTAGGATGTCGCGCAGGATGCGCGCGGGCAAGCCCTCGGTGGACAGCAGGTGCTGCAGTTCACCGTTCTTGTTCAACTGTGGATTATTCATGCAGGGATCCCTGAGCTGGGTTCATCGAAATACGCTTGCAGTATCTGTTGCGCGGCATACTGATCGATCAGGGATTTCTGCTTCCTGCCGTGTATCCCTTCATCATCCAGTGCTGAACTCGCGGCGGCGGAAGTATACCGCTCATCCACCAGCAAAGTGGGCAAATTGAAACGCCCTTTGAGTCGATTGGCGAAGCGGCGGCAGTGGGCGGTCATCTCGTGCGGTGTGCCGTCGTCATTGCAGGGCAGGCCGACCACCAGTGCGACCGGTTGCCATTCCTGAAGCAGGTTGGCGATGGTGGCGAAGCGCACGTCGTTTCGCTCGTCGGCGATGGTGGTCAGCGGGCGGGCGGTGCTGGTGATGGTGTTGCCGACCGCGATGCCGATGCGACGGGTACCGAAATCGAAAGCGAGCAGGGTGCCGGAATAGTTCGCGGTCACGCCCTCAGGCATGTCCGGCTTCCTCCGACAGGGTGGCGTAATCGACACCGAGTAGTGCCATGGCAGCCGTAAGGCGTTCCTCGGCCGGCAGGTCGAACAGGATGTGTTCGGTGGCGGGCACCGACAGCCAAGCGTTGTCGGCGATCTCCTGCTCCAGTTGGCCTTCCGACCAGCCGGCATAACCCAGCGTGATCAGCAGATGCTTGGGACCCTTGCCTTCGCCGACTGCCTGCAGGATGTCCTTGGAGGTGGTGAGGCTGACCCGGTCGTTCACTTGCAGTGTGGATTGCCACGCTTTACCGGTGTCGTGCAACACGAAGCCGCGGTCGGTCTGCACCGGGCCGCCGAAATGCACAGCCATGTCTTCCAACTCGGACTGGGTCAGCGGCATGTTGATCTGGGCGAACAACTCGCTCAGGGTCAGGCTGATCGGGCGATTCACCACGATACCCATCGCGCCCTCGTCGTTGTGCTCGCATACATAGGTGAGCGACTTCGCGAAGAATGGATCGGTCATCGCCGGCATGGCGATCAGGAAGTGGTTGGTGAGGTCGATGTCGGACATGGCGGCATTGTAGCGTTAGCCGACCTCACTCACAATTCGGACTAAGACGATCTCAAATGTCCGGGCCGTTTCCGTCGGGACTAGCCTCGAATGAACGCTCCGTTTATATCGCGAATCACCTAGCGACAGGGGAGAAAAGGCTGGAAATGTTCAAGCGAACAGTTTGAATCAGGATTTCATTTCCATATACAACTTGGAGAGTTGAGTTTGAACTTGCCTCGAGTCGCGCGCATAGTCGCCCTCCAGTAATGCCTGCATGGCGGCATCGGTCTGTCCTTTCTCTGCCAGCTTCACGATCTCAGAGGCATGAATATGGAACTGTGCATGGGTAGCCTTAAGTCCATGGAACTGGGGCATGTGACCGCAAAAAATCTTACCCTCGCTATAGATCCATTTGCCCAAGGCGCATTTGTCATCCTGGCAGATGGCGGATGCATCCAGCTTTTCATCCGAAGTGCCTGCGATGTAGGCGGATAGGCGGTCTTTCCACTTGCGGTGCGCTTCAATTGCCGCAACAAAATCAAGACCCTGAACAATATAATCTTCTTTAACTGCGCCAAGCTCAGATGGTGGCGGTGCTGTGGCTTCGCCATTTTGAGACGTACTTTTGAACCAGTCGAACAATCCCATATTTTCCTCCTGTCGAGTTCAATGAAATAAATCCGAGAAGTGTTGTGCCCGTTCTTACTCCTTCAGCATGTGGGCAAAGTGGATGTACCACATATGCTTTCCAGGGCGTAAACCTGTGCAATGCTTGCTTGAATCAACGGGTGTATCTGCTGACGTGGCTGAGCAATTCCTCTTCCTGGAAGGGTTTTCCGAGGTACTCGTTCACGCCCAGCTCCATCGCGTAGTTGCGGTGTTTGTCCGCAGTGCGCGAAGTGATCATGATGATAGGCAAAGCCTTGGTCTTGCTGTCCTGGCGCAGTCGCTTGGCCAGTTCGAAGCCGTCCATGCGCGGCATCTCGATATCCAGCAGCATTACGTCGGGCGAGATCTCCATCAGTTGTTCCAGGGCATCCACACCGTCTTTCGCGGTCACGGTCAGATAGCCGCTACGCTCCAGCAAACGGGTGGTGATCTTGCGCACGGTCAGTGAATCGTCGACCACCATGACCAGCGGCTTGGTATGCACCGCTTCAGCCTCTGTCTTCTTCGCGATCTTGCGTGTCACCGCGATACGCTGGGTGAAGGCGACCGGATTGATGATCAGGATCACGTCACCGCTGCTGGATACCGTTGCCCCGGCGATGCCGGGCAGGCGCGCCAGCTGCGGACCGATGTTCTTGACCACGACTTCCTGGTTGCCGAGCAGTGCGTCTACATGCAAGGCGATGCGTTGCTCGCCGCTGCGCAGCAGCAGGATAGGGTTGTGCGGCAGGCTGATCACCTCTGCCTGATCGTCGCCGAGCACGCGCGGCAAATAGAACAGGGGATAGCGCTTGCCTTGCCAATCGACATATTGCTGGGCATAGAGCGCGTTCAATTCAGCGGGCTTCACCTGTTGCACATGCTCGACCATGGTACCGGGCAAGGCATATACAGCGTGCGCCGCGCGCACCATCAGGGTGCGGGTGACAGCCAGCGTCAAAGGCAGGTGGATGGTGAAGCGTACGCCCTTGCCGGGCTCGGAGCTGACATCGACACGACCACCCAGTGCCGACACCTCGCTGCGCACCACGTCCAGGCCCACGCCGCGACCGGCGATCTCGGTCACTTCACCGGCGGTAGACAAGCCGGCAGTGAAGATCAATTGCATCAACTGCTCGTCGCTGATCGCCTCGTCGGCGGTGATGAGGCCGCTTTCCAGCGCTTTTTGGCGGATGCGCTCGATATTCAGACCGGCACCGTCATCAGCCAGTTCGAATACCACTTCATTGCTTTCCTGACGCAAGGAGAAACGTACTTCACCGATTGGCGGCTTGCCGCTCTGACTGCGTTGCTCCGGCATTTCCAGACCATGCGCGATCGCATTGCGCAGCAGATGCTCGAACGGTGCCGTCATCTTTTCCAGCACACTGCGGTCGAGTTCGATCTCGGTGCCGGACAGTTCCAGGTTGGCGCGCTTGCCAAGTTCCTTGCCGGTTTGGCGCACGATGCGGTAAAGACGTTCGCTGATGCTGGCGAACGGCACCATGCGTATGCTCATCAGACCCTGCTGCAGATCGCGATTGAGGTGGGCTTGGGCATTCAGGGCGGCGGCGGTCTCGTCCAGGTTCTTCAGCAGCGTCTGCTGCACCGTCTGCACGTCGTGCACGCTCTCGGTCATGAAGCGCGTCAGCTCCTGGAAGCGGGTGAAACGGTCGAACTCAAGCGGATCGAACTGGCCGGCGACATCCGTGTTGACGGCGACATTGGCCTGCATCTGACTTTCCGCCTGGATCTCGATTTCGCGCAATTGTTTGCGCAGCCGGCTCACGCTATCGGTCAGTTCCAGCACGCTGGTGCGGAATTCGCGCAGTTCGGCCTCGGCACGCGAGCGTGTCACGCTGACCTCGCCGGCTTCGTTGACCAGCCGGTCCACGATATCGGAGCGCACACGTAGCAGGGCGGACTGCATCGCGCGCTCGGCGCCGACCTCCAGTGCGGCAACAGGTGCCGCAGGTGCAGCAAGCGCAACTGGCACCTCGGTGACGGGCGACTCGGTCGCAGACGCGGCGGTTTCTTCAGCAGCTTGTGCCGCTGCTTCATCCGCAGCAGGCTGAATCAATTGCTCGATAGCATGCGCGATGCGGTCGAGATAGTTGTCCATCTCGTTCCACAGGTTCTCGTCCAGCACGTTCTGCGAGATAGCCTTGCTCACGCGATCTTCCACGCGGTGGGTCAGTTCACCCAGTCGCATGGCACCGGCCATGCGTGCGCTGCCCTTCAGTGTGTGCAGGCTGCGTTGCAGGTTGCGTCCCTGCTGCGCATCCTCAGGATTGTCGCGCCAAGCGCGCAAGGTGCTGCCGATCTGCGGATAGAGCTCGTGCGCTTCTTCCAGGAAGATGGGCAGCAGTTGCTCGTCCACCTCGTCATGGACGGTACGTTCGTGCAATTCCGTTTGAGGCGCAGGGACTTCTTCCTCAGACTCAGCCTCTTCCGGCGCTGCTTCGGGTGCCGGCTCGGCAGCCACGATCTCTGCAGTGACTAGCTCAGGTGCAGCCACTGCGATGATTGCTTCGTCAGGTTGTTCTGCCGCTTCTTGCGGGATCTCGGAACCGCCAAGGATCTTGTCGGTCTGCAGGCGTTCTATCAGTTCGACTTGCGGCGCAGGCGCGTTGCGTTCGCGCACGCCATTGCACAGTTCATCCAGTCGGGTGATGACATCGTCCAGCAACACCAGCTGCGGTGTGCCTATGGCACCGGCTTTGTCGATGCGCGGTTCCAGCCACATCTCCAGTGTGTAGGCGAGTTCGGCGATAGGCAGGAAGCCCATGGTGCGGTTGACGCCCGCCAGTGTGTGGGCGGCGCGCATGAAATCGTAAGACACTACCGGTTTGGCAGACGCCTGTATGACGTCGAAGCAGGCGCGCAAGGCATGCACATGTTCCAGCGCCTCTTCAGATGCGATGTTGAACAATACCGGCGACATACTGACGTCACCGATGACAACCGGACCCTCTTCCTCTGGCTCGAGTGCAGCCTCGACAACAGCTTCGATATCCGGCTCGGCGTCAGAAGCTTCGGGTACGGCAGGCTGGGGTACCGGTCTGCCGTGTTCGATGCAATCTGCCAGTGTGAGCAGATGCGCGGTGTCGATCTGGGCCGAGGTGCTGCCACTCTTCAGCATATCCACCCAGTGCTGGAACAACACTTCCGAATCGCCGACCAGATCGAGCAGGTCGGGGCTGGCAGGCTGGTCGGAGGCGAGCCATTTGTTCATGGCGCGCTCGACCGCCCAGGCGACCTCGCCCAGTTCGGTCAGTCCGACCATGCGGCCGCTGCCCTTGAGTGTATGGAAGGCGCGGCGCATGGTGACCCACGGATCGCGGCTATCCAGATGCAGGCGGGAGACTTCCAGATTGGTGCGCAATGTTTCCATCACTTCCTGCGCTTCTTCCAGGAACACTTCCAGCAGTTCGGCATCTTCGTCACCGGAGCGTATGGACACCACGGATGCGGGGGTCTCTTCTTCAGCGGCTTCCGGAGAAGTTTGCTCATGGCCGGAAGTCGCTTCGGCCAGAACGCGCAAAACATCGTTCAACGTCATCGGATCGGGTTTTTGGCCCAAAGACAACCCGTGAACATAATCGTCCATGACGCTGATGGCGGTCGCCACGGCACGCATCTCGGCAGCGGAAGGGGTGTCGCCCTGATGGTAGCGCTCCGTGATCTGGCGCAGGGTGACCAGCAGTTGCTCGGCGATATCCAGTGAGAGGATGTGCAAGCCACCCTGCACCTGACTCAGCAGGCGATTGACCCGCAACAGCTCGGTACGCTTGGCAGCATTGCCGAAGAAGGCATTCAGTGTCTGCTCGATATGCTGCAGATTGTTCTGCATCTCGACCGCCAGCGGTCCCATGACGTCGCGCTGTTCCATCTCGCAGTAAAGCGCGACCAGACTGGCCAGCTTGTTATGGTCTTCGGGATGGTTCAACAACGTTTCATGCAGGCGCGCGGTGAGCAGACGCGCCTGCTCGTGGAAGCCGCTGCCCAGATGCTGATAGTGTTCGATACCGCTGTCGAGCAACAACAAAGCCATCGCCATATCCATGGAGATGGACTGGGCGTGTTCCGGGTTCTCCACATGCTGTGCAGTGGCATGGATCTGTTTGCACAGGAACTGCAGCGTATTACGATCCAGCTGCTCGGATAGGGCATGCAGCTGCTCCGACTGGGTAGCGAAGCGGGTGCAGGATGCGCGGTCGTTCAGCACACATTGTTCCCATGCTTCGGTCGCCACGGCGAGCTGCGCGTGCATGTTCTCTAATAATGCCGAGGTCTCGCCCGGCGGCAGCGGCGGTGCTTCCGGCAGGTAGGTGTCCAGATCGAATATCTGTTTGATCTGTTCCACTGTCTCGTTGACGGTGTGGCTACGCGCGACCAGATAGAGCATCTCGCTCATCGCGCCGACCGTATCGAACTCGCTGCCGTCCAGCATGGCACGCATGCTCTGATCGATGCGGCTGAACGATTTTTTGACATTCAACTCGGGCGGCACACCGTCCAGCGATACACAGCCCAATACGCCTTCCGCGACCCACCAGAAGCTGCGTTGTTCACCTGCCACACAATTCGCGACAGTTTTGACAGCAGCCGTCATGGCCCGCAAGGCATCATTCGTTTCAACTTGGCGCAACCACTTGAGCAGACCTTGCTGGAAGTGCATGCGCGCCTGCTTGATACGCGCAGGTGCATCGTCGGGCGTTGCGCCCTCCAGCAGTTCAACTGGAAGATCGACGTTCAGCTCGGGGAAGAACAGGTCCACTTCGAACGCCATATCCAGACCGCGCACCTGATGCAGTTCCTGATATTCCGGGAACAGTCGCAGGGCGGCATTGGCGGCGCCGGCGGAGAGCGCATCCAGATAATGGGTGAGACCGAACAAGGCATGACGCATCGCATCCAGATGCATCACGGTGGCGCTTTCCGGACGGTCCGCCATCTCCCGCATCAGTGTTTCCAGTTCGCCGCAGAACACTTCCAGCGCTTGCAGGTGCAACATCTGCAACACGCCGCGCAAGCGATGCAATTCCTCCAGTGCGGCATCCAGCGGATGCTTGCCGGCCGAGGAGAAGAACTGCTCCTGTTCGCGGATGATGGTGGCCAGCGAGCTGTCCAGCTCGGACTTGACCGATGACAGCAGCAGAGGGTTGAACGCGGGAGTCACTAAATTCCTGTGCCGTGTTTAGAGTTTGAAGCCGGAGACGGAGCCGCTCAGCTCCTTGGCCAGACCTTCCAGCTGGGTGACCGAAGCGCTGGTGAGTTGCGTACCCTTGGAGGTCTGTTCCGTGATCTTCAGGATGTCTGCCATCACTGCCGCGACTTCCTGCGCCATGTCGGTCTGCACCTGGGTCGATACCGAGATACTGTTCACCAGGTCGGTCAGTTCGCGCGTGGCTTTTTCAATCTCCTGCAGCGAATGGCCGGCGTCATCGGCAAGCTGTGCTCCCTCGACCACACCCTGCGTACTCTTTTCCATCGCGGTCACCGCGTCCTGGGTGTCGCCCTGAATGGTCTTAACCAGCAAGCCGATCTGTTTGGTCGCCTCACCGGAACGTTCCGCGAGGCGCTGCACCTCTTCCGCCACCACTGCGAAACCGCGTCCTGCTTCACCGGCCGATGCCGCCTGGATGGCGGCGTTCAGCGCCAGCACGTTGGTCTGCTCGGTGATGTCCGAGATCAGGTCCACGATCTCACCGATCTCCTGCGAGCTTTCGCCCAGACGTTTGATGCGCTTGGATGTCTCCTGGATCTGTTCGCGGATGCCGTCCATACCGGCCACCGAGTTCTGCACCGCTTTGGCGCCTTGTTCGGTCACCTGCAGGGTACGAGACGCCACTTGCGAAGCTTGGGCCGCACTGCTGTCGACCTCCTGGATGGACTTGGTCATCAGTTCGACCGCGCTGCCGGCATCGCGGATCTCCGTCGCCTGTTTCTCTGCCGCGTTCAGCAGCCCCTTGGTGACCTGACCTGCGTCGGTGGTCGCCTTGTTCACCTGTTCGGACGCGTTGATGACGCGCGCCACCAGCTTGCGCAGCTCGTCGGTGGTGTAATTGATCGAATCGGCGATGGCGCCGGTGATGTCTTCCGAGACGGTCGCCTTGGCGGTCAGGTCACCGTCGGCAAGGTCGGACAGTTCGTTCATCAGGCGCAGAATGGCTTGCTGGTTCTGGCGGTTGATGCGGCCGGACTCATGCTCGCGGCGTTGCGATTCATCCAAATAGATCTTGGACAGCAGCAACAGCAGCAACAGCAACATGCCGCCGGAGAGAGCCACCACGAAGCTGGTGATGCGGTTCTTGCTAGTCTGTTCATAGGCGCCCAGCAGGTTTTGCATCAACGCTTGCATGCGCGTATCTTCGTTCAGCAGTTGCTGGGCCGCCTGGCGTGAGCTGAGCAGCAGGCTCTGGTTGGCGATGATGAAGCCCACCACGTTCTGGTAGCCGTCGAACTCTTCGGCCAGCTCCAGCACGTCGCTGTCGGATTGCGGCAATTCGTTGAACAGAGCGCGGGCGGCCTGCATCTTGTCGGGCAAGGTCGCCAGAATGTCGATGGAGGAGGATGTTTGCACAGTCTGCACCGTGCCCACGATCTGCTCGAGCAGCAATTGCAGACGGGCGGCCTTCTGGCTGTAAGCAGGCGGCGCACGCAATGCGATCGTTTCCGCGCGGTGCAGCATGTCGCGTTGCAGCGAAGCGCCGCGTTCCAGCGTCACCAGCAAAGGACGCCCTTCTTCCACCTGATTCAGCAGCTTTTCCTGCTGCTGCCATTTCTGCAGCAGCATATCCAGCGAGTCGCGCGGTACCCCTGTTGTGGCGGGCAGTTCGGCACTCCCCTGATCCAGTCCGTTCAGTGTGTCCGCGAACTGGGCACGCGTATTGAGCAGCGCATCGAAGGCATCGTTCTCGCCGGAGATACTGGCCACTTCGGCATGCTTGGCCAGTTGCAGGGAAAGCAGTTGCAGCTTGGACGCCTGAGCGACATAGCGCGAGCTTTCGCTGGTCGTGCGGGTGTCGAGATAGGTGAACGTGGCGGCGACGACCAGGAACACCAGCAACAGGAAACCCAGGATGCGGAGCTGCCGGTCAAAGGACTGGTCGCTGAACCAAGGGATGCGGATAGCGCTTTCCGCTTGTTGCGCGGCGGCGCCATGCTTGGCAAGTTTGGTCGAGGACTTTGTGAACGGTAACTTGAAAGCCATTGCTTATTCTCCCTGTGCGACGGGGTTCATTCCCCGATCTGCAAAAACTCTGGTTGTGACAACAATTGATGGATGTCCAGCTTGTGCCATATCTGACCGCCCGGATCCCGGTAACTTACCGAGCCGTTCTCTTCGCTTTGCGGCCAGTCTTCCGTGTTGCGCAGACCCAGCACGCGCGAAACCAGCAATCCGGCGTTGAAGGCGTAGCGATGTCCCAGCAGCATCACGCGGTTGTGCGCGTCGAGGGCGGTCGCTTCCTGGCGGGTGTAAGTGTTCATATCGATGATGCTGTACAGATTGCCGCGCACGTTGGCGACACCGCAGTACCAGCTCTTGGTCAGCGGCACCGGTGTAAGTGCCGGTAGCGGCATGACCTCGCTGATGTCGGTCATGTCGATCAGCCAGTTCTCCTGCCCGAGCTGGATGCCCAGCGTGGACTGGCGGCTGTCACCGGCAGTCTGCGCCTGGAGACGATCCAGCACTTGTTGCTGGAATTCGCGCAGGTTGAAACGCTTTGACATCGGCTAAGGAATCAGCCGAGTGCGGCGATCTTGCCGAGCAACTCGTCGGCGCTGATCGGTTTGGTGACGTAATCCTTGGCACCCTGACGCAGGCCCCATACTTTGTCGGTCTCCTGCCCCTTGGTGGTGCAGATGATGATGGGAATGTGTTTGGTCGCATCGTCATGGGTGATCGCGCGCGTGGCCTGGAAACCGTTGAGGCCGGGCATCACCACGTCCATCAATATCAGGTCGGGCAACTCGGTTTTGGAGTTCGCCACGGCCTGCTCGCCGCTCTCGGCATAGACCACCTTGAAACCCTTTTTGCCGAGGATGTCCCCCAGCACATGGCGCTCGGTCGCCGAGTCGTCCACCACCATCACTTTGCTAATTGCCATAATCCACATCCTCGTATTGTTGCGTATGTGCGATGACCGCCTCGATCAAGCTCTTCTTGCTGAACGGCTTGGTCAGATACTGGTCGGAACCGACCAGCTTGCCGCGGGCGCGATCGAACAGCGTGTCCTTGCTGGTCAACATCACGACAGGTACATCTTTGAAATCGCGGTGGTTCTTGATGAGGGCGCAGGTCTGATAGCCATCCAGGCGGGGCATCATGACATCGACGAAAATGATGTTGGGCTTGTGGTCCACCACTTTGGACAGGCCGTCGAAGCCGTCTTCGGCCAGAATGACCTTGGCTCCCGCCTGAGACAGGAATATCTCGCCGCTGCGGCGTATGGTGTTGCTATCGTCTATCAGTAAAACGCTTATCCCGGCCAGACTATCGCTCATGCTGTCCACCTAGTTCGTTGTATTTGAGACCCCTCACGCCGCATCGCCGCCGCGATACGGGCGAATCCTACCCCATTTGCCCCCGCCGCCTCAACGTGTTTATCGGCGCCAGAATGCGGGCGTGAACAGGATCAGCACGGTGAAGATCTCCAGCCGCCCGACCAGCATGCCGAAGACGCAAGCCCAAGTCTGGAAATCGGTTAGCCCCTGGAAGTTGGATGACGGACCGACCGCGCCCAAGCCGGGGCCGATGTTGTTGACCATCGCCAGCGCAGCAGTGAAGCCGGTTATGAAATCCATGCCGCTGATGAACAGCACGAACGCCAGCGTGGCGATGGTCATGAAATACAGAAATATGAAACCCAGCACGGCGAACACGATGTTGTTGGCGATCACATGGCCGCCGATCTTCATCGGGTTGATGACGGCCGGATGCAGCAGCTTGAGGAATTCGCGACCGGCCTGCTTGATCAGCACCAAGGTGCGGATCATCTTGATGCCGCCACCGGTGGAGCCGGAACCGGCGCAGATGCAGCCCAGAAACAACATCCACATCGGCGCAAAGATAGGCCATTGCGCATAGTCCACGCTGGCGTAGCCGCTGTCGGTGGCAATGGAGACCAGATTGAAGCTGGCATGGCGTAGCGCCGTGAGGAAATCGGGATAAACACCTTGCCACCACAGGAACAGTGCAATGCCTGCGCAACTTGCCAGAATGAGCCCCACTGACGCGACTGCTTCCGCATCCCGCAGATAAAGCCTGAGTGACTTTCCGCGCCAAATCAGAAAATGCGTGGTGAAGCTGATCACCGCAAATAACATGAACACGATCAGCACGAACTCGATCAGCGGGGAGTCAAAGTAGCCCACGCTGGCATCGTGCGTGGAAAAGCCGCCCAGTCCCATCGCGGAAAAAGCATGGCACACCGCATCCAGCCAGTCCATGCCGGCCCATTTCAGTGCACCGATGCAGATCAGCGTGATGGCCACATAGATGATCCACATGCTACGTGCCGTATCGGCAATGCGCGGCGTGAGCGACTTGTCTTTCATCGGGCCCGGCGTCTCGGCCTTGAATAGTTGTCGGCCGCCGATGCCCAGCAGCGGTAGCACCGCCACCGCCAGCACGATCACACCCAGACCGCCCAGCCATTGCAGTTCGTGGCGCCAGACGTTGATTGCCGGCGGCATGTTATCCAGTCCGGTCAGCACAGTCGCGCCGGTGGTAGTCATGGCCGACATGGTCTCGAAATAGGCATCCGTGAACGACAGTCCGGGGATGGCCAGCAGCAGCGGGATGGTGGCGAACAGTGGCATCGCGGTCCACATGGTCACCACCAGCAGGTAGCCGTGGCGGATCGACAGCTCGCCCTTGTAGCGGCGGGTCAGCATCCACATGGCGGTACCGGCACCGGCCGTCCACAGCATGGCGAGCAGGAAGTCCAGCATCAGCGTGCTGTCGTGGTAGATCAGCGCGGTGATGACGGGAAACAGATAGGTCAGGCTGAACATCACCAGCAACAGGCCCAGCGCATGGAAGACGGTCAGGGTACGGCCCATCAGAAGAACCCGAGGTTGACCTGGAACAGCTTCTCGACCTTCTTCACCATCTTCTTGTCGACGACGAACACGATCACATGGTCTTCCGCTTCGATCACCGTATCGCGATGCGCGATAATGACCTCCTCGTTGCGTACGATTGCGCCTATGGTCGCCCCCTTGGGCAGGTCGATCGCGTCGATGCGGCGGCCGACCACGCGCGAGGAATCATGGTCGCCATGGGCGACCAGCTCCAGCGCTTCCGCCGCGCCGCGCCGCAGCGAATGCACGGCGGCCACGTCACCCTGACGCACATAAGCCAGTAGCGAACCGATGGTGACCTGGGCGGGCGACAGCGCGATATCAATCTTGCCGCCCTGCAGCAGATCGACATAGGCACTGCGGTTGATCAGCGAGATCACCTTGCGCGCGCCCGCCTGTTTGGCCAGCAGGGCGGACATGATGTTGTTCTCGTCGTCGTTGGTCAGCGCGCAGAACACATCCACCTCGCCGATGTGTTCCTGCTGCATCAGCTTCTCGTCGGTGCCGTCGCCGTTCAGCACCAGGGTGTTGGTCAGCTGGCTGGCCAGCCGCGTGCAAGCCTTCTTGTTGTACTCGATCAGTTTCACCTGGTAATCGTTCTCGATCGCCTTGGCCAGCCGGAAACCGATGTTGCCGCCGCCCACGATGGCGACGCGCTTCACCGGTTTGTCCATGCGGCGCAACTCCTGCAGCACGCTGCGGATGTTCTCGGTAGCGGCGATGAAGAACACCTCGTCGCCATCTTCCACCACAGTCGTCCCTTCGGGGATGATGGGGCGGTCGTGGCGGAAGATGGCGGCCACGCGCGTCTCCACCTGCGGCATGTCGGTGCGCAGGAAGGAGAGCGGCTGACCGACCAGCGGTCCGCCCTCGAAGGCGCGCACGGCAGCCAGCGAAGCTTTACCCTGCGAGAATTTCTGAACCTGCAAGGCTTCCGGGAATTCGATCAGCTTGACGATGTAATCGGTGAGGATCTGCTCCGGGCAGATGGAGAAATCGACACTGAAGATGTCCTTCTCGAAGATCTCCGGCCGGTTCAGGTAATCAGTGGCGCGGATGCGCGCGATACGGGTCGGTGTGTTGTACAGGCTGGCCGCCAATTTACACGCGACCAGATTCACCTCGTCGCTTTGCGTCACCGCCAGCAGCATGTCCGCATCGGCGATACCCGCCTGTTCCAGAATGGAGGGATGGGCTGCGTTGCCGACCACGGTGCGCAGATCCAGCCTGTCCTGCAATACGCGCAGCTTCTCCGGGTCGGAATCGATGATGGTGATGTCGTTCGCTTCACCGACCAGACTCTCGGCGACAGTGGAGCCGACCTGACCTGCGCCGAGGATGAGGATCTTCATGCTGCCTCGCCTTTCCATTTGATGGAGCAGCCCATGCTAGCGAGCTGCTCGCGCGGACCTTGCCCGGTCTGCGCCACTTGCAACATCGCTTCGAACAGGTCACGCTTGGCATCCACTGCCGCCTCCTTGCGTGAAGCATCCAGACGGCCGCGGTATTGCAATTCAAGATTCGCGTTGAAGCCGAAGAAGTCCGGCGTGCACACCGCGCCGTAATCCTTGGCGATCTGCTGTGTCTCGTCCCACACGTAAGGGAAGGGATAGTCGAATTCCCGGGCTATTTTTCTCATGTTGTCGAACGAATCTTCCTCGTAATCGGCTGGGTCGTTGGACATGATGGCGATGCTGTTGATGCCGTGCTGCTGCAGTTCGCGCACATCACGGATGATGCGGTCGCGGATGGATTTGACGTAGGGGCAGTGGTTGCAGATGAACATTACCAGCAGTCCTTTTGGCCCACGGGCACTTCCCAGCGTATAGCGCTTGCCGTCGACGCCCGGCAGATCGAAAGGACGGGCCTTCCAACCGAAGTCGCACAAAGGGGGCTGCAGACTGACCATGAAACATCTCCTGATGAACAGCGTGAATTTTTGCGGCGTTATATTATCACGGCCATTCAACGCTTATGGTTCACCATGTCAGCCCCCAGATTCTATTGTCCGCCGCCGCTCCCGCAAAGCAACAACTGCGAACTGCCGCCCGAAGCCGCCCATCACGCCAGTCGCGTATTGCGCTTGCGCGTGGGTGATGCGGTGCAGATATTCGACGGCGAGGGCAACGCGCTGGATGCCACCATCAATAACATCAGCGGCAAGCATGTGTATCTGGGCAATCTGCAGACTTGCATGGTGCAACAGCAGGTATCCGACCTGCAGATCGTGCTGGCGCAATCGCTGTGCAGCAGCGAGAAGATGGACTGGGTGATACAGAAAGCCACCGAACTGGGGGCGAGCGAGATCGTGCCCATCCAGGCGCAGCGCAGTGTGGCCAAGCTGACCGGCGCCCGTGCCGAAAAGCGCGCGCAGCACTGGCAGAATGTCATTGTCTCGGCCTGCGAACAGTGCGGCCGCAACGACCTGCCGCGCATTCTTCCCCCCGTAGCTATGGCGGAATGGTTGCAAACCACGCGAGCCCAAAGCGGCAGCAAGTTCATCCTGATGCCGGGCGGCGCCTGTGCGTTGAAGGCGCAAGCCAAACCGCAGGAGCGCGTGACCCTGTTGATCGGACCCGAAGGCGGCTTCACCACGGACGAAGCCAATGTCGCGCAGCAAGTCGGCTTCGCGCCCATCCTGCTCGGGCCGCGCGTATTGCGCACCGAGACGGCGGCCATCGCCGGGATCACCGCCATTCAGACCCTGTGGGGAGATTTCAACTGATAGAAGGAAGCGAACATGCCCTATGTGAACATCCGCATTGCCGGAACACTGAGTCGCGAACAGAAGGCGAAGATAGCCGCAGAGATCACCGACACGCTGGAACGCATCGCGCTCAAGCCGGCGTCGTACACCTACATAGCATTCGACGAGCTCCCCGACGAGAACTGGGCTATCGCAGGCAAGTTATTGGATGAGGCGTGACGGTGTACGCGGTCGTTCCCGCACCGCGGACTACGTCCCACCGTGTCGCGACCGCTACACCTACATCGGTTTCGACGAATGCCCCGACGAGAACCGGGCCAACGCAGGCAAGCTGCTGGACGAACTGTGACTTAAGCCGGCAGGTTTTGCAGCAGGCTGTACATCATCATGCCGAGACTGACTGACAGCAGCGACATGGTGAGTCCCACGCTGGTCGGGTGTTTCAGCACCCAGCTGTCCACTTCCATGTGCATCAGATCCAGTGCCCGCGTACTTCTGCGCACGGTATACCAGTGATCGGTATAGCGCTCGACCACGGTCAGCGTGCTCGGGAAGAACAGGATGGCGATGCCGACGAGCAGGCAGAGCGCGTTGCCGACCAGTAGGAAAGTCTTCAGGTTGTCGGCGATACCGCCCATCTCGATCGGCGTCAGGCTGCCGTCGAACAGCAGCAGCGCCGGGCGCAGGTCGACATCCTGCAGCAGGTATAGCGCGATTGCAGCGCCGATGATGATGGCGCTACCGAGCCAGACACGCTGTTTCATCAGGATCGGCTCCACTTCATGCGGCATGGTGAGCGGCTTGATCATCTTGCGCACCGAGATCCATCGGTTCATCACGTCGAACCAGCGCATCACGCGCCGGCTTCTCAGTGCCAAACCCAGTCCCACCAGGAATGAGAACACACTGGCGATCAGGAAAAACAGCAGCGTCATATACAGGAACACCGGATAGGAGACCTGACTGAGGAGATTGTTCATGGTTGTATCCCTTGCAATGGGGCGGGAATCGCCTTCTTGTTTGTAGCTTTGATTCTAGCCTCTTTAAGCTGTGCTACAAATGGCAATTTTTCCGTTCTGGGTGTCTAATTGCACACGTTGCCAACTTCTCCCGAATCGATAGCCATGCCATTCCAGTCCACCGAGTTCGTCAACTGGTTCCGTTCGGTCGCGCCCTACATCAATGCCTTTCGCGGCAAGACCTTCGTCATCGCTTTCGGCGGTGAAGTGGTGGCGGACGGCAAGTTCGTCGAACTGACGCACGACTTCAATCTGCTGGCGGCACTGGGCATCCGGCTGGTACTGGTACACGGCGCCCGCCCGCAGATCGAACAGCATCTGGCCAAGAACAAACTGGAAGACGCCTATCACCATGGTGTGCGCATGACCGATGCCGAGACCATGGTGTGCGTGAAGGAGGCGGTCGGACGCGTGCGGGTCGAGATCGAGGCGCTGCTGTCCATGGGCCTGGCCAATTCGCCGATGGCGAATGCCGATATCCGCGTGGCCGGCGGCAACTTCATCACCGCGCAACCGCTGGGCGTCATCAACGGCGTCGACCTGATGCACACCGGTAGCGTGCGCAAGGTGGACGTGGCCGCACTGAACGACCGCATGGAGTTTGGCGAAGTGGTGCTGCTGTCCCCGCTGGGTTATTCGCCCACCGGCGAAGTTTTCAATCTCACTCTGGAAGACGTGGCCACTGCAACCGCCATCGCACTGGATGCCGACAAGCTGGTGTTCCTGATGGACACAGATGGTGTGCAGGACAAGAAGGGCGGACTGCAGAAGGAACTGACTATCAGTCAGGCGCAAGCCATCCTGTCCGGCAAGCGCAAGCTGCCGGATGACATCAGTTTGTTCCTGCCCTGCGCCGTGCGCGCCTGCGAGGCGGGCGTGGCACGCACGCATCTGGTGAGTCGGCATGTGGAGGGGGCGGTGCTGCAGGAACTGTTCAGCGACGACGGCATCGGTACCATGGTGGTCGAATCCACGCTCAATACCTTGCGTGCGGCGACCATCGAAGACGTGGGCGGTATCCTGCAGTTGCTGCGGCCGCTGGAAGAGGAAGGCATTCTGGTCAGGCGTTCACGCGAGCTGCTGGAACGCGAGATCTCCCGCTTCGAAGTGCTGGAACACGACCATCGCATCATCGGCTGTGCCGCGCTGTATCCGTTTCCCAATGAAGCGTCCGCCGAGCTGGCCTGTCTGGCCGTGGACAGCCAATATCGCGACCACGGTTACGGCGAGGCAGTCCTCAACCATATGAGCGCACTGGCGCAAAGTCAGGGCATGAAGAAGTTGTTCGTGCTGACCACGCGCACTGCGCACTGGTTCATCGAGCGCGGCTTCAAGGAAGCGGACGTCAATCAGCTGCCGAAAGAAAAGAAGGCTTTGTACAACTACCAGCGCCGTTCCAAGGTGTTCGTAAAGAATCTGAAATGAGATGCTTTGTTTCATCGGCGTGTAACATTGCGCGCCTAATATCAACCGGCTATGGAGACGACAAATGACAAGAATGGTGCAATGCGTAAAACTGGGCCGCGAAGCGGAAGGGCTGGAGCGCCCGACCTATCCGGGTCCGCTGGGACAGCGCATATTCGACAACGTGTCAAAGGAAGCCTGGCAGGGATGGATCAAGTTTCAGACCATGCTGGTGAACGAGAACCGTCTGAATCTGGCGGACATCAAGGCACGCCAATATCTGGCCCAACAGATGGAGAACTACTTCTTCGGCGGGGAGGCACAGATGCCGCAGGGCTTCGTGCCGCCAAAAAACTGAGCGTGACCAAGACCTACACCGCGCAGAATTTTCTCAACCGTGAGCTCGGCTTGCTCGAGTTCAACCGGCGTGTATTGGCACAGGCGGAAGATCCCGCAGTGCAACTGCTGGAACGCCTCAAGTACCTGTGCATCGTCAGTAGCAATCTGGATGAGTTCTTCGAGATACGCGTCGCCGGCCTGAAAGAACAGGTCAAGCTGGGCGGCATCGCCGCGGGTGCCGACGGACTGGAAGCATCCCAGATCCTCAAGCGTCTGTTCGACCCTACGCATCAGTTGATTGCGCGCCAGTACCAGCTATTCAACGAAGAGCTGGTACCCGCGCTGGCAGCGCAGGGCATCAAGTTTCTGCGCCGTACACACTGGAATCCGACCCAGCAGGCTTGGGTGAAGGATTTCTTCCTGCGCGAAGTGATGCCGGTGCTCACGCCGATCGGACTCGATCCGGCGCACCCGTTCCCGCGCGTGCTCAACAAGAGCTTGAACTTCGCCGTCGAACTGCAGGGCAAGGACGCCTTCGGCCGCAATTCTGCAAAAGCGATCGTGCAGGCACCGCGCGTGTTGCCGCGAGCCATCCTCATGCCGCCCGAGATCGCAGGTTGTCCGCACGGTTTCGTATTCCTGTCCTCCATCCTGCATGCGCACGTGGGCGAACTGTTCTCCGGTATGGAAGTGAAGGGTTGCTACCAGTTCCGCGTCACCCGCAACAGCGACCTGTTCGTGGATGAGGAAGAAGTGAAGAACCTGCGCATCAGCCTGCAGGGTGAATTGCCGCAGCGCCATTTCGGCGATGCGGTGCGTCTGGAAGTGGCCGACAACTGTCCGCCCGAACTGGCGGATTTCCTGTTGCAGCAGTTCGAGCTGAATAGCGACGACTTATATCGTGTGCATGGCCCGGTGAACCTGGTGCGTCTGATGGGCATCCCCGACAAGGTGGAACGACCCGACCTCAAGTTCCCGCCGTTCGTGCCCGGTATGCCGCCCCTGCTGAAAAAGAAGGGTGCGGACATGTTCAAAGTGATCCGCAAGGGTGATGTACTGCTGCACCATCCTTATCAGTCTTTCCGACCGGTGATCGACTTCATCCAGCAGGCCGCCGCCGACCCAGATGTGGTGGCGATCAAACAGACGGTGTATCGCACCGGTACCGATTCCGAGCTGATGGAAGCGTTGATCGCCGCGGCCAAACGCGGCAAGGAAGTGACGGTCGTGGTTGAGCTGCTGGCGCGCTTCGATGAAGAGGCCAACATCACCTGGGCATCGCGGCTGGAGCTGGTCGGCGCGCACGTCGTGTACGGCGTGGTCGGCCACAAGACGCATGCCAAGATGCTGATGGTGGTGCGCCGTGAAGAAGGCGGGCTGCGTCGCTACGTGCATCTGGGCACCGGCAACTATCATCCGCGCACGGCACGCCTGTATACCGATTTCGGCCTGTTCACCTGCAACGAGGAAATGTGCGCGGACGTGAACGAAGTGTTCGTGCAACTCACCGGTCTGGGCAAGGCGAGCAAGCTAAGACATCTGTGGCAATCGCCTTTCACTTTGCACAGCAAGGTGCTGGAATCCATCCGCAACGAGATCGCGCTTGCCCAGGCCGGCAAGCCGGCACACGTCATTGCCAAGATGAATGCTTTGCTGGAACCAGAGACCATCAACACCTTGTACGAGGCTTCGCAAGCGGGTGTGAAGGTCGACCTCATCGTGCGCGGTGTGTGCGCGTTGCGGCCCGGTGTGAAAGGTATGTCGGAGAATATCCGCGTGCGTTCGATCATCGGGCGCTTTCTGGAACACACCCGCATCTTCTATTTCCGCAACGGCGGCAAGGAAGATGTCTATCTCGCCAGTGCCGACTGGATGGACCGCAACTTCTTCCGTCGCATCGAGGCATGCTTTCCCATCCTCGACAAGAAGCTGAAGAAGCGTGTTCTGGATGAAGGGCTGACCATCTATCTGAAGGACAACCATCAGGCATGGGAGATGGACTGCAACGGTTTCTGGCATCGCAAGAAACCGAATCGCAGCAAATCGGTCAACGCCCAAGTCGAGTTGGCAGCCCTGTTGGGGCAGATGCCAACTCCGAGCGACGAAGCCGCCTAGTGTTTCTTCGGCCGGCCGGTCTTGATCGGTGTCAGGCCGGAGATCACGCGCTTCAATTGCAGCGCACTGCTCTTGTCCAGCAACTGCAGGCCGGCGCGCAATAACGCACTCTTCTTCACCGGCACGCCCGCTGCTTGCGCTTTCTCTTTCAGTTTCGCGATTAAAGCGTAATCATCCTGCGGCATGCTGAAGCTGTCGCGCACGACTTTCACTTTCTTGGGGGCGGCGACTTTCTTGACCGGTTTGGCTGCGGGCTTGGCAGCCGGTTTTGCAGCAGCGGGTTTGCGCGCAGTAGCGGCGGGTTTGCGTGTAGCGGGTGTTGCTTTCTTTGTAGCGGATGTGACCATGTTGAAGCCTCCAGTTGTGTGATGGCAAAAACAGTATAGACGGTATATCCTGCTGACACGATTGTAATATTTCGGGAGAGGCAGCATGGAACTGATACTTTGGCGGCATGCCGAGGCAGAAGACGGAACGCCCGATCTCGAACGCGAACTGACCGTCAAAGGTCGCAAGCAAGCCGACAAGATGGCCGCTTTCCTGCGCGGCCGATTGCCGGAACATACCCGTATTCTGGTCAGCCCTGCCACACGCACGCAACAGACCGCACTCGCACTCACCAAACACTTCGTCACTGATGCCGCGCTGGGCACATCCGCCAGTCCGCAGACGGTGCTGGACGCGGTAGGCTGGCCTGATGCCGAAGGTGCGGTGCTGGTGGTCGGCCACCAGCCGACGCTGGGACAGATCGCCGCCCAATTGCTGTCGGAGTCGAACGCCGGTTTCAGCGTCAAGAAAGGCGCGGTATGGTGGCTGGTACGCAAAACGAACGAAGGCGATTTTCAAACCAGCCTGAAACTGGTGATCGCCCCGGAAAGCCTGTGAATCAAGGGAGAAGAACATGTTTGAATCTGCCGAACTCGGACACAAGATAGACAAAGCCACCTATGACGCCGAAGTGCCCAAGCTGCGCGAAGCATTGCTGGAAGCGCAGATGGAACTGGCGAAGCAATCCAAATTCCCGGTCGTCATTCTGATCGGCGGCGTGGACGGTGCGGGACGCGGCGAGACAGTGAATCTGCTCAACGAATGGATGGACCCGCGCTTCCTGCAGACGCACGGCATGGGCGAACCCTCCGACGAAGAGCTCGACCGCCCGATGATGTGGCGCTTCTGGCGTGAGCTGCCCCCGAAAGGACGCATCGGCATCTTCCTCGGTTCCTGGTACACCTGGCCCATCCTCAACCGCGTGCGCGGTGTGACCAAGAACGCCGAGCTGGACCAAAGTCTGGAGCGTGCCAAACGTCTGGAAAAGATGCTGGTGGACGAGGGCGCGGTGGTACTCAAATTCTGGATGCACCTGTCCAAGGAGAAACAGGAGAAACGACTCAAGTCGCTGGAGAAGGCTCCCAAAACGCGCTGGCGTGTGACCAAGCGCGATTGGGAGCACTACAATTTGTACGACAAGTTCAACGCGGTGAATGAACGTGTGATCCGCCATACCAGTACCGCCGATGCGCCGTGGACCATCGTCGAGGGTTACGACCCGCGCTACCGCAGCCTTACCGTGGGCAAGATCATTCTCGACGCGATCACCAAACGTTTGAAGCATGTCGCCAAAAAGGCGGTGGACGTGACTGCGCCGCTGCCCATGTCGTCACTCGATAAGCTGAACGTGCTGAAGACGCTGGATATGAAGCAGAAGCTGGACAAGAAAAAATACGAGGCCGAACTGGAGAAGCATCAGGGCAGGCTCGCCATCCTGACCCGCTCGCCAAAATTCAGCAAGATCACGGTCGTCGCCATGTTCGAGGGCAACGATGCGGCAGGCAAAGGCGGTGCTGTGCGCCGTATCACCAGCGCGCTGGACGCGCGTCAATACAACATCATCCCCATCGCCGCACCGACCGAGGAAGAGCGCGCTCAACCCTATCTGTGGCGCTTCTGGCGGCATGTGCCACGGCGCGGTCGTCTCACCATCTTCGACCGCTCTTGGTACGGTCGCGTGCTGGTCGAACGGGTTGAGAAGTTTTGTTCGGAATCAGACTGGATGCGTGCTTACAGCGAGATCAACGATTTCGAATCGCAACTCGCGCGCCACAACATCGTGGTGGTCAAATTCTGGCTGGCGATCAGCAAGGATGAGCAGTTAAGACGTTTTAAGGAACGCGAAAAGATCGGTTTCAAGCGCTTCAAGATCACCGAAGAAGACTGGCGCAATCGCGATAAATGGGATGCCTACGAACATGCGGTGTGCGACATGGTGGACAGGACCAGCACCGAGATCGCCCCTTGGACGCTGGTCGAAGCGAACGACAAATATTTCGCGCGCATCAAGGTATTGAAGACCCTGACCGACCGCATCGAAGCGGCACTGAAGAAAGTGAAATAGGGCACGCCACGCTACGCCCGATTTCAGCACGGGGCTGTCAGGTCTGCCGATGCTCTTGAATCAGCACATAAGGTCTGGCGACCACGGCCCACACGATAGTGTCCGCCTCATACCAAGCGATCGCCTGCGAATCGGTGACGCGGGCGATCTGACCGCCTTCCATCCATGCTGCGACCTGTGACGCATTGTCCTTCGCGATCTGGTAAGCCACTTCCACCAGATCGAGCTCGGGCCCGATGAAGATTGTCGCGCCGCTGGCGAAATAGCGCTGCAATTCGCGCCATGCGATCTGCGCGGTCTCGAGATTGATCTGGCCGCGCAGCAGCTTCTCGTTGTCATCCATCTTCATGCCTGTACATTCCTTGCGTCATTCATCGTGCTGCGTCTTTCCAGTTCGTTCCAGATCGCTCGTGCGATGCTCACCCATGCCGATTCGCGCGCAGACAGCGCATCCAGTTGCGTCATGTAACCGGCACCGAAATTTGCCGCGTTGCTCTTGTGCATCAGCATTGCCATGCCGTATAGCTCGATCTTGATGCGGGCCTGCATGTCACCGTTGGCGGCAGCGGTGCCATAGCGATCAAGCTGGCTCAGCACATCGTGCGCGAAGGCGCGCACCGCCACATCATCGTTGAAGTTTAGATTCAGGATGAGACACTTGCGCTCGATCTCCAGCTCGAGTTCGCGCTCGATCCTGAATGAAATATCGTCGCCGAACATCTCAGGAAACCCCACCCTTCAGATAATTGTCCTTCACGCGCATGTAATGCTCGGCGGAGTAGCGCAGATATGCGATCTCTTCATCGGTCAACGCACGCACCGCCTTGGCCGGACGACCCATGTACAACATGCCGCCTTCCAGCGTCTTGCCCGGCGAGATCAGGCTGCCCGCGCCCACCATCACATGATCGGGAATCACCACATCGTCCATGATGATGGAGCCCATGCCGATCAGGCAGTCGTTACCGATGCGGCAGCCGTGCAATATCACCGAATGTCCGATGGTCACGTAGTCGCCGATGATGAGCGGTGAGCCTTCCGGCTTCTCGGGCGTCTTGTGCGACACATGGCCCATGGTCAGGTCTTGCACGTTCGAGCCGCGCCCGACCACGATGCGGTTCACATCACCGCGCAACACCGTGTTGCACCACACGGAACTGTCGTCGCCGATCTTCACATCGCCGATGACCTGGCAGGAAGGATGCAGGAACACCTTGTCGCCGATGACGGGCGTGGTATCCAAGTAGCTGGAAAGCGGCATCGTTACGCGCTCACACAAAATTCAGTTCGATGAAGAATTCGTGACCGTTCATGCTCACCGGCAACAGCATGGTCTGTCCGTCATGATGATGTTCGATCTCGTGTCCGTCGCCATGCATCATCTGCGGTGTCTGCATATCGAAATCCATGCCCTGCTCGGACAGGATACGTTTCGCCACACCCGCCAGCATGTTGGAAAGCTCACCCGCCAAACCGGCCGCCTCCATATCGATAACCGTGATCTCCTCGCCCAGCAGCTTGCGCGAAATTTCGTTCAGCGCAGGCATCGGCAAGGTGATCGCCACACTACCGCGCGCTTGTTCCGCTTTCATGCCGATCAAGGCGGAGACACCGCTCTGCAAAGTATTTGCAGGTTTGGGGATAGGCGTGCCCATCTCCACCTTGGTATCCATCATCGTCTCGAAGATCGTGTGCAAGGAATCAACCAGCGCATTGAGAATGACGGCATCTCTTTGTGTGCCGTCACTGAGCGAAGCGACTTTTTTCCTGGACCTCTTGGCGCTTACCTTGCGTTCCATCTCGTTCTCCCGAAACTGAGCAGACATTGTAAAGCGGGCGCAATAGCCAACGGGCATTGCACCGGATGTTTATAAAGTAGCTGCAAAGCGCTTCAAATATTGCACTCCACGTGAAGCTGTCCTTTTCAAAGCAGCTTCCACTTCATCTGCTCCCCAGCCCGCAACGGCACCAGCCGATGCTCGCCGAACCCGATGGACGCGGGTAATTGCCACTCTTCGCGACGCAGCGTGATCTTGTCGGTATTACGTGGCAGCCCGTAGTAATCCGCCCCATAGAAGCTGGCGAAGGCTTCCAGCTTGTCCAGCGCGCCGGCGTTCTCGAACGCTTCGGCATACAACTCGATGGCGGAATGCGCGCTGTAGCAACCGGCGCAGCCGCAGGCGTTCTCTTTGGTGTGTTGGGCGTGCGGGGCGCTGTCGGTGCCGAGGAAGAATTTCTTGCTGCCGCTGGTGGCGGCTTTGAGCAAGGCTTCGCGGTGCATCTCGCGCTTCAATATCGGCAAGCAGTAGTAGTGCGGACGGATGCCGCCGACCAGCATGGCATTGCGGTTGTAGAGCAGGTGTTGCGGGGTGAGGGTGGCGGCAATGGTGTCCGGTGCGTTGGTCACGAATTCAGCGGCATCCTTGGTGGTGATGTGTTCGAACACTACGCGCAGGCCGGGCAGGTCTTTGAGCAACGGCTGCATCACGCGCTCGATGAACACGGCCTCGCGGTCGAAGATGTCGATGTCGGGGCTGGTGACTTCACCGTGCACCAGCAGCGGCATGCCGCATGCCTGCATCGCTTCCAGTGCGGCGTAGGTCTTGCGCAGGTCGGTCACGCCCGCGTCGGAGTTGGTGGTGGCGCCTGCCGGATACAGCTTCACGGCATGAACCACGCCGCTGGCTTTGGCTTTCCTGATCTCGTCAGCGCTGGTGATGTCCGTCAGATACAAGGTCATCAGCGGTTCGAACTGCATGCCAGCAGGCAGCGCTTTCAGGATGCGTTCGCGGTACGCCACGGCCTGTTCGGTGGTGGTGACCGGCGGGCGCAGGTTGGGCATGACGATGGCGCGGGCGAACTGGCGCGCGGTGTCGGGCAGGACGGAGGCCATCAGCGCGTCGTCGCGCAGGTGCAGGTGCCAGTCGTCGGGGCGGGTGAGGATGAGTTGTTGCATGGGGGATCCCGGCTATCGAGTGATGGCCGGGATTGTAGCGCGATTAGGGTTGTTGCCGTTCGCTGGGCTAATCGAGATGTTTGCGCGAATGACCCGGGAAGAAGCGGCGCACGATGACGAAGAACACCGGCACCAGGAACACGGCGAACAGCGTGGCGGTGAGCATGCCGCCAATCACGCCGGTGCCGATGGCGTGGCGGCTCTGCGCGCCCGCACCGGTGGAGATGGCCAGCGGCAGCACGCCCGCCATGAAGGCGAACGAGGTCATCAGGATGGGGCGGAATCTTAATCGGCAGGCTTCCAGCGTGGCGTCGATCAGGCTCATGCCCTCATCCTGCAGCTTGCGTGCGAACTCGATGATCAGGATCGCGTTTTTGGACGACAAACCGATGATGGCGATCAGACCCACCTTGAAGTACACGTCGTTCGGCAGCTCGCGCAGCGTCACCGCCAGCAGTGCGCCGAACACGCCCAGCGGCACGGCCAGCATCACCGCGAACGGGATGGACCAGCTTTCGTATAACGCAGCCAGACACAGGAACACCACGATGATGGAGACCGCGAACAGCAGCGAGGATTGCGCGCCGGACTGGATCTCTTCACGTGCGGTACCCGACCATTCGAAGCCGAAGCCCGGCGGCAGTTTGTCCGCGATCTCCTGCATCGCCTGCATCGCTTCGCCGGAGCTGCGTCCCGGCGCGGGACCGCCGGCGATCTTCATCGCGGGCAGGCCGTTGTAACGGTCCAGCTTGGGCGAACCGCTGATCCAACTCGCCTTGGCGATGGCGGACAGTGGCACCATGCTGCCCTGCTTGTTGCGGATGGAGATGCTGAGGATGTCGTCCGGGGTGCGGCGCGTGTCGGCCTCGGCCTGCATCTGCACGCGCAGCACGCGGCCCTGGCGCACGAAGTCGTTGATGTAGGCACCGCCAAGCATGGATTGCAATGTCTCGTTCAGGTCGGTGATGGAGACGCCCAGCGATTCCGCCTTGACGCGGTCCACGTCGAGGAACAGCTGCGGTCCGGCTTCCTGTCCTTCAGGGCGCACGCCCGCCAGTACCGGGTTCTGCATCGCCATGCCTAGCGCCATGTTGCGCGCTTCCAGCAGTTTCTCGCGGCCCATGCCGCCGCGGTCCTGCAGGCGGAAGTCGAAACCGCCTGCCGCTGCAAGCTCGGGGATGGGCGGCGGATTGATGGCGAAGATCATCGCCTGCTTGATGCGGAATAGCGCCATGTTGGCGTTGCGCGCCAAGGTGTTGGAATTGCTGGCCTCGCCAGGACGTTCGCTCCAGTCTTTCAGGCGCACGAAGGTGATGGCCGCATTCTGGCCGCGTCCGAAGAAAGAGAAACCGGCCACGCCGATGACGTGGTCCACTTCCTTCAGGCCGAGGTAATACTGCTCCACCTGCGACAACACTTCGATGGTGCGGTCACGTGTCGCGCCCGGCGGCAGCTGGATCACGCTGATGAAATAGCCCTGGTCTTCCGAAGGCAGGAAGCTGCCCGGCAGCTTGCTGAACATCCAGCCCACGGCCACGAGGATGGCGGCATACACCAGCAGATAGCGTGCCGCCTTGCGCACGATCCCGCCCACCGCGCCGATATAGCGCTGGGTCAGGCGGGCGAAGGCGTCATGGAACCAGTGCAAGGGACCGGAGGCCGGCACCAGATCATTCTTGCCCGGTGTGTGCTTGAGCAGGGTGGCACACAGCGCGGGTGTGAGTGTCAGCGCCATCAGCGCCGAGAAGCCCATAGTCAGCACCAGCGTCACCGCGAACTGGCGATAGATCGCGCCGGTTGATCCGGGGAACAGCGCCATGGGGATGAACACGGCGGAGAGCACCAGCGTGATGGCGATGATGGCGCCGATGATCTGGTCCATCGCTTTGCGTGTGGCTTCGCGCGGCGGCAGGTTCTCCGTGGTCATGATGCGCTCCACGTTCTCCACCACCACGATGGCATCGTCCACCACGATACCGATGGCGAGCACCATCGCGAACAGCGTCAGCACGTTGATGGAATAACCCAGCAGATACAGGCCGACCAGCGCACCGACCAGCGCGATGGGGATCACGATGGTGGGGATCAGCGTGGCGCGCAGGTTACCGAGGAACAGATACATCACCAGGAACACCAGCACCAGCGCTTCGGCCAGGCTCTTCAGCACTTCCTTGATGGAGATCTCGATGAACTTCGAGGTGTCATACGGCACCAGCCAGTCGACGCCCTGCGGGAAGAATTTCGCCATTTCGGTCATGCGCGCCTTCACGGCGGCCACGGTCTCCAGCGCATTCGCATCGGGCGTCAGACGGATGGCGATACCGGCAGCCGGCTGGCCGTCGATGCGCGCACGCACCGAGTAGTCCTGCGCGCCCAGTTCCACACGTGCCACGTCCTTCACGCGCAGGGTGGAACCGTCGGGATTGGTGCGGATGAGGATGTTGCCGAACTCTTCGGGTGTGGCTAGGCGGCTCCTGGTCACGATCACCGCATTGAGTTCCTGGCCCGTCGCGGAAGGCAACTGGCCCAGTTCGCCGGTGGACATCTGCGCGTTCTGCGCGCGCACGGCTTTCGAGATGTCGGCCGGCGAGACGCCGTAGGCTTGCAGCTTCTCCGGCTTCAGCCACAGGCGCATCGAATACTCGGTGCCGAACAGCATGGCTTCGCCCACACCGGGTACGCGGCGCACACTGTCCAGCACGTTGGCGGCGGCATAGCTGCCCAGCGCCACGTTGTCGTAACTCTTGTCCGGCGAGATCAGCGACACGATCATCACGTAGTTGCGTGCCGACTTGGTCACCGTCACCCCCATGCGCCGCACTTCCTCGGGCAGGCGTATCTCGGCGCGCTTGACGCGATTCTGCGTCTCCACCGAAGCAAAATCGAGGTTGGTACCGGCCTCGAAGGTCAGCGTGATGCTGCCGCGGCCCAGCTCGGCGGCGGACTCCATGTACAGCAGGTCCTCGATGCCGTTCATCTCCTGTTCGAGCAGGGCGATGACGGTCTCTTCCACCACTTCGGCCGAGGCGCCGGGATAGGTGACGCTGACTGACAGCGCGGGCGGCGCGACGGAGGGATATTGTGCGATGGGCAGGCCGCGCAGTGCCAGCACACCGGCCAGCAGGATGACCAGCGCGATGACCCAGGCGAAGATGGGGCGGTCGATGAAGAAGCGGGCGAGCATATCGGCTTACTTCGCAGCGGAAAGCTGACTTTCCATCTTCATACTGGTCGCCAGCGGCACAGGTTTCACGACCGTGCCGGGACGCGCCTTCTGCAGGCCGTTGACGATGACCTGATCACCCGGTTTCAGACCGGACGCGATGACGAAATCCGCACCGGCCATGCCGCCGGTGGTGACCGGGCGCTGCGCGACCTTGCCGTCAGGGCCCACGGTCATCACGAACTGGCCCTGTGCACCAGACTGCACCGCGCGTTGCGGCACGCGGATCACGTTCTCGGCCATCGCTTCGGGGAAGCGCAGGCGCACGAACATGCCGGGCAGCAGATCACGTTTCGGGTTGGGGAACTGGGCGCGCAAGGAGACCGAGCCGGTGTTGGCATCGACCGCCAAGTCGGTGAAGAAGATACGGCCAGTCTTGGGATAGATGCTGCCGTCTTCCAGCATCAGCTCGACATCGGTGGACTCGGCGCGCTTCAGTACGCCGGTCGCCACTGCCTGACGCAGACGCAACAGGTCGGTGGCCGATTGGGAGAAGTTCACATAGACCGGATCGAGTTGCTCGACCGTCGCCAGCAGGGTGGCGGCATTCTTGCTGACCAGCGCGCCTTCGGTCACCTCGGTGCGGCCGATGTGACCGGTGATGGGTGCGGGCACACCGGCGTTGGTGACGTCCTCGTTGGCACGCACCAAGGCTGCACGCACCTGTGCTGCCTTGGCCAGCGTCAGGTCGTATTCCTGCTGGCTGATGGCTTTGATCTCGAGCAGGCGCTTGGCGCGCTCCAGATTCTGGTAGGCCAGCGCGGCATCGGCATTGGCTGCTTCGGCCGTGGCGCGATAGTTGCGCGAATCGATGCGGAACAGCTGCGTGCCTTCGGTCACATCGCTGCCTTCCTTGAACAGGCGTTGTTCGACCACGCCGTCCACGCGGGCGCGCACTTGCGCGGTGCGGAAGGCTTGCACACGGCCCGGCAGATCGCGCGTGTAAGTGGCATTTCCGGTCGCGATGGTGACGACTTCGACTTCGGGGGGTGGCGGCATGGCACCGGCGGCGGGCGCAGCGGTTTTCTTGTCGCCGCCGCCACAGGCAGCCAGAAACAGCGCCAGCAGAACAGGGAGATATTTGGATGCGGGATTCATTACGTCCTCGAAAGATCGGATCGTGGTGCGGGACAGCGAGTTTAGCAAAGCCGACGCGAATAACAACCGCGCGCTTATGCGGACTTGATGGAAAGTGCCTTCTGGTAGAGCGCGTTCTTGTTCTGTCCGGTGATCTGCACGGCGAGCTGAACCGCCTGTTTGAGCGGCAGTTCTTCCAGCAGCAATGTGAGCACCCGCTCTGCCTCCGCATCAAGCGCCTCGGTGCGCTCTGCTGCGCCTGATACCAGCAATACGAACTCGCCGCGCTGGTTGTTCGGGTCGCTGTTCAGCCAGTCCAGCGCGACCCCCAGCTTGCAGCGATGGATGTTTTCGAACAGCTTGGTGATCTCGCGCGCGAACACGATCTCGCGCTCGTCGCCGAACACGGCTTGCAGATCGGCCGTGCATTCGAGGATGCGGTGCGGCGCTTCATAGAATGCCAGCGTGCAGGTCTGGTTCGCCAGGGATTGCAGCGTGACGCGGCGGGCGGCGGACTTGTTGGGCAGGAAGCCGTAGAACATGAAATGCGGATTGACCAGACCGGAGGCGGACAAGGCGGTGACCACGGCAGATGCGCCGGGGACGGGGATCACGCGCAGACCGGCTGCGCTGACAGCCTCCACCAGCACGGCACCGGGGTCGCTGACCGCAGGGGTGCCGGCATCGGTCACCAGCGCGACGCTTTGCCCTTGTTGCAGCAGGGAGATGATCTTGTCGGCCGAACCGCGCTCGTTATGCTGATGCACGGCGAGCAGCTTGGCATCGCTGATACCGTGATGCAGCAGCAGATGGCGCGAGTTGCGTGTATCTTCGGCTGCGACGATGTTCACGCCGTTCAGGATATCCAGCGCACGCAGCGTGATGTCACTCAGATTTCCAATCGGGGTGGCGACTACATATAATGCGCATTCGATTCTTTGATTGGTCTTGCTATGCAAACGAGTATCCCCGGGTTGAAATGGTTGCGCGTGCTGTTGATCGCCGCACTATACGTGAGCGTGTTTGGCTGCGCCACTCCGCCCCGATCCGCAGTGCCCGCCACTGCGCCGGCAACAACGACCGAGCAGCCGGCCGGGGAAGCGTCTGGCGTCGAGACCGGCACGGTAGATATGGAACAGCCGGTCGTCGAACCTGTCCTGCCCCGTCTCGCAGAAGGTGCGGAACACCATATCGCTTTGATCCTGCCACTGCGCTCGCCCGTGTTCGGACGTGCTGCAGAGGCGTTGCAGCTGGGCTTCCTGTCTGCGGCGGAACAGCAGCCGAACGAATTGCCGGTGCGTGTTTATTCTTCCAGCGATGAAAAGTTTGAAATTGATGCGCTGTACCGGCAAGCGTTGGAGCAGGGCGCACTCGCGGTAGCCGGACCGCTCACCCGCAACGGCGTCGCTGCATTGGCCGCGAACCCGTCGCTGCCGGTGCCGACACTCGCGCTGAACCTGCTGGAGACGGAGCGCACCGACCAGCTGTATTTCTTTGGGCTTCTCCCCGAGCTTGAAGCGCGTCAGGCTGCCCAGTGGGCGGCGAGCAGCGGCTTGCTTACCGCTACCGTGGTACGCACCGATAGCGTACTGTCCAAACGTCTGGCCCTGGCCTTCGAGGAGGAATGGCAGCGCACCGGCGGTGTACTGTGGCCGGAGATCGTGTACGAAGGCGACCCGAGCGAAGTCCGCTTGTTGGGTGGTGAAGCGGGCAGCATGGTGTTCATGGCCGCGGAACCGGACCAGGCCCGCCTGATCAGGCCCTATATCTTCGCTGACATCCCGGTCTACACCACGTCACAGGTGTTCGTCGGTAACGGCAACAATCTGGTCAATTACGATCTGGGCGAGGTGCGCTTCTATGACATGCCCTGGGTGATGCAGCCCGATCATCCGGCGGTCATGGTCTACCCGCGCGTCGAGCCGCCCTACAGCTTGGACATGGAGCGCCTGTATGCGCTGGGCATCGACGCTTACCGCATGCTGCAGGTGTTGTACCACCACAATACGATAAATACGTTGCCGCTGGACGGTGTAACCGGCAAGCTGAAGTTGGAAGGTCACCACGTCATGCGCGAGGGCGTGAAGTCCATCATGCGTAACGGGCTGGGCATGACGATGGAAGCCGCGTTGAAGGGACCGCAGCCGCCCATGCCGACCTCGGTGCCGGAAGAGTGACCGGATGAAGGCCGGTGCGCAGGCCGAACAGACTGCTGCACAGTATCTGCAGCATCAGGGTCTGCGTCTGCTGCACAGCAACTACCGTTGTCGCTTCGGCGAGATCGACCTGATCCTGAAGGATCGCGATGCCTTGGTGTTCGCCGAAGTGCGCTTGCGCGCCCGCTCCGATTTCGGTGGTGCAGCGGCCAGCATCGACGCGCGCAAACAGCACAGACTCATTCTCGCCGCACAACATTATCTTTCGACCGTCTCGCCGACACCGCCCTGCCGCTTCGATGCCGTGCTGCTCACCTCGGCCGAAGGTGGCGAAGGCATCGAGTGGCTGAAGAATGCGTTCCAGCTTTAGGGTAAAATCCAGCACGTTCACCAACGAGAAATCCAATACATGACACTCGCTAAACGCGTCAGCAAACATTTCGACGATAGCGCCGAGATCAAACTCCAGAGCAAGAAGGTGCTGGCCCAGCCGATCGCCGATGCGGCACAGGCCATGGTCAACTGCCTGATGCATGACGGCAAGATACTGGCCTGCGGCAACGGCGGTTCAGCTGCCGATGCGCAGCACTTCGCCGCCGAGTTGATCAACCGCTTCGAGGTCGAGCGCCCCGGTCTGCCGGCCATCGCGCTGACCACCGACAGCTCGGTGCTCACCTCGATCGCCAACGATTACGACTACAAGCAGATATTCTCCAAGCAGGTGCGCGCGCTCGGCATGGAAGGTGATGTGCTGCTTGCCATCTCTACCAGCGGCAGTTCGCCCAACGTGGTGGAAGCGATCGAAGCGGCGCACGAACGCGGCATGATCGTGGTCGCATTCACCGGCCGCGACGGTGGACAGATGGGGGCGATGCTGCAAGAGGGCGATTTCCACCTGTGCGTGCCGACACAGAGAACGGCGCGCATCCAGGAGGTGCACTTGCTCATGTTGCATTGTCTGTGCGATGTGATCGATCACGTTCTGCTGGGGGGCGAGTGATGCGTAGTCGCTGGTTGGTGGTCGCACTGTTCATTCTTGCGCTGCTGCAAGGCTGCGCCCAGACGCAGGGCATCGCCGATCCAAAGATCGAGCGCCGCAGTGCCGCCGCCGTGCAGGATGACCGCAACATAGAGCACACCTCGCGCCAGCGTATCGCCGACAAGTACCGCAGCAACATCCAGGTGAACGTCACCTGTTTCAACCGTTTCGCGCTGATCACCGGACAAGTGCCGGACGATGCGACCAAGCAGGGTATCGAGCGCATCGTGAGCGGCATCGCGCCGATCAAGGGCATCGCCAACGAGTTGCATGTCGAACGGGCAGCCGGCACCGGCGTGCGCCGTAGTGATTCGGGCGTTTCCGGTGATGTGCGTAGCCGCTTCCTCGAAAGCAAAGCTTTCAATCCCGACCTCATCAAGGTCTACACCGAAGAAGGTGTGGTCTATCTGCTGGGTATCGTCACCCGCTCCGAAGCCGATGCGGCCTCCGAGATCGCGGCCACCACGCGTGGCGTGAAAAAGGTGGTACGTGTGTTCGAGTACATGAACTGATGTATCCCACACCGTCCTTCGAAGACAAGTTGTGCACGGCAGATGACCTGGCCGCCAAGGTCGCCGCCTTGCCGCATCCCGTGGTGTTCACCAATGGCTGTTTCGATGTGCTGCATCGCGGCCATGTCACCTACCTCGCGCAGGCGCGCGCGCTGGGTGCCTCGCTCATCGTCGGCGTCAACAGTGACGCTTCGGTGAAGCGTCAGGGCAAGGGCGACGATCGCCCCATCAACAACGAAGCCGACCGCATGGCCGTGCTGGCCGCGCTGGGGTCGGTGAGTCTGGTGGTGAAGTTCGACGAGGACACGCCGCTGAACCTGATACTCGCCTGCAAGCCGGACAAGCTGGTCAAGGGCGGCGACTGGGCGCCGGACCGCATCGTCGGCGCAACTGAAGTGCAGGGCTGGGGCGGCAGTGTGCACAGCATCCCCTTCCTGCATGAACGCTCCACCACCGCATTGCTCAAGAAGATACGCTCACTATGAACGCCACACCGACAGAGATCGTCCTGCACCAGAAGTCCAACTCGCTGGAGATCGCTTTCTCCGACGGCGTGCGCTTCAATCTTCCGGCCGAGTTCCTGCGCGTTTATTCGCCCTCCGCAGAGGTGCGCGGCCACGGTCCGGGACAGGAGACCCTGCAAGTCGGCAAGCGCAAGGTCGCGCTCAAGGGGCTGGAGCCGGCTGGCAGCTACGCGCTGAAACTGGAATTCGACGACGGCCACGATAGCGGCCTGTATGACTGGGACCTGCTCTATTCGCTGGGGCAGAACCAGCAGACGCTATGGCAGGAATATCTGGACAAGATGCAGGCAGCGGGCGCCTCGCGCGACCCGAAATAGGAGGCAGGAAAATGGCCAAGACACATTTCGGTTTCGAGACCGTCGACGAGAATGAAAAGGCGAAGAAAGTCGCCGGTGTGTTCACCTCCGTCGCCAGTAAATACGACATCATGAACGACCTCATGTCGGTCGGCCTGCACCGCGTGTGGAAGCCCTTCGCGGTCGGCTTGGCGAATGTGCATGAAGGCCAGCGCGTGCTGGACGTGGCGGGCGGCTCGGGCGACTTGTCCAAACTGTTCCTGAAGAAGGTCGGCCGCAGCGGCCAGGTCGTCCTCACCGACATCAACAATGCCATGCTGCGCGTCGGGCGCGACCGCATGATAGACAACGGCACTCCGACGCCCACCGCACAATGCGATGCCGAGCATCTGCCCTTCCCTGACAACTATTTCGACTGCGTCAGTATCGCCTTCGGCCTGCGCAACGTCACACATAAAGATGCCGCCCTGCGCGAGATGAAGCGCGTGCTCAAACCGGGCGGACGCGTCATCGTGCTGGAATTCTCCAAGGTCGCCAAACCGCTGGAGAAAATGTACGACCTGTATTCCTTCAAGCTGCTGCCCAAGATGGGCGAACTCATCGCCAACGACGCCGACAGCTACCGCTACCTCGCCGAATCCATACGCATGCATCCGGGGCAGGAAGAACTGAAGCAGATGATGATCGATGCCGGACTGGAGCGCGTCGAGTATTTCAACATGACCGGCGGCGTGGTGGCAGTGCATCGGGGATACAAGCTGTAGCAGTCTCGTAGGTCGGGTTAGGCCGCAGGCTGTAACCCGACATCGTGGCTGACCTTATCGTTTTACATATAGGAAACACCATGTCAGATCTACCAAAATGCCCCAAATGCAACTCCGAATACACTTACGAAGACGGCGACAACTACGTCTGCCCCGAGTGCGCGCACGAATGGTCCAAGGCCGCAGCCGAGACGGCCGAAGAAGTGAAGGTGTTCAAGGACGCTTTCGGCACGGTCCTAAATGACGGCGATACCATCACCGTGATCAAGGATCTGAAGATCAAGGGTTCATCCTCGGTGGTGAAGGTCGGTACCAAGGTGAAGAACATCCGTCTGGTGGACGGCGACCACGATATCGATTGCAAGATCGACGGCATCGGCGCGATGCAGTTGAAGACCGAGTTCGTGAAGAAAGCCTGATAGTACGGAGCAGGTATGAGCGGCTGGGGTTGTCCGCATGAGGTCGACGGCAAGTGCCAGAAGGTGCTGAACCTGCCGTGCGATATCGGCATGAAAGGCTGTGTGCTGGCGGGGCGCTTCCGTTTCGCCGATCCGAGCAAGAATCGCACACGCAACAAAGTGCAGGACGACACCCCCGCGCCAGCTTCGAACGACAAGGAAAGATGATGAGGTTAGTGCCGGGGTTGTTCTTGCTTTGTGCGGTAGCACAGGTGCAGGCAGCCGCCTTGACGCGGCCCGACCACATCGTCATCGTGATCGAAGAGAACAAGTCCTACTCGCAGATCATCGGCAATCCCGACGCGCCCTACATCAACACGCTGGCGCAACGCGGCGCGCTGTTCACAAACTCATACGGCATCACCCATCCCAGCCAGCCCAACTATTTGGCCTTGTTCACCGGCAGCACGCGTGGCATCGGCAGCAACGCCTGTCCGCTCGATCTGTCCGGTGACAATCTCGCCAGTGCCTTGCTGACAAAAGGGCTGAGCTTTATCAGTTATTCGGAATCGATGCCGAGGGCCGGCTACCCGGGGTGCCGTTATGGTTCGTATATGCGCAAACATAATCCTGCGGCGAACTGGAAGGAACTCGCAGCAGTGAATCAACCGCTGACCGCCTTTCCGCAGGATCTTTCGAAATTGCCCGAAGTGTCCTGGGTGATACCGGACCAGCGCCACGACATGCACGATGGCAGCATCGCACAGGGCGATGCCTGGTTGAAACAGAACATCGAGGGGTATGCGCAGTGGGCGATGGAGAACAACAGCTTGCTCATCGTCACTTTCGATGAGGACGATGGATCAGAAGGTAATCGCATCGCCACGCTGTTCGTCGGCCCTATGGTCAAGCCGGGGAAGTATGCGCAGCGCATCGACCACTACAGCGTGCTGCGCACCATCCTGCAGATGCACGGCCTGCCCGGCATGAACGAGAGCGCCCGCGCGGAACCGATCAGCAACGTTTGGCGTTAGCCTTACTCACCATCCCCGTCCAACCCCAGTTCCTGGATCTTGCGCGTCAACGTGTTGCGCCCCATACCGAGCAGGGTGGCGGCTTCGATGCGGCGTCCGCCGGTGTGTTGCAGTGCCTGAGTGATCAGGGTGCGCTCGAATTCCTTGGTGAGCGTGTCGAGGATGTGCGGTTCGCCGCGCTGCAATAAGAGCACAGCCTGTTGCGCCAGCAAGGTATGCCAATCTCCGCCGACGGGCGCGGAAGACGAGCCCGCGCGCCATTCCGCCGGCAGGTCGGCGATCTCCACTTGCTGGGTCGGCGTCATCACCGTGAGCCAGTGGCACAGGTTCTCCAGTTGCCGCACGTTGCCGGGGATGTCTTGCGCGGCAAGGTAATTCAGGGCGGACTCGCTCAGCGTCTTCTGTTCGACACCCAACTCTTTCGCACTCTTCTGCAAAAAGTATTTCGCCAGCAGCGGGATGTCTTCGCGGCGTTCGCGCAGCGGCGGCAGGCGCAGGCGGATCACGTTCAAACGGTGGAACAGGTCTTCGCGGAACAGGCCCTGCTTCACACGCTCATCAAGATTCTGGTGGGTGGCGGCGATGATGCGCACATTGGCTTTGATCGGCTGGTGGCCGCCGACGCGGTAGTAGTTGCCGTCCGACAGCACGCGCAGCAAACGCGTCTGCAACTCGGCCGGCATATCGCCGATCTCGTCGAGGAACAGCGTGCCGCCTTCGGCCTGTTCAAAGCGGCCGTGGCGCGTGGTGTTGGCGCCGGTGAACGCGCCTTTTTCGTGGCCGAACAGTTCCGACTCCAGCAGGTCCTTGGGGATGGCTGCGGTGTTGATAGCGACGAAAGGTTTGTCGGCACGCGGGCTGTGGCGGTGCAAGGCATGCGCCACCAGTTCCTTGCCGGTGCCGGACTCGCCGTTGATGAGCACGGTGGCATTGGATTGCGCGAGGCGGCCGATAGCGCGGAACACTTCCTGCATCGACGGCGCATGGCCGAGGATGTCCGGAGCATCGGTACTTTCCACGCCGTTGCTTTGTTTGCGCTGACTCTGGGCCAGCGCGCGGCGTATCAATTCGACCGCATGGTTCACATCGAAGGGTTTGGGCAGATACTCGAACGCACCACCCTGGAACGAGGACACCGCGCTCTCCAGATCGGAATACGCCGTCATGATGATCACCGGCAGCGCGGGATATTCGTTGCGCAAGGTCTGCAACAGATCGAGGCCGGAGCTGCCCGGCATGCGGATGTCGCTGATCACCATCTGCGGCTGACTGTTCGGCAACTCGGCCAGCGCCTCGTCGGCCGAGGCGAAACTCTTGTATTCAATCTCCTCGCGCGCCAGTGCCTTTTCCAACACCCAGCGGATGGAACGGTCGTCGTCGATGATCCAGACAGGTTTACTCATTATTGTTTTTCCATGGAAGTGAGCGGCAGCATGACCGTGAAGCAGGTCCGCCCCGGTTCGCTGTCGAATTCGATACTGCCCTGATGCTGACTGACGAAATCCTGCGCCAGCGTCAGGCCGAGGCCGTGTCCGTCTGCCCGTCCCGAGACGAGCGGATAGAAGATCTTGTCTTGCAGATGATGCGGGATGCCGGGGCCGTCGTCGATGATCTGTACCGAGATGGCCAGCCGGTGGCGCTTCTTCATCAGCGTGACCTGGCGTGAGATGCGCGTGCGCAGAATGATCGTGCCCTGGCCTTGCATCGCCTGTGCGGCATTGCGCACGATGTTCAAAATCACCTGGATCAACAGCGCCTTGTCGCCGTCGAGATCGGGCAGACTCAAATCGTAGTCGCGCTGGATGTGCAAACTCTCGGGCAGTTCGGCCATCACCACACTGCGTACGCGTTCCAGCACTTCGTGAATATTCAGTGCACTGAAATGGGGCGTGTGTTGCGGCGTGAGCAGATTCTCCATCAGCGAGCGCAAACGGTCCGCTTCCTGGATCACTACCTGCGTGTATTCGCGCAGTGCCGGCTTTTCCAGTTCCTGTTCCAGCAATTGCGCCGCACCGCGGATGCCGCCCAGCGGGTTCTTGATCTCGTGCGCCAGATTGCGCAACAGCATGCGATTGGCCTGCGTCTGGTCGAGCATCTGCTCTTCACGCGCCAGCTTGAGCGGACGCTCGATGGCGTGGAACTCCAGTTGCAGTGCATAGTTCGGCAGGGGCAGGGTGGTGACGGTGCAGCTCAGATGCAGCTTCTGCGCGTGCGTGTGTGTGCCCAGCAACAGGTCGTGTTCGATGTGCGCGGCGCGGTTGGCCAGTGCCGACTGGATCGCGGCGAACAATTGCTCGGTGTGGGTGAATGCGAATTGCAGCGGATGACCGACGAGGTTGCTGTGGCTCACCGCGAACAGATGCTCCGCAGCCGGATTCAGATACGCGATGCGCGACTGATCGTCGAGCAGCATCACGGCTGTCGACAAGAAGTCCAGAGTGGGGAGCGGGGCGCTGGTCATGTCAATCTAAGAGCAGAAAACATGCCAGCGTCAGGTCACTTGAGATTATCGATCTCGGTCTGTATCGCCCGGAGATTGTTCTCATGCATCCGGACGTTCTCCTGCGCGGCTTGTACGCTCTCTTCGTACTTCGCCATGTTGCGATAGGTCTTGCCGTCTCCCGCGGTGTATATCTGCGGTGTGTCTTCTGCCGCTTTCAATTGTGCGCGGGCATCTTCAAGTGCCTGACGTTCGCTGGCCATCTCGTCTTCGAGGATACGCAGGCGCTTATCGTCACGACGCTTTTGCGTCGCATTGTCCACGCGCGGGAAAGCAGACTCCTCGCTGCCAACTTCGCGATTGCGTTCTTTGGCAGCCGCCCTGGGCGGGGGCATGGTCGCCAAAGGCTCCAGCTTCAGCTTCTGTGCACCCCGGAGCGGTTCGCTGGAATAGGTGACGCGACCTTCCTTGTCCACGCGCTTGTAGATCTCCGCGTGGGCGGCGGTGCTGGCAGTGAAGACGACGCACAACAACAGCATGCGGGTTGGCTTCATGGTGTGTCCTCGGGATTCGATGGGGGGAGTATAGGGTAAGGATTCGGGTGAGACAAACCGCCACCCAAAAACAAACGGAGCCACAAGGGCTCCGTTTGTTTGCACAAGTCGCGGAACGACTTAGATGCTGTAGTACATGTCGAACTCGACCGGATGAGTGGTCATACGGATCTTGTTCACTTCTTCCATCTTCAACGCGATGAATGCGTCGATGAAGTCGCTGGAGAACACACCGCCACGGGTCAGGAACTCGCGGTCCTTGTCCAGAGCTGCCAATGCTTCGTCCAGACCAGCTGCCACGGTCGGGATCTTTGCATCTTCTTCCGGCGGCAGGTCGTACAGGTTCTTGTCTGCAGGATCACCGGGGTGGATCTTGTTCTGGATACCATCCAGACCGGCCATCATCAGCGCGGAGAAGCACAGGTACGGGTTCGCGGTCGGATCCGGGAAGCGGGTCTCGATGCGGCGTGCCTTGTCGCTGGCGACGTGCGGAATACGGATCGAAGCGGAACGGTTCTTGGCGGAGTAAGCCATCTTCACCGGAGCTTCGTAGTGCGGAACCAGACGCTTGTAGCTGTTGGTGCCCGGGTTGCAGATCGCGTTCAGTGCTTTGGCGTGCTTGATGATACCGCCGATGTAGTACAGGGCAGTCTCGGACAGGCCGGCGTAGCCGTTACCCGCGAAGGTGTTCTTGCCGTCTTTCCAGATCGACTGGTGCACGTGCATGCCGGAACCGTTGTCGCCAACGATAGGCTTGGGCATGAAGGTCGCAGTCTTGCCGTACTGGTGCGCAACGTTGTGCACGATGTACTTCAGAGTCTGTGTCCAGTCAGCGCGCTTCACCAGTGTGGAGAACTTGGTACCGATCTCGCACTGGCCGGCAGTTGCCACTTCGTGGTGGTGCACTTCAACGGGGATGCCGACTTCTTCCAGCAACAGGCACATCTGAGCGCGGATGTCGTTCAGGCTGTCGACCGGAGGAACCGGGAAGTAGCCGCCCTTCACCATCGGACGGTGGCCGGTGTTGCCGCCTTCGAACTTTTCGCCGGTAGACCATGCAGCCTCTTCCGAATTGATCTTCAGGAAGCAACCGGACATATCCACGTTCCATTGCACGGAGTCGAAGATGAAGAATTCTGGCTCAGGGCCGAAGTAGGCGGTGTCGCCGATGCCGGTGGACTTCAGGTAGGCTTCAGCGCGCTTGGCGATGGAGCGCGGGTCGCGGTCATAGCCCTTGCCGTCGGTCGGCTCGATCACGTCACAAGTGATGATCAGGGTCGGCTCGTCGAAGAACGGGTCAACGTAAGCGGAATCCGGATCCAGCATCAGCAGCATGTCGGAAGCTTGAATACCCTTCCAGCCGGCGATGGAAGAACCGTCGAAGGCGTGGCCTTCTTCGAACTTGCTCTCGTCCACGGCACTGACCGGCACGCCAACGTGCTGCTCTTTACCGCGGGTGTCTGTGAAACGAAGGTCGACGAATTTGATGCCTTGTTCTTTGATCAGCTTCAGAACGTCGGCGGCTGTTTTGGACATACTCGAATCTCCCAGGAAATTAAAAACAAAAGTCAGTAAGGCGAACCGTTTGAATGGTACGGGTCGGAAAGAGCAGAAACTGTGCCATCGCCGGATATCCAATCAGGCGAGCATTGTGCCATATCTCAGCGGAAATGGCGGGCGTCGTACATGCCCAAAAATAGGGCAGGTCGGAGCCGTTGCGCACTATTTTGGTGCGACATCCTGATATACATCTATACGATTGAAATACGGATCGTCGGCGACGATGGCGTCGCACTTCGCCTGCAGTTCACCCGCGCCAGCCGTTACCGGAAGCAGCAACTCAGCCTCGATCTTGCCATTGAGGTAATGCAACACGATGCGCGTGTCAGCCGGCAATTCCTGAGCTAGCCGCTTATGCAGGTGCATCAGCAGAAGGTGGCGCTGCGGCGTATGCGCGTTCGGCTTCGATTGGACGTCATCCTCCGGGTCGATATGCACCATCACATCCATCACATGATGGCTATTGAGCACGGCAGCGCGCGCCGCCTCCGCGATGTAATGCCCTTCCGACACGCTGATGAAAGGATCGACCATGATGTGCGCGTCGACCAGCGCGTTATCGGCCATCTTGCGTGTGCGCAATTCGTGCAGCCCCAGCACGCCCGGCACCGACTTCAACGTGTTGCGGATCGCGCGCACTTCTGCCGCCTCCAAACCGGTATCCACCAGCTCCAGCATCGCATCGCGCGCGAACTGAAAACCCATGTAGGAGATCATCACGCCCACCACGGCCGCAGCGATCAGATCGAGGAAGGTGTAGCCCAGCAGATTGCCCGAGATACCCACGATGACCACCAGCGAAGACGCCGCATCGGAACGCGCATGCCATGCGTTCGCCACCAGCATCTGCGAACGCACGCGCTTTGCCACTGCCAGCATGTAGCGGAACATCCCCTCCTTGGCTGCCAGCGCAAAGATCGCCACCCACAAGGTCATCGGATGCACGGCCTGTACATGCTCGGGGTGTTGCAGCCGCGATCCTGCAGCGACCAGCAAGATGATGCCGAGCACCGACAAACTGGTCCCCAGGATCAGCGAAGCGGCAGTCTCGATGCGCGCGTGACCATAAGGGTGATTGGCATCCGCATGCATGTTGCCGTGGCGGTTCGCGAACAGCACCAGCACATCCGAGACCAAGTCCGCAAACGAATGCAGGCCGTCGGCCATCAGCGACTGTGATTTGCCGAAGAAACCCGCCAACACTTGCACGATGCTCAGGATCAGGTTGATGAAGATACTGACCCAGGTGCTCTTGCGCGCAGCGGCGAAGCGCTCGGGATGAGCGGGCTCGAATGCGGCCGACTTGTCGTGGCCATGTGTGTGCGTGTGATTTTTCATTGCTGTTGGGATAGTATGCAGGCGAGTGCGCAGGATAACATCCGCGCACCGAACCTTAAACAACACAGATACAAAGGTATATGGGAAAGATCACAGAAATATTGACGACAGCACAGAACCGCGCAAAGGACCTGGGCCTGCCGTACGAGGGTGCACTTACACCTGACGAAGCCAACACCATCTGGCAGAGCGCCCCCGGCGCCAAGCTGGTGGACGTGCGCACCCGCGCGGAGATCGACTGGGTCGGTAAAGTGCCGGGTGCAGTCGAGATCGAATGGATGAGCTATCCCGGCATGAAGCCCAACCCCAACTTCCTCGCCTCGCTGGAACAGCAAGTGGACAAGGAATCGCTGGTGCTCTTCCTGTGCCGCACCGCCCAGCGCTCACACGCTGCCGCCGCGCTCGCCACGCAGAACGGCTATGCCGATTGCTACAACATCCTCGAAGGCTTCGAAGGCGACAAGAACGGCAGCAACCAGCGCAACGCCAAAAACGGCTGGCGCGCCGCCGGACTGCCTTGGGAACAAAGCTGAAGAAAGCCGTTCGTGCTGAGCTCAGCCTGTCCTGAGCTTGCCGAAGGATCGAAGTAAGATCGGAAAGAAAAAAAGCCCGCGCAAGCGGGCTTTTTTACGGATGCGACCAGCTCACCGCGCCGGTATAGGCGGTCAACAGCACGATCACGCCGAACACGATGCGATACCAGGCGAACACCACAAAGGTGTGATTCGAGATGAACTTGATGAAACCGCGCACCGCCCACATCGCAGCGATGAACGAACACACGAAGCCCACAGCGAACACCGGAATGTCGGCCGCATGCAGCAGCGCCCAGTTCTTGTACAAGTCGTAAGCCGTCGCGGCGAACATGGTCGGGATCGCCAAGAAGAACGAGAACTCCGCCGCTGTCTTGCGTGAAAGCCCGAAGATCAAACCGCCCATGATGGTCGCCCCCGAGCGAGACGTACCGGGGATCATCGCCAGCGCCTGCGCAAAGCCCACCTTCAGTGCGTCCGGCCAGCGCATCTCATCCACCGAATTCAGGCGCGGATGATAGTTACGTTTCTCCACATACAGAATGACAAAGCCGCCCACGATCAGCGCCGTCGCCACCGTGATCGGGTTGAACAACAGTGCCTTGATGGTCGAATGGAACATCAAGCCCAACACCGCCGCCGGCAGAAAAGCCACGAACAACAACCCCACAAAACGCTGTTCGGCCGGCTCGGTGCGGATGCCGCGCACCGTGCGCATCAAGCGCTCGCGATAATCCCAGCACACCGCCAAAATCGCCGCCAACTGGATCACGATCTTGAACACCTTGCTCGTCTCGTCGTTGTAACCGAGCAGATCACCGAGGATGATCAAGTGCCCGGTCGAAGAGATCGGCAAGAACTCGGTCAAACCCTCCACCACGCCGAGGATGGCGGCCTTCAAAAGCAGTGCAATATCCATAAAGTCTCGTCATTCCGGCGTAGGCCGGAATCCAGTAAAAATAAAAAACCGTTAGTCCTGAGGGGCGAAGGATGAACCCTGTCAGTCACCCGAAGGGTGCAACCGTCCGTTGGCAAGCTTAGCGATCCGCCAGTTCACCGCCCGCCGCTCCTCCTCGTTCATCTCCAGCCAGCGGCAGACTTCATCGAAAGTGCGCAAGCAACTGCGGCACACATCATCGCCCAGCACAGTGGTGCAATGACCGATACAAGGGGACTCGGCGGTGACTTCGTCAGGAACAGGGGAGGGTTGTTGCATGGCCCGATTATACCGGCTGCGTCGCCCGCTCCAGCTGCGATAACCAAGCCAGCGCATGCTCACGCGAATCACCGCACATCTCCGCCGAAGGTTGCAAGCCGCCACAGAAAGCAGGCCGCTCGGGCGTGCCAAACACCTTGCAACGCAACGCATCATCAAGCTGCACGCATGGCATACCGTCAGGCTTGCCATTCGGCATACCGGGCAGCGGGGAGGTGATGGAAGGCGCGATACAGCAGGCGGCGCAGGAGGGGCGGCAGTTCATGTTGAGCATTGTAATAGGTTGAATTAATGGAAACGGGCCGCAATGCGGCCCGTTTGTTTTACTGAGCGGGGAAAAATCAAGCCTTGTGATAAACCTCCGCCCCCTTCTTCACAAACTCCACCGACTTCACTTCCATTCCTTTCGCTAGTGCCTCTGCCTCGGCGATGCCCTGCGCGGCGGCGAAGTCGCGCACGTCCTGGCTGATCTTCATCGAGCAGAACTGCGGGCCGCACATGGAGCAGAAGTGCGCGACTTTGGCGGATTCCTTGGGCAGGGTCTCGTCGTGGAATTCGCGCGCGCGGTCGGGGTCGAGGCCGATGTTGAACTGGTCTTCCCAGCGGAATTCGAAGCGCGCCTTGCTCATGGCGTTGTCGCGGATCTGTGCGCCGGGGTGACCCTTGGCGAGGTCGGCGGCGTGGGCGGCGATCTTGTAGGTGATGATGCCTTCCTTCACGTCGGCCTTGTTGGGCAGGCCGAGGTGTTCCTTGGGCGTGACGTAGCAGAGCATGGCGGTGCCGAACCAGCCGATCAGCGCCGCGCCGATGGCGCTGGTGATGTGGTCGTAGCCGGGGGCGATATCCTGTGTCAGCGGGCCGAGCGTGTAGAAGGGCGCTTCGTGGCACCACTTCAGTTGCAGCTCCATGTTCTCTTTGATCATGTGCATGGGCACATGGCCGGGGCCTTCGATCATCACTTGCACGTCGTGCTTCCACGCGATCTGGGTGAGTTCGCCCAGCGTCTTCAGTTCGCCGAGTTGCGCTTCATCGTTGGCGTCATACACCGAGCCGGGGCGTAGGCCGTCGCCGAGCGAGAAGGTCACGTCGTAGGCTTTCATGATCTCGCAGATCTCTTCGAAGTGCGTGTAGAGGAAGTTCTCCTGGTGGTGCGCAAGGCACCACTTCGCCATGATGGAGCCGCCGCGCGAGACGATGCCGGTCATGCGCTTCGCGGTCATGGGGATGTAGCGCAGCAGCACGCCGGCGTGGATGGTGAAGTAGTCCACGCCTTGTTCAGCTTGCTCGATCAGCGTGTCCTTGAAGATCTCCCAGGTCAGGTCTTCGGCCTTGCCGTTCACCTTCTCCAGCGCCTGATAGATCGGCACGGTGCCGATGGGCACGGGCGAGTTGCGGATGATCCATTCGCGCGTCTCGTGGATATTCTTGCCGGTGCTCAAGTCCATCACTGTGTCGCCGCCCCAGCGGATGGCCCAGGTCATCTTCTCGACTTCTTCCTGGATGCTGGAACCGAGCGCGGAGTTGCCGATGTTGGCGTTGATCTTCACCAGGAAGTTGCGGCCGATGATCATCGGCTCGCATTCGGGGTGGTTGATGTTGGTGGTGATCACGGCGCGTCCGGCGGCGACTTCGCTGCGCACGAACTCGGGCGTGATCTCTTTCGGCATCGCTTTGCCGAAGTTCTCGCCGGGATGCTGTTGCAACATCATCTCGGAAAGGCCGTCGCGCTTCTGGTTCTCGCGGATGGCGATGTATTCCATCTCCGGCGTGATGATGCCCTGACGCGCGTAGTGCATCTGCGTCACATTCTTGCCCGGCTTGGCGCGGCGCGGTGTGTGCTTGAGGTTGAAGCGCATGTCGGCCAGCGCCGGGTCGCCCAGACGTTGCTGGCCGTAGTCGGAACTCAGGCGCGGCAGCGCTTCGGTGTCGTTGCGCTCGGCGATCCACGGTGCACGAAGTTCTTCCAGACCGGAGCGGATGTCGATCTTCACATCCGGATCGGTATAGGGGCCGGAGCAGTCGTACACGTAGATCGGCGGGTTCTTCTCCACGCCGTTGTTCAGGTGGGTGTCGCTCAGCGTGATCTCGCGCATCGGCACGCGGATGTCGGGGCGCGAACCTTCGACGTAGATCTTGCGGGAGTTCGGCAGCGGCTTGATGGCGGCTGCGTCAACGTGGGCGGTGGAGGAAAGGAATTCGGGTGCGTTCATTGTGGTACTCCTGAAATTGCAAGAAGCACCGGAAGGATGCTTCCCTACGACGGCATGACCCGTACAGGTTCAAAGGGTGTGTCTCACTGCCATCCGGCAGACCCCTAGCGAGGGGCGCAAGGTACTGGAAACAGGGGCGAAATACAAGCTTTGACCCCATTGGAAGAGGTGCTATGGCCTATTCGGCCAGAGAGGTGGTCAGTATTCGCCCACCACTTTGTCCAGCGCCGGTTTGATCTTGGAGCGATCAGCAATACTTAGTTTGGCGATAGGCGCTTTGAGTCTGGAAGTGTCGATGGCGAAGATCTCGTTGGTGGACAGCACGAAGTTTCCGTACTCTCCTGCCCCGACCAACGGTGCCATGATCTCAACGGGTGGCGTATTGGCGCGCAAAGGAATGACAACCGTTGTGCCCGTTCGATTGGTGATGTGATCGTTCTGCACAGAAACCAGATACGGTATCTCAACCTTCTTTGTGCCGGGATTCGGGTAGATATCGAATTGCGCCACGTCTCAGATCCGGTCGAATTCAGTGCCAGCCAAACCTGTTTTCGCGATGCTCTTCCCGTGCGCTTCAAGGGCATCGGCATTACGTTCTGCCCAAGTACGATTCTCAAGTTGATCCAGCATTCGGGCGAGCAATTGTTCTGCTTGGGCTGAAAAATTGACTTGCTGCTTGTACGGCTCAAGACGATCCAATAGCCCTTGGTCTATGGATAAAGAAAGCCGGCCTTTTTTTACCGCTGTGGGGGATTGGGTTTGCATGATGGCTACGCCGATTCGAATGGGGTGTGCACAATCATACGCATGATTATGCGTACGTCAAGACGCATGAAAAAGGGTCGCCAGCCTTGGCGACCCTGTGGGATAAGGGCCCGGCGCCCCCCGCTGAGGAGAGAGGGAGAGAGAAGCGGGAGGGCGGGCAAACGGGTTGGACGACCTACTTGGCTTGGCCCAGCTTGCGCCAGGTCTCCAGCAGGGTGTCCGGGTTGAGCGACATGGTCTGGATGCCTTGCTCCATCAGCCATTGGGCGAAGTCGAAATGGTCCGACGGGCCTTGGCCGCAGATGCCGACATATTTATCCAGACGGTTGCAGGTGCTGATCGCCATCGTGAGCAGCGCTTTCACCGCGCCGTCGCGTTCGTCGAAGCGGTCGGCCACCAGACTGGAGTCGCGGTCCAGACCCAGCGTGAGTTGCGTCAGGTCGTTGGAGCCGATGGAGAAGCCGTCGAAGTATTGCAGGAACTCTTCGGCGAGCAGCGCGTTGGACGGGATCTCGCACATCATGATCAGACGCAGACCGTTCTCGCCGCGCTTGAGGCCGTTCTTGGCCAGCGTCTCCACCACTTCTTTCGCTTCGCCGACCGTGCGCACGAAGGGGATCATGATCTCCACGTTGGTGTAGCCCAGCTTCTCGCGCACACGCTTCATGGCGCGGCATTCCAGTTCGAAACAGTCGCTGAAGTTGGCCGCCACATAACGGCCCGCACCGCGGAAGCCGATCATCGGGTTCTCTTCCATCGGCTCGTAGATCTCGCCGCCCAGCAGCTTGCGGTATTCGTTCGACTTGAAGTCGGACATGCGCACGATGACTTTCTTCGGCCAGAACGCGGCTGCCAAAGTCGCCACGCCTTCGGTGATCTTCTCCACGTAGAACTCGACCGGATCGGCATAACCGGCGGAACGTTTCAACACCGCCTCGCGCAGCTTGCCCGGCAGGCGGTCATATTCCAGCACGGCTTTGGGGTGCACGCCGATCATGTTGTTGATGACGAACTCCAGACGCGCCAGACCGATACCTGCGGAGGGCAGTTGCGAGAACTCGAACGCCAGCGTGGGGTTGCCCACGTTCAGCATCAGCTTCACTGGGATCTGCGGCAGTGCTTGCTCGCTGTGCACGATCACTTCGAACGGCAATGCACCGTGATAGACGAAGCCGGTGTCGCCTTCCGCGCAGGACACAGTGACCATCTCGCCATCCTGCAATGCCGTGGTGGCATGGCCGCAGCCGACGATGGCGGGGATACCCAGTTCGCGCGCGATGATGGCCGCGTGGCAGGTGCGGCCGCCGCGGTTGGTGACGATGGCGGCGGCCTTCTTCATCACCGGTTCCCAGTTCGGGTCGGTCATGTCGGTGACCAGGATGTCGCCGGCCTGCACCTTGTCCATCTCTTCCGGGCCGGACACGATGCGTACTTTGCCCTGTCCGATCTTCTGGCCGATGGCGCGGCCTTCGGTCAGCACGTCGCCGCGCTGCTTCAGACGGTATTTCTCGCTGCCGCCTCCGTGGTTCGCGTTCGACTTCACCGTCTCCGGGCGCGCCTGCAGGATGTACAGCTTGCCGTCGTTACCGTCCTTGCCCCACTCGATGTCCATCGGGCGGCCGTAGTGCTGTTCGATGGCGACCGCGTAGCGCGCCAGTTGCAGCACGTCCTCGTCGTTGATCGAGAAGCTGTTCTGCGCGGCAATCTCCACCGCCTCGACGCGGCAGGAACGTCCGGCGGAACGCTGCTCATCGAACACCATGCGCTGCAGTTTGGAACCCAGTGTGCGGCGGATCACGGCGGGGAAGCCGGCGGCCAGTTGCTGCTTGTGCACATAGAACTCGTCCGGGTTCACCGCGCCCTGCACCACCATCTCGCCCAGACCGTAGGAGGAGGTGATGAACACCGCGTCCTTGAAACCGGATTCGGTATCCAGCGTGAACATCACGCCGGAAGCGCCCACGTCGGAGCGCACCATGCGCTGCACCCCGGCGGACAGCGCCACTTCGGCGTGGGTGAAACCCTTGTGCACGCGGTAGGAGATGGCGCGGTCGTTGTACAGCGAGGCGAACACTTCGCGGATCGCATGCAGGATGTTCTCGATGCCGTGGATGTTGAGGAAGCTTTCCTGCTGTCCGGCGAAGGAAGCGTCCGGCAGGTCTTCCGCCGTGGCCGAAGAGCGCACGGCGAAACTGCCTTCGCCGCCCGCCACCAGCTTGTCGTAATGGCTGCGGATGTCATCTTCCAGACGCTGCGGCAAGGGTGCCTCGACGATCCAGTTTCGGATGGTGCGGCCCGCCTCGGCCAGCGCGGAGACGTCCTCGATGTCCAGCTTGGAAAGTCTTTCCTCGATGCGCTTGTCCAGACCATCGTTGGCGAGGAAGTCACGATATGCATCCGCCGTGGTGGCGAAGCCTCCCGGAACCTGGACGCCTGAAGAGCTGAGACTGGAGATCATCTCGCCGAGGGAAGCGTTCTTGCCGCCTACCTCGGGAATATCGGCGATGCCCAGCGATTCGAATGGAATGACATACGGTTGCATGGTTTTCTCTCCCTCTTAATAAACCTGTTAGTGGTGATGAGTGCTGCTCACACAATGGCCGGAACAACTGCTGCTGCATCCGCCACAACTTTCTTCTCCCTCTTCGCGCGCCGGGCCGAATTCCGGATGGTGCGCAGCGAACCGTCTGGCCGCAGTTTGCACCGCGAGCCAGATGAATACCAGACCGAGCATGACCGTGATGGCTACGAGATATTTCATCGCGCCACCCCGATGCCGCCGAAGCCCATGAACGCCAGTGACAACAGTCCGGCCAGCATCAGCGACAGCGCCGTGCCGTGCATCACGCTCGGCAGGTTGGACAGGTTCAGCCGTTCGCGCACACCGGCCATCAAAATCAACGCTAGCGAGAAGCCTACGCCGCCTCCAAGACTGAAGGCCACCGATTGAGCCAGGTCATAGTCGCGCGCGGTCTGGAACAGCGCCACGCCCAGCACCGCGCAGTTGGTGGTGATCAGCGGCAGATAGATGCCCAGCGCGCGGAACAGCGCGGGCGAGAATTTCTTCATCACCATCTCTACCAGTTGCACGGCCGAGGCGATCACCGCGATGTAGGCGATCAGGCGCAGGAACTCCAGATCGAAATGGGTCAGCAACTGGTTCAGCGCATAGCTGCACAGCGAGGCGACCAGCATCACGAAACTGGTGGCGATGCCCATCGGTACGGCGGTCTCAAGCTTTCCGGACACGCCGAGGAAAGGACACAGCCCGAGAAACATCGCCAGCACGAAGTTGCTGGAGAGCACCGTGATGATGAAGATCTGCCCGAGGGTCTCATGCTCCATGTTGAGCCTCCTTGCGTTTGGCCAACCAGGCGAAGAACAGCAGCCACAGACCGAGCACGAAGAAGCCGCCCGGCGGCAACACCATCACCACCCAGGGCTGGAACTGGTCGCCGAACAGCGAGATGCCGAACAGCTTGCCCGCGCCGAGGATCTCGCGCACGCTGCCCAGCGCGAACAGGCCGATGGTGAAACCGATGCCCATACCCAGCGCGTTCACCATCGCGGAGAACGGCTGATTCTTGGCGGCGTGCGCCTCGGCGCGGCCGAGGATGATGCAGTTCACCACGATGAGCTGGATGAAGGCACCCAGCGCTTCATACAGCGCGAGGCTCACCGCCTGGATGAGGTAATCGACCAGCGTCACGAAGGTGGCGATGATCACGATGTAGGTGGCGATGCGCACTTCCCGGGGGATGAAGCGGCGCAGCATGGAGATCAAAGTGCAGGAGCAGATCAGCACGAAAGTGGTGGCCAGCCCCATACCCAGCGCGTTGAACGCCGACACCGTCACCGCCAGCGCGGGGCACATGCCGAGCGCCATCACGAACACCGGGTTCTGTTTCCAGATGCCTTCCAGCAACTGCTCCATGTTGCTCGCCTGCAAGGGTTGGCTGCTCATTGCATGCCTCCATTCTGTTTCACGGCTTCCAGATGCGGCAGCAGCAGGGGCAACAGGCGTTGTGCGCTGTCGTTGATGCCGCGCCCCACCGCCTTGGACGTGATGGTCGCGCCCGCGATGGCGTCGATCTCCCAGCCGAACTGCTTCGTGCCGTGCTTCACGGTCTTCACGGTATTGAACAGCGACTTCATGTCCGGTGTCAGGCTCACGTCCAGACTCTCGAAGTTCTTCAGGAACGCCGGATCGGTGATGATCTTGTCGCCGATGCCGGGCGTCTCTTTCATCTGCGTGACCTGGATACCGAAGATGCATTCGCAGGCATGGCGATAACCGTACAGCACGCGCACCGTGTCGGAATAACCGCGCGCTGCGCCTTCGGCAGCGATGGCATCCAGCTTGCCGTCTTTGTCATAGGCTGCATAGAAGCGCACCGCGCCCGCAGCCGGATCGCCCTTGGCGGGCGTGATGCCTTTCGCACTCGCATCGTATTCGACGATCTGGGCCGCGTTGGGGATCAGCGCGCGCACGCTGCGTTCCAGCACCACCTTCTTGTTGGCGGCGATGGCCGGTTGCGTCCATTGCCACACCGCCACGATCAGCCCGCCGCACAGCGAGGTCACCAGCATCAGCGTGCGCACCATGCGCAGGCTGTTGACCGGCGGCACGATGTGGATGGGTTGCTCGCCGCTCATTTTTTGCGCGCTCCGAACACCTTGGGTTGCAGGTATTTATCCAGCAGCGGCGCGAGCGCGTTGCCGAACAGGATGGCGTACATCACGCCCTCGGTAAGGCCGCCGAAATAGCGGATCAATATCGTCACCGTGCCGATGATCGCGCCGTAGGCCCAGATCGCGCGCGGACTGACCGGCGAGGTCGCCATGTCGGTGGCCATGAACAGCGCGCCCAGCATCAGGCCGCCGGACAGCAGCACCAGATGCGCGGGCGGATATTCGTCGCCGCCGAACAGGCGGAAGGCCAGTGCCAGCAGCAGCGCGCTGCCGACCACCGCCACCGGGATGCGCCAGTCCATGAACTTGCGCGCGATCAGGTACAGGCCGCACACCAGCAGCAGCAGGGCCGAGGTCTCGCCGGTGGAGGCGGATGCCGCGCCGGTGATCATGTCCTCCACCGGATAGACGAAGTGTTCGAACTTCCAGCGCGCCAGTGGCGTGGCACCGGTGAAGCCGTCCACCATGTTGGCCGCCACCCATGCGCTGATGTCGTTCGGTTGCATCAAAGGCAGCGTCAACGAAGACGGGATGAACTCGGTGAAGCGTTGCGGGGTGAAGGCGGGCGCCCAAGTGGTGATGGCGGTGGGGAAGGCAGCCTGCACGAAGGCGCGGCCGACCAGCGCCGGGTTGAACGGGTTGTGGCCCAGACCGCCGAACAGCGACTTGCCCAACCAGACTGCCGCGAAACCTGCCACCGCGCCCATCCACAGCGGGAAGGCGGGCGGCAGCGTCAGCGCCAGCAGCACGCCGGTGATGGTGGCGCTCCAATCGGACAGGGTGTTGACCGTGCCGGACATCTTGTTGGAGATGCGTTCGGCGGCCAGACAGGACAAGGTGACGGTGACGATCAGCGCCAGCGAGGACAGACCGTACTGCCACACCGAGAAGCCGCAGATGGGCAGCAGCGCGTACACCACATGGCGCATGATGGTGGGGACATCGCGCCCGCTGTGCAGGTGCGGCGAGGCGCGCAGTTGCATGCTCAAGTCGGTTTCCTTTCGCGCAAGAAAGCCTTGGCCGCGCGGAACTGTTGCACCAGCGGGATGTGCGACGGGCACACATAGCTGCAGCAGCCGCATTCGAAGCAGTCGCCGAGATGATAGTGCTCGGCCATCTCGTCGAACTCCAGTTTAGCCGACAGCATGCCGAGCTGGGACGGATTCAATCCCATCGGGCAGGCGTTCACGCATTCGGAACAATGGATGCACGCCCAGCTCTGTTTGGTGATGGGTTCGAGCATGCGCTTGTCGAACACCAGGATGCCTGAGGTGCCCTTGCTCACCGGGATGTCCAGCGTGCTGGCGGCCTGTCCCATCATCGGCCCGCCGAGGATGACTTCGCGTTCTTTGCACTCGGGGTCGCCCGCCCAGTCGAGGATGCTGCGCAGCGTGGTGCCGAACGGGATCCAGTAGTCGCCGGGCTTCTTGATGCCGGGCCCGGCCAGTGTCACCACGCGTTCGATCAGACCCTGACCCAGTGGCAGCAATCTACCAAGCAGCGCCAGCGTGCCGACGTTGTGCACCACCAGCCCGAGCTGGCTGGGCAGGCCGCCGTTCGGCACGTCCAGACCGAGCAGGGATTTGATCAGCATCTTCTCCGCGCCCTGCGGGTACTTGGTCGCCACGGCTTGCAAGGTGATGCTGCCGTCGCTCGGCAGATGCGGGCGGATGGCGGCCATCGCGTCCAGCTTGTTGTCTTCCACGCCGATGATGGCGCGCGTCGCACCGCTGGCGCGCAGCGCGATGCGGATGCCGGCCAGCAACTCGACTGGCCATTCGCGCATCAGCTTGTAGTCGCAGGTGAGGTAGGGCTCGCACTCGCAGCCGTTCACAATCAGGGTATGCACCTGCTTGTCGGCCGGCACGTTCAGCTTGGCATGGCTGGGGAAGGCCGCGCCGCCCAGACCGACCATGCCGATCTGCTGGATGGCGGTGATCAGCTGCGCCTGATCCATGCTGTCCACATCCTGCGGCAGACTGCAGCGCACTTCCTGTGTGGAGGCTTCATACACGCGCAGCACGATGGCATCGGTCCACGCGCCGCGCGTATTGGGACGCGGCGTGATGGCTTCGATCACGCCGTCGGCGGGGGCGTGAATGGGCGCGGACACAGCACCGTCGCAACGCGCGATGAGCTGGCCGCGCGCCACTTCTTCGCCGACCGCGACCAGCGGCAACGAGGGCTTGCCGATGTGCTGCGCCAGCGGCAGCACCAGCTTGCGCGGGAAGGGCATGCGCTTGATCGGCTGATCGAGCGTGCCCTTGTGCGGCGCGGGGTGGACGCCGCGCTGAAACGTGCCGCGACGCCAGGAAGAAAAAAGTGAAGCAAGCCCGTGGGAAGGATGTTGTCCTTCCACCAAGGGGAGATGCGCGGGGGGCGCAGGGAGGAGAGAGAGCCCCTTTGCCGAACCTGCTTCACTGTAAACCGGTCGATCCATTTTTTTCAGTGATGGATCAGTTGAACTTGGCTGCCCGGGCAACGAGTTTGTCCAGATTGGGCTCGTTGCTGTTCCATGGGGTGCCCGGATGGATCACGCCGGCGGTGCACTTTTCCGCCGCTTTGACGATCTCCAGATAAGTGCCCGCTTTCGGGTCGATAACGACTGCTTTCTTTGCTTCATCGTAGGCAAACACCTTGGGGTTGATATTCATGCACTCGTCGCAGGCCGTGCATTCCGGCGTGTCGATCCACACGGCTTCATAGTTCTCCGCGTTGGCGGCCGGGGCGGATGCACCGCCTGCCGATGTGCTCGTCACTTGCGGGGCAGGCGCGCCGCCGCTGAGGCCGGAGGACAGTTGCTGGATCAGTTCGCGGCGCACGCGGTCCGCGATGGCAGTCTCGTCGCCGACCGCGCGGCCGACGTTGGCCACATCCTTCAACTGCTGCCAGAACTGCTGGCGCTCTTCGCAGGAGTTCACCAGTTCCTGCGACACCAGTGCGCGCATCAGACGCTGTTTCTTGTCCACCGCCCAGATGTAGGGGAACTTGCCGTCGCGTTCATCCGCATCCAGCTTGAGGAAGTCGGCCAGCAACACCATGTCGTCGTTCCAGGTGTCGGGCGGTGCCTTCTTGAACTGCTTGGCGAAGCGGCCTTCGGAGAGCGCGAAGTCGGCGAAGGTCAGCGGCAAGTTCATCTTCTGCGGTTGGCCGTTCTCGTCCAGATAATCCAGGCTGTATTCGATCCAGTCCTTGTCGAGGGACGGGTTGCCTTCCAGGCTCACGCACTCGGAGAAGGTGACGCCCGCATCCGGGTCGTAGCGGAACAGCGGGTAGGCGCGCGACTCCACTGCCAGCTTGCTCTGCTGGGTCAGCGTGTCGTCGCCCACGCCGTGCTCGGGCGGACACACGGCATACACGTTGAACAGCGCCGGGCGGCGGCTGTTGAGGCCGTTGATGTAACTCTCGATCAAATGGGTCGGGTGGGCGACGCTGCCCTGCAGCACGTAGGAGGTGCGATGGGTCATGCCGATCAGGCTGATCTCCTTGCGGATCTCGGTCTTGCCGTGGCCCTTCTTGCCGTACGGCGACATGTCGGCCACCTGGCTGATGAAGCCCGAGGTGCAGGCCTGACCGCCGGTGTTGGAATACACCTGCGTATCCACCACCATCACCTTCACCGGCATGCCGGACATCAGCATGCGCGACAGGTTCTGGAAGCCGATGTCGTACATCGCGCCGTCGCCGCCCATGGCTACCACCGGCGGGCACAGATGCCATTCTTCTTCCGACAGTTGCTGCCAGTTGAAGTGGGAGAAGAACGCGGCATCGTCCGCTGCGGCATAACCGCGTTCCAGTTCGATCTCGGCCATGCGCACCGCCTTGAAACCGTCGATCATCTTGGCCATGTGCCCTTCGAACACGCCCATCGCCACCGACGGAGAATCCTGGAACAGGTGCGAGGTGAACGGGAAGGGATAGGGGCTGAACGGGAAGGTCGAGGCCCATACCGAGGTGCAGCCGGTGGAGTTGACGATACCCATGTTGGCGCGGCTGCGCGGGCCGGTGTAGGCATCGCGCAGATCGACCAGTTTCTCCAGCAACTGGCTCACCCAGCGCAGCCAGTCCTGGTCGATAGGCTCGCCGCCTTGGGCCAGTGCGGACAGGGTCAGGTCGCGGCCCTGATTGGCCTGCACCGCCTGCAGCAGCGCATGGGTGTCGGTCAGGTTCACCGTGGACGACAGCTTCATGCGCAGGTGGTTTTCCAGCTGGCCGATCAGCGTGTCCAGCTTGGCGACGAACTTCTTCACGCGCGGCTGCATCAGCGCGGTGACGGTGCTGGTGAACAGGTGGATGGCGGTCTTCTCGCCGCAACCCAGACAGGCGCCGTCGCCGCTGACCATGGAGTTGTAGTTGTGCTTGTCCAGCAGCAGCGTCTCCAGCGCGCCGACCTTCTCGTCCAGATCGTCGATGCGGCTGAACTGCGCCGGCGTGGTCGGCAGCTCCATCCAGAAATCCCATTCCTTGCGCAGCGTCTCCACGCTGTCGCTGGTCTGCGTCACCATCTTCAGCGCGTTGTCGCTACACACTTCCACGCACACCGCACAGCCTTTGCAGGTGTAGGGATTGACGGTGATGGAGAACAGGCCGCCCGCGCCTTTCTCCTTCTTCTCTTTTTGCGTCCAGTAGGGTTTGGTGGTGGCGAACTTGAAGTCGCCCAGTTTCTCGCGCAGCAGGTTCAGTTCCACTTCCAGACGGCCGCGCTCGTCGCCCTGCGTGGCGTCTTCCGCGAACGCTTCGGTGATGGCGTTGCCGATCAGGGCGCGCACGTCCAGGCCGTCGCGCTCCAGCATTCCGCGCAGCTTCTTGTCGATGGCGCGGCTGAACTTGCGCAGGAAGCGGGTCGGCCGACCGCCGATCTCTATCATCTGGATGGCGGTGTTGAGGATGTCGCTGCTGGTCGAGACCAGACCGGGGATGGCGTTGTCCGGGCACTGCGTGTAGCACTCGCCGCAGGCGGTACAGTTCTCGGCGATCCACTCGGGATGCTCGAAGCGGATCTGCGTCATGTCGCGGTACACGCCGGTGGCGGCGGGGATCAGCGCCAGACCCATGAACGGATCGACCAGATTGTCCGAGCCTTGGCCCTTCATGTAGAAGCTGCCGGTCTGTTCCCAGAAACGGTGGATGTCGGTCGCGCCGCCGTCGCCTTCCGGCAAGTGCTTGAGCATCATCGGCAGCGCGGGGGCGAGCTTGGCCACGGCCTGCTGGCGCGCGCCGACCTGCTTGGCGGCAGCCGGGATCTCATAGATCTCTTCGTAACCGCGGCGCACCACGCGCAGGTTGTCCTCCACGATGCGCTTGCCCTTCTTGCCGAACTTGGATTCCAGCTGGTTCTCGATGGCCTGGAACAGGTTCTCCTCGGTCAGGCCCGCGCGCTCCTTCACATCGGAAGCGTGGAAGAACGCGCCCTGGAAGGCATTACCCTGCATGCGCAGTTGCAGGTCGACGTTGGAAGATTCCTCGCGGGCGATCTTGAACGCGTCCAGATAGAACACGCGGATGTCGTTGTCCACGATGTACTTCTGTGTGTGGGCGGGGAAGGTGGCCCACACGGCTTCCGCGCTGGCGAGGTTGCTCTGGATGATGAACGCACCGCCCTTTTTCAGACCGGCCACCGCGTTGGTGTGCAGGAACACCTGCGGGTCGGGCGACAGCGCCACGTCGATGGCGGTGTATTCGCAGTTGATGCGAATCGGCTCCGGTGCAGCGGACAGGTAATAGGTGGTCGGTTGGCCCTTTTTCTCCGAACCGTATTTCGGATTGGCCTTGATGTCCCAGCCCAGCAGTTCGAACAGGGTCATCGCCAGGTTCTTGCCGGTGGTCACCGCGCCCCAGCCGCCGATGGAGTGCATACGCACCGCGATGGCACCCTTGGGCAGCAGGTTGGGGTTCTCGGAACCGCGCAATGCCATCTGCTTGATGTTGGGATAGGCTTCCAGCAGCGCCTGCTGGCGCACTTCCTGTTTCGGCGTGGCGGATTCGTCACGCACGAAATCGACAGACAGATAGTAGAACTTGCGATGTGCCGCACCCGGCAGCATGTTCTCCACGGCGGCGATCAGGCCTTCCGGTTGCAGGTCGCGCGAGCCCAGACCGTAACAGCCGGAATACAGGGAGGGCAGGTCTTTCAGGCTGTCGTATACGGCGTATCCAGCGTGGTTGTTCTCGCGTCCATTCTCCAGACACTTGGAAACCGTAGCGCGCACTTCGCGCATCAGCGGCAGGTCTTCCGCCAGCGGCTGGTCGGTGCGCTCCAGCACGGCCACGCCTTTCTTGCCTTTCAACACCTTGCCCAGCAGGTCGCCGGGGAAGGGGCGGAACATGGTGAGATTGACCACGCCCACTTTGATCTTGCGATTCTCACGCAGCCAGTCGGCCACGGCGGCGGCCTGTACCGTCATGCTGCCTTGGCCGAGGATGAGGTAGTCGGCATCCTCGCAGCGGTATTCGTCCACGCGTTTGTAGCGGCGGCCGGTCAGCTTGTAATACTCGTCCATGCACTGCTCGGCCAGTTGCGGGATGTGCTCGAAGAAGTATGGGCGCTGCGCGGCCACGGCCTGCATGTAGGCGTCCTGATTGGTCACGCCGCCGGACGAGACGGGATTGTCCACGTCCCACAGCAAGGGCACGCGGCGGCGTGTGTCGCCGTAGATCAGGCGCTGGCCGGGGGTGGGGGTGGGGATGATGTCGTCCGAATAACCGAGGTATTCGTCCACCAGTGCGCGCTCCGGCACCAGCACCGGTTCGATCAGGTGGGTGGTGAGGAAGCCGTCCATCGCCACCATGGCCGGAGTCAGCGACAGTTCGGCGGTCTTGCGCGCGATCATGTTCAGGTCGGCCGCTTCCTGCGCGTTCTTGGCCATCACCTGAATGAAGCCGGTGTCGTCGGCGCAGTGGTAGTCGTCATGCGCGCAGTGCACATTGAGCGAGTTCTTGGTGATGGCGCGGCAGCCCACGTTCAGTACATAGGGCAGGCGCTTGCCGACCGCGCCGTACAGCGACTCGTGCATGAAGGCCATGCCCTGCGAGGAGGTGAAATTGACCGCGCGCTGGCCGGTCATGGCCAGACCGGCGGTGACACCGGCGGCGGCATGTTCGGATTCCGGTTCGATGAAGATCAGCGGGCGACCGGCTGTGTTGAGGTGACCGGCGGCGACCGCCTCGGCCCAGTATTCGCCCATCTGCGTGGAGGGCGTGATCGGATAAGCACCCGCGCCGTCGGTGGATTCGCGCTCCACCATGATCACGGCGGTGTTGCCGTCGATGGCGTCGCGCACGCCGGGATATTTGAATTCGGCCTTCTGCTCGGCACCGGTGATGGCGTCCAGCAACTTGAATTGTTTGATCTTGTTCAACATGGTCGGACTCCTCAAGCTTCTGCCGTGGCGGGCAGGGGTTGGATACGGATGATCTTGCGGGCGGCACGGCCCTTGTCGGCACGCTGGCCGTCCAGCCACACGATGGCGCCGGTGGGGCAACGTTCGATGGCACGGCGGTCGGCCGTTGCGTTCTTGCTGTAATCGATGACGGCCAGATTGCGTTCGAGTTTGATCAGGCCGGGCGCGGCGTCCATCACACAGCGGCCGCAGGCGGTGCAGGACACTTCGCAGGAATTCTCGGAAGCGCTCGGGTCAGCCTGGTTCTTGCAGGCTACCCACAGTTGGCGCGACACCGGCTCAAGGGAAAACAGCTGCTTGGGGCAGATGTCCACGCAGTCGCCGCAGGCGGTGCACTTTGCCGGGTCGACTTCGGGCAGGCCCTGACGGTTCATGAAGATGGCGCCGAAATCGCAGACATGGGAACAATCGCCCAGACCGAGGCAGCCCCATACGCAGGAGCGTCCGCCGCCGCTGATCACCGCCGCAGAACGGCAGGTGGAATGGCCGACATAGTTGGCGCTGCTCTTGGCGACGTTGTTGCCGCCGGAGCAGGCCAGACGCGCGATGCGTTTCTCCACGTTGCCGAGGTCGATGCCGAGCAGGGAGGCGATGCTTTTATTCTGTTGCGGAGGATTGACGGTGCAGCGTGCGGGTTCGATGGAACCGGCGACCACTTGTTCGGCGAAGTTGCGGCAACCGGCGGTGCCGCATGCGCCGCAGTTGGAATGGGGCAGCATCTCTTCGACCTGTTCGATACGTGGGTCTTCGAACACATACAGGCGCTTGCTGGCCAGCGCCAGGAACAGCGCGAGCAAGCCGCCCAGTGCGGCCATGAAAGTGGATGCGAATAAGATCGATTGCAGTGTTTGCATGATTGACCCCCGTATGCGCCTGCATCGTCGTGCAGTCTGCGCTTTTTCGTAGTGGGAGTAAGGGTAATAAAGTTACAATCATTTACAGAATCAATAATTTCAATTTTAATTATTACGCGAATAAGTATTAGTTGAGAGGATTGGTATGGCAAAGGATGGCCAGGCGTACTACAAAGACAGCCGAATCAAGCAGATGCGCGCCTTCTGCGAAGTGGTGCGCAGCGGCAGCGTGACCCAGGCGGCGCAGAAACTATTCATCAGCCAGCCTTCCGTCACCTTGCAGATCCAGGCGCTGGAACGCGAATTGAACGTCACTTTGTTCGAGCGGCGCGGCCCGGTGCTCAAACTCACGCCGGACGGCGAGTCACTCTATGCGCTGGCTGAGCCGCTGGTAAAAGGCGTGGATGGCCTGCAGGAGAACTTCGCCGCGCTGCACGGGCGGCTGGAATCCGGCGAGCTCAACATCGGCGCGGGCGAATCCACCATCCTGTATGTATTACCTGAAGCCGTGCGTCGCTTCGTGGCCAGCTATCCCGGTATCCATACCAAGCTGCACAACGTCACCGGCCGCGACGGTCTGAAGATGCTGCGCGCCGACGAGATCGACTTCGCGGTCGGCTCCATGCTGGAAGTGCCGGACGACATCATCTATGAACCGGTGGCCTTGTTCGATCCGGTGCTCATCGTGCCGCTGGATCATCCGCTGGCCGCCTTCGACGAAGTCTCGCTGGAGGCGGTGAGTCAGTACGGGATGATCCTGCCGCCGCGCCATCTTTCCACCTGGAACATCGTTAAATATGTGTTCCAGCAGCACAACCTCACCTTCAAGGTGACGCTGGAGGCGGGCGGTTGGGAAGTGATCAAGAAATATGTCGAGCTCGGTATGGGCATCTCCATCGTCACGGCGATCTGTCTGACCGGCGACGAAAAGCTCAAGTGCATCTCGCTCAAGCAATATTTCCCGCAAAGGGGTTACGGCCTGGTGCTGCGCAAGGGCAAGTTCCTGTCGCCGCAGGCGCGGCGTTTCGTCGAGTTGCTGCACGAGGTGTATGGCACTACGCCCAGCACCTGAGCACACGATTCAGTCGCTTGACTTAATCGCTTGACTGAAATATCTTGCGCTCCCTGTCCACGCAGTCGGAGCGAAGTTGAGTCCATCCCCCAAATCATGTTGTCCCCTGATGAATATGGCGCAGCGCCTGCTGGGCCATGCCCCCAGTTCACAGGAAGAGACGCGCTGGCGACTGCTGCAGGCGGGCACGGAGGTGTTCGCCGAGCTCGGTTTCAAGGCGGCGACCACGCGCGAGATCGCGCGCCGGGCCGAGGTCAATCTGGCTTCCATCCATTACCACTTCGGCGACAAGGCCGCGCTCTACCGCGAAGTATTCCGCCTGCCTTTCCTGAACGAATGCAATACCTTCGCCACGCTGGATGTGGAGGCGGTGCCGCTGGCCGAAGCCTTGCGTGCGCTGTACATCTGGATGTTCCCCCCGCAGGCAGAAGCGGACCCCATGCTGCAGCAGTTCATGCGCCTGCATGCGCGCGAGGAAGGCGATCCGAGCGGTGTGTTGGGCGATGCCATGGTGCAAGCCTTCCGCCCCAATCACGAGAATCTGCTCGCCTTGCTATGCCGGGAATTGAGCTTGAGCGCGGCGGATGACGACGTGCAGCGCTTGGCCTTCAGCCTGGTCGGTCTGGCGACGGTCTATATGCACGGCGGTCGCAACGCGGTCGAAGCGTTCGCGCCGCAACTGCTGAAGGGCGTGCCGGCACGCGAAACGATGGTGGAACGATTGGTGGAACACGCGCTGGCATTGATCGCCAGCGAGAAGAAAAGACGCATGGCATCGCAAAAGGAAAACACAAGATGAAGACATATATCCTCGACAACAAACCGCTGGCGATCAAGCTGATGCTGGCAGCGCTGGTACTGGGCGGCGGCGCGATCTGGCTGGCTGGCAGCAGTGTGGCGGAAGAGGCGGCGACGGCGTCTGCCGCGACCGGTAGACCTGCATTGACGGTGCGCATTGCTGTATTACAGGAAGACAAATGGTCGGAGACCTTGTCGGCCAACGGCAGTATCTTGCCCTGGCAGGAAGCCATCATCGGCTCGCAGTTGCAGGGTGTCCGTATCGCCGAGGTCAAGGTCAGCATCGGCGACCGGGTGCGTCGCGGTGAAGTGCTGGCGACGCTGGATAACGCGATTCAACGTGGAGACGATGGCACGCCGCAGGGCAAGATCCTCGCCCCGGATGACGGCGTGATCTCGGCCGCCAGCGCCAATGTCGGCTCCATGCCGCAGGCCGGGGTGGAGCTGTTCCGCCTGATCCGCAAAGGCCGTCTGGAATGGCGCGCGGAACTGACGGCGGATGAGCTGATGCGTTTGCGTCGCGGTATGAAGGCGCGCGTGATGCTGGTCGGCGGGCGCACCCTGAACGGTAACGTGCGCGCCATCTCGCCGTCGGTCGATCCGAATACGCGCTACGGCTATGCGCTGGTTTCGCTGGACGACAGCAACGGCGTGATCGCAGGCGCCTTCGCTCGCGGCACATTCGATGTAAGCGGCGCGCGCAAAGTGCGCTGGCTGCCGGCCAGTGCCGTGTTGCAACGCGGCAGCCAGAGCCATGTGCTCGAGGTCGATGCGGAAGGTCGCGTGCACGAGCGCGCGGTCGAGATCGGCCAGCGCAAGGAAGCGCGTATCGAGATCAGCAAAGGCTTGCAGGCCAACGTGCCGGTGGTGGAAAGCGGCGGCGCATTCCTGACCGAAGGTGATCTGGTGCGTGTGGTGAAGGAATAAGCATGAACGTCTCATCCTGGTCCATCCGTAACCCCACGCCGGCGATCCTCGCCTTCATCATGCTCACCCTGATGGGGATCATGGGCTTCAAGGCCATGAAGATCCAGCAGTTCCCCGACATCGACCTGCCGACGGTGACCGTGACGGCCTCCTTGCCCGGCGCCTCGCCGGCGCAGATGGAGACCGAGGTGGCGCGCAAGCTGGAGAACTCGCTGGCCAATACGCAGGGGCTGAAACATCTGTACACCAAGGTGCAGGACGGCACGGTGATCATCACCGCCGAGTTCCGTCTGGAGAAGGGCACGCAGGAAGCGGTGGACGACGTGCGCGCGGCGGTGACACGGGTGCGTGCCGACCTGCCGCGCGACCTGCGCGATCCGACCGTGGCCAAGGTGGAACTGGCCGGGTTGCCTATCCTGACTTACACCATCGCTTCGCCCAGCATGAGCGAAGAAGAACTGTCCTGGTTCGTGGACAACAACATCACCAAGTCGCTGCTGTCGGTGCGCGGCGTGGGGGCGGTGGCGCGCGTGGGCGGCGTGACGCGCCAGGTCAGTGTGGAGCTCGATCCGGCGAAACTTCTGGCGTTGAACGCGACCGCATCCGATGTCTCGCAGCAACTGCGTTTGATCCAGCAGGAAGCGTCCGGTGGCCGCGCCGATATCGGCGGCATGGAACAATCAGTGCGCACCATCGCCACGGTGCAGACCGCGCAAGAGATGGCGAAGATCGAAGTCGTGCTGGCGGACGGACGCCATATCCGGCTGGACCAGGTGGCGACGGTCAGCGACACCATCGCCGAGCGGCGCAGCGCGGCCCTGCTCGACGGGCGCGATGTGGTGGGCTTTGAGATCAGCCGCTCGCGCGGCTACGGCGAAGTGGAAGTTGCGGAAGGCGTGCTGCGGGTGCTGGACAAGCTGCGCAGCGAGCACCCCGACATCGAGATCACGGAAGCCTTCAACTTCGTCGACCCGGTGGAAGAGAACTACATCGGCTCGATGAACCTGCTGTACGAGGGCGCGATACTGGCGGTGCTGGTGGTGCTGGCCTTCCTGCGCAACATACGCGCCACCATCGTGGCTGCGACGGCCTTGCCGCTGGCGGTGATCCCTACTTTCGCCGTCATGTATTTCATGGGCTTCTCGATCAACGTGGTGACGCTGCTGTCGCTGTCGCTGGTGGTCGGTGTGCTGGTGGACGATGCCATCGTCGAGATCGAGAACATCATGCGCCATCTGGAGATGGGCAAGACGCCGTATCAGGCGGCGATGGAGGCGGCCGACGAGATCGGACTGGCGGTGATCGCCACCACCTTCACGCTGATCGCTGTGTTCCTGCCGACCGCGTTCATGAGCGGTGTGCCGGGCAAGTTCTTCGTGCAGTTCGGTTGGACCGCGGCCATCGCGGTGCTGTTCTCGCTGGTGGTGGCGCGCATGCTGACGCCGATGATGTCGGCCTATATCCTGCGCCCGCGCGTATCGCACGAGTTGCCCGGCTGGATCACGTTGTATTTGAAGTGGGCCACGTTCTGCCTCAAGCACCGTGTGCTGACTTTGGTCGGCGCGGCGGTGTTCTTCTTCGGATCGTTCGCGCTGGTGCCCTTGCTACCGACCGGATTCATCCCGCCGGACGACCTGTCGCAATCGCAGGTGACCATCACCCTGCCACCCGGCAGCACCTTCGAGCAGACCTACCGCATGGCCGAGCGCACGCGCGACATCGTGGCGCAGAACCCGCATGTGAAGCTGATCTATACCGCCATCGGTGGCGGCAGCGCGGGCGGCGATCCGTTCGCGCCGCAGGGCGCGGCCGATGTGCGCAAGGCCGTGCTGACGCTGAACTTCACACCGCGCCAGCAGCGCGACATCAAGAAGCAGGACATCGAGGGCCAGCTGCGCGAGGCTTTGCAGGTGCTGCCGGGGGTGCGCGTCAAAGTCGGTCTGGGCGGTTCCAACGACAAATACATATTGGTGCTGGCCGGTGAGAACGGACAGGTGCTGAGCGAACATGCACAGAAAGTGATGCGCGACCTGCGCACCATCCCCGGCATCGGCAACGTCACCTCGACTTCCAGTCTGGTGCGTCCCGAGCTGGTGGTGCGGCCTGATTTTGCGCGCGCGGCCGATCTGGGCGTGACATCGGCGGCCATCGCCGACACCTTGCGCATCACCACGGCGGGCGATTACGACCAAGCGCTGGCCAAACTCAACCTGTCCGACCGGCAGATCCCGGTGGTGGTGAAGCTGCGCCCCGATGCGCGGCAGGACCTCGAACTGCTGTCCCGGCTGGTGGTGCCGGGTGCACGCGGCCCGGTGATGCTGGGCAACGTGGCCGACCTCAGCATCGAGAGCGGACCGTCGGAGATCGATCGCTACGACCGCATGCGCAACATCAATTTCGAGATCGAGCTGAACCAGCAACCGCTGGGCGAAGTGGAGGCCAGAGCGCTGGCCCTGCCCAGCCTGACGGAACTGCCGCAAGGGGTGAGCGTGGCGACGGTGGGCGACGCGGAGGCGATGGGCGAACTGTTCCAGAGCTTCAGTCTGGCCATGCTGACCGGCGTGTTGTGCATCTACATCGTGCTGGTGTTGCTGTTCAAGGACTTCATGCAGCCGACCACCATCCTGGCGGCGCTGGTGCTGTCGGTGCCGGGTGCGTTCCTGGCGCTGTTCATCACGCAGACCGCGCTGTCGATGCCGTCCATGATCGGCCTCATCATGCTGATGGGCATCGCCACCAAGAACTCCATCCTGCTGGTGGAATACGCCATCGTGTCGCGGCGCGAACGCGGTATGAACCGTGCCGAAGCTTTGCTGGATGCGTGCAAGAAGCGCGCGCGACCCATCGTGATGACCACGCTGGCGATGGGCGCGGGCATGCTGCCGGTGGCACTGGGTATCGGTGTCGATCCCAGCTTCCGCGCGCCGATGGCGATCGTGGTGATCGGCGGTCTGATCACCTCCACCTTCCTCAGTCTGCTGGTGATTCCGGTGGTGTTCACCTATGTGGACGACGGCATCCTGTGGATGCTCAGGATGGTGAACAGGATGCGCAGGCATACACCGGCCGCAAGCGAGGTCAAGGCAGGTTGAGGGCGATAGGGGGTGTTGCTATACTCCCGCGAGATAAAGCCCATCGGATGGCGATACGAACAAGGAGAGAGTAATGAATCTGGAACAAGCACGCTTCAACATGATCGAGCAACAGATCCGCCCGTGGGATGTGCTCGACCCCCGCGTTCTGGAACTGCTGAAGGTGGTGCGCCGCGAACAGTTCGTGCCGGCAGAGAGCAAGGGGCTGGCCTTTGCGGACACCGAGATATCGCTGGGTCATGGCGCGAGCATGTGGCAACCGAAGATCGAAGCACGCGCGGTGCAGGCGCTGGCGTTGCAGCCGACCGATAGCGTGCTGGAGATCGGCACCGGCAGCGGACATGTGACTGCTTTGCTGGCGCGCTTGGCCGCGCAGGTGACCAGTGTCGAGATCGTGCCGGAACTGAGCGGCAGCGCCGCGCGCAATCTGGCGACGCACAATATCGACAATGTGACGTTGCAGGTGGGTGACGCCGCGCAGAGCTGGGGCGAGGCCGAATACGACGCGATCGTGCTGACGGCCTCGGTGCCCATGGTGCCGGAAGCTTACAAGCAGCAACTGAAGGTCGGCGGTCGCCTGTTCGCTATCGTCGGCGATGCGCCCGCGATGCATGCGCAGCTGATCACCCGTACCGGTGCCGATAGCTTCGAAACCAAAACATTGTTTGAGACCGCAGTCGCGCCGCTGCGCAACGCAACGCAGCCGCAACGCTTCGTATTCTGAAGTTCGACTGATCACTTAACTTGCCTCGATCGGGGCAAACATATAATATTAGCCAATTCTAATATTCTAATGGAGCACACTATGAAACCGTCCAGAACCATTTTGAGCGCGATGCTGGCGATAGCGTTTGCCGCGCCGGCTTCGGCGGCCGACCTGATCGATATCTACCGCGCCGCGCAGACGCAGGACGCGGTGTTCGCCGCCGCGCGCGCAGCCCAGCAGGCCGGGCAGGAAAAGTTGAGTCAGGGACGCGCGCTGCTGATGCCCAGCGTCAACTTGAATGCCAATACGGCGTACAACGACGTGAACGCACCCTACGGTGCGAACAAATACAACAGCCACGGCTACGGCGTGACAGTCACCCAGCCACTGTTCCGCGAGCAGAACTGGGCGATGTATAACCAGTCCGAGCTGCAGGTCGCCATCTCCGAGGCGCAGTTCAAGGCTGCCCAGCAGGACATCATCCTGCGCAGTGCCCAAGCCTATTTCGACGTGCTGATCGCGCAGGACACAGTGCAGCTGATCGTTGCGCAGAAGTCGGCCATCTCGCAACAGCTGGAACAAGCCAAGCGCAATTTCGAAGTGGGCACGGCCACCATCACCGACACACACGAAGCACAAGCCCGTTTCGATCTGACCCTGGCCCAGGAATTGGCCGCTGCCAGCGACCTGGAAGTGAAGCGTCATGATCTGCAGCAGCTCATCAATGCGGATGTTCCGGCGTTGAACGTGCTGGGTGCAGGATTCAATCCGGTCGCCCCGGAGCCCGCCGATGTACAGAAGTGGATAGAGGATGCCAAGCTCAACAACGTGCAAGTCAAGATCGCCGAGGCGGCCTACGAACTTGCGGACGAAGAGGTCGCGCGCAATCGCGGCGGCCACCTGCCGACTCTGGATCTGGTCGGCAGCTATTCCAAGAACACCGGCTGCGCCTTCACCAGTTGCGGCGATACGCGCAGCACTTCGGTCGGTCTGCAGTTGAACATGCCGCTGTTCCAGGGCGGTGCGACACAGTCGAAATGGCGCGAGGCGGATGCCAACCGCGAGAAGGCTAAGCAGGATCTGGAGAATGCCCGTCGCAACGTGGCTGTGCAGACGCGCCAAGCCTATCTGGGCGTGGCGACCGGCATCGCGCAGGTACAGGCGTTGCAACAGGCGTTGAAATCTAGCGAGAGTCTGCTGGCTGCCAGCAAGTTGGGTCAGGAAGTCGGCGTGCGTACCAGCCTCGACGTGCTCAATGCACAGCAGCAGATGTATTCGACACGACGCGACCTGTATCAGGCGCAATACAACTATCTGGTCAGCAACCTGCGTCTGAAAGCCGCGACAGGGAATCTGCAGGAAGCGGATCTGGAGCGTGTGAACCAAGCGCTGCGTTAAGCAGCATCAGCTGGCGGAGTCAGAGAGCAACAACTGCATGCACTCCGCCAGATCCTCTTGCCATGCCGGCAGAGGCAATCCGAAAGCAGAATGTATCTTGTCGGTCGCCAGCACCGAATTCGCCGGCCGTGCAGCCGGTAGCGGATATTCGCTGGTGGGGATGCCGTGGATGGCCAGGGGTTTGTCGCGTAGCGCGCGGTCGTGAAGACGCGCCAGCCGCACGATCTCCTGAGCATAGTCATACCAGTTGGTACTTCCAGCCGCAGTGAGATGGTAAAGCCCCAGCTTGGAGTCATCCTGCCGCACAGTGAGCTGCTGCAGCATGCTAGAAGTGCATTGCGCCAGTAACCTTGCCCAGGTCGGCGCGCCGAACTGATCGTTCACGATGCGCAGTGCATCGCGCTCCCGTGCCAGCCGCAGCACCGTCTTTACAAAATTCCCACCGTGCACGCCATAGACCCAGCTGGTGCGCAGAATGAGATGCCTGCCGCCGACCGCCTGTATCGCCTGCTCGCCAGCCAGCTTGGACCTGCCGTAGACGCTTTGCGGGTTCGGCGTGTCGTGCTCGGTGTACGGTGCTGCCTTGCTGCCGTCGAACACGTAGTCAGTCGAATAGTGGACCAGTAGCGCATCAGATAGCTTCGCCTCTTCAGCCAGGATGCCGGGCGCGGTACCGTTCACGGCCTGCGCCAGATCGGGTTCGCTCTCGGCCTTGTCTACCGCCGTATAGGCGGCCGGATTGACGATGATGTCGGGGCGGTATTGTCGCAGTGCGGCGCGGATCGCGTCGGGGCTGCCAAGGTCGAGTTGCTGGCGCGTCAGCGCGACGACCTTGCCCAGCGGTGCCAGTGCACGCTGCAACTCCCAACCAACCTGGCCGTTGGCACCGGTGAGCAGGATGGTCCTCAAGCGAAAACTTCCGCCTCGCGCAGGGGCTTGCCCAGCGCGTCCTTGGGGGACAAGAGTGGATCGGCAGTGAGCGGCCACTCGATATTCAAATCCGGATCGTTCCACAGGATGCAGCGCTCGTGTTCCGGTGCCCAGTAGTCGGTGGCCTTGTACAGGAACTCGGCGTACTCGGACATCACCAGGAATCCATGCGCAAAACCCTCGGGTATCCACAGCATGCGTTTGTTCTCGGCACTGAGGTTTACGCAGGCAGCTTGGCCGAAGGTGGGTGAGCTGTTGCGAATATCCACGGCCACATCGAATACTTCGCCGGCCGTTACTCGCACAAGCTTTCCCTGTGTCTGCTGCACCTGATAGTGCAGGCCGCGCAACACGCCTTTTGCCGAACGCGAGTGATTGTCTTGCACGAACTGAACTGGACGCCCGATAAGTTGCTCGAACTTGCGCTCGTTATAGCTCTCGTAGAAGAAGCCGCGCGCATCGCCATACACATCAGGCTCGATGATCAGCACTTCGGGAATAGAAGTTGGTATGACCTGCATGTCAGAACTTCTCTTTCAGGATGGTGAGCAGATACTGGCCGTAACCGTTCTTGGCAAGCGGTTTCGCCAGCGCCTCGAGATGTTCGCGCGTGATATAGCCGCGCCGGAAAGCGATCTCCTCGGGGCAAGCAATCACCAGTCCTTGCCGTTTCTGCAGCGTTTGAATGAACAGCGAAGCATCCATCAACGAGTCATGCGTACCGGTGTCGAGCCAAGCGCTGCCCCGCCCGAAAACCTTCACATCCAACCTGCCGCGCTCCAGATAGATCTGGTTGACCGTGGTGATCTCAAGCTCACCGCGGGCGGAGGGTTTGATGGATTTGGCGATGCTGACGACCTCGTTGTCGTAGAAGTAAAGCCCGGTAACGGCATAGTTCGACTTCGGAACCAGCGGCTTCTCTTCGATGCTCAGAGCTTGGCCACTGGCATCAAAATCAACCACGCCATAACGCTCCGGATCGGTAACGCGATAGGCGAAAACGGTCCCTCCATCCTGCTTGCTGGAGGCGGCAGAAAGCAATTGCTCGAAGCCGTGGCCGTAGAAGATGTTGTCGCCAAGAACGAGTGCGCAACTGTCGCCGCCAATGAAATCCTCACCGATGATAAACGCCTGTGCCAGACCATCCGGTGAAGGTTGTATGGCGTAGGAAAGGTTGATGCCCCACTGGTGACCGTCACCCAGCAGCTGTTCGAAGCGCGGAGTGTCCTGCGGGGTGGAGATGATGAGGATGTCCTTGATCCCGGCCAGCATCAGCGTGGTCAGCGGATAGTAGATCATCGGTTTGTCGTAGATCGGTAGCAGCTGCTTGGAGACAGGCAGCGTCACCGGATACAGGCGGGTGCCGGAACCGCCGGCGAGGATGATGCCTTTCATGTCGCGCTCCTGTTCGTGTAGTTCTGCTGCACCCAATTTTGGTAATCACCGCTGGTGACGCCCTGCACCCAATCGGAATTCGAGAGATACCACTGAACGGTCTTGCGCAGACCGGAATCGAAAGTCTCCAGCGGTTTCCAACCCAAGTCTTTGGCGATCTTGCTGGCATCGATCGCGTATCGCATATCGTGCCCGGGCCGGTCGGTCACATAGGTGATGAGCTGGCTATGCGGCGCACCCCGCGGACGAAGCTCATCCAAAATGGCACAGATGGAATGCACAACTTCCAGATTGGTCTTCTCGTTCCAGCCGCCGATATTGTATGTCTCACCTGCCGTACCCTTTTCCAGCACAAGGCGCAAAGCTCGCGCATGGTCATCCACATATAACCAGTCGCGAATGTTGTCGCCCTTGCCATAGATCGGCAAAGGCTTGCCGTTGACGGCATTCAGGATCACCAGCGGGATGAGCTTCTCGGGAAAGTGATAGGGGCCGTAATTGTTGGAGCAGTTGGTCGTCACAACCGGCAAGCCATAAGTGTGATGCCATGCTCGAACCAGGTGGTCGCTGGATGCCTTGCTCGCGGAATAAGGCGAGTTTGGTTCGTAAGCCGTCTCTTCGGTGAAGAAGCCTTCATCGCCCAAGCTGCCATACACCTCGTCGGTGGAGATATGGTGGAAGCGGAAGCCGGCTTTCTTGTCGCCTTCAAGGTTATTCCAGTGGTTGCGTGCAGCCTCCAGCAGGGTATAGGTGCCGAAGATATTGGTCTGGATGAACTCAGCCGGGCCGGAGATGGAGCGGTCCACATGCGACTCGGCGGCCAGATGCATCACCGCATCCGGCTGGTGTTCGCGGAACACGCGCGCCACTTCGGCGGCATCACAGATGTCTACTTTTTCGAAAGCGTAGCGAGGGTTGTCCGACACCGAAGCCAGCGATTGCAGGTTGCCGGCATAAGTCAGCTTGTCGACGTTGACGACATGGCAGTCGGTATCGTTGATGAACTGCCGGATGACTGCTGATCCGATGAAGCCGGCACCGCCGGTGACGAGTATCTTTTTCATGATCTGGATTTTACCGCAAACATAATGATCGCTTATGGGACATGCAGAAGCGCCTCGCCGACAAAGTTCGCCGCATGCGCAGTCGCCCCCCGGTTGCTGCTGACGAAATGCTCCCCGCAGCGCCCCATCTCGCGCATGCGCAATGGGTCTTGCAGCAAGGTATTCACCTGATGCACCAGCTGAACGGCATCCTGCACTCTTATGGCTGCCCCGCCCTGTATGGCGAGATCAGTCGCTTGCGCGAAGTTGAAGGTATGGGGACCGATCAGCACAGGCTTGCCGACAGCACAGGCTTCTATAAGATTTTGCCCCCCCAAAGGTAGCAGGCTGCCGCCGATAAAGGCGATATCGCACGCGGCATAATAGGCCAGCAACTCGCCCATGCTGTCTCCAAGCACGATCTGTGTCTCGGGCAAGATCGCAACACCGGCGCTGCGGCGCTGCATGCAAAAACCATGCTGCGTGATCAAATCGGCCACTGCATCGAAGCGTTGCGGATGACGGGGAACGATCACGGTGAGCAGATCGCTGATATCGGTCCGATGGAGTGCATCCAGCAATAATGCTTCCTCGCCCTCGCGTGTGCTGGCAGCGAGGAAGACCGGACGCGCTGGGCCGAACAATACACGCAGGAGATCGCCCAACTCGATATGGTTCTCGGACGGCTTGATATCGAACTTCAGATTACCCATCACGGGGACGGCATGACCGCTTAGCGCAGACAGACGCTCCGCGTCGGAATCCGTCTGGGCGGCAATGAGGCGGAGGGCGCGCAGTCCATCGTGGACCAGATGGGGGAAGCGCGCATATTTGCGCGCTGAACGCTCTGATAGTCGGGCATTGAGCAGCAACAGCGGGACGTTCGAACGGCGACTCTCGAAGATCAGGTTGAACCAAACCTCGGTCTCCAGCAATACGCCGACCTGCGGCTGGAAATGCTGCAGGAAGCGGCGCACGGCAAAGGGATAATCGTAAGGCAGGTACACACGCAACACATCGTCGCCATACAGTTGCTCGCTGGCGGAGCGCCCGGTGGGGGTGGTGTGGGTGAGCAGGATGCGGTGCTGCGGGTAACGGGTGCGCAATTCTTGCACCAATGTGGCGGCGGCGCGTGTCTCACCGACCGAGACGGTGTGCAGCCAGATCACCGGTTTGTCGCTGCGGACGCGGTAGCGCCCGAAGCGTTCGCCGATGTGCTGCAGGTACTCCGGTTGCTTGCGCGCGCGCCATAGCAGATGCAGCAGCGCATAGGGCAGCAGCAGCCATAGCAGTAGGGTGTAGGTGTGGCGGTTGTCGAGCAGCCTCATATCAAGTCACCCAGTGCGCGTGACAATTGCTGCATCACGTCTTCGACCTCGATCAGTGCCATCGCGCCGGAATGGTGCACACGTGTGTTCCACGGCAGTCGTGCGGGATCCTTGCCAAGGTACTCGCGCACCGCCTCGTCATAACGATCCACGCAATAGGTCGTGCGCTGGTAGGGGCCGGTGAGTCGCGCGGGCGCGACGGCATAGAGACCGACGACCGGCGTATCGACGGCGCGCGCAAGATGCACGGCGGCGGTGTCCGGGGCGATCAGGACATCCGCCTCGGCGAGCACGGCGGCCAGTTGTTTCGGGGTGGTCTGGCCACACAGGTTCAGAGTGTGCGTGGGGGCGACCTGGGCCAGTCGTTCACATATCGCGCGCTCGTCGGCCGCGTTCCCGCCGGTGATGACGATGCCGCAGTCGAAGTATTTGACCGCCAGTTCGATCACTTTGGCATAACGCGGCGTCAGCCAGTTGCGCTCGGCCTTGCTGGAGACGGGGTGCAGGGCGAGCAGCGGGCGCGGCAATGCGGAGGTCTTCTCCCGAGCCCATGCCTGTTCGGCCTGCGTGAGCGGCAGCGCCCATTCTGCTTGGGCCTGCGTGCCGGTCAGCTCGGTCACGAACGCGAGGAAACTGTCGACGAGATGATCGTTCTTGAACGGGATGCGCCTGTTGCAGAACAGCCATTGCAGCTCGCGTGCACGGGTGCGGTCAAAGCCGATCTTGAGCGGAGCGCGCAAGGCCGGATAGAGCAGGTTGATACGCAGGTTGGCCTGCATCGCCAGTACAGCATCGAAACGCTGTTCGCCGAGCAGGCGATAGAAGGCGCGATAGTCGGACAGGCTGCGCGGCTTGTCTGTCACCAAAAATTCCACGCCTTCCATGCCTTCGAGCATGGCGTGGCCGAGCGGGCTAGTGATCCAAGTGAGGCTGGCCTCCGGCATCGCGCGGCGTAGCGCGCGTATGGCAGCCGCAGCCATGACAACATCACCCAGTGCGGAGAATCGAGCGATGGCGATATGCGGCGAAGAGGGAAGCAGAGCGGTCACGTGCGATAGTCGGTGGGATCAGAGGTGGCATTGTAGCCAAATCCCCCGTTCCATGGCTTGACACGGCTTGTAGGGGTCTGTTGTAATGCCTGCGTTCAACGATTGAACGCAGGCGCATGCTCGACGAAAACACACACTACACGCTGCTCAAAACGCTGGAAGAGAATCCCGGCCTGTCGCAGCGCGATCTGGCAAAGAAGCTGGGCATCAGTCTCGGCAAGGTCAACTATTGTTTGAATGCGCTGGCCGAAAAGGGCAGCCTTAAGATCAGCAATTTCCGCAAGAGCAACAACAAGCTTGTCTATGCGTATCTGCTCACACCGAAGGGGATCGAATCGCGGGCCAGGATGACAGTCGATTTCCTCAAGTACAAGGTGCAGGAGTACGAGCGCTTGAAAGGTGAGATCGAAGAATTGAAGCGTGAGGTGCGGGACAAGGGCTTGCAGGGGGATGCATCGTGAGTGCGCATATCCACCCTCTGTCGGACGTGCAGAGTCCGCATATCGGCGAGGGTACGCGCATCTGGCAGTATTGCGTGGTGCTTCCGCAAGCGCGGATCGGCAAGGATTGCAATGTCTGCGCCCACGTCCTGATCGAGAACGATGTCGTGATCGGGGACGGTGTCACCATCAAGAGCGGTGTGCAACTCTGGGATGGGTTGCGTGTGGGGGATGGTGTGTTTATCGGCCCCAATGCGACCTTTGCCAACGATATGTTCCCGCGCAGCAAAAAGGAGTTCTCAAAAATGGAGACGCATATTGGTGTCGGGGCTTCCATAGGAGCGAATGCAACTGTCCTGCCCGGTCTGCGCATAGGCAAGGGCGCGATGGTGGGCGCAGGCGCGGTGGTGGTTGAGGATGTCCCGGATGGGGTGGTCGTGGTCGGCAATCCGGCCAGGATAGTGAGGAAGATATGAGCATCGCCGACTGTCGCATCATCGAACTCCCCAAGATCGCCGATCCGCGCGGAAATCTGTCATTCATCGAAGGCGGGCGGCATGTGCCTTTCGATATCCGGCGCGTGTATTACCTTTATGATGTTCCCGGCGGTTCGGATCGCGGTTCGCATGCGCACAAGTCGCTGCACCAGTTCATCGTGGCGATGTCGGGAAGTTTCGATGTCGTACTGGATGACGGGGTGGAGAAAAAGCGCTTCCATCTTAACCGCTCCTATTACGGCCTGTATGTTTGCCCGATGATGTGGCGCGACCTCGACAATTTCTCATCCGGCGCGGTATGCATGGTGCTTGCCTCCACGCATTACGATGTCGCGGATTACATCCGCGACTATCAGGAATTCCTTCGCTTGGCCGGGCAGGGATCATGATCATCCCCTTCCTCGATCTGAGATCGCCGCACGATGAACTGCGTGGCGAACTGCGTGCGGCATTCGAGCGGGTGCTCGATTCCGGAAGGTACATCCTGGGCGAGGAGGTCCGGCTGTTCGAGCAGGAATTCGCAGCCTATTGCGAGGCCGGGCACTGCGTCGGCGTGGGCAACGGTTTGGAAGCGTTGCATCTGATCATGCGCGCGTATGGCATAGGATACGGCGACGAGGTGATCGTGCCCTCCAACACCTACATCGCGACCTGGCTGGCGGTAAGCCACACCGGTGCCGTGCCGGTGCCCGTCGAGCCGGACGAACGCACCTGTAACATCGATCCGGCACGTATTGAGGCGGTTATCACGCCGCGTACCAGAGCCGTCATCGCGGTGCATCTGTATGGCCAGCCGGCAGACATGGATGCGATCAATGCGGTCGCCAAAAGACACGGCCTGAAAGTGATCGAGGACGCAGCGCAGGCCCACGGCGCCCGCTACAAGGGACGCCGCGCCGGATCGCTGGGCGATGCGGCGGGTTTCAGTTTCTATCCCGGCAAGAACTTCGGCGCGATCGGTGACGGCGGCGCCGTCACCACCAATGATCCGGTGCTGGCAGAGAAGATCCGGGTGCTCGGCAACTACGGATCGAGCGAGAAATATCGCAACGAAGTGAAAGGTTACAACTCGCGGCTGGACGAGCTGCAGGCCGCATTCCTGCGCGCAAAGCTGAAAAAGCTGGACGAGTGGAACGGACGCCGCAGTATCCTCGCCGCAAAGTACCTCAAGGGGCTGGCGGGCACTACGCTGGGATTGCCGCATGTGCCGGAGTGGGCGGATCCCGTGTGGCATCTGTTCGTGGTGCGAAGCAAGCGGCGCGATGCAATGCAAACTTATCTTGCCGGCCACGATATCGGCAGCATGATCCATTACCCGACGCCGCCGCACCTGCAGACAGCCTATACCGAGCTGGGACTGGAGCAAGGTTCTCTGCCCGTCAGCGAATCTATCCATCGCGAGGTGCTGAGCCTGCCGATGGGTCCGGCGTTGCAGCCGGAACAGGTCGAAGAGACGATTGCGTCGATTGTCCGATTCGAAGGAGCTACCCCGGAATGAAAACCATACGCAGCACTGCCGACCTCGCCATCAACGGGGCTCCGCCGGCCTTCGAACAGCCGCTTCACGTCGGCCGGCCCAACATCGGCAGCCGCGACGCATTCATGAAGCTCGCCGGGGAGATGTTCGATCGCCGCTGGCTGAGCAACGACGGCCCGCTGGTGCAGGAGTTCGAGCAGCGCGTGGCCGGATATCACGGCGTCAAACATTGCGTGGCTATGTGCAACGGCACCATCGCGCTGGAGATCGCCATCCGTGCGCTCAAGCTGGAAGGCGAAGTGATCGTGCCTTCCTACACCTTCATCGCGACCGCGCATGCCCTGAGCTGGCAAGCCATCACACCGGTGTTCGCAGATATCGATCCGGTCACGCACTGTCTCGATCCGGACGCCGTGCGCCGCATGATCACGCCGCGCACAACGGGCATCATCGGTGTCCATCTGTGGGGCCGCGCCGCGCCGGTGGAAGAGTTGCAGCAGATCGCCGACGAACACGGACTGGCATTGATGTTCGATGCCGCCCATGCCTTCGGCTGTTCGCACGGCGGCAGAATGATCGGCAATTTCGGCAGGTGCGAAGTGCTCAGCTTCCATGCCACCAAGTTCTTCAATACCTTCGAGGGCGGCGCCGTACTTACCAACGACGACGAGCTGGCCGAGAAGATGCGCCTGATGCGCAACTTCGGGTTCGAGTCTATGGACAAGGTCGTCCATCCGGGCACCAACGGCAAGATGATCGAGATCGCTGCCGCGATGGGACTGGTCAACATGGATGCGATCGAAGGCGTGATCGAGGTGAACAAGGCCAACCATCATGCTTACCGGAGTGCGTTATCCGGGCTGAAGGGGATCAGCCTGCCGGCTTATGACGAAGCGGAGCGCAACAACTACCAGTACGTGGTCATGGAAGTGGGTGAGGAGTGTCCGGTGTCACGGGACCGCATCATCCATGCGTTGCACGCCGAGAACATCCGCGCCCGCAAGTATTTCTGGCCGGGTTGCCACAACATGCTGCCGTATCGCGAGCTGTATCCCCATGCAGGATTGCTTCTGCCAAACACACGGAAGGTGGCAGAGAGGGTGGTGGTGCTGCCGACCGGGACGGCCATGAATAGCGAAATGGTCGATACCGTGACCAGAGTGATACGCATGGTGCTGGAGCAAGGGCAGTGAAGGTAGCCATCATGCAGCCCTACTTTTTTCCGTATATCGGGTACTTCCAGCTGATGGCAGCGTGCGATGTATTTGTGCTGCATGACGACGTGCAGTACATCAAGGGCGGCTGGGTCAACCGCAACAGGATACTGCTCAACGGCGAGAGTCGCATGATCACCTTTCCGGTGCAGAAGGACGCGCACGACCTGCCTATCAACTCACGCCACTATGTAGAAGACAGGCAGGCGCGCAAGGACATCCTCAATCTGATCAGACAGGCATACTCGAAGGCACCCGAGTACCGGAACATGTTCCCTGCACTGGAGGACATGCTGGAGTTCCAGGACCGGAACGTCGCGAATTTCAACAGGAACCTGATCGAGCGCATCGCAGGCATGATCGGGCTGGAATGCCGGATCGTCGCCTCGTCAGCCATGGAGAAGGACGACAGCCTGACCGGGGAGCAGCGTGTTCTGGATATGTGCTGCCGATTGGGGGCTACGGACTATTTCAATCCCATCGGCGGTACCGGGCTATACCATTCCGGGACGTTTCGGGAACGCGGGATCGTCTTGCATTTTCTGGAGGCGCTGGACGAGCGCTATGAGCAAGGCACCGCAACGTGGGAGCCGTTTCTGTCCATGATCGATGTCCTGATGTTCAATCCGCCGGCGGAGGTTCGCCGATTGCTGACCAGGTATCGATTGATCAATCCGGAGTGAGGGAACGCATGAATAACGACAAACCTGCCTACAGGAAATTCGACCATAACGAGCATGCAAAGTCCCGTGACCCGGACGACTTCTGGGGGCAGATACGCCGCACGGTGAACGGTGAGCCCGTATCGGATGAGCAGATCATGCTGATCATCGATTCGATAAGAGCGGCACTGGGGTTGCAGCATGATGACAGCCTGCTCGATCTGGCTTGCGGGAATGGGGCGTTGTCGCATCTTCTTTTCGATTCGATCGCCGAGTATCAGGGTGTGGATTTTTCGGAATATCTGATCAAAGTCGCGAGAGCGAACTTCGAAAGGATGCCGAGTCATCGATTCATGACTATGGGGGCGGCTGAATATGTGCGTCAGGAGGCCCGGCCGGAAAGATTCACCAAGATGCTCTGCTACGGCAGCTTCTCCTACTTCTCTGCTGCAGACGCGCAAGAAGTGCTTGGTACGCTGTTTACCAGATTCAGCAATGTCCGATCGGTGTTCATCGGCAATCTTCCCGATAAGGATCGGGCGCCGGCCTTTTACAAGGACAAGCATGTCAGTGCCGAAGAGATGTCGGACAACGAATCGCAGATCGGTATCTGGCGCAGCCAGAGCGAGTTTGCCGAGCTGGCGGCTTCCGCCGGATGGAAGACCGTTTTTTCTGTGATGCCGGCGGAATACTATGCCGGCTACTATCGCTACGACGCGCTGTTGACTCGTTAGGCCACAGGCGGTCACCTTGCTCAACAAGAACAGTATCGAAGAACTGGCGATCTTTGGCGGCGCAAAGCTGTTCGAGACCCCGAAACCCACCTCCAATCTGGTGCGTCCGGATATAGATGCGTTCCTCGGCTACTCGAAGATATTTTTCGAACAGCACCGGTATTCCAACGATGGCGCTCTGGTGAAACTGCTGGAACAACGTCTTTCAAAGTTCCACCAGACGGAGTTCTGTGTCACGTTTTGCAGCGGGTTCTGGGCGCTGTGTCTGGCCATCACGGCGGTGGCGAAGCCCGGCCGCAGCGAGATCGTGATGCCTTCATTCACTTACCGGCGGATGGCCGATTTAGCGGCATGGACCAAGCTTAAGCCGCACTTCTGCGATGTGGAGGAAGCGACACTGGCCGTCAGCGCCGCGACAGCGCGGCCATGCATCAATGACGACACAGCGTTGATACTCGGCGTGCATCCCATAGTGAATTTCTGCGACATCGACGGACTGGTCGATCTGGCGAGGGAGAGGGATATCCCGCTGTTGTTCGATTCCGTCGAATCGGTCTATGAATCCTCAGCGGGGCGCAAGATCGGCTGCTTTGGTCAAGCCGAGGTGTTTTCCCTGGGGGCGAGCAAACTGGTGAACGGCTTTGAGGGCGGCTACATCACCACTAATGACGGGCGGCTGGCGGAGCGTCTGCTGCGGGCCAGGGATTTCGGGCTCAAGGGACCGGACGAGGTCGTTGTATCGGGCGGACTGAACGCCAATCTCAACGAGATACATGCGGCGATGGCACTGGCGAGCATGGACGATCTCGGGGATCAGGTCGTACGCAACCGTCAACGCTATCAGTCTTACCTGCGCCTGCTTGCTCCGCTCAAGGGCATTCGCATGCTCGAATTCGACGAGAGCCACAATCCTGGATACAAGAATATCGTGATCGAGGTCCTGGATGACTGGCCGGTATCGCGTGACGATACCGTGCGCATCCTGAATGCCGAGATGATCTTGGCACGGGCCTATTACACGCCGCCACTGCATCGCAAACGGATGGCCTATCCGTATGTCACGGCAGAGTTGCCGGTGACCGACCGCCTTTCCGAGCGTTACATCCTGCCGCCCTGCGGGCATCTGGTTAGTAACGAGGACATCGCCGCAATCGCTGCCTTGCTTGGATTCATCTCCGCTAACGCCGAGGCGATCAATGCGCGTCTGCAACAGCAAGGAGAGGCAAAGTGAGTACCACCGGATTTGCATTGTTCGGAGCACGGCCGATATTTTCCAAACCTGTTCCATTCGGCCAACGCTACTTCCCATCTTGGGAGCGGTATGAGGAATCGGTTCGGGGAATCTTCGACAGGCAGTATTACACCGAGTACGGCCCGCTGAATCAGAAGCTCGAACAGCAGCTGCAGCAGTTCATCGGGGTCAGGCATGCGATCTGCGTGACCAACGCTACCGTAGCGATGATGATGCTGGCTGATGCGATGGGATTGAAGGGGAAAGTGATCCTGCCGTCGCTTGCCCATATCTCCACGGCGCAATCGTTGAGCTGGGCGGGGCTGCAACCGGTGTTCTGCGACGTCGATCCCGTGACGCACCAACTCGATCCGGATCGGGTCGCGGCACTTATCGACCAAGACGTGAGCGCGATCATGGGCGTGCATCTGTCGGGAGGGGCCTGCCGGCCGAAGGACCTTGCGGAGTTGGCCGAGAGACACGATATCCAGCTGTACTTCGATGCCGCCCATGCGTTCGGCTGTGCGGTGGGAGGTAAGCGTATCGGGACTTTCGGCCGAGCCGAGGTGTTTTCTTTCCGATCGGACATGATCCTGAACGCCACCGACGGCGGCTGTATCTGCACCAATGACGATGAGCTGGCCGCTCGCTTGCGTACCATGCGCAGCAGCGCCGGAGCCGGCATCCCGGTCGCGGTGACGAAGACGGTCAACGGCAGAATGTCCGAAGCGCAGTGCGCGATCGCGCTGATGAGTCTGGAAGATTTTCCGGTGAACCGGCAGAACAACGAGAACCTGTACCGGATATACGAGGAACGATTGGCCGGCATCCCCGGGCTGGATCTGGTCAGCCCCGCCGGTGTCAGCATCTCCAATTACCAGTCTCTGGTATGCCGGGTCGACGAGCGCATATTCGGCCTGCCCCGGGATGTTCTCATCGCACTGCTCAAGGCCGAGAACGTGGATGCGAGACGCTACCTCCACCCGGGCCAGCATCGCAGCATCCCCTTCGTGCAGGGACATCTTCCGGCGCAGCTGCCCGTTACAGAGAGTCTGTGTGCAACGTGCATACAGTTACCTGTCGGCGCGCATGTCACAGACCAGAGCATCGAAGGTATCTGTGACATCCTGCGCCGGGCACACCAGGCTGCATCGGCGATCAGTGTGCGATATGGGCACATGCGCGAACACACATGACCACATTGCATCAAAGAACCGCCCGTGCAGCAAAATGGAGTGCGGCGGATGTGTTCATGCGCCAGGGGGTCCAGCTGATCGTGACCATCGTGCTGGCGCGCATCCTTACTCCGGAAGACTTCGGCGTGGTTGCCATGCTTGCCCTGTTTACCGGCATGGCGGGACTATTCATCGACGGCGGGTTCAGTGCGGCGCTGATACAACGGCAGCAAACCACCCATGAGGACGAGACGACCGTATTCTTCTTCAACCTGGCGATGGGATTGGTCATGGCCTTGTCGCTGTGTGCCGCCGCCGGCTGGATCGCGGGATTCTTTGGACAGCCGGTATTGCAATATCTGACCTACGCCATGGCTTTCAATCTGCTGCTGAATTCCGCGAGCTCGATACATTCGACCCTGTTGAACAAGGAAATGGATTTCAGGCGTCTGGCAAAGGTGGGGGCGGTGAGTTCGCTCGTTTCGGGTGTCGTCGCCGTCTACATGGCGGGCGAAGGGTTCGGCATCTGGAGTCTGGCCGGCCAGGTGGTTTCATCCGGAGCGGTATCCCTGGTCTTGCTCTGGTGGTGGCATCCATGGCGACCTGCCTGGACATTCAGCTTCACATCGCTGCATTCGCTGTTTCGTTTTGGCGGGTATGAGGTGGCGGCGGCAGCGACCGATATCTTTTCCACCAATCTGCATTTGATCTTGATCGGCAAGATGTATTCGGTGGGCGAAGCGGGATTGTTCGAGAGGGCACAGCGCACGCAGCAGTTGCCGATCACCCTGATGATGAATGTGATAAACCGGGTGGCGTTCTCGGCATATGCCTCTATCTCGAGTGAAAAGGAACGCCTGGCAAGGGGGCTGCGACAGGCGCAGACCATAACGATGTTCGTGAACGTTCCTGTGCTTGCGGGCACCATTGTGCTGGCTCAGCCGCTCGTCCTGACCCTGTTCGGCGAGCAATGGTTGCCGTGCGTGCCGATACTGCAGGTACTCGGACTCGGCGGCCTGTTGTGGCCCATGCATGTACTGAACCTGAACATCCTCAGAGCGCAGGGCAGATCCGATCTGTTCCTGCGCATAACACTGCTCAAAAAGATGTTCGCCATCACCGTCACGGTGGTCTCCGCATTCTTCGGGATCATGGCGATCGCATGGGCGCAAGTCGTCATCACGCTCTTTGCCTATTTTGTAAATACACACTACACCGGTGAATTCCTGGGTTACGGCGGGAGGAAGCAACTTGGCGACCAGTTAGCCAACTTCATCGCTGCAGCACCGATGTCATGCGCCATCTACCTGACCATTGAAACGATGCAAAGCCAGCCGTTGTATGAACTGGCTGCGGGCGTGTTTGCGGGCGGGCTGGTCTTCTGGTTCACCTGCCGCTTGCTGTATGCGGAACTGTTGAACGAATGCCTGTATATCTCGGGTCTGCGCAAGCGGCCGGGGCAACCTTGAGAGAACGGGATGGCGAAGTCATCCACGGAGAAATGATGAAAGCGATCTGGCTGAACATAGGCTGCGGAAAACAGCATCTGCGGGGATTCATCAATATGGATATGGAACAGCCATATGACGTGAGGCTGGATGCACGGAAAGGGATCCCCTTTCCCGACATGACCGTCAATGGCATCTACAGCGAGCATTTCTTCGAGCATCTGAGCCAGGCAGAAGGATTGGGGTTTCTGCGCGAATGCCGGCGTGTATTGAAGCCGGGCGGAGTGGTGCGTATCGCCATGCCGGACCTTGATACGTTCATAGGCCGATATGTATCCGAGGATTGGCGCGGCGATGGCGATATGTTCAAACTCGGCTACGACTGGGTGGTGAACCGCTGCGAGATGATGAATATCGCGATGCGCGACTGGGGGCACAAGCATCTTTACAATGAGGAAGAGCTGACCAGGATCGCACGTCTGGCGGGTTTGGAGCCCGTTGCGCGATATGAGAACGGCAAAAGCGATATTCCCGAGTTCATCGGCCTGGAAACGCGCAACAGCTCAAAGCTGAATATGGAGTTCGCCGTCCCGGACAGGACGGTAGACGGGCAACCGTTGATCAGCATCCTTATCCCGGCCAGCCGGCCCGGTTGGTATGAACAGGCGCTAGGCAGTGCGCTGCAACAGACTTATCCGAACATCGAGATCATCGTATGCGTTGATTCTGCCTCTGATGAGATCGAGAGCATCACCAATGAGCTGGCTGCGGGGGATGCTCGCAGGGTGAACATCGTGCGCAATTCCCCATCGCAGGGCAGGCCGGGAAGCTATGCTGGATGTCTTGCGCAGGCGCGCGGAAAGTTCGCCATATTCCTTGGCGATGATGAGTTGCTTCACCCGGCATGTCTTGAACGAATGCTGGACGTATACAGGGAACATCCGACAGTGACTCTGGTAACGTCCTATAGAAGAAGGATCGATGAGAGCGGCGATGGGCTGCCGGATCTGCCGGAGGCCAAGCCGCTTGTAAAAGAGGATCGCGAAATAGAGGGGGGCAGTTGCGCATCCGCAATACTCAGATCGAAATGCAATTTCATCGGAGGCCCTGCAGGATCGATGTTCCGCAAGGATGACTTGAACTGGGTCGTTCCCCACATCATGTCTTATGGCGGGAAGGCAGATCCGGAGGCGGGTGAAGTGGCCATGTGGCTGAACCTGCTCGGACGGGGGAACGCGTATTACATGGCAGAGGCGATGAGTGCCACCCGAGCACATCCCGCAGATCGGAAAACAGGACAGGTGAAACCCGCTTGGGATGGTCTCATCTTTCATGCGCGCAGGCTGGGACTCCTGCAGCGCTACGTTTCGTATTCCATCAAGTGCAGAAAAAATCAGGATGGCCCTTGGCAAGCGCGATCCGTTCCCGTGCGGATATCGGGCAGGATGAGATCGAAACAACTGCTGTCCAACGCGCGTTCACTTCTGAAACAGTGGTTGACGTGACGGGGCTCTCAACGACCATGGGGAGTCTCCGTACACAGGATGAGATCATGTCCGGCTGGCAGGGTGACGGGCCGCTGGTCAGCATCTGTTGCGCCACCTATAACCATGAACGCTATATCGAAGATGCGCTGCAAGGATTCCTGATACAGCGCACCGGATTCCCGTTCGAGATACTGGTCCATGACGATGCGTCCACCGACCGCACCTCCGGGATACTGCGCGAATACGAGGCCAGATATCCGAAGCTGGTCAGGACGATCCATCAAACTGAGAACCAGTATTCGAAAGGCCGGACCAAGATCAACTTCGAATTCAACTTTCCGCGGGCGAAGGGGGAATTCATCGCGATATGCGAGGGAGATGATTTCTGGACAGATCCAATGAAGCTGCAGACGCAGGTCGACTACCTGAAAGCGCACCCCGCATATTCGGTGTGTGCACACTGGTCCGAGATCGTCGACCGGGACGGCCGCGGATCGACCCCGGCACGCTACATGGGGGCGCGGTTCCCTGTCGATTTCTCGATCCGCCATGTGCTTGCCAATACGGGCATCCATGCGAACAGTTACCTGTTCCGGCGTTCCTGTCTGCAGGGGCATACGCCGCAAGATCCCGGATTCGAAAAATTCCGGAAAGCGCCGGGGGGCGACGATCCGCTGATGTGGATGCTGCTGTCTTGCGGCAGGGGGCATTGCATGCCGGTATCCATGTCGAAGTACCGCGTGCATGAGGGCGGAGTGTGGAATTCGATGAGCGCACCATGCCGCCAGCTTGGCAGACTGCAGATAAGGATGATGGCGCCGGTTTTCATCGGATTCAGATACTGGCCACGTCTGGTCTGGATCATTCTGGACGACGCGGCAAAGCTCGTCTGCGTGACGGCATCGACGTGCATTCATCTGCGCAATCTCCAGCCGGTTCGCGAAGTCATCCTGTCCAACCGCAGGCAGGGCGCGGTGTCTGACACCGCGCTCTTCCTTGTATGCGTGCTGTCGGCCCCCCTGCTGGCGCTATGCCTATGGCGGAGCGCCAGATCGTTTGCCAGCCGGGCACTCGCTGCATCGAGGGGTAGAAAAAATGGCGCCTAGACAGACCGTCCTGCATTCCACTTCCATCTGGCTGCCGCAGACGCAGACCTGGATCCATGGCCAGGTGGCTGAACTCCAGCGGTTGGGGGTGGATGCGCATGTGGTGTGCGAGCGCACCGAGAACCTCGACCAGTTCCGTGTGGACAACATCCACAGCCTTGCCGGCGAAGGCCGCTTGAAGCCGTTATGGCAGAAGGTCTTGCGCCGGCTCGGTTTACGCCACCATCTCCACTACCTGGTCGAAACGGGTAAGGAGATAGGCGCGACCATCGTGCATTCGCATTTCGGCAATGTCGGCTGGAGCAACCTTGCGGCGGTGCGCGAACTGGGCGCCAAACATGTCGTCACGTTCTACGGATACGATGTGAACAGATTGCCCGCGCAGTCCCCGCAGTGGCGAAAGCGCTATCAGCAACTGTTCGACGAGGCCGACCTGTTCCTGTGCGAAGGGACGCATATGGCGGGCTGCATAGTTAACCTGGGCTGCCCCGCGCACAAGGTGCGTGTGCAGCATCTCGGGGTGGATGTGGGTCGCATCGATTTCAGTCCGCGACAGTGGCAGCCGGGCGAGCCGCTCAGGGTACTGGTCGCCGCGACGTTCACGGAAAAGAAAGGCATCCCGTATGCGATCGAGGCGCTGGCCAAACTGGCCGGTGAGGTGCCGATCGAGCTGACGATCATCGGCGATGCGCGGGAAGATGAAGAGACCAGACACGAGAAGCGGAAGATACTCGCCCTGCTCGATGCGACAGGGCTGGGCGCCGACACGCGGCTTCTTGGATTCCAGTCGCACGAGGTCATGGTGCGCGAGGCATACCGCAGCCACCTGTTCCTGCAACCCAGTGTCATGGCGGCAAACGGTGACACCGAGGGCGGCGCCCCGGTGAGCATCATCGAGATGCTGGCGAGCGGCATGCCGGTCATCGGCACGGAGCACTGCGACATCCCGGAAGTCATGGGGGAAGGGCTGCATCATCTGCTGGCCCCGGAACGTGATGCAGATGCGCTGGCGGAACGTATCAGGGGGCTGTTGGCAAGGCCGGAGCTATGGCCGCAGATCGCCCGGGCGGGACGCGACCGGGCCGAAACGCAATACAGCAGGGCCATTCAGGGCGAGCGGCTCAGGGGCATCTATGCCGCAATGGGAACATCGGCCGGGCGGGACGAATGAGATACTTGTTCGAAAAGATCTGGCTCAGGCTGAAGTCGAGGTGGTACGCCGGCAAGCGCTATGCCAGCCTCTCGGACTATTGGCAGGCCAGGGCTAAGTTGTATGGCAGGCGCAGCGTGCTCAATCTGGCACACGCCGAGGACAAGTACGATGAAGTGACCGAGCGCCAGAAACAGATCTTGTTTCCGTTGCTTGGAGCGCAATTGAACGGGCAAGAGAAGACGCTGCTCGATTTCGGTTGCGGCCCGGGACGCTTCACCGGCGGGCTGGCCGAACTGATACACGGCCATGCCACCGGGGCGGACATCGTGCCGCGATTGCTTGAGCTCGCTCCCCGTTCGTCGCAAGTCGACTACCATTGCATAGCGGCTGATGGCGCGTTGCCATTCGGTGATGCCAGCTTCGATGTGGTCTGGTCGTGTCTGGTCCTGGGCGGTATCCCAGACTCTGCCATCCATTCGACTTTGGCTGAGATCGAGCGTGTGCTCAGACCTGGCGGATTGTTCTTCTATGTCGAGAATACCGCGCAGAAAGCGGATACGGATTACTGGTTCCTGCGGAGCGAGGATGCCTACGTGAAGCTGGGAACATTCTGTGGCGCAAAAGTGATTGGACGCCACCAGGATGTCGGAGACACAATAACCGTGTTCTGCGGCAGAAAGCCCGGATCGCCACAGACACACTGATTCCGCCGGGCACCACGACTATGCGCTACCAGATATGAATGAAAAGATGATCCCGTTCAACAGACCTTTACATGCAGGAACCGAAGACAAGCTTGGTCTGGATGAAACGGCTACCGCACATGTTGTGCAGAGCATAAAGCGCTTTTTCAAAGCATGATCGAGCAATACGAACGGATCGACTCGTCTGCAGCAGACTTGCTGAAGCGGCCTGACCGGACCGGCATCTGAAAGGAACCATCAATGAAATTCGAGGAGATACACGCCATCGTGGGCCATGTTCCCTTTATCGGGAAGGACAATGCCCGTTATCTCTATGACCTGATCATCAGAGAGCGACTGACGAACGTCCTTGAGCTGGGCATCGCGCATGGAACGGCGACCTGCTATATCGCCGCGGCACTGGACGAACTGGGGGAAGGGAATATCACCGCAGTCGATCTGATCGAAGCAAAGGAACATTTCAAGCCTTCGGCAGAAGAACAACTGGAACGGGCGAATCTCTCCCGATATGCCAGGATCGAACGCCTGAAAACAGGCTATACATGGTTCCTGCATGACGAGATAGCAAGCAACACAAAGGACGGCAAGTGTTCCGAAAAATACGATCTGTGCATCATCGACGGTCCGAAGAACTGGACCATCGATGGCGCGGCCTTCTTCATGGCAGACAAACTGCTGAAGAAGAATGGCTGGATCATCTTTGACGATTACTTCTGGACATATGCGAATGCGAGCAGCCAGCGCGATTCGACCGACGGCATAACGCACCGCAGCCTGTCGGAGGGAGAAAGGACGACGCCCCATGTCAGGGAGATATTCGAGCTGCTGGTGAAGCAGCATCCGAACTACGGGAACCTGATCCTGCTGGCGGATCGTGATTGGGCCATCGCACAGAAGACGATGAGCGCGGACAAGGAGTATTCGCTTCAGTATCGGGATTCCACAAAGGACCTGCTGGTGCGGCTGCTCAGAAGGATGTTGGCCAGATTCAAGGTCGGCAGGATGAGGAGTCGGGCTGAACCGACCCGAATGGCAGATTGAGGAAACCGCACGACCGATGAAAGTCTACCAATGCATCCACGCCTATCCGCCGCATATCCCGCAGTTCGAGGAAAGATATGGCGTCACGGACGAGATGGATTTCGAGACCTTGCGCCGTCTGGTCATCAAAGACGGTTATGCATCCGCCTACATCCTTGCACCCGCGCTCGAAGGCCGGCCGGAGGAAGTGTTCTTCACGTTATGGGACTATGACCGCCTGCAGCGCCTGTGGGCACGCGAGCATGGCTTGCGCACGCAGGATCGCGATGCCATCAAGCTGGCGCAGATCGAAGCGTACAAGCCGGATGTGTTCTACAACATGTCCGCCTTCTGCGATGACGGCTTCAACCGCAAGCTGGGCCGTTCGAACATGAAGCGCGTGTACTGGAACGGCATCATCGAGGCGCGACCGCGCACCTTCCGCGACTATGACGGACAGCTCTCGCTGCATCGCCCCTATATCGACTACTGGCGGTCGCTCGGGTTGGCCGCGTGCGAGTTGCAGCCCGCTGTGCCGGAAGCCTGGGCCGCGCTGGCAGAAACAGAACGGCCCATCGATGTGCTGTTCTATGGCCAGTACACGCGCGCGTTCTTCAAGGGGCGCAACCGGCTGATACAGCAGTTGCTGGAATATGGCTGCGCAAGCCGCCACGATGTCCGTTGCCATCTGCAGTGCGATACCTCGCGCCCCACACTGTTCCGCATCCCCGGATTGCCGTGGACGCGCATCCGTTCGCCCTTTGCGCGCCGGGTCGAACCATTCGTCCATGAGCATGCGCTGCCACCGATGTACGGCGGCGATCTTTACCGCACCATCGGTCAGGCCAAGATCGTGGTGAATGCCTACACCGACCACAATCAGGCTTTCAAAAGCAATATGCGCCTGTTCGAAGCGACGGGACTCGGCGCATTCCTGATCTCGGAGGAGGGGGCCTATCCTGAGGGTTTCGACCCCGGCAAGGATTTCTATACCTACCGGGATGCGGACGGAATGTTCGAACAGATCGAGCGTGTGTTGCAGGACTGGCCACAGCACGCCGCCATTGCAGAGCGTACACGGCAGAAGGTCGGCACCCGGTACAGCAAGGAACGGCAGTGGCAGGATTTCAAAGCTTTCATCGAGACACTCTGACGAGGTGCAAGTGAGATGACAGCCATCGACAAAGACGACAAGGCACGCGCCGCAGGATCCCCGCGCGTATCCATCCTCATCATCAGCTACAACCAGGAAGACTACATCCGCGAGGCACTGGAAAGCGCGCTGCAACAGGATTACGGGAATCTTGAGGTGGTGGTGGCCGATGATGCGTCGCGCGACGGCACACAGGCCATCATCCGCGAACTGGCGCAGCGCTATTCAGAACGGCTCAAGCCCGTCTTCAATCCGGTCAACCTCGGCATCACCGCCAACAGCAATGTCGGACTGGCACATTGCAGCGGAGAACTGATCGCGTTCATGGGCGGTGACGATGTGCTGCTGCCGGGCAAGGTCACGCAGCAGGTCGCCTGGTTCGCCCAGGATGAGAGGCGAGTGTTGTGCGGGCATGATGTGGACTGGATCGACGCGGGTGGCGTTCTGCTGGGGCTGCGTACCAGCGATCTGGTTCCGTTTCATGCCGGTCGGGGCGCAGCAGGCTTCATCCGGCATGGCACGCCTTACACCGCCGCATCGGTCATGGTGCGCCGCGCGCGCATCCCGGCTTATGGTTTCCATCCCTCGTTGCCCGTCGTATCCGATTGGAAGCTGTGGATCGATGTGATCGGCACGGATGGCAGTTACGGATATATCCAGGGCATCTGGGCGCGCTATCGGCGGCACGGCGGCAACGTGACGGCGCGGCCGAGCTGGAAAGTCACGCGCGATGTGCTTCTGACGGCGCTACTCTCCATCCGTCATCTGCGCGGACGATACCTCAAGGACTGGGCGCATTATTTTCTCGTGCGGCCTGTGTTCAAACGACTGCGGAGAAGAACGCATGACTAGGGTGGTGGCGATCACCGGCGGCACCGGCTTCATCGGCAGGCATCTGCTCGCGCGGCATGTCGCGCAGGGCGACCGCGTGCGCTATCTGACCCGGCGGAAAACAGCCGAGGCGATACCGGGCGCGGAAGCCTGCATCGGCGATCTTGCCGAGCCAGAATCTTTGCGCCGCTTGGTGCAGGGCGCGGATGTGCTGTATCACTGCGCGGCAGAATTGCGCGACGCGGACGCGATGCAAAAGACCAATGTGACGGGTACGGCCAACCTGCTGGAAGCGGCCGCAGGCGAAGTCGGGCGCTGGGTGCAACTGAGCAGCACCGGGCTGTATGGCGCTGTGCGCAACGGCGAGGTGCGCGAGGAAACCGAGATCCGGCCGGGCAATCCCTACGAACACAGCAAGGCGGCGGCGGATGCACTGGTGCTGGAGGCGGCGGAACGACGCGGACTATCCTGCGTGCTGCTGCGGCCTTCCAATGTCTACGGTGCGGACATGCCCAACCAGTCGTTGTTCCAACTCATCCGCATGATCGACAAAGGACTGTTCTTCTTCGTCGGGCCGCGCGGCGCGACGGCGAACTACATCCATGTCGAGAACGTCGTGGATGCATTGCTGCGCTGTGCCGACAGTGTGCTGCCCGCCAATGGCCGCAGCTACATCGTCTCCGATCACTGCACGCTGGAAGAGCTGGTGCACAACATCGCGACCCACCTGGGTAAGGCTGCGCCGCGTTTGCGCCTGGCGGAATCGCCGGTACGCGCACTGGCGCAGGTCTGCGGTTGGATACCGGGCTTTCCGCTGAAAACGTCCAGAGTCGATGCGCTGACAAATCGTGCGGTGTACCGCAGCGACCGCATCGAAGCGGAACTGGGCCATCGCAATCGCGTATCGCTGGAAGCGGGCATGGGCGAACTCGTCGGGAACTGGCAGCATGGCGCGAACTGAACCGGCTCGGCTCAAGATCGTTCGTGTGGTCACGGCTTCCTATGTCGTGCCCTGGCATCTGGCCAATACCCTGCAGCGCCTGCCGCAGGATTTCGAGGTGACTGTGGTCGGGCAGGGCGTCTCCGTCTATCGCGACACGTATCCCGGCATCCGCTGGATCGACCTCGATCTGGATCGCAAGGTGAATCTGTTCTCGGACTTGCGGGCGCTGCTCGCGCTATGTCGTATCTTCATCGCCATCAAACCGGATATCGTGCACTCGATCATGCCCAAGGCCGGTCTGCTGACCGCCCTCGCCGGATTCCTGTGCCGCGTCCCGGTGCGCATTCACACCTTCACCGGCCAGGTGTGGGCAACAAGGCGCGGTCTGGCGCGTGGTTTCTATTACGCCATTGATCGGCTGATCAATGCACTCAACACCGTCTGTCTTACAGACAGTCCGTCGCAGTCCGCCTTTCTGCTTGAGCAGGGTGTCGCGCATGAAGGCAAGGCGCTGCCGGTGTTGTCGCGGGGCTCGCTATCCGGTGTGGACCTTCGGCGTTTCGATAGGGCGGCTTTGTCGGCCGGCGCTGCAGAGCTGCGTCGTCAGTTGGGGTTGCATGAAGCCGACTTTGTGTTTGCATTCATCGCAAGGAAGACGCGGGACAAAGGCGCCCTCGACATGCTCAGTGCCTTCGCGAAGATCGCTGCTGTGTCACCGAATGTACGCCTGCTGTACGTCGGCCCCGACGAGTCGGAAGGTGAGGTCAGCAAGATGCTCGATGCAGACAAGACACTTTCAGGCGCGGTGCTGAAGATCGGCCAAGTGGGGAACCACGAACTGTATCTGGCGATCAGCGACGTGCTGTGTCTGCCCAGTCACCGCGAAGGTTTCGGCAGCATCGTGATCGATGCCGCAGCGCTGGGTATTCCCGCGATCGGCACGCGTATCCCCGGTCTGGTCGATGCGATCGCGGATGGCCACAGCGGCGTGTTGTTCCCGCAGGGCGACATCGAAGCGCTGGCGGCCAGCATGCGTGAGGCTCTGGAACATCCGGAGAAATACAGGCAGATGGGCGCGCATGCGAAGAACAGGGTGGAGAAAATGTTCAGTGCGCAAGTCCTGTACGACGCACTGAGAACCTTGTATCGCGAACTGGCCGGCAGCCGCGAGGTGAAGCGGTGTGATCGGGGCAGGGCGCAATGAAAGTCCTCGTCACCGGTGCCAATGGTTTTGTGGGCAGCGCGCTAGTCGCAAAGATGCGCGCGCGCGGCCTTGCTGCCAGATGCGCAGTGCGTGTAGCCACAGAGAGGGAGGGATGCGCCGACTCGGTGACAGTCGGCGACATCGACGGGCACACCGACTGGCACGCAGCCTTGCAGGGCATCGATGTCGTCATCCATCTTGCCGCGCGCGTACATGTCATGCGGGAATCAGCAACAGATCCGCTGGCTGCATTCCGCATCGTGAACGTGCAGGGCACGGAGAACCTGGCGCGCCAAGCGGCAGCGGCGGGTGTGAAACGGCTGGTGTATGTCAGCTCCATCAAAGTGAACGGCGAAGAGACCGTGAGCGGGCATGCCTATCGCGAAACTGATCCGCCCGCGCCGCAGGATGCTTATGGCATCTCGAAATGGGAGGCGGAACAGGCGTTGCATCGCGTCGCTGCGGAGACCGGACTGGAAGTGGTCATCGTGCGCCCGCCGCTGGTCTATGGCCCGGGTGTGCGGGGCAACTTTGTACAGATGCTGCGTGTGCTGGCAAAAGGCATCCCCTTGCCATTCGCATCGGTCCGCAACCAACGCAGCCTGATCTGCGTCACCAATCTGGCCGATGCGCTGATCGCCTGTGCCACCCATCCGGCGGCAGCCGGACAGACGTATCAGGTCAGCGATGGCGAGGACATCTCCACACCGGAATTGCTGCGCCGACTGGGCGCGGCGATGGGCCGACCGGCACGTCTGTTGCCCTGCCCGCCGGCGCTGCTCAAGCTGGCCGGAAGGCTCACCGGAAGATCCGCACAAGTAGAACGCCTGCTCGGCTCACTACAGATCGACAGTGCTAGAATCCGCCGCGAACTCGGTTGGCATCCGCCATATACCTTGCAGCAAGGGCTGCAAGAGACCGCCGAGTGGTATCGAGACCATGCCTAAACTCAGCGTCATCCTCATCACCAAGAACGAAGCCGCCAACATCCGTGCCTGCCTGGAATCGGTGGCCTGGGCGGACGAGCGCATCGTGGTCGATTCCGGCAGCAGCGACGACACGGTCGCCATCGCGCGCAGCATGGGCGCACAGGTGTATGAACACGACTGGCCCGGCTTCGGCCCGCAAAAGAACCGCGCGCTCGGCTACGCCAGCGGCGACTGGGTGTTCTCCATCGATGCCGACGAGCGCGTCACGCCGGAGCTGCGCGCCGAACTGGAACAAGCCATGCGCGAGAGCGGTGCGGAGGGCTACTACTGCCCGCGCTTGTCGCAATTCTGCGGCACCTTCATCCATCACAGCGGCTGGTATCCGGACTATGTGCTGCGCCTGTTCAAGCGTGGCAAGGGCCGATTCTCCGACAGTCTGGTGCACGAGAGTGTGCTACTGCAGGGGCACAGCGCGAGGCTGCGCTCACCGTTGTTGCATTACAGCTATCTGGATCGTACGGATGTGGAGCGCAAAGTGGCGCACTACTCGGATGCCGCCGCGCAGCAGATGCATGCCGCAGGCAAGCACACCACTTTGCTGCGTGCCGCGCTCAGTGCCGGTTGGGCGTTCGTGCGCACCTGGGTGATCCGTCTGGGGATGCTGGATGGGCGCGCGGGTTGGGGCATCGCCATGATGAATGCGCGCACCACCTGGCTCAAATACCGCAAGCTGGCCGCGCTGAATTCACAACGATAAACCCAGCCGTTCCGTCATTGATGAAACTACTAGCCAATCCACTAAGCCAGCAAGCTGGCAAGTGGCTGGTTATCCGGCGTAGGCCGGAATACAGTGATCATTCACTTCCGCGAAGCGGACAAAGCCTAAAGAGGGGCCGCTGCGCGGGATATTCAATTAAGGGCGGTCTGATTAAGTCCGTTCGTGGTGAGTATTTTCCGTTCGCTCCCTCGATACATCGCACAAGCGCGGCACTCGGGACGAACGGAAAATGTATCGAACCATGGCTTTTGGACTTAATCAGACCTCCCTCAACCATCTGAATTTCCGCCTGCGCACGTTTCGCGGGGTTGATTAGTGGTTCCAGACCAATTCAAGACCTGAGGCTATTGCCTGAAGGCGTTTGTCGCCAGTCCATAACCTTGCAGCCTGTGTGAGCTTAACGGCAGCAAGCAAATGCGCGTCAACGTAGCCTATTCCCTTTCCATGCAGTCTGTTGTGTTCGATGAAAAGCATGACCTCGGTATGGGAAGGCAAGGTGGGTTGTTTCAGATTGGAGAGTGCGCCGAGGATATGGGAACGATTTTTCAGTGAACCAAGAGCGAGTTCACCAATGACGAAGGGATGGACGAGAACCTGACCGGTCTGCAATAAGTCCGTCAAAATCGCATCACCGCGCCGCAAGTGGTCGATCCAGACAGAGGTATCAACAAGGATCATGCAATGCGGGGCCTGCGGCGCGGGATCTTCTTCAATGCGTTTTCGGTACCGCCCAACAAGGCTAAGCGTTTGGCACTTTCACGCTGGATCAGCGCTTTGAGTGCCTCGCGAACCAGCGCAGTTTTCTCCATCGAACCTGTCAGTGCTTGAGCCTGCTCAAGTAAATCATCGTCGAGTGCAAGAGTGGTGCGCATAGCGGCCTCCTTTAATGGATGACTGTTTATAGCACCACATGATGCTTATTTCAATGCCTAACCCAGCGCCCGTTTCAATCTGCTGCGCAGCAACTGCCAGCGCAGTTCGCGCGTGTCTTCCGGCGCTTCCAGTTTCAATCCCTTAGCCACCTGGCCGCGCCGCAGGTAATAGCGGTCGAACACCGACTGGCGCATGCCCCACTTCATCAGGAACTGTCGCCCGCCGTCGTTCTTCTTCACCTTGCCGGTAGATTTGCACTGGAAGTGATACACGAAGGAATCGCCCACGCCGTAGAACACGCGGCAACCCGCATGCCACAGCTTCATGGAGAAATCGTTGTCGCTGCTCATGCCGGGCGAGAACTCGCTGCTGTAACCGCCCACCTTGAACCACCAGCGTCGCGACACCAGTGTGGGCGGCCAGGTTGCGCCCAGCCAGTCCGCCTTGCGCAGGTTCGGCAGGTCGGCCAGCAAGCGCGCCTCGTCGAACGTATGCGCCTCAGTGCCGTAGTCGCCCACCACCACACAGGGATTGTTCGTCTCGCGCGGCTCGATCATGGTGCCGGACAGCATGAACAGGTCGGTATCCAGCTGCTTGAGCTTGTCCACCAGCGCCGTATCCCAGCCGGGGCAGCAATACATATCGTCGTTCAGATACAGGATGTAGTCCTGCGTGGCGTGCATCGCCGCCTCGTTCACCGCCAGGCAGATACCGATGTTGTCCGGTGACGCGGTATGCGTCAGGCCCTGTTCGCGCACCCACTCCAGCGAGCCGTCGCTGCCGTCGTTCACGTGCACGATGATCTGGTGCGGGAAGGCCGAATTGTCGCGGATGCTGCGCACGCACAGTTGCAGCAGGGGCAGATTGTTCCAGGTGGGGATGAGGATGGAGAACATATTCGGTCCTGTCAGTGGGTCGGTTTGCGGGCGCGGATCAGCACATTCTGTCCGGTCAGCGGTTCGTGCGCTTGCGCGCGGAACTCATGCAGCTCCTTGCGATAGCTCCAGACCAGCGCCGCAAGTTGGTCCAACCAGGATGCAGCGCGGCCCAGTCGAATCTCGCGGCTGACGCGATACACCACAGCGGAACCGGCGGAGAAAGTCGTGGCCTCGGATACCTCGAAGCCGGCTTGTTGCGTCAGATTGCTCAACGCCACGACTGTGAAGAGATGCAGATGTCGTGGCGCTTCCCAGCCGCGCCAACTGGCGCCGAACTCGGTGGCACCGATGCTGTGTGCATTGGGGGTGGTCATCACCAGCAGGCCGCCCGGCTTGAGGATGCGCAGGCATTCGCGCAAGGTGGTCTTGGGGTCATACAGATGCTCGATAGCCTGACTCAGCACGATCGCATCAAAAGTGTCATCGGGCAGCCCGCATTGCGGCAGGTCGCCGACATGCGTCGTGATGCCGTAACGGGAAGCGACACGTTGTGCAGCCTGCTCGTCGAAATCCGTGCCTTCCACCTGCCAGCCGCGTTTCTTCATGCGATTGAGCAGGCGCCCGCCACCGCAGCCGACATCCAGCAACTTGCCGGTCGGTTCATCGCGCAGCGTCATGAAGCGCAGGTAGTCGGCCTCGCGCTTCATGCCATTGGCGAGCCACAGCGGTAGCAGCCCCAGCTTGATGAAACGGTGCGCCAGACTGAGCATCGCCTTGCCCAAGCGTCCGGAAGATTTGCGGGTGTGCGTGTGATAGGTCGCATACGCCTTCCACAACTCGTGCGGCGGCGGGGCGGGATCCAGCCAATAGGTTCCGCACGCCGCATCGGCACAGCGCCGGAAGCTCCAGCTGCCTTCGAGATTGCCATCCGGATCGCGGATGCCCGATTGCGCCACCTCCCCTGCGGAGCCGCACAGGTCGCATAAGGGGCGGGATTCACTTGTAATACTGGTCACGTTGGGCTGTTCGGATGAAGTCACAGACGCATTCTATAAGGAAACCCGGATTTATTCGTCTGTGACTGACTGGTTCAGAAAATCAGGGCTTGTTCAGCGCATCCTTAGGGTATCCGGATTTTCCGGTGGATGGCTATCACCTTCCAGCCTTTAAAGCCTTCAAGTGTTTGGCTGCAGCATAGTTAAGTAAGAGTTGATCATCAGTGATCAGCAATGCGCCCAGATGGCGAGCCGTTGCAGCAATCAATCGATCCGCTGGATCGGGATGAATAGTGCCTGGCAGTCGTGTGCTGGCAACAGCTATTTCCGGCGTGATAGGTTCAATTCGGATGCCTGGGATACTGACGGCTGAGTTCACCCATTCGCCCACATCCCGATCCAGCGTGAGCCTTCCTTTATTGACCAGCATCGCCACTTCCCATGGGGAAATGGCTGACAACAGGACAGCTTCTTCAGATAAGGATTGCTCGATGGCTTTCAATGCTTTCGGATTGAGTTTGCGGTCGCCATTGAGCAGCCATACCCAAACGTGTGTATCCAACAACACCAGATTCACTTGGCGGCCTCCCAGTCAGCGCTGATCGGTGAAACGATATCCATCTCTCCAACAACACTCCCTTTGAGCGCACCGAACAGTTGTTGCTCAGGTTCTACAGGTACAAGCCTTGCCACGGGTTTGCCATGTTTGGTAATGACCAAAGTCCCTCGTTTCTCGGCAATGTCGTCGAGAAGCTGTAGGCACTTTGCCTTGAACTCTCCTGCTCCGATGGCTGTTTGCATTGCGCTCTCCTATGGTCATAATATGTGGTCATAGTGTAGCACGCCCACCGGAAAATCCGGAGTCCTCCATTTGTATTGGTCGCTATGAGATAGGTCTCAACCCGACCTGACGGACGGTGTATTCAATTGTTACAAGTTTAAAACAACGTTTAGTACCACACCAGATATTGAGTTAATCAATCTTAATCGCTATGATTAACGCCAATGGATTTGGAGGTGAGTGATGACTACCAAAGTATTGACCGCGCATGTTCCTTTGCCGCTTGCAGAAAAGATCGACCAAATGGCAGTGCGCCTTGAGCGATCACGCGGCTGGATCATGAAGCAGGCGTTGACTGCCTGGATCGATCAGGAAGAAGAGCGCAGAAGACTCACGCTGGAAGCGCTGACGGATGTTGACAGCGGTATGGTCATCGATCATCAGTACGTCCAGGCTTGGGCAGAAAGCCTGGATTCTGAAAACCCCTTGCCTGTGCCCCGCTAATGGAATTACGGTGGTCAAGCAAAGCTGTAGCAGACCTTGCGCGGCTATATGAATTTTTAGCACTGGCGAACAAGCGAGCCGCAGCGCAGACGGTGCAGCAATTAACAGCCGCACCCTCCAGGCTACTCGGACAACCACGTATCGGAGAAAAACTCGACGAATTCGATCCTCGCGAGGTGCGAAGGATATTTATTGGCCGCTATGAAATGCGCTACGAAGTGGATCAATCTGTGATTTACATTTTGCGTTTCTGGCACACACGAGAAGATCGGTAACACCGCACAGCATGAAAATCATCCACATCGTCAGACGTTACGGCCCCGTGGGCGGCATGGAGCGCTACGTCTGGGAAACCACGCAAGAACTGGTCAAGCTGGGCCACGAGGTGCAGGTGATCTGCGAAGTCTGTCTGGCCGAAGCCCCGGCGGGCATTGCGGTACACCAGCTTGGCCGTATGCGTTACCGCCCGCGCTGGGTCTATTACATGCGCTTCAGCCACCGTGTCCATGCATGGCTGCGGGCCAACCCGCAACCCGGCTGGCTCATCCACAGCAACGAGCGCATCGGCGTGCACGATGTCACCACCATCCACGGCCCGCCTTTCGCCTCGGTGCGCGACAAACCCTGGTGGAAGAAGATCTCCATACGCGTGGCCGCACAGCTCTGGCTGGAGCGGCGCGAACTGCGTGTGGCCAAAGCCATCGTGCCGAACTCCGAGATCATCGCCAAGCAGCTTGCGCACTACTACCCGGAATACGCGTACAAACTCACTGTCCCCATCGTGCCGGGCGTGCTGCCCGGCGTCATGCGCACAGCGCATGCGGTAGCGGCTGACGGCGGCATCGTCGGATTCGTCGGCAGGGAATGGCAGCGCAAAGGATTGCCGCTGGCGGTGGAGATCGCCGCCCGTCTGCGCCAGACGCACCCGAACCTTGAGCTGTGGGTGGTCGGCCCGGAAGAGCAAGAGATCGCCCATCTGTTCAAAGGCTGGCAAGGCGGTTATCGCCTATTCGGCTGGCGCACCGATAACGCGCATTTCGAGAAGATCGATGTATTGCTGCACCCCGCCAAGGCAGAACCCTACGGCATGGTGATCTCGGAAGCGATGGCGGCACGGGTGCCGGTGGTGGTGTCCGATCTGTGCGGCGCGGCTGCGCAGGTGACGGTCGATCACGGGGCGGTCGTGCGGCTGGATGCGCCCGTGCAAACATGGGTGGAGGCGGTCGAAACGCAGCTTGCGCGCACAGCGCCGGTGTCGGGATTCATCCGGGGATGGGATGTTGTCGCGGAAGAGTTTGCGGGGTTGTATACACAGGTAAAAGTCGCAGTTGAACGTTAATACGGTTTGGTCTGCAGGGCGGAAACCATTATCATGCCGAGCCGATTCGTACCCGTCCTGCGCGGATGCAAAGAACTAAAGGAAAAATATGACCCGACATCTCGATATGGGTTGCGGATTGAACCCGCAAAACCCATACAAGCGTGACCAACTGTTCGGGCTGGATATCCGCGACGACTCCCAGGACATACTGGCGCAAAGAGGCGTCACGATGAAGAAGGGCAACCTTATATTCGAACCGATCCCGTTCGAGGACAACTACTTCGACAGCATCACCGCCATCGATTTTCTGGAACATATCCCGCGACAGATCGGCATCGGCGCCGGCGAAGTCAGATACCCCTTCATCCAGCTGATGAACGAGATTTGGCGTGTGCTCGCACCGGGCGGCCGCTTGCTGGCAGTGACGCCTGCCTATCCCTCACCACTGGTGTTCGCCGATCCCACGCACGTCAACTACATCGCGGAAGGCACGCATCGCTATTTCTGCGGAGAGGCACCGGTCGGCAGCATCTACGGATTCCATGGTCGTTTTAAAGCGCACATCGCGAAACTGTCCGCGCCGACCAATTACCGCAGCATGCCCCCTTCACCCTGGAAGTCGGCGGTGCGCGATATGGGAAGGCGAGTAACCGGCAAAGGTCTTCATCACATGATCTGGGAACTGGAAGCAGTCAAATAACCATCGATCTCGCCGAACCGACCCAACGAGAAAAAAGAACGCCACGACCAGAATCGACCGATGAGCATCGCAGCCAACAAGATAACGATCAATGAAGCGGTGCTGTCCCTTGTGCTGCTGGCCTACCCAGCCTTGGCACTCACGGTCAAAGGCGGCATGAACACCGCTTTCGCCGTGATCGCGCTGGCTTCCATTTACCTCATCGCAACATCAGTGATCCCCTTCCGGGTAATGATGGCTGACCGCACCGCCAGAATCTTTGCGTTGGCGATGTCATCCGGCGCGTTGGGGATCATGGTGAACCAGCTTTACTACCAGGAATTCTTCCCCAATCCATTCGACTCGGAATTGCGCTTCGTCTTGGCGATACTGATCTTCATGGCACTCAGGCAAGCAAATGCCCGCATCTTCACCCTGCTGGAATATGCCTTTCCGCTGGGCGTGCTGGCGGCCTTACTGTACACGCAGATCACCTTTACCGGACATGGACGATTGCGCACCGAATTCCTGAATTCCATCCACGTAGGCGGCATAGCCTTGGTGCTTGGATTCTTGTCGCTATATTCCATCAACTGGCTGCGCAAGGACGCGTTGCCCACGCTGGCACTCAAGCTGACCGGCTTCGCGGCGGGCATCTATATGGTCATCCAGTCCGGCACGCGCGGTGCATGGCTGGCGCTGCCGTTCCTGCTCTTCATCGGTTTCGCCACGATGAAGAACAAAATCATCAGTATCAAGGCCGCAGTCGCGCTGATCGTTGTCCTTTGTATCGCGGCCTATTCATTCGTCGACATAATCCATCTCAGAACTTCTATCGCTTTTAAACAAGTGGTCGCATATGCAAGCGACAAAACAAGTGGCGCAACGGGTTCGCGTCTGGATCTTTGGAAGGCGTCTTTCCATTTGCTCAAAGAAAATCCTATCATCGGAATCAAGCCCGGCAGTATTGACTCTGCGCTGACTGAATTGCGTGATGCCGGGGTGATCAGCGAACAGGCCTTGTATGTAGGAAAGGCTGAGATGCATAGCGAAGTAGCGGCCCGATTGGCAAAATACGGGCTGATGGGGTTGATTGCAGTGCTGGCAGTAAGCCTGGTACCAGGCTGGCTGTTCTATAGGGCGTTGCGAACTTCAGAGCCAAGGGCGGTGGGCGCGGCCCGAATGGGGTTGTGTGTGGTGACTGCATTCTTCATCTTTGGCCTGACACTTGAAAACTACAATATCAAGATGGTGGCAGCATTCTATAGCCTCACAGTTGCGGTGTTGCTTTCGGCAGCCATGCCTAAAGAAAGCGTTAGGACTGAATGATGGAAAGGATGCGGGTTAGAAAAAATGCGGTATTCACCCCTCATTCAAGGTGAGTGGCGGCAAGGGATTAAGAAGGAACAAAAGCTGAACCCGATTCCCAGAGAAGTAGTCGGGGTATCGCGATTATCAAGCGGGCACCGAAATCGCTACAGAGCGGTGCGCGAGCGTTCCCGAATCAAGGCTCCCAATATCCCGGCAATCATGCCGATCAATCCCCCCAGTATCAAAGCGAGCGACATTTTTGGCGAAACGTGTTTGCCGGGCACCTGGATCGGTGTTAGCAGTTTGGCTGGTTGCACAGCCAGCGCCTCAATTTGCAAAGCATCTATACGATCACGCAGCCAGTTGGATTTATCAAGGTGGGACAGATAGGCGAAACTCACAACTTCGGACTTGCGTATGCGCTCCATTTGTCGAGATGCCTCTGCAAGCGATTCTTGGTACTTGCTCATTTGTTGCCGGCTGCCAAACGATTGCTCTTCAATCAACTTGTTTTGCATGGAGAAGATCATTGCTGTAATAGCTTTCGCACAGGAGTGCGCCGCGCTAGCGCTGGTTGCTGACACCTTGAACTCAAGCATATTTAATATGCCTTTTGTGGCCGCGATCTTTAGTTTTCCGCCCAGATTATCTCCAAAATCTCCATTTATTGGCATTCCGCAAAGTTTCCGTACATCTTCGGTGTAAGTGGTTGGAGCTCGCAGACGCTGCATCAATACAGTGGGAGGCTCAAGAGCTTTCCCATTGGATTGGGCAACCTCTAGCTGCCAGCGCGCCTCATATATTTTTGGAGTGAAAGTGGCATAAGCAAGAGACAGGAGCAGGCCGAAAGCAACGAAGATCAAAATCAGCACTCGATTGCGGATAAGGAAGCTAGAAATATCCGCCAAGCGGATTTCATCGGTGCTGGTTTGGGCAGATGCGTTATTCATAACACTCTCTAAATGGGTTGTGTGGCGAGAACGGAAGGCAACAAAATATCAGTAAAGATGGCGATTCATTAAGTTAGGATAACTTCGCGCGAAGACTGTGTTGTTGATATTATAGCGAACCGAAGTGACTGAATGGTTTTAAAATATCGCATAAAGGGGAAGGTGATGATTGGTGTGGTTGGTTTGGGGTATGTGGGACTGCCGTTGGCAGTGGAGTTGGGGAAAAAATTCGATACGGTGGGATATGACCTTTCGGAAAGCAAAATCGAGAACTACCGCAGATTTGTAGATCCCACCGGAGAAGTATCTACTGCCGATCTGAAAGCGGCAACCAAGCTGCAAGTGACCACCGACCCTGCCCGACTGGCCGAAGCGGACTTCATTATTGTCGCGGTGCCTACGCCCGTTGATGAAGCCAACCAGCCTGACTTTTCCCCTCTTGTTTCTTCCAGTACCACAGTGGGTCGGCACATGAAGCGCGGCGCTATCGTGGTGTATGAATCCACCGTGTACCCGGGCGCAACGGAAGATATCTGCGTGCCAGTGTTGGAGCGAGAGTCCGGCCTCAAGTGGAAAAAAGATTTCCACATTGGCTACTCGCCCGAACGCGTCAATCCGGGTGACAAAGAACGTACCATCACCAAGATCGTCAAAGTGGTCTCCGGCGACGATGAGGAGACGCTGGAAAAAGTCGCGCAACTCTATGCATCCGTGATTGTGGCTGGCGTGCACAAGGCCAGCTCGATCAAGGTGGCCGAAGCCTCCAAAGTCATCGAAAACACCCAGCGCGATCTCAACATCGCACTGATGAACGAACTGGCGATCATCTTCGACAAGATCGGGATCGACACCCTCGAAGTGCTACGGGCCGCGGGAACCAAGTGGAACTTCCTGCCCTTCCGTCCGGGCTTGGTCGGCGGTCACTGCATCGGTGTCGACCCCTATTACCTGACACGTAAGGCTGAGATGCTGGGCTACCACCCCCAAGTGATCCTGGCGGGTCGCCGCATCAACGACGGCATCGCTTCCTATGTCGCCAAGCAGACTGTGAAGCAGATGATCCATGCCGGTTCCGCCGTGAAGGGGGCAAAAGTCATCGTGCTGGGGCTGACCTTCAAGGAGAACTGCGCCGACCTGCGCAACTCAAAAGTGGCGAACGTGGTGCGCGAACTGGAGTCGTTCGGCTGCGATGTGGTGGTGCACGATCCCATCGCAGATGCAGCGGAAGCCATGCATGAATACGGCATCGAATTGACGGCCTGGGAAGATCTGCCGAAAAACGCTGAAGCGGTTGTGGCGGCGGTGATGCATCGCGAATATATAGAAAAGCCGCTGAACACTGTCTTGAGCACGCTCAAAAAGGGCGGCGTATTCATCGATATCAAGTCGGCCTACGATCAAGACGCCATCAGCAAGGCGGGATTCAGGCTTTGGCGCCTGTGACACTTTCGAAAGCAACAAATAATGTATAGCTCAATAGTAGACAGAAAGATCCGCATCGCCATCGTTGGCTGTGGGCGCATCGCGAAGAATCATTTCGCCTCGATCAAGACCCATGCCGACAATCTGGAATTGGCAGCAGTGTGTGACATCGACCTAAAGGTGCTGGCCGCCGCAACGGCCGAGCATGGCGTCAAGGGCTATCAGCATCTTGAAGAGATGCTGCAGCAGGAAAAGCTCGATCTGGTGGTGCTGTGCACGCCGAGTGGCATCCACTCCATGCAGGCACAGAAGGTGGCGCAATATAAAGTGCACGTCATGACCGAAAAGCCCATGGCGACGCGCTGGCACGACGGCGTGAACATGGTCAGGGCATGCGACGAAGCCGGGGTGCGACTCTTTGTCGTCAAGCAGAACCGGCGCAATGCCACCCTGCAGCTGCTGAAGAACGCGGTCGACAAAGAACGCTTCGGCCGCATCTACATGGTCAACATCAACGTGTTCTGGACCCGCCCGCAGGAATACTACGACAGCGCCAAATGGCGCGGCACCTGGGAATTCGACGGCGGCGCGTTCATGAATCAGGCCAGCCACTATGTTGATCTGGTCGACTGGCTGGTCGGGCCGGTCGAAAGCCTGCAGGCCTATACCGGCACGCTGGCGCGCAACATCGAAGTGGAAGACACCGGTGTGGTCAGCATCAAATGGCGCTCCGGCGCGCTCGGCTCGATGAACGTGACCATGCTCACTTACCCGAAGAATCTGGAAGGCTCCATCACCATCATCGGTGAGAAGGGCACGGTACGTGTCGGCGGACTGGCCGTGAACGAGATTCAACACTGGGAATTCGCCGAAACCGATCCCGATGACGACAAGGTAAAGGCCGCCAGCTACGAAACGACCTCGGTCTACGGCTTCGGCCACCCGCTCTACTACAAGAACGTGATCGACGTGCTGCGCGGCGAAGCCGAGCCGGAGACCGATGGCCGCGAAGGTCTGCGTTCACTCGAGACGCTTATCGCCACCTATCTTTCCGCGCGCGACGGCAAGCGTGTCTCCTTGCCGCTGGATTACTAGCATGGCATGCACGATCCACTCCACGGCTATCGTTGACGACGGCGCGCAGCTAGGCGATGGTACGCGCGTTTGGCACTGGGCCCACGTTTGCGGTGGTGCCAAGATCGGCGAGCGCTGCTCGTTGGGCCAGAACGTATTTGTAGGCAACAAGGTCAGCGTAGGCAACAACGTCAAGATCCAGAACAACGTCTCCGTCTACGACAATGTCACATTACAGGACGACGTCTTCTGCGGCCCCAGCATGGTGTTCACCAACGTGTACAACCCGCGCTCGGCCGTCACTCGCAAAGACGAATACCGCAATACGCTGGTCAAACGCGGCGCGACGCTGGGGGCGAACTGCACCATCGTGTGCGGCATCACCATCGGCGAATACGCCTTCATCGGTGCAGGCTCGGTGGTGAACAAGGACGTGCCGGACTATGCCCTGATGGTGGGCGTGCCCGCCAAACAGATCGGCTGGATGAGCCGTTTCGGCGAACGACTGGCTTTGCCGCTCAAGGGCAATGGCGAAGCGGTATGTGCCAACACCAATGATCGCTACGTGCTGAAAGACAGTGTCTGCACGATGGTCAACAACTAAGAAGGTCCACATGGAATTCATCGATCTCAAGGCGCAATACCGCGCACTGCACCAATCCATCAACGCCCGCATCCAGACCGTGCTCGATCACGGCCAATACATCATGGGGCCGGAAGTGAAGGAGCTGGAAGAAAAGCTCGCTGCCTACGTGGGCACCAAACATTGCGTAACGGTATCTTCGGGCACAGAAGCACTCCTCATCTCGCTGATGGCGCTGGACATCAAGGCCGGCGACGAAGTCATCACCACGCCGTTCTCCTTCATCGCGACCGCCGAGGTCATCGTGCTGGCCGGCGCCACGCCCGTATTCGTCGACATCGAGCCGGACACCTGCAACATCGATGCCGCCCTGATCGAAGCCAAGATCACACCCAGAACCAAGGCGATCATGCCCGTTTCCCTGTACGGGCAACCGGCAGACATGGACGAGATCAACGCCATCGCAGCCAAATACAAACTGCCCGTGATCGAAGATGCCGCGCAAAGCTTCGGTGCCACCTACAAAGGGAAAAAGAGCTGCAACCTCAGCACCATCGGCTGCACCAGCTTCTTCCCCAGCAAACCGCTGGGCTGTTATGGCGACGGCGGCGCGCTCTTCACCAATGACGACGCCATCGCCCAAGCCTGCCGCGAGATCCGCGTGCACGGCCAATCGAAGCGCTATGTGCATACCCGCATCGGTGTCGGTGGCCGTATGGACACATTGCAGTGCGCCATCGTGCTGGCCAAGCTGGAACGCTTCGATTGGGAAGTGGAGCAGCGTCTCAAGCTCGGCGCGCGCTATAACGAACTCTTCGCCGGTAAGGTAGAAACCATCACCCAGCGTCCTGATCGCACCAGCGTGTTTGCCCAGTACACCGTCAAAGTGGCAGACCGTGAAAAAGTCCAAGCCACCTTGAAGGATGCAGGCATCCCCACCGCAGTCCACTACCCCGTGCCCATGCATCTGCAACCCGCCTATGCGCACCTGAGCAAAGACCAGAACTTCCCCGTCTCGGTCGAGGCGGCAGCCAAGGTCATGAGCCTGCCGATGGGGGCGGACCTGGATGTTGCATCGCAAGACGAGGTCGCGACACTTCTGAAGGAAATCAGCTAGTCGTGGCGTTGAAAACAGCCACATCAGGAAGGGGCGCGGAATTTAGTGAGCTAGTGCCAATAGCAACCGCTGCGATCACGACCCTTGCCATGCTCGGATGGTTGTTGTTGCGCTGCAATTTCGGATTCGACTTCACGGATGAGAGCTTCTACTTCAACTGGATATCCAATCCGTTCATCTATTCGGTGTCTGCATCTCAATTCGGATATATCTATCATCCGCTGTATCAGATCGTAGACGGCGATGTCGCTCAGCTGCGACAAAGCAACCTCATGATCACGTTCGGGCTTGCATGGGTTTTGTGCTTAGTGCTGCTACGTCCGGTATTTCATATACAAAATCGATTGCCGAGTTGGAATGCTCTTCACTGGCTTGTCGTGTCGGCCACTCTGGCTTCGACCTCGATGACGTCGCTTGTGTTCAGTGGCTACTGGTTACCGACCCCGAGCTACAACACGCTCGCGTTCAACGCGCTATTGATAGCAGGCATCGGAGTATTGCTTGCGGACGAGACGAATACTCGCGTTGGTGTTGCCGGGTGGATATTCATTGGTGTTGGAGGCTGGCTGGCGTTCATGGCAAAACCTACAACAGCCCTGGCATTGGGATGCACGATCTTGATCTACCTACTTATAGCGGGAAGATTTAACCTGCGCGGACTCGCCATATCGGTTGCTACCTCGGTGGCTTTGCTGGTCTGTTCCGCATGGCTGATCGATGGATCGGTCATGCTTTTCATCAAGCGTCTTGGCGATGCTTCAGAGTACGCTGCGGTATTGGGTGGGAAGCACACTTTAGGCGATGCATTTCGGTGGGATGGTTTTCAGCTTAGTCAGCGGGAAATTGTGGAGTTCTGGCTTGCCACACTCATTGTTTTCATCGCTGTTGTAACGTCGGCAGTTGAGCGCACAGCAATGAAGATTGCCAATGCCGGGATCGTCATCATGATTGCCACGATCATTCTGGCCATCATCTTTGAAATGTACTTTCCCTCATTGTCTCGAACACGTTTCCACGGCCTGTTGGTTTGGGCTGCTACTGCCGGTGCGTTGTTGGCGATCGCCACCGTATTCCAGAAAAAGTTGCTTGAAGCCTTTACTCGTAAAGACTTTGCTCTGGCGCTATGCTTTCTAGTGCTTCCACATGCTTATGCTTTTGGCACAGGCACAAACTATTGGGGTGCAGCAACGGCAGCCGGATTTTTCTGGATCATTTCAGGTGTAGCCTTGCTCTGCGCAATGAGCTCAACACAGAGGGGCGAGCGCATTATTCTGCAGCTTGCTATTGGGGCGCAGGCGATAGTGATAGTGCTGATATACATCGGTATGGAGAACCCATACCGGCAAACACAACCTTTGCGCATGAATACAAGCGTGGTTGAAATGGGAGGCGCTGGTGCCACGCTGTTGTCAAGTGAGGATGTTGCAACCTACCTGAATGGGTTGAGGCAAGCTGCGGCAAAGGCGGGTTTCAAGCCGGGAATGCCGATGATAGATATGACGGGCCATTATCCCGGGAGCTTGTATGCGCTTGGCGCGCAAGCGATAGGGCAGGCATGGTCAATAGGTGGCTACAAAGGTAGTGAGCAATTGGCTATTAAACATTTTGACAAAGTGCCATGCGAACAACTCACAATCGCATGGATACTCACAGAGCCTTTAGGGCCGCGTAGTATTTCCAATCAACTGATCTCGCGTTACGGGGCAGACATGCAAAAAGATTTCGTCGAAGTTGCCCGGTTGCGAGCACCAGCAGGAGGCTACGAGCAAATCTTGTATCGCCCGATAAGAGAGTCGCAACAGGCCGATGTGGCATGCCAAAAACAAAGAAATCAGCAATGAAAAAAGTCGCCATCCTCCAGTCGAACTACATTCCATGGAAGGGCTACTTCGACATGATCGCCGCAGTGGACGAATTCATCCTCTACGACGACATGCAGTACACCCGTCGTGACTGGCGCAACCGCAACCAGATCAAGACGCCACAAGGCGTGCATTGGCTTACTATCCCGGTCAAGGTGAAAGGGAAATACGATCAGCTCATCCGCGAGACAGAGATCGATGGCAGCGACTGGGCGCAGGCGCACTGGAAGTCGTTGGTTCAGAATTATCGCCGTGCCACAAATTTCGACGAAGTGGCCGCGATCTTTGAACCTCTCTACCTACGGAACGCGCACACTCACCTGTCAGGACTGAATAGAGAATTGATCGAGGCGGTGTGCCGCTATCTGGGTATCACCACCAAGATCAGCAATTCCTGGGACTACCATTTGATAGACGGCAAGTCCGAACGGCTCGCAGACCTCTGCGCCCAAGCGGGAGGTTCAGTCTACGTTTCCGGGCCGTCTGCAAAAGGCTACGTTGAAGACCAGATATTTGCCGAGCGGGACATCGAACTGAATTGGTTCGACTATGATGGCTATCCTGAGTATCCGCAGCTTTGGGGGGAATTCACCCATGGCGTATCGATACTGGACTTGCTCTTCAATTGCGGTAAAGATGCGCCAAATTTTATGAGATTTGTGAAGCCATGAAGCTATCGGTCGTCGCCACGCTATATTGCTCGGCCCCCTATATCGACGAATTCTGCAATCGCGCTAGCAAGGCGGCACAACAATTGGTCGGTGATGACTATGAGATTGTGCTGGTCAACGACGGTTCGCCCGACAACAGCCTTGAGTTGAGCATCAATCGGTCGGATAAGGACAATCATGTGGTCGTTGTCGACCTGTCTCGCAATTTTGGTCACCACAAGGCCATGATGGCAGGGCTTGAATACGCGACAGGGGAGCAGATATTTCTCATCGATAGCGATCTGGAAGAAGAGCCGGAATGGCTGCTGGATTTCTCTGAGTTGATGGATCGCGAGAACGCCGACGTTGTCTACGGGCGCCAGCAGGAACGCAAGGGGGGATGGTTCGAGCGTTGGAGCGGCGAGGCTTTTTACACACTTTATAACTGGCTGGCCGACATCGATCACCCGCGGAACATCGTGACATCAAGGCTGATGACGCGCCGCTATGTTGACGCTCTATTGAGGCACAGGGAGCGCGAAATGGTCATATCCTGCCTCTGGGTGATCACGGGTTTCAAGCAGTGCGAGAAGCTGATCCAGAAGCATATGACCAGCTCCACGACTTACAGTCTGGCGAAAAAGATCCAGCATGCAACGAACGCCATCACTTCATTCAGTGAAGTGCCCTTGAGGGTGATCTTCTATACCGGGGCGCTGATATTCATCGTGGCTACGTTGTATGCGGGCCTCTTGATGTTCAACAGGATATTCCTTTCCGATCCGATGGATGGATGGACTTCTGTTATGGTGTCAATCTGGGTTCTCGGGGGTATGGTGATCTCATTCATGGGCATCATCGGGATGTATCTGTCCAAGATATTCATAGAAACGAAAAGAAGGCCATATTTCATAGTTAGGGAAGTGTATGGAAGAGCAAACAAGCAACATTGATTCCAGTTACGAAAAATATTACGCAAAGAGAACTGGCCTCAAAGTGTATCCAACGGAGTTTGTTGTCCGCACGTTCCTTGCAACTTATCCAGGTTTGTCATTCAAAAAAACGGTCGCCGGTGACCGGGTTCTGGATATTGGATTTGGTGACGGGAGAAACACCGGCTTCCTGTGTGACCTTGGGCTGGACGTTAGCGGTATCGAGATAACGCAGGGTATCGTCGACCAGACGCGCGACAGGCTGGGCAGGCTTGGACATACGGCCGACTTGCGGGTGGGAAGGAATAGCGCCATTCCGTTTGAGAACGATTATTTTGATTGTCTTCTCTCCTGTCATTGCTGTTATTACTGTGATGAAGGCGAGACCCTTGCAGACAACCTTGCCGAGTACGCACGTGTCCTGAAAAAAGGCGGTTATCTCGTGGCGTCGGTCGCGGATAAGTCATCTTACATTTTCAAGGATGCGGATGTGCTTGCTGATGGGGCATTGGTGATCAAAGCCGATCCCTATGGGAACCGGAATGGCTATCGCCTGCATGGCTTCAGCACGCCGCACGAAATAGAGAATTATTTCTCGGGTCACTTTGAGAACTTCTCCTTTGGTCACGCGAACAACGATTACTACGGAATCAACGAGCGCGTCTTCTGGGTGGTCTGTCAAAAGAAATGACTTGAGGGCGCTATGATCTGGAAGAAGCTGGGGCACATCTTTTGTGCCAATGGGCAGAACGAACTGATGGTGTCGGGGGGTAGAGCCCCTGTCCCTTTGCATTTGGAGGGGGATGCTTTCAGGATATATTTTGCATCTTACGATAACGAAGGCAGGGGGAGGATATTCTCCCTGGAGTTCGACATCAATGAACCCGGGCAGATATTCAATCTGGTATCTAGGCCGATCATCGATATCGGAGCGACCGGTTTCTACGACGACAACGGCATCATCCCGTCCGATGTGCTCAGAATCGGCGATGCCATCTATCTCTATACCATCGGCTTCAGTGTCAAGAACCGCCTGATATTCGATGCGGCGACAGGCTTGGCGATCTCGCGAGATGAGGGGCGTAGCTTCGATAAATTGAAAGGCCCGGTGCTTGACCGCGGTGTGGATGACCCTTGCTTCGCCGCGTCCCCTTCGGTCATGAAGGAAGGGGACGGCTGGAGAATGTGGTATGTCTCCTGCGACCACTGGGTCCCGCAAGAAAAAGGGTTCCGGCATTACTACAACATCAAACATCGCAGATCTGAAGATGGGATTTACTGGGAGCCACGTGCAACTGTCTGCATCGACTATGCCAACGAATACGAATATGCCATCTCCCGACCATCTGTCATCAGTGATGCCGGCGGGCTGTACCGGATGTGGTATTCATTCCGGGCGCAACCGGGGATAGAGACATACAGGATAGGATATGCAGAATCTGCCGATGGCTTAACATGGGTACGCAAGGATGCACTGGCAGGCATTGACGTATCCCCGTCGGGCTGGGATTCGGAGATGATCTGCTATCCTAGGGTGTTCTCGCACAAGGGGAAGACATACATGCTTTACAACGGCAACGGATATGGCATGACAGGGTTTGGCCTGGCAGAACTGGAGGAAAAATGATGCAAAAAGTGATCTTGGCAGGGAATGCGGTTACGGCCGACATCCTCTATTCATATTTGCGTGCGGATAGCCGTTATGAAGTCGTGGGACTGACCGTGGACGACGAGTACCTCACCCAAGGGGGCGTAGAGGGCGTTCCTTCTGTGGGGCTAACTCAGGTGCTTGAACGTTTCCCGCCGCAGAGTTGCAGTGTCGTGATGGCCGTCGGGTACAACGATCTTAATCGGGTACGCGAATCCATGTTCCTGCGGCTGAAGGAGATGGGATACACAATTGTGACCTATGTCCATCCGGATGCCCGCGTCTATACCCGACATCCGCTGGGCGAAGGATGTGTGGTTCTCCCGAACGCCGTCATTGAGCCGCATGCCCAAGTCGGTGCCAATTCCATGATCTGGTGCAACGTTACACTGGCCCACCACAGCAGCGTGGCCGAGAATTGCTGGATAGCGGCAGGTACCGTTTTGTCAGGGCAGGCCAAAGTCCTTAGAAACAGCTTTGTGGGCGTGAGCGCAACCGTGGTCAATGAAGTGACTGTTGGTGAATACAACATCATCGGCGCGGCGGCGCTGATCACCAAAAACACGAAACCGAGCAGCGTGCATCTGGCTCGCTCTGCCGAGCCGTTCCGGTATTCGTCTGAAGATTATGTGAAACATTTTGGAGTGTAATGTGAATAAACGTTTGATTGCTTGTCTGGCGGATGTTTTTGGTTTGCGCGAATCCGAGATCCATCCGGATCTCAAGAAAGAGAATGTGGATAACTGGGATTCGTTGAAACAGATGGATCTGGTGCTTTCGCTGGAAAGAGAATTTGATATCGCGCTTGAGATACCCGACATCCTGAGAATGACGACAGTAGCGAATATTGTTGATGTGCTGAAGGAAAAGGGAGTTGATCTTGAAGATTGATGGCACGGTCGCCCTGATTACTGGGGGAGCGAAAGGGCTGGGGTTGGCCATTGCGACCCACTTGACCGAGTTGGGCGCAAAAGTCGTGGTGGCCGACCGCGATGCGGAAGCGCTGGCAGCGCTCCCCGCGCCTATGGGGCGCTATCAACTGGATGTGACACGACCCGAGGAAGTCAGAACGGCCGTGACCGAGATCACCAAACAGTTCGGCAACATCGGGATCCTGGTGAACAACGCCGGGGTCATCTTCAGCGAGCCGTTCGTGAACATCATGAATCCAGCCGGCATGATGCATGATTACCATCGCTTCCGGGATTCCATAACTGTCAACATGGATTCCGTGTTCATCATGACAGCGGCAGTGGTCGAGAAGATGGTCATGACCCGCATGAAGGGTGTCATCGTCAATATCAGTTCGATCAGCGCCTGCGGCAACGAGGGGCAGACGGCCTATTCAGCTGCCAAGGCGGGCGTCAACGCCATGACCGTAACCTGGTCGAAAGAGCTGGGCCGGCTGGGGATACGGTGCAATGCGATCGCGCCCGGCTTCATCGGGACAGAGTCGACGCATCAGGCCCTCAATGCATCGGCGATCAAGCACATCAAGGAGAACACCCCGTTGCGGAGGCTGGGAGAAGCCGTGGATGTGGCGAAGGCTGTTGCGTCGGTCATCGAGAATGATTTCATCAATGGCATAGTCCTGGATGTCAATGGCGGGCTGACGATCTAGCATGTACGAACTGGAACACGGTCGCTATCAGGCCTTGTACGAACGATACAAGTCCTCAGAGCCGTTCTTCCCGCTGATAGGCGCAGTCCTGCTGAAGCAGCAGGACGGGGTCGTATATGTGGATGATCCCACCACCCCCCAACAAGCCTATGTAGAACATGCCTTCGGTTTTGCACAGATGTTCGGGCAGAAGGTCGCGACGTTCGAGTCTGCCTTGGAGCGATATCTGCTGGTCGAGCGGCGATTCGCCGTACCTAAGGTGCGCTTCTATGCAACCTATCTTCCGGATTTTCTGGGTTCGCCGAGGTGTAATGACATGCGGTCGGTTAGGCAGCGTTTCTCGATCACCCCCGAACGCTTCGCCGGACATCGTTCGGGCGGCAGCTTGCCGACAGAGGCGCTGAAGGCTGTAATTGTCAATGCGCACAACATTGCCGAAGTTGAGCGACTATTCGGAGTGACGACACGGTTCTGGAGAAGCCCTGAGGATTTCATCGGCAAGGCGAACGCTGTCGCAGTGCTGAGCCACGGCAGCATGGCCGGCGTTTGTTATGCAGCTGCGGAGGCAGGCCGTCGCGTCGAGATCGATGTACTCACCTTGCCGGAATTCCGCAAGCTCGGGGTTGGCAGATTCGCAGTGACACAGTTCGTCGAACGATGCTTCAGTCGTTCACTGCAGCCAGTGTGGGATTGCTTCACAAACAATGCGGGCTCGATGAATTTGAGCCGGGCGGTCGGCTTCACTGCAGCCAGTGATCCATATCCATTCTTTACCATCAACAAATCATAACCGAGGGGCCGATGACAGCAGGAGCATATAGCTACAATCTCGGAATGCATTTCTCCGAAGTGGCCGAAATCAATGCGCGGCGCCCCGCATTGCGTTATGCGGAGCGGGATGTCATGTATTCCGATCTGACGAACTGGATCGAGGATCTGGCTGCGCTGTTGCTCAAGCAAGGGCTGCAGCGCGGGGCAGTGATTGCCATCGGTCATTGCAAACATCCCCTCTCTTATGCCCTGATGCACGCCGCCCTGCGGATTGGCATCACTTATGTGGTCATCGACGTCGAATCGCCGATCGAGCGAACATCCCGCATCCTCCGGGTCAGCAATGCAGCGCTGCTGTTCTATGACAACCCCGGTTACGAAAGTGCCATGCAGGCATTGGCATCGGCATGCCAATGCCGTTTGCATCTGTTGGCAGAAAACCAGTTGCCCAAAGCATCGGTGCACGAGCGAGAAAGTCAGCTCCAGCGCATGCGACAGGTGGATGGCGCGACCATCGCCTATGTCATGTTCACATCCGGTTCCACCGGCATACCCAAGGGGGTGGCGGTCACCCACCAGAACCTGCTGCATTTCATCGCGTGGGGACAGCAATATTTTGGCGTAAGTGACCGGGATAACTTTGCCAACCTGAGCCCGATGTATTTCGATAATTCGGTATTCGATTTTTATGTTGGCATGTTTTCCGGTGCAGCCCTGACGCCGATACCCAGGAAGATGCTGGCGAGTCCTTATGAACTGGTGCCGTATGTCGGGAACATGGCTTGCACCATATGGTTCTCGGTACCCTCCCTCCTTATCTATCTCATGGCGATGAAGGCGATCCCGGCCGGCAGCATGACTGCATTGCGGCGCATCGTCTTCGGTGGCGAAGGTTATCCCAAGGTGGAACTGAAGAAACTGTACGGCCTGTTTGCAGACCGCGCCAAACTGGTCAACGTTTACGGGCCGACTGAATGCACCTGCATTTGCAGTGCCTATACGCTGACCGACGAGGATTTCGTCGATCTGACCGGTCTGCCGACCCTGGGTCACCTGAATCCCAATTTTGACTACAGCATCGTGGACGAAGAAGGGAGCGATGCGGCCAGCGGCGAGCTTTGCCTGATAGGTCCCAATGTGGCTGCAGGGTATTTCAATGACCCGGAGCGTACCGCCGCATCATTCCATACCCTGACGGAACCCGGCCGTTTCATGAAGCGCATGTACCGAACCGGAGACCTGGTCCAGGAAACGGAAGGGAAGCTCTATTTTGTCGGGCGCAAGGACAACCAGATCAAGCACATGGGGTACCGAATCGAACTGGAGGAGATAGAGCATGCGCTGATACGGTTGCCCTCGGTGGATCAGGCCGCCGTTGTTTACCATCGTACAAGTGCGACGCATGGGAAGCTTATCGGATTCGTCGCCTGCACCGGTGTTGTCGAAGAACGCGCCATGCTGTTGCAGCTTGCCGATCTATTGCCGGACTACATGGTGCCCAGCAGACTGCTCGTGATGGACGTGTTGCCTAAGAACCCGAATGGCAAAGTGGACAGGCTGCAACTACGCAGCTTGCTGGACAAATGACATCCACGTCAAAGCATGTTGATCGCATGATGACGAATTTACGGCCGATCAGGGTATGAAGAAGAAAGTCGTTCTATACGGCCAAGTTTTGCTTTCCTCGGCACTGATCCTGTATTTGATCTCGGTGCTTGATTGGGAGCGTATCAAGCTCGTCCTGCCCCAATTGAGCCATGAGTACGTTGGGTATGCCTTCCTTCTGCTTTTCCTGGCTGCGCTGTTCTCGGCTGTCAGATGGGATGTGCTGTTAAAGCGGCTGGAAGTACGCCAACGGGCGCTCGACAGTTGGCGCTATTACATGATCAGCATGTTCTATGGCTCGATGCTACCCGGCATCATCGGCGGCGACGTGGTCAGGCTCGGGCTCAGTATCAAGCATCATGGGATGACCATGAAGGGGGTACTGACAGCGAGCATCCTGTTTGATCGCATTTGCGGTTTCATTGCCTTGCTTGCGATCTTTACAGTCATGGCCTCATTCGTGCCGGCGATTCTGGGTAACGAGGGGTTTCTTGGCAGTTCGGTCTATATATTGCCCCCCGCATCCATCATTGGCTTCATCCTCATCCTGGTGCTACTAAAAAAGGCGCCAGAGGGATGGTTCGCAGTGAAGGTGGATCGGCAAGGTTGGCTGCAAAGTCTGGGTTCCCTGATGCAGCGGTTCCGGGAATTGTCCGCCGCAACGCTGAGCTTGATGCTGGCACTGAGTTTATTGGTTTACTTGCTGGATATCGTGGGCAGCTATTTTTTGTCCAGAGCTTTGCACATTGATGTTCCGTTCCTTTATTTCCTGATCATCATTCCGATCACCTACGTGGTGACAGCACTCCCCATATCCCTTGGCGGCCTGGGTGTGCGCGAAGGTGTTCTGACCTTCTTTCTGGTCAAGGTCGGTGTGATAGCTTCGGATGCGGTATTGTTGGCCTTCCTGATCTATCTGACCTGGCTGGCTGTCGCATTGATCGGGGGCATTGTCCAATTAATGGGCAGGATGGATATTGACGAGGTAAAGATCTGATGTCGGTGCTTCGCGAGGAATTGTCGATTGAATATTGGCTGGTTGACGTGCGCGAGTATGTGCGCAGTAAGGCGCCGGATCTCACGGACATCCTGGGTGTCTACGAAGAAGAGGCCAGGTTCGGGCACCGATATGTCGCTGCCGATCTGGCCGGGCTGGTGAAGGGCGCTGCAGTACTGGAGGTGGGGGCCGGGTCACTGCTGCTGAGTTGCCAGTTGGTGAGGGAGGGGTTCAAGGTCACCGCGCTGGAGCCGATCGGTGAGGGGTTCTCGCACTTCAGCCAATTGAGGGCACTGATCCTTGAAAGAGCTCATGGCCTCGGCTGTATCCCAGAGCTGCTCGATCTACCGGCCGAGAATATGTCACTTACCGAATGCTTTGACTACGCCTTTTCCATTAATGTGATGGAGCATGTGAACAATGTGGCTGCGGTTATTGCTCGTATCACAAACAGCCTACGGCCCAGAGCCATTTACCGTTTCACTTGTTGCAATTATCTGTTTCCTTATGAGCCGCACTTCGATATCCCGACGCTGTTCTCGAAACGGCTGACCGAGAGGGTGTTCAGAGTCAAAATCTACGAACAGAGCGGCTTGGCGGACGCTGTTGGTTTATGGAATTCGTTGAACTGGATCACTGTGCCCCAGGTGCGCCATATCGTGAGCGAACATCCAGAGTTGACGGCCGAATTCAACAGGCAGTTTCTGGTTTCGACCCTTGAGCGCGTCGGCTCTGATGAACGATTCGCACAGCGCCGCTCGCGTTGGGTTCGCACACTTATCATTGTGTTGGTTAAATTGCATATACACCGCCTTGCTGGTTTCATCCCGGCGGCGCTGCAACCGGTGATCGATTGCAAATTGGGTAAAATCGGGAACACTGGATGAGATTGATGTCACAAATCACAAGCGGGCTGCGAGCGGTACACACCAGCCCAACCGTTTGGACGGCGTTTGATATGTCGCGCGTCGAGGTGCGGCACAAGAGCGGCATTCCCTATACACACTGTTACATGGAGTGCACCCGCAAATGATTCCCTTTAACAAGCCATATATGACTGGCAGGGAGCTGGTCTATATTGAACAAGCCCACACCAACCGGCATCTGGCCGGGGATGGCAATTTCACCAAGCAATGTCATGCATGGCTTGAGCAGAGGACTGTCTGTCATAAAGCACTGCTGACTCACTCCTGTACGGCGGCGCTTGAAATGGCGGCGATTCTGGCGGACATACAGCCGGGTGATGAAGTCATCATGCCTTCTTACACTTTTGTATCCACCGCCAATGCATTTGTATTGCGCGGCGGCGTACCGGTCTTTGTGGACATACGGCCAGACACTCTGAATATCGACGAAACGCAGATCGAGGCTGCCATCACGCCACGCACGAGGGCAATCGTGCCGGTGCATTACGCAGGAGTGGCTTGCGAGATGGATACGATTATGGATATCGCCCAGAGGCATGGTTTGCTGGTGATCGAGGATGCGGCCCAAGGGATCATGTCCAAGTATAAAGGGCGCGCATTGGGTAGCATCGGGCACATGGGTGCACTTAGTTTCCATGAGACTAAGAACATCATCTCCGGCGAGGGGGGCGCTTTGCTGGTGAACGATGAGCGCTTTGTTGAACGCGCAGAGATCATCCGCGAGAAGGGTACCAATCGCAGCCAGTTCTTTCGCGGGCAGGTGGATAAATACACGTGGTGTGATATCGGATCAAGCTATCTACCGGGCGAGGTCATTGCGGCCTTTCTATGGGCGCAGATGGAAGAAGCGGACGAGATCACTCGTCGCAGGCTGGCGATATGGGACATCTACCATGACGCCTTTGCACAGCTTGAGTCGGGCGGTGCAGTGCGTCGTCCGGTTGTGCCTGCGGGGTGCGCGCACAACGCGCACATGTACTACTTGTTGATGCCGGATTTGGAAAGTAGAACAGCACTTATTGGCAAATTGGCAGAATCAGGCATCAATTCTGTTTTTCATTATGTACCTTTACATTCTTCACCTGCTGGACTTCGCTATGGAAGGGCTCATGGAGAAATGTCCATTACCGATTCAGCATCAACACGCTTGATGCGTTTGCCACTCTGGGTTGGCTTAACGAAGCAAGAACAAGAATCGATATTTGAAATATTATCAAAATCCATCTCATTGAATTTGTGAGAAACGGCGGGCTAGCTATCCTCTACGCGTCTGGCCCAAAGGGTGGCATACCTAAGAAGGACGCTGTTATGTGTTACTGAATACAAAGCGCGTAATTGTGTGATGTGAACAGCATGATAGCTGGCGGCCATATGTGGAAGGCCCTTCTTCTTATATGTGTCTCTCTGGACGGTAAAGTACGAAAGGTCATAGCAGGACATGCCACCAAAATCGTAGTACGGGAGAATCTTCTCCAATGTCTTAATGCCTTCTTTGAAAAGATCTTCGGCGTCTGTTGAGCCAGTTGCTTGCCACCAGTCGTACAACCCCAACAATGTAAACATAAATCCGTTAAGGGTATACACGGGAGGATCGGTTACGTACTCCATAAAAAATACATAGTTTTTCAGTGAAGGGTCAAGGTGGCGTAAGTCTGTGCGTGGGCCCCCCCCGCTGGCAGGAATCATGAGAAAAGCGACGGCTTTGTTCCCGGCCTGCAAGAGAGTTGGCGTCGGGTTTTTTGTGTATGCTCGCGCTATCGCGCTTAATGCATTGCCCTGCGCCATACCCGATATCCAGCCGGGTTCATATGGCTTGTCCATTGTGTAATGCTTCCAGGGAAAGTTATAGCGGAAAGCACCGTCAACTCCTTGCATTTCAAGCAGCTTCGCCATTGCACTATCCAAACTCATCGTGGTGCCACCATTCACGCGCTGACCATGCGCGGTGAGAAAGTATTGGGCAATGGTTACAGGATTGTACTCAAAGGTTTGTCCATACTTGACCATCGGCAAGCCGTTCGAATCAAATATCATGCGATCTGAAGCAACGTAATTTGTGGTAGCACCCCAATCCAAATAATCGCCATTGTGGTCATACTGCTGAATCTGGCGCGCGTGCCTATTAAGCTTCTTATACTTCGTCGCTTCTAAGTCAGCAATTGATTGTTGTTGTTTGGTTACTTCATGTACCGGCCATCGTTCATAATCAATTGTCAATGATAGGATTACAACGGAAACAAGGGCCAATACCACGGCAATAATGGATAAAGAATGTTGAGCTGAAGGCATGACGATGACCGAGTGTGGATGGAATAGGTTATGGAGCCTAACCTGTTCATCGTATCATGTTGATTGAAACTAGAAAACGCATCGAAGCTGATAGTTATTGAGAATTTTGCGCCAATTGAAATTTAATTCACTACTTCGTAGCAGCTTCGTTCGCCATGTATCAGTGCTGGCTGGCGGTACTGCCTTTGCCCAGGCGCTGGCGTTATTGGCGTTGCCTTTGCTTACTCGCATCTACTCACCGGAGGAGTTTGGCGTATTGGCGGTGTTTGCTGCTTTGCTCGGGATGATTTCGGTCGTATCCGCTTTGCGGTATCAGATCGCCATACCTCTACCTGAAACGGATCGATCTGCAGCGAATCTGCTGGCGGTATCCTTATTCTTCGTTGTTGTTGTAACGGCGCTGACCGGGGTGGCTACGTATCTGTTCAGTCAACAGATCGCGTCATTGATGAATGCGCCTTCTCTCGCCAGCCTTCTCTGGCTGTTGCCGGCTGGTGTCGCTATGGCGGGGTCCTACTCCGTATTCCAGTATTGGGCGACACGAAAGAAGGCATTTACGAACATAGCGCGGACACGAGTCGAGCAATCCATCGGCGGTGTTTCGACCCAGCTTCTGATGGGCTGGGCGGGAATGGGGGCAGTGGGGCTGATCGTTGGGCAGATAGTGAGTAATGGCGCAGGTGTCTTCGGTCTGGCAAGACGGGCCGCTAAGGAGGATGGCGCAGCGTTCAGAGAAGTTCGTGTCGCCGAGATGAGAAAGGTCGGGCTGGAATATGACCGGTATCCGAAATATTCGACATTTGAGTCATTTACCAACACGGCAGGAATTCAACTCCCGATAATTTTGATCGCAAGTCTAGTTGCGGGAGCAGAAGTTGGATTTCTGATGCTTGCCATACGGGTCATGCAGACCCCTGCAGGTCTTGTTGGTGCATCTATCTCCCAAGTATATTTTCCGCGTGCTGTCGAAGCTCACCGCGAAGGCCGGCTGGGCGACTTAACGGCGCGCACGATCGGAGGATTGTCAAAGGCGGGTGTGGGGCCGTTGATCTTCATCGGGATGATTGCACCTGCAGCGTTCGGTTTGGTCTTTGGGAAAGAATGGCAACGCACCGGGGAGCTTGTGGCATGGATGACGCCGTGGTTCGTATTCCAGTTTCTGGCGTCGCCGGTATCCATGTCTTTGCATGTCACCAATCATCAAAGGACTTCCTTGGTCATACAGGCCGCTGGGTTGATCCTGCGGGTGTTGATGGTGTTGGGTGCAGGTGCGATATTCGATGGAGAATACGTGTCCGAGGCATTCGCGCTCTCAGGGTTTGTCTTCTATTTCTTTTATCTCATGGTGGTATGTCATGTCGCGGGGATAACGGTTCGCCATGGGATTGGCATACTGATAGGTTCTTTACCCTACATCGCGGCGGCAGTGCTGCTCGCGCTGGGTGTTCGGGTTTTGATTTGAAGCCAGGCACAGTGCCGGCAACGGAGCAGAGCCGGTACGGCAGCAGTATGCAAACAGAGTTCTATGCAGGCTACGTGGGCGGGTAGAATGTCGGCCTCGCCCTGAAGGGCGAGTCGCAATCTACCCAATTCGAGCAGAAAAGGCCGGGTCCTTTTGGTAACAGACACTTTCAGTTTTATTGATATCGGGTTCGTCCTGATCTACTGCATTTTCCCCTTGCTGCTCTATGTGTTGATGAGGGCAGTCGGGTTGCGTCTGTTTGTCGCAGAGGTGCCGGCCTTCCTGATCTTGGCGATATTCGCATTCGACTATGTGGGCATATTGCCGCTGTACTTCGGTTGGGACGACTATAGATATGCAATGGGCGTGCAGGATCGGGCGCTCATATGGCAGATATACCTGTATACGACATACAGCATGCTCAGCCTGGTCGCCGGCTTCGCTGTCGCAAGGCATTTGCTTGGATTCGGTTCCTTGAACGATGTCGGCACGATGCGGCGCGGGCTAGTCTTGCCGGAAAAGACTGTGGTCGCAGCTTTGCTGGGGATTTGCCTAGCAGTTACTGCGCTCTACCTTTCCAAAGTCCCTTCCGTCGCCCTGTTCGTTGCCGTCACCGATGGTGGCAAGGCGGCGGCAACGGCAAGAAGCCTCATGGGCAATGATTTCGAAGGCGGTGGGGCGCATTGGTACAAGGTGTTCACAGGCGACCTGTTGAGTGTGCTTGCCTTTGTCCTGTTTGCGGAGTGGCTGCTGCATAAAGGTAGGTGGACTACAGTGTTGTTGGTTGTAGCCGTGATTGCAGCATCATTCACCGCATTGATGACTACGGCCAAGGCACCGTTCGTCTGGCTGATGGTTGGCCTAGTACTCACTTACTGTCTTGTCAGGAAAGCAGGTCGTTTGCCATTGCGTACCTTGATCAACCTTGGGGCAGTGTCGTTCATACCGCTGGTGATCTTCTACCAACTGTATATGGGAGTCGAGAGCATTCCGGCCGCAATCAAATCCATCTTTTCAAGATCCTTCACCGGGCAGATCATGCCTGCCTATTTGTATTTGGAGTACTTTCCTGCCTATCACGACTTTCTGATGGGTGCCAGCATGCCGAATCCGGCGGGCCTCCTGCCGGTCGAGCATTATCGCCTGACGGTGGAGGTGATGAACTGGATCAAGCCCGGACTGGACGAGACAGGTGTTGTGGGCTCAGCACCGACGATCTTCTGGGGTGAGTTGTATGCCAACTTCGGGGCGGTGGGTGTCGCTGTTGTCCCCGTTTTTGTGGGGATCTTGGTGTATGCGATGACTTGCTCGGCGAGGTTGATAGCCGGGTCGCCGGTGCGGATCGGTTTTTCGGTGTGGCTGATACTGCATTACAAGGGGCTTGCAGTGACCGGCGTCAGCGGATTCATGCTGGATTTCTATCTGGTGCTGATTCTGGCGTTCGTGTTGCTGATCAACGTGATTGGAAAGATTCGGTTTCAAAGGGGCGTGAGCCCTTCTTTGGGCGATAGATAGCGGAGCGATGTCTTGAAATCAGTTAAACAAGTGGTGCTGGTGGTATTGAATAACTTCAGCAATGACAGCCGGGTTTTGAAGGAGGCGACATCGCTTCGCCGACATGGCTTCGATGTCACGGTACTGGCATTGCACGAGAAGGCGCTGGCGGAAAGCGAGACAATTGATGGTATACAGGTCCATCGCGTTAGATTGAAAAGCCGCTCGTGGTCGAAGAACAGGTTCGTCCAGTTGCTGAAATATCTGGAGTGGTTGATGGTCGCCGCATGGCGGTGTCGCCGGGTCGATATAGTGCATTGCAATGACTTGAATACCCTGCCACTGGGGGTGTTGCTCAAGGTCGCCAGTCGAGGGCGGGTAAAGATCGTTTACGATGCCCACGAATACGAGACCGAGCTTAATGGCGTTGCGGGCATGGAGAAGCGGCTCGCTGCTTGGCTTGAGCGGTGCCTGATCAAGTATGCAGACAAGGTATTTACCGTAAGCGACTCTATCGCGAACGAATATCGGCGGCTATATGGCATTCCCAAGCCTGAACTCGTACTCAATTGCCCCCCATACCAGGAAGTACAGAAACAGGACTTGTTCCGCAAAGAGCTGGGTATTCGCAAAGAGCAAACGATATTTCTGTATCAGGGCGGGTTGAGTCGCGGGCGGGGTATCGAATTATTGCTCGAGGCGTTTGCGCGGCTGAGCGGCGACCGGAATGTGATTGTTTTCATGGGTTACGGTCCGTTGGCAACAGAAGTTCAACGCCATGCTTCATCCCATAGCACCATTTTTTTCCGTGAGGCAGTCTCCCCCGGCATTCTGCTGAATTACACTGCTTCAGCCGATTACGGCGTCCTTTTCTACGAGAACAATTGCCTGAATCATGACTTTTGTTCGCCCAACAAAATGTTCGAATACCTGATGGCTGGTATTCCCGTGCTGGCGGCAAATCTGTTCGAAATGAAACGGCTGATCGAAAAATATGGATTGGGAGTGGTGGCTAAAGAGAACACCGTTGATGGCTTCATCGAAGCAGTGGATGCCTCGCTGGCATTTGATTACCTGCAAATTCAGCAGAATGTCTTTGCCATAAGGAAGTTGTTCAATTGGGAGGCGCAGGAGGACGTATTGCTAAGGGCCTATGATGAACTTTGATCGGGTCGCCCATTTGACCTCTGTGCATGCGCGTTACGATACGCGCATTTTCCAGAAGATGTGTTCCTCGCTGGCTACGCACGGTTGCGCTGTGTCACTGGTTGTTGCAGATGGCTTGGGCGAAGAATGGAAGAATGGGGTGCACATCATCGATGTGGGGGCTCGAACCGGTGGGCGACTATCCCGCATGACCAGGACCGTCAGGCGGGTATTTGATCAGGCAAAGGCCCTGAACGCCGATATCTATCATTTGCACGATCCAGAGCTTATACCTGTGGGACTTAAGCTGAAGCGCGCGGGCATGAATGTGATCATGGATTTTCATGAGGATGTGCCGAAACAATTATTAAGCAAGCCTTATCTGTCGCCTGCATTGTTGAGAGTGTTGTCGGTCACGATGAGGTTGTATGAGCGCTACGCCTGTCCTCGTTTCGACGGCATCATCGCTGCCACACCCTTCATCCGGGACAAGTTTCTGGCAATCAACCCGCGCTGCATGGATATAAATAATTTTCCGATGGTTGGGGAGCTTGACGCGGCCGTGCCTTGGACTAACAAGCGCAAAGAAGTTTGCTATGTCGGCGGGATAGGAGCGATCAGGGGTGCGCGTGAGATCGTTAAAGCGCTGGAATATACATCTTCAGATGCCAGATTGAACCTCGCGGGCCGATTCTCCGAACCGGCTGTTGAATCCGAGGTGAAATCATATCCGCGCTGGGATCGGGTCAATGAACTGGGATTTGTTGATCGTGCCGCCGTGCGCGAGGTATTGGGCCGCTCCATGGCAGGTTTGGTGACTTTCCTGCCCTTGCCAAATCATCTTGATGCTCAGCCCAACAAGATGTTCGAGTACATGTCCGCCGGTATCCCGGTAATCGCTTCTGATTTTCCGCTTTGGCGGGATATTATCGTGGGGAACGATTGCGGATTGTGCGTCGACCCGCTCGATCCACTGGCGATTGCAGGTGCTATTGATTTTCTGGTGAAGAATCCAGAGCGTGCACGCCAGATGGGAGAGAATGGCAGACATGCGGTGCTGGTAAGATATAACTGGGCTATGGAAGAATCCAAATTGATCGATTTCTATCGTTCGATAATGGAAGTGAGATCATGATTTCGCATTATTTCGGATGATAAGAAAGGGTTGTGCTGCAATGAAGATCGCTACCATTCTGGGTGCCCGTCCGCAGTTCATCAAGGCCAGCGTGGTTTCTCATGCCATTGCCGAATCAGATGCACTGACTGAAGTGGTCGTGCATACCGGCCAGCATTTCGATGCCAACATGTCTGATGTCTTCTTCGATGAGTTGGGCATGGCAAAGCCAGCCTATCATCTGGACATCAACGGTGGCGGTCACGGAGACATGACCGGCCGTATGCTTATCGAGATCGAGAAAGTGCTGTTGCATGAGAAGCCGGACGCGGTTCTGGTCTATGGCGATACCAATTCGACACTGGCTGGGGCTTTGGCGGCAGTGAAGATGCATATTCCGGTGGCGCACGTTGAAGCTGGTTTGCGTTCATTCAATATGGCGATGCCGGAGGAGGTGAACCGCATCCTGACCGATCGTATTTCCCGCTGGCTGTTCACTCCAACCACTGTCGCCGCCGAACATTTGAGGAAAGAAGGGGTGGCGGCTGACAGGATCATTCCCGTAGGGGATGTGATGTTCGATGTGGCATTGCACCATGGCGGGAGAGTGCGGGCGGAGGGGGGCTTACTGGGTGAGCTGGGCGCGAAGCACGGCATTCGGGCTGGCAACTACTGCCTGACAACCATCCACCGCGCCGAAAATACAGACCACCCGGAAAGGCTGGCTGCCATCGTCGATGCGTTGACCATGTTTGCCAAAGAGATGCCGGTGATTTGGCCGCTGCACCCACGCACGCGCGGCGTACTGGCGAAGCAGGGCAAGCTGGAAGCTTTGGCTCGGGCTGTGACCCTGATCGATCCTGTGGGCTATCTGGACATGGTGCAACTGGAGAAGTATGCCGCCTTGATCGCGACAGATTCCGGCGGCGTGCAGAAGGAGGCATTCTTTTATCGGGTGCCCTGTGTCACCTTGCGAGACGAGACCGAATGGGTAGAGCTCGTCGAGAGTGGCTGGAACAGGTTGGCTCCACCGACAAGCACGAATGATCTGTTGACTGCATTGCGTGCCGGCATTGGTGCGGCGGGCAGAGAGGTGACGCCATATGGCACCGGTGACGCCGCTCGCAAGATCGTGTCTTGCCTGAAGAGCGGTCTGACTTGAACATACTGTTGATCAATCACTATGCGGGTTCACCTGAGTATGGGATGGAGTTTCGCCCGTACTACCTGGCACGTGAATGGGTGCGCCTTGGGCATCAGGTGCAAATCGTCGCATCTGCGACTTCGCATGTGCGTTCGCAAGCACCTGATATGCAGGGGGCTTGCCGAATGGATGAGCAGATCGATGGCATCCACTACACCTGGTTCGATACGCCGGTCTATTCGGGGAATGGCGTCGGCCGGGTCCTGAACATGGCTGCATTCGTGTGGCGTTTGTTTGTTGAAGGCCGCTCACTTTCCGGTGCATTCAAGCCGGATGTGGTGATTGCGTCCAGTACTTATCCGATGGACATATGGCCTGCGCATCGCATCGCGAGAATGGCCGGGGCGAAACTGGTTTTTGAGGTGCATGACCTTTGGCCGTTATCTCCGATGGAGCTGGGCGGGATGTCCAAGTGGCATCCTTTCATCATGTTGGTGCAGAGTGCCGAAGATTTTGCTTATCGCAAAGCAGATGCGGTCATTTCCATGCTGCCGATGGCCGCAGAATATATGGTTTCCCGCGGCATGCCTCCGGCAAGTTTTCATTATGTCCCGAATGGGATAGACGCTGATGAGTGGGAAAATACGGCTGCATTGCCTGTGTCGGTGGAAGCTGTGCTGCGGCAGGTCAGAGGCAGGGGTTTGCCCATCATTGCGTATGCAGGGACGCACGGTTTGGCGAATGCGCTGGATACGCTTTTGGATGCAGCAAAACTTGGTGTGGGAAAATTCGAGGTGGTACTGGTTGGATCCGGCCCGGAAAGGGGCAGGTTGTTGCAGAGGGTCGAGACTGAACAGATAGGCAATGTGACGATGCTTCCCGCAATACCCAAAGAAGCCATTCCTGCCTTGCTGAAAAGTATTGATTTTGCATTTATCGGATTGTTGGCTCAGCCACTGTTTCGGTTCGGTATTTCCCCAAATAAACTCGTGGACTATATGATGGCGGGCAAGCCAATCATCATGGCAATCAAAGCGGGTAATGATCCTGTTTCCGAGGCTGGATGCGGCTTAACCGTCGCGCCGGCTGATCCAGCGGCGATTTGCGCGGCGATACTGAAACTTGCCAACCTGCCTGCTGCCGAGCGGGATGCCATGGGTGCGAATGGCAGGCGCTATGTTCAGCAGGCGCACCTCTACCCTGTTCTTGCGAAACGCTTCATCGAGGCTATGCCATGACACTGGAAACAGAAAAAGTCGCCGAGCGGTATGCGCGCCGATCCTCGGTTGGTTCAGATGGGCGCTACAGCATGCTCAATCCTGCTGTCTGGCAGGGGGTGCAGGAGAGACAAAGGGGCTTGTCGAAGTTGCTGGTTCGGCATACTGACGAACCTTTGAGCCAGCTAAAGCTGCTGGAGATCGGGTGCGGTGGCGGGGGTAATCTGCTCGAATTGTTGCGCATGGGTTTTTCCCCGGATAACTTGGTTGGCAACGAGTTGTTGCCGGCGCGGGTCGCACAGGCCCGACACAACCTTCCGGCTGCCTGTGCCGTTCTTGATGGGGACGCGACCGCGCTGGATTTTGCTGACGGAAGTTTTGATATCGTTTATCAGTCTACTGTGTTCACTTCGCTGCTTGACGATGAGTTTCAGAACAAGTTGGCTTCGCGCATGTGGAGTTGGGTGAAGCCGGGCGGGGGCATACTTTGGTACGACTTTGCCTACAACAATCCAAATAATCCGGACGTGCGCGGTGTGCCCGTCAAACGTATCCGTGAGCTTTTTCCGGAAGGCGCGCTCGATGTCCATCGCGTGACCCTTGCGCCGCCGATCAGTCGCAGGGTGTGCAGGTTACATCCTGCTTTGTATAGCGTGTTCAATACGCTTCCCATATTGCGTACCCATGTGTTGTGTTGGGTTGGCAAACGTTGATTTGAAAAATGAGCAGACAGACATTTATACCTTTTGCATTGCCCGATATCGGTGAAGAAGAGATCGCCGAAGTGGTGGACTCACTCCGTTCCGGCTGGGTGACCACCGGCCCCAAGACCAAGCGCTTTGAACAGGAGTTTGCAGATTTCCTCGGCGGAGGATGCGAAGCGATCTCCGTCAATTCTGCTACTGCAGGGTTGCATCTGGCGCTCGAGGCGATAGGCGTGAGTGCGGGGGACGAGGTGATCACCACGCCGTATACCTTCACCGCGACTGCCGAGGTGATCCGCTATCTGGGTGCGCATCCGGTGTTCGTGGATATCGATCCGGATACCTTCAATATCGATGTGAGCAAGATCGAGGCTGCGATCACCGAGAGAACGAAGGCCATCATTCCGGTGCATTTTGCCGGCCTCGCTTGCGAGATGGACGCCATCATTGCCATTGCGCGCAAGCACGGGTTGAAAGTGGTGGAGGATGCGGCGCATTCCTTGCCCACGCTCGTCGGCGGGAGGCTTGTAGGTACGCTCGATAGCGATGCGACGGTATTTAGTTTCTACGCGACCAAGACCATTACCACCGGCGAGGGGGGGATGGTGGTGACGCGCGATGCGGCTATCGCGGCACGCTGCAAGGTGATGCGTCTGCACGGTATCAGCCGTGACGCTTTCGATCGTTATGTTTCTACCAAGCCGTCATGGCAATACGAGGTGGTGGCGCCGGGTTTCAAGTACAACATGACGGATATCGCCGCCTCTATGGGTATCCACCAGCTTAAGAAGGCACGGCGCTTCCAGCAGAAGCGTCAGGAGATGGCTGAACGCTACCATCGTGAATTGGCAGATATGCCCGTGCAGTTGCCGCCCGCCGCGCCGTTTGGCGATATGCATGCCTGGCATCTGTATGTGATCCGCCTGAATGATAATTTGCCTATTGGGCGCGATGCCTTCATTGAGGCCATGGCGCAACGTGGCATCGGGTGCAGCGTGCATTTCATCCCCTTGCATCTGCAACCTTATTGGCGGGATACCTATCAGTTGAAGCCCGGCGATTTCCCCGAGGCGCTGGGGGCGTACCTCGGTGCAGTCAGTCTGCCGCTTTACACCCGGATGAGTGATGACGATCAAACCAAGGTCATCGCTGCGATAAAAGAAATCCTTTCCGCATGAGGAGGGGGGCGTGGTGAAACGCGTATTCGATCTTCTCGCGTGTTCGTTTGGTTTGCTACTGTGCGCGCCGTTGTTTGCGGTGTTGATGCTCTGGATAAAGCTGGATTCGGCGGGGCCGGTGTTCTTCAGGCAGGAACGTGTGGGCTTGAGGGGGCGATTATTCAAGATACACAAGTTCAGAACGATGGTGGTTGATGCCGAGGCGCGCGGGCTGCAGTTGACTGTTGGTCAGGATATGCGCATCACGCGCAGCGGGCGATTCCTGCGCAAATACAAACTTGATGAGTTGCCGCAGTTGCTGGATGTGCTGTTGGGAGAAATGAGTCTGGTGGGGCCGCGCCCCGAGGTTCCCAAATACGTTGCTTATTACCCTGCCGAGGTACGCGATCTTGTGTTGTCGGTAAGGCCAGGCATCACGGATTTCGCCTCGATAGAATTTAGCGAAGAGAGTGCTATGTTGCAAAACGCGGCCGATCCTGAACGGGTGTATATAGAACAGATACTGCCCATCAAACTGCAACATTACCTGCGCTATGTGGAAGAGCGCTCGTTATGGCTGGATATCCGCCTGATTGCGCTTACAATCGGCAAGGTGTGGCTCGACAAACGGGCATAAACAATGTCGCCGCCCATGCGTTAGTGGCCGAGGCGATTGACGGTCTGCGACATTGGAGGTGGTGGGTTGCGCTACAACAATAAGTATCTGCACAACCCCGGATTTTTTGGCTACGCCAGAGCATCAACAGGTCTCAATGCTTTTCTCAGGGGAATCAGTATATGAGCATGCAGAGTGACAATGCTTCATCCAATGTAGTGTGGCATCACGCTACCGTCACACGCATGCGTCGTGAAATGCAGAACGGCCATCGCGGTGCGATACTCTGGTTCACCGGTCTGTCGGGGGCGGGGAAATCCACTCTGGCGCACGCGGTCGAGGAATCGCTGTATCAAAAAGGTTGTCGTACCTTTGTGCTGGATGGCGACAATGTGCGGCATGGTTTGTGCGGGGATCTGGGATTTTCTTCCGAGGATCGTATCGAGAATATCCGGCGTGTGGGTGAGATAGCGAAGCTTTTTATGGAGGCCGGCGTTATTGTGCTGACTGCTTTCATCTCGCCGTTCCGGTCTGATCGGGACAGGGTTCGCGGCATGGCTGCGCACGGGGATTTCATCGAGTTCTATTGCGACAGCCCGATAGAGGTGTGTGAAAAACGCGATGTCAAAGGGCTCTATCAAAAGGCCAGAGCCGGACAGATAAGTGAATTCACCGGGATCTCTTCGCCCTATGAGGCGCCGTTGAATCCGGAACTGGTAGTGCCTACCGGCAAAGCTGAGTTGGAGAGTTGTGTCGCTGAGGTGATGCAATTATTGTCGCGGCGGGGCATTGTGAAAGACATAGGGTAAGGGGTGCGTGACGGTGAAAATGTTCGATTTCTGCAAAATCGATAGTGAATCAAGCAAGGTGAGTTGATTGCAAGCCTTTCTGACGCGACTTTCCAGAAGATCCAAACGCCTGATCATGGTGGCATCCGATCTGGTGCTGCTGCCACTCGCAGTTTGGTCGGCTGTTGCCTTGCGAACCGGAAATTGGATGCCCAATATTCCGGGGCTTTACTGGGTGATATTGCTGGCACCGATCGTTGCGATCCCCGTGTTCGTGCAGATCGGCTTGTATCGCGCAGTCATTCGCTATATGGAAGACCGGATGGTCATCACTGTCCTGAAGGGGGTGAGCTTGGCGGTGCTGTTATTGCTGGCGGCAGACACCCTGCTAGCGACGAAGGCGATTCCGCGCTCTTCCTATGTCATCTATTGGGTCATCGCGTTGCTGTATATCGGAGGCAGCCGCATGATCGCCCGCGCATATCTGCGAAGGTTCGAGCAGCGCGGGAAGCGCTTGGATAGAGAGCGTGTAGCGATCTACGGAGCGGGTGAGACGGGCGTCAAGCTGGCCTCTGCGTTGCAGGCCGGCCGGCACTTCCATGTGGTGGCCTTCTTTGATGACAATGCGGACCTGCATCGCAGCGAGATCGCGGGAATCGCGGTGCATGCGCCGGATGATTTTGCTTCGGTCCTGGATACGGAGGGTTTCACTTCTGTGCTGCTTTCGATCCCGTCCGCCTCCCGCAAACGCCGTCTGGAGATCATCAGCCGCATCGAGGGGTTCCGCGTCTCGGTCAAGACGGTTCCCAGTATGTATGACCTGGTGACCGGCGCTTCAAAGGTGGAAGAGGTTCGCGAGGTCGAGGTTGACGATCTGCTCGGGCGGGATTCGATGCAGCCTATCCCCGAATTGCTGACGCAGTGTATCCGCGGCAAGTCGGTGATGGTGACCGGTGCGGGCGGTTCGATCGGTTCCGAGTTGTGCCGCCAGATCATCCTTCAGCAACCCACGCATCTGGTGTTGTTCGAACGCTCGGAGTATGCCCTGTACCAGATCGAGCAGGAGCTATCCGCCATCCCGGCCCAAAACGGGGTGAAGACGGAAGTGATACCCATCCTTGGTTCGGTGGTGCATCAGCAGCGTGTCGGGCAGGTGTTGCGCGCCTTTGGTGTGCAGACGATCTACCACGCGGCGGCATATAAGCATGTGCCGTTGGTGGAGCGCAATTTCATCGAAGGGGTTCGCAACAATGTGTTCGGTACCTGGCGCACGGCAGCGGCAGCACGGGATGCGGGGGTCGAAACCTTCGTATTGATCTCGACCGACAAGGCGGTGCGCCCGACCAATGTGATGGGCGCCACCAAGCGCTTTGCGGAACTGATCCTGCAAGCGTTTGCGCGCGAAGGCGGTCCGACCCGTTATTGCATGGTGCGCTTTGGCAATGTGCTGGGCTCTTCCGGCTCGGTTGTGCCGTTGTTCAGGAAGCAGATCCAGGATGGCGGCCCGGTCACCGTCACCCATCCCGATATCACGCGCTATTTCATGACCATTCCGGAAGCGGCCACGCTGGTGCTGCAGGCAGGGGCGATGGGTAGCGGCGGCGATGTCTTTGTGCTGGACATGGGGGCACCGGTTAAGATCATCGATCTCGCCCGGCGCATGATCCGGCTGAGCGGTTTGGAAGTGCGCGATGTGGAGCATCCGGATGGCGATATCGAGATCGTGTTCAGCGGGCTGCGTCCCGGGGAAAAACTCTATGAGGAATTACTGATCGGCGAGAACGTCACCGGTACCGCCCATCCGCTCATCATGCGCGCGGAAGAGCGCGAGCTGACCTGGGCAGAATTGCAGGCGGCCTTGACTGAGATCGATACTGCTTGCCATCGTTTCGAGTGCGATTCGATCAGAAAGATTCTGGAAAAGGTCGTTGAAGGATATCGTCCGCAGGGCGAGATTTGCGACCACATGTGGGGAGGTGCTTCTGCGGTGTCCATCGTGAAAGCGGAGTCTAATAAAGCTACGATCGCGCAAGCGCGAGAGTAAAGCATCGGCTCACGGATATTTTTGTGGATACTCTCTTCTTCTTTCGGCACTTGCTGTTCGCGGCGGTCATCTTTGGCATCTCGGCGATAATCACCGATCTGTTGGTGCGTCGTTTGCGGGTGATGGATGTGCCCAACGAACGTTCTTCGCACGTGAAGCCAACGCCTCGCGGCGGCGGTGTGGCGATGGTGGTCGCGTTCCTGGTCGGCATCATCTTCATTCACTTCATCGGCGATAGATCACCGATCTATTCTCTGTATTTCGGGGGGTTTCTGGCGGCAGCGTTCATCATCGCCGCGATCTCGTTCTACGATGATATGAAGCACTGCCCATTCAGGGGCAAGCTGACCGGTCAGTTGCTGGCGATCGTCGTGGCCATGCTGTCCGGCATCGTCATCGATGTGATGCATTTGCCGCTGCTGGGTCTGGTGGAACTGGGGGTGTGGGCGTATCCGCTGACGTTGCTGTGGGTCTTTGGCCTGACCAACGCCTACAACTTCATCGACGGGCTGGACGGACTCGCGGCCAGCACGGCGGTCATTGCGGCAGCCTTCCTGTCCTATATCTCATTCCAGCAGGGCAGCCACTTCATCTATCTGGCTTCGCTGACTATGGCAGCGGCGGCATTGGGCTTCCTGATCTTCAACCTGCCCGTGGCGAAGATATTCATGGGTGATGTGGGCAGCACGTTTCTGGGACTGGTGTTTGCGGTGATGGCGGTGATCGCCGCCCGCTACGACCATTCGCACACTTCTCTGTTCGTGGTGCCGCTGCTGCTGTTCCATTTCATCTTCGATACGACGTTCACTTTCGTGCGGCGGCTGTTGGCGGGAGAACAGGTGTTCATGGCGCATCGTTCTCACCTTTACCAGTTGATAAACAGGATGGGGTTGTCGCACGGCAAGGTGACAGGCATCTATTCGGCGCTGGCCGTCTTGCAGGGTATTGCGGCCCTCTTTATGGTGGAGGCTGAAGGTGAAGCGCGCGTGCTGATGTTTCTGCCGTTTCTGGCTGCCTATTCTGTTGCAGCCCTTTGGGTCATTACGAAGGCAAAACGCAGACAATTGGTCTAAGGACGCACTGATTAGGCATCCTCTCCACGCGCGTTGTAGTGGTGCGAGCTGCGAGCGGTAGTGCGGGGTTGTCCACTTGGTTCTATCAATTTTAAGGAAGCAATATGTTCAGTATCGTCATCCCTACCTGGAACAATCTGGCGCATCTGAAACTGTGCGTGGAGAGTCTGCAAAAACATTCGGCTCATGCGCACGAGATCATCGTGCATCTGAATGACGGTTCCGATGGTTCGCTGGAATGGGTGCAGGCCCGTGGCATCAAGTACACGCAAAGCGGCAAGAACGTCGGCGTCTGTCTGGCGGTGAATCACGCAGTGGCCCAGGCGAAGCACGATTGGGTGCTGTTCATGAACGACGACATGGTGGCCGCGCCGGGGTGGGATAAGGCATTCATGGATGCGATCACGTCCGTGGATACTGACCTTGCCTTGTTCTTCGGTACGCTGCTTCAGCCTGAAGACGGTGGTAATGACATCATCATCAAACGTGATTTTGGCCGCACGCCGGAGACCTTCGATGAGACAGCGTTCCTGAAGGGTTGTTTCGACGATACGCGTGGCGATCGGGAAGGTGCGGCATTGCAACCAACTTTGTTCCACAAGAAGTGGTGGGCTATGGTCGGCGGATACAGCCTGGAGTTTTCGCCCGGCATGAGCAGCGACGACGACCTGCTGATGAAGTTCTGGGTGACGGGTTGCCGCAATTTCCGCATGGTCGGTGCCAGCCGTTTTTACCATTTCGGCATGGCGAGTACCGGGCGCATCACCCACAATCAGGGCGGACGCATGTTCGTGATGAAATGGGGTATCACCCAATTGGAGTTCTATCGCTATTACCTGCCCTCATTGCGCAGGCCGGATGGCGGCAACACAGCCGACAATCCGCACAACTTCGTGCGACCGACCTGGCTGGGAAAATTGCGCCGGGTGCGCTATGCCTTGCGCTACAACTATCCGCTGGACGGGATCGAGGCATGGGATCCGCTGTCTGGGCGAACAAAGTGGGGAAAAGGAAACTAACGGATTGCAGGGTTGGGTTCAATCTGTTGCAGTGTCTTCAAAATCTCTTCGCCCATCAACAGGTAGCCGGTAGTCGAAAAATGCGTGCCGTTGGCAGGATAGAGGTCGATGACTTTACGGTCGATCGCCTGCTGCGTCATGTGAAGCAGATTCGGGGCATTGAAGCGGTGCTCCGCTTCTTTCCAGAACTGCTTTTCCGGATACAGGTAGGCCGTTGATTTGTTCGGTACGAACACCCAGATCGGTGTGATATCAGTGAGTCTGGTATTGAGGGTATCGATATCTTTTAGAGCTCCTGCAGCAATATCTTCCGCCTTGTCTATAGAGTAGAAGAGCGATTCTGTACAACGGCTGTGACTGAATAGTTCGCAGCCGTTCTCTATGCGAGCCATGGTGACTTCATTCGGCAGATGCCATAGTTTGAGATCTTCGCGTAGCCGCATCCGTTCATATGCCATAACGTTCAGATAGGTCTGGATGCCTGTCGAGAGCTTGCCTGAATAATTCCCCCGATGGACGTTATACGAAACAGTCGGCGGGCGCGGTGCGGCGTCGGTCTTTGGATTGGGGTGGTATTGCATTTGTCGGCAGGCGACTGATTTGCGCAGATCTTCCGCAAGGTTGCGCTCGATAGACTCGAACACCACGAACCGTCCCTGAAAACCGCGCGCGCGGATCCATGGTGTGAAGTCTTCGCAGATGCCGCGCATCGTGTTCCAAGATTCGGTGCGGACCTGCAACCCTTGCTGTGTCAGTGCCGTCTGCCATATGCGGGGGTCGGAGAAGCTGTCGCCGATGACGAGTACGTCGGCTGTTTCCATGGAAGATTGCTGCATCCATCTTTTGTCGATGGCGGGCTGCGGCTTGGTCCAGCCGAACAGGGATTCGGGCAGGAGCGCCATACGAGCCAGCTCTCCCTGGAAAGTGGCCAGCGGCAGAAAATAGAAACCGACAGCACCGTAACAGAGCACTGCCAGCATCACCACAACTGAGAAAATCTTGGCCTGTTTCATGTCAGAACTGGAAGTAGAGGAACGGGCTGTAACTGCCGAACTGGTCGATTGCCACATACAACATGTAAAGCACGATGGCGGCTTGCGCCAACATCAGTATGTTGCTGCCTTTGATGAAGCGAAGGCGTGTCGAGTTCGGTAGCAGCCAGACCCAGAGCAGGCCGGGGATCAGCAAACGCAATAGCCGACTCCCCGACATGTCGGTGAGCAGTAGCAGATTGCCGTGCAATACGGCGTCGAACGAGATCGGTCGTGCGGCGATGCCGAACATCGCGTTCAGCATGACCATCGCCTGCGGCATGTTGTCGGCGCGGAACACCACCCATGCCGCGACCACGGCGACGAAGGTCAGTGTGCCTCCGGCCAGTGTGCCCAGCCAGCCGGGCACCCAGCGCAAGTATCTTTCCGATACAAGTTCGCGCCACAGATGGTTGATGGTGAGATAGATGCCGTGCAGGGCACCCCAGACCACGAACGTCCAGCCCGCGCCGTGCCACAGTCCGCCCAGCAACATGGTGGCCAGCAGGTTGCCGTAGCGGCGCAGTTTCCCTTTGCGATTGCCACCCAGCGGGATGTAGAGATAGTCGCGCAGGAAGGTGGAGAGCGTGATGTGCCAGCGCCGCCAGAAGTCGATGATGCTGGTGGATTTGTAGGGTGAGTTGAAGTTGATCGGCAGGCGTATGTTGAACATCAGCGCGATGCCGAGTGCCATGTCGGTATAGCCGGAGAAATCGAAATAGATCTGCAAGGTATAGGCCAGCGCGCCGGACCATGCTTCGTAGATGGTCGGCAATATGCCGGTTGCCAAACCATGCTGGGCGCCGTCAAAGATGGCTGTTGCGTAGGGGGCCAGCGAATCGGCAAACAATACTTTCTTGCACAGGCCGAGTGTGAACAGCAGCAATCCCGTTGCGACGTTGTCCCAGTTGATGCGGTAGGTCGATGCATGCGCGAACTGCGGCATCATGTCTTTGTGGTGCAGCACGGGGCCCGCGATCAGGTGCGGGAAGTAGGTGACGAACAGCACGTAATGGATGAAGTTGTATTCCTTCACCTTGCCTTGCCATGTGTCGACCAGAAAGGCGATCTGCGTGAAGGTGAAGAACGAGATGCCGAGCGGCAGGATGATCTCGCCAAGTGAAAGGCTGGACCCTGCGAGGTCGTTCACGCTGGACAGGAAGAAGTTCGCATATTTGTAGTAAGCCAATAACAGGATATTGGCGGTGATGGCGAATGCCAGAAGCTGCGTCTTGCGCCGTGCTTCCTGCTTCACGCCGGCCTTGGCGATCCACATGCCCAGCGCGTAGTTGAACACGATAGACCCCAACAGCAGGCCGACATAGGCCGGGTTCCAATAGCCGTAGAAGACTAGCGAGGCCAGTGCCAGCCATGCCGCCGCATATGTGTGGTGAATACGCCCAAGCTGAAAAAAGCCCAGGAACACGACCGGCAAGTACAGGAAGATGAAGCTGTAGGAGTTGAAGAGCATCGGTCAGGCGGCGGCGAATCGAGGCGCGTGCATAGAGTAGTCGTTATTTTCTGTTACCCTATTTTACAGATATTCTAGGGAAACACGGATGTCCATCTACGCCATAGGCGACATACAAGGCTGTTACAACGAACTGCAGCGACTGCTGGAGCAGATCGACTTCGACACGGCACAAGACCAGCTCTGGTTCGTCGGTGATCTGGTCAATCGCGGCCCCGGCTCGCTGGAGGTGCTGCGTCTGGTGAAGTCGCTGGGCGACAGTGCGATCACGGTGCTGGGCAATCATGATCTGCATCTACTGGCCGTGGCCGAAGGGATAGGCAAACTGCATAGCAGCGATACGCTCGACGGCATCCTGAATGCGCCGGATCGCGAGGAACTCTTGCACTGGCTGCGCCATCAGCGCCTGATGCATGCGGAAGGCGGGCACGTGCTGGTGCATGCCGGGCTGCTGCCGCAATGGTCAGTGCAGCAGGCGTTGGCCTTGGCGCACGAAGTCGAGGACGCGTTACGCAGCGACGACTACGCGATTTTCCTGGAGAAGATGTACGGCAATGCGCCGCACGGTTGGGAAGATGGGCTGGAGGGTTACAAGCGTCTGCGCGTCATCGTCAATGCGTTCACGCGGCTGCGCATCTGCACCCCTCAAGGCGAGATGGATTTCAAATTCAAGGGCGAGGTGGAAAATATCCCCGCGGGCTATCTGCCCTGGTTCGAAGTGAAGGGGCGTCGCAGCGCCGATGCTGAGGTCATCTTCGGCCACTGGTCTGCGTTGGGATTGAAAGTCGAGCCCAACCTCATCGCGCTGGATACCGGCTGTCTGTGGGGCGGGCCGATGACGGCCATTCGGCTGGAAGACCGGCGCCTGTTCCAGGTGGGCTGCAACGACCCGGTGGCAAAACACTGGTGAAAAATGCTCATCGGAAAATTGTGTGGGATTTCTAGCGCATAGCCGATGCGACCTTCAATTTCGATGGGCTTGACTATATACGCAACTTGCGTATGATTTCTCTATGAGAGCCATTTTTTGTTGAGCTACCACCATTTCAGCGCCATCGCGAAGATTACTTAAGTGATGAAAATTTCCGGGCTTTCCAGCAGATGCTTATGGAAAACCCAGAAGCAGGCGATGTGATTGAAGGCACAGGTGGTTTGCGCAAGATACGTTTCGCTGACGAAAAACGAGGCAAGGGCAAGCGCGGTGGCTTACGTGTGATCTATTACTGGTGGCTTTCAGGTAAGCAGTTCTGGTTGTTCACTATCTACAGTAAAGATGAAATGGACGATCTCACTACTGCACAGCGGAAGACCCTGAAAGACCTGCTCAAGCAGGAAGTGGATGCAAGGAGATAGAAATGAAACGCAATATATTCAACGAGCTTAAAGAGGGTTTTGGTGCCCTAGAGGCTTCCAGAAAGGGCAAGATCACTTTGCGCGAACATGCCGTAGAGAAAAAACCTGCCATAAAGGTCACGCCAGAAGAGCTACTGCTCTTGAGAGAGAAGTTAAACCTCTCGCGCACAGTGTTTGCCAGGTACTTACGCACCAACGAGCGCACACTGGAAAACTGGGAGCAGGGGAGGGCCAGCCCAAATGCTCAAGCTTCAATCCTGATTCGAATGGTCGAGCGCTACCCAGATACAGTTGACCGCCTGACCTCGATTGCGTAAATCCGATTTGACGTTGCCATCAAGGGAATGTTTGGATTATGCGTCCACATGGAAGTGATTCTTTAAGTTCACAAAGAGTCACGCTATCTGTTTGCCACACTCAAATCCGAAGAGCCAAAAAAAAGCCGGTGGTGCGTTAGGCACCACCGGCATTCTCAGCTATTACACTGATCAGAATCTGCGCTTCTGCTGTGGCACGAAAGCGCTGCGTCCTTCGATATGGCGGAACGTGATGCGTCCCTTGCTCAGATCATAGGGCGACATTTCCAGCGACACCTTGTCACCGGCGATGATTCGGATGTGATTCTTCTTCATCTTGCCGGCGCTATAAGCGATGAGCTGGTGACCGTTCTCCAGTGTGACGCGGTAGCGAGAGTCCGGAAGGACCTCGTCCACCACCCCATTCATTTCGAGCAGCTCTTCCTTTGCCATGGATTTAAGCAGCGCGGATGTTGGACGCCTGCTGACCTTTGGGGCCGGCGACGATGTCGAATTCAACAGCCTGACCTTCGGTCAGAGTCTTGAAACCCGAGCTTTGAATTGCGGAAAAGTGTGCGAACAGATCATCGCCGCCGTTGGACGGGGTGATGAAGCCGAAGCCTTTGGAATCGTTGAACCACTTAACTGTACCTGTTGCCATGTTGAATCTCCTGATAAATTTAGGGCATACGCCCTGTTGGGAGCGAACTTCAAGACGGCACACAGATGAAGGAGAAATACCGCAGGAAAGCGGGTACAGAACCAAACAACAACGACAGACTTGAATCGCGGGCGGCACTATGCACGGTATTGTTGTTATTGGCAATATAAAAATGCAAAGGCCGAAGTTCAGGGGGCCAGTAGCGCGGAAATCATGCTTTCCGCCTGTCTGGCATAGCCGCCGCCGAACAGATTTGCATGGTTGAGGATGTGGTAGAGGTTGTACAGCGCGCGCCGTCTCGCATAACCCGCATCCAGCGGCCACGCGGCCTGATAGGCCGCATAGAAATCCGCAGGATAACCACCGAATAGCTCAGTCATCGCGATGTCGCATTCGCGGTCGCCGTAGTAGGCGGCGGGGTCGAAGAGGGTCGGTGTGCCGTCGGCAAGGAAGCCATGATTGCCACCCCACAGGTCGCCGTGCAGCAAGGAGGGTTGCGGTGAATATCCTGCAAAGAAAGCAGGCAGCGCAGCCATCAACTGCGCACCCAGTCTTTGCAGTTCGCCTCCATAGCCGTTCTGCGCGGCAAAGCGTAGCTGGTGCCCCAAGCGTTGTTCGCGCCAGAAATCCAGCCAGTCATCGGTCCAGTCATTCGGTTGCGGTGTGCTACCGATGAAGTTGTCCTGCGTGAATCCGAATCGATCTGCGCTATGGCGATGTAGCGCTGCCAGTTGTGCGCCCAGTCGCCGCGTATCGCGCCGTCCATCAAGTTGCAGGTGCTCCAGCGCCAGAAAGCTGATCCCATCGGACGCGCCATGTGTGATGGCTTGCGGTACGCGTATCGTATTTGTTGCAGCGATGGCCTGCAGTCCTGCCGCTTCCGCGATGAACAGTGCATGGTGGCGCGCTTCATTGAGCTTGAAGAAATACCGGGAGCCGTCTGTGCCTTCCAGTTGGAAGGCTTGATGGGTGTCGCCGCCGCCGACCGCTGTGGCGCGCCGCAAAAGAAACGGGCGCTGTGTTGCATCGCCAATGGCCGATGAGGCAGCGCTCGTAAGTTTCATGCCATGCCAAAATTGTGAGAGAAGCTCCGTCCTTTAGGTTGGAGATGGCTAGCGCGGATGCCGCAGGGATTTGGTTTTTGATTTTTAGAAATTTACACAGAACGAACGTTCTGTTATGATTGGTGTCATGCCAATCTGCACCAAAACACTTCGGGTCCGCATCAAGGACAAGCACGCAAAGGTGCTTGCCAGAATGGCATTCGAGGTCAATCAGGTCTGGAACGCGACAAATGAACTCACTGCAGAATACGCTTGGGTGCCTATCCCGGAAATCGGCTACGTCTCTCTCCAAACGTCCGAATACGACCTACAGAAAGAGCTGCGACCGATTCGTGAAGAACGAGAACTCTCCATTGGTGCTGCAACGGTTCAATCCGTCATTGCGCAGCATGCAAAATCTCGTCGCCAGTTCAAGCGTAGCAAGCTGCGGTGGCGCTGCTCCGGCGGTTCAAGGCGTGCACTGGGCTGGGTTCCGTTCAAGACGGCCGGCGTAAAACTGGTCAAGGGGCAGATTCGATTCTGCGGGGAATTCTTTTGCGTCTGGGATAGCTACGGGCTGTCTCAATACGAACTCGGCACCGGTTCCTTCTCCGAAGATGCCCGAGGTCGTTGGTATTTCAACACAACGGTAAAGGTCGAGGCAAAACCTTCGGCTGGAACGAAGTCGGTCGGTATCGACCTGGGCCTCAAGACCGTCGCGACTTGCTCTGATGGTGAAATCTTGAATCGCAGGTACATCACTGATGAGTTCGCACAGCAGCTCGCTGCGGCCCAGCGGGCGAACAAAGCGAAGCGTGTGAAGGCGATCCACGCCAAGATCAAGAACAGCCGCCGGGATGCCTTACATAAGTTTACAACGATGTTAACTCAAGACTACGGTGCAATCTTCGTCGGAGATGTGAGTAGCAAGAAGTTGGTGAAGACCAGCATGGCCAAGTCGGTATTGGATACTGGATGGGGCATGCTCAAAGAACAGCTGAGATACAAAGCGATGGCGCGATCAGTGTTCTTTGATGAAGTGGAGGAAAGAAACACCACCCAGACCTGTTCGAGCTGCAGGATCATTCCCGGCAGCAGTCCGAAAGGTAGAGCCGGTCTGCGAATAAGAGAATGGACTTGTTGTGCGTGCGGTGTGACGCATGACCGCGATATCAACGCGGCAAAGAATATTCTCGCGCTCGGACTTGAGCGTCTCGTGGGAGGAACCCCCTGCCTCTAGGCAGGGGGGGATGTCAAAGCTTGATGGTGAAACCGAAGCTCTTCTCGAACAAGGCCATGATCTCGGCGCGCGAGTGCTTGTGGTTCTGTCCGCCACGGCTGGCGATCTTGAGTGAACCCATCAGCGAAGCCAGACGGCCCGTGGTCTCCCAGTCCCAGCCGGACTGGATGCCGTACATCAGGCCGGCACGATAGGCATCGCCGCAACCGGTCGGATCGACAATGGCTTTCGGCTTCGGTGTGGGGATGGCGATCTGCTTGCCGTCGGCGTAGATCATAGAGCCGTCGCCGCCCAATGTGACGATGAGGGCGGAGACGCGCAACGCGATGTCGGCCAGCGATTTGCCGGTCTTGTCCTGCAGCATCTTGGCTTCGTAATCATTCAGCGTGACGTAGTTGGCAAGCTCGACCATCTCCAGCAGTTCTTCGCCGGAGAACATAGGCATGCCTTGACCAGGATCGAACAAGAAGGGGATGCCCGCCTCGTTCAGTTCGCGCGAATGCTGGAGCATGCCGTCGCGGCCGTCCGGCGAAACGATGGCCAGTGAGACTTCCCGCGCTTCCTTCACGTGGTTCAGATGCGACATGCTCATCGCGCCGGGGTGGAAGGCAGTGATCTGGTTGTCGTCGAGGTCGGTGGTGATGAATGCCTGACCGGTGAAGTTGCCCGGCACGTGTTTGATATGCGTCTGCGCCAGCCCGAGCTTGTCGAGACGTGTCGCATATGGGCCGAAGTCGTCACCGACAGTCGCCATGATCAGCGGATCGCCGCCCAGCATCTGCAGGTTGTAGGCGATGTTGCCGGCGCAACCGCCGTATTCGCGGCGCATCTCGGGCACCAGAAAAGCGACGTTGAGGATGTGGATCTGCTCGGGCAGGATGTGTTTCTTGAACTGGTCTTTGAACACCATGATGGTGTCGAAAGCCATGGAACCGCAAATCAGAGTCTTCATGTCGTGGGAGTGGGTGGTTGAACGATGCGCGGATTATAACAGCGCGGCACGCCGCGTTCGCGGCATGGCGGATAGACGTTACAATCGAATCCAGATCCCGTACAGGAGAACGTCATGACCACACCGCGCACCATCATCGCCGCAACCGATTTTTCCGCAAGCGCCACGCGCGCGGTGCGTCAAGCCGCGCATCTGGCGCATGCCTGGGGTGCGCAACTCATCCTGGTGCATGTGTTCAACGACAGCGTATGGGCCAGTCTCAAGGCGGTGTACGACCTGCCCGGCTGGAACGACGTGCAGCCGCGGGTCAGCCAGCGTGCGAGGTTGACAAAACTGGCGGCTGATATCGCGCAGGAGTTCGCGCTGTCGGTCGATTCCGAGGTGCTCAGCGGACGCGCATCGCAACAGATCGGCGAGATCGTCGCGGCGCGCAAAGCCGATCTGCTGGTGGTGGGCGAGCATGGCGAGAACTGGGTGAGCGATGTCGTGCTGGGTGGTACCGCGCTCAAGGTGATCGAGGCTGCGCGCGTGCCGGTGCTGCTGGTGCGACGGGAACATCCCGAGTTGTACCGGGACATCGTCATCGCGGCCGATTTCTCGGTTTCCTCGGAACGTGCAGCACGCTTCGCGCTGGATGTTTTCCCCTCTGCACAAAAGGTGCTGGTCCATGCCTGGCTGGTGCCGCTGGAGACCAGCATGCGCTTGGGCGGCGCGCGCGAGGAAGATATCGAACATTTCCGCGCAAGGGAGTTCGCGCAGGCGGAAGCGGGCTTGGCATCGCTCATGCAGCAGCTCGATGCTCCGCATGCACGGCTGCAACCGCTGGCGCTGCAGGGTTCGCCGGCCAGCGTGATCTTCGATCAGGCGGAGGCGCGCGGCAGCGACCTCATCGTCATCGGTAAGCACGGCGGCAGCGCGCTCGACGAGCGCCTGCTCGGCAGCGTGACACAGAACATCCTGTACCACGCCGAGTGTGATGTGCTGCTGAGCGCCTGACCCGGACCAACATGGAGAATCTTGCGCAAATCATCCTGCTGCTGGGCGTCGCCGTGTCTGTCGTGGTGTTGTTCCAGCGCCTGCATGTGCCGACCAGTCTGGGTTATCTGCTGGTCGGTGTGATCCTCGGCCCGCATACCGTCGGGCCTACAGTCTATGTGCCCGAATTTGCCGCGCTCGCCGAGTTCGGTGTCGTGTTCCTGCTGTTCACCATCGGTCTGAATTTTTCTCTGCCGCAATTGCATGCGTTACGGCATCAGGTATTGGGGTTGGGCACAGGACAGGTCGTGCTGACCACCGTGGTGGTGGGCATCATCGTGTGGCTGGCCGGACTTTCTGCGGCCGCCGCGTTCGTGATCGGTGCAGTGTTCGCGCAATCGTCCACGTCCATCATCGGTAGCCAACTGGCCGAGCAGGGCGAGGAGAACTCGCATCACGGCCGTCTCGGTCTCGCCATGTCGGTTTTCCAGGACGTCACAGCGGTGCCTTTTCTGGTGGTCATCCCGGTGCTGGGGGTGGCGATCGGTGCGGGTGCGCTGGCCGGTGCCTTGGGATGGGCACTGGTTAAAGCGGTGTTCGCGTTCGCGCTGGTGTTCTTTGCGGGACGCTGGCTGTTGCGGCCACTGTTCCACTTTATTGCCGAGCGGCAATCTTCCGAGATATTTACTCTGGCCGTGCTGCTGGTCGCTTTGCTGGCGGCATGGACGACCAGTAACTTCGGGCTGTCTCTGGCCTTCGGTGCCTTTCTTGCCGGGATGATGCTGGGTGAAACCGAGTTTCGCCATCAGGTGGAATTGAGTATCCGGCCGTTCCGTGACGTGCTGCTGGGCCTGTTCTTTATCGGCATCGGTATGCGCTTCGATCCGAGCGTGCTGCCCCCGATATGGCACTGGGCGCTGCTGGGTGCCCTGCTGATACTGCTGAGCAAGACATTGATCGTCGCCCTGTTGATGCGCAGGAGCGGGATAGAAGCGCTGGTGGCGTGGCGTACCGGATTGTTGCTGGCCGTAGGGGGCGAGTTCGGTCTTGCCCTGATCGCTATCGCACTCGACTCCGAAGTGATCAGTGTTGAGCTGGGACAGGTCGCGATGACCTCGGTGCTGCTCTCCATGATCGCAGGGGCCGTACTGATCCGATTCAACCATGCCATCGGAAGAACGCTTGCGGGTGACCGACGCCGCGAAGAACGCGGCGTGCCTGTCGAACTGCCCGACACGCCGGCAGCACAGGTCGTCATCGGCGGCTACGGGCGGGTCGGGCATATCATCGCGGTGCTGTTACGGTCGAGCGGTGTGCCTTTTGTGGTATTCGATACCGACGCAAAGCGCGTGGCGCAAGGGCAATCGGATGGACACCCCGTGCTCTACGGCGACATCTCCGATCCGGAACTCCTGACAGCCATCCGGGTAGAGCGTGCCGCGCTGGTGGTGATCACGATCGATCACGCCAGCAAGGCGTTGCGGATGGTCTCCCACTTGCGCAAAGCCTGTCCGCAGGTGCCGGTCATTGCCAGAGCGCGCGATCTGGAAGCCAGTTCGCAACTGATAGCGGCGGGTGCGACCCATGCGTATCCGGAGGCGATCGAAGCGAGCCTGCGGCTCGGCGCGACAGCTTTGCAGATACTCCATGTACCGGCAGACGACATCGATCAACTGGTGCAGGGAGTACGGGCTTGGGATTACAAGCCAGTGCTTGAGGAAAAAGACAATAAATAGTGAATCAACGCGACTGCCGCTGACGGCGTCGCCGCCAGGCGAGTGCAATCTTCAGCCGCCACAATCCGCTGATCAGCAGATAGGCCAGCGCGCCCATCGAGCTGGCCAGGATCAGCAGTCCCAGCAACAGCGGTTTCCCCAGCGCGGCGATGCGTTCTATCCAACCGCCTTCCCCGTTCTCCGTTTGGACGCTCTGCAGATTCTGCAGACTGCCGTCATCGCCGATCAGCATCGCGCCGAGGTGATAGGCGCCGTAATAGATCGGCGCGAAGGTGACGGGATTGGTGATCAGCGTGCTGGCGATCGCGGTGGGGATGTTTGCACGCAGGGCTACCGCCGCAGCGGCGGACAGCGGGATCTGCGCGATCGGTACCAGCAGGCCGAAGAAGATGCCGAGCGCGACGCCGATAGCGACGCCGCGCCGCGTGATGCGCCACAACTGCGGATGGTGCAGTGCCGGTCCGATCCAGCGCAACCAGCGGTTGTGGCGCACGCGCTCGGCATCAGGCAGCAGATCTTTCAGACGCTGTTTCATGGCTGCATGTCCTGCGAGCCACGCGGCGGGGGCGGCGCTGATCCGTCGCCGAGCATGATCGCCGCCTTTACCGCCTGTTCGATCGCGCGGCGCATCATGCTGGCTGCACGCAGTCTGGATTCCATCTCGAGAACCGGCAACTCACCGTGTGCGCCCGCTTCCAGCAGGTGGGACTTCAGCGACTGATAGTGGTCTTCCAGCATGGCGAGGGCTGCATCGACGGTTGCCCTGTCCCGTACGCCGGTCGCAGGATCGACCTTTTCCAGCAACGCTTCCGCCTGCGCGGCGAACTTGCCCGCCTCGACCGGGGGGGCGGTGGTGTTCTCGCGCATCGTGGCGGCCAGCTCCACGGCCAGTTCGGACAGGGTCTCGTAGTAGCGCGCGATGCGCAGGACGGCCGGCAGACGCTGCGCGCTGTCGGTCGACATCTCGGTGCGGCTCAGTCGCATCACGAAATCGGCGACGGCGTGGTTCAGGCCGACTATGGATTGCTGCGCGCGTGCCAGCTTGTCTTGTGCCTCGCCGCCTGCCGCATCGCGCAACATGCGAATGGCCAGCACGCCCATGCGCCGCACTTCCTGATGCAGTGCATCCAGTGCCAGCGTGGGCACACCCAACACGTTGGCGTCCAGATGCTGCGGACGTGCTTCATCTTCTTCGGCCGTGCGGAAGCGGCGTTCCAGGAAATGCGTCAGCCTGTCCACCAGCGGCCACATCAGCAGCACGCCCATCAGGTTGAACACGGTATGGAACAGCGCCAGGAAGGCGGCCGGTGCGCTGTCCAGTTGCAGCAGGTCGCGCAGTTCGGCGATCAGGGCGATCAGCAACGGCAACATCAGCAGGGCGACGATACCGGTCAGCACGTTGAACAGCACATGCGCGCTGGCCGCGCGTTTGGCGTTGGGTGTGGCACCGATGGCGGCGATCAGCGCGGTGACGGTGGTGCCGATGTTGGCGCCGATCACCGCCGCCGCCGCACTTTCGATGCTGATCAGGCCGCCCTGCGCGGCGGTTAGCACGATGGTCAGCGACGCACTGGAAGACTGCATCAACACGGTCATCAGCAGGCCGGACAGCACCATCAGCAACAGACCGGTCACGCCGTCGAATTCGCTCAAAGAGAAATCCGAGGTGAATCCCGAGAATGCGATCTGCAACATATCGATGCCGAGGAACAGCACGCCGAAGCCGGCCAGCGCCAGACCCGCCGCGCCGCGCCGGCTGTGCTCGCCGGTCAAGCGCAGCGCCATGCCGATACCGATCAGCGGCAGCGCGAGCAGGTCGATCTTGAACTTGAGTCCGACCAGCGCCACTAGCCAGCCGGTCATGGTGGTGCCGACGTTGGAGCCGAACAGGACCCACAGCGATTGTCCCAGCGTCAGCAGACCTGCGTTGACGAAGCCGATGGCGGCGACTGTGACCGCGCTGGAGGACTGCACCAGTGCCGTCAGCAGCGCGCCCGAAGCCAGACCGCGCACCCGTGTCTTGGTGGAGTAGGTGAGGATGCGTCCGAGTGCCGGGCCTGCCGCGAGTTTGAGACCGTCCGTCATCAAACTCATGCCGAGCAGGAACAGGCCGATACCGCCCAGCAGCCCGCTGATCGCTGACCAGTCGTTCATCGCTGCACCGACTCGTTACGGCGGAACAGCATGCGGATCGCCAGTTTCTCCAGTTCGACAGCGACGAACAGCAGCACGCCGAAACCCGCGATCAGTGCCCATGCCGCCGCGTCGAGCGCGACCACGCCGAACAGCGCTTGCATGAACGGCACATAGGTGAAGGCGAGCTGGATGATTACCAGCACCGCGATGCTGAGCAGCACATAGGGATTGCCGGTGAAGTCCTGCCAACTGCGCACGGGTGCCAGCAGGTAACGGCAGTTGAACAGGTAGGCGATCTCGCCCACCACCAGCGCGTTGACCGCTACGGTGCGCGCGGTCTCCAGGCTGTCGCCGCGCGCGATCACACACAGGAACAGCGCCACCACGCCCAGCGCAAGCAGCACCGAGACGAAGCTGATGCGCCAGATCATGAAGCCGGACAGCATGGGCTCGGTGGCGGCGCGCGGCGCGCGGCGCATCACGTCAGGCTCGGCTTGCTCGAACGACAAGGCCAGCGCCAGCGTCACCGCCGTCACCATGTTCACCCACAGGATCTGCACCGGGGTGAGCGGCAGCGCCATGCCGAACACGATGGCGATCACCACGATGCCGGCCTCGCCGCCGTTGGTCGGCATGATGAACACGATGGCCTTCTTGATGTTGTCGTAGATGGTGCGACCTTCCCGTACCGCGTGCGCGATGGTGGCGAAGTTGTCGTCGGCCAGCACCATCTCCGCTGCTTCCTTGGCGACCTCGGTGCCTTTTCTGCCCATCGCCACGCCGATGTCGGCGCGCTTCAGTGCGGGCGCGTCGTTCACGCCGTCGCCGGTCATCGCGACGATCTCGCCGTTGGCCTGCATGGCAGTCACCAGACGCAACTTGTGTTCGGGACTGGAACGGGCGAACACATCCACCTCGCGTACTGCCCGGCGCAGGGCTTCATCGTCCATCGCATCGAGTTCGATGCCGGTCAATGCCCGACCGTCGCCGATGCCGAGTTGCGCGGCGATGGCGCGCGCGGTGTCGGCGTGGTCGCCGGTGATCATCTTGACGCGGATGCCTGCGTCCTTGCAGTCACGCACGGCGGCGATCGCCTCCTCGCGCGGCGGGTCGCTGATGCCGACCATGCCGAGCAGGGTGTAGCCGCCTTCCATGTCGGCGAAACTGAGTTCGCGCTGGCCATGGTCGACCGCTTTCATCGCCAGGGCCAGCACGCGCTGCCCGAGCGCGCCGGTCTCGGCCATGCGCTCGTGCCAATAAGGCAAGACCAGCTGCTCGTCCTCGCCCGCGCTGCGCTGCCGGTTGCACATCGCCAATACCTGCTCTACCGCGCCCTTGACGAAGATGAAGGCATGACCGCTGTGGTCGTGGTGCAGCGTCGCCATGAAGCGATGCTCGGATTCGAACGGGATGTGGTCGGTGCGCGGCAGTTCGCCATGCTCGAAATGCGCGTCCAAGCCGGCTTTCAGCGCAAGCGGTATCAGCGCACCCTCGGTAGGATCGCCGGCGATGTGCCATTGCCCTTCGGCTTCGTTCAGCGCGGCATCGTTGCACAGCAAGCCCGCGCGCAGCAGGTCCTGCACATGCGCATACTCGGTCATGTTCACCTCGCGACCGTCGCGTGCAAAACCGCCATGCGGCGCATAACCGCTGCCGCTCACTTCGAACGTCTCGGTGGCGGTGATCACGCGCTGCACGGTCATTTCGTTGCGGGTCAGCGTGCCGGTCTTGTCCGAGCAGATGGTGGTGACCGCACCCAGCGATTCCACGGCGGGCAGGCGGCGCACGATGGCGCTGCGTTTCGCCATGCGCTGCACGCCGAGCGCGAGCGTGATGGTCAGCACCGCGGGCAGCCCTTCCGGGATCGCCGCCACCGCCATGCTCACTGCGGCGAGGAACATGTCGCCGAGGGCGAAGTGGTGCACCAGCCAGCCGAACAGGAAGGTGAGTGCGGCCAGCGTCATGATGGCGAGCGTGAGCCAGCGGCCGAAGGTCTCCATCTGCCGCAGCAGCGGCGTGGTCAGGCTCTGCACCGCTTCCAGCATCGCACTGATGCGGCCGATCTCGGTGTCGTCGGCGGTGGCAACCACCACGCCGCTCCCCTGTCCATAAACCACCAGCGTGCTGGAATAGGCCATACAAGTGCGGTCGCCGAGCACGGCCTGCGCGTCCACCGCTGTGCTGTCTTTCTCGACCGCAGTCGATTCGCCGGTCAGCGCGGCTTCTTCGATGCGCAGGTTCTTCGCGTTCAGCAGGCGCAGGTCGGCGGGCACCTTGTCGCCGGAAGCGAGCAACACGATGTCACCCGGCACCAGCGTCTCGGCGGCGACCACGATGCGCTTACCGTCGCGCAATACGGTGGCTTCGGGCGACAGCATGCGGCGGATCGCCTCCATCGCCTGTTCCGCCTTGCCTTCCTGGATGAAGCCGATGAGGGCGTTGATGACCACCACGCCCACGATCACCGCCGTGTCCACCCAGTGGGCGAGCAACGCTGTGACCAGCGCCGCCACCAAAAGCACATAGATCAGCACGTTGTGGAATTGCAGCAGGAAACGCATCAGCGGACTGCGCTTCGATGGCGGGGTCAGCCGGTTGGGGCCGTGCTCGGCGAGGCGGCGCGCGGCCTCGTCCGCACTCAGGCCGGTAGCCGTGGATTGCTGGGCAGCCAGCGTCTCATCCGCCTGAAGTTGATGCCAAGATTGCTGCGTCATACCGAGCTCCTCATTATTCTGTTCCATCGACATCCATGCCGTCCTTGAACGCTTGCCGGTGCAGCGCTGCTTTGGCCAGCAGGTGCGCCGATACCGGCGCGGTGATGAACAGGAAAACCATCACCGCGATCTCGTGCAGGCTGATGCCCTCGCGGGTTGCGGTGAAATACACGGCGGATGCCAGCACCGTCGCGCCCACGCCCAGTGTGGTCGCCTTGGTCGGCCCGTGCAGCCGGGTGAAGAAATCCGGCAGCCGTGCCAATCCCACCGAGCCCAGCAATGCGAACAGCGCGCCAAGCAGGATCAGTGCTGCGACAACGAATTCGATGAAAGGGTTCATTCGATGATGTCTCCGCGTAGAAGATATTTGCACAACGCCACGGTGGCGACGAAGCCCATCGCCGCCAGGATCAGCGCGGCCTCGAAATAGGCCGAGCTGGCGGCGCGGATGCCGAACAGCACCAGCAGTGCGATGGCATTGATATTCAGTGTGTCGAGCGCGAGGATGCGGTCGGTGATGTCGGGACCTTTCACCAGCCGCCACAGGTTGAGCAGCATGGCCAGACCGATGAGCACGAAGCCGGCCTCGATGGCGAAGTTCAGCATGCGAATATCTCCCTGAGCGGTTGTTCGTAGTGCTGTTTGATCTGCCGGATCAATGCAGCCGGGTCGGGCGCGTCCAGCGCATGCACCTGCAACACCCAGCGTTCGCGGTCCACGTCGATGGACACCGTGCCCGGCGTCAGCGACACGATGCTGCCCAGCACCGTGGCGGCGAACGGGTCGCGCAGGTCCAGCGGCACTTCGACGAAGGCGGGATGCAATGCCGTCACCGGTCCGACCACGCGCCGCGCCACCGCCCAGTTGGCGAGCAACATGTCCCAGGCGATACGTGCGGCGAATCTCAGTGCCACGCCCGGATGCTTGATGCGTGGCGCATCCGGCCAGAAAGGCGACACGATGTGCGGCAGCAGCAGGGCCAGCAGCGCACCAAGCAACAGCGTACCGGCCGAGGCGACATTGCTCAGCACTGCCCATAGCAGGAACAACGCAATCGACAACCCCGGGCGCGGGAGCAGGCGGCGCATCATGGTCGTGTCTCCCGTTCAATGGCGTGCCCGCCCAGCACGCCGGTGACATAAGTCTGCGGGTCGTGCAACTGCGCGGCGGCGCGCGCGGCATAGTCCGAAACCGGACGCGCGAACAAGGCGAGCAGCAGTGCGGGCGACACCAGCAGCGCGACAGCCAGACTGCGGCGCCAGCAGAAGGGGTGCGTGCTGCCGTGCGGATGTTTGGGACTGCGTTCCCAGAACAGGCGCCCGCCGCCCTTCGCCAGTGCCAGCATCAGCAGCAGACCGGCAAACAAGAACACCGACCAGATCGCTATGGCGCTGCCGCTGTCGCGCAGTGCGCTCAGCAACATCAGCTTGCCGAGGAAACCCGCGAACGGTGGCAGGCCGACCGCCGAGGCAGCAGCCAGCAGGAAGGCCAATCCCAGCCATGGGGTCTGCAGGCGCGGGCCGGGCAGGAAGGCATCGGCGACATCTCCGCGCCGCACGGCGACCAACTCCGCAATGAGGAACAGCGCGGCCGCGACGAAGGTGGATTGCATGAGGTAATACAGCGCGGCGGCGCTGACATCCGCCTGCGGGAAGACGGGCACGACCAGCAGCGTGCCGGCAGAGGCCAGCACCAGCCATGCGGTGAGGTCGCGCAGGCGCATCGCTGCCAGTGCGCCGATGGCTGCGAACAGCACCGTCGCCAACGCCAGCGGCAACAGCCAGCCGTCCAGCAGGTCGGCCGTGGCGGCGGCAGGCGCGAAGGCGATGGCCTGCACGCGCAGGATGCTCACGATGCCGACCTTGGTCATGATGACGAACAGGGCGGCGACCGGCGCGCCGGCGGCGGCATAGGCATGCGGTAGCCAGAACGACAGCGGCAGAAGTGCGGCCTTCAGTGCGAACACCGCGATCAGCAGCATGCAGGCGAGTCGCGCCGGCGCGACGTCTATCCCCGGCGCTTGCAGACGCAAAGCAACATCAGCCAGGTTCAGCGTACCCAGCGTGCCATACAACATGCCCAGCGCGATCAGGAACAGCGCCGACCCGGCCAGATTCAGCACCACGTATGCGAGGCCAGCGCGGGTGCGTGCCAGCCCGCCGCCGTGTGCCAGCAACACGTAGGACGCGAGCAGCATCACCTCGAAGAACACGAACAGGTTGAACAGGTCGCCGGTCAGGAAGGCGCCCTGTAGACCAAATACCTGTAACTGGAACAGCGGATGGAAATGTCGGCCGCGTTCGTCGAATCCGGCGCTGGCATACAACAGCGCGCTGGCTGCCAACGAGGCGGTGAGCAGCACCATGATGGCGGCCAGCCGGTCCACCGCCAGCACGATGCCGAACGGCGCGACCCAGTCGCCCAGCGCATACACCCGCACCATGCCGTCATCTGCCAGCAGCACCAGCCACAGCGTGGCGGCCACACCAAGCGCTGCGGCGACGAGGCCGATGGCGCGCTGCACGCCGATGCCATACCCCTTCGCCGCCAGTTGCAGCAAGGCCGCAACGAACGGGATCAGGAGGGGCAGGATGGCGGCGTGCTGGGTCATTGCTTTTCCCTCACATCCACATGATCGTCGCCCGATTCACTCAAGGCGCGCAGCGACAACATCACCAGATAAGCCGTCATACCGAAGCCGATCACGATGGCGGTGAGTACCAGCGCCTGCGGCAGCGGGTCGGTGCAACTTGCGCCGTCGCGGATCAGCGGCGGCGCGTTCATGCGCAACCTGCCACTGGCGAACAGGAACAGGTTCACCGCATAGGACAGCAGTGTCAGTCCGAGGATGAGCGGGAAGGTGCGCGCGCGCAGCATCAGGAATACGCCGCAGGCGGTGAGCAGACCGATGGCGATGGAGATGAGTGCTTCCATCAGGCTCGCTCCTCTTTATGATGTACGGACAGCTTGCCAAGTTCCGCAAGCACCATCAGCACCACGCTGACCACCACCAGATACACGCCGAGGTCGAACACCATGGCGGAGGCCAGTTCGATGTCACCGATCAGTGGCAGGGCGATGTGGCCGTGCGTGGTGGTGAGGAAGGGGAAGCCGAAAGCCCACGCTGCCGCACCGATACCGGCGGCAGCGGCGAGCCCTGCCGCGAGGAACAAGGGCAGCCGCTGCGGCAGGCGCGCGCTGGCGAAACCGATGCCGCTGGCGAGATATTGCAGGATCAACGCGACACCGGTCACCAGTCCCGCGACGAAGCCGCCACCCGGCAGGTTGTGGCCGCGCAGGAAGATGTACACCGACACCATCAGCGCCAGCGGCAGCAGCGGACGCATCAGCATCTGCAGGAACAGCGGGTGGCGCTCGCTCGCCCAGGAGCGGCCTTCGCCGTCGTGCGCCGGGGGTTTGAGGATCAGCTGGTCCAGCAGCGCATGCGCGGCCAGTCCCACCATTGCCAGCACGGTGATCTCGCCTAGCGTGTCGAAGCCGCGGAAGTCCACCAGGATCACGTTCACCACATTGCTGCCGCCGCCGCCCGGCACCGACTGCGCGAGATAGAAACCGGAGATGGTGTCGAACGGCGAAGTCAGCATGGCATAGCTCGCCGCACCCAGTCCGACACCGGCGGCGACGGCCAGCGATGCGTCGTGCAGGATGCGCGGTGTGGCATCGTCGGCGGGTGAGGTCGGTGGCAGGTAATACAGCGCCAGCAGCAGTAGAACGATGGTGACCACCTCGACCGAAAGCTGGGTGAGCGCCAGATCGGGAGCGGAGAAGCGCACGAAGGTCAGTGCCACGATCAGGCCGATCACGCTGGTCAGCACCACGGCGATGAGACGGTGATGGTGCAGTCGCACCACGCTGACCGCGGCCACGGCCAGCATGCACAGCGCGATGATGCCGCTGGCATCGGCGGGCTGGGTCACGACAGGCAGCGCGGCGGCGGACGCACTCCACCAGGCCCAGCCACCCAGCGCCAGCACGAAGGCGATGAACAGTGCGAGGTAACGTTGCAACGATCCGTTGTCCATCCAGGTGACCAGTCGGTGCGCAGCCGCCACCATTTTCTCGTAGGCGCGTTCGAACACGATGCTGGCGTGGATGGAGGGCAGGCGGTCATACAGTGCGTACAGCCGATGGCGCATGGCATACAGCGCGATGCCGCCAGCCAGTGCGAGCAGACTCATCATGAATGGCGCGTTGAAGCCGTGCCATACCGCCAGATGGAATTCAGGCAGCGGCTGTTGCAGCACCGCACCGGCGGCCGCGTGAAGTATCGGTGCGATGCTCCACTGCGGGAAGATGCCGACCAGCAGACACATCGCCACCAGAACCTCCACCGGCGCGCGCATCCAGCGCGGCGGCTCGTGCGGTTTGCGCGGCAGGTTGACCGGGTCGCCGTTGAAGAACACGTCGTGGATGAAGCGCGACGAATAGGCCACGGCCAGAATGCCGGCGATGGTGGCGAAAGTCGGCAACAGCCAGCTCATCTCGTCGAACACCGGATGTCCCACCGTTTCGGCGAAGAACATCTCCTTGCTGAGGAAGCCGTTGAGCAGCGGCACGCCCGCCATCGAACCGGCGGCGACGATGGCCAGCGTGGCGGTGATCGGCATGAACTTGAACAGACCGTTGACGCGGCGCATGTCGCGCGTGCCGCACTCGTGATCGACGATACCGGCAGCCATGAACAGCGAAGCTTTGAAGATGGCGTGATTGATGATGTGGAACACGGCCGCCACCACCGACAGCGGCGTGTCCAGACCGAACAATAGCGTGATCAGTCCGAGATGGCTGACGGTGGAATAAGCCAGCAGGCCCTTGAAGTCGTAACGGTAGAAAGCGAGGTAGGCGGCATACACCAGCGTGAGCGCGCCGGTGCCGCTGACCAGCCAGAACCACAGCTCGCTGCCGGCCAGCGCCGGATACAGGCGCGCCAGCAGGAACACGCCCGCCTTCACCATGGTGGCCGAATGCAGATAGGCCGACACCGGCGTGGGCGCGGCCATCGCCATCGGCAGCCAAAAATGGAAGGGGAATTGCGCCGACTTGGTGAATACGCCGAGCAGCACGAGGATCAGCATGGGCGCGTACAGTTCGTGCGCGCGTATCTGTTCACCTGCCGCCAGCACCACCGACAATTCGTAACTTCCTGCGATGTGTCCGAGCAACAGCACGCCCGCCAACAGCGCCAGTCCGCCGCCACCGGTGACCGCCAGCGCGATGCGCCCGGACAGACGCGATTCGTAGCTCTCCTGTTTGTAGGAGATGAGCAGGAAGGAAGCGAGGCTGGTGAGTTCCCAGAACACCACCAGCAACAGCAGGTTCTCCGACAGCACCACGCCCAGCATCGAGGCCATGAACAGCAGCAGCAGTGTGTAGAAACGCCCCAGCTTGTCGTGTCCGTCAAGATAGTAGTAGGCGTACAGCGTGACCAGCAGACCGATGCCGAGGATGAGCAGGCTGAACATCAGGCCGAGTCCGTCGAGACGCAAGGATAGTGTCAGGCCCCACTCGGGTAGCCAGGCGAAGCTGGTCAGCAAGGTGGCGCCGCCCAACACCGGCATCACCAGCGGCGCCAGCAGGGCCAGACAGGCAGCCATCACCAGCGCACTTGCCAGCGCGGCATAACCGCGCCCGTAGCGTTGCAGGAGCAACGGTAGCGGGGCGGCGCAGAAGGCCAGGGCGACGAGGGCGGGCAAGGCGGTATGCATGGGTTTATGTTACCGGACTTCGGGGGTGGAACAGCCGGAATCGGGCAGTGCGTGCAACGCCAGCGGCCTTGTGTTGGCCTGCCGCCGCGTTGTGCAGGACGCTCATCCCAGGCGGTTGTCGGCCGGGTGGTAGTGCGGGTCTTCCAGCACGTTCACTTCGATCATGCCCTTGGCTTTGTCGAGCAACTCCAGACAGTCCGGACTCAGATGGCGCAGGTGCAACTTCTTGCCGAGCTGGGTGTAGCGATCGGCCAGTTGGTCGATGGCTTCGAGACCGGAATGATCCTTGACGCGCGCATGCTTGAAATCGATCACCACTTCCTGCGGGTCGTCCTTGGGCGTGAACAGATTGAGGAAACTCTGCGACGAGGCGAAGAACAGCGAACCGTGCAGGTCGTACACCTTCCAGCCGTGTTCCTCGGTGGTAACGCGCACCTCCATACTCTTGGCGTGCTCCCAGGCGAAGGCCAGCGCCGAGATGATGATGCCGACGATGACCGCGATGGCGAGGTCGGTCAGCACGGTGACCACGGCGACAGTGATGCCGACCACGATGTCGGTGCGCGGCACCTTGCCGAACAGGTTGAAGCTGCCCCACTCGAAGGTCTTCTCCGACACCACGAACATCAGGCCGATCAGCGCGGCCAGCGGGATCATCTCGATCCAGCTCGATGCGAACAGGATGAAGCTGAGCAGGAACAGCGCGGCGGCGATGCCGGACAGGTTCTTCACCGCACCGTTGGTGACGTTGATCATGCTCTGGCCGATCATCGCACAGCCGCCCATGCCGCCGAAGAAGCCGGTGACCACGTTGGCCACGCCCTGGCCGATGCTGGCGCGATTGGGCTTGCCGCGCGTGTCGGTCATGGTGTCGATCAGGTTCAGCGTCAGCAGCGATTCGATCAGGCCGATGGCGGCGAGGATCACGCTGTAGGGGAAGATGATCTGCAGCGTCTCCCAGTTCAGCGGCACTTCGGGCAGGTGGAATGTCGGCAGGCCACCGGCGATTGAGGCCATGTCGCCCACAGTCTTGGTGTCGATGCCGGCGAAGATCACCAGCGCCGAGGTGGCGACGATGGCGGCCAGCGTGGACGGCAACACTTTGGTGAAACGCGGCAGGACATAGATGATGACCATGGTCAACGCGATCAGGCCCAGCATGGTGTACAGCGGCGCGCCTTGCATCCAGTCGCCGTCAGGTGTTTTGAAGTGGCTCATCTGCGCAAGGAAGATGACGATGGCCAACCCGTTGACGAAGCCCAGCATCACCGGATGCGGCACCATGCGGATGAACTTGCCCAGCTTGGCCAGCCCGAAGCCGATCTGCAATACGCCCATCAGCACCACGGTGGCGAACAGGTATTCCACGCCGTGCGTCACCACCAGCGCCACCATCACCACTGCCAGCGCACCGGTCGCACCAGAGATCATGCCGGGGCGCCCGCCGATGAGCGAGGTGATGAGGCCGACCATGAAGGCGGCATACAGGCCGACCAGCGGATGCACCTGCGCCACCAACGCGAAGGCGATGGCTTCGGGCACGAGGGCGAGCGCGACGGTGAGGCCGCTCAGTAGGTTGGTCTTGGCTTCGGAGAGATTCTTGATGTCCATGCGTGTGTTCCAGTTTCAAAATAAAAAAACGTCGCAGACGACATGCGACGTCGTGATGGTCAGATATCGGGTCAATAGCTGCGCGCGAATCCAAAGCCGATGAAGTCGGCGGCATTGTTGTTCACATCCAGGCCGAGATGCAGGTCGAGTTGGGTGCGCTCGTCGAGCAGCCAGGCGAAGCCACCGTCCACCATGTAGCTGTCTTCGCCGGCGTGGTTCAGCGGATGGTCGGCATACAGTTCGAGGTAACTGCCGAGTTGTTCGCTGTGTGAGAACGACGCGCCGAGGGCGGTTTGCAGATCGGTCTGCAAGCTGCCGGGGTTGTTAGTGGCGAGCTGGAACATGCCGAACAGCCCGGTCGTTGCATGGCTCCACAACAACGCTGCCAGCGGTGCCGCGCGGCTATCCTCGGGATTTCCGTTGCCGCTGGGCAGTGTGAGCAGACCCAGCAGTGACAGGTCCAGCGTATCGGAATCGAGCAGGCGATATTTACCGCCCAGTGTCAGGTCGCCCACAGTCGTGGCGCCGCTGGCGAAATTCCAGCCGCCCCATTGCAGGTCGAGTTCGGCGACCGGCGTCAGGCCGATGCGCACATTGCTCAATGGGAAGCTGCGGCTGCCCGATTCGGACTGCAAGCCCAGCTCGATGTTGTAGTGGCCGGGGCTGACCGTGTAGGTGCCGGTGCTGAAACCGGGGCGGTCGGCGACGAGGGGTTCGGCATGCAGGGTGGTGATGGGGAACAGCAGGAGCAGACAAACAAACAGATACGATCTCATGGGCGGTGCAGTGTGTTGAAAGGGTTTCATTCCGCCTGCGCGGGGCGCAGACGGACTTCGGGCAGTTCGGTCAGTTGCATCACCGGCGCGGCGATCTTCACTTTGCCCTCGGTCTTCTCGAATTCTTCCAGGATGGCGGTGAACAGTCTGTCCTTGGTACTGCGGCGGCGCGTGTAATCGGCCAGGTAACGCAGGGTGAATTCGATCCAGTTGGCGTCGAAGCTCATGGTCACCACCACATCCAGCCGCGCCTCTTCGGCGCGATTGTGCAAGGTGAACGTGGACCAGGAGGCGCGGGCAGCCGCGATGGTGTCCGCCTGTACGCGCTCCCCGGTAGACTGGATCAGGGCGCGCGCCAGCCTATGGTCGGAGTCCGTGCGCACCGGGATCACGATCTCATCCCATAAGAAGTTGAAGCCGCTGTCGGTGTAGTTGTGCACCTGTTCGCGCAGCACGATGTTGTTGGGCAGGTAAACCACGCGTCCGTTGTAAAGGTCGGACTTCACCCAGTCGCCGCATTCCATCACAGTGGTGTTGAGCGGGCTGATGTCCATCACGTCGCCCATGATGCCGCCGAGCTTGATGCGGTCGCCGGGTTTGTACAGGTTGCCGAAGGTGATCACGGCCCAGCCGATCAGGCTCTGGATCAATTCGCGCAACGCGAACCCGAGACCGACGCCGAGCAGACCGATCAGCACCGGCAGATTGGCCAGCTGGTTGCTGAAGATGGCGATCGCGACGATAAGCGACAGGACATAACCGGCCAGCCCGAAGGTCTTGCGCGTCTTGTAGCGCAGGTCCTTGTCCTCGATGTTGTTGGTGGCGATCAGCTTGGCAAAACGCACCAGCAGGAAGATGAAGAACAGGCTCAGCCCGAGTTCGGCCAGTTTGGTGAACATCGGGTGCGCGGCCAGTTCATGCAGCAGTTCGGTCATGGTCGACTATGTTCGTGCTCAGGGGGCGGGCGGCGGAGTGTATGCCGGGACTTTCATGGTGTCGCCCAGTGGCTTGCCCAGTATGCGCGAGTAAAAGCCGCGCACGGCGGGAGCGGGATAAGCCATCACCAGTAACGCAGTGAGCGAGATGCTGAACAGCACCACCATGTAGGTGGTGTCGCGGATCACGTCACCGCCGTCTATGCCGTATTGCAGCGGTAGCGAGGCCAGAACTGCCGCAGCCAGTCCCTTGGGCGCCATCATGGAAGTGACAGCGGTGTCGCGCAAGGTATAGGTCGGGTCGCGGAACACCACGCGCGTGAGCAGCAGGCGCAACACATAGACCAGCAGCACCATCACGATGGCGACCGTGGCGGGGAGGATGGCGCCGAAGTGGATGGAGATGCCCAGGTAAACGAAGAAGTAGGTCTTCAACAGGAACACCGCTTCGCGATAGAAGATCAGGTCGACCTCGTTCAGCGGCTCTATGTTCTTGTCGAGGTTGGGGATGCGGTGGAGGCCGAACTTCTGGAAGTTGGTCAGCGTGATACCCAGCGCCATCGCGGCGATTGCGCCGGAGAAGCCCAGCGCCTCGGTCGCGCCGTACACGATGAACACATAGGCCAGTGTGGACGAGATGGTGTTCGGGAAGTCGCGCACCTTGCCCAGCACCAGCAGCCAGCCGATGCCGCCCACCACGCCGAACACGGCGGCGAACACCAGCGCAGCCAGAACGCCGCCCACGACCTTGCCGGCAGCCACATCGCCCTGCGTCATGATCTGCAACATGGCAAACACGCCCACGATACACAGCACGTCGGTCAGCGCCGATTCCAGCACCAGCACCGTGGACGGCTTTGCGGACAGTTTTAGCGCGCTCACCATCGGGATCACCACGGCGGAGGAGGTGCCGCCCAATGTCAGCCCCAGCAGCAGCGCAGACATGAAATTCAGGTCGAGCATGGACATGCCGACCACCGAGATCACTGCCGTGGTCAGCACGAAGCAGGCGATAGACAGAAATCCGGTGGTGCCGATGGAATGTCCCAGCACATCAAGATTTAGCGAGGTGCCGCTCTCGAACAAAATCACCACCAGCGCGATGGTAGCCAGCAAAGAGCCGACTTTGCCGAAATCGTCGGGTGAAACGATACCCAGCAAAGGGCCAAGCAATATGCCGATCAGCATCAGTACCAGAACGTCGGGGATGTTGGTGCGGGAAAATTGCAGCGACAAAAAGTGCGCAAAGAACACCATCAGGCCGATGACGAGTACGGTGGTGGACATGAATGCTCCTGCAATGAACGGGGTGCGATTATACCCGAGCCATCATGACAGTTAATCGGGCGGCATGCGTTAGAATCGGCCGCTCATAAAGAACCGGAGCCTGCTATGGAAATCGCATCGATCATCGAAAGTCTGCACATCCCCAAGGACATCTTGCGGGTGCTGCTCATTCTGGTCATCGCCTCGTTCCTGATCGTGCTGAGCCGCAAGCTGATCCGTGTGTTCCGTGACTATATGCATACCCGCATCGTCGCGGCCGAGGACGGGCGCAGGTTTGAGACGCTGGCGCGCGTGTTCCGTTATATCTCCACTGTGCTGATCTGGCTGGTGGCTGGCATGCTGGCCCTGAGCGAGTTGGGCATCTCCATCGCGCCCATCCTGGGCGCGGCCGGTGTGGTCGGTATCGCGGTCGGATTCGGGGCGCAGAGCCTGATCAAGGATTATTTCAACGGCTTCTTCATGCTGCTGGAGAATCAGATCCGTCAGGGCGATGCGGTCGAGATCTCCGGCAAGACCGGCGTGGTGGAAGACATCACTCTGCGCCATGTGGCATTGCGCGACATCGAGGGCAACGTGCACTACATCCCCAACGGCGAGATCACCATCGTCACCAACAAGTCGCGCGGCTATGCCTATGCGCTGATCGATTTCGGCGTCGCCTACCGCGAGGACCTCGACGAGGTCTACCGGGTCACTCGCGAGACGGCAGTCGCGTTGCAGCAGGATCCCGTGATCGGCCCCAAGATACTGGAGGACATCGAGATCCAGGGTGTGCAGAACTGGGCCGATTCCGCCGTCATCATCCGCTGCCGCATCAAGACGGTCGCCATGGAGCAATGGACCGTGCGCCGTCACTTTCTCAGTGTGCTCAAGACAGCCTTTGACGCGCACGGTATCGAGATCCCCTATCCGCACCTCACGATCTATGCCGGGCAGGACAAGCAAGGGAAGGCACCCGCGCTACGCATCGTGCAGCAGCCGGAAAACTAGGCAACCACACGGCATGCGGGCCGTCTTCATCATTCTGGGAATATTGCTGGCCGACACGTCGTATGCGCGGACGGATCGATGCAGATTCATCGAGCAGGTCGTGCTGATGCAGTATGGCTTGGCGGAAGGGCAGGCTTGCCATGCGCTATATCAAGCTTGTCTGGCGCGCCCCTTTGTCAAAGACGATCCGACCCCGAAGACGCGCTGCATCGAGACGGTTCGTTGCGGTGCGCGCTTCTGGGTGCCCACCCCGAGTGGCGTCTCGAATGTCTCCAATCTGGAGATATTCAAGCAGGAGTGCGAGCCGGAATAGGCTGCATGCAACTGCGCAGACGGGCGAGATATCACTCGAAATCGTCTACCGTGCTGCTGTCGTTGCGTTCGTTGAACAATTTTTCCAGTCTGTCCTCAAAGAAGAACTTCTCCGCGCCGAAGGCGGGTTTCAACTCATCTATCCAAGTGGCTGTCTCGTTGTATTCCGCGAAGAACGGGCGCTGCACCCAGTCCGGGTCACGCCCTTGCAGGAAACGCATCACCATCACTTTTTGCTCGCCTGCCTCGGCCACTCCCAGCATCTGGATCTTGCCCGGGCTGGCCGACATGCTGGGGCCGCGCACGGTGCGCGCCAAACCGGACACCCGCTGATACGCCTCGCGGAATATCTGCCAGGCGCGCACCAGCGGTACCGAGAAGTAATGCTGCGCGCCGGTGTCGCGCGCGAGGAACATGTAATACGGCACGCAGCCCAGCTTGACCTGCGTCTCCCACATGCGTGCCCACAGCGCCGGATCGTCGTTGATGTGGCGCATCACCGGCGACTGGGTGCGGATCATCACGTTCGCCTCGCGCAGGTTGCGGATGGCATGGCGCACGGTGTCGTTCTCCAACTCGCGCGGGTGGTTGAAGTGCGCCATCAGTGCCAGTTGCTTGCCGCTGTCGGTCACCTTGCGGAACAGCGCCAGCATCTCCGGTGTGTCCTCGTCGTCCACGAACTTGTGCGGCCAGTAGGCCAGCACCTTGGTGCCGATACGGATGTTGACCAGGTTGGGCAGATTGGCGGACAGCAGTGGTTCGATATAGGCGGCGAGGTTCTTCGCGCTCATGATCATCGGGTCGCCGCCGGTGAACAGGATGTCGGTGATCTGCGGGTTGCGCTTGACGTATTCCACCAGCTTTTCCACCTCGCGGCTGGCGAACTTGATGTCAGTCATGCCGACGAATTGCGGCCAGCGGAAACAGAAGGTGCAGTAGGCGTGGCAGGTCTGGCCCTGGCTGGGGAAGAACAATATGGTCTGCCGGTATTTATGCTGCATGCCGTGCAGGCGCTCGCCGTCCATCTCGGGCACGTTGTGGTCGGTCTGTCCGGCGGGGTGCGGATTGAGTTGCATGCGGATGCGGTTGGCGGCATCCCTGATCTCCGCCTTGTCCGCGCCGCGCGCGAGTAGCGCGGCTATCTCGTCGTAGTGTTCCGTGCTCAGCATCTCGCGTTGCGGGAAGGTGAGTGCATAGATTGGGTCATTGGGGACTGCGCGCCAGTCGATCAGTTGCTCGACCACATAGTTGTTCACCTTGAACGGCAGCACATTGCCGACGATCTCGATATCGAGTTGCTGCTGTGCGGTGAGCTTTGCGATCTGCGGGATGTCGCGGAAGTTGTTCAGGTTGTAAGAACGGAACTGCGGCTTGTCGGCTGAGTAGATGGGAATAAGGGTCTGTCGTGTGTCGGTCACGGTGGCGGCTCCTGTGGGATTGGATGGAAGCATCGATGCGCGCGGCATCGTGTTTCTCAAATTGGGGTGGGGCCATGTTTATAACACAGTGCGGACGACGCCTCCAAACCTTGGCGTGATGACGACAGATGCAAGGGATTGACTGGGCGATTCACAGAATAGGCAGCAATTGCGGCAATGCACGTGCAAGCTCCGGTATAATGCCGGCATCACTCACCAATTAGTTCGTCGCGGAACCAATGTGGCGGCATGTATCGACAGGCCGATGAAAGAAGCAGCAGACCAAGCACGTACAACCCCAGATACTTCCTTATCCTCTCGGCGCAGTGGAGCGACCGTCGCGCTGTTTGGCGAGGTCCTCGCCGATGTCTTTCCGGACCGCAGCGTCCTTGGTGGTGCGCCGTTCAATGTCGCCAGACACCTCAAAGCTTTTGGTCTCAACCCCGTCCTCATCACACGTACCGGCAACGATGCACTGCGCGCCGAATTGCTGGAGACGATGACTGCCTGCGGCATGGAGACGATGGGCGTGCAGTGCGACCAGAGCTATCCGACCGGGCAGGTGAAAGTGCATTTCGAAGCGGACACGCACCGTTTCGAGATCATGCCGGAACAAGCCTACGACCATATCCACGCCTCGGTCGCGCGCATGGTCGCGTTGTCCATCCATCCCGAGCTGGTCTATTTCGGCACGCTGGCACAGCGTCATGCGGTGTCCAGAAGCGCATTGAAGATGGTGTTGAACAACACCAGCGTGCCGACCTTCTTCGATGTGAACCTGCGCGCCCCCTGGTATGACGCGCAGATATTGCGGAATTCACTGTATCGCGCGGACACGGTCAAGTTGAACAACGAAGAGATGACCCTGCTGGCCGGGATGTTCGCCTTGCCGGGCGATACGCTGGCCGGACATGCCCGTGCCTTCATGCAGACTTTCGATATCGGCCAGGTGCTGGTGACCTGCGGGGCCGAAGGGGCCTGGCTGGTGCGGCGCGAGGGGGGCGAAGTGAGCATGATGCCGAAAGGTGAGCCGGTGGCGGTGGTCGACACGGTCGGGGCCGGTGACGGCTTCTCCGCTGTGTTCATACTGGGCAAGTTGCAAGGCTGGCCGGCGGAGCAGACGCTGGTCCGCGCCCACGAGTTCGCGGCGGCGATCTGCACCCTGCGTGGTGCCATCCCCGAGCAGGCGGATTTCTACGCACCCTTCCTGAAAGCGTGGCGATCATGAACAGACCACCGCTCTTTATCGTGCTGGTCAGCGTGCACGGATTGATCCGCGGGCACGACCTGGAACTGGGGCGCGACGCCGACACCGGCGGCCAGACAAAATATGTGGTCGAACTGGCGCGCGCGCTGGGCGAATGCAGGGATGTGGAACGCGTGGTCCTGCTGACCCGCCGCGTGCCGGATGAGAACGTCAGCCCGGATTATGCCGAGCCGCTCGAAGCGCTCTCGGAGAAAGCCCATATAGTGCGCATAGACTGCGGCGAACCGGTCTATCTGCGCAAAGAGATGTTGTGGGACACGCTGGAATGCTTTTCCGACAACGCGCTGGCCTGGCTCAAGGCGCAAGCGCGAATGCCGGATGTGATCCACGGCCACTATGCCGACGCGGGTTACGTCGGCTCGCGTCTGTCCCACCAGCTGGGCATCCCGCTGGTGTTCACCGGCCATTCGCTGGGGCGCAGCAAGCGCAAGCAACTGCTGGCCGGCGGCGTGCCGCGCGGCGAGATCGAAAGCACTTATCACATCTCGCGCCGCATCGGCGCGGAGGAGGACACGCTGGGCGTGGCCGAGCGTGTCATCACCAGCACGCAGCAGGAAGTCGAACAGCAATACGGCTTGTACGATTTTTACCAGCCCTCGCGCATGCGTGTGGTGCCGCCCGGTACCGACCTGACCCAGTTCTATCCGCCGCAGGGCGACGAGAAGCAAAGCGCCATCGCGCAGCAACTCAAGCGTTTTCTGAAAGAGCCGAACAAACCCATCATCCTCGCCCTGTCGCGCCCAGACCCGCGCAAGAACATCGTGGCGCTCATCGAGGCTTATGGGCAGTCGCCGCAATTGCAGGTAATCGCCAATCTGGTGATCGTAGCCGGCAATCGCGACGACATCCACGAGATGGAAGACACCTCGGCGGGCGTGCTCAACAGCATCCTGCTCGCCATCGACAAATACGATCTGTACGGCAAGGTGGCCTACCCCAAGCATCATGCGCAGGACGAAGTGGCCGTGCTGTACCGCTTGGCGGCCAGCCTGCACGGTGTGTTCGTCAATCCCGCGCTGACCGAGCCTTTCGGTCTGACGCTGATCGAAGCCGCCGCCTGCGGCCTGCCCATCGTGGCGACCGAGGACGGCGGTCCGATCGACATCATCGGCAACTGCAACAACGGCCATCTGATCAATCCGCTGGACCGGGCCGCGATGGCGCAGACACTGCTCGATACCTTGAGCGACCGGCGCGCCTGGCGTCGTCTGGCCAAGAACGGCATCGAGGGTGTGACACGCCATTATTCATGGCAGGCGCACGTGGACAAATACCTGCGGGTGATACGTCCGCTGGTGGAGCGCTCCGAGCCGGTGGAGCCGATCACCAGTGTGCGCCGTGCGGGTGTGTTCCGGAATCGCGCAATCTTCACCAGTATCGATCTGAACCTGATCGGGAATGATGAGGCGCTGGGGGAATTCCTGCAGCTCATGCAGGCGAACCGCAAAACGACCATCTTCGGCATCGCCACCGGCCGCCGACTGGATGATGCATTAACCAGACTGCGCGAATACAACATCCCCAAGCCGGACGTGCTGATCACCGGGCAGGGTACGGAGATCCACTACGCGCCGACGCTGACACGTTCCGAAAGTTGGGTGCGCCACATCAACTACCACTGGAATCCGCAGGCGGTGCGCGACATCCTGTCCGAGATACCCGGTCTGTTGCTGCAGCCCAAACTCCATCAGAGCACGTTCAAGATCAGCTATTACATGGACCATACGCAGGTCAGTGTGCAGGAGATCCGCCAGACCCTGCTGCGCAACGAGCAGGCCGTGAATGCGGTGTTCTCATTCGGCCAGTTCCTCGATGTGGTGCCGGTGCGTGCCTCCAAGGGGCTGGCAATGCGCTGGTGCGCGGAGCAGCTCGGCTTCGCGCTGGAGAACACGCTGGTATGCGGCGCGACTGCCGCCGACACCGACATGTTGATGGGCAACACGCTGGGCGCGGTGGTGAGCAACCGCCATCTGGAAGAGCTGGCCGATGTCGCGGCCATCGACAGCATCTATCAGACACGGCAGCAGCATGCGGCCGGTGTGTTGGAGGCTATCGCGCACTATGACTTCTTTGCCAATGGCAGGAGCGGCACATGAGCCGTCATCTGTTGTGCACCGACCTTGACCGGACGCTGATCCCCAACGGCGCCCAGCCCGAATCGCCGGGGGCACGCGAGACATTCCAACGTCTGGTGCAGCGCGATGATGTGCAACTGGCCTATGTGAGCGGGCGGCATCGCGAACTGATAGAACAAGCCATCGCCGACTACGATCTGCCAGAGCCGGATTTCGTCATCGCCGATGTGGGTTCGACGCTGTATCAGGTCGAAGCGGGTGGCTGGCGTCGGCGGGATGAATGGGATGAGCGGATCGCACCCGACTGGGGCGAACTGTCGCGCGAAGGATTGGCGCAGTTGCTGCAGGTGTTCGGCGATCTGCGCTTGCAGGAAGACAGCAAGCAGAACCTGCACAAGTTGAGTTTCTATGTCGACCTGACGGCGGACACTTCTGCATTGCAAGCGCAGATGCAACGCTTGCTGGCCGAGCACAGTGTCAAAGCGAATCTGATCTGGAGCGTCGACGAGGCCGCTCATATCGGCTTGCTCGATGTGTTGCCCGCGTCCGCCAATAAATTGCACGCCATCGAATTCCTGATGCAACAACTGGGATACGGCAGGCTTGATACCGTGTTTGCGGGGGATAGTGGCAACGACCTCGACGTCCTGAAGAGCGATGTGCCGGCGGTGCTGGTCGCCAATGCGGCACCAGAATTGAAGCAGCAAGTGGCACATATCCACAAAGCATCGCTGTGTACAGTGCAAGGCGGATTTCTCGGCATGAACGGCAATTACAGCGCGGGCATCATCGAAGGCGCGGCGTATCATTGGCCCGAGATAGAAGCCTGGCTGTTGGCAACCAACTGAACGGGAAACCATGTACGAACAAGCCTCACATGCGATGTTGAACGAGATCCTGATGGAACTGAATCCGGAGATCGGCAAGCTGCGTCTGCGCCATTTCTATACCCGCCTCGGCGCGAACTTCTACAACATCCACAGCCTGTTCCATCATCTGTACGGCGACCGGCCCGACTTCAAAGCGCAGATGGTCAGCCTGGTGGAGACGCTGGCACAGCGCTATATCGAGCGTCTGCCGCACTTGCGCAAGTCAGACCTAGCGCGCGAACGCGACTACAACTGGTTCCTCAGCCAGAAGTGGGTGGGCATGGCGCTGTATTGCGACCGCTTCGCCGGCGACTTGAAAGGGCTGCGCACTAAGTTGCCGTATCTGCAGGACCTTGGTGTGAACATGGTGCACGTGATGCCCATCCTCGATTGCCCGGAAGGTGCCAGCGACGGCGGTTATGCGGTGCGCGACTTCCACAAGGTGGATGCGCGCTATGGCACGAACTCAGACCTGGAGGCGCTGGCGACCACGCTGAAGAAGCGCGAGATGTTGCTGGTGCTGGATGTGGTGGTGAACCACACCTCGGACGAGCACGCATGGGCCAAGCTGGCGCGCGCGGGTGACAAGAAGTTCCAGGACTACTACTACGTGTACGACGACCGCGAGATGCCGGACGCGTTCGAAGAGGCCATGCCCGAGATATTCCCCAACACCGCACCCGGCAACTTCACCTGGGACGAGGCGATGGGCAAGTGGGTGATGACGGTGTTCAACAACTACCAGTGGGACCTCAACTACCGTAACCCCGCCGTGTTCATCGAGATGGTCGACATCATCCTGTTCTGGGCCAACAAGGGTGTGGACATCCTGCGCATGGATGCGGTGGCCTTCCTGTGGAAGAAGATCGGCAGCACCTGCCAGAACGAGCGCGAGGCGCACCTGTTGTTGCAACTGATGAAAGACTGCTGTCAGGTCACCGCGCCCGGCGTGCTGTTCATCGCCGAGGCCATCGTCGCCCCGAGCGAGATCGCCAAGTATTTCGGCGAGGACGCGATCATGGCCAAGGAATGTGAGATCGCCTACAACGCGACCTTGATGGCGCTGCTGTGGGACGCGGTGGCGACCAAGAACGCCAAACTGCTCAATATCGGAGTGCAGCACCTGCCCGCCAAACTGGAGCGCGCGACCTGGCTCAACTATGCGCGCTGCCACGACGACATCGGCCTCGGTTTCTCGGACAAGGACGCGGAACTGGCGGGCTACGATCCCTACAGCCATCGCCGCTTCCTGATAGATTATTTCACCGGACGTTTTGAGGGGTCACCCGCGCGCGGACTGCCCTTCGGCGAGAACCCCAAGACCGGTGATGCGCGCATCTCAGGTTCACTCGCCTCGCTGGCGGGTTTGGAGGCCGCCATCGAATCCGGCGATGCAGGCGCGATAGACGATGCCATACGCACCATCCTGTTGCTGCACAGTGTCATCCTGTCTTTCGGCGGCATCCCGCTGCTTTACTACGGTGACGGTATCGGCATGCTCAATAGCGTGGAATATCTTGCCGATCCATCCAGGTGCGAAGATTCGCGTTGGGCGCATCGCTCCAGCTTCGACTGGGACAAAGCGGAACTCCGCCGCAAGCCCGGTACTGTGGAACACCGTATCTTCAACGGCTTGAAGAAGATGATCGCGTTGCGCAAGGAGCTTGCCGCCTTCTCCGACTTCGACAACAGGCAACAAGTGCTGGTGGAGAATCCCAATCTGCTGGTGTTGGTGCGCAGCGATCCGACATCGCCGCGCAACCGCGTGCTGGTAGTGGCGAACTTCAATAACGAGGCACAGTCACTGGCCTTGGAAGTGCTGCGCCCCTATGGTTTCTTCGCGCATGGTCCAATGCGGGAGTTGTGCAGCGGCATGCGCGTCGAGCCCGAGGAGGACGCCATCATCATCCCCGCCTTGTCCTGTTGCTGGCTGGCCGACTGAATCGGCCTCACGCGCTGCGTTTGTCCAGATCCTGCATGAACGTACCCACGAGTCGTACGAGTCCGTCGGGCTTGCTGACGAAGCGGAAACCGGAGCGGTGGGCGGTACTGCCATCGGGCCGGAGCGTGACTAGGGTGTAGCGCAATTCAAGGTCCGCGACCACGGAGCCGCTGCCGGGAAGCATGATACGGCAGCCTTTCAATAGCGTGCCGGGGTCGAGGTTGATGTCGCCCTCATACTGGATGGCACCGAAACCGTCATGGCTGATGTCGGTGATGCGCGATTCGAACGGCATGAAGCCGCCCTCGTCGGCGATACAGCGCAAAGAGATGTTGGCCGGAACGTCGGCGCGCGGACATTCGCGGCGGTGATACAGCACGACGGAAGCGGGCAGTGGATACTGGATGGCCGGTGCATCGTTGAACTGTACTTCGGTCGGCGCGCTCAGGTCGAAGGAGATGTGCGCATCCATATAGCTGCCGGTGAAGCGCAGGGTGTCCGATTCCAGCACGAGGTTGTTGAGCGTCTTGTTGGCACAGAACGACACCACCAGATGTTCGGCACGCAGATCGACATGCATGATATGCGTGATGAAGATGTGACTGCCGACATCGGCCGAGATCGAATGACGGGCTTTTGAGATCGCCACCAGCAGGCGGCATATCTCGATACGGGATTCCAGCAGCGCGTTCTGCGGCAGTGCGGTCAACTCGTCCACGTCAGCCGATCTTCTCGCGCCGGAAGTAGTACCAGAGATAGTAGAAGCCGATGGCGGTGCCGACCGGGAAAGAGAATATCGACAACGCGGCGCAGGGCAGACCGATGCGCCAGGAACGCGGCCAGTTTGAGAGCAGGGCGAAGCCTGCAACGGCATAGGTCAGTCCGACCAGTACGCCGACGAAAGTGATGCGCGTGTCGGTGCTACTGAAGTTCACCGCCAGCAGGGACAGGATCAGCGCGCCGAACAGCACCCAGCAGACTCCGATGATGCGCTTGTGGATGTTCATGCCCGCCGACATCTGCCGTCCTTAACGCAATACAGCCAATGCCGCGTCGTAATTCGGCTCGTGCGTGATGTCGTCCACCAGTTCGGCGTGGATGATCTTGTCATGGTCGTCCAGCACCAGCACCGCGCGTGCCGTGACGCCCGCCAGTGCAGTGTCGGCGATCTTCACACCGTAGTTGCGCATGAAGTCGCGACCGCGCATCAGCGACAGCGTGACCACATTCTCCAAACCTTCCGCCACGCAAAATCGGCTCATGGCGAACGGCAGGTCGGCGGAGATCACCAGTACCACGGTGTTGTTCAGTTGGCCTGCGGCCTCGTTGAACTTGCGCGTGGAGGTGGCGCACACGGCAGTGTCCAAGCTCGGCACGATATTGAGTACCTTGCGTTTGCCTGCGTAGTCCTTCAGCGAGACATCCTTCAGGTCTTTATCCACCAGCGTGAAGTCGGGCGCCTGCTGGCCCACGATGGGGAAGCCGCCGAACAGGGTGACGGGCGCGCCACCCAGAGTGACGGCAGTCTTGTTGCTGGGGTCTTTGGCCATGATGTTTTCCTTAGTTGTATGACGCGATGGGCGGGCAGGCGCAGATCAGGTTCTTGTCGCCGTACACATTATCCACCCGCGCCACGGCTGGCCAGAACTTGTTTTCGCGCACGTAGGGTAGCGGGTAGGCAGCCTGTTCACGCGAGTAAGGACGCGCCCACTCATTGGCACACACCGACTTCGCGGTATGCGGTGCGTGTTTGAGGATGTTGTCCTTCTTGTCCACTTGGCCACTCAAAACGGCTGCGACCTCGCCACGGATCGCGATCATTGCCTCGCAGAATCTGTCCAGCTCGGCCTTGGATTCGCTTTCGGTCGGCTCCACCATCAGTGTGTCCACCACCGGGAAGGAGGTGGTCGGCGCGTGGAAGCCGAAGTCCATCAGGCGCTTGGCGATGTCTGTCACTTCCACGCCTTCCTTCTTCCATTCGCGGCAGTCGAGGATCATCTCGTGCGCGCAGCGGCCGTTGCTGCCGCTGTACAGCGTGGCGTAGCTGTCCTTCAGCGATTCCTTGATGTAGTTGGCATTCAGGATCGCCATCTTGGTCGCTTCCGTCAGGCCCTTGCCGCCCATCATCTTGATGTAGCCGTAGGAGATGAGCAGGATCAGCGCGCTGCCGTAAGGCGCGGCGGACACGGCGTGGATGCCCTGCGTGCCGCCGACTTTGACCAGCGGATGCGAGGGCAGGAACGGGGTGAGGTGCGCGGCGACACCGATCGGGCCGGCGCCCGGTCCGCCGCCGCCGTGCGGGATGGCGAAGGTCTTGTGCAGATTCAGGTGGCACACGTCCGCGCCGATGTTGCCGGGGCTGGTGAGGCCGACCTGCGCGTTCATGTTGGCGCCGTCCATGTACACCTGGCCGCCGTTGGCGTGGATGATCGCGGTGATGTCCTTGATGCTCTCTTCATATACCCCATGGGTACTTGGGTAGGTCACCATCAGGCAGGACAGGTCGGCTTTGTGTTCTTCGGCTTTCGCACGCAGATCATCCACGTCGATGTTGCCACGTGCATCGCACTTCACGATCACGATCTGCATGCCGCACATCGCCGCGCTGGCCGGGTTGGTGCCGTGCGCGGAGGAGGGGATGAGCACCACGTTGCGCTTCGCTTCGCCGCGCGAACGGTGGTATGCCTGGATCACCAGCAGACCGGCGTATTCGCCGGAGGCACCGCTGTTGGGCTGGAAGCTCATCTGTGCGAAACCGGTGATCTCGGACAGGTCCGCGTCCAGTCCGGCGATCAGTTCCTGATAACCGGCCGCCTGTGCCAGGGGCACGAAGGGATGCAGGTTGGCGAACTCAGGCCAGGTCAGGCCCAGCATCTCGGACGCCGCATTCAGTTTCATGGTGCAGGAACCGAGCGAGATCATGGAGTGCGTCAGCGACAGGTCCTTGTTCTCCAGACGCTTGATGTAACGCATCATCTCGGTCTCGGTGTGATACGCGTTGAACACCGCGTGCGCGAGGATGGCCGAGCTGCGCGGCGTGAACATCAACGCATGGTCTATCACCTGCTCGCGCGTCACACAGGGCGCTGCTTTGTCGGCAGCCTGGGCGAACACGGCGAGGATGGCGTTCAGGTCGGCGACCGATGCCGTCTCGTCCAGCGACAGCGTGAGGCCGTCGGCTGTGTAGCGGAAGTTGATCTGCGCCGCTTCTGCCAACGCGTGGATCTTCACGTTGTCGGTATGCAGCAGATGCAGTGTGTCGAAGAACGTGCCGTCGGCGAGCTGGTAGCCTAGTTTTTTCAATTCATCCGCCAGCACGGCGGTCGCCTGATGCACGCGGCGCGCGATGCCGCGCAGACCTTCTGCACCGTGATACACCGCGTACATACCGGCCATGATCGCCAGCAATGCCTGCGCGGTGCAGATGTTGGAAGTAGCCTTCTCGCGGCGGATATGCTGCTCGCGTGTCTGCAGCGCCATACGAAGCGCAGGGCCGCCGTCGGCATCCACCGACACGCCGATGATGCGGCCCGGCATGGAACGCTTGTGTGCGTCGCGGCAAGCGAAGTAGGCAGCGTGCGGACCGCCGTATCCCATCGGCACACCGAAGCGCTGGGTGGAACCGAACACCACGTCCGCGCCCCACTCGCCCGGCGGCGTGAGCAGTACCAGACTGAGGATGTCGGCCGCGACCGCGATGCTCATGCCATTGGCTTTGGCGCGCGTTACGAAGTCGGCGTAGTCATGCACCGTGCCGTCAGCGCTCGGGTATTGCAGCAATGCGCCGTATAGCTGGTCATTCAGCGTGACCGTCTTGAAGTCGCCGATCACCAGTTCGATGCCCAGCGGCTTGGCGCGTGTCTTCAGCAACTCGATGGTCTGCGGGAAGCATTCGTGCGATACGAAGAAACTGTTTTTGCCGGCGGCCACATCGTCGCGCGAGCGCAGGCCGTGCAACATGGTCATCGCTTCGGCGGCGGCAGTGGCTTCGTCCAGCAGCGACGCGTTGGCGATCTCCATGCCGGTCAGGTCCATCACCATGGTCTGGTAATTCAGCAGTGCTTCCAGCCGTCCCTGTGCGATCTCGGCCTGATACGGTGTGTAGGCGGTGTACCAGCCCGGGTTCTCCAGTACGTTGCGCTGGATCACGGCGGGCAACACGGTGCCGTAATAGCCCAAGCCGATGTAGCTCTTGTACAGCTTGTTCTTCGCCGCGATACCGCGCAGATGGTCGAGGAACTCATGTTCCGACATCCCGTCCGCCAGGTTCAACGGCTGCTGCAAACGGATGGCGGCAGGCACGGTCTGATCGATCAGCGCATCCAGCGTAGGCGCGTTGATCTTGTCCAGCATGGCTTGCACGTCTTGTGCGTTGGAACCGTTGTGGCGTGTGACGAAATGGTCGGTGTTCATGGTGAGCTCGGGATGTCAGGAGTAATTGAAAACGCCACTGCGAGCACAGGTGTCCTGTGTCCCCAGTGGCGATGGTTCTGGTTTAGTGTGCTTCGCTGTCTACATGCGCCTGATAAGCGGCGGCATCCATCAGGGCGGCGACATCGGCGGCACTGTCCGGCTTCATCTTGAAGATCCAGGCAGTGTACGGTTCGTTGTTGATGGCTTCCGGTGCGTTATCCAGATCGGCATTGGCAGCAGTCACTTCACCGGCGACCGGTGCATAGACGTCGGCGGCGGCCTTCACAGATTCCACCACGGCGCACTCTTCACCGGCTTTCAGCTTGCGGCCGGCAGCGGGTGCCTCAACGAACACCATATCGCCCAGCAGTTCCTGCGCGTGGTCGGTGATGCCGATAGTGATGCTGCCGTCGGCTTCGGTCTTCACCCATTCGTGGGAGGCGGTGTATTTCAGGTCGGTCGGATTGCTCATGGTCTAGTCCTCAAAGAAAATTAAATCAGGCCCTTGCCGTTGCGGGCAAACGGATATTTCACGACTTGCGCAGCCAGCATCTTATCGCGGATCACGACTTGCACGGTGTCGCCGACGGCAACGCCGTTCGGCACGCGTGCCAGTGCGATGGATTTCTCCAACGTCGGGGAGAACGTGCCGCTGGTGATCTCGCCGTCGCCGTGCTGGGTGACGACCTTCTGGTGGCCGCGCAGTACGCCGCGATCCAGCAACAGCAGGCCGACCAGCTTCTTGCTCGGCGGGTTGGCCAGCAGTGCCGCCTTGCCGATGAAATCACGCTCGCTCTTCAGATCCACTGTCCAAGCCAAGCCGGATTCCAGCGGGCCGACCGTCTCGTCCATGTCCTGACCGTACAGGTTCATGCCCGCTTCCAGACGCAGCGTGTCGCGCGCACCGAGGCCGATGGGTTTCACGCCGACCTTGTTCAGGTCATACCAGAACGCTTCCACCTTCTCTTTCGGCAGCATCACTTCGAAACCGTCTTCGCCGGTGTAGCCGGTGCGGGCGATGAAGTATTCACCGCAGTCGGCGGCCTGGAAGTTCACCAGATGCTCGGTCGCGGCCTTGGTCTGCGGCAACACTTGCCACACTTTGGCGCGCGCATTTGGTCCCTGTATAGCGACCATCGCCAGGTCGTCGCGCGAAGTGATGGTGAGTTTGGGCGCATGCGTGGCGGCCTGTTCCTTCATCCACGCGATGTCCTTGTCCGCCGTGCCCGCGTTGACCACGATGCGGAACCACTGCTCGGTCATGAAATAGATGATGAGGTCGTCGATCACAACGCCTTCGGGGCGCAGCATGGCGGAATACAACGCCTTGCCGGGCACGGTGATCTTGTCGGCGTTGTTGGCCAGCAGATAGCGCAGGAAGGCGCGCACGCCGTCGCCTTTCGCATCGACGACACGCATGTGGCACACGTCGAACATGCCGCAGTCGTTGCGCACCTGATGGTGCTCATCGATCTGCGAACCGTAATTCACTGGCATATCCCAACCGCCGAAATCCACCATCTTGGCGCCCATGGCGCGGTGGGCTGCATTCAAAGGAGTCGTCTTCAGAGTCATGTATGTTTTCCGGGCGATAAAAAAGGGCGAGGCCACATAGCCTCGCCCCCATCTGTCCTTGGTACCTGAGAGATTACGGAATATCCGCGTGCCCCTTCGGTGGCTGACTTAACAGCGCTCTCCAGATTTGCCTGTCCCGATAGTTCCTTTAGCCTGAGCGGTTGCGGGTGTTACGCCTTCGGCGGTGCTTTGCAGCACACTCTCCCATCGGTTTGAACGGCGGGCGGATTATACCGGAAGTTCGGACATGCGATGACAAGCCCGCTGGCCCTCACATTATTTGTGGTGGTATGGTGCGCGCCTCGGCTTCACGGCTATTACCTTGTCAGGACGGACCACCATGCATGTACTGATCATCGAAGACAATCGCGATCTGGCCTCCAATATGTTCGACTTCATGGAGGCGAAAGGCCATGTGGTGGATGCGGCGGGGGATGGCATCACCGGGCTACATCTGGCGGTGGTCAACGATTACGACGCCATCGTGCTCGATCTGATGCTGCCGGGTATGGATGGCATCACCCTGTGCAAAAAATTACGGACGGAAGCCGGCAAGCACACGCCTATCCTGATGATCACCGCGCGCGATGAGCTTGAGGACAAGATCCGCGGACTGGAGGCCGGGGCGGACGACTATCTGGTCAAGCCGGCGGAACTGCGGGAAGTGGAGTTGCGTTTACGCGTCTTGCAGCGGCGCGGCAGCGGACTGACTCAAAAAAGGGATATGGCTGTGGCCGATCTCTGCCTTGATCCGCTCACCATTACGGTCAAACGCGCAGGCGCCCAGATACTACTGCCGCCGATCCCGTACAAGATATTGGAACTGCTGATGGCGAAATCGCCGCAGGTCGTTGCCAGAGGTGACATCGAGCGGGCAATTTGGGGCGAGGCGCGGCCGGACAGTGATTCCTTGCGCGCACACTGGTATCTGCTGCGCGAACTGGTCGACAAGCCATTCCAGAGCAAATTGCTGCATACCGTGCGCGGTTTCGGCTATCAGTTGAAGGTCGAAGATGAGTCGCCGACATAGTCTCCGTTTCAGGGTCGCATTCGTATTCGCAAGCTTTGGGGTCCTGCTGAGCCTGCTGCTCTCCAGCGCACTGTTCGTTTTTGCCCAGCATCTGGGCAACCAATTGATCGATGAGACCTTGCAGGACGAACTGGACGATGCTGTTGCCCGCTATGGACGCAACCTTTCCTACACGCCACCGAACACCATGTCCATAAAGGGGTTCGTCCATTCCGAAAAAGAACCCAGTCCCAATATTCCGGAAGCAGTCAGAGGCTTGTCGCCCGGCATTCACAATGTGAGCATCGAAGCACACCACTACCGGGCTCTGGTCGCCGAGCGGGAGGGGACCAGTTACTTCATGCTGTTTGATGCCGATACCCAGCTTCAGCACGAGGCTGAGTTCGCCGGCATTTTGATCGGATTCACCCTGTTCTTGACTTTGGCATCGGCTGGCGGCGGCTTCTGGCTGGCTATCCGCGTCGTGGCGCCGGTGACGCGTCTGGCCGATCAGGTCCGGCAAGCTGTCCCCGGCATGTCAAACCTTCCGCTGACCAAGTTGGTGCAAGATGATGAAGTCGGTGAACTGGCGCGCACGTTCGAGCACTATGTGCAGCGGCTGGGTGAATTCGTGGAGCGGGAGAAGAACTTCACCGGCGATGTCAGCCATGAGTTGCGTACACCTTTGGCGGTGATCATGGGGGCGGTGGAGGTGCTGGAGCAGGATGCATCCCTGTCCGGCAAGCAGCGCGAGCGGCTGGTTCGCATCAAGCGTGCCGTGCAGGATATGACCGAGATGACCCGCGCTTTGTTATTGATGTCGCGCGAGCGTCTGCCCAGTGCGGACGAGCCGCTGTGTTCAGTGGCGACTATCGTGAAAGATGCCGTTGAGAAACACCGTCATCTGCTCGCCGAACGACCGGTGGAATTTATGCTGGAGTTGTCGGCGGATCCGTCGCTGCCCGTCGAGCAAGCGCTGCTTGAGATCGTGGTGAGCAACCTGTTGCGCAACGCGATGTTCCACACACAGGCAGGCACCATTCGGCTCGTTCTGAACAGGGATCGTCTGGTCGTCAGCGATACCGGCGTCGGTATGGACGGTGAAGAACGGACGCGCGTATTCGAACGTCACTACAAGGGTCGGCAGAGTGCCGGGTTCGGGGTCGGACTGTCTTTGGTCAAACGCATCTGTGAACGATACGGCTGGCACATCGGGATAGACAGCATCGCCGGGCAAGGGACGACTGTGACAGTGAATTTCATTCCCGAAGCGCCCATCTGATTCCTCCTGTTGCGGCCACGCGCTAGCAGGGTTGTTGCAAAAAAACCGACTTCACATTTCCTTCACAGCTCCTTGACGGGGCACTTACGGGGGCGTTGCTAGCATCGCCCCCGGCTTGTGCATCAGTCAGTTACCCAATCGCACAAGGAATCATTGGGAAACTTGAATACTTCGTTCTGGAGGAATTACGCAATGAAGAAAATCGTACTGTCATTGACAGGCGTCATGGCCGCTGTGGCCTTCGCACCGGAAGCATCCGCCATCCCGGCATTCTCACGTCAGACCGGCATGGCTTGCGCTGCTTGCCACGCACAACATTTCCCCGTTCTGAACGGTTTTGGTCGTGCCTTCAAGGCAGCCGGCTTCACCATGATGGGCGCACAAGAAAAGGTTGAAGGCGAGAACCTGTCTATCCCGGCTTCTCTGAACGCGGCTGTGCTGTTGAAGGTTCGTTATCAGAAGACCAACGGCTCTGATGCAGCGGGTGCTGTTTCTGGTTCTTCAACTAATGGTGGTCAGTGGCAGTTCCCTGACGAATATTCTTTGTTCTTCGGTGGTCGCGTGGCGGACAACGGCGCACTCAAGGTCGGCATGATGATGGAAAACAATCTGAAGGCTGCCGGTGCATTTGCTGCTGGCCTGCGCGTGCCGGTCGTAGTTGAACTGGACGCCGCATCGGTCTCCGTGATTCCGTTCACAACCGACTCTTTGGGCGCATTCTACGGCTACACAGAATCCAGCAACGCGCTGAACCGTGCGATCCGTTGGGCTGAGAATCGCACGCAAGTGTTCGCTCACCAGTACACAGGCATCGGTCAAGGCGCATCGACTGGTATCGCTGCTGTAGTGCGTTCCGACATGGGCTACATCAACGTGTCCCGTTTTGCCCCTCAATTTGTTGCGGCGACTCAGATGTCTTCGACGGCAGTGCATATCGCTGCTACGCCGACTATCGCTGACTTCGCAACGGTGATCAGTGCTGAATTCGTGACCGGCGAAAGCTACACTGGTACAACTGCTGCCACCAAGGTCGCCACCAAGGGTAACGGTCTGACTGCACAAGCTCATGGTGAACTGGCCGGCATGGAAACCGGTTTGTACTTCGCATATTCCAAAGCGGCCAAGGGCAATGGAACTGTGGCGAGTCAGTTCAATACCAGCACTACTAACGACGTAAAAGCCACTCAGATCGGTGCAGATTTCACTTTGATCCCGCATACGCTGTCGGTTGGTGCTAACTACCTGAGCGGCACGAACGGCGTTGGAGAAACAGAGAAGTACATCACCTTCACTGGTGTGTATGACCTGATGCAAAACGTGGCTGTAGTTGCCAATTACTCCATCGGTTCCGGTACTGCATTCAATGCAGGCGGTGCAAGTGATGCGACAGTGGTTGGTTCCACGGGCAAGAACCTGCTGACTCTGATGCTTGAGTCCGCTTGGTAAGTTTTAGCTGAGATAAGGGTTCCGGTTCGCCGGGATCCGTACCAGGCACAAGCACGAATGAAACAGGGGAGACTTCGGTCTCCCCTGTTTTTTTGTCTGCCGAGGAAAGCATCCTTGCTTATGATCGGTTCAAGGATACGCCGTTACCTGTCTTGAGACTTATGTCTAACAAGCGTGCCGTTGCCACCATGCAGCGGCATGATGGAGAGCTTTCGCTTTCCTTTTATTATTGCGGGGTTTTGGTGCGAGGTGGCTTGTCGTAGCAGGGTTCGGCGACACTCCCAGTCATTCCAAGGCCGGGGCTTATTGCGGATAGAACAGCAAAAGCCGGTAACCGCTTGGACGCAGGTCGGTCGTATCGAGTCGCAAGGCGATATCTTGCTCGCGGTTGTGGCCGATTCCGCGTTCCAGTTCATCCTCGTTCCTGAGGTAGTCGGCAGGATGGAAGGTGCGGCGGGCGAGGACTTCATCGCGCGAGTCGGTAAGGGTAAGTTCCAGACTGGGCCAGGCTTGCGCGTATCTGGCGCGGTTATGCAACAGTGCGTGCAAAGTGATGACGTTCACCAACTTGGCATCCGCTTCCAGTTCGGAAGATTCGATGGACAGCAGTTCGGCCTCGCGTGGCAATTCGACGGTGCAGTCGAGCTGGTCGCAAAGCGCTACCAGCAAGGGCTTGAGACCGGGTAGCTTCACTGCCAGTGCGTCGCGGAAGTAGTAAGTGGCTTGGGCGGTCAACAGCAGGAATAGCATCACACCGATAAAGGCGGCCAGATAACGCTTGGGCTTGGGCATCGCTGCTTGAGTTTCTTCGACCGGGTCGTCCACGAACTGTACTTGCTGCGCCAAAGTGGCGGGTTCATCCTCCAGGCCGATCAGATTCGGGATAGGAGTGAGGTCAGGGTGCTTGGACTCGTCTTCAGGTACTGTTTCCCCGGTGTTGTCGCTGATCACATCGGCTGTTTCAGGAACGGCGTCCACTTCGCTGGCGGGCGTGGCTTCCGCTACGGTCAACTTGATGGTGTCGTCGCCGGCATCCTCTGCCACGGGGGCAGGTTCTTCATCGATCAGCAAGCTCAATTGCGGGCTGGGTTCTTCTTCCTGCAGATGCTCGCGTGCATTGAACACGTTCTGACAACGACCGCAACGCACCATGCCGTCATGGGCTTCGAGCTGTTCCTCGCTGACCTTGAAACGGGTGGCGCATTGCGGGCAGAGCGTGGTGTCGCTCATCGTTTCACTCCGGACAGGCAGCACCAGCCGTCTTCGATCACGGCGGGAACGAAATCGAACCATTGCGAGTAGATGTGCATCACTTCATCCGCCTGTTCGGCGAGGATGCCTGACAACACGATGCGTCCGCCCGGCTTGGCGGCGTTCGACAGCAGCGGCGCCAGTGCGCGCAGCGGATTGGTGAGGATGTTGGCGACCACCACATCGTATTGGGCGAGATGAACGCCATCAGGGATGAAGAAATCCGCTTCGACATGGTTCGCCTGTGCATTGTCGCGGCTGGCGATCACCGCCTGCGGATCGATGTCCACGCCGATGGTGCTGCCGGCACCCAGCTTCATCGCGGCGATAGCCAGGATGCCTGAGCCGCAACCGTAATCCAGCACCGTCTCGCCACCCTGGATATGGCCGTCCAGCCAGCGCAGACACAAGCGTGTGGTGGGATGGCTGCCGGTGCCGAAAGCGAGACCGGGGTCGAGGGCGATATTGATGGCGGACGGGTCGCTGGCTTCATGCCAGGTCGGCACGATCCACAGCCGGTCACTGATGCGGATGGGGTCGAACTGTGACTGGGTGAGGCGCACCCAGTCGTCCTCTTCCAGTGTCTCGATACGATGTTCAGCGGGGGCGTTGATGCCTAATTCCGCGTAACAAGCGCGCAGGATGGATTCGACGTCGGCGTCCGCTTCGAACAGGGCATTGATCAGGTTGTGTTGCCACACGCTGGAGGTCGGCTCGCCGGGTTCGCCGAAGATGGCTTGCTCATCCGGCGTGTCGGCATCGGCATCGAGCATGTCCACCGACAGCGCACCATGCGCCAGCAGCGATTCGCTCAATGCCTCGGCATGACTGGCTTCCGCCCGGACTGACAGCGTTAGCCAAGACATGTTTTATTTACCTTTGGTACGTTCCGCCAGCTTGTGCTCCAGATAATGGATGCTGGTACCGCCACGCACGAAAGCCGCATCGTTCATCAGTTCCTGGTGCAGCGGGATGTTGGTGTTGATACCTTCCACCACCATCTCGGACAGGGCGGTACGCATACGGGCGATGGCCTGATCGCGTGTGTCACCGTAGGAGATCAATTTGCCGATCATCGAATCGTAATGCGGCGGGATGAAATAGTTGTTGTACACATGCGAATCGACGCGGATACCGGGGCCGCCGGGTACGTGCCAGTTGGTGATGCGCCCCGGCGACGGGATGAAGGTGTAGGGGTGCTCGGCGTTGATGCGGCACTCCACCGAGTGGCCGCGGAACTGGATGTCCTTCTGGCGGAACGGCAGTTTCTCGCCGGCCGCGATACGGATCTGCTGCTGCACGATGTCGACACCGGTGATCATTTCGGTGACCGGATGCTCCACCTGCACGCGGGTGTTCATCTCGATGAAGAAGAATTCGTCGTTCTCGTACAGGAACTCGAACGTTCCTGCGCCGCGGTAACCGATCTTGCGGCAGGCTTCGGCGCAACGCTCGCCGATCTTGGCGATCAGTTTGCGATCGATGCCCGGTGCGGGTGCTTCCTCGATCACCTTCTGGTGGCGGCGTTGCATGGAGCAGTCGCGCTCGCCAAGGTACACCGCACAGCCGTGCTGGTCAGCCAGCACCTGGATCTCGACGTGGCGCGGGTTCTCCAGAAACTTCTCCATGTACACCATGGGATTATTGAAGGCTGCCTGTGCTTCGGTCTTGGTCATGGTCACCGCGTTGAGCAGTGCCGCCTCGGTGTGCACCACGCGCATGCCGCGTCCGCCGCCGCCGCCGGAGGCTTTGATGATCACCGGGTAACCGATGAACTTGGCGATCTTGATGATCTCGGCCGGATCGTCAGGCAGGGCGCCGTCCACGCCGGGTACGCAGGGCACGCCTGCTTTCTTCATGGCGTTCTTGGCGGAGACCTTATCGCCCATCAGGCGGATGGTCTCGGCGCGCGGACCGATGAACACGAAGCCGGATTTTTCGCAACGCTCCGAGAAGTCGGCGTTCTCGGACAGGAAACCGTAACCGGGATGAATGGCCTGTGCGTCGGTGACTTCTGCCGCGCTGATGATGGCTGGGACGCTCAGATAGCTCAGGCTGGAAGACGCCGGGCCGATACATACCGACTCGTCGGCCAGTTTCACATATTTGGCTTCGGCGTCCGCCTCGGAGTGCACGGCGACGGTCTTGATGCCCATCTCGCGACAGGCGCGCTGGATACGCAGCGCGATCTCGCCGCGATTGGCGATAAGGATCTTTTCAAACATAACGGGCTTCTCCGGCGCGGACGTTCTGGGTTTGCGTTCGAACACGGCCATGATGCGTTAACCGACGATGAACAGAGGCTGGCCGAATTCGACCGGCTGACCATTCTCGACCAGCACGGCTTTGATGACGCCACCTTTGTCGGTATCGATCTCGTTCAACAGCTTCATCGCTTCGATGATGCACAAGGTGTCGCCGGCATTCACGGTGGAGCCGATATCGACGAAAGACTTCGCACCGGGGGAAGGGGCGCGGTAGAAAGTACCGACCATCGGCGATTTGACCACGTGTCCTTCAGGCTGGGCGGGCTCAGCGGGTGCGGCAGCCACCGGTGCGGCGGCCGGTGCGGGTGCGTGCTGCGGCGCGGCGGCATACATATGATGCTGCATCGGCGCGGCAACGGAGCTGGCGCGCGAGATGCGCACATGCTCTTCGCCTTCGGTCAGTTCCAGCTCGGCGATGCCCGAGTTCTCAACCAGTTCTATCAGTGTCTTCAGTTTGCGCAGATCCATTTTTTAGCTCCTTACAGAATGTTGTAGTGCGAATTGCAAAGCGAGTTCGTAACCGGTCGCGCCCAGGCCGCTGATCACACCGACGGCGATGTCCGAGAAATACGATTCCTTGCGGAACGCCTCGCGGGCGAACACGTTGGAAAGGTGGACTTCGACGAACGGGATGGCGACCGCCGCCAGCGCATCGCGCAGGGCGACGCTGGTGTGGGTGAATGCGGCCGGATTGATGATGATGAAGTCGGTGCCGTCGACACGCGCCTGCTGCACGCGGTCGACCAGCATGCCTTCGGTATTGCTCTGGAAGTAGTCCAGTTTGGCACCGCTCTTTTCAGCTTGTGTCGCCAATTTGACGTTAATTTCATCCAACGTGATGCGACCATAAACTTCCGGCTCGCGCGTGCCGAGCAGGTTCAGGTTGGGGCCGTGAAGGACGAGGATGCGTTTCATGGCGCGCAGTTTGCCGCAAAATGGGGGACTTTGTCCATCAGTTCGGTGAAGTTGAGCGGAATCAGAATCATAGGCCGGCCCGGGCGAGCGACGCGCCGAACTGCTGCGTATCCTGATAGCCAATTACGCGCAGATCGGCTTGCTCGCGACCTTGCTTGTCGAAGAACAGGATGGCGGGCGGGCCGAACAGCTGGAAACGCTGCAGCAGGGCTTTGTCGTCAGCATCATTGGCGGTGACATCGGCTTGCAAAAGCAGTGCTTTGCCCATGCGCGCATGGATGGCGGGGTCGCTGAAGGTGAAGCGCTCCATCTCCTTGCACGAGATGCACCAGTCGGCATAGAAATCCAGCATCACCACGCGACCTTGTGCTTGCGCCACGCGCGCTTCCAGCGCGGCGAGACTTTTCACGCGCTCGAAAAGCTTGGCCTCGGCGGGTGCGGCAACCCCGGCCGTGTTTTGCAGTGTGCCCAGCGGGCGCAGGATGTCGCGCGCGCCGGACAGTGCGCCGATCAGATAGGCCACGCCCAGCAGCAAGGAAATGATGCCGAGCGCTTTGCCCAGTTTCTTGATGCCACGCGCATTGCTGGGCAGCGGGTCGAGCGCATGCAGATGGATGGCGCAGAAGATCAGCAGTACCGCCCAGGCCAGCATCTGCGCGGCGAGTGGGATGACCGGCGACACGATCCAGATCGCCAGTGCCAGCATCAGCACGCCGAAGAAGCGCTTCACCGATTCCATCCACGGCCCGGCCTTGGGCAGCAGGGTGCCTGCCGAAGTGCCGATGATCAGCAATGGCACGCCCATACCCATACCCATCGCGAACAGGGCGCTGCCACCCAGCACGGCATCGTGCGTCTGGCTGATGTAGAGCAGGGCGCCTGCCAGCGGTGCGGCGACACAGGGCCCCATGATGATGGCGGACAAGGCGCCCATGGCGAACACGCCGGTGAGGTGGCCGCCATGCAGCTTGTTGCTGGTGTCGGTCAGTCTGCTTTGCAGTGCGGCGGGCAGTTGCAGCTCGTACAGGCCGAACATGGACAGCGACAGCACGACGAAGATGGCGGCGAAACTACCCAGCACCCAGGGCGTCTGCAGGGCATTGGAGATCAGTGCGCCGGAATAACCGGCCGCCACACCCGCCACCGCATAGGTGATGGCCATGCCCAGCACATAGGCCAGCGACAGCAGGAATGCGTGCGTGTGGGTGATCTTGTGGCCGCGCCCGACGATGATGCCGGACAGGATGGGGATCATCGGGAACACGCAGGGGGTGAGCGAGAGCAGCAGGCCGAACCCCAGGAAGCTGACCACGATCAGCCAGAAGTTGCCGTCCTTGAACAGCTGCGCGATCTGCGAGTTCTCATCCTCGGCTGGCTGGGCAACGGCTGGCACAGGGTTGCTGGCGGTTGTCACCAGATCGAGTGTGATTGTCTTCTCGATGGGCGGATAGCACAGTCCTTCGTCGCTGCATCCCTGATAGCTGGCGTTAAGCACCAACGGCAGTTTTGGATCAACACCCTGCAGTGCGATCTCGGCCTGGAAGCTGTTGTGGAAAACTTGCATCACGCCGAAATTAGGGTCGTTCTTGGCTTCGCCCTCCGGCAGCGATACCTGCACGATCTTGGAAGAACCTTCACCCAGACTGAAGGCGGTCTTGTCGCGATACAGGTAATAACCGGGGGTGATGTTGAAGCTGGCGATCAGGGTGCCTTGATCGAGTGGCCGCACTTCCAGCGTGAATGCCTGGTCAGGTGGCAGGAACTTGGGCTTGCTGCCGAACGAGAGCAGGTCGGCTTGCGCCAACGGTGCGATGCATAACAGAGCGATCAATAACAGACGACGTATCATTCTTTATCCTTGGTTTCCTGTGTTACCCAATCCAGATAGGCTGGCAATCCAGCCGTCACCGGCATGGCAACGATCTCCGGCACATCATAAGGATGCATGGTGCGCAAAGTCTCTTCCAGTCGTGCATAGGCAGCGCGGGTGGTCTTGATCAGCAAGGGGACTTCATCCGCATGTTCCACCTTGTCTTGCCAGCGATAGACCGAAGTACATTCGGCCAGCACGTTCACGCAGGCGGCGACGCGGGCTGTGACCAGTGCTGCGGCGATACGTTCCGCCGTGGCGCGATCCGGCAAAGTCGTGACGACCAGCAAGACCTCGCTCATCGCGCACCCGCCCGCGCGCAGCGCACGCCCAGCTGTAGTAGCTCGTCCCACACATCACCTTGGCGCAGACCTTTCACCAGACGGTCGATCTGCGCCGCCTGTTTCAATGCGCGCTCGGCGAAGGTCGGGTTGAAACGGCGAGCCGCACGTTCCACCAGTTTCTGGCGGATGCCCCACACACGCGCATCGCGCAAAGCACCGGATAGATTACTGCCCTGCTGCACCGCGCGCGATACTTTGGCCAAAGCGCGGATGTCCTCTGCCACTGCCCACAAGATCAAAACTGTCGCCGTCCCTTCGGCGCGCAGACCTTCGAGGATGCGCACATAACGTTCCGCATCGCCCGCCAGCATCGCTTCGGACAGCTTGAATACATCATAGCGCGCCACATCCATCACCGAATCCTTCACCTGATCGAAGGTGAGCGGGCCGGCCGGGAACAGCAAGGCCAGTTTCTGTATCTCCTGGAACGCGGCCAGCAGATTGCCTTCCACCTTCTGTGCCAGAAAGGCCAGGGTGTCTGCATCCGCACTTTGCTCCTGGCGCTTCAGTCGCCCGGCAATCCATGCGGGCAGTGCATTGATGGGCACCTCATCCGCGCTGATCACGGTCGCGTGCTGCGCCAGTGCTGTGAACCATTTGCTCTTCATCGCTGTGCCGTCCAGCTTTGGCAGCGAGATCAGCGTCAAGGTGTCGGCGTTCAGATTCCCGCAGTGTTCCTGCAAGGCTTGCGCGCCTTCCACGCCGGGCTTGCCGCCCGGGATGCGCAGGTCGATCACCTTGCGCGCCGAGAACAACGACATGCTTTGCGCGCTATTGCGCAACGTTGACCATTTGAAACTCTGGTCGGCGATCAACACCTCGCGCTCATCGTAGCCGGCAGCGCGCGCGGCGGTGCGGATGGCATCGGCCGCCTCGATGGCGAGCAGCAACGCTTCGCCGTGGATCACATACAGCGAACCCAAGCCCTTTACCAGATGACGCGGCAGGTCTTCGCTGGAGATGTTCATGCTTATTCCTGCGGCTGCGGCTTGGCCCGCATCAGGCGGCGCACGGTCTGCGCCACGGCATCGGCGCGCATGTCCTTGTACAACTGCGCCTCCTCCTGCTCCTTGGCCAGGATCAGCGCGTCGTCATAAGACAACACACGGTTCAGTTGCACATCGTCCGGCGGCAGCCACTCGACTTGTTGCAGGTCATAGGCGCGCATGGAGACGCGATAGCTCAACTGGTACTCGCGCACACGACCGCTGCCGGACAGCGACAGGATCTGTTTGCTGGAACTTTCGGAAACGATTTCCAGGATCAGTTCGGCCTGATCCGCCACCGCGACCGGCTCCATCTTGCTCCTGCTCAAGGTGCGGCGCAGCTCGGCGACGAAAGGTGTTTCAGCTTGCTTCTTGATATAGATAGATTTGAAACCGAAGCTAACATCCTGCAGGTCGCTGCCGCGCAGATGGAATCCGCACGCGGCCAGTGTCAGCAGCGAGAAGGACAGCAGGATGTTGCGCAGGGATGTCATATCAAGCCACCACGTTGACCAAACGACCCGGCACCACGATGACCTTCTTCGGTGCAGCGCCGTCGAGATGGCGTTGCACCGCCTCGTGCGCCAGTGCGAGTTGTTCGATGGCAGCCTTGTCCGCATCCTTCGATACGCGCAGGCTACCGCGCAGTTTGCCGTTCACCTGGATCATCAGCTCGATCTCGTCCTGTACCAGTGCTGCCGGATCGGCTTGCGGGAAGGTCTGTTCGCGCAGCTGGCTACCGGGACGCAATGCAGTCCACAACGATTCGGCGATGTGCGGCACGATGGGGTTGAGCAACAGCACCGCGTTCTCCAGCACTTCCTGCGCCACGCTGCGTGCGACCGGTGTGTCTTCGTCGAACTTGCCCAGCGCATTGAGCAGCTCCATGGTCGCGGCGATGGCGGTGTTGAAGGTCTTGCGGCGACCGTAGTCGTCGTCGATCTTCTGGATGGTCTGGTGCAACTGCAGGCGCAATGCTTTGGCGCCGGCACTCAACTCGCCATCCTTATAAGCAGGCACCACGCCTTGCTCGACATGGTCATGCACCGCCTTCCACACACGCTTGAGGAAGCGGAACGAGCCTTCCACACCGGCATCCGACCATTCCAGCTGCTGGTCGGGCGGGGCGGCAAACATCATGAACAGGCGCGCAGTGTCAGCACCGTAGGCGTCGATGATGGCCTGCGGATCGACGCCGTTGTTCTTGGATTTGGACATCTTCTCGGTGCCGCCGATGATCACCGGCTGGCCGTCCGTCTTCAGCGTGGCACCCAGCGGGCGCGCTTTGGCATCGACTTCCACGTCGACCTCGGCTGGGTTGATCCACAGCTTTTTGCCGCCATCGAGATCGCGGTAGAAGGTCGGCGCGACCACCATGCCCTGCGTCAGCAGGTTTTTGAACGGTTCGTCGCCCTGCACCAGACCTTCGTCGCGCATCAGCTTGTGGAAGAAGCGTGCATAGAGCAGGTGCAGGATGGCGTGCTCGATACCGCCGATGTATTGATCCACCGGCAACCATTTCTCGGCGGCAGTCTTGTCGACCATGGCGGTGTCGCATTGCGGGCTTGCGTAGCGCGCGTAATACCAGCTCGATTCAGCGAAAGTATCCATGGTGTCGGTCTCGCGCCGTGCCTTACCGCCGCATTGCGGGCAGCTGCATTCGTAGAACTCGGGCATCTTCGCCAGCGGCGAACCCGCGCCGTCCGGCACCACGTCCTCCGGCAGCACCACCGGTAACTGTTCGTCCGGCACCGCCACGTCGCCGCAAGTCGGGCAGTGGATGATGGGGATGGGGCAGCCCCAGTAGCGCTGGCGCGAGATGCCCCAGTCACGCAGGCGGAACTGGGTCTTCTTCTCCCCCAAGCCCTTGGCGGCGAGATCGACAGCGATAGCGTTCACGGCAGCATCGTGGTCGAGTCCGTCGTATTTGCCGGAATTCACGCACACACCTTTTTCCTTGTCGCCGTACCACTCTGCCCAGACATCGATGGAGAAGCTCTCGCCCGCGACCTGGATGGACTGCTTGATTGGCAAGTTGTACTTCTTCGCGAATCCGAAATCACGCTCGTCATGCGCCGGCACCGCCATCACCGCACCCTCGCCGTAACCCATCAGCACATAGTTGCCCACCCATACCGGTACCTGCTCGCCAGTCAACGGGTGTGTGACCTTGAGACCGGTGTCGATGCCCTTCTTTTCCATGGTGGCGATGTCGGCTTCGGCCACGCTACCGAGCTTGCATTCGTCGATGAATGTGGCAAGCGCTGGGTTGCTCTGTGCGGCGAGTGCCGCCAGCGGGTGCTCCGCGGCGACGGCGACGAAGGTCACGCCCATGATGGTGTCGGCGCGGGTGGTGTACACCCAGAGCTTTTCGTCATTGCCGTATGGGAAGGCGAAGCGCACGCCGTAGCTCTTGCCTATCCAGTTGGCCTGCATGGTCTTGACCTGCTCCGGCCAGCCGTCCAGTTGGTCGAGGTCGCCCAGCAATTGTTCCGCGTACTGGGTGATGCGGAAGAAATACATGGGGATGTCGCGTTTCTCGACCACTGCACCGGAACGCCAGCCGCGGCCGTCGATCACCTGCTCGTTGGCCAGCACGGTGTTGTCCACCGGGTCCCAGTTCACCACGGATGTCTTCTTATATATGACGCCCTTTTTGAACAAGCGGGTGAACAACCACTGTTCCCAGCGGTAGTAGTCCGGCTTGCAAGTGGTCACTTCGCGCGACCAGTCGACCCCAAGACCCAGCGACATCAACTGTTGCTTCATGTAGGCGATGTTGGAATAGGTCCAGGCGGCGGGCGGCACGTTGTTGGCCATCGCGGCATTCTCGGCCGGCAGGCCGAAGGCGTCCCAGCCCATGGGCTGCATCACGTTGTAGCCCTTCATCTGGTGATAACGGCTCAGCACGTCGCCGATGGTGTAGTTGCGTACGTGGCCCATGTGCAGCTTGCCCGAGGGGTAGGGGAACATGGACAGGCAATAGTATTTGGGCTTGCTGCTGTGTTCGTCGGCCTTGAAAGCCTGAGTGGCCTCCCACTGTTGCTGGGCGGCGGCTTCGATGTCTTTTGGAGAATAGTGCTGTTGCATGGTCGGGGGATCGAATGGCTGGAAATTGCAGGTTCGGCATTATAGCGACATCGCAGGTGCGCCGCCCGCACCTCGCTACCGGAACCGAAACAAGGTAGAATCGCGCTCCAAAAATTTTTATCCATATCGTTTTCAGGAGAGAGAACCTATGTCCGTCAAGCACCCCGTCATCGCCGTAACCGGTTCGTCCGGCGCAGGCACCACCACCGTCAAACGTGCGTTCGAGAACATTTTCCGCAGAGAAAAGATCAAGGCCGCCGTGGTCGAAGGCGACAGCCTGCACAGTCTGGACCGCATGGCCTTCCGCGCAGCGGCAGCCGAAGCGACCAAGGCTGGCAACAACAGCTTCAGCCATTTCGGCCCCGAGGCCAACCACTTCGACAAGATCGAAGAGATGTTCAAGCAGTACGGCGATAGCGGCATGTGCAAGCGTCGCTACTACGTGCACAGCGAGCCGGAAGCCGTCGAGCACAACAAGCACTTCGGACTGACCAATCTGACACCCGGCGTGTTCACTCCCTGGGAAGATATCGAAGCCGGTTCCGACCTGCTGTTCTACGAAGGTCTGCACGGTCTGGTCAAGAATGAAGCCAAGGGCGTCGACGCGGGCAAGTACGTCGACCTCGGCATCGGCGTGGTGCCGGTGGTCAACCTCGAGTGGATCCAGAAGATCCATCGCGACAAGGCTGAGCGCGGCTATTCCGCCGAAGCGACTGTGGACACCATCATGCGTCGCATGCCGGACTACATCAAATACATCACCCCGCAGTTCACACACACTGACATCAACTTCCAGCGTGTGGCGACCGTGGATACATCCAATCCTTTCATCGCGCGCGACATCCCGACACCGGACGAAAGCTTCGTGGTCATCCGTTTCCGCAATCCGAAAGGCGTGGACTTCCCCTACTACCTGTCCATGATCCCGAACTCGTTCATGTCCCGTGCCAACACCATGGTGGTGCCCGGCGGCAAGATGAGCCACGCGATGGAGATCATCCTCTCGCCGATCATGCACGACATGATCGAGAAGAAGAACAAGTAACCAGCTGTACGGTTCAAAGCAGCACACAGGCGGGGAAGCAGAGATGCTTCCCCGTTTTGTTTGGGGGAAATGACGCGCCTGCCTGTGGGATAATCCGCCGATGAATTCTTCCCTGCTTGCCGGCCTTAATCCCGAACAACGCGCCGCCGTCGAACTCCCCGCCCAGTCCGCTCTGATACTGGCCGGCGCGGGCAGCGGCAAGACGCGCGTGCTGACCACGCGCATCGCCTATCTCATCAGCACCAGCCAGGTGTCGCCGTCCGGTTTGTTGGCAGTGACCTTCACCAACAAGGCGGCCAAGGAGATGGTGACGCGTTTGTCGGCGATGTTGCCGATCAATACGCGCGGTATGTGGATAGGCACCTTCCACGGCCTGTGCAACCGCATGCTGCGCGCGCACCATCGCGAAGCGAATCTGCCGCAGACCTTCCAGATCCTCGACTCGGGCGACCAGCTCTCCGCCATCAAGCGCCTGATGAAGGCGATGAATGTGGACGACGAGAAATATCCGCCGCGCGAGATGCAACACTTCATCAGCGGCAACAAGGAGCAGGGCCTGCGCGCCCACGAGGTGGAAGCCTACGATCCCTACACACGCCGCAAGGTGGAAGTGTTCGCCGAATACGACGCGCAATGCCAGCGCGAAGGCGTGGTGGATTTCTCCGAGCTGTTGTTGCGCTGCTATGAGTTGCTGGCGCGCAATCAGGCATTGCGCGAACACTATCAGGAGCGCTTCAAACACATTCTGGTGGACGAGTTCCAGGACACAAATCCCCTGCAATATCGCTGGCTGAAGTTGCTGGCTGGACAGAGCAACGCCTTGTTCGCGGTCGGTGACGATGACCAGTCCATCTATGCATTCCGAGGCGCGAACGTGGGCAACATGCAGGAGCTGTTGCGCGACTTCCATGTGGAGTCGGTCATCAAGCTGGAGCAGAACTATCGCTCGCATGGCAACATCCTCGACGCGGCCAATGCGCTGATCGCCAACAACCGTGAGCGCCTCGGCAAGAACCTGTGGACGGATGCCGACAAGGGCGAACAGATCCGCGTGTACGAGGCGGGCACCGATGTGGATGAAGCTGCCTTTATCGTGGACGAGATCAAGCTACTCAACCGCGAAGGGGTACACCTCACCGAGATGGCTTTGCTGTATCGCTCCAACGCGCAATCGCGCGTGCTGGAACATGCGCTGGTGTCGGCCGGCTTGTCGTATCGCGTGTATGGTGGCCTGCGCTTCTTCGAGCGTCAGGAGATCAAGCACGCGCTGGGCTATCTGCGTCTGATGGAGAACACCGACGACGACAACGCGCTGCTGCGCATCATCAACTTCCCCACGCGCGGCATCGGCGCGCGCAGCATCGAACAATTGCAGGAGGCGGCCAAGCAATACAACACCACCTTGTGGGATGCGGCGGCACGCGCGGGCGGCAAGGTGACGGCCTTCGTCGGCATCATCGAATCGCTGCGCAGTGCGACAAAGGGTCTGCCGCTGCCGGAGATCATGGAGCATGTGCTGGAACACAGCGGTCTGGTGGCGCACTACCAGAACGAGACCGGTGCCAAAAAGCGCGAGGCGCAGGAGCGTCTGGAGAATCTGAACGAGCTGATCAACTCGGCCACCCTGTTCGTGCATGAGAACGAGGACGACAGTCTCACCGCATTCCTCTCCCATGCCACGCTGGAATCGGGCGAGCATCAGGCGGGCGACAGCGAGGACGCGCTGCATCTGATGACGGTGCATGCCGCCAAGGGGCTGGAGTTCCACACCGTGTTCATCACCGGCCTGGAAGAGGGCCTGTTCCCGCACCAGAACAGCATAGACAACGGCGACCTCGACGAGGAGCGGCGACTGATGTACGTCGCGATCACGCGCGCCCGCCGCCGCCTCTATGTCACTTTTGCGCAGAGCCGCATGCTGCACGGGCAGACGCACTATGGCTTGGTATCAAGTTTCCTGCGCGAGTTGCCGGAAGAGTTGCTGCACTGGATCACACCGCGTTTTACCGCGCGCAAGACTTTCGACTCTGGTCGCCGCGAGACGGAAAGTTATGTCACCGCTTTTGGCGGAGCGCCCAGCATACCCGCACCGCCTTCGCCCAAATCGACATGGCGCATCGGCCAGCGAGTGTTCCACCAGAAGTTCGGCGAGGGCGTGGTGACGGATAGCGAAGGTAGCGGCAACGAAGGCCGCGTGCAGGTCAACTTCAAACGCGCCGGCAGCAAGTGGCTGGCGCTCGAATATGCCAAGCTCACACCCATCTGATGCGCGCTTGCTGCTGATCGCGGAAAGCTATCAGCGACTCACTGGCAAGCCGCTGCTGCAGGCATTGCCGGAAGAAGCCGAGGCAATGCGACACGCGCTGTGGGAAGCGCCGTTCGCCATCGTCGCCCACGGCACCGAAGCCGATCCCATCTTCTTCTATGGCAATCGTTATGCTTTGCAGCATTTCGAGATGAGTTTCGAGGAATTCGCGCGATTGCCTTCGCGTCTGTCTGCCGAGCCCGTAGCGCAGCAAGCGCGCGAGCAGGCATTGGCCAAGGTCGCGCAGCAGGGTTTCATCGACGGCTATTCCGGCGTGCGTGTGGCGAAGAGCGGTCGCCGCTTCCAGATCACGGATTGCACGATCTGGAATTTGCTCGATGCGCGTGGCGGGTATCAGGGGCAGGCGGCGATATTCATAGTGCAGGACAAGGTTTAACCAAGGAGAGTGGTGATGAGTAAATCGTACAAAGAGATCACGCGCGGTATCAGCAAGGAATTGACCACCTTCCGCAAGGAGGCGCAGGCACCGATGGCGGGATTCGACACGATGGCAATATCCGCCATGGCTGAGGGTGTGCTGAGCGCGCTGCAGAAAGAATTGATCGCTACCGCCATCGCCGTCTCGACGCGCTGCGAAGGTTGCATCGGCTTTCATGTCAGAGGATTGGTGAAGCTGGGCGCGACGCGCGAGCAGATCAACGAGATGCTGGCAGTGGCCGTATATATGGGCGGCGGCCCATCCTTGATGTATGCGGCGGAGGTGTTGGCCGCATACGAGGAATTTAGTCAGTCCTGATTAATTCTTTCTGGAGGCGGAAACTTCGCCACCAGTTTGTCCGGCAGTTCGCCCTTCTGCGCCATCGAGTAGCCGGAGAACGCCATCACCGAAGTGACCAGCACGATGACCAGTGTCGGCATCAGCGCGATACGGGTGAGCGCGGTCCAGATGATGTCCGCCATGCGCGGGTCGTTCGAGATCTGGCTGATCAGCCAAGCCAGCAGGATCAGCGTGGCAGAAACGGCATAGCCGATCAGCAGGATGCGGCAGCGTGTCCAGGCCAGTCGCCAGTGCATCTGCACGAACCACACCGTATCCTGCTTGCTGCGCCAGTTGATGTAGGCCATCAGTGTGCCGGAACAGAACAACGGGATCAGCAGGCTGATCATGCCCAGTTGCATGCCCAGCACGGCAGGCGTCATGAACAGGTCGAAGGCGAACAGACCGACGATGAATATGTTGTGCGGGCTCTGTGCCAGTCGTCTGGCTTCAGGGCTGGGGTTGAAATTCATTGCGCCGTCTCCGTACCGCTGCCACCGGGTGCCGGGCTGGTCTCATCCAGCCAGGGGAAGATGTTGCGATAGCTGACATAAAGCGATGTCAGGCCCAGTGGCAACAACAACAGCATGCCGATGCCGAACGGCAGGATGCCGAGCAGCATGGTAAACACCTGCATGATCAGGCTGTAAACGGTGTAGGGCACGATGTTGCGCAGCGTGCCGGCAAAGCTGGCCCTTAAAGCGAGCCAGGGCGAGATGCCACTGAAGAACACCAGGATGGGTGCGTATTGCCAAGCCACCACCAGTGCCAGCATGAACGTCAATCCGAGCAATACGGCCAGCGACACGCGGCTGTCGCCGCCCGCGATGGCCTGCATCAGCTTCTGTGAATCCTCGGCACTGTGCATCTGCTCCATCAGTGCGGCGAACGATTCGCCGCCCACGGTCACCATCACGGTCGAGGCGAACAACATGCCCAGCATCAGGAACGCGCCCAACGCGACGAGACTGGAAGTATGTTTTTTGAAACCGGCCAGCAACATGGCGGGTGTCACCTTCTCGTTCTCTTCCAGCGCGCGGCAGATGTTCATGTATCCAGCCAGCATGATGGGCATCAGCGCCACCGCCAGCAAAGGCCCGATTAGCGGCAGCATCAGCGCCACGAACACGGTGAGTACACACAGGATCGCGCTGCTGATGCTGAGCAGGGGGTTGCGCATCAATAGTTGGAATCCCTGTTTGACCCAGGTCCAGCCGCGCGCGGCTTCGAGTTTGCGTATCTCCATGCTTGTCTCCTATAACCAGACCGGACGGTCGGTGGCGATGTGGTTGCGCAGGATGCGTTCGAACACGGCCGGATCATGCGCGTTGACCATCTCGCCGTTGCGCGGCAGGTGCAGGTCGTACAGACGCGAGATCCAGAAACGCAGCGCAGCCAGACGCAGCATCAGCGGCCATGCGCCGGCTTCGGCTGTCGTGAACGGGCGCACTGCATGGTAGGCGCGCAGGAATTCTCCGGCGCGTGTGACATCGAGATGCCCGTCAGCCTGCATGCACCAATCGTTGAGCGTGATCGCCACGTCATACAACAGCACATCCGTGCAGGCGAAATAGAAATCGATGAGGCCGCCGACGCGGTCGTCCTCCATCAGCACGTTGTCGCGGAACAGGTCGGCATGGATTACGCCGCGCGGCAGATCGGCGTTTTCGCGCGCGACATGCAAAGCGACTTCATCCGCCAGCAACTGTGCCGCCTCCTGCGGCAGGAATCTTGCGACCTGCTGCGAGGCGGACGCGCGCCAAGCCGCGCCGCGCGGATTTTCCATCGCTTCGCCGAAACTCTGTCCGGCGATGTGCATCTGTCCCAGCATCGCGCCGACGGCCGCGCATTGCGCGACGCCCGGCTGCGTGACCGACTTGCCCGACAATCGGCTGACGATGCAGGCCGGCTTGCCGTTCAGTTCACCGAGGAAGCGGTTGTCGCGGTCGGCCACCGGTGCGGGGCAGGGGATGCCGTGGCGCGCCAGATGCGACATCAGGTTGAGATAGAACGGCAACTCGTCGGGTGTGAGTTTCTCGAACAGCGTCAGCACGAAACGACCGTTGCCGGTGGTGACGAAGTAGTTGGTGTTCTCTATGCCGGCCGGGATGCCCTGCAGTGCCTGCAGGGTGCCCAGCGAATAATGGGAAAGCCAATGCGTGATGTCTGCTTCAGAGACACTGGTGAAAACTGCCATGCCTGTGTCCTGTCAGAAGGTCTTGATGATCCATTGCGGCACGCGCAGGCCGGAATCCAGATTGTCCTGGCGTGCGAACTTGCCGTCGCCGCGCTCGTCGATCAGGTAATAGGGCGGGCCATACTTCGGGGTGATCTTGATCATGTACAGCTTGCCGTGCGAACGATATTCCTCGATCAGCGTATCGGACTGCGGGGTGATGGTCACCTCGGGCGTGGTGTCGGTCTCGGCGTGGACGTTCAGGCCGATGCATAACAGGATGAGCAGGGTAAGGATGCGCATGATGGGGTCCGTTCAGTGAGGTGTGCGATTCTACGTTAAAGATTGAGCTGCATCTCGCGTTCCGCGGGAGAAGGCTCGAAGCCGCGCGTCTCGTAATGCTTGAAGATGGCGGCCACCACCTGTTCCGGTTCGTCGATGACCTGGACCAGATCGAGGTCGCCGGGGCCGATCACCTTCTCTTCCAGCAGCGTGGTTCTGAACCATTCCACCAGACCGCCCCAGAACTTGCTGCCGACCAGGATGATGGGCATGCGCCGCGTCTTGCCGGTCTGTACCAGCGTCAGCGCTTCCATCAGTTCGTCCAGCGTGCCGAAACCGCCGGGCATCACCACATAGGCGCTGGCGAACTTCACGAACATCACCTTGCGCGTGAAGAAGTGATGGAAGGTCTGGCTGATGTTCTGGTAGGGGTTGTTGTGCTGCTCGTGCGGCAACTGGATGTTGAGGCCGACGCTGGGCGACTTGCCGTAGAACGCGCCCTTGTTGGCCGCTTCCATGATGCCGGGGCCGCCGCCGGAGATCACCGAGAATCCGGCGTCCGACAGCAGGCGCGAGATCTCTTCGGTCAATTGGTAATAGGGATGCTCATGCGGCGTGCGCGCGCTGCCGAAGATGCTGACCGCCGGGTGGATGTTGTTCAGGCGTTCGGTCGCTGAAACGAATTCTGACATAATGCCGAACACCCGCCAGGACTCCTTCGATTGCATCAATTCGGGCGATTGTGCCGGCGGCAGTTTCATATCGTTGTTCATTGCGGATCCCTAATTATGAAAACCCTGTTGTTGGTGGACGGCTCGTCCTATCTCTACCGCGCATTCCATGCCATGCCCGATCTGCGCAGCCCGCAGGGAGAACCGACCGGAGCCATTCAGGGCGTGCTCAACATGCTGCGTCGCCTGAAGGCCGACTACCCGGCGGATTATAGCGCCTGTGTGTTCGACGCGAAGGGCAAGACGTTCCGCGACGACTGGTTCCCCGAATACAAGGCGCACCGCCCGTCCATGCCGGACGACCTGCGCGCGCAGATCGAGCCGCTGCACGAAGTGGTGGCCGCCGCCGGCTGGAACATCCTGATGGTGGACGGCGTGGAAGCCGACGACGTGATCGGCACGCTGGCACGCGAGGCTTCACGCAACGGTGCCCGCTGCATCATCTCCACCGGAGACAAAGACCTCACGCAACTGGTGGACGACAACACGCTGTGGGTCAACACCATGAGCGAGGAGAAGCTGGACATCGCCGGCGTCACCGCCAAATTCGGCGTGCCGCCCGAACGCATCATCGACTACCTCGCGCTGGTTGGCGACACGGTGGACAACGTGCCCGGCGTTGCGAAGTGCGGACCCAAGACCGCCGTCAAATGGCTCACCGAATACGGCACGCTGGACAACCTGATCGCGCATGCCGACGAAGTGAAAGGCGCAGTCGGCGACAATCTGCGTGCGGCACTGGATTGGCTGCCGATGGGCAAGCAACTGGTCACCGTGAAATGCGATGTGCCGCTGGACAAACGTTTCGACGAACTGGTCGCCCCCGCCGCCGACACCGACAAACTGAAAGCCATGTACGAGCACTTCGGTTTCAGAAGTTTGATGCGCGAACTGACAGGCGAAGCATCAGCGCCGAAGCCGCGTTCCACACCCAGCGTTGCGCAGCGCGACTTCACGCAAGCCGAAGCCCCGCAGGACCTGTTCCAGAACGACACCTCAAACTACGAAGCCATCCTCACCGAAGCCCAGCTCGATAGCTGGCTGGCAAAGCTGATGGAAGCAAAGCTGGTGAGCATAGACACCGAAACCACCGGCCTCGACCCTATGCTTGCGCAACTAGTCGGCATCTCGCTGTCGATCGCGCCGCACGCAGCCGCCTACCTGCCGCTGGCGCACCACTACCCCGGCGCACCTGAACAGATCGGCTTCGACCGTGCGCTGCAGAAACTTAAACCCTGGCTGGAAAGCGACGCGCACAAGAAGCTCGGCCAGAACCTGAAATACGACCAGCACATCTTCGCCAATCACGGCATCGCCCTGCGCGGCATCGCCGAAGACACGCTGCTGCAATCCTACGTGCTCGAATCGCACAAGCCGCACGAGATGGGCAACCTCGCGCTGCGCCATCTGGGCATGAGCACCATCGCCTACACCGACATCGTGGGCAAGGGTGCCAAGCAGATCGGCTTCGATCAGGTCGACCTCGACACCGCGACAAAGTACGCGGCAGAGGATGCCGACATCACACTGCAATTGCACAACACCCTGTCGCCGCAACTGCAAGGCCGCTTGGCCGAGGTCTATCGCGACATCGAGCTTCCGGTGCGCGAAGTGCTGTTTAAGATGGAACGCAACGGCGTGCTGATCGACAGCGGCAAGCTGTCGCGGCAAAGCCACGAGCTTGGCCTGAAGCTGAACGAGATCGAGAAGCAGGCATTCGAGCTGGCCGGCCAACCGTTCAACCTCGCCTCGCCCAAACAATTGCAGGAGATCCTGTTCGACAAACTCGGCATCCCGTCCAAGAAGAAGACCGCCACCGGCGCGCGTTCCACCGACGAAGAAGTGCTGCAGGAACTCGCGCTCGACTATCCGCTGCCCAAGCTGCTGCTGGAGCACAGGGGTATGGCGAAACTCAAATCCACCTACACCGACAAACTGCCGCAGATGGTGAATCAAAAGACCGGCCGTGTGCACACCAGCTACTCGCAAGCCGTGGCCGTCACCGGACGTCTCTCGTCCAGCGATCCCAACCTGCAGAACATCCCCATCCGCACACCCGAAGGTCGCCGCATCCGTGAAGCCTTCATCGCGCCGCAGAATTCGCGCATCGTCTCCGCCGACTACTCGCAGATCGAACTGCGCATCATGGCGCATCTCTCCGGTGACGAAGGCTTGCTCAAAGCCTTCGCCAACGGCGAAGACATCCACCGCGCCACCGCCGCCGAAGTGTTCAGCGTGGCGCTGAATGATGTGAGCAGCGAACAGCGCCGCTACGCCAAGGTCATCAACTTCGGCCTCATCTACGGCATGTCCGCCTACGGCCTCGCCTCACAGCTCGGTATCGAGAACAGTGCCGCCAAGCAATACATCGACGTCTACTTCGCGCGTTACCCCGGCGTGAAGCGCTACATGGACGACACGCGCGAACAAGCCAAGGCGCAGGGTTTTGTTGAGACCTGGTTCGGGCGTCGTTTGTGGCTACCCGAGATCAACGGCGCGAACGGTATGCGCCGTCAGGCGGCTGAACGCGCGGCGATCAATGCGCCGATGCAGGGCACGGCGGCTGACTTGATCAAAATGGCGATGATTGATGTGCAGGGATGGTTGGAGAAAGAGAAGCTGCAGACCAAGATGATCATGCAGGTGCATGACGAATTGGTGCTGGAAGTGCCGGAGGCAGAGCTGTCTCTGGTGAAGGAGAAGGTAAGGGAGTTGATGTGTGGGGTGGCTGAACTCAAGGTTCCACTTGAAGTGGGGTTGGGGGAGGGGATGAATTGGGATGAGGCGCACTAGCGCTCCGTCATTCCGGCGGAGGCCGGAATCCAGTCAAAACCAACTTCGTCGGGGGTTGCCCGACAGCAAGTTACTTTCTTTTGCGTCGCCAAAAGAAAGTAACCAAAGAAAAGGCGACCCCTGATGCGGCGCGCGATAAATCAATCGAGATAGCGAGATAACCTAGTACTCCATTCAATTTTATAACGCGCAACAGAATTGCGAGCTATAAAAAGCCTCCCAAAACTAGAACAACCCGCCCATGATGCCCGGCTCGTAGTTCGTGATCACCAGCTCACGGCTTTCGGTTGGTTTGCCGTGGGTGTTGGCCACACTGTATTTGATGCCTAGATCGTGCATCACTAGCCCATCGAATACACGCCGGATGTCTGGGTGATCGTTGATGCTGATCATCATCTTTCCTTTGCAGGTCCGCATGGTCTCGGCCATCTGTTCATACTGCTCGAAGCCGAACGGGACGCCGTAGCCTTCTACCTGCCAGTAGGGCGGGTCACAGTAGAAGAAGGTGTGCGGGCGGTCGTAGCGCTTGATGCAATCCTGCCAGCTCTGGTTCTCGATGGTGGTGCCTTGTGCCAGGCGCAGGTGGGCAGCAGATAGGTTCTCCTCGATCCTGAGCAGGTTGATCGTCGGGGCGGTGGTGGCGGTTCCGAAGTTCTGGCCGTCGACCTTGCCACCGAAGGCGTGCTGCTGCAGGTAGAAGAAGCGGGCGGCACGCTGGATGTCGGTAAGCGTTTCGGTGTTAGTTGCCTGCAGCCACTTGAATACCTGACGGCTGCTCAGCGCCCACTTGAACTGGCGAACGAACTCTTCCAAGTGGTGCTGCACCACCCGATAAAGGTTGATCAGCTCACCGTTCACGTCGTTCAGCACCTCGACCGGAGCTGGTGAAGGCCGGAGAAAGTAGATCGCCGCGCCACCACAGAACACCTCTACATAACATTCGTGCGGCGGGAAAAGCGGGATGAGGCGGTCGGCCAGCCTGCGCTTACCGCCTAGCCACGGAATGATGGGTGATGCTTCCTGGTTGTTAAAGAACGTGCCCGGATTGTTCATGCGTCTCTCCTTTAAGGATCGACGCTCCGTGGCGTTCAGGTTCGGCGCTCGTGGCGCTCACTTGGTTCATAGTGCCGCAGCGCGGACACTTGATCTCTATACGTTTGAAGTCGGCCTTGGCCAACAACTTGTGGCAGCTGCCACATCTAACAGTTTCCATCAACCCACACCTTGCGTGATAGCCTTCGACCGCTGCTCGCGAGCAGTGCGGTGCTTTGGCTGAACGCAGGCTACATCTGCGGGAGGTGGCCGTTAGAGTGTTCGTGCACTTTAACGGTCGCACCGCCTTTTCTTACATCACCACACCACCGCCTCCACCTCTGCCACCGTCCCTGCTGCCGCCACCGCCGCCTTGAGCGTGGCGGCTTTTTGCAGGGCCAAGAGCTTCACCATCGCGCCATCGGCCAGCACTTGCTTGATCTGGGCGGGCGTGTGGAGGCGGAAGGCTTTGATGCCGGCGGCATCGGCGCACTTGTATGGGATGTCGGCGGCCATGCCTACTGCGCCGATCAGGTTGAGCTGGTCGGTTTCGTCGCTGTCGTAGGTGTGAGGTGCGCCGAGTGCGCTGCTGGTGAAACCGCCGGTGATCTCGGCGGCGCAGGATGTGTTGATGCCTGCCGTGCGCACCAGTTTGGCTTCGGCCAGCAGCTCGGCTTCGGTCGGCGGCGGCGGGGTCAGGGCGTGCCAGGCTGCGATGGCGGGCTGTAGGTCGGCCAGTACCAGATCGATGCTGTTCGGCGAGCCGTCCAGATACTCAATATGCCCGCTGTCGCCTGTCTCTCCCCACTGTATCGCCCGCACGCCTTTGAACATCGCCGCCAGCCCCGCCACCTCGCGGAATTCGCCGTCGATCCCCACCACGCCATCCATAGGAATGATCGTTATACGCATCTCAGTTCCCTCCGATCTTCAACACCGTCCCGTTAACCAAGCCCGCCGCCGTCAGCAGCAAGTCCTGACTGGACTGATTCGCTTTCACCATCTCATTGCGGAAGCTCTCCACCGCCGCGCCTGTTTGCCGCTGCATCTGACTGTTCTCGATGAGCAGCACAGGCGTCCACGCAAAGGCACAATCGCCTTGCTTGATGTCGCCGCCCTGCGGGTTTTTGCCTTGCACATACACCCAGAAGCGGCAGGCGTGCATCTCGCCCTCCACCACCGAACCATCCTCGATGCAGGGCTTCTGCATCAACGGGCAAATCATCTTGTCTATCTTGGCCATATTCAATCCTTCGAAGCGATGATGAAATCCACATACTTCACGGCGAGATTGGTCGTACCGGTGAAGGTGTGGGTGTGGTTCGGGGTGGTGTGGGTGTGGGAGCCGCCGCCGCCCTCGGGATTGGCCCCCGCTGAGTTGGCGTAGCCGATGGATGTTTGATAACCAGCCGACGGTGCGGCAATACCAGGAGCGGCGGTTCTGTTTCCTACACTATAGGTAATTGCATAGTCGTGCTTGTGACTCGGCATCATCGCTGTCGTTATTGTCGTCGCTCCACTTGTCCCGCCGCCCCCGCTATTCACCGACCCAGCCACCACGCCCGAGAACGCCGTGGTGAATGCCTCCGAACCGCCAGCACCCACCGTCCCCGTCACGATGCGCAGCGCGCTGTCATTCAGTCCGGCTGTTGTGTCCTTCGTCCAGCCTGTTGGCGGGGTCGATTGGTTGAACACCATGCGCGTGCCTACATCCATTCCGGCATCCACGCCCAGCGCTGCACGCGCCCCGGCAGCATCGGTCGCGCCGGTGCCGCCGTTGGCTACGGGTAGCGCACCGCTCACATGCGTGGTCAGCGCGATCTTGCCCCAGCTCGGTGCCGCGCCCACGCCACCGCTGATCAGCGCGTAGCCGGTGCCCACGCCGGCCAGCTTGGAAAGCGCCGCTGCACCCGATGCATACAGGATGTCGCCGACGGTATAGCTGGTCTGCCCGGTACCGCCTTTGGCGGCGGCGACCGTGGCCAGCGTGAGGCTGATGCTGATGTTCGCGCTGCCGTCGAACGCGTCACTGATGCCGGTGGCCGCGCCGGTGAAGGTGATGGTGCGGCCGGTGGCCCACTTGTCGGCACTGCCGCTGATGTTGATGGCATAGGTGGCGGCCAGATCAGCCCAGCTCGTGCCGTCGAATTTCTCCCATTTGCTCGATGCGCTTCTCCAGCGGATCGCCCCGGTCGGCGGGTTGGTAACGGTGACCACGGCGGGGTCCAGCCCCTGCGCCAGTGCGTCGGTGTTCTCAACGACCGACGCCAGCACAGCGGTATAGGCATCGGTGGTGATGGGTTTATTTAAGTCGGCCATATCAGAATCCTCGAACGGTCAAACTACAGTTGCCGGACACGCGCGCGCCGGTGTTGTCGAACAGGTATAGCGCCACCTCCAGCGGGTTGGGTGCATCCGTGAAGTCATACACCGCCGTCACCGGCGTGGTGCCTTGCGGAGTGAGCGTGATGGCGTCCACGTCGATGAACACCTTGTTGCCGGTGGCGGTCCAGTCATCGGTGAGGTAGACCACGGTGCCGCTCACATCGGCCGAATCGCAGCTCACCATCCTGGTCACGGTCTTGAGCTTGGAATCGAGGCGGATGTTCACGCCCTTGAACTCGATCAGGTCGGTGGTGTTGCTGGCCGTGAAGGTGATGCGGAACTTCACATACTGGAAGGCGGTGGCATACACCTGCCAGGTGCCGACGTAGTCCGTCCAGCTCACGCCGTCGTCGCTCACGCTGATGGTGCAGCTCTTGGCCACAGCACCCACCATGTCCTGCGTTGTCGGTGTGATGGTGATGCGGTTGCTGGCCAGCAGCGTGCCGTAGTCGATGGTCTCTTCGTAATAGGCGGGAGAGAGGTTCGGCTGGGCATACACCGGATAGCCGGCATCGATCTGGTCCTGTGGCGTCGTCCAGCTGTTGGTGGTGAAGTGCTCGGCGAATGTCTCGGTGGTATTCACCGGGCCGATCAGCGAGCCGTCCACATCGCCGTGCAGCGCGAGGTTGCTCAGGGTGCCGTTGAGCAGGCTGTCGTAGTCTGCCTTGAGCACGTAATCGGGCGGCTGGTTGACGGTGGCGACCACTTGGCCAGGCGTGCCGTAATTGCCCGCCGTGTCGATGGCGGCCAGCCAATAGGTGTACACGCCTGCAGCGGTCTCGAACACGATGGTGAAGCTGCCGCTCTTCTGGCCGATCGGCTCACCGCTCGCCCAGGTGCTGCCACGGCGCAGCTCGTAGCCGGTGGTAGGCAGCGTGCCGGCCACCGCGCCCCAGCGCAGCAGCACGTTGTTGTCGATCACCTCGGTGATGATGGCCGGCGCGGCGGCGGCCGTGATGATGGCCTCCACGCTGGCGGGCGTGCCGGTGTTGCCGGCGATGTCACGTGCCGCCACCCAGAAGGTGCGGCTGCCGAGCCATACTGCTTTGAGGCTGTGGCGCGTGATGCGGAAGAAGCCGAGCGAGGTGCCGGCGGCCCAGCTCGCGCCATAGCGCACTTCGTACATATCCAACGGCAAGGTGCTAGTGGGTGCCGTCCAGTCGAGCTGCAGCTGGTCACCAACGATCTGCGCAGTGAGCGCCGGTGCAGCGGCCGCCACGATGGGCACGACCACGCTGCCGACCGCGCCTGCGTTGCCGCCGATGTCGGTGGCGCGCACATGGAACGTGCGGTCGCCCGTCCAGTTCGGGGTGATGCGCAGCGACTGGGTATCCGCGCGGCCCACAAAGTCTCCGGTATCCCAATCCGCCCCGTGGCGCACCTCGTAATTCTTCACCTGATGGGTGGCGGTACAGTCGTTCCAGGTAAGGTCCACCATGCCGTCCTTTATCGCGCTGGCTAGCACCGGCGCGCTGGGCGCTTCGATGGTGAGGTCACAGGTGGCCTCGGTGAGCGCGGTGAGCTTGGAGGTGTCGCGGCTGATGATGCGGTAGGTGTGCAGCCCGGCGCTGGCGGGCGGAAGTTTGGCTTGCGCGCCGGCATACACGTTCCACACCAGCCCGCCGCCGGTGTCGTCGGCGATCAGGTAATCCTTGCGGTCAGGGTCGGCGATCTCTTCCCATGTCAGCACGACGTTGAGCAAGGTCGGCGTGGCGGTGATGGCTGAGACAGCCGTGGGCGGCACAGTCTTGCCGATCACCAGATGATCGGCATACAGCCAGATGCTCTTCAGGTTGAACACCGGGTTCACCGTGCGCGCCCGCACCTGGTAATAGATGAGGTCTTTCACGGGCGAGAGATACACATCGGTGTCGTCGCCGGTGACCTGCACCTTGTTCCATGCACCTTCACCTGATGTGCGCCACTCCACTTCAACATAGCCGCCATGCACCACGCCCTGCGTGGTCGGCAGCGGCCAGCTCGCATAGATCCGCGAGGTGATGGTGCCGTCGCTATTGCGCTGCAGATGGTCGGTACCGGATGCCAGGGTGATGGATTCGAGTGGCGCGATAGCGAAGGGGTCGGGCAGGTCGGTGTTGGGCGTGCTGTCCGGCGTCACCGCGTCGGCCGAGTCCCAGATGGTCGCGGCGTCTTCTTTCATCTTCAGCCACACCAGCTGCTTCAGGCCGACCTTCTTGGCCACCACGCGATAGATCTTGGTGGTCTGGCCAAGGAACGGGCTGGTGAAGGTGACACGTTTGCCTTCCTGTGGCAGGTCCCATGCCTTGAAGCTGAAATACCCCTCGATGGAGAACGCGTTGCGATGGTCTTCGGTCAGGATGCGGCAAAGGTTATGCACGCGCTGCAGATCATCCGTGAAATGGAAGTCGACGGGGTTCCACAACTCACGACCGCCGTCTGCAGTGACGTAGGCCGTGTTCCGGTAGGGCTTGTAATCGGTGGCGACCCACAGGTTGGCGGCGCTAACGAATTGACCTTTGATGCCGTTGTACAGATCCGCATCGTCGACGCCGGGGTTGAAGTTGAAGTCGCCCCAGATGTCGTCCTGTGTCAGCGCCATCACCGGCGCTTCCCACACGCCCGCATGGATGCTCCAGGTGGTGGGACAGATCGAACCGGCCATGCTCAATGCCATCGACTCCAGCACCTGCCCGCGATCCTGATCGGAGCGCACCGTGCCATTGAGTGTGTAGCGCGGCAGCATCTGCCCGCCGATGTTGATCAGCGCATCGCAGGCGTTCGCGGCTGCGATGTAGTCGGCCTGCGGCAGATCGGTCACCGGCACACGGCACATCTCGCTGGTGAGATAGTCGGCGATGCACAGCGCGTTATTGCTGGAGACTGCCGGCACATCGTCCGGCCAAGCCGGGTCGCGCACGTCGTGCACCTTCTTGCCGTTCATCTTCACTTTGATCGAGGGCAAACCGCCCTGGAATTCCGCATGGTCCAGATCGAGACGAATGATCAGGCCGGTCTTCTCGTCCATCGTGCAGGTGGACGTGTATTGGGAGGGGGTTGGCGATGCGGCGATCTCGGCCAATGTCAGCGCGTCGGCGGGCGTGGCGGGTGCGCCCAGGCGCTGCCTCACGCGGACGCGTGGCGTGTACTTTGTCCGCTGGTAGCTGCAGGTGAAGGCGTGCGAGGAAGAGACAGTGACCACTGCACCGACCAGCGTATAGGGCATGTTGCGCTGTGTGCCGTTATCGGCAGAGCCTTCCCAATAGGTGATGCGCAGACCGCCTGCCTTGGGCGTATATGCCAAGGTGAACACGGTGCCGCTCTTGTATTCGGTGACGTCTACCGGCTCACCGTACAGATATTCGCCTGTTGTGACATTCCCGTTGGCATCCAGCGCGCCCAACCACTTGTCGTTGATGGCCACGTCCAGGATCGCATCACTCTCATGGTCGGCCACCACGCACACCAGGTGGTGATACTGGTCGCGATCACCGCTGGTCAGCACGTCCACCACGCGCACACCCACCACCACCGATTGCCCGTACACATACACATGCGGATGCTCGGACGTGATGACGGTGGCGGTGCGGTCTTTGAGTGAGGCGTTGTAGGCCGCGCGCGCAGCGGCCTCTTGCTCCTGCATCGCCTTGCGCTGGAGAGACTGCCCCCACACCGAGCCGCCCACCACCAGACCGATACCGACCGCCCAGCCCGCCGCCGACAACGCTGTGCCGTAGCTCAGCAGCCAGGCACCGGCATACACCAGTGCCTGCGGCATGGCCAGCGCCGCTGTGGACACCAGCAGCAGACCGACAAAAAGACTAAACCGACCACGCATGATCTGCCTCCGTACGCGGGCGGAACACCAAGCCATCCGCGCCTGGTGCAACCAGATGCGCGCCGCTCACCAGCGACACCACGCCGTCGGCGATGGCCAGATCGCCATCCTTGGCGTAGTTCGGGTGGATCTGCGGGAAGTGCGCATCCAGCGCGGCCACCAGCCCGCCGTGTTGCTTGATCACGCGCGCGGCCTGCAGCTCGGTCTGCCACAGCTCATCCGGCAGATGCTGCTTGCCGGTGGCGATCTGCACCCAGCCGATGGCGAAGGTCATGCAGTCGTTCACGCCCCACTGGAAGGGGGCGTTCAGGTGGCCGGCGATGTAGTCGGGCAGCGTGTTCATCGGCGCTGGAATTTCTTGGACAGCCACGGCACCTGCTTGCCGATCAGGCGGGTCATGCGGTCGAGCGAGGTGTCGTTGGGATAGCGCTGTTTTTGCTGGGCCGCGTTCAGGCGCAGCGCGGGGTTGCGCTTCAGGCCGTAGGCCGAGGTCTCGCATTTCATCTGCAGGCTGCCGATCGCCTCATCATTCTTGCCGCTGATGCCGCCAGTCGGCGGGTTCATCGTGCCGCGCCAGCATTGTTTCGGCGTACCGACCAGACGGTAGTTATTGTCCAGCGGGCAGAAATACATCACCACATCGCGGCCACGCACTTCCTCTGCCGGACCCACAGCCAAAGCGACGAAGTTGGTGTCGGCCAGACTCATCTCGAAGGTGATCGATGCCGCCGCCGTGCCCTGTGATTCGTCGATGGGCGAGAACGATCCGATGTTACCCATCCCCACCCACTCATAACCGCCCCAGCTCACGTTCACGCCCAGCGTGGAAGCGCGATACACCAGGCTGGCAAAATGGAATTCGATGAAATAGACGAACTTGACGTGCGCCTGCTCCATCACCGTCTGCTGTTCGGCATCCAGCTTCGCGGTCACGGATTCCAATCCTCCACCAGATCCAGCGGCGTGCCGTCCACCCCGCCGCGCGCATGCTTCATGCTCATGCGCGAATCCACGCGCTTGAACAGCGCGGCCGGCTTGTCCCAGGTGACGGGCGAAGCGGTGTCGAAGGCGTTGCGTAACACAGAGCGCACCGACACCGATATATCGCCGTTCACATCAGCCGTGGCGTCGGCCGCCACCTTGAACACCTGCTGGGTCGTGCCACTGCCCAAGCCCAAATGGTCGCCGACCAGCAGCGTCTTGCCTGCCTCGCCCGCGCCCGCGCTGATATTCAGCACGTCGTCGCCATAGGCATGCGCACCGTTCAGTACCATCGTGCCGCGCATCGTGCCGCGCGGCGCAGGGCGATCCAGATGCCACAGCGCCAGCTGGTTCTTGCGGCCTTCCATCGACAGCAACAACGCCTCCCACTCGGCATATTCCGCACGGCTGAAGCGCGCAGGTGTAAGCAACGCCGTCCACACCGGATGCGCCAGCTCAGCCGAGCCGCTACCGAAGATCGAATCGAAGCCCAGATCGCGATGCAACCGGCCCCATTCCACGCCGGTCACTAATGTCAAAGTGGCGGGGAAATTAACGATCATGCGATCGCTTTCTGGCGACGCAAGATCTCGATCATCTGCGCCTGCTTGTTATCGATCAGCTGCGAGATCTCCTGCAGCGCCTGCGCACGGTCAGAGCGCGCATCGACGTTGATGGTGGTGTGGTCGTTGATGACGATCTGCGAGCCACCGCTGCCACCACCATCTGCATACACACCCAGCTTGCCGTTGGACATACGCTTCAATGGCAGTGCGCCTTCTGGCCCAGCCTCGCCGGCCACGCCCATATTGAACGACCCGCCGTTGCCGAACAGGAACGGTTTCGGGCCATTCAGCACCATCCCGTCGCCGAATGCACCGCCGTTCGCGAATGGCACCATGCCGCCACTACCGAACGCGCCACCATTGGCAAAGCCGAACGCCTTCGCAATGCTGCCGAGGACGCCGCTGTCACCGCCTTTGCCGGAGCCGAACAGCTTCTCGGTCAGATTCGCCGCAGCTGCGTTGGCCGCGATGCGGAAGATCATCTGCTTGAATGCATCCTCCAGACTGGAGAACTTGCCCATCATCGCGTCGAACATCTGATCGCCCAACACGCGCTGCGTGCTGTCGCGGTAGTTCTTCCAGATGTCGGACATGCCGGCAGCGGCCTTGTCGGTCTGCTTGACGATGCCGTCCATTGCGGATGTGTATTTAGTGGCCATCTCCTCTTCGGTGAGCAGGCCACGAGCATGCAGATCGACCAGCTTCGTCCACTCTGCAGTAGCCTTATGGATTGGATCCAAGTTCGCCAGGATGCGGTTCGCTTCTTCGATGGCTTTGGCGTTTTCTTTGGCCGCCACGGCAGCGGCATCCTGCGCATCTTTTTCCTCGGCCAGCGCGATCACTTGCTCCATCTGCACGCCGGTGATGCCGCGCTTGGCCGCTTCGTAGATCTTGATTTGCCCGGCAGTCATGCCGTAGATGTCGGACTCGCGCTGCAGCGCGTCCAGGAATGCGGTGTCCTGCTTTTCTTTCTTCTTCCCCGGCTTGCTTTCTTCCTCCGCCTGCCGTTTCTTCAGGTCGGCGATCTGTTTCTCATAGTCAAAGAGTTCTTGCTTGCGGGCCGACACCTCTTGGCCAATGGCCTGCGCCAACAGGGCATCGGTTTTATAGTTCACCCCTGCCAAGCGCTTCTGTGCAGCCTCAAGCTGACCAGTCACGCCATCACGCTTGCCTTCCAGCGCCTTGATTTGTTCGGCAGTTGTTCTCTGGCGACCGCCCGCAGCAGCCTTGGCGTCTTTCTCGGCCTCTTTCAATCGTGCCGAAGCTTTATCCATCGCCTCCTGGGCGCTTTCTCCCCAGTTGTACCAAGCCACGCCACCAGCGATCAAAGCGCCGGTCACGAGCGTGACTGGATTGACCAGCCCGCGCATATACCCGCCCATCGCGCGCAGTGCGGGGCCTATCCCGCCGAACGAATCCTTGATCTGCGTACCCTGTTGCAACATCACCATCATGGGAGACTGTCCGGCGGCCAGACTCACCCAGATATCGGTGAACTGCATCGGCAGCTGACGGTTAGCCTGAGCCAGTTGCTTGGAAGATAAGGCGAGCCGGTTGGTGGAAACTGTATGGACATCGGTCGCGGCGCTGGCGGCCGTCATCTGCTTCTGGATATTGGCGTAGGCCAGATCCGTGCGCGCATCGTCACCGGCAGCGATCTTGCCTCCGGCGGCGGCAGCGTTCAGCTTCTTGAAATCGTCCTGCAGCTGGCGCAGCTTTGCGCCCAATGGGTCGTAGCGGTCGAGCAGCTGCTTCACGCCGCGCTCGGTGTCCTGCACTTCTTTGCCGTGCTCTTTGTAAGTCTGGCCGAGCATCCGGTTCTGTGCGGCCAGCTTGGTGGACGAGTTCGTTAACCCATCCAACTTGGCGCGTGTCTCTTCCAGTCCGGCTCCAGCAGACTTGCCGTCATAGGTGAGACGCATCCCGAACGTCAGTTCACTCATGGGATGCCTCGGGGGGAATTGTTTGCTTGTGCACGCATGTGGCGAATCTACGCGCGCGCGGGATGCCAGTTAAGGCGGAACGGGTTCCGCCCTAACTGGTGGTGTGAAGTTTTTTCAGTGCGGCAAGCTCCATGACTTTTAACCCGTCAAAGACAGTTTCCCAATCACGGCGCTTGATAGAGAGCAATTCAAGCGTGGATTTGATGCGCTCCGGATAGAGCGTCATGCGTTCTGTACCATCCATCATCTGGCCCCAGCCCCAGCACGACTCAAGCGCCAGGAATGCTTTTACGATGGGGGCGTTCTCAAGCCATACGATGAACGGTGCATCAGTGTTGCGTTTAACCTGGTCTGACAGACCCATGATCTTCAGATCGTCATCCAACTCATCGCGACCGCCGAACCGATCAGCTACCCAATGTTCGGCGGCCGCCCTCAGTTTCCCAGGCGCGCCCCATTGCGGATCTCGTGGATCGCAGTCCACAGCGCCACAGAAAGATGCATGCCGTTCACGCCGGTGATCTGTTTATGCAACACCGCCTGCGTGAATGCCACCTCCGTGCCGGTCGCATCGCGCACATCCTCCCAGCCCGTCATCAGCTGCGGAAACAGCGCAGCGTTCTCTTCCAGTAGCTCGGCACGAGACTTGCCGGCGATCAACTCAACCTGTTCAGCCGAACCGATCTCTGGCAGCTTCTCTTTCCGAGTGGCCATGATCGCCTCGTACTCCTCCTCGCTCATCCGCTTGAACACGCCGGTGAACTGAAAGAGGGCGAACTCGCCGCCGTCAGCAGGGATGCGTACCAGCACCGGCCATTTCACCGGGCCATCGGCATCGATCACAAATAGGGGATGGTTCTTCTTATCGCTCATGGTTTACCTCAAAGGAAAGTGATGGTGATCTCGTCGTCGCCAGTGACCGGGTCGGGAGACAAGCTCAAGTCATAGCCAACAGAGCCATCGATATCGATTTCATTGGCGCTGATGATCTTGGTCTTCAGATCGATCTGCACCTTCCCGCCTGGCAACGTGCCGTGGATGACCTGGAGCGGGATGCTCGTTTGCGCTTCGATCAGCGCATACGGGTCAAAGGTCGCCAGCAACTCGGCCAGCACAGAGATCGAGGCAGACGGCTGGCGGCTACCGATCTTGATCTCTTCATAGCCACCGGCATAGATGCCGTGTGCCACCTGATACGCCGGGTTCACGCTGAACTTCGAGTAGAAGCTGTTCACACCGTTGACCGTGCACACTTGCGTGTTCGCCGCATTCACCGGCTTCTCATACGGCCAACCCGTGCGGTCGACCACAGGCGGCGCAGCATCCGTTGGTGACATATAGAGCGCCATCAGATCCGCACGCATCTTCGCGGATGACTTGGCATCCAAATTGAAAGAAGGTGCCCCGCGAGAGCCTTGGCCCTTGTGCAGCACACCATCCATGTTCACGTAGAACACACCCGACTCGAATGTTTCCGATATCAGCGAATACACCACCTTGTCGCGCACGGAATAGACCGACGTAACATCCGGAACCGTTGCCCATGCCTCGCTGACAGTCGCCACCTTCGTCGCGCCCACATAGCCAGAGATCACCCGCACTTGACCGACACCTGTGCCCGCCGTGATCGTGATCGACATATCCTTGTAGGCATCATCAACAACAGATGCCGTCGCGGCCAGCGTGGCCGTCGATGCACCGCCAGCGGTGGCCGTGCCACCGTCCGCTTCGTTGATGTTCTCTGCAAAGCCGCACGCACGCAGCAGCTTGCCGATCTTCGGCACCACACCCGCGATACCAGAATTTGCCAGCGCCACATCAAACGCCAGCTTCTTACGCATCGCAGTGATCAGCTTGCCGCTGTTACCCATGTAAGGCTGTTCGATGTTGCGGTCTTCGCTCTCAACCTCGATAGGCGTCAGCACCACATTGCGCGCCTCGAACCAATCTGCACCAGTCAGGGCCACACCATCGTTATAGGCAGCCTCCAAGCTGAACAGAACAGCCTTCTTCTTCCACTGGCGGATATCGACTGGACTAGGCATTGTTTACTCCCTTCCCCTTGGGGGATTTGGTTGATTTGGCTGCAGCAGGTGCCGCAGGCTGCACAGGCGGTACCACATGCCCGCTACGTTCCTGCAGCTCACGCTTACCACCCGCACGAACGACATAAGATCCGCCCTTGCCGCTGTGTTCGTCTTTGAATTCGTTCATCAGTAGCTCCTCTCTATGTAGCCGGTTGAAAACACCAGCTGCCACCACAACACACCCGGCGTCAGCGCCAGCAGACCGCCACCGGCATACTCGACCGGCTCGTAGCCCTCGGCAGGCACATAGCCCAGCAGCGCATCGATCACCAGCCGGCGCAAGCGCTCAAACTCAACCTGCGCCGCCACACCGGACGCATCACGCAGATTGCTCACCGCCAGCGCCACGCCGAAGCGCTCCTTCACCGGCTGCAAGATCGCGCCACCGCCGAGGCTGTTCGCCCCGGCCGTATCGCTCATCGGCAACACATATGCCGATGGCGTGTTCTTCTGGTCATCCCGCGCCGCCGCGAAGTTCGCCGCCGTCTCAACCTTGCGGAATTCCTTCGCTCCGTCGGTCTCGATGGCCTTGAGCTGAGTGACGATGGGTAGCAGCAGCATCAGCTGATCGCCCGGTTAGCACGGCTGAAGTCACGCCCGCCAGAACTGATCGAAGCGCCGCCGGCCACCTTCACCGGCTGGCTGGCCTCATCGATACCCAGTGAAGCCTTTCCGGCGGACACATCGCGCAGCTTGCGGATCGCGTCGTCGTAGCGTGCCTTCACCTGCTCGGTTGCATTGGTGTCATACAACCGATAGCGGGCGATATCGCATGCCAGGCGAACCAACTCCGGTGATGTCTGCGTCAGCGGTAGCGAGTAGCGGCTGGCCAGATAGCCGTTGATCTCCGCATCGGTATCGGCCAACACCACCGCCATCGCCGCCGCATCGATCTCGCCGGTACTGGCCTCGTCAGTCAGCTCGATCAGCTCCTGATTTCTGAAGCGGGTTTCCAGATCGGATTGCGTGGCGTAGGTCATCGATTACTCCGCAGCGATCTCGATCTCTTCGACCGTCAGCTTGTCTTCGCCTTTGATCTGCTTGATCTGCTCATCGGTCAGCTCAGACACCGGCACGATGTTCTCGCCCTTGTTCCAGGCGCGGCCACCGCGACGGAAACCGTCACGACTTGCAGTCACACGCAGCGCGGGCACCTTGCCGGTTGGCTTGGTGGCTTCGGCCAGTGCCTTGGCTTCTGCATCGGCTTTGGCTTTCTCATCAGCAGCAGCTTGTGCAGCAGCTGCATCGGCTTTGGCCTTCTCGTCTGCAGCCGCTTGTGCAGCCTCAGCGTCCGCCTTGGCCTTCTCGTCTGCAGCAGCCTGTGCAGCTGCTGCATCCGCCTTCACCTTCTCGGCAGCAGCCTTGGCCGCTGCATCCGCGCTGGGTTTCGCTGTGGATTTACTGGGGGTTGTTTTTGCCATGATCATCTCCAAAAATTAAGAAGGGTGGATTGAAGTGGCCTACGAGATACCCCGGTGGCCCTGCATGTCAGACAACTCGATGCTGCCAGGGCATGCTCCCGCTATGGGGGACTGAAGCTTTCGCTCCAGCCACCTCAATCCATAACTTGTTAGCCGCCTGCGCCGGTAGAGCCGTAGCAGGTCTGCCAGAAACCGTAACCGGCAGCTGCGCGGGCTTCTGCGCCGAACTTGAACATCTTGCGCTTGAACACATCATCAGACTGCGCGTCGGTCTGCTCGACGAACACCGGCGCTTTACGCTCTTGGTAGATGAATGGCTTGATGACCTTGGTGGTATCCAGCAGGAACCATGCAGTGCTGGATGTCAGGCGCGGAGATACGACAGGCTTGAACATGCCCTTGTACAGGTTGGCCTTGCCGTCTTCGAGACGATCTGCCGTGTACAGCGTGTTGGCCACGTCGCGCAGTGCAACAGGCACCAACAGGATGACCGGCGTCACGTTCAGCGGGCGACCTTCGTCATCCTTGAACAAGCCCATCGCCGTGGCAGCCGCACCCAAGCTGGCCTGTGCCAACGCCTGCGTTGCAGCAGACAGCACTGCTGTGCCCTTGTTGGATACTGATTCTTTTGCGCCGGTTGCAGGGTTGGTCACCGGGTGATCGGTGTCGCAGAAGAACTGGCCATCGAAGCACAAGCCGGTGAATGCGCCGTTGACCGCCTCGAACACCAACTCGTCTGGCAGCTGCGCAGAAGACTCGCCAGCGGCCTGCGCCTGTGTGCTGTAGATGCCCAGGATGTCATCCTCGACATCGTTGCGATCGACTTCTACTGTTGCCTCAAAGTCTTCGTTCTCAACCAAATATTTGAAGGCTTCCAGCGACTTGATCTTCTTGTCCCCGACCCAGCGCTGCATCTTGGGGAATTTGCTCAGCCACTTGTAATCGTTGGCACCGGATGTCGATGTCACCTTCATGGCGATATCAGGCCAAACGGCTACAACCGCGCTGAATGCATTGTTGAACGACGTCTTCAGGCTGACGAACAGGTTGGCGATGTTGTCGCGGTTGACGATCATGCCGCCCATCGCGAAGCCCAGCGCGCCATTGCCGAGTACATCGGCATTGATCAAGCCGGGCTGCATGGGCGAACCCACGGACAATGTGGCGACGGCCAGCAGCGCTGCACCGATCAACCACGCGAAAGATTTAACTGTTTTCATGCGACTCTCCTTGTTGAATTAATGGGGTGGCGCTCGGCTTACGCCTTGTGCACGGTTGCGCGGTAAGTGGCGGATGCCGCATCCACTGCGCCTGCGGTGATGTTGGTGGCGCGCACCGTCACCGTGTTGGCGGCGGACACGAACGCGTTGAACACCAGACCGGCAGTCGGCGCGGCAGGCAGACCCAGCTCAACCGCATCACCGACTGCAGCGCCAGCCACGGTGATGGTCAGGTCTTCGCTGGCAGCGGCCGCGATGGAGGCATAGTCCAGCGCAGCTGTGGCGGTCAGGCTCTTGCTGCCAGCCTCGGCGACCCACACGCCATCACTTTCCACACCTACCACCACACCGGCAGGTGACAGCGTGCCGTTGCCGTTGGTCTTGGCCACGGTCAGGTCGTCTTCGATGTAGCAGAGCTTGCCCATGCTGGCTTGCGTCACTGCATCGCCAGAGCTGTTGGCGAACTTGAACGCTTTGCCACGGCGCACCAGCACAGTCAGGTCACCGGCAGAACCGCCAGAGTTGTCCACGGTCTCTTCAGCGCGTCCCAAATAGGTCAGCGATGTACCGGCAGCACCGGGAGTGGCGTAGCCGGCAGCATTAGCGGCCACCAGCGAACCCGCGAAAACCTTCACGGCGGCCAGCGGTACGGCGACCAGCTCGGCGTCTTTCATTTGTGTGTTTCGATCAGCAGTAAGGGGCATAGCTTTCTCCTTTGTTCGGGTCAGTTATTTGCAGGCGAACTTGCCACGCAAATGGTTTGAAACAATTAGGTTTGAGACTGGGAAGCCAGCGTCTTCTTGAAGGCTTCCGGATCAACGCCGGTGGCCGTGCACATCGCCAGCTGCGCTTCGCTCAGCTCGCCTTCCGGTTCGCCTGCCGGTTTCTTGCCGCCGGTTTGCGTAGCGGTCAGCGCGTCGATCTGCGGCGCACTTTCCAGATACGCACTCAGCGCAGCCATGTTGGTCTTGCCCAGATCACGCGCCCACTTCTCTTGGGCGGGCAGCAGCTTGCTGGCGCTCAATGCGGCAGTGACCACGCTATCCACTTCACGCTCTTGGTTCGCAGCAGTCAGTGCAGCCAGTTCGACTTGCAGCGCCTGCATGGCTTCGACCGGGGCGAACTTGGACAAGTCTGGGGTGGCAGCAGATAGGGCGGCGATCTGCGCGCTCTGCGCCTGCATCACACCCACGACACCGAGTGTGTTGGCAGCGACTTCTTCAGCCGAACCTTTCTTGATCAGATCGACAGCCTTCTGCAACTCGGCAGCGGTCTCTTCCGGCGTTGCCAATGCGGGCAGGTTCAGCAGGTAGCGGATACGCTCCAGCAGCTCTTCGATTTTCATGTTGGACTCCTGTTGGTTGGTGAGTTGATCCAGCTCGGCGCTGGCGGCAGCGATGGCCAGCTCGTGCATGCCATCGATGTTCGGTGTGTTGGTCAGAGCGGCGGAATGCAGCCCGAGGATCTCGCCGGTGCCCTTCTTGTAGTAGAAGACCGGCGACAGATATTTGTATTCCTTGGCAGCGATGTGGTCCTGTGCGCGCTGCGTCAGGTCAGCCTTGGCGAACAAGCCTTCGCCCTCGCGCCAGATCAGATCGGCACCGCCGAACCATCCAGCAGCCGGTGCAGGCTGACCGTTCTTTTCCTTGTTCAGGGTCTGGTGTTCGTAGTCGATGACCAGGTCGATATTGCGCGACGAATTGAACGCAATCACCTTGGCAGCCAGATCGGCGTCGATGTACCAAGCCTCCGCATCGTTCGGGCGACCATCGATGCCACGGAACTTGCCGGCCGGTGTCAGCTGCAGCTCGCCCGCATCGTTCAGCGCAAGCGAACACACGGCGATGCCGATGCCGGGTTGCTGCGTCTTGGTTGTCTTGGATTTGGATGCCATGTCGCCATTCTGGGGATGGCGAGAGAGGCGGTTAAGCCGGAACGGGTTCCGCTAGAAACAAAAAGCCCCGCGAGGGGCGGGGCTGGTGGGTGGGGTGGTGGATTCGGTTAGCCTGGCATCACTACTGCCATCCCCTTGTCGCCGATCTGTAGGCATAGGCGTGATAGATAGGTATCACCGTAATCTACGCGCCATTGATCTGCGGGGTCTGTTTCATGTTCCAGAAAAACAACCTTTCCCTGCTGCTCAGATGGATGCTTGATCGTATCACCCTCGTGAATGTCATTTCCTGCGAAGTCTGGCCACGGTGCTTTTCTCATCATCCATCCCCTCTCTTTTTTCCAGCCTATCAGATACCCATCCAAAACCAAAACGCTAAATGCGCATCCTGCACTGGGTCTCAATGTGTTTATAAAACGCTTTATAAAGCCCTTGACGCGTTTCGCGCCTCCTGTTCCGTGCCATCGTAGCCATTAGCGCCTCCAAGGCGCTTAAAACAGGCTCCCGTTCCGATCCTCTTCTTCCTCTCTCGATTCCAGTCTGCGCACCCACCTTGGTGTGACGCCGTGCAGCCTTGCCGCTTCGGTCTGGGTGTAGCCCTCGGCACGGCGGCTGTGCAGGATCTGTCCCTGGCGGATCTTCACCAGTGCCAGTTTGCAGTTCGGTGGGGTGATGGTGAGTCCGGGGAAGTTCTTCACCAGGATCGTGGCGTGCTTCATGCCCAGCTCAACGGCCAACCAGTGATCCGCACGCATCTCGGTCGGCACATAGAACGGGATGCCCGGACGCATCTCGATCAGGCGTAGCGTGGCAGACAGGCCGATCATGCCCACCAGCTCCTGCGCGAACGGCGGCAGGATGCTGATGTCCGCCTCTTCCAGCGTGACTAGCGTGCCAGCCATTTCTTCAATTCCTCGATCAGCGCCGACGCCTCGCGGCTGTTCAGCCAGTGCAGATCATCACGCTTGGTCTGGCGCTTCACAAAAGCGGCCAGCGCCGACTCGGAAGGATTGCGCACCTTGCCCGCCTCGTGCAGCTGCAGCCACAGCGCGCGGATCATCTTGCTCTGCGGATCATCAGCCAGCTTGCGCGGCTGTGGCTTGGTGCGCTTGAAGCCGCACGCTTCCATATGCGCCAACACATTTTTGCGCCCTGCAAAGTCCAGCTCGGTGCTGCTCTTCACCCGCGCCACCGACCACAACATGGCGCGATAGGCATCGTCTTCCATGCCCAGCTGCTTCTGCGCGATCTTGATGAGCTGGATCTCGCGCTTCTGCTCGGCGTAGCGGGATGGGTATTTGTTGGGGCGGCGGGTGGGCATGACTACTCCAGCGCCAGCGGTGCGGCCGCGCCGTTCACGCCGTGATTAAGCTGGGCTGACTTTCCGGCACGGTGGCCAGCAACCAGATCGCCGTAGTCGCGCTCGGACAGATTGCGCCCGGCATTGCGGTTCGTCGTACTGCTGGATTGCATGTTGGGGTGCTTGTGTTCCAGGTACGCAGTGATGCGGGCTTGCGTTTCAACGTTCCCGGCGAAGCGTTCGATCAGCGCGGTCGCCGTCATCACCCAGCCCTCGCAGAACAGATCGGCGCGGCGGGTACGCGTGGTGGTGCAGCGCTTCAGCGCCGTCTTGATGTGGTTGGCACGGGCGCACTTCACCTGGCGGAACATCACCTCGAATGCATAGCGTGCGATCTCTGCAGATGGCGCAGCGCCGACAAACATCCATGTGCCAACGAACATCCGTCGACCACCATTCCAGCCGACAGCCAGATAGACCGAGCATCCGAAAGCATTGGCCACGCGATCAGCCAACTCACATTCCCAGCTCGCAGGCTTTTTGGCTGCCCCTGCGTGCGCACCTTCCTCCTGGATGTCCGCATGCTCGATGTCCAGATCGGTGATGCCATACGCCTGCATCAGCTTCTGCGCCTGGCGCAGCGCGACAGCTGCTTCATGCTCGTTGCTGGACTTCGCCAGCGCCAGGCACTTCAGGATCTTCTCGATGATCGCTTTGCTCATGCCTGCCTCCGTTGGTAAGCGTGCCAGCGGTTGAACGCCCTGCGCAGGGTGTAGCTGCGGGCGATGCTGATGACGGTGTAGATCACGCCCAGGGCGAAGTTCTGCGCGGCGCTGATCTGCCAGCCGAACAGCGGGAACACCAGCATGTTGAGCAGGAAGTTGATGCTGAAGCCGACCACCACGTTGATCATGGCCTCGTAGGCGGAGTGTTTGCGGGATTGGCTCATATCAGTGCTGTGGCTCCCCGTTGATGATCTCGACAGCCTCATCCAGCGCACCGGCCACGTCTGCGATCATCATGGCGTAGTTGGCGAGGTCGACGGCGTGCCGGGCTGCTGTTTGTTCTGAGATAGGAGCGGCGAAAGCACACATTTTCACGCTGGCGTGCACTTCAAGTTCGGTGCGGGTTAGGCTTTTGTACGACATCCCCTTGTCTTCATCCTTCTCACGCAGGCGCGCTTCCATCAACAGCGCGAAGGCGAGTACTTCGGGGCGGAGTTCTTGGACGGTGAAGGACATCGGCCGCTCTATGTGCACATGCTCGATTGCCTTGTCTGGATTGGCAGTTTTCCAGTCCGGCCAGTCTCGTGCCTTATTGCGCTCCAACTTGTCGTGCAGCGCTTGCGCGATCTGCTGCGGCTCATGTCCTGCACGCCATGCGCCATCAATGCCCAGCAGGATCACGTCGACCCACTCCATCAGGTCGGTCGGGGCGTTTCCAATCTCGACCAGCTCTTTCTTGATGTGGTCGATCAAACCCTTGGTGCGTGCACCGGGGCCGAAGGTGCGCAGGGAGAAGTCGTGTTGCTGTTCGATGTGTTCCACTATGTCGTAGAAGTTCATGCTGCCACCTCATCCATAGCGCCCTTGAGCAGGGCATCGACGATCTTGTCCACTTCGCTGGCCGGATCGGTGATGAACGCGACATCGGTATCGCTGGTGACGGTGACGCCGACCTTCTTGAGGGTGGTGGCGTCGCAAGTGTTCAGCCCTTCCTTGCTGGGCGCTTCCTTGGTGGCGATCAGGTTCTCGGCCAGCTCGGGGAAGTGCTTTTTGATCAGCTTGATGGTCTGGTCCGGATCGGCGATGTCGATCTTGCCTGGCAGTTTTTTGAAGCCCAGCTTGATGCCGTGCAGCACGGCGGACTTCGGCTTCTTGAACAGCGCCGCCGATTCCTTCACCAGATCCAGCAGCTCGTCGCCGGTCGAGACGGCGTTGGCCACCAGCTCGCGCAGCTTCTTCAGGCGCTTCCGTTTAACGGCATCCATCTCTGCATTGAGCAGAGCGACGTGGTTGGTCAGTGCCAGGCGCGCAGCGGCGTGGGTCTTGGCTTGGGTTTCGATCTCTTGCATGGTTGGCACGGTGGTTCTCCTTGCTGTTGGTTATTTGAAAATTGCCCAGACGATCCAAGCGATGGCGCTTACGACGCTGACTGGGATGAGTGCGAACAGGTTGCCGATGCCGCTGAACATGCCGCCGCCGTCATCGACGATGAACAGCGCCCAGAACAAGCCGGTGAGCGTGATGGCGAGTGGTATCCAATGGGAGGCGATAGTGATAGTCATCGTTGTTCTCCCTCACGTCGGTACGTGAAGCTGCCCCAGCAGATCGGGCAGCGAGATGCGGCGCAGGCGCGACAGCAGGGTGAGGCTGTGCATGGCGCGGTTGTGCAGGAAGGTGCAGGTCTCATCCAGTTCGGCAGCAGTGGCGGCCACGTAGTAGCCGTGCTTGGGCGTGCCGCAGATGGCGTTGCCGTCGTCGCGCAGGTTGCTCACCAGCGTGCGCACCTGGCGCTCTTTGATGCTGAGCTGCTGCGCGATCTGTTTAACGCCGATGCCGTTGCCTTTGCCGATGTGGTGGCTGAGCAGGGTTAAGAGTTGGTCATTGGTTGCCATCACTACCTCCTTCGTTGGTGAATCCAGTCATTTCGCCTTCGAGCTTTTCGATATCCATTGCGATCTCATCCAACCGGCTCTCGAAGTAGCCATCCACATCGCCCCAGTCGGCTGACATGTCAGCCAGCTTTGCTCTGATTGCCTTGAGGCGGCGGCGTTGGTGCGCTGCCTGCTGTTTAATCGTTGCCATCGTTGTTGCCTCCTGTCTTGGATGATTTGGTGTTGGCCATAGCAAGCACTTCGGCGGGGATGGGCTTGCGGGGTTTGGGTGCGCTTGGCTGCGCTACGGGTGCGGCAGCCGGTGCACCGCCGCCCACTTGCGTGTGGCCAGCGCGGTGCGATTCGATCTGCGCCTCTTTCTTGGCTTCGGCCTTCTCGCTGTATCCCGCGATGATGGTGAGCAGGTAGCCGTGGCCTTTGAGCGGCAGGGTGAGGTTGTCGCGCTTGGCCAGTATCTCGTTCAGCCCCATCGCCCAGTAATCCTGCGGGGCAGACCAGATGCGGCCGCCGCGCTCGATCTTGGCCTCGCGGATCATGGGCAGCAGCTCTTCGATCAACTTGGCCGTGCGCAGGTTGGACAGCGCACGTTTGGGTGGTGTGAAGAGCCGGGTGTAGCCCAGCAGCAGGTCGCCGAATGGGGTGAGCTTGAACGCCGCCGCGATGGCTTGCCGACCGGCGATGTCGTTCAGCGCAGCCTCAATGGGGTACACGGCCTGACAGCATGGGCAGATGAGGTTCACTTGGCCGCCTCCGGGTAGTAGCGGAATTTCCTAGGCTCACCTTCAAAGCGGATGTAGCCGCATTGCTTGAGTGAGAAGAGCGACTGGCGGACACGAGCGGTGTCATGCTGAGGGAAGGCCGCCAGCACTTCAGCCACCCCCACGCCTGGACGTGCGCGCACCAGATCTCGCACGTCGCTGGAGAGTGGCGAGATACGGCGTGTCCGTTTGCGAGGCTGGGCAGGTGCGGTGGGTTTGTTCTTGCCGTAGAACTCTGTCTGTTGTGCCACGGTGCCTGCGCGCCACCACACCACGTTCTCCTGTTGACCTTTGATGATCTTGCAGCAGTAGATCTGGCGTGCCTGGTACAGCGCCATCAGCGCAGCCTCAACATGGCTGCGATGATGGCCTTTTGCCAGCACTGCGGTGTCCACCGGGCGGCTGGCGCTGCTGCCTTCCAGATTGGCGAGGATCTCGCTTTTCAGATCAGTTGGCATGTGCGCCTTTCCGTGCGTTCAGCAGGAAGTTAACGTTGGCCATCGTCTCGGCTTCCAGCGACCGGACATCATTGATGTCGATCTCGCCAGCGGTATGCAGGCCGATCAGATAGCCCTGCACCATGCCGAGCGTGCGGTGCGTGTCTTCCGGGCTGTTGGCTGCAACCGCTGCGGCCACCTTGTTTCGCAACGAGGTCAGCACGTCGTATTGGGCGAGGTCGATGACGCGGCTCATGCTGCACCGCCGATCCTGCGCCACAAGCGCTTGATGACCGATACGACCGCGCTATCTGCCTTGGGCGCGGGCACTTCCCACACCACGGCGCAGTCGAAGCGGCTGACCATCTTGTAGCGGCGGGTGCGCTTCTTGATGCACTCGAAGCCATCCACCACGCCTTCGAGTTTCTCGCACAGCGGACTGGCCTTGATGGTGATGCGCGATGCTTCGATGCGCAGCACCTCGAAGCCGTTCACCTGCAACCATGTCACGCAGCGATCCGCCTGGCTGGCGATCTCGAAACGGGTGGCCCCGTGGTAGCGGCGCGGGAATTCCATCGCGGTTGTCATCGTGCACCCCCGATCCCGGCCACCAGCTGGCGCTCCTGCACGTCGCAACGCACCACGACGTTGTCGATCTTGTAGGTGCGGCCGTTGAGGCATTGGGCGAAGGCTTCGCCCTGGCTGGCCAGCTCACCGACGTGCTTGATGTGCGTCTGCACGCTCTCCGCTGCATAGCCCAGCGACAGCACCAGCACAGCCAGATAGACCGCCCACAGCAGCGGTGCGCTGCGGCGTTCGAGGTCTTCCATCACGATGTTCTCGCGCTGGGCTTGTTGCTCGGCGAGGATCCTTGGGGCGTGGTCGATCATGGCGATCTCCTTCACAGTTCCCTGATGACGTCTGCACTGATCTTGTCTGCGCCGATCTCGGCGGCAAGGTTCAGGGCGGATGTCACCAGGTTGTTCACTACCAGCGGATACACCATCGACACAGCCTTGCCTGCGCCCTTGGAACGGGTGAGGCGGCTGCGCATGGCGTCGTAGGCATCTTTGTCGAACAGCTCGTCCAGCCCTTTGCCGACGCGCTTGAACTTGAGTGCCAGGTACTCTTCCAGATTGCGGTCCAGCGGGGCCAGCTCGGCCACTTCGCAGCGGCGGATCACTTCGCGGGCTTCGTAGTGCACGCGCTCGTCCAGCTTGTTCTTCAGCTCGGGCTGGCCGATCAGGATGATGGAGAGCAGTTTCTTGTAGCCGTCTTCCAGCTCCCAGAAGCGCTTGAGGAACTTGAACGTCTGGATGCTGAGGTCGTGGGCTTCTTCGATCACCAGGGAATGCACGTTGCCGGCGCGGCTGGAATCCTTGAGCAGGCTTTCCACCTTACGGGCTTTGGCTTCGAGGCTGCGCGGGATCTTCTCGCCTTCGCGCAGGTCGCCGATGATGGCTTCGCAGATGCCGCCTGCCGTCATGGTGCCCTTGTCGATCAGGCGCGGCTGGATCAGCACGATGAGCTGCGCATCACGCTGCACACGGTCGACCAGATCGCGGCGCAGGGTTGTCTTGCCCGCGCCGGATTCGCCCACCACAGCCAGCATGCCGCCGTGCTTGGCGGTGCTGAACATGGCTTCGCGGATGTAGCGCTGGTCGGCAGAGAGGAACACGTCGGACGGGCCTTGCACGTCGTCGATGAACGGGTCGCGGAGGATGGCAAAGTGTTGCTTGGCGTTTGGACTGAGCATTTCTATCTCCAGAGGTTCGATTTCAGGTTGCAGGCGGGCGGGCTTCTGGCCCAAGTGGACGTTGGCCGGATGCGCATTGCGCGAGTGGTCGTCTTCTTCGATCTCCCACACTTGCGCGATGTCCAGCTCGTCCACGTCGTGGCGGCGCAGCATCTCTACGGTCTGGCGCTTGATGCTTTCCATCGAGGTCAGCTTCGGCCAGGTGCCCCAGTTCATGATCTGCGTGGCGGCCGAGAGCGAGAGCGGCTTGCCCTCGACCCCGCGACCTTCCTGCTTGATGGTGTTGGCCCATTCGTTCTGGCGGATACCAAGACGCGCCAGCACGCCTTTGAGTTTGAGCGGCATGTAATGGGCCTCCTGCTTAAGAGCGGTCGCGGTGCGCATGACGTACCCCCGACCCACTGCGATTTGCGTTTCCTGTTTTCATTGCTACAATCCCTCCGTCGTTGTTACAAAGCCGCTCTCGCGGCACCTTCGAGGCCGGGTTGCACCCCGGCCTTGATCCTTTTCAGCCCACCAGACGTAATGCCGGTGCGGCGAACTTCCCTTTCCCTTCCAGGTGATCCAGTGCTTCTTGCAGCTGCTCTTCCATCACGCCCGCCGGATACCATTCGGCCAGCAATGCGCGCTCTTCCGCCGTGACCGGGCTGCCGCGCATGCTGCGCAGGCGCATGGCGGTTTGGGTGTGGGTGAGTGGTTTGATCTCGACGTGCACCGGGCTGGGCACGTTCAGGCGTTCGCCTGGGCGATCCATGAAGGCAGGCGCGGCGACGTCTTTCAGATGCGAGTGAGCATCCAGTCCACCAAACGGGACGGCGTTCTTGTTCTTGGCCTTTTCGATCTCTTCGAGGCTGAGTCCGGCATAGGCGGCCTGATCGGCGGCCTTGCCTGCCGTCTCGATGGCTGTATCGGGCCGTGATTTGTATTCCTCACCGTACACGGCTCCATCGGCGCGGAAGCCGCCAGCATCAGCAGCAACAGGGGAAACGATGTGGGTGGTTTCTTCATTCTTGTAGTCCGTAACGGTGACCAGCACTTGGTTCTCGCCGTAGACGAGCGGCGACACCTTGACCATCGCGCCGATGAATACGCCGGGGATATGGCCCACGTCGTAATGCAGGCGTTGCTTGGGGCCGGGGTGTTTGAAGCTGATGGTCAGCTCGCCATCTACCTTGCGTTCGATGTTGTCGGCAGAGAGCAGCAGGCGGCACAGGTCGACCGCTGGCAGGATGCGCAGCTGCTCGCGGCGGATCATCTGCCACAGGGCGTAGCGCGCTGTGGGCTCGGCCATGTACTTGCGGTGCAGGCGGGCGTCGTAGTTGGGGATGGCGTCGGCGTTGTAGGCGTTGTACCAACCCTCTGCAGCAGCGTTGAGCTGGTCGACGTTCTCGACCGGCTCATACATCAGGCGGCTCTCGAAGAGACACTCGACGCGGTTGTTGCCGTTCTCGACGCTGCCCTTGGCGCGGGGGTTCTTGGCCTTGTGTTCGACAGCTTCCACCTGAAGGGCGCGCAGCGCGTTCTTGATGGCACCGGCTGTGTTGGCGCTGCCCTTGTCCCAGTAGAGCATCTTGGGCACGCCATGCATCACACGGCCTTCCTGCTTGTCCCAGCAATACAGCAGGAAGTCGAACAGGTTGGCCTGCGTCTCACCCTTGGCCTGGTAGTAGCGCACGATGGTGGTGTTGCTGAAGTGGTCGGTGAGCACGTAGCGCCACACCTTGAGCTTCAGCTTGGCGACGTTCTCCAGCTTGTTCTTGTAGAACTCGTCTTCCTGGATGATGCGTTGCTTGCCGTCCGGCATGTAGTAGATCAGGCACAGCGAGGGGTCGACCTGGTGCACATGGTTGGGATGCAGCGAGCGCATGGACTGCGCAGCACGATCCAGACGCTGCGAGGCCATGTTCATCTGGTTGGCCTTGAGCAATGCGTTGACGCGGCTGTTGGACACGCTGATGTCGCGGCCATTCTGCGCCAGCAGCGAGACGGCGGTGGGCGTGTGCATGGTGGCCTTGCCGTTCTTGCGCTGGCCAATGCGCAGCGTGGCGCAGACATCTGTCAGCACGGACATGTCCTGCGAGGTGCTTCCGCGATCGGAGCGCGTCTTGCGGCCACTGGACCAACCCACCTTGCCCAGGGCGCGATAGACACGGGTGCTGCTCCATTGGTACATCTCGGCGAATGCCCCGACCATGTCCGAGCGCTCGCCATGCGGCGCTGCGTCCAGCAGGCACGCGAGCTCGCGCAGCGCGTCCTGTACCGTTAGAGATGCTGGCTCGTTGATCGCCATGATCGCCCCTTACTTGCCAGCCTTTGGTTTGAAGGCTTCAACGTCCAGCATGGGGCGGGCCTTTTCCTTGTAGCCGATGAACACTTCGTCGCAGGCGTCGGTGACTTCCGCGATCCGGTTCACGATCTGCGTGATCGCGTCGTAGTACACGACCGCCATCGCCTCGATCGCTGCCTCGCGGTCGTCTTCGCCGAACTCTTCGGTCAGGATCGCGTTGCGCATGGTCTCCAGCTTGTCCAGCGCTTCCAGCGTCTCTGCGGCGTGGCGGGTGGTCTCGATGGCGATCTCGGTGGCACGCGGATGCCAGTCACCTGCGCGGTTCTGCAGCTTGTGCAGCCGCTTTTCGAGGGAGTTGAGTTTCTCGTCCTTCTTCTCGATGATCGTGCCTTGGGCTTCGTAGTCGGCCTTCAGGTCGGCGTTGGCCTTGGTCAGCTCTTCCTTTTCGCGGGCGTGCTTGGAGATGATCTCTTCGGCCAGCTCGACAAACGAATCCTTGTCGCCCAGCTTGGCGACCTCGATCAGGGCGGCTTGCTGGTCTTCTGGCAGTTTGCGGAGTTGGCGGAGTTCGCGGTAGCCGACACCGATGCTGTTCAAGTTCGCCATCGCGCTTTCGCCAAAGACGGACAGGTTCTGCAGGTCTTCGTGGACCTTTGAGTACGAAAGGCCGATTGCTGCGCAAAACCCTTCAAAAGTTCCAACGTCGGAGATTTCGGTGCCGTCCGGTGCAATGCCCTTTTTGCCAGCCAAAGCCCGATACAGCTTGCCTTCCTTGATGGTTTTGAGTTTGGATAAAGTTACGACGTCGGAGAATTTTGATATTGCGTTCGCCATCTGCGCCTGCCCAAGCAATTGGTTGGCGAGATCACGCTCGTCGTTGTACTGGTGCTTCAGCGCCGCCATTTGATTGGCCGCCTCTGCTGCCGATTCGATGGCCGGTGATTGCGCCTTGGTGACTTCGTGTGATTCCGCTGCTGTGGTGACTGCTTTGCGTGCCATGTTGTTGCTCCCTTATGCTGTCGTTAAAAGGCGGTTGCGGATCTCGGTGACGCGACGCTCTTCGGCGTCCAGGCTCTGCATCACCTGCAGCGCCTTGCGCGCGGCCTGTACCGATACGCGGATGCGGTTGGTCTCCGGAATGACTTCTGCGTAGCCAGCTTCCTGCAGCGTCTTGACGTAGACGGTGATGCTGCTGGCGGTGAGGCCGGTTGCCTTGGCCAGCTCGCCAGGCGTGTAGCCGTTGGCGAAGTTGCGCCACAGCACGTCCAGGACGGTGAAAAGCTTGGTGGCGGATTGGTTGGGTTTCGTTGCCATCATTGGTCCTCTGTGAATTCAAACTCTGGTTGCAGATGCTTCTCGACGTTGCCCTTGTGCCAGGCCAAGCCCTCCATGCCGGACTGGATGGCAGCCAGCACGCTGCCCGCCTCGGCTTTGCCCGCGTAAAACTGGAGCAGCAGGCCGGTGGCATCGTTGAGTACTTCCTGCAGGGCATGCATGTCGGTGGCGCTTGAATTGCGCCCGGTGGGGATGGAGATCATCAGGTGGCCAGAGCTGACTGCAAGCCAGCGAGTGACCAGATTGATGCCGCAGATGTGCTCGTATGCGGGCACGGATGAGGCGGGCATCTTGCCGCTCGACAGCCACTTGTAGAGCAGGTCGGCCGAGACATCCATTAGGTCGGCGATGCGCTCGACCGAGTAGTTCTTGCGCTCCAGGGCGTGGTCCTTGCACAGACGCAGCGCATCGCGCAGGGTGGCTGGTTGGATGCGTTTCCAATTGCGACGGATCATTGGAAACACCCCTCAATACACGGGTTCTGAACAAATACCCGCTTGGAATGCGTGAAAGCGGTTTTTATTGCGTAAAATGCAGTCCATGTGAGCGCACACGTTGATCTGGTTTGCATGGTGGTTCCTAGGCGGCGAGTTTTTCGGGAGCGGATTTGAGACCAAGCTTGACGGCGATCTCGTGGGCTTTGCCGTAGTGGGCTTTGGCTTGGCCATTGAGTACTCGGTACACCTCGTTGCGGGTGTACCCGTTGGCGGTCGCCCATTCGGTAAAGGTGATGCCTTGCTGACGGAAGCGTTTTTTTACTTGTTCGGAAGACATATCCGTGTCCTTTCGTGATGCAATTATGTTCACAATTTGTGAGCATCTTAATACACGTAATGTGAATGTCAAGCACTCAGAACACAAATCGTGAATATTTCGACGCCGTTGCCGAGCGGCTACGGGGTCTGCTGTCCGTAAAAACTGATGCTGAATTGGCTGAAGTGCTGGGCATGAAGCCCAATGCTTATGCGAATCGCAAGAAGAGCGGATCGCTTCCTTATGACGAGATTGTTGCTGTCATGAATGTGCGGGGGATATCGCTGGACGCTGTATTCCGGCCAGCGGATTCACGATACGTGATTTCAGATACACCATCCGTAACCAGTATTGGAGAGAGTTGCAGGCCGTACATGTCCGGCGCGGAGCACGACCCGAAAAGACTGGCGATCGAGGTAGGGGTCTTGTTGGTATGCCAGGCTGCATGTGCGCAGGTGCACGGCCCTGAATTCGAGAAGCTGCCGGCATCGACTCAGATGGAATACGCTGCCGACCTGTACAACTTGTCGGTGAAGATCAGCGAGCAGAGCGGCGGGATCGACAACATGAAGCGCCTCGACAAGGATGGCATGCAGAAGTTGCTGGAAGTGTTCATGCGGCTCAATTGGGCAAGGCGGTTCCCGCCCGCGCCGCCGTCCGTTTTTTTCTAACCAAGTAGCAAAAGGAAAGGCCGCCTAATCGTGACGAACGAAACCGAACTTGAGCGCTATGTACAGCTGTGCAATGCCTCACTGGAAGCGTTCGACAATACCGACGACCTAGCCACCAAGTTCTATGAAATGACGCTGCTCGAAAAGAACCTGAAAGAGCTATTGAGGATTTCCCCTGAACATCAGTCAGCTCGGCAACTGGAAGCGATGTTGCCAGTGATGCGGCAGAGAGTAGAAGCGAGGATCATTGAGTCGAGCACCCCGCAGCTTGATCCATACAGGCTTGAACATAGCCAGGCAATCGTGCAGGCATGGAAGTGCGGAGACTATGATTGGGCGCGACAGCAATTACAGCAGATCGCCTACAGCATGGTAGGGCAATCAGTCTCAGACGAAGTCCGCGCAGAATTCACGCAACTGATAGTTGAATTTGCCAACGAAGACCCGCTCTACAACCAGGTGATGGAGAGGGTGCTGCCACTGGTGCGAGACAACCCCGGCATGCTGCAAAGCCAGATTTACAAAGGGCAGCCAGACCACATCAAAGAACAGATGCGCTACGTGTTATATTTTGCGAATGAGCTTGGGCATATTCGGCGCATCCAAAAGGGCAATAGCTACCAGCTTGAACTGCCAGAATAGTTTTTCAGGGCCCAGTCCAGATCCACCCAAAACAACCGCTCGAAAGGGGAGATGAAAAATGAAGAAACTGATTGGAATTCTGATGATATTGGCTGCAGCACTGAGTTTGTCTTTTTCAGCGGTTGCTGCAGATGAAGAGGGGCAAGCCATTGCCATAGCTAAGGAGGCTGTTGCTGCCAAGATGAAAGATGGCGAGAGCGCGAGGTTTCGCAAGGTTCACGTAGTAGATAAGTATTGGGTATGCGGCGAAGTGAATGGGAAAAATGTCTATGGTGCTTATGCTGGGTTTTCCCATTTTCATGTTTCTGTTTATCCTGGCGATACAGCAGACAACGTGAGCGTGACCATTGAAGATGATCAGCCGACAAGAGATTTCATAACACGCACGTGCGGCAAAGGATGATGATAGGAGCCGATGCCAGAATCATGGCGGCGTGACTCCGCCACCACCCCCACCAAGCCCCGCCCCATGCGGGGCTTTGCATTTCTAGCGGAACCCGTTCCGGTTTAACCGCCTCCGCGCGCGCGCGTAAATTCGCGCCCTGTGAACACCGATAAAACCTGCGGCAATTGCGCCGAGTGGACACGCCATACCGATGAACGCATGAACTACTACGGTTCGTGCAACAAGCGTCCGGTCGGGCATTACACCGTTGAGCAATCTGCCTGCGTTTTGCAACCGATCAAATGGAGGAAGCGTGAAGCTAATCGATAAACTGCCCCGCATGACCAGCTGGATCATCATCACGATCCTGCTCACCATCCTGATCTTCATCCTCGCGCCACAGCAGCTGCCAGTGTCGCTCTACAAGCTGTCGCTCATCACCACCGCCGCTGTGGTCGGCTATTGGATCGACCGCTCGCTGTTCCCGTATGCACGCCCGGACAATCTGTCCATGCAGCCACATAACATCCTGGTCGCGGCATCGATGCTACGCCGCGCCATCATCGTCGGCTGCGCCATGTTGGCGGTTAGCTTGGGGGTGTGATGCGACTCTCGCGCAAACAAGCCCGCATCATTCTGGCATTGCTGCTGGCCATGATCCTGTTGCCGCTACTGGCAATGGCCGAGGTGCCGCGCGATGCGCTGCGTCACCAGCGCGACCTGATGCGCAATGCGCATGCGGTGTGGGGCTTGGATGCGCCGGTGGCGATGTTCGCCGCACAGATCCAGCAAGAGAGCCGCTGGCGTGCCGATGCGCAGAGCGTGGTGGGCGCACAGGGCATGGCGCAGTTCATGCCCGCCACGGCCACGTGGATCTCCGGCGCGTACAAGCTGGGCGAGCCACAACCGAACAACCCCGGCTGGGCGCTGCGTGCGCTCGTTACCTACGATCATCACCTATGGCGGCGCGTCACCGCTGCCACTCCATGCGACCGCGCCGCCATGACGCTCTCCGCCTACAACGGCGGACTGGGCTGGGTGTATCGCGATCAGAAGCTGGCCGCTCAGCAAGGCGCGGATCGCACCCGCTGGTTCGATTCCGTCGAACGATTTAACGCAGGCCGTAGCGCCGCGAACTTCCGTGAGAACAGAGACTACCCGCGCGTGATCCTGACGCGCTGGCAGCCTGTCTATGTGAGCTGGGGGGGCGAGATCGTATGTGGTGGGTAACCAAACTATGGCCGGTTGCGGTGACAGTGGTGCTGGGCCTTTCGCTGGTCGGGATCGGCTACACCCTGGGCGACAAGCATGCGTCGTCCACCTGCGCCGCCGACAAAGCCCAAGCGCAGCAGGCCGCACAGGCCGCTGTGGACGAAACCAATGCGCACCGCGAGCAAGTCGCCCAGTTACGAGAGACCTCTCGCGAGCAGATCCGCATCGTGTACCGAACCATTCGGGAGAAAGCCCATGAGAAAAAGAATTCTGCTGCTGACTGCGACCTTAGCGATGACGGGCTGCGCCTTTGGAATTCAGCCAACAGTGGTGGAGCCGCGCCCGTGTTCGGCAAGCTTGACTACCGATTGTCCATACCCGCCGCCAGCCAAGTCGGGGAAGGTGCAGGACCTGCTGGACAACCACATCGAGGCGATGGAGCTGTACAGCCAGTGCCGCGACCAGCTGAAGAAACTAGCGGAATGCGCCAACGCGAGATCGGCACCCGCACCGCCTTGAGTGAAGCGCTGCGATGAAGCCCGAAGACCGCGCACAGGAACTTGAGCTGGAAGAGAGGGAGGCGAACCAGAAGAAAGGCCGCCTGCCGGAGCCGACGAAGGCATCGGCCAAGAGGTGCACCGAGCCGGGTTGTGGCCAGCGCATACCGGTGGCAAGACGCAAGGCGGTACCGGGCGTGCAGCTTTGCATTGAGTGCCAGGAATGGCAGGAATACATGAAAGGCAGACATGCAAGTTCAAATTGATCTATGGGAGTTGATCTTGGCGCTAGCGGCGCTGGTCGGCGTTTTCGGCTCGATGGTGTGGTTGTTCGGGACCATCCTGGTGAAGCAGTTCAAGGCGCTGCTGGAAGCGCGCTTCAGCGCGATCCATGCCGATGCAACAAAACGCGCCGATGCCGACGCCAAGGTTGAATCGCAGCTGCGCCAATTCGAGAAGGAGTTCTTGATATTCCAGCGCGACATGCCGCTGCAATACGTTCGGCGCGAGGATTACATACGCGGACAGACAGTGATCGAATCCAAGCTGGATGCGGTCTACAGCAAGCTGGAGTTGGTGCAGATACAGGGGGTGAAACAATGATCGATCAAGAGAAGGTGCGCCGTGAATCGATGCGCTGGCTGGTTATCTTAACGCTGCACAACGCCAGCCCGGTGGGTGCGTTCGAGGAGCTGGTGCTGGCGACGGTGCAAGGCATGTTCCCGGATGCGACAGCGCTGGAAGTCCGCCGTGTGCTGGACTATCTCTCCGATCGCGAGCTGGTTACATTGGACAAGCAGCCCGGCGGCCGTTGGTTCGCCGACCTTACGCGCTACGGAACCGATCTGGCGGAGTACACGGTGGATTGCGATCCTGGTATCGCGCGGCCCACCAAATACTGGGCAGGCTGATATGCCACCACGTTCAAAGATCAAACAGTTGCCGCCAGAGATCAAGAAATGGCTGGATCGGTCACTGGTCGATGGCAACTTCTCCGGCTACGAGTTGCTGGAAGCCGAGCTGGCCGAGCGCGGCTTCGTGATCGGCAAGTCCAGCATCAACCGCTACGGGCAGGAGTTCGAGCGCCGTCTGCACGCGGTTAAGCTGGCCACCGAACAGGCCAAGGCAATATCGGAAGGGTCACAGGACGATGAGGGCGCGATGAACGACGCCCTGATCAAGATGGTGCAGCAGAAAGCATTCGAGGCGCTGATGAAGATGGAAGATGGCGCATCACTCAAAGAGATCGGCCTGATGGTTGCGCGCTTGTCCAACGCCACAGTGAAGCAGAAGCAATGGGCCACCGAGGTGCGCGCCAAAGCCGAGTCGGCAGCTGCTGCCGTGGAGAAGATCGCCAAGAAGGGCGGCTTGTCGGCTGCTGCGGTCAATGAGATCAGGAGTCAGATCCTTGGCATCCCAACTTAAAACAATCCCGGTCGACCTCCCGAGCGATGCGGCGCGCAAGGACGCGCCGCCTCCCGCTTTATTGCCCTATCAACAGCGGTGGATCGCCGACGAAAGCCCGCTGAAGATCGGCGAGAAGTCACGCCGCGTGGGCTGGACATGGGGCGAGGCCGCCGACGATGTGCTGATAGCGGCGCGCGAGGAACACAGCTCGAACGTGTTCTACATCGGCCCCACGCAGGATATGGCGCTGGAGTTCATCGAAGCGTGCGCCATGTGGGCGCTCGCGTTCAACTATGCCGCTAGTGAGATTGAGGAAGGCATCTTCGTCGACGAAGACAAGGAGATAAAAACCTACAAGATCGACTTCCCTGCAACGGGCCGCCGTATCGTGGCGCTCAGTTCTCGCCCCACTAACCTGCGCGGCAAGCAGGGTGTGATCGTCATCGACGAGGCCGCGTTCCATAACGATCTGGCTGCGCTGATCAAGGCCGCGATGGCTATGCTTCTGTGGGGCGACAAGGTGCGCATCTTCTCGACCCACGACGGTGCGGATAACCCTTTCAACGATCTCATTCAGGAAGTGCGCGCAGGCAAGCGCAAGGGAAACGTGCACCGCATTACCTTCCGCGAAGCGGTCGAGCAAGGGCTATATCGGCGCGTGTGTCTGCGCCGTGGCATCGAGTGGACAGCCGAGGGCGAGGCGCAGTGGGTGGCCGATGCCTATGCCTTCTATGGCGACGACGCAGCCGAGGAACTGGACGTGGTGCCATCACAAGGCGGTGGTGCTTATCTGACGATGGGCCTGATCGAGGCGCGCATGAATCCCGACACGCCGCTGGTGCGCGGTAAGTGGACATCCGAGTTCGCTTATCTTCCGGACTGGGAGCGTGCTGCTGAGGTGGCCGAGTGGTGTGAAGAGCATCTGAAGCCGGTTCTGGATGCGTTGGATAAGAATCTGTCTCATGGTTTGGGTGAGGACTTCGGACGTACTGGTGACTTAACCGCGCTCGACATCATGGAAGAAGGCCGCGATCTCATTACGCGCGTGCGTTTGCAAGTCGAGCTATCTAACTGCCCATTTACCCAGCAAGAGCAGATCGTTTATTACATCATCGACCGCCTTCCTCGTTTTCGTTCTGGTGCATTCGATGCGCGTGGCAACGGACAGTACTTGGCTGAACGTGCCGCGCAAAAGTATGGCCTGGCACGTATCGAGATGGTGATGCTCAGCGATTCGTTCTATCTGGCCAACATGCCGCGCTTCAAGGCCGCGCTGCAGGACGGCACGCTGGACGATCTTCCCAGGGACAGCCAGACGCGCGACGACCTGCGCGCGCTGCGCGTGATAGACGGCACACCGAAGCTGCCCAAGACCAAGACACAAAAAGGCGACGGCCCGCAGCTGCAGCGCCACGGCGACTCAGCCATCAGCCTGTTCCTCGGCCACTACGCCATGAAGCGCGAGGTGGCACCTATCGAATACCAGGGCGTACCCAAACGCACTGACGACAATTACAGCGGGAGAAGAGCATGGTAGAAACCACATCGAAGATCCTCGACGCATCGGGCCAGCCGATCAAGCGCGCGGAGCTGAAAGAGCCGCAGACCTCCAAGCTGGCACAGCTTCACCGTGAATTCGCCAGCCATCCGTCGCGCGGTTTAACGCCGATCAGGTTGGCGCGCATCCTCGAAGCTGCCGAGCAGGGTGATATCCGTGCGCAGCACGAGCTGTTCATGGACATGGAAGAGAAGGATGCACATGTCTATGCGGAGATGGGTAAGCGCAAGCGTGCGTTGCTCACCGTGGACTGGGACATCGTACCGCCGCGCAATGCCACCCCCACCGAGAAAAAGCTGGCCGGTTATGCGAAGGAGCTGCTGCAGGATGTGCCGAACTTAGAGGATGTGATCCTAGACGCGCTGGACGGTATCGGCCACGGCTTCAGCTGTCAGGAGATCGAGTGGGAGCTGCTCGGCCGCGAGTGGATGCCGAAGGAGATCAACCACCGTCCACAAGGATGGTTCCAGACCGACCGCGACACGCGCACGCAGATCCGCCTGCGCGATAACTCACTGGACGGACAAGCATTGCAGCCGTTTGGCTGGATCACCCATGTGCACAAGGCCAAGAGCGGCTACATATCCCGCTCCGGTCTGCACCGCGTACTGGCGTGGCCATACTTGTTCAAGAACTATTCGGTCGGCGATCTGGCTGAGTTCCTGGAGATCTATGGCCTGCCGCTGCGCCTGGGCACATACCAATCCGGTGCGAGCGATGATGAGAAAGCCACGCTGCTACGCGCGGTGATGAGCATCGGCCACGATGCTGCCGGTATCGTTCCGGAAGGCATGCTGATCGATTTCAAAGAAGCAGCCAAGGGCAGCGAAGGACCGTTCATGGCGATGGTGGACTGGTGTGAGAAGAGTCAGAGCAAAGCCATCTTGGGCGGCACGCTCACCAGCCAAGCGGACGGCAAGAGCAGCACCAACGCCCTTGGCAACGTGCACAACGAAGTGCGTGAGGATCTGATGCGCGCGGATGCTGTGCAGCTGGCAGGCACACTGACGCGCGATCTGGTGTTCCCGGTGCTGCGGTTGAACAAGGGCGGCATCGATGATCTGCGCCGCCTGCCGCGCTTTAAGTTCATGTTCGACGACAGCGAGGATCTCGGCACTCTGGCTGAATCGCTGCCGAAGTTTGTCGGCGTCGGCATGCGCATTCCGGTTGAATGGGCGCACGAACGTGCTGGCATCCCGCTGGCGGAAGAGAATGCACCGATACTCACCGTTGAGAAGCCCGCCGCCGTGCCGCCTGCCGTTGCCGCCAATGCTTCATTTGCCGCGCTGAGCATGCAAGATGTCGCCGATCTGGATGGTGAATCTGTGGCCGCTTGGGATGCTGTCATGGTCCACGTCACCGAGATGGTCGACCAGGCTGAAAGCATGGAGTCGCTGCAGGCCGCGCTAACGCAAGCCTATGGCGCACTGCCGCTGGATGATCTGCGCAAGGTCATGGCGCAAGGCTTCCAGCTGGCGATCCTGCGCGGTATGGCGGACGTGCAAGACGGTAACTGATCGTGCCAGGCTATCCGCCATTTAACGCGCCGTTCCCTGAGCAGCTCGCTTTCTTTCGGCAAAAGCTGAACCTGCCGACTGAGGCATGGGACGACATCGCGCGCATGGCGCACGATCGCGCGTTCATGGTGGCTGGGGCGCAGGGCGCGGATCTGCTGCAGGATCTGCGCGGTGCCGTGGACGAGTCGATCGATCTCGGCACCGGGCTGGGTGCGTTCCGCAAGAACTTCAAGCGCATTGTGGCCGAGCGCGGCTGGACTGGCTGGACCGGCGAAGGCAGCAAGGGCGGCGAGGCATGGCGCACCAAGGTGATCTACCAGACCAACATGGCCACCAGTTACGCGGCCGGCCGCTGGAAGCAGCTCAACGATCCGGAGCTGCTCAAGATATTCCCCTACTGGCAATACCACCACAGCGACAGCGTGATGACCCCGCGTCCGCTGCATGTGAGCTGGGACGGCCTGACACTGCCGCCCGATCATCCGTTCTGGAAAACGCACTTCCCGCCCAACGGCTGGGGCTGTATTTGCTGGGTGACGGCAGTCTCGAAAGAGAAGTTCATGCTGGCCGTGGCCAACGGCAAAGGACCGGCCAATGCACCGACCACCACCGAAGGCATCGACAAGGGATTCGACTACGCGCCGGGCGCGAACGTCAACACGCCGCTGCGTCAGATCGTCCAGGACAAGCTGATCAAATACCCGCCCGCGATCTCCAAGATGCTCTCGCGTGACGTGAACCGCTATGTGAACGCATCGCAGGACGCCGCCACTTTTGCACACGAGGTGCTGGCGGACCATGCACGCACCGACCAGCTGTGGCTGGGTTTTGTTGAGAACTTCGCGCAGGTGCAGCAGGCAACCAAGATCGATGCCAAGGGCTTCATGGTCTTACTGCCCTCTGAGGCACCGCGCCATGTCGGGAACAATCACGGGCATGATGGTGGCTCGCAGCGCCCGGCAACGCCGGAAGATTACACCAAGGTATGGCAGACACTGGCCGATGCGGACCGCATGAAGCTGAGCGACACGGACTCTATACATGGCCAGCCGATGATCGTTGCGTGGAAACAGATCGATGGCGAGATGTACCGCTGCGTATTCGAGGTGAGGTCGGGGAAGAAGAACCGCGCGCTGGCTTTGTGGTCGCTGGTGGTGAAGCTGCTATGAGGGTGCGGGGGCTGATGCTGTGCTTGCGCACCCCCCAGCCTAGAACGTCCGAAACGTAACCGCCATGTGCAAAGGATAGCACCGAATGTTCACTCATACCATAACCGACAGCAGTGCGATCGACGCCTTCAACCGGCTGATCGCACTGAATGCAGACCCCAGTGGCCCGCTGAAGGGAATCGGCGAACTGGCGACCGCCTTCACCAAGCAACGCTTCGAGCTGAGCCAAGACCCGTATGGCACGCCCTGGGCACCGAACTCGGATACCACGCTGCGCGCACTGCTGCACGACCGCAGCGGCACGTTCACCAAGAAGGGCAAGGTGTCGGCCAAGGGCGGCCGGCTGCTGGCAGGCAAGAAGCCGCTGATCGGCGAATCGAAGACGCTGTCGACCCAGATCCACTACACGGTGATCGGCAATGACAGCGTGACTATCGCGGCCACCGCTATTCAGGCTGCCATGCAGCACTTCGGAGGCGACAAGGTCCAGTTCCCTCACCTGTGGGGCGACATCCCCGCCCGGCCCATCTTTCCGGACGAAGCCAGAGGGCTGCCGGATGAACTCACACAAGGTTCTATTGATATACTGCGCACTGCGCTGGAGAATTCCATCCGAGGTTGATAGCTGGATGTGAATTTGGATGAAATTGAGCCTTATTTTTTTGGCCTTCGTTATTTTTACCGTTTAAAACTTGTTTTTATTACTCTTCCCACTTGTTCCCGTTTCAATCCGTCTCTTCCCACATTTATCTCACATTTCCCCTAGTAGTTATCTCAGGTCGGTTCAGACCCCGGTTTGCCGCCCCTTCGGGGTACCCTGCGTTGCTCGGCAAGTCAGGCGGCTGCGGAACTCGCGCTACGCGCTCAGACAGTCCTCGCCGACTACCCCTGACTCGCCTGCGCTACTCGGCGGCGCTCAGGGGAAGAAAAAGCGAAAGTCAAAACCGAATGGAGGGCAACAAGTTGCCCTCCATAGGCAAAGCAATTCGACTCCGGTACATTGGAGTCTGCAGTCACAATAATCAGGGGTATGCCTCTTACAACTTATGGACTCTTCAGAACGCAAGAAAGTCGCAGTTATTGCGAAGTACATCACAGAATCGTTCAGTGATAGTGATTGGGTATCCCTTGGGCAAGTGACTGGAAAGTTAAAGGCAATCACTGATCACCCTAGATTGTTTCGCTCACTCAGCTTTGGTGATGAAGACTACCCTTACTGCGTAGCTGAAGTTCTTGGTACGATCTTTTCCGAAGACAGTAATTTAATACCTGAGGTCATAGATTATTTCGATATTGATTTGTGGTACCAGCAAAAGGATCCAGAAAAACATAAAAAGATATTTGTTTCTTCAGCCATAAAGTCGGCAGATTTTTGGAAAGATGGATATGTAAAGATGTTCATAAGCCACCTCTCGACAAACCGTGAACGTATGTCCGCAATGAAAGTGGGCTTGGCCAACTGGGGGATATCTGCGTTTGTTGCTCACGAGGATATTGAGGCGTCGCGTGAGTGGAGGGACGAAGTTGAAGCTGGGCTTGAGTCAATGGAGGTCTTGGTGGCACTTGTTGAACCTGGATTCAAGGAATCCGATTGGTGTGCACAAGAGGTCGGATATGCGTTGGGGCGCAAGATAGATATTATTCCGTTACGGGCCGGACTTGATCCATTTGGGTTCTTCGGAAAGTACCAAGGAATTCAGGTCAAGGGAAAGCAAGCAGCGCAGGTTGCCAATGAAATCGTGCTGACGCTTCTGAAAAAACCTCAACATCGTAATGCGCTTTTGCAGAGTATGAGCAAAGCCTTTGCTTCGCTTCAATCGAAAAATAAGACTGAGTTGATTTCACTCCTTGATTCTTGGGAAATTACTACGGATCAGCAATTGAAGGTGCTTCTAGAGCAGGCATCTCTTTCTGATTTTGAGCGTAATTCGCTTAAGAATCTAATCAGCAGAGTGGGTGCATTTAAGGCGCCTGAACCTGCTATTTCGACGAGTAGATTCGATAATTTTGATGATGAGATTCCGTTCTGACAGTTCTGAAGCGCGGGCACATTGTGCCCGTGCGTTGGTTTTGGAATTTTGCTTTACTTCCCCTGTGCGCCGCCGAGTAGCGCAGGCTGGTCAGGGGATGTCGGCGAGGACTGTCTGAGCGCGTAGCGCGAGTTCCGCAGCCGCCTGACCAGTCGAGCAACGCAGGGGACCCACGAAGTGGGCGGCAAACCGGGGGCGACTTCTTTTGGTTACTTTTCTTGGCAAGACAAGAAAAGTAACTTGCTGTCGGGCAACCCCCGACGGTTTTGATTTTGAATTATTAGAAAATCACTTCACCCGAAGTGATTTCAAATACAACTCCTCCACCTTCGCCCTCGCCCAGGGCGTCCTCCTCAAAAACTTCAAACTCGATTTCACACTGGGGTCATGCGTGAAGCAGCGGATGGGGATGGCATCGGCCATCGCTTCCCAGCCCATGCTCTCGGATAGCTGCGTGATGATCTTTTCCAGTGTGACGCCTTCCAGTGTGGGGCGGGGCGCGGGTTTGTTGTGGGTGTCCATGGCCGGATTTTACAGGGGAACGGCGGGGGCTAGCGTTTACAATGCACGCCTTGTTTCCACGAAATGCCTCCCATGACCGAACCTGTCCGTCTTGCCAAACGCCTTGCCGAATTGGTCTCTTGCTCGCGCCGCGAGGCTGAGCTGTATATCGCGGGCGGCTGGGTGAGGGTGGACGGGCAGGTGGTGGAGTTGCCGCAGTTCATGGTGGCGGGGCAGGAGGTGACGCTTGATCCGGCTGCCAAAGCGATCCCGGTGGAGCCGGTGACCATGCTGTTGCACAAGCCACTCGGTCTGGATGACGCGGCGGCGGCGGCGTTGCTCTGTGCCGAGTCGCGGGCGGCAGACGATCATTCCCATGTCCGTGTGTTGCAGCAACACTTCGTGCGCACGACGCCGTGTCTGCCGCTGGAGCCGAATGCGAGCGGATTGGCGGTGTTCACGCAGGACTTTCGGGTGTCGCGCAAGCTGGTGGATGGTGCGGCGACGGTGGAGCAGGAGTATGTCGCAGAGGTGTCCGGGGAGATGTCGGATGAGGGGCTGAAGCTGCTCAATCACGGGCTGACTTTCAACGGCAAGCCCTTGTCTCCGGCCAAGGTCAGCCGCCAGAGCGAGACGCGGCTTCGTTTTGCGTTGAAAGGCGTGCGTCGGGGCCAGATCGCGTTCATGTGCGAGAGCGTCGGCCTGCAGTTGCTGAGCTTGCGCCGACTGCGCATCGGGCGTTTGTCTATGGGCAAGTTGCCGGTGGAACAATGGCGCTATCTGGCAGCGTATGAAAAGTTCTAAAGCCGGACTGGAGATGGATGCTTTCTGCCAGTGGCAGGACGACACGCTGGTGCTGAACATCCTAGGCCGTCCGCGCGCGAACCGGACGCGCATCGGCAAGGTGATCGGCAAGCAACTGGAGATATATGTCGCGGAGAACCCGGTGCGCGGTCGCGCGACGGCGCATCTGGTGCGTTATCTGGCGGGCAGGTTCGATGTGTCCGAGGGGGCGATCACGGTGGTGTTCGGGGTGTACAACGTGAACAAACAGGTGCGCATCAAAGCACCCAAGCAGCTACCAGCAGTGATCGCGAAGCGGCTGGACGCCGCTTCCGAGTGAATCAGCCGAAGAACTTCTTCAGGGCATTGCCCAACCAGCCGCCCGAGGTGTCTGATTTCCTGATCTCGACGCCGAGCGAATTCACCACGGCTTCGACATAGTCGGCATCGTCGCCCTTGATGTGGTTGACCAGCCAGATCTTCAACATGGCCAGCAGCTCCGGTGCGACGTTCTCGCCGCCTGCGGCACGTTTCTGGAATTCGGCGACGCGCTTGGTGAATATCTCGTGCACACGCTTGTGCGCCTTGTAGAACGGATAGTTCGCCTTCTCTTGCAGCTCTTCCTCGAAACTGAAGTGCGACATCGTGTAGTCCACCAGTTCACCCAGCACGTGGTTGATCACGGCGGTGTCTCCACTTTCGTTTGCGGTATTCAGTTCGTTGATCAGATCGACGATGCGCCGATGCTGTTTGTCGATGACTTCGATACCCGTGTCCAGCTCATTGGACCAGTGCAGGTATGCCATAATCTCCTCCCGTCGATGTTGTCGAACGTAATAGTTTTTTTAACTGCGGGCCGCATTCTTTACTACCCCTACTGCTGAGTCAACCAAAATGAGCCCGACCTATTTCATCGGGTATATCTGATGACCGCACTGACATTTAAAACCAATCGTTCCTTGCTGCGCCGCTATCTGCTGGCGGGATATGTATTGATGATCGCGTATGCCAGCCTGTCCCCTTTTGCGGGTTGGCAGGCGTCGGCGCCGACCTTTGTGGAAGTGCTCGCTTCGCCGCTGAGCCAAGCCTATACGGCGTTCGATGCGGCTGCGAACTGGTTGGCCTATCTGCCGCTGGGCATGTTGCTGGCGCTCAATCTGGATACGCGTTTCAAGCCAGGGCAGAGTGTGTTGCTCGCGACATTGGCCGCATTGCTGTTGTCGATGGCGATGGAATATCTGCAGACGTATCTGCCGATGCGGGCTGCGGCCAGTGTGGATGTGCTCACCAACGGACTGGGGGCATTGTGCGGGGCGGTGCTGGCAGTGTGGATCGCGCCGCGGGCATGGTTCGCGCGTGCCACGCAGTGGCGTATTGAACTGTTCCAGCGCGGCGACGGGGTGGATTTCGGTCTGGCGCTGGTGATGCTGTGGATGTTCGCGCAGATCAATCCTTCGCTGCCCATGCTGGGAAATGTGTTCCTCACCGAAGAAGCGGGGCGCATCGCGGCGTTCGCGCCGCCGCAGTTCAGCATGTGGGCGAGTGCGGCGGTGGCCTGCAACCTGCTGCTGATCGGCTTGCTGTTGCAGACCCTGTTCCGCATCCGGCGTCACGTGGTAGCGGCATTGCTGCTGATGTTGAGCGTGGTGGCGCTGGGCAAGTTCATCACGGCGGCGGTGTTGCTACGGTCCTGGGCCTTGATGTTGTGGTTGAACGGCGAGGCCGTGCTCGGGCTACTGGCGGGGCTGGCACTGACGGGTGCCAGTTTCTGGTTGTCGCGTCCGGTGCTGCTGTGGGCGGCAGCGGTGACGAGTGCCGCTTATCTGGCATTGGCGGCAGGGGTATTGGACAGCGCCGCACCCGCTGCCGCGATGCGCTTGTATCATTGGCACTACGGTCATCTGCGCAACTTCAATTGGATGTCGCAGATCGTCTCGGCGGTGTTCCCCGTGTTGCTGGTGATCTATCTGGCTTGGGCACGTCGCCGCATCATGAAGGCGGAGGAGAGTGATAAATGACGCAGTATTTCGACAAGCATGTGTTCTTCTGCACCAACCAGCGCGAAGACGGCAGCGACTGCTGCAACAACCATGGCGCGCAGAAGGCGCGCGACTATGTGAAAGACAAGGTCAAGGCGCTGGGCATCTCGGATCGGCAGAACAAGATCCGCATCAACTCCGCCGGATGTCTGGACCGCTGCGACGACGGCCCGGTGCTGGTGATCTATCCCGAAGGCACCTGGTACACCTTCGTCGACGAGAGCGATCTGGACGAGATCATCGAGGAGCATCTGAAGCATGGCCGCGTGGTGGAGCGTTTGAAGATCTGATGGCAGTCGTATTGAAAAGCTTTGATTTGGAGGGCCCGGCAGGGCGGATCGAAGGCGTGACGCATCTACCGGATGGCGAACTGCGTGCTATCGCCGTAGTGGCGCATCCCCTGCCCACCATGGGCGGCACGATGGAGAACAAGGTGGCGATGATGCTGGCCAAGACGTTTGCCGATATGGGCTGCGCAGCCTTCCGCTTTAACTTTCGCGGTGTCGGTGCGAGTGACGGCGAATTCACCGGCGGAGAAGGCGAGACGGAAGATCTGATCGCGGTGGTGCACTACGCGCAGGAGCAATTCGGCGGCGAACTGCCGCTGGTGTTGTCCGGCTTCTCCTTCGGCGGCTATGTCGCGGCGCGCGCCGCGCAGCGCTTGCAACCGCAACACTTGATCCTGGCCGCGCCTGCCGTCGGGCGCTTTGCGATGCCGGCCGTATCGGCCGACACTTTGGTCGTGCACGGTGAGCATGATGATGTGGTGCCGCTGGCCGATGCGCTGGAATGGGCGCGGCCGCAGCATCTGCCCATCGTGGTATTGCCGGCAGCGGAACATTTCTTCCACGGTCGGCTGACGCAGTTGCGCGATATCGTGAAGAAACATTTTTCCGGAGTTGAATTGTGAATCCAGTCATACAGGCCAAAGGTCTGCAAAAATCCTACGGCGGCCACTGCGTGGTGGACGGGCTCGATCTGTCCATCCACAAGGGGGAATGTTTCGGGCTGCTCGGCCCCAACGGCGCGGGCAAGACCACCACGCTGCGCCTCCTGCTGGGACTGATCGCGCCGGATGCAGGCACGGCCACGCTGCTCGATCTGCCGGTGCCGCAGGCCGCGCGCGAGGCGCGCATCAAAGTGGGCGTGGTGCCGCAGATGGACAACCTCGACCCCGACTTCACCGTGGCGGAGAACCTGCTGGTGTACGGGCGCTATTTTGGCATGCCAGACAGCGAGATCGAGGCACGCATCCCGGACTTGCTTGAATTCGCCAGCCTCACCAGCAAGCGCGACGCGAAAGTGCCGACGCTGTCAGGCGGCATGAAACGTCGCCTGACGCTGGCACGCGCGCTGGTGAACGATCCCGATGTGGTGTTTCTGGACGAGCCGACCACCGGCCTCGACCCGCAGGCGCGCCACCTGATCTGGCAACGTCTGAACGCGTTGACGCAACAGGGCAAGACGCTGTTGCTCACCACGCACTTCATGGACGAAGCCGAGCGCTTGTGTCATCGGCTGGCGGTGATGGACAACGGCAAGCTCATCAGCCAGGGCTCGCCGCGCGAACTCATCGAAAGCAACATCGAGCCGCAGGTGGTGGAGGTGTTCGGCGAGACGGCCGGGCAATGGGCGAGCGAGCATGCCGCAAAGTATGCGCAGCGTCATGAAGTCAGTGGCGAGTCGGTGTTCTGCTACGTGCACGATGCGCAGCCGCTGGTGGCACACTTGCAGGCGCAGGGTGCACTGCGCTATCTGCATCGCCCGGCGAATCTGGAAGACGTGTTCCTTAAATTGACCGGCAGGGAGATGAGGGAATGAGCATGAGTCATTTTGCATTGCCGACTTTGACGCTGCGTTTCTTTCCCATCTGGCGCAGACAATGGCTGGTGTGGCGCAAGGTCGCCGTACCCGCCATCCTCGGGCATCTGGCCGATCCGGTGATCTACATGCTGGGTCTGGGTTACGGTCTGGGCAGCCTGTTGCCGGAGATGGGCGGAACTTCCTACATCGCTTTCCTCGCGGCCGGTACACTGTGCTACAGCAGCATGAATAGCGCCAGTTTCGAATCACTGTACGGCGCATTCGCGCGCATGCACGAGCAGCGCACCTGGGAAGCCATCATGAACACGCCGGTGACGTTGGACGATATCGTGCTGTCAGAGATCCTCTGGTCGGCGACCAAGAGCCTGATGTCGGGCGTGGCCGTACTCATCGTCATCTGGATACTCGGCCTGTCGGATTCACTGATGTCCTTGTGGATGATCCCGCTGGTGCTGCTCATCGGCCTGACCTTCGCCGCGGTCGGTCTGATCATGACTGCACTGGCGCCCGCATACGACTTCTTCATGTACTACTTCACGCTGGTCATCACACCGATGATGCTACTATGCGGCGTCTTTTTTCCGGTCACTCAGCTGCCCGAGGCATTGCAGGCGCTTGCCGCCGTATTGCCGCTGACGCATGCGGTGGATCTGGCGCGGCCCTTGATGAACGGTGCGGTGCCGGCGCAGGCGGTTTTCCATATCGGCGTGCTGCTGACCTATGCGCTGGTCGGGTTCTATATTTCTCTGGTTCTGTTCAGACGTAGATTGTCGAGGTAATCAAAATGTTGTGGCTGAAAGCATTCCATATATTTTTCGTGGTCAGCTGGTTCGCTGGCTTGTTCTATCTGCCGCGCATCTTCGTCAATCACGCGATGGCGGAAGAAACGGCGGTGAAGGAGCGCTTCAAGCTGATGGAGCGCAAGCTGTACAAGTTCGTCACACCCATCGGTGCGCTAGCCGTGATCACCGGTCTGTGGTTGTGGTTCGGCTACGGTTTTTCCGGCGGCTGGTTGCATGCCAAGACCGCCTTCGTGGTCGGTCTGGTCATCTATCATTTTTACTGCGGTCATCTGGTGAAGGTGTTCGCGGAAGACCGCAATGTGCGCAGTCACGTGTGGTTCCGTTTCTTCAATGAAGTGCCGGTGCTGGTGTTGCTGGCGGTCGTCATACTCGTCGTCGTGAAGCCGTTCTGATGAAAGTCATGGGCTCTTCATTTTGCGGGCGAATCGCGGCGTCGCGTGCTCGCTCACTCCTCACCTACCCATCGAGGTATGTCTCGTCGTTCGCTGCGCGGCTCCTTGCGCTTCATCCCGCAAGAATGAATTCCCAAGGACTTTCATATGCCTGACTTTTTCGCCACCTGTCCGCGCGGACTGGAAAAACTGCTCTCCGACGAACTGGTTTCATGCGGTGCCGCCGGTGTGAAAGCGACAGACGGCGGCGTCGGCTTCTCGGGTGACTGGCCGACCTGCTATCGCATCAATCTGCAAAGCCGCCTCGCCTCGCGCATCCTGTGGCGCGTGCAGGCGCCGTCGCCGTATCGCAACGAACAGGATGTGTATCAGGCTGCCTACGATCTGCCGTGGACGCGCTGGTTCGATGTGCAGCACACCATCCTGGTCAAGGTCACGGCGATCAAGAGTCCGCTGACCAGCCTGGAGTTCATCACGCTCAAGATCAAGGACGCGGTGTGCGACAAGTTCCGCGCCGAGAAGAAGGAGCGGCCCAGCGTGGCCAAGCTGGAGCCGGATATGCGCATCCACGCTTTCTTCGAAGGCGACAAGTTCACGCTGTATCTGGATACCTCGGGCGAGGCGCTGTACAAGCGCGGCGTGCGTACCCATACCAACATCGCGCCGTTGCGCGAGAATCTGGCGGCGGGAATCTTGAAGATGACCGGCTGGAAGCCGGGTATCCCTTTGCTCGATCCGATGTGCGGCAGCGGCACTTTCCTGATCGAGGCGGCACAGATATCGCTCAACATCCAGCCCGGCATCGCGCGCCATTTCGCTTTCGAGAAACTGAAGAATTTCGATGCCAAGACCTGGGAGGCGATGCGCGAAGCCGCTATCGCGGCGCAGAAGCCGGTATGTGAGTTGCCGTTGCACGGCAGCGATCTGTACGGCGATGCCTTGGTGGCCGCCCATCAGAATCTGGAAGAGGCGGGTATACGCGAGACGGTGGACCTGAAGCAGTGCAACGTGCTGGAAGCTTCGCCTCCCGAGAGCGAAGGTATCCTCGTCGCCAATCTGCCCTACGGCGAGCGCATGGGCGACGAGGACGAACTGGCTGCGCTGTATCCGCAACTGGGTGATGTGTTGAAGAAGAAGTTCGGCGGTTGGAACGCCTACTTGTTCACGGGCGATCTGCGCATCGCCAAATTGATGCGGCTGACGCCGTCGAAGCGCACGCCGCTGTTCAATGGCGCGATCGAGTGCAGATTGTTCGAGTACAAGATCGTCAGCGGTAGTAACCGCAAATAAAAAAGCCGCCTTCATTCAGGCGGCTTTTTTATTTGGACTGGTTTATCAAGAGAGCTTCAGGTGTTCGGTGCCGCTCATCACGTCGCGATCCTTGGTCCCTGAACTTTCCAGTTTGATACGCAGGCGCAGGTCGTTGACCGAGTCGGCGTTCTTCAATGCCTCCTCGTAGCTGATCATGCCGGCTTCATGCAGATCGTACAACGCCTGGTCGAAGGTCTGCATGCCGATCTCGCGCGACTTGGCCATCACTTCCTTGATCTGGTGCACCTCGCCCTTGAAGATGAGGTCGGAGATCAGCGGCGAGTTGAGCAGGATCTCGAATGCGGCGGCCCGGCCCTTGCTGTCCTTCTTGGGGATCAGCCGTTGCGATATGAGCGCTTTGACGTTGAGCGACAGGTCCATCAGCAATTGTTCGCGGCGTTCTTCCGGGAAGAAGTTGATGATGCGATCCAGCGCCTGGTTGGCGCTGTTGGCGTGCAGCGTGGCCATGCACAGATGGCCGGTCTCGGCGAAAGCCACCGCGTATTCCATCGTTTCGCGGTCGCGGATCTCGCCGATCAAAATCACGTCGGGTGCCTGACGCAGGGTGTTCTTCAGCGCATTGTGCCAGTTGTCCGTATCCACCCCGACTTCGCGGTGGGTGATGATGCACTTTTGGTGGTCATGCACGTATTCGACCGGGTCTTCGATGGTGATGATGTGGCCCTGGCTGTTGAAGTTGCGGTAGCCGATCATGGCCGCCAGCGTGGACGATTTGCCGGAGCCGGTGCCGCCGACCAGGATCACCAGTCCGCGTTTGGTGAGCGTGACTTCCTTCAACACGTCCGGCAGGCGCAACTCTTCGAAGCTGGGGATCTTGGTGGTGATGGTACGCAACACCATGCCGACACGCTGTTGCTGCATGAACACGTTGACACGGAAGCGGCCGATGCCGGGTGGGCTGATGGCGAAGTTGCATTCGTGCGTCGCTTCGAACTCGGCCGCCTGACGGTCGTTCATGATGCTGCGCGCCAGTTCCTGCGTGTGCTGCGGGGACAGGACCTGATTGGACACCGGCGTCATCTTGCCGTCCACCTTGAACGCCGGCGGGAAGCCGGCGGTGACGAACAGGTCGGACGCTTTCTGCGTGATCATGCCTTTCAGCAGATTGTGTACGAGTTCGGTTGCCTGACTTCTTTCCATGGTGTACTCCTGATTCGGTGATGCTCGGCGGCGATTTAACCCGGGAACAGTTCTTTGTTGGCTGCCTTGCTGCGAGCTTCGCTCGATGCGACGACGCCGCGTTTGACCAGATCGGTCAGACACTGGTCCAGTGTCTGCATGCCGATGTTGCCGCCGGTCTGGATGGCGGAATACATCTGCGGCACTTTCGCTTCGCGGATCAGGTTACGGATGGCGGGGGTACAGATCATGATCTCGTGTGCGGCAGCGCGGCCTGCGCCGTCCTTTGTTTTGAGCAGGGTCTGCGAGATCACCGCGCGCAGCGATTCGGACAACATCGCACGCACCATTTCTTTTTCGTCGGCGGGGAACACGTCGATGATACGGTCGATGGTCTTGGCGGCCGAGCTGGTGTGCAGCGTGCCGAATACCAGGTGACCGGTTTCGGCAGCGGACATGGCGAGGCGGATGGTCTCCAGGTCGCGCATCTCGCCGACAAGGATCACGTCCGGGTCTTCACGCAGCGCGCTGCGCAAGGCATTGTTGAACGACAGCGTGTGCGGACCGACTTCACGCTGGTTGATCAGGCACTTCTTGGATTCGTGCACGAATTCGATCGGGTCTTCCACCGTCAGGATGTGGCCCATCTCGTTCTCGTTGATATGGTTAACCATCGCCGCCAGCGTGGTCGACTTACCCGAACCGGTCGGGCCGGTGACCAGCACCATGCCGCGCGGGGTCTCGGAGATGTCCTTGAAGATGGGTGGGCACTTGAGGTCTTCCAGTGACAGGATCTTGGACGGAATGGTACGCATGACCGCACCGGCACCGCGATTCTGGATGAATGCGTTGACGCGGAAGCGGGCGAGATTGGGTACTTCGAAGGAGAAGTCGACTTCCTTGTTCTCTTCGTAATGTTTGCGCTGCCCGTCGTTCATGATGTCATACATCATGGCGTGCACTTCCTTGTGCTCCATCGCGGGCAGGTTGATGCGGCGCATATCGCCGTGCACGCGGATCATCGGAGGCAAACCGGCGGAGAGGTGCAAGTCGGAGGCTTTGTTCTTCACGCCGAAGGCGAGCAGTTCGGTGATATCCATATATAATTCCCCAGTCGTTAAACAACCGCCAATATCGTGCAGGCCGCCGGATTATGACTGCAATCCTTTCCAACTTGCAAGCCGTGAGGCGGGCTGTAACAGAAGCGGCAACGGAAGCAGGGCGCCCCCGCGATGCGGTGCGTCTGCTGGCGGTCAGCAAGACCTTCCCGGCCGCATCCGTGCGCGAGGCATACCAGGCCGGACAGACCGCTTTTGGTGAGAATTACCTGCAGGAGGCATTGGACAAGATCGAAGCCCTGCGCGGGCTGCCGCTGGAATGGCATTTCATCGGGCCGATACAGAGTAACAAGACACGCCCCATCGCCGAGCACTTCGACTGGGTGCATGGTGTCGACCGGCTGAAGATCGCCGAACGTTTGTCGGCGCAGCGTCCCGCATCACTGCCGCCCTTGAACATCTGTCTGCAGGTCAATGTGAGCGGCGAGGCGAGCAAGAGCGGAGTGGCACCGCAAGATGTCGCGCAACTGGCAAGCGAGGTCGTGCGGTTGCCTCGATTGAAGTTGCGTGGTCTCATGGCGATCCCTGCGCCGGCTGATGATCCGCTGCGGCAGCGTGCACCGTTCGTGCAGATGCGCGAATTGCTGGCGGCATTGAATGTGCAGGGTATGCAACTGGATACGCTCTCGATGGGTATGTCGCATGACTTTGCAGTGGCGATACGGGAGGGCGCGACGATCGTGCGTGTGGGCACAGCGATCTTTGGTGCCAGAAACTACGGAGGCGAACAATGAACATCTGTTTTGTCGGTGGCGGCAATATGGCGACGGCCCTGATCGGCGGTTTGCTCAAGCGCGGCTATTCCCCGTCCAAGATCCGCGTGGTCGAGGTGGATGAGGCGCGTTGTTTACAGCTGCATCATGACTTTGTGGTGCGTGCCACGACGGACATGAGTGATGCGATCCCGTTCAGCGAGATCATATTGCTGGCCGTGAAGCCGCAGCAGATGCAGAGCACATGCCGCAACCTGGCACCGTTGCTGACCGGGCAGATGATCATTTCCATCGCGGCCGGGATACGTGCGCATGACGTCGCGCGCTGGTTGGGGACCGGTAACATCGTGCGCGCCATGCCCAACACGCCGGCATTGATCCGCCACGGCGTGACCGGTCTGTACGCGCTGGAAGCGGTCAGCGCCAGCAATCGCAAACATGCCGAGGCGATCATCGAGGCGGTCGGCACCAGTTTGTGGGTGGAGGATGAATCCATGCTGGATAGTGTGACGGCCATCTCGGGTAGCGGCCCAGCCTATGTGTTCTATTTCATCGAGGCGATGCAGCAGGCGGCACAGGAGCTGGGGCTGGATGCATTCCAATCGCGGCAATTGGTGCTGGACACCTTTATCGGCGCTGCAAAGCTGGCGGAGAGCAGCCAGCAGGATATCGCCACGCTGCGTGCCAATGTGACCTCGAAGAACGGCACGACTGAGCGTGCGCTATCGACTTTGGAAGCGCACGACGTGCGCGCGCATATCGTTGCTGCAGCCCATGCGGCCGCGGCGCGCTCCAAAGAACTGGGTGATGAACTGGGTAAGGATTGAAAATGCTAGCTGAAGCTTTGTTGTTCCTGATCGATGCGCTGCTGCAACCGTTCGCGGCCGTATTGTTGTTCCGCTTCCATGCGGTCTGGCTGCGTGTGCCGATGCGCAACCCGGTCGGCGAGTTCGTATTGGCAATCACCGATTTCATCGTGCTGCCGCTGCGCCGCCGCCTGCCTGCGCTGTCCGGGATTGATAGCGCCACGCTGTTGCTGGCCTTCGGCTTTGAATTCGTCTATCTGGTGGCCTTCATCAGCTTGCAGGGCTACTCATTTGATACCTTCCCGCTGATCGGTCTGCTGTTGTGGACGCTGGTCAAGCTGCTGAAGCTGAGTCTTTACCTGCTGATGGCCAGCCTGTTGCTGGAGGCGGTCATGTCCTGGGTCAATCCGCATACGCCGCTGGCGCCGCTGCTGACGGCAGTGAACCTGCCCTTCGTGCAACCCCTGCGCCGTCGCATCCCCACCGTCGGCAGTCTGGACCTGTCCATACTGGTACTGCTACTGTTGTGCCAGCTATTACTGATCGTGATGGTCGGCGGGCTGGAACAGGCTGCGATGCGCTTGCTGTGAGCGTGTGGTATCGCCGCAGCGGCGACGTATTGACGCTGACGCTGCACGTTCAACCGGGCGCCAAACGCAGCGAGGTGTCCGGCTTGCATGGCGAGGCGCTGAAGATACGCCTCGCCGCGCCACCCATAGAAGGGCGGGCCAACGAAGCGCTATGCAGGTTCATCGCCGATACCTTCGGCGTGGCGCTGAAACAGGTGGAACTCAAGCAGGGCGCGCAGTCACGCCACAAGGTGGTGGCGGTCACCGGCAGCAGCGTGGATCCGGAAAGCTGCCTGAAACCCTGATCGAGGTTCAGTGAGTGCCTGCCCGCAGGCGCTTCTCGGATAGCAGGGCTTTCACATTGCCCAGTTTGTTGCGGTCACTTTCACCGTTCACGTTGATGATGTGCAGCTTGCCCGCCCCGCTGTGCATATCATCGGCGAAATCCATCACCGCACCGATCACCACCAGCTCGCCTTTGCGTATCTTTTCCGCGAACTTGATCATGGCGGCACTGACCTGGTTATGCACGTTGGCCTGCACGCCATCCATATTGTTGAGGTTGGACGAGATGTTGATGGTGTCCAGCTCGCGCCTGATGGCTTCCGACTCTTTTGAATAGTTGCCGCTGACCGCCGCGATGGCACCGCAACGGGAATGGCCCACGAACATCAGTACCGGCGAATGCAGGTGGTGCACGCCGTATTCCACCGACCCCTCCGCCGTGGTGAGTTGGTTGCCGATGTTGCGGATCATGAACAGCTGTCCCTCGGGTGCGCGCGAGAACATATTGGTATGGACGCGAGAGTCGGAGCAACTGATGACGGTGGCAAAGGGTTGCTGACCTTTAGCGAGATCCGAGAAGAACTCGATGCGTCGCATCGACATGTAGATGCCGTTGTTGGCTGTCAGATCATTGAGGAAAGCGCTGACGGCCGTCGCCTCGGCACGGGCTTGCCCATGTGCCGGCTGGGCGTATGACTGGGGGGTGAGGCTGATTGAACATGCAACCAGCAGTGTGGCGAATCGCTTAAGCATAGGACACCTGTACATATATTCAAGGCCGCAGAATATACGGATTTGCTGATGTGCCAACAGATGAAAAGCACTTGTTATCGGCCTTATTCCTCATCGAACAGCATCTGTAAACGCAGCCAGAGCAGCGGGTCCATGTCGTAGCTTTGCTCATGCCGGAAATGCAATTGCGGATTGAATTCGAAGAACAGCCAGCGCCGGTTCAATTGTTGGCGATACAGCATCGATATCACGGCATCGTCCAAACGGGACTGCGGGCGGCTCACCCCGATCAGGCTGAGCTGGTATTGCAGTGCACGCTTTTCATCCAACGTGTGAAAGACAGTGAAGTTCTGTAGCAAATCGAAGCGCTGCGGCAGGTGCAGCCAGGTCACGCTGCTGGTGGCGCGGAACAGTGTTTGCGGAGCCAGCGGGCGATCGAAGTCTACTTGCGTAGTCTCGCCCAGACCGGACTGGCTGAACCAGTACAGCGATTGCGCCGGTTTCATGCGCCATTCGCCCATCGGTATGACGAGGCTGACGCGCGCACGGGCGAAGGGTTCCAGCGGTGCATGCAGCTTGACGCCGATGTCGGTGCTGGTGTGCCAGACCTGTTCTTCGCTTTCTTCCACGCGCAGCGCCAGGCCGTATTCACCCGGTGCGCGGAAGGGGCCGATACGTTGCGCCTGATTCTGGGTGGCCCCGGTGCCGGCGGTGTTCTGTTCCGGATCGCTCTCCAGCAGCAGATGCATGCGATGTTCGGTCGAAGGCAGGTGCAGCTTGATGCGGCCAGACAGCGTGGTCTCGCGCTGCCCACCGGCCAGCATCTGCTCATTGAGGTCGAGCTGGAACACGCTGCGATTGCTCTCCTGGAAGTTGCGCTCATCGCCGAAGAAGCGATCCAGCCCTGTGATCAGACGGACAAAATGCTGCGATACGTATTCTCTTGTGGCATCCGCCTGTTGCATGCCGGTACTGGCCAGTGCGGGGAGAGGATTATCGACTGCGGCCCCTGCCGTGGCGGGCAGACACAGCACAGCACACAGGCAGGTCGTACGGAATATGGATTTCTGGAACAGATGTGGCATGGGGTGGGATGATACACAGAAAAAAAAGCCGGCTCTCGCCGGCTTGAAATCGCACTGTTGCTGTTGCCTTGAGTCCGGGTTCCTGTAAACAAAAAACCGGAAGGCTGGCAGTTAACGCGCGACCTCTACATCAGGATGACATCGTATTGCTCTTGATTGTAAAGATTCTCCACCTGCAGCGAGACCGGCTTGCCGATGAAGTCGGATAATTGGGCCAGACTTTGCGATTCCTCATCCAGGAACAGATCGATGACCTGCTGCGAGGCGAGGATGCGGTATTCGCGGGCATTGAATTGGCGGGCCTCGCGCAGGATCTCGCGCAGGATCTGGTAACACACGGTCTGCGCGGTCTTCACTTCGCCGCGTCCCTGGCAGGTGGGGCAGGGCTCGCACAGCACATGCGCCAGACTTTCGCGGGTACGCTTGCGCGTCATCTCCACCAGTCCGAGCGCAGAGAACCCGTTCACATTGACGCGGGTGCGGTCCATCGACAGCATCTTGCGGAACGCTTCCAGCACGCCGTCGCGGTGCTCCTGGCTGTCCATGTCGATGAAGTCGCAGATGATGATGCCGCCCAGATTGCGCAGGCGCAGTTGGCGGGCGATGACCTGCGCCGCTTCCAGATTGGTCTTGAAGATGGTGTCGTCGAAGTTGCGGCCGCCGACGAAGCCGCCGGTGTTCACATCGATGGTGGTCAACGCTTCGGTCTGGTCGATGATCAGATAGCCGCCCGATTTTAGATTGACGCGCTTGGACAGTGCCGACTCGATCTCATCCTCGATGCCGTACAGGTCGAACAAGGGGCGCGTACCGATGTAATGGCTTAATTTTTCCACTGCTGCCGTGCTGAAATCGGCCGCGAATGCCTGCATGCGCTGGTGGGTGTCGCGTGAATCCACCAGGATGCGCGCAGTCTCCTGGCCGAAGAAGTCGCGCAGCACGCGCAGGCTGATATCCAGCTCTTTGTATAGCAGGGCGGGGGCGCCCAGCTGTTTCGCCTGTTGTTGCAGCTTGCTCCACAACTTGTCCAGATAGGCCACGTCGGTGCGCATCTCCTCGTCCGTCGAGCCTTCGGCCATGGTGCGGATGATGTAGCCGCCGCCGTGTTCGGGCGGTAGCAACTGCTGCAGGCGCGCGCGCAGTGTCTCGCGCTCTTCCTCGTTCTCTATGCGCTGTGATACGCCGATGTGTGCTTCCTGCGGCAGGTAGACCAGCAGGCGGCCGGCGAAGCTCAATTGTGTGGAAAGGCGCGCCCCCTTGCTGCCGATCGGGTCCTTGATCACCTGCGCCAGCACGCTCTGTCCTTCGAACAACACTTTCTCGATGGGCTTGGCTGCATCGCCGTTGATGCGGTTCTCCCAGATGTCGGCCACATGCAGGAAGGCCGAGCGCTCCAGTCCGATGTCTATGAAGGCCGACTGCATGCCGGGCAGCACGCGCTTCACCTTGCCGACGTAGACGTTGCCGACCAGACCGCGCTGGCTGCCGCGCTCGATGTGCAGTTCCTGCACGACGCCCTGCTGCATCACGGCGACGCGCGTCTCCTGCGGGGTGACGTTGATCAGTATCTCTTCATTCATGCGGTGGAGACTCCGAAAGATTGCAGCAATTCTACCGTCTCGAACAAAGGCAACCCCATCACGCCGGTGTAGCTGCCGTCGATATGTTCTACGAATGCACCGGCAGGGCCCTGGATGCCGTACGCACCTGCCTTGTCATGCGCTTCACCGGTCAGCAGGTAGCGGCGGATACGTGTTTCGTTCAGAGCCGCGAAAGTGATGGTGGTGGTCGACAGTCGCATCTCCAGCCGTCTTTCGCAAACGACTGCCACTGCGGTGAGTACTTGGTGCTGTGTACCGGAAAGTTCGGTGAGGATCTGCAAGGCATGCTCGTTGTTGTCCGGCTTGCCGATGATCTTGCCGTTCACGGTGACCGTGGTGTCCGCAGCCAGCACCGGGTAAGGACGCAGCTTGCGCATCAGCAGTGCTTCCCAGCCTGCCTCGGCCTTTGCACGGCAGATACGCTGCACATAGTCGACCGGCAGCTCGCCATCAAGCGGTGTCTCGTCCACATGCACTTCGCGGCGCGGATCGTTGCGTAGTAGCAGCGGATCGAAACGCACGCCGATCTGTTTGAGCAGTTCGCGGCGGCGCGGACTTTGCGAGGCGAGATAGATGCGTGAGAGGTCGGTGCTCATGGCTGCCCTTGGTTCATTCTCTGTGATAGGGGTGATTGTGCATCAGTGAGTGCGCGCGATAAAGCTGCTCCGCCAGCAGCACGCGCACCATGCCGTGTGGCAGGGTGAATGCGGAAAGCGCCAGCAGTTGTCGCGCGCGCTGTTTGACCGATTCGTGCAGGCCGTCGGCACCGCCGATGATGAAGGCGACATCGCCGCCCTGCTGCATCCAGTCTCTCATCTGTTGAGCCAGTTGTTTGGTGGTCGGTGTCGCACCGTGTTCGTCGAGCGCGATACAGTGTGCGGAAGCGGGCAGGGCAGCGAGGATACGCTGCGCCTCGGACTCCATGATCTGTGCGGTGGTCTTGCCGGTGGTGCGCGGCTCGGGTTTGATCTCGACCAGCGAGATGGCCGCTTCGCGCGGCATGCGCTTGGCGTATTCGTTGAAGCCCTCAGTGATCCACGCGGGCATCTTGTTGCCCACCGCGAGGATCATCAGTTTCATTTGCCGGCTTGGGCGCGCAGCTTGGGTTGGACGCCCCAGAGTTCTTCAAGGTTGTAATACGCGCGCACGGCCGGCTGCATGATGTGCACGATGACGTCGCCCAGGTCGACCAGCACCCATTCGCCGCTGTCGCCGCCCTCGACGCCGATCACGTCCTCGCCGATCTCCTTGAGTTTCTTTTCCACGTGGTCGGCCAGCGCCTTGGTCTGGCGTGTGGATTGCGCGCTGGCGATCACCATCGCTTCGAACAGCGAGTTGAACTTCCGGGTGTCGATGACTTCGATGTCCATTGCTTTGATGTCTTCCAGTGCCGCCACGACGGCGGCGGTCTTGTCTTTTACGTTCAGCATGTTGAGTAGGTCTGATTGGTTTGAATATGATGGGTGACGGCATCGGGCACCAGATAGCGGATGCTCTTGCCGTCCGTACAGCGGCGGCGGATGTCGGTGGAGGATATCTCCAGTGCGGGCATGTCGGCGACGAAGATCGTGCCGGCAGGTGATTCGTGCAGGGCTTGCGCGCCGGGGGCGAGGCGTGCGCGGTATTCGGTCTGCAGTGCCTCGTCGGCCTGCGCCATCGCGTTACCTAGCGGCAAGCCGCCCGCGCGTTGCAACACCACGATATGCGCCAGTGCGAACAACTGCTGCCATTCGTACCAGGTGTGCAGTTGCAGGAAGGCATCGCCGCCGAGGATCAGGCACAGCGGTTGCTGCATACCCAGTTCCGCACGCAGCGCGGTGAGCGAATCAACGGTGTAACAGGGATCGGTACGGAACACTTCGCGCACGTCGACCATGAAGTCGGGATGACCGTTCACCGCCAGTCGCACCATTTCCCAGCGTACCTTGGCCGGTGCCACGGGCGCGGGGCGATGCGGCGGTGTGCCGCTGGGCATGAAGCGTACCTGCGACATGCCGCATTGCTCCAGCGCCTCCTGGGCGATACGCAGATGCCCATGATGGATGGGATCGAAAGTGCCGCCGAGGATGCCGATGGGTTGCGTCACTGCTTAGACTGCCAGTCGGCGCACGTCAGCCAGCACGTGCGCAAGATAGGTGGTGAAGCGCGCGCCCATCGCACCGTCGATCACGCGGTGGTCGTAGGACAGCGACAGCGGCAACATCAGGCGCGGCACGAATTCGCCGTCCTTCCACACCGGTTTCATGCTGGAACGCGACACGCCCAGGATAGCCACTTCAGGCGCATTGATGATCGGCGTGAATGCCGTGCCACCGATACCGCCCAGGCTGGAGATGGTGAAGCAGCCGCCCTGCATGTCGGCAGCGGTGATCTTCTTGTCGCGCGCACGCGCGCTGACTTCCATCAGTTCCTGCGCCAGCTGTACGATGCCCTTCTGGTCCACGTCGCGTATCACCGGCACCATCAAACCGTCCGGTGTATCCACCGCGACGCCGATGTGGATGTATTTCTTCACGATCAGATTCTCGCCGCTCGTATCCAGTGAAGCGTTGAAATCCGGGAAGTGGCGCAGCGTGGTGGCGACCGCCTTGAGCATGAAAGCCAGCGGGGTGATCTTGATGTTCTGCTTGGCGTATTCGTCGTTGAGCTGTTTGCGGAAGGCTTCCAGCTCGCTGATGTCGGCATCTTCGAATTGCGTGACATGGGGGATCATCACCCAGTTGCGGTGCAGGTTGGCACCGGAGATCTTCTTGATGCGCGACAGCGGTTTGGATTCGATTGCGCCGAACTTGGCGAAATCCACATCCGGCCACGGCAGCAGTCCCGGCAACGCACCACCGGCTGCCGCACCGCGCGGTTGCGCCAGCGATTGCTTGACGAAATTCTGCACGTCGTCCTTGGTGATGCGGCCTTTATCCGCACTGCCCTTCACCTGTGTCAGGTCGACACCGAGTTCGCGTGCGAAGCGGCGGATGGACGGGCTGGCGTGTGCCTTGCCGCCGGAAGTGCTCACTACCGGGGCTGCAGCTATGACTGGTGCTGCGACCGGTGCCGGTTTTGCAGCAGGTGCTGCCGCAACAGGGGCCGTCTGCGGTGCAGGCGCAGACGGTGCTGCGACTGCCGGCGCTGCGGCAACACTGGCTTCGATCAGCGCGATCAGATCGCCTTCGGAAACCTTGTCGCCGACCTTGACCTTGAGTTCTTTCAACACGCCGTCGAACGGTGCCGGTACATCCATGGTCGCCTTGTCGGTCTCTAGGGTGATCAGCGTCTGTTCGGCAGTGACCTGCTGGCCGGCCTTCACACCAACTTCAATGACTTCGACACCTTTGAATCCGCCGATGTCCGGAACCGATACATTCTTGATTTCTGCCACGTCGTTCTCCTCGATTACACCGTGGTGGGATTCGGTTTGTCAGCGTCGATCTGGTATTGCTTGATCGCGCGGCTGACTACACTCGCTTCGATGCTGCCTTCATCGGCCAATGCCTTCAATGCGGCAACGGCGACGAAGTAGCGATCCACCTCGAAGAACTCACGCAACTTGCGACGGAAGTCGGAACGGCCGAAACCGTCCGTACCCAGCGTCTTGTACTGTGCCTTCACATAGGGACGGATCTGGTCCGGGTAGGCGCGCATGTAATCGGTCGCGGCGACGACAGGCGTCTTCGCATCCAGACACTGCTCGACATAACTGACGCGAGCCTTGGCTTCGGGATGCAGCATGTTCCAGCGTTCGCAGTCGATACCCTCGCGGCGCAACTCGTTGAAGCTGGTTACGCTCCACACATCGGACGAGATGTCGAAGTCGCGTGCCAGCAGTTCCGCCGCCGCGATGACTTCGCGCAGGATGGTGCCACTGCCCAGCAGTTGCACCTTGGCTTTGGATTTTGCCTTGCTGCTGCTGAACTTGTACATACCCTTGATGATGCCCTGCTCGGCACCTTTCGGCATGGCCGGGTGGGTGTAGTTCTCGTTCATCACTGTGAGGTAATAGAACACGTCCTGCTGTTCCTGATACATGCGGCGCATGCCGTCCTGCACGATCACGGCCAGTTCGTAGGCGAAGGTGGGGTCGTAGGACACGCAGTTGGGGATGGTCGCGGCCATTAGATGGCTGTGGCCGTCCTGATGCTGCAGACCTTCGCCGTTGAGCGTGGTGCGGCCGGCAGTGCCGCCTACCAGGAAGCCGCGCGCGCGCAGGTCGCCCGCTGCATAAGCCAGATCGCCGATGCGCTGGAAACCGAACATCGAGTAATAGATGTAGAACGGAATCATCGCCACGCCGTGGTTGGCGTAGGCTGTTGCGGCGGCGATCCAGTCGGCCATGCCACCCGCCTCGTTGATGCCTTCCTGCAGGATCTGACCGCTTGCCGATTCTTTATAGAACATCAGCTGGTCGGCATCCTGCGGCGTGTACAGCTGGCCCACCTGCGAGAAGATACCGAGCTGGCGGAACATGCCTTCCATGCCGAAGGTGCGCGATTCGTCCGGCACGATAGGGACGATCTGCTTGCCGATGGCCTTGTCTTTTACCAGGATGCCGAGCATGCGCACGAACGCCATGGTGGTGGAGAACTCGCGGTCCTCGCTGGATTTCAGTAGGGCATCGAAAGCATCCAGTGTCGGGATGTTGAGCGGATGCGCCAAAGGTTCGCGTGCCGGGATGTTGCCCATCGCCGCGCCGCGTTCCTTGAGGTACTTGGCTTCCTGGCTGTCGGGCGCGGGGCGCACGAAAGGCAGGTTGGGCAGTTGCTCGTCGCTCACCGGGATGTTGAAGCGGTCGCGGAAGCTGCGCAGCGAGCCGCCGTCCATCTTCTTCTGCTGGTGGGTCGGGTTCTGCGCCTCGCCCGACGATCCCATGCCGTAACCCTTCACGGTCTTGGCCAGGATGACAGTGGGCTGACCCTTGTGTTTAGTGGCTGCCGAATAGGCGGCGAACACCTTGAACGGATCATGGCCGCCGCGGTTCAGACGCCAGATCTCGTCGTCGGACATGTCGGCGACCAGTTCCAGCAGCTCGGGATACTTGCCGAAGAAATGCTCGCGCACGAACGCGCCATCTTTGGCTTTGTAGTTCTGGTACTCGCCGTCCACCACTTCCATCATGCGTTTCGCCAGCAGACCGCTCTTGTCCTTGGCCAGCAGACGATCCCACCAGCGCCCCCACACCACTTTGATCACGTTCCAGCCTGCGCCACGGAACACGCCTTCCAGTTCCTGGATGATCTTGCCGTTGCCGCGCACCGGGCCGTCCAGACGCTGCAGGTTGCAGTTGACCACGAAGATCAGATTGTCCAGACCTTCGCGGCCGGCCATGGAGATCGCACCCAGCGATTCCGGTTCATCGGTCTCGCCATCGCCGAGGAAAGCCCATACCCTGCGGCCGTCGGTCTGTGACAGGTTGCGATGCTGCAGATAGCGCATGAAACGCGCCTGATAGATCGCCATCAGCGGGCCCAGACCCATGGACACCGTGGGGAACTGCCAGAAGTTTGGCATCAGCCAAGGGTGGGGATAGGAAGACAAGCCGTCGCCGTCCACTTCCTGACGGAACTTGCGCAGTTGTTCTTCCGACAGGCGGCCTTCGAGGAAGGCGCGCGCATAGATGCCGGGTGAGCAGTGGCCCTGGAAATACACCAGATCGCCGCCATGGTCCTTGGTTTGGCCGCGGAAGAAATGATTGAAGCCGATGTCATACAGGGTGGCCGCTGAAGCGAAGCTGGCGATGTGACCGCCCAGCTCGGATGATTCCTTGTTCGCGTTCAGGATGATCGCCATCGCGTTCCAGCGCGTCAGCGCGCGGATGCGGTGTTCCAGTTCATGGTTGCCGGGTGAGCGCTCTTCCTTGTCCACCGGGATGGTGTTGACGTAGGGGGTGGTGGCGCTGATCGGCATATCGTCGCCGGCCAGCCGTGCATGGTTGATCAGTTGGTCAAGCAGGAAGTGGGCGCGTTGTGCGCCTTCCTTTTCCAGTACGGACTGGAGCGATTCCAGCCATTCCTGTGTTTCCTGCGGATCATGATCGGGTATCTGTGTCGCCATCGCTTACTCTCTCTCTCGGTTACAACGCAATATTTCGTTTTCCGTCACCAACCATTCAACTGCGCAGTCGGTGTCCTCCAGCGGGATGTCTTCGACCACTTGCAGCCCGAACGCGGCAGCGACCAAAGCCGGTCGATGCGGCATACGTGCCAGCAGTCTGTCGTAGAAACCGCCCCCATAACCCAGACGTCCCCCGTCCCGGCTGAACGCGACGCCGGGTAACAATATGAGATCTATCGTTCCCAGCGCTTCTTCTTTTATACATCGCTCGACCAGCGGCTCGCGTATGCCCCACGAACCGGGTGCCACGTCTTGCTGCAGATCCTGCACCTGATACAGGTCCAGATGCTTGCTTGCCTTGTTCGCACGCGGCAGCAACACACGTTTGCCGTCACGCAGGGCTTGCGCCACCCAGTGCTCGGTATCCAGTTCGGCCCCGAAGTTCAGGTAGCCCAGTACGGTCGCGGCTTGCCGATACGCGGGCAAACTGCTCACTGCGTCCAGAATGGTATGACTCAGACGCAGCCGTTCTGCCGCGGCCATATTTTCGCGGGCGGCGATTATACGTTGCCGGAGGGTCAGCTTCCTAGCTTGGATGTTCATAAGCCCCTGTTCAATTTCCAATAAAGCGACCAACACGCACCATTGCCGGCAGAACTGGGCTTAACTTCGCGGTAATCCATGCAAATCCATCTCGAAGTGGCGGCGTGTCGCGGACTCGATAAGACACGGAAGTGATCCGTGCTCACCGCATCACCCCAAAAACAGGCGATATGCCGGATTGTCGCTCTCGTCCCAATAGCGGTAGCCCAGGGTGTCGAGGAAGGTCTTGAGCGCTTTCTTATCCTGACGCGGCACTTGCATGCCGACCAGCACGCGGCCGTAGTCCGCGCCATGGTTGCGATAGTGGAACAGGCTGATGTTCCAGTTGTGGCTCATGCTGTTGAGGAAGTTCATCAGAGCGCCCGGGCGTTCCGGGAATTCGAAACGGTACATGATCTCGTCTTTGGCCTCCGGCGCATGGCCGCCCACCAAGTGGCGCAGATGCAGTTTGGCCATCTCGTTGTCGGACAGGTCCAACGCGGGTAATTTGTTGCGCTGGAGTTTGTCGATCAGATCTGTCGTTTCCGATTGGTCCTTGACCTGGATACCGACGAACACCTGCGCCGCTGCCGGATCGGCGTAGCGGTAGTTGAACTCGGTGATATTGCGCTTGCCCAGTAACGCGCAGAACTTGCGGAAGCTGCCCGGCGTCTCGGGGATGGTGACGGCTAGGATGGCTTCCCGCTTCTCGCCGATCTCGGCACGCTCGGCCACGAAGCGCAGGCGGTCGAAGTTCATGTTCGCCCCGCTGCACACGGTGACCAGTGTCTCGCCTTTGAGCTGTTCACGCTTGGCATACGCCTTGGCCCCGGCGACCGCCAGCGCACCGGCCGGTTCCAAGATGGAGCGCGTGTCCTGGAACACGTCCTTGATCGCGGCGCATACCTCGTCGGTATTCACTAGCACCACCTCGTCCACATACTTCTTGCAGATACGGAATGTCTCTTCGCCCGCCAGCTTGACGGCTGTGCCGTCCGAGAACAGGCCGACGTCGTTGAGCGTGACGCGTTTCTTAGATTTCAGCGAACGCGCCATTGCATCCGAGTCGGTGGTCTGCACGCCGATCACCTTGATGTCGGGACGCACCTGCTTGACGTAGGCCGCCACACCCGCGATCAGTCCGCCGCCGCCGATGGCACAGAAGATGGCGTGTATGGGGGCTTGGCGCTGGCGCAGGATCTCCATCGCGATGGTGCCCTGTCCGGCGATCACATCCGGATCGTCGAAGGGGTGCACGAAGGTGAGTTTCTTTTCCTTTTCCAGCGCATAGGCGTGGGTACACGCATCGCTATAGCTGTCGCCGTGCAGCACGATCTCGACCGAACGCTGGCCGAAATGTTTGACTGCCTCGATCTTTACTTGCGGTGTGGTGGTCGGCATCACGATGATGGCTTTACAGCCGAGGCGGTGCGCGGACATCGCCACGCCCTGCGCGTGATTGCCTGCCGAGGCGGCGATCACACCGCGCTTCAATTGTTCGGGGGTGAGCTGCGCCATCTTGTTGTAAGCGCCGCGTAGCTTGAACGAGAACACGGGCTGCATGTCCTCGCGTTTGAACAGGATGGTGTTGCCGGTGCGCGCCGACAGGTCGGACGCGAGTTCGAGCGGTGTTTCAACGGCCACGTCGTAGACGCGGGCGGTCAGGATGCGTTTTAGATAACCTTGCATGGTGATTCACGGACGATTGATAGTGTCCGCAAGATTAGCAGGAATCCCGCCGATTGCCTAAATACGCAGGCCGCTCATTTGGTAGAAAGCGGGCAGGTCGCTCAGGTCGTTCAGCACGGCAGCCGCGCCGGTGAAGTTCTGCGTGTGCGTGTACGGGTTGGTGGTGATGTATGTCTTGATGCCGGCAGCCAGCGCAGAGTGCAGGCCGTTATAGGAATCCTCGAGCGCGATGCACTCGCCGGGTTGTAGTGCGAGTTCGTTCAGCACCCAGTCGTAGATGTCCGGAGCAGGTTTCTTGTTGGGCACGATGTCGCCGCAGCCGTTGGCGGCGAAATAGCTTGCCCAGTCCTTGCCCAGTCCGACCTCCAGCAAAGCACTTACGTTCTCGGCCGTGGTGGTGGTGGCGATGGCGAGCGTGATGCCCGCATCGCGCGCGTCATGGATGAGTCTTTTGATGCCCGGGCGCAGCGGGATGGCGCCTTCACGCAGCATGGCAGTGTAGTGGCCGGTCTTCACCGCATGCAGGTGCTTGACGAAATCGTCGAAGTTCTCGGGCTTGGTATAGCCCTGCAGGAAATCCGAGACGAAATATTTGATGCGCTCCTTGCCGCCGGTCACCTTGAGCAGCTTGTCATACAGCGCGACGTCCCAGTTCCAGTCCAGTCCGTTCTCGGCGAACGCCTTGTTGAACGATTTGCGGTGGCCGTCCTCGGTATCCGCCAGTGTGCCGTCCACATCGAAAATGATCGCTTTGATGGTCATCGCTTCTTTCCTTTGTTATCTCGTCCCGGGGAATTTCTTGCCTGCCATGGACTTCATCATCTTGCTCATCATTCCCTTGCCACTGAACATCTTCATCATCTTCTGCGATTGCTCGAACTGGTTCAGCATCTGATTCACATGCATCACCTGCACACCGGCACCTGACGCGATGCGCTTCTTGCGCGAAGCTTTGATCAGATCCGGGTGGCTGCGCTCCCAAGGGGTCATCGAGTTGATGATGCCTTCGGTGCGGTTGATCTGGCGTTCGTCGACCTTGGCACCTGCTGCGGCGTTGGCCAACTGGGCAGGCAGCTTGTCCATCAGTGCGGACATGCCGCCCATCTGTTTCATCTGCACGATCTGCATCTTGAAGTCGTTCAAGTCGAAGCCCTTGCCGCTCTGCATCTTCTTGGCAAGCTTCTCTGCTGCGCCGATATCCACATTGCGTTGTGCTTCCTCCAGCAGCGACAGCACGTCGCCCATGCCGAGGATGCGCTGCGCCATGCGTTCCGGATGGAAGGCTTCCAGACCGTTCGGCTTCTCGCTGACACCGACGAACTTGATCGGTTTGCCGGTGATCTGTCGCACCGACAGCGCCGCGCCGCCACGCGCATCGCCGTCCAGCTTGGTGAGGATCACGCCGGTGAGCGGCAAGGTCTCGCCGAATGCCTTGGCGGTGTTCACGGCGTCCTGGCCGGTCATCGCATCGACCACGAACAATGTCTCGATGGGTTTAAGCGCGGCGTGCAGGTCCTTGATCTCGGCCATCATCGCTTCGTCCACAGCGAGGCGACCGGCGGTGTCGACGATCAGTACGTCGTGGTGATGCTTCTTCGCCCAGTCGTGCGCGGCCAGTGCGATGGCCTGCGGTTTTTGCGAGTTGTCGGAAGGGAAAAAATCGATCTTGAGTTGCGCGGCTAGCGTACGCAGTTGCTCGATGGCGGCGGGGCGGTACACGTCGCAACTGACCAGCAGCACTTTCTTCTTGTGCTGTTCACTGAGCAGCTTGGCCAGTTTGCCGCTGCTGGTGGTCTTGCCCGCGCCTTGCAGGCCGGCCATCAGGATCACGGCAGGCGGCACGGTGGCGAGGTTGATGCCGACGTTGGCTTCGCCCATCAGCTTGGTCAGCTCGCGATTCACCACGCCGATCAGCGCCTGTCCCGGTGTCAGGCTGGCGATGACTTCCTCTCCCAGCGCGGCTTCTTTTACCTTGGCGATGAATTCCTTCACCACCGGCAGTGCGACGTCGGCTTCCAGCAGGGCGAGGCGTACTTCGCGCAGTGCGTCCTGAATGTTGCTTTCAGTCAGACGCCCCTGCCCGCGCAGGTTCTTGATGATGCCGGTGAAACGTTGTGTGAGATTGTCGAGCATGATGCCTGAGTGACTTGGTGTAGAATCCGTACAGTCTAAAACATCCGCACTCTTCATGTCGAACCAAGCTCTGCCTCTGCTGACTTTCGCCCTGTACGCTGTATTGGCTTTCCTGTTCTGGCGCGCCCAAGCCGCCGGCACAGCCGAGCAGAAGAATCGCGGCGCGCTCGGATTCGCGGTGATCCTTCCGCTACTGCTGCATGGCGGCTTGTTGTATCAGACCCTATTCGTATGGGGCGCGCTGAATCTGGGTGTGACCTATGCCCTGTCGCTGATCTTGTGGTTGACCGTACTGATCTACTGGGTGGCAAGACTGTTCTATCCGCTTTCCGGCTTGCTGGCGTTGGTGCTGCCGCTGGCGGCGATCGGCGTGCTGTTGCCCGCCCTGTTCCCGGTCGGACACATTCTGTCCCAGCCGCCGTCTGGGCTGTTCGATACGCATGTGCTGATGGCGATGCTGGCGTACAGTCTGTTCACTATCGCCGCCTTGCATGCCGGGTTGATCTCCCTGGTCGAGAAGCGCCTGCACCATGCCAAGCTGCCCAGGATATTGAAGAGTATGCCGCCCCTGATGACCATGGAATCCTTGCTGTTCCGGGTCATCGGTATCGGTTTTGTGATCCTGACGGTCACCGTGGTTTCCGGCATCCTGTTCTCGGAGCAGGTGTTCGGGCAGCCCTTCCAGTTCACGCATAAGGTATTGTTTGGATTGATCTCCTGGTTCGTTTTTGGCGGGCTGTTGGTGGGGCATCACTTCTACGGTTGGCGCGGTCATACTGCGGTGCGTTTGACTCTGAGCGGGTTCGTTTTTCTGCTGCTCGCCTATCTGGGCACCCAATTCGTCCTGCAGGTCATCCTCCAGCGCTGATTTCCCTGAAAAATTCTGTCCTTGCCTTACTTCGGCAAGGTGTCGTAGAATTCGCGCCCTTTGGCACGGGCCAGATCAACTTTTTATATCGGAAATCATTATGGTAGTCATTCGTCTTTCTCGCGGCGGTTCCAAGAATCGTCCGTTCTACAACGTGGTCGTTGCTGATTCTCGCAACCGTCGCGACGGCCGTTTCATCGAGCGCGTCGGCTTCTACAATCCGCTGGCTGTTGAAGGCACAGAAAGTCTGCGTATCGCGCTGGATCGCGTTACGCACTGGCAGGACAAGGGCGCGCAGTTGAGCGAGACTGTAAGCCGTCTGGTCAAAAAAGCCGGTGCAGCTGCAACTGTCTGATGAGGCAAGCCCCATGGTCATCATGGGGAGGATCGTAGGGGCGCAAGGCATTCAAGGCTGGGTGAAGGTGCAGACTTTCACTGAATATCTGGATAGCCTGCTTGATTACGGCGTTTGGTATGCGGGAAACGAAGCAGCCTGGCAGCCCACGAAGGTGCTGGAAGCCAAGGTGCACGGCAAGGTGATCGTCGCCAAGCTGGAAGGCGTGCCTGACCGCACGGCAGCTGAAAAGCTGAAAGGCCAGTTGATCGCTGTGCCACGCGCGGAGTTGCCTGAGCAAACGGGGGACGAGTATTACTGGTCCGACCTGATCGGCATGACGGTGCAGAATCTGCAGCACGAGGTGCTGGGCACAGTCGGCAATCTGCTGGAGACGGGGGCCAATGATGTGCTGGTGGTGCAAGGTGATCACGGCCAATTGCTGATCCCCTTCATCGAAAGCGTCGCAAGGGAAGTCGATCTGGCCAACAAGATGATCCGGGTAGATTGGCAGGCGGATTACCTTAAATGAGGTTCGACGTCATCACGTTGTTCCCCGAGATGTTCGAAGCGATCACCGAATATGGTGTGACACGACGGGCAGTAGAGCAGGGCAAGTTCGAGTTGCAGGTGTGGAATCCCAGAGACTTCACGACCGACAACTACCGCACCATCGATGATCGCCCCTACGGCGGCGGTCCCGGCATGGTGATGTTGGCGGAGCCGCTGCAAAAGGCGATCAGCGCAGCGAAAGCAGCGCAGGCCGCAAGCGGCAAGGCGAAGAGTCGTGTGATCCACCTCTCGCCGCAGGGCAGGACGCTCAGTCACGAAGTGGTGATGGAGCTGCTGGCGCGGGAAGAGGGATTGATATTGCTGGCGAGTCGCTACGAGGGCGTGGATGAACGCCTGTTGCGCAGCCAGGTGGATGAAGAGCTTTCCATCGGAGACTATGTATTATCCGGTGGCGAGTTGGCGGCGATGGTGGTGATGGACAGCGTGGTGCGGCAGATACCCGGTGTATTGGGTGACGATGCATCGGCGCAGCAGGATTCCTTCGTGGAAGGCTTGCTGGATTGCCCGCACTACACGCGGCCCGAGGTTTATAACGGTGAGGCGGTTCCGGAAGTGTTGATGTCCGGGCACCACGCCGAGATAGAGAAGTGGCGATTGAAGCAGTCGTTAGGAAGAACTGCGGAACGTCGTCCGGATTTGCTGGCGGATCGCCAGTTGACTAAACAGGAAGCTCGGCTACTGGCTGAGTACCAGCAGGAACAAGCTTCCGCACAAGAAAAGGAAACAAAATGAATCTGATCGGAATTCTTGAAAAAGAAGAAATCGCGCGTCTGAACAAGACCATCCCTGATTTCGCAGCTGGTGACACCGTAGTCGTCGGCGTGAACGTGATCGAAGGCGAGCGCAAGCGCGTGCAGTTGTTCGAAGGTGTGGTGATCGCCAAGCGCAACAAGGGCTTGAACTCCAGCTTCATCGTGCGCAAGGTATCCTCCGGCGAAGGCGTTGAGCGTACCTTCCAGAGCTACTCTCCGCTGATCGCCAGCATCGAAGTGAAGCGTCGCGGTGACGTACGTCGCGCCAAGCTGTACTACCTGCGCGACCGCTCCGGCAAGTCGGCGCGTATCAAGGAAAAGTTGCCGGCACGCAAAGTCAGCGCTTAAGCTGCGACTGCAGGCAATACAGAAAACGGGAGCTTCGGCTCCCGTTTTTTTTGTCCGCAGAATTCGAATCCGCATATATATATCGGCAGCGAAGCAGATTCCTGCGTTTCAGATATGATGCGCGCATGAAATACCAAGCCATCATCTCCGCCCCCTTCGGCAAGCTCGGCATCCGTTGTTCCGACACGGATCTGCTGGGCATCGAATTCCTGCCACAGCAAACAAAACTGCAGCCCCCAGCGGGCGCAATGGCGCAAGCGATATGCGCTGAATTGCAAGCCTATCTGGCTGATCCGCAGCATGAGATCGACCTGCCTTTCGAACTCGACGGTACGCACCACCAGTGCAACGTGTGGCAAGCGATGCTGGACATTCCCAGCGGACAGACGCGAAGCTATGGTGAGTTGGCTGCGCAGATCGGGTCCAGTGCGCAAGCCGTCGGTCAGGCATGTGGCAGCAATCCTATTCCGCTCGTCATCCCCTGTCATCGTGTGGTGAGCAAGACGGGACTGGGGGGCTTCATGCATCGCGCGGATGAGGATGCACTGGACATCAAACGGTGGCTGCTAGCCCATGAGCGACGCTGAACTGCTGGATGAGTTCAGTGATGCGCTGTGGCTGGAAGACGGGTTATCGCGCAACACGCTGGAAAGCTATCGGCGCGATCTGAATAAATTTGCATCGTGGTTGGCTGAGCAGCGCGGTGGCGGACTGCTGGCAACGACCCATGCGGACATTCAAGGATTTCTCGCCTATCTGGTGAGCAAACAAAAAGCCAGGGCGACTTCGACATCTCGCGCCATCTCCAGCCTGAAACGCTTGTTCCGCTATCTGTTGCGACAGAACCGGATAACAGTCGATCCCACCTTGCAGATCGCGACGCCCAAGCTGCCACGCAGCTTGCCCAAGAGCCTCACCGAAGAAGATGTCGAATCGCTGTTGAATGCACCGGATACCGATACATCTCTCGGCATGCGCGACCGCACCATGCTGGAGGTGTTGTACGCCAGCGGACTGCGCGTATCGGAACTGGTGACTTTGAAGGTGGCGCAGGTGAGCCTGGATATGGGTGTGACGCGCGTGATGGGCAAAGGCAGTAAGGAGCGTCTGGTGCCGCTGGGCGAAGAGGCGCTGGATTGGATCAAGCGCTATCTCGCTGAAACTCGTCCGGTATTGCTTGCAGGAAAGTTGAGCGATGACCTGTTTGTGACGGGGCGCGGTGAGGGCATGACGCGGCAGATGTTTTGGTATCTGATCAAGAAGTATGCCAAACAGGGAGGCTTGCATAAACCTTTGTCGCCGCACACCCTGCGCCACGCTTTTGCTACCCATCTGCTCAATCATGGCGCAGACTTGCGCGTGGTGCAGATGCTGCTCGGCCATTCGGATATCTCGACTACGCAGATTTACACCCATGTGGCGCGCGAGCGCCTGAAACAGTTGCATTCACAGCACCATCCACGCGGTTGATCAAATGAGCCAAACTTCGATTCCGACTGACGATGGTCGTACGTTCTACGATATGTCCGGTAGCGATAATCCCTGCTTGGGGTGCTCGGTATGTTGCATGCACTACCGCGTCTCTTTCTATCAGGGGGAGATGGATAGCCAGCCGGGTGGCTACGTGCCGTCGGATATGGCGGTATCGCTGACCCCGTTCCGCGCCTGTATGAAGGGGACTGAGATGGCTCCGGGGCGATGCATCGCCTTGGGCGAGGATGGTCTGTGCAGCATCTACGAGAACCGGCCCTCTGTCTGTCGCGAGTTTCCAGCGCTGATGCCGGATGGTTCGCAGAATCCGGAATGCATACGCTTGCAGGCTTTATACGGAATAAGTCGGAAATAAGCTTGGCGCGAATTGGTGGAGGTGATCAGGATCGAACTGACGGCCTTCTGATTGCGAACCAGACGCTCTCCCAACTGAGCTACACCCCCACGGCAGGCAAATCCTAATCGCATACGCCGGATTTGAAAAGCACCCGACTGTCCCTGCAGCGGCATCCGTTTCCTTATTCCGCGAATTCCTGCAATAATCAGTGCACCGAGAGAGAACACAAAGAGAATAGATATGGCAATGTCACAAGACGATTTGAAACGCGCAGTCGCCCAAGCGGCGATCGCTTATGTTCCCAACGATTGCATCGTGGGTGTGGGCACCGGCTCCACCGCCAACTTCTTCATTGACGAGTTGGCCAAGATCAAGGGCAGGATACGCGGCGCGGTCGCCAGCTCGGAAGCCTCAGCAAAGCGTTTGCAAGGCCACGGCATCGAAGTGCTGTCGCTGAACGACGCGGGCGATCTGCCGGTCTATGTCGACGGCGCGGACGAGATCACCAAACACATGCACATGGTCAAAGGTGGCGGCGGCGCGCTGACGCGCGAGAAGATCGTTGCGGCAGCGAGCACGAAGTTCATTTGCGTTTGCGACCAGAGCAAGCTGGTGGATGTGCTGGGCAAGTTTCCGTTGCCGATTGAAGTCATCCCGATGGCGCAAAGCTACATCGCACGCGAGATGGTGAAGCTGGGCGGACAGCCCAAGCTGCGCGAAGGTTTCACGACCGACAACGGTAACGTCATTCTTGATGTGCACGGGCTTTCCATCATGGACCCGGTCGCGCTGGAGACAAAACTGAACCATCTGCCCGGCGTGGTGACCAACGGTCTGTTCGCGTTGCGCCCGGCCGATGTGCTGCTGCTGGGCACGCCCGACGGCGTGCGAACAATGACGGCTCGGTAACATAAGCTTAACGGAGCTCCAGTAGCATCCGTAAATTGTATTAATCCATAAGGAATGATCATGGTCGGCACAGAACACACCTCCAAACAATTCGACCAGGAACTGGAAGCCGTTCGCGCGCGCGTACTGCAGATGGGCGGGCTGGTCGAGAACCAGATCAAGCTGGCCATCGAATCTCTGGTCACGGGGGATGTCGCACTGATGAACCAGGTGATCGAAGACGACCACCGCGTGAATCTGATGGAAGTCGAGATCGACGAAAGCTGCAACCACATCCTGGTGCGTCGTCAACCGGCGGCGGGTGATCTGCGCATGGTGATGACCGTGATCAAGACCATCACCGATCTGGAACGCATCGGCGACGAAGCCGAGAAGATCGCGCGCATGGCCAAGCTGCTCTCGCAGAAAGAGCGTCTGCATCTGCCGCGCTACAACGAGATCAAGCATGCCAGCGATATCGCGCTCGACATGCTGCGCAAATCGCTGGACGCTTTCGCCCGCCTCAACCTCCTGGCCGCGGCGGAAGTCGTGCGCCAGGACGAGCAGGTGGACGAGGAGTTCCGCGCCATCATGCGTTACCTCATCACCTTCATGATGGAAGACCCGCGCACCATCTCCACCTCTCTGGAGATCCTGTTCGTGGCCAAAGCCATCGAGCGCATCGGCGACCATGCCAAGAACATGTCCGAATACGTGGTCTATATGGTCAAAGGTCGTGACGTGCGTCACGTCACTGTCGAAGAGATCGAGCGGGAAGTGCAGCAGTAAGCTGCCAGCAGAGTTTTGCACCGCCAGCCACTCCTCGCCGCCGTCGATCTCGGTTCCAATAGCTTCAGGTTGCAGGTAGCGCGCGTCGAGAACGACCAGCTCTACATGCTGGACGGACTGCGCGAAGCGGTGCGACTTGCCTCCGGCATCACCCCGGAAAAACGACTCGACCAGCCCTCCCAACAACGCGCACTCGAATGCCTGCAACGCTTCGGTGAGCGCCTGCGCGACCTGCCGCGCGAAGCAGTACGCGCTGTCGGCACCAACTCCCTGCGCGTCGCCAAGAACGCCCCCGAATTCCTCAAGCTGGCAGAAAAGGCGCTGGGCTTCCCCATCGAAGTCATCGCAGGCCGTGAAGAAGCGCGACTGATCTATCTGGGTGTCGCACAGGGCTTGCCGCAGGATGAAGAACGCCGTCTGGTGATGGATATCGGCGGCGGCTCCACTGAATTCATCATCGGCGAAGGCTTGCATCCCATCCATCTGGAAAGCCTGTACATGGGTTGTGTCAGTTACAGCGCCCGTTTCTTTGCCGACGGTAAGCTCAGCAAATCCAATCTCAAGCAAGCTGAACTGGCTGCGCGCACCGAACTGCAAGCCATCGTCGCGGAATATTCGCACGGCCACTGGAGCATGGCACTGGGTTCGTCGGGAACTGCTCGGGTGATCTGCGACGTGCTGGAGCAGAACGGCTTCAGTGCATCCGGCATCACGCGCGAAGGGCTGGAAAAGCTGCGCGCAAAGATGCTGGAAGCCGGTGACATGAGCAAGCTCGATTTGCCGGGCATGAAGCCGGATCGCGTGGCGGTATTCCCCGGCGGATTCTCCATCATGTATGCCGCCTTCTGCGAACTGGGTATCGAGCTGATGCGCCCCGCGCTGGGAGCGCTACGCGAAGGTGTGTTGTACGACCTGCTGGGGCGATTCACTCACAACGACATGCGCGAAGCGACCGTGCAGCAATTCATGCGCCGCTATCACGTCGATCATGCGCAGAGTGTGCGTGTACGTGCGCTGGCGGCACATCTGGCGCAACAGTTCGCCGACGACCATGTCGATGAAGAAGATATGCAGGTGCTGGCTTGGGCATGCGATCTGCACGAGATAGGGATCAGTGTCGCCCACAGTGGCTATCACAAACATTCCGCCTATATCCTAGCCAACGCCGACATGCCCGGATTCTCGCGCGAGGCACAGCAGTGCCTGAGCCTGCTGGCGTTGTCGCACCGCGGCAAGCTGGAAAAAGTGCGTGACCAGCTATCGGAATGGCAAGTGACCGCCAAGGTGATGGCGTTGCGGCTGGCCGCCTTGTTCTACAGGAACCGCAGCGATGTCGAGCTGCCCGTGATGCAGGGAAGATTCAGCGGGACGAAGTTCCACCTGCAGCTGAACGGTGACTGGCTGGCACAGAATCCGCTGACAGAGACCGCCCTGCAAGCCGAAGCCAAACAATGGAAATCCGTAGGCATCAGCTTGCAGGTCGAGGCGAGCTAGTATCGTCACGGTCCGGCTTCCCGGACGCTATGTATACGCCGTGCTAAACTCCGTCCCGAAGCTGGCTAGACAGTCGCTGCATAGTACGTTTGTGCAGAGGAAAGTCCGGGCTCCATAGAGCGGGATGCCGGTTAACGGCCGGACGCCGTGAGGCGATGGAAAGTGCCACAGAAAATATACCGCCTAAGTTCCTTCGGGAGCCGGTAAGGTTGAAATGGCGAGGTAAGAGCTCACCGCGCTGGTGGCAACATCAGTGGCAGGGTAAACCCCATCCGGAGCAAGACCAAATAGGCTGGCTATGACGTTGCTCGCGTCGCCAGCGGGTAGGTTGCTTGAGCGTAAGGTAACGAAACGCCTAGAGGAATGACTGTCCACGACAGAACCCGGCTTACCGGCCAGCTTCACCTTTTTTGCGGTTGCATCCTCGCCTTTGGATAAGGATGCACCCCCGCCGTGTTGAATCTACTTGTTGTCTTTCAGCGCCTGTTCCAGACGATCCGCCGGCATATAACCGGGGTTGATCACGCCGTTGGCGAAGATCAGTGCGGGCGTGCCGTTCACTTTCAACTTGCGGCCCAGCGCCATGACCTCATCGGTCGGTACCTTGCAGGTGCCGGGCTTGGGCTGCACGTTGTCCAGCATCAGCTTGTCCCAGGCTTTCGCCGGGTCCTTGCTGCAAAGCACGCCTTGCACCTTTTCGGCCGAGCCTTCGAAGATCGGGTACATGAATAGGTACAGCGTCACGTTGTCGATACTCTTGAGTTCCTGCTCCAGCTTCTTGCAGTAGCCGCAGTTCGGGTCGGTGAAATACGCCAACTTGCGGCTACCGTTGCCCTTCACTTTCTTCATAGCCAGTTTCAGCGGCAGCTTGTCGAACTCCACAGCGAACAGTTTTTTCGCGCGCGCCTCGGTCAGATTGCGGCGTGCCTTCAAGTCGAACATCTGCCCGTCGATCAATATCTCGGCCTTCTCGTCGGTATAGAAGATGTGGTCGCCGGTCACCACCTCATACAAGCCTGAGACGGGCGAAGGATTCACCTGGTCCACCGGCCCGATCAATGGCTGGTATTCCTTGAGTGCGTCCTTGACGGCGGCCGACTTGTCATCGGCGGCGTGCGCGAGAGAAACGGAGAGCAACAGCAGCAACAGGGTTCTGAACATTTAATGCGTCCTTGGTTGGAAAATCAGTTGAGCGCGTGGCGTGCCAGCATCTTCTTCAGCGGCACGATGGCATTGGTGGCGGCCATGCCGACGTTGCGCAGTGTGCGCAGCACCGGGTTGGCATTCACGAACAGATGTTTCAGCGCATCGGTGGTGAGTTGCATGGACAGGATGTCATCCTGCCTTGCCTTCTCGTAACGGCGCAGCAGGCGCAGGTCGCCGCAATCCAGCGCGCCGCGTTGCAGCAGCGTTTGCGATAGTTCGCGCACGTCGCGCAAGCCTAGATTCACGCCCTGGCCCGATAGCGGATGCACGTTGTGCGCCGCATCGCCCACCAGCGCCAGACGCGGCTTGGTGATGTGCGCCAGATTCAGTACACGCAGCGCGAATGCGGCGGCAGGCGTGATCACTTTCAATTCGCCCAAAGTATGGTTGGAAGCTTCCGACACGCGCGCGCACAATTCCTCGGGCGACAGCGCCAGCAGCTCGGCCGACTTCTCCGGCGTCACCGACCACACGATGGAGATGCGACGCCTCGGCAAAGGCAGCAGTGCGAGGATGCCGTCCTCGGTGAACCACTGATAGGCGATGCCGCGATGCGCTTTGCTGATGGTGAAGTTGGCGACCAGACCATGCTGGTTGTAGGGCGTGGGCACTTCCGGCATGACGGCTTGATGGCGCACCCAGGAATCGCGACCGTCCGCGCCGACGACCAGCTTGGCCTTGATCTCGCGTCCGTCCTTCAGCGTCAGATTGGCCGCATCGCCATCGATGGCAAGCGCTGCGCATTGCGCCGGATTCAGCAGGGTGAGGTTCTCTTGCTCGCGCATACCTTGCCATAGCGCCTCATGCAACAAACGACTCTCCAAGATGAAAGCCATCTCCGGCACGCCCAACTGGTAGGCACTGAAATTGAGCTTGGCACCGGTGTCACCGAACACGCGCATCTCCTCCACTTGTTGCACGCGCGACATATCCAGTCGCTGCCATGCACCACATTCGTGCAGGAATTCGGCGTTTCCGGGGGTGAAGGCGTAGATGCGCGCGTCCCAATTGTCGGCGTCCGTGGAGGCTTGGGGTGAGGAACCACTTTCAACCAATGCCAAGCGCAGACCGCTATCGCGCAATGAAGCCGCCAGACTTGCGCCGACCAGACCGCCGCCGACGATGATGATGTCGAACTCCATATGGACACCTCACACTTTAGGGTTAAGAAGACAGCCCGGATAGGGTACTGCCTGTAAAAATCTGCGGGCATCATAGCATGAGGGGATTGATTAATTTATAATCGCCGCCCCCTTCAGGAATCGCCATGCAAATCGGTCGCTACAAACTAAAGAACAACCTGATCGTCGCCCCCATGGCGGGTGTGACCGATCGTCCGTTCCGCATCTTGTGCAAGCGCATGGGCGCGGGTATGGCCGTGTCTGAAATGGTAGCTTCCAACTCTTTGTTGTACGGTTCCGAAAAGACCAAACGTCGCGCCAACCACGAAGGCGAAGTCGATCCCATCTCGGTGCAGATCGTCGGTGCAGATCCCAAGATGTTGGCGCAGGCCGCGCAACACAATGTGGATAACGGCGCGCAGATCATCGATATCAACATGGGCTGTCCCGCCAAGAAGATCTGCAACGTGATGGCCGGTTCCGCGCTGATGCAGAATGAACTGCTGGTGGCCGAGATCCTCGAAGCCGTGGTCAAGTCGGTCGATGTGCCGGTCACGCTCAAGATACGCACCGGCTGGGACAAACAGAATCGCAACGCCGCCAACATCGCGCGCATCGCCGAAGCCAGCGGCATCCAGGCACTCGCCATCCACGGCCGCACGCGCGCCTGCGCCTACAGCGGCGACGCCGAATACGACACCATCCGCGCCGTGAAGGATGCGGTACGCATCCCCATCATCGCCAACGGCGATATCACCACACCGGAAAAAGCCAAATACGTGCTCGACCATACCGGCGTCGACGCCGTGATGATCGGCCGCGCCGCACAGGGTCGCCCCTGGCTGTTCCGCGAGATCGAACACTACCTCGCAACAGGCACGCACCTGCTGTCGCCGCAAGTAGGCGAGATTCAGAATGTGCTGGTCGCGCATCTGGCCGATCTGTACGACTTCTACGGCGAACACACCGGGCTGCGCGTCGCGCGCAAACACATCTCCTGGTACACCAAAGGACTGGCCGGTTCCGCCGTGTTCCGCCATCGCATGAATCAACTGGAAAGCGTGGACGAGCAGATGCAAGCCGTCTCCGATTTCTTCGAAGAACAAAAAGTCGGAAACGCACGACTGCAGTACGAACGGGAGGCAGCAGCCGCGTAAGCGGCCCGCAATGAGCCACCGGCACAAAGTATGTCGGGGCGGCGGGGGAGGAGAAGGGTCGATGCATGGCGGCACAGCAGTGCCGCCATGTAGCGGCGTCAGGGGACCGGTAGCACCGCAGCAAAGAACAACAAGGGGGCAGTATGAGTAGTGAAGATTGTGGCATCAACGAGAACGACATCGCCAAGCATGTACGCAAGGCACTCAACGATTATTTCAAAGACCTGGGCGGCGAAGAGCCTTCCTGCGGCGTGTATGACATGGTGATCGACTGTGTGGAGAAACCGCTGATCGAAACCGTGCTGCACCATGCCGGTGGCAACCAGACACGCACTGCCGACCTGCTCGGCATCAACAGAAACACCCTGCGCAAGAAGATGCAGGAACACCGAATCAAATAATCATCCACGAAAGAAAAAAATGGCCATCACTCAAGCACTCATCAGCGTCTCCGACAAATCCGGTGTCCTCGAATTCGCCAAAGGTCTGCACGCCCTCGGTGTGAAACTGCTCTCCACCGGCGGCACCGCCAAGCTGCTCGCCGACAACGGCGTGCCCTGCACCGAAGTGGCCGACTACACCGGATTCCCCGAGATGCTCGATGGCCGCGTCAAGACACTGCAGCCGAAAGTGCACGCCGGCATCCTCGCGCGCCGCGACCTGCCCGAGCATGTCGCCACGCTGAAGAAGCATGACATCCCCACCATCGACCTCGTGGTGGTGAACCTGTACCCGTTCGCGGCCACCATCGCCAAGCCCGGTTGCACGCTGGAAGACGCCATCGAGAACATCGACATCGGCGGCCCGACCATGGTGCGCTCCGCCGCCAAGAATCACGCGCACGTCGCCATCGTCACCGACCCGGTCGACTACAGCGATGTGCTGGCCGAGATGCAGACCAACAAGTGCGAAGTTTCTTCGGCCACCCGCTTCGATCTGGCCAAGAAAGCGTTCTCGCACACCGCCGCCTACGACAGCATGATCAGCAACTACCTCACCGCCATCGACAGCGACGGTAGCAAGCAGGATTTCCCCGCGCAGATCAACTTCAACTTCGCCAAAGTGCAAGACATGCGTTACGGCGAGAACCCGCACCAGAAGGCCGCCTTCTACCGCGACCTGATCGCATTGCCCGGCGGCATCGCCGACTACACGCAAGTGCAGGGCAAGGAACTCTCCTACAACAACATCGGCGATTCCGATGCGGCATGGGAACTGGTGAAGACCTTCCAGGAACCGGCCTGCGTCATCGTCAAGCACGCCAACCCCTGCGGCGTCGCCGTCGCCGACAGCGCGCTGAACGCTTACAAGCTGGCCTACGCCACCGACACCACCTCCGCGTTCGGCGGCATCATCGCCTTCAACCGAGAGCTGGACGAAGCCACAGCCGCGCAGATCACCGCCAACCAGTTCGTCGAAGTCATCATCGTGCCGAGCGCCACCGAAGCCGCACTCAAAGTCACCGCCGCCAAGCAGAACGTGCGCGTGCTCACCGTGCCGCTCTCCAACGCGCACAACCAGTGGGATGTGAAGCGCGTCTCCGGCGGTCTGTTGGTGCAAAGCCCGGACGCACTCAACGTCGGCCCGGAACACCTCAAGGTCGCCACCAAGCTGCAACCCACCGCAGAACAGATGACCGACCTGCTGTTCGCATGGCGCGTCGCCAAATACGTGAAGTCCAACGCCATCGTGTTCTGCAAAGGCGGCCAGACACTGGGCGTCGGCGCAGGCCAGATGAGCCGCGTGGACAGCACCAAGATCGCCAGCATCAAGGCACAGCACGCAGGTCTAAGCCTCGCCGGCTCCGTGGTCGCCTCCGACGCCTTCTTCCCGTTCCGTGACGGCATCGACGTACTGGCCCAAGCCGGTGCCAAAGCCGTCATCCAGCCGGGTGGCTCGATGCGCGACGAAGAAGTCATCGCCGCAGCCGACGAGCTGGGCCTGGCGATGGTGTTCACCGGCCACCGTCACTTCCGTCATTAAGAATGTAATGTAGGGTGGGTTAAGCCGAAGGCTGTAACCCACCGTCAATATTCAAGATGCAATGGTGGGTCACGCAAAAACCGCTAACTCACCCTATATGAGGTCGTTATGAAAATATTGGTCATCGGTTCCGGCGGTCGCGAGCACGCACTCGCCTGGCGTCTGGCACAAGGCAAGAAGGTGCAGAAGGTCTACGTCGCCCCCGGCAACGCGGGCACTGCGCTCGAAGAAGGCGTGGAGAACATCAACATCACCGCCATCCCCGAGCTGCTTGAGTTCGCCAAGAACAACGACATCTACATGACCGTGGTCGGCCCCGAAGCGCCGCTGGCCGCAGGCGTGGTCGACGTGTTCCGCGCTGCGGGGCTGAAGATCTTCGGCCCCACCAAAGCCGCCGCGCAACTCGAATCCTCCAAGGATTTCGCCAAGCGCTTCATGACCCGCCACAACATCCCCACCGCCTTCTTCGAGACCTTCAGCGAGATCGCACCCGCCAAGGCTTATGTCGAGAAACACGGCGCACCCATCGTCATCAAGGCCGACGGCCTTGCCGCAGGCAAAGGCGTGGTCGTCGCGATGAGCAAGGAAGAAGCGTTCGACGCCATCGACATGATGCTGTCTGACAACAAGCTGGGTGATGCCGGTGCGCGCGTCGTGGTGGAAGAATTCCTCGCAGGCGAAGAAGCCAGCTTCATCGTCATGGTCGACGGTAAGAACGTGCTCGCCATGGCCAGCAGTCAGGACCACAAGCGTCTGCTCGATGGTGACCAGGGCCCCAACACCGGCGGCATGGGCGCGTATTCGCCCGCGCCCGTCGTCACGCCCACCATCCATGCCAAAACGTTGCGCGAAGTCATCATGCCCGTCGTGCGCGGCATGGAAAAAGAAGGCATCACCTACACCGGCTTCCTCTACGCCGGCCTGATGATCTCGCCGGACGGCGGCCTCAAAGTGCTGGAATTCAACTGCCGCTTCGGTGACCCCGAAACACAGCCCATCATGCTGCGTCTGAAGAGCGACTTCGCCGTGCTGATCGAACACGGCATCAACGGCACGCTCGATAAGGTCGAAGCCGAATGGGACAAACGCACCGCGCTTGGCGTGGTCATGGCCGCCGCCAACTATCCCGACACCCCGCGCAAAGGTGATGTCATCTCCGGCCTGCCCAAGAAGCTGGAAGACGCCCACGTCTTCCATGCCGGCACCACCATGCAAGACGGTAAAGTCGTCACCAGCGGCGGCCGCGTGCTCTGCGTCGTCGCCCTTGGCGACATGGTCAAACACGCGCAAAACCGCGCCTACGAGATCGCCGACACCATCAAGTTCGACGGCTGCCAGATGCGCAGAGACATCGGCTATCGGGCGATAGGGCGGAAGTAACAAAACCGTTCTTCCTGAGTCAGTCGAAGGATGAACAGCAAAGCGAACGGGGAAGCGGCAACGCTTCCCCGTTTTGTTTTCGGCGGCCTATATGTTCTTGCTGGTGCGAAGGAGTAGGGTCGGTACTATTCCGCTAGCTAAAAGGACGGTGCGGAGCGCAAACTGCCACACATCGCAAAACCCACACAGGAGCGCCACATGTCCAAGAAAAAGTTCCACTGCCAGGCAGTCACCCATGCAGGCATCAAAAGCATCAGCATCACCGATGACACGCACCACTTCTGCCTCACCCTGGAAGACGCAAGCACCAGATTGAACGCCCTGAAAGAAGCCATCGCCACCGGCAAATATCCCATCGCGATGGAGTTGGTGAACTCCTGCACCAAGCTGATGACCGGCCCAACCGTAAAGTATTACGTCACCCAGAACGACGCCGAGAAGTTCTTGCACTCACTGGATAAAGCGTTGCATCACTAAAGTGACAGCGCTGCACCGCTTTGTATTCGGCGGCTATAGGATATTCCTTAGCGGCTTTTGTTTTTGCAACTAAATTTGTCTACTGAAGCGTATGCCCTATTTGTTCGCAATGCGGTTAGTCAAAGTTAGCCATCAAATTCACACGTCAGTTATTACTTTGGTAATGGTTTCCATGTTGGAAATTTCCGCATCACTTTCGCGAACATTTCGGATTCCGTGTATCGGGTTAACCACGCTCTTAACTTCGGGTAGGTGGCGGTCGAGAACCATGCGCTATCGACGGCGGCAAACTGGCGAATAAAAGGTAGTAGGGCTGCATCTGCGATGCTAAAGCTGTCGCCCAATAGATAGGGTGTTTCGGCAAGTCTGGTTTCGAGGCGCTGCAAGAAGATTTCACCTTGTTCGCGATAGAAGCGTTGTAGATGGTCGGGGAGCAGTTCTGGGTATTTGTAGCTATCGAGTGCTTGTTTGAACGTGCTGTCGTTCTCATGCAGCAGAGGCAGGGTCGCAGTCACATGACATTCATTCTCGCCTAACCAATGATGTGTTCCCTGTGTTCTCAAGGCCCACAACATGATGTCCCAACTTTCGTCGATGACGCTTCCGTCATGCAACACCAGTACGGGTACGCTGCCTTTAGGTGAGGCGGTGAGCATCTCGGCAGGCTTGTCACGCAGTTCCACTTCACGGTGATCAAGCTCGATGTCGCTGATGATGAGTGCACTACGGGCGCGCATGGCATAAGGGCAGCGACGAAATGAGTAGAGGATAGGGCGTTGCATACGGGCTATTTTAGCTTGATATGAATGCGTGCTATTTTTGTGACACTGGTGTTTCGACTGAAGCATCCAATCAACTCTGGCAGCTTGCCAGTATCTTCCCCACCACAACCGGATCGTGTTCGGTGCGCATGTTGCGGTGCAGGGTCTCTGCTTCCGGGTAGGCGGTGCGCATCATGCCCAGCCATTTCTTGATCATGCCCGGCGCGTGCCTCGGGTCCATTCTGGCTACGAGTTGTTCGTAGTAATCGATCACCCAACCTTGCAGCGCCGGCCAGGGCATGGCTTCGTCGCCGGTTTTGATGCGGTGCATGAGGTCAGGGCGGATGATGGCGCCGCGCCCGATCATGACGTCGGTGCAGCCGCTGACCTGGCGGATGTTTTGATAGTCCTGCGGTGTCCACACTTCGCCGTTGGCGACCACCGGCAATTTCACGGTCTCGCGGATCTGGGCGAGCCATTCCCAGCGCGCGGGGGGCCGGTAGCGGTCGGCACGGGTGCGGGCATGGACGATGAGCTCGTCGGCGCCGCCCGCTTCGATGGCTCGGGCGCAATCCAGCGTGAGCGAGGTGTCTTCCAGGCCGAGTCGCATTTTGGCGGTGACGGGGATGTGTGGTGGTACGGCTAGTCGCGTGGCGGCGACGATGGCGTGGATCTGCTCGGGGAACTGGAGCAGCACCGCGCCGCCGCCGTTCCGATTCACCAGCGGGGAGGGGCAGCCGAAGTTGAGGTCGATGCCCGGTGCGCCGAGTGAGGCGGCAAAGGCGGCATTCTCCGCGAGGCAGACCGGATCGCTACCCAGCAATTGCACACGCACCGGCACGCCGGCACGTGTGCAGCCGCCGCGTTCTAGTTCCGGCACAGTGTTGAGAAAGGTTCTTTTGTTGAGCAGATGGTTCGTCACCCGCACAAATTCCGCCACGCACAGGTCGATGCCGCCGAGCCGCGTCAGGATGTCGCGCAGGCTATGGTCGGCAAGGCCATCCATTGGGGCAAGAATCAGGCGCATGTTGTTCGGGGTGATGGCGGGGGAGCGCATTCTAAAGGGAAGCGCTATAAATCCAAACTCTGACGCAATGGATAGATCGCAGCTTGTCTTGCTGGGCACTTTGAATATTTTGAAACGCCGAAAAGCAAACGCCGCATCTATGCGGCGTTATCTTTATGTCGGCATCATGGGTTGCCGAAGCATTCAGCCTGTCAGGCTGATTGGTGTTGCGTCTAATTGTGAAGAATCATCGCGGGGTCGATAAGCTGCTCCCTTCTTCGGGTTGGCGTTCATGCTGTTGCGACTGCAATTATTTTATACACCCCTTGCCGGGCACATTCAATCGAGTATTTTTCTCATGTATGCAGCTCGGAGTCAGGGCGCTGATTCCACTCTGTAAATCACGGTATCGCCGGTGAAGAAAATCGGACGATGCGCATTGATTCAGCCAGAAACAGGTAGTGGCTATTCCATATCCGCCGGTTTGGCGCGCATCTTCGCAGCGATGTAATCGGCTTGGGAGATGTGGAGCAGGTCGGTCATTCGGCGCATGAGGTGGTTCTCGTGGGCGCTGATGTGGCGGTCGGCATAGGCGACTTGCCACATGTATTCGACGATGCGGCCCCTTTCTTCTCGTCCAAGTTCGCGGTGGATGAGCGAGGTGAATTGGTGCAGGTCGTGAGCTTGTTGCGCGGTCTGCTGGCCTAGTGCAGAGAGTTGTTGCACTTCGCTATCGCTGAGCTGGAACCGTTCCTTGAGGATGCGCAATACTGTTGCGCGCTCTGTATCGGTGCTTTGGGCATCCGCGCGCATGACTTCTATCATCAGCACGGCGGTGGCGAGTTGCAGGGTGTGTTCGGGTCGCTGCGCGTCGTTGCCTGTGGGGATCAGGGTCGAGAAGAATTCGTTCAGTTTGTTGAGCATGGTGTTTGTATCGAGGTGTCGAGACGGGTGCCGCCATGATAACGACGATCGGTTCTGTCAATAATGCGGCGGTCTTTCATTTGCTGTCGGGCCTGCATTGCCGGCTTCGGATAGCGAGCGGATCTGACCGGCAAGTTCCCTGCAGAACTCTTCAAGCCGTTCCAGTCTTTGTTGTTGCTGGTAGACCGTCTTGTTCAGTTCGTCGATCTGGTCTTCCTGGAAGGTGATCTTTTCTTCGATGTGGATGAGGCGTTCGTCAGTCATGCGCTTGCTCGGAAAGTTCGGCGGCGAGCCGGGGGGCGCATTGTAGCGCGGTACGGCTGTCTGCAATTTCGGTATGATTGCGCGCGTCATGCGGTCGCCTTGTTTAAGGGTGGTCGCGCAGATCCTCTACACACTGAAACCATGTCATCAGCGCGGCACATCTCCTCTCGTTCGCTCGCCGCCCACCTCAAACGCGGTGGCGTGATCGCTTATCCCACCGAGTCCTGTTACGGCCTCGGTTGCGATCCGCGCAATCGGCGCGCGGTGAAGCGCATCCTGAAGCTGAAGCAACGCCCGCAGAAGAAGGGCTTGATCCTCATCGCGTCCGATTATCATCAGGTTGAGCCATACATTCAGCCGCTCACGGCAGCGGAACAGTTGCGATTGCAGCAGGATGGTGCGCAGGCGGTGACTTATCTGATGCCGGCGAAACCATCGTGCCCGCGCTGGCTGCGCGGGGTGCATGACTCGCTGGCGGTGCGGCTGACGGCGCATCCGTTTGCGCGGCAGCTGTGCCGTAGTGTGGATAGCGCGCTGGTGTCGACCAGTGCGAACCGCAGCGGCATGCGTGCGGCGAAGACCTATGCAGAGTGCCAGCGCATGTTCGGTAAGCGCGTGTGGGTATTGCGCGGTCGGGTGGGCAAACGCAAACGTCCTTCGACGATCAAGGCGTGGGCCGGTGATAGAATCCTGCGTTCGTAAACGCAATCGGAGAAGTGCATGAGCAATGTTGATCCCAACGCCGTAAAGACTTACCTGCTGGAACTGCAGGAGCTGATCGTTGATCGTCTGGAACAAGTGGACGGCAAGAAGTTCATCCGCGACAAGTGGACACGCGCCACGGGTTCGGGCGGCATCGGCAAGGGCGAGGGCATCAGCTGCATCATCGAGGAAGGCAATGTGCTGGAGCGCGGCGGTGTGGCGTTTTCGCATGTGCAGGGCGACAAGATGCCCGCTTCGGCCACGGCGCACCGTCCCGAGCTGGCCGGTTGCTCGTGGGAGGCGATGGGCGTGTCGCTGGTGATACATCCGCGCAATCCTTATGCGCCGACCTCGCATGCCAACGTGCGCATGTTCATGGCGCACAAGCCGAACGGCGAGAAGGTGTTCTGGTTCGGCGGCGGCATGGACCTCACGCCTTACTACGGCTTCGAGGAGGACGCGGTGCACTTCCACCAGATCTGCAAGAACTCGCTGGCACCGTTCGATGCTTCGCTGCACGCGAAGTACAAGAAATGGTGCGACGAGTATTTCTTCCTCAAGCATCGCAACGAGCCGCGCGGTGTGGGCGGTATCTTCTTCGACGACCTTTCCGAGCCGGATTTCGATTCCTGCTTCGCTATCCAGCAGAGCGTGGGCGACCATTACCTGTCGGCCTATGTGCCGCTGCTGGAGAAGCGCAAGGACATGCCCTACGGCGAGCGCGAGCGCGACTTCCAGTTGTATCGTCGCGGGCGCTATGTTGAATTCAATCTGGTCATCGACCGTGGCACCATCTTCGGTCTACAGTCGAACGGCCGCACCGAGTCCATCCTGCTGTCCATGCCGCCGCTGGTGAAGTGGCGCTATGATTGGCACCCGGAAGCAGGTACGCCGGAAGCGGAGTTGTACGACAAGTACCTAGTCCCCAAAGACTGGATTTAATCTTCCGATAGGAGGTCAGTATGCAGCCGAAACAGCACTGGGAAGAAGTCTATACGACGAAATCTACTGATGCGGTGAGTTGGTTCCAGCCGCATGCCGCGCTCTCGCTAGATCTGATCCGCGCCACGGGCGTGGACAAGGATGCGGGCATCATCGATGTCGGCGGTGGTGCATCGACGTTGGTGGATGATCTGCTGGCCAATGGTTACAACGACCTCACCGTACTCGATCTTTCGGCGCATGCCATGGAAGCAGCACGCCAGCGTTTGGGTAAGGATGAATCAATGGTGCGCTGGATCGAGGCCGACATCACCGAGGTGGATCTGCCTGCCAAGCGTTATGACATCTGGCATGACCGTGCGGTGTTCCACTTCCTCACCACGCCAGAGCAACGTGAAGCCTATGTGCAGACTGTGTTCCGTTCGGTGAAGCCGGGTGGGCATGTGATCGTGGCGACCTTTGCCGAGGATGGCCCGCTGGAGTGCAGCGGCTTGCCGGTGATGCGCTATCGCCCCGAAGAATTGCACGACCAGTTCGGCGAAGCCTTCACGTTGTTGAAACACGCTAAGGAAGCGCACCACACCCCGGCAGGCAAGGTGCAGCAGTTCGTCTATTGTTATTGCCGCCGGACTGTCTCGTGACGGCAGAATCGCGCTGAAAATAGTTGCTTTCAGCGTGCGGCGATCATCGCGAGGCGCGCGATTTAATAAGCCTCGCGCTGGTAGATGAACGCGTCATTCCCTTTGTAGATGCCGAACGTGGCACGACCCGGGATGCTCGGGTCGACGGCTGCGCCGTTGCTGCCGGTCAGCAGGTAGCTCGGTGCGTTCAGGCTGAGATCGACACTGCCCGGTACGCCGGGTGCATTCACCGTAATGGCGCGTACGCCGTCAGTCATGGTGTCGGTGGTGGGTGCTTTGATGATCACTGTGCCACCCATTCCCACGAGATTGGAGACGACCACGTTGCCGCCTGCCGTGCTGAGTGCGCTGTTGAACGAGGTCGCATCGTCCGTGTTGCTCGTCAACCAGTTCGCGCCACCGTAGAACTGCGCGGTCACATTCATCGTGAGCGGCAGCAATTCCGAACCGTAGTTGTTGCTGATCTTGATGCGGCCGCTGACGACCTTCACTCCGCCTTCGATGGAGCTGACGGCCAGGCTGCGCAGCGAACTGGCATCGGCATCTGCCGCGCGCAGGTAGATGTCGGTAGGCGCGGTGGGAGATGTGGCGAAAGTGTAGAGCGGTGCCGCAGGCGTCCCCAGTATCGTGCTGCCCCGATTGAATGCGCTGCCCGCGACGCTGGCACTCGACAGTGCGCCGGGGGCGGCGGCGGGCGGATCCTGTGTGGTGCTGCTGCCCGCCGCATCCCATGCCGTCAGTGTCACGGCCTTGGCGAAGTTGGGCGAGGTGTTCGCCGTGCCGTCGTAGTTCACGGTGATGGCGTCGCTGGCGTTCGCCGCAGTGACGTTGACCGTGAACGCCTGCCCGGAATAGGCCCAGCCCGCGACGGGGCAGATCAGTCCGGTGGGGCAGTCCGCCATCGGTGCGGTCACATAGGTGTTGAAATGATGCGGCACGAACGGACCGACATTGCCGGCGCCATTGCAGACCGTGCCACCTGTGCCGGTGTTGCCGCTGGCGCTTAGACCGGAAAGCAGGTAGCTGCCGCTGCGCAGTGTCGCGGTCAGGTCGCCGTTGCCCACTTCGCTCCAGTTGAGCGTACTGGCGGTCACGGTACCGTTGGCGAAAGCGGGCAGTGTGCCTGTACTGAATGTGCCGGTGGACGATGAGGCGCCGGTGGGCTGGCATTTGCTGAAGGTGATCGACACGATTTCCGGCGTGGTCTCTTTACCGAAGTTCGGTGTGGCGGTCGGTGTGGGTAGAGCGTTGTAGGCCGTCACCGAGGCGGAGAAATCGTTGCCCGCCTTGATCGGGCCGGCGGTCACGGCGGAGATGCCGAAGTGGTGCGGGACGACGACGAACAGTCCGCTCGCGCCGACCTGGGCGGTGTCGGCACTGTTGCGCATCCAGAATTCCACCTTGCCGACATCGGCATAGTTGAAGGCGTACGGGCCGGAAGAGGGGCTGCCACCGGGGAAGCTGACGGCCAGCGTGGCGGCAGACCAGCTGGCGGGTGTGCCGCCGTTGGACTGACACAACGGCAATGTCACGCCCGAGAAAGCCGCCTGTATGCCGGCATGCGCCACCGGATCGTGGCACGACAAGGCGAACGCCATGTCGCGCGTACGCACCTGTGTCGGGTGGAGACGGGTGGGGATGCCCGATGCATTCAATGCCGTGATGTAGACATTGGCGGCATCGATGCCCGCCACTTGTGGCGACCAGTTGAGAACGGCGCAGGTTTGTCCCGGCGCACCGAATGCGAAGTCATGCACACAGGCACTGTCGGTGAATACATAGTTAGGCAGGGTGTAGGTGATGGTGTTGGAAAGCTCGGCGATCGGTGTGCTCGCCAGCAGATCAATGCCGCCGCTATCGTCCACGAAGATCGTCACGGTGTCGGCGGCCTGATAGGTGAAATACAGGGAGGCGGCACTTTCTCCCGCGCCGAAGGTGTAGCTCGCCTGTCCGCTGTTCGCTGCGCCCGGTGTCAGGGTGCCGGTCCCGGTCCCGATGCTCCAGTCCCCTAGTCCGGTATTGGTGGACAGGTTGATCGAATAACCGCTCAGGGGGGCATGTGTAGTGGTATGGGGGGAGATCGCTACGGGGGTGGCAGCCAATGCCATCGCTGTAACAGGTGCATTGATGCTGACGTGATCCAGTAACGAAGGACAAACGCGTGTCGAGCCGTACCAGTCTTTCCCTGCATTTTCGTTGGCATAGCCGGCAGCGATCTCTGCCGGTGTGAGCGCGATATTGAACAACTTCACTTCGTCGATCACGCCGTCGAAACGGCGCGTGCCGCCACCGTAACCTTGATCGTCACCGATCTGCAGCGGCAAGGTGTTGGTGGGTAGTGTCCCGGTCATCGCCGCCGAGCTGTCCGCAACGCCATTGATATAGAGGGTCTGCGAACCGCTCGCATATACCAGCGCGACATGCGTCCAGGTACTGGTTGGCACGGACGCTGCAGAGGTCAAACTGCTGGTTCCCCACTGCCAGTAGATCTTGCCGGAAACATCGATGTGCGCCTTGTAGTTCGTGCCCTTGGAGATGAAGCTCATCAGCGCATCCTTGCCGGGAGCACCGCCCCAGCGGGCGGGTTTCAGCCAGGCAGTGACCGTCAGTGTGGTCGGCAGGTCGAGCCGGTCGTTGTCGGCGACTTGCACATAATTGGCTGCAAGGTTCGCACCATTGCAGAGTTTGGCTGCGGCCGTGGTTGCGCCCAGTTGAGCGGTGCCATGCAGGGCATTTGTGCCGCTGTCTGCCACCTCGTTCGAAGTGCCGTTCCAGCTGCTTTCGTCCATGTGATAGTCAGCCGCCAGTGGCGCGGGCAGTGTGTAGTCGATGGTCACCGGCATCGCGTCTACCGCCACGGTCTGGGTCGTGGTGTATGGGCCGCGCTGGGCGGCGAATGCAGTGCCAAAAGTGGCGGCGTTGATGTTGGCAGGCGTCCAGGTGTTGCCCCAAAGATTGGTGGAATCACCGAAAGTAAGTTGCGTTGGCGCGGGCAGCAACGATCCGCCACCATTCGGGATGTTGGTTCCGGCGGCGAGATTGGTCGGCTGGATGACATTTGTTTTGACCAGTTGCATCGCATTCACGGTGAAGGTGCGCGTGGCATTCACCCACGGCCCGACCGTGATGCCGGTGATGGTGGCATCAGCGGGAATGGCGAAGTTGTAGCCGGAGCATTTAAGGTAGTTGGTGATCTGGTTGTTGGCCGCCGTCGCCGTCGCATATACATTGTTTTGTGAGCCGACATTGGTCAGGCCGGTCCAGGGCTGGGTGCCGATACCGGTATCGTTGATGCACAGCGTCGGATTGGAGATGGCCGTGCCCGAGCTGCCGCCGCCCGGTGTGTAGGTGATGGTCACCAAGCCCGGTGCGCCTGCGCCGCCGGTTGTAGTTCTTTCCGCCGCTCCGCCGCCACCACCACCGTTACCCGATGCCGGGGCAAAACCGTTCTGGCTGTTGACGCAGCCACCGTTGCCGCCTACGCCGCCTCCGGCTGGCGGGGCGGCAGCAGTACAGGTGTACCAGGAGTTGGCGCCACTGGTGCCGTTCGCCGCAGTGCCTGCCGAGGAGCCGCCGGGGCCGCCGCGTCCGGTGCTGCTGTCGCGTCCGGTGCCGCCGTTGCCGCCCGAGAATTTGACGTTCCCCACACCTGCCGCTGCCGAGCCACCCGCTCCTGCGACGCCGCCTTCGTCGGAAACGGGAGCCGATCCGCCCGAGCCGCCTTTGGCGAGGATGGTTGTGGTGTTGATGAACCACGAATCGCCGCCTGTGCCGCCCGCGCCATTGGTTGCGCCCGCCGTGCCTGCCGTGCCGACGGTCACCGTGTAGGTCGTGCCGGGCACAACAGTGATGGACGTGGTTCTGGAATAGGCACCGCCGCCGCCACCGCCGCCGCCGTCCGAGCTGTCGCCTTCTCCGCCGCCGCCGCCGCCGCCGCCGCCCCACACTTGCACATCGACACTGGTGACGCCGGCCGGGGCGGTCCATGTGCCGCTTGCGGTGAATGTATCGGTCGCGGCTTGCGCGCTGGTGGCGATCGCCAGCAGCAACGCGCCGATCAGCAGGGGCAAGGCGAATAGCTTGGAAAGCGGAGTGACGGTCGCAAGCGATGGCGCAACCGAAGCATTAAAGCGGGTGGAGGAAATTGCGGCATGTTTGGACATATCGATTCTCGCTTCACATGAGGTGTTGCATATTGTGCCTGAACCCATGGTGGGTGGATGCGCTGTGGACAAGCAGGTTCAGTGTTTGTTCAATATGATCTTGCGAAACCAGCCGCCACCCAGCGCCGGTTCATCGCTTTCCACTGTGAGCTGCGGCACCCGACTCAATACTTCCTCGAACACCACATCCATGCGCGTCGCCATACGGCGCGACAGGCCGTTGAGCAAGCGGCGCACGGGTGCACGCTGCCCCGGCTGCAGGAACTTGTCGAACAGCAATATCTTGCCGCCCGGTTTCAATACACGCGCCGCTTCGCTCAAAGCACGCTGCGGTTCCGGCACCACGGCCACGATCAGGTGCAGCACCACGACATCGAATCGCGCATCGTCGAACGGCAACGCCATACTGTCGCCCAGCACGTACGTCACATCCAGATGCGCGCCGCGCGGTCTGGCGCGCGCCAGCATGTCCGGGTTGAAATCCAGCGCGGTGTAGCGATGCATGGTCGGCAAGTGCGGCAGGTCGAGACCGGTACCCGCGCCGCTGACCAATATATTCTGGCCTGGCGTAATGGGGAGCGAGGCCAGCGAATTCCTGCGCGCGGCACGCATCGGCGCTTCGATGACGAAATCATAGAGCGGCGCGATCAGCGTGTAGCTGGTGCGCAGGAACGGATTCTGGCGGTAGGGTTGGGGTGGGGCGGTCATGGTGTCCCCATCAGGTTCGTGCGCGCCGCTTCAGGGTGCGCGCGATGAAGTCAGGCGGTGGTTACGGTGCTGTTACTGCGCAGGTCGTTCAGTTCCTGATTCCTTGCATATTGCATCTGGGCCAGAGCGGCTTGAGCACTCTGGCTGCCTTCGCTGGCTTTGGGTACGGAATCTCCCTGCCCGAACCGCGCGACGGTGTCGATCGCGGAATTTCCGGTCGAGGTCTGGCTGGAATCGAAGGAGCCCTGTGCCTGTGTGATCGCGTCCTGCACGTTCAGAATGGCGTCGCGTGCGGCCTGCTCGGTGTCGGTGCTGGTGCTCTGCGGCACGGCTTGCTGGAAGCGGCTCAGCAGGCCGGATGAGTTGTAGGTCAGCGCGGAAGTGGAGGAATTCTGTTCATTGGTGGTCAGCGTGGCGACCACATTGTTCTGCGCATTCGCAGATTGATCCTGCGTGTCCTGCGGCGGCTGCGACGGGGTGGACGAAGTGCCTACCGGTTGCTGCTGCGCATAGTTGTTTAGGCTGGAAACGGAGAGGCCGGGTATGGTTGGCATGATGGGCTCCTGACATTGGGTGCGGTGACGCTTGCCTGCATTCTACGCCGGGCAACGGGCAACGCCAACAGCTTGGGCGCCCCCATTTTGATGATAAGGGTTTAACCCAGATGGTGGATGCCGGTGACCTTGGCTTGAGCGACCGCTGCGGCCAGTACTTCCACCGCCTGGGTGCGGGCGAAACTCTTGCGCCAGGCCAATGCGATACGGCGCGACGGCACGGGCTTGGTGAAGGGCACGACGCTGAGTAGCTTGCTGCGGTAGCGCGCGCTGTTGGCCGAGGCGGGCAGCACGGTGATGCCGAGGCCGGAAGCCACCATGTTGCGGATGGTTTCCAGCGAAGTGCCGTGCTGCACGCTGTCGTTCCTGCGGCTGCCGGGGCAGGCTTCGTCCACCTGATTGCTGTAGCAGTGGCCGGAATCCAGTAGCAGCACTTTCTCCTGCGCCAGCTCGGTCGGTTTGATACTGCGCCGCGCGGCCCAGCGGTGGTCGTTGCTCACCACCACCTCGAACGGTTCGTCATACAGGGGGTGGGAGAGGATGCCCGAGTCGCCGAACGGCAAGGCGATGATGATGACATCCAGCTTGCCGTTACGCAGCAAGGCTTCGAGGTTGGCGGTGATGTTCTCCTCCACTTCCAGCGCCATCTGCGGCGCGAGCCGTTTCAACTCCGGGATCAGGTCGGGCAGTAGATAGGGACTGACGCTGTGGATGATGCCGAGTCGCAGCGGTGTGGTGAGCTGGTTCTTGCCCTGCGCGGCGATCTCGCGGATGCGCTCCGCCTCTTCCAGCACGCGCTGGGCCTGCTCCACGATGGCGCTGCCCACCGGCGTGAGCGTGATCTCGTTCTTGCCGCGCTCGAATATCTTCAGGCCGAGCTCTTCCTCCAGCTTTTGTATCGCCAGCGACAGCGCGGGCTGGCTGATGAAGGACTTTTCCGCCGCGCGGCGGAAGTTGCGTTCCTGTGCCACGGCGACGATGAAGCGCAGTTCGTTGAGGGTCATGGCTAGCTCCTTGCGATTTGCATAATAAATCAACCTCCTTTGAACAATCAATTGGATTGATGGGTCGGATAGGCCTACATTGCACCCGTGGCCAGGACGCCACCCGACTACCAACCAAGGAGAACACCATGCAAAGACCTGACATCAAGACCCATGCCAATCTCGAAGCGGCATTTGCCGGCGAGTCGATGGCTCACACCAAATACCGCTATTTCGCCGCCATCGCCCGCGCCGAAGGCAACGAGGAAGTCGCGCGCGTGTTCGAAGAGACGGCCGCACAGGAAGTGATGCACGCGCTGGGCCATCTTGACCTGCTGTATCCGAAGTCGGAGATGACCACCGAGCGCTGCCTGCAGATGGCCATCGAGGGCGAGACCTACGAGTACACCGAGATGTACCCCGGCTTCCTCAAGACTGCGCAGCAGGAAGGTCACGATGCCGCCACGGTCGAGATCAAGCAGCAGATCGACGAATCGAAGGAGCACGCTGAGATGTTCAAGGCCACGCTGGAAAAAGCGGCCAAGCGTTTTGCGGCCCTGGCCAAAGTGGAAGAGCGCCACGCTAACCAGTACCGCGCCCAGTTGGCGAAGGTCACGGCTTGATAGCAACTAGACAATTAAGGAGAACGACATGAAAGTTTGGCAATGTGTGGTGTGCGGATTCATCTACGACGAGACTCAGGGCTTGCCCGAAGAAGGCATCAAGCCCGGTACAAAATGGGCGGACATCCCCGAGAACTGGGCTTGCCCCGATTGTGGGGTAGCAAAAGCTGATTTCGAGATGATCGAGGTCTAGCCAAAATGCAGTATCAATCCCCTCTCCTTCTGGGAGAGGGCTAGGGTGAGGGAGAAGAGCATGATACCAATCGTCGTATTAGGAAGCGGTCTGGCGGGTTACTCCGTGATCCGCGAATTGCGCAAACTGGATCGCGACATCCCGGTCACGCTGGTCACGCGCGACAGCGGCGATTACTACTCCAAGCCCATGCTCTCCAATGCCTATGCGCAAGGTAAGGATGCCGCCGGACTGGTGCTGACGCGCGCGGCAGAGATGGCCGCGCAACTGGGTATCACGCTGCTGGCGGAGACCGAAGTGCATGCCATCGACCGCACGAACAAAACACTGGCCACCAGTGCGGGTGAGCTGGCATACGACAGACTGGTGATCGCACTGGGTGCCGACCCCATCCGCATCCCGGTGCAGGGTGATGCCGCTGATGCGGTGATGTCGGTCAACGACATCACCGACTACGCTCAGTTGCGCAAGTCCGTGCAGGGGGTGGGACACATCACCATCATGGGCGGCGGACTCATCGGTTGCGAATTCGCCAACGACTGGGCCACTTCCGGTTACAAGGTCAGTGTCATCGACCCCGGTCCGTATCCGCTCGCCAGTCTGATGCCGGAACAGGCGGGCGAGCAGTTGCTCGCACCCCTTGCGGCGATCGGTGTGGATTGGCATTTCGGTACCTCGGTCAGCCGCGTGGATCGTCACGAGAATGGCTATGCCCTGACGCTGGCGGATGGCACGCAACTGCAAACCGGTCTGGTGATATCCGCAGTGGGGCTGCGTCCGCGCATCGCATTGGCGCAGGCGGCAGGTCTGGAAGTGAATCGCGGCATCAAGGTGGATGCATACCTGCGCAGCAGCGATGCGGCCATATACGCGCTGGGCGACTGCGCCGAGATCGACGGCAAAGTGCAACCTTTCGTGCTGCCCATCATGCACGCGGCGCGCGCGCTGGCGAAGACGCTGGCAGGCGAAGAAACGCCGGTGGTGTTTCCCGCCATGCCGGTGGTGGTCAAGACGCCCGCGCATCCCGTTGCGGTGCTCCCAGTGGCGCGTGATGCGGTCGGCGCCTGGCAGCTGCGCGCCAACAGCGATGGCGTGAAGATGGCCTTCCTCGATACGGAACGATGCATGACCGGCTTCGTACTCACCGGTTGCTATGCCGCCGAGCGTAACGAGATGAGCAAGCAGGTCGGACACCCTTTGCCAGCCGAGGCGGAAGGTTCACTGCCCGGTGCCAGGGTGTAACATCATCGGTGCAGCAGCATGACGCACCATCCATCAACCAACGTGTGAAGGAGAACCATCATGAGCAAGAACAAATCCGTCGCCATCAACATCGGCATCAATGAAAAGGACCGCAAGAAGATCGCCGACGGTCTCAGCCGCATGCTGGCCGATACTTACACGCTGTATCTCAAGACCCACAACTTCCACTGGAACGTGACAGGTCCCATGTTCCAGACTTTGCACCTCATGTTCATGACGCAATACACCGAGACCTGGAACGCCGTCGACCTGGTGGCCGAACGCATTCGCACTCTGGGCTATCCTGCACCGGGCAGCTATAAGCAGTTCGCCGCGCTCACCAGCATCAAGGAAAGCGAAGGCGTGCCCAGCGCGAAAGAGATGATCCGCCAACTGGTGGAAGGTCAGGAGACCGTCGCGCGCACTGCCCGCGAAGTGTTGCCCATCGCCGAGAAGGCGGGCGATCAGCCGACGGTAGATCTCCTCTCTGCGCGCATGGAAGTGCATGAAAAGAATGCGTGGATGTTGCGTAGCTTGTTAGAGGAATGAGTTGCTCGATCGCGTATCGCAACCCTCACGCATTCTTTCGGTGGAGACTCATGCGCGTAGCGCGTGATGTCGTAGCCAAAAAAACGCGTGGATGTTACGCAGCTTGCTGGAGGAGTGAAGGTGCTTGAGAGCCGTACCCTTAGCGTCTATATCCCCTGCGACTGGCAGGCGCTCTACGAACGTCTCTGGAGACCGGAGAATTTTCCGGAATGGGCTTCCGGCCTGAGTGGTGCGGACATGGAGCAGGAAGGGGCGATCTGGAAAGCCACCGGGCCGGGCGGAGTGGTCAGGATACGCTTCACCGATCACAACGATTTCGGCGTCATGGATCACTGGGTCGAACTGGCGGACGGGCAGACGGTGTACGTGCCGCTCAGGGTGATTGCGAACGGCAAAGGCGCAGAGGTGCAGCTGACCTTGTTCCAACAGCCGGGGATGACCAGTGCCAGATTCGAAGAGGATGCCACATGGGTGCGGCGCGACCTGAAGCAGTTGAGGCTGCTGGCAGAGACTATGTGAGTGCTGCGGCTCAAGCGAGCAGATAATCCCCTGCCACGCCCACGAACACCGCCGCCCCGAACCAGTTGTTGTGCAGGAAGGCCTTGAAGCAATCCTCGCGCTGGCGATCCCTGATCAGCGTGTAGTGGTGCGCCGCGATGCCTGCAGCGACCAGCAGCCCGATGAAATAGAACCAGCCCAGTCCGGCCATCACGCCGGCCAGCGCCAGCATGATCAGCGTGATGACGTAGCACGTCATCACCGCCGCAACATCGAAGTTTCCAAAGAACAGCGCCGAGGAATGGATGTCGAGATGGATGTCGTCATCGCGGTCCACCATCGCGTATTCAGTGTCGTAAGCGATGGCCCAGAACATGTTGGCGAGCAGCAGTATCCAAGCCACCGGCGGCACATGGCCGATCTGTGCGGCGAAGGCCATGGGGATGCCGAAGCCGAAGGCGATGCCGAGATAGGCTTGCGGGATGGCGAAGAAGCGCTTGGTGAACGGGTAGCTGGCGGCGAGGAAGGCGGCGGGGAAGGCCAGCAGCCAAGTGAGCGGATTGAGCGGCAGGATGAGCGCGAAGGCGAGCAGCGCCAGTATCACTGCCAGCCACACCGTCTCGCGCTCGCTCACTTTGCCGCTGGTGAGCGGGCGTTCCTTTGTGCGTTCGACATGCTTGTCGATGTGACGGTCAGCGTAGTCGTTGATAGCGCAGCCGGCGGAGCGCATCAGCACCGTGCCGAGCGTAAAGATGAGGATGATGAGCAATGAGGGACTGCCCGCACCGGCGATCCACACGGCCCACAAGGTCGGCCACAGCAACAGCAGGATGCCGATGGGGCGATTCAGGCGGGTGAGTTGGGCGTAGAGCGAGAGGCGTTGTTTCAGGTCCATGTCGGGATTTTACCCGAGCGACTCAGAGCTTGAGCTTCAATATCTCGGGCAAAAAAACTTCGGTCACCAGCAGCGGTGCGCCGTGCAGGGTGAACAGCGAGCGGCGCGCCCAAAGTCTTTCCGGGCGGGAATCGGTGGCGCAGACGGCACTTTGATACAGCGGGTGGTGCGGGCGCAGGGCGGCGAAGTGCAGCGGGTGGCGCACGACCAGCGGATGGGTGAACAGCAGGCTGCCGAGCGAGCGGTTGCCCAATCCCTTCATGGCTTGCCATGCGCCGCGCAGATCGTCGGCGTGACAGGCGCTGTGCGCGAACACCACCGGTTCCCCGTCGGCATGCAGGAACACTTCGCGGGAATAGGCGAACTGTTGCGCTGCGATGCCCAGCACGGAAGCTTCATCGTAGGCGATGCGCGCAAGCCCGCTGCGCACCGGCTGTACGGCGAAATGCATGCAGCGCTGCTGGATGCGCTGCGTGAGCGAGCCGTGGTCGTTCAGCCACGGGCGCAGGTCCGCGCCGCAGCCCAACGCGCTGCCGTTCCAGAATCGATCAGACTTGCAGGAAGTCATGCTTGTTCGCCATCCATCTTTGTAAGTGTGCGCGCGCCACGTCAGGCTGCGTGTGCAGCAGTTCGTCGGCCACCGCGCGGGCCTGCTCCAGCAGGTCTTCGTCTTCGGTAAGATCGGCGAAGCGCAACATCGCCACGCCGCTCTGGCGCGCGCCCAGCAGTTCGCCGGGGCCGCGCAATTGTAAGTCCTGCTGGGCGATGACGAAGCCATCGGTGTTCTCATAAATCACGCGCAGCCGTTCGCGCGCCAGCTCAGACAGCGGCTGCTGGAACAGCAGCACGCACATACTCTCCGCCGCACCGCGTCCGACGCGCCCGCGCAACTGGTGCAGCTGCGCCAGCCCCATGCGTTCTGCGTGGTCGATCACCATCAGGCTGGCATTGGGCACGTCGACGCCGACCTCGATCACTGTGGTGGCGACCAGCAGTTGCAGTTCGCCTGATTTGAATGCGGCCATGGTGGCGGCTTTCTCCTCGCTGCCCAGCTTGCCGTGGGCAAGGCCGATGCGCAGCTCGGGGAACGTCTCGGTCAGCGTGGCGTGCGTTTCCAGCGCGGTCTGTAATTGCAGTGCCTCGCTCTCGTCGATCAAGGGGCATACCCAGTACGCTTGTCGTCCCGAAAGGCAGGCGGTACGCACGCGCTCGAACACTTCCTCACGTCGCGCGTCGCTCACCAGTTTGGTGACGATGGGCGTGCGCCCCGGCGGCAGCTCGTCGATCACCGACACGTCGAGGTCGGCGTAGTAACTCATGGCCAGCGTGCGCGGGATGGGCGTGGCACTCATCATCAACTGGTGCGGTTCCTTGCCCTTGTTGCGCAAAGCCAACCGCTGCTGCACACCGAACTTGTGCTGCTCGTCGATGAGGGCGAGACCGAGCTTGTGGAATTCGACATCCTTCTGGAACAGCGCGTGGGTACCGATGGCGAGCAGGGTGTCCCCTGAGGAGATGCGCGCGGTGGCCTCGGTCTTGGCCTTCTTCTTCAAGCTGCCGGACAGCCACACCGGTTCTATGCCGAGCGGCGTCAGCCACTCGTGCAATTTCAGATAATGCTGTTCGGCCAGTATCTCGGTCGGCGCCATGAAGGCAACCTGATAGCCGTTCTCTATCGCCTGCAAGGCAGCCAGCGCGGCGACGATGGTCTTGCCGCTGCCCACGTCGCCCAGCAGCAGGCGTTGCATCGGGTGTGATTGCGACAGGTCGTGCGCGATCTCGCGCCATACTTTTTGCTGCGCGCCGGTGAGCCGGAACGGCAGCTGGTCGAGCAGGGCATGCGTGAGCTTGTCGTGCGCGGGCAGGGCGGGGGCGATGCGTTTGCTGCGTTCGCGGTGATGCACGCGCATCGACAGTTGTTGCGCCAGCAGTTCGTCGAACTTGATGCGTCGCCAGGCGGCGTGGCTGCGCGACTCCAGCGTGGCGGCGGAGATGTCTGGTGGAGGATTGTGCAGCAGGCGCAGGCTGTCGCCGAAGTCGGCAAGCTGCAGTCGTTTGATCAAGGGCGCAGGCAGGGTGTCGCTGAGCGGGATGTACTCCAGCGCGTTGGCGATCAGCTTGCGCAACACGGTCTGCGACAAGCCGGCCGTGGTCGGATAGACCGGCGACAGGCTCTGCGGCAACGGCGTGTCGTCGTCCACCGATTTGCATTTCGGATGCACCATCTCCAGCCCGAAGAAACCGCCGCGCACTTCGCCGATGGCGCGGATGGTCTTGCCGACGGCGAGCTGTTTCTGCTGGCTGGGATAGAAGTTGAGGAAGCGCAGGATGAGTTCTTCGTCGCCCTGCTGGATGCGGCACACCAGCGTACGGCGCGGACGGAACATCACTTCGCAATGCGTGACCTCGCCCTGCACCTGCACCGTCTCGCCCGGCAGCGCGTTGGCGATGGGGGTGAGGTGTGTCTCGTCTTCGTAGCGCAGCGGCAGGTGCAGCAGCAGGTCGGCGCGGTGATGGATGCCGAGCTTGGCCAGTTTGGCCAGCGTGGCCGGCGCGATTTTCAGCGGTTGGCTCAATCCTGCAGCACGAGCACCCCGTCCGCTTCCACCAGCGCACCGCGCGGCAGGGTGGCGACGCCGACGGCGGCGCGTGCCGGGTAGGGCTGGCGGAAGTAGCTCGCCATGATCTCGTTGACCTTGGCGAAGTGGATCAGGTCGGTCAGGAAGATGTTGAGCTTGACCACGTCGTCCAAACTGCCGCCGGCGGCATTGGCGACCGCGCGCAGGTTCTGGAACACGCGGTGGATCTGTTCCTCGATGCCTTCCACCATCTGCATGCTGATCGGGTCGAGGCCGATCTGGCCGGACAGGTAGACGGTGTCGTTGACACGCACCGCTTGCGAGTAAGTGCCGATGGCGGCGGGTGCGTCGGGTGTTTGTATGATGGTCTTTTGTGCCATGTCTTGTTCCTCCTTTGAAAGGGCGCGATTCTAACTGACCAGACGCGAGATGCGCTCGTCCGCCAGACGCAGGCGTTCGGCCAGTACATATAGAAAAGCCTGATTGAAATGGCTCTGGCAGCTGTCGGAAAGTTGCACCATCTGTTGCGGGTCGAGCTTCATCACCGAGATTTCGGTGTTGGCGGTGACCGTGGCCGAGCGCGGCAGTTGTTTGCCGCGGATGTAGGCCATCTCGCCGCAGCAGTCGCCGCCGCGCAGGGCGATCAATAGCCGTGTACCGCGGGTGACGCTGACGCTGCCGTCGATGATGAAATAGATGGCGTCGCTCATCTCGTTCTCGCGCATCAGCACGGTCTTCTCGGGCTGTTTATGCCATTCGGCGATGCGCAGCACTTCCCACAGCTCCAGGTCGCTGAAGTCGGCGAAGAACTTCATCTTGCGCAGGATCTTGAATTTCTCGTTCTCGGCCACCTCGAGGTCGCTCTTCTCGAAATGGCCGAGTGCGGCCAGTTCGTCGCCGAACTCGCGCCAGCTGGCATAACGGTCCGCCGGATTCTTCTGAAGGGCGCGCATCACGATGCGTTCCAGATGCGGCGGCAGGTCCTTGCGCAGGGAGGTGGGCATGGGCGGCATCTCGTTCATGATCTGCTGGTACAGATGCGCCAGATTCTTGGGACTGTAAGGCGAATGGCCGGTGAGCAGGCGGTACATCACCACACCCAGTGAATAGATGTCGGTCAAATGCGACAGCGATTCGCCGCGCACCTGTTCCGGCGACATGTAGTTGGGCGAGCCGACGTTGCTCTGCGTCTGCTCGATGTCCATGCGCACCGCGGCACCCAGGTCGGAGATCTTGACCTGACCGTCCGCGGTCAGCAGCAGGTTGGCCGGTTTGATATCGCGATGGATGACACCGTTGTATTGCGCATAGTTGAGCGCGCGGCAGCATTCGTACATGCGCGCCACCACGGCATCCAGCGGCAGCAGGTTGTCGGAATGGATGTGCTGTTCCAGTGTGCCGCCGGGCACGAACTCCATCGCGATATAGCTGATGTCGTCGGCGATCACCGCCTCATACATATCGACGATGTGCGGGTGGTTCAGCGTGCCGGACAGCGCGGCCTCGTTCTGCAGGTGTTTGCGGTTCTGGCGGCCGTTGCGCGTGTCTTCAAGGAAGGACTGTTTGATGACCTTGATCGCGACTTCGCGTTTGCTGAACGGATCGAACCCCAGGAACACTTCACTGGTCGCACCGTGGCCTATCTTGCGCAGGATGCGGTAGTTGCCAAGGAAGGCGGGGGGCTGGGTCGTTTGCGGGGATGTGGTGGTTGCTTCCATGCGCGGCAATTTACACCAAGTGGGGGAGCGCGAACAGTCGGGATATCGCGGCTTGTCCGGGATGGCGCTTTAGCCGATAATTCCGTGGCGCCGAATGCCGGTCATGCCGCATTCGGTCTTTTTTCAAGCATGGGACCATCCATTGAATATCGATTTCCAGAGAGCCGTCGACCGGCTGGCCGGAGTACCCATCTGCGCAGCCTTGTCGCTCTATGAGCGATTGAAGTCGGTGTTCGTCGCGCCTGTCGAGGTATCCCAGCCCAAGCGCATCCTGATCGTGCTGCTGTCCGAGATGGGCAGTCTGGTGCTGGCGCAGCCCATGTTCGCCGAAATCAAACGCCGCTATCCCGGTGCCGAGCTGTATATGCTGATGTTCCGCAAGAACCGCGAAGTGCTCGACCTGCAAGGGGTGATGCCCAAGGAGAACGTCATCACCCTCAACGACAAGGCGCTGGGCGATTTGGCCGGGGACAGCCTGAAGGCGATCCGCAAGATGCGCGCGTTGGACTTCGACGTGGTGATCGACTGCGAACTGTTCACGCGCATCAGCAGCATCTTCTCGTACCTGTCCGGTGCCAAGGTGCGTGTCGGTTTCGAGCGGCACACGCAGGAAGGTCTGTATCGCGGTTCGTTCATGAACCGCAAGGTGATGTACAACCCCTATCAACACTTGTCGCAACAGTTTCTGACCATGGTCGAGGCCATCGGATCGCAGGGGCGGCCTATCGCCAAACGTGCCCCCGGTGAAGTTGGCGCACCGCCGCTGTTGCAGTTCGAAGAAGGCGAAGTGGCGCGCGAGATCGCGCAACTGGAAAAAGATTTCCCCGCGCTGTCGGGCAAGAAACTGGTGCTGGTCTATCCCGACGGTGGCATCCTGCCCATCCGCGCCTGGCCGCCCGAATACTACGAACAACTGTGCGATGCCTTGTTGCGCGACGGCTATGTGGTGGGGCTGATCGGTCTGCCCGATGCCAAGCCGCTGGCCAAACGCATCGTGGCGCACTGCGATCACGATCACTGTATCGACCTGACCGGCTATACGCGCAACGTGCGTCATCTGTTGGCCGTGTTCCAGCGCGCAGCGCTGCTGGTGACCAATGACGGCGGGCCGGGCCAGTTCGCAGCGCTGACGTCGCTGCCCACGCTGGTGTTCTTCGGTCCGGAGACACCCGCGTTGTACAGTCCGCTCGCGCCCAACATCCATTGCCTGTACACCGGTCTGTCCTGCTCGCCCTGTCTCACCGCCTACAACCACCGCAACTCGCCGTGCGACGGCGACAACCAGTGTCTGAAGCGCATCACGCCGACGCAAGTGCTGGAACAGGCGCGCGCGTTGCTGCAGGAACAAGCTGCCGCATGACGCCGTTCAAGCTCCGCATGCGCACGGCGTCGCTATTGCGGCGCATCTTCTCCATCCGCTTTCTGAAATTCGGCACCGTCGGCGTCTCAGGCATCGTGGTCAACCAGGGGGCGCTGTATGTCATGCAGGAGCATGTCTTCCATGTGGCGAACGTGGCGGGGCAGGTGGACTGGCTGCTGCTCAACGCCTCGCTGTCCGTGGCGATCTTTCTGGCGACGCTGAACAACTTCTTCTGGAACCGGCTGTGGACCTGGAAGGACCGCGTGCAGCATCAGCACCGTCCGTGGCTCGTGCAGTTCGGGCAATACACCCTGGCCTGCGGCGTGAGCATCGCCTTGCAGTTCATGTTCACCAACCTGCTGGCACCGCACGTCTACTATCTGATCGCCAACTTCATCGCCATCGGCGTCACCAGCGTGTTGAACTTCCTGCTCAACGACATCTGGACCTTCGGCCGTCTCAAGTTCAAGGGGCACGCTGCGCCCGTCAAGCGCGACTGACATGTTGCGCGACCCGATGAGACATCTTGCCGAATCGCGTCCGCTGCAATATCTGGCGGCTGTGGCACTGGCCGTGTTCGTCTACTTCTACGCGCTGGACGGTCTGCACATCCCGCGCAACGGCGACGAGAATGTGTATGCGCATATCACGCACCTGACCGCGCAGAGCGGCGACTGGCTGCCGCTGCAATCCAATCTCGATCACATGCGCAACACCAAGCCGCCGCTGTTGTTCTGGCAGGGCATCGTCTCCACCGGATGGGCGACGGAATGGGACCGCTGGCATCTGCGCTATCCGAGCGTGCTCTACACCCTGCTCACCGCCTGGCTGGTGTTCCTGCTCGGGCGCAAGCTGGGCGGGGAATGCGCGGTGGGGGCCATTGCCGCGCTGGTCTTCCTCGCCTTTTTCAGCACCTATCGCTTCGGGCGTCCCTATCTGGTCAATCCGGCCGAGACGTTCTGGTTGTTCCTGCCGTTCTTCACTTTGCTGTACTGGCGCGAGCGCGCTTTCGATTCGCGCGTCGTCGTGCCGCTGTTGCTCGGCCTCTTCACTGGCATCGGCCTGCTGTATAAATCGTTCGCGCTGCTGGCGCCGGTCGGCATCGCGCTGAGCTGGTGGTATCTGTACCAGCGCCGCTATCGTTTGCGGCCCTTCCTGCTGCACGATGTGAGCAAGCTGATGATCGTCGGCGTCGTCGCGCTGGCATTGTTCGCGTTGTGGTTCGCGCTCGATCCCGATCCGCAGGCGGTGTGGCAGGAGTTCGTGCTGGGCGAGAACGCGGGCAAGTTCGACCCGCACGGCGGCAGCTACTGGGCCAAGTTGTTGTGGGGCGGCAGCAGCGTGTGGGTGCTGTTGCTCGGCTATCCGCTCAACGCGGGTCTGCTCGCTTTTCCGGTGATAGGCTTGTTCGTGGTCGCCTGGCAACGTCGCTATCGCATGTCTGACGACGAGCGCCTGTTGTGGGTGTGGATGATCGTGCTGTTCGTGATCTTCGCCATTCCCAGCCAGCGTTCGGCACGCTATCTGCTGGATGCCATGCCGGGCGTGGCCTTGCTGCTGGCTTTGAATTGGCAACGCATCCCGCGAGTCGTGTTCATCGCCAGTCTGTCGGCATGCGCCGTGGCGCTCGGCCTGTTCGGCTGGCTCGCGTACGCTTTGCAAAGCCAGATGGCTGGTCTGTATGACACCGTATTCTGGGCGGTGCTGGCGTTCACCATGCTGCTGTTCGCGCTGGCGGTCTACCAGGCGCGCTGGACACGCGGCTTGACCCCTGTCGTGGCTCTGCTGACCCTGCTCGTGCTCGCCATGTTCCTGCGCCCCTTCGACGGTGTGGCGGGCCGCTATGACGTCGCCGCACAGCAGGCGACACAGGACAAGGACGTGTGGGTGCCGTGCGACTTCCGCGCCAGCTGGGAAGACTATCGATTCCTGCTGCCCGCTGCGCGCATTCACGGTTACCATGCGCAGCCGCCGATCCCTGTGGATGAATTGAAAGCGCGCTATGCGCTGTTCGCTGTGCAATTGCCATTGCAGGAAAAGCCCTGTGCGGAATGTGAAGTGATCGGATCGCGTCTGGAGATACGCGGTCGGCATAATGATGAAGAGATCAAAGCCATGCTGGGCGGCGACGTGATGCAGCAACTGTTCGTGCGCGAATGGTTGTTGCGCGCACCGGCTGGCGCGGGAGAGGGAATTCAGAATGTGGAAGGGTGTCGTTGATGGGGAAATATAAGCGCCTCGCTTTACTGGCGTTCGTGCTGGCGGCGTTCGCGCTGGCCTTGTCCAAGGCCGCGAGCTGGCAACTGGGTTTCGACTTCCGCCTGCCGGAGCCGGTGGTGCTGGATGCCGAACCGGCACCCGCGCCGGTGGTGAAGAAACGTCGCGGACGCCGTGCCGAACCGCCCGAGCCGCTTGTGGTGATGGGCAAACTGGAAGCCCATCTGGTCTCCAGCCGTCAGCAGACTTCGACGCATGCCGCCTCGCTGGTGGAATTGCAGGACGGTCGTCTGCGCGCGTTCTGGTTCTCCGGCAGTCGCGAAGGCGCGGCGGATGTCACCATCAACAGCGCCCTTTACGATCCGACCGCGAACACCTGGTGGCGCGAGCATGAAGTGGCGGGACGCGAGAGCACGCAACGCGGCTTGCATCGCTACATCGCCAAGGTCGGCAATCCGGTGGCGGTGCGTGCGGCGAACGGGGAGCTGTGGCTGTTCTATGTGACGGTATCGCTGGGCGGCTGGGCGGGCAGTTCCATCACGCTGATGACATCGAGCGACGAGGGTGAACACTGGAGCGCGCCGCGCCGACTGGTCACCTCGCCCTTCATCAACATCAGCACGCTGGTGAAGGGCGCGCCGTTCTTCTATGCCGACGGCACCATGGGCCTGCCGGTGTATCACGAGTTCATCAGCAAGTTCTCCGAGATCCTGCGGCTGGACCATTCCGGCAAGGTGATCGACAAGCAGCGTCTGGCCGCGGGCGGACAGGGCACGCTACAGCCGGTGGTGCTGGTGCGTAGCGAGAAAGAGGCGCTGGTACTCAATCGCTATGCCGGTAAAGACACGGACAAGCGCGTGGTAGTGATGGCGAGCGAGGACGGCGGTCGTCACTGGGCGGCGCCGCACAAGAACGCCATGCACAACCCCGATGCCGCTCTGACTGCGCTGGCGCTGGAAGACGGCCGATTGCTGGCGGTGTTGAACGATCAGGAGCACGGCCGCGAATCGTTGAGTCTGCAATTGTCGGAAGACGGCGGCGCAAGCTGGCATGAGCTGCACCGGCTGGAAGAGATGAACGTGTTGCGCAACAAGGAGATGTCCGAAGGTTCCTGCCTGGGTGTCACCGAGATGTTGCTGCGCAGCAGCGATTCCTTGCTGCGCAACGCGGATACGCACACGCTCGCGCCCTATGTCGAGTCGGCCCGGCCCAAGGTGGTGAGTGGCGGCAGCTGCCATTTCGAGTTTTCCTATCCTTATATGATCCAGACGCGCAACGGCGACATCCATCTGGCTTACACCTGGAACCGCACCTTCATCAAACATGTGCGCATCGACGCACGCTGGCTGAAGAACCGGCTGGCTGCGAAGGGAGGCAAGTGATGCTGTTCACCGACTGGATGGGCTTGAGCGGCTTGGCGCTGGTGTGGTTGCTACTGGCATTGCGTCTGCCCTTTGCGCAAGGGCTCAATGGCAAGCGCCGCATGTTGCTCGTGGGGCTGGGTTATGTGGTGGTGATGTTCCCCGTTGCGGGATGGTCGTTGACTATATGGCTGCGCGGTATGGTGGGTGATCTGAGCATCACCAGCATGCTGCTGCTGTCTGTCGCGGTGTATGCGCGATTGTTCAAGGTGACGCCGCCGTGGGATGCGCGCGAGCGCAGCGCTTTGCTTGGTTTCCTTGCGGTGTTGGCACTGCTGCTGTATCCGTTCGCGCTGGGGCTGGGGTCGCTCGATCCTTACCGTTCCGGCTTTGGCGGAGTGGGTCTGTTGCTGATGCTGGCGCTGCTCGCGCTATGGGCGATGCGGCGCGGAATCTACCTGCTGCCGCTGGTGTGTGCTCTGGCCGCCACCGGCTGGAGTTTCAGCGTGCTCGAATCGACCAATCTGTGGGACTACCTGATCGATGCGCCGCTGGCCATCTATGCCCTGTGGGTAACGATCAAGGTGAACCTGCTGTATGCCTTGCGGAGGAAGCGTGTCTAGACTGACGCACCGGGAATACCGCACGCTGACGCTGGCCGCACTGGGCGGCGCGCTGGAGTTCTACGACTTCGTCATCTTCGTGTTCTTCGCGGCGGCCATCTCGCAACTGTTCTTCCCGCCCGACATGCCGGACTGGCTGCGCCAGGTGCAGACCTTCGGCATCTTCGCCGCCGGTTATCTGGCGCGGCCGCTGGGCGGCATCATCATGGCGCACTTCGGTGACCTGTTCGGCCGCAAGCGCATGTTCATGCTCAGCATCCTGCTGATGGCGGTGCCCACCCTGCTGATCGGTCTGCTGCCCACCTATGCCACCTTGGGCATCGCCGCACCGTTGCTGTTGCTGGCGCTGCGCGTGCTGCAAGGCGCGGCCATCGGCGGCGAAGTGCCGGGTGCCTGGGTGTTCGTGGCCGAACATGTGCCGCAACGTCACGTCGGTTTCGCCTGCGGCACGCTCACCGCCGGATTGACCGGCGGCATCCTGCTCGGTTCGCTGGTGGCGACTGCGGTGAACCACGCTTACGATCCTGCCGCACTGCTGGCCGAAGGTTGGCGCGTGCCGTTCATCCTGGGCGGCGTGTTCGGTCTGTTCGCCGTGTGGCTGCGCCAGTATCTGCAAGAGACGCCGGTGTTCAAGGAGATGCAGGCGCGCCAGCAACTGGCCGATGAGTTGCCGCTCAAGAAAGTGGTGCGCGCGCACCGTCCGGCCGTGGTACTCACCATGCTGATGACCTGGCTGCTCTCCGCCGCCGTGGTGGTGATGATCCTGATGACGCCGACGCTCATGCAGAAACTGTTCGCCATCCCCGGTGCCACCGCGCTCACCGCCAACAGCTTCGCCACCTTGGCGCTGACCATAGGCTGCATCGTGTTCGGCGCGCTGGCCGACCGCTACGGCGCGGGGCGCGTGCTCGCCTATGGCTGCGTGGCATTGGGCGCGACCTCGTGGCTGCTCTACCAGCAACTGGCGAACGGTACCGAGCATCTATATATGTTGTACGCCCTGAACGGTTTCTTCGTCGGCGTGATCGGTGTGGTGCCCAGCGCCGCCGTGATGCAGTTCCCGCCCGCCGTGCGATTCTCCGGTTTGTCGTTCTCCTACAACGTGGCCTACGCCGTGTTCGGCGGCATGACGCCGGTGCTGGTCAGTCTGCTGCTGCCGGTGCTGGGCGCGCAGGTCCCGGCTTGGTATGTGGTGGCGCTGAGCGTTCTGGGGGTGGGGATCGGTTTGTATCTGCAGCGGGATCGAGTAGTAGACAAGACTTAGCCCGAGGCTATCGGGTGGAATTCCGCGCAGCACGATGTGCTGCGGATCCTTGGAAAATCCATTGCGATGCCGCCCCCTATTATTTCGCTCGAAAGACCGCAACAACGCCCCGTTCCTTTTGATTTGCGACTACTATCCAAGTAGAGCGGCCAAAGTATTTATGGCTTAAGACGATTGCCCATAACTTAGTTTTTTTCGATGACTATGCTTACAGCCAACTCTGATCGCGAACGTCTTATCCGATCTCTGCTTGATGAATACATCGAGATGTACGCCGGTCGTGACGACCGCCTGACCACCCGCTTCAGTGACAACTTCAGCGGCTACACCGGCGGCGGCGATTTTCTGGTCAAAGACCGGCAAGATTGGGTGAACATCACGCGCCAGGATTTTGCGCAGGTACCCGGCCAGATCCGCATCGAGATGCTGGACGTATCGATGCAGGACATCAGCCACGATGTGGTGGTCACCACATCTTTCTTCCACATTCACTTACCCATCGCGGATCATGTGTTGTCGAGCGAGGTCGCGCGTCTGGTGCTGATCTTCCGTCTTGAAGGCGCGGACTGGAAGATCGTCCACAGCGGTATCTCCATTCCCTATCCCTTGGTGCGGGACGGTGAGGTATATCCCATGGAAGGGTTGCGCGAGCAAAACAAGGCACTTGAGGCGCTGGTTGCAGAGCGCACCCAGGCGCTGCATGAGAGCGAGTCCATGTATCGCTTGCTAGCCGAGGATACGCGGGATGTGATTTGGAAAACGGATCGGCAGTTTCGCGTGACCTACATCAGCCCGGCCGATGAACATTTGCGCGGCTACAAGGCCGCCGAGGTTGTTGGGCGCCCGGTGTTTGACGTGTTCACCGACGAGGGCGTCGCAATAGTCAGCGACATCATTAAGAAAAGCAAAGATGCCCGGCAGTCGGGTGAGCTTGTCGGATATTTGACCTTTGAGGTACCCCACCGCTGCAAAGACGGCCGAGTACTTTGGGGCGAGGTCATTTCCAAACCCGAGATCGATGCTCAGGGCGAGATCGTCGGCTACCACGGCATCACGCGCGAAATCACCGCGCGCAAACTGCTTGGAGATCAGGTGAATCAACTTGCCTTCTACGACACACTGACCAGTCTCCCGAATCGTCGGCTGCTGAATGATCGTTTAACCCATTGTCAGGCTACCAGCAAGCGCGACCATAGTTATGGCGCGCTCATATTCCTCGATCTTGATAACTTCAAACTGTTGAATGATTCTTGTGGGCATGACGTGGGAGATTTGCTGCTGGTCGAGGCAGCCGCCAGATTGAAAAGTTGTGTCCGCGAAATGGATACCGTGGCGCGCTTTGGCGGGGATGAGTTCGTTGTGATCCTGAATGGCCTGGATGCGAAAAATACAGATGCCACTTTGCAAGTACAGCTTGTCGCGGAAAAAATACTGGCTTCCTTATCTGCGCCTTACTTGTTGCCGGTGAAACGCGACACACAGGCCGCATCAACGGTCGAACATCACTGCACAGCCAGTATCGGTGTCGCGATGTTCATCGGCGACGAATGCAGCCAGGGCGACATCCTCAAATGGGCCGATGGTGCAATGTACGAGGCAAAGCATTCCGGGGGAAATTCAATCAAGTTCCATATCCCGGAAGTTTGAGCGATAGACAGCGGAGTGCATCTCCAATTTGGACTGCCCGGATCCAGCCGTTAAACGGCAATCGTTTGGGCTTTGATGCCGAACTTTACCTACCGCGCCGCCAGAAAAATCCCATCAACGGTTTGACGCTGGTGCCGTGAAGCAGGATGGAGAGCGTGACAACGATCAGCGTCATTTGTATCAATTGCAACGATAGCGCTTCCGGCAGGCCGTGTTGTATGGCGTACATCAGGTAGTAGAGCGAGCCGATCCCGCGTACGCCGAACCAACCTGTCATGCCGCGTATGCGCCAATTGGTTTTCGTGCCGGTCAGTCCGACGAGGACGCTGAGCGGGCGCGCGATCAGGAACAGGAACAGGGCCAGCCATACCGCTTCCCAGGTCCATGAGTCCAGAAACAGCGATCCTCCGATCAGGAGAACGAGGATCACTTCGGATAGTCTTTCCAGATGCTCTTTGAATACCAGAGAGCCTTCGCTGACTGTTTCCGGCGGTTCTATTTCTGTTTGCGCCTTTCCGGCATGCCGGGTTTCGCGCCCGTCAAAGGCAGTCTGCACTGTTTTGGTCAATTTGAGTTCGGTCTGTCGCAGTGCGACGGCGGCAAAGAATACCGCCAGAAATCCCCAGCCGTTCACCATCACCGTCAAGCCGTATACGACACCGATCAGGCCGAGGCCGAGGAAATCGTCCATCAGTTCGTGTCTGTGCGGTTTGCTGCGCAGCTTCCAACCCAGACGCGCGAGCGCCACGCCCGCGACAACGCCGATGGCGATGCCCGCCAGGGTGGCCCACAGCACATCGAGCAATAACCAGTTCACCCCGAACTCGCCGAGTTCGTGCAGTCCCAGCATGCCCATCCCCAGCATCACGAACGGAAACGCGCTGCCGTCGTTCATGCCCGCCTCGCAGGTCAGCGTGAAGCGCAGTTGATCGTTGTCTCCGGGATGGCGTGTTTGCACATCGGTTGCCAGCACAGGATCGGTCGGTGCCAGGATCGCCCCCAGCAGCACGCCGGCACCCAATGGCAGACCCAATACGAAATAGGCGAAGGCGGCAACCATGACGACAGTGACGGTCATGGAGACTGTCGCAAGCAGGATGGGTGCACGCCAGCGGGCAAACGAGAATGGCACCGGCATTTTGACGCCGGCAGAGAACAGGGAGATCAATACCGCGACTTCTGTCAGTGTTTCCAGCAGTGCCGATTCCTTGAGCGGATTGAAGTGAAACAGGTCAAGCGCGGTGGGTCCGACCAGAATACCCACTGCCAGATAGATGATGGCGGAGGTGATCGGCGAGCGTTTGAGGAGAGAAACAGTAAGACCCATGACCAACAGCAGGCCGCCTACGAGCATGAACCATTGTGCGTTAGTCATCGGTGCGTTCCGAATAGATTGGTAGCATCATAGCCCAGTAGGGGCTACTGCCGGGTTGGCTCACTCCGTCACTCAGAGCGCAAAACGGCAAATCCCCCTCCTGTCCTCCTTTTTGTATAGGGGGAAGCTGTGCGGTAGTCGGCGGCTTTTTCGCCTGTGGATAATTGTGCGACAATGCGCGCCCATTATAGAGAGCGCGCTACGCGCCGGTTCCGATAGGGGAGATCCTTGGATAGTCTGAAAGAGTTGCTTGCGCCGGATATGGCCGCGGTCGATGCGGTGATCCGCGCACGCCTGCATTCCGAAGTGGTGCTGGTCAACCAGGTCGGCGAATACATCGTCAACAGCGGCGGCAAGCGTTTGCGTCCGGCATTGGTGCTGATGTCCGCACAGGCTTTCGGTTATTCCGGCACGCATCATCACGATCTGGCGGCGGTGGTGGAGTTCATCCACACCGCGACCCTGCTGCACGACGATGTGGTGGACGAATCCGAACTGCGCCGTGGCCGCGAGACGGCCAATGCCTTGTTCGGCAATGCGGCCAGCGTGCTGGTGGGCGACTTCCTTTATTCGCGTGCGTTCCAGATGATGGTGGAAACGGGCGAGATGCGCGTGATGGAAGTATTGGCTGACGCGACCAATGTGATCGCCGAGGGCGAGGTGCTGCAACTGCTCAACTGCCACGATGCCGATGTGGATGTGGCCAACTACATGCGCGTCATCCATTGCAAGACGGCCAAACTGTTCGAGGCGGCGATGCGTCTGGGCGCCATCCTCGGCAAGGCATCGGCAGCGGAAGAAGCCGCCGCCGCGAAATACGGCATGCATCTGGGCACGGCCTTCCAGTTGATCGACGACGTGCTGGACTATTCCGCCGACGAGGCGCAGACCGGCAAACATCTGGGCGACGATCTGGCCGAAGGCAAACCGACGCTGCCGCTGATCCACGCCATGCAGCACGGTACGCCCGAGCAGGCCGCCGTGGTGCGCGCCGCCATCGAAGAAGGCGACGTGGCCCGTCTGCCGGAAGTGCAGGCCATCATTCAGGCGACCGGCGCTTTGGAATTCACGCGGCAACAGGCGTTGCTGGAAGCCGAGGCGGGGTGTGCCGCGATTTCTGCATTGGCGGATACTCAATTCAAACGTGCTCTGTTAGAATTGGCGCGCTTCGCGGCAACGCGACAGTTCTAGCAGCAAGGTAGTTCAGCATCACTTCGGAGCGTGGCTCAGCCTGGTAGAGCACTGCGTTCGGGACGCAGGGGTCGGAGGTTCGAATCCTCTCGCTCCGACCAATTCAAGTTGGTCGGTCTTTCTTCAAAACCTATCATCCCCCCAAGCAAGACAACGATCTCCGCACGACAAACTATGTCCGTGCGGGTCTTGTCGCAAACGCTACAAGCCCCCCCTCCCGTCTTGTTCCATACAGCAGGGTAGAGCGCATCTGTAAAATATCTCCCATATAAAACAGTGAATTAACTTTTTGGCACGGGCTGGCACACAGCTTGCACTTGATAGGTCGTAAGTAACCAATCAAGGAGCCAGACAATGATCACCCTCACCCCAACCGCCGTCACCGCTGTGGAACGGTTCATCAAAGGCGCAGCCGAGCCGGTCGCCGGATTGCGCATCGCCATCTCCGGCGGCGGCTGTTCCGGATTCCAGTACGGCATGTCGCTGGAAGAAGCCAAGAGCGAAGACGACGTCGTCGTTGCGATCGGCGGCGTCACCCTGCTGGTCGATCCGCTGTCCGCCCCCTTGCTGGAAGGCGTGACGGTGGATTACGTGGAAAGCCTGACCGGCAGCGGTTTCAAATTCGAAAATCCGAACGCCAGCGCCAGCTGCGCGTGCGGCTCTTCATTCTCAGCTTAAGGGGACAGCCATGTGGGACTACTCTGAAAAAGTCAAAGAACACTTCTTTCAACCGCGCAACGCCGGTGTGCTGGAAGACGCCAACGGCGTGGGCGATGTCGGTTCGATCTCGTGCGGCGACGCGCTGCGTCTGATGCTCAAGGTGGAGCCGGAGACGGACATCATCCTCGATGCGCATTTCCAGACCTTCGGTTGCGGCTCGGCCATCGCTTCTTCTTCCGCGCTGACCGAGATGGTCAAGGGCAAAACACTGGACGAGGCGCTCAAGGTGAGCAATCAGGACATCGCCGACTACCTCGACGGACTGCCGCCGGAAAAGATGCACTGCTCGGTGATGGGACGCGAAGCGCTGCAAGCCGCTATTGCCAACTATCGCGGTGAAGTGTGGAGCGACGATCACGAAGAAGGCGCGCTGATCTGCAAATGCTTCGCCATCGACGCCGTGATGATCGAAGACACCATCCGCGCCAATGAACTATGCAGCGTGGAGGATGTGACCAACTACACCAAGGCTGGCGGCGGTTGCTCCTCCTGCCATGAAGGCATCGAAGAGATCCTGGTGAAGGTGATGGCCGAGCGCGGCGAAAGCTTCAAGCCCGGCACACCCGCCAAGGAAGAGGCCAAGCCCGCCGGCATGACCAATCTGCAGCGCATCAAGAAGATCGAAGCGGTGCTGGAATCGGTGCGGCCGCAACTGAAGCGCGACGGCGGCGACATCGAACTGCTCGATGTGGACGGCAAGACCATCTACGTCAGCATGACCGGTGCCTGCGCCGGTTGCCAGATGGAAGCGCTCACGCTGCAAGGCATCCAGCAGAAGCTGATGGAAGAGCTGAAAGAGTTCATCAAGATCGTGCCGACCAAGGCAGGGGCTTTGAGCAGGGCTACCTGCCAGCCTTAACCTGACCTACCAGAGAAGGAAACAGAAATGACCGGCATCTATTTCGACAACAACGCGACCACCAGGGTCGACCCGGCGGTGGTGGAAGCCATGCTGCCCTACTTCACAGAGCAGTTCGGCAACCCATCGTCGATGCACAGCTTCGGCAACAAGGTCGGCCTGGCGATCAAAAAGGCACGCATGCAGGTGCAGGAGTTGCTCGGCGCGGAACACGACTCCGAGATCATCTTCACTTCCTGCGGCACCGAGTCGGATTCCACCGCCATCCTGTCGGCATTGAAAGCGCAACCGGAACGCAAAGAGATCATCACCACCACGGTCGAACATCCTGCTGTGCTCACACTGTGCACATGGCTGGAGAAAGACGGCTACAAGGTTCATTACCTGCCGGTGGACAACAAAGGCCGCCTCGATCTGGGTGAGTACAAGAAGCTGCTCAGTGATCAGACCGCCGTCGTGTCGGTGATGTGGGCCAACAACGAGACCGGTACTTTCTTCCCGGTGGTCGAGATGGCCGAGTTGGCGAATGCTGCCGGTGCGATGTTCCACACCGATGCGGTGCAAGCCGTTGGTAAAGTGCCGCTGAATCTGAAAGACACCAAGATCGACATGCTGTCCGTGTCCGGTCACAAACTGCATGCCCCCAAAGGTATCGGCGTGCTGTACCTGAAGCGCGGTGTGCGTTTCCGTCCGCTGCTGCGCGGTGGTCATCAGGAGCGCGGTCGGCGTGCCGGAACCGAGAACACCACCTCCATCGTCGGCTTGGGCAAGGCTGCCGAGATGGCGATGGAAGCGATGGCATACGAGAACACCGAAGTGGCGCGCCTGCGCGACAAACTGGAAGCGGGCATCCTCGCCAAGGTGCCGCGCTCCTTCGTTACCGGCAATCCGGACGATCGCCTGCCCAACACTTGCAACATCGCATTCGAGTTCATCGAAGGTGAAGCGATCCTGTTGCTGCTGAACAAGTTCGGCATCGCGGCGAGTTCCGGTTCTGCTTGTACTTCCGGTTCGCTGGAGCCATCGCACGTGATGCGCGCCATGGGCATTCCGTACACCGCCGCACACGGCACGGTTCGTTTCTCGCTGTCGCGTTACAGCACTGAAGCCGAAGTGGATCGCGTCATCGCCGTGGTGCCGGAGATCATCGCGCAACTGCGCAAGCTGTCTCCATACTGGGAAGGCGACGGCCCCAAAGAGGAGGCGTTCGCGCCTACTTACGCATGAAGACCCTGGGCAAAGCCATCAAGCAGACACACGAGACGACGCAGGTCGGCATCGCGCTGTTCGCCATGTGGATGAGTTGCGCCGTCCTGTTGATCGTGGATTGAGAGGCATACCGTGTCCCGCTTCATCACCATCGATGACACCACCCTGCGCGACGGCGAACAGACCGCCGGGGTGGCGTTCACGCTGGAGGAGAAGCTGGACATCGCGCGCCAGCTCGATGCGCTCGGCGTGCCGGAACTGGAAGTCGGTATCCCGGCCATGGGGCAGGAAGAGCGCGATAGTATCAATGCGGTCGCCTCATTGGGACTCAATGCAAAACTGATCGCCTGGAACCGCATGTGCATGGACGACGTGCGGACCTGCGAACAGATTGACGTACAGATGCTGGACCTGTCCATCCCCGTGTCGGACATCCATCTGCAAAAGAAACTCAAGCGCGACCGCCAGTGGGTGATCGACACCATCTATGAAGTGGTGCCGCGCGCGTATCACATGGGCATGGAGATCATCGTCGGTTGCGAGGATGCCTCGCGCGCCGATCCGGAATTCATGCTGCAGGTGGCCGAGGCGGCGCAGGTCGCCGGTGCGCAGCGTCTGCGCTTCGCCGACACGCTGGGGGTGATGGAACCGTTCGGTGTGCACAAGGTGATCTCGTCGATACGCAGTGTGTGCGACATCGAGATCGAGATGCATGCGCACGACGATCTGGGTCTGGCCACGGCCAACAGTCTGGCCGCCGCACTGGCCGGTGCGACCCACATCAACACCACGGTGAACGGGCTGGGCGAACGCGCGGGCAATGCGCCGTTGGAGGAGGTCGCGCTGGGTTTGAAGAAACTCTACGGCATGAGCACCGGCATCGACCTCTCTCATTTCCCCGCGCTGTCGCAAATCGTCGCTGCGGCATCGGGCCGCCCCATCCCCTGGCAGAAGAGTGTGACCGGCGAGGGCGTGTTCACCCATGAGGCAGGCATCCATGTCGACGGCTTGCTGAAAGATCCGGACACCTATCAGGGTTATGACCCGGTCGAAGTCGGCCGTCAGCACAAGCTGGTGGTGGGCAAGCATTCCGGCGCGCACGGCATCATCGCTGCCTACGCCAGCATGGGATTGAACCTGAGCCAGGCCGAAGCGCGCGCGCTGCTGCCGGACATCCGCAGTTTCGCCGAGCGTGCCAAACGTTCGCCTGCCGATCAAGAGCTGTTGTTCATCTACCAGAAGTTCATCGGCCAGCATCACGGCGGGCGCAGCGAGCCCGGTGTGATGGCGCACTAGGGGAACAACATGAACGATACGATGACCGCCACCGTCGAACTTGAGAAGCCGTCCCTGCCATCGCTGCTGCAGTTGCTGCGCGAGGATGTGCGCTGCGTGTTCCAGCGCGATCCAGCCGCGCGTTCCCGCTTCGAAGTGCTGACCACCTATCCCGGCGTGCACGCCATCCTGCTGCAGCGCATCGCGCACAAACTGTGGGCCATGAAGCTGCGCTATCTGGCGCGCCTGCTCGGCTGGTTCGCGCGCCTGCTCACCAATATCGACATCCATCCCGGTGCCACCATCGGCCGCCGCTTCTTCATCGATCATGGCGCGGGCGTGGTGATCGGCGAGACCGCCGAGATCGGCAACGACGTGACGCTGTATCACGGCGTGACACTGGGCGGCACCACATGGAACAAAGGCAAGCGCCATCCGACACTGGCCGACGGCGTGGTGATCGGTGCGGGCGCAAAGATACTGGGCGCGATCACGCTGGGCGAGAACGTGCGAGTGGGCGCCAACTCGGTGGTGGTGAAAGACGTGCCCGCGCACCGCACCGTGGTCGGCATCCCCGGGCGCATCGTGCTGCGCACCGAAGAGGCGGATGCGAACAACATCTACGGCATCAACCTCGACCACCACCTGATCCCCGACCCGGTCGGCCGCGCCATCGCCTGCCTGATGGAGCGCATCGAAGTGCTGGAAGGCCAGTTGCGCAAACAGGGTGAGCCGGTGGACGGGCAATGTCATACCTGCGAGGCGGATGATCTATGCGGCACGGAAGTGGCGCGCAAAATTGTGAAAGAAAGAGCATGAAAATATTGAGCCGTCATTCCGGCGCAGGCCGGAATCCAGCAAAGACAAACAATTCGCGCAGCGGACAAAGCCAAGGTTTCGTACTGCGTTGCAGTGCTTATTATTTCAACTGGATTCCGGCCTGCGCCGGAATGACGCGGGCGGAGTGAATTATGGATCTATTGGATTTCGACCAAGCCGAACTGTATTTCGACGAACCTTTGGCGCAGGACGTGGCGCGCCTGCTGGTGCAGGCGGCGGACACCTACGGCAGCGAGGAGAGTGAAGGCTATCTGCTGCGCGCCAACCTGATGGCGCCGCAACATCTGATGGTGCTGGTCGCGCTGTATCGCTACTACTTCTATCAGCATCGTCTGGACGATGCGCTGCTGGTAGCCGAGAGCGCGCTGGCAGTGGTCGGTCGGCGACTTGAGTTTCCAGATACCTGGGTCTATCTGCGCGAAGAGAACGTCGGTGCGGGTGTGATGCGTTCGATGGGCTTGGTGCGCTTCTATCTGATGGTGCTCAAGGCGGCGGGCTACATCAATCTGCGTCTGGGCAATCGCGAGACGGGCCGGGCCATGCTGGAGAAGTTGGTGCAATTGGACAGCCACGACCGCATCGGCGGCAAGGCGCTGCTGGAAGTGGTGAGTGAAGTAGAACATGAAGAAAGGAATATGTGATGACTGACGATCTGACTCTGGAAGAAGCGATGGAGGATCTGGTATCCGCCGAGGATTTCCTGAACTACTTCGAAATCGATTTCGACCCCTCTGTGGTGCACGTGAATCGTCTGCACATCCTGCAGCGTTATCACAACTACCTGAGCAAGGAAGCCTTGCCGAAAGACGAAACCGCACAGCGCGAGGTCTACGCGCGCCTGTTGACCAAGGCTTATCAGGATTTCGTCGCGTCCGATGCGCTCACCGAGAAGGTTTTCAAAGTGTTCCACATGCACGAACCGCAGACGAAGTTCGTACCGCTCACCTCAATCACAGTGAACAAGAAAGATGCTGCCTAAATTCGAATTCGGCGACGAAGTCCGCATCGTGCGCAATGTGCGCAACGACGGCACTTACCCCGGCGTGGATATCGGCACGCTGCTGATTCGTCGCGGCTCGACCGGCTTTGTGATGAACGTCGGCACTTTCCTGCAGGACCAGTTGATCTACACCGTCAACTTTCTGGAGCAGGACAAGATCGTCGGCTTCCGCGAAGAGGAATTGATCGGCATCGACGATCCATGGGTACCAAGCAAGTACGAGAGCCGCGAAAAAGTGCGCAGCAAGATCACGCTGGCCGTGGGCGGAGAGGTGCGCGCCACGCCGGGCATGGAAGGCGAAGTTTTGAAAGTGTTGCGCGACGAGGACGGCGGTGTGCAGTATCAGGTCATCTTCCATGATCATGTGTTGCAAGTGCCGGAAGCGACGATCGAGGCGGTGCATGTGTACGACGACAGCAAGGAGGCGAACCATGCCTGAAGTGATCGAAAGCGGCGTCGCCTATCTTGCGCTGAAAGCCGCGCAGAAACTCTACGGCAAAGCGCCCGCCGCATTGGCAGCGGACGAATCCGAGCGCGTGCAGAACATGGCGCAGAAACAGTTCGAACTCGAAGCACGCATCCTGAAAGCGCCGGAAGCGCGCGATGCCATGGTGCCGCCCTCGACATTGCAGGCAGCCATGCAGGAGATACGCGGCCGTTACGAGAACGAGGACGACTTCGCAGATGACTTGAGCCAGAACGGATTGGATGAAGCGGAATTCTCCCGCGCGCTGGAGCGCGAACTCAAGGTCGAAGCCATTCTGGAAAAAGTCGGCACGCATGCCGAGCATGTGACCGATACCGACGTGGAGCTGTATTACCAATACCACCCAGACCAGTTCCGTCGTCAGGAGACACGGCTAGCGCGCCATATCCTGGTCACCATCAACGAGACCATCCCCGAGAACACACGCGAGGCTGCGCTCAAACGCATCACCGAGATCGCCAAACGTTTGCGCAAAGAGCCGGCGCGATTCGAGGAGCAGGCACTCAAACATTCTGAATGTCCCACCGCGCTGGAAGGCGGCAAGCTCGGCGACCTGCCGCGCGGCAAACTCTTCCCCGAGCTGGAGCAAGCGTTGTTCGAACTGAATGCAGGCGAAGTGAGCGACGTGATCGAATCCGAGCTCGGCTTCCACGTGCTGCGCTGCGACACCATAACCCCCGCCAGCGTGTTGGACTTCGCACAGGCGAAGTCATCCATCCGCAAGGTGTTGGAGAAGAAGCGCAAGCGTGCAGTGCAGCAGGGTTGGATGAGAAATCTGATGGGGACATGAAACGCTTGCACTGACGCTTGCCTGCTGCGCAGACCGTCCGCTGTGTCGCCGCTTTCCTGAGATCACGAACTTCCGCTTCGTGTGGTGGCGAACATATAAAGATCTGAACCTTCCGTAAGCTTCTCGTACGCGAATATCCGCGCAAATCCAAGACATGCGCAGAATTCTGTCGCGTCACCCATCCGGAGGTTCCATTGAAAAAAATACTATCCATTGCTCTGCTCACCGCACTATCAACATCAGCCATGGCTGAAGGCCGTTTCTTCTCGGTCGATATCGGAAAATCAACGGCCAAAGACACCTGTGCATCGCTAGGCGCATCCTGCACCGATTCGGGCACGGCCTACCGATTCGGTGGCGGCTATCAGTTCACGCCCAACCTCGGGGTCGAGGCAAGCTACGGCATCATGGCCAGCGCCAAGGCATCAGGGATTTTTGGCAGCGCCGAATACAAGCCGAAAAGCATGCAAGTGTCTGCCACCGGGAAATTCCCGATATCCGGCCCTTTCTCGTTGATCGGCAAGGTCGGCCTGGTCAGAACCACCGTCGATCTGAGCGCTAGCACCATCCTCGGTTCCTACTCGCCCAGCGCAACCACGATGAACCTGGGCTGGGGTGTCGGCGGGCAAGTCGATCTGGCCGATGGTCTGGCACTGCGTGCCCAGTTCGAAGACCTTGGTGAGATCGGCGATGCCAACACCACTGGCACGGCGAAACTGACCCTGCTTTCCCTTGGGATCACGATGAACTTCTAATGTGAGCGCATTGCAGGCTGCACGCCTAACAGCGGCAGACCTGCAATCCATCCCACTCCGTCGTATAGCGCCGCGAACTGCTCTCCCGGCGCATCGCCCAACTCTGGTTCGCGCCTTCTCCCAGCAATCTGAGCGTGCCGCTGCCCATCTTGCGGTTGATGCGGTCGAGGGCGTTCATCAGTGACTTTGATCTTTCGCGTGCGGCATGGTCGTCGAACAAAGTCTGCGGACGTTCGCTGGCAGGGATGATCTCGGCCAGCATCACGCCGACCTTCTGATAGGCATAACCCGCGCGGTAGATCTGGCGCAGGCCGTGCAGTGCCGCTTTGCAAAACACGCGCGTGTCGTCGCCCGATTCATCCAGCGGAACAAGGATGCCTTGCTGATATTGCCTGTCCTGATCGCGGTGCGGATTGGTGCGCACATAGATGTGCAACGCGCCGGCGAGGGACTTTTGCTGGCGCAGTTTCTCCACGGCGCGCGTGGTGTAGGCGATGGCCGCTTGTTCCAGATCGTCCAGACTGGAGGTGAGCATGCCGAACGAGCGCGAGCAGATGATCTGCTGCTTGTCGCGCGGCAGGTCGTCCAGCTCCAGACAGGCGACACCGTTCAGCTCAGACACGATGCGTTCGAACACCACGCTGAAGCGGGTGCGCAATTGCTTGGCCGGTGCGCGCTTTAGGTCGAGCGCGCTGCGGATGCCGATCTCCTGCAACTTCGGCGCGGTGCGCCGACCCACGCCCCACACCTCGCCCACCTCGATGCTGGCGAGCAGCGCATCCAGTTCATCTTCATCCATGCTGTTGAAGTCGCACACGCTGTTGCGCTGCGGCTGTTTCTTGGCGACATGGTTGGCCAGTTTGGCCAGCGTCTTGCTCGGCGCGATGCCCACGCACACCGGGATGCCCACGCACTGGCGGATGGTGTGGCGCATGAGCTGCCCGTACTCGGCATGGCTGCCGGGCATGCCGGTCAGCTCCAGAAAGGATTCGTCGATGGAATACACCTCCTGCTGCGGGCTGAACTGCGACAGCAGCGACATCACGCGGTTGGAGATGTCGGCATACAAGGCATAGTTGGAAGAGAAGGCGACGATGCCGTGCCGTTTGGCGAGCGCCTTCATCTGATACCAGGGCACCGCCATCTTCATGCCCAGGTCCTTCACCTCCTGCGAACGCGACACCACGCAACCGTCGTTGTTGGAAAGCACCACCACCGGCTTGCCTTCCAGCTTGGGCTGGAACAGGCGTTCGCAGGAGACGTAGAAGTTGTTGCAGTCGACCAGTGCGATGGCTCTTGTCATGGTTGCAGCTGAATCAAGTGGTGGGATGGAATTGCTCGATTGATTCCATCAGGCGCTTGGCATTCTTCGGGCTGCGCATCAGGTGCGCCGTTTCTTCCAATGCATTGAAGTCCTGCAACGACATCATCACAACCGGGCTGCCAGTCTGACGAGTGATCAAGACCGGCGCGCAATCATCCGTCACCTTGTCCATAACCTCAGCCAGATGCTGGCGAGTGTGACTGTATGTAAAAACTTCCATGTCTGCCTCCTTGTAGCCGGAACCAAAATCGTAGGATGGGTGGAGCGCAGCGATACCCATCGCTAATGTCGGAAAATGATGGGTATCGCTATCGCTCCACCCATCCTACGTTCGGATTTTTAGACCTTATGCACATTCCACTGCACTACCCCCCAGATGGAAAAATCCTGTTCGTCGGTAATGACGATGTCGGGATAGTCCGGATGGGCGGCGCGCAGCACTTTGCCTTGCGGGGTGTAGTGCAGTTGCTTCACGGTGAACTCGCCGTCGATCACTGCCACTACCACGCAATCCTGCGTGGCGGGTAGCGCGCGGTCGATGATCAGCAGGTCGCCGTCATAGATGCCCAGCTCGCGCATGGAATGGCCGGCCACGCGCATGAAGAAGGTGGATTCCTTGTGCTGGATCAGATGCTCGTCCAGGCTCAAACGGCGCTCCACATAGTCGTCGGCGGGCGAGGGGAAACCGGCCGGAACGGCTTTGCGCAGCAAGGCGCGTTGCTTCTCGAACATGGTGCGGTTGGGGCGTGTCAGCGACAGCAGCGCCGAGTGGGGCATGTGCGCGCCGCGCAAGGCGGCGTTGGGGGTCAAACGGATCATGGCAATCTCACACAGAACGAACGTTCTTCGCACTGTAAAGAACGTTCGTTCTGGCGTCAAGCGGCATTCGCTGCTGAAGTTATTTTTGTGGAGGTAGGGCGGGTTACGCTTTGAGGTTAATGCCATCCTACATGGGTAGGTACGCCGTGCTAATTTTTGTCTGCGTTTGCCAGGAAGTATTCATAATATTTCCTGGCTTCCTCCTCTGACCCTAACGCCACATCAATCAGCATTTGAAGACTCCAGACTGGTCCTGGAATGACTTGCTCTAAATCCAGATCTTCTGGATATGCTTCGGGATCTATTGCCATCTCTAGGTTCACGAACCACCAGATTTCGATTTTTCGGAGAAGCCCTACCATTTCGCCAAATGTGGCAGCAACATCAAAATCAACGCCTGATGAAGCGAACGTAAGCATTTCATGCGTCAGAGTATTGCGACACCTTTTAATGTGTTCAAAGGTTTCTAAATCTTTTTTGTCAATAGCCTCCGCATCCTGCAGCCATTTCAACGATGCATACAAAGGACTTTTTCTTTATATTCTGGACTGACGATCATTCCAGTTTCGTCAAAGCCATTAATATAAAAGCTCTCAATTTTTTCAATGATGCTTTTTTTAAGCATCTCAAATGCCATCGAAAATATCGAAGCTGTAATGATATTTAATTTGAGCGTCTCAGGATGAAGCGCCCTTTCCCAAGATGCTCTTACCTTTTTGTCCATCATATGCGTAATAACTTTGGCAAGAATCAATCAGAAGGCACGAACACTAATCAGGCATAGGCGCTTTGTCTATATGCCATTTGGCCTATATATATTCCTGCACGGTTATTATGAAGATGAACTAGATCAATTGCGGTGCAATAGCGCCAGCGCCTGCATCTCACACAAGCTGCGTGTCTCGGCATCCAGCGCTTTCAGCCAGTGGTCAGGAATGGACTTAGTGCCGTACATCGCACCGGCCAACATGCCGGCGATGGCACCGGTGGTGTCGGCATCGCCGCCGCGATTGACCACATCGACCAGGCAATCGTGCAGGTCGTCGGTATCGAAGAAACTCTGGAACACGGCGGGCATGGTGTCGGCGATGTAGCCGCTGGGATTGGCAGCGGGTTTGACGGCCCGGAATTTGAACGAGGGATGTTGTTGCGCGAGGGGGTGGGCGTGTTTGTGCAGCAAGTCGTTCTTGCTTGCGCCGCGCAGTGCGTCTTGCACCATTAGCACCAGACATTCGCAGGCTGCATCCGACAGCGCGCAATGGTGGGTGACATGCGCTTGTGTGCGGCAGGCGGCGCGCACTGCGTCTTCGCTTTGGCCGAAGGTGGCGAGCGCGACCGGCAGCACGCGCATCGCCGCGCCGTTGCCGGCGTCGTGGTCGGAGTAGGGGGCTTCCGGGTTGCCGGTCTTGCGGAACTGCAGCAGGTTGCGGCGCACGGTGTTGCCGATGTCCACCGGCTTGCCGCGCATCCAGTCGTCGAAGGCTTGCGCGGCGGCGTGTGCATCGACCTTGCCTGCTTTGAGGATGGAGGTGCCCAGTGCGAGCGACATGGTGGTGTCGTCGGTGACCTGGCCGGGTTTCAGATGCAGCCAGCCGCCGCCGATGAGTTTGTCATGCACGCCGTATTTGGCTTTGATCTCGCGCGGCGTCATGAACTCCACCGTCGCACCCAGCGCATCGCCGATGGCGAGGCCGAGGTAGGCGGCGATGGCGCGGTCAGAAGCGGACATTTCAAACCGCCGTCATTCCGGCGAAGGCCGGAATCCAGATGATTCAAAAATTCCCGCGCAGCGGGACAACACCGGTTTTGCCTGCTTTGCAGGATGCATGTTTTGACTGGATACCGGCCTGCGCCGGTATGACGGCCAATGGGTCACTCCTCCGGCCCGAAACATTTCTGATAATCCGCACACACCTCACAGCTCGGCGCACGGCAGACGCGGATCTCTTCCCTTTCGCACAGTTGCTTGTAGAGGAACTTCTTCCACTTCATGTCCTTGTCGTTCTTCGCGGCAAGGGTGGGGAAGTTCTGTGTCATCAACTGGCTGAGGTATTTGCGCGACCACAGGCCGAGGTCCTGCCACAGGTGGTCGTTCGCCATGCAGGCGGTGGTGACGATCTCCGCCATCCAGCGCTCGGATTCGTCGGCCATCGCGCGATGTTCCAGGATCAATGCGAACACGTCGTCGCGCTCCAGTGCGCGTTCATCGGCATCGGGTGCGGCGGCGCGCAGCACCAGTTGCATGCCGGGGAAGTGGCGCGACAGCAGTGCGGAGAAATCGTCTTCGCCCAAGCCAAGACCGGGCGGCAGTGCGCCGATGCCGGCAGTCTGGCTGGCGATCATCTGCGCGAATATCTCGTCATTGGGCAGCCCGGCCGCGTGCGTCATCAACTCCGCATGCAAACCTTCCGGCTGCGGTGGTATCCTGGTTGCGAGCATGACGGCGGGCTGCATGATGATCACTTGCTGGGGTATTCGATCAGCACGTCTTCGTCGCGCAGCACCATCTGGCAAGCCAGACGCCATTCGCTGGTGACCACGTCGTTCACCTTCATCGCTTCGATCTGCGCGGCGGTGATCTTGCCTTCCTGCTTCAGTACGGTGATCTCGCGGTCGGTCAGCGGACCGGCCATCGGGCCTTTGTTGGAGAGGTTGGTCACCTTCACCAGACACGTCGCGCATTCGCCGTTCTCGCAACCGAAGTCGATGGGGATGTGATTGTCGCGCGCCAGTTTCAGCACGGTCATGGTGTGGCTGCCCGCTGTCGCGTAGACGGTCTTGTCCTTGTGCAGTGGGCTGGAAAAAGTGATGTTCGGCATTGCTGTTACTCCTGAGTCAGTGGTTGGAAAAACTACGCCTTTACTACGATGTCGCCGCCCAGCACCTGCGCCTGACAGGCGAGACGGTGGCTGCTGCCGGCCATGTTCTCTTGCAGCACCTTGTCTTCCAGCACCGAGCGTTCGCTCATGTGTTCCATGCCGGAGACGATCTTCATGATGCAGGTGCCGCATTCGCCTTCGCGGCAGCCGTAGGTGATGCTCGCGCCCACCTTTTCGCTGATCTCGATCAGGCGCGTGCCTGCCGGGACGCTGATGGTGACGCCGAGTTTTTCGAAGGTGACGTTGGCCTTAGGCATGTGATTGCTCCTGGGAAAGTAGTTCGGACATGGAGATGACGCGGCGTTGCAGATTGCCGGTCAGATGTTGTGCAAGTTGTTTGCCCAGATCGCGGCAGCGCTGCAACTCTTCTTCGTTGGGGATCAGCTTGGCGCGCACGCCCTTGACCGGCACGCGCAGCTTGAGTCCGCGCAGGCGGTCTTCGATCATGTTGATCGCCTCGCCGCTCCAGCCGTAGGAACCGAACGATGCACCCAGCTTGTCGCGCACCTTGATCACCGCCAGTGATGACAGCAGGTCCCATACCGGCTTCACCGCATCGCCGTTGATGGTGGGCGAGCCGATGGCGATGCCGTCCGCTTCCTCGATCAGGTCGACGAAGGGCAGGCCGCCGCTGGCTTGCAGGTCGTACAGCGACACGCGCACCCCGGCTTCCGTCTCAGCCCCTTCGGCCACGGCCTGCGCCATCAGCGCGGTGTTGCCGTAGGAAGAGATGTAGAACACCAGCAGCGATCTGTCGTTCGCGCCGACCTCGTTGTGCAGCAGCGGCGCAGCCAGTTGTTTGTAGCGCTGCAGATAACTGCGCGGCGCATCGCGCAGGATGGGGCCGTGCGCGGGCGCGATGGTTTTCAGTTCCAGCGGCTCCAGCAGTTCGAGCGCCTCCAGCACATGCTCGCGGAACGGCCGCATGATGTGCTGGTAGTAATACTCGAACGAGAAACGGAAATCGCCGACCTTGTCGTTGAACAAGCGCGGGTCGCAGAAATGGCAGCCGAACACATCGCCGCTGAACAGGATGCCCTGTTCTTCCACCAGTGTGCATTGCGTATCGGGCCAGTGCAGGAAAGGCGTGCTGAAGAAATGCAGCGTGCGCCCGCCCAGTTGCACGCGGTCGCCGGTGGTGACGATGTTGAACTGCAGGTCGTCGGTTTTCACCAACGCCTTCAGCATCAACTGCGCTTTGGCCGAGATGTAGAGCTTGGCCTGCGGCGCGCGCCGCATCAGTTCCGGCAAAGCGCCGCTGTGATCCGGCTCCAGATGGTTCAGCACGATGGTGCTGATCTCGTCATAGCGTGCGACCTGTTCCAGCCGCGTGAAGAACTCATCCGCGTGCGAAGCCTTCACCGTGTCGATGATGGCCACGCCATCGTCGCCGCGCACGCAGTAGGAATTGTAGGTGGTGCCGTTCGCCGTCTTCAGGATGATGTCGAACTCGCGCAGGCTTGGATCGAGCGCGCCGATCCAGTGCGTGCCGGGTGCGAGCTCGACGGCGTTCGGCGAGGCGTTCATGTGACCGCTTCCGGTGCCGGACAGGGTTCAGAACGATGGCAGACGGGGCTGGGCTCGTCCTTGGGCTGGCTGTCGTTGAGGCCGATCCAGGCATCCACGGCCTGCACATCGAAACCGGCGCGCAGCTCGCCGTCCACATCCATCAGCGGGCGGCGGATGAGCAACGGTTGTTGCACCATCATCGCCAGTGCTTCATCTGCGGAGTAATCGGCGGGATCGATCTCGCCGGACTTCACACTCGGTGCGGCAGGGTTGAACCACTCCGCAACCGGCATTACGCCGAAGAATGGACGCAATCTTTCCGCCGTCCATTTCTCGATGAGCAGGTTCTTCGCCAGCACGGTGTGACCCGACGCGGCCAGCCACACCTTTTGTTTGGTGTTGTTGCCGCAGCCGGGTTTCTCGTAGAAGACGATGGTGGCCATGATGGTTATGCCGCCAGCTTCTGCGGCGGGATGCCGGTGAGCGAGCCGGGCGGGTTGAGCTCCACGCCGTCCTCGTTGAGGATCGCGCCTTCGATCGGGCAGATGCTCGCGCACTGCGGTTCTTCGAAATCGCCCGCGCACTCGGTGCATTTGGCCGGGTCGATGAGGAAGTGCGGCTTCGCTTCATAGATCGCCTTGCTCGGACACAAGGGTTCGCAGGCATAGCAGTTGGTGCAGGATTCGATGATCTCAAATGCCATGATGGTCTCCTTTATGCGGCCTTTTGTGCGGCGTCGGGTTTTGCTGCCAGCTTGCCCGCGACACGCATCTCTTCATACACCGCCAGCACCGCATCTTCGATGGCTTCCATCGCATGCTCGCCGTTGGGCTGGATGCCTGCGGATTCCAGCGGGCCCCAGGGCTCGTATCCGACCTTGCTGCACAGCACCACTTCGCAACCGGACAACTCGCGGATGGTCACGTCCAGCGCGCTCTCGCCGTCGCCGCAGGTGTCGCCGCCTTCGCAATACGGGATGGTCTTGCGGTGGCCGATGAAGCGCACGCCATTGCCCGATGCCTCATAGATCAGGAACTCGCTGGCATGGCCAAAGTGTTCGTTGATCACACCGCCGCCCTTGGTGGCGACCGCCATCAATACCGGACGCGTCGTTTCCTTCTTCAGGCTTTCGATGCTGACCAGCTTGCTGCCCTTGGCGGCGTGTTTGCTTTCCAGTTCCTCGTTGATGGCCGCGTGCACCTCGGCGCGCATCTTCATCGCCGCTGCATAGTCGATGTCCATCTCCTCGATCTTGTCCAGTGTGAATTCGGCACCACGGTCTTCGCCCAGCAGGCCCACTGCATCGGCGCGGCACTGGCGGCAGTGCCGCATCATGTTCATGTCGCCCGCGCAGGAGTCCTGCAATTCCTGCAGTTCTTCGTTGGTCGGACCGCGCTGGCCGGTGAGGCCGTAGAACGTGCCGTGTTCCTCCTCCGAGATCAGTGGCATCACGTTGTGCAGGAACGCACCCTTCGCTTTCACGATGCGGGATACTTCCTCCAGATGCTTGTCGTTCACGCCGGGGATCATCACCGAGTTCACTTTGACCAGCACGCCCTTGGCGACCAGCATCTCCAGCCCCTTCTGTTGTTGCTCGATGAGGATGGCTGCGCCTTCGCGGCCCTTGATGCGCTTGTTGTTCCAGAAGATCCACGGATAGATCTTCGCGCCCACGTCGGGATCCACGCAGTTGATGGTGATGGTGACGTGGTCGATGTTGTACTTGCACATCTCTTCGACGTTCTCCGGCAGGGCCAGGCCGTTGGTGGAGACGCACAGTTTGATGTCCGGTGCCTGCTCGTTCAGCATGCGGAAAGTGTCGAATGTGCGCTGCGGATTGGCCAGCGCATCGCCGGGGCCGGCGATGCCCAGCACCGTCATCTGCGGGATGGTGGCCGCGACGGCCATCACCTTCTTCACCGCCTGTACCGGATTGAGCACTTCGGACACCACGCCGGGGCGCGACTCGTTGGAGCAATCATATTTGCGGTTGCAGTAGTGGCACTGGATGTTGCAGGCCGGTGCGACGGCGACGTGCATGCGCGCAAAATAATGGTGCGCTTCTTCGGAATAGCAGGGATGGTTCTTCACCTTGTCGCGGATGCTATCCGGCAGATGATTCATCTGGTCGTCGGTCGAGCCGCACGATCCGGCGGAACATCCGCCTTTGGGGGCTTCGCTTGCTGTGTTGTTCAGTACGGGCAGTTCCACAATATGTCCTCCGGTTAGGTCCGCCTGACTATCAGCAAGCCGCGTGCCTGACCGGACGGTACGTCTAACCCGTTGTTTCATTGGGTGCCTGATTCTGTGTTGTGGGATCGCCTGTTGCAAATTGCACATGACATGCGCGAAAGCTTGTGGCGAAGGCGACAAAAACCACAGCACCGGCAACGCAGGGGGCGAGGGTAGGAGCCGGCATGCAGATGAATATGCCGTTCGCACAATGGCTTACAAGAATAGTGTGGTATCTGTTGCGGGCTGGCATCCAACTTGCCTATACAAAGGCATGAAACTCCATCTCGACTGGACAGCTTATGAAACCGCCGGACAAGGCGATGCCTACGCAGGCATCCCCGCGACCGGCGGCGACTTCGCCAAGGCCGTCGCGGTGTGCATCAGCGACAAGCAATGTCAGCGCAAACCCAAGGGCGTGATGTGTCCCAGCTTCCGCGCCACCGACGATGTCGCGCATTCGCCCGGCGGCAGGGTGCAGGTGCTCAAGGCGGCATTGAACGGCGAACTGGGCGAACACGCTTTCGCCGGAGCGGAGCTCGCGGCGGCGTTGGAACTGTGCGTCGGTTGCAAAGGCTGCAAACGCGAATGCGCCAACCAGATCGACATGGCCGCCATCAAGATCGAATATCAGGCGCAGCGCAATGAGAGGTCGGGCGTGCCCTTGCGCGAAAGATTGATCGCCGATCTGCCGCAGCAGCTGCATCGTTATCCTGTGATGCGTCGCATCATCCGCTGGCGCAATCGCGCACCGTGGCTGGCGAAGCTGGGCGAGTGCTTGTTCGGCATCTCGGCCCGGCGGAAATTGCCCGAGCCGAGCGCCACTCCTTTTATCGCTCCCGCGTTCAGCGCGGCAGCGATAAAAGATGAACGCGCCGTCATCCTGTTCGTCGATACCTTTGCCCACCACTTCGATCCCGAGATCGCGCACGCCGCGCAGCAAGTGTTGACTGCCGCCGGATATCGCGTCACCACTTTGCAGCCGGATCTGTTCGATGAAGAACCCGAGCGCGCGTTGTGTTGTGGCCGTACATATTTGTCGCTGGGACAAGTCGAGCAAGCCCGGTACGAAGCGCGCCGCATGCAACTCGCGTTGCGCCCCGCGCTGGCCGCGGGCACACCCATCGTCGGTCTCGAACCCTCGTGCATCCTGTCGCTGCGTGACGATCATCTGAAACTCGGCCTGGGGGCAGAGGCTATCGCGTTGTCGAAGCAGGTCTATCTGTTCGAGGAATTCATCGCACGCGAACACGACCGCAAGCGCTTCACACTCGAATTCAAGTCGTTTCCGGGCAAGACGCTGGTGCACGGTCACTGTCACCAGAAAGCAGTCGGTGCGATGAAGTCGCTGCGCAAGGTGTTGCGCTTGATCCCCGAGTTCGATTTCGAATTCATCGAAGCCAGTTGTTGCGGCATGGCCGGCAGCTTCGGCGTGGAAGCGGAGCACGCGGATATCTCGATGCAGATGGCCGAGCTCGACCTGCTGCCCGCACTGCGCGCCGCGCCGGACGCCGCCATCCTCGCCAACGGTTTTTCGTGCCGTCACCAGATACACGAAGGCGCGCAGCGCAACGCACGACACGTCGCCCTGTTGCTGCGCGACGCACTCAAGGAGAAGACATGCTGACTGGCGCACTACTCGGGCTGATGGAACAGCTCGCACTGAACATCATCACGCTCACCGAAGAAAGCAGCGAACGCGAATTCTTCGACAGCCGCATCACGCGTGCGCAGACGCTGAGGATGCTGGGCAATCTGGCCAAGTCCGCCGCCAACCTGCCACCCGATGCTTGCGCGCGTCTGCCGCAGATCGACTGGGCGGCCTGGCACGCCGTCAAGATCGCTCTCGCCAAACCCGACCAGCATCCGCTGCAGATATGGGTGGCGATCAAAGAGCTGACGCCGATGACCTTGCACCACCTGTACGACTACAAGCGCACACAGCCGCAATTGTTTTCGATGGTGATGTGAGCGACGTAACAACTTTGCAACAAGACCACACTAGGATGATGGAAACCAAAGGAGAACGACATGACTGTATTTTGGACACTGATGGCAGGCATCGCGGTAGGCATATTGATACTGATGGTAGGCATCATCATCGATCGCGAACCCGATCAAAGCGTGGGCGATGCGCTTCTTGAGGGCACACGCTGGGGCGCATGGTTCATGATGGTGTTCGGCAGTCAGGCGCTGGTGATCAACGGCCTGTGAACCAAATGGATGTGACGCAGTTTCAAACTTGTGAAGGGCTGATTAAGTCCGTTCGTGGTGAGTATTTTCCGTTCGCTCCCTCGATACACCGCGCAAGCGCGGCACTCGGGACGAACGGAAAATGTATCGAACCATGGCTTGCGGACTTACTCAGCCCCTCCCTTAAACGATAAAGGAGAACAAGATGAACGAATTTCTGATGATGATGGCGCTGGTACTGGCGGGCACTGTGATATTGGTGGTCGGCATCCGCCTCAACCGGAACGAAGCGCGCAGTCTGGACGGAACGATGACCGAAACCGTGAGTTGGGGCTCGGGTTTCTTCGTGGCGTTCACCAGCCATGCGGCACTGATCTCGTTCTTCTGATCTTCTAGCTAGCGGGACGCAAGCCGGTACACCTTGTACTCGGCGCGTATGTCCGGGAGCGATGCCGATTGCGGATCGACCTCGAATACGCTTTCGACAAAAGTCAGTTCGATATCGAATCCGGTCGAGTACAAGCGCGCGATCTCATCATCCACACCGGTGGCCTGCAGCATCGTCGCATCCGCTGCGGCATCCTCGACCGTCAGCAGGAACACCACGGCCGTGTCGGACACGAGCCTGCTCAACTGTGCGACATACAACCCGCGTATCTCCTCCGGCAAGGCAGTAAGCGCGGAACGGTCATAGACCGTATCGATCATGCCCAGCTCGCTTTGTGTCAAAGCGAAATAATCGCCGCACAGGATGCTGATCTTGCCGTCGCGCCACAGAGTGAATGCGCCGACCTGTTGTTGCGTCGGCTGCAGTCCGCTCTCGCGAAAGAAATCCTCCACCGCCACCGGACTCAACTCGACGCCGATGACCTCGTGCCCCTGCTGCGCAAGCCACAGCATGTCCAGACTCTTGCCGCACAACGGAACGAACACACGGCTGCCCTGCGCCAACCCCAGCTCGGGCCAGAATTTGCTCAGTAACGGATTGACGGCTGACTGGTGGAAATCGGTGCGCTGATCGCGCCAGAACTCCAGCCACAAGTGGTTGTCCTGATCGACGCGCGGCACGGAAGGCCGCCCTGCTGCTTGATTCATAGTGACTTTCGGTGACATGCCTCGTTACCCAATCTAGCCGATCAACAGCAGCGGAATAAGAAACCTCACGCTGTTCAGTTCGCCGCCAAGCGCCACAAGGAAGTGATCTCCGCCGCACGTGCCGCATACAGCGGATCGGTCTTGTCGGCGGATTTGGGATGGTGCGGACGGATGTCCATACGTTCGATCACTTGCAATCCTGCTGTGTCGAACATCGCCAGCAGTTCCTCGCGCGTGCGCAGACCAAGATGCTCGGCGATGTCGGAGAGGATCAGCCAGCCTTCGCCGCCGGGTGTGAGATGCGCCGCCAAGCCCGCGAGGAAACCGCGCAGCATGCGGCTTTCCGGATCGTAGATCGCGTGTTCCACCGGCGAGCTGGGGCGCGCCGGGATCCATGGCGGGTTGCACACGATGAGCGGTGCTTTGCCCTCGGGGAACAGGTCGGCTTCAATGACTTCGACTTTTTCGTTCAGGGCCAGGCGTATCAGGTTGTCGCGTGCGCAACTCAGTGCGCGCGGGTCCTGATCGGTAGCGACGATGTGTTGCACGCCGCGCTGTGCCAACAGGGCGGCGATCACGCCGGTGCCGGTGCCGATGTCGAAGGCCAGCTCGGTCGAGGGCAGCGGTGCCTGGTTCACCAGCTCCAGATATTCGCCGCGCACCGGCGAGAACACGCCGTAGTGCGGATGGATGCGCGCATTCAACAGCGGGATCTCCACGCCTTTCTTGCGCCACTCATGCGCGCCGACCAGGCCGAGCAACTCGCGCAAGGAAGCGACCGAAGGTTTGCTGCTGCGACCGTAAGCCTCGTTGCAGGCCAGACGCATGTCCGGCGCGCGGCGCAAGGGGATGTCGTAATCCGCGTCGAGCGGAATGAGGATCATCGCCAGCGTGCGCGCGCGTTGCGACATCGCCTGCCGATGCAGATGGAAAGCTTCGCCCGGCAGCGCGGGTGTCTTGCGCGAACGTTCCGCCTTGCGCGTGTTGCGTCGCGACATCGCCTGCAACAACTGCTTCGCATTCTGGAAATCTCCGCGCCACAGCAGCGCCGTCCCCTCGCAAGCCAGACGATAAGCGTCGTCCGCCTTCATCGTGTCGTCCGCCACGACCACGCGCTTGGGCGGCGGCATGCCGCTCTCGGAACGCCATTGGGCCTTGCACGGTTTGTTCGATTCATTCCAACTGATGAGGGGCTGCATGGGATTCCTGTGAAATTTTGCAGTGCAAGAAGATCGCGCACCGGCACGGATGATACCCGAACGCCCTTTGCCCCGTTGCGGAGCAGGTACGAGTCAGGTAGTCATGCGCGGTGACGCGTGTTGTAAGCAGCGACCGGGTGAGCCGAGTATCGCCAAGTCGTTGGCGCCAATGCGGTCACTCGGAAGTCGCGCTGCCCATCGCATCCTGAAGTGCCGGCATCACGTGCGACACGAGCACCTTGTCCACCCGATTCTTGTCCATATCCATGACCTCGAAGCGGTAGCCGGCAGTATCGAAGTTATCGGCTGCCCTGGGGATGTGGCCCAGAACATACATCACGAATCCGCCCAGTGTGTTGAATGCGTTCTCTTCTTCACCGGGTAATGTCGCTTCGATATCCAGCACGGACTTCATGCGTTCGATGGTGACGCTGCCGTCGATCAGCCATGAGCCGTCATTGCGGATGACGATGTCCAGCTCTTCGTGGATGTCCGAGGTCGGCAGGTCGCCGACGATGGAAGTCAGCACGTCGGTCAGCGTCACTAGGCCCTGCAGTTCGCCATACTCGTCCACGATCAGCGCGCACTGCTGGCGGGCCTTGCGGAAATTCTCCAGCAAGTGCGTGGTCGACACACCCTCCGGCACATAGAGCGGAGGACGCAATGTCCGTTCGATCTCAAGCGGCTTGCCGGACAGCGCGTCCTTGAGCAGGTCCGCTGTGCGCAATATGCCCACGATGTGATCCAGCCCGTCGCGGCAGACGACGGCGCGCGTGAAAGGGCATTCGGCGATATGGCGGCGAACCTCGCCCTCGGGGTCTACAAGATCGAGCACATAGATGTCGTTGCGGTGCGTCATGATCGCCCCGATGCGCTGTTCGTCCAGACGCAGTACGTTGGAGACGATGGCCTGTTCACTCTCGTGGAAGACGCCGGCTTCCGATCCCTGCTCCATCAGCACCTTGATCTCTTCATCTGTGACGGGCGGCTCTTCCTGGCGTTTGGCACCCAATAGGCGCAGCAGGAAGTTCGACGATGCCGACAGCAGCCAGACTGCAGGGCGCGTGATGCGCGACAGCATATTCATCGGCGGGGCGATCAGCGAAGCGGTCTTTTCAGGTGCCAGCAATCCCAGCTGTTTCGGCACCAGCTCGCCGATGACGACGGAGAAATAGGTCAGCCCGACGACGACGGTCGTCATCGCGATGCCGCGCGCATAAGGCTCCAGCAGGATGAATCCGGACAGCCATGTGGTCAGCGGGTCGGCCAGTGCGGTTTCGCCGATCGCGCCGCTCAGAATACCTACAGTGGTGATACCCACCTGAACGGTGGAGAGGAAGATGGAAGGCTCGTTGCTCAGGGCCAGCGCCGATTTCGCACCGGGGCTATCGTCATCTGCCAACCTTTGCAGACGCGCCTTGCGGGAGGATACAACGGCGATCTCTGACATCGCCAAAACGCCATTAAGAAGAATGAGAAACAGAAGTAATGCTATATCCACTGCGGAGTCGCCCAGCGCCGTATGGCGTGCGAACCAGGATCAAAGGGACGGCGATTCTAACACCACAAGGATGCTATCGAAATCCGCCATGTAGATGGTGCAGTCAATACGATACGCACTGGATGTGGTCATTGGTGCGGGGAGTTGTGATCTTCCCACGCACTGCACCAACGACTGCAACGTCCTATGTGTTTTCTTAACACAGGCCTTACACACTCAACACATGCGCCACGCGCAGCAGTTCCATGTCGAATCGTGTGCGTTGTTCCCATGCGTCGCTGAGCGGGCGCAGTTGCAGTTGCTGGCCGGATACGCCGACCATCTTGCCGGTCTCGCCTGCCAGCAGTGCTTCGACGGCGTGCACACCCATGCGGCTGGCGAGTACGCGGTCCATGGCGGTGGGGCTGCCGCCGCGTTGCAGGTGGCCGATGACGGTGACGCGGTTGTCCTTGTATTCGGATTGGTCGCTTACGCGCTTGGCGAGCACCATGGCACCGCCGTATTCGCACCCCTCGGCGACGATGACGATGGAGGATTTCTTGCCGCGTTTCTGGCCGGTGCGCAGGCGTTCGATGAGGGTCTCGACGCTGGTTTCGATCTCCGGCAGGAGGATGTCTTCCGCGCCGCCCGCGATTCCGCTGATCATGGCGACGTAGCCGCTGCGGCGGCCCATCACTTCGATGAAGAAGATGCGGTCGTGCGAGTTGGCGGTGTCGCGGATGCGGTCGATGGCTTCCATCGCGGTGTTGATGGCGGTATCGAAGCCGATGGTGTAGTCGGTGCCGCCGATGTCGTTGTCTATGGTGCCGGGCAGGCCGATGCAGCGGATGCCGAATTCGCTGTGAAGTTTCTCCGCACCCTGATAGGAGCCGTCGCCGCCGATGACGACCAGACCTTCGATGCCGAACTTTGCCAGGTTCGCCGCCGCCTGTTCGCGGCCTTCGCGTTCCATGAATTCCTTGCAGCGCGCCGTGTGCAGGATGGTGCCGCCACGATTGATGATGCCGCTCACATCGCGCGGGCCGAGCGGATGGATGTCGCCCTCGATCAGACCTTTGTAGCCGCGCTCGATGCCGAACACTTCGAGCCCGTTGAAGGTGGCCGCGCGCACCACGGCGCGTATCGCCGCGTTCATGCCGGGCGAGTCGCCGCCGCTGGTCAATATGCCGATCCGTTTCATCTTGTTCCGTTCATGGGTTGAGGAAAGCCGCGATTCTAATGGATGGCGGCGAACCGTTTTGAGTCATCACGCCTGCCACACGCCAAATCCCGCGCTGCGCAGGTCGATGCCGACCTCGACTTCCTTGTCGCAGGCATCGTCGTAGTTCATCGGGTTGAAGCCTTCGTACAGGTCGGGCAGCAGGCGCAGGCCGTATTGCTTCACATAGCGGTTGGACTGGATGCCGGCCTTGTGTTTGTCGAAGCGGATGTCGGGGTCCAGCCCGGTCATGCCCACATAGACGCAGGGCTTGCCTGTCACATAGTCAGGATTGCATTTCTTGAACTTGCTCTCGTACAGCACGTCCTTCGACAGTTCGATCACATAGACGTGGTAATGCTTGCGGCGGGATGACATGCCGCGACTTTAGCGGAGTCGCGCGCGGATTGCCACGCAATAAAAACGCCCCGGCACACATGTGCCGGGGCGTCGTCGTTCGTGGCGTTAGAGGGATGCGCTGATGGAAGTGAATGTCGGCAGCGCGACGACAAAAGAGACCACGCTGGCGATGACCCAACGAACGAACCTTGCCACACCTTCATATGCTTTTTTCATTTGATACCTCTTTAGTTAACGCAATGGTGCCCGCACGACGCGGACGTGCTTCTGAGTGCAATACTTGAGGAAAGTTCCCGGATATTTCCCCAGGCACGTCAGGGCTGTTCTTTACGCCGACTTGCGCCGGGGCCGGGAATGCGCCAGATTCCGCTAATCGGATGACAGGAGCGGGTGATGGCGGGTTGCGGATGCGAGATGGAGGCAAGGAACGAGCAGGAGCGGCGCACGCTGCGCATCGTGCTGGGCATCAATGCCGTCATGTTCCTGTTCGAGATCGTGCTGGGCTGGCTGGCGCAGTCCACCGGACTCATCGCCGATTCGCTCGATATGCTGGCGGATGCGCTGGTGTATGCCATCAGCCTGTATGCGGTGGGGCGTGCGGAGGTGCTGAAGGATCGCGCGGCGCGCCTGAGCGGCATGCTGCAGATAGGGCTGGCGGTGCTGGTGCTGGCGGATGTGCTGCGACGTTTCCTTTACGGCAGCGAGCCGGTGAGCCTGCTGATGATGGGCGTGGGCACGGTCGCGCTGGTGGCGAACAGCATCTGTCTCGCGCTCATCGCCCGTCACCGTGACGGCGGGGTGCACATGCGCGCTTCGCTGATCTTCTCGGCCAACGATGTGATTGCCAACCTCGGCGTGATCGTCTCGGGCGGTCTGGTGTGGTTGCTGGGCAGCCGCTATCCGGATCTGTTCATCGGATTCGTCATCGCGGGGCTGGTGTTGTACGGCGGCATCCGCATCCTGCGCGAGGTCGCCGCGCACCGTGCCGCCAACTCATTCCCGCTGTCATAACCCCGTCACGCAATGTGGGTATGTTGCGGTTCTGTCATCAAACTATGGGGATGGAAATGAACGATACGCTCACGATAGCCGCCGCTGCCGCATTTGAACCGCCTGTCGCACAGCAGGGTCTGCTTGCACACAGGTCGGCGCTGGATTTCAAGACTTTCTGTTCCCTGCGCCGCATGGTTTCGCATCAGCGCCGGCAATGGACGGTCGGATGTGCCGATTTCAAACAGTTGCTAGCACTGCAACTGCCCGAGGTGGCAGAGCGTGTCGAGGAAAGCGATTTCGGTTACATCCATCTCGAAGTCGGCGTGCTCAAATTGGCCAGCCGTACGGCTATCGTCTGTCGCGACATGTCGGAATTCCTCAGGCACCTGATACTGGTGAGCGATCTGCTGGGGCGTGCTGAGCAGACATTGCACGATGCCTTGCGCGTCTCCTATCTGGAAGCGCTGTTTCTGGATGAGGCGGGACCGGAATTCAGCGCGGCACGCAGCATGTTGCCAAACTTGATGGAAGAGATGTTGCGCAAGTCAGAGGACAGGATGCAGCAGAAGCGCGTTAGCTAAGTTAAGCATCACCTATTCAAATGGATATATGACAGCGCCGCTGTCATGTTGCGGTCTGCCGATACCTGACCTTCTTCACCAGCTTGTCCGCCACATGGGCGGCGAATTCATCCACATTGTCGTAGCCTTGCTGCAGGGCGAATTCCGCCAGCGCGTCGATCAGTGCGCGCGTCTGTTCGATCTCGGCGAAGCTGCGATCACAGGTGAGGCAGCGTGCACCGTCGTCGCGGCAGGCGGTCTTGCCTTTGCAGGGATTAAACCGGCTCACGCCGCGTTGCCGGCCGCGTCGAACACCAGCAGCGTGGTCTCGCCGTCGATGTCGGTGATCTCGGCACCGCTCAGTTTGCCGTTGTCGTGATAGCTGTAGCGGTGCGACATCTCGATCTCGCCGTAGGCGTACTTGTCGAAGCCGAGCAGGCGGTCGCCGTCGAAGAAGCCGCAGAAGTAGGTGTTGCGGTTCTGTATCTCATGCGGCTCCAGTTCATTGACCAGCTTGAACGGCATCTTGATGCCGGTGTAGGTGACGAAGTAACGTTTCGTTCCTTGCGGTTCGGTATCGGTGCCGCGCATGCTCAGGCCCGCAGCAGCGCCTTGGCCATGCGCTCGGACAATTGGTCGGCGGTGAATTGCGGTTCATTGGGCGGATACAGTTCGTCTTCGATGAAGTCGAAGCCGTTGGCCTGGGCCAGTGCGATCAGTTCGCGCACTTTCATACAGGCTGCCAGTTGTTCTTTGAGGGCGGCGTCGCTGCGAGCCTTGTCGGAAAAGCCCTTGATGTTCTTGATTGCCATGTTTGTCTCTTTTTTTGGAGTAAACGAAACAACGGGCTGCATCGCATCCCGTATTTGTCAGCCAAAACCTGTCGATTTCGGCCTTATGCACATTGCAGCAATAAACGTGCCTTACTCCGCGAGATGACAAAGACGTTCGAATTCGGCCAGCGGTACCGGTTTCCCGAACAGATAACCCTGGTAGCGGTTGCAACCGTACTGGCGCAGGAAGGCGAGCTGGTCGTCCGTTTCCACGCCTTCGGCGATGATGTCCAGACCGAAGTTGTTGGCGATGCTGATGATGGTGCGCACCATCACGCTGTTGCTCTTGTCGGTCGCGATGTCGCGCACGAACGACTGGTCGATCTTCAGTTGTTCCAGCGGCAGACGTTTGAGATACGACAAGGATGAATAGCCGGTGCCGAAATCGTCCATGGCGAAACGGATGCCGATGGCGCGCAGTTCGTGCATCTTGACGATGGCTTCTTCCACATCGTCGAGGATGAAGCTCTCGGTCAGTTCCAGCTTGAGGCGGGACGGGCGGATGCCGTACGAATCAAGCGTGTCTTTCACCTTGTCCACGAACCAGGTCTGGCTTAATTGGCGCGGACTGACGTTGATCGACAACACGAGGTGGCGCATCGCGGCATCCATCTCCCAGCGTCTGAGCATCATGCATGCCTGTTCGATCACCCAGTCGCCGATGGGCAGGATCATGCCGATCTCTTCCGCCAGCGGGATGAATTCGGCGGGCGACACCATGCCGCGCTGCGGATGGTTCCAGCGGATCAGCGCTTCGGCGCCGATGATGCGCGCGCTGTCGTCCACCTGCATCTGGTAATAAAGTTCAAGCTGGTCGCGGCGCACCGAGGCGCGCAAGTCTTTTTCCATTTCGGCGCGCAACTCCATCTCGGTTTGCATCGCGGGGTCGAAGAAGCACACCCGGTTGCGGCCGGTGGACTTGGCCTGGTACATGGCAAGGTCGGCCTGCTTCAACACTTCGTCGATGCTGTTCTGATGCCCGCGGAACAGGCTCACCCCCATGCTGGGCGAACTGTTGTGTTCGACGGTCTGCAACTGGTAGGGCAGGCTAAGCTCGGCGCGTATCTTCTCGGCGATGGACTCCGCCTGATTGGCGGCTTCCTTTTCGATGCCGCTCAGCGCTTCCAGCGCCACCACGAATTCGTCGCCGCCCAGACGCGCCACGGTGTCGCCCGCGCGCACATTGCGCGTGAGGCGCGCCGCCACCTCCCGCAATAGTTCGTCGCCCACGTCGTGACCCTGCGTGTCGTTCAGGGTTTTGAAATTGTCGAGGTCAATGAACATCACCGCGCCGTGTTTGCCGCTGCGCGCGCTGATCGACATGCTTTGCAGCAGTCTCTCCTGCAGCAGACGGCGATTGGGCAGCTGTGTCAGCGCGTCGTAGAAGGCGAGGCGGTGGATCTCTTCCTCCGACTGCTTGCGCAGGGTGATGTCCTGCACCATGAACAGCACCACACGATCATCGCCCAACTGTGCCAGTGAGATGTCGGCTGTGAATGCGCGTGGCTTGCGGGAGAGGGTGAGGCCGAAACTGAAATCGTGGTGGTGTTGCCGCGTCTCGATCACTTGCGCGATCGCACCATCCAGTTCCGCCACGCCAAGGAGCGCACCGGGTGTGCAGTCGCGCCAGGATTCATTGCCGTGCAATTCGAACATGTGCAGCACGGCGTTGTTCACCAGCCGGATACATCCCGAGGCGTCCAGCACGATGAAGCCGATCGGCATACTGCTCACGATCTGCTCGGTGTAGCTGCGCGCCAGGGTCAGCGCCTTGTGCTCGGTATGGAAGTAAGTGTCCAGCGCCAGCCCCATGTCGAAGAACACCACCTTGAGCAGCGCGCTGAAGGTCTGCAGCCCGCGCGATTCGTCGTCGCGGTAATGTTCCAGCACGTGCGGCATCACCTCGCTCAAGTACTTGCAGTAGGCGCTCATGTACCACTTGGGTGTCAGCCCCACACGCTGGTGCACCACGCCCACGTGCAAGCGGTTCTCCACGTAGGATTGTTCGTAGCTGCCCTGCGTCAGTTGGTCGAAATAGGCCATCTGCGCCTGCTTCAGCCGCGCCAGCTTGGTCTCGTCGCCCAGCATCGGGCGGATCTCGGGGAACTGCAGCAGGTGCTCGTAGAACACCTCGATCAGCTCGCCGCGCTTGCCCGACAGCGCGCGGTGCAGTTCCTGCAGCAATGCCGCATCGTTCCCGTCAAAAGAAAGGAAGGCTTTGCGCTGCGCGAGATCGGCATCGTCGATGCCGATCTCGGCCAGCAGGGGGGCGGTGTCATGCATGGGTGCGTTCCGTATGTCTGTTCGCTCTGAGCCTTTCGACAGGCTCGGGGATAACAGTGTCTATATCTGCTTCACCTTGATGTTCAACGTCTGTATGCGGTAGGCGATCTGACGCGGTGTCATGTCGAGCAGACGCGCGGCCTTGGCCTGCACCCAGCCGGCCTGTTCCAGTGCGGCGATGACACGTTCGCGTTCATCCAGATGTGGGTCGTCCAGATCGACGTTCTGCACCGGGCCGCGACTGGCGGAGATCTTCTCGTCGATGCCGGTGAGCAGGATGGCGTCGCGGTCTATGGTGTCACCCTCGGTCATCACCGAGGCGCGTTCCAGACAGTTCTCCAATTCACGCACGTTGCCCGGCCAGTCGTGGTGCATCAGCACGCGCAGTGCGGCTTCGGTGAGGCCAAGCGTGCGGCCTTGCTGGGTGCTGACCTTGTCCACCAGGAAGCGGGCGATGTCGGGGATGTCTTCCATGCGCTCGCGCAGCGGCGGCAGTGTCAGCGGCATCACGTTCAGGCGGTAATACAAGTCCTCGCGGAAGCGGCCCCGCTCAACCTCGGCCTCCAGATCACGGTGCGTGGCGGCCACCACGCGCACATCGACCTTGATGGTCTTGGTGCCGCCCACGCGCTCCAGTTCGCCTTCCTGCAGCACGCGCAGTAGCTTGGCTTGGAACGAGGCGGAGATCTCGCCGATCTCGTCGAGGAACACGGTGCCGCCTTCGGCTTGTTCGAAGCGCCCTTTGCGTTGCGCCACCGCGCCGGTGAACGAACCTTTTTCGTGGCCGAACAATTCCGATTCGAGCAAGGTCTCGGGCAGCGCCGCACAGTTCAGTTTCACGAAGCTGCCGCGCGCGCGCGGCGAGTTGTAATGGATGGCGTTGGCGATCAGCTCCTTGCCGGTGCCGGTCTCGCCGCGGATCAGCACGGTGGTGTTCCACTTCGCCACCAGCCGCACCTGCTCGAAGATGCGGCGCATCGCCTGTGTGTGACCGATGATGTTGTCGAAACCGTATTGCGCACGCACGGTGCGGCGCAAGCCGTCGCGTTCCTCCGCCAGCTCCTGTTTCTCCTGCGCAACTTCCTGCGACAAACGCACGCTCTGGCCGATCAGGTTGGCCACCATCTCCAGGAAGTGGCGATACTCGTCCAGCCGGTGTGTCATGCCTGCCGCCGGTTGCGCGGCCAGCACGCCGACGACTTTCTTGCCGAGGCGGATCGGCACGCCGACGAACGCGCCCTGCGGGTTGTAGATGCCCATGCGTGACAGGAAGCGCGGTTCGTCCATGATGCAATCGACCACGATGCTGTTGCCGGTCTTGAGGATGGTGCCGACCACGCCTTCGCCCGGCAGATAGCTCACTTCCTCGGTCACGGTGTCGGATACGCCGTACACCAGCGACACCTGCAGTTCGCCGGTGGCTGCATCGATCAGGCTGACCATGCCGCGATCCAGTCCCACGCCTTCGTGCAGCGCGTTCAGCACGCCGTCCAGTGTCTGCTTGAAGTTGAGCGAATGCGAAAGCACGCGGCTGACTTGATACAGCGTCTCCAGTTCGGCGCGCAGCAGATCGAGTTCTTCGCGGGGATCAGACATGAGTCCCTCCCTTCGTCAGCGGCAGTTGCACGCGCATGCGGCAACCGGTGTGATAGGCGGGGTCGATGTCCAGCGTGCCGCCGTGACGACTTACTACTTCTTGTGCCATGGCTAATCCGAGTCCGAGGTGCTGTTTGCCGGCACCCTTGGTGGTAAAGAAAGGTTGGAAAACGGTGTAGCGCAGATCGTCCGCGACGCCGGGACCGGTGTCTTCCACCGTCACTTCCAGATGGTCGCTGTGTACTTCGCAGCCGACGCGCAATTCGCGCGAGCCGCCGCGCCGTTCGTTCATCGCCTCGATGGCGTTCGCCACCAGATGTTTGAACAGATTGGTCAGTTGCGCCGGATGCGCAGGCAGCGTGGCGGCCTGCGCGGCAGGCGACCATTCCACCACGATACCGGCCGCGAGCAGCTTGGCGGTGGCAAGCTTGAGCACATCCACCAGCACGTCGTTGATGTCGATCAGTTGCAGCGTCTCGTCGTCCTGTTCGGGGATGCAGGCGCGCAAAGTCTCCAGCGCTTCGCGGCTTTTGCTGATCGCCTCTTCCAGCGCGCTGGAAGAGATGTCGCCCGAACCGGCGGGCGCACTCTGGCTGGACAATCTGCGCTCCAGCATGGCGGTGGCGGCACTCAGCATATTGAGCGGACCTTCCAGTTGGAACACCGCACCGGCCAGCGTCTCGCGCAGTCCCTGTATGCGTTCCTGTTCCGCCAGAAGCGCGCGCAGGCTGTTGATGCGCAGGTCTTCCTGCTGGCGCTTCAGTTCGCTGATGTCCTGGATGGTGAGCAACAGGTAGTGACGGCGGGTGGGCTCATAGAAAGCATCGGCGCCGACATCCTGTTCCTCGAACCATGACACCGCGCAGGAGAACCAGCGTGTCGCTTTCTTCTGCGTCTCGATCTGCACTTCGCGTGCGGCGATGTTGCGGTGCTTCTGGTAGGCGGTGGTGAATACATCGCCCATCTGCGCACGCAATGCGGCGATCAGGCGTGCCGCCGGCTCCTTGCCAAGATCGCCGATCAGCTTCTTGTATTCCTGATTGTCGAGCAGCACATGTTCCTGCTCGTCCAGCAGCACGATGGCGACTTGCGCCGCGTCCACCACCGACTCGATCAATGTCTTCTGGTTCTGCACCTGGCGTTCCAGCCGGTGTACCTCGGTCACATCGCGCTGCATGCCGAGGAAGTGCGTGGTCTCGCCCTGTTCGTTCACCACCGGTGTGATGGTCACGTCGGCCAGATAGCGGCTGCCGTCGCGGCGTTTGTTGACCAGCAATCCGTTCCACGGACGCTGGCGTTGTATCTGCGCCCACAGGGTTTCGTACACCAGCTTGGGCGTGACGCGGTAAGACAGGATGGATTCGTTGTGGCCGACGATCTCGTCCTGCGCGTAGCCGGTGATGCGCGAGAACGCAGTGTTGGCGTACAGGATGTTGGCGCGCGCATCGGTGATCGAGATCGCCAGCGCAGCCTGTGCAACGGCCTGCCGGAACAGGTGGGTCGGCAGGTTCTCCGGAGGCTGTATCGGGTCGGACATGGGGACTCCAAATTGAATGACACCCCACATTCAGCAATAAGCATGCCCGTAGCTTTTTGTTTTGCACTCAACGCCGCAGTCATTGGGCGAATTGTTGTGTTTGCTACATCGGTGCATGGGCGAACCCGACAACGACAAGGGTTTTTTGCACCGCACTGGTGCGGGTATCGCCCAAATGCCTGATTCCGTGCACACCCTTTCGGTGCGCGACAGTTGGCACGGCGCTTGCAGAGGAGAGCACAGGAGAACGAACGCGATGTCTGAGATATTTCTACTGTTATTGGGCACGGCGCTGGTCAACAACGTGGTGCTGGTGAAGTTCCTGGGGCTGTGCCCGTTCATGGGCGTGTCCAGGAAGATGGACGGCGCACTCGGCATGGGCATGGCGACCACCTTCGTGCTCACCTTCGCCACCGCCGCCAGTTGGATGCTGGAACACTGGCTGCTGCAGCCGCTGGGTATCCAGTATCTGCGCATCCTCGCCTTCATCCTCACCATCGCGGCGACCGTGCAGTTCACCGAGATGGCGATCCGCAAATTCAGTCCGGGCCTGTATCAGGTGCTGGGTATCTATCTGCCGCTGATCACCACCAACTGTGCGGTGCTCGGCGTTGCGCTGCTCAACGTGCAGGAGAAGAACGGTTTCATGCACAGTCTTCTATATGGCTTCGGTTCCGCGCTCGGCTTCACGCTGGTGATGCTGCTGTTCACCGGATTGCGTGTGCGCCTGTCACTGGCGCAAGTACCCGCCGCGTTCGCGGGTGCGCCCATCGGTTTCGTCGTCGCCGGTTTGTTGTCGCTGGCGTTCATGGGTTTCGCCGGTTTGGCTTCTCATTAAGGAAGAACAGATGTTAGTCGCCGCCATCGTTAGTCTGACTGTCTTGGGCACCGTGTTCGGTCTGTTGCTCGGGCTGGCCGCGCGCTATCTGCGCGTAGAAGGGAATCCGATCATCGCCGAGATCGAGCAGATGTTGCCCGGCTCGCAATGCGGCCAGTGCGGCTATCCCGGTTGCACCGGTGCGGCGCAGGCACTGGCGGACGGTAGTGCGCCGGTCACACTGTGTCCGCCGGGCGGCGTGGCACTGGTGCAGGCGCTGGCAAACAAGCTGGGCGTGGAGGCCGATCTGTCCGGCGTGGAAGACAAAGGCCCGCAGGTGGCCGAAGTGAAGGAAGAGATCTGCATCGGTTGCACGCGCTGTTTCAAGGTCTGCCCCACTGACGCCATCATGGGCGCGGCGCAGCAGATCCACGTGGTGTTCCGCGAAGCGTGCACCGCGTGCAGCAAATGTGTGGACGTGTGTCCGACCGAAGCGCTGTCGTTGCAAGCCGTGCCGGTCACCTTGCAGTCTTGGTACTGGCACAAGCCGAAGCTGGAGGCAGTGTGAAGATATTCGAAAGATTCTTCTCCGGCATGCGTGGCGGCGTGCACCCCGAAGGCCGAAAGGACCTGTCGGCAGCGCGCGGCATCCGCGCATTGCCGCTGCCGCAGAAACTGTTCGTGCCTTTGCAGCAGCATATCGGCGCACCGGCATCGCCTGTCGTCAACGTGGGTGAGCGCGTATTGAAAGGCCAGCTCATCGCTGTTGCGCAAGGCAATGTCTCCGCGCCGGTGCATGCGCCGACCTCCGGCATCATCGTCGCGCTGGGTGACCATGTCGCACCGCATCCTTCCGGCCTGCCGGTGCCGACCTTCACGCTGGCCTGCGACGGGCTGGAGGAGTGGGCGGCATTGCATGCATGCGACGAGCCGTTCGCATTGGATGCTGATGACATCTCCGCGCGCGTGGCGGCAGCGGGCATCGTCGGCCTCGGCGGCGCGACTTTTCCTTCCGCGCTAAAACTCAATCTCAGTCGCGGTGTGCAGACGCTGATCATCAACGGCGGCGAGTGCGAACCCTATCTGACCTGCGACGACCGCATCATGCGCGAGCGTGCCACCGCCATCGTTGAAGGCATCAGCCTGATCGCGCAGGCAGTCGCGGCCAAGGAAGTGATCGTCGGCATCGAGGATAACAAGCCGGAAGCCATCGAGGCGATGCGCCGCGCGGCGCACGCGGTCACCATGAAAGTGGTGGCCATGCCCAGCATGTATCCCATGGGTTCGGAGAAACAGATCATCCAGGTGCTCACCGGGCAGGAGATCCCCGCCGGTGGTCGACCGGCCGACATCGGTGTGCTGGTGCATAACGTCGCCACCGCGTTCGCGGTGCATCAGGCGATCCGCTTCGGCAAGCCGCTCATCTCGCGCATCGTCACTGTCAGCGGTGGCGCGATCAGATCGCCGGGCAACATCGAAGCGTTGGTCGGTACGCCGGTGCAGGAACTGGTCGATTTCGCGGGCGGCTATTCGCGACCGGCGACACGCATGGTGCTGGGCGGTCCGATGATGGGACAACACATCACCAACATCGCCGTGCCGATCGTGAAGGGCAGCGGCGGCATCCTCGCGCTGACCGCGGACGAGATCGGTCAGGATGAAGCTTCGCCGTGCATCCGTTGTTCCACTTGTGTACGCGCCTGTCCGGTCGGCCTGTTGCCGCTGGAAATGGCGGCGCACATCCGCGGTTCCGACTTGAGCGGCGCGGTCGATCTCGGACTCAAGGATTGCATCGCCTGTGGCTCCTGTTCCTATGTGTGTCCGGCGCATATCCCGCTGGTGCATTACTTCAACTACGCCAAGGGCGACCTCGCTGCGCAGGAGCGCAGCAAGTTGAAGCAGGAAGCCACCAAGAAACTGGCCGATGCGCGCAGCGAGCGCATCGCGCGCGTCGAACGCGAACGCGCCGAGATGATGGCGAAACGCAAAGCGGCGCGCGAAGCGAAGGAACGCGCCGCGAAAGAAGCGGCGGCGAAAGCGGCCGAGGAGACTGCATGAACCCCATCGCCCATTCCCCCCACGCGCACGCGCCGAGTTCGATCGGCAAGGTGATGCTCACCGTGATGCTGGCGCTCACCCCGGCCACGCTGTTCGGTTTCTGGTTGTACGGCTGGCCAGCCATCAATCTGTGGGCGGTGGCGATCATCGCCGCCATCCTCGGCGAAGCTTTCGTCATTCGCATCCAGCAGCGTGTCGTGCGTCCGGTCATCATGGATGGCTCCGGCATCCTCACCGCATGGCTGCTCGCGTTGTCCCTGCCGCCGTATGCGCCGTGGTGGATCGCGGTGCTGGGCAGTCTGTTCGCAGTGATCGTCGGCAAGCAGATATTCGGCGGGCTGGGCCAGAACGTGTTCAACCCAGCGATGGCAGCACGCGTGATGCTGCTAATCTCGTTCCCGCTGGAGATGACCACATGGGGCGCGCCCTCGCCGCTCACTTCGCCGAACGGACTGAACCTGCTTGAAGGCTTGCGTGTCACCTTCTTGTCGCAACCCATAGACGGCATGTCCAGCGCTTCGCTGCTCGGTCATGTGAAGACAGAATTCACGCGCGGCATCGGACTGGATCAGGCGCTGGCCGGTCACTACGTGCCGCTGGATGCGCTGGCGGGTCTGCGTGCCGGCAGTCTGGGAGAGACGGCTGCTTTGTTGTTGCTGCTCGGCGGTCTGGTGCTCATCGCGCGCCGCATCATCACCTGGCATGCGCCGGTCGCCATGTTGCTCGGCGTGGCGGTGCCCGCGCTGATCTTCTGCAGCATCGACGGCAACCACTACGCCGATCCGCTGGTGCATCTGTTGTCCGGCGGCGTGATGCTGGCCGCGTTCTTCATCGTCACCGATCCGGTCACATCGCCCAACACGGCATTGGGACAGTTCATCTTCGGCCTCGGCTGCGGCCTGCTCACATGGGTCATCCGCACCTGGGGCGGTTATCCGGAAGGCGTGGCTTTCGCCGTGCTGCTGATGAACGCCGCCACGCCGCTGATCGATCAATACGTTAAGCCGCGCATCTATGGTCGCGACCGCAAGGGCGCGGCGCTGCCTGCGAAGAAGGGGGCGTGATGAATCTCGCAGAACTGCGCACCAGGTTGGGATATCAGGCGTCGCTGCTGGGCGGTGTGGCCTTGCTCACCAGTGCGGCGCTGGCTTTCGCGTCGCTGATCACTGGGCCGGACATCAAGGCGGCGGAAGAAGCCGACCTCAAGGCTTCGCTGACGCAAGTGTTGCCGGGCAGCTACGACAACGAGTTGCTGAAAGACACGGTCACCCTGAACAGCGAAGAAGGCGAAGTGCTGGTCTATCGCGCAAGGCGCGTGGGCAAGGTGGAAGCGGTGGTGTATCGCGTCACCGGTTACGGCTACTCGGGCGCCATCGTATGCATGATGGGCGTGTCGCGAGAAGGAAAGGTGCTCGGCGTGCGCGTCATCAAACATGCGGAGACGCCGGGTCTGGGCGACAAGATCGAACCGGCGAAGGCGAACTGGATATTCAGCTTTGACGGCAAGTGGCTGGGCGAACCGTCCGTGGATAAATGGGCGGTGAAGAAGGACGGCGGCGTGTTCGATCAGTTTGCCGGCGCCACCATCACGCCGCGTGCGGTGGTGAAAGCGGTGAAGGGCGGGCTGGTATTTTTCGAAGCCAACAAGGCGCAGTTGTTGGATGAAGCGGGAGGTGTGCGATGAACGAGAAATACGGCCGTATCACCCGCGAAGGTCTGTGGGACAACAACGTGGTGTTCGCGCAGATGCTGGCGCTGTGCCCGCTGCTGGCGGTGACCAGCACGGCCACCAACGGGCTGGGCATGGGGCTGGCGAGTACCGCTGTGCTGCTGCTGTCCAACATCATCGTCTCCAGCGTGCGCCACCTGATCAGCCCCGAGGTGCGCATCCCGGTATACATCGTGTTGATCGCCACGCTGGTCACACTGGTGGATATGAGTCTCAATGCCTGGGCGCACGAGTTGTACAAAGTGCTCGGCCTGTTCATCGCGTTGATCGTGGTGAACTGCGCCATCCTCGGCCGCGCCGAATCGTTCGCTTCGAAAAACAGTGTGGCGGATGCGGCGCTGGACGGTTTGATGATGGGCCTGGGTTTCACGCTGGCGCTGGTGGCGCTGGGCGGCGTGCGCGAGATACTGGGTAGCGGCACTTTGTTTGCCAATGCGCACCTGTTGCTGGGCTCGGCGTTCGCCTTCCTTGAGACCACTATCGTGCCGGACTACAAGGGCTTCCTGCTGATGATCCTGCCGCCGGGCGGCTTCATGGCGCTGGGCTTCCTGCTGGCGGCCAAGCGCGTGTATGACCGCCGTCGCGCCGAACGTGCAGAAGCCGTGGCCGCCGCCACGGTCGCGGGCTAGGAGAACGGAATGCAAGTCGGCATCGCTTACTCCGAACCCGTAAACCAACTCTGGCTGCGCATCGAAGTGCCGGAGGAGGCCACCGTGCAGCTCGCCATCGAGCAGTCCGGCATCCTCAAAAAATTCCCGCACATCGACCTGGCTGCATACAAGGTCGGCATCTTCGGCAAGCTGGCCGAACTGGATGCCGTGCTCAAGCCGGGCGACCGCATCGAGATCTATCGTCCTATCACTGCCGATCCGGCGACGGTGCCGCGTCGCGTGTTCGCCGGTGAAGACGACGATGAGTGACACCATTTTTCTTTAACCAACCGACAGGAAGTAAAACCATGCTATTCGATACCTACGAAACCAAAGGCCTGCTGTTCAACATGAACTTCAAGGAGACCGACGGCAAATACGCCGGTTACCGCGGCGACCTCGTGCTGGAACTGGGCGAAGTTGGTGATGCACTCGGCCACCGCAAGCCGCCCGTGTCCACCATCAAGAACACAGTGGTGCTGGCTGAAGACGACAAGATCAAGTTGTATGTCGGCAGTCTGGACGATCTGGCATTGCTGCCGCGCATCCTCGCCTACTATCAGGCCGACTTCGCCGCCGACGTGAAGATCATCCTGTTCGTGGTGAACATCGCCAAGCCGCTGGTGATCGAGAAGGACGGCTACACCATCACTGCCATCTCCATGCAGGAAGGCCTGATCTGGAACGAGCTGATCGACCTCGCCGCACTGGACAAGGGTGATTTCAAGGGTCAGACACCGACCACCAAGATCGTCACCGTGTACAAGGCGCTCTCCGACTACAAGCCCAAGGGCGACAAGGTGTCGTTCGACGAAGCACTGACGCGCACGGTGGAACTTGCACGCGCCGGTCGTGGCCCGGTCTAAGTCCCATGCCCAGAGTTGGTTTGTTCTTCGCCAGCAGCACCGGCAACACCCGGCGTATCGCCAAGGCCATCAAGAAACGCTTCGACGATGAGACGATGGCCGAGGCGCTGAACGTCAACAAGGCGACGCCGGAGCTGTTCGGCAGTTACGACCTGCTCATCCTCGGCACGTCCACGCTGGGGGCGGGCGCGTTGCCTGGGCTTTCCACCGACTGTATGGGCGGCGGCTGGGAAGAGTTCCTGCCGCAGATCGAGCATCTGGATTTCAGCGGCAAGACCATCGCCCTGTACGGGCTGGGCGACCAGAACAAATACGCGGAAGAATTCGTCGATGCGATGGGCATCCTGTATGAGTTCTTCAAATCGCGTGGCGCAAGTTTCGTCGGCGCATGGCCGGCCGATGAATACGCGTTCATCGCATCCAAAGCACTGGTCGACGATGACTTCGTCGGTCTCGCGCTGGATCAGGAGAACCAGAAACTGCTGACCGATGCGCGCGTGGAAGCCTGGCTGAAACAGATCGCGCCCGCGTTCGGATTGCCGTTATGAGTAAGAAGCGCGCTGCCATGTTCCGCAGCCTGCGCGCCAAACATCGCCAGCAGGCGATGATCGTCGGCGTGGTCGGCTATACCGCAGAGACTTGGGCGCAGGTGAAGGCCACCGCCACCGACCCGCAATGTTTTGAAACCTCGTTCGAGAGATGGAAAGAGGTTGCCGTATCGGCACGGCGAGAGTTCCAGCGTTCCGGTGTGCAGGCAGTGGAGTATCTGATAGAGCCGCAGGTGTTTGCTGACTGGTGTGCGCAGCATCAGCAGCAGAACGATTCAAAAGCGCGCGCCGAGTTCGTTTCGGAAAAACTGAGCGCGGTTTACCAGCAGTCCACCTGAATATGGCACAGCGCTGCACCATCGGGGAGCGCTGCTTTTCGGTTTGATGCATGAGCCGTGCGGCCAGACATTTGTAACAGTGTGCTTACTGTGATCCCTGAATGATTCTGATTGGCATGATGCTTGCCGGTTCGAGAGTGCATCTTCATGTCCAGATGTCGTGGGAAATGACATCGATGGCATGCTCATTTACCGCAAGGGCGCGTTCGGATTCTGCCAGCGAATGACGCTCACCCAGAACGACCCCTTCGCCAAGCAACTCTCGGAAGTGTGGAATCAGGGGCTAGTGCAGGCGCTGGAAGGTCTGCCGCATTTCCCCTGGGAGTCCCGAGCTCCATTCACCGCAGGAACAAAGTGCGAAGTCGCGAAGATAGCTGGATCACCAGCGCGCACATCATGAGCGGCTAAGATCAGACCGGCGTATAACCTTGGTCGGCACTCGGGAATCTGACACTTCAGACATGGACAAATACACGCCCTCTGTATATGTTGCAGGTGCGATACCTGAGTAACGTCACTGTTACGAAAATATTCGAACCGACATAATTAAAATGCGGTCAAATCTGGCTTGGAACGGGAGGGATGCTCGCGAACTGCTGATGCGATTCGCGCTGTATTTCTTGCCGGCCGCATTGCTGTTCACGGTCGTTGTTGCGGCGTACATCGATGCCGACAGCAAGCTGAACCTGCAGATCACCAAAGTTCGCGAAGCGGCGCGGGTAGGAAATGCCAGCGCCCAGATCGCGCAGGATTTTCAGGAGGTGATCGCCGATCTGCGTGTCCTTGCAGAGACGCCAGACCTGCTCCATTACCTTGATGGAGGTGCCCGCGCGCAGCGCGATGACTTGTCGCACCAGATGCTGGTGATCGCCAAGGAGACGCGGCGCTACGATCAGTTACGCTATGTCGATATAAAGGGCATGGAGGTCATTCGCATCAATTTCAACGCCGGCCAGCCCGTCATCGTTCCTCAAAGCGACTTGCAGAACAAATCCACCCGATATTTCTTTCGCGACACGATCAAACTGGGGCGGGGCGAGGTATATGTTTCGCCGCTTGATCTGAACGTCGAGCATGGTGAGATCGAACAGCCATTCAAGCCGATGATCCGCTTCGGTACGCCCGTGTTCGACAGCGAGGGACGCAAGCGCGGTGTGTTGATGCTCAACTACTTTGGGCAAGATGCTATCGAGCATTTTCTGGGCACCATGAGCGGCGGGGGGCCGCGCGGCGCGATGCTGCTCAACAGCGATGGCTACTGGCTGAGTGCTCCCGATGCAGAGGATGAATGGGGGTTCATGTTCGGCAGAGCGGACAAGACATTCGGGCACAGACATCCTCAGGCGTGGCGGGAGATCGCATCGAAAGACAAAGGTGAAGTGGAGACTGAAGAGGGACTGTTCGTGTATGACACGGTCTATCCGCTGCAGGCAGAGTTGCATTCATCCAGCGGATCACCCATGCCGCATGCGCCCAGCAGCCATGAGATCGCCGCGTCCGAATATTACTGGAAGGTCATATCCTTTGTTTCGAAGCACACCCTGCAAGAGAGCGCGCTCTACCGGAAACCTATCGGGATCCTGGTGCTGTTCGTCGCATATCTCTTGCTGGCTATCGGCATAGCGATCATCGCGTATGTGACATTGGCCAGGGAGAAAGTGAATAGGGAGTTACAGGCGAGGGAGCGCAGGCTGAGCGAGATCACCAACACGATGAGTGACGGCTTGCTGGTGATGGATCAGGACGGGCTGATCACCTTCGCCAATCCGGAAGCGCTCACCTTGCTGGGTTACAGCATGGACGAACTGTTGGACGGGGATATGCACGAGATGTTGCATGTCAGCCCGGATGGCACGCCCGAACCCAGGTCCGAGTGCCGGATGCTCAAAGTGAAGCAGACGGGTGTGACCTATCGCGGTGAAGAAGAGACATTCAGGCGCAAGGATGGCTCGATCCTGACTGTATCGGTGAGCGCTTCCGTGATCGTGAGGGAAGGCAAACTGAATAGTATCGTGGTGGCATTCCATGACATCGCCCTGCGTAAGCAGTTGGAGCTTGAACTGGAACGGCGGGCGCAGACTGACGCTTTGACCGGACTGAGCAATCGCCGCCATTTCTACGAACAGGCGGAAATGGAGCTGTCCCGGTCCAGACGCTATTCCGTACCGATGGCCGTGCTGATGCTGGATCTGGATAACTTTAAACTGATCAACGATACGCATGGCCATCATGCCGGCGATGAGGTGTTGCAGTCATTCAGCCAGACCTGTCTGAGGACATTGCGAGAGATCGACATCATCGCCCGCATCGGCGGAGAGGAATTCGTGGTCCTGATGCCGGAGACAACTTCCGAACAAGGTTTGGAGGCGTCAGAAAGGTTGCGGGTCGCGCTGGCGGAAAGTGAAGTGGTAGTGGAGAACGGGGAAAGGTTGCACTATACCGTCTCGATCGGCGTCACCTGCCTGTGTGCCAGCGATCAGAACATCGATGAAGTATTGAAACGTGCCGATGAAGCCATGTATCAGGCGAAACACGCCGGTCGCAATGCAGTTCGCATGGTTGCCGCCGGACAGTGATCCTGCTGCACGCAATCACGCAAAGCGATTCTGCAGGTACTGGATGATGTCACCGGACTCATACATCCACTGCACCTGACCATCGTCGCCGGTGATGCGCAAGCAGGGCGTTTGCACCTTGCCGCCGCCCCGCAGTAAAGCCTCTTTATGTTCCGCATCATGCTGTGCATCGCGCAACGAGATCGGCAACGACAGCCTGCCCATCTCGTGCCGCACCTTGATGCAGAACGGGCAGGTCTTGAAGTGATACAGCGCCATCTTCGCGCACTCACGCTCGACCTGCTGCTGGGCATCCGCACTGCGCACCATTCCTTTCGGCATCGCCAGCTTCGCCCATAGCAGCATGAACGGCATCAACACCAGACGCAGTGTGCGGAAAAACATACGTATCAAAGTTCTCATGATCTATTCCTGAAGTTGTTGTGATTCCTGAAGCAAGGCTGTTGCCAGCTCAACTGCCCCCGTAGTTTGGCAAAAAACTTATGCCCGTGCGCTTCACCAGCTCGGTATAGCTGATGGGCTTGTTCGTCATCGCAGCATCCTTGTTGTCGATCCAGTGCGCCCATGCCTTGTTCGTGGACGGATCGTAGACCAGCTTGAACAGGTGTATCGGCACCCAGACGCGGTTGCTTCCGATGGTGGATGGTACGGCGCCGAATACCGGGCCGGTGATCACGTACACATCGCCTTTGGCGCGCATCACGTACTTGCGTGTGGCGCGTTCGATTCCCGCCCATGCCTTGCGATTGTTGGTCGGTGCCTGCGGCACCATGTTGGCGAGCGAGAAACTCTGCGCCATCGCTTCCGACGTGGCCATATCTGCGGCGGGTGCCATGTGGCCGCGGTCATAGCCGGAACCATTGTAGTCTTCCAGTTCGGCTCGTTCAGAGCGGGGCAGGCGTCTGTCGGCGTAGAACTCGTCCGTGCGTTTCTCGTGCGCGGCTTGCAGGGTCTTGCGGTTCAGTTTTTCAGCGACATAGAGCGGTGTGCGACTTTGCCCGGAATGCAAGACGGCGAACGCAGTGAAGCAGAGCGCGCGCGTTTCTTTGGCTTCTGGCTGAAGGACGACGGGCGGTTCCTGGCCGGCGAAAATCTGGCGGCATTCTTCAAAATCATGCTGATCAGCGGATGCGTGAGACGAGAAAGCGAACGAGGCGGCGAAGACAAGTGCGTAGAGGAGGTGCTGCATAAGATGCTTGGTGAGAAGGGACGCGCGAGTCTATATCAATAGAAAGGGGCGTCTCATCGAATGAGCCGCCCCTGAGTGCTAGTAGTCACAATCTTCCTGCGGTTTCTATCCCGCTCTCATCCAGCGTCCACCCCATTGATGCAATCCCAGCCCGAGCACGATGCTGGCCGTGCCCAGCCACACCTGCGGCAGGATGGCTTCGTCGTTCAGTGTGTGGCCGAGCAGCAGCGCCATCACCGGCGTGATGAGGGTGATCAGTGCGACGCGTGCGGTGTCCATGTGCTTGATCAGGTAGTAATACAGCGCGAAGCCGAGCACAGAACCGAACACGCCCAGATACAAAGTCGCCGCGATGGATTGTTGCGGTGCGCCCTGCGGTACGTGGCCGTCCAGCACGAACCACGCCAGCAGGAATAGCGGCAGCGACACGGCCAGCGTGCCGCAGGTCATCGCCAGCGGCGGGCTGTCGTCGCCGATGCGTTTGATCCACACCAGCCCCAGCGACTGCGCGGTGACGGCACATAACAGCGTAACGATGCCGAAGCCCGCGTTCGAGCCGAGGTCGAGTCCGCCGTAGAACACCATCAGCAGGCCGAGTACGCCCAGCATCATGCCCGCGACCTTGTTGCGGGTGAGCGTTTCCTCTTCCAGCCACAGCATGGCACCGAGGCTGGTGATCAGCGGTGACAGGCCGAACAACACGGCGATCATGCCCGAGCTGACGTATTGCGCCGACCAGTAGGTGAGTGCCATCGCGGTGAACATGCTCACGCCGCCCGCGACATAGGCCATGCGCGCTTTGCGGTGCAGCGGGAAGCGGATGCGGAACAGCGCCAGCAGGGCGATGCACAGCAGCACGCCGATCGCCATACGCGCGAACACTGCAAAGCTGAAACCGATGCCGATCGAGCTCCACTTGATGGCAAGCGGCGTGGTGGACCAGATCAGGACAACAGAAACGAATGCTGCCGGTAAGGACATGATGCTCTCCAGGGCTCAACCAACTGGCCGTTCGCTTGAGCCAAGAGGCGAACGGTGAAAAACAAAAAAGCCACAGAGGGAAGTCTGTGGCCTTGGGGATCTCGTTACGACGAATTACGAAACTACTGCGAACCTCCCGGGCCACTGCGCGCGATGCGCCATACCGCGCGCTTCATCGCGACGGGTAGCAGTCGTACATTGCAGTGGTGGAGGTGTAGGGAATTCATGGCGTGGATTATGCAGAGTGCGTTCGGGCGGCGTCAACGGAAATCTGCAGCGCGCGGCGCGCGGCAAAATTTACAGCCGAGGAAGCGCTGACGTATGATGTCTGCAACCTTACACGCGGTAGCTTCCAGCCAACTCCGGCCCTGTCCTCATCATGCTGACCTTGCCCACGACCACATCGAGATCACGGCTTGTCTGGCTGCCGCTCCTGTTGTGTCTATCCTTCTATGTCCCCTTCGCCGCTGCCGAGAGCACGGCGCAAAAAGCGCACGATTTCGCGCTCGAACTGCGCGGACAGGCGGCCGCTACGGTGCAGAAAGCGCAGGATCGCCTGTCCGTCGCGGAATCCGATCTGCGCGTGGCGCAGGCGGTGCTGCGTGACTCGACGCTGGCGAACGACAGGGAGGCGATCGACATTTCCGAAGCGGCGGTGGCCGAAGCAAGGTTAGGCATGTCCGATGCGCGCAATCTGCTGAAACGCGCACAGGCGCTGCTGGCGCAACGCGAGCGCACCGTGCAGGAGATGGCTTTCTGGACCGGGTCGAACCGCCCGGTGGGTGCGCTGGTGGTGCCGGTGGAAGGCGAGGTGCGCGTGCGCCAGGCGGACGGTTCCTATCGTTCGACAGTACTGGGTTCGGCACAGGCCGGTGAGCGCATCGAGACGGCGGCAGGCAGCAAGGCACGCCTGTTCGTGGCGGATGGCAGTGGCGAGATCCAGTTGAACGAGAACACTGCCTTCACTGTGGTTGAGGACGACGGGGTGTCCGGTTTCGTGGGCGAACTGGAATACGGCTACGGTCGCTTCCTCAAGGGCGTCAAGGCGAAACTCGGTAAGAAGTTCCAGGTGCGCACGCCCAGTGTGGCGATCGCGGTGCGCGGCACGCGCTTCGAGGTGGCGGCGAGCGCCGAATCGACCTGGGTCGGGGTGAGTGAAGGCGTCGTCTCTGTCACGACGCTGGCGGGCGAGCCGGCGGTCGAGATCGCGGCGGGCACGCAGCGCCGCTATCTCAAAGGTCAGGGTTTCCTGCCGCCCGAACCGTTGGCGCCAGCGGGGGGCAGACAATGAGCGGAGGTGTATTTCGAATCGTTATTGCGGTCGGCATGCTGGTCTGGAGCGCGCTGGCACAGGCGGAATATTGTCTGGATTGGTCGGCCGTGGTGCGGAAACACTCGGGTTCTTCCGGCCATTGCTGGAACAGCGAGAGGGAATGCGATTCCTACCGCATGAGCCGGCCGGCCGGCGACTACAGCGGCAGCTGCTATTTCAAGCCGGGCAAGTATCCGCGCACCGGACAGGAGAAGAGCAAAGCCAAGCCGGTAGAAGACAAGGCTGCCGCCGAGCTGCAAAAGAAGCAGCAGGCCGCCAAGCAGAGACAGGCCGAGCAGGAAAGACAGCAGGCCGCGACGGATCGCCAGCAACTGTTGGACAGTCTGAAGGACGCGGGATCGTTGACACCTGAGCGCACCATCATGCTCAAACCCATCCCGCCCGCCGGCGGAACTGCAAGGTCGCAACTGGATTGCGTGCACAACAATGCCGTGTTGCGGCCGGAAGAGACGCGCGGCAGTTGGGAGAATCGTGCCAAGGATTGCAATCCGGTGACACCAGCAGTGCCAGAAGTGCCTGCACCGACGGCGGTGGATGAGACTGCCCCTGCAACCGCGGAACAGCTCGCCACCATGCTGCAGAATCTCATGCGGCAGATCACCGCTACACGCGCTCTGCTGTCGAAAAAGGAGGGCGCGGTCGCGCAGGCTACACGCGAAGCCGAACGCGAAGAGGCGAACAAGCGCGACAAGCCGGCAGGCGAGAGCGACGCGCTGCGTCGCGCCAAGGCTGCGCTGGCCAAAGCCAAGGCGGACCGGGAGAAGACGGCGGCCGAACTGACCGCACTGGAGAAACAGGAATCCATCGCCCGGCAACAGGCGGGGCCACAACAATGAATCAATGATCGGAGATGAAGATGAGAACGTTCTTGTACATGATGTCGGTGGTGGTGCTGTTATCCGCAAATGTCGCCGCAGCGGAAGAGACGGCGGCGGACGCGCGCAAGCACATGGTGCGCGGGGTGGCGGCCATCGAGATGGCGAAGAGCAATTCGGAACTGGAGCTGGCCGCAAATGAGTTCGGCCGTGCGACGGAACTCGATCCGGTACTGTCGTCGGCCTGGTTCAATCTGGGGTCGGTGCAGTCCAAACTTGGCAAGTACGAGGAGGCGATCAAGAGTTACCGCCGCTATCTGGAGCTGGTGCCGAACGCGGAAGACGCGATGAAGGTGGAGGACGAGATCATCAAGCTGGAGTTCCGGCAGGAGCAGGTGGCCAAGGTCACCTCCATGGTCGGCACCTGGCTGGCACCCGACAACACACCCTATCGCCTGGACGTGAAGGGCAACCGCCTCACGCTGGCGACCGATCATCACCCCGTGACCGAGAATGAAGTGCTGTCGACCTATACGCTGGTCGGGGCGGTTCCGGTCGGGGGCAACGAACAAGTCGCGTTCCGGCTGGAACGCGTCGGTTCGAATCTTTCAGGGACCTGGTGGCACAGCGCGATCAAGGCGGACAAGTGCAAAGTCCCCGAAGAGACGGGTGAGGTGGCGGGCGAGATCAGTGCGGACAATGGCACTATCGTACTGCGTTACACGCGCAACAAGTATCGCGCCTCGACGCAGATGTCGTTGCTGACCGATGACTTCTGCAGTGACGTATCGGTGGCGGAGAAGCGCAAGGTCGAGCTGGTGCTGAAAGGGCCGCTGCCGGTCGCCGCCATCACCGGACTTTCGTTCGTGAGCGGCAGCTTCGACCGCGTGCCATCACTGCAAGTGTATTCGGTCGAAGAGAACAGCACCGCCGCTGCCGCCGGTCTGAAAGAGGACGATCAGGTCGTGGCGATAGACGGTGTCGCGGTGCAGGAGATAGCTGCTCCAGGTATCTGGTTCAGGCTGCGCGGCGAGGTCGGTTCGGAAGTCGTGCTGAGTGTGCAGCGCGAAGGCGAGAAGCAGCTTATGGAACTGCGCGCGAAGCGGCTCGCGTTCCCGGACTATCGGCCGAAGGCGGCGGATTAGATACTCAGCCGATCGCAGCGGCCAGCGCCGCCGCAAGACTTTCAACACCGTTCCAATCCATGACCAGATCGCCCGCGCGCAGGGCGACATGCATGCCGGACTCCTGCACCGTGCCAACGAAGGCATCGTCACTGGTGATGGGGCTCATGTAGATCTCGCGTTCGGGGCTGATGCCGCGACTGACGGCAACCAGCGCGAGCGACAGACTGGAAGCCTCGGCGGGGGTGAGGCGCAGCTCGATGTCATCGGCGAAACGCAGACGGATCTGCTGGCCCATCACGCGATGCTGCACACTCGCCACCGTGTAGCGTTGCTCAGGCATGCTCGGTGCGCTTGGTGTCTTTGAGCAGGCGCAGACACGCCAGATCGGCGGCCAGCTCCAGCGCGGTGAAATCGTCGTGCGTCTGCAGTTCGGTGTTCGCACCCGCTTCCAACAACAGTTTCACCAAAGGGGATTTACCTGCCGAGGCGCAGTAGATCAGCGCGGTCGCGCCGTTCACGTTCTGCGTGTCCAGCGGCGCGCCGGCCTTGATGAGTTCGGCAACGCAAGCCGCGCTGCTGGAATAACAGGCGAACCACAATGCGCCGTTGCCGTCGTTGTTCAGCAGGGCCGGGTCGGCACCACGCTTGAGTAGCGACCGGACCACGTCCAGATCGCCGGTCTGTGCGGCATACATCAAGGGTGTGGTGCTGTTCGCCAGTGGGCGGTTGATGTCGGTCTCCACCGGGTCGCTGACATGGAATCTGGCCTGCGCCAGCCAGCAGCGGAGTTGGTTGTCGTTCATGCGTTTTCCTTTCCGGGATGGGTTGCCACAGTGCGGCTGTTTCCGCGCGCAGGCCGCTAAGAGTATGGGATGGGAAAAGAGTTCAATTTGACTGACAAACTCTGCATGGGGTTGTGGCTCATGCGTAGGCAGGCAGGGTGGAGATGCGCGCATCCTCCAGCGCCATGCCGACGGCATAGTGGTAGATCACCTGGAACTGCGCATCTTTGAGTCCCAGCACTTCGTGGTCGGCATCGTCGAAGAAGCAGCCGATACCGGTGCCGCGCCAGCCGGCGGCTTCGGCTTCCAGCGTGATGATGTGGCCCAGCATGCCCGCTTCCCAATGCAGATGACGGTAGGCTGCTGTGTCTGTTTCAATCGGCGCGGCGAACTCGGCCACCATCATGAAGGTGACGGCGCAATGTATGGCGATGTCCTGATGGCAAGACAGAGTGCGCGCGGTCTTGCCTGCACGTGCGGCGATCAGTTGGTACAGCGGCAGTTCATCATCGGCGCGTTGCCAGCTAAAACTGTCGCGCATCGCGGCGCGCAAGGAAGCGATTGCGGAATCGGCGCGCGGCAACACATACACACCGGGCGCAATGCCCTCGACACGATGCACGAGCAGCACCGGATGCACGCGCGGTGTATGCGGCCACAGATCCCACACCGGCGAACCACCTGCCAGCAGTGCGTTCAGCATATGTTTGAACAGCGCATGCGGCATCACCGACTCGCCGTCGAACGCCTGCGCGCTGCGTCGTTTGAGGATGACTTGCGCGGCGCGGATGTCGGCTTCACTCCCGTCATTCCCGCGCAGGCGGGAATCCAGTGGGTCTATTGATAATGCCGTTGAGTTTGTTCGTGCGTCGCACGGGTTGTTTGTATGGGCTGGATTCCCGCGTTCGCGGGAATGACAGTCAAGAGGTGGTGCGCCGCGTGTCGCGGCAGCGACTTCTTCGATCACCGGCCATTGGTACAGCGGACGCGGATCGAGCAGGCTGGGTGCGCCCGCATAGTGCTGCCATATCGTGGCGGGTGCATTTGCATCCGCATGCAGTGCCACGATCACTTCCGCTTCCTCGACTTCCACGCCGTTGAAATCTTCGCTGCGATCCACGCCGAGTGCTTGCGCGACCTCGTTAGAATCCAGACGCAACAAGCGCGGTTGCCAGCCGTGCAAGGCCGCCGCGTAACTCACTGCGGCCAGCACATGGCCCATGTCGAGCTGGCAATAGCGGAAGGCGCGCTCGCCGTATTTCCACGCTTCGCGCCAGTGGATGGAACTGAAACCCAGCCATACGCCGGGTGCTGAGGCCCCATCGTTCCAGGCGCGTCGTTCGAGCGCGTGATGCAGGTTCTGATAGTGGTACAGCCCGTCCGCGATGTCCGGTACTTGCGAGGTGATCAGCCAGCTTTCGGTGGGATGCAGATTGCCGGACGAGGGATGCGCGCGCAGCGACCAGCGCGCACTGCCGTATTCCTTCCAGGCGGTGAGGCCGAGCGAGAGACGCAAGAAGGAGCCAAGGCTGTTCGCATCGAACGGCAACGGGGCACGCGTTGTGCCGATCTCGCCCCACGCGATGTCATTCACCAGCACCACACGCGGCAAGGCCGTCTGTGTGCAGCCCGTCCAATCGCGGAACGCGGCCGGTTGTGCCTCCCAGTCCAGCGTGCCCGGTCCGGCGGCGTAGCGATCCAGTGCGTGTTTGCTGCGCGCGTGATAAGCCATCACGGTCGCAGCGCGCGGGTCGGACATCCTCAGTTCAGTCCGCTCAATTCGTCGGTCAGACAACCGATGGGTTCGCCCAGCGTGCCCTCGGCATCGATCTCGAAGCGCACCAGATAGATCGCTTCGTCCGGCAGTTCCTTGGCGTGGCCGACGTTGACCACCACGCCGCGCGTACCGGCCGCGGCCAGCAATGCGCCCACGGCCACATCGGGGATGCCGCTCTCGCCGGTCTCTTCCATCGGTTCGTTGAAAAGGTCGTATGCGGCGAACACCATGTCGCCCATGTTGTACATGCTCATACCGTCTCCTTCTGTTTCTTCAGGTGCATCGCCAATGCCGCATCCATCATCGCGACGTGCGTGTCGAACCAGTCCATCAGGCCTTCCTTCACATAGGCACGCACCAGCGGCAGGTGACCGCGCTTGAGGCTGCGGTTGAGTTGTTGCATCTCGCCCAGCACGCGGTGATGCTCGCCTTCGTGTTCCGGCAGGCCGCGATATTTCGATTCGCGCATCAGTTTACCCTCTGCGATGAAATGTTCACGCGTATGTGCCACCAGCGTCTGGAACAGCGCGGGGAACTCGGCCGGACTGGCGGCGTTGAGCGCGGCCACCTGCGCGATGAATTCGCGGTGTGTGTCGTCGAACTCCGCCATCCCTATCGTATGGCGCGCGTCGTCCCATACGGCCGGATGCGTCATGCAGCTTCCAGTGTGGTGTTCACGCCCTGCGCCGCACTGAGGAAGTCAGTCACATCGGCGTTCACGATCTCGATGTTGAGACGGTCGAGGTAGCGTTTCTCCTTGTCGGTCGGGTGCGGGATCAGCGCCCAGCCGGCGGGCTTGTCCGCGCCGAAGATGATGTCGGAGAACACCATGCGGTCGGTGTCGCGGTTCAGGCGCAGGCCCAGTGTCACGTAGCGTTTGTTCTGGCGCGAGCGCTTGACGAAGGAGGGGATGGCGAAGCCGCCCATCAGCTCGGTGATGTAGTCGACGAAATCGGCGTCCGACGCGATGTAGTTCGATTCCGGCGTCGGCGTGCCCAGCGGTTTGAACAGGATGGGCAGGCTGCTATCGACCGCTTCCTGTTCGACGGCGGTGTAGCTGGTGCCGTCGTAATGGAACAGGCGGAAGCGGAACGCCGTGCCCGACATGCGCGCGATGCCCACCACCAGCGTGTGCGGTGTGCCCGCATATTGCAGTTGCATCTGCGTGTCGCGGTTGGCATCGATCATGTAGGGCAGCTTCTGCTCTCCCAACCAGGTGTGCAGGGGCGAGGTGCTCCACTTTGTGTCCTTATAGGTCGCGTCGAGGAAGTTGTTCACTGCCTTGCGGCCGCGCTTCAATTCGATGTTCATCGCCGCGCGCGGGAATTCGTACATCAGCTTCGGTGCCATCGGCTGGCCGTTGTTCATCGCCAGGATCAGGCTGTCGCTGTCGGCGGGGATCGCCTTTCCATTGGCATCGGTCACACCGTTCAGCGCGCCGGGGCCGAGGTAGGGGACAACGCTGCCATCGCGCAGGCCGGATAAGATGTCGTCGAATGCAGTGCTCATGGGGTGTGACTCCTGTCAGTAGGGATGCCATACCATTCGCAATAATCGCGCCAGCCATGAAAAGCCTGTAACAGCGGGGTTCGTGGGGCGGGGAATTTGGTAGCAAACCCGACAATGGCTAAACCGTTGTCGGGAATGGGTGCGGGGGTAGAGCGGATCTGCCTACCGGATCGCGCGTTGCAACACCTGCGCCAGATGTTGAGATTCGCGCGCTGCACCGTCGCGGATCTGGTGGCGGCAACTGGTGCCGTTGGCGATCAGCAGCGTGTTTGTCTCGGCGGCGCGTATCGTTGGCAGCAAGGAGAGTTCGCCCATCTGCATAGACACGTCGTAATGCTCCGCCTCCATGCCGAACGAACCGGCCATACCGCAGCAGCTCGATTCGATGAATTCCACCTGCAAGCCCGGCACCAGCCCCAATACCTTCGCCATCGCAGGCATCGCACCGAACGCTTTCTGGTGGCAGTGGCCGTGTACCAGCACTTTTTCAGTCAGCGGCTTGAGCGGCAAGGTCAGGCGTTTGGCATCGTGCTCGCGCGCGAGAAATTCTTCCAGCAGCACAGCAGATTTCGCGATGGTCGCCACGCGCTCACCCAGACCCAGCGCGTGATACTCGTCGCGCAACATCAGCAAGCAGGAAGGCTCCAGCCCGATCACCGGCAGTCCGCGTTCGGCGTAGTGCGCCAGCGCATCAAGCAAGCGCGTCGCCTCGGCGCGCGTCTCGTCTATCAGGCCGCTTGAAAGGAAAGTGCGGCCGCAGCACAGCGCGCGTTCACCCTCCGCAGCTTGCGCGATATGCACCGTGAAACCGGCGGCTTGCAACACATCCAGTGCAGCCTGCGCGATGTGCGGATCGAGATGGTTGGAGAAGGTGTCCACCAGCAGCACGACTTCGCGTGCGCTCTCGGTCACCGCGACCGATTGCGGTTGCGATGAAATGAATTCCTGCGCTGCCGCCTTGGGAATCGAACGTCGGGCGGCGATACCCAACCAGCGCTCCATCGCTTTGGCGAGCAGTGGCATGCGTGTGCGCAGCGCGCCCACCCAGTTGAAGCGTTTCAGGTGTTTGATGAAGCGCGGTGTGAATGCGAACAAGCGCTCGCGCAACGGCACATACTCGAGTTGTTGCCAACGTTGCGCCAACGCTTCCACGCGCAGCAATGCCATATCCACACCGTGCGGACATTCACTTTTGCAGCCCTTGCAACTAACACACAGTTCCATTGCCTCAGCCAGCTCCGCGCTCAGGAAGGGATGCGCGCCCAATTCACCATCGAGCGCGGCCTTGAGCGTGACGGCGCGATGATGGGTGGAATGCTTCTCGTCGTCGGTGACTCGATAGCTGGGGCACATCACGCCCTTGTCCTGCTTCTGGCAATGGCGCTTGCCCATGCATACCGCTGCCGCCTTCGCATAACCGCTGCCCGTGGCAGGCGCTGCCGCCTCGCTCTCGCCGAAACCTCCGAAATCAAAACTGCCGAAACTGCCGTAGCTCTCGTAGGCCGACCAATCGAGTCGGGTCTTTAGCGGTGCAGGCTTCTCGCTCATACCCGGTAACCTTCTTCCATCAACACCCTGCGCACCGCAGGGCGTTGCAACATGCGCCGGTAATGCGCCAAGCAATTCTGCGGCAGTTCCAGCTTGATCTTGTCCGCCCAGAATTCCACATAGAACAAAGCCGCATCGGCGATGCTGAAACTGCCGACCACATATTCCTTTCCGGCCAGTATTTCGTTCATCACCGCAAGCCCCTTACTCACGATCTCGCGCCCGCGCGCTTGTATCGCCTCGTGTTCGGCTGTGTTGGGTGAATAATTCTCGGTGGTGAAGATGCGCGTATAGCCAGATCCGTGGATCGTGCCCACCACGTAGTCCAGCGTCTCGATCACCCGCACCTCGCCCTCGATGTCATCCGGTAGCAACTTCGCTTTGGGATATGCACGTGCCAGCCACCACGCGATGGCCTGGAATTCGGTGATCGCCGAACCGTCGTCGCGCAACAGCGTCGGGATGGTGCCCTTGGGATTCACCGCCAGATTCTCCGGCCGCAGATGATCGCCCGCCATCAGATTCACCAGAGTCACCTCGAACACCAGCTCCAGTTCTTCGAGCAGGATATGGATACCGGTCGAGCACGAGCCGGGCGTCATGTAGAACTTCATCGTCTTTTCCTGAATAAATATCGAATGCGACTCGGCAAAAAGCGCCGGCAATGTCGGATTGCCTACAACCGTGCTGCGCCGTCTGAGAAGTCGGCAGATGTTGGGGTTGCAGGGATCAGACTGGTGTCAGCCGATGTTGCAGAGCGCTACAGGGAGGTATTGAGCAAGAAGCCGGCCAGAGATGCGGATCAGAGCTGTCCTGTCTAAAACTCAGCCGGTCAGGACCTCGACTCGGTTCTTGCCATTCTTCTTGGCGTGGTACATCGCAAGATCGGCGCGCTTGATGGTCTCGCCGAGTGGTTCTTGTTGCACGTGGACGGCGATCCCGATGCTGGCGGTGCGCGCGCCATTGGTGAACAGATGTGTGGCGATGGCAGAGCGGATCTTCTCGCCCAGTTGTTTTGCACCTTCCAGATCGGCCTGCAACAGCAGGACGAACTCCTCGCCACCCCAGCGGGCGATGATGTCCATACTGCGTGTCTGCGAGCGGAGCAATGCGGATACTTCTTTCAGCAGCAAGTCGCCTGCGTCATGTCCTTGGGTGTCATTGATCTGCTTGAAATTATCCAGATCGATCAACAACACAGTGACGGGATGCTGCGAGCACATGGCTTGTTGCAAGGCGGAGTCAGAGACTGTCTCGAAGCCGCGCCGATTCAGCAGTCCGGTGAGCGGATCGCATTGCGCAGATTTTTTGAGCAGTCCTTCCTGTTGTGTACGGACCTTTTCATACAGGTAGGCGAATATGGAGCACAGGATGAATGCGCCGACGGTCTGCGTGAAACCGTAAAAGGTCACTTGCAGGGAGGTGCCGACCCAGACATACACCTGATATGTGGTGATCGTGAACGCAAGACTGAAAACGGTCAGCCATAAGCCGGTCTGCAGCCCGGCCAGATAGAAGTAGGCGAAAGGAAAGACTGTCGACCAGACGGCTTTTTCCTGATGCAGCGGCATATGTGTAACGGTCCCGAAGATGTACATGCAGAGTAGCAGCCAGATGACGAAATGCAGCGGTAGCGCGGGAGAAGAACGGCCTTTGGCGAAGTTCAGGGCGACGAGGATGGACACGGAGATAATGCCGCTGCCGACTGCGCCAAGAAGATCGCCGTTCAGGAAATCGGTCGCTGCGACCACTGCGCCGAATACGGCGAGAACCTTGAGCAGTTGTTTCGCGAATACTTGCCGTTCCGGCGAAGAGGGGATGGGAAGGCTATACATGCTGGAGCGATCTGGCGGGTATGGACAACACTGTGCCAGTGACTGAAAGTGAAGTTTGATTCGACGGTGTGGGCATGCATCTTCCTTCGAGTATCAATAGCGGAAAATCGTGCTGCATGGAATGGTCGCAACGACCGTGGCGCGCAAGCATAGCAGACTTGCGCGAAGCGCAACCTGCTGATGGCATAGGGATTAATGTATGGCGGGCTGCAATAGGCAAGCTCGGCCAGTCGGTAAATAGCGGCGCACAACCCAGTTGCTAAGGTATAGAATCCAACCAAACTATAAATAGTGACGGCATCCACTAAATGAGCCGGCCTCCTTTCCTCGAGATTATTTCCATCGGTTAGTCAGATGGTCGGCTTCCTTTCGACTTTCAGGATATGAACCTATGGCCGATGATTCCAAGACACTGATCATGAAAGAGCCCCGCCAGTCGGCGGTATGGATGCTGACCGTATTGGCGGTGTCCGTATTCATCATCGAAGTAATGGTGATGGTCCTCTTGCCATCTCTGCCTCCCATGTCCGAGACGGCAAGGGCGATGATCGATGCGGCCATGCTCTCGCTGTTCCTTTTCCCCATATTCTATTTCCTGGTCTTCAGGCCGCTGATCGTCAATATCACCGAGCGCAGGATGGCCGAGGAGGCGCTGCGCGAAAGCGAGATGCGTTTCCGCAAGATGGCAGACCACGCTCCCGCACTCATCTGGCTGTCAGATACCCGGAACATGGGCATCTGGTACAACAAACACTGGCTCGACTATACGGGCCGCAGCATGGAGCAGGAGTTGGGCTTCGGCTGGCTGGAGGGCATGCATCCGGATGACCGGGCACGCAGTGCAGCCTTTTGTCAGACCTCTTTCGACGCGCGCAAAAAATTCGAGATGGAGTTTCGCCTGCGCCGCGCCGACGGCAAATACGCCTGGATCGCCGATGTCGGGGTGCCGCGTTTCGACGATAGCGGCGAGTTCCTCGGATACATAGGATATTGCTGGGACATCAATAGCCGGAAAGCGACCGAGGCCAGATTGCAACTTGCCGCGAACGTGTTCACGCATGCGCGCGAGGGGATCCTGATCGCGGATGCGAACGGCTCCATCATCGAGGTCAACGATACCTTTTCCCGCATCACCGGCTATAGCCGTGAAGAGGTATTGGGCAAGAATCCCCGGATACTTCAATCCGGTCGCCAGTCTCCCGAGTTCTATACAGCCATGTGGCATGAACTCATCGAGAGCGGCCACTGGACCGGGGAAATGTGGAACCGGCGCAAGAGCGGCGAGGTATATGCCGAGATGCTCACCATCAGTGCCGTATACGCCGCCGATAAAGTCATACAGAACTATGTCGCCTTGTTCACCGATATCACCTCGATGAAGGAGCATCAGCGCGAGCTTGAGCACATCGCACACTTCGATGCGTTGACCGGTCTGCCCAATCGCATACTGCTGGGCGATCGCTTGCACCAAGCCATGGCCCAAAGCCAGCGCCGCAATCAACCGCTGGCGGTGGTGTTCGTCGATCTGGACGGATTCAAAACGGTGAACGACACCCACGGTCACAAGATCGGAGATGAACTGCTGATCATCGTCTCGCAACGTATGCGGTCGGTGCTACGCGAGGGAGACACGCTGGCGCGTATCGGCGGCGACGAATTCGTGGCGGTGCTGGTCGATCTGGAAATGCCGCAGGATTGGCAACAACTGATCTCCCGTCTATTGGAAGCCGCCTCGGCGCCGGTACAGATCGACGATTTTGAAGTGAATGTATCCGCCAGCATCGGCGTAACGCTCTATCCCGAAGATTATTCCGATGCCGATATCCTGATGCGGCATGCGGACCAGGCGATGTATCTGGCAAAGCAGGCAGGCAAGAATTGCTATCGCCTTTTTGATGCAGGCCGGTAAAGTCTAGATCACCATGCTCGGCCTCAAGCCGGCTGGCTAGTACGCCGCAATACTCACTTCATACACCCCACCCACCACCGTGTACTCATCCTCCCCCTTTAACATCCCCGGCAGCAATCTCGTGTAGCAGAACACTTTCGACAACGGCACTTGCGCGGTGAGCAGGTAGTCGCCGAATTCGTCGGCGCGTTCACGGTTGGCGGTGAAGGAGTTGAGGTTGTTGAGCAGGACGATGCGATTCTTGTTCTCCAGTGCGGAGAGGGTCTCGTGTTCGTCCATGCGGTTCACGCCGCGATACAGCGTGAGGTGAGTCTCGCCGGGATGTTGTCTGGCGAGTTCGTATTGGCAGTAGGTGTAGAGCAGGTCGAACTGGGATTCGAGCGCGTTGGTGCCGTACAGGGCGGTGGCGCGTTTCTCCAGGTAGCCTCGGTACGCCTCACCAGAGAAATCGCGGATCTGTCCGCCGTGGTGTCTGGGCAGCAAGCCGAATCTTGATTCCACCCAGCCTTTCAACGCTGCGCCTTCCGTGCCATCCGAATCGAAGCTCCAGCCGCGCATCATGCGCAGGTAGTCCGCTTTGAATCGTTTGTGCAGAGTGCTGTCGGTGTAGCCCGCTTGTTCCGGTTGGTCCAGATAGAAGCAGGCGTTCATATGGATGCTGAATGCGCGGGCGCGTTCGTTTGCATCGTCCAGCTTGTCCAGCAACTCAAATAATCCGTGGTGGAACTGCGCGACACCGTCGAGTTCGAGCGGCACGGGTGCGCGCTGGAAGGTGAGGCCTCCAAGGATGTCGGCGGGCAGGTTGCAGCGGTTGATGGGCAGGCGGGCGTAGCGCGGCAGGCTTGTCGTTACTCCTACAAAGCGCTCGTCCTTGTTGTGTTCCCCATCCCCTTTGTGGGTTTGCGCTTGAGTTGAATTACGTTTCATTTCAGTCGCTTGGGGATTTGTCGGTGGGGTGGCACAGAGCTTGCGATGTAAAGGGTGCGAGCGAGAGAACTTCAATCGCGACTTAAATTTTGCAACCTCTCAAGGAGACTAACATGGCACTGCGTCAATGCGCAATTTACGGGAAGGGTGGTATCGGTAAGTCCACTACGACTCAAAACCTGGTGGCAGCTCTGGCTGAAGCCGGCAAGAAAGTGATGATCGTTGGCTGCGACCCGAAGGCTGACTCTACTCGTCTGATCCTGCACTCCAAGGCGCAGAACTCCGTGATGGAACTGGCTGCTGAAGCCGGCTCTGTTGAGGATCTGGAACTGGAAGACGTGTTGTCGGTTGGTTACGGCGGCGTGAAGTGTGTCGAGTCCGGTGGTCCTGAGCCTGGCGTTGGTTGCGCAGGCCGCGGCGTTATCACCGCGATCAACTTCCTGGAAGAAGAAGGTGCTTACGACGAAGACCTCGACTTCGTGTTCTACGACGTGCTGGGTGACGTGGTTTGCGGCGGTTTCGCTATGCCGATCCGCGAGAACAAAGCTCAGGAGATCTACATCGTTTGTTCCGGCGAAATGATGGCTATGTACGCTGCCAACAACATCGCCAAGGGCATCGTGAAGTATGCGAACTCCGGTGGCGTGCGTCTGGCCGGTCTGATCTGCAACAGCCGTCAAACCGACCGCGAAGATGAACTCATCATGGCACTGGCTGCAAAGCTGGGCACACAGATGATCCACTTCGTTCCTCGCGACAACGCTGTGCAACACGCCGAGATCCGCCGTATGACCGTGATCGAATACGATCCGACTGCCAAGCAGGCTGACGAGTATCGCACTCTGGCGAAGAAGGTTCTGGAGAACAAGAAGTTCGTGATCCCGACACCTATCACCATGGACGAGCTGGAAGAGCTGCTGATGGAATTCGGCATCATGGAAGTGGAAGACGCTTCCATCATCGGCAAGACAGCTACTGCAGCTTAATGTGATGTTGTGACGGCGGGTCATCCGGCCCGCCGCTCTCTCTAACACTGGGCTCCACAGATTGGTGGGCCATAAGGAGAATGAAATGACAGCAATGACCAGAGAAGAGACAGAAGCCCTCATTCAAGAGGTGCTCGAAGTCTATCCAGAGAAAGCACGAAAGGATCGCGAGAAGCACCTGGCGGTCAACGATCAATCCATCGAACAGTCCAAGAAGTGCATCACCTCCAACCGCAAATCGTTGCCGGGCGTGATGACCATTCGCGGTTGCGCCTACGCCGGTTCCAAGGGTGTGGTGTGGGGCCCGATCAAGGACATGATCCATATTTCACACGGCCCGGTCGGCTGCGGTCAGTATTCCCGCGCCGGTCGCCGTAACTACTACGTCGGCACCACCGGCGTGAACGCTTTCGGCACCATGAACTTCACCTCCGATTTCCAGGAGAAGGACATCGTGTTCGGCGGCGACAAGAAACTTGCCAAGCTGATCACCGAGATCGAAGGCCTGTTCCCGCTGCACAAAGGTATCTCGGTCCAGTCCGAGTGCCCGATCGGCCTGATCGGCGACGACATCGAAGCCGTGTCGAAGAAGTCTGCCAAAGAGATCAACAAGCCGGTCATCCCCGTGCGCTGTGAAGGTTTCCGTGGCGTGTCGCAATCGCTGGGTCACCACATCGCGAATGACGCGATCCGTGACTGGGTGCTGGGCAACCGCGATACCAGCGCGTTCGAATCCACACCTTACGACGTGACCATCATCGGCGACTACAACATCGGCGGCGACGCATGGGCTACTCGTACGATCCTGGAAGAGATGGGTCTGCGCGTGATCGCCCAGTGGTCCGGCGACGGTACATTGGCCGAGATGGAGAACACCCCCAAGGCCAAGCTGAACCTGCTGCACTGCTACCGCTCGATGAACTACATCAGCCGCCACATGGAAGAGAAGTACGGCATTCCATACATGGAATACAACTTCTTCGGCCCGACCAAGATCGAGAACTCGCTGCGCGAGATCGCCGCTTTCTTCGACGACACCATCAAGGCTAACACCGAGAAGGTCATCGCCAAGTACAAGCCGATGATGCAAGCCGTGATCGACAAGTACAAGCCGCGTCTGCAAGGCAAGCGCGTCATGTTGTACGTGGGTGGTCTGCGTCCGCGTCACGTGATCGGTGCTTACGAAGATCTGGGCATGGAAGTGGTCGGTACAGGTTATGAGTTCGGTCACAACGACGACTACGACCGCACCATCAAGGAAATGGGTAACGCCACGCTGCTGTACGACGACGTGACCGGCCTCGAGTTCGAAGAGTTCGTGAAGCGCGTCAAGCCCGACCTGGTCGGCTCCGGCATCAAGGAAAAGTTCATCTTCCAGAAGATGGGCATCCCCTTCCGCCAGATGCACTCGTGGGACTACTCCGGCCCGTATCACAGCTATGACGGCTTCGCCATCTTCGCCCGCGATATGGACATGACCTTGAACAATCCGTGCTGGAGCCAACTGACTCCGCCCTGGAAAAAGGCCGCGTAATGTACTGAAGCCGGACTCCGGTCCGGCTAACCCTTAACGATGCCCGTGTCCGCAGATTGGCGGCTCGGGCCAAGGAGATAAACATGCAAAAAGTCGATGACATCAAGCCTTGCTATCCTCTGTTCCGTCAGGACGAGTACAAGGAATCACTGGCAAACAAAAAAGCGAACTTCGAGGAAGGTCACGCAGCTGACAAGGTCCAGGAGACCTTCAACTGGACCACCACGATGGAATATCGCGAACTGAACTTCAAACGCGAAGCCCTGACCGTGAATCCGGCCAAGGCCTGCCAACCGCTCGGCGCCGTGCTGTGCGCGCTGGGTTTTGAAAAGACCATGCCGTATGTGCACGGTTCGCAAGGTTGCGTGGCGTACTTCCGTACCTACTTCAACCGTCACTTCCGCGAGCCAGTGTCCTGCGTGTCCGACTCCATGACTGAAGACGCAGCCGTGTTCGGCGGTCAGAAGAACATGATCGACGGTCTCGAGAACGCGATGACCATGTACAAGCCGGACATGATCGCTGTATCCACCACCTGTATGGCAGAAGTGATCGGCGACGACTTGAACGCCTTCATCACCAACACCAAAAAGGCCGGCGGCGTACCGATGGACTACCCGACACCCTACGCGCACACCCCGTCTTTCGTGGGTTCGCACGTGACCGGTTGGGACAACATGTTCGAAGGCATCATTCGCTACTTCACGCTGAACACCATGGAAGGTAAAGAAGTCGGCAAGAACGGCAAGATCAACATCGTTCCCGGTTTCGAGACTTACCTCGGTAACTACCGCGTGATCCACCGCATGCTGGACGAGATGGGCGTTGAGCACACCATGCTCTCCGACCCGACCGAAGTGCTGGATACCCCAGCCGACGGCGAGTTCCGCATGTATGCAGGCGGCACCACCCAGGACGAAGTGAAGGACGCACCGAACGCCAAGACCACTTTCCTGCTGCAGCCGATGCAACTGGAAAAGACCAAGAAGTTCGTGGAAGGCACCTGGAAGCACGAAGTGCCGAAGATGGTCATCCCGATGGGTCTGGAGTCCACTGACGAGTTCCTGATGAAGGTCGCGGAAGCTACCGGCAAGGAGATCCCCGCTTCGCTGGCCAAAGAGCGTGGTCGTCTGGTCGACATGATGATGGACAGCCACACTTGGCTGCACGGCAAGAAGATCAGCCTGTACGGTGATCCTGACTTCACGCTGGGCATGACCAAGTTCCTGATGGAGCTGGGCGTCGAGCCGCTGCACGTGCTGTGCAACAACGGCAGCAAGAAGTGGACGAAGGCCATGGAAAAGATGTTGGCCGAGTCTCCTTACGGTGCGAAGACCCAGTTGTTCGCGGGCGCCGACTTGTGGCACTTCCGTTCGCTGGTGCTGACCGAGAAGCCGGACTTCATGATCGGCAACTCCTACGGCAAGTTCATCCAGCGCGACACGCTGCACAAGGGTAAAGAGTTCGAAGTCCCGCTGATCCGTATCGGCTTCCCGATCTTCGACCGTCACCACCTGCATCGTGCCACAACACTGGGTTACGAAGGTGCGATGCAAATGCTGACCACGCTCGTGAACGCTGTGATGGAGCGACTGGACGAGGAGACTCGCGGTATGGGCACCACCGACTACAACCACGACCTGGTCCGCTAAGGCAGGATACGGGAGACGGGATACAGGATACAGGGGAGCAGCATCTCCCTGTATCCCGAATCCTGAATCCTGAATCCTGCAATTCCAAAGGAATTGCAAATGGCAAACATCATGATTCAGCGCGACAGCAAAGGCGGCTATCAGTTCTATCTGCCCAAGCGCGATCTCGAGGACGGCATCGATTCGATGGAGTTCGACACCCCGGAAAAGTGGGGCGGAGAGATCAAGCTGAGCAGCGGTGGTACGTACTACATCGAGCCCCAGCCTGCGCCAGCGCGACTGCCTTATTCGGTGCGCGCCAAACGTATCGATGCGGCGGAATAAACGACAAGGAGAAATATCATGGCATACAAGATCGATACAGACCTGTGCACCAGTTGCGATGATTGCTTACCGGAATGTCCCACGGCATCCATCAGCGTGAAGAAGGGCATGTACGTCATCAATGCAAACGAATGTACCGAGTGCGAAGGCGACTTCGACAAACCGCAGTGTGTGAAACTGTGCCCGATCAAGGGTTGCATCACGCAGATCGCGGCGTAATGAAACGCTGTCATTCCCGCGCAAGCGGGGATGACATGCTCCGGCAACACCCCGAATTCAGAAGAGGTAATCATGACTAGCAACGGCATCATCACCAAAGAAGCGGCCCTGCGCATCGCGCTGGCAGCGCGCACGCTGGACGATGTGGATGTCGCCGCGCTGGCATCCAAGATGGGTAGCCAGGTCGGCCTGCCGATCACCGAAGAGAAACTGGCCAAGGTCACCGTGGCCGATCTCAAACTCATGTTGTCCGGCGAAGAGACGGTCGAGCCGGATGTCGACCCAGCCAGCATCAAGCTCGCCGTGCGCCAATTGTGGGGCGACAGTGCGGATGCGGAATCGCTGCCCGAACCGCAGGCTTATCAGGATGGCGACATTCCCGGCAGTCTGCGCGTGGCCGTGGCCTCCAACAGCGAAGAGAATCTGGACGGTCACTTCGGCTCCTGCCCGCGCTTCCTGGTCTATCAAGTCGGACGCGAAGATATCCGTTTGATCGCCATACGTTCCACCGCCAGCGCGGATGCGGAAGAAGACAAGAACGTGGCACGCGCCACACTCATCAACGATTGCCAGATCGTGTACGTGCAATCCATCGGCGGTCCTGCCGCAGCCAAGGCCGTGCGCGCCAATGTGCATCCGGTAAAAGCGCCGGAAGGCGGCCCGGCACTGATCGCGTTGCAGCGTCTGCAAGCCGTGCTCGATGCACCGCCGCCCTGGTTGGCGAAGATCCTCGGTGTGGAAGCGAAGTCGCTGAGCCGCTTCAGCACTGTGGAAGAGGAGTGAGGCGATGATCGCCGCCGACACACTCAGCCAGATCGCGCAGCGCGCCGCGCAAGGTGCACTGGGCGAGGCCACGCTGGCCACGCTGAAGCAGGCGTGGCCCGATCTGCGTTTCACCCTGTGCAGTGACGACGACATGCCGGCGCGCATGAAGCCGGCGCTGAGCGAAGCACGATTCAACCTGTATCTGATCGGCGGCAGCGAGCATTGCCTCAGCCTCACCGACGATCCGGAGCGCGCCATCGGTGTGGTGCTGGCGCAGGTGGACGAGGAATAGATAGGAGCGGATCAAAAAACAACGCTTGCAAAACAAACAACAAGACAAGCGATCAAGGGAGAAGCACCATGCTGGACGCAGCGACGATGGCCTTGCTGGCCAAGGTGAAGATGTTGGCGAAGAAGATCGGCATCAACGTCGATCTGGTCAGGATGAGCAACGAGAAGTCCTACGCCGAAACCACCCTCAATGAACTCAGTAACGCCGACGACCCCGAACTGGTGTTGATCGTGATCCAACTGATGAACCAGTTGGGTCTGATCGGCGTGCCGACTCGGGAAGTAAAACCCGAACCGGAACCTCAGCAGGAAGCAGGACGCTACGTCGGTTCGCTGCGCTGATCAGCGTCGCATTTCCCGGAAGCTGTCCGATTCGATGACTTTGTAAAAAGTCTCCATCACATCCGGGTCGTGTTTGATGCCGGTCTCTTCATGCAGGATCACCATGATCTCGTCATGCGTGCGGGGCGGGTGGTAGCTGCGGGTCACCGCCATTGCATCGTAGCTGTCGGCGATGGAGATGATGCGCGAGCAGATCGGGATGGCAGCGCCCGCCAACTTGTCTGGATAGCCTGAACCGTCGAAATGTTCGTGGTGGTGACGGATGACTCTGGAAGCTCTCTCGGCTTCAGCTATCCCGGTGGCCGCGATGATGTCGGCCCCGATTGCGGCATGCCGTTGCATCTTTTCCCATTCGTCAGCGGTGAACGGAGTCGTTTTCATGAGGACATGGTCGGGCACGCCGATCTTGCCGATGTCGTGGAACGAGGCGGCGATCAGCACCGCTTCCAGGTCCGCCCCCGCCAGTCCGTGACGGATTGCGATGGTGGCCGACAGGTCGCGCACCCGCTCCGAGTGCAGCCGGGTCGGCTGGTCGCGATAGTCCAACGCCACGGACAGTGCTCTGGTGTAGGCATACAGCACCTTCATGGCGGGATCGTTCAATTCCATTCGTGACTCCTGATTGCGGTTAAAGATGGGCGACGGTCTGCCCGTACCTCATTGTGCCATGCGCAACCACTCCGCGTTGTACGCCTCCGGTATCGCGCCCACCCGCATCTCGGGCAGGCTGCCGATGCGGCAGCGCTGCGCATCGAGACCTTCGTGCCATGCCCGGTAGTGCAGCATGCTGGCCGGGTTCATCACGCAGGCCTGCGCGCCGAACGGGTGGCCGAACTTGAACAGCAGGTGGCCGATCTCGTGTGCCAGATAGGCACCCGACAACTCCGCCGCCTGCGTCGGTGTGTAATCCTCATCGCCGCGCAGTGCATGACTGAAGGCGGAAGTATCGGTGAACGGGAAGGTGCTCCAGAACACGAACGAACCGTAGGGTGCGGTGCGGCTGAAGGTGGTGGTGCCGGTGGTCAATCCGCCGCGTATCGCCGTATGCACTTCCACCGCCGTGAATTCCGCACTGGCCACGAGTTGGTTGGTGATGATCACGTCATAAGGCAGCGCGCCGTAACCCAGCGTGTCCCAGAGTATCCATTCGTTGCGCGGTGTGTCATCCAGCACGGGTTTGCCATCGCCAGCCTTGATTGCGCGCCAATCGTCCAGTCGTTCCAGCATCACATCGGCCAATATCGCCGAGAGTTCCTGTAGAGATCGCGGATCGGCAGTCTCCGGCAGGTAAGGTCGCGCATAAGCGAGCGCGTCAGCCAGATTCGTCTTGCGCTCACTTAACGTTTTCATGATGGCAGCGGCCAAGCGTTGGCGGTCACCCGTGCCGGATTTGAAATCGTAGATCTCGCGCATGCGCGCCTGACGTACTTTGGGCGGGATCAGTGCCAGCAGCGCATCGACGGATGTCTCGGTCATCTCACTGAAAACCAGATGCACGCCGAAATGTTCGAGTGCGGTCTTGCGTGTCGCGGCCAGCAAGCTATCCAACTGTTCCGGCGTCATGCGCGGCAGTCTGTCGTTCACCGCATGCGCCACGCGCAGGTGGACGGTCGTCCCCGGCGGGATAGCCACGATCTCGGTATGCCGCCATGCACCTGTGCTGCTGCAGCCGGCCAGCAACAGCAGGCAACATAACAACATTAACGTGTAGGTTTTTTGCGTGAGCATCGAGAGGTCGGCCGCAGGATGACGGTAGCTGCACGCTACGCGCCTCACCACCGGCGGTCAATACGTACGGCATCAAGTCATGGCCATGTCACGGCACACACTAGCTTGCTATCATGCAAGCACTATTGATTGGAGATGACGATGCGTATCAGGAAGTTCATGAACAGTTATCTTGCTGTACTGGTGTCAGCTTGTCTGGTCGCCGCACCGGCGAGTGCCGGCGAAGTGCGCGTGGCGCTGTCTTCGGATTTCGTTGCGCCGATGGAACGCATCGCGGCCATGTTCCGCAAGGAGAGCGGGCACACGGTGACGGTCACGCCGGATGCCAGCGGCAAGTTGTATGCGCAGATCAGGAAAGGCGCGGCGTTCGACGTGTTCCTCTCGGCAGACGAAGAGCTGCCCAAACGTCTGCTGCAGCAAGGTGCGTCGGTCGGCGGTTCACGTTTCGTCTATGCCACCGGGCGGCTGGTGTTGTGGAGCGCGCAGCGGGGCTTGGTGGATGAGATGGGTACGGTGTTGAACAAGAATACCTTCGCCAAGCTGGCCATCCCCAATCCGCGCCATTCGCCCTACGGCGTCGCGGCGCAGCAGACGCTGACCAAGCTGACCATGTGGAACGCGATGCAGCGCAAGCTGGACAAGGGCGACGATGTGACGGAGACCTATCGTCTGGTGCAGACGGAACGTGCCGACCTGGCCTTGATCCCGCTGTCGCAAGTGATGCGCGACGGCAAGGTGACGCAGGGATCGTGGTGGTTGGTGCCGGCCGATTTTCATCAGCCGGTGCGTCAGAGTGCGGTGCTGTTGTCCGGCGCGCAAGACCCGGCGGCGGCACAGGCCTTGCTGGACTTCCTGCAGAGTGAGAAAGCCAGAGCGGTGATGCGCGGCTACGGTTACGAATCGCCCTGAGCGATTGCGAACCCAGAAGAAACGGGCACCTCGGTGCCCGTTTTCTTTTGGAGGGAGCGTGATGCATCGGGCTTGCGCTAGTATTCGTTATGTACCCAAAGATGTAACGAAAACGCCAATTTGTGCAAAATCCTACAGCTTTGAAGAGACAACGCGCACGCCAGCAAATGGGGGGGGCGGGCCGATACCCGCAGTGCAGCGGGTTTGGCACTGAATGGCGGGGGCTGGCATCGCTCTTGCATAGCGTTAGGTGGCGCAAGTGATAACGAGTGAGGGCGATATGGTTCAGGCAGCAGCAGCGAAACAGAGCGACGGCAGCGTCGTCTCCAAACTGAAGATCACCCGCGGGCGGCGCTGGGACCATCTGGAATTACTGGAACGTATCGATGCGACCGGCTCCATCTCGGCGGCGGCGAGTGTCATGGGCATGAGCTACAAGGCGGCGTGGGAAGCGGTGGAAAGTGTCAACAACCTTTCCGATCAGCCCCTGGTGGAGCGCAAGACCGGCGGTGCCAAGGGCGGCGGCACCACGCTGACCAACTACGGCCGCCGGGTGGCGGGTGCCTATCGGCGGCTGGAGCAGGAGCGCGAACAAGTGCTCAAGCGGCTGACTGAAGTGATGGATGACTTTGACGAGTACTACCAATTGCTCAGGAGATTCGACATGAAGACGAGTGCCCGTAACCAGTTCCTCGGCACTATCAAGAGCATCAAGCTGGGACAGATCAACGCGGAAGTGGTGATGGACATCGGCAGCGGCGACACGCTGGCGGCGGTGATCACCAACGAGAGTGTGAACCATCTCGGATTGAAAGTGGGCGGCGAGGCGTATGCGCTGGTGAAAGCGCCGTGGGTGATCGTGACCACCTCGGAAGGTTTCAAGACCAGTGCGCGCAACGAGCTGCACGGCACCGTGGTGCGCTGTCAGGAAGGCGCGGTGAGTGGCGAGGTCATCATCGAACTGGCGGGCGGCAAGAGCGTGGCCGCTATCGTCACCAACGACAGCATCAAATCGATGGGTTTGAAGGAAGGGGTCAAGGCCGCGGCGCTGATCAAAGCGTCGCACATTATTTTGGCAGTCACTGCATAAGGAACGGGAAATGAGATCGATCAAACTTGGATTGTTGGGCGCGCTGTTGATGATGGCGCAAGTGGCGCAGGCGGGCGAAGTGCGGGTGGCGGTGGCGGCGAACTTCACCGCGCCGATGCAGGAGATAGCGCCGCTGTTCGAGCAGGCGAGCGGGCACAAGGTGTCACTCAGCTTCGGCTCCACCGGCAAGTTCTACGCGCAGATCAAACAGGGCGCGCCCTACGATGTGCTCGTCTCTGCCGATAGCAAAACGCCGAAGAAACTGGACGACGACGGGCTGACGGTGCAAGGTTCGCGCTTCGTGTATGCGCTGGGCAAGCTGGTATTGTGGAGCGCGCAGCCGGGATTGGTGGATGACAAGGGCGCGGTGCTGCGCACGGGCGACTACAACAAGCTCGCCATCGGAGATCCCAAGCTCGCCGTATACGGCACCGCCGCGCAGGAGACGATGGAAGAACTGGGAGTGTGGAAGCAGGTGCAAGGCAAACTGGTCAGGGGCGAGAACATCACCCAGACCTATCAATTCGCCGCCAGCGGCAATGCGCAACTCGGCTTCATCGCGCTGTCGCAGATCACCAAGGGCGGCAAGGTGAGCGAGGGTTCCTGGTGGATCGTACCGTCGCACTATTACAATCCCATCGAACAGAGCGCGGTGATGCTGTCGAGTGCGAAAGACGCGGAAGCGACCAAGGCGTTCCTCGACTTCCTCAAAGGGCCGCAAGCTGCAGCCGTGATCCGCAGCTACGGCTACGAACTACCAAGTAAATGATGACTGTGCTGACACCCGAAGACCTGCAAGCCGTAACCCTCACGCTCAAACTGGCGAGCATCACCACGCTCGTGTTGCTGTGCATAGCCACGCCGCTGGCCTGGTGGCTGGCGCACAGCCGCAGTTGGTATAAAGGACTGGTGTCGGCGATGGTGGCGCTGCCGCTGGTGCTGCCGCCCACGGTGCTGGGTTTTTATCTGCTGCTGATGATGGGGCCGCAAGGCATGGTGGGCGAGATCACGCGCGCAATCGGCATTGGCGCGTTACCGTTCACCTTCGCCGGTCTGGTGGTCGGCTCGGTGCTGTTCTCGCTGCCGTTCGCGGTGCAGCCGATCCAGAACGCGTTCGAGGCGATGGGCAAGCGTCCGCTGGAAGTGGCCGCCACCTTGCGCGCGACACCGTGGGACAGATTTATCAGCGTCGCGCTGCCGCTGGCGCGCCCCGGTTTTCTCACCGCGATCATTTTGGCCTTCGCGCATACCGTCGGCGAGTTCGGCGTGGTGCTGATGCTGGGCGGCAGCATCCCCGGCGAGACGCAGGTGCTCTCGGTCGCCATCTACAGCCACGTCGAAGCGATGGAATACAGCGAGGCACACTGGCTGGCGGGCGGCATGGTGCTGTTCTCCTTCCTGGTGTTGCTCGGGCTGTACCGCGTCGGCGGTAACTGGGCCAAGGGGGCGCGATGAGCTGGCTGCGCGTACACCTCAAGATGCAGCAAGGCAGCTTTGAACTGGATGCCCAGTTCAGCGCGCCGCCAGTCGGCGTCACCGCGCTGTTCGGCCCGTCCGGTTCAGGCAAGAGCACGCTGCTGCGCTGCATCGCGGGGCTGGAACATGGTGAGGGCTGGCTGCGCGTGAACGGTGAGCCGTGGCAGAACGAGACCACCTTCATGCCGGTACACAAACGGCCGCTCGGTTATGTGTTCCAGGAGGCCAGCCTGTTCCCGCACCTGTCGGTGCGCGCCAATCTGGAATACGGCTACAAACGCATCGCCGCAGCGCAGCGCAAGGTGCAGCCGGAACAGGTGATCGAATGGCTGGGGCTGGACCGCATCATCGGCCGCGGCGATCCGGTCAGCTTGTCCGGCGGCGAACGCCAGCGCGTCGCCATCGGCCGCGCGCTGTTGGTCAGCCCCGAACTGTTGTTGATGGACGAGCCGCTGTCCGCGCTCGACACACAGAGCAAGCAGGAAATCCTGCCCTATCTCGAACGCCTGCATCGCGAACTGCAGATCCCCATGCTCTATGTCAGCCACGACATGGGCGAAGTGGCGCGACTCGCCGACCATCTGGTGCTGCTGCAAAACGGCAAGGTGATCGCCAGCGGCGATGTGCACGAAACCCTGTCGCGCCTCGACCTGCCCATCGCGCATTTCGACGACGCGGGCGCGGTGATCGAAGCGGCCGTGGCACAACAGGACGAGAAATATCACCTCACGCGGCTGGACTTTGCCGGTGGCGAACTATGGGTGAGCAAGGTGGAACAGCCGTTCGGCACCAAAGTGCGCGCCCGCGTGCTGGCACGCGACGTGAGCATCGCCACCCAGGCACCACACGGCAGCAGCATCAACAACATCCTCAACGCGCGCATCGAAGAGATACGCGACGAAGGCGCGGACAAGGTGATGGTGAGATTGCGTGTGGGCGAAGCGCAGCAACTGCTGGCGCGCATCACCCGCCGCTCGCGCGATCATCTCGCGCTGGTCGAAGGCATGTATGTGTGCGCGCAGGTGAAGAGCGTGGCGCTGATGTAGGAACGTGCCCTTCGATACGTTCGCGATGCGAACTACTCAGGGCGAACGGTTGCATTTTTACAGTCCGTTCGTCCCGAGTAGGTGCGTAGCACCGTATCGAGGGATGAAAGGCTAACCGAGAGAACCATGAATACTGCTATCGACTTCGCCAGCGCTGAAGACCTGCCGCAGCTCGCCGACCTGCTGAGTGAGTTGTTCGCGCTCGAGAGCGACTTCACCTCCGAGCGCGACAAACAATTGCGCGGCCTGCAACTTATCTTCGACGAACCCGCCTTGGGCAGACTGTTCGTGTTGCGCATCGACGGCGCAGTGGCCGGCATGGCCAACGCGCTTATCACCGTCAGCACGGCCGAAGGCGGCAAGGTGCTGTTGCTGGAAGATGTGATCGTGAGCCGCGCGCATCGCGGCGGCGGCTACGGACGCAAGCTGGTCGAGCATGTGCTGGCCTGGGCGCGCCAGCAAGGCATGACGCGCGTCACTCTGCTGGCCGATCGCGACAACGCCCCCGCGCTGGATTTCTATCGCGCGCTCGGTTTCGAGGGGTCGCACATGACGGTGTTGCGCAAACGTCTGGATTGAGTGACATCGTCTGTAGCATTCGCGACAAAACCGTCCGCTCCCTTTTTCTCATCAGCCGTAACCCACTGTCTGCAATGGATTTGTAACATGGCGCACAGATTGGCACGGGTGTTGCAGTCATACTGACGATGTCTATTTTGAAAGCAGGGAACCACATGCCGGAACGCCATTCGGAGGCATCGCCGCCGGTCGCCCTCGCGGATTGCGCGACATGTCCGCACCGCGCGCTGCTGGCGGAAGGCCGTTGCGTGCCGGGCGACATCTGCGTGACCGCGCACAGCGGGCGGCAGATCGACCGTTTTCTGCGGCGCAACAAGGAATTCGCCGAAGGCTATCTGCACGATGCCTTCTGGGAGCGGCGCGCCATCGCCGCGCAACATGCGCCGCTGGCTGCCTTGCGCCCGCTGCAGCGCGACGAGGACGAAGTGGTGCGGCGCGTGATGGTGATGCGCCTGCCCATCGACGAACTGGACGACTATCTGCACGATACCGACCGCGAAGTGCGCATGACGGCGGCGGACCGGCTGGCACCAGAGCAGCTGGGTGTGCTGCAGAACGATGTCGATTATCTGGTGCGCATGCAGGTGGCGAAACGTCTGCCGCACGGTCAGTTGCCGAAGATGGCGCACGACGAGGAACGCGAGGTGCGCAAGGTGGTGGCACGCCGTCTGCCGCCGTTCGCTCTGGGACGCTTGACGCAGGATGAAGATGTGGAAGTTAGGCGCATCGTGGCCGAACGCGTGTTGCCGGACGATGCGGTGAAGATGTTGCACGACGAAGACTGGGTGGTGCGGCTGCGCGCGGCGGAGCATGCACCGCTTGAGTCTATCGCCGAACTAGTGGACGATGCCGAGCCTGACGTGCGCGCCGTGGTGCGCCAGCGATTGAATGGATACTTGATGGGAGACGAGAAATGACGATCATGACGCCCGACGAAACAGCGCTGCAGGAACTCGCGCGCAAGATCGAAGCGTTGTCGCCGCGCCCGCATCACGCCGGATTGATGGATATCGCCAACCGCATCCATCCCGGCTGCACCTTTGAATACGCGCTGAACCGTGGCGGCTGGTATCGCCCCGGAGGCGTCATCGCGCCGAACGGCGACCGTCTCTCGGACGAACTGGAACGCTGGGCGCGCACCGATTTGGAAGCCTGCGATGGCGACATAGCCGAACTGGTCGAGCGCTATCTCGACAAGGGCCTGCAAGTCACCCGTCATTCCGGCCGCACGCATTATTTCGTCTGCGCCTACGGCCCGGCCCCTGCCAACTTCATGCAACTGGAAGTGGAAGAACTGCAGGAAGTGCTGGACCGCGAATTGATCGATCCCGATGCGCTGCCCGAAGACATGCAGGAACTCATCGACCCCATCTCGCCGCTGCTGCTCGAAGGGCAGGCCGTGGGTTCGCCGCGTTACAAATTCCGCCGCCTGCTCGACATGAAGCAAACGGTGGCGCGCGTGGGCTTGGCGACCGGGCGCGACAACGGCCTGCCGCGCCTGCTCAAGGAATGGACGCACAGCAGCGCCGCCACGCGCGGCCATTTCAGCGACCACTGGGTGGTCGGCCTGCGCGAACATATGGACCGCTATCGCAACCCGGTCGTGTCCGCCGCGCTGGTGTCGCGCCACGCGCGCGAACTCAAAACGTTCCACTGGAACGCCGAACTCTCCGGCGTCGAGATGTCGCACCAATTGCAAGCCTTCGACCGCGCGGCCGGCTATCCCTCCGCTTGGTATTTCCACCTCGTCTCCAACACCATCACCCCGCCCGCCGTCGCCTACGCCGTCGTGCGCGATCTGGAATCCGGCTTCAGCTATCTGCCGGATACCGAAGCCGCATTGGTGCAAGGTTGGGCAGCGGCACCGTATTCCGTTTGATACCGCAGGCGGTATGATCCTGACCTCGTAAAGAGCGAAAGGAACCGCCATGCCAACCCCCGACAAATTCCGTCTGCAAGCCGAACACTCGCTACTGCTGGTAGTCGACGTGCAAGAACGCCTGAGCGCCGCTATGGATCAGGATGGTCTGCAGCGTGCCGTGAAGCACATCGGCATCCTGCTCGAAAGCGCACACGCACTGTCCGTCCCTGTCATCGTCACCGAGCAATACGTCAAAGGCCTGGGCCCCACTGTCGCCGCAGTGAAAGAAAAGACCGGCAACGCCACCTTCCACGAAAAGATCAGCTTCAGTTGCTGCGGCAACGACGACGTCATGGCGCAACTGCGCCAGGGCGGCCGCACGCAGATCGTTGTGTGCGGTATGGAGACGCATGTGTGCGTGCAACAGACCGTGCTCGACCTGCTGCAGGAAGGCTTCGTCGTGCATGTCGTGAAAGACGCCGTGCTGAGCCGCGCCCCCGCCAACCGCGACACCGCCCTCGAAGCCATGACCCTGGCCGGTGCCGTGCCCACTAGCTTGGAGGCCGTGGTGTTTCAGTGGCTCAAGGTCGCGGGGACGGATGTGTTCAGGCAGGTGTCAAAGCTGGTTAAGTAGGTCGCTCAGAAAGAGAAGGCAGCTTGGTGAAAGGGCCCGCCTCGAATTCGATAGCCGACTAAGTCCGCTGTGATGCGATGAAGTGCGCGCGGTGGCCGACTGCGCCGAGTAGCGAGATGGCGAACTTAGGATTCGCGCTCACCATCTCCAGAAACACATCGCGATTGATCGCCAGCAGTTCGCAGTCTGTTTTTGCAATCGCACTGGCCAGACGCTCGCCACGCGAAATCAGCGCCATCTCGCCCAGCATCCCGCCCGTGCCGATCTTGCCCACCACATTGTTCTGAATGGCGATCTCCACCGTGCCATTCAGCACCACATACATGAGCGCGCCCATCTGGCCTTCCTGAATGATGACCTTGCCCGCCGGATAGCGAATGCGCGCGCTGTGGTCGAACTCGTCCACCAGACTCTTCAGCAGCTTCTTGTCGAACACGGCGGAATCTTTCAGCAGCGCATCACTGCTCCCCACGCCCTGCGCATTCAACTGCGCGATCGAATCACGCAAGCGCGTGATCATGAAGTACATCAGCAACAGCGAGAATTCAGGCGCACTCTGCAACGCCGCCTGAAGCTGCACCTTGTTCAGCATGATGAGTCGGCAATCCGTTTTCACCTTCGCCGTCGCCGTGCGCGGCAAGCCGGTGATCAGCGTCATCTCGCCAAACAACTCGCCCGCGCGCACCAGCCCAACCGTCTCACCGTTCGCCGTCAGCTCCACCGCGCCTTCCAGCAGGTAATACATCTTGTCCTTTTGCAGGAACAGCGAGCTGGCACGGCTGTTCTCCTTGAACAGCGTCTTGCCTGCTTTCACATCCTTTGTTTCGCCTGCGGCCTCAAAAAACTGCAACGCGCCTTTTGCATCGTAGGTGGACTTGGAAGGGGGGATCGTGAAATCGAAATTGTTCATAAGCGGATGATCACCTGGAAGGAAGTTGCCGCGCAGCGGCCTGCAACAGATGGCGCATTATCCCCGCGGAAAGGTCAGCGTCAACAAGAGAGGGGATGGGCTTCAATCACTCTCGAAAAAATATATAGGCCAAATTTCTGCTTGGAGTGAGGAGTGGGGCGGGATAGGATTCGGGGCAGAAACGTGTGAGTGCCGAAAAACAATTCGATGCTGCCCCGTTTGACCTCCAGTGCGCTAGCCTTGGTTCCTGCTGCTCCTTTAGCAGCGTCGCATTTATTTTCGCCCGAGACTTGGAAGGCGATGAGCATCCTACTGAAAGGGGGGCAGTGATCATGCGGCGCTTTATTCTTATGGTATGTGCCCCGCTGTTGTTATTGGTTGGATGTAACACGCAGGTTATCACTGGCGATGCAGCAGAAAGATTACGTCACCCACTACCCTACGGTGCCCGCTGGGTCAAGGAGGGTATGACAAGGGAGAGTCGCTTGGCGGATTGGGTGGTGTGTGGCGGCGGGGCAGACTTGAGGGATGGGTATAGAAAGTGGATTCAGCCCGAAACATGGGAGTCATTCTGGCCGCAAAAGGAGCGCCATCTTGAGCAGTTGAGAACATGCATGCAATCCAAAGGATATATATTCAGATCCCACCAACGCCCGGGCCTTGACGATGAATGCGACGCCATTCTCTGCCTATACCCATAGCTCTATGGTCGACAGCACAATTACGGGGTCACAGCAATTACGGGGTCAGGTCTCGCAGTGAAACGGGGTCAGCCTCGAAATAGTTTTCGAACTCATGCCGAAGTCGCCCACACTCCCGCCTGCTTTGTCGCGCGCACCTCGTTTGTTAGCTTCCCTACAATTCCCCTCCCCATAAATCCCCAATAAATCAACCCTGTGTCGGTTGGCATGTTTCCTGCGGGTAGGAGGGCGTCAATACTCGTGAGCTACTGCCATGCAAGCCAAGGACATCGCCGAACTGCTGAACGAACCGGCCTGCGCGCATAACAAGAAGGAGAAATCCGGTTGTGCGCGTCCCAAGCCGGGTGCGACGGCGGGCGGCTGCTCGTTCGACGGGGCGCAGATCGCTTTGCTGCCGATCGCCGACGTTGCACATATCGTGCACGGGCCGATCGCCTGTGCGGGCAGTTCCTGGGATAACCGCGGCACACGCTCTTCCGGCCCGACCCTGTACCGCATCGGCATGACCACCGACCTCACCGAGCAGGACGTCATCATGGGGCGCGGCGAGAAGCGCTTGTTCCATGCCATCAAGCAGGCGGTCGATTCCTATTCCCCCAAGGCAGTGTTCGTCTACAACACCTGCGTGCCCGCGCTGACCGGCGACGACATCTGCGCGGTGTGCAAAGCAGCCGCCGAGAAGACCGGCGTGCCGGTGGTGCCGGTGGACTGTGCCGGTTTCTACGGCACCAAGAATCTGGGCAACCGCATCGCCGGTGAGGCGATGTTCAAATATGTGGTGGGCACGGGCGAGCCTTTGCCGGTGCCGGCCGAGCTGCAGCGCCCCGGCATCACCGTGCACGATGTGAACCTGATCGGCGAATACAACATCGCGGGCGAATTCTGGAACGTGGCGCCGTTGTTCGACGAACTGGGTCTGCGCATCCTGTGCACCTTGTCCGGCGATGCACGTTTTCACGAAGTGCAGACCATGCACCGTGCCGAAGCCAGCATGGTGGTATGCGCCAAGGCATTGCTCAACATCGCGCGCAAACTGCAAACCGATCACAAGGTGCCGTTCTTCGAAGGCAGCTTCTACGGCGTGACCGATACCTCGAATGCCTTCCGCGATTTTGCCAAGCTGCTGAATGACCCCTCGCTGACCGAGCGCACTGAAGCGATGATCGTGCGCGAGGAAGCGAAGATCAACGCAGAGCTCGACCCGTGGCGCGAGAAGCTGCGCGGCAAGCGCGTGTTGCTCTACACCGGCGGCGTGAAGTCGTGGTCCATCGTCTCCGCGCTGCAGGATCTGGGCATGGACGTGGTCGCCACCGGCACCAGCAAATCCACCGAGGAAGACAAGGCGCGCATCCGCGAGATCATGGGCGACAAGACCAAGATGATCACCGACGGCAGCCCCAAGGCGCTGCTCGGCGTGGTGAAGGAATACCAGGCCGACATCCTCATCGCGGGCGGCCGCAACATGTACACCGCACTTAAGGCGCGCATCCCTTTCCTCGACATCAACCAGGAACGCGAATTCGGTTACGAGGGTTACAGCGGAATGGTGGAACTCGCGCGCCAACTGGCGCTGACCATCCAGAGTCCGGTGTGGGCGAGTGTGCGCAAGACTGCGCCGTGGGCGAAGTCGGGTGTGCCAGGTGTGGAGTTGGGGGCGTGATGATGAACGTGGCTCGATACATTTTCCGTTCGTCCCGAGTGCCGCGCAGCGCGCGGTGTATCGAGGGAGCGAACGGAAAACACTCGCCACGAACGGTTTGTGAGGGAGCATGACATGGCCGAGATACTGAAACGCAACAAAGCACTCGCGGTGAATCCGCTCAAGGCCAGCCAGCCGGTCGGCGCATCGCTCGCCTTCCTCGGCATCAACAAAGCCATTCCGATGATGCACGGTTCACAGGGTTGTACCGCGTTCGGCAAGGTGTATTTCGTGCGCCACTTCCGCGAACCCATCCCTTTGCAGACCACGGCGATGGATCAGGTCTCCACGGTGATGAGCGCGGACGAGAACGTGATCCTCGGTCTGGCGACCATCTGCGAGAAGAGCAAACCGGCCTTGATCGGCCTGCCGACTACGGGTTTGTCGGAGACGCAAGGCACGGACATCAAACGTCTGGTGAGGGATTTCTACATCGCGCATCCCGAGTTCTCGCACATCCCGGTGGTGCCGGTGAATACACCGGACTTCACCGGCTGTCTGGAGAGCGGTTATGCGCTGGCGGTGAAGGCGACACTGGAAGTGATGTTGCCGGCGAAGACGGCCAACGTGGGCAAGCGCAAGAAGCAGGTCAACGTGCTGGCCGGTTCTTTCCTCACGCCGGGCGATGTCGAACATATCAAGGAACTGATCGAGGCATTTGGCCTGCGTCCGCTGGTGTTGCCGGACATCGGCGATTCGCTGGACGGTCATCTGACAGAGATGGAAAGCTCGCCGCTCACTGTGGGCGGTACGCCGGTGAGCGACATCGGCAGTATGGGTGAATCCATCGCCACGCTGGTGCTGGGTAATTCGCTGTTCGATGCGGCGGACATCCTCAAGACGCAGACCGGCGTGCCGGACTATCGCTTCGATTGCCTGATGGGTTTGGAGGCGGTGGACAGTTTCGTCGCGGCGCTGGCCGAGATCAGCGGCAAGCCGGTGCCGGAGAAGATCGAACGCCAGCGCGCGCAGTTGCAGGACGCGATGGTGGATGTGCACTTCATGCTGGGATTCGCGCGCGTCGCCATCGCCGCCGATCCCGATCTGCTCTACGGGTTCTCGCGGCTGGTGACGGAGATGGGTTGCGAGGTGGTGGCAGCCGTCGCGCCGGCCCGCGCCAACATTCTGGAGAGTGTGCTGGCGGAACAGGTGGCCATCGGCGATCTGGAAGACTTGGAGATCGCGGCCAAGCGCAAAGGCGCGCAATTGGTGATCAGCAATTCGCATGCGGTAGAGACGGCGCGCCGCCTCGGCGTACCGCTGCTGCGCGCGGGCTTCCCGCAATACGACCTGCTCGGCGGTTATCAGCGGCTGTGGGTGGGTTATCGCGGTACGCGCCAATCGTTGTTCGATCTGGCGAACCTGCTGGTGGAGCACGGTCACATCGAGCCGGAGCCGTATGTCTCCATCTATGCACAGCGGACAGGAGAAAGTCGTGCGACACCTGCGTCTGGTCAAACCCACTGAGGAGACAGCGATGACAGTGAAGATCGCATTCGCCACCAGCGACCGCAAGGCGGTCGACCAGCACTTCGGCGCTGCCGAGGCGTTCGCCATCTACGAGGTTGGTGAACGAGAAGTGCATCTGATCGAAGTGGCGGAGTTCATCGAGACAGCGATGGACGGACACGAAGGAAAACTGGCGGCAAAGGTAGAGCTGCTCGGCGATTGCGCGGCGGTGTATTGCAACGCGGCGGGTGCATCGGCGATCCAGCAGTTGCTGGCAGGCGGCATCCAGCCCATGCGTGTGGCCGAAGGAACGTTCATCGACGAGTTGTTGAGCGGTCTGCAACGGAATCTCGCGAATGAGCCACCGGTGTGGCTGGCGAAACATCTGAAGAAGCAGGCAGGCACGAGCTTCGCCGACGACGAGGCTTGGCAGGAATGATCAGCGCACCGGTACGCGTGATCGCTGTGCAGGACCGTGTGGCGCAGGTGATGCCCACCGAGAAGTCCGGCTGCGGCGGTTGCGCATCGCGCGAGTCGTGCGGCGTGTCGGGGCTGGGTAAATATTTCTCGTCGCGGAGCAAGGCCATAGGCGTGGCATGCGATGCGCAAGTGCGCGCGGGTGACGAGTTGCAGTTGTCGCTGAGCGAGGGCGATCTGATCAAGGCCGGGCTGCTGGCTTATCTGTTGCCGTGCGTGACGGCGGTGACTGGCGCTGCGATGGCATCCGGTTACGGAGATGTCGGTTCGGCAGTGGGCGCAGCCGTCGGTGCGGCAAGTGGTTTCGTTTTGGCGCGCGTGTCCAACTGGACGCCGCGTGTAGTCGTGCAAACAAGTTCAACCAAAGGAGAAACACCATGAATCAAGCAGTCGCAGCAGATCCGTTGATGTCCACCGATTTCATCCAGGAGATGGTCAAGCAGATGCGCGCCGTCGATAGCTACGGCACTTATGACGGCTGGCCCGCTGAGCGTGTGCTGGCGCCGTATGTTCTGACCAAGGAACAGAAACGCGAGATCCCGATCATCGGCGATCCGGACGAGATCCTGCTGTCGCGCATCAAGTGTTTCTACAACGCCATCGCTTCGCTGATCGAAAAGGAATGCGGTCAGATGGCTGTGCCGATGATCAACATCACGCACGAAGGTTTCGGCCGCGGTGTGATCACCGTCGGCAAGCTGGTGGTGATGGACAAGACATTGCGCGACGTGCACCGCTACGGTTATGAGAGCCTGTCCAAGATGAAGGACGAGGGCGACAAGCTGCTCTCCGTCGCGTTGGAAATCATCGGCAAGCACCCGGATGTCGCGGGGATGTAAAACAGGATACGGGATTCAGGATTCGGGATTCAGGGAAGTGCGGAGCAGCGGGTTTAACTGAATCCTGTATCCAGAATCCTGAATCCTCTCCGAAGGAGATAGATATGACTGAAGACGAACTGAAAGCCCTCGACAAGGAAGTGAAGAAGCTCAAGCGGATCTCTACGGAGTGGGCGGGACAACTGCACGATCTGGTCGAGGACAAGTTGCCGGCGGGCTACAAGGAGCTGCCGGGCATCGCGCAATCCACTTACGAGGCTTGCCAGGCATGGGCCGAGGCGAGCGCAAGATTATCCGAAGCACAGAAGGAAGCATGACCATGTCAAACATCACCGGTATCACCCGAGGCGGCACGCCTTACGAACCGACTTTCGTCACCGAACTGAACCCGGCCAACTGCATCGGCTGCGGCCGCTGTTTCAAGGTCTGCCCGCGCAGCGTGTTCGAGTTGCTGGAACGCGACGAGGATGACGAGAACTACGACGAGGACGAAGACAACATGATGGTGATGTCCATCGCGAATGCGCTGGATTGCATCGGCTGCGGATCGTGCGCACGTGTCTGTCCCAAGCAATGCCACACGCATCAAGCGATGCCAGCAGGAGCGTAAAGATGCCAAAGCCAACCAGACATGTATTCGTGTGTTCGCAGAATCGTCCCGCCGGTCATCCGCGCGGATCATGCGGCGCAAAGGGTTGCGCGGCCGTGGTGGATGAGTTCATGCAGCAATGGCAGCAGCGCCAGTGCTTCGCCGAAGTGGCCGTGACACCGACCGGCTGCATCGGCCCGTGCGGTATGGGGCCGAACGTACTGGTCTATCCGGAAGGCGTGATGTACTGCAATGTGACCAAGGAAGATGTGAGCGCGATATTCGACGAGCATCTGCTGGGCGGCACACCCGTCGAGCGTCTGAAGGCACCTGCCGACATATGGTAGTGCTGGACACATCGCGGCAGTTACCTGCCGCGCTGGCAGATGTGGCGAAGCATATCGTCGCTGCTTTGCAGATGGAGGCCGAGCGGTTCTCCGCGACGGGTACCGCGCCGCACATTGAATTCGCTGCAGCGCAGTTCACGCGCGTGATCGATCCCGCCAACCAGTTGCCGGGATACGAAGGCGTGTGGCGCAACGCGCGCAAGGAGCGTTGCGGCAGCATCACTTTCAACAGCGACGGCAGCTTCTTCGCCGAGTACGACATGTTCTGCCCGCACCCGCGCGATGCGCGCTGGTTCGTGGAGATGGTCACCGCCTGGGGCAATGCCGACAGCATCAGCAGCGAAGCGACGCTGATCCCCGCGCTGTAAGCCGACCTGCCACGAAAGCCGGGCGAACGGCTATGATGCGCACCGTTCGCGGCAGCTGTGCCGCAGTGCTGGAAGGTGGGCATCATGTCTGAAGAAAACCGTGAGATGAATACCGAAGAGGCGCGCGAGGAATTGCACGTCTCCTTGCCTAGGGAAGCATTCAAGGCGGCGTTGCCGTATCTGCTCGCTTTGCTGGTGATCGCGGGTGTCGGCTACTGGCTGATCGATCCGGCACCACCGAAGAAGATGGTGATCTCCATCAGCAAGGAAGACGGCAACTATCAGGCCTATGCCAGTCTGTACGCCGCGCTGTTGCAGGAGGAAGGCATCACGCTGGAGATCCGCGAGACGGAAGGGCCGCTGCAGAGCCTGGAAGAATTGCACAATGAAGGTTCCGGTGTGGATCTGGCTTTGGTGCCGGGCGGCATGGCGGGCGGACAATCCACCGTGGGTTTGGAATCGCTGGGCAGTCTGTACTACGAACCGCTGTGGATCTTCCACAAGGGCAAGCAGAAGATCGAACATCTGTCGCAGCTCAAGGGCTTGCGCGTCGGCGTGGGGCGTCCGGACAGCAGCACCCGTCTGCTGACGAAAATGCTACTGGATGCTGCGGGGGTGACCGAGCAGAACGCCACGCTGTACGAGATCGGTCTGGATGATTCCATGGAAGCGTTGCGGCACAACATCGTGGATGTGATCTTCCTGACCGGCGTGCCGAATTCGACGCTGGTCGGCGAGGTGGCGAAGATGCGCGGTGTGTCGCTGGTCGATCTGAACGATGCCGAAGCCATCGCGCGCCAGTACAGCTTCCTGCATCACCTGGTGTTGCCGGAGAGCGCGCTGAGTCTGCAGGCCAATATCCCGCCGCGTAGCGCACATCTGTTGGCGCCCACTGTCACACTGGTGGCGCGCGACACGCTGCATCCGGCGCTGACCTATCTGTTGCTCAAGGTGTTGACCCGTGTGCACGGCAACGCGGGCATGCTGCAACAGGAGCATGAGTTCCCGGCCGACAAGGATTCCGATTTCGAACTGAGCAGCCAGGCCGAGTATTTCTACCAGTCCGGCCCGCCATTCCTGGATCGTTACTTGCCGTTCTGGGCCGCTACCTTCGTCAGTCGTGTGCTGATCATCCTGCTGCCGTTGTTGGCGCTCGCTATTCCGTTGAGCAGGGCGGCACCTGCCACCTACAACTGGCTGATCAAATCGCGCATCCACAAGCTGTACGGCGAATTGCGCTTCCTGGAATTGCAGTTGCGCACTGCCGCACCGCCGGTGGATCTTGCACGTTTTCGCCGCGAACTGGATGGTATCGAAAACAAAGTCAATCACTTGCGTCTGCCAGTCGCTTTCTCCAGTCATCTGTATGAATTGCGCACCCACATCGGTTTGGTCAGGTCGCGGCTTGCGGATTGAGGACGGTGGCGGCAATCTGTGCCAGACTGGCGGCAGACGACGAAGTCGCACGGCGTGAACGGATACAGGCGCGAGTGTTCAATTGATGATTCGGATCGGGGGATGTAAATGAAGAAGATGGATCCTTGTACGCTGATCTTTTTTGGGGCGGGCGGCAATCTGAGCCGCAAGAAACTGATCCCTGCCCTCTACCATCTGGAGACATTGCAGCGGCTGCCGGATCATCTGGTGATCCTGGGTTGCGATATCGGCCAGTATGAGCGCGATGCCTGGTTGACCGTGGTGCGCGACATCCTGCGCGAAAAGCACAGTACTAAGATCGATGAGATAGCGCTGGAGCGATTCTGCGCGCGCTTGCACTATTTCGCGGTGCCTATCGGCGACGATGACGCATACGTCCGTCTCGGCGTATTGCTGAACAAGGATCCGACATTCCCGCCCAATGCGGTGTTCTATATGGCGGTGCGCCCGGCGGACTATCCGGGCATCGTCGCCAAGTTGGGCGAAGCTGGTCTGTTGAAGCAGCAGAATGGATGGCGTCGTGTGGTGATCGAGAAACCATTCGGCTATGACCTGCTTTCTGCGCAGACGCTGCAAGCCAGCCTCTATCGTCATCTGGACGAGCCGCAGATCTTCCGTATCGATCACTATCTGGGCAAAGGAACGGTGCAGAACATCATGGTGTTCCGCTTCGCCAATCTGTTGCTGGAGCCGCTGTGGAACAACCACTACATCGACCATGTGCAGATCACGCATTCCGAAACGATGGGGGTCGAGAATCGTGCCGATTATTACGAGGGAGCGGGCGCTTTGCGCGACATGATCCAGAGCCATCTGCTGCAATTGATGGCTTTGGTGGCGATGGAGCCGCCGGTGAGTATGGCGGCGGAGCATCTGCGCGACGAGAAAGTGAAGGTGCTGAAATCCATCCGTCCCATCACGCAGAACGCCGTGCACGCGCATGCCTTCCGCGGCCAATATGCTAGCGGCACGATCGAAGGGCAGTCCGTTCCCGGTTATCTGGAAGAAAAGAACGTCGCACAGGAGAGCGTCACCGAGACCTATGCCGCGATGAAGTTGTTCGTCGACAACTGGCGCTGGGCGGGCGTGCCGTTCTATCTGCGCACCGGTAAACGCATGCCGGAGAACAGTTCCGCGATCTGCATCCGCTTCAAGGCGCCACCCAAGGACTTGTTGCGCCACACCCGCCAGGGGCCGCCGCCGCCGAACTGGATCATGCTCGGTATACAGCCCAACGATTGCCTGAAGATGGAATTGCAGGTGAAGGTGCCGGGGCTGGATGTGCAGACACGTGCCATCAGTCTGGATGCGACCTATCGCAAACATGGCGAGGAAGATTTCGATGCTTATGAAGGACTGCTGCTGGATGTCATGAACGGTGACCATTCACTGTTCCTGCGTATCGACGAGGTGGAAGCGGCATGGCGCGTGGTCGATCCTGTACTCAAAGTGTGGGCGATGGAACGCGATCTGATCAACACCTACCCTGCAGGCACTTGGGGACCGCGCGGTACCTATCGCCTGTTCGATCGGGAGGACCAGTTCTGGCGGCACTCCCTGAATCTGGATGGCGCCAAGACAGAAGCATATTGATATGACATCACGCGGTCAGTTTTTCTTGCCGGGTGCCAGGCAGGTGCATGTGCTTGCCGATGCAGTGGCGCTGGCGGATGCTGTGTCTCAACGCATCGCGGCGCTGGTGCAGGCAAGTGTCGCGCAGCAGGGGGGGTGCCGCATCGCCCTGGCGGGCGGCAGCACACCGCAGCAGTGTTATGAGAAGTTGCGCGGGCTGTCGTTGCCTTGGGCGAATATCCACATCTATTTCGGAGACGAGCGCTGTTTGCCGGCAGGTGATGCGCAACGTAACGATGACATGGCGATGCGCACCTTGCTGCAACATGTCCCGATACCTGCGGAGCAAGTACACCCGATGCCGGTCGAACTGGGTGCAGTGGAGGCAGCACTGCGCTACGCACAAGAATTGGCGCAAGCTGGCGCGCTGGACATCGTTTTGTTGGGCATGGGCGAAGACGGGCACACCGCCAGCCTGTTCCCGAATGATCCGGCACTGGAGAGTACGGCTCTTGCCGTGGCCGTGGATGATGCACCCAAGCCGCCATCGCAGCGCGTCAGCCTCGGCATGGCGGCATTGAACGCCGCGAACCACAAGCTGTTCCTGGTTGCGGGCAGCGGTAAGCGTGCAGCGCTGCACCGTATCGCGCAGGGGGAGCAGTTGCCTGCTGCGCGGGTGTCGGACGCTGAATGGTTTTTGGATGAGGCAGCTTTGCCGAACAGAATTTAATAGGAGAATGAAGATGCAAATAGGAATGATCGGACTGGGACGGATGGGCGCGAATATGGTGCGTCGCTTGCAGAAGGCTGGACACGACTGCGTGGTCTATGACCGCAGCAGCGAGACAGTGCAGGCCTTGGCAAAAGAAGGCATGACACCTGCCGCGAGCGTGCAGGAGATGATCTCCAAACTGAGCGCGCCGCGTGCCGTCTGGCTGATGTTGCCGGCTGCCGTGGTGGATGCCAGCATCGAAGAGGTGGCGCTGTTGTTGAGTCCGGGCGACATCATCATCGACGGCGGCAACTCGTATTACAAAGACGATATCGCCCGTGCGAAGCGCTTGTCGGCCAATGGTCTGCGCTATGCCGATGTGGGTGTCAGCGGCGGCACCTGGGGGCTGGAGCGCGGTTATTGCCTGATGGTGGGCGGACAGAAAGATACCGTGGCGCATCTGCAACCGATATTCGCCGACCTCGCACCCGGTGTTGAATCTGCGCCGCGTACCGATGGGCGCAGCGGACAGCCTTCGACGGCGGAGAACGGCTGGCTGCATTGTGGGCCGGAAGGGGCGGGCCACTTTGTGAAGATGGTCCATAACGGCATCGAGTACGGCATGATGGCTGCCTATGCAGAGGGCTTCAATCTGTTGCGCCATGCCAATGTCGGTGGTGCTTCGCATCAGGTGGATGCCGAAACTACACCGCTACGCGAACCGGAAGCGTTCCGCTACGACATCGATGTGGCCGAGGTGGCTGAACTGTGGCGGCGCGGCAGCGTGGTCGGTTCCTGGTTGCTGGACCTTACCGCGCATGCGCTGCAGGGCGATGCCGATCTGGACAAGTTCAGCGGTCGCGTTTCGGATTCGGGTGAAGGGCGTTGGACCAGTATCGCGGCGATCGAATCTGGCACGCCTGCACCGGTGCTGACTGCCGCACTGTTCAACCGTTTTTCGTCGCGCGGCGAGGCGGACTATGGCGATAAGTTGTTGTCTGCATTGCGTTATGAGTTCGGTGGGCATCAGGAAAAAGCCAAGTGAATTAGGGTCTCAGCTTTTTGCGGAAGTTGCCGATACATTGTTCACAGGGGCGCGTTGTCGCTCCGAAGTGAAGGAGGTGTGACATGACTATCGTGATGAACATGGGCAGTTTCGAGATCGAGCGTGCGGAAGACGTCGTCGAGCGCTATGGCGACGAGGTGATGTACGCAGGTTGGAATCCGCAACTGGCACAGTCCGAGGTCGCGCACATCGCACCGGCGCATGCTGCTTTCCCGCCCTCTCTGGCGGAAGCCGACATCGAAGCCTTCCTGCACAAGATGTACGCGAACCAGCGTTAAGACGGTTGTTGTGCCCCGTCGGAGGCGCTCCCGTACGGGGGCGTTTTTTTTGTGGTTTTCCCCGTCATCCGGATAGCGGCTGGCGGAGAGGAAGCGGCGGCGCTGTGCTATCCTTGCCGCAATCTATTCGGACTTTTCCCCATGCGTTTTTTCTGCCTCATATTGCTGTTGCTGCCGCTGATCTCCCGTGCCGACCAGGCGCAGGATTTCATGGCTGCGCGCGCGGCATTCGCCGCCGGCAAGGGGCCCGCGCTGGAAGCGGTAGCCAAGCGCCTGCAGGACACGCCGCTGGAACCTTACGTCACGTATTACCGCCTGCGCCTGCACTGGGACGAGCAGGACACCCGCCCTGCCCGCGAATATCTGGCGCGCGAGGAAGATACGCCGGTGATCGACCAGTTCCGCGGCGAATGGCTGAAGCAGATGGCGAGGAAGCAGCGCTGGGACGAATTCGCCGCCGAATATCCTTATCTCATCAACGCCGATGCCGAGCTGACCTGCCATGCCATCGCTTTGCAGCGCATGCAGGACGAGGCGCTGGCGCTGCGTGCCGCGCGCAAGCAATGGTTCGCGGGTGCCAAGGCCGACAGTTGCGGGCCGGTGTTCGAGGTCGCTATCCAGCGCGGTGTCATCACGCCGGAGGATGTCGCGCAGCGCATGCGCACCCTGCTTGAAGCGAATAACGTGAACGATGCGAAGAAGCTGGTGCGTCATCTTCCCAAGGAGGCGCAACCTGCGCCGGCCGAACTGGACGCAGCGCGGAGCAATCCGCCGCGCTATCTGCAGCGCGTGAAGCTGGACGATGCGGGCCAGGGGAAACGCATGGTGGCGTTGTTCGCGCTTCAACGCTTGGCACGCCAGTCGGTGACGCCGGCCCATGTGCAATGGCAGCGTGTAGCTAAGCATTTCCCGCCGGATGAGCAGCGATATTTCTATGCCCTGCTGGGTTATGAGGCGGCGCGCCAGCATGATCCGCGTGCGCAGGCATGGTATGCCGCCGCCGAAGACGCGGTGCTTGATCCGCAGCAACTTGCTTGGCGCGTGCGCACCGCGTTGCGCGAGCAGGATTGGCATGCGGTGTGGGAAGGCATCACCGCCATGTCGGTGGAGCAACAGAACGAGGCGGCATGGCGCTACTGGAAGGCGCGCGCGCTGATTGTGCTGGGGCATCCCGACGACGCAGAAGTGTTGCTGGCACCGCTCAGCCGCGAATACCATTTCTATGGTCAGCTGGCGGCGGAAGAGCTGGGTGCCTCCCCGGCGGCCGGCATCATGACCGCCAGCTTCGAGCCGGCGGCGGATCAAGTGGCCGAGATGGAAGCGCGTCCCGAGGTGCGTCGCACCGTGTTGCTGTACCAGATGGGACTGCGCACCGAGGCGATGAAGGAGTGGGACTGGGCGATGCGCGGACTGGATGACCGCGAGCTGCTGGTGGCGGCCGAGGTCGCGCGCCGCAACGAGATGTACGACCGCTCCATCAACGCCGCCATCCGCACCGTCTCGCTGCACGATTTCAACCTGCGCTATCCCGCGCCCTACCGCGATGCGCTGCGCGTCTCGCTGGATGAACACAATGTGGAGGAAGCGTGGGTATACGGCCTGATGCGTCAGGAGAGCCGCTTCGTCACGCATGCGAAATCGACTGTCGGCGCAGCCGGTCTGATGCAGATCATGCCCGATACCGCACGCTGGGCGGCGCATCGCATCGGCCTCAAGGGCTATCGCAAAGGACTCATCCATCAACTGGATGTGAACCTGCGCCTCGGCACCTATTACATGAAGAGCGTGTACAGCCGCTTCGAGGACAATCCGGTGCTGGCGTCCGCCGCCTACAACGCCGGTCCCTCGCGCGCCAATCGCTGGCGCGGCAGCGGGCCGCTGGAGGGAGCGATCTATGCCGAGACCATCCCCTTCGACGAGACGCGCGACTACGTGAAGAAAGTTATGAGCAACACTATCTACTACGCCAAGTTGTTCGGTCATTCCTCGGAATCGCTCAAGCAGCGTCTGGGCGTGGTCGGCACCAACAAGCCGGTTCAGGCGCGCGCGCATGCCGAAGAGATGTGAAGGATTAAAGGTCTACTGCGTCGGCGGCGCGGTGCGTGATCGCTTGCTTGGTTTGCCGGTGAAGGATCACGACTGGGTGGTGGTCGGTAGCACTCCGCAAGAGCTGGAGGCACGCGGCTTCAAACCGGTCGGCAGCGATTTCCCTGTTTTCCTGCATCCCGATACGCACGAGGAATACGCGCTGGCGCGCACCGAGCGCAAGACGGCGGCGGGTTACAAAGGTTTCAACATCTACGCTTCGCCCGATGTCACGCTGGAGCAGGATCTGCAGCGGCGCGACTTCACCGTCAATGCCATCGCGCAGGATGAGGACGGCACGATCATCGACCCCCACAACGGACAAGCCGATCTGAAAGCGGGCGTGCTGCGCCATGTCAGCGACGCGTTCGCCGAAGACCCGGTGCGCATCCTGCGCGGCGCGCGCTTCGCCGCAAGATTCGGCTTCAGTATCGCGCCGGAGACACTGGTGTTGATGCGTGCGATGGTAGCGAACGGCGAGGTGGATGCGCTGGTGGCCGAGCGCGTGTGGCAGGAACTGGCACGCGGCCTGATGGAAAGACATCCCTCGCGTTTCTTCCTCACGCTGCGCGAATGCGGCGCGCTGAAGAAGATATTGCCGGAAGTGGATGCATTGTTCGGCGTGCCGCAGCCCGTGCACCACCATCCCGAGATCGACTGCGGCATACATGTGATGATGGTGCTGGACGACACCGCCAAACTCGAACGCTCCCTCGAAGTGCGCTTCGCCGCACTCGGTCACGACCTCGGCAAAGCCACCACGCCGGAAGAGACCCTGCCGCGCCACATCGGTCACGAACAGCGCAGCATCGATCTGGTGCAGGCGGTCTGCACGCGTTTGCGCGTCCCCGCCGACTGTCGCGACCTCGCGCTGCTGGTCGCACAGTTCCACAGCAATATCCACCGCGCCCGCGATCTGCGCCCCGACACCATCGTCAAACTGTTTGACCGTTGCGACCTGTGGCGCAAACCGGAACGTTTCGCCGAGATTTTGCATGCCTGCGAATCCGACGCCCACGGACGCACCGGCCACGAGAACGATAACTACCCGCAAGCTGCTTATCTGCTGGGATGTGCCAAAGCCGCTCAGTCAGTGAATGCAGGCGACATCGCGCGTGCCTGCCCGGACAAGAATCTCATCGCCGACAAGGTGCGCGAAGCGCGCATCGTGGCAGTGGAAGAGGCGATCAAAAGCAGTTGATGCATTTACTATGGAGATGAGATGAAATGAGCAGCACGAAGAAAACAAAAGGATCAGATAGCGAACGCAAGGTATTGGAGCACGCGCATCGCGGCATACAGATGCTGACTGAATATCGTCCCAGACTGATGGGGAAGATCCAGGCATTCATGGCCGAGGCGATGCAGCCCGGTGTGCTGGACAAGAAGGAGAAGGAGCGCATCGCGCTCGGCATGGCGCTCACCCAGCAATGCCACTATTGCATCGGCCTGCACATCCGCGCTTGCAAACATGCCGGCGTGACGCTGGAAGAGATCATGGAGATCTGCTCGATCGGCATCATGATGGGCGGTGGCCCGGTGCTGACGCACATGGCCGAAGTCGAGCGGGCGCTGAACGAGTTCTTCGTGGATGAAGACGGCGAGGAAGTCGCCTAGTCCTTTGCTGTGAGGAGGCGCCACTCGGACAGCTTCGCCTCATAAGGCATTCCCGCATGCGCCGGACTGGTTGACGGCAGGCGTTGCAACTTCAACTGCGGCAATGCCTGTTTTCCCGCTACGTGTTTCTTGAAACTCAGCTCAGCCTTGCTGCCGTTGAAGTAGACGTGCGTGATGTGCGGGTGGGGTGCAAGGAAGGCGCTGAAGTCGTTGGCTTGCTCATGCTTGATATCGGCATCGAGGCTGCCTTCGCGCTCACAGGTTTGCAGCACGTCCCACAACGCGATGCCTGCCTGCATCAGTTTCTCCAATCGTCGTTCATAGGGTAGCTGCGGCTGCGCGCCGGCCAGTTCGCCCATGATTCTCCAGAAGGCGTTGTGCGGATGGGCGTAGTACTGTTGCGCGTCGAGTGAGCGCTGTCCCGGCATGCTGCCGAGGATGAGTATCCTGGCGTTGCGGTCTGCAACGGGCGGAAAGCTGCGCAGCCGTGCCATGCTGCTTACAGCATGCGCGAGCGGTCGCCGGACATGAAATTGTGCAGCGGCGCGTCGATGCCTTTTCCCATCACCAGCACTTTGAACAGTTCGCCCATCTCGGCCGGACTGGTGAGCTTCTGTACTTGCTTGGAGAGCGGCAGGTATTCGCGCACGTTATCGGGCGAGACTTCGCCGAGCAGTTCGGGCAGGCCGTTGTTGAGCAGGAAGTGCGCCTGCGTGGTGTAGCCGAGCAGGTGGGCGCCGTAGTCGATGGCAGCTTCGGCGGCGGCTGTGAAATCCACATGTGCGGTGATGTCCTGCAGGCCGGGCAGATAGAAGGGGTCGTCGTGCGAGTGATGGCGGTAGTGACACATCAGCGTGCCGCGATGGCGCTGCGGGTGGTAATACTCACGTGCGCCGAAACCGTAGTCTATGAACAGCAGCACGCCGCGCGTGAGACGCTCGGCGAGGCTGGACACCAGTCCGCGCGCAGTGAGCGACACTTCGCTCAGGTAGTCGTCCGGTACGGCGATGCCTTTTGCGATGTCGTGCAGCGTTTCGTTCTGCGGCAGGCGATCGGACCAGACGAAACGGTTGCCCTCGGCACCGACGCCGCGCTCCATGATCTGCCCATCATTCCAGAACACCAGATGCACCGGCAGCGCGTCCAAAATCTCATTGCCGAACACTGCGCCGCTGATGGTGTCGGGTAAGGTGTCCAGCCATTGGATGCGCTCGAACAGGTGCGGCAGTCGTTCCTGCAATAGTTGTTGCTGGCGTCCGCGCAGGTCGGCGCTCACTTCGAGGATGGAATAGGTTTCGGGCAGCGCATCAAGGCGCTCCAGTTCGCGCAGGATGTCCAGTGCCAGCTTGCCGCTGCCCGCACCCAGTTCGAGGATGTGCGGGGTGCTGGTCTGCATCACTGCCTGCAACTGGCGCGCAAGTGTGCGGCCGAACAGGGAAGATATCTCCGGTGCGGTGACGAAATCGCCCGATTCGCCGAACTTGCGCGCGCCGGCGGTGTAATAACCCAGCCCCGGCGCATATAGCGCCAATTCCATGAAACGAGAAAAGGGTATCCAGCCACCCTGGCTCTGGATGTCATTACGGATCAGCTCGCACAGGCGGGCGCTGTGGGCCAATGCATCGGTGCTGGGGGGCGGGAGGTTTACTTGCATGCTCGGGTATAATCTTGCGAGACGGCAGAGATCTACTGCGCGGCTCGTAGGTGTTGATGATGGGCCAAAGTTTAGAGGGGTTTCCGATGCAGGGCAAAACAATATTGGTCACCGGTGGTGCGAAGCGCGTTGGCGCGGCCATCGTGCGCCGTTTGCATGCGGCGGGCGCGAACGTCGCCATCCACTTTCGCAGTTCGGCCTACGAGGCCTTTGCGCTGCGCGGCGAGCTGAACGACTTGCGCGAGAATTCCGCCATTAGCGTGCAGGCCGATCTGCTGGAGGCCAGCACGCTGCCGCGCATGGTGAAAGAAGTGGTGCAGCATTTCGGTCATCTGGATGCGCTGGTCAATAATGCGTCGAGTTTCTATGCCACGCCACTGGACGAGATCGATGCCACGCAGTGGAACGATCTGGTCGGCACCAATCTGCGGGCGCCGCTGCTCCTGGCGCAAGCTGCCGCTGCCGAACTGCGCCGCCAGCATGGTTGTATCGTGAACATCGTGGATATCCACGCCGAGCGTCCTATGCACGGACATCTGCTGTATAGCGTGGCCAAGGCCGGTCTGGTGGCGCTGACCAAAGGACTGGCGCAGGAACTGGCACCGCAGGTGCGCGTGAACGCAGTCGCGCCGGGCGTCATCGTGTGGCCGGAAGGCGACGAGTGGAGCGACGAGGAGAAACGTCGCAAGATCGTGGCACATACCCTGCTCAAACGAGAGGGCAGCCCGGACGACATCGCCAAGGCGGTGCGATTCCTGATCGCCGATGCGCCTTATATAACTGGCCAAGTCATCGCAGTCGATGGCGGACGCAGCATAAATCTTTGAGACGAGCATGAACGACATCATCCAACCCATCCATTTCGAACACCATTCCACCAACTTCAATCGTCTTAAGGGGCGGCTGGAAAGTTCGGTCGGAAAAGCCATCGGCGATTTCAATATGATCGAGGACGGCGACGTGGTGATGGTGTGCCTGTCCGGCGGCAAGGATTCTTACACGCTGCTCGACATCCTGATGACGCTGCGCAAGCGCGCGCCTATAGACTTCAAGATCGTGGCGATGAATCTCGACCAGAAACAGCCCGGCTTCCCCGCTGATGTGCTGCCCAACTATCTGAAGAACCTCGGCGTCGATTTTCATATCGAGACGCAGGACACTTACTCCATCGTCAAAGAGAAGATCCCCGAGGGCAAGACCACCTGCTCGCTGTGCTCGCGTCTGCGTCGCGGCATCATTTACAAGGTGGCGGGTGAACTGGGCGCGAACAAGATCGCGCTGGGTCACCATCGCGACGACATGGTGGAGACGCTGTTCCTCAATATGTTCTTTGGCGGCAAGCTGAAGGCGATGCCGCCCAAGCTGGTGACCGACAAGGGCGACCATGTAGTGATCCGTCCGCTCGCCTATTGCGCCGAGAAGGACATCGCCCGCTACGCGCGCGGCATGGAGTTCCCCATCATCCCGTGCAACCTGTGCGGTTCGCAGGAGAACCTGCAGCGGCAGAACATCAAGCAGATGCTGACCGACTGGGAGCGCCAGTATCCGGGGCGTTCACAGACCATCTTCACCGCCATGCAGAACGTGCGGCCCTCGCATCTGCTCGACGGCAGCCTGTTCGACTTCAAGGGTATCAAGGCCGGAGACAGCGTCGACGAGGGCGACGTGGCGTTCGATGACCACTAGCCTTACAACACCGGGTTCACCGCCACCTTGAAGATCACCTTGCGCACCGTGCCTGTGCCAATGAGCGGCGCATGCGCATCCTCCGGGAAGAAGATGCAGAAATGATCCGGCGGCACCGGCACGTAAGAGGCCGGTGCATCGTGGAAGAAACGGATGTCGCGTTCCATGCTGTGTTCGCTCACCGGATTCAAACAGTCACCCAGCGGTTTCCAACCCATCGTCTCGTCACCTTCCAGCACCAACTGGATGTCGATGTAACGGCGATGTGCTTCCAGCTTCGCCATCTCTTTTGTCTTCGCCGGCACCTGCTCCACGATGGCGATCAGCTCGTCACCGATGATGGGATAGCGTCCGGGTGCGAGGCTGAAGAAATCGGTGCTGCGAATATGCGCGAACGCGCGGGCGAACAGCGGATGCAGTTTTTCGTAGCGCTCGGACTGGGAGAGGGCGGAGAGGATCATGGCGTTGTCTCTTCTGGTTTCTTTTTGCGATATGGTGAAGTGAACCATGCGGCGCAGATGATGCCGATCAGGCAACCGGCGAGCACGGCAGAGAGCGTGTGGGCATCCAGCATCAGGCGTGCGCCCATGGTGAGCAGCAGGATGGGCAGGAGATAGAGCAGGTGCCACGGACCGTAGCGGCGTGCCACGAAGTACACGGCGCAGGACGACATCGACGAGTGGCCGGAGGGCATGTTGTGGCGGCTGTCCGGCGCGTAGGGGCGTTCGCCGATGCGCGTGCCGCCGACCTCCACATCATTGACGATGCGTTTCAAGCCTTGTGTGGCGACGGTGGCGGTGACGGCGAGGGCGAGCAGTTGCACCATGCCTTCCTTGTCGCGCAGCAGCAAGGGCATGGCGACCTGGGCGATGGTGTTGACGAAGCGCAGTTTGGTTTCGGTCGGCTCTACCCAGAAAGGTCTCTCCGCATCCATGTTCGCGCGATAGCTGGCAAGGTCTGACGGGTAGAACATGCAGACCAGCAGACTCAGCAGGCAGGCGGCGATGAAACCCATCGGGCGTTTCTTCGGTAGATGGTCGCGCCACGTGCTCACAGCGGATTCCTTATCGTTTCTTTTTTGGGACATCTTTGAAGATGTCCAGCTCGGGGTCGTAGATTTCGCTACGCAGATCGAACGCGCCCATGATGCTGTGAAACACCGTCTGCTGGGCATGTTTGGCGCGCGCCAGCGCTGCGTCGGCCGCCAGTGTCTTGTGCTGCTTGAATGCATCGGACATCCATACGATGTAGGGGATGTCTTTTTGCACGGCAGGTGCCAGCGCATTCGGGGTGCCGTGCAAGTATAAGCCATACTCGCCGAGCGACTCGCCGTGGTCGGAGATGTACATCATCATCGTTTGTGTATGCGGGATCGCGCGCAAAACATCAATCGTCCCGGACAGGAAGCGGTCGGTGTAGAGGATGGTGTTGTCGTAGGCGTTGGCGACCGTGTCGGGCGTGCAGTCCTGCAATTGCACCGAGCGGCACACCGGTGTGAATTGCTCGCCGTCCGACGGATAGTGCTTGTAATAGTCGGGGCCGTGGCTGCCAGACTGGTGCAGTACGACGAACACCTTGTCGCTGGATGCGGCCGCGATGCGCTGCTGAAGACCGGTTAGCAGCACTTCGTCGTAGTCGCAATGCAGTCCCGTGCAGGTGCTGCGGATGTCGGTGTCGCGCAGATAGGTGTTCACTTTCAGCGGCGGTTCGCCCCAGTTGCGCGTGAGCCAGATAGTGTCTATGCCGCTGCGCTGCAGATAGCTGGGTAACGCTTCGTGGTTGTGGAACAGCGTGTTGCCGGTGTCGACATGCGAGAGCATGCATTGCAGCGAAGCAGTGGTGTAGGTGGAGCAGGCATGTGCGTCGCGTATGGCGGTGACGCCTGCTTTTTGCAGCATGGGGTTGGTGTCGCGCGCATAGCCGTACAGCGAGAAGTTCGCCGCGCGTGCCGATTCGCCGATCACCAGCACCACGACGGTCTTGCCTTGGGTAGTGTGCTTTGCGGCGGGCAGCAGCTCCAGTTCGCGCGACAGCATGGCTTTTTCCGTCTGATAGCGCGTCGCGTTGATCACATACGACCAGGGCAGGATCATGCCGCCCAGTTTGCGTCCGTGCTTGTCTATCCACAGCCAGCTCTGCGCGTTGCCATACAGCCAGCCTATGCCGACGATAAACGAGAGCAGCAGGGCGGCGATGGTGCTCAGGCGCGACACATGCCGGATGGTGACGCGCGAGATCAGCCAGGCGGGCAACACACCGAACAGCAGCACATGCCACAGGAACGAGGAACTGAGATAGCTGCCCGCTTCGCTGGTGTTGGTGTTGAACACGTTGCCCATCATCGCCTTGTCCAGCACCACCTGATAGGTCTGGATGAAATACAGCGCGAAGGCGTTGCTGAACACGATCAGCATCGCCAGCGGTTTGAGCAGGCGTTGCGACACCAGCGCGAACAGGAACATCGCCAGCACCGTCAGCAGCATGACCAATACGAACAGTGTCAGCAGCGTGAGGGTGCTCGGCAAAGTGAGCGGGGCGAGGTCTTTGACAGCGAAGGAATACAGCGGCAGGTGATACAGCACGCCGTTGAGCGCGGCGAAGATCAGGATGAACTCCGTCGCGCTCGGATTGAAGCCTGTGCGCCGGTAGAGCGCGGTCAATCTTTCTGCTATCTGGTCACGCAGGCTCATGCAGCGGGTTCATTTCTTTTCCGGCAGCATGCGCGTCATGGTGTTGTCGCGCACGATGAAGTGGTGATAGAGCGCCGCCACGAAATGCGCGCCGATCAGGAAGTAACCGGCGCTGCCGACGAATTCATGCACTTCCTTGATCTGCTTGGCCAGTTCTTTGTTGGTATCGATCAGTGCCGGCAGTTCCAGTCCGAAGAAGGGGATGGGTTTGCCGGCGGCACTGAGCAGCAGATAGCCGCTGATCGGCATGGCGATCATCAATACATACAGCGCCAGATGCAACAGCTTGGCGGCGAGTTGCTGGATCTTTTTGGGTTCGGGCGTGATGGCGGGCATGGGGCCGCTGAGGCGCGCGGCGATGCGCGGCAATACCAGCACGAACAGCAATATGCCGAGCATGAAGTGCCAGGACTTCAGCATCTCGCGCGGGTCGCTGCCTTTCTCGAACAGTTCGCGCAGCTCGATGCTGCCGTACACGGCGATGAACAACAAAAACATCAGCCAGTGCAGGCCGATGGAAAGTGAGCCGTAGCGGAGGGTTGTGTTATGCCAATTCATCGTTCGTCTCCTGATGGGGTGTTAGGGGCGATGCTGTGGACAGGCAAGATCCCATGGAGTTCAAAGGGAGATCAAATAAAGCGGGCGATCATGCCGTTCGACAGGTCACCCTGCATGGGGATGCGCACATGGTGGCCGCTGCCTGGCGCAACGGAGAGCGCTTCGCCATCCAGGTTCGTCATCTCGCTCAGTTCGACGATGCTGTTGCCGGAGGGATGGATGATCTCCAGCTTGTCGCCGACAGAGAACTTGTTCTTCACGGCGATCTCGGCCATGCCGTCCGCGCAGGCGACGATGTCACCGACATATTGCTGGCGGAAACTCTCGGAGTGGCCGCGCATGTAATTCTGTTGCTCGTGCGTATGGTGGCGCTCGTAGAAGCCGTCGGTGTAGCCGCGGCTGGCGAGGGCGTCCAGCGCGCCCAGCAGTTTCAGATCGAAAGGCCGGTTCTTCATCGCGTCGTCGATGGCCTGACGGTACACCTGTGCGGTACGCGCCACGTAGTAGATGGACTTGGTGCGGCCTTCCACTTTCAGCGAATCGATACCGATCTTCACCAGTTTCTCAACATGCTCCACTGCGCGCAGGTCTTTGGAGTTCATGATGTAGGTGCCGTGCTCGTCTTCCAGCACGGGCATCAGTTCTTCCGGATGGTCGGGGCGCGAGATCATATACACGCGGTCGGCCAGCGGATGGCGTGGTTGCGAACCACAGTCGGACAGCGCACTTTCACCCAGTGCTTTGTCGAAGTCGAAGTCGATCTTCTGGATGTGCCCGGTGCCGTCTTCGGCGGCGTTCTCCACTTTGTAATCCCAGCGGCAGGAGTTGGTGCAGGTGCCCTGGTTCGCGTCGCGATGGTTGAAGTAACCGGACAGCAGGCAACGGCCGGAATAGGCGATGCACAGCGCGCCGTGCACGAACACTTCCAGTTCCATGTCCGGGCATTGCTGGCGGATCTCTTCGATCTCGTCCAGCGACAGTTCGCGCGACAGGATCACGCGCGACAGGCCGATGGACTTCCAGAACTTGACCGCCGCGTAGTTGACGGTGTTGGCCTGCACCGAGAGGTGGATGACCTGCTCCGGCCATTTTTCGCGCACCATGGCGATCAGGCCGGGGTCGGCCATGATCAGCGCATCCGGTTTCATCCTGATGATGGGTTCCATGTCCGCCATGTAGGTCTTCAGCTTGGCGTTGTGCGGCATCAGATTGCTGGCGACGTAGAACTGTTTACCCAGCACATGTGCTTCTTCGATGCCCTGGGAAAGCTGCTCCATCATGAACTCGTTGTTGCGCACGCGCAGCGAGTAGCGCGGCTGGCCGGCATACACCGCGTCCGCGCCGTAGGCATAGGCGGTGCGCATCTTGTCGAGCGAGGCGGCGGGCAACAATAGTTCGGGTTTCTTCATGGTTTCAACTTGCTTCAAATTACGCGCGATAGCCCAGACGTTGCAGGATATCGATGGAGGCCTTGGCCTGATTCAATGTGTAGAAATGCAGCGCGGGTGCACCGCCTGCGATGAGCTTCTCGCACAGTTTGGTCACGACATCGAGGCCGAAGTTCTGCACGGATTCCACGTCGTCGCCGTAGCCTTCCATGGTCTTGCGCATCCAACGCGGGATCTCGGCGCCGCACATGTCGGAAAAGCGCGCCAATTGCGAGTAACGCACGATGGGCATGATGCCGGGCACGACGGGCGTTTCCACGCCCAGCTTGTGCGTCTCTTCCACGAAACGGAAGTAGGCATCGGCGTTATAGAAATACTGCGTGATGGCCGAGTTCGCGCCCGCGTTGATCTTGCGTTTGTAGTTGAGCATGTCTTCGCGCGCCGAATTGGCCTGCGGATGGAACTCGGGATAGGCGGCCACTTCAATGTGGAAGTGCTCGCCGGTCTGCGCGCGGATGAAGCTCACCAGTTCGTTGGCGTACTGGAACTCGCCGATGCTGCCCATGCCGGAAGGCAGGTCGCCGCGCAGCGCGACGATGCGCTTGATGCCCATATCCTTGTAGGTGTTCAGCAAGATGCGGATGTTCTCGCGTGTGCTGCCCACGCAGGACAGGTGCGGCGCGGCACAGTTACCTTCCGCGTGGATCTGGCGGATGGTGTCCAGCGTGCGGTCCTGCGTGGAGCCGCCTGCGCCGAAAGTGACGGAGAAGAACTCCGGCTTGAATGCGGCCAGCCGTTGGCGTGCGGCAGTCAGTTTAGTGGCACCCTCCGGCGTTTGCGGAGGGAAGAATTCAAAGCTGATCGGGGTGGTTGGATTTCCCATGTTTCCTCACCAATAGTTGTGCGGCGGCTGCGGACAGCGCCCATGAAAATATACTGAACAGCAGGGCACCCAACACGGCATGCCAGAAACTGTCGACCACGAAACCGCGCAGGATGGAGCCCGCGAACCAGAACATCAGGCCGTTGATGACCAGGATGAACAGCCCAAGCGTCAGCACGGTGACCGGCAATGTCAGCACCAGGAACATCGGTCTGATCAATGTGTTCACCAGCCCCAGCACCAGCGCAGCCACGAAGGCGGCCGTGAAGCCGTCCACATGGATGCCCGGCACGAAGCTCGCCACGGCGATCAACGCCAGTGAGTTAAGGCTCCAGATGAGCAATAGTCGTAGCAGCATATTCCCAAGTTACAAGTTAAGAGGGGCGAACCTGACGTCCGCCCCTCGCCATCATACCTGCAAGTCGACTATCAATAACGATAGTGGTCGGCCTTGTACGGGCCTTCCTTGGGTACGTTGATGTAAGCGGCTTGCTGGTCGGTCAGCGTGGACAATTGAGCGTTGAGCGTCTTCAGCTGCAGGCGCGCGACCTTCTCGTCCAGATGCTTGGGCAGCGTGTACACGCCCACCGGATATTTGCCGGAATCGCGTTCCGTCCACAGCTCGATCTGGGCGATGGTCTGGTTGGCGAAAGAAGAGGACATCACGTAGGACGGATGGCCGGTGCCGCAACCGAGGTTCACCAGACGACCTTGCGCCAGCAGGATGATGCGCTTGCCATCGGGGAAGATGACGTGGTCGACCTGCGGCTTGATCTCTTCCCACTGGTATTGCTCCAGCGAGGCGACGTCGATCTCGTTGTCGAAGTGACCGATGTTGCACACGATGGCGTTGTTCTTCATCTTCTTCATGTGGTCATGCGTGATGACGTGGAAGTTGCCGGTGGTGGTGACGAAGATGTCGCCGTGTTCGCAGGCGTAATCCATGGTGACCACGCGGTAGCCTTCCATCGCGGCTTGCAGCGCGCAGATGGGGTCGATCTCGGTGACCCATACTTGTGCGGACAATGCGCGCATGGCTTGTGCCGAACCCTTGCCCACATCACCGTAACCGGCGATGACGGCGATCTTGCCGGCGATCATCACGTCGGTAGCGCGCTTGATGCCGTCCACCAGCGATTCGCGGCAGCCGTACAGGTTGTCGAACTTGGACTTGGTCACGGAGTCGTTGACGTTGATGCCGGGGAACTTGAGTTCGCCGCGCTCATGCATCTGATACAGACGGTGCACGCCGGTGGTGGTCTCTTCGGTCACGCCCTTCACGGCAGCAAGACGCTTGGAGTACCAGGTCGGGTCTTTGGCCAGCGTGGCCTTGATCGAGGCGAACAGGCAGGTCTCTTCTTCCGAGCCCGGCTTGCTGATGAGGGAAGCGTCTTTTTCCGCGCGTGTACCGAGGTGCAGCAACAGGGTGGCGTCGCCGCCGTCGTCCAGGATCATGTTGGTCAGACCGCCGTCCGCCCATTCGAAGATGCGGTGGGTGTAGTCCCAGTATTCGGTCAGTGTTTCGCCTTTGACCGCGAACACGGGTGTGCCGCCTGCGGCGATGGCAGCAGCAGCGTGGTCCTGCGTGGAGAAGATGTTGCACGAAGCCCAGCGCACGTCCGCACCGAGCGCTTTCAGCGTCTCGATCAGCACGGCGGTCTGGATGGTCATATGCAGGCTGCCTGTGATGCGCGCGCCCTTCAGGGGTTGGGTCTTGGCGAACTCTTCGCGGATGGCCATCAGGCCGGGCATCTCGTGTTCGGCGATAGCGATCTCTTTGCGGCCCCAATCGGCCAGTTTGATATCAGCGATTACGTAGTCTTGAGTAGACATAAAGCACTCCATTCATTTGATGAGTTAATGAATGGGCGCCGTTGCTACATGTTGAGCCATCCTCGCCGAGCCTGACAGGTCCACCTTGCGGTGACTGCTGCAGCGCCCCTCGGCGGGATGGGTGATACGAATTACAGTCCTGCGTCTGCCCTCAGGGCGGCTGCCTTGTCGGTGGCTTCCCAGCGGAACTCCGGCTCTTCGCGGCCGAAGTGGCCGTATGCAGCGGTCTTCAGGTAGATCGGACGCAGCAGGTCGAGCATCTGCACGATGCCTTTCGGACGCAGGTCGAAATGGCGCTTCACCAGCTCGGCGATCTTCTCATCGGACACTTTGCCCGTGCCGTAAGTGGTGACCATGACGCTGGTTGGAAGTGCAACGCCGATGGCGTAGGAGATCTGGATCAGGCACTTGTCGGCCAGGCCGGCAGCGACGATGTTCTTTGCCACGTAACGACCCGCGTAAGCGGCGGAACGGTCGACCTTGGACGGATCCTTGCCGGAGAATGCGCCGCCGCCGTGCGGGGCTGCACCGCCGTAGGTGTCGACGATGATCTTGCGGCCGGTCAGGCCGCAGTCACCCTGCGGGCCGCCAATGACGAAGCGACCGGTCGGGTTGACCAGATACTTGATGTCGCCCTTGATCAGTTCCTTGGGCAAGATCGGTTTGATGATCTCTTCGATGGCCGCTTCGCGGATCTGTGCCAGCGTCATCTCGGGAGCATGCTGCGTGGACAGCACCACGGTGTCGATGCGGTCGGGTACGCCATCCACATATTTGACTGTGACCTGCGACTTGGCATCCGGGCGCAGCCAGTTCAAGCGACCGTCGCGGCGCAATTGCGCCTGACGTTCGACGATGCGGTGCGACAGGTGGATGGGCAAGGGCATCAGTACATCTGTCTCGCGGCAGGCGTAACCGAACATCAGGCCCTGATCGCCGGCACCCTGGTCGAGGTTGTCGTCGTAGGCTTTGTTCACGCCCTGTGCGATGTCCGGGCTCTGTTTGTCATAGGCCACCAGCACGGCGCAGCCTTTGTAATCGATACCGTATTCGGTGTTGTCGTAGCCGATGCGCTTGATGGTGTCGCGCGCGACCTGGATGTAGTCGACATTGGCCGTGGTAGTGATCTCACCCGCCAGCACGACCAGTCCGGTGTTGCACAAGGTCTCGGCCGCGATGCGGGAATGTGCATCCTGCGCTAGAATCGCGTCCACGATGGCATCGGAGATCTGGTCTGCTACCTTGTCCGGATGGCCCTCGGACACGGATTCGGATGTAAAGAAAAACTCGCTCATGGCTCTCCGATCACTTCTTCAATAGTTAAATGGGCGCGCAGTATATCAAATCCCCCGCCAGTCAATTTATGGGTTTTCTTGAATGACCTTGCTGTTCGACCTTCTTGCCCGCTTGCCGCTGCCCTTGCTATATCGGCTAGGGGGGGCGTTCGGCTGGCTGATCTACTGGTCGTCCGGGCGCTATGCAGCACGGCTACGCGAGAATCTGCGCTTTGCCGGGGTCGCAGATTCTGAGGTGGCATACCGAAAGATGCTGCATGCCAATATCCGCGAGACGGGGCGGGGTGTGCTGGAACTGCCGTGGGTATGGCGGCGTCCCTTGCCGCAGGTGCTGGACAGTGTCAAGGCCTGCCGGGGCTGGGATCTGGTCGAGGCTGCGCACGCGCGCGGCAATGGTGTCATTCTGCTGACGCCGCATCTAGGCTGTTTCGAGATTATCAGTCTATATGTTGGTGTGCGCAGGCCGATGACCATCATGTACCGCGCTCCGCGTTGGCAATTTCTGGACAAGTTGATGCACGAAGGGCGTGCGCGCGGCCAGATCAAACTGGTCGGGGCCGACTTGGGCGGGGTGCGCCAGATGTTCAAGACGCTGAAACAGGGCGGCATCATCGGTGTGCTGCCGGACCAAGCGCCGGGCAATGGCGAAGGCGAGTGGGCATCGTTCTTTGGCCGTCCGGCCTACACCATGACTTTGATCGGACGCCTGGTTGAGATGCGCTCCGCAGCCGTGTTCATGTGTGTGGGTGAACGTTTGCCGGACGGTGCGGGTTATAGCCTGCATTTTTCGCCGCTGGAATTTGTGTCGGGCGTATCCATCCCGGCCCAGATGAATCGCGCGCTGGAGCAGGCCATCCGTACCCTGCCCGCGCAGTACCTGTGGAGTTACAACCGTTACAAAGTTCCGCGCGGTGCGAATCCGCCGCCGGCTGAAGAGGGACATTGATGTTGGCAAGGTTCGGTGTATTCATCCTGTGGTTGATCCACTTTCTGCCATTCCGCGTGATTGCCGTCATCGGCAATGCGCTGGGTATGCTGATATATCTGCTGGCTGGCGAGCGGCGCAGGGTGGGTGCCATCAATCTCAAATTGTGCTTCCCGGATATGAGCGAGACAGAACGCAAGCTGCTGTTGCGCGCTCATTTCAAGATGTTCTTCCGTGGTCTGGTCGAGCGCTGCATCTTGTGGTGGGCCAGTGCGGAGCGCATCAATTCGCTGATCCGCGTGGAAGGTGCCGAACATTTCGAGGCAGCGAAGGGGCGGCCCATAATCCTGCTCACGCCGCACTTCGTCGGCATGGATGCGGGCGGGCAGTGGGTGGCGCAGCAGGTGGATACCGTGTGCATGTACGCGAACCAGAAGAGTCGTTACCTGACCGAACTGCTATTGGAGAAGCGTGCGCGTTTCCGCAATCAGCGCCTGTATTCTCGACAGCAGGGGCTGCGTCCCATCCTGAAAGGCATGCGTGACAATATGCCTTTCATCTATCCGCCGGATCAGGATCAGGGCGTGAAGGACGGCGCGTTCATTCCGTTCTTCGGGGTGCCTGCTGCGACCATGATTTCCTTGCCGCGCATCGCGCAGATGACCGGTGCCAAGGTGGTGCCCTGCATCACGCGCGTGCTACCGGGGGGCGGCGGATATGTTTTGACCTTCTATCCGGCATGGGAAAACTATCCGAGCGGCGACGATATCGCCGATGCGCGCCGCATGAACGAATTCATCGAGCAGCGCGTGCTGGAGATGCCGGAACAGTATTTTTGGCTGCACAAACGGTTCAAGACTCGGCCGCCCGGAGAGGAAAGGTTCTACTGATGGAATATAAAGACCTTCGCGATTTCATCGCACAACTGGAAAGCATGGGCGAACTCAAGCGCGTCACTGCGCCGGTCTCCACACATCTGGAGATGACCGAGATCTGCGACCGCGTGTTGCGCGCGCAAGGTCCGGCGCTGCTGTTCGAGAACGTCGCCGGACATAAGATGCCGGTACTCGCCAACCTGTTCGGTACACCGCGTCGGGTGGCGCTGGGCATGGGCGAGGAAGACACTGCCGCGCTGCGTGAGGTGGGAAAGTTGCTGGCTTACCTGAAAGAGCCGGAGCCGCCCAAAGGGCTGAAAGATGCTTGGGACAAATGGCCGATACTTAAACAAGTGATGACTATGTCACCCAAGGTGCTGTCGTCAGCGCCGTGCCAGGAAGTGGTGTGGGAAGGTGCAGATATCGATCTTTCCAAGTTGCCGATCCAGCATTGCTGGCCGGGCGATGTCGCGCCGCTGATCACTTGGGGGCTGGTGGTGACGCGCGGGCCGAACAAGGCGCGGCAGAACCTGGGTATCTATCGCCAGCAGGTGCTGGGGCCGAACAAGGTGATCATGCGCTGGCTGGCGCATCGCGGTGGCGCGCTGGATTATCGTGATCATTGCGAAAAGAATCCGGGTCAACCTTATCCGGTCGCGGTAGTGATCGGTGCTGACCCGGCGACCATACTCGGCGCAGTGACACCGGTGCCCGATTCATTGTCCGAATATCAATTCGCCGGACTGTTGCGCGGCAGCAAGACCGAGCTGGTGAAGTGCATCGGCAGCGACTTGCAAGTACCCGCCTCCGCCGAGATCGTGCTGGAAGGCGTGATCCATCCGGGCGAGACCGCACTGGAAGGCCCTTACGGTGACCACACCGGTTACTACAACGAGCAGGACAAATTCCCCGTGTTCACTATCGAGTGCATCACCATGCGTCGCGACCCGATCTATCACAGCACCTATACCGGCAAGCCGCCCGACGAACCGGCGATGCTGGGTGTGGCACTGAACGAGGTGTTCGTGCCGCTGCTGCAAAAACAATTCCCCGAGATCGTGGAATTCTATCTGCCGCCGGAGGGGTGTTCTTATCGCATGGCGGTGGTGAGCATCAAAAAACAGTACGCCGGGCACGCCAAGCGCGTGATGTTCGGCATCTGGAGTTTCCTGCGCCAGTTCATGTACACCAAGTTCATCATCGTGGTGGACGACGACATCGATGTACGCGATTGGAAAGAAGTGATGTGGGCGATCACCACGCGCATGGATCCGGTGCGCGACACTTTGCTGGTAGAAAACACGCCCATCGACTATCTCGACTTCGCATCACCCGTGAGCGGTCTGGGCGGCAAAATGGGACTGGACGCCACCAATAAATTCCCGGGCGAGACGCAACGCGAATGGGGCACGCCTATCGTGATGGATGAGGCGGTGAAAGAGAAAGTTGATGCGATGTGGGGTGAGCTGGGGTTGTGAGCGTCAGAACGGCCTGCGCAGTTCAAATCCGATCTCGGTCGTTTTGTTGTGCGGTTCCAGTCCATAGCCGTACAGCACGCCGTTACGATAGATGGGATTGATGGCTGAATCCGCGATGTTCCAGTAATGCAGGTATGGCCCTGCCGACCATCTGGCGGTCGCGTAGGACAGTCGCAACTTTAAGCCGTAACCTTCAGTTTGTTTGCTGTCGAGGTCGCTGTAGCCGAGGCCGGTATCCGATAGTTTGGTGAACTGGTTCCCGGACAGCAGTTGATCGTATTCGAGCGATCCGATCATCTCGTCACCACTTTGCAGGCCGGTGCGTAAGATGACACCCACCGGTAGATAGACATAAGTGCTCTCGCGTCGGTAGCCGGGGTTGCCCGTACTGGTGATGCCGCGCCCATCATTGAGCAGGAAACGGTAGCCGAGTCCGGTATAGGTGGAGATCGTGGCGGTCTTGAGTAACCAGTCTCGCCCGATCAGTGCGCGTCCTTCGAAATACCAGTCCGGTTCTCCGCTGCTGTTACCTGTGCCGTTGCTGTTGTAGTCGACGGTGCCGCCTGCATAGCGCAATTCACCGCGCAGAAAAGTGAGTCGTGCCGGGTAGGCCTTGGTCACGCGCATCTCGATGCCACTCTTGTAACCTTGCAGGGACATTAGTCCGGGTTCCTCGTATTTGTAGGAGCCGAGGGAGATGCTGATCTCATTGCCCGTCTGGGTGGACATGGGGTCAGCCAGACTTATCGTCGGTAATGTCAGTGTCAGAATGGCGATCGGGATTGCTGCAAAATTCTTCATTTTGATATTTTCAGGCCGACGAAAGCCGTTGATTGGCGGTGACGTGATAGTGCCAGAAAAAAAGCCGGGCATCGCCCGGCTTTTAATGAATAACGAAAGTTAGAACGCGTATGCAACGCCGAAGCTCATGACGCTGGCTTTCAGTGGAGAAGATGAGCTGTCGTAGTCGCCGAAACTTATATATTGAGCGCGCAAACTGGTTTTCTCGGACAGACTAAAGGATGCACCCACGCCATACATTAGACCGGTTTTAGAGCCGCTGCCGCTTACGCCAAAATTGCTTGAGCCATCCCATTTGTTGCTAGTGAAACCCAGCTTGCCGAATACGCCGAACTGGCTGTTGATTGGGAAGGTTCCCACTGCAGCAGCATAGAGTGAAGAGGATTTTGTGGTGGCACTTAATGCGCCTGCCGTAATTGTAGAGTCACCAAAAAAGGTGTAGCCCACTTCGGCAGCGACATTCTCGCTGTAGTTGTAGCCACCTGCAATGGTCAGGTTGCCGGGGGTGGGGAAGGAGCTATTATTGGTCCATGTTGTTGTGCCGTAATCGCCAGCAATGTAGGTAGTGCCTGCGTTGCCTGCCATTGCAGGAGCGGCGAACGATGCCAAAATGGCGAGAGCCAAGATATTTTTTTTCATGCTGTTTCCTTTTGTTATTGAATAACGCGAACAAAATCTCGCAGGCGAATAATCGCTTATTGATTGTGGTTATGTAAACCTAAACGGCGGCCTATATATTTATTTAAAAGGTCTATATATTTTTTCGCGGCGAGTCGGGATAACTGTGCGGCTTAATTCAGTGTCGCGTCGCGAGCCATTCGACCAGCTTATCCTGCGCATCCTGCCCGTGCTTGGCATTGGGATGGTTGATGAAGAACACTACCACCCAATCCTTGTTGCGCTTTGAGCGTACATATCCCGCGATTGTCTTCACGCCTTCCAGCGTGCCGGTCTTGAGATGGGCGTGGCTGGCGGCCGGGCTGTCGCTCAGTCGTTTCTGCACGGAACCGTCCACACCCAGGATGGGCAGCGAAGATCGCAGCTCGGCACTTAATGGATGCACTGCGGCATGTTCCAGTAACTGCGCCATGTGCGCGGCGCTGATACGCTCGATGCGGGACAAACCTGCACCGTTCTCCAGCACCAATTCATTGAAATCCATGCCTTCTCTGGCCAGCCAGTTCTGCATGGCGAAGATGCTGCGTTCGATGCCCATGCGCCGACTGGTCTCGTTACCGGAGAAGATGGCCGGCATGTCGCCGGGTTCGTTCTCCAGCGGGAGCGTCTCGCCCAGCGTCAGGAACAATTGGCGCGCCATGACATTGTTGCTGTACTTGTTGATGTCGCGAATGACAGTGCTCAGCGGCTCGGAGCGATGCGTGGAGAACAATCGCGCGCTGGGCGCGACGATCCCTTCGCGTTGTATGCCGTTCAATGTGCCGCCCAGTTCCTGCCAGATGGCACGAAAGACGGCTTCCACGTAGCGGGTGTGGGGCATCACGGACAGGCTCTGTTCGCGTTCGCCGCACTTGATGGGGTAGTCGCCTTGCAACACCACGCTGTCACCGCCAGGCTGCACCGAGAGGCGTTCGTCCCAGTCGCTGCAGTTGAACTCGCCGCTGGACGGCGCGAGTTGGTTCTCCAGCGAGAATCCGGAGATGGGCGGCAGGCTCACGACTTTCAGATCTGCGCCATTGGGCAGGTAACGCAGGCGCACGATGTTGAAGTTGAGCAGCAAGGCATCCGGCCCGACGTTGTAGGCGCGCAGCGGGTCGTTGTCGAATTCGGCGGGGTCGTGCGGTTGCAGATCGAAATAGCTGCGGTCGAATACCAGATCGCCCTTGATGTCGCGCAAGCCGCGCGCGCGCAGATCGGAGAGCCATAGCCAGAACTGCTCGATGGTGAATTTTGGGTCGCCGTAGCCTTTCAGGATCAGGTCGCCATATAACTCCCCATCCGCCAGTTCTCCGTCGATGTAAGCCTCGGTCTTCCACGTATAGGCCGGGCCTAGCAGGTCGAGCCCGGCATAGGTGGTCAGCAACTTCATGTTGGAGGCCGGATTCATCGCCCGTTGGGCGTTCAGGTTGATCAGAGAGTATTGGTGTCCGACCTCGCGGACCACGATTGAGACGGCAGAGGTCGGGATGCCTGCTTTCTCCAACTCTTGTGTGACGCTGTCCGGCAGTGATGCGGCCCCAGCATCGAGTGCAAAAGTCAGGCTGATGAATAGTGTGACGAGCAGTTTCATGACAGTTCGTTGATGACGGCCAGCGTGCGCGTGACCATCAACTGCATTTCCTCTTCGGCGATGACATAAGGCGGCATGAAATATACCGTGTCGCCCATCGGGCGCAACAGCAATTCCTTTTGCAGGCCGAGGCTGAAGCAGCGCTGCGCAAAATCCGTATGCGACGTCTCGACCTCGAACGCCCAGACCATGCCGGTGTTGCGGAAGTTGCGCACGCGCGGGTGCGTGCGCAGCGGTTCGGCGATGCGGTTGAGGAAGGCAGCCTTGTCGCGATTGACGTTGAGCACATCGTCCTGCGCAAAGATGTCCAGTGTCGCCAGCGCGGCGCGGCAGGCCAGCGGGTTGCCAGTGTAGGAGTGCGAATGCAAAAAGCCGCGCGCGGTCTCGTCGGCATAGAAGGCCTGATAGATGTCGTCCGTGGTCATCACCACCGACAAAGGCAGATAGCCGCCGGTGATGCCTTTGGACAGCAACAGGAAATCGGGCCGGATGTTCGCCTGTTCGCACGCGAACAGCGTGCCGGTGCGGCCCATGCCGACCGCGATCTCGTCGGCGATCAGATGCACGCCATAACGCGTACACAGTTCGCGCGCGGCGCGCAGGTAGGCGGGGTGATACATCGCCATGCCCGCCGCGCCCTGGATCAGCGGTTCGACGATCATGGCGGCGATCTGCGCGTGATGTTGTTGCAGATGCTGGTCTAGCGCATCCGCGCAACGCAGTGCAAAGGCCTCGGCGCTTTCGCCCGGATGCGCATTGCGCCAGTCCGGGCTGGGCACCGTGGCGTTCTGCCTTATCAGCGCGCCGTAGGCGTCACGGAACAAGGCCACATCGGTCACTGTTAGCGCACCCAGCGTCTCACCGTGGTAGCTGTTCTGCAGACTGAGGAACTGGGTCTTCTGTGTTTGCCCGTGATTGCGCCAGTAATGCGCGCTCATCTTCAGCGCGATCTCGGTGGCAGAGGCGCCGTCCGAACCGTAGAAGCAATGGCCGAGTCCCGGGGGGGCCAGTTCGCGCAGACGCTCCGACAGTTGCACCACCGGTTCGTGGGTGAATCCGGCCAGCATCACGTGCTCCAGTTTGCCGAGCTGGTCGGTGAGGGCCGCGTTGATGCGCGGTTCGCTATGTCCGAACAGATTCACCCACCAGGAGCTGACCGTATCCAGATAGCGATTGTCTTCGAGATCATAGAGCCACACGCCTTTGCCGCGCGCGATGGGCACCAGCGGCAAGGTCTCGTGGCGCTTCATCTGGGTGCAGGGATGCCAGACCGCGGACAGGCTGCGCGTCAGCAGGGAAGTGTTTGATGTCATGCGGGCAATCATAACGTAAGATGAAGCCTCAACCGATACGAGGAGACAGCCATGAACATCCTCATCACTGGCGGCACCGGCTTGATCGGCCGCGCCCTCTGTCATGCCTTGCTGGCCGAAGGCCATACCTTGACTGTATTCAGTCGTCACCCCGAGTCCGTTGCCAGCAAATGCGGTGCAGGCGTAAAGACGCTGGCTTCGCTCGACGACTGGCATTCGCACCATCATTTCGACGCCGTCATCAATCTGGCGGGTGAGCCTATCGTCGATGCAGCCTGGACGGCGCATCGCAAGAAAGTTTTGCGTGACAGCCGAATCGCCCTCACTGAAAAGCTGGTCGCGCGTATCGCACAGGCGGCAATCAAGCCTTCCGTCTTGCTGTCGGGCTCTGCCATCGGCTATTACGGGGGGCGTGGTGACGAAGAGTTGATTGAGTCATCCGGCTCGGGTGAAGATTTTCCTGCGCATCTGTGTGCTGACTGGGAAGCGGTCGCCAGCGAAGCAGAGCAGTACGGTGTCCGTGTCTGCCTGCTGCGTACAGGGCTGATACTGAGCAAGGAAGGTGGCCTGCTTGCCCGCATGTTGTTGCCGTTCCGGCTGGGTTTGGGCGCCAGGCTGGGTGATGGAAAACAGTGGATGAGCTGGATACATATCGATGATTACGTGCGATATGTGCTGCGTCTGTTGGAGGGTGCGCAACTGAGCGGGGCCTTCAATATGACCGCGCCGCAACCTGTCACCAATGCTGAATTCACCCGCACACTGGCAGCCGTGCTGCATCGTCCGGCGCTATTCGTCGCGCCGGCATTCCTGCTGAGGCTGGCTATGGGAGATCGGGCGGCGCTGGTGCTGGAAGGGCAGCGTGTTTTGCCTGAACGTTTGCAGGCGACAGGTGTGGAATGTGCCTATCCCGATCTTGCCTCTGCGCTTAAAGCCGTAGCAGCGCGTCCCTGAAAAGAAATTTGCCGCTTGCTCTTGAATTGAGAGGGGGGCGCCCCTATTATTAGCACTCGCTGGCGGGGAGTGCTAATTCCTTGCCTGTGCAAATCATCAACTCACTGATTTAGGAGAAATAAGCATGAAGATTCGTCCTTTGCATGATCGCGTCATCGTCAAGCGCATGGAAGAAGAGCGCAAGACCGCTTCCGGTATCGTCATCCCCGACGCAGCAACCGAGAAGCCGGACCAAGGCGAAATCATCGCTGTGGGCAACGGCAAGATCGGTGACGACGGCAAGGTTCGCCCAATGAACGTCAAGGTCGGCGACAAGGTGCTGTTCGGCAAGTATTCCGGTCAAGCTTTCAAGATGGATGGTGTCGAACTGCTGCAAATGCGCGAAGACGACATCATCGGCATCATCGAAGCCTAAGCATTCAACGAATTCAGGAGAATAAGAAATGGCAGCTAAAGACGTTAAATTCCATGATGCAGCACGTGCCAAGATGGTCGTGGGTGTCAACATTCTGGCCGATGCGGTCAAAGTGACTCTGGGCCCCAAGGGCCGTAACGTAGTGCTGGACCGTTCCTACGGTTCACCCACCATCACCAAGGACGGCGTTTCCGTCGCCAAAGAGATCGAACTGAAGGACAAGTTCGAGAACATGGGCGCGCAGATGGTGAAGGAAGTCGCTTCCAAGACCTCGGATGTGGCCGGTGACGGTACAACAACCGCGACTGTGCTGGCTCAGTCCATCGTGCAGGAAGGCATGAAGTTCGTTGCCGCCGGCATGAACCCGATGGATCTGAAGCGCGGCATCGACAAGGCAGTCATCACGGCTGTTGAAGAGCTGAAGAAACTGTCCAAGCCTTGCACCACCAGCAAAGAGATCGCCCAAGTCGGCTCCATCTCCGCCAACTCCGACACCGCTGTCGGCGAGAAGATCGCCGAAGCGATGGACAAGGTCGGCAAGGAAGGCGTCATCACCATCGAAGACGGCTCCGGTCTGGAAGACGAACTGGACGTGGTCGAGGGCATGCAGTTCGACCGCGGTTACCTGTCGCCGTACTTCATCAACAATCAGGATCGCCAGATCGCCGCGATGGACAATCCTTACGTCCTGCTGCACGACAAGAAGATCTCCAACATCCGTGACCTGCTGCCCGTACTGGAGCAGATCGCCAAGACCAGCCGTCCGCTGCTGATCATCGCCGAAGATGTCGATGGCGAAGCACTGGCAACGCTGGTGGTGAACAACATCCGCGGCATCCTGAAGACCGTTGCCGTCAAGGCACCGGGTTTTGGTGACCGTCGCAAAGCCATGTTGGAAGACATCGCTATCCTGACCGGCGCTACCGTGATCGCAGAAGAAGTCGGTCTGACTCTGGAAAAAGCCACACTGGATGATATGGGCCAAGCCAAGCGTATCGAAGTGGGCAAGGACAACACCATCATCATCGACGGACACGGCAAGACCGAAGCGATCCAGTCGCGCATCACCACCATCAACAAGCAGATGGAAGAGTCCTCCAGCGACTACGACAAAGAGAAGCTGCAAGAGCGCAAAGCCAAGCTGTCCGGCGGCGTGGCCGTGATCAAGGTCGGCGCTGCGACCGAAGTCGAGATGAAAGAGAAGAAGGCCCGCGTGGAAGACGCATTGCACGCGACACGTGCCGCTGTTGAAGAAGGCATCGTGCCCGGAGGCGGCGTAGCACTGCTGCGTGCCAAGGTTGCGGTAGCCGGTCTGAAGGGCGACAACCACGACCAGGACGCCGGTATCACCATCGTGCTGCGCGCGATGGAAGCGCCGCTGCGTGCCATCGTTGCCAACGCAGGCGAAGAGCCATCCGTTGTTGTGAACAAAGTGCTGGAAGGTAAAGGCAGCTTTGGTTACAACGCAGGCACAGGCGAGTATGGCGACATGCTGGCCATGGGCGTGGTCGATCCGACCAAGGTGACCCGCACCGCACTGCAGAACGCATCCTCCATCGCAGGCCTGATGCTGACGACCGCATGCATGGTCGCCGAAATGCCGGAAGACAAACCGGCCGGCGGCATGGGTGGGGATATGGGCGGCATGGGTGGTATGGGCGGCATGATGTAAAGAACCAGCCGCACGGCTCTGCCGTATTGCTGTAAACGAACCCCGCCAAGTGCGGGGTTCGTTTTTTGTGTTGCCCGTAATGCCGCTTATGGCTACAATGCGCGCCTTCGTTTCGACCGACCCGTCCGGGAAGGCAGAAAAACGGCTCGGTAGCTCAGTTGGTAGAGCAGCGGATTGAAAATCCGCGTGTCGGTGGTTCGATTCCGCCCCGAGCCACCAGAACAATCAAACAGAAAGGCTGCCCTAGTGGCGGCCTTTCTGCATCTTGCTTGACCAATACGTGATGGCTATATAGGTCTAGAATGCAATAGCAAAGTGTTGCCCGTTCGGGTTGCCGAAATAATTATAGGGGTTTGCATGAGAAGTAGATCATTGCGAAGTTTTATGTGCGTTGTTTTTTGCGTGAGCGTCGGACTACAGGGCACGGCCTATGCGGCGGGCGGAGTGGTCATTCGGGCATTCTCGGCGCGTCCAATTCCCGCCGCACCTGTTGCAGATAGCACTGCTATCCAGCAGCAGAGCGCCAATGTCGATGCGCCTGAACAGTTACTTAGGGATGCGGAGGCGCTGCTCAATGAGGGCAAAGCTGATGAGGCATACCAGCTGCTGGAGTCAAAGGATTTCGAGTATTCCGGCAATTTGCAATTCGATTACCTGCTGGGGATTGCTGCTTTGGATAGCGGACGCCCGGATAAAGCCACCCTGGCCCTCGAGCGTGTGCTGGCGGTCGATCCAAACTTTGCGGGAGCGCGACTGGATATGGCGCGCGCCTATTTCCATCTGGGAGATTTACCGCGCGCCAGGACGGAACTGGAAGCAGTCATGAAGCAAGAGCCTCCGGAAGCGGCGCGTATCACGATCGAGAAATATCTGGTTGCGATCGATTCGGCAGAACAGGCCAGAAAAACCCGTTATTCGGCATATCTGGAAGGCACGATCGGTCGGGATACGAACGTCAATAATTCCACCAGTCAATCCGATGTGGCAGTTCCGGCTTTCGGCAATCTGGTGTTCACTTTGAACCCCACCAGCCTTAAAACACCGGCGACTTATTACGCCGCAGCCGCAGGCGGGGAGGTGACTCACGCATTCTCAGGACAGTGGGGCGCTTATGGCGGACTCGATCTGCGTCTGCGCAACAATAATCAGATGCATACATATGATACCGGCAGTGCAGATGCGCGAACTGGCGCGACTTTCTCTTCCGGCGATGAGGTGTTTCGTGCCGGCCTGACATGGGGCTTCTACGAACAGGCGCATCTGAAGAACAGGAATGCATACGGGATAGCCGGAGGCTGGCAGCACAATTTCGATCCCAAGAACCAGCTCAATGTTTTTGCTCAATACGGCAAGAATCGTTATTCGGATCCCACTTATCACGTGAACGATTTCAATCAATCCGTCATCGGCGCAGGGGGGCTGCACATTCTGGATGATGGAAAATCCGCACTGTTCGCCAGTATCAATGGCCTGAAGGAAGGTGCGGTGCATGACAGGGCGGACGGCAGCAAGTCAGGCTATGGTATGAGGTTCGGCGGACAGACTTCGATCAGGGAAAAGGTCGAGGTGTTTGCCATTGTCGGTTATCAACGAGGTCGCTATGACAAAGAGAACCTCGCTTTCCTGGTCAAGCGCGATGACAAACAGTTCGATGCTGCACTAGGAGCCAATTGGCATTTCGCGCAGCTGTGGACGTTCCGCCCCCAGATCGGCTATTCGCGCAACAAATCCAATATCGCCATTTACAGTTTCGATCGTATCGATGCATCCATGACTGTGCGCCGGGATTTTCGATAGCCGGCATGTGCAACATTCTTGAACGAGGTTGATCATGAACATCACCAAGCAAATCAAATATTCCCTGACCTTGGCATTTGCCAGTCTCATGTTATCCACTCCGGCGGCGCAAGCAGCGGTTGCGGGTAAGGTCCAATTCGTACACGGGAATGTGCAGGTCACGGCTTTCGGCATGACACGTGTACTGAAGAAGGGTGACAGGGTATCCGAGGGTGACTTCATTTCCACCGCGGCGAACGCGTCGGCACAGGTCAAGATGCAGGACGGCGGATTTGTGGCGATCCGGCCCAATACACAGATGAAGTTCGATATGTTTGTGTTCAATGGCAAGCAGGATGGCAGTGAGCGCAGCTTCTTCACTTTGCTCAAAGGTGGGTTTCGCGCGGTGACCGGTCTGATCGGCTCCAGAAACAAGCATAATTACAGCATCAAGACACCCTCTGCCACTATCGGCATTCGCGGTACCGATCACGAATCATTCGTTGTTCCGGTGGGTGATGCTGCAGTGCCGGCAGGGACATATAGCAAAGTGAACGTGGGTGAAACTAGCCTCACTACCAACCTTGGCACCATCAATGTGCTGCCAAACCAGATGGGTTTCTCAAGCGGGCTGAATGCGCTGCCCAAACTGGCACCGATTAATACGAATATCTTCACAGTAGCTGCCGCCCCTAGCAAAACGATCAAGGAGAATGATGAGGAGAAGGCGGCCCAAGCCGGGCAGGCAGCTTCGGCGCAACAGGAAGATGGGAGTCAGCCGCAGGATGACAATGCAAACCAAGCGGGTAGCGATGGTGCTCAAGCCAGCCAGAATGGGGATGCAAGCGAACCGCAGGCAGTTGCGGGAGATGAGGCCCCCAAGGCTGAGCAGCCCGATGCAGCCGGTCCGGCGCCGATCAGAACTGTTGCGGCGGATGCGGCTCCCGTGAGCCCCGGGACGAGTTTGAGCAATCCGCCGCCGAGTGGGGCGTTGCTGCCGATGCCGGTGATCGATACCCCGCAGATGCTAGTGCCGGTCGTGTTGGTCAACGCCACGACCGGTATGATATTGAACACGACCACGCAAACGATTATTCAGGATGGATCGACCACATCATTGAGCATACTGGTGACGGCGCCGGTGACCAATCCCTATGTGGTGACCTCATTGCTGGTCTCGGATAGTTTGGCGTTCCCCGCCTTCCCGCAGCCTTACAACTTTGAAACTTTGCCCGGTGCGATCTCTACTGGAGCGACAGCTCCCAGCTTTACAGTGATATGGGGGGGCGGATGTTCAACGTCACCTTGCAGCACAGGCGCGACCTATACTTTGACCGGAGCATCGGGCGCGGTGGCAGGGACTGCGAATAGTGTGTCTTCCACTGGGATCAAATTCGGGCGCTATGCGGTGGTGCCTGCGCTGACCACGACTACCTACTACGCGGGCTCGGCGGCCACGACGTTCACACAAACACTCTCCGGAGGCTACGGCAGCTGGATCACCGGTCCCAGCGTGAACCCCTTCTATTTGCCGGAAGCCCTGGTAGGCAATGCGACATACGTGCTGGATGGCGGTACTGCGCCAACCACCCAATCTGGTGCGACGGGCGCAATCGGCTCGGCCAGCCTGTCAGTCAATTTCACCAATCAATCGGTGGGAGCGAATCTCGCCGTGAGCGGGGGCGGGCATAGCTGGACAGCAACGGCCACTGCGATGCCGCTGACATCCAATAGCGGTGTCGGAAATACCCGTTCGCATTTCGATACCTATGGTGGCGGCACCTTGAATATCGTCATGGATGGTGCGACTGCGGGACAGGGCTACATTTCCGGACAGATCACCGGCAATGGCATCAACGGTGCATTCCTGCAGTATTACTTTACCGACACCTTGGCACAAAGCATCAGCGGGGCCACTGCATTCAGACTCGATACTTTCAATGGATCGCCGGCAACCACGGTCGACCTGGCTACGCCGTATCAACTGGTCGCTATCTCCAGATATGACGCCCTTGGTGTCTCGGGCAGTTCCGGTACTTTCTTTGACATGAATGGAGCCTTTAATAACGCCGGGCGTGTGATCAAGGACGCTGCGGGAAATCTGACGCGCTTTGATATGGGTTCCAATTCCGGCGGGTCGACGCAGGGAGGCACAACAGTCAGCGCAAGTTCCAACATCATATCCATCGGCACTGCTACTGCAGTCAATCAAGGGAAGGATCCCGTTTCGGGTATCAGTTGGGGGCGCTGGCAGGGCGGCAATCTGGGCGTGACGGATCGTGTGACCAACACCGCATTAGCCTCCATCAGTAATACAACGAGCAGCCTGCACTGGCTGACTGCGCCGGTGATGAACGGGCCGGTGACTTTGCCGGCTTCCGGAACTTATAACTACACGCTGGCTGGCGGCACCAGCCCGACCGACAACCTGGGTAACGTAGGCACATTGAACAGCGCGACATTGCAAGCCAACTTCACCGCAATGACCGTGAATGTCGGCGTGAGCGCCACGGTGGGCGCGACCAACTATGTGGCGACCGGCACTAACCTGCCGATCCAGCAAACCATCTTTGGCGACGGGAATGGCGGCGGGACATTCACTGCCACAGCCAATGGCGCGGCGATTCAGGGCGGATTGGGCGGCTCGTTCACCGGCATAGGGGCGACCGGTGCCGGCGTGGTGTACGGCTTCCAGAACAGTGCAACGACGATCAATGGCGTGCTGGCATTCCATCGCTGAGTGATTGGAATGCAATGAAGCTCAAAGGCCTGCAGTAATTGCAGGCCTTTTTGTAGTGGCAAGCAGCATATCAGTATGACGGGCTGCAACAGCGAAAACATATCCCATGATGTGCTGCGCGAGCGTCGCAGCCCATCACACTTAAGCAAGCCCTGTAATTTCACTTCGCTCTCGCTCGGGGCCGTCCCAATCGGCATAAACACCATTATTGCCGACGGGTTTTATTCCACGCCCACTGCTTTTACGCTATTGTTCGTATAGCGAACAGAGAATACATGTAGTTACCTTGATGTTGTGCTGCGTTGAGTGCAATGGATAACGAAATTCTGGCCAGGTAAGGGGAAAGTTGGTCAGGCAGAAACGGGGTTGTCGTCCATTACGAGATAGGCAGGAGAAACTGATGCTTCCGGAAAAAAAGAGCAAGGTCGCGGCGGCAAAACCGCCAAGAGCATCAACGGTAAAACGGGCGAAGAAGAAGGAAGTTCAGGTCGAGAAGTTGGTTCCGCTACGTCCGTACCTGGTCGGCATCGGCGCATCCGCGGGGGGATTGGAAGCACTCTCGGCGTTGATCGCAGCACTGCCCACCGATCTGGGCATCTCCTATGTCGTCTTGCAACATCTTTCCCCCACCCACCGCAGCATGATGGCGCAACTGCTCGGCCGCGAGACCGCGATGGCCGTGCAAGAGGTAGAGAACGGCGTGCAGCCAGAGCCGGACACCATCTACGTCGCCCCCGCCAGTAGCAACGTCAAGCTGAAGGACGGCTGTTTTGTGCTGATCGAAGGCCCGCGCGAAGCGACACCGCGCCCCTCGGTCAGCATGTTCCTGACCTCGCTGGCGGAAGAGAAGATCGAGGACGCCATCGGCGTCATCCTCTCCGGCACCGGCAGCGACGGGGCATCCGGATTGCGCGACATCAAGGCGGCGGGCGGTTACACCTTCGCCCAGGATCCGCAGACCGCCAAGTACGCCGGCATGCCGCAGTCCGCCATCGACACGGGTTGCGTGGACTGGGTGCTGGCACCGGAAGAGATCGCCAAAGAGATCGCCATCATCGCGCGTTCGCACGGCGCGGTCACCGTCAACAAGCCGCCGGTTGGCGCGACCACCCTGAAAAAACTGCTGATCAAGGTCAAGCAGCACACGCGCATCGATTTTTCCGGTTACAAGGAAGGCACGCTGTGGCGGCGCATCGAGCGGCGCATGGCGGCAAACCATGTGAACGACCTCGACGACTACCTGAATCTGGTGGAGAGCAACCCGGAAGAACTGGGGCATCTGGGCAAGGACATCCTGATCTCGGTCACCGCCTTCTTCCGCGATCCGGTGTCCTTCAGCGCCTTGCGCGTCATGCTGCAGAACATCCTCGATAACAAACGCCCGGGCGACGAGATCCGCATCTGGGTGGCGGCCTGCGCCACCGGCGAAGAGGCTTACACCATGGCCATCCTGCTGGCGGAGTTGCTGGGGCCGAACGTGAACCAGTACCGCATCCAGATATTCGCCACCGACATCGATCTGAACGCGCTGGCTGTTGCCCGCAAAGGTTCCTATGCCGAGAGCGCGCTGGCCGATCTGGAACCGGGCCTGGCGATCCGCTATTTCCAGAAGGTGGGCAACCGCCTGGAAGTGTCGCGCACCCTGCGCGACATGGTGGTGGTGGCGCGGCAGGACCTGATCCAGGACCCGCCCTTCCTGCGGCTCGATCTGGTGAGCTGCCGCAACATGCTCATCTATCTGCAAAATGAATTGCAGGCCAAGGTGCTGTCCACCTTCCACTACAGCCTCAACCCGAACGGCCTGCTGTTCCTCGGCAAGTCGGAAGGCATCTTCCAGCAGGAGGCTTTGTTCGAGCCGGTGGACAAGTCGGCGCGTATCTATCGCCGCTGTGCCGGCGAATCGCGTCTCTCGGTATCGGCCTTCCGCTTGCCGGATATGGCAACCGAGCGGAATGTTCCCAAGGTCGTGGCAGATTCCGAATTGCGCCTGCTGGAAGAAGCGGTCCGCCGCTATGTCCCGGTCAGCGTGCTGGTCAACGGCAGTTTCGACATCCTGCACATGCACGGCGATGTCAGCCCGTATCTGTCGATCGTTCCAGGGAAACCCAATTTCAATCTGCAGAACCTGCTGCACCGCGAGTTGCGTGCCGATCTGCAATTGCTGCAACACCAGGCCGAACACAAGCATGAATCCGCGATCGGCCGTCCGCATACCGTCAAGATCGGCGACGAGAAGAAGAGCGTGCGCCTGGTCGTGCATCCGATGGAAAGAGGCGTGGTCAATCCCTTCTTTCTGGTTTCGTTCGAGATCGTGCCGCAGGCCGCGCCCGCCGCAGGACAAGAGGCCGTTACGGTCACGGCAGAAGGGCGCAATGTCAGCGAGCTGGAAGAGGAGCTGATCTCCACGCGCGAACGCCTGCAGACGGTGATCGAGGAGCTGGAGACCTCCAACGAGGAGATGCAGGCGCTGAACGAAGAGGTGGTGGCGGCCAACGAGGAACTGCAGTCCTCCAACGAGGAGTTGGAAGCGGCCAACGAGGAACTGCAATCCACCAACGAGGAGCTGACCACGGTCAATGAAGAGTTGCAGGTGCGCTCGGGCGAGCTGGGCGATCTGTTCAACGACCTGGAGAACATCCAGAACAGTGTCGGCTTTCCCATCATGGTGTGCAACTCGCATCTTGAACTGACCCGTTTCAACAGCCCGGCGGCGGCGCTGTTCTCGCTCTCGTCCGTCTCGATGCGGCAGCCCTTGCCCAGTCTCCGATTGCCGGTGGGGATGAAGGACTTTTCGACGATGGTGCATGATGCCGTCCACAACAACCGTGTCGGCGATGCGCACATCTTCTCCAACGAACGCCACTACCTGCTGCATATCTCGCCCTACGAGACCAAGGTGCGCGGCACGCGCGGTGCGATCATCGTGCTGCTCGACCACACCGAGCGGCTGGTGGCGGAGCGCGACATGCGCAAGAGCCGCGAGATCATGCTGGCGATCATGAACAATTCCACCTCGATCATCGCCTTGAAGGATCTGGCCGGACGCTACGAGTTCGTCAACAAGCAGTTCGAGAATTTCTTCGGTCTGGAGTCGAAGGATGTGCTGGGCAAGACCGACACGCAGGTATTGTCGCGCAAGATCGCCGACGATTTCCGTGCCAAGGAACTGGATGTGGTGCGCCTGCATACCGCGATGGAATTCGAAGATCACCTGATTCTGGATTCTGGACGCGAACGTTACCTGCATTCGATCCGCTTCCCGCTGCTGACCGAGGACGGCGTGGTGTACAGCATCTGCACCCAGTCCGTCGACGTGACCGAACACAAGCGCGCCGAGGACCAGTTGCGTCTGGCAGCGCGCGTGTTCGACCGCTCCGGGGAAGGCATCGTGGTCACCGATGCGCATCAGAAGATACTGACGGTCAACAGCGCCTTCACCCAGGTGACCGGCTATGAGGCGGAAGAAGCCATCGGCAATACGCCGAAGATGCTGTCATCCGGCAAGCAGGACGCGCAGTTCTACCAGCATATGTGGCTGCATCTGGAATCGCACGGCTGGTGGCAGGGTGAGGTGTGGAACAAGCGCAAGAACGGCGAGATCTATCCGGAGTGGCTCACCATCAATGCAGTGAACGACCCGGACGGAAAAATCATCAACTATGTCGGCATCTTCAGCGACATCTCGGTGGTCAAGGAGTCGCAGCGCAAGGTCGAGTTCCTCGCCACCCACGACGAGCTGACCGGGCTGCCCAACCGCGCGCTGTTCATGGACCGCCTGCGGCAGGCTATCGCGCATTCGGAACGTGACGAGAGTTCCTTTGCCGTGCTGTTCATCGACCTCGACAACTTCAAGGTGATCAACGATTCCATGGGCCATGCCGCCGGCGACGATCTGCTCAAGGAGATATCGTCCCGCCTGCGCGATTGTGTGCGCACCGCAGACACGGTGGCGCGCTTCGGAGGTGATGAATTCGCCCTGCTGATCGAGGATGCGACGGTTGCGGAAGCGGAGATGACGGCGCACCGCATCGCCGATGCCATGTTGCGTCCCCATCCCATCGGTCGCCAGAACGTCTATCCCGGAGCCAGCATCGGCATCTGCCTGTTCCCCAACGACGGCGAGGACCCCGAGACGCTGTTGAAGAACGCCGACAGCGCCATGTATCAGGCCAAGGACGGTGGCAAGCGCGGCCACCATTTCTTCACCGATGAACTGAAGCGCGTCGCCGACGAGCGTCTCAAACTGGAAACCGAGTTGCGCGGTGCCATCGAGCGTGATGAATTGTTCCTGGTCTATCAACCGCAGGTGGATATGGAAAGTGGCCGCTTGGTCGGCGTCGAGGCGCTGGCGCGCTGGAACCACCCGAGCGAGGGGCTGATATCGCCGGCGAAGTTCATCCCGTTGGCCGAGAAGACCGGCATCATCGACCGGCTGGGCGAATGGGTGGCCACGACCGCATGCAAGCAGATGGCGGCCTGGGTCAAGCAGGGGCACGACATCCCGCGCGTCTCCATCAACGTGTCGCCCTACCAATTACGCCGCTGCAATATCCCGGCCATGATGTTGCGTCTGCTCAGCCAGCACAAACTGGATGCGGAGCGGGTGATGCTGGAGCTGACCGAGAGCGCGCTGGCCGAGGATACCGATCAAGCGCAGCAGATGCTGCAGGAGTTGAAGTCGCTAGGTATCAAACTCAGCATCGACGATTTCGGCACCGGCTATTCCTCGCTCGCCTATCTGCGCCGTCTGCCGATCCACGAACTGAAGATCGCCCAGCATTTCGTCGTCGACATCGCGACCAATGCCGATGCGCAAGCCATCGCCAAGACCATCCTGCTGATGGCGCAGGCGCTGGGTTTCAGTGTCGTGGCGGAAGGTATCGAGACCGCCGAGCAGTTGGCCGTGTTGCGCAGTCACGGCTGCGACATAGGGCAAGGCTATCTGTTCGCGCATCCGCTGAGCAGCAAGGAATTGCTGGCAAGTTACGGCAAGGATGTGATCTTGCTGGACTGATCCGGCTGTACTGAACCACCTCTGACCTGCCGCAAGGTCTTCTGCTCCACCGGGTGCGTCCGCACCCGGTGCAGTTATCGTTCCAGCACCGCCCTCCCGGCATATTAGCCGTTGTTAAAAATCACACTTAATAGTTGTATTCATTACTCTATCGGGCTATGTCAGAGTCATTGACAAGGTAATCTTGTCAGGTATACGGTTCGGCTCTGCTCCGTGGCGGTGATATCCGTCCACGGTGGAATATGCAGGCGAGTGTGCAGTCCTTGTTTTAACAACGAAACGGGAAAGGGAGAATCTTGATGAGTAAAGAGATAGATCTGGGACGTCGCAAGGCTTTATCCACCGGGGGCATAGGTTTGCTGGCCCTGTTCGGCGGTGCGGCTCTGTTGCGCCCGGGCCAGGCGCTGGCCGAATGGAATCAGAAAGCCTTCACATCCAAAGCAGTGGACGAAGCCTTGGGCTCACTGGGGGCGACCAACCCGGAAGAGAATTCCACCTTGATCCGCTTGACCGTACCCGAGATCGCCGAGAACGGCTCGGTGGTGCCGGTCGGTATTTCCAGTTCGCTGTCCAACGTCGAGCAGATCGCCATCTTGGTGGACAAGAACCCCAACGTGCTGGCGGCCGTGTTCAATATCCCCGCAGGTACAGCGGCTGAGGTCACCACCCGCGTGAAGATGGGCAAGACGGCCCATGTGGTGGCGCTGGTCAAGGCCGACGGCAAGTACTACCGCACTTCGAAAGAAGTCAAAGTCACGGCAGGCGGCTGCGGCGGCTAACCGTAGCGGACACTCACTCATACGCACAAGGAAGACAAAATGGGCAAACCAATGAAGATACGTGCCTCCGTCAAGGACGGCATGACCGAAGTCAAGATCCTGATGCAGCACGAGATGGAGACCGGCCTGCGCAAGGATGCGGACGGCTCGCTGATCCCGGCCTGGTTCATCACCGAAGTCAAAGCCGAATACCAGGGGCGCGTTGTGCTGGATGCGCAGTTCGGACAATCGATCTCCAAGAACCCCTACCTGATGTTCAGCTTCAAGGGGGGCAGCGCGGGGGATAAGGTCAAGGTCAGCTGGGTCGACAACAAGGGCGATTCCCGCAGCGACGAGGTGACGATCTCGGCATAAAAGTAAAGATGAATTGGCTATGCGACTGCATGGCCATTTTTTTATCAGGGAGAACAAATGAACACCAATCAGATATTCAGGGCAGTGATGGTGCTGGCATTGTCGGGCAGCCTGACGGCGGTGGCGGAAGAGAAAGAGATAACCGACTCAGACCGCATCGAGCAATACCGCGAGATGATCAGCGACGGCAACCCCGCCGAATTCGACGAGATGCGCGGCGAAGAGCTGTGGAAGACACCGGGCGGTCCGAAGAACGCCAGTCTGGAGCAGTGCGATCTGGGCAAGGGTAAGGGCGTGGTGAAGGGCGCTTATGCCGAGATGCCGCGTTACTTCAAGGACACGAAGATGGTGCAGGACCTGGAATCGCGCCTGCTCACCTGCATGACCACCTTGCAGGGCATCCCGGAAGAGCAGATCACCGCCAAGCCTTTCGCTTCCGACAAGAAAGAGTCCGACATCTCGTCATTGACCACCTACGTGGTCGGGCAATCCAAAGGCGTGAAGATGAAGGTCTCCACCAAGCACCCCAAGGAGAAGGAGGCCTACGAGATCGGCAAGCGCATCTTCAACTACCGCGCCGGTCCGTATGACTTCGCCTGCTCCACCTGCCATGCCACCAGTGGCGTGCGCATCCGCATGCAGGACTTGCCCAACATGCGCAGCAGCAAGAAGGACGCCCAGATTGCCTACACTGGCTGGCCCGCCTATCGCGTGTCGCAGGGGCTGACCCGTTCCTTCCAGTGGCGCCTGAACGACTGCTTCCGCCAGCAACGCTTCCCAGAACCGAAGTACGCATCCGAAGCCACCATCGCATTGACTACCTATCTGGCAGTCAGCGCGAACGGCGCAGAGTATGTGGGCCCAGGTCTGAAACGCTAGGAGATGACGAACATGAATACAAAATCGATGATTGGATTCGCGGTCAGTCTCTCGCTGGCTATGGTTTCACTGCCGACACTGGCGGGGGATAAGGATCTGGACGCAAAGACCGCCATGATCGTCAAACGCGATTTCCGCGACAAGGGAATCGCCAAGGCGACACGCGTGAACCAGGATGAATTGCAGGCGGCGTGCAGCAAATACGTGGACAAGCCGCCGGCGAAGCTGAAGGCCAAACTGGAGGCCAAAGAGACCGATGCCATCAAGTGGCCGGCGGACGGCAAGTACATGGGCGACTGGAAGGCCGGCGAAAAGCTGGCCCAGAGCGGACGCGGCATGACCTGGAGCGACAAGCCGGAAGATGCCGCCGGCGGCAATTGCTACAACTGCCACCAGCTCTCCGGCACCGAGATCGCCTTCGGCACCATCGGCCCCAGCCTGCGCAACTATGGCAAGACACGCGGCAACGGTGAAGACATCCAGCGCTACGCCTATGCCCGTATCTACAACGCCAAGGCTTCCAACGCATGTGCCAACATGCCGCGTTTCGGCCACATGGGTATTCTGTCCGAGGCGCAGATCAAGGATCTGGTGGCACTGCTGCTGGACCCTGAATCACCCGTCAACAAGTGATACGCATCGCACCCCTCCCGTTCGCGGAGGGGTGACCTAACTGACTATCGTTGACCGTTCGTGGTGAGCTTATCGACCACGAACGGACCTTCGACGGACCCTGCACAACGGGCCTGAACGAAGAAAGAATGAGGGACACACATGGGCATGAATCGACGCGAATTCCTGCAGATACTGGCCATCGCCTCGGCGGGCGGCTTCGTGCTGAACAGCAACCAATCCTATGCCGCCGGAGATGCCTCGCGCATGTACGACTTGCCGCGTAAAGGCAACGTCAGTCTGCTGCACATCACCGACTGCCACGCACAACTGAACCCGATCTTCTTCCGCGAACCCGAGATCAACCTCGGCATCGGAACCATGAGCGGACAAGCGCCGCATCTGGTCGGCAACGCGCTGCTCAAGCGTTTCGGTGTCAAGCCGGGTTCGCCCGAAGCGCATGCCTACACCAGCCTCGACTATGTCGAAGCCGCGCGCCATTACGGCAAGGTCGGCGGCTTCGCGCATTTGGCCACGCTGGTCAAACAAGTGCGCGCCGCGCGCCCCGGCGCATTGTTGCTGGACGGCGGCGACACCTGGCAGGGTACCGGACAGGCGCTGTGGACCAAGGGGCAGGACATGATCGACGCCTGCCTGCTGCTCGGCGTGGACGTGATGACCATGCACTTCGAATGCATGTACGGTGCGGACCGCATCAAGGAAGCCGAAGAGGGCTCGCTGCAAGGCAAGATGGATATCATCGCGCACAACGTCAAGACCACCGACTTCGGCGACCCCGTGTTCAAGCCTTACGTCATCAAAGAGATGAACGGCGTGCCGGTCGCCATCATCGGCCAGGCCTTCCCCTACAGCACCATCGCCAACCCACGCTACTTCGTGCCGGACTGGTCCTACGGCATCCAGGAAGACAACCTGCAAGAGGTCATCAACGAAGCGCGCGGCAAAGGCGCGCAGGTCGCCGTGCTGCTGTCGCACAACGGCATGGATGTCGACCTCAAGCTCGCCTCACGCGTCACCGGCCTCGACGCCATCCTCGGCGGCCACACGCATGACGGCATCCCCGCACCCATCCCGGTGAAGAACGCGGGCGGCGTCACGCTGGTGACCAACGCCGGCTCCAACGGCAAGTTCCTCGGCGTGCTCGACTTCGAAGTGAAGGGCGGCAAGGTCAAAGGCTTCCAATACAAACTGCTGCCGGTGTTCTCCAACCTGCTCGCGGCGGACAAGGACATGACCGCGCTGATCCAGAGACACCGCGCGCCATACGCCGCCACGCTGGACGAGAAGCTCGCCACCACCGACGGCCTGCTCTATCGTCGTGGCAACTTCAACGGCAGCTTCGACCAGCTCATCCTCGACGCGATGATGAAAGAGAAGGACGCACCCATCGCCTTCTCGCCCGGTTTCCGCTGGGGCACCTCGCTGCTGCCAGGCTCGGACATCACCATGGAAGACGTGCTCAACCAAACTGCGATCACTTATCCCTACAGCACGCTCACCGAGATGACCGGCGCGCAGATCAAGAACGTGCTCGAAGACGTGGGCGACAACCTGTTCAACCCAGACCCGTATTACCAGCAGGGCGGCGACATGGTGCGCGTGGGCGGACTGGAATACACCTGCGAACCGGGCGCGGCCATGGGCAAGCGCATCCAGGACATGCGCCTGAATGGCAAACCGCTGGACGCGAACAAGACCTACAAGGTCGCCGGCTGGGCGCCCGTGTCGGAAGCCGCGCGCGACAAAGGCGGCGAACCGATCTGGGACTTGGTCGCGCGTCACTTGCGCAACGAGAAGGTGGTCAAGGTCTCGACACCCAACGTACCGAAGCTGAAGGGAGTGGCGGGTAATCCGGGCATGGTTTGAGAAGCAACCGGATACCCATTGTTAACGATGAAGTGAAACGAAAGGGGAGAATCAAATGGAATCACAAGTTGTTCTGGGCATAAACATCGCGGCCATCGGCGTCATGCTGATCTGTATGTATCTGGTGTACTCGCTGCGCAGCAAGATACCCGGCGGGGTCGTGGGCAAGCAGTGGGGCCTGTTGACCTTCATGGTCACGGTGTTCACAGCGGGCTATTTCGTCACCCCGTTCTTCACCCAGTTGCCGCCCAACATCATCAACATGTTCGTGGCCCTGATCTTCCTGTTCGGCGCGGTGTACGTGCTGATCACCGTGCGGCTGATCTTCCGTGTCATCGAAGAACTTGTCTAAGTGCTCATGGATAGCGCCGCTGTATTAGTCAAAACAGACAAGGGGACTGCAGAGCTGGCGCAGCGCAGCGATGCGGTGCCGCAAAAGCTGCGTGCCATCCTCATCATGGTCGATGGCAAGACCCGCTTGGAAGACCTGCTGGAACGTTATGCCGGACTGCCCGAGTTCGGCGAGCAACTGAACTGGCTGCTCGACAACGGCTTCGTTGCGGTAGCGGGCAAGCCGGCAGGTACGGCTGCCGGTGCCGCAACGGCTCACGCCGCATTCGCGCCCTCTGCAACAGGCCGTGCCGGGCTCATCGAGCTGGCGCAGCACTTGCTCGGTGCGCACGGGGAAAAAGTCATACAGCGGCTGCAAGAAACGGAAGATACCCGCGATGCACTGGTGCAGGCAGTGGAACGTTGCTGCAAGCTGATCAAACTATCCATAGATGAAAGCAAGGCCGAGCAGTTTCGTACACTGGGCTTGAAACTGTTGGCGTAGCATACGGCCATCGCCGAACGTCGCACGCAATGAAAGGAAATAAAATGAAAACACTGCAAACCCTGTTCGCCCTCCTGCTGCTGGCCGTCACCCAACTCGCCGCCGCAGAAGGGCTCAGCTACACCAACGTCCAGCTGCAGATCGCGCACATCCAGGTGCAGGACGACATCAGCTTCGACGACGCCGTGGAATCACTTAAGCTGCGCGCCAACCAGCACAACCTCAAGTTCGTCGGCGGCAACCCCATCTACAAAGAGATCGAAGCCCTCACCGGCAAGCCCGCCAAACGCATGGAGATCTTCAACTTCTGCGACGGCCTCACCGCCAACAAGATGCTCGCCGCCGACCACATGATGATCGCCTTCATGCCTTGCCGCATCGCCATCATCGAAGACAAGACAGGCAAGCGCTGGGTCGTCTCCATGATGATGGACCTCAAGATGATCAAAGCCCTGCCGGAAGACACGCGCAAGAGCGCCGAGAAAGTGATGGCCGCCATGAAGGACATGATGGTGGCGGCGAGTACGGGGGATTTGTAATTGGGGAGGTAGGGCGGGTTGGCGCAGCGTCTCGTCCTCGGAGGGGGAATCTGCCCTACGCAGGCGAAGCGATTAGCAAAATTCCGAATATAAAGAATGTCGCCATACCAATACCGAATAATACGAACTGTGCCCCAAGTGCAAAATGCGACCGCTTATCCGATTGGCTAATTGGAATTGCAGCCTGTTTTGAAGTTTCGAATATGATTCGTTTGATTTCATCAGAGAGTTCCTCGTCAGTATGCTTTGGAGAAACGGTATCAATTTTTGAATCGATGTCTTTGCGCTTGTTGAAGAATGCAGGGCCAATTGAAGTGAGTTGGTACAAGTGCCACAAGGCATAAAGTGCAGCCAGTAAAGAAAATGCAAAGAAAGACCATGAAGCTTTGAGTGCCCAAAGAGTGGTTGTTGATACAACTTTTGATTCAAGGAAGTGAGTTGAAAAAGTAACTGTGCCAGCGAGTATTGCCGTTGTTAGAGTTAGAACAGTTTTGGATGCATCAAGTCGGCTATTCCAGTAGCGTCCGTAAATTTCGTGTACTCGTCCTGCTGTCTGATCAAAAGTCTCTGCTAGTACTTTTTTAACTTCTGGTTTGTTAAGTTCCTTCATTGTGGAACGCTCCTTAGGTGGACATTTATTGTCGATGGAACTTCACCTCTGTAGTTGTTAATGAACTTATTCCCACTCCAACATCGGAAACACCCTAGCGACATTGCGCCGGTTGGTGATGTCGAATAGCAGCCACTTTTCTTTCTCCGATTGCGCTGCGGTCTCTATGGTCTGCTCCATGCTGTCGCCGCGTTCGATGGCGGCACGTACGTCGCCTAACAGCGTTGCGAGATAACGTTTCTCATCGTCCAGCGCTTTGCCGCCGTTCTCGGTGACGGAGCCGTGGCCGGGTACGAGGCGGGGGGCGTTCACGTTGCGCAGGGTCTCGATGACTTCCAGCCATGCAGCCAAATCGCCATCCACCGAGGGGGTGCGTTCGATGGAGAGCAGGTCGCCGGTCCACAGGATGTCGCTGGCGCTGTCTTGCACGCTGAGGTCGGTTGGGCTGTGCGCGACGGGGTGGGCGGTGAGGTGCAGGGTGCGTCCGCCGAGGTCGAGTTCATGCGTGGTTGCGACTGCCAGATCGGGCGGGATGAGTTCGCTGCCGGCGGCATCCTTGCCCACCCATTCGGCCTGGTTGCGCAGATAGACTTCTTTGCGCAGCGCCATCTCGTTCGCCAGCTTGGCGTGCCCGACGAACACCGGCTTGTCCTGTTTGAACGCGGCGCTGCCCAGTGCGTGGTCGGGGTGGACGTGGGTGGTGATGACGTAAAGGATGGGCAGCTTGGTGACCTTGCGAATCTCTTTGCGCAGGTTCGCGCCCACGGCGGGCGAGCCGCCGGTATCAATCACCGCCACGCCTTTGCTGCCGACGATGAAGCTGGTGTTGCAGATGTCGCCGCCGTAATACCCGGAGAGGTCTTTGTGTTCGCCGCGATGGACGTACACGCCGGGGGCGATGTTCTCGATATTGAAAGGAGTCGCGTAAGCGAGGGCGGGGAGGAGTAAGAGCAAACCGAGTAATTTGTTCATATGCGCCTTTCAATAGTGAGACGAAGAAACAAAACGATGGGGTGCCGCCGACTGCTTATCCCTTGTTGCGCCGCTCCATCTGGTGCGTGCAATCCAGCGCCGCCAGTTTGTAGCATTCTGCCAGCGTTGGGTAGTTGAACACGTTGCTGATCAGGTCGCGCACGCTGCCGTTCAGGTTCATCACCAGTTGCCCGATGTGCACCAGTTCGCTGGCCTGTTCGCCCACGATGTGCACGCCCAGCAGTTTACCGCTGCGCGCATCCACCACCAGCTTCAGCAAGCCCTGCGCGTCGCCGATGATCTGGCCGCGCGCGCTGTCCTTGAAATAAGCGCGCCCGAGCACGTAGGGGATATTCTCCTGCTGCACTTCCTTCTCGGTCTTGCCGACGTAGGAGATCTCGGGGATGGTGTACACCGCCATCGGCAGGTTCTCGGCGGATTGCTGTTCGCTGCCGCCGAAGGCATGCAGCACGGCGCTGCGTCCCTGTTCCATGCCGGTGGAGGCGAGCGCGGGGCGGCCGATCAGGTCGCCCACCGCGTAGATGTGCGGTACGTTGGTCTGGAACTGCGCGTTGACTGTGACCCAACCTTCGTCCAGCGCGATGCCCGCCTGCTCCACTTTCAGGCCTGCCGTGTTCGGTTCGCGGCCCTGCGCGAACAGCACGGCATCGGTGCGGAATTCCTTGCCGCTCGCCAGTCGTGTCAGCACGCCGTGGTCCTCGCGCACGATCTCGGCCACGCGCTCTTCCATGTGGAAATCCACGCCCATGCCGAGGAAGCTGTCGGCCAGCACGCCGACCACATCCTCGCTCAGGTAGGTGAGCAGCTGCTTGTGGCTATCCACCACCGATACGTGCACGCCGAGTGCGGCGAAGATGGATACGAATTCGCAGGCGATCACGCCGCCGCCCACCACCAGCAGGCTGTCGGGCAGATGGCGCAGGTTGAGGATGGAGGTGGAATCGAGCACCGTCTTCTTGTCGAACGGGATGTCGGCCGGGCGGCGCGGACGCGAACCGGCGGCGAGCAGGATGACCTGAGCAGAGATGTTGCGCGTGTTGCCGGAGGCATCGGTGACTTGCAGCGTGTGCGCATCGACGAACGATGCCTCGCCGGGAATCAGCGCCACGCCGTGTTTCAACAGGCGTTTCAGAATGACCGATTCCTGCTGCGCGATCACGCCTTCCTTGCGGCGCACCGCGTCGGCCAGCAGGCCGTGGCGGCTGCGGCTGTCCGGCGCGAGCGCGGAACGCATGCCGCCGGAACGCGACAACAGATACGCCACTTCGCGCATCGCCTTGCTGGGGATGGTGCCGGTCTGCAAGCCCGCGCCGCCGAGCTTGGGCTTGCGCTCGATGATCGCCGCGCGCTTACCCATGCGCGCCGCCTGCCAGGCAGCGTGTTGACCTGCGGGGCCGGAGCCGATGATGAGGATGTCGTAGTCCATCTGCTCGGCTCCTTGGTCGATTGGGTTATTTGATGCGCATGCCCGGCTGTGCGCCGTCGTCCGGCGACAGGATGAACAGGCCGGGCTCGCTGCCGGAAGCGGCCAGCACCATGCCTTCGCTCATGCCGAACTTCATCTTGCGCGGTGCGAGGTTGGCGACCATCACCGTCATGCGGCCTTTCAGCTTCTCCGGATCGTAGGCGGACTTGATGCCTGCGAACACGTTGCGCGTCTTCTCTTCACCGATGTCCAGCGTCAACTGGATCAGCTTGTCCGCACCCACTACGTGCTCGGCGTTGACGATGCGCGCCACGCGCAGGTCGATCTTGCCGAAGTCGTCGATGTTGATGGTCTCGGCGATGGGGTCGATCTGGCGCTGCTGGTGTTCGGCGTGGCGGGTCTCGGAGTGGTTATCGGTCATGGGTTTCAGGCTTTCCTGGTTGGCGGCGACCATCGCTTCGATCAGCTTGGGATCGAGGCGGGTGGCCAGATGTTGGTAGGTGTTGATGGTGTGGCCGGCCGGCAGTGCTTGCCATGTGCCGCTCCACGCGATCGGTTCGATGTTCAGGAAACTCTCCACTTGCGCGGCGAGTTCGGGCAGCACGGGTTTCAGGTACAGCGTCAGGTCGCGGAACAGGGTCAGCGCGGTGGAGCAGACTTCATGCAGCTCGGCTTCCTTGCCTTCCTGCTTCGCCATCGCCCAAGGTGCCTTCTCGGCGATGTACTGGTTCGCCATGTCGGCCAGACGCATGATCTCGCGCAGGGCTCGTGCGTAATCGCGCTCTTCAAAGCAGCGGGCGATTTCGTTATCGTTGAACGCGGTTCTGAATTCAGAACTGGCAGCAGCATCGCAATCGCCCAGCTTGCCGTCGAACTTCTTGCTGATGAAGCCTGCGCAGCGGCTGGCGATGTTGATGTACTTGCCGATCAGGTCGCTGTTCACCTTGGCCACGAAGTCCTCAAGGTTGAGGTCGATGTCTTCCATGGTGCCGTTCAGTTTGGCGGCGTAGTAGTAGCGCAGGTATTCGGTGTTCTTGATGTGGTCCACATAGCTGCGTGCGGTGATGAAAGTGCCGCGCGATTTGCTCATCTTCTCGCCGTTCACGGTGAGGAAGCCGTGCGCGAACAATTTGGTCGGTGTGCGGAATCCGGCGTGCTGCAACATGGCGGGCCAGAACAGCGCGTGGAAGTAGAGGATGTCCTTGCCGATGAAGTGATACAGCTCGGCATCGGAGCCCTGCTTCCAGTAGTCTTCGAAATCGATGCCGGTCTTCGCACACAGTTGCTTGAAGCTGCCCATGTAACCCACCGGCGCATCCAGCCACACATAGAAGTATTTGCCCGGTGCATCGGGTATCTCGAAGCCGAAATAGGGCGCATCGCGCGAGATGTCCCAGTCGGTCAGCTTGTTCTCGCCTTCCGCGCCCAGCCATTCCTGCATCTTGTTGGCGGCCTCGGCTTGCAGCGAGCCGCCGCGCGTCCATTCGCGCAGGAACTGTTGGCAGCGCGGGTCGGAGAGTTTGAAGAAATAGTGGTCGGAGTTGCGCAGTACCGGCTTGGCGCCGGACACGGCGGAGAACGGTTCGATCAGGTCGGTGGGGGCGTAAGCTGCGCCGCACACTTCGCAGTTGTCGCCGTACTGGTCTTTGGCGTGGCACTTGGGGCACTCACCCTTGATGAAGCGGTCCGGCAGGAACATGTTCTTGACCGGATCGAAATACTGCTCGATGGAGCGCACCTCGATCAGACCGTTGGCTTTCAGCGTGCGGTAGATGCTTTGCGCGCTTTCCTTGTTCTCGGCCGAGTTGGTCGAGCCGTAGTTGTCGAAGTTGACGTGGAAAGCGGAGAAATCGTCGAAATGTTCCTGCCACACGCGGGCGATAAGCTGTTCGGGCGTGACGCCTTCCTTCTCGGCGCGCAGCATGATGGGCGTGCCGTGGGTGTCGTCGGCGCACACGTAATGGCAGGTGTTGCCGCGCATCTTCTGGAAACGCACCCAGATATCGGTCTGGATGTACTCGACCAGATGGCCGAGGTGGATGCTGCCGTTGGCGTAGGGCAGGGCGGAAGTGACGAGAATATTGCGGGTCATGTGACAGGTTCCTTAAGCGAGGCGCGATTGTAGCAAAACCCACGCACCGCCGAGGAATTAGGTAAAATCGCGCCCGCATAAACCCCTCAAGGAATCAGGATGAGCATCAAGTCAGACAAGTGGATACGCCGCATGTGCGAACAGCACGGCATGATCGAGCCGTTCGAGCCGAATCAGGTGAAGGAAGTGGACGGCAAAAAGATCGTCTCTTACGGCACCTCCAGCTATGGCTACGACATCCGTTGTTCGCGTGAATTCAAGCTGTTCACCAACATCAACAGCACCATCGTCGATCCCAAGAATTTCGATCCCAGTTCCTTTGTGAACGTCGAGGCCGATTACTGCATCATCCCGCCCAATTCTTTCGCACTGGCGCGCACCGTCGAGTACTTCCGCATCCCGCGCAGCGTGCTGACCGTGTGCCTGGGCAAATCCACCTACGCGCGTTGCGGCATCATCGTCAACGTCACCCCGTTCGAACCGGAATGGGAGGGCTATGTGACGCTGGAGTTCTCCAACACCACGCCTTTGCCCGCGAAGATCTACGCCAACGAAGGAGTGGCGCAGGTGCTGTTCTTCGAGAGCGACGAAGTGTGCGAGACATCCTATAAAGACCGTGGCGGCAAGTACCAGGGCCAGGTCGGTGTCACCCTGCCGAAGATCTGATGGACAAGTTCAAACAAGTCGTCTGGCACACCCCCGAAGGCGAGGTGATGGCCTGCTACGAGAAGAACAAAGTGATGCAGGAGAACCTGGCCGAGATCGGTCAGGTGTGCCGCGACGCGCTGGAAGACGCGGTGCTCATGGGCTGCGACGAACAGCAGTTCCGCGAAGTGCTGGCCGACCTGATCGCCACCCTCGCCAGTCCGTATCCGGCTGGTAAATAAGCCGCTTTCATTCACCGCGCAATCTGCGACAATCCGCGCCACTATCAATATGCTTTCCCCTGTAGGGAGTACCTCATGAAATTCCATTTTCCTATCATCATCATCGACGAAGATTACCGTTCGGAGAACGCCAGCGGACACGGTATTCGTGCGTTGGCCGAGGCGCTTGAAAAAGAAGGGACCGAAGTCGTCGGTATGACCAGCTACGGCGACCTGACTTCCTTTGCGCAGCAGCAAAGCCGCGCTTCAGCTTTTGTGCTGTCCATCGACGATGAGGAATTCGGCGGGGGCAGCGCGGAAGAGACGGAAATGGCATTGCGTACCTTGCGCTCGTTTGTGCAGGAGATCCGCTTCAAGAATTCAGACATCCCTATCTATCTGTACGGGGAAACGCGCACTTCACGCCACATCCCCAACGATATCCTGCGCGAACTGCACGGCTTCATCCACATGCACGAGGACACGCCGGAGTTCGTGGCGCGCCATATCATCCGTGAAGCGAAGTCGTATATGGATTCGTTGGCGCCGCCGTTCTTCCGCGCGCTGGTGGGTTATGCGCAGGATGGTTCATATTCATGGCACTGCCCCGGTCACTCCGGCGGCGTGGCGTTCCTGAAGTCGCCGGTGGGGCGCATGTTCCACCAGTTCTTCGGTGAGAACATGTTGCGCGCCGACGTGTGCAACGCGGTGGACGAGCTGGGCCAATTGCTCGATCACACCGGCCCGGTGGCAGCGAGCGAACGCAACGCGGCGCGTATCTTCAATGCAGATCATTTGTTCTTCGTCACCAACGGCACATCGACTTCCAACAAGATCGTGTGGCACTCGATGGTGGCACCGGACGACATCGTGGTGGTGGACCGTAACTGCCATAAATCCATTTTGCACGCGATCATGATGACCGGCGCGGTGCCGGTGTTCCTGACACCGACACGCAACAACTTCGGCATCATCGGGCCGATACCGAAATCCGAATTCGAGATGGCCAACATCCAGAAGAAGATCGATGCCAATCCGTTCATCAAGGACAAGACCAAGAAGCCGCGCATCCTCACTATCACGCAAAGCACTTACGACGGTGTGATGTACAACGTGGAGATACTGAAGGAAATGCTGGACGGCAAGATCGACGCACTGCACTTCGACGAAGCCTGGCTGCCGCATGCCGCTTTCCACGATTTCTACAAGAGCATGCACGCCATCGGCAAAGGCCGTCCGCGCGCCAAAGAATCGATGATCTTCGCCACGCAATCGACGCACAAGTTGCTGGCCGGCCTGTCGCAAGCTTCGCAGATCCTGGTGCGCGACAGCGAAAAGCGCAAACTTGATCGCGACTGCTTCAACGAAGCCTATCTGATGCACACCTCGACTTCGCCGCAATACGCCATCATCGCCTCGTGCGATGTGGCTGCTGCGATGATGGAACCACCAGGCGGCACCGCGCTGGTGGAGGAAAGCATCTCCGAAGCGTTGGACTTCCGCCGCGCCATGCGCAAGGTGGATGACGAGTTCGGCACGGACTGGTGGTTCAAAGTGTGGGGCCCGGATTATCTGTCTGAAGATGGTATGGCCGACCGTGAAGACTGGGTGTTGCGTGCGGATGACCGCTGGCACGGTTTCGGCAAACTCGCCGAAGGCTTCAATATGCTCGACCCGATCAAGGCCACCGTGGTAACACCGGGGCTGGATGTGGGTGGTGACTTCGCTGATAGCGGTATTCCCGCCAGCATCGTTACCAAGTATCTGTCTGAACACGGCGTGGTGGTGGAGAAGTGCGGCCTGTATTCCTTCTTCATCATGTTCACTATCGGCATCACCAAGGGACGCTGGAACAGTATGGTGACCGAGCTGCAGCAGTTCAAGGATGACTACGACAAGAACCAGCCGCTATGGCGCGTGTTGCCGGCATTCATCGCCAAGAATCCGCGCTATGAAAAGATCGGCCTGCGCGATCTTTGCGACCAGATCCACGGTATCTACAAAGCCAACAACGTGGCGAAGTTGACCACCGAGATGTATCTGTCCAACATGGTGCCCGCAATGAAACCGTCGGACGCTTTCGCCAAGATGGCGCACGGCGAGATCGAACGCGTGCCGGTTGACGAACTGGAAGGCCGGATCACTGCTGTGCTGCTCACGCCTTACCCGCCCGGTATCCCGCTGTTGATTCCCGGTGAGTGTTTCAACAAGACCATCGTCGATTACCTGAAATTCGCGCGCGAATTCAACAAGAGCTTCCCCGGTTTCGAGACCGACATCCACGGTCTGGTGTCGGACAAGGTCAACGGCGAGCGCATCTACTTTGTGGACTGTGTGAAGTGATTCGAGGCGAAACCTGAAAAAGGCAGCGCGAGAGCGCTGCCTTTTTTGATGGATTCTGCCGCTATTGACCGTGTGTGTGGCGGAGAGCATGATTCTTGCAGCAAGGGGGGAGATGGTTTGTCTGACAGGTTGATTCTATTCGTACGCATGCACCGCATGGCGCTGCTCGGCGCAGCCGTGGTGTTCCTGCTCGTCGCATCTTTGGGCGAGATGATCCTGTACAAACGCTCAGCCGATCTGAAGGATGAACTTTTCCGGGATGGCATGGCTTTTGGCGCCAAGCTGCGCGCGCAGGTCGAGAGCGAGTTGAACTCGCTGCTGTATCTGAGTAGCGGCCTTGGCAGTTACTTGGTGGTGCGCAACAACAAACTTCAACCCCAGGAAGTCAACGATATCCTCGGCGTGCTGCACAAGAGCAGCGGCCACATCCGCAATTTTGGCGTAGCAGTCGGATACACCATCAAGTTCGTCTATCCGCATGCCGAGAACGCAGGGGCTTTGGGCTTGCATTACCCCGACCAACCCAAGCAGTGGCCCATGGTAAAGAAGATAACGGAGAGCGGCGTGCCGGCGCTGGCCGGGCCGGTCGATCTGGTGCAGGGCGGGCGCGGTTTGATCTATCGTGTCCCGTTGTATATCGACAAACGCTACTGGGGTTTGCTCTCGACTGTCATCGATCTGGATTCCTTCGCGGGCGTGATCTCTGCCGGCGTGGATGCTTCGAAGTTCGAGTTCGCCATCCGTGGCCGCGATGGCGCCGGTGCGAACGGTGACATGGTGCTGGGGAGCGGCACCACTTTCGACAAGGCAGATGCATACATACAGGAGATCGACATCCCGGGCGGCAGATGGATCATCGCCGTCCGTTCCACACGCGATGTCGGATTCGACAGGACTTCCTTGTTGATACGCCTGCTGGATTACGCACTGGCTGCGATGGCGGCATGGATGATGTACATGCTGATCCGCAGCCGCGCCGATCTGGCCACGCTGGCCATGTACGACCAACTGACCGGACTGCCCAACCGTCACCTGTTGGAAGACCGCGCCGAGATGGCCTTCGCCCGTCACAAACGCAAACCCGAGCAGTCCTGCGCCATCCTGTTCTTCGACCTCGACGGATTCAAGGAGATCAATGACAGTTACGGCCACAAAGCGGGTGATGCGCTGTTGCTGGCTGTGGCAGATCGTGCGAGTTCGGTGGTGCGCGAGAACGATACGGTCGCGCGCTGGGGCGGGGATGAATTCATCGTATTGATGGACGATGTCGATCCGGCGACTTTGCAGCACATGATAGACAGATTGCGCAGCGAGATCGAAGCACCGGTGATGTTCGAAGGCCAGACTCTGCGCGTGGGCGTGTCGGTCGGGATGGCACTTTGCCCGTCGGTCGGCGGCAGTCTGGATCAGATGTTGAAGATGGCTGACCGGCAGATGTACGAGGAGAAGATGCAGCGCAAAACCGCCTGATCCTATTCGTGGCGCAATGCCTCGATAGGATCCAGTTGTGCCGCGCGTCGCGCCGGCACATAGCCGAAGATGACGCCGATGGCGGCGGAGAATCCGAAGGCGAGCAGGTTGATGCCGGGGCTGAACAGGAACGGCAGTGACAGCATGGCCGACAGGCCGTAGCAGGCGATGGCCGCCAGCAGCAATCCCACCAGACCGCCGAACGCCGACAGCACCACCGCTTCGGTGAGGAACTGCATCAACACTTCTTTTTCCAGCGCACCGATGGCGAGACGGATGCCGATCTCGCGCGTGCGCTCGGTCACCGATACCAGCATGATGTTCATGATGCCGATGCCGCCCACCAGCAGGCTCACTGCTGCCACTGCGCCGAGCAGCGCGGTCATGGTGCCGATTGCGCCGGACAGGGTCTTGGCGATCTCCTTGGTATCCTGCACGCTGAAGTTATCCTCCTCGTTGTCCGATAGCTTGCGCCGTTCGCGCATCAGCAGCGATAACTGGTTGATCACCTGTTCGGATGACGCGCCGTCCTGCATTGAGATGAGGATGGTATTCACGTCCTGTTTGCCGGTGAGGCGGCGCTGCACGGTTCGCAACGGCATGACGATCGTGTCGTCCTGGTCGCGCCCCATCGCGCTCTGACCTTTTGCGGCCAATACGCCGATCACCTCGCAGGAGAATTGTTTGATGCGTATCGAATCGCCCACCGGGCTGTGCGCCTCGAGCAGTTCCTTGCGCACGGTCGCGCCGATGATGCACACGGCCTTGCCCGCGCGTTCCTCGGTGGCGTTGAACAGCCTTCCCTCGGCCAGCGTCCAGTTGCCGGCGGTGAAGTAGTCGCTGTTGCTGCCGGTGATGGAGGTCGCCCAGTTCTTGGTGCCGACCACCACCACAGTGGTGCGGTTCACGGTGGGGGCCACCGCTTTGAGCGAACTCACCTGTGCCCTGATCGCTTCCGCATCCTCCGCTTTGAAACTGGGTGCGCCCAAGCTGCCGCTGCCCGGCCCCATGCGCTGGCCGGGGCGCAGCATCAGCAGGTTGCTGCCGAGGCTGGAGATCTGGTCCGACACCGACTGCGTCGCGCCGTTGCCCAGCGTCACCATGGTGACCACGGCGGCCACGCCGATGACGATGCCCAGCACGGTGAGGAAGGAGCGCATCAGGTTGCGGCGTATCTCGCGCAAGGCCAGCAGCAAGGTGGTCCAGCCCATCATGCCGCACCACCGTTTTCGTTGTCGTGCGCGATCTGTCCGTCGACGAAATGCACGATGCGTTTGGCGTAGGCGGCGATGTCGGGTTCGTGCGTCACCATGAGGATGGTGATGCCGTGGTCGCGGTTCATGCTGACCAGCAGCTCCATGATCTCGTGGCCGCGCTTGGAATCGAGGTTGCCGGTCGGCTCGTCGGCCAGCAGCACTTTGGGATTGGTGACGATGGCGCGCGCGATGGCGACGCGCTGCTGCTGGCCACCGGAGAGTTCGGAGGAGGTGTGATGCGCCCACGCTTCCAGTCCGACCGATCGCAGTGCAGCCATGCCCAACTCATGCCGCGCTTCGGCACTCTCGCCGCGATAGAGCAGCGGCAGTTCGACGTTCTCTTGCGCCGTGGTGCGCGCCAGCAGATTGAAACCCTGGAACACGAAGCCGAGGTAGTTGCGGCGCAGCAGCGCGCGCTGGTCGCGCGACAGATCCTCCACATGCACACCTTCGAACAGATAGGAACCCGAGGTCGGCGAATCGAGACAGCCGAGGATGTTCATCGCGGTGGATTTGCCGGAACCGCTGGGCCCCATGATGGCGACGAACTCGCCCTGACGGATGGACAGGTCGACCCCGCGCAAGGCCTGGAACTCGGCTTGTCCGCGACCGTAGGTCTTGGTGATGCCTGCCAGTTGGATCAGCACATCAGGTTCGACTGTGGGCGCGGCGACATTCATTTTGCCGACTTCTGCATGCCGATGATGACGCGCGCACCCGCTTGCAGGCCGCCGCTGACGATCTGCGTGCGGCGTCCGTCGGTGAGACCGATGGTGACTTCGAGCGGTGTCGGCTTGTTGTCCTGTAACACCCACAGTGTGCGAGTGGTGCTGCCGGACGAGGCGTTGTCTTTTACCTGCTTGGGTTGCTGTGGGCGGCGCGGCATCAGGCTGGCGACGAAGCCGCCGGAGGATGCGGTTTTCGTCACTGGTGTGAAGCGCAACGCGGCGTTCGGTATCAGTAATACCTCGTGCAGATTCGCGGTGGATATCTCGGCGGTGGCGGTCATACCGGGGCGCAGACTCAGGTCGGCGTTCGATACGTTCAACAGCGTCTTGTAGGTCACCACGCCGTCGGTGGTCTGCGCGCCGAAACCGACGCGGGAGATCTCGGCCGGATACTTGCGACCAGGCCAGGCATCGACCATGAAGTAGGCGGACTGTCCGTTCCGGACCTGGCTCACATCCGCTTCGTCCACATCTACCTGCAATTGCATGCGTGCGAGGTCTTCCGCGATGGTGAACAGTACTGGTGCTTGCAGCGATGCGGCCACGGTCTGCCCCGGCTCGATCTTTCGTGTCAGCACGATGCCGTCGATGGGCGAGCGGATGGTGGCCTTGGAAAGATTGGTCTGGTCGGAACGCAGACTGGCGGAGGCTTGTGCCGCGGCCGCGCGTGCATTGGCTTCGTTCGCTTCGGCGCGCGAGGCCGCCGCTTCCGCTGCTTCCAGTTCGCTACGCGAAGGCACTTTGCCGCCGGTCAGTTCGGCGACCTGACGCAAACGCGCCAGCGAGGCACGCGATTCCTTCACCGTGGCTTGCATCTGCGCCACCTGTGCTTGGGCGGCGAGCACGGCGGCTTGCGATTTGACCACCTGATCATTAAGTTTGGACAGGTCGAGCCGCACCAGCACCTGCCCGCGTTTGACCCGGTCGTTCTCATCCACCAGCACGCTCTCCACGATGCCGGACAACTCGCTGCCCACATCCACCTGGTTGGTGGGATACAGATTGCCGGTGGCCGACACAGTCACCGACAGATCGCCCAGTGCGGCTTCCTCGGTGAGGTAGCCGCCGTTGTTCGCCCCGTTCGATTTTGGCCACAACATCCAGCCGAGCAGCAGGACGGCGACCACGGCCAGTGCGATCCACAGTGCACGCTTGCGTTGGCTGCCGCCTGAAGAACGGGTGATGGCGAGTAACAGATTCTGGCTGGCTTTGGAGGAGTCGTTCATGGTTGTGAACCTTCGTTGTTATTTGTTTGCGCAACAGGCAGGGCGGCGTCCTCGTTCCAGCCGCCGCCCATCGCTTTGTACAAACTGATCAACGCGGCGCGTTCATCGAACTCGGCGCTGGCCAGACTGTCCTCGCTGGAAAGCAGGGTGCGGTCGGTATCGAGCACGCTCCGGAAATCGATCAGGCCGCCTTCGTAACGCTGGCGCGCCATCAGTGCGGCATTGCGTGCGGAGGTCGATGCGAGTTGCAAGGCGGCGCGGCGTTCGTGACTGTTGGCATAGCCGGTCAGCGCATTCTCCATCTCTTCCAGCGCGACGAGCACGGTCTGTTCATACGCGATCAGTGCCTGTTGCTGCACCGCGTTCTGCGCCTCGACGCGACTGCTCAGGCGGCCGCCGTCGAAGAGGGGCTGCGCCAGACTGGCGGAGAGGGAACGTGTCAGGTTGGCACTGTCGCCAAGTGCACCGGCAGTGAGTGCTTTCCATCCCAGACTGCCGCTGAGAGAGAACGAGGGATAGCGCGCCGCTTGCTCTTGTCCGATGCGCGCAGTCTCGGCTGCCACGCGTCTTTCCGCAGCCTGCACATCGGGACGCTGGCGCAGTGTGTCGGCAGGGATGCTGAGCGCGATCTCGTCCGGCAGGAGCGGCAAGGCCGCAGGCGTATTCAAGCGCTCATGCAGCGTGGCGGGGAACTGTCCCAGCAATACGGCCAATCGATTCTCTGTCTTGCTCAGATTGGTGGATAGGGTGGGGATGCCGGCCAGTGTCTGTTGCAGATTGCTGTTCGCCTGTTCCACTTCCATCGACGTCACCAGTCCGGCCTGTGCGCGCCATTCGGTGATCTTCAGTGTCTCGCGCTGCGCCGCCAGATTGTTGCGCGCGATGGCGAGGCGTTGCTGCAGGCTGCGCAACTGCACATAGTTGAGCGCCACTTCGGCAGCGAGTGTGACCTGGGTGTTGTAAAGATTCGCCAGTGTCGTGCCGGCATCCGCTTCTGACGCTTCGGATGTGCGGCGCAGACCGCCGAACAGATCGATTTCCCAGCTCGCATCGAAACCGGCATTGAACTGGTTGGCGGGCGAGGCATCACCCACCTTGCTGCGGCTGCCGCCCAGTGCGCCGTTCAGGCGTGGCATGAAGTCTGCGTCAGAGAGGTTGAGTCGCGCGCGCGATGCCAGCAGTTTGGCGCGCGCGCTGCGCATGTCCGGGCTGTTGCGCAATGCGGTGGCGATCAGCTCGTTCAACACGGGATCGTTCAAGCGCAGCCACCAGTGCGAGATGTCTTCCTGTTGTTGCGAGAGGCGCGTCCCGGCAGTGACGCTCCAGTTAGCGGGTGCAGCGGGGTCTTGTTTGACGTAATCCGGCCCCACGGCACAACCGGCCAGCGGAACGATCATCATCAGTATGCGGAGCTGCGCTTTCACATCCACCTTTCAATGGGTCGGCCGAAGCGGCCGGATACGAACGGGATTCTATAGAGGATATATGTCGATTTGTATAAACCGTACGGGTCATTGCCTGTTTGACGCATCACCCCGACTCGCCCACAATCCGAGGAATCGGATGCCATTATGGAACGGTGGTTCCGCAGCCGCGCAGACTTTACATATCTTCACAGAAACGACTTTCCTGACGAAACAAAATGAACGAGCCAGCAGAAAAACTTCGCGTCGATAAATGGCTGTGGGCGGCGCGCTTCTTCAAGACGCGCAGCATCGCCGCCGATGCCGTCGAGAGCGGCAAGGTGACCATGGACGGTGCGCGCATCAAGCAGGCCAAGACGGTCGGTGTGGGCGATGTGCTGGTCATCCGTCTCGGTCCTTATCAGCACGAGATCGAGATACTGGAGCTGTCCGGCAAGCGCGGCCCGGCGCCGGTCGCGCAGAAGTTGTATCGCGAGACTGACGAGAGCAAGAAACGCCGCGCGGTACAGGCTGAACAAAACAAGCTGTTGCCGCAGTCCGAATTGAAAGGCCGCCCGACCAAGCGCGACCGGCGCGAGATCGCGCGCATGGTGGAAGGCGAACGTCCATCACGCAAGAGCGCCTGGGGCGATTTCGACTAGGGTATGTCCACACTCGCCGCACAGCATGGTTTGGTTCGCGCACTGCAAAGTGCGCATACGGCGCAGGTAATCGAGACGCATATCTCATGGGTGTTGCTGATCGGTAACTGCGCGTACAAGATCAAGAAGGCTGTCGATCTTGGTTTCCTAGATTATCTCGATCTGTCTGCCAGAAAACATTTCTGCGAAGAGGAGCTGCGTCTCAACCGGCGCACCGCGCCCGAGCTTTATCTCGATGTGGTGAGCATAGGCGGTAGCGCGGATGCGCCGCAGTTCGGTGCGCAGCCAGCCATCGAATACGCAGTGAAGATGCGCCGCTTTCCTGATGATGGGCTGATGGATGCGTGCCTGCGGCAGGGCAGGGTGACGCCTGCACACATCGATGCGCTGGCAGGCGCAGTCGCGCGTTTCCATGAGCGGGCCGCGACAGTGAACGAGAAAACCGAATATGGAAATGCCGCGACCATTCGCACTGCCGCGATGCAGAACTTCGAGCAGTTGCGCACACTGCTGAGGGATGCGGACGATCTGCAGCAAGTTGAAACGCTGCAGCAGGCGACGCTGCGCGAGTGGGAAAGCCGTGCGGCACTGTTCGAAGAACGACGCAGTGCAGGGCGTGTGCGCGAGTGTCACGGCGACATGCATCTGGGCAACGTCGCGCTCATCGAGGAAGTGCCCGTTCCGTTCGACTGCATCGAGTTCTCGCCGGAATTGCGCTGGATAGATGTGATGGACGAGGTCGCCTTCACCATGATGGATCTGCTGAATCACGAGCGAGTGGATCTAGCATGGCGGTTCCTGAACGCCTATCTGGAAGCGAGCGGCGACTACGCGGGCGTGGGCGTGCTGCGCTTCTATCTGGCTTACCGCGCGGCAGTGCGCGCCAAGGTAGCGGCCATCCGTGCCAGCCAGTCGGCGGGCAGTGACCGAAGCAGCGATCTGCAAACATGCAGGGCACATCTGCTGTTGGCGCAGCGATGTCTGGTCGAACGGCATCCGGCCCTGATCATCACGCATGGTCTGCCCGGTTCCGGCAAGACCACCTTTGCGCAATACGTGCTGGAGCAGCTCGGTGCTGTGCGCATCCGCTCCGATGTGGAGCGCAAAAGATCGTTCGGCTTGTTGGCGCTGGAAGGCAGTCGAAAATCTGGGCTGGACATTTACAGCCCTCAGGCGACGGCACAGACCTATGCCAGACTGCTGGCATTGGCGCGCGACTTGTTGCGGGCGGGCCATACGGTGGTGGTGGATGCGGCCTTCCTGCGCGGTGATGAGCGCGAGCAGTTCCGTGCGCTGGCGCAGGTATTTGCGTCGCCGTTCGTGATCGCCACGCTGGATGCGGACGAGTACACATTGCGTACCCGACTCCGCAAGCGCCGTCATGATGCGTCGGAGGCGGATGTGGAAGTTCTGGCGAAGTTGCAATCGTTGCAGCAGCCGTTGTCTGCGCGGGAGCGAGAAGTGGCGGTGCGCTTCAACACCATGCAGGCCCCCAAATCCGGGGGGAATGCACGCAGCTGGCGTGGATTGTTAAAGTTTGTTTTCACGATTGAAATTTGACCGCACACTGGTAGCATGCATCAGCCGTGGAAATGACATGGCATTCCAATAAAGGGGCGGGACAATGGCGATAGCGTGGCGTGAACAACTGAGTGTCGGTAACAACATCATCGACGCTGATCATAAACATCTGGTCGAGATCATCAATAGTGTCGAGATATGTCTGGAGAAGAAGAATATGCCGGCATTGAAAGCGGAGCTGCAGCGCTTGCATGATTATTCGCTGCTGCATTTCGATCGCGAAGAAAAGATCGCCATCGCGGTAGGTTATGAGCAGACGCCCGGCTTACAACAGTCGCATCAGGCGTTGATCGAAAAACTGGGGAAGATGCAGTCGGCTTTTGTAACAGCGGAACAGACCTGGTCTCCGGAGTTGACCAAAGGCTTCGCCGACTTCCTGCGCAATTGGCTTATCGATCACGTCATCAAGGAAGACTTGCTGATGAAGCCGGTCTTGCAGAAGCATTCTCCCGCTTTCGCGCCGAGATAGAATTCAGCGCCCGATCGATTTGCAGTGATACATCGCCTGGTCGGCCGCCGCGATCAGGGTCGATGAAGTGCTGCCGTCCTGCGGGAAGCGGCTGAAACCGATGCTGCCGCCGGAGTAAAGTTCTATATCCTGATACGGGATGGGCGCAGAAATGGCGGCCTTCACTTTAAGCACCATCTGTTCGATCTGCGTATCGTCCCATGTCCCTTCGAACAGGATGATGAACTCGTCGCCTCCCAGACGCGCTGCGGTATCGGATTCGCGCAACAGGGCACGCAGGCGTTGCGCGACCGCCTGCAATACCGCATCGCCTGCCGCGTGTCCGTGCGTGTCATTGATGATCTTGAAGTCGTCGAGGTCGATGAACAGCAACAGCAATTGCTCATCCTGCCGTTTTGCCCGTGCCAGCGCATGTTGCAGCCGGTCGAGGAACATGCGGCGGTTGGGCAGATCGGTCAGGCTGTCGTGGCTGGCCTGATGGTCTAGCATCTCCTGCTGCATTTGCAGGTCTTCGATCTGATGCTGGATCTGTCTTTCCATCAACTGGATGCTGTGTGCAAGCTCGCCGATCTCGTCCCGCCGGTTCGTAGGCAGGTTGCCGATCTTGCCATCCACTGAGAATCGTCTGATCTCCGCCACGATGCGATAGAAGGGACGGTTGAAGGCGCGTGCCAGAAAGAATGCCAGCAGCACCGTCATCGCGCTGAAACTCAGCACGATACCCAGCGTGATCGAGGCGAGCTGCCTACTTTCCGATAGCACACTCTCCCTCGGTTGTGACAAGCCCAGGATGAACGCATCGTTTCCTTCCATATCCGGGATGACCCTGGTGCCGAAAGCCGCCACCAATGGTTCAGCATCTGACGCACGGTTGGAAGTGACGAGATGCGATCCTGCTTTCTGGCTGCCGTTCAGCGCTGCGGCCATGGCCGGGAATTCATCCTGCACGCGGGCGACCTGTCCGCGGTCGAAAGCGAAGCTGCGCGACGGATCAGGATGGATCAGGTAGTCGCCCCTGCCGTTTGCCAGATAAAGTTTCAACTCGGGTGGCAGGTCGGCAGCCAGTTGCGCGAACAAACCTTGCAGGTCGACGTTGATCACGATCAGCCCGATGGCGTGTCGCCGCGCATCATGGATGGGTGCTGCCACCTGCAGGGCGGGGCGGCCCTCGCCGGCGTGTGCGCCGGTCTCGTGGTTGATCGTGGCGCGCGACACATAGATGCTGCCGGGCGGGAGCGACAGAGTCTCGAACACATAGGGGTAGTGGCCCTTCTCCTGCAGATCGTCACCGCTGATGCGCAGCAGTCCGCCCAAGTCGCGATCGATACGGATGCGTTCCATGCCGTGATTGTCGGCTTCGATCAGACGCATCTGGAAATATTCCGGATGCACGGCCATCAAACCCTCGAATATCTTCGCGACGTTCTCTTCGCTGAGCGCCTGGTAGCCGGGTGTGCTGCGTTGCAGGATGCGCGGTGCTTGCGGATGCTGAGCGATCAGTCGTACATCGGCTTTCACGTCATTCAGGGCGACCGTCACTTGCCGCATCAACACCTGGGTCGCGGTCAGCAGGCGTTCTTCGGAAGACTTCAGCAGTTGTTCGCGGCTGGCCTGATAGGCGAAGTATCCGGTCAGGCCGGTGCCCAGCAAGCCGACCATCACCAGTACCAGACCGAGCCGCCAGGCGATGGTGAATCTCATGGTGCCAGTACCCGCGTCAGGCGGTCGCCGGAACGTATCCGTTCCCACAGCATTTCGCGTCGGACGGTATCTTCCGGCGGTTCCAGCCACAGCGGTTTGCCGTTCGGCTGGCCGTTGCGGTCATCGACCATGGTGTTGGACAGTCCCTGCCGCTCGACCAGCAAGAGGCTGGCCTGCGGGTCGAGCAGGTGGTCTATCCAGTCATGCGCCAGTGCCGGGTCACGCGCATCGCGTGTGATGCTCCAGCAATCCAGCCAGGCCAGCGCACCTTCCTGCGGGATCACGTAACCGATGTCCGCGCCCGCCTGCTTGAGCATCTGTACCTGCTGCATGCCGTAATTGGCGAACATCAGCGCGGCACCGTGCCGCATGAACAACTGTATCGATTCATCCGGCTGCGTATAGAAGCCGAGCGTATTGCGTCGCAATTCGATCAGACGTTCGGAGGCGCGCGGGATATCTTTCGGTGCGATGCGGAAGGGAGAGGCGAGTCGCAGCGACTGCGCGGCCAGTGAGAAGTTGTGCGTGCCACCGTCGTAGGCGATCACCTTACCGCGATAACGTTCGTCCCAAAGCGCGCTGATCGAGTGCGGCGGTGTGCGGAACTGCTTGCGGTCATAGATCAGGCCCATCTGCGTATAGGTATAGGGCAGCGCATAGGCCTTGCCGTTGTGCATCAGGCCGGGGATGGCGGACAGGTCGCGGAAGCGTGCGAGTTGGTTGTGTGTGTTCGGGATCTTCCCGGCATGAATCGGCTGCACCAGATTGGCGGCGATGTAGCGCTGCAGTTCGGCGGTGTTGACGGCGAACACGTCGAAGTCGTGGTTGTGCGCGCTGACCTTTTCCCACAACGTCGCATCGGAAGTGACCACGGTCAGCTCGACCTTCACCTGATGCTCAAGCTCGAAACGCTGCACCACTTCAGGCTCGGCATATCCCGGCCATGCCAGCACGCGCAGCACCGGTTGGGCTGCCCAGAGCGGCGGCGTCGCTGCCAGCGCCAGTAACGCGGCGACAGGCAGTATCGATCTGCGGCATGCAGCAAGGAAGGTGGATGCGGAGATCATGTGGCGAACCCTAACCCGTACCCTATGGCTGGTCAATAGTCCTTAAGTGGCGGTATCGGCTTGTTTTTATACCGGTTCAGACGATGAATCTGTGGGTGGCTTCATTCAGCGTGTGCGCCGTGGCGATCATGCGCTCCGATTCCTTGACGCATTGCGAGGTAAGATTGGCGGTCACGTCCGTGCTGTGTTGATTCTCTTCGATACGCTTGAGCACGAGTCCGACCAGCATCTGCTGGTCGTCGGCCGCTTCGCGCACCTCCGCGACCGATGCATTCATGGCGGCCGTGGCTTGCTCGATCTGCACGAAAGTCTCTGAGGAGAGTTTCGAAGCGCGCAAGCCATCGACGACGGCTTTGGCATTCTCTTCGGAGATGCTGACCGTGGAGGCGACATCGGCACTCACCTGTTTGAGCACGCCGTCGATGCGGGTGGTCGCCTGTGCGGCCTGCTCGGATAGTTTTCTGACTTCATCCGCAACGACCGCGAAACCGCGCCCCTGTTCGCCCGCGCGTGCCGCTTCGATGGCCGCGTTGAGTGCCAGCAGATTGGTCTGCTCCGCGATGGCGCGTATGGCGGAGACAGCTGTCTCGACCTCTTTGGCGCTGCTTTCCAGGCTGCCGGCATTGGCGGATATTTTGCGACTGGCCGCATCCAGTACGGAAATGGCAGTCTCGGTCGCCGCGACATGCTTCACTCCGTTGCGCACCAATGCGTCGGCGGAAGCGGCGCTGCCGCCCGCCGAGTCTGACAATTCGAGTATGGAGCGCGATGCGTCGGCCATGCCGTTGATGACCTTGATGATCTCCTGCTCGTTCTGGCGGTATTCCTGCATGCTGTTGCCGAGCGAGTTCATCGAATCGCCGATCTCGCGCGCTGTCGTGTCGACCGTGCGGGCGGATGCGGACACCCCGCTCAACGTGTCGCGCAATTCCGATGCCATGGAATCGAATCCGCCGGTGATCTCGCCCACCGTGTCCGCACTGCGTATGCCGCAACCTTCACGCAAGTCGCCGTTGCGTATGCGTTCAGCGGCGATCGCGACCTTGCGCAGCTTGCCTACCAGCAGCCACTCCAGCAGCATGTGATTGATGATTCCTATCGTGATGCCGGCCACGATGCAGCCGACGATGAACCAGCCCAGCATGCCGGGCTTCCATTCCACGAAGAAATTAGCATAGAACGGAAATACCAACCCCATCAGCAGCCCGAAGCCGAGGAAGGAATACTTGAGTTGCTTGAGTATGGAGGGAGTCTTGTTCGCCATGTGCGTCCTTTCAGAATAAGGTCATCGTGCGCGTGCGCAGCATAAGACAGTTACGGCAAGAAATTAAAAACCTTGAATGTTGCAGCTCATCGGTTCAGGTGGCTCCCGGCTGGAGTAGCGTTCCGAGTTCCGGTAACTGCTGCAGCGATGTCTCGAATGCCTCGATGGGGAGCGGCTTGCCGAACAGATAACCTTGGTATGCCATGCAGCCGTTCTGTTTGAGGAAGTGGAACTGATCCTCCGTCTCGACACCTTCCGCGATCACATTCAGCCTGAAATGACGGGCCAGACTGATGATGGTCTGCACCATGGTGGCATCGTCGATATCGCGGGTGATGTCGTTCACGAAGCTCCGGTCGATCTTGATCTGATCCAGCGGTAATTGTTTCAGGTAGGACAGCGAGGAATACCCGGTGCCGAAATCATCCAGCGCCAGTCGGATGCCGAGTGCCTTCAGCGCGTGCATTTTTCTGATCACGTCGTTCACATCGCTCAGCACCACGCTCTCGGTCAGTTCCAGCTTCAGGCGCGAAGGGTCGATCTGATAGCGGGCAACCATGGTCGAGACGCACTGCACGAAATCCTGCCGCTTGAATTGTTGCGCGCTGACATTGATGGCCAGTCTGAATCCGCGCGTATATTCGTGCTTACCCCAGTCTGCCAATTGCCGGCAGGCCGTCTCCAGTACCCAGTCGCCGATCTCCTGGATCAGCGAGCTGTCTTCGGCGATGGGGATGAAGCGCGCGGGCGGGATCATGCCGCGTTGCGGGTGGAACCAGCGGATCAATGCTTCCGCGCCCAGTGGGCGCAATTTGTTGTCCAGTTGCAGTTGGTAATGCAACTGCAACTGATGGCCGGGCAGGGCATGGCGCAGTTCGGCTTCCAATGTCGCCCGGCTCTCCACCGCGAACTGCATGGCGGGGTCGAAGAAGCGCACGGCATTGCGTCCGGCTTCCTTGGCTTGATACATCGCCATGTCCGCATGTTTGAGCAGTTCGTCCACGCTTTCCCCGTCGCCACGGTAGAGACAGACGCCTATGCTCGGTGAACTGCGGTGCTCCTTGCCATTGAGGTGGTAAGGCTCGGCCAGCATGCTGCGGATCTTTTCGGCGATCAGGGCGGCTTTCTGCGACGCTTCATCGGCATCCGCCCCCATCTCCTCGATCACGATCACGAACTCGTCTCCGCCGATGCGTGCCACCGTATCCATATCGCGCACGCTGTGTTGCATGCGTTTGGCCACCTCCATGAGGAACAGGTCGCCGTGGTCGTGTCCCAGTGTGTCGTTCAGTATCTTGAAACGGTCCATATCCAGGAACAGCAGCGCGCCGTACAGCTGGTTGCGTGCCGATGCGGAAAGTGACTGTTGCAGCCGTTCCAGCAGGAAGCGGCGATTGGGCAACTTGGTCAGCGTGTCATAGAACGCAAGGCTGAAGATCTCTTCTTCCGCCTGCTTGCGATTGGTGATGTCGCTGAAGATGGCGACAAACTCGGTCGTCTCTCCTTCCTGATTCTTCACCGCAGTGATGGTCAGCCATTTCGGGTAGATCTGTCCGTTCTTGCGCTTGTCCCATATCTCGCCGGTCCAGGAGTTTCGCTCGCGCAGCTCTTTCCACATCGCCGCGTAGAACTCACGGCTGTGCCGTCCGGAACTCAGCATGCGAGGATTCTTGCCCAGTACATCCTCGGCGCTATAGCCGGTGATGATCTGAAAAGCATGATTGACGCGGATGATGTTGGCGTTGGCATCGGTGATCATGATCGCTTCGTGGGTCTCGAATGCGATGGCCGCGACACGCAACTGTCCCTCGGTGCGTTTGCGTTCGTCGATCTGCTGTTGCAGCAATTGGTTGTTCAACAGCGTCCGGGTTTCGATCGTCTTGGCAGCCTGCACGATCAGCCACAGCGCCAGGCTGTATCCCGCCAGTCGCTGCACATGCCATCCCCACCATGGCCAATCCCATATGTTGGAGTAGGCGAAGGCGAGCGCGGCCATGGACAGGATGATGCATTGGAAAGAGAACAGCAGATCTTCAGCTTTGGAAGAGGCACGGTAGGCGAGATACAACTTCACGGCAGCGGCCAGCAGGAAAACTCCGCCGCCGATGTTCAATGCCACGGCGGCGGAAGTGAACTTGCCCGATTCGAGCATGAGCGGGATGTGTTCGGGCCGGAGCAGTGAATATCCGCCCAGTGCGACTGCGATCAGGATCGCCGCGAGTGGCCAATAGCGCAGCGTTGGCTTGAACGCATGGTTCGGCAGCCAGACCAGCGCGAACAGCAAGCCGCCGACAGCGGTCGCCAGACTGTGCAACCACACGAACAGATTGCCGCTGGGCATCAGCGCATGCAGGCCATCCAGACAGCCCATGGCCAGCAATGCGGCAGCGACCGGGTAGTTGAAGCTGCCGCCTTCGCCGATGGCGTTCAGGCGCAGCAACAGATACGCGACCATCGCGGCGATGACCGAACCGGCCATCTCGATCGCGCCGTGCAAGGCCAGATTCGGCATCAGCATGGTGCTGCCGAATCCTTCCAGCGCCATGCTGAAAGCTTGCACCAACAGGCCGAAGGCGAAGACCGCGGCCATCAGCATGCGCAAGTGTAAGGTCTCAGAGCGGGAGGTCGACATGTGCCACCTGTGGTTGTTCGTGCGCAACCCTAACCACAGCGGGGGCGTTTGTCTATCACCCCGACGGCCTATATATCTTTCCGGCCGTCGTATTCAGGCGGGGCTGATCAGGTCGCGGGCTTAGTTTCTCCACCCAGCGCATCGGCGATGGCAGGCAACATCTTCTTCAGCTCGCCGCTCATCAGCGCGAAGTCGGCATCGAAAGCATCGTCCTGCGTATCGCTGTCGGCCTGTTCCTTGAGCAGGTCCAGCGCCTGCAGGCGCTTGATCTGCCCGTTCTCGTGCAGCACGAAGGAGATGCGGTCGTACCAGGTCATCGCCAGCTTGGTCACTTCCTTGCCGCCGGTGATGTGCTTGGCGATCTCTTCCGCTTCCAGTGTATGGCGCACATAACGCACGGTGGCTTTCTCCTCGCCCGATGCGCGTAGTTCGCAATCACGGTCGATGCTGAACACCGAAGCCAACTCGTCACCGGCCAGCCACGCGGTCATCGCGGTGGTGGGCGAGACCTCGGTCTTGAGCGGGGTGAAGGCGATGCCGTCCACCGATTTCACCAGCAGTTCGACCAGTTCGTCCGCCTTGGCCAGATTGGCCGCATCCAGCACTAGCAGTCCGGCGGCGGTGTCTATCCACGCATAAGTGCGACGACGCACGGCGAAGGCGCGCGGCAGCAATTCGTCGGTGATCGCTTCCTTGAGTTGCTTCATCTGTTTTCGGCCGGGCTTGTAGCCCTGCTGCTCTTCCATCTCCGCCGCGCGTGCCTTGCAGATGGTGTTGATGACCGAGGCGGGCAACAGCTTCTTCTCCGCACCGAGACAGATCAGCATCTGTTTGCCCAGTGTGTGCACGAAGGGCTGGCCCTCTTCCTTGGGCGAGATCCAGCCCGCGCGTTGCATCTCCAGACCGGAGCAGGGTTGCAGTGCGAGGTTGGAAAGCTTTTCTTCCAGTTGTTCGGGTGTGACGTCCCATTTATTGAGACGATAGATGATCAGATTCTTGAACCACATGTTTGGATTTTTCCTTGGGGAAAAAAGGGCGCGATTCTAGCGCAGATGCGTGCGGGCGCCGCTGAGGCGACACCCGCGACGCGCATGACTTACGATTGCAAACCGATCACGACAGCCTTGCCTTTCAGTGCCAGCGCTTTACCCATGCGGGCGCGTTTGCCGAAATGGTTTTGCAAGTCTTTATCGTTGAGTTGCATGCTCTGCTCTTTGCCGCCGTTGTTGGTGATCACGGTGACCTTGGGTTGGTTGGTTACGGTTACCGCCGCCAATGCATCATCGTCAGCGATACCCATCACCACCACGCCCTTGCCGCCGCCTGCGAGTTGTTTCATCTCGGCCAGCAGGAAGGTGAGCAGACGGCCTGATCTGCAAGCCGCCACCACCAGTGCGTTATCGCTTGGTGTGAACAACGCAGGCGCGAGAATCGCTTCACCTTCCACACTGATGAACTGTTTGCCCGCCTTGTTGCGGCCGACCATGTTGCCCAGCGTGCAGGTGAAACCGTAACCGGCGGCGGTGGCCAGCAGCACATGCTGCTCCGCCTTGCCGCACAGCACATGCACGATCTTCGCGCCGGTCGCCACCTCGATCAGTGTCGCCAGCGGCACGCCGTCGCCGCGACCGCCCGGCAGCAGGTGCACGGGGATGCTGCACACGCGGCCGTTGCTGCAGATCACGATGCAGTGGTCGGTGGTGCGGCATTCGAACGCGCCCAGCAAACCATCGCCGTCCTTGAACGAGATGGCAGCCAGATCGAGTCCGTGGCCCTGACGCGTGCGCCCCCAGTGTTTCTTCGAGATCAACACGGTCACCGGTTCGTCCACCACCTGCGTGGTCAGTACCACGCGCTCGGCCTGCTCGATCAGCGTGCGGCGCTCGTCGCCGTAGGTCTTGATGTCCTCGTCGATCTCTTTCGCCACGCGGCGGCGCATCATGGCATCGGAGGCGAGCAGCTTGCCCAGTTCCTCGCCTTCGTCCTTCAGTTGCTTGAGCTCGCGCTCGATCTTGATGCCTTCCATCTTCGCCAACTGGCGCAGACGGATCTCGAGGATGTCCTCGGCCTGACGGTCGGACAGATCGAAGCGCTCTATCAGCGCGGCTTTCGGTTCGTCCGACTCGCGGATCAGTGCGATCACCTCGTCCAGATTCAGATATACGATCATGCGACCGTCGAGGATGTGGATGCGGTCGTTCACCTGCGCCAGACGATGTTCGCAGCGGCGACGCACGGTGCCCAAACGGAACGCTGCCCACTCGCGCAATATCTCCGCCATCGGTTTCTGGCGCGGACGACCGTCCAAGCTGATCATCACCATGTTCAGTTGCAGCGAACTTTCCAAGCTGGTGTGCGCCAGTAGGATGGTCATCAACTCTTCCGCCGACTGGCGGCTGGACTTCGGTTCGAACACCAGACGTACCGCCTGATCCTTGTCCGATTCGTCCGCCACCTTGTCCAGCACCGACAGCAGCAGCTGCTTGTTCTGCACCTGCTCCTGCGTCAGTGCTTTCTTGTTGGCGCGCACTTTCGGATTGGTGAGATCTTCGATCTCTTCCATGATCTTCTTGGCGGATGTGCCGTGCGGCAATTCATATACCGCCACGCGCCACTGGCCGCGTGCCAGTTCTTCGATCTTCCAGCGCGCACGCATCTTGAGCGAGCCGCGACCGGTGCGGTAACACTCGCTGATCTCGCGCGGCGAGGAGATGATCTGTCCGCCGCTGGGCAGGTCGGGACCGGTGATCGAGGCCAGCAGTTCTTCATCGGAACAATTTGGGTCGCGCACGCAAATTGCGGCGGCGGTGCCGACTTCGCGCAGGTTGTGCGAAGGGATCTCGGTCGCCATACCCACCGCGATACCCGATGCGCCGTTGAGCAGCACCATGGGCAGACGCGCGGGCAACATCGACGGTTCGTCGAAGTGGCCGTCGTAGTTCGGCTGCATGTCCACCGTGCCCATGTTCAGCTCGGCCAGCAGCAGATCGGCGATAGGCGTCAAACGCGCTTCGGTGTAACGCATCGCGGCGGCGTTGTCGCCGTCGCGTGAACCGAAGTTGCCCTGGCCGTCCACCAGCGGATAGCGCATGGAGAAGTTCTGCGCCAGACGCACCATCGCCTCGTATGCGGACGAGTCGCCGTGCGGGTGGAACTTACCCAGCACCTCGCCCACCACGCGCGCCGACTTCACATGCTTGCTGTTGTGCGCCAGGCCCATTTCGCGCATCGCATACAGGATGCGGCGCTGCACCGGCTTCTGGCCGTCGCACACGTCGGGCAGGGCGCGGCCCTTGACCACCGACACCGCATATTCCAGATAAGCGCGTTCGGCATACTGCGCCAGCGGCACCGAGTCGCCATCGGGTGGCGGGGGCAGTGGTGCAAAGCGTTCTACTGCGCCGTTGCTGCCGCCGTTGCCTGCTGCCGCTTCCGGCGTTTCCTGTTGCATCGCTTCTTGCGGCTGTTCGCCTTCTTCCGCGTCGAATAGTTGTGGCAGATCAGACATCGCCTGTGACCTCGTTCCCGTGATATTCCAGCCAGGCGCGTCGCGCGCCCGACTCCTGTTTGCCCATCAGCATGTTCATGATGCGATGCGTGTCGTCTGTCGATGACGCATCCAGCGCCACGCACAGCGCGCGGCGTGTGTCCGGATTCATGGTGGTGTCCCACAACTGTTCCGGGTTCATCTCGCCCAGACCTTTGAAGCGCGAGATCGACCACGCGCCTTCGCGCACTTTATCTTTGCGCAGACGGTCTTCAATGGAAGTCAGTTCGTCCTCGTTCAATGCGTAGATCTTGCGCAGCGGTTTCTTGCCCTGCGCCGGCACGTCGACGCGGAACAGCGGCGGTTGCGCGAGGAAGATGTGGCCGTCGGCGACCAGTCGCGGGAAGTGGCGGAAGAACAGCGTCAGTAGCAGCGTGGCGATGTGCGAACCGTCCACGTCCGCGTCGGCCATGATGTAGATGCCTTTGTAACGCAGACCGGACAGATCGACGTTGTCGTTCAGATCATGCGGATCGACGCCGATGGCTACCGCGATGTCGTGCACCTCGGCATTGGCGAACAGGCGGTTGCGGTCCACTTCGAAAGTGTTCAGCACCTTGCCGCGCAGCGGCAGGATGGCCTGGAATTCCTTGCTGCGTCCCTGCTTGGCCGAGCCGCCGGCGGAATCGCCCTCGACCAGAAACAGTTCGTTGCGCTCGGGATTGAAATCCGCAGCGTCGGTCAGCTTGCCGGGCAGCACCGCCACCGAGGACCCTTTTTTCTTCTCCACCTTCTGCGCCGACTTCATGCGGCTCTGCGCCTGCTTGATGACCACCTCGGCGATGCGCTTGCCGTAGTCCACATGCTCGTTCAGCCACAGCAGCAGCGGGTCGTTGATCATCGACGAGACCAGTTTGAGCGCGGTGCGCGATACCAGCCTGTCCTTGGTCTGCCCCTGGAAAGAAGGATCGAGCACCTTGGTCGACAGCACGAAGCTGGCACGGTTGGCGACGTCGTCCGAAGTCAGCTTCACGCCCTTGGGCAGCATGCCGTGCATCTCGATGAAGCTCTTCACCGCGTTGAACATCGCGTCGCGCAGGCCGGAATCGTGCGTGCCGCCGTTCCAGGTGGGGATCAGGTTCACATAGGACTCGCGCGTGATCGCGCCTTCCTCGGTCCAGGCCAGCGCCCAGGCCGCGCCTTCGCCTTCGGCGTAGTTGTCATCGTGTTTGCCGACGTAGCGCTCGCCGGAGAAGATCGGCGCGATCAAAGTGCCGCCATCTTCCTGCGCATCCAGCGCCTGCGTCAGATAGCCGCGCAGACCGTCAGGGTAGGTCCATTCCTTGCGCTCGCCGGTCTTCTCGATCAGCAGCGTGACGACCACGCCCGGCAGCAACACCGCCTTGGAGCGCAGCGCGCGTTCCAGCTGCACGAGGTTGACGTTGGGCGCATCGAAGTATTTCGTGTCCGGCCAAGCGCGCACGCTGGTGCCGGTCTTGCGTTTGGGGCATTCGCCGATGCGCGCCAGCGGCTGCCTGGCGACGCCGTGTTCGAAACGCAGATGATGTTCGCCGCCGTCGCGGAACACGGTGACCTCGAGCGCAGTGGACAGCGCGTTGGTGACCGCCACGCCCACGCCGTGCAGACCACCGGAGAACTGGTAGGCGCCGCCCTTCTCTTTGTCGAACTTGCCGCCCGCGTGCAGCACGGTGAATGCCACCTCGACCACGGATTTCTTCTCTTCCGGATGCAGGCCGACCGGGATGCCGCGCCCGTCGTCCTGCACCGACACCGAACCGTCTATGTGTGCGGTGACGAAGATGTTCTTCGCAAAACTGGCCAGTGCCTCGTCGCAGGCGTTGTCCACCACCTCGGCGATGATGTGGTTGGGATTGTCCAGCGTGGTGTACATGCCGGGGCGCTGGCGCACGGGGTCCAGGCCGCGCAGCACCTTGAATGACGACTCATCGTAATTGACGCTCAACGGAGACTCCTGAATAGAACAACTTGCTGATTATTAACCTTTGGCTGCGGACGGAGGCGTGTCGAGCAACACGTTCTCCTCGCCATCCAGACGCGCGATGATAACCGCCCCGCATGAATCGCTGAAGACATTCACCGAAGTGCGACACATATCCAGCACGCGATCCACTGCCAGAATGAGGCCGATGGCCTCCAGCGGCAGGCCGATGGCGGCGAGAATGATGGCGATGGCGACCAGACTGGCGGAGGGGATGGCCGCCACGCCGATGGAAGTGACCAGCGCCAGCAGCACGATGGTGAACTGCTGCACGAAACCCAGCTCGATGCCGTAAGCCTGTGCGATGAACATCGCCGCCACGCATTCATACAGTGCCGTGCCGTCCATGTTCACCGTCGCGCCCAGCGGCAGCACGAAGCTGCTGGTGCGGTTGGATACACCCGCGTTCTTCTCCACGCATTCCATGGTCAGCGGCAGGGTGGCGGCGGAAGAGCTGGTGGAAAATGCGGTGAGCAGGGCGGGGGCCATGGCGCGGTAATGGCGCATGGGATTAACACGCCCCACGAAATACAGCAGGGCAGGCAGCACCAGCAGGGAATGCACGGCCAAACCGGCCAGCACGCTGAAGAAGAACCAGGCCAGCGGCACGATGGCGGAGAAGCCGGTGCCCGCCACCACTTTCGCCACCAGACCGAACACCCCGATGGGCGCGAACTTCATCACCCAGTCGGTGATCTTCATCATCACCTGAAAGATCCCGCTCCAGAGTTTGTGCTGGCTCTCGGCGTAAGGCTCTTCGATCTTGGTCATGAAGAAACCGAACAGCAGGCTGAAGAAGATCAGCCCCAGCATCTGCCCGTCCGCCGCCGCCGACACGATGTTGGACGGCACCATGCGCAGGAAGATACCGACCAGATCGCCCGTACCTTTGCCTTCCATGCTGGCGACCACTTCCTCGCTCACTTGCGTCATGCCGAGTCGTTCCTTCGCCGGCTGGCCGTCGATGATGCCGGGTGCGGTCATGTTGACGATGGCGAGGCCGATCAGGATGGCGAACAGACTGGTGGTCGCGTAATAGGTCAGCGTCTTCAACCCCAGCCGTCCGAACGCTCCGCCGGAACCGATGCCCGCGATGCCGACGATGATGGACGACACCACCAGCGGCACGATCAGCATCTTCAAAGCATTGAGGAACAGCGTGCCGATGAAATCGAACACCGCGTAATAACTCACGCCGAACAACGTCGCCTCGGTGCCCGTGAGCGAACCGGCGAGTGCGGCGAGCAACAGTGCGATGAGGATCTGCCAGTGCAGTTTGAGTTTGATCATGGTTGCGAATCTTTGAATCGCGCCGGTAGTGGGGCCGGCGCTTGCTCGGTGCGCAGCGGATGCGCGGCGACTATGTTGCGTTGGCTAGCTAGCGCTTTACTCTCGTGCACATTGCGCGATCGCAGCGTTATCCGTCAGTTCCAGGCAATGTCTGAGATCCAGATCCTTGGCACGCTGTTTGTGTGACTTGCTGCGCTGCTTGACCGGCTTCGCGACGGGGGCCGCTGCTTCAGGTGCCTGTCCCGTAACCGGCTTCAGTTCTTCAACTTCCAGCTTGGTGGTTGTGCTATGCCCGCCACCTTCTTCACCGGCTGCAAGGGCGTTAGCACCGAACAGCATCATCGCAGCGGCAAGTAAACCCATAAGATAAGTTTTCATGAATGACTCCCTGTATCCAACTTCAAGCTATCGATGGAAATGTTGCTTTGTGAGTGCCGGAGTATAGATTCTTTGCCGGTATCGGCAAAATGAATATCCGGACGGGCTCGAAACAATAGAAGGGATGGCCGTTCAGCGGTTCGCCTTGCTGAATTCCGCCATGAATCCGGCCAGTTCTTCCGCCGCAGACAGCGTCAATCCGTTGTAGAGCGAGGCGCGCATGCCGCCGATGGAGCGGTGGCCGCCGAGGCCGGAGAAGCCGGCGGCCTGGGCGTCACTCAGGAAACGTTGTTCCAGCTCTTTGCTGGGCAGGTTGAAGGATACGTTCATCTGCGAGCGGTCGGCGACGGCGGCGTGGCCGCGGTAGAAGTTGTCGCTCTGGTCGATCGTGCGATAAAGCAGTTCGGCTTTTTGCGTGTTGAGTGCGGCCATGTTCTCCAGCCCGCCTACTTCGTTCAATAGCCAGCGCGTCACCAGCAGCACCACGTAGATGGAGAACACCGGCGGGGTGTTGAAGATGGAGTGGGCTTTGATGTGGCTGCGGTAGTCGAGGAAGCCGGGCAGGTCACGCGGGGCATCTTTCAGAATCTCGTCGCGCAACAGCACCACCGTCACACCGGCGGGGCCGATGTTCTTTTGCGCGTGCGCATAGATCATGGCGTAGCGGTCTGCCGCGCAGGGACGCGACAGGAAATCGGACGACATGTCGCACACGCGCGGTACGTCGTCGCGGCCGAGCACGCGCTGGAACTGCAGGCCTTCCACGGTCTCGTTGGAGATGTAATGCAGATAGGGTGCATCCGGCGAGTAGTCGAGTTCAGCATCGCTAGGCAGGCGGTTGAAATGCTCAGATTCGCCGCTCCACAGCACGCGTATCGGGCCTTCGCGTTTGGCTTCGGCCAGTGCTTTGCCGCTCCAGTAGCCGGTGTGCAGGTAATCGGCCGGGGCGGTCTTGCCGTGCAACAGCGTCATGGGAATCATCGAGAACTGCTGGGTCGCGCCGCCTTGCAGGAACAGCACGTGGTAGTCTCTGGACAAGCCGAGCAGGGTGCGGATGTTGTCTTCCAGTTCGGCCACCACAGCGGCGAACCAGTCGGAACGGTGGCTGATGCCGAGGATGGAGAGTCCCACTTCGGGAACGGCGGCGATGGCCTGCTGCACTTGTTGCAGTACAGTCTCCGGCAGCGCGCCTGGCCCGCCGGAGAAGTTCAGCCGGTTGCTGGGCTCACGCATGCTTTCTTCCTGTGGTCAGGCGTTGCAGATAGGCGCGGAAGGCATCGCGCGCCTTGGCGATATGTTGCTGTTTGTAGGGGAACAGCTCTTCCGAATCCATCGCGTGTACGACCATGGTGTGGTCGATCTCGAAGATGAGCAGCTTGCCGTCGCGCGTCTCAGCACCGTCGATGAGCAGGTAGTCGAGTCCGGTGCGGCGGTGGATATCGTCCAGCGCGGCGCGATGGCGCAGCACAAAATCGTCGAAGTGATCCATGAAGGCGAGTTCTTCGGCGCGCTTGTCTGCATCCTCGTACATGCCTGCATTGAGGTAGTGGATCATCCAGTGCGCGGATACGGCCATGTGACTGGCGTAGGCCTGACCGTCGATGAGCGCGATGCGGAATTTACGGAACAGGCCGTCGTCGCCACTGTAGTCGATGAAACGTGCAAGGAAGAAGTCGCTGGCCTGCACTTTGGTGAGATATTCCAACAGTTCGGCGGATGAGGCGAGGCGTGCCAGATCGCGACCCGCTTGGGAGTCGTAGGGGCGAACGATGATCGGATAGTCGAGGCCGGGGAACGCTTCGGAAAGAGTTGACTGGCCTGTGGCGATCGCCTGCAACACTTCGCGTGTGCAGCGCAGCGTCGGCGGCATCTCTATGCCCGGCACATCCCGCAGCAGTTCGCTGGCGGCATCGCGGCCGACGCAGGGGATACGCCCCGGCTGGTTGATGACCGGCTGCGGCCAGTCTTTCAATTTTTCTTCCAGCGCGAGGAGCGTGGCGCGGTTGTCGTCTGATTCGCTGATGGCAACCAGCACCACGTCATGCTCAGGCACGGGCAATGCGAACGGGTCGGGCTGGCTGACGTAATAAAAGATCAAGTCCACATCCGTGCGTTCCAGCAGGCAGTCGATAGGCGTGTTGGCCGCGATGTCGCCGGGAGCCATCAATACCAGCAAACGCGCGATGACCGGTTGCTGCATCGCGGGCAAATGGAAGATGCGCTGTTGCTCCAGCGCCATCGCCTGAATGGAAAGGCCGATGTCGCGTTGTCCTATGCATTGCATGGCGACCGACAGGTTCATCCACAGCGGGCCGTCAGTTTGTCTTTGTTGCGCTTCAGCGAGCAGGGATTCTGCATACGGCTTCAGCTCTTGTCCGCCGACGCTGGCGCGCAGAAAAGGCGCCAGTCCCAGGAAGGTCGTCTCGGAAACGTTCTGCTCTGTGGTCGCGTTCATTGCTGTGTTCTTGTTCAGGGCGAGGGGCAAGGATAGTTGAAAATTGCGGTCTTCGTGCCGCGAATAGTTCGAGGATATCCTGCTTCCATTTGCTTTTGACTGGTCGGCGTGTGCCGATGGAACGCCGTGCCAGTATCAGCCGGCTGGTCGCTGTGCGTGGAAAGTGAGCGGTATGGCCGAAGGCGGTGGCGACTTCAGGATGTGTTTCTTCGCTTTGCCCATCACGTGCATCTCGCACTTCTTGCAGTCGAATTCCAGTCGCAATCTTTCGCTGCCGTTGATCAGCGTCATCGGCTCAGCGCGCACTAGGCCCTGCACGCCGATCACCCCCTTGGCTTGCTTGGGACACAGGCTGAGTGAATAGCGGATGCAATGGCGCGTGACCATCAGTGACACATCGCCTGCTTCCTTGTGCGCTTCATAGGCGGCGGCGATGAGCTTCACGCCGTGCTTCTCGTAGAACTTTCGTGCGGCGGCGTTGTACACGTTGGCGAGGAAGGAAAGCGTCTCTTCCGGATATTTTGCGGGCGGCTCGACGGCGGCTTTGCGCGGCAGGCGCGAGTAGGCGGCGAGGCGTGTGGCTTCGAGTTTCTCTACAGCTTCGCGACGTAATTTATTGGCGAGCGAGCTGGGTACGAACCAGGGTTGAGTCCAGTCGACGCTGAGTGTATCCAGTTCGAATTCCGAACTACCGAAACGCGCGAGCTGTTCGCGCACACTATTCTCCGCTTCCGCCGGATGTTTGGCGGGCTGTTTGTCGAACGCTGTCTGCGCACTGGCGACGAAACCGTCTTCATCCAGCAGCGTGAGCGAGAAACCATCTGTGGTCTCGGCGAAGGTGGCGGACACGCCGATGCGACGTTCGGCGGATTTCTTGTTCAGTGCCTGCTCCCACGCATGGTCGCGGTTACGGCTGATGGAAACGCCGGCGCGCAGGTTTTTCAAGGTATGCATCGGCTCGTTAGGGAACACGCGCCACACCGGGCCGCGCTGCTCGACGATGTTCGCCTGCAGCCCTATCACCTCGCGATGGTTCAGGTAGTTCAGGCCGTCGCTGTTGGCGAGGGCTTCGCTCGATTCCATCTCGAACCATTTGTCGCCGACTTGCGACACCGTGCCCAGCGGCAGGCCGACGAAGGTTGGCGTGTCGAATGCGCCGATGTCGTCCTTGCGGCCTTGCGAGAAATAATCGGTCGAGCCGCGATGGAAGGTCTTGTCCGGATCGGGCGTGAATAACAGCTTTGTCTTGCCGCTGGAGGCGGCGTGCAGGTCGCTGCGTCCTTCCAGGATGGCGTCGAGCAACTGGCGATAGTGGCCGGTGATGTTCTTCACATAGGGCGCGTCTTTGTAGCGGCCTTCGATCTTGAAGCTGCGCACGCCCGCATTGACCAGCGCGCGCAGATTGCCGCTCTGGTTGTTGTCCTTCACCGACAGCAGGTGTTTCTCGAAGGCGACGATGCGGCCCTGTTCATCTTCCAGCGTGTACGGCAGGCGGCAGGCTTGCGAGCAGTCGCCGCGGTTGGCGCTGCGTCCGGTGTGCGCGTGGCTGATGTTGCACTGGCCGGAGTAAGCGACGCAAAGCGCACCGTGGATGAAGTGTTCGATCACTGTGTCGCTAGGCACGGCGACGCGCACCTTGATGATCTCTTCGATGGTCAGCTCGCGCGCCAGCACCAGCTGCGAGAAACCGATATCGGCGAGGAACTTCGCCTTCTCCGGCGTGCGGATGTCGCACTGCGTCGAGGCGTGCAGGTCGATGGGCGGCAGGTCGAGTTCGAGCAACCCCATGTCCTGCACGATCAGCGCATCCACACCCGCGTCGTAACAATCCCACGCCAGCTTGCGCGCGGCGTCCAACTCGGCATCGTGCAGGATGGTGTTGAGTGTGACGTAGATCTTCGCGCGGAAGCGGTGCGCATATTCGACCAGCGCCGCGATGTCTTCCATCGTGTTGCCAGCCTTGTCACGCGCGCCGAACGACGGCCCGCCGATGTACACCGCGTCGGCACCGTGCAGGATGGCCTCACGGCCGATGGCGGCGGTCTTGGCGGGGGAGAGGAGTTCTAAGGCGTGTTTGGGTTCAGACATGGCGGCGGATTATACGCGTCGCCATGCCTGTTTACGGTCAGGCTACAAAGCCTTTGTTGTGCAAGGTCTCTATGATCTCGTTGATCACGCCGGGATCGTCGATGGTGGACGGCACGTTGTAGGGCTTGCCGTTGACGATGCCGTTCAGTGTCTTGCGCAAGGTCTTGCCGGAACGGGTCTTTGGCAGACGTTTGAGGATGACGCTGTCCTTGTAGCAGGCGATGGCACCGATGTGCTCGCGGATGCGCGTGACGAGCTCCTTTTGCAACACTGCTTCGTCGATGCTGGCACCGGATTTCAGCACCACCAGCCCCATCGGGATCTGTCCTTTGAGGGCGTCGTCGCGGGCGATGACGGCGCACTCGGCCACCATCGGATGACCAGCCACCACTTCCTCGATCTCGCCGGTGGAGAGACGGTGTCCCGCCACGTTGATCACATCGTCCACGCGGCCCATCACGAATACGTACCCTTCGTCGTCGATGTAGCCGCCGTCGCCGGTGGTGTAGTAGCCGGGCAGGAAGCTCAGATAGCCGTCGCGGAATTTGTTGTCGTCGCCCCACACGCGGTTCATGCAGGAGGGCGGCAGCGGCAGCTTGATGGCGATGTAGCCTTGTTCGTTGCGCGCCAGTTGCTTGCCGTTCTCGTCCAGGATGCGCACGTCGAAACCGGGCGTGGGTAGGGTGGAGGAGCCGAGCTTTACCGGCTTAGGTTCCACGCCCCACAGGTTGGCGGTGATGCCCCAGCCGGTCTCTGTCTGCCACCAGTGATCCACCACAGTCTTGCCGCTTTTCTCGGTCAGCCATTCCTGCGTCGGAGGATCGAGGCGTTCGCCTGCGGAGAAGATGACCTGCAGGCTGCTCAAGTCATACGGCTTCAACAGCAGCGCATCCGGGTCTTCCTTCTTCACCGCGCGGAAGGCGGTGGGCGCAGTGAAGAACGACTTCACCTTGTATTCGTCGATGATGCGCCACAACGCACCTGCGTCCGGCGTCATGATGGGTTTGCCTTCATAGACTATCGTGGTGCAGCCGTGCAGCAGCGGCCCGTACACGATGTAGGAATGGCCGACCACCCAGCCCACGTCCGACGCGGCCCAGAACACATCGCCCGCTTCCACGTTGTAGATGGCCTTCATGCTGTAGTTGAGCGCGACCGCATGGCCGCCGTTCTCGCGCACCACGCCTTTCGGTTTGCCGGTCGTGCCCGAGGTGTAGAGGATGTAGAGCGGGTCGCTGCCTTTCACCGGTGTGCAGCCGACCGCTTTCGCTTTCTCCAGCAGCGATGACCAGTCGTGGTCGCGACCGGCGATCATGCTCGCGGTCGCCTGCGGACGTTGCAGCAGCACGCAGCTCTGCGGCTTGTGCTTGGCCAGTTCGAAGGCTTTGTCCACCAGCGGTTTGTACTCGATGACTTTCTTCACCTCGATGCCGCAGGAAGCGGTCATGATGACCTTGGGCGTGGCGTCGTCGATGCGCACCGCCAGTTCGGGCGGCGCGAAACCGCCGAACACCACCGAGTGGATCGCACCCAATCGCGCAACCGCCAGCATGGCGACCACGGCTTCGGGGATCATCGGCATGTAGATGATGACGCGGTCGCCTTTCACCACACCGAGGTCGGCCAGCATGCCCGCCGTGCGCGCGACCTGGTCGGTCAGCTCGGCATAAGTGATCTTGGTCTTGGTGTCGGTGACGGGAGAATCGTAGATGATCGCGGTCTGGTTGCCGCGTCCGTTCTTCACATGATGATCGAGCGCCATGTAGCAGGTGTTCATCTCGCCGTCGGCGAACCAGTGGCCGATGCCGTCAGCATCCTTGCTCAAGATCTGCTTTGGAAATTTGTACCACTCCAGGGCGTTCGCCTGGTCGCGCCAGAAGCCCTCGGGGTCCTTCATCGAACGGTCATACTCGGTTTGGTAACTCATGTGTTTGACTCCTCTCATTTAGAACCCCGTTCTCGCCGCAGCTCTTATATGGCGAGGTCGATCGGGACTTTTTCAATAACGCTAGAAACTATCTCCCGGAACACGCACCCAGCCTTCCATCAACACGCGCGCGCTGCGGCTCATCGTCACTTTCTCGACTTTCCACTCGCCACTTTTCTTGCTAGCGGCTGCACCGACTCGCAAGGTGCCGGAGGGATGTCCGAACTTCACCACATCGCGTTCACCGCCGCCCGCGGCCAGATTCACCAGCGTACCGGGGATCGCTGCGGCCGTGCCGATAGCGACCGCCGCTGTGCCCATCATGGCATGGTGCAGTTTGCCCATTGATAGCGCGCGTACCAGCAGATCGACTTCAGAGGCACTGATCTTCTTGCCGCTGGAGGCCACATGGTCGACCGGCGGCGCGACAAAAGCGATCTTCGGGGTATGTTGGCGGGTGGCGGCTTCTTCGGGGGTCTTGATCAGCCCCATGCGCAATGCGCCAGCCACGCGGATCTTTTCAAAACGTGCCAGCGCGGCTGGGTCGGTGTTGATGGCTGCACGCAATTCGGTACCGGTGTAACCGATATCTTTTGCATTCACGAACACGGTCGGGATTCCGGCGGTGATCATGGTGGCCTTGAAGGTGCCGACACCCGGCACTTCCAGATCGTCGACCAGATTGCCGGTCGGGAACAGGCTGCCGCCTTCTTCACTATCGTCGGAAGGATCCATGAACTCCAGCACGATCGCCGCCGCCGGGAAGGTCACGCCATCCAGTTCGAAATCGCCGGTCTCCTGCACCTGCCCGTTGCTGACCGGCACATGGGCGATGATCGTCTTGCTGATGTTGGCCTGCCAGATGCGCACGGTGCAGACACCCTCTTTAAGACGCGCGGCGTCGATATATCCGGCATGGATCGCGAAAGCGCCTGCGCCCGTGGACAGGTTGCCGCAGTTGCCGCTCCAGTCGACGAAGTCCTTGTCGATGGAGACCTGGCCGTAGAGGTAATCCACGTCATGGTCGGGGCGCGTACTCCTGGACAGGATCACGCACTTGCTGGTACTGGAGGTCGCGCCGCCCATGCCGTCGATCTGCGCGGCGTAGGGGTCGGGGCTGCCGATTACGCGCTGGAACAATCTGTCACGCGCTTTGCCCGGTACTTGCGCGGCCTTAGGCAGATCTTCTAGTCGGAAGAACACACCTTTCGAAGTGCCACCGCGCATGTACGTTGCGGGGATTTTGATTTGCGGTGTGTTGCTCATCATGCAGCCCCTTCGAGGAAGTCCTGCGCGAAGCGTTGCAGTACACCACCCGCGTTGTAGACGCGCACTTCAGCAGCGGTATCCAGACGGCAGGTGACCGGGATGCGCACCGCTTCGCCATTCTTGCGATGCATGATCACAGTCAGGTTTGCGCGCGGTGTGATGTCGCCTTCCACATCAAAAGTCTCGCTGCCGTCGATGGCGTAGGTCTTGCGCGTATCGCCTGCCTTGAACTCCAGCGGCAGCACGCCCATGCCGACCAGATTGGTGCGGTGGATACGCTCGAAACCTTCCGCGACGATGGCTTCCACACCGGCCAGCCGCACGCCTTTGGCTGCCCAGTCGCGCGAAGAGCCTTGGCCGTAGTCGGCGCCTGCGATGATGATCAGGTTCTGCTTGCGACCCATGTAGGTCTCGATGGCTTCCCACATGCGCATCACCTTGCCGTCGGGTTCGACGCGGGCGAGGGAGCCTTTCTTCACTTCACCATTGACCACGGCCATCTCGTTGACCAGTTGCGGATTGGCGAAGGTGGCGCGTTGCGCGGTGAGGTGGTCACCACGATGCGTCGCATACGAGTTGAAGTCCTCTTCCGGCAGGCCCATCTTCGCCAGATATTCACCGGCGGCGGAATCGAGCAGGATCGCGTTCGAAGGCGACAGGTGATCGGTCGTGATGTTGTCCGGCAATACTGCGAGCGGACGCATCCCCTTCATCGTGCGAACACCTGCCAGTGCGCCTTCCCAATACGGCGGACGACGGATGTAGGTGGACTGCGGACGCCAGTCGTACAACGGACTCTTCGCCGCTTCGATCACGCCCAAGTCGAACATCGGGATGTAGATCTGCTTGAACTGTTCCGGCTTCACACAAGTGGCAACGATCGAGTCGATCTCTTCATCGGAAGGCCAGATGTCTTTCAGCATGACCGGCTTGCCGGACTTGTCGGTGCCCAGTGCATCCTGCTCGATGTCGAGGCGCACCGTACCCGCGATGGCGTAAGCGACCACCAGCGGCGGGGAAGCCAGGAAGGCCTGTTTCGCATACGGGTGGATGCGACCGTCGAAGTTGCGGTTGCCGGACAGCACGGCGGTCGCGTACAGGTCGCGGTCTATGATCTCCTGCTGGATCTTGGGATCGAGTGCGCCGGACATGCCGTTACAAGTGGTGCAGGCGAAGCCGACGATGCCGAAGCCGAGTTTCTCCAGCTCCGTCAGCAGGCCCGCTTCTTTCAGGTACAGCTCGGCCACTTTGGAGCCGGGCGCGAAAGACGTCTTGACCCAGGGCTTGCGCAGCAGACCCAGTGCGTTGGCCTTCTTCGCCAGCAATGCTGCGGCAACCACGTTGCGCGGATTGGAGGTGTTGGTGCAGGAGGTGATGGCGGCGATGATGACGGCGCCATCCGGCATCAGACCTTTGGCTTCTTCGGTCTTGCCTGCTGCCAGCTTGGCTTCGTCGGCGATGCCGCGCTCGTGCAGTGCGGACGTCGGCAGACGGCGGTGCGGATTGGACGGGCCGGCCATGTTGCGCACCACGCTGGACAGATCGAATTCCAGCACGCGCTCGTATTCGGCGGCAACCATCTGATCCGCCCACAGACCGGTGGTCTTGGCGTAGTTCTCCACGAGGGCGACCTGCTCGGGCTCGCGGCCGGTCAGCTTCAGGTAGGTGATGGTCTGCGCGTCGATGTAGAACATCGCCGCCGTCCCACCATACTCCGGGCACATGTTGGAAATGGTCGCGCGGTCGCCGATGGTGAGGCTGTCAGCGCCCGCGCCGAAGAATTCGACCCAGGCGCCGACGACCTTTTCCTTGCGCAGGAACTCGGTCAGGGCCAGCACGATGTCGGTGGCGGTGATGCCGGGCTGACGCTTGCCGACCAGTTTGACACCGACGATGTCCGGCAGACGCATCATGGAAGGCAGGCCCAGCATGACGGTCTCGGCTTCCAGACCGCCGACGCCGATGGCGATCACGCCGAGCGCATCGACATGCGGGGTGTGCGAGTCGGTGCCCACGCAGGTATCGGGGAAGGCCACACCGTCACGCGCCTGGATCACCGGCGACATTTTTTCCAGATTGATCTGGTGCATGATGCCGTTACCGGCGGGGATCACGTCGACGTTCTTGAACGCGGTCTTGGTCCACTCGATGAAGTGGAAACGGTCCTCGTTGCGACGGTCTTCGATCTCGCGGTTCTTGCGGAAGGCATCCTTGTCGAAACCGGCAGCTTCCACGGCCAGCGAGTGATCGACGATCAACTGGGTCGGCACGACCGGGTTGACCAAAGATGGGTCACCGCCCTGATCGGCGATCGCGTCACGCAGACCGGCGAGGTCTACCAATGCGGTTTGGCCGAGGATGTCGTGGCACACCACGCGGGCGGGATACCATGGGAAATCCAGGTCGCGCTTGCGCTCGATGAGTTGCTTCAGCGCGTCGGTCAATTCTTCAGGTTCGCAGCGGCGCACCAGTTGTTCTGCCAGCACTTTGGAAGTGTAGGGCAGCTTGGCATAAGCGCCGGGCTGGATGGCTTCGACGGCCGTGCGGGTGTCGAAGTAGTCCAGCTTGGTTCCGGCTAAAGGCTTACGGTATTGGGTGTTCATGTTTTCCTTCTGACCAAAGTCCGAATCTTTTTTTTCCACAGACCACACCGATCCGTTCGTCCTGAGTGCCGCGCATAGCGCGGTGTATCGAAGGATGGGCGAAGCCCGCTAGTTTGTGGGTTTCACAGTTCCCCAAGATTGCCACCTTCCCTCGATACGGCTGCGCCTACTCGGGACGAACGGGGGGCGGTTCGTTCGGTTTGGGTGTTAACGCTTTTCAATCGGCACCCAAGCCAGATTTTCCGGCCCGACATAGTTCGCGCTCGGGCGGATGATCTTGCCGTCGGCGCGTTGTTCCATCACGTGCGCGCCCCAGCCGGTGACGCGCGAGATGACGAACAGCGGTGTGAACATCTCGGTCGGCACGCCCATCTGGTTGTACGACACGGCGGAGAACCAATCCAGATTCGGGAACATCTTCTTCAGGTCCCACATCACCGTTTCCAGACGCGCGGCGATGTCGAACATCAGCATGTCGCCGTTCTCTTTCGAAAGGCCCTGTGCCACGCGCTTGATCACTTCGTTGCGCGGGTCGGCGATGGTGTAGACCGGATGGCCGAAGCCGATGACGATCTCCTTGCGTCCCACGCGCTCGCGGATGTCGGCTTCCGCCGCGTCCGCGCTCTTGTAGCGGCTCTGGATGCGGAACGCTTCCTCATTGGCGCCGCCGTGCTTCGGGCCGCGCAGCGCGCCGATGGCACCGGTGATGCACGAGTAGATGTCGGAGTTGGTGCCCGCGATCACGCGTGCGGTGAAGGTGGAGGCATTGAACTCATGCTCGGCGTAGAGGATGAGCGAAGTGTGCATCGCGCGCACCCACGAGGCTTTCGCCGGCTTGCCGTGCAGCAGGTGCAGGAAATGCCCGCCGATGGAATCGTCGTCGGTCTCCACCTCGATGCGCTTACCGTTGTGGCTGAAGTGATACCAGTACACCAGCATCGAGCCGAAGCTCGCCATCAGGCGGTCGATGATCTCTTTGGTCTTGGCCGGGTCGCGCGCTTCCGGCTCCTGTTCCACTGTGCCCAGCACCGAGCAGCCGGTGCGCATCACGTCCATCGGGTGCGCGTTGGCGGGCAGGGCTTCCAGCGCCTGTTTCACCGCCTGCGGCAGACCGCGCAGCGCGCGCAACTTTGCCTTGTAGGCTTTCAGTTGCGCGGCGTTCGGCAGCGTGCCGTGGATCAGCAGATGCGCGATCTCCTCGAACTCGGCCTGCTCGGCGAAATCGAGGATGTCGTAACCGCGATAGTGCAGATCGTTGCCGGTGCGGCCCACGGTGCAGACCGCGGTGTTGCCCGCGACCGTGCCGGAGAGGGCGACGGACTTCTTGGGCTTGGGTAGTGTGTTTTCTTCTGCCATGTTGATTCTCCCTTTGGTTATTCGGCACCCTTCTCGGCGAACAGGCGGTCGAGCTGCTGCTCGTAGGCGTGATAGCCGAGATAGTCGTAAAGTTCCATGCGTGTCTGCATCGTCGGCACCACGTTCTGCTGCGTGCCGTCGGCGAGGATGTGTTGATAGACGTTCAGCGCCGCCTTGCTCATTGCGCGGTAGGCCGAGAGCGGATACAGCACCAGCTTGACGCCCACACCGTTCAACTCTTCGGTGGTGAACAGCGGCGTGGCGCCGAACTCGGTGATGTTGGCCAGCACCGGCACTTTCACAGTCTTGGTGAACTCGGCGTATTGCTCCAGTTTGGTCATCGCCTCGGGGAAGATCATGTCCGCACCGGCTTCGACGCAGGCATGCGCGCGGTCGATGGCGGACTGCATGCCTTCCACCGCCAGCGCGTCGGTGCGCGCCATGATGACGAAGCTGTCGTCGGTGCGCGCATCCACGGCGGCTTTCACGCGGTCCACCATCTCGCTCTGGCTCACGATGGCTTTGTTGGGGCGGTGGCCGCAGCGTTTCTGCATCACCTGGTCCTCGATGTGGAAACCGGCCGCACCGGCCTGCGCCACTTCACGCGTGGCACGCGCGATGTTGAAAGCGCCGCCCCAGCCGGTGTCGACATCCACCAGCAGCGGCAGGTCGCTCGCGGCGGTGATGCGGCGCGTGTCCTCGCATACATCGTGCAAGGTGGTGATACCGAGATCGGGGATGCCGAGCGAAGAAGCCGCCACGCCGCCGCCGGAAAGATACAGCGCCTTGTGTCCGCTCTTTTGCGCCAGGATGGCGCAGTAGGCGGTGACGGCACCGACGACTTGCAATGGATGGTTGTCTGCGACGGCTTGGCGCAGTTTGTTGCCGGGGGTGGGTGTAGTTTTCATTATCACTTCCTTACTTCATAGCTATCGAAAAAATTAAGGCCGTTCGTGGTGAACCTGTTGAATCATGAGCGGCCCATTGCCATACCTGGTTTTGCGCGCCGTTCAATCCTTCGACAGGCTCAGGACGAACGGAATAAAAAGTGGCGGGGAAACCGGAGAACAAGCTCATGCTGCTTGCTCCTCTTTATCGATCATTTCGCTGATACTGCGCCAGGCGCCCTGAATGTGGCGGCGCATGAGCAGTTCGGCCAGTTCGCCGTCGCGCTGTTGCAACGCGGCGACGATCTGGCGGTGCTGGTTCAATGCGGGTTTGGTGCGTTGGGCGTTGCGGCTGGTGCGGTAGCGGCACATGCGCAGTAATTGGTATTGCTCGCTGCCCAGCATGTCCATCAGCATCTGGTTGCCGCTGCCGCGCGCGATCTGGAAATGGAAGTCCAGGTCTCCCTCGCTCTGCGCGTACACCTTGCCACCCTGTTTCTTGATCTGTTCTTCGTGGCGGTCGAGCAAGGCGCTCAACTGCGCGATTTCGTCGTCGCTCATCTGCGCGGCGGCGAGGCGGCAGGCCATGCCTTCCAGCGCTTCGCGCACGCCGTACAGGTCGGCCAGTGTCTTGCGGTCCAGTATCACCACCCGCGCGCCGGCGTTGGGGATGCGCTTCACCAGACGCATGCCTTCAAGGTGACGCAGTGCTTCGCGCAGCGGGCCGCGCCCCATGCCGAAGCGTTCGGCCAGCTCAGCCTCGTTGAGTTTCTGGCCTTGTTCCAGCTCGCCGGTGACGATGCTATGCGCCAGCCGGTGGGCTGCCACGTCTGCAAGGGTGCCTTGTTCTGGAACTTTGACTAGCATCGAAACACTCCGATTGTCGACAATCTAGCGTAATCCTAGCACCGAAACGGCCAATAATCACAATTAAATTTTGATTATGTCGACATAATGGAGGGGGAATTGATGTTCTGAACACCGGCTGCGGATGCAGTAACATCCGCGCAGACCAGCATGGATCATTGATATATATGAAGACACTGCTCAAGGCGATGTTTGCCGGACGATGGCTGTTACTGCTTGCCCTGCTACCGGGCGCGGGGGCTTTTGCCGCTGAAGCGCCGGCCGATATCGAAGTCTTCGTGCGCGAAGGCTGCCCGCACTGCGCCGAGGCCAAGGTGTTCCTGGCCAAACTGCAACAGGAACAGCCGCAGTTGCGCATCGACCTCCGCGATGTGGGGCGCGAGCCCGCCGCGCTGCAACGCCTGCAACAGCTCGCCACCCGATATAAAGCGCAGCCGCGCGTGCCCGCGTTCGCAGTCGGCGGGCAGTTCATCGTCGGCTATTCCAAAGAGGCCTCCACCGACCAGCTCATCCGCGACAGTCTGGCGCGCGCGCAACCGGCAAGACCGCAGAGCGCGGCCGCCGCGAGTTGCGAAGCCGAAGACAGTTACAGCTGCACTTTCGACACACCGCCGCCCGAGAGCTTCAAGCTCGAATTCCTCGGTCGTACCCTGTCGCTCGACGAGATCGGCCTGCCGCTGTTCACCGTGGCGATGGGCCTGCTCGACGGATTCAATCCCTGTTCGATGTGGGTGCTGTTGCTGATGATCTCGCTGCTGGCGCCGCTGAACGACCGCCCGCGCATGTTCGCCGTCGCGGGCACCTTCATCGCGGTGCAGGGCATCGCCTATTTCCTGTTCATGGCGGCATGGCTCAACCTGTTCCTGCTGATTGGCCTCTCGCGCGGCTCCGAGATCGTCATCGCCGCGCTGGCCCTGATCGCGGGCGCGCTCAACCTCAAGGACAGTTGGCGTTTCGGGCAGGGCGTCTCGCTCTCCATCCCCGCATCCGCCAAGCCCGGCATCTACGCGCGCATGCGCCGTGTACTGCATGCCGACAACCTCACCGCCGCGCTGCTCGGCACAGTGCTGCTGGGCGTGCTGGTGCAGATCGTCGAACTCATGTGCACCTCCGGTTTCCCCGCGCTGTTCACGCGCATCCTCACCCTGCGCCAGCCGGACGAACTCGGCTACTACGCCTACCTGCTGTTGTACGACGCTGCCTACATGTTCGACGACGTGGTCATCCTCGGCATCGGCATCGTCACACTGAGCCAGCACCGTCTGCAGGAGCGGGAAGGGCGCTGGCTCAAACTGGTCAGCGGCCTGGTGATGGTGGGGCTGGGCATCTACCTGTTGCTACCGCACTGAAGCGTTCCGTCGGCCCGGACCGATTGTGCTTATACTGCGTGCATGCAGGCGCGAATCCTCTATTCGTGAGCACATACCAGAAAGGTTCGCCATGAAAGACCGTATCCGCCAGATAGTCGACCAGATCGCCGCGCTCGAAGACGAACTCAACACCGCCCTGCAGGAACACAGCGACCGCCTGATCTACCAGCTCGAAGGCAAGCGCGTCGTGTTCGAAAAGACCGTCAAGGACGCCCACCGCCGCGTCAAGATGGGCGTGCTGCGCTGGATCATCACCGAACGCCCGCAGAACTTCATCACCATGCCCATCATCTACGGCATGTCCATCCCCATGCTCTTCCTCGACCTGTTCCTCGCTTTCTACCAGTGGAGTTGTTTTTCCGTCTACGGGATACGTAAAGTGAAGCGCGGCGACTATCTGGTGCTGGATCACCAGCACCTGGCCTACCTGAACTTCTTTGAAAAAGGACACTGCATGTATTGCTCGTATGCAGTCGGCCTGATGGCCTACGCGACCGAGATCATCGCGCGCACCGAGCAGTACTTCTGCCCGATCAAACACGCGCGCAAGATACTCAGCGCACATTCGCGCTACGCCAGCTTCATCGCCTACGGCGAGGCGGAGAACTACCACGCCAAACTGGAGGAGTTCCGCAAAGAGCTGGAACGGGAAAGGGACAAGGGCGAGCGAGGCAGTAAATAAGCAATGGAGAATCCGGATGTTCTGGACCTACATTCTCCGCTGTAGTGACAACAGTTACTACACCGGCCACACCGACAACCTCGAAGCACGCATAGGTGCACATCAGTCTGGAGAATGCGGTGGCTACACGTCAACACGCCTTCCGGTTGAACTGATCTGGTCGCAGGAATTCACCACGCGGGAAGAAGCCTTGTCGGCGGAGATGCAGATCAAGGGCTGGAGTCGCAAGAAGAAGGAAGCTTTGATGCGCGGGGATTGGGGGGAGGTTTCGCGGTTGGCGGGAAACAGATCTAAAACCCGTTCGGGCTGAGACCTAAGCATATCAGTTCGGCACGCCGTTCAACCCTTCGACAAGCTCAGGGCGAACGGGGGGAAGATTTGCTCAGATCGAATGGGTTTGGAGATTCAGCGTTTTCTCTGCTCATCCGTTCAGCCTGTACCCAACCCCAAACTCGTTCGCCCTGAGCTTGTCGAAGGGTTGAACGGCGCATCGGACCTAAGAGTTCCACCTACGTCTTGCCTTATGTTTTCAGCTCGGCACGCCGTCCGTTCCTTCGACCGCCTTTAGTCCTGAGCTTGTCGAAGGGGCAGGACGAACGGAGTTGGGGTATGGCGCAGGTTGAACGGCGCTCCGAGCTCACCCCACCAACCCAAACCCAATCTTAAACAACGCCCCACCCCCAGCCGCATTAGCCAAGCTCACTTCGCCACCCCCATGCGCCTCAGTGACCGCATTGCACAAAGACAACCCCACCCCCGTGGAAGAAGGTTTCTCAGCCGCAGTCTCGTGGGTCGTCAACCCCGGCCCGTCATCCTGCACAAAAAACGTCACGCTGTCCGCATCCTGCTCGAACCAGATATCCACTTTGCTCCCGGCATAGCGCACGGCATTGTTGAGTGCGGATTCCAGCGCGAGGTCGAGCAGGTATTCGTCCAGCGTGGCGATGCCCTTGTGCTTCACGCCGGGGGCGATGCGGATGCGGTCTTCGGCCACGTTCACTTCGATGCTGTGGCCGTGCTTGCCGGCCATCGTCACCGACTGGCTGCCGGAGATCATGTCTTCCAGGAACTCGCTCAGCTCGATCTCGCCGAGGTTGGGTTTCAGCCGACCTTGCTCGTGCTTGTAGAGCGTGAGGAAGCTGATCAGGCGGTTCTTCAGTTCGATGCAGCGCTGGTGGGCCTTGTGCGCCTCCTCTGGCATGTCGGGTCTGTGGTTGAGCTGTTCCAGGTCGGCCTCGAGCAGGGCGAGGGAGTTCTTGATGTCGTGGACTACCAGTACGGCCAGCGCTTGATCCATCATTCCCCCGTGAGTTGATTGTAAAAACGATAGAAGCCCATCACCTTCTCGTTGTGCGGCACCAGTTTATCCAGTGTCGCCAGATACACTTTGGCGCGTGCCTTCACCTCGTCGTCCATGCCTTCCTGCTTCAGCCACAGCAGGTGAAGCTGTGCCGCGCCGAGCAGGGCCTCGATGTTGTCGGGCTGTATCTCCAGTGCTTCGAGCACCTTCTCGTGGGCGATGTCGAACTGCGCCACGTGCATCGATTTCTTTGCTTCTTCCACCAGCACCAGGATGCGTTTCTGCCCGGCATCGATGACCTCGTCGATCTTGTCGTGCTGGCCGGTGTCTATCATCGACTTGGTGACATGGCGCGCGATGCGCTCGCGTTCCTCGCCGCTGGACTGCACCGCCTGCGTCAGCATCTTGAGGCCGAGGATGTGGTCGCCCGTCTTGAAGGCGGCTTTGCCCAGCGTGTTCATCGCGGCGCTGCCGCTCTCGGGTGTCAGCAGGCGTTGTGAACGTTCCAGCAGCTTCTTCGCTTTCGCGGTATCGCCCGCGTCGGCATAGGCCTGCGCCAGGATGGCGTTCTTGGAAATGCCGAAGCTGCCTTTCTCCTCGAACTTGCGCGCGCTCTTTTCCAGCGTCTGGATCGCGGCCTGATGGTCGCCCATGTCGGTCTGGATCTGCGCCAGCGAAAGATAGTCGTCGGGGCGCTCGGTCATCGAGCCGCCGGAGAGTTTGATCGCCGATTGTGAGAGCGTCTTTGCCTCGTCCAGCTTGCCCAGCAGGAAGGCCGATTCCGCCGTGGTGCGGAAGCGCTTGGCGGTGGGCAATATCTTGGCGGACTGTTCCATCAGCGCGTAAGCGCCTTCATCGTCCTTCTCGAGGTGGCGGATATCGGCCAGCAGTTCGTATGCCGCGACATAGTTGGGATTGTCCGCGATGATCTGCTTCGCCATCTCCTCGGCCGCCGCCGGCTCGTTCATCAGCAGGCGCACGCGCGCGATGCCGATCTTCACCCACGGCACGTTGTCGCGCAGCGCCAGCGCCTGCTCGTAGGTCTTGAGCATGCCGGGCGTGTCGCCCATGGCGTGTTGCGCCTCCGCTTTCAGCTTCAGTCCGGCCAGCAGCCAGCGTTCGTTGATGGTCAGCGCCAGCAGCCGTTCGCATTCGCTCACCACCAGCGGGTAGTCTTTCGCATCCATCGCGGTGAGGGCGGACAGCAGGAAATTACGCCGGTCGAACTGGCGCTCCAGCCGCGCGCGCAGTTTCTTCTCGGGGCAGGGCTTCAGGATGTAATCGTCCGGCGCGAACTCGGCCGCATTGGCGACAAAGGCATACTCGGCCTCGGCCGTCACCATCACGAAGATGGTCCTGGCGCTGAGCATATGCTCGTGGCGCAGGTGTTCGAGGAAATGCTGGCCGGAACTGGCCTTGTTGAGGTTGTAGTCGCACAGGATGAGGTCGTAGCGGGTGATCCCGATGGCCTCCAATGCCTCCTCGGCATCAGCCACGCACTTGACCGAGTTCATCCCCATCCATTGCAGTTGCGAGCGCAACGCATGGCGCATCGCGCCGATATCGTCGATCACCAGCGCAGTCAGCTGGTCGAAGCGGATATATTCACTCTCAACGGAATCCTGCTTGCCGCCGATCATGCTCGCCATCGCGTTGGCGTCTGGACGTTCTTGCATCTCTCTCTCCATGCTGTGGCGGCGGGATACTTGGCCTGCTACCTTTTGCGACATGATAAACCCAAATCCTGCAGGATTGAGGCAAGCCGTTCCATATCCTGTTTGTTCTGAGCCAAGCCAGCCCAACCCCAAAACCCGTTCGCCCTGAGCAAAACCAAATTCCGTTCGTCCTGAGCCTGTCGAAGGAACGGACGGCGCGCCGAACTGAAAACATAAGGCAAGTCGTAGGTGGACGCCCTTAGGTCCGGCACGCCGTTCAACCCTTCGACAGGCTCAGGGCGAACGGGTTTGGGGATTGGCTTGGCGCAGATAAACGGCTCATCAGGCCCATGGCCATCCTCCCACCCCAAACCCCTGTTTTAGCGGTTTTTACTTACCCCGCTTTCCGGTAAGCTACGCCCCTTCATCACCCCACCTCAGAAAGCGCAATAAAATGGCACAAGGTCAATATGTAATGTCCATGCTCCGCGTGAGCAAGATCGTTCCCCCCAAGCGTCAGATCATCAAGGATATCTCCCTCAGCTTCTTCCCCGGCGCCAAGATCGGCCTGCTGGGTCTGAACGGCTCGGGTAAATCCACCGTGCTGCGCATCATGGCGTTGCAGGACAAGGAATACGACGGCGAGGTGCAGCACCTGCCCAACATGAAGATCGGCTACCTGCCGCAGGAGCCGGTGCTCGATCCGACCAAGACCGTGCGCCAGGAAGTCGAATCCGCCCTGGGCGAAGTGATGGAAGCGCAATCCAAGCTGGATGCGGTGTACGCTGCCTATGCCGAGCCGGATGCCGACTTCGACGCGCTCGCCGCCGAGCAGGCCCGCCTGGAGAACATCATCGCCGCCAGCGGTAGCGATGCCTCGCACCAGATGGAGATCGCCGCCGATGCGCTGCGCCTGCCGGAATGGGATGCCGTGATCAAGAACCTTTCCGGCGGCGAGAAGCGCCGCGTGGCGCTGTGCAAGCTGCTGCTGGAAAAGCCCGACATGCTGCTGCTGGACGAACCCACCAACCACCTGGATGCCGAATCGGTGGAATGGCTGGAACAATTCCTCGTGCGCTTCCCCGGCACCGTGGTCGCCGTCACCCATGATCGCTACTTCCTCGACAACGCCGCCGAATGGATATTGGAGCTCGACCGCGGCCACGGCATCCCGTGGAAGGGCAACTACTCAAGCTGGCTGGAGCAAAAGGGCGAGCGACTGGCACAGGAACAGAAGCAACTCGACGCGCATTCAAAAGCGATGAAGCAGGAACTGGAATGGGTGCGCCAGAACCCCAAGGCGCGCCAGGCCAAATCCAAGGCGCGTATCGCCCGCTTTGAAGAGCTCAATTCGCAGGAACACCAGGCACGCAACGAAACGCAGGAGATCTTCATCCCCGTCGGCGAACGTCTGGGTAACGAAGTCATCGAGTTCGACGGCGTGAGCAAAGCCTATGGCGACCGCCTGCTGATCGACAACCTGAGCTTCAAGATTCCGCCCGGCGCCATCGTCGGCATCATCGGCCCCAACGGCGCGGGTAAATCGACATTGTTCCGCATGATCACCGGCAAGGAAAAACCGGACAGCGGCGAAGTAAAGATCGGCCAGACCGTGAAGATCGCTTTCGTCGACCAATCGCGCGAAGGGCTGGAGAACGACAAGACCGTGTTCGACGCCATCTCCGGCGGCAACGACATCCTCACCGTGGGCAAATACGAAACCCCGGCGCGCGCCTACATCGGCCGCTTCAACTTCAAGGGCGCGGATCAGGCCAAGATCGTCGGCCAACTCTCCGGCGGTGAACGCGGCCGCCTGCACTTGGCGCAGACACTCATCTCCGGCGGCAACGTGCTGCTGCTCGACGAACCATCCAACGACCTCGACGTGGAAACCCTGCGCGCGCTCGAAGACGCACTGCTCGAATTCGCCGGCTGCGTCGCCGTCATCTCCCACGACCGCTGGTTCCTCGACCGCATCGCCACCCACATCCTCGCCTGCGAAGGCGATTCCAAGTGGACGTTCTTTGATGGCAACTATCAGGAATATGAGGCGGACAAGCGGAAGCGTTTGGGTGAAGAAGGGGCTAAGCCTAAGCGGATTCGGTATAAGCCGATTAGTCGGTGAAGTTGTGAGCGCTGTGAAACATCGTCTGCTGATGTATAACTCTTTGACTGAAACGAAAATGGAAGTGTAATGGCGGACATTTTTATATCCCACTCTAAAGACGATTCAAAGCTGGCGGAGTTTTTGCAGCGTCACATGACCCAGGAGGGCCTGAGCGTGTACCTTGCTTCGATTTCTATGCAGCCAGGTGAACAATGGATGCCTGCCATTATGGACAATTTGCGCGCATCAACTTGGGTCTTGTGCCTTGCCAGTCGAACTGCTTGCACTTCACCTTGGGTGATGCAGGAAATGGGGGTCGCCATTGGTGCGAATAAGAAATTAATACCAATTGTGTGGGATCAGCTTCCTGAAAATTTACCTGGATGGATGCGCCAGTACCAAGCGATCAATCTTGCAGGTGTGAGTCAACAAGATGCTATGGCCGCCTTCGGGCGGATTGCTGAATCAATTAAAGCAGAGAAAAAGAAGGCGTTGTTTATCCTCGGCTTGCTAGTTGCTGGTCTTGCATTGGTAGCGAAGTAGTTTATGTCCAGTTACTTTGACGATCCGCTCATGACAGGTTTGTTGGCGGCATTGGCTCAGCAACCTGTGCGGAGGAAGATATTTGTCAGTTACCACCATGGTAATGATCAGGCATATTACGAAGAATTCTCACGTTTCTTTCATGATCAATACGAAGCTGTATATGACAATTCCATTGAACGTAGAATCGATAGCGACGACGTGCAATACGTTATCCAGCGAATTCGCGATAAGCACATAACCGGTACATCGTGTACGGTTGTGCTCGTTGGTTCTGAAAGTCACCAACGCAAGTATATTGATTGGGAGATTAAGGCGACCCTAGACAAGCAGCATGGTCTTGTTGGAGTGATTCTTCCAACTCACAAAAAATTACCTGATGGAAGAATTATTGTTCCTGACCGCTTGCACGATAACGTGAATACCGGATACGCAGGTTGGCTACATTGGGAAGGTTTAAATATTCATAACCTCAACCAACACATTAGTGCGGCTGTTGCTGCCCCGAAGAATTTAATAGTCAATTCGCGTGATATGCGTAAACGGAACGGGTGACGACATGATTCTAGAAAAAGGCTCATTTGAGTTAGATTTGAAGCTAATAAAACTAAAGGCCGATCTATCTGATATCGACCGACAATGTGCATGGGAGCTTTACACTGAGCTTTCTACTAGGCGAGCTGTCACTGGAAAGTGGAGTGATCCAAAATGTAAAGATTTCAGCGGGGAAATATATGTAGAGAGCTTGGATTCGCTCTACCGTTTTTTTCAGGAATCGCGTTTGATAATGCGGAAGTTTCCGGTTGGACGCATTAGTTTAAGTCAGCAGAATCATCTCGGAGCGTTGGTTTATAGAATGATGCAGGATGTGTTACGTCCATTTCTTGAGAAGTGGCATGGTCAATATAGACACTGGTGGGAAAATGAAAGTGATAAGAATCTGCCTCCATTCGTGCGACAAGCAGCATTTCCTTCGCGTGAAGATTTTCTGAGAGATTGGACAAGTTTGAGATGGATGATGAGGCGAGTCCAAAAGCGCCTTATGGAAGTTTATAAGCTAGTGGAAATCACGTAAGCCAAATAATTAGTTGATGAAAAGGTATGCGAAATGGGCCAATCAGTATTAGTTTTTGTAAGCCATTCGTCTGAAGATAAGGAGCAGTACGTCGAGCCTATAGTCGAGGACTTGGAGGCGTGTTACATCAACGTATGGATTGATAAGCAAAAGATCGTTCCTGGCGACAATCTTCGAAAGTCAATATTCCGTGATGGATTGGATAAGGCAGATATTGCGCTCCTCTTCTTTACGGAAAGTTCACTAAAGTCTTCATGGGTTGATCGAGAAATAAAGCACGTGCTGAGAGAAGAGGGGAAGAAAGGAAATGATTTTGACCTTAATAAAATTATCTCAATTTTCGACTCTAAGGTGACTTACGACGAAATAAGCAAACGCTATCCGGAGCTAACAGATGATCTGCTTCATCTTATGCCAAAGAATTATTCCAAGATTCAGCTTGGTCAGCTAATTACCGCGATATGGTCAAAGTATCTTTCTCTTCAGGGAGGTGATGTCGAAACTCAAAAACAGCTACTCGCGAAAGAGAAGGAAATTTTTCAGAGAGAGAAGGAGGTGGCAGACTTAAAGCTGAAGCTACAAGAAATCAAGTCCGGAAATAAGGAGAATAAGCAAGAGGAACAATTTGAAACTTATCTCAGATCAGGGAAGATAGCTCAATTTATTCCACATAAAGATAGGCTGCTGAGTGATATGTATTTAGATAAAACAAGTCTGCCTGATGTAACTAGCGCAATGGCTTTTGAATTGGTCGAATATCACACCAGATCGGCAATAAAGCTTACGGATAAGGGTAGAGCCTTTTTTCAGTGGTACATTTTGCATGAGGAAAATATTAAGCCTTCATGAGCGATTGGTAGTAGCGAGTGTTTTTGCAAGATGTGGCAAGCGTAAATATAACGAAGTATTCCTTCCATATTTTGATTTTCCCCCTTTGATTCTTTGACTGAAAGATAAATCGTTAAGAAGAACTTATGCCACTTTTCATTAGCTACTCACATAGTGACTCAGAATTTGTTGACCAGTTGGCAAAACAACTTGTACGGAACAAATTCTATATTTGGCTGGATAAATGGGAAATGAATGTAGGTGACTCATTGATTGCGCGTATCCAAGGGGCGCTCCATCTAACGCCTGGGCTCATCGTCGTTCTGTCGAAGGCATCTGTTGAGTCGGAGTGGTGCAAGAAAGAACTTGAAAGCGGACTTATACGCGAGCTTGAAGAGAAGAAGGTTCTGGTCTTTCCGGTAGTCAAAGATGATTGTGAGCTACCGCTTTTCCTTCGTGGAAAGGTTTACGCCGACTTCCGGAGTAGCTTCGATGAAGGTCTTCGAGCACTAATGGAAGGAATTGCTCGTGTTTCGAATATGGATCAAGGCCGCACAGAGCATCCCGACTTCCATATGGATTGGGCGGTCGATTGGGGCGTGGAGGGTGGGGTGTCCAAGATGCGTATAGTGCTACTTGAACATTCGCCGAGGTTACCATACTCATGCTACTCGGAGGTTCGGTTTTCCTTCAACAAGCCAACATCTGATTGGCTTAGAGGGGAGTTTTGCGCAGAGCGCGGGGTACAGGCGCGGTTGAAGGTCATGGGCGCACTCGCCGCAGCCCTTAACAATGGAGCAGACCTTCGTGTACGGCTCCCCGATCAATTCCCAAAGGAGGAAATGCTCGAAGTGAATTCGGATGATGGAGAGCTGACTTTCCTAGTTCGAGTAATTTCGCGGCGCCTTGGTGAGGACACCGGCAGAGACGTCCTAGTTGATATCGGATCACAGATGATCAAGATTTACGATGGTTGGACCAAGATTATTCGGAATTGACCAAATAGGCACACAGAAGATTAAAGGGCTGTGTTCGAATGAATGAATAATTCAGGAATCAATGGGGAGCATCGCAATAATTTATTAAAGAACCAGAAAAATAATCGGGGACAGACCACGTTTTCTTGTTTCATTGCGATCAATCAACAAGGGGGGGTAATGAAAAGAATGCTGCTGGCTCTTGGAGCTATTTCTACGGTTGTAGTCGCAGGTTGTACATCAACGCAAATCACCAAGGTGGCCCAGGTTGAAAGTGAGGAAATCTGTATCGTTGACAACCCGCGTGAAAGACCGGCATTTCGGGATGCCTATGAAAGAACGATTCAGGCAAAAGGATATAAGACGCGGGTCGTATCTGATGCAAAAGACTGTCGGGTGAATACAACGTATTCGTCAAGTATGGGTTGGAGCGGCTGGGGACCTTATCTTTCAGATGCCGATTTGCAGATCTTCAGCGGCGATAAACTGGTGGGGCGCGCAATATATCATGCGAAAAAAGTGCCAACGAGCAATGGCAGCTTTGAAAGCAAGATTAGCGCACTGGTAGATCAGATGCTGCCGCAATCAAAGGGGTCGGCATCGCAATAGTTTTCGAAGGGCAGGCTAGCAGCCCAACTACTTCATCAAGGAGCAGATCGAGATGACAGGAATTCAAAGATGCCTCATCGTACTGGCCGTGTTGATCCTGGCGGGGTGTGGTACGAAGGAAGAGCAGTTGGTGGATGTGAAAGCGGCTGCCGAGCGGCAGGCCAGCGGTGAGCTGTTATTGGATATTCGTGAAGCCGATGACTACAAAGAGTTCCATATACCGAACACGATGAACATACCCTACGGTCACCTTGCCTTGCGCATGGCGGAGTTGGAGCCATACAAGGGCAAGCCTGTCATGGTGATCGACCATTCCGGCCTGCGCGCACCCCGTGCAATGGAGCAACTGCAAAAAGCAGGGTTCACCCAGGTGTTCGTGGTGAAAGGCGGGATAGCCGAATGGAAAGCAGCCGGCCTTCCGCTCGAAAAACTGGATATGCAACTGCGGCCACAGTGATCTTTTCAAATACAGCAGAACTAATGATGGGCAGCATCGCATAGCATTCCGGGTCCGCATTTCCCCGCCCATCCCATCCCCTTCATCAAGGAGAACCCCGCATGAAATCATTCCTTCGCGAGAACCCCACCATCGCTTTCGGTCTGGGTTTGCCGTTGTTGCTGGTTGTCGTGTTTTTGCTGGTGTCGGGCATTCCCGCGCTGCTGGTCGATCCTCCTAAGTACGACGTGCTGTATGCGACGGAGTATTACAACTACCCCGGCAACGGCATGCAGATCTCGGTGGTGGAAGGCAAGGTGCGGGTCGTCTATCAGGGCAACACGCAGGGTTACCAGAAGCCGCGTGTGTGGCGTTACAGCCCGGTGAACGGCGGGGTGAAGGAGATCCCAGTGCTGTTGCCGGCGGGGTTGGTGCCGCCCGGAACAAGACCGGTCACGCCCGCAGAGGCGGCGCTGGTCACGCCTGTCGAGGTGCCCGATCTGGCCGGGCTGACGGTGGATTCTTCCAGTGTGGCGCCGGACGGGTATGAGTTCAGCGCGGGCGCGAATGGTTATTCGGGCGATGTGTTCACCGGGCTGTTCTATTCCTCGCGCTACCGCAACGAGGCGGTGCTGACGAAGCAGGGGCGCAGCATCCGCCTGCCGAATGCGGGCAATGTGTATTACAGCAATAACACACACTTCATCGGCTGGGTGGTGGCGCCATGATGTGGCTGTTGCTGCTGTTGCTGCTGTTGGTGGTCGTGGTGCTGGTGGGCGGCAGCATGTGGGGCTGGCCCTTGCTGGCGGGCATCCTCGGCGCTTCGAGCGTGACGGACAAGCCCGGCGCGCTCAACAGCATTACGCAGCTGATGCGCAAATACGACATCACGCCCGCCGAAGTGGAAGCCGCCCTGCGTGCGCCTGCCGCTGCCGCGCCCGCGCCGCGCAGTCGGGGCGATGTCGCCAAGACGCTGTTCATTTATCTCGGTGCGATCTTCATCCTCGCGGGCATCGGCACTTATATCGGCACCTTCTGGGAGAGCATGGGCAGTGTGATGCGGGTGTTCATGACGCTGGGCGTGGGCTACATCTTGCTGATCGTGCTGGTCTCGGCGCTGCGCGAGGACAAGTACCCGAAGCTGATCCTGCCGCTGGCGTTAGCCTCGGTGTTGATGATGACCGGCGGCTGGTTCGTGCTGATCCACGAGATGTTCCCGCGCGGCGACAACTGGCGCCTCGCGGTGCTGGCGGTGTTCGGCGTGATGGCGCTGCATCAGGGCGCGCTGCTGGCCAAATTCCGCCTCACGGTGCTGGCGTTCACGGCGCTGTTCTTCGTGTACGGTTTCATGCAGGTGGGGCTGGACATGCTCGACATGCCGTTCGCCTACATCGCCATCATCCTCGGCGCTTCGCTTTTCGTGGTGGGCACTGCGCTGGAGAAGACGCCGTTCCATGTGCTGGCCGAGCCCGCTTTGCTGATCGCCACCATCTGGCTGAACAGCGGCCTGTTCGACCGCATCGCGGTCGCCACCACCGCCAGTTGGGCGGGGCTGGTCACCGGCGTGTGCGTGATGCTCGCGGCTTATGGCATGCACAAGTCGGAGCGCTATCCGCGCCTGGCGGGGCTGGGCTATTTCGTCGGCTCGGTGATGGCGTATAGCGGGCTGTTCGACCTAGTGGGCAACACCTCCTTCGAGCTGGCTTATTTAGCCGTGGCCGCTTCCATGCTGTATGCCTGCGTGGTGCTGCAAAGCCGCGCGCTGCTCTTCACCACTGTTATCGCCATGCTGGGTTTCATCGGCTTCTACACCGCCAAGCATTTCGCCAATTCGCTGGGCTGGCCGATCACGCTGGTGCTGATGGGTGTGGCCTTCCTGGCAGTGGGGACGATCGCGTTGCGGGTGAAGCGGAGGATCTGAGGGGGCGCGTCATTCCGGCGCAGGCCGGAATCCAGCGGGTTTATTCAATATCCATTTAGCTTGTGTCCCGCGTTGCGGGAGTTTGTTTTATGACTGGATTCCGGCCTGCGCCGGAATGACGGAGTAGAGAAAACCAGGCTGCAGGAGCAAACTACGGGCGTCGGAGTCGAAGTTCTCCAGTTTGACAGCCCGCCAGCGTGCGGTGACCGAAAGGAGCAGAGATCATGACTACAGGTACTGTCCGTTTGCATCGCGTACTCCGGGCCAAGCCGGAGCGCATCTTCAAGGCATTCCTCAACGCGGAAGCCCTGGCAAAGTGGCTTCCACCCTACGGTTTCACCTGCAAGGTCCACCACCACGACGTGAGGGAGGGCGGCACTTTCAGGATGTCGTTCACCAATTTCACCACCGGCAACAGCCATTCCTTCGGCGGCGAGTATCTTGAACTCGTGCCCGCGCAAAAGCTCAGCTACACGGACAAGTTCGACGACCCGAACCTGCCCGGGGCGATGAAGACGACGGTGACGCTGACGCCGGTGTCGTGCGGAACCGAGGTCAGCATCGTGCAGGAAGGGATACCCGCCGTGATCCCGACCGAGATGTGCTATCTCGGCTGGCAGGAATCGCTGGAGCAGCTGGCGAAGTTGGTCGAGCCGGAGATCCCCGATTGAAACGAAGTCGGCCCTGATTCATTTCTCCGTTCGCCCTGTACCCGCAAGGAGTAGGCCGTGGCTGTAAGGGGCTAAAGCCCCAACAGCACACGCACAGCCTGTCGAAGGGTCTCCACGAGCGGAGGAATGAATCAGGGCCACCAAAAATAAAGTTGCCGGAGTAGAATCGCTTGCAGTGAACCACCGTCGTCAATAACCAGGAGAGATCATCATGGGCAGCAAGGACAAGAAAAAAGAATCAAAGGGCAAGAAACCGCAACCCAAGCCGGTACCGGCCGGGAAGTGATCGAGGACTTTGAGTCCGCATCACATTTGAGTTGTACACATCGCCCGCAAGGGCGATGTTCGTTTCTGAATAGGGAACAGGTTCGCTTTGGAGTTGACCAGAAACCAGGAAGGATAGCGGGCTCACGGCGGAGGCGAACAAGCGGAGTCGAATTGTATTGTGCGAGATTGGCAGGTTGGGAATAAAATCGCTCCGGTATTTTTTCGTTTGATCCAGATGTGCGAATGTAACTTGATAGGCGATGACTGCTAATTTGAAGCCGGGAAGAAATGATCCTTGCCCTTGCGGGAGCGGGAAAAAATTCAAGAAATGCTGTCAGGACAGGTATGAAGCCGCGCCGCCCGCAGTGAAGGCGCCGCCACGTCCTTCGGATATCTCAGTTGCAGAGATCGACAATCTGGTCTCACTTTTCAATGCGGGTCGCCATGCGGATCTGGAGAGTCGCGCCAGCATGCTGGTCGTGCAATATCCGGGTGCCGGTTTTGTCTGGAAGGCGTTGGGGGCTGCTCGACGGCTCTTGGGGCAAGAGTCTCTCCATCCTCTGCAGATGGCGGCCAGACTCCTGCCGCGTGATGCGGAAGCCCACAGTAATCTGGCGAATACCTTGCGCGAACTGGGACAGTTGGAGGAGGCGGTGTCCAGCTACCGGCGGGCGCTGACGATAAATCCCAAAGTGGCGGAGTTCCACTACAACCTCGGCATCACCTTCGAAGAAATGGGGAAGCCGCAGGAGGCGGAAGCCAGCTATAGGCGGGCGCTGCAGATCAATCCGGATTATGTGGATGTGCGAGGCAACCTGTTGCTCTTGCTGAATTTCGATCCGGACAGATCGACTGCCGAATATCTTTCCGAAGCACGCCAATTCGGCCAGATGGTCAGCCGCATGGTCACAGCCAAGTTCGATCATTGGTTATGCGCAAGGGAGCCTGACCGCTTGCGCATCGGCTTTGTATCCGGCGATCTCAGGAACCATGCGGTCGGATATTTCATGGAAAGCATCCTGGGGAAATTCGATCCCGCCAAGGTCGAACTGGTTGCCTATTCGGCGTGTGCCAAAGAGGAGGAGTTGACGGTTAGGATCAAACCGTACTTTTCTGCCTGGCATTCCTTGCACGGTCTGGACGATGAATCTGCCGCCCGCTTGATACACAACGATGGCATTCACATTCTGGTTGATCTTTCCGGGCATACCGAACATAGCAGATTGCCGGTGTTTTCCTGGAAACCTGCACCGGTGCAAGTCAGTTGGCAGGGCTATCTAGCCAGCACCGGCGTGGCCGAGATCGATTATTTCCTGGGCGACCCGTACGTTTCACCGGAACACGAGGCGGGGCATTTCACCGAAACGATCTGGCAGTTGCCGGAAAGCTACATGTGCTTCACTGAGCCCGATTTCAAGCTGACGGTGGGGTCGCTACCCGCAGCCGGAACAGGCCATATCACCTTCGGCAGTCTGAACGGCCTGAAAAAAATGAGCGATGCAACCGTCGCCCTCTGGTCCAGGGTGCTGGGCGCCGTTCCGGACTCTAAACTGTTGCTGAAGACCAAGGTGCTGAATTCAACAGGTGTGCAGGAACAAACCCTCCAGCGTTTTGCCCGGCATGGCATCGCGCCCGACCGCTTGATTCTGGAAGGTTCCGGTGTGTTGGGCCGCGCCGAATTTCTTGCTACCTACAACCGCATCGACATTGCGCTCGATTCTTTCCCTTATGTGGGGTGCACGACCAGCATCGAGGCGCTCTGGATGGGCGCGCCGGTTCTCACCAAACGGGGCGATCGTTTCCTGTCGCATGTGGGGGAGACCATCGCGTTCAACGCAGGTTTGCCGGAATGGATCGCTGCAGACGAGGACGACTATGTGGTCAAAGCCGTGGCGCACGGCGCCGACCTTGAGCGGTTGGCGGCGGTACGCGCAGGACTGCGCACGCAACTGCTGAGATCGCCTCTGTTCGATGCGGCGCGCTTCGCCCGGCACTTTGAGCAAGCTATGTACGGAATGTGGAACTTGTGGCTGACACAAAACAGGGGCGCGGGACGTGAATGAATGCGGTCTGGTTTCATGGAGCTGATCGATCTCGGGTTGGATGATCGGCTTGCGGATGAGGGGGGGCGGTTGTGCAATTCTGGCCAGAGCCTTGCCCGCGTGACAGCCGTCGACCGCGGGCGCTACATCGTTCGCAATGAACAGGGCGAAGTGCCTGCCGAGCTGACAGGCAAGTTCCTTTACAGCGCCGCTTCTTCCGTCGATATGCCCTGCGTGGGCGATTGGGTGTGTGCGGAGTATCACGATGCGGATTCGCACGCGACCATCCATGATCTGCAGCCGCGCCGGTCTTTCCTGCGGCGCAAGTCGCCCGGCAAGAACATCGATTTCCAGATGATCGCGGCGAACATCGATGTGGCGTTCATCGTGCAGTCGTGCCATTTCGATTTCAATGTGCGCAGGCTGGAGCGTTATCTGGTGATGGTGAACGAGGGCCATATCGAGCCGGTGCTGCTGCTGACCAAGACGGATCTGGTGAGCGCGGATGAGCTGGCGCGCATGGTCGCCAATATCCGCGCGGCAGGCATCACCGCCCGGATCATCACGCTCAGCAACCAGACGGGTGAGGGCGTGGAGGAGGTGAAAGCGCTGGTGGTGCCGGGCAAGACCTATTGCCTGCTCGGTTCTTCGGGCGTGGGCAAGACGACGCTGATCAATCTGCTGCTCGGCAAGAACGAACTGGAGACACGGACGGTAAGCGGCACGGGCGAGGGCAGACATACCACCACGCGCCGCCATCTGGTGGTGCTGGAGAATGGCGGTCTGCTGATCGATATGCCGGGGATGCGCGAGTTGGGCATCCTGAGTGCAGGCGAAGGGTTGGACGACAGCTTTGCCGATATCAAGGCGCTGGCAAGCCAGTGCCGTTTCGCCGATTGCAGCCACAACAACGAGCCGGGCTGCGCGATCCGCCAAGCCATCGACAACGGCGAGCTGAACCCGGCGCATTACCAGAGTTACCTGAAGCTCAAGGCGGAGTCGGATTTCAACGAGATGTCTTATCTGGACAAGCGCAGGAAGGACAAGGCATTTGGCAAGATGGTGAAGTCGGTGTTGAAGGGGAAGCGGTAGTGGATAACGCTAACGGGGGATTGGCAACAGGGTCTTGTTGATTGATACTGCCGCGAGCAATTTTTTACCAATAAAAATAGAGGAGTCGGGCAATGAGCGCAGTCGCAGATTACAAGCAGGTCCGTAATTCAACGGTGGGACCCGAGCTGACGGAAGACGAGGCCAGGCTGCTGGCCGAGAAACTGGGTGTGCGTCAGTTAATGGATAGTGAGTTGCTGGTGAAGGAGGGCGATGTCGATCAGACCCTGTTCATCCTGGCCTCCGGCAAGGTCGCTGTCACCAGCAAGGATTCCGACGGGGTGGACAAGGATGTCTACATGATGAAGGCGGGCGAGTGCGCTGGTACCCGCGCCTTCGTGGAGCAGTCGCCGCGCAAGGCGACGTTGCGTTCGGTTGGGGATTCCGTGGTCTACACCCTGACACCGAAAGATTTCGATGCCTGTCTGGACAGGAATCCGCGTCTGGCTTTCAAGATGATGCGCGCCCTGTTCCGCATCACCCATGCCAATCTTTCCCGCATGAATCAGGAGAGCAAGGAACTGGCCAATTACATCAACAAGACGCAGGGGCGGTATTGATCGCTGAGACACAGGGGACCCGTCTGCACCAGATCCTTTGCCGACATCCATGATGTGACACAGAACCCGCACAGGAAAATCATCAATGTTTGAGTCACTACGCCGCGCGCTGGGAGGCGCGCAAAAGGAGGAGGCTTCACCCCAGGCTTCCTTTCAGCAGTTGAACGAGGTGGCGCCATTGAAGCCCGCTCAGCCAGCGGACAGGGTGAGCGGGCATTCATCTTTCATCTGTCGCGAGGCGATCCTGGACCGCAACGAGCGCATCGCCGGTTACGAGTTCGCGCTGGGGCAGGGGGTGCAGGCCCGCATGATGGACAAGAGTGCGCTGATCCGGCGCGTGTACGACGAGGCGATGCTGAATAATCTGGCGCCGCTCGGTGTGTCGACATTGCTGGGAGAGCGCAACGCGTTCATCCGGATGTCGGTGGAGTCGCTGACGATCCCGCAGCTTGAAGCGCTGGCCAATCCGAACACGGTGATCATGATCACGCCGCGGCCCATCGCCGAGGTGGATGTCGCGGCGATGCGCGCCAGCCTGGCGCATGTCGCTGCGCTGGGTTTCCGGGTGGGTTGGTCGATCACCCAGCCACGCCCCGAGTATGCCGAGTTCCTCGGCAAGGCCGATTTCATCGAGATCGATCCTGCGGCGCTCGACGGCCTGCAATTGAAAGAGATGATCGCCGGGTTCCGCGCGGTCAATAAAGAGCAGAAGTTGATCGCCAGCAGGTTGCAGACGGCGGACGACTTTCATTACTGCTTCGAGCGGCGCTTCGATTTCTTCATGGGGCCGTTCGTCTCCAGCCGCGAGAACTGGCAACCGGCGAAGAGCGAGGTCAATCACATCCAGGTTTTCCAGGCGCTGGAGATGATCCGGGCCGGTGCCGAGTTCGAGGCCATCGCCGAATGCCTGCGTACCGATCCCATCCTGACCTTCAAACTGCTGCGCTATATCAATTCCCCCGGAATCGGTCTGATGCAGAAGATCGACGAGATACAGCAGGCACTGATGATCCTGGGACGTGACCGTTTCTATCGCTGGCTGTCGCTGCTGCTGTTCGACAGCAAGAAGCCCGGCTATCACGAGAACGTGCTGACCGACCAAGCGCTGACGCGTGCGCGCTTCCTGGAGATGCTGGCCGGCAAGGGGCGCATTCCCGCCAGTGCCGATCAGCTTTTTCTGACCGGTCTGTTCTCGCTGATGAATGTGATGCTGGGGCAGTCTCTGGATGATGTGCTGAAGCAGGTGGCGCTGCCGGAAGCCGTCGCGGCAGCCCTCCGCGGCGAACCGGGCGCGATGCATGACGCACTGACGCTGGCGATCACCGCCGAATCGCAAGGCGGGGATATGGCTGCCGCTGCAACCAGCTGCGGTGTGGATGCACCGCTGGTGGTCGGTACGATGATCGAGGCATTGGGTTGGGCGCAGCTGATCGCGACGGTGAACAAGAACTAGCTGCCTGTCGAAACACGATCGGATGATCGTCAAGCATTCCCTTAAGACTTCTGCGTCGCCACGAACGGCTTCACACCTTCCGGTGTGCCGTAGTAATCCAGCCTCATCGCGTTAGACACCGCCTTCCAGTACCCGTCCACCACCAGGTAGGGGTACTGGCCGCGCGAGGCTTCGAAAGCCTGCGCCAGATAGGCGTGCGACAGATACGGATACTTGTGGTGCACCTCGTGGTAGTTGACGTGGCTCCACAGCCACTGCAGCCATTGCGGGGTCATCACGACCCAGCCGCTGACCTGCTGGCGCATCGAAGCTCCGATCTCGATCTCTTCCGCGGTATCTTCGTTCTTCTTCGCCGTGCGCACCACGGGAGGGATGCCGTAGTGGTCGGCCAGCGCGCGCACGCTGAAGACGATGGGCAGGGCCAGCATGGTGGCGCCCCAGGTGTACAGCAGCGAGATGCCGAGCGCGGGCAGCAACAGCAGGTAGAACGACAGCGCGAGGCCGACGAAGAAGATGTCCTTGATCACCCGCCCGAAGTCGCCGTGGGCCGCGATCTTCGCGAGTACGAGATATTGGGCGTACAGCGCGACGAACGGCCCCACCGTGATGGCGAACAGAAAGGAGTTCTGGTGCATGGGGTTCTCGGGGTCGAGGCCGGGTTGGTGCGAAAAGCGGTGGTGCTCCATGTGGAACTGGCGGTTCGCCTCGATGGGGATGAGCACGAGTCCGGCCAGCAAGCCGCCCCAGAATTCGTTCCAGAACGTGGTGCGGAACAGGACCTTGTGGATGGCATCATGCGACAGCACGCCCATGCCGATCAGCAGCATGGAGTTCCAGAACGCCGCCGCGGCGATGAGCGTCCACTTGAGCCAGGAGTTCTCCATGGGCACGGCGATCTGCTGGGTCGCATAGAAGGTGCCCAGCAGCGCGAGTATCAGGAAGCAGGATTTGAACAGGTTGGAGCCGGACGGGATGATCTGCTCTTTCGGGCTCGGGATGACGGTGTCTGGCTTGGCTGTGCTGTTCATTTCATTCTCTCGGCTGTGTTGATGGATCTGCGCGGGACCGTTGTTGGCGCATGGTTGATCTGACTGCGGATTATTGCATAAGGTGCTGCGCTGGGGTATTAAAGGCCGACTGCTTTGAATTGTTGAACCAACGAGTCGGGAACTGCTGTGCGACATTATTCAGGATTCACAGATGATGCAGAGATCGAGATCCTTTCCATGGACGTTGATCACGCCTTCCGCCGCGCGATCACAACCGATGCGGAAGCCATCGCCGCACTGGTCAACTCCGCCTATCGCGGCGATTCCAGCCGCGCGGGATGGACGACCGAGGCGGACCTGCTGGGCGGGCAGCGCACAGATGCGGAGGAGATCACGCAGTTGGTCGCGCGGGAGGGTTCGGTACTGCTGCTGTGTCTGCGCGAGGGCGAGCTTGTCGGTTCGGTGCATGTGGAGCGGGTAGATGACGTGACGGCGTATCTGGGCATGCTGGTGATACGGCCGGTGTTGCAGGGACAGGGGCTGGGATGCAGCCTGATGGAGGAGGCGGAACGTTTTGCCCGTGCGGAGTGGGGTGTTGCGCGCATGCAGATGCAGGTGATCACGTTGCGCTCCGAATTGATCGCCTGGTACGAGCGGCGCGGCTACCGACGCACCGGCGAGTTCAGGCCCTTCCCGGCGACCGATCCGAGATTCGGCCTGCCCAGGGTGGCGGGGCTGCGGTTCGAGGTGCTGGAGAAGTCTTTTGGCTGATCCGGGACGATAGTGCAATCATCCTGAAGGTTGGTTGTTCGCAGTGAGAGCGAGAATACTTGCAAACCCGACTTGGGCCGACTCAGCTCACCGAGCGGATGCTGCAGAAACTGAGTAATTCGCCGAGCGTAGCGTTCGCTTCCCGCAATGAGCTGAAGATGCCCAGAAATTGCACTTCGCTGTCGTAGAGTCCGCGCCGTGTCTGTGGGTCTGTTGTGAGATATATCTTGAACATGATTAACTCCCTTTGCTATCTATATCGGACTTCCGGGGAGTATCTTTAAACTCTTTTCGGGGGCGGTAAGCTGGCGAATCAGCTAGCCTCTTCCTTCGCCATCTCCAGTTCCAGCCAGCCTTCTTCCAATTCCGCGACTTTCGCCTGTAGCCGCGCGTGCTCGGCATTCAACTTTTCGACTTTGGCACGGTCGGGATTGGCGTAGGTGTCGGGATCCGCGAGTTGCTGGTTGATGGCGGCCAGTTCGGTTTGTGCCTTGCTCAGCTCGGTCTCGAGTTTGTTCTGTTTCGATTGCAGCGCTTTGCGGTTCTGTCTGGGAACGGCCTGCGCTTTGGGTTTCTCTTGCGTAGTCTGTGCCACCGTCTCGCGCGGGCGGCGGTTCTCTATCCAGCTCTTGTAGTCTTCCAGATCGCCGTCGAATAGTTTTGCTTCGCCGTCGGCAACCAGCCACAGTTCGTCGGCCACGGCGCGGATGAGGCTGCGGTCATGCGACACCAGCACCACGGCGCCGGTGTATTCCTCCAACGCGATGGTGAGCGCGTCGCGCATGTCGAGGTCGAGGTGGTTGGTGGGTTCGTCGAGCAGCAGCAGGTGCGGTTTCTGCCAGGCCAGCAGCGCCAGAGCGAGGCGGCTCTTCTCGCCGCCGGAGAAAGTGGCGACCGGGCGGTCTTCGCTGTCGGAGGCCAAGCCGAAGCGGCCGAGGAAGCTGCGCAGTGTGAGCGTGGTCTCCTTGGGGGCCAGCCGTTCCATGTGTTGCAGCGGGGTGGCGGCGCTGTCGAGATTCTCCAACTGGTGCTGGGCGAAGTAACCGATGCGGATGTCGGGGGTGAATTCGAGCTTGCCTGTCGTCGGCTGCAGTTCGCCCACCAGCAGTTTGATCAGCGTGGATTTGCCCGCGCCGTTGGGGCCGAGCAGGGCGATGCGCGCGCCGGCACGCAGTACCAGCTCGATGTTGCTGAACAATGTCTTGTCGCCGTAGGCGAAGCCCATCTTCTCGGCGCGCAGCAGCAGGTCGGGGCTGCGCTCGGGTGCTTCGATCTCGAGTTCGAAATGGCCGTCGGTGATGTGCACGGCGGCGATGCGCTGGATGCGGTCCAGCGCCTTGATGCGGCTCTGCGCCTGTTTGGCCTTGGTGGCCTGGGCGCGGAAGCGGCGAACGAAGTCTTCCATGTGCGCGATCTTTTCCTGCTGGCGCTCGAAGGCCTGGTTCTGCTGCGCGATGCGCTCGGCGCGGGTGCGCTCGAAGTCGTCGTAGTCGCCGCTGTAGCTGTCGATGGTGCAGTCGTGCACATGGGCGATGCGGTTGACGCAGGCGTTGAGGAACTCACGGTCATGCGAGACCAGCAGGATGCTGCCGGGGTAGCGCGCCAGATACTGTTCCAGCCAGAGGATGGCTTCGAGGTCGAGGTGGTTGGTGGGTTCGTCGAGCAGCAGCAGGTCGGCGCGGTGCATCAGCGCGCGCGCCAGATTCAAACGCATGCGCCAGCCGCCGGAGAAGCTTTCGACTTTGCGCTCCAGCGTGTCGTTGGCAAAACCCAGACCGTTGAGCAGTTGCGCCGCGCGCGCCTTGGCGCCGTAGCCGTCGATGGCCTCGTAGCGGTGCTGCGCGTCGAACCATGCGGTGTCGTGGTTCTCTTTCGCCAGCGTCTTTTCCAGCAGACGCAGTTCCACATCGCCGTCGAGCACGAATTCCAGCGCGGGCAGGTCGGAGTTGGCGATCTCCTGTTCGACGAAGGCGATGGTCTTGCCGGATTGCAGCGAGACTTCGCCGCCGTCGGGCTTGATCTCGCCGCGTATCAGGCGGAACAGCGTGGATTTGCCGCAGCCGTTCTTGCCGACGAGCCCGATGCGCTGGTCGGCGAAGGCCTGAAGATTCACGTTCTGGAGTAGCGGGGTGCCGCCTTGCAGGTAGGTCAGATTCTGGATATTGAGCATGGGCGCGATGATAGCAGACGGGGGGCGCTGCTCAGGGGGCATGCTGCCCCCGCGTGGGACACGCTCAGGCTTTGAGGTTCAGATCGCTGGCGTAGGGTTTGCTGGGAAACTGGAAGGAGATCGGGCCGTCCGGCTCGGCATGCAGGAACTGGTGGACGAAGGGGTCTTGCGAGTTGCGCATCTCTTCCACGCTGCCCTGCGCGGCGATCACGCCGTCATGGATGAAATACAGGTAATCGACGACGTCGAGCGAGGCCATCAGGTCGTAGGTCACCACGATGGAGGTGGTGCCCAGCGCGGTGTTGAGCGTGCGTATCAGGTTGGCGATGGTCTTGAGCGAGATGGGGTCGAGTCCGGCGAAGGGCTCGTCGTAGATCACCAGCGGCGGGTCGGTGGCGATCGCGCGCGCCAGCGCGACGCGGCGCTCCATGCCGCCCGAGAGCTCGCTCGGCATCAGGTCGCGGGCGTTGCGCAGGCCGACCGCGTTCAGTTTCATCAGCACCAGATCGCGGATGACCGCTTCCGGCAGATCGGTGTTCTCGCGCAGCGGGAAGGCTAGGTTGTCATAGACCGACAGGTCGGTGAACAGGCCGCTGACCTGGAACATCATGCCCATCTTCAGCCGCATCTTGTACAGTTCGTCGCTGCTTAGTTCGTGCACGACCTGCCCCATGAACTTCACGCTGCCCCGCAGGGGATGCAACTGTCCGCCGAAGTGTTTCAATAGCGTGGTTTTCCCGCAGCCGCTGGGCCCCATGATGCCGACGATCTTGCCCTGCGGGATGGTGAGGTCGATGCCCTTGAGCACCTTGAGCGGGCCGTAGGAGAAGTGCAGGTCGTTGACTTCGATGAGGTTGGACATGGTTCGATCCCTTGCTTGGATTTCCTGCCGCAATTCTCACATGATGCGCGACGAAAATATACGGGTTTGCTGCTCCGGCCGAAATCGGTGCGGGTTGAACAACGCTGCCGAAGCTGCTACCTTGCACCCCAGTTTTTTGTGCTGGATATGCATGGGAGCCGATATGAACAAGCTGCTGGTCAATCTGTTGTTGTTTGTGACGTTTGTGCTACCCGCCGTGGCCGATGCCGAGCCCATGGTCTCCGAGGCGGAGGACGCGATCAGCAAGCAATTCCAGTTGCCGCCGTCAGATATGGCGGGGGTGTATATCTATCGCGACAGCGTGCTGATGGGCAAGCGGCAGGTCGGGGCGGTGTGGCTGGATGGACAGTTGCTGGGCAACCTGCCCGATGAGACTTTCTATTACCTGCAGATAAAGCCCGGTAACCACATCCTGTCCTCGCAGGCGGCGCCCAGCGACCGCGACCTGCGCTTCGTGGCGCGCGGCGGCGAGAACCATTTCGTGAAGATGGAGTTCGTGCGCAAGGTGCCGGTGGCCGGAGCGATACCGCTGGTGGGTTCGGTGATCGGCGCTTTTTCCAGCAACGTGAAGTTCGAAACAGTCAGCGAGGAAGACGGCAAGGATGGCGTGGGAGATTGCATGCAGGCTGCGCTGCAGAACGGCCCGTCGGGTTCGCTTGCCACGGTGCAGCCGAACTGCGTGTCGGCGCTCGAAACCGATCCGGAACTGAAGACGATCAGGGAGAAAGTGGCGCTGAGCGGGAAGGAGGACAACTTCTTCACCTTGATGTCCATCGATGAGCGCCCCAGCAAGAACGAGCGCAAGGTGATCGTAAAGTGGGGCAGCAAGCGCGAGCGCTGCTTCAATGCCAACCCGCCGCCGCGCGACAGTTACTACGATATCAGTGTGGAGGCGTTCAAGCTCGGCCAGAAGCTGATTTTGGAATTGAGCAGGGGTGAGATGAGCTACGGCCAGTTCGCCGAGAAGCGCAAAGAGATCAAACAGTCCAGCCTGACCAAGGCCAACCTGATCCAGGCGAAGGATTGAGCGGCGCAGACACCTGCTGTATGTGTTCCTCGACGCTTCACTCCTGGCCCATATACAATGGCCCGCTAAGTGCTTTCTCGCAGGTGTAAACCATGAAGTTGCCTTCTCCGCCCTGGAACGGATTTCCCTTTAATATCAACTTCAGATCCCATGCCAGGGCGATACGCCTGACCGTGCTGGTCCTTCTGCTGGGACTTTCCGGCTACATCCTCTATCTTGATATCACTATCCGCGAAGCGTTCGAAGGCCGCAAGTTCGCCTTGCCGGCGCGCGTGTACGGCCGTGCGCTTGAGGTGTATCCGGGCCTGAAACTGACTCCCGCGCAATTCGTGGATGAACTGAAGGCTGTCGGTTATCACGAAGATCCCGCGCCGGAAGCGGCGGCGACCTACAGATATACACTGAACGGATTCGAATTCACGACCCGGGACTTCGTGTTTGGCGATGGCCTGCAGGCGGCGCAGCATCTGCGCATCGAATTCGCCGAGGGCAAGGTGTCTCTGTTGCAGGAACGCGGCAGCGCGGATGTCGCCCTGCCCTTGTTGCGCGTCGAGCCTCCGCTCATCGGCGGCATCTATCCCGGCCATAACGAAGACCGGGCCTTGCTGAAGCTGGAGCAGGTGCCAAAGCCGCTGATCGATGCGCTGGTCTCGATCGAGGACCGCAAATTCTATTCGCACTGGGGCATCGATCCGCGCGGTATCGCGCGTGCGCTCTACAAGACGCTCAGCGGGCAGCGCATCGAGGGCGGCAGCACGCTGACCCAGCAACTGGTGAAGAACTTCTTCCTGACTTCGGAACGCACGCTGACGCGCAAGGGCACCGAGGTGCTGATGGCGCTGCTGCTGGAGATGCACTACGGCAAGGACGAGATCCTCGAGACCTATCTCAACGAGATATTCCTGGGGCAGGACGCCACGCGCGCCATCCACGGGTTCGGTCTGGCCAGCCATTTCTATTTCGACCGTCCGTTGGAGCGGCTGGAGTTGCAGGAGATCGCGACACTGGTCGGCATGGTCAAGGGGCCGACCGTTTACGACCCGCGCAAAGATCCGGAGCTGGTGCTGCAGCGCCGCAACATCGTGCTGCAGGAGATGGTGCGTCTGGAAGCGATCACGCAGGCACAGTTCGTCGAGGCGCGGCAGAAACCACTCGGCGTGATCCATCGTGCGCCCACCGGCACCTCGGCTTATCCGGCTTTTCTGCAACTGGTGCACCGCCAGTTGCAGCGCGATTATCGCGAGGAAGACCTGCGCAGCGAGGGCTTGCGCATCTTTACCACGCTGGACCCGCGTGTGCAGCGCCAGGCCGAACTGGCTTTGTCGCAGCGCCTTGCGGACATCGAGAAGGCGCGCAAGATGCCCATGCAGACGCTGGAAGGCGCCGTGGTGGTCAGCAGCACGCAGCACGGCGAGATACTCGCGCTGGTGGGCGGGCGCGAGGCGCGCTATGCCGGATACAACCGCGCTGTCGATGCGCTGCGTCCGATCGGTTCGCTGGCCAAACCCATCGTGTTCCTGACCGCGCTCGAACACGCCGACCGCTACACGCTGGTCACCCCGCTGGATGACAGCGCGCTGGTATTGAAACAGGCGGGGACCAGCGACTGGAAGCCGCAGAACTACGATCACAAGTACCACGACCAGGTGCAGTTGCGTACCGCGCTGGCGCATTCCTATAACGTGTCCACCGCGCGGCTGGGGATCGAACTCGGTGTCGACAACATCCTCGACAAGCTGCCGCTGTACGGTATCGAACGGCGGCCGCCTTCGTTCGCCTCCTCGCTGCTCGGCGCCTTTGAACTTTCTCCGGTGGAGGTGGCGCAGCTGTACCAGACCTTCGCCGACGGCGGTTTCCGCACACCCTTGCGCGCCATCCGCGAGATCGTCACCGCGGACGGCAGACCGCTGCAGCGTTACCCGCTCAACGTCGAGCCGGTCGCCGCGGCGGCACCGGTCTATCTGCTGACAAACGCCTTGCAGGGGGTGGTGCGCGAAGGGACCGCTCAGTCGCTGGGAAATTGGCTGCCGGCCGAGATGAACGTGGCGGGCAAGACCGGTACTACGGATGACCTGCGCGACAGCTGGTTCGCCGGCTACACCGGCGACCGCGTGGCGGTGGTGTGGGTCGGCCGCGATGACAACAAGCCCTCGGGCTTGACCGGCGCCTCGGGAGCGATGACGGTCTGGGGCGAGATGATGAAGAACATCGAGCCCGAACCTTTGCAGCCCGAAGTGCCGGAGGATGTCGAGCTGGTGGATGTCGATCCTGCCAGCGGTCTCCCGTATGACAGTAAGTGCAGCACCGCCGTGGTGATACCGTTCATCAAGGGGACCGCACCGACGGAAACGACAACTTGCGCGGATGTCGCCAATATACTGCCGACCGACGAGAGTCCGGTGATTGCGACTGAAGTGAAACCGGAGGTAAAGCCGGAAGTTAAACAAGCGCCAGAGAAGAGCTGGTTGCAAAGGTTGCTCAATTGATGAATCGATACGGTTTGCTCTTTATTTCCGCGTTACTGCTGGCCGGTTGCGCCAGTGTGCCGACACAGCCCCCGGCGACATACTCGCAGCCGGAAACAGTCCCGCAGGAACCGCTGCCACCGTTGCCAGGCGAGGGCGTCATCGTCGAGCCGGAACCCGAGCCGGTCAAGTCGGGTAATCCGGCCGTCGTCGCCTTGCTCGACCGGGCAAAGTCGGACAGCGGGGCCGGCAATCGCGGTGCGGCGGGGGCGTCGCTGGAACGCGGTCTGCGTATCGAGCCGCGCAACGCCTGGCTGTGGCATGAGCTTGCGCAATTGCGTCTTGCTTCGGGCCAGTATGCACAGGCGATCTCGCTGGCGCGCAAATCGATCAGTTTCGCCGGCGGCGACCGCCGTCTGCAAGCCGTGAACTGGCGCGTGATCGGCAACGCCCGTGTCGCACAGGGGGACTCGGCCGGCGCCGAGCAGGCGTTCAAACTCGCGGCGGAATTCGAACCGGCCGTTCCTGCGGAGCAGCCGGAGACGGGATTGTTCGGCAACCCCTGATATCGTTTGCCCGCCCCGCATTCCCCGGTCGCCCGCAAGGGCGATCTGTGCCATCGCGGCAATGACTGTGCCATCTTGAATTGTGGCGGCATCATCCCCATTAGAAACAGACCATGATGTGTTTTGCATGGCAGGGCTGCGCTCTGTGAGCGCTGATGATCCGGTTCAGTCAACATTGGAGGTCTATCATGTTTTCAGCTATCAGTATCCCCTTCGGGGCGAAGATGCTTTTCAATACGGCCACCATCAAGCCCGGTGTGGATTTCGAGGATGTCGAGCTGGCGCTGGGTGAGATGTGCAATGTGGTGAAGGACACCTACGGCGGCGACAAGGGCGGCTTCATCGCCGGCCAGGTGTTCGAGTTCTCCGGCTTCGTGTCGGACGAAGGGTCGCTGAGCGATTCCAGGGCGGCGGAGAAACACATCGCGATCGTGACCTACTGGCGTTCCTTCGAGGAGCATGAGAAGTCGCATGCCGACAGCGTGTTCAGGGAGAAATTTGCGGCACTGGGCAAGTTGTGTGTCGACAGCAAGGAGCTGGGTTACAACATGCTGTGGCAGGGTGAGCCTGAGTGATGCGGGACTGAAAAGTTTCGGGACACAGGCGGCTTCGGGGCCGCTGGCGTAACGGGAGTTGTCTGCAAAATGCGCGGTTCGGACGCCCGAGCCGCGCATTTTCATGTCAATTGCTTTGATTTGTTGCCCTTGAGCGATCGGGACGTCGCCTTGCCAGTTAACGCAATCGCGATAGTATTTTGGCGCATTCCCCGCATCCTTCTTTATAATTGCGCCGTTTCGATGTCCGGAACCGACTGATTTGCAGTATTCACCCAACAGGAATCCATCTTCATGAAAGCACCGATACCGTTACGAAACGTTCCGCAATCCAACATCTTCCGCAAAGGCGATGTCTTTGTGTTGTTCGGCGAGCTGTTCGGACGCGGCTACGCCAACGGCCTGATCAACGAGGCGCGCAAGGCGGGCATGACGATTGTGGGTATCACCGTGGGCCGCCGCGACGAGAACAATGCGCTGCGCGCGCTGACCGCCGAGGAGCTGGCAACGGCCGAAGCGAATCTGGGCGGCCGCATCATCAACGTGCCGCTGATGGCGGGTTTCGATCTGGACGCGCCCGCGGGCACGCCGACCCCGACCGACATGCTGGGCGACATGACACTGAAGAGCTGGCAGGACGACAAGCTCGATTTTGCGCATATCGAAAAATGCCGCGAAGTCGGCGTGAAGCGTTTCAAGGATTCCGTGGCGAAGGTGATGGCCGAGCTGGACAAGATGATCCCGGACGGCGCCAACGCGTTCTTCGCGCACACCATGGCGGGCGGCATCCCCAAGGTGAAGGTGTTTCTGGCTATCGCCAACCGCATCTACAAGGGCCGCGGCGAGCGTTTCCTGTCGTCGAGCGCTTTGCTGAACAGCGACCTTGGCAAGCTGATCCTGATGAATTTCGACGAGGTCACCGCCAACACCTTCCAGCATCTGATCGACGGCAGCGCTGCGATCCGCGCGCGTCTGGAGAAGAGCGGCGGGCAAGTGCGTTACACGGCCTACGGTTATCACGGCACCGAGATTCTCATCGACGACCGCTACCAGTGGCAGACCTACACCAGCTACACGCAAGGCAAGGCGAAGATGCGCCTCGAGCGCGTCGCCGAAGACGCGTGGAAGCAGGGTGTCAAGGCCACGGTCTACAACTGTCCCGAGATCCGCACCAATTCCTCCGACATCTTCGTCGGCGTGGAACTTTCGCTGTTCCCGCTGCTGAAGGCGCTGAAAAAGGAACAGGGCGGCGCCTGGGCCGAGACGCAATGGCAGGCTTGCCGCGATGTGCTGCTGGAAGGCCAGACGCTGGAGAGTCTGTTGCAGAAGATCGACGATTACAACGCCAGTGCGGTGATGAAAGGCTTCCGCAATTTCGAAGCCTGGCCGATGCCGAACTCGGCTGAACTGGCCGATATCATGATCGGTACCTCGGACGATATCACCAAGATGCACAAGAGCCGCGATGCGCTGGTGACCGATGTGCTGAGCTCGCTGGTGCTGGAAGGTACCGGACCGCTGATGTTCCATGAGTCGTCGAACCCGGCCGGCCCCGTGCTGTGGCTGAACCACGACGTGATCGCCAAGCAACTCAATATGATGCATCCCTGAATCCGTATGGATTCGTCGATAGGGGGGGCTTTATTCCCGCTCTTCTGGCAAGGTCAATTAAAATGGTTGATTATTTCAGTTTACCCCCCGATACTTCAAAGTTGGAAAACGCATAGAGACGGGCACAAGCCCGCGATGCGAAAAGCTGGTATTCCGGTATGAGCCGGAATCGGGAGGAGCAAGTTGGATAAGGAAAAAAAGATGCTGGCCATTAGCAGGCTGGTATTTGAGTTGACCATCACCAGTAGTTCGACTTCAGATCTGGATGCATTGCTGGAGCGGCTGTTCGAGATACTCAAGGATTACCCCGATCTTGGCATCAAGCCGCAAGGCGCGATCCTGTTGACCAATCCGCGCGGCCGTTATTTCCAGGTCGCGCAATTCGGTATCGAACCGGCCTGGAAGACGCTGCTGAGCTTTGATACCCCCGCCTTCGCTTCCCCGGTCATCGCAAAAGATTGTCTGATACAGGACATCGTTCTGGCGAAAACTGCCGAAGCGACGGCAAGCGGTCCCGATCGCATACTTCTGCTTCCGCTTCATATCGAAGGCAGGGGTGCCGGTTATGCGGCGATCTTTGTTCCGCCTGCCTACGAGCTGAGTCCTGCCGACCGGGAATTCTTCAACGATCTCGCGCGTGCCATGTCCGGACTGGTGCAGCGCACGCTGTCCTACGAGACCCTGAGCATCCGCGAGCTGGAACTGGAGGAGGCACGTGCCGATGCGATCCGCAATCTGGGGGTCGCCTCGGAATACCGCGACAACGAGACCGGCTGGCACATCATGCGCATGACCAACATCGCGCATGTGATCGCCAAATGCATGGGCCTGCCGCAGGAGCAGAGCGACCTGCTGTTCGTCGCCGCGCCCATGCACGACGTGGGCAAGATCGGTATCGCCGATGCGGTGTTGCTCAAACCGGGCAAGCTGACCGCGGAAGAGTTCGAGGTCATGAAGAAGCATACCGATATCGGTGTCACCATCCTGCGCGGCAACGACGCCCTGATCAGGGCCGCGCGCGAGATCGCCGGTTCGCACCATGAACGCTGGGACGGCAAGGGCTATCCCGCCGGGATGAAGGGGAAAGAGATACCCCTGCTGGCCCGTATCTGCGCGGTCGCCGACGTGTTCGATGCACTGACGTCGACGCGTCCGTACAAGGAACCGTGGACGGTCCAGAGTGCCTATGACTGGGTGATGTCGGAGTCGGGCAAGCATTTCGATCCCGCGGTTGTGCAGGCGTTCGATCTGGCGATGCCGGAGATATTGCGCATCCGCGAACTCTATCGCGACGATATCATCGATCCCAAGCAGGCGTTGAACCTGCCGCCGCTCAAGCGCCCCAAGGAAGCTTGGGTGGCGTGGGACAAAAGCCTGGATGTCGGCATCGATGTCATCGACGAGCACCACCGTTACCTGTTCGATCTGATCAACGACCTGTATCTTGTGGTCGTCAACAAACGCGGTGTTCGTGAAATGGCGAGACTGATCAGGTCGCTGGATGCCTATGCCAGGATCCATTTCCGTGCCGAAGAGGAGATGATGACCCACTACGGTTATGCCGGACTGGATCGGCAACTGCAGCAGCACCACTCCTTCGAAGAGAAGATCGGGGAGTTCTACGAGGAATTGCACGCCAATCCGCTGGTGGCACAGTTCGATGTGCTTTCCTATCTGCGCAACTGGCTGATTCATCATATCCGCGTCGAGGATGCGCAGCTGGCCGCACTGGCCAGGTGAATATGGCGTGCGGGGTGTCCGGACGGTCCGAAGGGCTGCCTGCGATTCCGGAATCATTCCCTCCGGGTGTAATTTTTCGCTGCTGCGATTAGAATCGCACCATCACCTTTCCCGGAGTGTCGTCTGATGACTCTGTTGCTGAAACAGTTGTTTGCCCTTGTGCGCCTGCTCAATTCCGATACCGGTACCAACCAGATCGCGGCAGGCGTGGCCTGCGGCCTGATCCTCGGCTTCGCGCCGATGTTGTCCCTGCAGGCCTTGCTGGTCTTTGTCTGCCTGTTCCTGTTCCGCATCCAGATCGGTGCAGCGCTGACCTCGGCGTTCTTCTTCGCCATGGTGGCCTGGCTGTTCGACCCGGTGGCGCATGCGCTTGGCGCGGCCATCCTCGAAGCCGAGGCGCTGCGCCCGGTCTTCACCTCAATGTACAACATGCCGCTGCTGCCGCTGACGCGCTTCTACAACAGCGTGGTGATGGGTGCGGGCGTGGTCAGCATCCTGCTGGCGCCGCTGGTGTTCTTCGGCAGCAAACGTTTGATCGTGGCCTACCGCGTGAAAGTGGTGGAGCGATTCAAGCGCAGCCCGTTCTGGAAACTGTGGAGCGGCACTACATTCTTCAAATGGTACGCGACCTATGACAAGCTCCATGGATAAGCCGGTGAAGAAGCAGGGTGCTATCCGCTTCGAGGCGGTCATCCCGATGGCCATCGTCGTCGGCCTGATCGTGTTGTATTTTTCGCTGTTCTTCGACACCCACCTGCGCCGCGGCCTCGAGTATGCCGCCACGCAGGCGAACGGCGCCGAGGTGGATATCGGCCGCGTGAAGACCAGCGTGTTCGACGCCTCGGTGCTGATCGCCGATGTGCAGATGACCGACCCGGAACAACCGCAGCAGAACCGCGTACAGATCGGCGAGTTGCGCTTCCGCATGCTGTGGGATGCCTTGCTGCGCGGCAAGGTGATGATCGACGAGGCGGTGATTGCGGACGTGCAGATCGCCACAGCTCGCCAGCGCGCAGGTTATGTGCTGCCGCCCGAGCCGGAACAGACGGACGACGGCCCCAGCGCCACAGACAAGATGCTGGCGCAGATGAAACAGGAATTCTCCGGCAACGTGGTGGGGGACCTTGCGGCCATCGCGGCGGGCACGAATCCCTCTGACCAGTTGAAGGTGGCGGGCGAGGAGCTGAAGAGCAGCGCTTATCTCGACGGGCTGAAAAAGTCACAGGATGAGGCCGAGCAGCAATGGCGCGCGCGCATCGATGCCCTGCCCAAGGGCGACGAATTCAAGTCGCTGCGTACACGGCTGGCCAAGGTGCAGCTCAAGGACTTCAAGGACGTGACGCAGGTGCAAGCCTCGGTCAAGGAACTGCAATCTATCCGCGACGAGTTCGATGCCATGTCCAAACCGGTGGGCGAGGCGAGCGGCAAACTGACGGGAGACATGGGCGCTTTGCGCACCTCGTTCGCCGACCTGGAAAAGGTCACGCGCGAGGATGTGCGCGGCCTGCAATCGCGCATGCATCTGCCGTCGCTGGACACCGCCACGCTGTCGCGCGCACTGTTCGGTATGGATGTGCTGGGCAAGCTGCAGCAGGCGCGCGGCTACATGAATCAGGCGCGCGAATACATCCCCGCCAAAGGTGCGCCCAAGGCCAAGCCGAAGAAGATCCACAAGGGCCGCGACTATGCCTTCGGCCGACCCAAGGCCTATCCGGCGTTCTGGCTGCGCCGCGCGGCGATCACGTCGACATTGCCAGGCGGCAAGGGCCTCTCGGGCGAGATACTGGATGTGGCGACCGATCAGGCGCTGGTCGGCCGTCCGCTGGTGGCGACGCTCAAGGGTGATTTCCCGCAACAGGGCGTCTCCGGCGTCAAAGCCGAACTGCTCATCGACCATCGCACAGCTGAACCGCTCGAACGCGCTAACCTGCAAGTGGGCAACTATGCGGTGGCCGGACGCTCGCTGGTGAACAGCGAAAGCGTGAAGCTGGCCTTTGCCAAGGCACAAGCCGCCACCGGATTCGTCGCCGAACTGCGCGGCGACCAGGTCGACATGCGCCTGTCCAACCGTTTCGGCGCTGCCGGTTTCGAGACTACAGCCAAGTCCGCCGTGGTGCGCGAGATGATGGCCGCCTCGGTCTCCGGGTTGAACGCGGTGACCATGGATGCGCGCGTGAGCGGCAGCTGGAGCGATCTGGACCTGAGCCTGTCCACCAATCTGGCCGATGCACTGGCCAAGGGCATGGGGCGCTACCTGCAGGCCAAGATGGACGAGGCGAAGAAGCGCATCGAGAACATGGTCAACGACAAGATCGGTGAGCAGAAGCAGCGCCTGCTCGCGCGCCAGGGCGAACTCGAATCACGCTACCAGTCCGTGCTGGCCGAGCGCAAGGCGCAGGTCGACAAGCTGCGCAGCGAGTTGGATGCCGCGCGCAACGAGTTGGACAAACGCAAGAACGCAGCTGTGGATTCGCAAAAGCAGAAGCTGAAACAGGAAGCGGGCAGTCTGCTGGATAAATGGCGTAAATGATCGCGCGTGTCTTCTGACCCTTCATCCCCGCTGGAACATCTGCAGCCGCGCACGGTGTGGGCGCACTTCGCCACGCTGTGTGCCATCCCGCGCGCTTCGTATCACGAGGAAGCGTTGCGCCAGCACTTGGTCGAATGGGCTGATGCACACGGCATCGCGCATGCGGTCGATGAGGCAGGCAACCTCATTCTGAAGAAGCCGGCATCACCCGGTTGCGAATCCGCCCCTGGCGTCATCCTGCAAGGTCACCTCGACATGGTGTGCCAGACCAATGCTGGCACGCAGCACGATTTCGAGCGTGATGCGATCGCTGCGGTGGTGCGCGACGGCTGGGTGGTGGCGGACAACACCACGCTGGGTGCGGACAACGGCATCGGTGTGGCGCTGGCGCTGGCTGCGCTGGAAGAACCGGAGTTGGTACGTCCCGCATTGGAGGTGCTGCTCACCGTGAACGAGGAGTCCGGCATGGACGGCGCGCGCGGCCTTGTGGCCGGCACCTTGCAGGGCAAGACACTGATCAATCTGGACACCGAAGAGTGGGGCCATTTCTATCTCGGCTGCGCGGGCGGGGTGGATGTGGAGCTGCAACACGATTGCACGCTGGAAACAGTGCCGCCGGATTTTGCCATCCTGCGCTTCGATGTGTCCGGCCTGCGCGGTGGTCATTCCGGTATCGACATCCATCTCGGGCGCGGCAATGCCATCAAGCTGCTGGCGGAAGCGCTGCGCGACCTGGCTGCGCACACCGACATGCGCCTGATCGAGTTGAAAGGAGGCACCGCGCGCAACGCCATTCCGCGCGAGGCATTCGCGGTTTGCGCTGTGCCTGCGGCCGCGGTGGCGGGGATGGATGAGTGGGTCGAGCACAGGCTGGCGGCGTGGCGACAGCGTTTTGCTGCGGCGGATGCGAATGTGTTCTTCGGTTATGAACTGGACGAGATGCCGCTGGGCCAGGCGCTCCATCGGGCGGAGCGCGACCGGCTGCTCGCATTCCTCGATATCGCCGCGAACGGGGTCTCGCGCATGAGCGACGATTTTTCCGGCGTGGTGGATACCTCGGACAACCTCGGCGTCGTGGATCTGGTGCAGGGCGCGTTCCGCGCCACCTTCAAGGTGCGCTCGCTGCACGACGGCCGTGCCGATGCGCTGGCCGACAAGCTGTGCGCGCACGCGGCGGGTTACGGCTTGCGCGCCTGGAAGGACGGTGCTTATCCGGGCTGGACGCCGAACCCGTCTTCCAGGTTGCTCGCGCTGTGTCAGGAGGTCTATACCGCGCAGTTCGGCCAACCCGCCTCATTGCAGGTGATCCATGCCGGTCTGGAGTGCGGCCTGCTCGCCGCCAGCCATCCGCATCTGGAGATGATCTCGTTCGGGCCGGACATCCGCGGCGCGCATGCGCCCGGCGAGAAGGTGGAGATCGAATCGGTCGCACGCTGCTGGCAGTTGCTCAAGGCAGTGCTGCAGGCCCTTGCAAAACAATAGACCCTGCCGTGGCGCGACTCGAAAAGACATTGCTTGCCTGGGGAACGCCGGAATTTGAGGTTGTCCTCAAACGGGAGGTCGCGCAATTGGGATCAGATGCATTGCCATTGCAGCAGGGTTTGTCGAACAGTAGTGCCGTGGCGGATCAGCCCATCACTGTGGTGGTGAAAGAAGTGGTCGGGTTGGAGGGCGTCATCCGGACAAGGCTGGGGTTGCTTTATCAGGGGGTCATCGGCGGCTGCAGTTGCACCGATGATCCGACGCCCGACAATGTGATCAATGAATATTGCGAAGTGCGGTTGGATATCGACCGGGCTACGGCTGAAGCGACAGTTTCACTCATTGCCGATGCGATGTGATTTGTGCGATGAGAAGATAGAGTGCCTGCGGACCGATATTCGGGAATAATCCTGTCCGCGCGGGTAGCGGGAAAGTCGTCACAATGTTCCGGGTCGCAGCAGGCCGAGCCTGAGCGTCATCCGGATTAAGCGGGAACTTCGATGAATGATGCAGTGCAGTCTGGCAAGCATGTGGAACTGAGCGATCTGCAGTCGGTTAAGCTTGGCATCGGCGATGTCGTGCAGTTGCAGGATTTTTCGCATGAGAAGTTGCGGCATTACGTCAAGCTGATCGGCTATCTGCACAAGAAGAGTGTGGTGGTCTCCCATCCGATGCGCGACGAAAAGCTGCTCTTCATCAAGAAAGGCGAGAGTTTTTTGCTGCGCGGCTTCTCCGGTACACGCACTTACGAGTTCACCGCGGATGTGGTCAATGTCTGCCTGCAGCCCTATCCCTACCTGCATCTTTCCTATCCCGTCCAAATCAACACCGTCAATATGCGCGCCGCGCTGCGCATCAAGCTCAAACTGGTGTGTTCGGTCTGTCTCAAGGATTCCGGCCAGACCACGCCGGCCACCATCGAGGATATGAGTCTCTCCGGCGCCCGCATCCAGTCGCGCACTGCGTTCGGTACGGTAGGCGACAAAGTCGAGGTGAGTTTCCGCCTGCCTATCGACGGGGTGGAGCAGCTGCTCATGGTGCCAGCCACCATTCGCAACGTGGGCAACGAGGCGGAAGCTTCAGGCGCGGGGAAACCGGTATTGAGCGGTCTGGAGTTCCATCAGCCGGAAGGGATAGAGCGGACGTATCTGCACAACTATATCTACAAAAGCATGGCGGACAACTGAGCGGGCATCAGGAAAGTCTGTATGCTCGCCGCAACGGCGGAGCCGACGAATAGTAATGAAAACAAGTCGGCCTTGCCTCGATCTGTCGTCGCGGTTTATTGATATCGGACTGCGATAGATGGAGAATGCAAAGAAAGGGTCGTGCCGGAGAGAATGATAGGCGGGGCTCTGACTTGGTTCGCTTCGAATCGGTTCGGGGAGTGCTCTCATGGAATTGTTGCCGTTCCTGTCCAAGCACAGGGACACGTATCTGCGGTTCACTACGTTCGGCTTGTGCGTGGTGCTGGCCTTTGCCACGCTCCAGATACTGCTTTTGCTTCCCGATCCTTCCCCCAAATATTTCGTCATCCCATCCCTGCTTGGGTTATTCATCGGATTCATGCTCTCGACGCTGGTCGCCATGCGCCATGAGATCACTACCAAGCAGCAGATCATCCATGCTGTCGCTGACCTGGCGCAGGAGTTCATCTACCTGCGGCGGGTGGATGGCACCTACGAATATGTTTCGCCCTCCTGTCTGAAGGTCACGGGTTATCAGCAGGAAGACTTCTATTCGAGGCCGAACTTCATGACCGAGCTGATCCATGTCGATGACCGTCAGACATGGAAGAAGCATGTGCACCAGATGCACGAGCATGGCCAGCCCGAGACCCTGCTGATACGGATCAATACTCGTGACGGGGAGGTGCGCTGGATCGAACACCTGTGCGGAGATGTGAGGGATGCGAAGGGACAGATCCTGGGGGTGCGTTCGATCAACATGGATGTGACGGAGCGCATCCGCAAGGAGCAGGAGCTCTGGATCGCCGCCAGCGCATTTGAAACACATGACGGCATCATCATCACCGACGCGAACGCGCATATCCTTCGCGTCAACCGGGCGTTCTGTGAAATCACCGGATACGCTTCGGATGAAGTGATCGGTAAGACACCGTCCATGCTGAAGTCGGGACGGCACGATACATCCTTCTACGACGAGATGTGGAGCAGCCTGCAAACAACAGGCCATTGGGACGGTGAGCTGTGGGATAAGCGCAAGAACGGCGAGATCTATCCCAAGAACCTGACGATCACTGCCGTGAAGGACGCCTCCGGTCAGGTGACCAATTATGTCGGCATTTTCAGCGATATCACGGAACGCAAGCATGCGGAAGCCGAGATCAACCGGCTTGCCTACTACGATCCGCTCACCCTTTTGCCCAACCGGCGCCTGTTGATGGACAGGTTGCAGCAGGCCATGGCAGCCAGTGAGCGTTGCGGCAGCTACGGTGCTTTGTTGTTCATCGATTTGGACAATTTCAAGGACCTGAACGATACCCAGGGACACGAGACGGGCGACAGGTTGCTGATCGAGGTCGGTGGTCGTCTGGCGACGTGCGTGAGGTCGGAGGATACGGTGGCAAGACTGGGCGGGGACGAGTTCGTCGTCATGCTGGCGAACCTGGGCGATGGCGAGGCGTTTGTGCTTGATCGCGCCGAAGCAGTGGCCACCAAGGTGCTGACCAAACTGAACCAGCCATACCAGATCGGCACCCATGAATATCGGGGCACCGCGAGTATCGGCGTCTCCCTGTTCCAGGGGCAGTCGACCAGCATGGAGGATCTGTTCAAACATTCCGATGTCGCGCTCTATCAGGCCAAGAACAGCGGGCGCGCCACCTTGCGCCTGTTCGATCCGTCCATGCAGCTGGCGCTGGAGGAGCGTTCGAGAATGAAGGAAGATTTGCGCCAGGCCTTGCTGGACGACCAGTTCTGTCTGTATTTCCAGGCCCAGGTGGATTCGAACGGGGCTTGTATCGGGGCAGAGGTGCTGTTGCGCTGGCAGCATCCACAGCGTGGTCTGTTGCCGCCTGCCGATTTCATTCCGTTTGCCGAGGAATCGGGCGTGATCGAGGAAATCGACCTCTGGGTGCTGGAAAAGGCATGCGCTCAACTCAGCGAATGGTCATCGCGCAAGACCAATGCCGATTTGATTCTGGCGGTCAATATCTCGGCCCCCACTTTCATGCGCTCGGATTTTGTAGTGGCTGTGCTGGCGATCGTCGAGGCGGCCGGCATCGTTCCCGGCCAGCTCAAGATCGAACTGACCGAGACTTCGATGATCCATGGACTCGATGAGGCGATCGCAAAGATGGACAGACTCGCTATTGCCGGAATCAGTTTCTCGCTGGACGATTTCGGTACCGGATACTCTTCGCTTTCCTATCTGCGCCGGCTTCCCATCGATCAGCTCAAGATCGACAGGGAATTCGTGCGCAACATCGGCGGCGGAACGAACGAGGTCGTGATCGTTCGCACTATCGTCAGCATGGCGCAGAACCTCGACTTGCGGGTGATCGCCGAAGGCGTGGAGACGCAGCAGCAGTTCGATATCCTGCTGTCTTTCGGCTGTCCCGGCTATCAGGGTTACCTGTTCGCGCGCCCTTTGCCCATCCGTGAGTTCGAGAGCTGGCTGCTGAAGCACTGAGCAAGTGAGGCTGGGTGTTGCAAGAACTCGGAGATCGCAATGGCCGAACGTGCCGGTTTGCCGCGCATGCATGGAGATGGCGTTTGCGCTGCCGTCGGCAGTCTGCATATTTTCGGTGCAAGTTCTCTTCCGGTGCTGACGGCAACCCCGGCTATCGGGTGGTGAGCGTGAATTTTAGTAGCTTCAACTCCCCGCCGGGATTGCATACCCTTATCTGCAGCAGGGATGCCTCTTGTTTATATACATCGTGTTGCGTAAGATGAAACGGAGGTTGTCCGTTCACATATGTGAAGCGCACTTTTCGGGCAGCAACAAGGTGGGGCAGCATGTCGCTGCTTTATGTCGAACGTTGATCAGGGGGATGTATGGGGGTAAGAACAATAATGTCGTGTGTCGTGTTGCTGGCTGGAGTTTCCGGCCATGCGGTTGCCGAGGAAAAGATGAATCCGGCTGCACAATCCGCGATGAAAGCGTCGAAGAACAGCGTTGTGAGCTTCAAGAACGACATCCAACCCATACTGCACGACCATTGCCTGAGCTGCCACTCGGCAGGCGGTAGCGGTGTGGCGAAGAGCGGACTGGATCTGAGCACTTACGAGTCGCTGATGAGAGGGACGGTCTATGGTCCTGTCGTGGTTCCGGGCAACAGCGATACCAGCACCTTCACGAAGCTGCTGACCGGCACCAACAAGGGCCTGAAGATGCCGATGGGCCTGAATGCCACCGGTACACTGGACAACCAGTACATCCTGCTGATGAGGAACTGGGTCAAGCAGGGCGCCAAGAACAACTAAGCTCCATCAGCATGAGGCCGCGAATGGCCGGTCCGGTCCATTCGCCGCCTTTACACTGGGCTGACTGCCCGCAAATGCAGTCTTAACTGCAGTCTCCTCCGGCGCGCATCCGCAGCTACGGCGAAAATCCCCGCATTCACAGATGAACTCATCTTCTATTTCCGGATAGAATCCGCCTATCCGAATATCACAAGGAAGTTCGCATGAACCTGGCCGAATTGTTCCGTCACGAAACCGACCTGCTTACGCTTTCCCCAGGACAGGCGCTGTTCAAGGCAGGCGATCAGGGCGATCTGATGTACGTGTTGATGTCCGGTATCGCCGAGATCAGCGTCAAAGGGAGGGTGGTCGAGTTCCCCGAAGCCGGTGCCATCGTCGGCGAGATGGCGATGATAGACGACGGCGCGCGCTCCGCCACCGTGACGGCGAAGACCGAGTGCAAATTCCTGCCCATCGACCGCAAGCGTTTCAACTTCCTCATCCAGCAGACGCCGAACTTTGCGCTGCACATGATGCGCGTGATCGCCAACCGGCTACGCAGAACGGACGCCATCCTGTGAAGAACACTTTGCAGTCCGGGCCGCGCGAGATCGTCACGCCGTTCCGCTCCATTCCCCTGACCGTGCCGGAGGGGATGAAACACAACGAGTTCTTCAACAGCACCGAGAACCTCAATGATCTGGTCAACAACAACGGTCTGCTGATGAATGCTGAAGACCTGCTGTTGTACCGCAAGGCGCTGGGGCACAGCACCGAGTTCGATTGTTCCATCATCTACAACACTTCCCAGTCCATTCTCAATCCGCTCGGCCGTCCGGTGCGGCGCACGCAGGTGGCGGAGAACGTGAAGCATGCATGGAACCGCATGAACCAGATCATCATTGATTACATGCTGGAGCAGTATCCCGATCCGGATGAGGCGCTGATCCTGGCGGGCGAAGCGAGTCTTGACGCGACCTGGCCGCTGACATCGCCCGGTGTGCCCAGCATCCGCATGTTGCACAACCACTTCATCGTCTTCCCCAAGGAGGTGTTGCGCAACGCCAAACCGGCCGATGCCGACAATCCCAACCTGACCGACGGTGGCCAGCACAGTCTGTTCCAGGCCTATATGCGCGACGTGTACCGCGCGTTCTTCGACAAGGCGCTGGATCTGAAGATACTCAAGCCCGCCAGCGAGGCCGATGCGCGTATCGGGCTGACCGGTTACCCGCAGGGTCTGCCGAGCTGGGAGATCCAGGGCGGCGCGGAAGCGCTCAAGGACGTGGGTTTCTGGAAGGAATACGACGAGGTGCTGAAGGGCTTCATCGATTTCTACCGCACCTTCTTCTCGCAGGTCTCCACGCGCAACGCGCCCATCCTGCCGGATGTCTATTTCCCGCAGCAGGTGGAGAGCGTGCTGCTGTTCGACAACGATTTCATGAAGACGGCGAAGAAGGTGCGCGACCATTGCATCGTCGATGCGAAATACGCCAACGCCATCCGCTGGCAACCCGCGTTCAAGCAGCTCATCTACCGCAACGACGACGGCAAGCTGATCGTGACCATCAGCCAGAACTCTATCGGCAACGCTATCACCGAGTTGCTCGGCGTGGTGGTTAATCGCACCCCGGATGCCGATGCGTACGGCGCGGCCGAACCCGCACTGATCGCGCGCCTGCTCGAAGTGCGGCGCCGCCTGATCGAGGCCGATCTGGGCGAGGGCATCGCAACGGCGTATTGGCCGAAGGAGTAGCGCGACAAGTATTTTCTTTTCCGCCGCAATGCGGGAAGCCATCACGGAGGCAGATCGGGATGAATACGGAAGAACGGCTGGACAGCATCGAATCGCGCCTGACGGCGATAGAACGCTTCATCAGACTGACCGCGCCACAATCGCCAGCCTCCAGCCAATCTGCCGAGCCGGTATCGCCACCTGCGCCCAAGGTCGCGCCGGTGCCGCCCGCGGCATTTTCAAAACCCATTATCGCCAACGCTTCCCGTCATGCCGACAGCTCTGTCCCTGTCACCAACATCCTCGGCTGGGCCGGCGCCTCGGCGCTGGTGCTGGCCTCAATCTATCTGGTGGTGCTGGCGGTCGATGCCGGCTGGCTCACGCCGGTGCGTCAGTTGCTGCTGGCCATGCTGGGCGGGTTCGGTCTGATCGGTGTCGGCCTGCTGCTGCGCAGCAGGGACATGCATTACGCCAGTCTGCTGCCCGCGGCTGGCGTGGTGATCCTGTTCCTCTCGATATACGGCGCGCACAACTACTACCACCTCATCGACACGACTTTCGCGACGAGCGGGATCATCGCGATCTGTGCCGTCTCGCTCTGGTTGAACCGCCTGTTCCTGAGCGAGCTGTACGCGCTGTTCGCGGTGGCGGGTTCTTATACGGCGCCGGTCTTCCTGGGCGGTGGCAGTTATTCCATCGCCGACCTGATCGTCTACTTCGCCTGCTGGAGCGTGGTGTTCTCGGTGTTCTCGATCTGGGTGCAGAAGCGCAACGTCTACATTCTGGCGATGTATCTGGCGCTGGTGATCTTCGATGTGAAGTGGCATGACGCGATGCCCGATGCCTGGCTGGAGGCGCTGGTGTTCCAGACCGTGCATTTCCTGATCTTCGTCGCGGCCGCCTCGGTGTTCAGTGCGCGTATCGAAGCCATGTCGCAGGAGATGGCGATCCGGCACATCCCGGCGCTGGTACTGTTCTATTTTGTGCAATACCACATCCTGGACAAGTACGTTCCCGGTCTGGCGCCCTGGGTGGCGATCGCCAGTGCGGCAATCCTGCTGGTGAGCTACTTCGTGGTGTCGCGTGTGCGTGCCGCCGAACTGGAAGGCGGCAGGATGCTGTTGAGCGCTTATGTTGCACTGGTGCTGGTGCATGCGGGCTACATCGAGTCGGTGCCGGCGGAATGGGCGCCCTGGGTCGGTCTGCTGCTGGTGCCGTTGATCGCCGTGTATGCGGCCATGCGCGGCGACATGAAAGCCCCCGGCATGCCGTTGTGGGGGGCAGTCGGCCTCATCTTCTTCGCAAACTATCTGCACCTGTTCACCGGGAGCACCCTGTTGTCGAACACGAACTCGGTTCCCGCACATGAACTGCTGGGTATCTGCTACGCGGCGGAACTCTACCTGGCCTATTATTTCCTGCGAAGAGCTGAGCTGTTGCGCGATGTCGGCATGATCGCCCTGTACGCGGCCCACATCGCCATCATGATGTGGGCGATAGATATGTTCGACAGCCGTCTGCTGGTCTCGCTGGTGTGGGGCGCGCTGGCACTGGGTTGTCTGTTCCTCTCGCTGCAGCGGCGCGACAAGCTGCTGGGGCAGTCCTCGTTGCTGATCTTCGCCGCTTCGGTGCTCAAGGTGTTCCTTTACGACATCGCTTCGGCTGCGCCGCTGGTCCGCATCGCCAGTCTGCTGGTGTTGGGCGCAAGCCTGTATCTGGGCGGCTGGCTGTACAAGAAGGTGAACAGTCTGGAAACGGAATAGTCGTTCTGCCGGACCTGCAGCGAACGCCTTGTCCGTAGTTCGGGCTGGCTATTCTGACTCGACTTCCCTGAGTTTGCGGTACAGCGTGCGTTCGCTGATCCCCAGACGTTCCGCCAGTGCTTTTCTGTCACCCTCGAAGTTCGCCGCGGCCCAGTTGAGGTAGCGTTTTTCCAGACTGGCCAGCGGCGCGATCTCTTCGCTCGGATTAGTCGCCGGGATATCGGATCGTTGGACCTGCATGGTGTCCAGATAGAAGTGGTGCGGCTGCAGGGTGTTGCCGTCCATCATGATCAGGGCACGCTCCAGCACGTTGCGCAGTTCGCGCACATTGCCGGGGAAGTCGTGTTGCGCCAGTCTGTCCAGGGCTTCCTGGCTGAGTTTGACCCTGCGTACCGGATCGAGCCGGGCCAGCAGCGTATCCACCAGCATCGGCAGGTCTTCCATGCGTTCGCGCAGCGGCGGCAACTGGATGGGAAAGACGTTGATGCGGAAATACAAGTCCTGGCGGAAGGTTCCTTCCCGCACCATCTCGGCAAGGTCGCGGTGCGTGGCGGCGACCAGGCGGAAATCTGCACGCAGCGGTTCCACACCGCCGATACGGCGATAGGTGCCGGCTTCCATCAGGCGCAGCAGCTTCACCTGCAGCGACAGCGGGATGTCGCCGACCTCGTCCAGGAACAATGTGCCGCCGCGCACCGCTTCCACCAGGCCGATCTTGCTGCCGACCGCGCCCGTGAATGCGCCTTTCTCGTGGCCGAACATCTCGCTTTCGAACAGTGTCTCGGTCAGTCCGGAGCATTCCAGTGCCACGAAAGGGGCGGAGGCGCGCGGGCTCATGTTGTGAATGGCGTGTGCTACCAACTCTTTGCCGGTGCCGGATTCGCCCAGCAACAGTACCGAGCTTTCGTGCGCGGCGACGCGTTTGGCCAGTTCCAGCATGCGGTTGAACGGGCGCGAATATCCCACCAGTTCGCGTTCGCGGGCGCCGTCGCGCGCCCGCAGCAGCGTGTGCATGGTCTCCATGTAATAGACCGCTTTTCCGGCTTCGTTCTTGACCGGCACCATCTCGACTTCTACATGGTCGCGGCCGGCAGAGGTGTGATGCACATGCAGCACGCGGCTGGGTTCGCCGCTTTCCATGGATGCGCGCAGAGGGCAGGTTTCTCCAGCTTGGTCGCAAGGCTTGTCATAGTGATGGGAGAGTGCGTAGCAGTACTGCCCTTCGAGCTTGCGATCGAGACCGAACTCGCGACGGTATGCGTTATTGGCGGCGAGGATGTGGTATTGCCCGTCGAGCAGGATCTTGGGGTCGGGAAAGCTGTCCAGCAGGTTGAGCAGGTCGTTGGGGACTTTGGCGTGCATGGTCTTGATGTAAATTATGGCAGTGATGGCGGAGATGTTATGTCACTTATGGCGGTGGCATCAACTCAATTTGCGCTTATGGAATTGCAATAATTTCCTATCATAATGATCTTAATGATTATTGTTCATCGACAGGTCTTTTGGCACAGTGATTGCTAAATAGATTGTGCCTAACAGCCGGTCAGCAGTATCGCCGGTTGGGCTCCTCTCTGATTGGATACTCCCTCCTTTCAGCCTAGTCCTGTGGCGCTAGCGCCACAGGTTTTTTTTTGGGTGAGAGACTATAAGTTTTGGCAAGGACAGCGCGATGCGCGGCAAGCGAAGAATCAACGAATAGGAGAAGAAAATGGCATTGATGATCACTGAAGAATGTATCAACTGCGATGTCTGCGAGCCGGAGTGCCCAAACGGCGCCCTTTCGCAGGGGGATGAGGTCTACGTCATCGATTCCGCCAAATGCACCGAATGTGTCGGGCATTTCAATTCGCCGCAATGTATCGAAGTCTGTCCGGTGGATTGCATCGTACAGGATCCGAATCATGTGGAAAGCAAGGATGAGCTGCATGCCAAGTTCGAGAAGCTGCTGGCTGTGAGCTAACCCATTTTGAGGAGCGAGACATGAAGATCGCCGTGACGAGTCAGAACTTCAGGATCGTGACCGGGCATGCCGGTAAGAGTCGCCGTTTCATCATCTACGATCTCGGTACTGCTTGCGACACACCGAAAGTGGTGTGGCTGGATCTGCCGATGGATATGACCTTTCACGAATTCTCCGGCGGGCCGCATCCACTGGACGATGTGGATGTGATACTCACGGCGAGCGCGGGCAACGGCCTGATCGAGAAGTTGGCCAGACGCGGCGTGCAACTGGTCACCTGCGGCGAAAGCGAGCCGCGCAAGGCGGTACGCGATTTCCTCACGGGGAAGGTCAAACAGGCCAATCCCTTCGCGCAACTGGAACAGGAGCGCCACGCCTGCGCTTAACTTCAGGCGCGTGAGTCGACCTTTCACCTGCGGCTCACTTTCGGATTTCCGAGCCTTTCAATAGCGCACGCTCCACCTGCACGCTGTTGTTACCGTCACTCAACCAGACCTGACCGTCCTGAATGGTGCATTGCAGGTCCATCGTGCGTTGCGCAAGCTTGGCCAATTCTCTTGTGCTTTCCTGCGGCAGGTTGATGATGGTGAGATTCTTCTGTCGCTCGAACTGAGTGCTGTTCTGCGCGAACCACATGTCGGCGACGCGACCACCGTAGCAATACACCACCACTTCATCGGCACGGCCACAGGCTTTGCGGATCAGCTTCTCGTCGGGGATGCCGACATCTATCCATAACTCGATCGCGCCGGTCAGGTCTTTGCGCCACAGATCGGCTTCTCCATCGTCCGTCATGCCCTGGCCGAACTCCAGATACTCGTGCGCGTGCAGCGCGAAAGCAAGCATGCGCACCATAAGGCGTTCATCGGTTTCGGAAGGGTGACGGGCCAAGGTTAGCGCGTGGTCCTGATAATAGTGACGCTCCATATCCGCTATTTGCAGATTGGTCTTGAAGATGGTCGCTTTGATGGCCATGGTTCGTTCCGCTGAAAAGTCCGCCATTGTACCCATGACCGCGGGTGTTTGCCGCGCGCCCACCCTGACGGAGTAACGCTGATCGTATTTTTTGACCGTGTGTCGGGCGCCGGATGCACGGCGTGGGATATTTCGGTATAACCCATCTCCAGGGCGGAACATCGCTGGTTTGCGGGTACGTTTTCCGGATTACGACAGGGAGCGTTATGGAAAAGCGGGATTACGAAACACTGGTGTGGAGTCTGCAGAGCGAGGCGCAGGAAGTTCCTGGTTCATTCCGCATCAAGGTGGTGGGGCTCAGTTTCTTCGCTTACCTGATGCTGTTCGGCCTGCTGGCGTTGCTGCTTGCGGGTCTGTATCTCATGTTTGCCGTGGCGCAGGGCAACGGCAACGTCTTCACCAAGATCATTCTGGTCAGCTGGATACTCGTCGTTGCCCCCATCGTGTGGCTGGTGTTCCGCATGTTCTTTGCCGCACTGCCGCTTCCGCAGGGACGGGAGTTGAAGGAGTCCGAGGCGCCGCAGCTGTTCCGGATGATCGCCGATATGCAGCAAAAACTACAGGCGGCGCCCATCCATCATGTGCTGATCACCAACGAGTTCAATGCCGCCATCGCGCAGTGCCCGCGCTTCGGCCTGTTCGGCGGCTATCGCAACTATCTGATCCTCGGTCTGCCTCTGTTGTATGCGGTCTCTGCGGACGAGATAAAAGCGATCGTGGCGCACGAATACGGCCATCTGGCCGGAGGTCACGGCAAGCTGAGCCGCTGGATCTACCGCCAGCGTTCCACCTTCGATGTGCTGTACGAACATGCGCGCGTGCGCCGCGATGACAATATGGTGAATCGTGCGCTGGCCGGGATGCTGGACTGGTTCGCACCCTACTACAACGCCTACACCTTCGTGTTGTCCAGACAGAACGAGTACGAAGCCGACGCCATGGCGCGCGAACTGGCCGGAGCGGAAGCCAGTGCCTCCGCGCTGATCCGCATCAGCCTGCTGGCGGACTGGCTGCACGGCAGTTTCTGGCCAAAGCTGTATGCGCAGGCAACGCAGCACGAGACGCCGCCGGTCATGCCCCATGTCGCCATGCGCAAATTGCTGGCGATGACCATGGACGAGTGGGCGACCAAGGAACGGTTGAGCGAAGTCTGGAAAGTGGAATCCGATGTCTATGACACGCATCCCTGCCTGAATGAGCGGGTGACCGCGCTGGACCAACGGCCCGTATTGCCGACGTTGCCTGGCGTATGTGCTGCCGATGTGCTGCTGGGAAAGTTCGCTGTCGAACTCGTGCATGAATTCGACGGGAAGTGGTGGGGCGAGGAAAGGGACAAATGGCAGCGCTATCACCGCCGCTACAAACATTCCCATGTACGCATCGCCGAACTCGAAAAGCGGCCCTTGCCGGAACTGAGCGTCTCCGAAGCGCAGGAACTGGCGCTGCTGCTGGTCGAGTTCCGTTCTGTCGCAGCGGCCAAGAGCGTGCTCGAAGATGTGCTGGGGCGCGCCACCGAACGATATCCCAAGCCGGTCTTCTTTTATGGACGGGCGCTACTGGATGAGGGCGATGACCGCGGTCTCGATTACCTTGAAGAGGCATTTCGGCTCTCCCCCGCGATGGGCGACGACTGTGCCAAGGTGGGTTATCAATGGCTGTTCGAGAAGCAAAATGAAGCGGCGGCCGAAGGCTGGTTGGCACGTTTGCGCGCGGTTGAATCACAACACGCTGAATCAAAATAGAATAATTTAATAAATTCGTGACCGGTTCGGCGCCGGCTGACTGCAATATCCCTCTTTTTAGTAATTGACTATAACACTCGGGTAATGTTTAATGCGCACCTCTTTCCACTGAAATGAAAGGTGTTAATCATGCAGATCCCGAAACGTGATGGTGACGGCTACCTCGTCGATATGAGCGATTGGACCGAGGAGATCGGTCGCGCGATGGCTGAAGAGGACGGCTATGAGTTGAATGACAAGAAATGGGAACAGATCATGAAGGCGCGCGAATACTTCGAGGAGTTCGCCTCGGTGCCGCCGATCCGCAAGTTCGCCAAATACATCGAACAGGACCAGAAGGAAGTGTTCGATCTGTGGATGACCGGCCCGATGAAGCCGATCACCAAATACGGCGGTATGCCCAAACCGACCGGTTGCGTTTGAGTCCTGTGCCTTTTCAGCTGCCGAGTTATTGGGGAAGCAAATGAAAGTGACACCGGGAAACGTCAGGGAATACATCCTGCAAGGTTTGGAATGCGAGCATGTCGAGGTGGAGGGCGACGGTCGCCACTTTGACGCTGTCATCGTGAGCAAGGCATTCGAAGGCAAGGGCCTGTTGCAGCAGCAGCGCCTAGTGTTTCAGGTACTGGGCGACAAGATGGAGATCATTCACGCTTTGTCGATGAAGACATTCACGCCGCAGCAATGGGCGGTGCGGGCATAGTTTAGATTGGAGAAGATTGTGGACGAAAAGACGATTGCATTGGAAAAGATCAAAAAGACCGTGACCGAGAATCCTGTTGTGCTGTACATGAAGGGCACGCCGCAGTTCCCGCAATGCGGCTTCTCCGGCCGCGCCGCGCAGGTGCTCAAGGGCTGTGGCGTGGAAAAATTCGTCGCGGTGAACGTGCTGGAAGACCAGGGTGCTTATGAGTACCTGAAGTTTTACGCGGACTTTCCGACTTTTCCGCAATGCTATATCGGCGGTGAACTGGTCGGCGGCTCCGACATCATGCTGGACCTGTACCAGCAGGGCGAGTTGCAAAAGCTGATCGCCGCCGCCGCTCGATAGTCCGATACAATGCGGTGCCTTACTACGGCACCGCATCTTCATGCTTAACCATCATCAAGCCGGCCAACTGTTCCGCCTGCGCTGGACGGCGTTTGCCGTCGTCGGCTTGGCCTATGTGCTGTCCTTCTTCCATCGCTTCGCTCCGGCGGCAGTCTCCAGCGACCTGCAGCAGGCGTTCCAGACCAGTGGTGCGGCGCTGGGCGGCTTGGCCGCGACCTACTTCTACGTCTACACCGTGATGCAGATCCCCACCGGGGTCCTAGTCGACACCATGGGGCCGCGACGCGTCGCGGTGATTGGCGGCGTGATAGGCGGTATCGGCTCGGTGCTGTTCGGCATGGCAGACACGCTCGCCATCGCTTCGGTCGGTCGATTGCTGGTGGGGCTGGGGGTCTCGGTGATGTTCATCGCCATGCTCAAGCTCAATGCGAGCTGGTTCCATGATCGCCACTTCGGCACGGCGACCGGCGCCACCATCCTGCTGGGTAATGCCGGATCGCTGTTGGCCGCTGCGCCTTTGGCCTGGGCGCTCAATTTCGTCTCCTGGCGCACCGTGTTCGTCTCCGTCGGGCTGTTCTCCTTGCTGCTGGCGCTGCTGGCGTGGCTGCTGGTGCGCAACCATCCAGGCGAAGCGGGGTTGCCCAGCCTGCGCGAACTGGATGGCAAGGCCGCGCATCCCGCGCATCAGGGGCACTGGTACCACGGTCTGCTGGTCGTGTTGAAGAACCGCGCTACCTGGCCCGGACTGTGGGTGAACATGGGGCTGGCCGGGTCGCTGTTCGCCTTCGGCGGCTTGTGGGCGGTACCGTTCCTGCACGATGTGTACGGCATGGACAGAACCGCGGCCACCAATCACACGACGCTGCTATTGGCCGGGTTCGCCATCGGCGCGTTCTTCATCGGTACTTTGTCCGACCGCATCGGGCGGCGCAAACCGGTGATGATCGTCGCGGCGCTGGTCTGGTGCCTGTGCTGGTTGCCGCTGCTGTTTGGCATTGGGATGAGTGATGTCGTCAGCTACTTGCTGTTCCTTGTGATGGGTTTGGCCGCACCCGGTTTCACCCTGAGTTGGGCCTGCGCCAAGGAAGTGAATCCGCCTGCACTGTCCGGCATGGCGACCAGCGTGGTGAACGTGGGTGCCTTCCTCGGCACGGCGATCATGCAGCCGCTGGTTGGCTGGGCCATCGACCACGCGCACGAACATCATCCCGATACCGCGTTGGGGCTGGCCGATTATCAGGCGGGGCTGGGCATCATGCTGGGATTCTCGCTACTGGGACTGGTTGCGACCTTTTTCGTGCGCGAGACTTATTGCCGGTATGCGGAAGCACGATAGATATGTTAATCCCTACTCGGCAGGTTTGAGCAGCGCGAGCTGTGCATCATCCAGATAGCACCATTCGCCTTCCTGCAATCCGAGCGCATCGAGTTTCAATCCGCCGATCTCGGTACGGCACAGCGCCGTGCAATGGTTGCCTGCGGCGGCCAGCATGCGCTTCACCTGATGGTATTTCCCCTGTTCCAGCACGATCTTGAGCCTGTGTTCATCCAGCTTCTCGCAGAGGATGGCTGCAAGCGGGGCGGGTTCGTCGTTCAGCTTCACGCCCGCCAGCAGATGCTTAACCAGCTCCGGCGTCACCGCTTCATGCGTGCTGGCGACGTAGATTTTGGGGACATGGCGTTTGGGCGAGGATTGCGCATGGATGAAGGCGCCGTCGTCCGACATCAGCAGCAGGCCGGTGGTGTCGTGGTCGAGGCGACCAACGGGCTGCACGTCGCGCAGTGCGAACTGTTCCGGCAATAGCGAGAGCACGCCGGGGTGATGGCTGGGTTTGCGTGAGCATTCGTGGTCGGCGGGTTTGTTCAGCGCGATGTAGATGTGCTCGCGATATTTCCACACTTCGTCATACACCGAGAATTCGAGGCCGTCGGTCTCGAAGCCGACGCGCGTGTCGGCGATGATCTCGCCTGCGATGCGTACCTCACCGTCCTCGATCAGGCGCTGGCACCACTTGCGTGTGCCGAAGCCTTGCGATTGCAGGATACGGTCTAGCGACTGCTTGCTCATTGCTGCATTCCGGGACTGTTCAAGCGATGCTGCATGCTTCGGAGAACGCCAGGCGCGGATTGCGCGGATAGATGCCCTTCGGATCGCCGTAGCCCAGATTGCAGATGAAGTTGGATTTCACGTTCGTGCCGGCAAAGAAAAGCCGGTCCACGGCAGCGTTGTCGAAGCCGGACATCGGCCCGCAGTCCAGACCGAGTGCGCGCGCGGCGAGGATGAGGTATGCGCCCTGTAGTGTGCCGTTGCGGAAGGCGGTGATGTCGGAAAGGGTTGCATTACCGGCAAACAGGTCGCGCGCTTTGGGATCGTTGGGGAACAGCTTGGGCAGTTGGTCGTAGAAGTGCGCGTCGTAGCCGATGATGGCTGTGACCGGCGCGGCCATGGTCTTGGCGCGGTTGCCCTCCATCAGGGTCGAATCGAGTTTTTGCTTTGCCGCTTTGGATTTGACGAACACGATCCGGGCCGGGCTGCAGTTCATCGAGGTGGGGCCCATGCGCAGAGTGTCATACAGCTGCTGCAGCAATTCATCCGCGACAGGCTTGTCCTGCCATGCATTGTTGGTGTGGGCTTGCAGAAACAGTTGTTCGAATGCGGGCTGGGATAGCGGTGTGCCGGACATGATGTACTCCTTGCAGATTTTGAATGTCAATGATGCGGTCAGTCTAATCGAAACAGCCTGCCATTACTTTGGGACCACGTCCGGCAGGTTTGGATGCTGGTCATGCATGACGATGCGCGATACGAACCAGATCGCCAGCACGTTGGCGGTAACAGCGATATATCCCACCGTCTGGTAGCCAACGATATTGCCCGCGCTGTCCTGCGTGATGATGAACCCGGCCAGTGTCGTTGCGAGCCCCATGGCGAGCGATTGCATGGTGCCGTTCAATGACATGAAGGTGCCGCGCAGATGGGGGCGTGCGGCCGAGGTGATGATGGCCATCGCGGGGATGAAACGGCCCGAGACCAGCACGAAGAAGGCGGTGGTGCAGAGCAGCCACGCCCACAACGGCGCCGCACTGATGTGGGTGACGACGATGAGCGGCAGTGTGGCGGCCACGGCGATGATGCGATAGACCTCGACCTTGCCGTGCTTGTCGGCCCAATGGCCGATCAGACGAGCGCTGAAAAAAGTCGCCGCGCCGCCGGCGAAATAGATCAGCGGGATGTCGAGTTGCGCGATACCGACGTTGCCGACCGCATATACCGTGATGTAGGGGATGACGGTGAAGCCGGAGAAGATGATGAGGGAGGAATACAGCAGCGCGCGCAGGTGGTTGGGATCTCGCAGCACCTCGAACATGGCGGAGAAGGGATGCGCGCGTTTCTCGCTGCTGATGTGATGGCGCAACTCGGGCAGGAAACGGTAGCCCACGAAGATGAACACCACGACCAGCGCCGCGATGAACACGAACGGCGCACGCCATTGCAGGTGGTTGGCCAGCCACAGCGACAGCGGCACGCCCGCGACGGTGGATACGGAGAAGGCGGTCGAGACGATGCCGCTGGCACGCGCGCGGCGGGCAAACGGGATGACGTCACCCACCATGGTCTGTACCAGCGCACCGAGTACACCGCCGAAGGCACCGGCCAGTCCGCGTGCGATCAGCAACGTGACATAGCCTGGCGCAAGTCCGCAGGCCAGCGTGGCGATGCCGAACAGGGCGAAGATGAGCAGCACCAGCCGTTTGCGCTCGAAGCGGTCGATAAAGGTGGCCGCGAGGAAGCCGCAGAACGCCGCGCTGAAACTGTAGGAGGCCACCAACAGGCCGAACTCGTGCGTGCCGATGCCGAACTCGGCCATCAGGATTGGCCCCAGCGGCATCATGATCATGAAGTCGAGGATATGGCTGAACTGGATACCCGCAAGCGTGAGCAGGAAATACTTTTCGCGTTGCGGGGTGAGTGTGGTCTGCATCGCTGCGATTTTAACAGGGTTCGCCCAAATCCTTCGAGGTTGGGCGATAATCCGTCATCTGAAAACATAGGAGTCCGGCATGTGCGGCATCTGTGGTGAGTTGCGTTTCGACAAATCTGCGCCCGATATGGAGGCGCTGAAGCGCATGACGGCGAAACTGGCGCGGCGCGGGCCGGATCACGAAGGCTTCTTCAACGGCGGCGTGCTGGCGTTCGGCCACCGGCGCCTGTCCATCATCGACCTCTCCGCGCATTCCGACCAGCCCATGGTGGATGACGACCTCAAGCTGGCGCTGGTGTTCAACGGCACCATCTACAACTACAAAGAACTGCGCGCCGAACTGTTGGAGATGGGCTACGACTTCTTCTCCGAGGGCGACACTGAAGTCATCCTCAAGGCGTATCACGCCTGGGGTGAAAAGTGCGTGCAGCGTTTCTACGGTATGTTCGCTTTCGCCGTCTGGGATATGCGCGACAAGTCGCTGTTCCTGGCGCGTGACCGCCTCGGCATCAAACCAATGTATTACGCGCTGGACGGCGTACATCTGCGTTTCGCTTCCACACTGCAAGGCCTGTTGGCGGCGGGCGGCGTGGACATTTCGCTCGATCCGGTCGCTTTGCATCACCACTTCACCCTGCACAGCGTCGTGCCCGCGCCGCGCACTCTCCTGCGCGGGGTGAAGAAGTTGCCGCCCGCACACACCATGACCTTTACCGCTGCAGGCGAGGTGAAGCTGCAACGCTACTGGTCGCTGGATGCCACTCGACCAACCAAAGCGCTTTCCGAACAGGAGTGGCTGGCCGCGACGCGCGCCGTGCTGACGCGCGCGGTGGAGCGGCATCGCCTCGCTTCCGATGTGCCGGTCGGTATCCTGCTCTCCGGTGGACTGGATTCCAGCCTGCTGGTTGGGTTGCTGGCCGACCATGTGGAGAATCTCAACACCTTTTCCATCGGCTTCGAGGAAGTGGCGGGCGAGCCGGGGCACGAGTTCGAATACTCCGATCTGGTTGCCAAACACTTCAACACCCGCCACCACAAGTTCGCGCTGCCCAACAGCGCGGTGCTGGAGACGCTGCCCGAGGCCATCGCGCAGATGAGCGAGCCGATGCCGAGCTACGACGTGACAGCGTTTTACCTACTGAGCGAGAAGGTGGCTGACGAAGTGAAGGTGGTACTTGCCGGGCAGGGCGCGGACGAGGTGTTCGGCGGCTATTTCTGGTATCCGCGCATGGACGCGGCCACTGGCTCGCCGCTGGCGCGGTTTTCGCATCATTATTTCGACCGCGACCACAGCGAATATCTGGCGATGATGACTGATGCGTATGCCGTGCCCGACGTGACTTCGCAGTGGGTGGACGAGCAACTCGCGCTGCCTCAGGCGGGCGAGTTCCTCGACGAGGTGTTCCGCATGGATGTGACCGCGCTGATGGTGGACGATCCGGTGAAGCGCGTGGACAACATGACCATGGCCTGGGGGTTGGAAGCGCGCGTGCCATTCCTCGACCATGAACTGGTGGAACTCGCGGCGCGCATGCCGCCCTCGCTCAAACTGAAAGAAGGTGGCAAGTTCCCGCTCAAGGCGGTGGCGCGCGGCATCATCCCCGATGCTGTGATCGACCGCCCCAAGGGCTATTTCCCGGTGCCCGCGCTGAAATATGTGCGCGGCGAGTTTCTGGAAAAGATGCGTGCGTTGCTCGATTCGGATGCCTGCAAGAAGCGCGGCCTGTACCGGCGCGAGTATGTGGAGAAGTTGCTGGCCGATCCGGAATCTCATCTGACGCGCATCCAGGGCAGCAAGCTGTGGCATCTCGCGCTGCTGGAGTGGTGGCTGCAAATTAACGTTGACGGCGCTTTGAACTCGCACGCATAATCCAGCACATGAACTCCATGCATTCCATTCGCCGTTTTCGAGCCGTTCCCTGCGCGATTCTGCGCAAGGTATGGCATCGCGCGCAGAGTGGCCTGGAGAGTCAGTACTAAGCACTTACAGTATTTGTTTCTTTCAAAAAGGCCACAGACACTCTCTGTGGCCTTTTTGTTTTTAGCCGTTCCCTCTGGCTCAGGGCGAACGGAGCTTCATGCTTCGAGCCAAGGAGAAAAACATGTCGCTTCCTGCAGCATTCGTTTCGGTCATCCTGATCTGGTCAACCACGCCGCTCGCCATCAAGTGGAGCGCGCTGGGTATCGGTTTCAGCTTCGCGGTGTTCTCGCGAATGGCCGTCGGCATGTTGCTGTGCGCAGTTTTGCTGGCGATCTTCCGTGTCCCGTTCCCGCTGCACCGCAGGGCCTTGCACGCCTATCTGGCGGGCGGGCTGAGCATGTTCGCCGCCATGGCGCTCACCTATTGGTCGTCGCAGTTCGTCAGTTCTGGCATGATCGCCGTGCTGTACGGCCTGTCGCCGCTCATCACCAGTCTGGGGGCGGCACTGTGGCTGAAGGAAGAAGCGCTCACGACCAGCAAACTGGCAGGGATGTTGCTCGGTGTGCTCGGTCTGCTGCTGGTGTTCCGCGGCGGTCTCGGGCTGGCGGAAGGCTCGGCGCTGGGCCTGTTCGCGCTGTTCTTGGCGGTCGTGTCGCAATCGCTGGGGTTGGTGTGGCTCAAGCGCATCGGTGACGACAGCCCGCCGCTGGCGACGACGATGGGCATCCTGATCGTTTCCCTGCCGTTGTTCTTTGCTGCATGGTGGGCGATAGACGGGCATGTGCCGGAGGATATCTCCGAACGTTCTGCCGTCGCGACGCTGTATCTGGGTACTTTCGGGTCGGTGCTGGGCTTTGCCCTGTATTACTACCTGATCAAGCACATGGACGCGGGGCGGGTCGCGCTCATCACGCTGATCACGCCGGTGCTGGCCTTGCTGCTGGGGCACAGCCTGAACAACGAAGCCGTGTTGCCGCAGGTGTGGCTGGGCACTGCGAGCATCGTCTTTGGCCTGTGTATCCACCGATGGGGTGAGCAGTGGTTGAGGATGGTGTTGGTCAGATAGTTCTGGCCGGTCTGTAGCGAACAACGCCCTGAGGTATCAGGCAGGGCGTTGTGTCATGGATGGAGGGTCGATCCGGCGTCAGCTGAAAATGATAGCCAAGTGACCGAAGAAATATGAGACAGAGAAGGCAGCCCACCAGCCGGACGCTTCCAAAGCCGCCGAGATGATGCTTTCCCCTGCCTGCAGGCACATCGCAAAAACGCCAAGGCCGAACAGAAGCAGCATGCCTATACCGTACAAGATCACGAACATTGCAGTACTCATGACGATCTCCTTAATGTGGATTTCCTCCGGTGTTCCTCGCTATGTGCGCTGTGCAGGCTGAGCGTAGAGTGGGGTAGCAAAGCGTTGGCGCAGGTTCTTTTCCAATACCTTTTGCCCATCTTCCTCGAAGTGCCTGAATTCGACCTTGGTCAGAAATCGGCCCTCCTTCATGATGGTAAGCAGGCTGTGGCCAATAATCTTGACGACTTTTTGCGGGGCGCCATCCTGTAAAGTCGGTATCAGCAATTGCATGGCGATCTTCTTTTGCTTGCAGATATGGTGATCGCTGAGGATATGAATGCCACGTGTAGTGAGCCCGTGCGCGACACCCTTGTGGATGCTGATCTCCTTGTTCTCCTTCTTGCAGTCACACAGGAAGCGAACCCGCCAGTTCGTCGGATAACCCTGATTGCTTTGATATTCTTCCAATTCCGCCTCCACGCAATGGTCGATGCATCTGTTGCGGGAGAATATCCATGATGTTGTCATGGGTGGCAATATGCCAAACGGCCTAGCCAAGTAACCCGAAAGATATAGATACCTGTATATGCCTCACGCGCAATCAAAGGAGTGCGCAACGGTATAATCGAGACAGATTGCGGGTTTGGCCGCTGTCGGAAACTCAATGACTGAATAACTGGAGAGTAGGGGAAATATGCGTAATCTGATCGTTTTTGCCGTTGCATCCTTGTTTGTTGCCAATACAACTTTTGCTGCCGACGCCGCGTGCGAAGCCAAAGCGGCAGAAAAAAAGCTGGCTGGCGCCGCTAAAAACAGCTTTATGAAAAAATGCGAGAAAGACTCTGCTGTCGCAGCCTGCGATGGCAAGGCTGCCGAGAAGAAACTGGCCGGTGCGGCCAAGAACAGCTTTCTGAAGAAATGCCAGGCGGACGCGCAAGCGGCCAAGTAATCTCATCTGGCTGATGTGATATGTTCCGGCGGGCCAGTCCCGCCGGAATCATTTTGAGAGCATGCTCAACTGGAAAGACGGACAACCATTCTCGGATCGCAATGGCGATGTGTATTTCTCCGCCGATTCCGGTCTGGAAGAGACTCGTCATGTGTTCCTGCAATGCGCTGGCACCGTTACCAAGAGCGAGAAATAAGGGACAATGCGCGATATGAAGAAATCACCGCCCCCCGAATACCCCGAGATCCGTTCCGGCCAATCCATCGAACTGCTGAAAGCGCTGCATATCCTGACGCGCGACGGCAAGATGAACCAGGATTCGCGGCGCAAGCTGAAGCAGGTGTATCACCTCTACCAGTTCATCGAGCCCTTGCTGGAAGAGGTGCGCGGGGAACGCGGCGCGCTGACGCTGGTGGATCACGGCGCGGGAAAATCCTATCTGGGCTTCATCCTGTACGACCTGTTCTTCAAGGCTCTGCACGATGCCTCGCATATCTACGGCATCGAGACGCGCGAGGAATTGGTGACGCATTCCCGCGAACTGGCACATTTGCTGGGTTTCGGCGGCATGTCGTTCCTGAATCTGTCGGTGGCGGAATCCATCGCGTCGGACAAGTTGCCAGCCAAGATTGATGTGGTGACGGCGCTGCATGCCTGCAACACGGCGACCGATGATGCGATCAACTTCGCGCTGAAGAAACAGGCGAAGCATATCGTGCTGGTGCCGTGCTGCCAGGCCGAGGTGGCGGCGGTGTTGCGCAAGAACAAGGGCAAGCAACTGGCCAAGGACGCGCTGGTCGAACTGTGGCGGCATCCCATCCATACGCGCGAATTCGGTAGCCATCTCACCAATGTGTTGCGTTGTCTGCAACTGGAGGCGCATGGCTATCAGGTGACGGTGACCGAACTGGTAGGATGGGAACATTCGATGAAGAACGAGCTCATCGTGGCCAGTTACAAGGACCTGCCGCGCAAGCGGGCGGTGGAGCGGTTGAACGAGGTGCTCCACAGCGTGGGGCTGGAAGAGATGAAAGACAGATTCTTTACGGAGCAGGACGATGCAGATCAGTGAATCCAAAAACAACCACTACGAGCGCATCGGCGGCGAAGCCAAGGTGCGCCAACTGGTGCAGCGCTTCTACCAGGTGATGGACGAGCTGCCCGAGGTGCACGGCGTGCGAAAGATGCACGCCGAAAGCCTGAAAGGCTCGGAAGAGAAGCTATTCATGTTCCTTTCCGGCTGGATGGGCGGGCCGCAACTTTTTGTGGAAAAATTCGGACACCCCCACCTGCGCCAGCGTCACATGCCATTCTCCATCGGCAAGACAGAGCGCAACCAGTGGCTGATGTGCATGGATCAGGCGCTGCAGGATGTGGTGGAGGATGAGGCCTTGCGCAACGAACTGAGGGTGGCCTTCATCAAGGTGGCCGATTTCATGAGGAATCAGTCCGAACCGGATTGATCCTCGTCCTGCTCGGCGTCTGCTTGTGGCGTCGAGCTCTTCATCATCTCGGCGCGTGTCGCCGGGGTCTCCAGGCTGATGCGACCGAGCGTGCCTGTGCGGAAGTCCTGTAACAAGGTCATCGCCGCCTTTTCCAGATCGAATTCTTTACCCCTGATGCGGAAACCGCGCTGTTGTGCGATGGCTTCGATCAGCGCGACGCCGTCCATTCCTTCGTTTACGGACTTGTAGCGCTGCACGACCAGTGCCGGATAGCGCGCCATGAGCAGATCGCCGAGGAAGGCGGCGACTTCACTTTCATGATAGGCGTTGCGGCCGATCAGGTTGCTGGCAGCGAGCAGGTAACCGTCGCTCTCATAGGCGATCTTCGGCCACATCATGCCCGGTGTGTCGATGAGCTGCAGGGTGTCGCTGAGTTCGAAATGTTGCAGGTTCTTGGTGATGGCGGGTTCGTCGCCGACGGCGGCGGTGCGTTTCTTCAGCAGCGCATTGATGAAGGTGGATTTCCCCACGTTGGGGATGCCCATCACCATCATACGAAGGGGCTTGAGCACCGTGCCGCGGTGCGGTGCCAGCGGCAGGCATAGCTTGGGAATCTTCGCCGCTTCGCCGGGCTTCTTGCACGAGATGGCGATCGCCTTCACGTTCTTCTGGCTGTTGAAATGATCCAGCCAGGCCTTGGTCGCGGCGGGGTCTGCGAGGTCGGCCTTGTTCAGCACTTTGAGGCAGGGACGTTGGCGGTGTTCGCGCATCTCGCGAATCATCGGGTTGCTGCCCGCTTCCGGCACACGCGCATCCAGCACCTCGATGACGACATCGATGCGCTCCATGGTCTCGGTCGCCTTCTTCTTCGCCGAGGTCATGTGTCCCGGGAACCATTGAATCGCCATTTGCTAAAGTCCTTGAAAACAGGCGCGCATTCTAACCGTTAATTGACGCAGCCAGCCTGTCCTCCCATAATCATTGCGTCTGCCCCAGGAGCTTTAACATGACCACTATCCGCCAACAGGATTTCATCGACAGCATCGCCGACGCGCTGCAATTCATCTCCTACTACCACCCGCAGGACTATGTGAAGTCGCTGGCGGAAGCCTATCAGCGCGAGCAATCGCCCTCCGCGAAGGATGCGATGGCGCAGATACTGACCAATTCGCGCATGTGTGCGCTGGGCAAGCGTCCCATCTGCCAGGACACCGGCATCGTGGTCGCTTTCGTGAAGGTGGGCATGGATGTGCGCTGGGAAGGCGCGACCATGAGCGTGACCGACATGATCAACACCGGCGTGCGCACCGCCTACGACTGGCCGGACAACGTGCTGCGCGCCTCCATCGTGGCCGACCCGGCCGGGCGGCGCAAGAACACCGGAGACAACACGCCCGCCGTGGTGCATTACGAGCTGGTGCCCGGCGACAAGGTGGAAGTGGACATCGCGGCCAAGGGCGGCGGCTCGGAGAACAAATCGCGTTTCGCCATGCTCAACCCCAGCGACGACATAGTGGAATGGGTGCTGAACCAGTTGCCCGGCATGGGCGCGGGCTGGTGTCCTCCGGGCCAGCTTGGCATCGGCATCGGCGGCACGGCGGAGAAAGCCATGCTGCTGGCCAAGCAGGCGCTGATGGAACCCATCGACATGACTGAACTCAAGGCGCGCGGGGCGAAGAATCGCATCGAGGAATTGCGCATCGAGATCTACGACAAGGTCAACGCGCTCGGCATCGGCGCGCAGGGGCTGGGCGGCCTCACCACCGTGCTGGACATCAAGATACTTGATTACCCCACGCACGCCGCTTCCAAGCCCATTGCACTCATCCCCAACTGCGCAGCCACGCGCCACGTACATTTCGCGCTGGACGGCAGCGGCGTCGCCAGCTTCGCGCCGCCGAAGATCGAGGACTATCCCGACGTGCACTGGAAGCCATCACCCGACGCGCGCCGCGTGAACCTGGATACCGTCACGCGCGCCGACATCGCGCAATGGCAACCGGGCGAAACGTTATTGCTTTCCGGCAAGCTGCTCACCGGGCGCGATGCCGCGCACAAGCGCATGGTGGACATGCTGACCAAGGGCGAGCAACTGCCGGTGGATTTCAAAGGCCGCTTCATCTACTACGTCGGCCCGGTCGACCCGGTGCGCGACGAAGTGGTCGGCCCCGCCGGACCCACCACCGCCACGCGCATGGACAAGTTTACCGACAGCATGCTGGGGATGACCGGCCTCATCGGCATGATAGGCAAGGCCGAACGCGGCAAGACCGGCATCGAGGCCATCAAGAAACACGGCGCGGTGTACCTCATCGCTATCGGCGGCGCGGCCTACCTGGTGGCGCAGGCGATCAAACACGCCAAAGTGGTGGCCTTCGCCGACCTCGGCATGGAAGCCATCTACGAGTTCGAAGTGCAGGACATGCCGGTCACCGTGGCGGTGGATACGCAGGGCAGGTCGGTGCATGAGATCGGGCCTAAGGAGTGGCAGGGGAGGATTGCGGGGATACCGGTGTCGGTGGTGTGATATTCCACCTTAATTTCGTTGAGCAGACCGAGAGCATTCATGGAATTCATCATACTTATCCTATTTTTTGGCCCACTATTAGCCCGAATTTTTTGCCCTACTCACTTAGATTCGGCAAGCGCCCTCGGTCTGGCTATCGGCAATATCATCATCATTGCGATATGGGCAGCCCTTTTTGTCGCACTCGAAAAAATCCTGCCCCATTGGCTCGCAATGACTCTTGGTTGGGTGGGGCTTATTGGTATTCAAGGTGTTTTTTTTCGGCTTCGCGATGCAGGGCACAAAATGTGCGGAGTTCACTTCTGGGCTTTTCAAAGAAATTTTTCGATCGAGCAAATGAGCAAGCAAGCATAGGGGGCGTAGCGATACCCATCGAAAACCGTCGGGGGTTGCCCGACAGCAAGCAACTTTCTTTTGCTTCGCCAAAAGAAAGTAGCCAAAGAAAAGGCGACCCCAGTGCGCCGCCCCTTCGGGGTTCCCTGCGTTGCTCAACCAGACTGGCCTCCTCATAAACTCGCACGACCCGCTGCGCGGTCACGTGCTCAAACATATTCGTCGGACTACCCCTGTCTGGTCTCCGCTACTCGGCGGTGCACAGGGGAAGGTAAGTCAAAGGCGGTTTTGTGTGCGCTTCGCGCACACTTCATTTTTTGTGGCGAGGCGGGCGTTGCCCGCCTCGCTGGTTTTGGGGTTTTGCTTTTGAAGTTAATCCCCTGTGCGTCCGCCGAGTAGCGGAGGCTGGTCAGGGGATTTCGGCGAGGACTGTCTGAGCGCGTAGCGCGAGTTCCGCAGCCGCCTGACCAGTCGAGCAACGCAGGGAACCCCGAAGGGGCGGCGCACCGGGGGCGTCCTCTTTTGGTTACTTTTCTCGGCAAGAAGAGAAAAGTGACTGGCTGTCGGGCCACTCCCGACGATTTTGTCTTGAGGGCTCACGCGGGGAGGGGGAGTCGGCGGGTTTCATGGATTTATCCCCGCTTTTCGACTATCATGCGCCCCAGTCTTCGGGTGTCTTGAAAGCCCGCAGGAAACAGATTTTACGAATTGGCGGGTCTCCCCGCATTACAGCGCAGTGAACCTGGTCAGGTCCGGAAGGAAGCAGCCACAGCTGATGTCTGTAAGTGCCGGGGGTAAGGCTCGCCTCCTTATTTATCGAGGGTGTCACACTCGACAGGAAGCGGGGGGATGGGGGTATGTCAGCGACTTCAGTGCTAGCGCGCAAATGGCGCCCCAGGAACTTCGCCCAACTGGCGGGGCAGGAGCATGTGGTGCAGGCGCTGAGCAATGCGCTGACACAGAACCGTCTGCACCACGCCTATCTCTTCACCGGCACGCGCGGCGTGGGCAAGACCACCATCGCGCGCATCTTCGCCAAATCCCTGAATTGTGAATCCGGCATCACGGCCACGCCGTGCGGTACTTGCGGCGCCTGCACCGAGATCGACAGCGGGCGTTTCGTCGACCTGATCGAGCTTGACGCAGCCTCCAACACGCAAGTCGACAATATGCGCGAGCTGCTGGAAAGCGCGCTGTACGCCCCGACCAGCGGGCGTTTCAAGGTCTACATCATCGACGAAGTGCACATGCTGTCGAAGTCGGCGTTTAATGCCATGTTGAAGACGCTGGAAGAGCCGCCGTCGCATGTGAAGTTCATCCTTGCTACCACCGACCCGCAGAAGATACCGGTCACCGTGCTGTCGCGCTGTCTGCAGTTCAATCTCAAGCAGTTGCCGCCCGCGCTGATCCATACCCATCTGCAATATGTGCTGGAACAGGAGAACATTCCGTTCGAGAATGGCGCGCTGAATCTGGTGGCACGTGCGGCGCAGGGCAGCATGCGCGACGCGCTGAGCCTGATGGATCAGGCCATCGCCTATTCTTCGGGCAAGGTGGACGAGGCGCTGGTGCGCACCATGCTGGGTGCCATCGACCAAGGTTATCTGTTTGATCTGCTGCAAACGTTGAAGGCGGGTGACGGTGCGGGTCTGTTGCGCATCGCCGACGACATGGCGATACGCAGCATCGCCTTCGAGGCAGCGTTGCAGGATCTGGCAACATTGCTGCACCGTATCGCGCTGGCGCAGACCATCCCGCAAGCCATCGCGGACGACGAGCCAGAGCGCGTGCGTTTGCTGGAACTGGCGCAGCTGTTCACGCCGGAAGAGATACAGCTGAACTACCAGATCGTCATCCACGGGCGCAACGAGATCGATCTGGCGCCGGACGAGTATGCCGGGTTTACCATGACACTGTTGCGCATGCTGGCCTTTGCACCACAAGGGGTCGCTGCGAGTGCCGGTCAGCTAGCGCCAAAACCTGCCTCGGCAGCGGCGCCCAAAGCGGCTCCAGCAGCAGCCAAGGCAACACCTGCTGCGACTCAACATATGGCTGCCGAACCGGCACCCGCGATGCGGGCGGCTCCGGTGCAGGCTGAGGCAGGTGGTGCTGATCTGGACTGGAATACCCTGCTGTCGCAACTCAATCTGCAGGGCATGGCGCGCGAGCTGGCGAAGAACAGCGTGCTGGTGAGTTTTACCGAAGGGCGGGTGGTGCTGAGCCTGGCGCCGCAGCACAAACATCTGCAAAGCAACAAGATCGCGCAGGACAAGTTGCAGGCGGCGTTGAGCGAGTATTTCGTCAAGCCGATCCGGCTGGCGGTGGAGCTGGGCGCGACCAGGGATGTCGCCACCCCGGCGGCAGTGGAGCAGCATGAGAAGCAGACGCGCCAGCAGCAGGCGGAAGAGGCTATCAAGCAGGATGCTTTCGTGCGCGAGGCGCAGGCGCATCTTGGTGCACAGTTGATCGAAGGGTCCATCAGACCCGTTTAACCGGAGGAAGTGAAGATGATGAAGGGCGGATTGGCCGGGCTGATGAAGCAGGCGCAACAGATGCAGACGAACATGAAAAAGGCGCAGGACGAGCTGGCCACCGTCGAGGTGGAAGGGCAGTCCGGTTCCGGCATGGTCAAAGTGACCATGACTTGCGCGCACGAGGTGCGCCGCGTGCATCTGGATCAAAGCGTGCTGGACGATAAAGAAATGCTGGAAGACCTGATCGTGGCGGCCCTGAACGATGCCAACAAGAAGGCCGATGAGACATCGAAGAAGCGCATGAGCGGGTTCACAGCCCAATTGCCGCCGGGCATGAGTCTGCCGTTCTAGATGAATACACCTTCCAGTCTGGAAGACCTGATCAGCGCTTTGCGCTGTCTGCCGGGCGTGGGCCCGAAATCCGCACAACGCATGGCCTATCACCTGTTGCAACGCGACCGGCAGGGCGCGCTGCAGCTGGCGCGCTCGCTCGATCATGCGGTGTCCAGCGTCAAGCATTGCAGCAAGTGCAATAATTTCTCCGAAGAAGAGATATGCCCGTTGTGCAGTTCGTCGCGCCGAGAGATGGACATGCTCTGCGTGGTAGAGATGCCCGCCGACCTGCTGATGATGGAACAGGCGCAATGCTTTCGTGGTATGTATTTCGTGCTGATGGGGCGGCTTTCGCCGCTCGACGGGCTGGGGGCGCGGGAACTCCCGCTGGAAAGGCTGGTCAAGCGCGCTCAGGAATTGGCTTGCGAAGTCATTCTGGCGACCAACTTCACAGTCGAAGGAGAGGCGACCGCACATTACATCGCCACTTTGCTGCGTTCGCAGGGCATCAAAGTCTCGCGCATCGCGCGCGGCCTGCCAGTCGGCGGCGAACTGGAGCATGTGGATAGCGGGACTTTGGCGCAGGCGGTGCTGGAAAGACGAGCGGTGACAGAATGACGGAAGAAAGCGGTATCAAGCAGCAGGGCGAACGCTTGCAAAAGGTGCTGGCGCAGGCCGGTATCGGTTCGCGCCGCGAGATGGAAGAGTGGATTGGCAACGGGCGCGTGACGGTGAACGGGACGGTGGCGACACTGGGTGTGCGCGTCTCCGAAGGCGACAGGGTGCAGATCGACGGGCGTAATGTGCGTCTGGAGCTTGAGGCCGAACCGGCCTTGCCGCGGGTGCTGCTGTATCACAAGCAGGAAGGCGAGATCGTCAGCCGCGATGATCCGGATGGACGTGCCAATGTGTTCGATGCGCTGCCGAAACTGCGCGGACAAAAATGGATCGCCATCGGACGGCTGGATTTCAACACCAGCGGGCTGCTCATCTTCACGACTTCGGGCGAGCTGGCGAACCGCTTGATGCACCCGCGTTTCGAGGTCGAGCGCGAGTACGCGGTACGCGTCCAGGGCGAGATGACGAAGGATCAGATGCACCAGATGATCAAGGACGGTATCGAGCTGGATGACGGCACCGTGCGTTTCGAGAAGCTGAGCGACGAGGGTGGCGAAGGTTATAACCATTGGTATCGCCTAGTTCTCAAGGAAGGGCGTAACCGTGTGGTGCGCCGTACCTTTGAAGCATTGGGCTTGCCGGTGAGTCGCCTGATGCGGGTACGTTTCGGCATCATCAATCTGCCTTCGCGCATCAAGCGCGGCATGATGGCCGAGCTGGGAGAGACGGAAGTTAGGGCGATACTCGAGTGGGTTGGCCTGCCAGGCGGAGTGGCCAGGCAGGTGGTCGACGATGGGCGGCGCAACAAGTTGCAACGCGCACGGCCCCGGAAAAATTAAAACTGGCGAGATTGGTGGACTATCGTTAAAATCCGCGAGGTTAAGTGTGCTTCTTAAACGATAACGACAAAACTGGCTTGGGGAACGAGCGGAAATAAATGGAAGAACGGGGCAACAAGACCATCATCTGTAGCGTGTTTTTTCTGGATATCGTCGAATATTCGAAAAAATCCGTCTCAGGGCAGATCTCGCTGAAAGAGCGTTTTAACGCCTTTCTGTCCATCGCTATCCGCGATGTGCCGGTCAACGACCGTATCATCCTCGACACCGGCGACGGTGCGGCCATCAGCTTTCTCGGCGACATCAGCGATGCCTTGCACGCCGCGCTGAGTATGCGCAGCAGCCTGCTGAACGAAGGGGTGCGCATGGAGCCGCCCTTGCTGGTGCGTATGGGTATCAATCTCGGTCCGGTGCGTCTGGTCAAGGACATCAACGGCCAGCCGAACATCGTTGGCGACGGTATCAATGTCTCGCAGCGCGTGATGGGCTTTGCCGACCCGGGACAGATTCTGGTCTCGCGCTCCTATTACGACGCGGTATCGCGCCTGTCGCAGGAATATGCGGGCATGTTCCATTTCCAGGGCTCGCGTACCGACAAACATGTACGCGAGCACGAGGTGTACGCCATCGGTTATCCCGGCGATTTCACCTCCACGCAGCGCAGTCTGTCGAAGCAATTCAGGCAGGTCGGCGCAACGGGTTTCGATGTCGTGCTGTACAAGCTGGAGAACCTGTGGGATTCCTTTGCCGATACTATGGCGCGCTGGGAGCGCATCGCGGTGGAAACTTACCGTAATGCCTCCCGTCAACAGCGTGCGGCGATCATCGGTGTCGGTTCGTTGGTGTTGGTGTTGCTGGTCACGGTGATGGTCATGCTCGCGGGACGTCCTGACGCGAAGTCAGCACAGGAAGCGTCTGCCAAGACCAACAAGTCACAGTCTGCCGCGGCGACACCACAAAAAACGAACACCGAAGAGAGCAGCAAGCAGGCAGCACCGGCAGAGAAAAAAGTACAGGGCGTCAAGCAAAGTTCTCGTGTGCGCACGCTGGCCGAGACGACTGGCGCGCCGGCGGTGGTGAGTCTGGTGGTGCTGCCATGGGGCGAGGTCTATCTGGATGGTAGAATGCAGGGCGTAAGCCCGCCTTTGCTGGAACTGCAGGTCGTGGCAGGCAAGCATGAGATCAAGATACGTAATACGACATTCCCGGCTTACACCCAAGTGATCAAGGTGAAATCGGGAGAGAAGATAAAAATCAAGCATACATTCGCCAACTAGCGATCTGTGTCGAATGTAAGGAATAGGAGTGTTTGATGCTGGGTCGCCGTAATATTTTTATGGGCGTGATGATGGTTTGGCTACTGAGCGGTTGCCAGTACCTGAATACTTGCGATGAGTGCTGGTGGTACAACAGGACTGCTCCGAGCGAGAAGCTGGACAAGGGCGTGGAGAGCTATGCCGAGGGGAATTACATCGCCTCGATGGCTGCTTTAAAAGATGTGTTGCTGACTAAACTGGCCGACAAGGACGACAAGGTGAGTGCATACAAGTATCTGGCTTTCATACACTGCGTCTCGGGAAGAGAGAAGCTGTGCTTCGATGCATTCCGCAAGGCCTTGGCGTTGAAACCGGATTTCGAGCTGACACCGGCCGAGGCCGGCCATCCGGTCTGGGGTCCCGTGTTTCGTAATGCCAAAGCCAAGACTGGCAAGTAACCCTCCTTGACGAAATCATGATCACGCATCTGGGACGTTACGAGGTTGTCGGAGAGCTCGGTCAGGGCGCGATGGGCGTCGTGTACAAGGCGACTGACCCGCTGATCGACCGTATCGTCGCGATCAAGACCATCACTCTCAGTCTCGCCCAGGAAGAGCGAGAGGAGTACGAGGGGCGTTTCTACCAGGAAGCCAAAGCCGCCGGACGTCTCAGCCACCCCAATATCGTGACCATATTCGATGTCGGCCGTAGCGGTGACATCGCCTATATCGCGATGGAATTCCTGCAGGGACGGGAATTGCGCGACATTCTCAACGATGAAAACTTGCTTCCGGTCGATCAGGTGGCCGATATCGTGGCACAGGTTGCGCAAGGGCTGGCTTACGCACATGAGCACGGCATCATCCACCGCGATGTTAAGCCGTCGAACATCATGGTCGGACGCGATGGTCATGTGAAGATCACCGATTTCGGCATCGCGCGCATGGCGTCCGCCTCGGTTCGCACCCAGACCGGCATGGTGCTCGGTTCGCCGAAATATATGTCTCCCGAACAGGTGATGGGCAAACTGGCCGACCAGCGTTCGGATATCTTCTCTCTGGGTGTGATGCTGTACGAGATGCTGACCGGTCAGGCGCCGTTCGTGGGCGAGAATGTCAATGCCATCATGTATCAGACCCTGAATTCCATCCCGCAACCGCCGAGCTCCCTGAATCCAGCGGTGCCGGATATGCTTAACTTCATCGTGGCCAAGGCGCTGGCGAAAGATGTCGAGCATCGTTACCAGAACGCAAAGGATATGGCGAACGATCTGCGCGCCTGCCGCGACAGCATGCCGCGCAACGCAGCGCCGGTCGAATATTCCAATAAGCCGGTCGCTCTGCCGCAGCAGCAGGATACGTCACAGGAGATCGCCGACATGGGTGATGAGGCTGATGCCGGCGCGACCATGCGACTTTCGCCATCGTTCGATTCAGTCGGTGCGACCATGCGCCTTGCGGCGTTGACGGCCAGCCAGGAGGAAGTGGAAGAGTTGTCCAGAACCTTCAAGATGGCGCGCCCCAGCATCGAAGAGATCAATCGTGCCGCTCCCCAGCAACCGCAGGTGTTCGCCAAGCCGTCGCCACCTGTTCGACCGGCGACCGAGTCCAGATCCGGCAAAGGGGGCGGGCTGGTGCTGATGGCCATCATCGCCCTGATCCTGATCGGGCTGATCTCCGCAATTCTTTTCTAACCAGCCGTTGCCGTGACCGGTCAGCAGCGCTACTACACTCTCCGTCCCTCCCGCCTGTTTGCCCTGATGCTTCTGGGGCTCTGTACCGCAACGCTTGTGGCTATCTGGATGCTGCCGTTGCATCAGTTCCTGTTGCTTTTGTTGAGTGTTGCGGCACTCGCGTGGACAGGTTATCACCTGTCGCTCGATGCGCGTTTGCGTCTGCAACACTCTTGCGTGGCTTTCCGTCTTGAGGGAGAGGGGGAGGTCGTGCTGGTTTTGCGCAATGGTAGACATTTGCCGTGCAGACTGTCCGCGGACAGTCTGGTGACTCCCTATCTGGTCATTCTGAATGTCGCCCTGAACGAGCAGCGTAGCGGGCGCAGTCTGTTGATATTGCCGGATTCAATGGGCGCGGAGAGATTTCGCCGTCTGCGGATCGCGCTCAAGTGGGGCGACACGCCGGATCAGGCAGCCCGGTAACCGGGCGGAATTAGCACAGTCGGAACGGCTTCCGGCAGCATCTGCGGATAATCCTTGCTGAAGTGCAGGCCGCGGCTCTCATGGCGTGAAAGTGCGCTTTGCACGATGAGGTCCGCCGTCAGCACCAGATTGCGCAGCTCCAGCAGGTCGGCGCTGACATGGAAGTTGCGGTAATACTCGTTGATCTCCTCGTGCAGCAGCTGGATGCGGTGCTGCGCGCGCTGCAAGCGCTTGGTGGTGCGCACGATGCCGACGTAATCCCACATGAAACGACGCAATTCGTCCCAGTTGTGCGAGATCACCACAGTCTCATCCGCATCGGTCACACGGCTTTCGTCCCATTGCGGCAGTTCGGGGATCTGTCCTGGCGGCTTGCACAAAATATCCCCGGCAGCGGCTTCAGCGAAGACCAGACATTCCAGCAGTGAATTACTGGCCAGCCGGTTGGCGCCGTGCAGACCGGTGCAGGCGGTCTCGCCGATCGCGTAAAGCCCGTTCACATCGGTACGTCCGTGCAGATCGGTCATCACCCCTCCGCAGGTGAAATGCACCGCGGGAACAACCGGGATCGGCTGTCTGGAAATATCGATGCCGAGCGCCATGCAGCGCGAATAGATGTTGGGGAAGTGCTCCTGCAGGAACTCGACGGGCTGGTGGGAAATGTCCAGATAGACGCAATCCAGGCCGCGCTTCTTCATCTCGAAGTCGATGGCGCGGGCGACCACGTCGCGCGGAGCCAAGTCGGCGCGCTCGTCGTGCCAGGGCATGAACTTTGCGCCGTCCGGCAGTTTCAGGTTGCCGCCTTCGCCGCGCACTGCCTCGCTGATCAGGAAGGACTTTGCATGTGGATGGTAGAGGCAGGTCGGGTGGAACTGGATGAATTCCATATTGGCGACACGGCAGCCCGCGCGCCAGCCCATGGCGATGCCATCGCCGGTGGCGGTATCCGGGTTGGTGGTGTACAGATAGACCTTGCCGGCGCCGCCGGTGGCGAGCACGGTATTTTGCGCCGCGATCGTGAGGGTCTCCCCATTTGCACTGTTCAGCGCATAGGCGCCGTAGCAGCGGTTGTCGTCACGCCGCAACTTCTTGCCGGTGATGAGATCGATGGCGATGTGCCGTTCAAGCAAAGTGATATTGGGATGAGCGCGGGCCTTGGCGGCGATGGCCTCCTGGACTGCCAATCCTGTTGCATCGGCAGCATGGATGATGCGGCGGTGGCTGTGCCCCCCTTCGCGGGTCAGGTGGTAGCCGCTGTCCGAAGTGGGATCGCGGGTGAAGGGGACACCCTGGGTGATCAGCCAGTCGATGGCGGCAGCGCCATGTTCGATGACAAATCGGGTGGTGTCCGGGTCGCACAGTCCGGCACCGGCTACCTGAGTATCATGGATATGCTCATCCAGAGAGTCGTTTTGCGACAGAACGGCAGCGATCCCCCCTTGTGCCCAGGCACTTGCGCCGTCCAGCAGGGATTTTTTAGTGATGACGGCGACTTTCTGACTGTCCGCCAGTTTGAGTGCCAGCGACAGACCGGCCAAGCCGCTGCCGATGATGAGAGTATCGAAGCGCAACACGCTGCTGGTCCAGATCCGGTTATCGACCGGCGAACTATATCAAACTGCAAAGGGCATTTGAGCCGGAATGAACTATTTTTTATATCCACTGTCAATCCGGCCGCTACTGGCAATGCTGACGCAGGCGTATCCCTCCGGTTATACTGCTGAACCGCTTGCAGGCGGTTCAAATCAATAAACCGGGAAACGGAATGAGTGACAGGGAGGTCGATCAACAGCTGGTAGAGCGTGCGCAACGCGGCGACAAGCATGCGTTCGAGCTGCTGGTGTCCAAATACCAGCGTCGCCTGGGCAGACTGATCTCGCGTTTCGTGCGCAATGCCGCCGAGGCTGAGGATGTCACTCAGGATGCCTTTATCAAGGCATACCGTGCGTTGCCCGCTTTTCGCGGCGACAGCGCGTTCTATACCTGGTTGTACCGGATCGGCATCAATACGGCCAAGAACCATCTGGTGGCACAAGGGCGAAGGGCGCCGACCAGTACGCCTTTCGATGCGGAAGAGGCTGAGGATTTTGAGGATGCGACACTGTTGCACGAGGTGTCGACACCGGAAAACGAACTGATGAGCAAGCAAGTGGTGGAGGTGGTGAACTCTTCGCTGCAGGAATTGCCAGATGATTTGCGTACCGCGCTGACTTTGCGCGAGATCGAGGGCCTGAGTTACGAAGAGATCGCGGCAGTGATGGACTGCCCGATCGGAACGGTCAGATCAAGGATTTTCAGGGCACGAGAGGCGATCGCAGCCAATCTGCGCCCGTTATTGGGTACTAGCGAAGGCACAAGGTGGTGAATATGAAACAGGAAATTTCGGCATTGATGGACGGCGAGCTGTACGAGGACCAGGCGGATATCTTCTTCGACAAGCTCAAGCGCCATCCTGAAACGCAGCATGATTGGACCACCTATCACCTGATCGGCGATGCCCTGCGACAACCGGATCATCTATGCAGAAGTTTTGGAGAGTCTTTCCATGAACGTCTGCGAGCCGAACCCACCGTATTCGCCCCCCACAACCGCACTTCCCAGCGTGTCCGCAATTTCGCCCTTTCAGCTGTCGCTTCGGTGATGGCCTTGGCGCTGGTCGCATGGTTGTCGCTGCAGGTCGGAAAAGAACCGGCACCGCAGGTCGCCGCGATACCGCAGGAGAATGTCGCGGCAGTCCGTTCGGCATCCGCGCAAAACGACGATTATCTGATGGCTCATCAGGAGTTCTCCCCCAGCGCCGAAGTGCATGGTGCGGCCTCGTATATTCACGCGGTGGCTGGAAAATAGTGCGAGTCGCAATGAAACGAACCGGATATCTGTTTTTCATTCTGGCGCAGCTGGGCGTTGCTTCCGCATGGGCTGACCCCTTGCAGGGAAATGAGGCCGATTGGCTCAAGACCATGGTTTATGCGGCGCACCAGACCGATTACAGCGGGGTCTTTGTCTACCAGTCCGGCGGTCGTGTCGAAATGTCGCGCATCACCCATGTTTCCGACGAGAACGGTGAACATGAGCATTTGGAAAGTCTGGGCGGCGAAAGGCGCGAAATCATCCGCAACAACGACCAGATCTGGCAAATTTCCGAAGGGCGCAAGATCAAGGCTGAAAAACGCCAGCTCAAGCGCGCATTTCCCGCTCTGTTGCCCGAGCAGATATCGATACTGAAAGAGAATTACCTGATCAGGCGCGAAGAAGAGGGCGAGGTCGCCGGATACCACGTGCATACCGTCACCTTCCAGCCCAAGGATAATCTGCGCTATTCCCGCAAGATGTGGGCACACTACGATTCCGGCTTGTTGCTCAAAGCAGCCGTCATGGATGATCGCGGTTACATCATCGAGCAGTATGCCTTCATGGAATTGAACATCGGTGGCAACATCGATCGCAAGTGGATATCACGGGTCAAATCCGCCCCGCTGGATACAGCCCAGCAAGTCCAGCCCTCCCATCTGCCCATCGCCGATGCTGCCCTGGCGGAGGCCAGTGGCTGGCAGGTCGATGAGTTGCCGCTGGGGTTCAAGAAGATATTGGAGATGCGCAGGACTTTTCACGAAAGCAGCGAGCCTGTCATCCATATGGTGTTTTCCGATGGTTTGGCCGGGATATCCGTCTTCATCGCCAAACTGGATGAATCTGCGCGTCGCCATTCTGGACTGGCAGGTCAGGGTGCGGTGCATGTCTATAGTCGCGTCATCGGTGACTCGTTGGTTACGGTGGTCGGTGAAGTCCCGGCCAGAACCGTGATCCAGGTCGCCGATTCCGTGCGTTACGCGGGGCAATGACATGCTGGAGATGCGTGCAGTAATCATCAAGGTGCAAGGAGATGAAGCCTCGGTGCAGCCTTTGGGCACTGGCGGCTGCGGTCATTGCGACAGCGAGGGCGGTTGCGGCAGCGGAACACTGTCAAAGATGTTCTGCAGCAGCAAGCCGCGGCATTTCACCGTTCGCAACGAAGCCCGCGCCAAAGTGGGCGACGAAGTCCGTGTGTCTTTGCCGGATGGCGTCCTGCTTCGCGGTGCAGTGAAGATGTATTTGTTGCCGCTGGCGCTGCTATTCGTCGGGGGCGGCTTCGGAGTCGCTTTGGCCGGCGAAGCGGCCTCGCGCGACGGTTATGCCGCCGCCGGCGCGGTCAGCGGGTTGCTGCTGGGTTTCATCCTGGCAAGATTTTCGTCTTTCAGGGTCGGCCAAGCGGTCGCTTCGTCCATCGTCACATCGCATTCCGGTTCTTAATCATCGTTTCATCAGGAGGCTAAGCGCATCATGCTGAAGAGAATATTTTTCCTCGCATTGTTCGGATCGTTATCCTTGCAGGCAGTCGCCAAAGATTTGCCCGACTTCACCGAACTCGTCGAAAAACAGGGTGCTGCCGTCGTGAACGTCAGCACCACGCAAATCAACCGCACACCGCAGATGTTCCAGGGCGCACCGAATCTACCGGAGAACGACCCGTTCTACGAGTTCTTCCGCCGTTTCGCGCCGCAGATGCCGCGCGAACAGGAATCGCAATCGCTTGGCTCCGGCTTTATCATCAGTGCCGACGGTTATATCCTGACCAATGCGCATGTGGTGGATCGCGCCGAGAAGATCACCGTGCGACTGAACGACAAACGTGAGTACAAAGCCAAAGTGATCGGTGCGGACAAACGCACTGATGTGGCCTTGCTGAAGATCGATGCGAGCGGCTTGCCCAAGGTCACTCTTGGTGAACCCGGCCTGCTCAAAGTGGGCGAATGGGTTTTGGCCATCGGCTCTCCGTTCGGCTTCGACAGCAGCGTGACAGCGGGGATCGTCAGTGCCAAAGGACGCTCGTTACCGCAGGAGAATTTTGTGCCGTTCATCCAGACCGATGTGGCGATCAATCCGGGCAATTCCGGCGGCCCGTTGTTCAACATGAAGGGTGAAGTAGTCGGTATCAACTCGCAGATATACAGCCGCTCCGGCGGTTACATGGGGCTGTCGTTCTCCATCCCCATCGACGTGGCGATGGACGTGGTGAACCAGTTGCGTACCACTGGCAAAGTCACGCGCGGCCGTATCGGTGTGAGTATCCAGGAGGTGACGCGAGAGCTGGCGGATTCATTTGGTCTGCCTAAAGTCGCCGGAGCGCTGATCTCCGCGGTTGAAAAAGGCGGTCCGGCCGACAAGGCGGGCGTGCGCCCGAGCGATGTGATCCTGAAATTCGATGGCAAGACTGTGAATTCGTCATCTGATCTGCCGCGCATCGTCGCGGCTACCAAGCCTGGCAACAAGGTCAGCGTGCAACTGTGGCGCAAGGGCAATGCCATGGATGTGTCGCTGGTGGTCGCCGAGATTCGCGAAGATGGCGGAGAACTTGCCCAGCACGGAAGCCGCAGCAATGCGGAGGGGGCTTCGGAGAGCGAGACCCGGCTTGGCTTGGCTGTAAGCGAGCTGAACGAGCAACAGAAAGCTGAATTGGGTGTGGGAGGGGGCTTAATCGTCGAAGATATGAAAGGCCCGGCCGCCCGCAGTCAGTTGCAGCGCGGCGATGTGATCCTAGCGATCGGGAATATTGAGATACACAACTTCGAGCAGTTCAACGAGGTGCTCAAGAAAGTGCCGAAAGGCCGCAATATCGCCTTGCTGGTGCGCCGCAGCGAAGGTACGGTCTACGTTCCAATCAAACTGGACGAGAAGTAAGCCCTATCGGTTGCTCAGCGTACCCCGTTAAAATCGGCTAGAATCCGCGCTTCGCGTAACTACCGATTTTGACGGGATTTTCCATTTTGAGCCTCATGCAGCATATCCGTAATTTCTCCATCATCGCCCATATCGATCACGGCAAATCCACACTGGCAGACCGTATCATCCATCTGTGCGGGGGCTTGTCCGACCGCGAGATGGAAGCGCAGGTCCTTGACTCGATGGACATCGAGCGCGAGCGCGGCATTACCATCAAGGCGCAGACCGCCGCGCTGAGCTACAAAGCGCGCGATGGGCAGGTCTACAACCTCAATCTGATTGACACGCCGGGGCATGTGGACTTCTCCTACGAAGTCTCGCGTTCGCTGTCGGCCTGCGAGGGGGCCTTGCTGGTGGTGGATGCCTCGCAGGGCGTGGAAGCGCAGACTGTGGCCAATTGCTACACCGCGCTCGATCTGGGCGTAGAGGTCGTGCCGGTACTGAACAAGATCGACCTGCCTTCTGCCAATCCGGAAAATGCCATCCTCGAGATCGAAGATGTGATCGGTATCGGCGCGCAGGATGCCGTCCACTGCTCGGCCAAGACCGGGCTGGGCGTGGAAGACGTGCTGGAAGCACTGATCGTCAAAGTGCCGGCGCCCAAAGGGGACGTCACTGCACCCCTGCAGGCGCTCATCATCGACTCCTGGTTCGACAACTATGTTGGTGTGGTGATGCTGGTGCGTATCGTCAACGGTACGCTTAAGCCCAAAGACAAGATATTGTTCATGGCGACCGGCGCGCAGCATCTCACCGAGCATGTCGGGGTGTTTACGCCGAAGTCGCAGGATCGGGAGTCGTTGAGCGCAGGGCAGGTCGGCTTCGTCATCGCCGGCATCAAAGAGTTGAAGGATGCCAAGGTTGGAGATACCGTCACCCATGTGTCCAAGCCTGCTGCTGCCGCTTTGCCCGGTTTCAAGGAGATCCAGCCGCAGGTGTTCGCCGGATTGTTCCCGGTGGAGTCCAACCAGTACGAAGCGCTGCGCGATTCGCTGGAAAAGCTGAAACTCAACGATGCCGCGCTGCGATACGAGCCGGAAGTGTCGCAGGCTCTTGGCTTCGGTTTCCGCTGCGGTTTCCTCGGTCTGCTGCACATGGAGATCGTGCAGGAAAGGCTGGAGCGCGAGTTCGACATGGACCTGATCACCACCGCACCCACGGTGATCTACGAAGTGGTGTTGCGCGACGGCACGGTGATCATGGTGGACAACCCGTCCAAACTGCCGGACCTGTCCAAGGTCGAGGAGATCCGCGAACCCATCGTCAACGTCAACCTGTATATGCCGCAGGAATATGTGGGTGCGGTCATCACGCTGTGCACACAGAAGCGCGGCGTGCAGATCGACATGAATTATCACGGCAAGCAGGTGCTGCTGAAATACGAGATGCCGATGGGCGAGATCGTGCTGGATTTCTTCGACAAGCTGAAATCGGTGTCGCGTGGTTATGCCTCGATGGACTACGAGTTCAAGGAATACCGCTCAGCGGACGTGGTCAAGGTGGACATGCTGATCAACGGCGAGAAGGTGGACGCATTGTCCATCATCGTGCATCGCAGCAACAGCCAGTATCGTGGCCGAGAAGTGGCGGCGAAGATGCGCGAACTGATTCCGCGTCAGATGTACGATGTGGCGATCCAGGCCGCCATCGGCGCCAACATCATCTCGCGCGAGAACGTGAAGGCCCTGCGTAAGAACGTGCTGGCCAAGTGTTACGGTGGCGATATCTCGCGCAAAAAGAAGCTGCTGGAGAAGCAGAAGGCGGGTAAGAAGCGCATGAAACAAGTGGGCAGTGTGGAGATCCCGCAGGAAGCGTTCCTTGCCATCCTGCGTGTGGACGACAAATAACCCGATAGGAACTCAAATGACCTTCGCCTTGATCCTGTTTTCCTTGCTGGTGCTGACCGGAGTGATCTGGTTGCTGGATCGTTTCATGTTGCGCGCCAAGCGGGCAGTTGGGGTGAATGAGCCTTGGTGGGTCGAGTACGCCAAGAGCTTCTTCCCGGTTATCCTGGTCGTGTTCCTGCTGCGCTCCTTCCTGATCGAGCCGTTCAAGATTCCGTCCAGCTCGATGAGACCGACGCTGAATGTGGGTGACTTCATTCTGGTGAACCGCTATACCTACGGTTTACGTCTGCCTATCGTCAATAAAAAGATCATCGAGATCAACCAGCCGCAACGTGGCGATGTGATGGTGTTCCACTATCCGGCTGACACCTCTGTGGATTATATTAAGCGCGTTGTTGGCGTGCCGGGCGATGTGCTGGTGTATCGCAACAAGCGCTTAACGATCAATGGCAAGGAGCAAGTGCTGCAGCGCGAAGGTGAATACAATTACGTCGAGAGCGAATTGAGGTTCGTGCATACCGAGCGATTTAGCGAAATATTGGGAGATCGCCCGCATGCGGTGCTGTTGAACCCGGATATGCCACAGGTTCATTTGAGCAATGTGGAGAACTTTCCGCAATATGAGCAATGCAGTTATAGTGAGCAAGAAGTCAGATGCACCGTGCCTGCCGGGCACTATTTCATGATGGGCGACAATCGCGACAATAGCCGCGACAGTCGTTACTGGGGCTTTGTTCCGGATGAAATGGTGGTGGGCAAGGCTTTCTTCATCTGGATGAATTTCGGAGAATTGAAACGTATCGGTTTGTCGATCGAATAGAGAGTGACATCGGGAAAGGAGTGGAAATGAGGGCAATGATTGTGAAGCAGCGCGGCTTGGGAATGATGGGGTTCATCATGGTTGCGGCGGGGATCGTTTTTGTAGCGATTCTGGGCATGAAAATGGTGCCGCCGTACATCCACAGTGCGCAGATAGAACAGATTTTCAAAGCGATCGCTAGTGATTCGTCACTGCAGGGGGCGACGATTAAAGAAATCAAAGAGTCCTATCGCAAGCGCGCCAATATCAATTACATCACCGATATTACTGAAGAGGATATCGAGATTGCGAAAGATGGCAGTCAGTTGAGCATCAGTGCCAGTTACGCGGTCAGGATTCCGCTGGTGGCCAATGTCACCCTGTTGCTCGAATTCGAGCCGAGTAGCGATTAACCCTTTTCGATGAAACACGCGGCACTGTGCAGGCAGCTCGGCTATCAGTTCATCCAGCCGCAATTGCTGCAGCGTGCGTTGACTCACCGCAGTTTCAGCGCAGCCCACAACGAACGGCTTGAGTTTCTGGGCGACAGTGTGTTGAACTGCACGATCGCCAAGCATCTATACGACACCTTCCCCGATCTGCCGGAAGGGGACCTGTCCCGTTTGCGCTCCAATCTGGTGAACCAACAGACTCTGGCGATTTTGGCGCAGCAGCTGAATCTGGGCGAGCAACTCCAATTGGGCGAAGGTGAGCGCAAAAGCGCCGGATTCCGCAGGCCTTCCATCCTCGCGGATGCGCTGGAGGCTCTGTTCGGTGCGGTGATGCTGGATGCGGATTTTGCGGCGGCCGAGAAGGTGATCCTTGGCCTGTATGTGCCGTTCATCGCCAAAACCGACTTGCAGTCACTCGGCAAGGATGCGAAGACCCTGTTGCAGGAGTTATTGCAGGGGCGCAAAAAGGCGCTGCCGCAATACAATGTACTTGAGATCAAAGGCGAGGCCCATGCGCAGACCTTTGTCGTTTCCTGCGAGATACCGCAACTGGGGCTGAAGACCCAGGGGGAAGGCGCCAGTCGCCGTATCGCCGAACAAATCGCCGCCGAAAAGGCTTACCAACAGATCGAAAGTATATGAACGAAACCCAGCAATTCCACAGTGGCTTCATCGCCATCGTCGGCCGCCCTAACGTGGGCAAATCGACGCTGCTCAATCACCTCATCGGGCAGAAGATCAGCATAACTTCGCGCAAGGCGCAGACCACGCGCCACCGTATCACCGGTATCCTGACCGAAGACAAGACTCAGTTCGTCTTCGTTGACACGCCCGGTTTCCAGACACAACACACCAATGCGCTGAATCGCGGTATGAACCGTGTCGTGACAAGCAGCCTGCGCGAAGTGAATGTGGTGCTGTTCGTGATCGAAGCGCGTCACTTCGATGAGCGCGACCAGCAAGTGTTGGAACTGCTGCCGAAAGACCGCCCCGTGATCCTGGTCATCAACAAGGCCGACTTGCTGGATGACAAGGCCGAACTGTTGCCCTTCATCGAAAAGATCGCGCCGCTGCGGCATTTCGCCGCCATCGTTCCGGTCAGCGCCCGCCAGGGCAAACAACTGGATACCCTGCTGGATGCGATCCGCCCCTATATCCCGGAAGGCGAACACCTGTACGCCGAGGACGAGATTACCGACCGCAACGAGCGGTTTCTGGCAGCAGAGATGTTGCGCGAGAAAGTGTTCCGCTTCACCGGCGAGGAACTGCCGTATTCGGTGAGCGTTGTGATCGAGCAGTTCAAAATCGAAGGCAAGCTGCGCCGCATCCATGCGGCCATCCTGGTGGACAAGGACGCGCACAAAGCCATGCTCATCGGCAGCAAGGGCGAAAAGCTCAAGGAGATCGCCACCCAGGCGCGTCTCGACATGGAAAAACTTTTCGACGGCAAGGTATTCCTCGAAGTTTTCGTCAAAGTTCGCAGCGGTTGGGCGGACAGCGCACAGATGCTCAAATCGCTGGGGTATGAGTAACGCAGCGTCAAAAAATCGCATTCAGGACGAACCCGCCTTCGTACTGCACAGCTACCCGTTCCGCGAGACCAGCCTGGTATTGGAAGTGTTCAGCCGTCAGCACGGGCGTGTTCCCCTGGTGGCGCGCGGCGCGCGGCGGCCCCGCTCGGCGTTGCGCGGCCTGCTGATGGGTTTCCAGCCGCTGCAGCTTTCCTGGTTCGGCAAGCACGAACTGCGCACCCTGCACAGCGCGGAATGGCAGGGTGGGCAACCGCAGCTGCAGGGTACGGCGCTGCTGTGCGGGTTCTACCTGAACGAATTGCTTCTCAACCTGATGGCGCGCGACGACCCGCACGAGAGCCTGTTCGATTATTACCAGCAGACCTTGCAGCGGCTTGCCCAGGAAGAGGACCATGCTTTCACGCTGCGCTGCTTCGAGAAGCATATGCTGCAGGAACTGGGCTACGCATTGTCTCTGGAAACGGAGGCGAGCAGCGGCAAGCCCATAACCCCGAACATGACATACCGCTATATACTTGAGCGCGGCGCGATAGCTGAATCGGCAGACTCGTCGCAGGGCATGCCGGTTGCCGGCAAGACCTTGCTTGACATGGCGGCCGACGATTACAGTGATGCCAACAGTGCGCGCCAGAGCAAACAATTGATGCGTATGCTGCTCGATCACCACTTGGCCGGAAAGACCTTGCATACGCGCGAATTGATGAGGGATCTGCAAAAGCTATGATTAAGTTAGGACTGAACATCGACCACGTCGCCACCCTGCGCCAGGCGCGCGGTGCACGCTACCCGAATCTGGTACGCGCCGCGCTGATCTGCGAAGAGGCAGGCGCGGATGCCATCACCATCCACCTGCGCGAAGACCGCCGCCACATCCAGGATGCCGATGTGGATATCCTGCGCGGCATGCTGCAGACGCGCATGAATCTCGAATGCGCCGTTACCGATGAGATGATTGCCAACGCATTGCGCGTAAAGCCACATGACATCTGCCTGGTGCCGGAGAAACGTGAAGAGCTGACCACCGAGGGCGGTCTGGACGTGATCAGGCATTTCGACGCCGTGCAGCGTGCCACGCAACGCTGTACCGAGGCGGGCATCCGTGTCTCATTGTTCATCGATGCGGACGAAAGACAACTCGATGCGGCGAAGAAGGCCGGTGCGCCGGTGATCGAGATCCACACCGGCAAATACGCCGATGCCGACAGCGTCCCGGCGCGAGAAGCCGAACTGGAACGCATTCATGCCGCAGCGCTGCATGCCCATGCGCTTGGCTTGCAGGTGAACGCCGGGCACGGTCTCCACTATCACAATGTGCGTTCCATCGTTGCGATCCCGCACATCGCCGAACTCAACATCGGTCACGCGATCGTCGCCGAGGCGGTGTTCGTCGGTCTGGAGCAGGCGGTTAAGAACATGAAGGCCTTGCTGGTTCCATGATCGTCGGGATCGGCACCGACATCGTCACCGTGGCGCGCATCGAGGCGGCGATGGAGAGACATGGCGCGGCCTTCGCCGAGCGCATCCTGAGCGCAGCGGAACTGGCAGAATACGCGACACAGGCTCATCCGGCGCGCTTCCTGAGCAAGCGGTTTGCCGCCAAGGAGGCCTTTGCCAAGGCTACCGGACAAGGCTTGCGCCATCCGGTGAGTTTGCGCAACATCACGGTCGGGCATGACGAATTGGGCAAGCCAGTATTCCTGTTCGATGCGGAACTGGGTACCCATTTGCAAAAGCTGGGCATCGCGCATCATCATCTGAGCATCAGCGACGAGCGCGACACTGCCGTGGCATTTGTGATTCTGGAAGGGGGAGCCTGATGGGTAATGGTCCGGTGATGCTGGATGTGCTGGGAAAAAAACTGACGCCGGAAGACGAAGCGCGCCTGCGCGATCCTCTGGTTGGCGGCGTCATCCTGTTCGCACGCAACTATGAATCGCCTGCGCAGCTCGCCGAGCTGACAGCCAGCATCCACGCTTTGCGTACGCCGCCCCTGCTGATTGCGGTGGACCATGAAGGTGGCCGCGTACAGCGCTTCCGAGAAGGCTTCACCAGGCTCCCGCCGATGCGCGAACTCGGCAAGGTGTATGACGAACATCCCAAACGCGCCAAACACCTGGCGCAGCAGGTGGGTTACGTGCTGGCCTCCGAGTTGCGCGCGTGTGGTGTGGATTTTAGCTTCACGCCGGTGCTCGATGTCGACTACGGTGCAAGCAGCGTGATCGGTGACCGCGCGTTCCATACCGAACCGCAGGCGATCGCCGAGCTGGCGCATAGCCTGTTGCTGGGTCTAAAGCAGGGGGGGATGCCAACCGTCGGCAAACATTTTCCGGGACACGGCTTCGTCTGTGCGGATTCGCATCTGGAGATCCCGGTGGACGAACGCAGCTACACCGACATCGAATTGTGCGATCTGATCCCTTTCCGCCAGATGGTCGACTTTGGTCTCACTGCCGTGATGCCTGCCCATGTCATCTACCCCAAGGTCGATCCGCGTCCAGCCGGATTCTCCAAGGTCTGGCTGAAAGACATCCTGCGCGGTGAGCTCGGCTTCGAGGGCTGCATCTTCAGCGATGACCTGATCATGGAAGGCGCGACCGTGGCGGGTGGCATCGTGCAGCGCGCGGAAGCCGCCCTCAATGCCGGATGCGACATGGTGCTGGTCTGCAACAAGCCGGAGTCTGCCGACGAATTGCTGGCCGGTTTGAAATGGGATATGGCCGCCCCTAGCAAAGCCAGGCTGGCCCAGATGCACGGCCGCCCCCATCCCAGGACACTGGTGCAATTGCATGAAGATGCCGATTTCATCAGGGCGTTGCACGAAGTTGCCGGCATCGGCATGCGCGAAGGCGAGTTGCCGCTGGTTTGACATACCTCATCATGGTGAGAGCGAGAAATGCGGCTTCTCGAATCGGATGCAAGGGATTATGATGCGGGACATCATGACTTGAGTATGAGGAGAGAGGAATGCAACAGCTATCCCGCATGCAGCATCCTTTGGAATCGGATTATTCCCATCTGTCGGTACGCTTCGATTCGGAGCGTGGCGTCCTCTGGACTCAACTCAATCCGAAAGATGTCCCATGTTTCAGTCTCGACCTGCTTGGGCAGCTAAGAGCCCACCACGATGCAATCGAGGCCTATGGTAGCCGTCTGACCGGCAACGGGCATGGGCAAGATGTACGTTATTCCGTGTTGTCGTCGCTGACCCCTGGCATATTCAATCTGGGGGGGCAACTGGCACTGTTCCGGGAACTCATTCGTGACGGGAACAGAGATGCATTGTTGCACTACGCGACAAAATGCATCGATGTCATCCATCAGCGGGTCCATCACTTCGGTGCTCCACTGGCGACTATCACACTTTTGCAAGGTGACGCCTTGGGCGGCGGATTTGAAGCGGCACTGACCAGCGATGTCATCATCGCCGAACGGCGTAGCCAGATGGGCTTTCCCGAAATACTGTTCAATCTCTTTCCCGGCATGGGGGCATACAGTCTGGTTGCCAGAAAAGTCAGCCCGAAATTCGCCGAGAAGATCATTCTGAGCGGGAAAATGTACAGCGCGGAAGAATTACATGAAGCAGGACTGATCGATATTCTTGCTGAAGATGGCAAGGGGGTAGAGGCCGTCAATGACTACATCAAGAAGCAGGAACGCCGTTCCAACGGTTTTCTGGCCGTCCAAAAAGCTCGGCACCGTTTCAATCCGGTGACACAGCAGGAGCTGATGGACATCACGACCGTATGGGTCGATGCCGCGCTCAAGTTGAACGAAAAGGACCTGAAGGTGATGGATCGCTTCGTCCGTTCGCAGGAGAAGTTGTTCCTGCAGCCGCAGGAACAGTCCGTCGTTGCCAACGCAGCCTGACCATTAGAGGCTGGCTTGCTCAGCGCCGTTCAAGTAGCGTAGCAGCGCTGCGCGGGTGGGGAAGAAGTTGGCAAGCGCCTCATCCAGCAGACCGCTGGCCCCGCTCTTCAGTTCGGTTTCGTTGCACAGCAGTATCTGGCTGCATATTGTAAACAAAGACTCCGCGCCGACGTTCCCGCTGCTTCCCTTCAATATGTGGGCAAGTTCCCTGAAAGTGGCATATTCCCGTTTCGACAGCGCGATACGCATGGCTTCGAGTATCTTGTCCGTTTCGGAAAGGTAGCCGTAGATCACCGTGTGCAGAAAATCCTCCTGATCCCCGCCCAGCATAGCCAGATGATGCAGCGTCTCTTCATTGATGTATCCGCGCGTATCCGGCTCGTCTGCGTGGGCCGGCGCATGAGCAAGTTCCGCGCTGTCGGATTTGGGCGGAGTCAGCGTCAGGCGGGCGACGGTGTCGAGCAGTGTCAGCGCATCGACCGGCTTGGTAAGATAGGCATCGATGCGTGAACGTTCGCACTCTTTTCTTGCTTCCGGCGTCGCGTTCGCGGTCAGGATGATCACCGGAGTGTCCAGCGGCTGTCTGGACAGGGCGCGGTGGATCTTGACGACCTCCAGTCCGCCCATCTGCGGCATGTTCATGTCCAGTATCATCAGGTCGTATATGTTCTCCTCCAGCCTGTCCAGCGCCTGCTCGCCGTTCTCCACCAGATCGACCTTGTGGTTGCCGTGTTTCAATATCTTTTCGATGATCTGGCGGTTGGTGCCGTTGTCCTCGGCGACAAGGATGCGAACCCCGCGTTTGTTGGCCGTGTTGCGCTCGTAATGTTCCTTGAACGAGATGACCCCCTCCGAGGGGCGCGGTGCCATGATCCCGTGCAGGGCGTTGAAAAGCAGGGTCTTGTCGAGCGGGGTGCGCAGCAGGCAGGAATATCCCGCATCGAAATATTCCTGTTCGCCGTGGTTGTGCAGATCGGGATTGACCAGTATCGGCGAGAGCTTCTGTCGACCCTGTAGTTCCTGGATGTTCGCGGCGAAATCCTTGGCGGTCATGCCGATGTTCTGGGGAAGACACAGAATCACCATGTTGTCCGGCCGCGTCGTATCCTTGTCGATCAGGTGGGTGAAGAAATGCGTCAGCGATGCGGCATGCTCGCATCGTATTCCCCAACTGTTCGTGTAGCTGGAGACAGCTTGCTGCTCGTTCTGCGGCAGACCGATGGTCAGCACATACAGTTGCTCCAGTGTCGGCTTGTTTTGTTTGATCTCGGCCGGCGCCTGCTTGTCGAAAGGGATCTCGAACCAGAAGATGCTGCCTATTCCAGGCTCGCTCTGAACCCCCATCTTTCCATTCATCAATTCGACCAGTTGCTTGGAGATCGTCGTCCCCAATCCGGTGCCACCATAGGTGCGGGTGATGTTCTGATCGGCCTGGGTGAAACTTTCGAATATCCTGGCCTGGTCCTGTGGCGAGATGCCGATGCCCGTGTCGATGACTTCGAAGCGGAGCAGGGCTTGTCGATCATCCTGCCGGTGGGTGCGGATCCTGAGCTCCACGCTGCCCTTGCTGGTGAACTTGATCGCATTGCCCACCAGATTGATGATGACCTGCTGCAGGTGCAAAGGGTCGCCCTGCAGCATATAGCAGGTTTCCGGGGTGAAACGGACGGAAAGTCCGATCCCTTTGTTTTCTACCTGGGGCAGGAACATCTCCAGCGTGTTGTTGACCAGCTTGTGCAGATCAAAATCGACCTTCTCAGAGACCAGTTTTCCGCTTTCGATCTTGGAAAGGTCGAGGATGTTGTCAATCAGTTTGAGCAGTATCTGGCCCGATTTCTTCTGGGTGGAGACAAGGGCCTTTTGCTCATCATCCAGTCGGGTTCCCATCAGCAGATCACTAACACCGATAACACCATTCAGTGGCGTGCGCATCTCGTGGCTCATGTTGGACAGGAAGTCACTTTTGGCTTGGCTGGCGCGTCTGGCTTCCTCGATCGCCCGGTTAAGCTGGTTGCGCAGCTTCAGGATGTATGGGGGGATCAGGGTGAGCGTAAGCATCAGGCCGATGGATAAACGGGGGTTGGATATCCAGTAATCATTTACAAGGATTACCAGTGTGAACCCGATGATGCTGCTGACATAGGAGGTGATCAAAGACCAGGTGCCGAACCGTATCCCGTTCCCGACGATGACCCACAAAAAGATGCCAAAGAATATCGGCCCCGTATCATGTGAAATGAGCATGACATATGTCGTCGCACCGATATCGCAAATCATCGCCAGGAAAACACGGCGTTTCGACGCATTTGGTCTGAACAGGACGTATGCGGTCAAGAGTATGGAAAAGAACAGATACTCGCCCGCGAAAAGGATTTGGGGGCCCGATACGCCTTGCGGATTGCCCAGCTGAAGTTCGACGAGCAGGTAGGCCAGGATCAGAGTGGTGAACGCAATCCTGAGCAACAGTTGCTCGTGTTCGCCACTTCTTTGGCGAACCATCAGGATGAAGTGTTCCAGTTTCTCCCTCATTGGATCACCTGAACATTCTGTGATGGCGGGACATCCTGCAACTGCTGCTGGATGAGACTGATCTTGCTGAACTGCATCATGAAGGAGTCGACGCAGGCAGGGTCGAAATGCTGGTTCTTGTTATTGAAGATGTAATCCAGCGCCTCGTGGCTGGACCAGGCTTTCTTGTATGGACGCTCGGAAGTCAGGGCATCGTACACGTCGGCCACGGCAACGATGCGCGCGTCCAGCGGGATGGCCTTGCCCTGCAAGCCGTTGGGATAGCCGCTGCCGTCGAAACGTTCATGATGGGACAGCGCGATCTCGGCGCCCAGGCTGATGTATTTGGAGTGGCTGTTCTTCAGGATGTGGTAACCGATCGAGCTGTGTGTCTTCATGATCGAGAATTCCTCGTGGCTCAGCTTGCCCGGCTTGAGCAGGATGTTGTCGGGGATGCCGATCTTGCCGATGTCATGCATGGGGGCAGCCATCTCGATCAGGCGGCATCGGTTCTCGTCCAGCCCCATGCCTTCGGCGATCAGGCGCGAGAACTTCGCCATGCGCAGCACGTGATTGCCGGTGTCGGAATCGCGGTATTCCCCCGCCCGTGCCAGGCGGAACAGCGTCTCCTGCTCGCGCTCAAGTATCCGGTTCGTTGCGATATCGACCGCCTTCTCCAGCTCTTCGGAACGGCGCAGCACGCCTTTGTGATGCATGTGGATGGAAAGCAGGTTGTTGCAGCGGATCTGGCACTCGAGGTGGTTGAACGGTTTGGAGATGAACTCGGTGACGCCGGCCTCCAGCGCCTTGTAGCGCACTTCGCTTTCGTCCGAAACCGTGATCATGATGACGGGGACATGCTCCAGATGCGGAATGTGCCGTATCGCCTTGACCACTTCCAGCCCGGACATCTCGTCCATCAGGTGGTCGACCAGTATCAGGTCGGGATGGTTGAGCCGCAGCCAGTCGATCGCGCCAAGCGGCGAGGCGAATGCCTGTACAGTGAGGTCATTCTTCAGGCCGCGCACGATCTTGTCGAGGATGATGCGGCTGGTGAACTCGTCATCAATGATCACGACACTGGGATGCGCCGGGCTGATCTCGTTCTGTCCGATGATTTCGAATGGCATGATGTTCTTTCCTTAAATAGACGGATGCAGTGTATTTTTCCCCGTCTTTGCGCGGGGCTCGGGCGAGTGCAAGCGGTTGTTGCGTCTAAACTTTCGCTATATCCGGCGTAAGTAGAGCCCTCCCGGCGTCCTTCGTCAACTGTCCGGGGGCGAAAAGGCCGTCGTATGGTTAGCGACCGCATAGGATAAACCTTTAAGACCTGCCATTCTAAGCAAGGATTTGAGATAATTCACGCGCATTTCCCATACATGGCACGCATCCCGGTATTCAGACATGAGCGAGTTACAGATCAGTTTGCTGGCCATCGGCCTCATCGTGGTGGCTGGCATCTTCCTCTACGGCCAGTGGCAGCAATGGCGCTATCGCCGCAACATCGGCACCCAGTTCCCCGAGGCGGGCATCCAGGCGGCTCCTTCCGAACACGAAGCGCATGCCGCTGAACGCCAGGATCCTCTGATAACCGCGGCCCCCGTGACCGACACGGCGGACGAGGTCTGCGGTCTGCTCAACGACTCGACCGATTATGTCGCCACCATGTTGCTCAAGACGCCATTATCCTCCGATGCGCTGGAAATGCTCTGGCAACGCCGTTTCGACTTCGGCAAGAACGTCAACGTCTGCGGCCTCAACACCGGCAGCAGCCTGTGGGAGCGCATGATCCAGGAGAGCCCGCAATCCTATCGCGCTTTCCGCATGGGCCTGCAACTGGTCGACCGCAGCGGTTCCGTCAGCGAGATGCGGCTGGCCGGATTCCACGACATGCTGGAAGACATCGCCACACAGTTGCAGATCGAAGTGAAACTGCCCCCAGTGCGCGAAGCGGTGCAGCGCGCACAGGAGCTGGACCGCTTCTGTGCCGATGTCGATCAGATGATCGGCATCAACCTGCTCACCAACGGGGACCGCAAACTCTTCGGCACCGAAGTGGGGAACGCGGCGGAGCGGCTCGGCATGAGCCTGCAGTCCGACGGTGCATTCCATCTGCTGGATGGATCCGGTGCGACCCTGCTCAGTCTGGAAGCGTCGGATGGCTCGACCTTCCAGCATCACACGCTTAACCAGACGCGCGTCGACAGTCTGACTCTGCTATTGGATATCCCGCGCGTGCTCGATCCCGCCCGACGTTTTGATGAGATGGTTGCTCTGGCGCAGGAACTGGCGAAGACATTGCGCCTGACCTTGGCCGACGATCAGCGCGTCGCGCTGAGCGATGGCGCCATCGCACAGATACGTGTCCAGGTCGCCTCCACCGAAGCTATGATGCTGGCCGGACACATCACTCCCGGCAGCGCCCAGGCGCTCAGACTGTTCTCCTGATGGCTGCAGCACAACGCATCGCGCAGTTGCGCGCCGAACTGGAACGGCACAACCATGCCTATTACGTGCTGGATGCGCCGACCGTCCCCGATGCGGAATACGACAAACTGTTCCGCGAACTGCAAGCGCTCGAAGCACAACGCCCGGAGTTGCTGACAGCCGATTCGCCCACGCAGCGCGTCGGCGGAAAGGTGCTGGATGGTTTTGCGCCGGTGAAGCATGCGGTACCCATGCTCTCCATCCGCACCGAGACCGACACCGAAGCAAGCGGCGCGACCAACTTCGACACGCGCGTGAAGAATGCGCTGGGCCGGGAAAGCGAGATCGAATATGCCTGTGAACTCAAGTTTGACGGCCTCGCCATCAATCTGCGCTACGAGCGCGGAGTGCTGGTGCAGGCCGCCACGCGCGGAGACGGCGAGACCGGCGAAGACGTGACGCAGAACATCCGCACCATCCATTGCATCCCGTTGCATCTCACGGGCTGCACCGCCGGAGTGTTGGAAGTGCGCGGCGAGGTGTATATGTCGCGCAAGGATTTCAATCGCTACAACGACAAGCAGCGCGAACTGGGCTTGCCCACACTGGTCAATCCGCGCAACGGCGCGGCGGGCAGCATCCGCCAGCTCGACCCGGCGCTGGCGGCGAAACGTCCGCTGTCGTTCTTTGCCTACGGTTTGGGCGAAGTGCAGGGCTGGACCTTGCCCGCCACACACAGCGCCATCCTCGATGCCCTGCAGTCCTTTGGCCTGCCCGTATGCGCCGACCGCGCCGTGGTGCACGGAGCGCAAGCCCTGGCAGAGTTCCACCAGCGTATCGCCGCCAAACGCGATGCCTTGCCGTTCGATATCGACGGCGTGGTGTACAAGGTCAACAGCCTCGCGCAGCAACAGGAACTGGGCTTCGTCTCGCGCGAGCCGCGCTGGGCGGTGGCACACAAGTATCCGGCGGAAGAACAGCTCACTGTGCTGCGCGACATCGAGATACAGGTCGGACGCACCGGTAAGCTCACGCCGGTCGCCAAGCTGGAGCCGGTGTTCGTCGGCGGCACCACCGTTTCCAACGCCACGCTGCACAACGAAGACGAGATACGCCGCAAGGACGTGCATATCGGCGACACCGTGATCGTGCGCCGTGCCGGCGACGTGATCCCCGAAGTGGTCGGCGTGCTGGTGGAGAGGCGGCCTGCGGATGCACGCTCCTTTGTCATGCCGACGACCTGCCCGGTCTGCGGCAGCCATGTGGTGCGCGAGGAGGGTGAGGCCGCTACGCGCTGCACCGGCGGCCTGTTCTGTGCCGCGCAGCGCAAGCAGGCGATACTCCATTTCGCCGGACGCCGCATGATGGATATCGAAGGTCTGGGCGACAAGCTGGTCGATCAACTGGTGGACGAGAACATCATCCGTTCGCTTCCCGACCTGTACCGCGTCGATGTGGCGACGCTGGCAGGGCTGGAGCGCATGGCCGAAAAGAGTGCGCAGAACATCGTGGCCGCGCTGGAGAAGAGCAAGCAGGTTCAGCTCAACCGTTTCCTGTTCGCGCTGGGCATCCGCCATGTCGGCGAGAGCACAGCCAAGGATCTGGCGCGCCATTTCGGCAAGCTGGATTCCATCATGCAGGCGAGCGTCGAGCAGCTGCTGCAGGTGCCCGATGTCGGGCCGGTGGTGGCGCAGAGCATCGTGGATTTCTTCGCCGAGGCACACAACCGCGAGGTGGTACAACAGTTGCGCGAACTGGGTGTGCATTGGCAGGAGCACGAAGGCGTCAGCGGCCAGATACTGCCTTTATCCGGCAAGACCTTCGTTTTGACCGGAACACTCGCCAGCATGAGCCGGGATGAGGCAAAATCGCGTCTGGAAGCATTGGGCGCCAAAGTGGCGGGCTCGGTATCGAAGAAAACCGACTGCGTTGTGGCGGGTGCCGAGGCAGGCAGCAAACTGGATAAGGCACGCGAGCTGAATGTGCCGGTATGGAACGAGCAGCAGTTGTTGGACGAACTCGAAAAACAGGTGAACAAATCATGAGGAAAAGAATAACCAAAGCCGTATTCCCGGTAGCCGGACTGGGCAGCCGCTTCCTGCCGGCTACCAAGGCCACGGCCAAGGAGATGCTCCCGGTCGTCGACAAGCCGCTGATCCAGTACGCGGTGGAGGAAGCCGTCGCGGCGGGCATCACCGACATGGTGTTCATCACCGGTCGCAACAAACGCGCCATCGAGGACCATTTCGACAAGGCCTATGAACTGGAAGCGACGCTGGAAGAGCAAGGCAAGAAGGAGTTGCTGCGCGTGGTGCAATCCGTTGTGCCGAAGAACGTGAACTGCATCTACATCCGCCAGGCCGAGCCTTTGGGTCTGGGACACGCGGTTTTGTGTGCCAAGCCGGTTATCGGGGATGAGGCATTCGCCGTGATTCTCGCAGATGATCTGATCGACGGCGAACCGCCCATCGTCAGGCAGATGGTGGATGTGTTCGCGCAATACCAGTGTTCCATCCTCGGCGTGCAGGACGTGCCGCGCGAGCACACCAAACAATACGGCATCGTCAGCAGCACCAACCTGGACAAGGATATCGAGAAGGTTCACGGCATCGTGGAAAAACCGGCACCGGAAGATGCGCCATCCACGCTGGCAGTGGTCGGGCGTTATATCCTGACCCCGCGCATCTTCCATCATCTTGAACACGTCAGGCCCGGCGCGGGGGGCGAGATACAGCTTACCGACGGCATCGATGCCTTGATGCGGGATGAAAGATTGCTGGCCTACCGTTTCAACGGCACCCGCTATGACTGCGGCTCCAAGCTGGGCTATCTGCAGGCACAGGTTGCATACGGCTTGAGGCATGAAGATCTGCGCGAAGAATTTGCTGCTTATTTGAAAACGCTTTCGTGATACTCGACAACCAGAAAGCGCGAGCCATTCTGCGGGATGCCGAGTTGATCCGCTCGGTCGACGAAGTGCAGGCCGCGGTGAGACGCGTGGCGGACGGCATCAATGCCGCGCTGGCGGATCAGCATCCGCTGGTGCTGTCGGTGATGGGCGGGGCGGTGGTGTTCACCGGGCAGTTGTTGCCGATGCTCGATTTTCCGCTGGATTTCGACTATCTGCATGTCTCGCGCTACGGTAACGAGCAACAGGGTGGGGCGCTGCACTGGAAGGTGGCACCGCGCGAGAACGTCAAAGGCAAGGTGGTACTGGTGGTCGACGACATCCTCGACGAAGGCGAGACCCTGCATGCGATCAAGCAGCGCGTGCTGGAACTGGGGGCAAGCAAATTCTACAGCGCGGTGTTCGCCGACAAGGCGAACGGCAAGTACAAACCCATCCAGGCCGATTTCGTCGGCATGGAACTGCCGAACCGCTTCGTGTTCGGTTACGGGATGGACATCCACGGAGCGTGGCGCAACCTGCCCGCGATCTATGCAGTGAGAGGAAACTGAAATGCTGGCAATCATCGGCGGTACCGGACTGACCCAACTCGAGAACCTGAAGATCACCCACCGGCAGGTGATGCGCACGCCTTTCGGCGAACCCTCCGGGCCGATGACTTTTGGCACTATCAATCAGCACCAAGTGATGTTCCTTGCGCGCCACGGCTACGGCCACACCATCCCGCCGCATATGGTCAACTACCGTGCCAACCTGTGGGCGCTGCGTGACCAGGGGGCGCAACGTATCGTTTCGATCACCTCGGTCGGCGGTATCCGTGATGACCTCGCACCGGGATCGTTGCTGGTGCCGGATCAGCTCATCGACTACACCTACGGGCGCGACTTTACCTATTTTGACGGCAAGGACAGGCCGGTCACCCATATCGACTTCACCCAGCCTTACAACGAGGCCCTGCGCCAGCAGATACTGGCAGCGGCTAAACGCGCCAAGGTGAAATGCCTGGACGGCGGCGTGCACGCAGTCACCCAGGGGCCGAGACTGGAGACGGCGGCCGAGATCGACCGGCTGGAGCGCGACGGCGCCGACATGGTCGGCATGACCGGCATGCCGGAGGCGGCGCTGGCCAAGGAGTTGGGCGTGGCCTATGCCACCATCGCAGTCGTGGTCAACCACGCAGCAGGACGCGGCGATAGCCGCGAAGTCATCCAGCTGGAAACCATAGGACCGGTGGTGGGCGCGGCCATGGAAAAGGTAAAGGACATCCTCGAGTTCGCGGTGGTGAGCGATGCCGATTAGGGAAGTCCTGCACATGGGCGATGCGCGCCTGCTGCGCCACGCCGAAGAGGTGCGCAAGTTCGACTCGCCGGAACTGCATGAACTGCTCAAGGATATGCGCGACACCATGCATGCGCTGGATGGTGTCGGACTGGCTGCGCCGCAGATCGGCGTGAATCTGCGCGTGGTCATTTTCGAGGTGAGCGCGAATCCGCGCTATCCGGATGCCGAAACCGTGCCGCAGACCGTACTCATCAACCCCGTTCTCACTCCGCTTTCCGACGCGATGGAAGAGGGCTGGGAGGGTTGTCTCAGCATTCCCGGCATGCGCGGCCTGGTGCCGCGCTACACACATCTGCGTTACCAGGGGCGCGACGAGTACGGCGCGCTCATCGACCGCACCGTGAGCGGTTTTCATGCGCGCGTGGTGCAACACGAATGCGACCACCTTGACGGCATCCTCTACCCGATGCGCATCCGCGACCTCAAGGACTTCGGTTTCAACGAAGCGCTGTTTCCCGGCGAGAACGTGCAGGACGAGTGATGAGCGAAGCGCATCTTTCGCGGACATCGCGCAATCTGCTCTGGTCGCTGCTGGCGGCCATCGTGGTGATGGTGATCGGCACCCTCGGCTATCGCTGGCTGGGCGGTTCGCAATATTCCTGGCTGGATTGCTTCTACATGACTTTCATCACGGTCACTACCATCGGTTATGTCGAGTCGGTGGATGTCACCCAGTACGAATACGGAAAGCTGTTCACCATCTTCATCGGCCTCACCGGCATCGGCGTGCTGGGCTATGTGCTGTCGACAGTGACGGCATTCATGCTGGAGGGGGAGTTCAATGAAGTCAGGCGGAGAAAGAAAATGGAAAAGAAGATCGCGCAACTGAAGGGACACTACATCGTCTGCGGCATGGGGCAGATCGGCAGCAACATCGCCCACGAGCTGGCGATCACCGGACGCCATTTTGTGATGGTGGACAAGGACAAGGACAACCTGCAACGCTATGTCGAGCAGCATCCTTCGCAACTCTATGTACTGGGTGATGCCACCGATAACGAAGTTCTGCTGACGGCCGGAATCATGCATTCGGAAGGTGTCTTCGCTGTAGCGCATGACGATAACCAGAATCTGGTGATCAGCCTGAGTGCCAAACAGCTCAACCGGCAGGTGCGCGTGATCGCGCGTTGCCATGACCAAAGGAACGCGGGCAAGATCCGCAGTGCGGGCGCGGACGAGATCGTGATGCTGGATTTCACCGGCGGACAGCGGCTGGTGTCCGCCATGGTGCGCCCCAATGTGACGGGATTCTTGGACGAGATGCTGAAAGCGGACGGGGAACTGCGCATGGAAGAGATCTCCATCCCGGACAGCACGTCATCCAGGCCGCTGAGTGCGCTCTATCAGGGTAATCAGGACTGTCTGGTGATTGCGGTGCAGCAGGCAGGAAAGTGGCACTTCAATCCGGCTTTACAGCATCCTCTGCACGGGGGTGATGTGCTGATGGTGATGGCATCGCCGTCGGGGCGCTCGCGACTGGAACAGTTGCTCCGCGGCGAGGCGTGACCCGCGCAGTCTGATTGAATAAGCCTGCTCGCCGAAAGCTTGACGGCGGATTTCTCCTCCTCCATCCTGCACTTACTCTTGCATGTCTCCGGCCTGCGGAACAGGATGTTCCAAGCGGGAAGCAACATACCGGTGGGCATGCCGATCCATTTTCCAATGGGGAGGCGTCATGAGCTCAATGCATTTTTCAATCACGGTCAATGCGCCGAAGGAAAAGGTGTGGAACACCATGCTGCAACAGGAGAGCTACCGCAACTGGACAGCGGAGTTCTGCGAGGGCTCGTACTTCGAGGGCTCATGGGAACAGGGTAAAAAGATCCGCTTTCTCGGTCCCGGCGGCACAGGAGGTATGTCCTCGGTCATCGCCGAGAACAGACCTTGGCGTTTCATCTCCATCAAACATCTGGGGGTCATCCACAACGGGATCGACGACACGGAAAGCGCGGCAGCAAAAGCTTGGGCAAGCGCTTATGAGAACTACACTTTCGAGGAGCACTGCGGCGTCACCGAACTCAAGGTGGATATATCGGCCGTCCCTGCCGAGTTCGAGCAGTATATGGCCGACACCTGGCCCAAGGCACTGGCAAAGTTGAAGTCGCTTTGCGAGTAGCCCTCAATCCATTTTCCGGATTCACACATATCGGAGGAACCCCAAATGGCAAAAGTCAGCACCTATCTCAACTTTACCCGCAACACCGAAGCAGCCTTCACGTTTTACAAGTCGGTATTCGGAACGGAATATTCCGCCCCGATCGGTCGTTTCAGGGATATCCCGCTGCAACCGGGCCAACCGCCGCTTTCTGCCGCCGATCTCGATCTCGTCATGCATGTCGCACTGCCCATTTTGAACGGACACGAGTTGATGGGCACCGACGCCCCCGAATCGATGGGCTTCAAGGTCAACATGGGCAACAACGTATACATCAGCCTGCAGCCCGATAGCCGTGTCGAGACCAAGCGCCTGTTCGAGTCTTTGGCAGCGGGAGGCAAAGTGGAGATGTCCTTGCAGGAAATGTTCTGGGGGGCCTATTTCGGTAGCCTGACCGATAAATTCGGTGTGCAGTGGATGTTCAACTGCGAAAGCAAGACCTGATCCGTTCTCCCGCGCTCAGTCAGTCCATTGCTTCTTCAAGTTTGCCAACCGCTCGTAATGATAAAGAAAGGGGGACTTAGCCAAGAACCGATACGACACCTCCAGCCTCACCAGCGTAAGCGAATGTTAAGCTTTAAAGCATAGATTGCCAGCCAAGCTGAATTACAATGCAAACCGTGATTGAATCCCTTCGCCGGAAAGTGAAGCCGAAGACTTATAAGGAGTATATGCATGAAGCGGTGGGTGGTTTTGTTCTTGGTGGTATGGATGGGAGAAGCTGGCGCGGATAACAGCAAACCGGCATCGGCCGGCTACGAGAAGTGGCAGAAGGAATGCAGCAGTTGCCACGTCGCCTATCCGCCGCACATGCTGAGCAGCGAGAACTGGCAGGAGCTGATGGGGAAACTCGACAAGCACTTCGACAGCAATGCGGCGCTTGAGGCCAAGGACACGCGCCTGATTCGGGATTTCCTCCTGCGTTTCGCCGGTAGCGGTCCCAAGTACACCTCCGCCAGCCTGCGCATCAGCGAGACCCCCTGGTTCGTGCGCGAGCATCGCATCATCTCTGAGAGCGAATGGAAACTTCCCGAGGTCAAGACGCGTTCGAACTGCACCGCCTGTCACGGCAAGAAGGTCCTCGGCGACTGACGCAGGAATGATTGGCATGGAAAAACCTTCCCGCCTCAAGCGCGAACTTCAGGCCATGCCCGACTTCTTCCGCGCGGCTCTGGCCGCAAAGTGACTCACCGCCACCTAAGACGCCCGCCCGCCATACCAGCGCAATGACTACATCGGCTGGATCGCCCGCGCCAAACTCCCCGCAACGCAACAGAAGCGCCTGGAACATATTCTGGAAGAGCTGGCCAGGGGCGATGTGTATATGAAGATGGCGTATCGTCGAAAAAGTTAGTGTGGAATGGGCGAGGTGAGGCGTACACCTTTGGTTCGTGAAGACGCTGCGAGAGCCCGTTCACGCTGTTGCAAGGCGCACTGCGCACGACAGGTCTGCGCGCTGCTTCCATGGCAATGCATTGTTTGAAAAAAGGAAATCCCGAGCGCAATGCTCTAGCATTAATTGGTATCTCCGGAATATGGTCATATAATGCGCGCCCTCCGGCATCAAAAAGCCGGACGAAAATAATTCGTGCGTACTGCAAAGGTGCCGCACAGGAGCGTAGAGATCATGACCAACCAAATGTTTGTTTGGCGTTTCCTTGCAGTCGCAATTCCGGCGATACTGGTTGTGCTCGGTCTGCATCTGGCTGATCGCGCGACGACGCTGGATAAGTGGCAACAACACATGGAAACGAAAGTGCAGGAAGCTTTCGTCATGTTGTTGGCGGACTTTCGCGAGGCATCGACGGATGCGATGCTGCTCGCCGATGACGGCTTGTTGCAACTTCAGTCCGCGCAGGCGATGGATATGCTGGCCGAACGCTTCATGTCCCTGGCCCGTTTTCACCCGCATTACCAGCAGGTTCGCTTCATCGACGTCTCCGGTATGGAGCGTGTGCGCGTCAATTCGACCGGCGGGAAGGTCTGGCGTGTGGCAGAGCATGAATTGCAGGATAAATCGGGAAGAGACTACTTCCAGGAGGCCGTCGGCCTGCCGGCCAATTCTCTTCGCCTCTCCCGCCTCGATCTGAACATCGAGCATGGCAAGATCGAGCGGCCGCTCAATCCCATGCTGCGCTTCTCCGTCCCTGTTTACACACAACGCGGCAAACGTTTGGGGGTGATCGTCATCAACTACGGCGTGGCACCGGTGTTGGCGAAACTTTTCAATGCTGACGATCCTTCCGGTCTGCGCATGATGTTGCTCAACGCGCAAGGAGCATGGTTGGGTGGCGGCGCCGAGCAGGATCGTTGGGGAGGCATGCTTGAACATGACCGGACCTTCAAACAGGCGGATCCGCTAGCCTGGTCCATGCTGCCGACCCGGCAAGGCGAAAACCTGGTGAAGTGGTCGTCCGGATCGAATTACGGCGCAACAAGACGCGTGGTGCCGACTGACCTGGTTTTGACTGACAGTCTGACGAGCTGGCCAAGCGCCCGAATCAGCAGTGCCGATCCATTCTGGCTGGTGAGCGGGCAGGCGGATGTCGCGACGATATTGGCGCCAACCCATCAAAGATTGAATGTCGCCCTTGTGTTGCTCGTTCTGGGACTTTCACTTTGGGCGTTCGTGATGCGCGGCTGGGGAAAACTCAAGATACTTTCCGCGGCTGCCTTGCAGCAAGCGCACAAACTGGCAAAAGTCGTCGAACAGACCACCGACCATGTGCTGATCACCGATAAAGACGGGCGCATGGACTATGTGAATCCGGCTTTCTGCCACGCGACAGGATATGAACAGCGTGAAGTCATCGGGGAGAATCCGCGTCTGCTGAAATCGGGCCAGCATTCGAGCGAGTTCTATGCCGACATGTGGAAGCGCATCAAGCAAGGCGAGAACTTTCAGGACTTGTTCGTCAATCGCCGCAAGAACGGCATGCTGTATTACGAAGAAAAGACCATCTCTCCTTTGCTTGATGAGAAAGGCAAGGTCACGCACTACGTCTCAACCGGAAAAGACATCACCGACAGCAAGATCACGCGTCTGGCTTTCTATGATCCGCTCACCGAACTGGTCAATCGTATCTTGTTCCTGGATCGGCTGGAGCATGAGATCAGCCACGCACGCCGCACCAAACATACCATCGCCGTGATGTATCTCGATCTGGACGGCTTCAAAGGTGTGAACGACGAACTCGGACACGCGGCGGGTGACAAGTTGCTGGTCGAATTCTCGAGACGCGTATCCGCATTGATGCGACGCAGCGATACCTTTGCCCGTATCGGCGGCGATGAATTCGCGGTGCTGCTGAAAGAGATCCAGAACGAAGCGGATGCAGAGGATGTGGCCAACAAGATATTGCAGACAATGGAATCCGATTGGCTGGTGGACGGCAAGAAGATCACCATCGGCGTCAGTATCGGCATCAGCCTGTACCCCTCGGAGGAAGTGGACGCGAGCGGCCTGCTGAAAAAAGCCGACCAAGCCATGTACCAGGCCAAGCTGGGCGGGCGCAATCGTTATTCGCTCTATCACCCGTCTTCCACCGACGCCCTTGAGGGCGACTGATCGCCACGATCAAAAAAGAAAAAGCCAGCGAATGCGGGCTTTTTCTTTTGTTGCGTCGTGAACTGACGCTTACGCCTAACCCACCAGTTCCTTCAACACGAACGGCAGAATCCCGCCATTCTTGTAGTAGTCCACCTCGATCGGTGTGTCGATGCGCAGTAGCAGGGCGACGTTCTGCTTGCTGCCGTCCTTGCGTGTGATGGTCAGCGTCACGTCCTGTTGCGGCTTCAGGTTGTCGTTGATGCCGATCAGGTCGAAGGTTTCGTCGCCGGTGAGATTGAGCGAACCCAGCGAGTCGCTGCCCTTGAACTGCAACGGTAGTACGCCCATGCCCACCAGGTTGCTGCGGTGGATGCGTTCGTAGCTCTTGGCGATGACGGCCTTCACGCCCAGCAACTGCGTGCCCTTGGCTGCCCAGTCGCGCGATGAACCTGTGCCGTATTCTTCACCGGCGAAGATCACGGTCGGTGTGTGGTCGGCGATGTGTTTCATCGCGGCGTCGTAGATGGCCATCTGTTCGCCCTTGTACAGGGTGTAGCCGCCTTCGATGCGGCTGCCGTCGGCATTGGGTGGCAGCATGAGGTTCTTCACGCGCACGTTGGCGAAGGTGCCGCGCATCATCACTTCGTGGTTGCCGCGGCGCGAGCCGTAGCTGTTGAAGTCTTTTACCTCGACCTTGTGGCCTTGCAGGTATTTGCCCGCCGGTGTGGTGGGCTTGAAGCTGCCTGCGGGGCTGATGTGGTCGGTGGTGACGGAATCGCCGAACAGCGCCAGCGCCTTCGCGCCCTTGATGTCGCCGATCTTTGGCACAGCGGCATCGAAGAACGGCGGACGCGCGATGTAGGTGGAATCGTCCCACTGGTACAGATCGCCGGTGGGTGCCTTGATGGCGTTCCACAGCGGCAGATCCTTGGTCAGATCGCTGTACAGCTTCTGGTACACCGCCGGGTCGGCGGCGAATTTCATCACGGTCTGGATCTCGGCGCTGTTGGGCCAGATGTCTTTCAGGTAAACGGGTTGGCCGTCTTTGCCTGTACCCAGCGCTTCGGTGTCGAGGTTGATGTTCATCCTGCCCGCGATGGCGTAGGCGACCACCAGCGGCGGCGAGGCGAGGAAGTTGGCTTTCAGGTTCGGGTGGATGCGCGCTTCGAAGTTGCGGTTGCCGGAGAGCACGGCGGCGCAGATCAGGTTGTTGTCGGTGATGGTCTTGTCGATGTCTTCGCGCAGCGGACCGGCATTGCCGATGCAGGTGGTGCAGCCGTAGGCGGCGAGACCGAAGCCCAGCGTGGTCAACGGTTCCAGCAGGCCGGCATTGGTCAGATATTCGGTCACCACACGCGAACCGGGTGCCAGCGTGGTCTTGATGTGCGGCGCAACCTTCAAGCCTTTCGCCACCGCCTTCTTCGCCAGCAGACCGGCGGCCAGCAGCACGCCGGGGTTGGAGGTGTTGGTGCAGCTGGTGATCGCGGCGATCAGCACATCGGCATTGCCGATCTCCAAACCATCTTTGCCGGTAGCGTAACGCTTGTTCAGTTTGTCGGCTGGCTGGTTGAAACCGTTCTCGGCGATGGGCTTGCTGAACAGGGTGTTGAAGGTGTCTTTCATCGCGGGTAGCGCGATGCGGTCTTGCGGGCGCTTCGGTCCGGCTAGCGAGGGCACGATGCTGTCGAGGTCGAGTTCCACCACGCTGCTGTAGTCGATGCTGCCCGCCTTGGGGATGCCGAACAGGCCCTGTGCCTTGAAGTAGGACTCGAAGGCATCCACTTCGTCGGCGGTGCGGCCGGTGTTCTTCATGAACTGCACGGTCACATCGTCCACCGGGAAGAAGCCCATGGTCGCACCGTATTCCGGTGCCATGTTGGCGATGGTCGCGCGGTCGGGCAGGGTGAGGGCAGAGGTGCCTTCGCCGAAGAACTCGACGAACTTGCCGACCACCTTGTGCTTGCGCATCAGTTCGGTGACGGTCAGCACCAGGTCGGTCGCAGTCACGCCTTCGCGCAGTTTGCCTTTGAGGTGCACGCCGACGACATCTGGTGTCAGGAAGTACACGGGCTGGCCCAGCATGCCAGCTTCCGCTTCGATGCCGCCCACGCCCCAGCCGACCACGCCGATGCCGTTGATCATGGTGGTGTGGCTATCCGTGCCTACGAGTGTATCGGGGTAAGTCACGCCGTCCTTCTGGATCACGCCGCGTGCCAGATATTCCAGGTTGACCTGGTGCACGATGCCGATGCCGGGCGGCACGACCTTGAAGGTGTCGAACGCCTGCATGCCCCATTTCATGAAGCGGTAGCGCTCGGTGTTGCGCTCGAATTCCATCTCCATGTTGATCTTGAGCGCGTTCGGGTTGTTGTAGCTGTCGATCTGCACCGAGTGGTCAACAACGAGGTTCACCGGCACCAGCGGTTCGATGACCTTGGGATCTTTGCCTGCCTTGGCGGCGGCATCGCGCATGGCGGCGAGGTCGGCCAGCAGCGGCACGCCGGTGAAGTCCTGCAGCACGATACGGGCGACGACGAAGGGGATCTCTTCGGTGCGCGGTGCATTCGGCTTCCAGTTCGCCAGTTCTTTCACATGCTGTTCCGTCACCTTCTTGCCGTCGCAGTTGCGCAGCACCGATTCCAGCACGATGCGGATCGAGACGGGCAAACGCGAGATGTTGCCAACGCCCACTTTCTCCAGCGCGGGTAGGGAATACAGCGTGCCTTGTTTGCCGGAAGCGAGTTTGAATGACTGGCGCGAATCGAACAGATTGTGGGACATGGCGAGGCTCCGAAGTGCGAAACGAAAATGAGCGGCGATTATAGCGCGAGCGGCACCGCCGAGCGCAGTGCCTCTTCATCCAGACTGCCGAGTTTCAAGACCCTTGCGCTATCGAGGTGGATGAAGTTAGTGCTGGTGGAACGCAGGTAGGCGGGGTCGTAGTGCTGGATCAGCAGTTTCTCCACCAGTTCGGTCCAGAGCCCCTGTTCTGCCAGTTGCTGCCAATGATCAAGCACTTGGCGGCCGTGCAGCGGCATCAGCGGGGTGAGGCGCCGGATAAGCAGGGCGGGGTCGCTCAGGAAATGGGCATAGTCTTCCATCAGCAACTGCACCCGTGCCTCGACCGGCGCTTCGATGAGCAGGCAGTCCGAGGCGCGCATCTTCGTCAGCAAGGCTTCCGGCGTGCCGAGCAGGCCGATCTTCTTGCTTTCCGCCTCGACGAACACCGGGCGTTTTGTATCGCAGCGGCGCAACACATCCCAGATGCGGCTCTCGAACATCTTCTGCGAAGGTTGCGGTTCGTCCGGCAGATTGCCCAGCAGGGAGCCGCGGTGTTGCGCCAGGTCTTCGAGATCCAGAACTTGTGCCCCCTGATCGTGCAAGGCATGCAGGAATCGGCTCTTGCCGCTGCCGGTGGTGCCGCACACCACGCGGAACTGCAAGGTCTCCGGCAGGGTGTCCAGGTCGGCCAGCACCTGGCGGCGGTAGTTCTTGTAACCGCCTTCCAGCCGGTTGGTGGACCAGCCGACTTGGGCGAGGATGTGCGCCATCGCGCCGCTGCGCTGTCCGCCGCGCCAGCAATACACCAGCGGTTTCCATTGCTTGGGCTTGTCCTTGAACAGGTTCTCCAGATGGTTCGCGATGTTGCGCGCGATGAGCGCCGCGCCGCGCTTCTTCGCCACGAAGGGCGATACCTGCACGTAGAGCGTGCCGACCTCGGCGCGTTGCTCGTCGTCCAGCACGGGCGCGCTGATGGCACCGGGGATGTGGTCTTCGGCATATTCTGCAGGCGAACGCACATCGATGATTTCGTCGAAATCATCCAGTTGTGATACGGTGGCGACCCTTGGATTTTGCATGGAATTTTTTGTAATGAACGACGCTATCAAATTGACCCAATACTCACACGGCGGCGGCTGCGGCTGCAAGATCGCGCCTGCCGTGTTGCACGAGATGCTGGCTGCGCTGCCACGCCCGCCATCTTACCCGAACCTGCTGGTCGGCACCGAAAGCAGCGACGATGCCGCGGTGTATAAACTCAACGAATCGCAGGCCATCGTTGTTACCACCGACTTCTTCATGCCCATCGTGGACGATGCGCGCGACTTCGGCCGCATCGCTGCCACCAATGCGCTGTCCGATGTGTACGCCATGGGCGGCACGCCCATTCTGGCGCTTGCGGTGGTGGGCATGCCCATCAACAAGCTGCCGCTGGACACCATCCGCGAGATCCTCGCGGGCGGCGAATCGGTATGTCTTGAGGCGGGCATCCCGGTGGCGGGCGGGCATTCTATCGACGCGCCGGAGCCGATCTACGGTCTGGTCGGCGTCGGCGTGGTGCATCCCGACCATCTCAAGCGCAACGACCGCGCACAGGCGGGCGACGTGCTCATCCTCGGCAAGCCGCTGGGCGTGGGCGTGCTGAGCGCGGCGCTGAAGAAGGGTGAGCTGAGCGCGGAAGGCTATCGCCAGATGGTGGACACCGCCACGCAACTCAACCGTGTCGGTGCGACGCTGGCGACCATGCCAGCGGTACATTCGATGACCGACGTGACCGGCTTCGCCTTGCTCGGCCATCTGCTGGAGACTTGCCGCGGCTCGAAGCTGGGTGCGGAAGTGGATTTCAAAGCGTTGCCGGTTTTGTCGGTGGCGATGCAGTTGGCCGAGCAGGGCTACAGCACTGGCGCGGCCGACCGTAACTGGGCCAGCTACGGTGCCGAGGTCGATCTGCCGCAGGGCTTCTCGGAATGGCAGCGCAAGCTGCTATGCGACCCGCAGACCAGCGGCGGCCTGTTGGTGGCCTGCGCAGCGAACGAGGCGGACAAGGTGCTGGCGACCTTCCACGAGCAGGGTTTTGCGGCAGCGGGTGTGATCGGCAGGATGGTCGCCGGGAAAGCGCGCGTCAGGGTCGCCTGACCCTGAGTGTCTAGATGATCGAGAGCGGCCCGGAGCCGTCCGGCTTCTTGATGTCGACATGTTTGTTGAGCATGTCGACGATATCCAGGTGCCCCGCCTTGATGGCGAGATCGAGTGGTGTGTTGCCGTCCTGATATTGGGCAAATCGATTCGCACCTTTATCCAGCAACAGCTTCACGATCTCGATATGTCCGTTATTGGCAGCCTTGTGCAATGACGTCCAGCCGTCAGATGTTGCCGAGTTCACGTCGGCGCCGCGGAAGATCAGGTAGGCGCAGGCCAGCAGATGACCGCGCGTCGCGGCCTGCATCAAAGCCGTCCACCCCATCTGGCTGGGGACATCCGGCTCGGCCCCTTTTTCGATCAGAAACTTCAGCACGTCAGAATGGCCGTTGTAGGCGGCCCAGTGCATCGGTGTGTAACCGTTCTTGTCGCGGGTAGTGAGGCGCGCACCGCACTTGAGCAGCAGTTGCACGAACGGCAGATTGCCATTGAATGCTGCGACCATCAGCGGTGTCCAGTTGCGGTCGTCACGCACTTCCAGATCGACACCGCAGGACAGGAATACCTGCACTGCGTTCTGGTTGTTGTCTTCGACCGACTTTATCAAGCCCTTGGCGGTAAAGTCATATCCATAGCGCTCCAGTTCGTGGCGCTTGTACTCGGGTATGTCTTCCCAGGCTTGGACTTCTTTGCCTGCATTATGGAGTTTGTCGAGGAAGTTGCTGATGCGGATGATCTCCGCCGCCGCTTCAGGCGGGAACCCCTCGCGGTCGCCGCCGCGCTTATCCACCATCAAGTCGCGCAGGTAGTCGTCGATATGCGGCGTCTGCCACAACTCGAGCAGTTTGTTGAACACGCGCGGGAAGCGGGTCTCGAGGACGGTGGGATAAAGTTCTTCTTCGCCGTTGAGCAGGTTGAGCAGTCTTGGGTTCATCAGTCTTGATACTTTCCGGCGATCAGCCGGAACTCCTCCTGGATAGTTTGGAACGCATCCGTCACGTCAGGATCGAAATGCGCGCCTCTACCTTGCAATATATGTGCCACAGCAGCCTCGTGTGAGAACGGCTGTTTGTAGATGCGTTTGCTGATGAGTGCGTCATACACGTCGGCCACCGCCATCAGGCGGGCCGAAATGGGGATGTCATCACCTCTAAGGCCCTGCGGGTAGCCGCTGCCGTCCCATTTCTCATGGTGTCCGTTGGCAATCTCGCGAGCGATATGGAGGAAGCGATTCGGTGACGGCAGGCCGCTTTCTGCGGCAGCGATGGCATTGCCGCCGAGCAATGGATGCATCTTCATGATCTCGAACTCCTCCGGCGTGAGCTTGCCCTGCTTGAGCAGGATGGCGTCGGGGATGCCGACCTTGCCGATGTCGTGCAAGGGAGCGAGTTTGTAGAGCGATTCAATGTTGTCCTCGGTGAGGAAATCGCTGAAACGCGGATGATCCCTCAACTTCATGGCAAGTGCGCGCATGTAGTTCTGCGTGCGTTTGAGGTGGTTGCCGGTCTCGTTGTCGCGCGTCTCTGCCAGCGATGCCATGGCCATGATGGTCACATCGCGGATCTGTGAGACTTCGTCGGTCTTATGCTGCAACTGTGCGGTACGTTCTTCCACCTTCTGTTCCAGGTCATCGTTCATCGCGGCGAGCTGGTGCGCCATGGATTCGTTCTCAAAGCGTTGCCGCAGCGAAAGCAGGATGAATTTGCTCAGAAAATGTCCCGAGCCCAACATCACCAGCAGGTACAGCAGCAGCATGATCCCTAGCGCGTAGTGGGTCTCGTCCTGTTCCACCATGACGCGGAAGATGAGCGGCAGCATCAGGCCGATCGTATAGGCGTAGAAAGCCGGCGGGTGCATCGAATTCATGGTGGCTGCGCCTGCAGTCAGTCCCATCAGTACGCACACCAGCAGAACCTGGGTAAGTAGCGCCTCCGGAAAGAAGAACAACGTGCCGACACCCCACATCATGCCGAACACCAGGGCGAAGTTGAACAGGTCCTGACTCCAGCGCTGGCATGCCTCGATGGTGTCCAGGTTTTCCCGGGTGCGGGCCCAAAGCACCAATTCAGCCGCGTGCAGCAGGTAGGCGACCACCAGCCAGATCAGCAGCTGCTGATGGGATGAAATATCCCACATCATCCACACGAACAAGGGCTCGATCAGCATCTGTGCCGCAACCATCAAGGGCAACAGCTTCAGGCGCGCGCGCAACTGTTCCGCACGAACTGAGAGGTTGTCCCCGTCGATATGGAATCTGAGGTCGTCGAAGAATGTGCCTGATGCTGTCATTGTTCTTTATCTATAGCTGTAATCTATGCGGGCAGTGGACAATATACTACGCCGTCAGTCAACCATTGAGGTAGCTAAGCAATGTCGCGATGTGATGAAAAGAAGCTTATGGCTTCATTTTCGTCACGCGTCCGCTTGAAAGGCGGCAGGCTCTGCCAGATGCGCTTGCCGTAATGCTTCGAGATCAGGCGCGGGTCGCAGATCATCAGCACGCCTCTATCGGTCTCGTCGCGGATCAACCGTCCCGCCCCCTGTTTCAGGTTGATGATGGCACGCGGCAACTGGAATTCCATGAAGGCGTTACGACCTTGTTTGTTGAGTTCGGCGATTCGCGCCGCCAGTACCGGATCGTCCGGTGGCGCGAACGGCAGCTTGTCGATGATGACCAGAGACAATGCCTCGCCGCGCACATCCACCCCTTCCCAGAATGACTGACTGCCCAGCAGCACTGCGTTGCCGTGTTCGCGGAAGCGCGACAGCAATTCGTTGCGCGAGCCTTCGCCCTGGATCATCAGCGGATACGGCAAACCTTTGCGGTCGAACTCGGCCTGCAATATCTCGTAAGCGCGCTGCATCGCGCGCAGGCTGGTGAAGAGCAGGAAGGCGCGGCCCTTGCTCGCTTCGATCAGCGGCAGCGCCGCCTGCACCACCGCATCGGTGTAGCCGTCCGTGTTTGGCTCCGGCAGACCCTCCGGCACATACAGCAGCGCCTGTTCCGGATAGTTGAATGGACTGTCCCAGCAGGCCGTGCGCGCCTCGGTCAGGCCCATCTCGTTCTGGTAGTGCGAGAAATTCTGCTTCACCGCCAGCGTCGCAGACGTGAATATCCAGGCGCGCGGATGGCCGCTGATCTGCTTCTTGAATATTTCGGCGATGGAGAGCGGGGTGGTGTTGAGTTGCAGCGAGTGGTGGAAGATCTCCAGCCAGCGCACGGTCTCCGGTACATCGCCGTTCTGCCAGTGCTTGAGTTGTTGCGCCAGCGCAAGTGCGCGCTGCCAGCAATTCTCCAACCCCTCGCTGCGTTCCGCCTGCTTCTCCAGCATGCCGGAGAGTTTGGATAATTTTTCCCCCAGCGTCTTCAGCGCGGGTGCGAAGTCCTTGAAATTCTCTGTCGCTTCCGCCGCCATGCGGCCTTCCTTCTTGAACACCAGTCGGAAGTCGCGCGAGGCTTTATCCAATTCATCGCACGCCACCGGCAGCGCCGCGAAATCCTTGGCATTGCTCAGCGCCTCGATGCGCGAATCCTGCGACAGGTCGAACAACTGCGAAGTGGAAAGGCTCTCGCCGAAAAACAGGCTGGCCGTCTCTGGCAACTGGTGCGCCTCGTCGAAGATCACCGTGTTGCAGGCTGGTAGCAGCTCGGCCACGCCTTCGTCGCGCAGCATCACGTCGGCGAAGAACAGGTGATGGTTCACCACCACCACGTCCGCCTCCATTGCTTCCTTGCGCGCCTTGAGTACGAAACATTCGTTATGTTGCGGGCATTCCTGGCCGAGGCAGTTGTCGCGCGTCGAAGTCACATGCATCCAGATCAGCGCGTTTTCCGGCACATCCGCCAGCCCGCTCTTGTCGCCACTCTGCGTCACCTTGGCGTAGTTCACGATCTTGGCGAGGTGCTTCACATCCTCGCGCGTCTTGAACAGTCCGTTCGATTGCGCCAGCGACAGGTGATAGTGGCACACATAGTTGGAACGCCCCTTGAGCAGCGCCACCGACACAGGCGCTTTCAGCGCATCGCGCACCATCGGCAGGTCTTTCTGAAAGAGCTGGTCTTGCAGGTTCTTGGTGCCCGTGGAGATCACCACCTTGCCGCCCGCCAGCAGCGCGGGGACGAGGTAGGCGAAGGTCTTGCCCGTGCCGGTGCCCGCCTCCGCGACGAGGATGGCGTTGTCGCGTATCGCCTCTGCCACAGCCAGCGCCATCTCGCGCTGCTGCGCGCGCGGACGGAAAGACGCGACTTCGGTGGCAAGCGGGCTTTGTTCGGAAAAGAAACGTTCTACTTCGGCGGTCACGGCAGGGGCGGGTATATAGGCCAAACGGTATATGGTTATTCGCCGGGGGTGGCGTTATAGTGCGGTGGGGATTTTACGCGAGTGCCAAAAGTTGAGGATGTATTTTGAATTGAGGGTAGTGGTTTTGTCTGTACCAACTCATTGGGTTCATATCCAGCTTGGATAACAATTGATTTATTGAGGGTGATATGGTCGAAGAAAAAGGATGGAAGTGGTCGTCAACTGGAATGGGCTGTGCGGAAGTCAAACTGAGTTCATGGGATAACTTTAACGACTTCATCAGCAAACACATGCTCGATTATGACACTTACATTTGGCGAGGCCAGAGATGCGATGACTGGAACTTGGAGTCAACACTGGATAGGCTCATCAATACGGCGAAAGTGGCAAAGACAAAACGCTACGGATTTAGGCAAGCCCATCTTGAGCAATTTCAATTTGCTGTAAGAGGGAGAAGGGGTGGGAATCCGCCAGAAATTAAAGATGAGAACGATTGGTGGGCTCTCGGTCAGCATCATGGGTTAGCAACACCATTGCTTGATTGGACTACATCCCCTTTTGTGGCTGCATATTTTGCCTTCATAAACCAAGGTGAAAATCAGACGAGACAACGAGCAATCTATGCGTTGCATCGGCCTACTGTTGAAAGCAAGGTCCAAGAGTTGGTAAGAAATAAGGAGTTGGAGAACAAGCAGGCAAAGCAAGAGCTTGCCTCAGGGGAGAGGCGGGGCGGTTTATTGTCCGACTTGTTGTTGGATATGCCAGTACGGCCTGAAGTTGAATTCATTCGTCCTCTGTCAGATGAGAATCAGAGGCTTGTGAATCAAGGTGGATTATTTACGCGCGCGCCGAGCGGCAAGCCGCTTGATCAATGGGTGCGAGAAAATTTCAAAGATGAAACTGGTTATACGCTCATCAAGATTGGCATTCCACATCGTGATCGTTCAGATTGTTTAAAGATGTTAAATCGAATGAACATTAACCATCTGACTCTCTTCCCCGATTTATATGGGGCGTCTAAATTTTGTAATCTCTTTGGCGAAATTGAGAAATACTAGTCTCAATTTCCATTATTAAAATGGCTAGAGAATCGGTCATGCGACTCTTTTCCTTATCGAAAGTCTATGGCCTTCTCGAACCCGGCCCGGTCGTGCTGTTGACGACAGCGCACAAAGGCAAAATCGACATCATGACCCAGTCTTGGCACACGATGATGGAGTTCGAGCCGCCGCTGGTGGGCTGTGTGATCAGCGGGCGCAACCACAGCTTCGAGGCGCTGACGAAGACCAAGGAATGTGTGCTCAGCATCCCGTCGGTGGAACTGGCGAAGCAGGTGGTGGGCATCGGTAATTGCTCGGGTAGCAAGGTGGACAAGTTCAAGAAGTACAAGCTGACAGCGCTGCCTGCCTCAAAGGTCGCGGCGCCGCTCATCGCCGAGTGCTTTGCCAATCTCGAATGCAAGGTGGTGGATACGCGCATGGTGAACAAGTACAACTTCTTCGTGCTGGAGGTGGTGCAGGCATGGATCGACCCGGCGCAGAAGAAACCGCGCACGCTGCATCATCAGGGACGGGGGATGTTCATGGTGGCGGGCGAGACGATCAAACTACCTTCAAGGATGGCATGAAAACGCTTCGATATCTGGCTGCATGGTTTGTTCTGTTGTTTGTCGCGATGGTCAACGGCGCGCTGCGCGAATCCACTTACGGAAAATATGTTTCCGAATTGGCGGCGCACCAGCTCTCCTGCGTGACCGGCATCCTGCTGTTCGCCGTGGTGATCCACCAGTACGTGCGCCGCTGGCCGCCAGCATCGGCGCGCGAGGCATGGCGCATCGGCATGTTCTGGATGGGACTCACGGTGGCGTTCGAGTTCCTGTTCTTCCATTACGTCGGGGGGCATTCCTGGGAGGTGTTGCTGGCGAACTACGACATGTCTGCTGGACGCCTGTGGCCGTTGATCCTGCTGTGGGTGGCGGTCGCGCCGTATGTCTTTTACCGCTTCACGCGGCGTGGCGGGAGATAGGCGATGCAGATATGGGTGGATGCCGATGCCTGTCCCAAGGTGATCAAAGAGATTTTGTTCCGCGTTGCCGACCGTTTACAGATACAGACCACGCTGGTGGCGAACAAGCTGCTGTATTGCCCGCCGTCGAAGTTCATCCGCGCCATGCAGGTGCCTGCCGGGTTCGACGTGGCCGATAACAAGATCGTGCAGATGACCGAGGCGGGCGATCTGGTCATCACGGCCGACATCCCGCTGGCTGCCGAGGTGATCGCCAAAGGCGGTCATGTGCTGAATCCGCGCGGCGAGCTTTATACCAAAGACACCATCCAGGAACGGCTGACCATGCGCAATTTCATGGATGGGCTGCGCAGCAGCGGGGTGGAGACGGGCGGGCCACCGACCTTGAGCCAGAGTGACCGGCAGGCGTTCGCAAACCAGTTGGACAGGTTTTTGGCGAAGCATGCAGGCTGAACTGAGAAAGACAGTGCGATGAGCAGGATACCCCGCGGCGTATGGGTGTTGGGCTTCGTCAGCCTGCTGATGGATGTCTCGTCGGAGATGATCCACAGCCTGTTGCCATTGTTCATGGTCACTGTGCTGGGGGCGAGCGCGCTGACAGTCGGCATCATCGAAGGCATCGCCGAATCCACGGCGCTGCTGGTGAAGGTGTTCTCAGGTGTGTTGAGCGACTACCTTGGCAAGCGCAAAGGGCTGGCGGTGTTCGGCTATGCCTTGGGCGCGCTGACCAAGCCGATGTTCGCGCTGGCCACGGGTATGGGCATGGTGTTGACGGCGCGCTTCATGGATAGAGTGGGCAAGGGGATACGCGGTGCACCGCGCGATGCGCTGCTTTCCGAGATTGCGCCGGTCGAGATACGCGGTGCTGCGTTCGGTCTGCGCCAGTCGCTGGATACGGTGGGCGCATTCGTCGGGCCGTTGCTGGCGGTGGGACTGATGCTGCTGTGGGCCAACGATTTCCGAGCGGTGTTCTGGGTGGCGGTGATCCCCGGGCTGATGGCTGTCGCGTTGCTGGTGTTCGGCGTGCAGGAGCCGAAAAGGACAGAAGCACGCAAGCCGGTTAACCCGATCAGCCGCGCGAATCTGGCTCGTCTCGGCAGAGATTATTGGTGGGTGGTCGGCATCGGTGCGGTGTTCACTCTGGCGCGATTCAGCGAGGCGTTTCTGGTGCTGCGAGCCGCGCAGGGTGGCGTTCCTGTCGCGCTGGTGCCGCTGGTGATGGTGGCGATGAACGTCATCTACGCAGCCACAGCCTATCCCTTCGGCAGACTCTCCGACAGCATGAGCCATACGAAACTGCTGGCACTGGGGCTGGTGGTGTTGATTGCGGCCGATCTCGTGCTGGCGACCGACGACCACTGGACGACGGTACTGCTCGGCGTAGGGCTGTGGGGCGTACACATGGGCATCACCCAAGGCTTGCTGGCATGCATGGTAGCAGACACGACGCCAGACGACCTGCGCGGCACAGCCTATGGTTTCTTCAATCTGATGAGCGGGCTGGCGATGCTGGTCGCCAGTGTGCTGGCCGGATTGCTGTGGGATCAGTTCGGTGCTTCGTTCACCTTCTATGCGGGGGCGTTGTTTTGCGTGATCGCCGCATTGGCCTTGGCCTGGCGGCCGGTATCGACAAGCAGATAATTCTCAGCGCTGACTTTCCTTGTTTTGCCGGTCGAGCGCCTCGCTGCGTTGTTTCCAGGTCGAGTAGCATTCCAGCCCGCAGAAATGCGCAACATAATCCTGCGCTTCAAAACGTTCGGCTTCGGAGAGGGGGATCTCTTTGTGGCAGACATCGCAGGGGATCTTTTCGGCTGAGGAATCGGGCCGCGGATGGGTAGTCATTGCACACCTCCTTCTATGGTGTTGACGCGTAACCAGATTAGTCCTGTTTGAGTTGAGCAGCAAGCAGTTTTCGGGTGTATTCACCAGCGTGCCTTAACGGATTTTTGACATAAGAAATGATGCTTGGAGATACAATGCGCACCTGCTTCGCGCAGGCAATCGCATCATTCTGCTTGTCCCATCGAACTAAATCATTTTGCCGCAGTCGGAAGGCGCGGCCGTGCCGGAACCAGCAGGCACGTGAATTTGTGAGCGGGAATTTTTCGGATGTTCCGTCCGGCAAGAGCCAAACGAAAAAACATGCGACAAGAGAACGACAACATCGAAGGCAGGACAGAGAGTGTGAGGGTGTGGGACCGCTTCATCCGCGTGTTCCATTGGACTCTGGTTGCGGGTTTCGCCACAGCATTCATCTCCGGCGAAGTCGGCGCTGACGCGCTGCATGTCTGGACCGGCTATCTGTTGTGCGTGATGCTGGCGCTACGTTTGTACTGGGGCTTTCGGGGCAGCGAATACGCGCGCTTCCGCTCCTTCATTTTTTCTCCAGACGAGACGCTCGCGTATGTGCGCGGCATGTTCGCGGGGCAACCGAGACATTATCTCGGGCATAACCCGGCGGGCGCGCTGATGGTGTTCGCGATGCTGGCACTACTGCTACTGATCTTTTTGTCGGGCCTGCTGACGCTGGCGGCGATCGACTATGAGGGGCCGCTGCTGTTTCTGGCCAACCGCGTGAGCGACGAGGCCAGCTACGCGTTCCGCGACCTCCACGAATTTCTTCCCATCCTTGGCTTGATACTCGTCGTGCTGCACCTCATTGGTGTCGCGGCAGGCAGCATCCAGCACAAAGAAAACCTTGTGAGGGCGATGCTCACCGGGAAGAAGAAACCCAACACGCCATCTATTCCAACAAAGTGAATGAATATGAGGAGCAATCAATGAGAGGTATAAAGTCCCTGAGTGTTGCCGTATGTCTGGCAACGCTGTCCGGAACGGCACTGGCGCAGGAGGCGGCATACGACCTGCCGCTGACATCCAGTGCTTATGTGAAGGACTACGAGTCGTTCAAGCTGGCCGCGAACGATACAGAACCCACCTCGGTGAAGAAATCGAGCGCCGCGCCCGAGATCAGGAAGTCCGAGTTCGAACCGGCGACCTTCTCCGGCAGCAACGCGCACAAGTATCTGGGTCTGGCGACCATCGTGGGAGCCGCATTGACAGGGGTGACCGCGCCCGACGACAACGAGTGCGAGACCGGCGGCTGTGTGCAGCAACCGCGCCAGACCAACGGCACGCACGCCAAGCTGGCGCGCGCCACCGTGGCATTGGCTGCGGCAACCGTAGTGACCGGTCTGGTCGCGCACTGGGACGATTTCCATCTGGAAGACGGCATCACCGATCCGGACAACATGCACGCGCTGCTGGGTACCGCCGGTATGCTGACCATGGCCTATGCGGTGTCCAAGGCGGCTGATCCCTACAACAGCAACGGTCACGCCGGCAAGGCCATTGCCGGTGCGGTGCTGATGGCTGTAGCGATCAAGATCACTTGGTAAGGGAGTCAAGATGAAATTGCACAAGATATTGATGACGGCGGGTTTGTTGCTGGCAACGACAGCGGCGCTGGCGACACCGGCGACCGATGCGTTGTTCGCCCGCTACAAGGCTGAAGGCGCAGCCGGCTTCGACGCCACCCGCGGCGACAAGGCCTGGCACAAGGAATCCAAAGGCGAGGAAGGCCAGACGATGTCCTGCGCCACCTGCCACGGCCAGGACCTGGGCAAGGAAGGCAAGCATCACAAGACCAACAAGGTCATCCAGCCGATGGCGCCCAGTGCCAACAAGGAACGGTTGACCGATGTGAAGAAGATCGAGAAATGGTTCAAACGGAATTGCAACGACGTCCTCGCGCGCGAATGCACTGCGCAGGAAAAAGGCGATTACCTGAAGTTCCTGCTCGGCAAATGATGATTGGAGAAATGAAGATGCGAACAAATTTCAAGGCAGCACTGTTGGCCGCCGCATTGCTGATGAGCAGCGGACCGGCTTTGGCGGAAGGCAGTTTCTGGTTGTGGCTGGTCAACTTCTCGCGCCAGAAGGAAGTGCAACCGGTCGATAACAAGGCATGGAAGGAGGAGTGCGGTTCTTGCCACTTTGCCTATCAGCCGGGTCTGTTGCCGGGCAAGTCCTGGGCGAAACTGCTGGACGAGAAAGCCCTGGCCGACCACTTCGGCGAGGATGCCTCGCTGGACAAGGAAACGCTGAAGGAGATCAGCGACTACGCGCTGGCGAATGCGGCAGAGAAATCCTACTTCAAGCGCTCGCGCAAGATCGCGCTGGCGACCGAGGACGGCGAAGCACCGCTGCGCATCACCGAGGTGCGTTACATCAAGCGCAAGCACCACGATATCCCCGAGAAGATGGTCAAGGGCAACAAGGACGTGAAGTCGCAGGCCTATTGCAACGCCTGCCACACCAAGGCGGATGAGGGCATCTTCGACGAGGACACCGTGGATATCCCCAACTTTCCGGATCGCGACTACGATTGATCGCGTGATCTGGTAAAGAAAACAGAAAGGGCAGCTTCGGCTGCCCTTTTTTATTGCCGCTGCGTCAGCGGGCTGCTACAGTTCGACCCCTCCGGGAGGAGTGGTATGCAAGACCCAGATAACACCAAATCAAAGAAGGGCTGACCATGCAAGAGCAGTTCGGGGTAAAGAATCAGAGTTTCGAATTCACCGGCAGTGGCTGGGAATACTTCAAGATATGGATCGTCAATCTGTTGCTGACCATCGTGACCCTGGGTATCTACAGTGCCTGGGCCAAGGTCAGACGTCTGCAGTACTTCTACCGCAATACCCGCCTCGACGGCGGCAGCTTCGACTTTCACGGCACGCCGCAGGCCATTTTGAAAGGGCGTCTCATCGCCTTTGGCCTGCTGATCGGTTATAACGCCGCGTTCGAATACGATCCCATGATCGGGCTGGGAGTGGCTGCGGTGCTCGCACTGGTGATGCCCTGGCTGCTGATGCGCTCGCTGCGCTTCAAACTCTACAACAGCAGCTATCGCGGCTTGCGCTTCGGTTTTGCCGGAAGCACCGGCGATTCCTACCGTGCCTTTTTGCTTTACCCCCTGTTGGCCATGTTCACCCTCTATCTGCTGGCACCGCTGGCGCACCAGCGCATCAAGCGATACCAGTTCGACAACAGCCGTTTTGGCAACGCCTCGTTCAGCTTTGGCGCACCGGTGAAGGGCTTCTATATCCTCTATCTATCCTCGCTGGCGGTGATGCTCGGCTCGGTGTTGCTGGCAGTCGCGCTGGCGATGATGATGGGATCGGGTGCAGCCGGTGCGGCGGGAATTGTCAGCGGTTTGATGATGGCCGGTCCTTTCATCATGCTCGTGATGCTGGTGGCGATGCTGGTGGTAAGCAGCCTGTTCAGTGCCTACATGCAGAACCTGGTGTGGGGCAGCACCACGCTGGGGCCGCATCGCATCTTCAGCCACGTGTCTGCTCGCCGTCTGTTGTGGGTGCGCGTGAGCAATTTCATCGGCACCGTGCTGACGCTGGGTTTGTTCATGCCGTTCGCCGCCGTGCGCATGGCGCGCCTGCAGATCGAAGCCATGGGGCTGGCAGTCAGCGGCGACCTGTCCGGTTTCGTCGCCGACCAGCAACTCAACGCGACAGCCGCCGGCGAAGAGACCGCCGAGATGTTCGATGTCGATATCTCCTTCTGATCCATCTATACACGTAGCCGCCGCCTACTACGACGGGCAGACCACCGCGAGCAAAGCGGTGCTACTGTCCATCGCGGGCGGTGATCTGCTGTTGCGCGGCGATGCGCTCGAACTGCGCTGGCCACTGGGCGAGGTGCATGTCTCGGAACGACTGGGCAACACACCGCGCCTGCTGACCTATTCGGAGGGCGGGCATTGCGAGGTGAACGATCAGACCGGACTGGTGCAGTTGCTGGCACAGGTTGGTGCGGGCCGGAGCTGGCTGGACGGTCTGCAGCACAGTCTGCCTTGGGCGCTTGCCGCGATGGCGCTGATGCTGATCATCTTCGCCGCTGCCTACAAATATCTGCTGCCCTGGGGGGCGGAAGAGCTGGCCATGCGCGTACCGGCCTCGATGCTGCAAAAGATGGGCGATTCCACGCTGGAGACGATGGATGAATACCTGCTCAAGCCGAGCACGCTCGACGAGGCACGCCAGCAGTCGTTGCGTGACGCCTATGCCGCACTCAGGACGCCAGCCGACGCGCAGTTGAAATACGACATCATCTTCCGCAGCTCGCCCATGGGCGCGAACGCATTCGCGCTGCCCAACGGCACCATCGTGATGCTGGACGGATTGGTCGAACTGGCCGCAGACGACAACGAGATCCTTGCCGTGCTGGCGCACGAGCGCGGCCACGTCGAGCGTCGCCACGCCATGCGCATGGTGCTGCAAAGCTCGGTGGTCGGTCTGGCGCTTGCCTGGTATGTGGGAGATGTCAGCTCGCTGCTGGCGACCGCACCCGCCATCATCATGCAGGCGAAATACTCGCGCGACATGGAGCGCGAGGCCGATGTGTACGCCGAACAGACCATGCGGGCCAACGGACTGTCACCCTGTCTGCTGGGCACCATTCTGTACAAGATGGAAGCGGCCTATCTGGCCAAGATGAAGGAGAAACATCCCGAGGCAGGTGCGGCAAAAGACGACAGTGCGATGGATTACCTGTCCAGCCATCCGGCTACTGCAGAACGCATGCGCCTGATGTGTCCGGGCAAATGAGGTGGCCCGAAGGCAATGATGGCGCGTGCTATCATCGCGCGCCATGAAAACCTCATCCGATTCCCTGCGTCGTTTCCTGTTTGAACATGCCTCCCTGCGCGGCGAGATCGTCCGTCTCGACGCGACTTGGCAATCCGTGATCGATCGCCATGACTACCCCGAAGTATTGCGCGATCTGATGGGTGAACTGTGTGCGGCCGCCGTGCTGCTGGCAGCCACGCTCAAGCTGCAAGGCTCCATGGTGCTGCAGATCCACGGCAAGGGCGCGCTGAAACTGCTGGTGGTGGAATGCTCCGGCGATCTGGAACTGCGCGCCACCGCCAAGTGGGAGGGCGACCTCGCGCACGGCAAACTGCAGGATCTGGTCGGCGATGGCCGCTTCGTCATCACCCTCGATCCCAAGGACGGCAACCAGGCCTATCAGGGCATCGTCGCGCTGGAAGGCGACAGCATTGCCGAGATATTGCAGAACTACATGACGCGCTCGGAACAACTGGAGACGCGCCTGTGGCTGGCGGCGGACGGCAAGAGCGCCGGCGGCATGCTGCTGCAAAAACTGCCCCAGCCGGACGAAGTGCCGGATGAGGAGCCGTGGCAGAACGCGGTGCAGATCGCCAACACACTGAAGCCGGAAGAGTTGCTCACCGTGCCCTCGGCCGAACTGGTGCACCTGCTGTACCACGAAGAGGACATCCGCCTGTTCGACGCGCAGGATGTGGTGTTCCGCTGTACCTGCTCGCGCGACAACGTGGCCCGGATGCTAAGAATGCTGGGACGTGAAGAAGTGGATGCCATCATCGACGAGCGCGGCGATGTCGAAGTGCACTGCGAATTCTGCAACCAGCGCTATGTTTTCGACCGGGTGGATGCGAATGCGGCATTCGCCGATGTTGCGGCGGTATCAGCCAACAAGACGCTGCATTAGGTTTTGACCATATCCAGCGCCACCGCCTCGGCCACTTCAATTCCGTCCACGGCAGCCGACAATATCCCGCCCGCATAACCCGCACCCTCGCCCGCCGGGTACAGCCCCTTGATGTTGATGCTCTGGAAATCGTCGCCGCGTTTTACGCGCACGGGCGACGAGGTGCGCGTTTCCACGCCGGTGAGCAGGGCGTCTTCCATGGCGAAACCTTTGATCTGTTTCTCGAACGCGGGCAGTGCTTCGCGGATGGCGGCGATGGCGTAGTCGGGCAGAACGGTGGCGAGGTCGGTGGGCGTCACGCCCGGCGTGTAGGAGGGCACGACTTCGCCCAGATGCGTCGATGGGCGACCGGCGAGGAAGTCGCCGACGCGTTGTGCGGGAGCTGAGTAGTTTTTCCCGCCCAGCTCGAACGCACGCGATTCCCACTTGCGCTGGAACTCCACCCCGGCCAGCACATCGCCGGGGAAATCCTCAGGCGTGATGCCGACCACGATGCCGCTGTTGGCATTGCGCTCGTTGCGCGAATACTGGCTCATGCCGTTGGTGACCACGCGGCCTTCTTCCGAAGTCGCCGCCACCACCGTGCCGCCGGGGCACATGCAGAAACTGTAGACCGAGCGGCCATTGCTGGCGTGATGCACCAGCTTGTAATCTGCCGCGCCCAGCAATTCATTGCCCGCATTGGCGCCGAAACGCGCGCGGTCGATGACGGCCTGCGGGTGTTCGATGCGGAAACCGATGGAGAATGGCTTGGCCTCCATATAGACGCCGCGCTTGTGCAGCATCTCGAAGGTGTCGCGCGCGCTATGGCCGACCGCGAGGACCACGTGTTTGGTCGCGATGCGCTCGCCATTGGCCAGTACCACGCCGCGCACCTGTCCATCGGCGATCTCAATGTCTTCCACGCGGCTCTGGAAACGGATCTCCGCCCCCAGCTTCTCCATCTCGTGGCGCATCTCTTCCACCATGCCGACCAGGCGGAAAGTGCCGATGTGCGGCTTGCTCACATACATGATCTCTTCCGGCGCACCGGCTTTCACGAACTCGGTGAGCACCTTGCGCCCGTAGAACTTGGGGTCCTTGATCTGGCTGTGCAGCTTGCCGTCGGAGAAAGTGCCCGCGCCGCCTTCGCCGAACTGCACGTTGGATTCGGGATCGAGCTTGCCCTTGCGCCACAGGCCCCAGGTGTCTTTCGTGCGTTCGCGGACTTCCTTGCCGCGTTCGAGGATGATGGGTTTGAAGCCCATCTGCGCCAGTAGCAGTCCGGCGAAGATGCCGCAGGGACCGGTGCCGATGACTACCGGGCGCTCGCTCAGCCCTTGCGGTGCCTGCGCCACCACGCGGTAGCTCATGTCTGGGGCAACGGCCACATGCGGGATGTTCTTCTTCAGCAGCGCCGCCTCGTTCTTCACCTCCACGTCCACGGTATAGACCAGCATGATGGCATTGCGCTTGCGGGCGTCGTAGCCGCGACGGTAGATGGTGAAACCGGCCAGATCGGATGTGCTGATGCCCAACCGCCTGAGAATGGCAGCTTGAAGATCGTCTGCGGGATGGTCCAGCGGGAGTCGGATTTCGGTAAGACGTAACATGCAGCTATTCTACCTGAGGAGAACTGCGTTATCCTCGCGGCATTCAGTCAGGGGCAGTCATGGCAAAAGCAAAAACCATCTACAGCTGCACAGAGTGCGGTGGGCAATCTCCCAAATGGCAGGGGCAGTGCCCGAATTGCGGCGAGTGGAACACGCTGGTTGAGGCGGTGGCCGATGCCATGCCTGTGGCGGGCAAGAACCGTTACAGCGCCCTTGCGGCATCCGGAAAACTGCAACAATTGGCCGAGGTGGAAGCCAGCGAAGTCTCGCGCACGCCCACCGGCATCGCCGAATTCGACCGCGTGCTCGGCGGCGGGCTGGTGGAGGGCGGGGTGGTGCTGATCGGTGGTGATCCGGGCATCGGCAAATCGACTTTGTTATTGCAGGCGCTGGCACATCTCTCCACCACCAAAAAAGTGCTCTACGTCAGCGGTGAGGAGTCGGCACAGCAGATCGCATTGCGCGCCAAACGCCTTGCACTCGATGCGCGTGAAGTGCATCTGTTGCCCGAGATACAGCTGGAGAAGATCCAGGCTACTGTCGCCAGCGAGAAGCCGGACGTGGTGGTGATCGACTCCATCCAGACCGTGTATTCCGAACAGCTCACTTCCGCCCCAGGCTCGGTAGCGCAGGTGCGCGAATGCGCGGCGCAACTCACCCGCATCGCCAAGAGCGCGGGCGTCACCATCATTCTCGTCGGTCATGTCACCAAGGAAGGTGCACTGGCCGGGCCGCGTGTGCTGGAACACATCGTCGACACCGTGCTGTATTTCGAGGGCGACACCCACTCCAGTTTCCGCCTTATCCGCGCGTTCAAAAACCGCTTCGGCGCGGTTAACGAATTGGGCGTGTTCGCCATGACAGAGAAGGGGTTGCGCGAAGTGAGCAACCCGTCGGCGCTGTTCCTGTCGCAGCACGGCGCGCAGGTGCCGGGCTCCTGCGTGATGGTCACTCAGGAAGGCACTCGTCCTTTGCTGGTGGAGATACAGGCGCTGCTCGACGATTCACATTCACCCACGCCGCGCCGCCTGTCGCTCGGTCTGGAACAGAACCGTCTTGCGATGCTGCTGGCCGTGCTGCATCGCCATGCGGGCATCGCCTGTTTCGATCAGGACGTGTTCATCAACGCTGTGGGCGGCGTGAAGATCACCGAGCCTGGCGCCGATCTTGCCGTGTTGCTTGCCATCGTTTCTTCGCTGCGCAATAAGCCCCTGCCGGAGAAGATGGTGGTGTTTGGCGAGGTCGGTCTCGCAGGCGAAGTGCGTCCTGTGCAACGCGGGCAGGAGCGTCTGAAAGAAGCGGCCAAGCTCGGTTTCACCCACGCCATCGTTCCCAAGGCCAACGCGCCAAAACACAAGATCGAGGGCATGCAGATCATCGCGGTGGAACGCGTGGATGAAGCGGTGGAGAAGATGCGCTAGTCCGAAACACTTCATGTTTCACGCCGGCCTTGTGTGCGCTACCTCACACAACCCCTTGTTCAATAGGAAAAAGCAAGCGTTCTTCGTTGTGGTAGAGTGCCATTGGCTGGTTTCAATCTGGCGGGTACTGGGCGTAATTTCTGCATGACAGTATCGTTGCCGGGAATCGGCTCGCGGCATTATTCCCGACAGGTCATGAACAAGAGCGAACCGGACTTTTTGCAATACTCCCTGCGCGATTCGATCGTCCGGGCAGGACTGTTTTTCCTGTTGTCATTCCTTATCGCGATCACATCAGCCGAAGCTGCGCAACCGGTGCGGATCGGCGTCCTGGCATTCCGTCCAAAACCGATCACGCAGGCACAATGGCAGCCGCTGGCGGGCATCTTCAAGCAGGCCATGCCCGGCCGCGAATTCGTGATCGAAGCTCTTACCCTTCCGGAATTGGAAAAGGCAGTTGCCGCAAGGCAGCTGGATTTCGTGCTGACCAATTCCGGCCACTACGTCTTGCTGAACAAGCGCTTCGGGCTGACTTCGCCCATTGCCACCTTGATCGTTGATGAGAGCGGCAAGCTGGCTCGCTCTTTTGGTGGTGTCATCTTCACCCGTGCAGAAGAGACGAAGATCGATACATTGAGCTCTCTGCGCGGCAGGAAGATCGCCATCGTGAATACCGATTCGCTGGGTGCCTACCAGATGCAGGCATACGAGTTGAAGCGGGCGGGGATACGGTTGCCGCAGGATGCGAAACTGATCGTTACCGGATTGCCGCAAGACACGGTGATCGATGCGGTACTCGACGGGCGAGCCGATGTCGGGTTCGTGCGCACCGGGGTGCTGGAGGCACTGGCGCGTGAAGGCAAACTGGATCCTTCCAGACTCAAGGTGCTGAACCTTCAACATCCGCCTGGATTCCCGGTGCAGGTCTCCACCCGTTTGTATCCGGAATGGCCGTTTGCCGCTTTACCGCAGGTCGATGAACATCTGGCCCAGCATGTCGCCGCCTCGCTATTAATGCTGGAAGAGAACTCGGCTGCCGCGAAGGCCATGAAGATACATGGCTTCGTCATTCCCGGCGATTATGCGTCCGTCGCCGAAGTGTTGCGCGAGCTGCGTGCGCCGCCTTTCGAAGAAACACCGCTGTTCACCATCGAAGATGTGATTCTCCAGTATAGCTGGCAGGTATTGCTGGGTCTGTTGGCCAGCGGACTGGTCATGTTCCTGATGCTGCGTCTGATGTGGACCAAACGCAGGTTGCATGAAGAACATCGCCTGGTCCTGCACCAGCAGCAGCAGATGCAGCATATGGCGTTCTACGACATGCTCACGCTGCTGCCGAACCGGCGCCTGCTGCATGACCGTCTGGGGCAGGCCATCGCGGCAAGCAATCGCAGCAAACGCTATGCGGCAGTCATCTTCCTTGATCTGGACAACTTCAAGCCGCTCAACGATGCCCACGGGCACGAGGTCGGCGACCTGTTGCTGGTCGAGGTGGCGCGTCGGCTGAAGGGCTGCGTTCGCGAGATTGACACGGTCGCGCGTCTGGGTGGCGACGAATTCGTCATCGTCCTGACCGAGTTGGGCGTGCGCAGGGATGAGTCAGCCGTGCAGGTGCAGATCGTGGCCGAAAAGATCCGCACGGCACTTTCTGAGACCTATCGACTGACAGTTCGGCAAAACAGCGCCCCGGATGCCATCGTCGAGCACCAATGTAGCGCCAGTATCGGAGTGACCCTTTTCATGGATCACGAGGATCGCCCGGAAGATATCCTCAAACTCGCCGATACTGCGATGTATAAGGCAAAGGAACTGGGGCGCAATCGCATCTACTTTAGCGAAGAGTATCGCTGATCGAATTGTTCTGCAGAAACCACCGACCGGAAGCACTCCATATCCCATGAATCCGGATAACGACCCCCGCTGGACCCATCATCACATCTTCAACCAGTGCAACCCTGCAGCCGAGCGCGGCACGCGCGCAGTGATGTGGATCACCGCCGTCATGATGGTGGTGGAGATCGTCGCCGGCTGGTGGTTCAACTCGATGGCACTGCTGGCCGACGGCTGGCACATGAGTTCGCATGCCTTCGCGATCGGCTTGAGCGCTTTCGCCTACGCCGCGGCGAGGCGCTATGCGCTTGACCCGCGCTTCGCCTTTGGCACCTGGAAGATCGAGATACTCGGCGGTTTCGCCAGTGCCATCTTCCTGCTCGGCGTCGCGGCCATGATGGTGTTCGGCTCGGTCGATCGTCTGCTCTCGCCGCAGCCTATCCACTACCAGGAAGCAATCTTCGTCGCCGTGATCGGCCTGCTGGTGAATATCGTCTGCGCCGTCATCCTTGGCAGATCGCAGCACAGCCACCATCACGAACATGCCGGGCATGACCACCACCATCACCATGACCTGAATCTGAAATCAGCCTATGTTCACGTCATCACGGATGCGATGACCTCGGTGCTGGCCATCGTCGCGCTGGCGGGGGGCATGTTCTATGGCTGGTCGTGGCTGGACCCGCTCATGGGCATCGTCGGCGCGACGCTGGTGGCGATCTGGGCAAAAGGCCTGCTGATCGATACCGGAAAAGTGTTGCTCGACCGCGAGATGGACCACCCCGTGGTGGACGAGATCCGCGAAGTCATCGGGCTGTTGGAACAAGCCGATGGGACCAGGATAGTCGACCTGCACGTCTGGCGCGTCGGCGCCAATTCCTATGCCTGCGCGATCAGCCTGGTGACGCGCAATGAAACGCTGACACCGGACCAGGTGCGCAAACAGCTGAGCCAGCATGAGGAGATCGTGCATACCACGATAGAGATCCATCGTTACGGTTGAAGGTGTTGAAGTACCCTTGATGCGGTCACACGGAGGTGTCATGCATAAACTCAAGAATGAAGCCGCCTTGTTCAAGGAAGCGTTCCAGGCCGGCATAAAGTATGCCGAGGGGCGCGGCGTGGTCGTGTTCGAGCCGAAAGACTCGGCCAGCGAAAAGCTGCTGTACATCTATAGATTGCTGGTGCACGACAAGGTCATCGTGCCCTTGCCCGAGGACCAGGTGGCCGAAAAGACCATGCGGCACAAGCTGGCGATCTGGTACTCGAAGCAATTGCCCGCGGACCATCCGCTGCTGAAGTAGTGATGTGAGGTGGACGCAAACTGCATCCTCGCCGTCTATCAAGATAGCCATCGTGCAATAGTTCTGCTAAAAAGCGAATTTGAGAAGCGGCAGAAAACCTTGAGGAGAGCACAGATGCAATGGAAGGATGAATACTCAGTCGGTGTAGCCGAGATCGACGACCAGCATAAGGGCGTCATTGACCTGTTTACCGTGATCAACGCGGCGATCGACCACCGGGAAGGGTGGTCCGATGTCTTCTTCAAGCTTGAAAAACTGCGCGAACACATACGTTTCCACTTTGCGCTTGAAGAGTCCCTGATGCGTATGCACGGATATCCCAATCAGGCGGAGCATGTGGGGCAGCACAAGCACTTCCTGGACAAGTTGGACCAGTTGCAGATGACCACTCTGAGCCGGCAAGTGACCATGAACACCATCGATTATCTGGGCAAATGGTATTCGGAGCATATGCAAACGCAAGACCGGGACTTCGTCCGCTACATCATCGACCATGGCAAGGTGAACCTCGTCCATCCACCGGTTGCATAACGCTGCCGAACGATCTATTTGTTCAAGCAGTAGTATTACTTGCGCCCGATCTTGACGATCACCCACTGCTTCTTTTCACCTTGCATCATTTCAAAGCGCACCGAGTCACCGGCCTTGAGGTCCTTGGGTAAGGGTTCGCGCAACGTGAACCACATGGTCATCGACGGCCAATCCAGTTCGGCAATGGGTTCGTGTGCGATCTGCACCTTGCCGTCCTTGGCGTTCACCGCTTTCAGCACGCCTGTGCCTGCGTGCGTGGTGGCGGCCTTCTGCGTAGCCGTGTCGTGATGATTCTCATGCTCGTGCGATGCGGCGCGGGCTGCAGTGCCGGTCGCCAGCAGGGCGAATATGAATGCGAGTATCAGAGTTTTCATGATGTTTCCTTTCGGTTGGTGGTTGAAGAAGATTCGTTTCGTTTGATCAAGGCATAGATCACCGGAATCACCAGCAGCGTGAGTACTGCCGAGGAGATCATGCCGCCGACCATGGGGGCCGCGATGCGGCGCATCACTTCCGAGCCGGTGCCGCTGCTCCACAGGATGGGCAGCAAACCGGCCATGATGGCGACCACGGTCATCATCTTGGGGCGCACGCGTTCTACTGCGCCGTGCATGATGGCGGCCTGCAGATCGGCGGCGGTCGGTTGTCTGCCTTCGCTTATGCAGCGTGCCTGAATGTCTTTCCAAGCGTGTTCCAGATAGATCAGCATCACCACGCCTGTCTCCGCCGCCACACCGGCCAGCGCGATGAAGCCCACGGCGACTGCCACGGAGAGGTTGTAATCGAGCAGCCACAGCAGCCACACGCCGCCCACCAGCGCGAACGGCACCGACAGCATCACCACCAGCGATTCGGTGACGCGCTTGAAGTTGAGATAGAGCAGCAGGAAGATCAGCAGCAGCATGACGGGGATGACGATCTTCATCTTGGCGATGGCGCGTTCCATGTATTCGAACTGCCCGCTCCAGGTGGCGTAGTAGCCGGGCGGGAACTTCACTTCCGCCGCCACGGCCTTGCGTGCCTCGTCCACATAGGAGCCGATGTCGCGCCCGCGGATGTCCACGTAGATGTAGGCGGAGAGCAGGGCGTTCTCGGTGCGGATGCTCGGTGCGCCTTTGCTGAGGCTCACCCTGGCGACCTGGCCAAGCGGGATCATTGCGCCGTCCATGGTAGTCACCAGCACCTCGCGCGCGATCCGCTCCGGCGTGTCGCGCAGTTCGCGCGGATAACGCACGCTCACGCCGAAGCGCTCCAGACCTTCCACCGTAGTGGTGACTATCTCGCCGCCCAGCGCGGTGGCGATGACATCCTGCAACTCGCCGACAGTCAGCCCGTAGCGCGCCAGCGCCAGCCGATCCGGTTCGAAGTCGAGATAGAAACCGCCGGTGATGCGCTCGGCGTAGGCGCTGGTCGTGCCCGGTATGTTCTTGACCACGGTCTCGATCTGCTTGGCGAGGCGTTCCATCTCGTCCAGGTTCTTGCCGTACACCTTGATGCCGATGGGCGTGCGGATGCCGGTGGAGAGCATGTCGATGCGCGCCTTGATCGGCATGGTCCACGAGTTGGCCACGCCGGGGAACTGTAGCGCCTTATCCATCTCGGCGATCAGCTTGTCGGTGTCCATGCCGTCGCGCCATTCCTCCTGCGGCTTGAGGTTGATCACCGTCTCGAACATTTCCAGCGGCGCCGGGTCGGTGGCAGTCTGCGCGCGCCCGGCCTTGCCATACACCGATGCGACCTCGGGGAAGCTCTTGATGATCTTGTTCTGCGTCTGCAACAGCTCGGCGGCTTTGGTCACCGACATGCCGGGCAGTGCGGTGGGCATGTAGAACAGCGTGCCTTCGTTGAGCGTCGGCATGAACTCGCTGCCCAGCTTCATGGCGGGATACACGCTCAGCAGCATCGCGGCGGCGGCGACGGCGAGCGTGGTTTTTTTTCTCTGCAGCACGGCGGCGATGAGCGGGCGGTAGCCGGCGATGAGCCAGCGGTTGAGAGGGTTTTCCGCTTCGGGTTTGATCCTGCCCTTGATGAACAACAGCATCAGCACCGGCACCAGCGTCACCGAGAGCAGGGCGGCGCCGGCCATGGCGAAGGTCTTGGTGAAGGCGAGCGGCGCGAACAGACGACCTTCCTGCGCCTCCAGCGTGAACACCGGCAGGAAGGAGACGGTGATGATGAGCAGGGAAAAGAACAAGGCCGGGCCGACTTCCTTGCAGGCGCTGATCATTGCTTCGGTGCGAGAATCGCCATCCTTCATCCGCTCCAGATGCTTGTGCGCATTCTCGATCATCACGATCGCCGCATCCACCATCGCCCCGATCGCAATCGCAATCCCGCCCAGGCTCATGATGTTTGAATTCAAGTTCAGGAAACGCATGGCGATGAACGCAATCAACACACCGATAGGCAGCATCACAATGGCGACCAGGGCGCTACGCGCATGCATCAGGAACAGCATGCACACCAGCGCCACGATCAATCCTTCTTCCAGCAGCGTCTGCTTCAGCGTTGAGATGGCGCGCTGGATCAACTCGGAGCGGTCGTACACGGTCTGGATGGTCACACCTTCGGGCAGACCAGGCGCGATCTCGGCGATCTTGGCTTTGATGTTCTCGATCACCTCCAGCGCGTTCTGGCCGTAGCGCGCCATGGCGATGCCGGATACCACTTCGCCTTCACCATTCAACTCGGTCAGGCCGCGCCGCTCGTCCGGCCCCAGTTCTACACGCGCGATGTCGCGCAGCAGCACAGGCGTGCCGCGTTCGGCTTTCACCGCCAGATTCTCGATATCGGCTTTGCCGCGCAGGTAGCCGCGGCCGCGCACCATGTACTCGGTCTCGGCCATCTCCACCACGCGCCCGCCGACGTCGCGGTTCGATTCGCGGATGACTTGCGACACCTTGCTCAACGGGATGCCGTAAGAACGCAGCTTCAGCGGATCGACCGTCACCTGATATTGCTGCACGAAGCCGCCGATGGAAGCGACCTCGGCCACGCCGTGCGCCTTGGTGAGTTGATAGCGTACATACCAGTCCTGCATGGTGCGCAGTTCGGCGAGGTTGTGTTTGTCGCTGAGCACCGCGTACTGATACACCCAGCCCACGCCGCTCGCATCCGGCCCCAGTTGCGGCGACACGCCCTTGGGCATGCGCCCGGCGATGCTGTTGAGATATTCCAGCACGCGCGAACGCGCCCAGTAGATGTCGGTGCCGTCCTCGAAGATCACGTACACGAACGAAGCGCCGAAGAAGGAGAAACCGCGTACCACTTTTGATTTCGGCACGGACAGCATGGCCGTGGTGAGCGGGTAGGTGACCTGGTCTTCCACCACTTGCGGCGCTTGGCCGGGGTACTCGGTGTAGACGATCACCTGCACATCGGAGAGATCGGGCAGTGCGTCCAGCGGCGTCTTCACCAGCGCATAGATGCCTGCCAGCGTGATGAACAGGGTGGCGAGCAGGACCAGGAAGCGGTTCTTCGCCGACCACTCGATGATTGTGTTCAACATGTCAGTGTCCCTCATGCTGCGTTTGCAGCTTGGTGATCACCCATTCGCCTGCGCCGCGCTCGACGATCTCGAAGCTGATAGCACTGCCCGGTTTGATATTGGCCGCCAGCGACGGATTCGCCAGCGCGAAATCCATGGTCATGGCGGGCCACTTGAGCGCGGGGATGGGGTCGTGGGTGATGCTCACCGTGCCGTCGTCGTTGATGGCTTCGAGCATGCCTTGGGCTTGATGGCCGACGGTCTTGAGCTGCGCCTGCGGGTTGGCCGCCACATCGCCCATACCCCCCAGCGCCGCCTTCAGATTGCTCTCCGAATCCAGCAGGAAGTTGGCCGAGGTCACGACTTCTTCTCCTTCCGCGACACCCGACAATACTTCGACGTAATCGTCGCTGCGACTGCCGAGCGCGACCGTGCGCGGCTCAAAACGTCCTTCCGCCAGCCGCACCAGCACTGTTTGCTTGGTACCGCTGTCGATCACCGCCGAGGTCGGAACTGTCAGCATCTTCCCGGCTTTGCCCGTGGCGATCTGCGCGTTGGCGAACATGGCAGGTTTGAGCAACGCTTTCGGGTTGGCGATCTCGATGCGCACCTGCACCGTGCGTGTCGCACTGTTCAGCGTCGGGTAGATGAACGCGACCTTGCCGTCGAAGGTGCGCTCCGGCCAGGCATCGACAGTGACTTGAGTCGGGGAACCTAGGTTAACCTGTCCGATGTCCTGTTCCGGCACTTCGGCGATGACCCACACCGACGACAGATCGGCGATCTGGTACAGCATCTCGCCGGGCATGAAGCGCATGCCTTGCACGGCTTTCTTCTCCAGCACGATGCCGGAGGCGGGCGCACGGAAGGTCACACGCGGACGAGAGTCGCCTGTGTCGGCATGTACATCGGCCATGCTCCAGTTCTGCAGGCGTGCGGCGCTGGCATCCGCAAGTTGCTGCATGCTCTGCTTCGCGTCGTCGTCGGCATCCTTGAGCGCAGCCAGTCCCTGTAGCGCCAGGGCATGTTCGCGCTGCGCCGAGACCAGTTCCGGGCTGTACACATCGAACAGTGCCTGTCCCTTCGTCACGGCCTGCCCGGTGGTGTTTACATACAGGTGTTCTACCCAGCCCTCGAATCTCGGCGCGATGGTATGCAGGCGGCGTTCGTCGATCTCGATGCGTCCGGTCACGCGCAGTGTCCGTTTCAGTTCGCGCAGGGCGGCGGATTCGCTCTTCACGCCCAGCTTCTGAACCTTGTCCACGCTGATGCTGAGTTGACTTCCGGACTCCGCTTCGCCATCGTACACTGGTACATAGTCCATCCCCATCGAGTCTTTCTTCGGCAAAGGTGAGGTATCCGGCAATCCCATCGGGTTGCGGTAATAGAGCGGCTTGCGTCCGGCCTGAGCCTCAGCACCCGGCACCCGGGACTCGGCACTGGTCTGTCCATACCAATATCCGCCCGCGGCCACGGCCAGCAACAGCACTATGCCCAGGATCGTTTTGACGGCGTTGTTCATAGTTCTTCTCCCATTAGTCTTTCGATGTCGGCCAGGCGCAGTTGCATCTCCATCTGCACCTGCAGTTGCTGCTGGCGCGCCTTGAGGATCTGCCGTTGTGCCTCGATCAGCATGGCGAAGTCCACCTTGCCGGTCTCATAGCCCGCCAGTACAGATCGATATGTGAGGTCAGCTTGCGGCAACAGGCGCGTGGCGATGAGCGATTCGGTCTGGCGCGCGGCTTCCAGCGCGGAGAGGTTCTCCGACAGGTCGGCCCGGGTCTGGTTGAGCAGTGCCTCCTTGCGCGCTGCGGAGGCGGACAACATCGCTTCCGCCTCGCGCTCCTGCGCGCGGCGCGAGGACTGCTGCAGCGGGATATTGATCTCGAACATCAGGTCCCAGGTCTTCACCGCGTTGCCGTTCTGGGTGGGAGCAACGCCCACGGTGAGGTCGGGATAGCGGTTGGCATAGGCCAGTTCACGGTTCTTCGCGGCGGAGGTGATGCCGGCCTCGGCGATCTGCAACTGCGGGTTGCGTGCCTGCAGGCGTTCCAGCAATGCCTGTTCGTCCAGTTGTGCGGCAGGGGGCAGCGGGCGTGCTTGCAGCGGCTCGGCCAGCGGCGCGCTGGTCGGACGCGACAGCAGGGTGTTGATCCTGGCGAACGTATGGTGATGCTCGTTCTGCAGTGCGATCAGCTCGCCGCGCATCACGGTCTTTTCGAGTTGCACGCGGATCGCGTCCTGCTGGCTGCCGAGGCCGTTGGCGTAACGCGTCTGCACGGTCTGTTCCAGATTGTCGAGCAGGTCCAGCGACTGCTGCACCAGCCGTTCGCTGGCCGTGGCGAAGTAGTGCATGGCGTAGGTTGTCTTGATGCGGCTCGCCAGTTCGGACCAGCTGGCGGCGACCTGGCCGTCGGCCTGGGCGATTCCGGCGGCGGCGACCTCGCGCTGCAGGTCGCGTTTGCCGTACCAGGGCACGCTCTGCATCAGCGTGTACTTGGTGCCGCCGACCTGCGAGGGCAGCAGGCGCGCGCCGGTAGCACCCTGATTGGTGATGTCCATCAGCTCGGTACGCAGCACCGGGTCGGGCAGGGCGCCTGCTGGTTCGGCGCGCTCCTGTGCGGCCACCGCTTCGTAACGTGTGGCGGCCAGTTCCGGATTGTGTTCGCGCGCATAGTCCAGCAATCCGCTGAGGTTGCTGCCCAGCGGTTCTTCGGCACTGGCGGGTGAGAGCCAGAGCGCGCATAACATCGATAAGACGATAGAAGGTGATTTCATGTTCTGCATCCATTTGCTGTTGCAAAGCAATCGGACAGCCGCAAGCGACCGCCGAACGGTGCGGGACGAAGATCAGGCTATGTGGAAGCTACAGACGGACTCGTCCCGCTCAGGCGTGAACGAGAGGCGGCGGAACCAGCGGGGCGGAGGTGTGGGAGTGAAAGTCGACCAGATAGGGAGTCGACTCCAGTGCGGGTGTCAGTGCGGCGACCATTTCCACACTGGGCACCGCCAGATAGCCGGTGCAGGCCAGATGGCAGACGCCGCAGTCGTTGCAGGCGCTGTTTTGCGTATCTGTTGTGGCGGGAGCCTGCTCGTGGTGCTGGTGATGCGCAGCCATGTCTCCGTGCGCCATCGATTGCATCGCGGCGGTCTCGGCGCAACCGCCATGCTGCAATTGCATGGATATCGATGCCGCCAGCGCGCTTCCGCCGGAAAGCGGCAGCCACAGCAGCATTAATACAGCAATGAGTTTTCTGGATAGCTTGGACATACCCGCAGTGTGGCAAAGTGGTGTCTGATAGTCAATCCGATAGATATGGCAGACCCCATGTCCTGTGTGCGGAATTTATCCATTGTCAGCATGCCGCGCTGGCGTTAAAGTTCGTCCCATCCACAACAGAACCTACTGAGGAGAATAAGAATGTCAATATTCATGGCTGTGGTGGTCATCGCGGTCGTTCTCGGTCTGGCGTTCTTTCGGGCATCCATCTGGGGATGGTTGATCGGGATGGTCGCGCTGGTTGTGCCCATCGTGGCGCTGGATAGCCGCCTTTCCGACGAGGCGCTGCAGGCGATCTACATCACCCTGGTCGTCATCGTCGCGCTCTTTGGCATCCCGGCCCTGCGCCGTCTGCTGATCAGCAGCTTCATCCTCGGTATCTTCCGCAAGATTTTGCCGCAGGTCTCGCAGACCGAGCAGGAGGCGCTTGACGCCGGTACGGTCGGTTGGGACGGCGAACTGTTCAGCGGCAACCCGCACTGGAAACAACTTCTTGCGCTGCCCAAGACCGGACTCAGCGACGCAGAACAGGCTTTCCTGGACAACGAGGTCAACCAGCTCTGCGCGATGCTGGACGACTGGGACATCACCCACAAGCGTCAGGACCTTTCGCTTGTGGGTGATGTCCCCATCAAGGACAAGGGTTTCTTCGGCATGATCATCCCGAAGGAATACGGCGGTCTCGAATTCTCCGCACAAGCCCAGTCGGCTGTGATCACCAAGATCGCTTCGCGCAGCGGCACGGCCGCGGTCACCGTGATGGTGCCCAATTCGCTCGGACCGGCCGAGCTGCTGCTGCATTACGGCACCCAGGAACAGAAGGACAAATACCTGCGCGGACTCGCCAGCGGCAAGGAAGTACCGTGCTTCGCGCTGACCGGCCCCTTCGCCGGTTCCGACGCGGGCGCTATCCCCGATTACGGTGTCGTCGGCTACGGCGATTTCAACGGTCACCAGAATGTGCTCGGTGTGCGCATCACCTGGGAGAAGCGCTATATCACGCTGGCGCCGGTGGCGACGCTGCTCGGTCTGGCATTCAAGCTCTACGACCCGCAGAACCTGCTGGGTGCGGAAGTCTCGCGCGGCATCACGCTGGCGCTGATCCCCACCGACATCCCCGGCGTCGAAGTGGGACGCCGCCACTTCCCGCTCAACTCCGCCTTCCTCAACGGACCGACCACGGGCAAGGATGTGTTCATCCCAATGGAGTACATCATCGGCGGCACCATGCGCATCGGCCACGGCTGGCGCATGCTGATGGATTGCCTCGCGGCAGGGCGCTCTATCTCGTTGCCGGCCAGCGCCACGGGCGGCGTCAAACTGGCGGCACGCACCAGCGGTGCCTACGGTCGCGTGCGCAAACAGTTCCATGTGCCGGTGGGCAAGTTCGAGGGCGTGGAAGAGGCACTCACGCGCATCGGCGGTCACCTGTATGTGATGGATGCGGCGCGCACCATGACGGCGCAGGCGGTGGACCTGGGCGGCAAGCCCTCGGTCATCTCCGCCATCGTCAAATACCACTGCACCGAGCGCGGCCGCATGGTCATCAACGATGCGATGGACGTGCACGGCGGCAAGGGCATCTGCCTCGGCCCCGACAACTACCTGGCGCGTTCCTATCAGCAGACGCCTATCGGCATCACCGTCGAAGGTGCGAACATCCTCACGCGCAGTCTCATCATCTTTGGTCAGGGTGCGATACGTTCACATCCCTATGTGCTGAAAGAGATCCACGCCGCGCACGACCAGAACAACAAGCGCGCGGTGCGCGAGTTCGACGAGGCGTTCTTCGGCCATATCAGCTTCACTTTGAGCAATGCCGTGCGCAGCCTGCTCTACGGCCTGAGCGGCGGGCGCATCATCGGTGTGCCGACCGAGCAGCCGACCAAGCGCTACTATCAGGCCTTGACGCGCTACTCGGCAGCGTTCGCCTTCGCCGCGGATGTCGCCATGCTGGTGCTGGGCGGCGGTCTCAAGCGCAAGGAGAAACTCTCCGCGCGGCTGGGCGACGTGCTGAGCCAGATGTATCTGTGTTCCGCCGTGCTGAAGCGTTTCGAGGACGACGGCCGTTTTGAGGAAGACCTGCCGCTGTTGCACTGGGGCATGCAGGACGGTCTCTACCGTATCCAGACCGCGTTCGATAGCGTGCTGCAGAATTTCCCCAACCGCTTCGCCGCCTTGGTGTTGCGCGTGATGATCTTCCCGCTCGGACAATGGCGCCAACCGCCGAGCGACCATATCGGACACCAGGTCGCCTCGCTGCTACTCAAGCCGGGTGCCGCGCGTGACCGTCTGACGGCGGGCATGTACATTTCGCCCGACGAGGCGGATGCGATCGGCGCACTGGAAGCGGCGCTCATCAGCACACTGGCGTGCGAGCCGCTGCAGGCCGAACTGGAGAAGGCGCGCAAGGCAGGCAAGCTCAAGGCACGCGAGGAGTTGCAGCAGATCGCGGAAGCGCGCGATCTGGGCCTCATCGATGCCGAGCAGGCGCTGCAGCTGGAGCGCGACTATGCGCTGCGGCGCAAGGTCATCATGGTGGATGACTTCGCGCCCGAGGAGTTGCAGGCAGGGAAATAGAATCTGACAGCGAACGGTGATCCGATATGACCGATCTGCATAACAAGACCATCTTCATCACCGGTTCCTCCCGCGGGATCGGCCGCGAGATCGCCTTGCGCTGCGCGCGCGACGGCGCGAACGTGGTCATCACCGGCAAGACGGCCGAGCCGCATCCCAAGCTGCCGGGCACCATCCACAGTGTGGCGCAGGAAGTGGCGGATGCGGGCGGACAGGCGCTGGCGATACAGCTCGATGTGCGCGACGAGGCGGCCATCACCGCCGCGGTCGAGCAGGCCGCCGCGCATTTCGGCGGTATCGACGTTCTCATCAACAACGCCAGTGCCATCAGTCTCACGCCGACGCTGCAGACGCAGGCCAAGCGGCTGGACCTGATGTGGGACGTGAACATGCGCGCGACCTTTCTCGCCTCGCAGGCTTGCATCCCGCACCTCAAGAAGGCGGCCAACCCGCATATCCTCACGCTGTCGCCGCCGCTGAACCTGGAAGCCAGATGGTTCGCGCAGCATCTCGCCTACACCATCTCCAAATACGGCATGAGCATGGTCATGCTCGGTCTGGCCAAGGAATTCGCCGCCGACGGCATCGCCTGCAACTGTCTGTGGCCGCGCACCACTATCGCTACCGCGGCCATCGAGTTCAATTTCCCGCCCGAGATCCTGCGCGCATCGCGCAAGCCGGCCATCATGGCGGATGCGGCGCATGCCATTCTGCTGCGCGACAGCAAGACCTTCAGCGGCCATTTCCTGATCGACGACGAGGTGATGCGCGCGTCGGGTGTGAAGAACCTCGACCACTATGCGGTCAATCCCGGGGAGAAGCTGTATTCCGATCTGTTCTTGTAGTCAGCAGCACCGATAAAACAATAACTAGAGGAGCCCAAAATGAAAACTACAGATGATCAGGATGTGATCACGCCGCTGCAGGCAGTGACCCTGCACGGATTGTTTCTGGAGCGCGTGCGCCGCATGCCGGACAAGGAGGCCTACCGTTACTTCGATGTGCCGCGCAATGAATGGGTATCGCTGAGCTGGCGCCAGATGAGCGAACAGGTGGCGCGCTGGCAGGCGGCATTGGCGAAGGAAGGTCTGGCCAAGGGCGACCGTGTGGCGCTGATGCTGCGCAACTGTCCGCAATGGGTGATGTTCGACCAGGCGGCGATGTCGCTGGGACTCATCTGCGTGCCGCTCTACACCGTTGACCGTGCCGAGAACATCGCCTACATCGTCAACGATTCGCAGTGCAAGGCGATGCTGTTCGAGACGGCCGAGCAGTGGAAAGAGTTGAGCGGCGTGCTCGGACAGATGGGTTGTGTGCAGCGTTTCATCTCGCTGGACGAGGTGCAGGGAAGCGATGCGCGACTGGTGTCCGCGGCGAAATACCTGCCCGCCAGCGCAACCCTGCAGGCGCCGGTGCCCTGCACGATAGGCGAACTGGCCAGCGTCATCTACACCTCCGGCACCACCGGCAAGCCCAAAGGCGTGATGCTCAGTCATAACAACATGCTCTCCAACGCCTATGATGCGATGGCGACCTTCCTGGTGCGCGCCGACGATCTGATGCTGTCCTTCCTGCCGCTGTCGCACACCTTCGAGCGCACCTGCGGCTATTACCTGCAGGTGATGACCGGTGCGACCGTGGCCTACGCGCGTTCCATCCCGCAGTTGTCGGAAGACCTGCAGATCATCAAGCCGACCATCCTGATCTCGGTGCCGCGCATCTACGAGCGCATCAACGCCGCAATCAAGGCCAAGCTGGACGAAGGTTCCGCGCTCAAGCGCGCACTCTTCCACCTGGCGGTGGAGACGGGCTGGGCGCGTTTCCTGCGCGATCAGGGGCGCGGCGGCTGGAAGCCGTCCTTCCTGTTGTGGCCGTTGCTGAACGCCTTGGTGGCGAAGAAGATACTGGCCCGCTTCGGCGGTCGTCTGCGTACCGCCGTCAGCGGCGGCGCGGCATTGCCGGTCGAGATCGCGCATCTCATCGTCGGCCTCGGTGTGCCGGTGGTGCAGGGCTACGGCATGACCGAGACCAGCCCCATCGTGTCCGGCAACAGCCTCGACGACAATTTCCCCGACAGCGTCGGCAAACCGATACGCGGCGTGCAGGTCAAGCTGGGCGCGCAGAACGCGCTGCTGGTGAAGGGGCCGAACGTGATGATGGGTTACTGGAACAATCCCGAGGCTACACGAGCACTCATCGATGCCGACGGTTGGCTCAACACCGGCGACATCGCGCATATCAGCGAGACCGGCCATATCTACATCACCGGTCGCCTGAAGGAGATAATCGTGCTCTCCACCGGCGAGAAGATCCCGCCTGCCGATATGGAAGCCGCCATCCTCAACGATCCGCTGATCGACCAGGTGATGATCTATGGCGAGGGCAAGCCCTACCTGGTCGCGCTTGCGGTGCTCAATCCGGTGGTGTGGCCACAGGTGGCAGCCAAGGTCGGCGTGCGTTGCGACATGCCGGAATCGCTGACCGACAGCAACGTGGAAGCCAAGGTGCTGCGCCGCATCGCGCGCAACATCAGCGGATTCCCGGGTTACGCCAAGGTGCACCGCGTGCTGCTGCTGTGCGATCCGTGGAATATCGACAACGGCCTGTTGACGCCCAAGCTGAGCCTGAAGCGCAACAAGGTGGTGGAGATGTTCGGCAAGCAGATCGAAGATCTATATAAAGGCCATTGAGATGCACAATGAACACACGACCACCTCTTTGCCGCAGCGCGAACCGACCATACGCGTGGCGGCGATGCCATCCGATGCCAACTACACCGGCGATATCTTCGGCGGCTGGCTGATGGGGCAAGTGGATATCGCCGGCAGCATCCCGGCTGTGCACAGGGCCAAGGGCAGGGTAGCGACCATCGCGGTGAATTCCTTCGTGTTCAAGCAACCCATCTTCGTCGGCGATCTGGTGAGTTTCTATACCCGCATCGTCAAGGTCGGCACGACATCGGTCACCGTCGATGTTGAGGTCTATGTGCAGCGCGATCCGGCCAAGCCGACCTGCCATAAGGTGACCGAAGCGACGCTGACCTATGTCGCGGTGGGCGAAGACCGCAGGCCGCGGCCGTTGCCGCCGGAAGATTAAAAGCAGGCATGTTGATTTGATATTTCATTGAACTGGGAGGAGTGGAAATGAAGTTGAAGCAGACGTTAGTGGCAGTTTCGGTGGCCGGTGCCTTGCTGGCGATGTCGGGAAATGCGGCAGCATCGGCATTCGCCCTGATCGAGCAGAGTAGCGGCACGGGCAACGCGTTCGCAGGCGGCGCTGCTGCGGCAGAGGATGCGACCACCATCTTCTTCAATCCGGCCGGCATGTCCAGATTGAGCGGCAAGCAAGTGACCGTGGCCGGCAGCCTGATCCAGCCTTCGGCGAAATTCTCCGACACCGGCTCGACCGGAGCGGCGCTGCAGAGCGCGGGCGGCAACGGTGGCGATGCGGGTGGTCTGGCGCTGGTGCCCAATACCTACATGGTGATGCAACTGGATGATGCGACACGCTTCGGCCTCGGTATCAATGCACCGTTTGGTTTGCAGACCGAATATGAAGCGAGCTGGATCGGCCGTTTTCAGGCGATCAAATCCAGAATCGAGACCATTAACCTGAATCCCTCGGTTTCTTACCAGATGAATGACAGCGTCAGCCTGGGTGTTGGATTGAACTATCAGCACATCTCGGGCGAACTGACCAGCGCAGTGAACTACAGTGCTGCCGCATTTGCCGCTGATCCAATCGGCGGGACAGTGCTCACGGCAATCGGCGGTCCGGGCGTGGAAGGAACCAGCAAGATCGCGGGCAGCGATTCGGCGTGGGGCTACAATTTTGGCGCATTGTTCAACGTCACCCCGGATACACGCATCGGTATGTCCTACCGCTCGAAGATCAAGTACACCCTGAAAGGTACCATCACCTTTACCGGCGTACCCACGGCGTTGTCTCCCAGCCCTCTGCTTGCCAATGGTGATGTGGTCCTACCCATCACCATGCCCGATTCATTCTCGCTCAGCGGTTTTCACAAACTGGACGACAAATGGGACCTGATGGCCGATGCGACCCGCACCGGTTGGGGCGTGCTGCAGCAACTGAAGATCGACCGTGCCAACGGCAGCAACGTTCAGACCGTGCAGGAGAACTGGAAGAACACCTGGCGTTTCGCACTTGGAGCGACCCACCACTACAGCGGCCAGTGGCTGTCGCGCATCGGCGTCGCCTATGACCAGACCCCGGTGCCAGATGCCTACCGCACCGCGCGCATCCCAGACAGCGACCGTACCTGGCTGACTATCGGCGGGCAGTACAAGCCGTCGCAGTCTGGAACCATCGATTTCGGTTATGCACACCTGTTCATGAAGGATGTCACCATCGCCGACAATCAGACTGCGGCAGGGCGCGGCAATCTGGTGGGTAGTTACAGCAGCAGCGTGAATATTTTGAGTTTGCAGTACGCTTACAGCTTCTGATAGTCCGCAGTGAACGGCGGGACATCGTCCCGCCGCTTGGCAAGTCAATCGATTCGGGGGTATCGCGATGAGCAATCATCTGAAGATTCGCAAGGTCGCCGTGCTCGGCGCGGGTGTGATGGGTGCGCAGATCGCCGCGCATCTGGTCAATGCCAATGTCGAGACGCTGTTGTTCGAATTGCCCGCCAAGGAGGGCGACCCGAACGGCAACGTCAACAAGGCGCTTGACGGCCTGAAGAAGCTCGACCCCGCACCCATCTCCAGTCCGACCCGCATCAGCTTTATCGAACCGGCCAACTACGAGCAGCATCTGGAGAAGCTGCGCGGTTGCGACCTCATCATCGAGGCTATCGCCGAGCGCATTGACTGGAAATCGGACTTGTATCGTAAGGTCGCGCCGTTCGTGAACCCGAACGCCATTTTCGCCACCAACACCTCAGGCCTTTCCATCAACACGCTGGCCGAAGCTTTCCCCGAAAATTTGCGCCATCGTTTCTGCGGCATCCACTTCTTCAATCCGCCGCGCTACATGCATCTGGTCGAGCTGATCCCGTGCAAGGGCACCGAAGCAACGCTGCTGGATGAACTGGAGACCTTCCTCGTCTCCACGCTGGGCAAGGGCGTGGTGCGCGCCAAGGACACGCCCAACTTCATCGCCAACCGTATCGGCGTGTTCTCCATGCTCGCCACCAAACACCATGCGGCTGCGTTCAATCTCGGCTTTGACATGGTGGATGCGCTCACCGGACGTTACCTCGGCCGCCCCAAGAGCGCCACCTTCCGCACGCTGGACGTGGTCGGTCTGGACGTGTTCGCGCACGTGGTCAACACCATGCGCGAGAATCTCACCGAAGACCCGTGGCACAAACACTTCGAACTGCCGGGCTGGTTCAACTATCTCGTTGACCAAGGCTCGCTCGGACAGAAGACCAAGCGCGGCATCTACCAGAAG